>Ga0307515_10000004_pt1 | contig 846506 bp, 774 predicted proteins | sample 17_EM_MG_FD_194513 | JGI IMG/M metagenome (GOLD analysis project Ga0307515, IMG submission 194513) | Populus trichocarpa ectomycorrhiza microbial communities from riparian zone in the Pacific Northwest, United States - 17_EM | ecosystem: Host-associated > Plants > Roots > Unclassified...
CCAATCCGTGGGGACAACCTCCAAATAACGAGCCAGAATCGCATCCGTGCTTTCCATCTCACAAACAAGGACGAAACACAACACCCAAAAAAACTAGATGGCATTGGGCGGGACGCCTACGCCACAACTCAATGGCCAATAACTGTTTAGAGCTCCCGGCGGTATTCCAGCGCGCTAAGGAGGGTAGCCGAGTCGGCGTAGTCGAGTTCGCCGCCAACGGGCATGCCGTGGGCGAGGCGGGTTACTTTTAGGCCGATGGGCTTTAGGAGCTTGGCCAAGTAAAGGGCCGTGGCGTCGCCCTCAATGGTGGGGTTGGTGGCGAGGATGATCTCGTGGACCACATCGTCGGCGAGCCGATTCAACAGTTCCTTCACCCGGAGAGCTTCGGGGCCGACGCCGTCCATGGGGGAAAGGAGACCGTGAAGGACATGGTAGCGGCCCTTGTACTCATGGATCCGTTCCATGGCGGCGACGTCTTTCGGTTCCGCGACGACGCAGAGGAGGGATCGGTCACGGCGAGGGTCGCGGCAGACTTCGCAGAGTTCGTGCTCGCTGATGTCTTGGCAGTCGACGCAGAAGCGGAGTTTCCGCTTGGCGGCTAGGATGGAGGCGGCCAGTTTTTCGCAGTCGTGCTCGGGGGTGCGGAGAAGGTGATAGGCAAGGCGCTGCGCCGACTTGGGGCCGACCCCGGGGAGCTTTTCAAGCTCGGCGATCAGTTCGGCAAGGGGGCGGGCGAAGGTCATTGGGTTGGTCAGAAAAAAGTCCTATAAGTCTTTTGAGACCTATAGGACCGGTCGGCCGTTAAAGGCCGGGAATTTCGGGGACGTTGGGGAGGATGCCTTTGACCTTGTTCTCGCGCAGTTCCGTGGCGGCGACAAAGCCGGCGCGGAGGGTGGCGACGATGAGGTCTTCCAGAGCTTCGATGTCTTCCGGGTCCACGATAGAAGGGTCGGTGATCTTGAGGGCCTGGATTTCGCCGGTGCCGTCGAAGAGGGCGCGGATCGGGCCGTTCTGAATCGGGATGGCTGTTTTCTTCAGTTCCTCTTCGAGGTTCTGGGCCTGGGCCATCGCCTGCTGCATCTGCTGCATCATTCCGCCGAAACCGGCGCCGCCAAAGTTCTTGGGAAGCTTCATCTTAGAAATCCAACCGCACAACGCGTCTTGGGGTTTAGGATACTCCGGGCTCGCCGCCGTTCGCGTTGCCATCGCCGAAGGTCTCTTTCAGTAGCTGCTCCAAGCGCTGGCCTTCGACCGGAAGTTCGACTGCATCGAGGGTGTCGGGAAGGTCCTTCCGTTTCACTACGTAACGAAGAGTAGTGGCCGGGTCGCCGAACTCCGTGCGGAAAGCATCGAGAATGGCAGGCGCGCGTTTTGAGCCCTCGTTAATCCATTCAAGGTCCATCTGGCGGTCCATCTGGACGGTGATGTTGCCTTCCTCAGCGGCGGAGACAACCGTGGCATCGAGACGGGCAGCCATGAGTTGGCTCTTGCCGCCCAGCAGCGCCTTGGTCTGGAGCCAAGCCGCCACGGCCTTATCCAGCAACTCGTCGCCGGTAGGCGGCGGGAGTTCGATGACCGGCACATCGGCGGCTACCGGCGCAGGTTCGACCGCCACTGGGGACGCGACGGGCGTCGGTCTGGGGGCAGGCGGGTCGCGGCGAACGGGAGTCGGCTCCGTCCGGGCGGCCATCGGGTCGGTGAAGGGAACCGGGCCGGGGCCGGCGAGGCGGATCAGTTCGCTCTCCAGCCAGACACGGGGGAGGGAAATATCCCGGATCGAATCGTGAAGACCGGCGACGGCGCTTCGCACCCGGATGATGGTGTCTCTTCCGAGTCGGACCGCCGTCTCGTGCAGCGACGCTTCTCGCGAGGCGTCTTCGGCACCGAGGGCCACGCCGTAGGATGCGCGGGTGAGGTCGGCAAGACGGTGCATCATCGACTCCAGCAGCGCGCTCGGATCGCGACCGAGGCGGGCCACTTCGCTGAGGCGGCCCATGACTTCGGGTACGTTGCCGTCCTTGATCGCCTGGAGAATGCCGTCCACCGTCTCTTCGTTCACCAGGCCGAGCTGGTCGTAGACCTGGGCCAGGGAGACCGTGCCGTCGTCGGTGGTGAGGATTGCCTGTTCAAGAAGAGTCAGGGCATCGCGGTAGCCGCCGTCGGCCATGCGGGCGATGGCGGAGATGGCTTCCGGCTCAACGGTGACGCCTTCCTTCTCTGCCACGTACTGGAGCCGTCCGACGAGGTCGCCCATGGTCGCGCGGTGGAAGTCGTACTTCTGGCAGCGTGATCGAATGGTCGTTGGGACCTTGTGGAACTCGGTGGTGGCGAGGATGAAGATGATGTGGTCCGGCGGCTCTTCAATGGTTTTGAGAAGCGCGTCGAACGCCTTAGTCGAGAGGTCGTGAACCTCGTCGATGATAAATACCTTGTAGCGGGCAACGACCGGGCGGTACTCGACGGTTTCGACAATGCCTTCGCGGATGTCGTCCACCCCGCTCTCGCTGGCCGCGTCCATCTCGATCACGTCAACGCAGGCGCCTGCGGCAATGTCGCGGCAGATCTCGCAAGTACCGTCAGGAGTCGGTGTCGGACCTTGCTCGCAGCAAAGGGCCTTCGCAAGGAGCCGGGCGGTGGAGGTCTTACCGGTTCCACGGGGGCCGGTGAAGAGGTACGCGTGGGCGATGCGGCCGCGCGAGATGGCGTTCTGCAATGTGCGAACGACGTGGTCCTGCCCAATCAAATCGTCGAACGATTGGCTCCGATACTTCCGGTAGAGCGATTGGTAAGACATTGGGATTTACGATTGACCATTGACGATTGACGAACGGGATCCTATCCACGTCAATCGTCAATCGTCAATCGTAAATTCTGAAATACCGGGAAGATCGCGTCGCACAGAGAATCGACTTATCCTTGCTGCCTTCCGGCCCTGGGGAGGTTCACCGCCACCCGCCGCGCGGTTCCCGGCAAGGAGAAGTGTACTTCAGGGAGGGCTCGGTCCGCCGTTATCCTGGTTTGGAGGCTAGGATTTGCCGCCTCATTTCAAAGACCTGGGCTTTGGCCCCGCCAAACGAGATTTTGTCCGCTCGGTCTAGGAGCCGGATAGCATCTGCTTTGAGACCCAGTTGGGCATAGACGGAGGCGAGGCCGCAGAGCGTCTCCGCGTCCGGCGACTTCGCGCTCGCCTGGGTTTTGGTGACGAGATCTAAGGCTTTAGTCCGGTTGCCAAGGCCCGCGAACACGCGGGCGAGTGAGATTGCGATGCCATCGTTCTTTGCCACGCCAGCGCTTAGCGCCTGCTCGGCAAATTTTTGCGCTTCCGCCTTCTTCCCTGTGTGGCTGAACATGAACGCAAGATAGGTAGCGCCAGTGCCGTCGCTGGGTTTGACCAACCTACGGGCAAGGTCAAGCTCTCTAAAACAGTCGGGCAGGTTCTTGGCCCTCCAATGCAGATTCGCCAACCCAACGTGGGCATCCACGGAAGTTGGATTCAGAGCAACGGCTCGCCGGAGGTGCTTGAGCGATTCGGCAGGAGGCAGTTCCCCCGCTTCCTCGGTGAAAAATACATGCGTTCTGGCCACCAGCGCTTGCCCCTTTCGCCCGGGTTGGACCCAGTCTTTCGCCGTAATTTCCCGGCAGAGCGATTCGCCCTTCTTTCGGTCCCCGTATTGCCACTCCAAATCGGCAAACCACGTTCTAATGTCGGCGGGGAGATGAACCGCGTGGAAGGCGTCTGCCGAGAGCTGCGATAGATGTTGCCAGGCTTCCTTCGACTTCCCATCTGCAAGGTAGACCCGGGCGAGGCTTTCATGAAGGTTTTTGTCGCCGGGGTCAGCGGCAATGGCCTCGATATACTGCTTCTCGGCTTCCGAATACTCCTTTCGGGTGGCTGCGGCGTAGGCTCTCTTTTTAATTTTTCGTAGGGATTCGACCTTCAAGGAGACGGGGATCGATTCGGCGGCCCGGTTTTGCGACCAAGCGAGATACCCAAATCCGGTTACTGCGGTCACCGCGGCGATGCCACAGAGTCCATTGAGCCAACGCGCAGCCTTGCGATCCAGTGGCATGGTTCGATTGTACAGAACACTAACGCTACGCGGTGCCGAAGGTCCCACGATCTAATCAAACCTTGCCAATTCCCGGTAGAGCCAATCTCGGAAAGAAACGACCGCCTCTGGTCCCCCACTTCCATTGAAAAAGCCACCGCCACCAACGCTGAATTTGGCTTTGGGCATGCGAAGCACTTTAAGCTCTTTCTCTACCCACGGGCGATCGGTGTCCTTCGCATAGGGCAGAGTTTCCTCCAGCATAGAAACGGCCCGATCCGAATCCCCAAGCCGATTCATAAGAAGGGCGATTCGCGTGTAACGGTTTGTCTCTTGGGGGGATGTCAGTCGTAGAGCCGCTTCCGCCAACGGCTTCGATGGTCGGTTCTTTGTATAGGTAAGGTTAAACGAGGCAAGGCTCAAGAGACTCTCCGGATCGTCTGGGCGGACCGAAACGTCGATTTTTTGAAGGATCGCGGTCTTCTGTCGAGATTCTGGGCGGCTCTGGTCGAAATGGTAGTAGCTCAACCAGGCATCCGTATCGTACCGGCCCATGCGGCGCCAATCTTCCCATGTGCCACTTTGAGCGATCCGGCGGACTGCGGCGTATTGTTCCCCAGCCTCCTCCTCAAGGCCCGTTTCGAGATCGATTTTGCTAAGCGCTAGACGTGCAAAGGACCAACTAGGGTCTAGCTCGGCCGCTCGGCTCACATACCCAAGCCCGGAAAGGTGGAGTTGACTGGCCGCATAGGCGCCAAAAAGTTGGGGCAAGGCGAGCGCGCGAGGATGTGGCAGAGGCGATCGATAGGTCCTCGGAATGATCAGGGCAATCATACGATCCCCGTCGGCGGGGTGCCCGAGTTTGAAACAGAGATCGGCGTACCAGGCCAAAGCGTCGTCCGCTTCTCTTTGCCGGGATTTGATCCACGGGGCCTGGATGACGCTGCGGTAGAGGTTCCAAGCCTCTTTTGCTTTCCTTGAAGTACTAAGCTGCGGGCAAGGTCTAGTTGCAGGTCGCTTCGGCCGGGTTTAACGCCAAGCGCTACCCGGTACTGTTTCTCCGCCTCCGGATACTTCCTGTCCCGCTCAGCCTGGAAGCCTTTCCGTAGAGCGTCTTGGCCTTGCAGATCAATCGCCGGCGGGACCAAAATCCGGTCAGGCTTTGGCTTCGAGAGGACGAGCCAGGCGAGCCCTCCAAGGGCAGTGATAATAACGCCGCCCATGACGGCATTGAGCCTTGCCTGGGATCGCCGGTCGATCTGCACGATCCGTTGGACGAATCGAATTCAATTCTCGTTACTTCAAGTAGTAAGCCAGGAGTTTGCGCTTACGGTCGAGAAAAACTGGACCCGGCGGTCGGCCGAAGGGCGGCCGCCGAAGGAGAGGATGAGCAGCAGACCGATCTATCGCATTGAGGCGCATCTGTGTCCACCGTGGAAGCCTTCATTCCTTACCGCCCAACACAAAGATGGGTGAAGATGCCAAAGCATCTTCACCCATCTTGATCGAGAGTGACTCTACTTCCCGGAGCGGAGGCTCGGGATGTCGATGACCGTATCGTTATCGGGATCGTACTGGTTCTTCGGCTCGATGTAATTCGGCGTTTTGATGACCGGAGTACGATCGGCCCACTCGCCGCGTCGAAGGATCTGATCCTTCGTGAGTTCCAACTTGGCGTAGATGACGCGCTGTCCCTTCCGAACTTCGGTGTTCAGATAGTTCTTGTCCGTCATGCCCGATCCGTCCCAAGAAAACTTATCTTGGATGTGGGGCGGGGCGCTTCGCGGGTTGTAGTACAACTCCACAACGTACTTGTCCTTCGCGAAGGGGTACATGGTGGGGTCGCGGCTCATGTCCAACTTGCGATTGAACCGTCGGTTCTTAACGAACAGACCGTCCTGCATGAAGGTGAGACCCTTGTCTGGCTCTAGGTTGACACTGGAACTGGAATCCCAATCCAAGCCCGCCGGCTTGGCGCCGGGGTAGTCCGCGTCGCGCAGCACGATGCGGATTCGAGAACCGACTGGTTGCACGCCCCAGGTTCCTTGGACGTTCAGCTCGCGCGGTCCGGTAACTGTCACCTTGGCGGAGAAGCCGACATCGAAGGGCGGAGAGTTGTCGTAAGGCGCGGTCGATCGACCTTCCTTACCCGCGATCCATCCCCGCTGAACGAGGCGAACCAACGTGGTGTCGGCGTTGCTCTCGATCGTGTCGCGGTTCTGGTGAGCCCCGAAGGACTCTTCAGCCTTATAGACCTTATCCGCGGCATCGTAGAGGCGAAGATAGGTGTTCAGCGCCTCTTCCGGCTTGCCGTCGCGTTGGTACGCCATCGCAAGCAGGTTCTTACGCGCCGGGATCATGTCCGCGCGTTTCTGCGCTTCCACGAAGAGGTTGACGGCGTGCTCGTAGTCGTCGTCGATCTTGTGGTACCACATCCAACCCGTTTCGAAGTACATCTCGTACGTCGTCGGGTTGTTCTGATACCCTTCCTTTCCAAGCGCAAGCGCGGCCGGAATATAGCGGCGGTCAGACCGCTGCTCTTCGTCCGTGAAGTTGTAGCCGATGTGCCACATACCGGTCGCGTAGACGTCGATCTGGTGCGGGTCCAGAATCGTAACGAGCCGGATTAGCGGGAGAATCGCGTCGTAGTTACCGGAGTCAAAGAACGAGTCGGCCTTCACCCAGAGGATGCCGGCGATCAGTTCTCGGAAACCGCCCAAAACGAACAGCAACTGGTCGGGCGAGAGACCCGAGGATACTCCCGACTTGCCCGGGGCGAAGTCGACGGCATAGTGGCTGCTGGTGCCCCAAATGAGCGGATTCGAGACTCCTTTCTTCAGAGCTTTGAACGTCTTGCCGCTTTTTTCGTCGGTGACGCTCGTGAAGTCCTTAGGCGTGGGCTGAGAGCCCACGCCATTTTGAAGGACCGCCTGGGTGATGAAGGCGGCCGCCCCAATCGCGAGCATACGAGAATGGAGAGGGGTCATGGCTTACACTTCCTTACGATCGAACACCACGATCCCGGCGATGAGGAGGCCAATGATATAGGCGACGCCATAGCCGATCGTCTGAATGTAGTAGAGGCTCTCGTTCTGGATCGCCGGACCCGAGTTGATCAGCGTGTTCTGGATGTTGTAGCTGGCGAAGTTCGGCAAGATGATATTGACGAGCGTCGCGAACTTGTTCGCAATCCAAGGCGTGTTCGGATTCTCCTGCATGGTGGTGAAGAACGGGTTGAAGACCGTTCCCAGCAGGTAGATACCGCCCGACAAGAAGAAGTTGACCAGGGGCGAAACGAACGTGGAGAAGAAGATCGCCAGTGCCGCAAGGAGGCTCATCTGTACGAAGTACATGATGGGTCCCTTCAGAAGCTCGGTGACGGCGGTGACGTTTCGGTTCTGCTCTTGTTGAACCAGGAACACGCCCACAAGCACGATGCTCATGAGGCCCATCATCAGACCGAGAGCGGCAACCGCACCCAGGTACTTCCCGACGAGGAACTGCCAGCGTTGAACCGGCTTCGACAGGATCGTATAGATCGTGCGTCGCTCCACCTCGTTCGGAATCATGTAGACCGTTAGAACGATCGCGATGACGGCCGCGGTGAGCTGGATGATGCCGAGCATGACCGACTTCAGAACGGTCGTTTCGGATCGGGTCGAAAGCACGCCAAGACCGGGCGCCACGAACATGAAGACAAGGCCGATCAAAAGAATGATCAGCAGAACCTTACGGCGAATCGCTTCGCCTACGGTCGTTCCGGCAATCGCGAGAATCGGTCTCATTGAGTCTTCTCCTGAACGGTGCCGCCTTCCATCATGCCCGAGGAGCGAGGCTTAATCGTCTCCACGAAGAGGTCTTCCAGCCGCTTACGGCGAGGGACGACCGAGATGACGTTGCCCTTTGCGTTTCGGACGGCGTCGATGACGCTGTTCGGATCGGCTTCTTCCGGAACATCCAAGAGGATGCCGTTCGGAAGGTTGCGGACGTTCGCGTCGTGAATGCGGAGGTCGGAAAGCAGGCTCTCCGGAACGCTATCGACCGTGATCTCGATGCGGCCACCCTTCAGCAGCTCGGTGAGCTTGCCCTGAGCCTCGATCACGCCCTTGTTGATGATCGCGACGCGGTCGCAGATCAACTCGACCTCGCTCAACTCGTGCGAACTGATGAAGACGGTTCGGCCCTCGTCGCGGAACGAGAGGATAAGGTCGCGGATTTCGCGGTGGGCGATCGGGTCGAGGCCGCCGGTCGGCTCGTCGAGGAACAACAGCTTCGGATCGTTGATCAGGCTTTGGGCCAGACCGATACGCTGCTGCATACCCTTCGAGTACTGCGAGATCGTCTTGGTGGTGTCTCGGTGGAGGTTCACGCGCTCAAGGAGCGACTGGAACCGAGCCGGGTCGTTGATCCCGAAGAGCGAGCCGTAGAACTTGAGGATCTCCGGGCCGGTCATGTGCTCGTAGTAATACGGGCGCTCGGGAAGGTACGAGATGAGGCGGTGAACGGCCATGTCCCCAATCTCCTTGCCAAGGACATAGCCTTCGCCGGAGGTCGGATAGATGATGCCGAGCAGCATCTTGATCGTCGTGGTCTTACCGGCGCCATTCGGCCCCAGGAAGCCGAAAATCTCGCCTTCCTCGACGTGAAGGTCGAGGGCTTCGACAACGTTGATCTTGCCCGCAGTTCTTGATTTATAGCTCTTGGTTAGCTTCTTAGTTTCTATGGCAGCGGCCAATGGTCGCGACCTCCTATAAGTCCACGATGGGTGGGGAATTATACCTACGGGACCCCTAACCGCCCCGCACGCCCTTCGGTTCCCGATGCGGAGTTAACTTTCGGCACTTTTTGTCGTTGCGCCCAATGTCGCAACTTCTGGCATTAGGAAGCATAATAAATACCGAGTACCGGGGTAGACGCCTCCCGTCAGAGGAGCACGCGGCCCGGCCGCTCGCGATCGCGGGGCCCTTTCGTGGCTCTCCTGAAAGCCCCCGCATTTTTTGCGCTCGTCTAGGGGCGATATATATAGACCTCAAAACTCGCCGAGCAAAAGACGGCCCCTACGCTGAGATCTGGACTCAAAAAGGCATCGGCTTCCGTCGACCGGACATTCCTTTGAGTAAGCTTCGTCCAAGGGTGATGAGGTGATTCTCGATCCGAATGCTCCGGCCCTTGTCCTGGCCCCGATGGACGGGATTACGGACGCCCCGATGCGCGCTCTTCAAGGCGTGATGGGCAACTTCACGTATGTCGTGACGGAGTTTGTCCGCGTCAGCGGCGAGGCGTTGCCGAAGAAGGTTTTCCGCAAAGAGATTCCAGAACTGGCCAACGAGTGTCGCACACCATCTGGAATGCCTGTCCAAGTACAGATTTTGGGTGGTGATCCCGAACGCATGGCGCAGTCGGCGTTTGCCGCCTGTGAAGCCGGAGCGATGGGGATCGATATTAACTTCGGATGCCCAGCGCCGACGGTTAATCGCCATGACGGCGGTGCCTCATTGCTTCGTACCCCATGCCGAATCCGCGAGATCGTTAGCCTAATTCGTGCTTCAGTACCTGCCCACATCCCCGTCTCCGCCAAGCTAAGGCTGGGTTGGGATTCGATCGACGCGATCGACGAGACCGCGGCGATGGCGGCGGAGGGGGGAGCAAACTGGATCACGATTCATGCGAGAACTCGTGTCCAAGGCTATTTACCTCCGGTCTACTGGCCCTCGATCGGGCGGGTTAGGGAAAAACTCGGCCTGCCGGTGGTGGCGAATGGCGATATCTGGACGATCGAGGATTTTCGTCGATGTCAGGAAGAGACGGGCTGCCGCCACTTTATGATCGGCCGAAGCGCGCTGGCTAGCCCAGGGCTGCCTCATCAGATCGCCCGAGAATTGGGCTTGCCAACCGGCCAGTTGGAGACGGATTGGGTGCGGCTGATGGAGCTGTTCGTCTACTGGACGGAGTACTACGGCCACCGACCCTCTTCCTACACGGTCGCCCGGATGAAGCAGTGGTTGAAGCTAGCGAGGCTGTACGGCGAGTTCAAAGAGTTCGACCTAATGAAGAAAGCGACCTCGGTTGAGGAGGTGATGGACGTTTTGCGTGCTCGCCGGCAACCATCGCTAACGACGGTTTAGATCATTTCGATCTCGGCGCAGAGGACCGGCTCTCTACGCTGACCCAAACCGAGTTACAGCCCTTTTGCCGCCTGAATAAACGCCCGCACCTTGCCGATGTCCTTCACGCCCGGCCGCTCTTCGACGCCACTGCTGACATCCACGCCGAACGGCTTTACCCGCGCGACCGCTTCCGCCACATTCTCCGGCGTCAAGCCGCCCGCCAGCATGATGGGCGTACGGGAAAGCTTGACGACTTCGGCAGCGAGGTCCCAGTCGACCTTCTTGCCGGTGCCGCCCCAGCCCGTATCGCTGAAAGCGTCGAGGACAACCAGATTGGCGTGGACGAGGGTATCGACCACGTCCTGAGGCTTCTGACCCGGGCGGAGACGGATGGCGTGGATCCGCTTGGGGGCCGGTTCCGGAAAGACTTCCCACTCGACGCCCTGAACGACATCGAAGAGGCCCTTGGGAACCGGACGATCGACGCGTCCGAAGACCGCGACCTTGACCGGGACCGGAGGTAGGACGGACAGCCAGGCCAGTTCGCCGTCCCCCACGTAGCGGGGGCTGGTCCGTTCGAAGACGAAGCCCAACGCATCGGCCCCGGCGTCGATCGCGGCTTCCGAGTCGTGGGCGTTGGTGAGCCCGCAAATCTTAACCCTCGTTACCATCCCATCACCTCTTTCACCTTACTTTCGACGTCGGGCGAAGAGCAAAACGACGTTCCGATCAGAACGGCCCGTGCGCCCGCCGCGCTGACCCGTTCGATATCGGCAAAGGTCTCTAGGGCGCTCTCGCTGACCTTAATCACCCCGGCGGGGAAGAGAGGAAGCAGTCGCTCGGTGGCGGAAAGATCCGTTGTAAAGTCGGCGAGGTTTCGGTTATTGACCCCAACGAGGGTTGCTTCCGCGGCAACAGCTTTTTCTACATCCACCTCGTCGTGAACCTCGACCAGAACATCCATTCCCAAACTCTGGGCCAGACCCTTCAGATCGCGGATCTGGGAGGATTCGAGCGAAGTCGCGATCAGGAGAATCGCATCCGCGCCCCAGGCCCGAGCCTCCCAGACCTGATACTCGTCATCGATGAAATCCTTCCGCAGGCAGGGAAGGGAGGTGGCGGCACGGGCACGGCGAAGGTTCTCGGCGGAGCCTTGGAAGCCAATCGCGTCGGTCAGAACGCTCATCGCGTGGACCCCGGCCCGTTCGTAGGCTTCCGCGACCTCAACGGCGTCGAAGTCGGCGCGGATGATGCCTCTTGAGGGGCTTGCCTTCTTGACTTCCGCGATCAAGGCAACCGGGGACGAGGCGGTTTTGAGCGCGAGTTCGAATCCACGTGGCCGCTCATTGTCGGCTGCCTGGGATCGAAGTTCGGACTCCGAAACGCGTAGCTTGGCGTCGGCGACTTCCTCCCGCTTGCGCGTGAAGATCCGCTCCAGAACGCTCACAGCGAGGACTCCTCGACCAGCCTTTCGAGCTTTGCCAAGGCCGCGCCGCCGGCGATCGACTGAAGGGCCCGCTCGGCCGCTTCGGGAAGCGTATCGGCGATTCCCGCAAGGTGAATCGCGGCGGCCGCAGAAGGGACGATGGCCTGGGCTCGGGGCGACTCGGGGTCGGTGATCGCCTCCCGCAGAATGGCCGCCGCCTCCTCAATCGTCTCTCCGGGCTCTAACGCCGAGGCATCGACCGGCTCAAGGCCGAAATCCTTCGGCTCGAACGTCTCGCCGGAGACTCGGCCATGCCAGACCCGCACCACTTCCGTTGGGCCGCTCGGCGAGATCTCATCGAGTCCTTCGAGGCCATGCACGAGGTACGCCCGCTCGCAGCCGAGGTGATTCAGCGCCTCGCCCATGCTGCGCATGAGGCCCGGATCGTAGACGCCGATGAGTTGGCGGCGGGCGCCGGCGGGGTTCAGAAGAGGGCCGAGCTGATTGAAAACCGTTCGCTGCCCCAACTCCTTACGAGCCCGCGCCACATGGCGCATGGCGGGATGGTGGCTCTGGGCAAACATGAACACCAGACCAACGGATTCTAAAACGTGGGCCAAGTGCTCCGGCTCGCCTCCAAAAGGAACGCCCATCGCCTCCAGGACGTCGGCGCTGCCGCACTTGCTGCTCATGGCCCGATTGCCATGCTTGGCGATGCGGACCCCCGCGCCGGCCGCTACGAATGCGGCGGCGGTGGAAATATTGAAGCTGGGGATGCCGCCGCCGGTGCCGCAGGTGTCGACCAGGCCATCCGGGTTGGAGGGGAGGACGGCCGCGTGGGCTCGCAGCTCAGCGGCAAACGCGGCCAACTCACGGGTGGTGCACCCTTTGACGCGTAGGGCAAGGAGAACGCCGCCGATCTGCGCGTCGGTCGCCTCTCCCCCAATCAAAAAGCGCATCAGCGCGCCCGCCCTTTCCGGGTCGAGGTCGCGCCGCTGCACCAGGGGGAGCACCAGCTCGGCGTAAGTCATTGATCTATAAGTGTGGCTTGTGGGCTGGGATTGTGGTTTGAGCCGCCGCCAAACCACAGATCACAAGCCACATCGGTATCATTACTCCGTGCAGGAGCAGTACCTCGGAGTCTTAGCGGCGATCGGGCTCGCGGCCGTGGTGAGCGGCGTGTTCGTGACCGGTACCTACTTCCTCGGTCCGAAGAAGCACACGATCTATAAGGACGCCGCTTACGAGTGCGGCGTGACGCCCGTGGGCGACGCCAAAGAGCGGTTCCCGATCAAGTTTTATCTGGTCGCGATGCTTTTTATCCTCTTCGATATCGAGGTCGTGTTCCTGTGGAGCTGGATGACCGTGTTCCGCAACAGCGACACGGACTTCATGGTCTTCTCTTTCTTCGAATTCCTGGCTTACATGGTGACCTGGCTTGTGGGCTACGTCTATGCGATCAAGATCGGCGCGGTCGATTGGGATGAGACCACGACCCTGGCGCCCGAGAAGCTGATCGCCTCGGCCAAGCCACTCGAATCCAAGCCGCGCACCGAGCTTGCGGAGGTTGCGTAACCATGGCCGACGTCGTAGAAACTCCGGTCGTTGAAGCGCCGATCGAAGCGCGCGAAGTCCAAGTCGTTCGCGAGGCCTTTGCCGAAGCCCTTGTTAAGACCAAAGTCGAATTCGGTCAGCTTTACCTCTGCGTCAAGCGCGATCAAATTCTCAACGTCTTGACCGTCTTGCGCGATCACGAGGAGCTTCGGTATGTGCTTTTCGGCGAGTGCGTCGGGGTCGACTATTCGACGTGGAGCCACGCCCGCGATTTCTCCGAAGGCCGCTTCGAGGTGGTCTACAACCTCTACAGCCCCAAGCTGGGCGCCCGCATCTTTGTCAAGCTCTCCGTGGACGACGGCCAGACCGTCCCGTCTGCCATCCCGGTCTTTGCCGGAGCCGAGTACCCCGAACGAGAGATTAACGACCTTTTTGGGGTGGTTTTCGAAGGCAATTTGCCCCGAAAAGGTCAGCGATTCCTCCTGCCCGACGACTGGCAGGGCTACCCGCTCCGGAAGGAATACCCGCTTGGCGGGGAAGACGTGAACTTCGACGCGGGAACGCGCGGTCCAGCCATTGAGGATGTCCCGATGCCTCACGCCGGCGAAAGCTTCGAGGGTAAGACCGGAAGCGAAGACGTCTCTGGTAGATAACCCAATCCGGGGCGGTTATTTGCCCGTCCGATTGTGTTGGATACGTTAAGTCACGAGGACCTCCGCGGGACCTCGAGAACCCCACGGGGAACAAAAATTGCCCTTTTTTTGAGATCAATTTTAGCCAAGGGTACACCTTTCTAATGATAGTGTTTCTGGCCCTATTATTCTTCTGAGGTATCCAGAGGGGGTTGCACGTGATTTGATGTGATGATAACTAAGACGCCCAAGAAATACCCAGAACTTTCGTACGGGATGTTAGTGCGACATGCTCCCTTCGAAATGCGCTGATTATTAGGGTTATTGACACTATCCAAATCCGGTTTAGTACCGGAAAACGGCCGGTTTGAAGCTAAAAACCTCCTTTCGTCCGTTTGGAAGATAGGAAAAACTGTTCTAGAATGCCCTCAGGCCTTACGCCTATTCGGAGTCATTTTAATGCGACACAGAGCCTTCACCCTTATTGAACTTCTGGTGGTCATCGCAATCATCGCGATTCTCGCTGCCATCCTATTTCCTGTCTTCGCCCAGGCCAAGCTTGCCGCAAAGAAGACGGCTGCTCTCAGCAACATGAAGCAGTTCGGTACCGCCACCGCCATCTATGAGTCGGATGCCGACGATAACTTTCCGATGGCATTCTCTCGCCGCGCGGCTGGCACGTTCCGCTATGGAACGGTTCACCCGACTCCGGCCGGCGTGGTTAACACCGGTGGTTGGGACGCTGCGGACGTTGTTGAGCAGACGAAGTGCCAGTTCGCAAACTCGCTGCAGCCCTACATCAAGAACTGGCAGATGTATCAGATGCCGGGTCAGGTCAAGCAGTCCTTCGACACCTCCTTTACTCCGGGTATGACTCCAGCCGATGTCGGCCTTGAGATGAACGGCCTCCTGCACACCATGAGCGCCACCTCGATCACTTCGCCTTCGATCGTGCCCCTGTTCTGGCCGGGTAACGGCGTCGCTTCCTTCACCGGTCGCTCGTCGGCCAACCCAACGCTCCTCTGCCCGGGCGTGGCGGATTGCCGCTTCAACCCGACGGCCCTCCCGCAGTCTGACGCGACTGGCGCATGGGGTTCCAATAGCTACTGGAACTTCGGCGTAAGCCAATGGGTTTACGGCAACGGCGGTCCGGTTGTTCGAACGGATACCTCCGCGAAGTTCACGCGAATGGGCACTTCAACGAACTCGGCAGCTCCGGCGGACGTTTATTCCGACCCGTGGACATACGTGTCAACCACCGGTGTTCCTTCCAGCTACTCCGGCTGCAATAGCGGTGTCCGTGGCGTGGCAGGTCCGACGGCCGTCTACTACCACTGCTTCTTCCGACCGGATCGCGAGCAGTAAGCGGTATATCGTAGAATGACCATTGATGCCCGTATCTGTATGGATACGGGCATCTTCTTGAAAGACAATGAAGAAAATCCACCTACTCGGACTAGTCGCCCTCATCTCCATCACGGCCTTCGGTTGCGGCTCCTCGTCGGAAGACGAATCCGGCCCTGCGAAGCCTCCGTCCGGCGCCCCTGCCCAGCCTGCGGGTAGCACTGCACCGGGTACACCGCCCGCCAAGAGCGACACCGGCGCGTAAACGAGATCTGATTTTTTCGCTCCTGCGCCTCTTATGGCGGTGACAGGAGCGATTCCTCTTTTTAGACCGTGTTCTTTTAGCCTTCTGCTGCCGACCCGATCATGAAGCTCCCCGCTCTCGTCTTATCCTCCCTTGTTCTCTGCCTGGGATGCCAGCCTGGTGGAGACCCGCCAGCTACGCCCGGTATTTCCGTGCCCCAAGGCGAGTTCTTCCGGTTTGTGAACGCCACACCAAACAATCTGGTTCTGATGTTCGACAACCTTCGAGTTCAGGAGCCCTATACCCCCGCCGATTCTCCCTGCAGCTTCCGGAAAGGCGCACCGAACAAGCACAAGCTCGTGGTTTCGGACGAGGGAGGCAAAGAGCTGCTCTCGACGAGTATCCAGTTTGAGTCGGGAGCCTTTATTACCTACGTCGTTTCGCAAGACGGCAACAAGGTCGTTCTTACCCCCTATGATAAGGAGAGCCGTGCCGTTCCGGATTCGGGTGCGCGCATTCGTCTGATCGGACCCTCCGTCGGAAAGGTCTCACTTAGCGCGAAGGGTGGATCGGCCACGGAAGTGACGCCTGCTGAGGCCCCGGTTCCCGTCGGGAAATACGATGTTTCCGTGAATGGGAAGCCGTTGCTGCCCGTTGAGCTAGAAGACCGCATCACCTACAGCCTCTTCGCTTATTTGAGAGACGGTCAACCCAAGGCCCTACTCCTCAGGAACAGTCCCGAGCCGATGGACCGTGCCGATCAGAAAGTTCAGCAAGCCGGCGGCTAGCGCAAAGCCCGCAATTCCATCCCTCGATCTGCGGACCGGGGGATATTAAGCCTGCCCAATTCCCCTCTTGCGGTAGGATAACTCTACTAGCATGGCCGCCACTAGTTCCTTTATGCCTTCGACTTCCACGGTCTTCGAGAAGACCGGCGAGAACACGATGGTCGTCAACATGGGGCCGCAGCACCCTTCGACGCACGGCGTTCTGCGGGTGGTCTGCGAGTTGGAAGGCGAGACCATCGTCCAGTGCAAGTGCGTCATCGGCTATCTCCACACCGGGATGGAGAAGGAGGCCGAGTATCAGCAGTATCAGAAGTGCGTGACCATGACGGACCGCATGGACTATCTGAACACGTACGGCAATAACCTGGCCCACGCGTTGTCTGTCGAAAAGCTGCTGCAGTGCGAGATCCCGCGCCGCGGTCAGTACCTCCGCGTGATCCTCGCCGAGCTCAGCCGGATCGCCAGCCACCTCGTCTGGCTTGGCACCCACGCCCTCGACCTCGGCGCGATGACACCGATGTTCTATGCCTTCCAGCAGCGCGAACTGATCCTCGATCTGTTCGAGATGATGAGCGGTGCCCGCATGATGGGAAGCTGGATCGTGCCCGGTGGCCTGCGCGGCGATATGCCAGCGGGCTGGGATAGCCGCATTCGTACCTTCCTGGACGGCCTCCTGCCGGAGATCGAAGTGATGGAAGGGCTTCTCGTCGAGAACCCCATCTGGAAAGAGCGGACCTACGACGTCGGAATCCTCACTGTCGAGCAGGCTCAGTCCCTCGGCTGCTCCGGCCCCATCCTCCGCGCGAGCGGCCTTGCCCTTGATCTCCGCAAGAGCAGTCCCTATAGCGGCTACGAAGAGTTTGACTTCCTCGTCCCGGTAGGCAGCCGCGGTGACGCTTACGACCGGTTCCTTGTTCGCATTGCCGAGATGAAGGAGAGCGCCAAGATCATCCGTCAGGCGATCGACGGCCTGCCGGATGGTGCCTGGAACACTAACGATCGCAAGATCGTTCCGCCGCCCCGTGCGGAACTGGATACGTCGATGGAGTCGCTCATCCACCACTTTAAGCTCTGGACGGAAGGCTACCACCCGCCGGTGGGCGAAGCGTATGCCGCCGTTGAAGGCTCCAAGGGCGAACTCGGTTTCTACATTATCAGCGACGGTTCGAATCGTCCGTACCGCTGGCACGAGCGTGGAAGCTCGTTTATGAACCTGAAATCGATGGAAGTCATGGCCGAAGGCCGGCTTCTGGCCGATGTCGTAGCGATTATCGGTTCGATCGATATCGTTCTCGGCGAAATCGACCGCTGATCAAAAATTCGGTAGGTAACACTAATTGCTGCCTACGCCGCAAGAAGTAGATAGTGTACTCGTAACGAAGTGACGTACACTAACTTTCCGAGAGGTGTCAAACCTCGCGGGAAAGAGACTTTATCATGCGCAAGGCTTTTACTCTTATTGAGCTTCTCGTCGTGATCGCCATCATCGCGATTCTCGCCGCTATCCTGTTCCCTGTCTTTGCCCAGGCTAAGGAGGCCGCAAAGAAGACCTCCACCCTCAGCAACGCTAAGCAACTCGGTACAGGCCTTGTCCTCTACGCGGGCGATGCTGACGACACGTTCCCCTTCGGAACGCTGATGTACAACAACGCCTACTACACCGGCTACGTCGTCCCCTATCCGGCCGGCGCAGTAACGGGCTGGACCAGCGACGCCTTGAAAGCGGCGGCCAACACCCACTGGATCAACACGATTCAGCCATACATCAAGAGCATGGATCTGGAGAAGGGAGGCGAAATTATCGGTGACATCGGGGACACCTTCCCGGCAGGCGGTCCGACCCCTGGCTACAGTGGGCTCACGATGAATGGTTTGATGCAGCATATGAGCACCACCGAAATGCCCGCGCCGTCCAGCGCCGTGCTTCTCTGGGGCGGCACCGGTAACACTTCGTACAAGGGCCGCGGAAGCTCGAATCCTGAACTGCAATGTGCTGGAACGCCGGTAGGAACCCCTTGCAAGTTCAATCCGAGCGCACCGCCAAATGGGGCGGCCGCACCGGGAGGCGCAACTCTGTATTCCGGCACGTACAAAGGCAGTGGAGCGGGATACAAGCCTTGGACGTGGGGCAAGACGGTGCCGATTGTTCGCGCGGATACTTCGGCGAAGTCGAGAAAGGTTGGAATCTTGGAGGTTCCGAACTCCGGGGACGCTCGGCGTAACCAGGATGTGTGGAACGATCCGTTCAACCGGGTCTATCCCACAGCCACGGGTTACAACTTTGGCTACTATTCATGCAACACGGGCGACGACTCATCTTCGACGGTCACCTCCTACTATCACTGCTTCTTCCGACCAGATCGAACCCAGTAAATGACAAAAAGACTCCTTCTCCTGTTCGTCGCGGCTGTGCCGCTCGTCCTCGTCGGCTGTGGATCCAGGGACGATGAGGGCGGCAAAGTCGTTACCCAACCGCCTGCTGGCGTCAACCGTATGGAAGGTTCCGCTGCTGGCGGTGGCCCAACTGCGGGCGCGGCATCGGATCGCCCGGGTGCCAGCGCGCCTCCCGGTCCGTAGTTCTCGCCTGGTGTGCTTAAAGGGGGCGGCCGAAAGGCCGCCCCCCTTCTTACCGGCCATTGGTCGGTAGAATATCCCCAGCGATGAGCGAACCGATTCAGATCGGCGGCAGCCGGCCGCGCGCGCCCAAGGCCGAGGAACTCACCCTCCGGTTCAGCCCCGAGGGCGTTCACGAGTTGGAGGCGCTCAAGTCGCACTATCCGACCCTCAAGGCCTGCATCCTTCCCGGACTCTGGCTGGCCCAGCGCGAGTACGACGGCTACCTCTCCGGCGAAGCCATCGCCGAGCTCGCGTTCCGCCTCAACCGCGCCTACGCGGAAGTCGAAGGCGTCGCCACGTTCTACTCAATGTACAACGCGGCCCACAAACCCGGCCTCCACAAAATCGAGCTCTGCACCTGCCTCTCCTGCAGCGTGAACGAGGCCTACAGCATCCGCGACTACATCGTCGAAAAGCTGGGTGTGCGACACGGCGAGACCACGGAAGATGGCGTCTTCACCTTCGAAGAAGTCGAATGTCTCAACGCCTGCGACCGTGCGCCGGTCATGCAAGTGGCCGACAAGTACTACGGCCCGGTCGACCGCACGTTCATCGACTCCCTGATCGACAATCTCCGCGCCGAGCCGAACTCCACGGTCGTCAAACTGGCCGACGAAATCGTCAAGAGCCAAGTCGGCGCCGCAGAACGCTACAAGGGGTGAGGCGTTAGGGGTTAGGGACTAGGGGAAGCCCTTTTCCGCCTAAACCCTAACCCCTGGTCCCTAACCCCTTCCATGAACCCCCGCCTCGATCTTCTCCACCCATACCCCTTTGAGCGCCTGCGCCGCCTCTTCGCTGGCGTCACGCCTGGCGGCCCGGAGATCAACCTTGGCATCGGCGAGCCTCAGCACCCAACGCCTACAATCATCACCGATGCCCTGCAGTCGGCGATGCCGCTTCTCGGCAAATATCCGCCAACCGCCGGAACGCCCGCTCTACGAGAGACGATCGCCGCATGGTTGACCAAGCGGTACGGAATCTCCATCGAAGAAAAGGAAGTTCTTCCCGTCGCAGGATCTCGCGAAGCGCTCTTCGCCTTCGCCCAGGCCGTGCTCGACCCTGCGGATCCGGGCGTCGTAGTGATCCCCAACCCTTTCTATCAGATCTACGAAGGCGCGGCTCTGATGGCGGGCGCCGAGCCGTTCTACGTCCCGGCGGACGGCGTTCCGGATTGGTCTGCGGTCCCAAGCGACGTCTGGCCGCGGGTCAAACTGGTTTACGTCTGCTCTCCAGGCAACCCCACAGGTGCGGTGCTCAACCTCGACGACTGGAACGAGATCTTCGCCCGCGCCGATGCCTACGGCTTCGTCATCGCCGCCGACGAGTGCTACTCGGAGATCTACGGAGAGACACCGCCGTTAGGCGCTCTGCGGGCCGCGAAGGAGCTTGGACGCTCCAACGAGCGGTTGGTCGTCTTCAATTCTCTGAGCAAACGCTCCAGCGCCCCAGGACTTCGCTCCGGTTTTGTTGCGGGCGATCCCGACATCATCGCGAAGTTTCTGCTCTACCGCACATACCACGGCTGCGCCCCGGGGCTTCATGTGCAGGCGGCCAGTGTTGCGGCCTGGAGCGACGAGGCGCATGTGGAAGAGAACCGCGCGAAGTATCGGGCGAAGTTCGACGACGCTCTCCAGGTGCCGGGCGATGACTTCCACCCCGGACGGCCCGCCGGCGGGTTCTTCTTATGGCTTCCTGTTTACGGGAAGGGTGGCGACGAAGGTTTTGCGAAGGAGCTTTTCGCCACAACGGGAATCACCGTTCTCCCCGGAAGCTACCTGGGGCGTGAAGTAAAAGGCGACAACCCCGGCTCCGGATACGTTCGCATCGCGCTGGTACCGGAACTGGACGTCTGCCATCGCGCTCTTCGGCAAATTGGAAATTTGGTCCAGACAGAAGCAGATCGTTGGGATTCTTCACAATAGAAGGTGATGCATTCGCTGCAAGCCGTTCTCGACGCCGCCTGGGAAAACCGAACCCAGTTCTCCCCCTCCGACACCCCGGCGGACGTTCGCCAGGCCGTCGAAGAGGCGCTCGCCGCGCTCGATAAAGGCGAGCTGCGCGTGGCGGAGAAGATCGACGGCGAGTGGACCGTTCACCAGTGGCTTAAGAAAGCCGTGCTCCTCAGCTTCCGCCTGAACGATAACGTCGCCATGGGCGCGGGTGACCTCCAGTACTGGGACAAGGTCCCCCTCAAGAAACCCGACGGCTCCTACCGCGCCGTACCCACCGCCACCGTCCGCCGAGGATCCTATGTGGCCAAGAACGTGGTGCTCATGCCGAGCTACGTGAACATCGGTGCCTACGTCGATGAAGGCACGATGGTCGATACCTGGGCCACCGTCGGCTCCTGCGCCCAGATCGGTAAGAATGTGCACCTCAGCGGCGGCGTCGGCATCGGCGGCGTCCTGGAACCCCTGCAAGCCAACCCCACGATCATCGAAGACAACTGCTTCATCGGCGCCCGCAGCGAAGTCGTGGAAGGCGTGGTCGTCGAAGAGGGCGCCGTCCTCTCGATGGGCGTCTATCTCAGCCAGAGCACGAAGATCTACGACCGCGCCACCGGCGAGATCACCTACGGCCGCATCCCCGCCGGCGCCGTCGTCGTCCCCGGCTCCCTGCCCAGCGCCGACGGCTCCCACAGCCTCTACGCCGCCATCATCGTCAAGCGAGTCGACGCCCAAACCCGGGCAAAGACGAGCATCAACGAACTGCTGCGAGACTAACTCCGGGCTCCCCTCTCCTCTCTGGGGGAGAGGGGCCGGGGGTGAGGGGAGACAACCTGCCAAAAAACCCACGCTTCGGGCACTATCATCATGCAAACCCTCAACCTCCTCAAGCAACTGATCGCCTGCCCCAGCGTCACCCCAGACGAGGCGGGCTGCTTCGACCTGCTGACCCCGCGCCTCAAAGCCGCCGGCATGACCGTCGAGATCCTGAGCTACCCCGACGCCACCAACCTCTGGGCGTTCCGGGGAGAGGGACCCTACTTCACCATCAATGGCCATGTCGACGTCGTCCCCGCCGGCCGAGGCTGGACGACCGACCCCTTCCAAGCCGAAGAGCGAGACGGCCTCCTCATCGGCCGCGGAGCCTGCGACATGAAAGCGTCCGTCGCTGCCGCCGTAGTGGCCATCGAGCGGACCACCGCCCCCGTCGCCCTCCTCCTCACCAGCGACGAGGAAGGTCCGTCTCACGACGGAACTTCCCGCGCCCTCAATGATCTCCTGGCGCGCGGTACCCAGTTCCAAAGCGCCCTGATCGTCGAGCCCACCTGCGAGAAGGTGCTGGGCGATGCTTACAAGCCCGGCCGCCGGGGCTCCCTAACCGGAAAGATCGTCGTGAGGGGCGTGCAAGGCCATGTCGCCTACCCGGAACGAGCCGATAACGCCGCCCACCGCCTCGCCCCCGCCCTCGCCGAGCTGGTTTCCACCACGTGGGACCAGGGCGACGAGTTCTTTCCGCCAAGTACGATGCAGGTCTTCGAGTTGACGTCCGGCGTAGGAGCCTCCAACGTTGTCCCGGGGGAAGCGACCCTGGGTATCAACTTCCGCCACGCTCCCGTCTCCTCGGCGGAAACCCTTATCGAGAGGGTCGAAGTGATCTTTAAGGAAAGGGGGATTCCGTTCGAAGCGAATTGGACTGCCAGCGCCCAACCCTTCTTCTCGCCCCCCGGAGCCTTAGCCACCCGTCTAGTAGAAGCGGTTTGCCAAGTCACCGGCCTCACCCCCCTCCCCAGGACCGGCGGGGGGACGAGCGACGCCCGTGCCTTTGCCGCCAAAGGTATCGAGATCGCTGAGTTCGGGCCGGTTCCGATCGCCATGCATGGGGCGGACGAGGGAGTGAGCATCGCTGATTTGGAGATCCTGACTCAAATTCTTGTTTCCGTGATTACATCGGCAAATCCATAGCGCCAGATGCGCTACAAATACTCGAACATTTACCCGTGCTTCTCGTCTGGTTTACAGATGGTGGAGAAAGTTTAGGTTCAATTCAAACTCCGGTTCGAATGAAACGAAAATTAAGAGATTTCCGAAATAGGTGAACGGAATAGTGTTAAGGGCACGTCCGCATAACTATGCGACGCGTTCCACCCGTCGCCTATTATTCTCATGAAAAAGGCCTTTACGCTCATTGAGCTCCTCGTTGTGATCGCAATCATCGCGATCCTCGCGGCCATCCTTTTCCCTGTCTTTGCACAGGCCAAGGAAGCCGCCAAAAAGACTGCCGCCCTGAGCAGCATCAAGCAGACCTCACTCGGAACTCTTGTTTACAGCACAGACTCCGACGATCTGCTCCCCCTGGGAATCGCTCCCCGATCGTCTAACGGAACGTGGCGGTACCTCTCCTACAATCCGATCCCGGCGGAGTGGCCTGGCGGCGGCTATGCGGTTGAACCGGCCAAGTCCGACTTCGGCATGGTGTGGGCCAACTCGATCTTCCCCTACACGAAGAACGCCGACATCTACGTGGCGACGGGTACCCCGGACCTCAAGATCGCCGGCGCTCCCTACGGCGCGGCGGGCACCACGAAGTGGCGCAACGCCAGCTTTGCCTTCAACGGTCTCCTTCAGTCGATGAGCACGACGAGCGTGAACCAGCCCAGCCGGCTTGCGATGTACTCGATCGGCTCCGGTAAGGCAACCACGAACGGCTTTGTGGACACGCTGCCCGTGCTCAACTGCAGCGGTGCTGGCTCGTGCCAGTTCACCCCCGGCGCGTCGCCGCAGTCCGGCGTCGCGGTCGGCCAGTTCGGAGACACTTGGTTCTGGAACGGCTCATCCGCTTACGTCTACAGCGGCGGAATGCACTTCGCTGCTGCGGACGGCTCCGCGAAGTTCTCCAAGCTCCACGCTCCGGCCGCCCAGGGCACGGTACTGAGCGAGCGAGACCCGTGGAACGGCTATGACGCAAAGGGCGCACCCCTCGGAATGTGGGACTGCGGCACCGCGACGGATACCGTCTACTACTCCTGCTTCTTCCGACCCGACAACGAGTTCAACAACTACTGATGAAGACCCGACCCCTCCTCGCGGCCCTCGTGGCCATGACGTGCCTCGTCGGCTGCTCTAGCAGCTCCGACGAAGACGCGGCCCCGGCGTCCGCGCCCGCCGCGTCGAATTCCGGCGCGCCCGCTGCGAACCACGCCTCTTCCGGCGGCCCGTCGCAGCGCCCCGCGTTCAACCCGAACCCGGGCTAGGCTCCTGAAGCCTGACTCATCATCCGGCCCCGGCCCATCAAAAGGCCGGGGCCTTGTCGTAGTAAACTAAGGCAAGCCCATGGCCGAGTACAAGCTTCTTCTCGAGCACTCCGACAAACCCGAGTTCCGGACGTTGGACGGATATAAAAAACTGGGTGGCTACACCGGCCTGGCTAAGGCGGTTGGCCTCGAGAAGTCGGCCATCATCGATTCCATCAAAGCCTGCGGACTCCGCGGCCGTGGCGGCGCGGGCGCACCCGCTTTCCTCAAATGGGGCGGCATGCCCAAAGAGAAGAAGTCGCCGCACTATCTGATCTGCAACGCGGACGAAGGCGAGCCCGGCACGTTCAAGGATAAGCAACTTCTCGAAACCTGCCCCTTCGAACTGGTCGAAGGCATGACCATCGCGGGCTACGCCGTCCAAGGCGACGCCGGCTACATCTACATTCGCGGCGAATTCGTCGACTGTGCCCGCGCCGTGCGCAGCGCCATCGACGAGGCCTACGCCGCCGGCCTGCTTGGCAAGAACATCATGGGGATCGAAGGATTTAACTTCGACCTCTACGTCCATATGGGCGCCGGTTCCTATGAGTGCGGCGAAGAGACGGCGTTGATGTCCTCTCTCATGGGCGAGCGCGGCATGCCCCGCCTGAAGTTCCCCCACGCGCCGTTCCCCGTCGTCAAAGGCGTCTGGGACCTCCCGACCCTCATCCACAACGTCGAGTCTTATTCCAACGTCCCGTACATCGTAAACATGGGCGCCGAGGAGTGGGCCAAACTCGGAGCATCCACAAAGAACTCCCGTGGCACCAAGATCTTCTCCGTCTCCGGCCACGTCAACAAGCCCGGCAACTACGAAGTCGAATTCGGCACGCCTCTCCGCGAGCTGATCGAACTGGCGGGCGGTGTAAAGGGCACGATGAAGGCCTGCATCCCAGGCGGCTCGTCCATGCCGATCATCAAACCCGACGCCGTCGAAAAGGCAATCATCGGCTACGAGGAGATGCAAGAAGTCAAGACGATGGTCGGCTCCGGTGGCTGCATGGTCCTGAACGACACGACCTGCATCGTCACCTTCGCCTGGAGAACGGCGGTCTTCTATGCCAACGAGTCGTGCGGCAAGTGCACCCCCTGTCGGGAAGGCACCCGCTGGATGGTCCAGATCCTTGAACGCATCCTCGCCGGCGGCGGCCGCCCCGGCGACCAGGAACTCCTCATGCAGGTGGCCTCCCAAATCGACGGCCGCTCCTTCTGCCCCCTCGGCGACGCCGCCGCCTGGCCCATCATGGGCATGCTCCGCGTCTTCCCCGAAGAGTTTGCCTACTTCATCGAGCACGGTAAGAGCATCGTCACCGACAAGGCCATGGCCCTGGCCTAAACTCACTCCCTACGGTTGGCGCCGATGAACATGAGTTTCGGAACCTCTTCGGGGATACCGGCCGGCGCGAGCGGTTCGAGGGAGAAGCGGAAGCCGCTTTTGAAGCCGATGGCTCCTCCAGGAGCCAGCACTTCCGAGTCAGTCTCCGTCAGAAGCTGGACGCTGCCGCGTAGGCAATACAGGATCCAATCCTTGTAGACCCCTTCCTCCCCGGTCTCGTGCCAGTCTTCGTACCGGCCGTAAACCTCGACAAAGAAAACCCCGGGGCCGTCCATCAAAACAAAGTCGAGATAGCTCCGAAAGCGGGGCACCAGGCCCAGGCTGCCCAAGCGAAACCGTTCGTTCTCCGCCTGAATGCGCGATTCGTTGTCCTCAGGAATCCGTGGGCGGCGGTCGCCTTGGCGATACCAGGTCTGCTTCTCCGGGCGGTGTGACACGCACTCGGATTGATCGTCGGGACCAAACGGACGGCGCATCCCGGCGATCTCATCGAAGTTCACTTGGAGGCCGGCACACACCTTCTTGAGGGTCGAAACGCGTACCGAGAGCCCGGATTCGAGCCGTTGAATCGAGGAGCGCTGAACCTGCGCACGCTCCGCCAGTTCGAGCTGCGTGGTCTTCAAAAGCCTCCGCATGAGCCGAACGTTTCGACTGATCTGCTCCCAGTCGTAGTGAATCTCCGAAGTCGCCATGGAAGTTAATCGACCTTCCTATTGCTGCATTACGCGCATCAAAAGCAGCAGTTACCGAAATCAAATTGTAGCCGATATCGGAACCGCCAAGAATCTGCCCTATATTGAAAACACTCAACGAAGAGCCTACTTCGACCACTCCGGTGGGTCGTTTTTTCTTGAAGGCAATTCTCAATGGCGCAATCCATCTCAACCCATGCCCGCACCAATCGACGGTCGTTTGCTGCGTTTACTCTCATCGAACTGCTTGTCGTCATCGCCATCATCGCGATCTTGGCCGCGATTCTCTTCCCCGTCTTCGCCCAGGCCAAAGAGGCGGCCAAGAAGACCGGTTGTTTGAGCAACACCAAGCAGATCTCCGTGGCCGGAACGCTGTACATGGGTGACAACGACGACTACGTGGTTCCGGGCAACGTGAGAGCCGACCCTGGAACGCCAATGGGATCAGATGAACTGATTCCAGGTAACCCCTCGCGCCCCTTTGGAAACGCCTTTGATATCCTCCTGTCCCCATACATCAAGACCGTGGGACTTTGGGCATGCCCTTCGGTTGTCGGTAGCTGGGTAAAGCCTGCCGGTGCTCCCGGAGGCAAGCCGCGCAGTTACGGGATCAACGGCCACGTCTCGTCGGGCCTCGGCAGCCTCTCGGCCTTTAAGTTCACAGTGAACGGCTCGGAAATCGCCTATCCCTCCGAACTGATCTTTATTAACGACGGTAACGCAACCAGCCTCGCTTTCTACGGTAGCTTCTCGAACACCCTTGGGTTCGTCGGCACGGCGAACGCCGCCTGCACCGCCTACCAAGGCACTTCCAACGGCGTTTACGAAGCTTATGTCCGGCACGGGAAGGGTGCCAACTACGCGCTCGCGGACGGCCACTCGAAATACTACAAGCCGGAAGCCACTCTCACTCCAAACGTGCTCTGGTTTGTTGAACGTCCCGCGATCAAAGATGTTTTGGGCGCCGATTTGACCAAGACGACGAACTGCTTGACGCTCCGCTCATTCAATGGCCGCGGACTCTAGACTCCTCCCACCTAAACATGAAACTCTTCTCTCGAACCCTCCTCTCCCTTCTCACCGTGGTCGCGGTCGCCTCGCTGCAGGCGGCGCCGGGCAAACTCCTCAACGTGGGAGATGCCGCTCCGGTCCTCAAAGTGGGGAAGTGGGTGAAAGGCTCTCCGGTGGCGATCAAGCCCGGACAAGTCACGGTTGTCGAATTCTGGGCGACCTGGTGCGGCCCGTGCAAGAAGTCGATTCCTCACATCACCGAACTCGCAAAGAAGTACGTCGGCAAAGTCCAATTCGCCGGAGTCTCGGTTTGGGAGCGCGGCGAAGGCACCCAAGCAAAGGTTGAGGCGTTTGTAAAGCAGGCGGGCGCAACGATGGATTACAACGTGGCCTACGACACCACGGATGGCCACATGGCTAAGAAGTGGGTGGAAGCTGCCGGTGAATCGGGCATCCCGACCTCGTTTGTCATCGACGGCAAAGGCAAGATCGCCTGGATCGGCCACCCGGACAAAGTCGAAGACGCCATCGAGGCGGTGCTCACCGGGCGCGACTTCAAAGAGCTCGCTGCCGAGCGGGCCAAGAGCAAAACGCCAACCCTCAACGCGCTCGGTGTCCTCGAAGGCTACCAAACCGCGATGAACGCGAAGGACTACGCCAAAGCGGTGAAGGAAGCGGATAAGGCGATCGCCGAGAACCCGAAGCGTAAGACGGACCTCCAGATCGCAAAGCTCCAAGCGCTTATCCACGTCGACGAAGCCGCCGCCCGCAAACTCGGCGAAGAGATCGTGCCCGCCGAACTCGACACCATGGAGGCCCGCATGCCCGCCCTCAAAGTCGGCCTCACCTTCGCCACCGGTGAGGATCTCACCAAGGCCAGCTACACCTACGGCCTGACACTCCTCCAAAAGATCGCCACCTTGTCTGACCTCGGCGGCCAATTCCACATCAACACCCAAGCCGTCCTCAAGGTCATCGAATTGACGAAAGCCAAGATCGAGAAAGCAAAAGAATAGACGCTGAGAGGACATCAGAACCCCCTCGCCCTCCGGGGGAGAAGGGGCAGGGGGTGAGGGGTGACAGCCTTCCGAGTAACCTGGACACCCGAGCAGTTCACCAACGCCCTTCGTCTGTTCGCCCGAAGGCGCCGCCTAGGCCCCAACCGAACCCGGAGTATAATGACCACCTACGCGGTTGTAGCTCAGTGGATAGAGCGCTTCCCTCCGGAGGAAGAAGTCGGGGGTTCGAGTCCCTTCAGCCGCGCCAAACTTTGAACCTAAGGAAGTTGCCTAAAGGCAACTTCCTTTTATTTTGAGTGGCCGTTCTCGAAAGTTTGGGCAAAGTTTAGGCAGAATCTATTTGGAGAGGGGGCACTTCATAGTGCCTGGGATTTCCACTGTACTGTCAAGAGGCAATCAGCATTTTTGTCCAAAAAAGTGCGCCTTTACGGTTAGATGCAGTTGCTGTTCAGCTATAAATCGATTTTGATGGAGGCATGCTGATTTGCTTAGAAGCCCTCCACTATTGCCGTGCACCCTACTTAAGTCTGTAAGCCAAAACTCTTAAGTCCAATCGCTATTCATAACTCCTTTTATGCGCACCGAATCGGGCGCAAAGCGTCTTGAGCAAGACGAGATTAATGATGGAGCTCAAACCAAAGAAACTTGCTGCCGCCGATGACGGTTACCGCCAGAAGAACGAAGGTGATCACCCACTGCTTCCATTCGTGGAGTTCGTCGGCGGATGGAAATTTGAGGCTCATACAAAGATAACAAATGCGAAAAGCGCTTGGTTCCATTCTCGTTTTATCTGACGGACCCTCGAATGAACTTAAGAATGATCGACACTTCCATTCCTCTCCCTGCCAGCGGCGATTTGGCCGCCATCGACCAGGCGGACCAGCTCGTTCAAATCGCCGGCAGCAGTCTTAAGTAGGGGCCGCAGGGAAATTGTCCGCAGGTGTCGCGATAGGTCAGCGCGGAACCCCGGCCGAATCCTTTGTTAAGGTAGTCGGGTGCGCTGGCTCAGCCCATGAGTCTGTCTCTGAGCGTATCCCCCAGTGAATGTTGCAAGCATTCTCATTGTGTGGCCGACTCGTCGAGGGGGCGACTTCCGCAGTACCTCCGCGAACAAAACCGGAAAAACCGGCATTTCCGGCTATTTTGCCTCTTTGAGCCTGAAAGTGCTTGATAAAACGTTCCCAGCCCTCGCGGGAGGGCACAGGGAAAGATGAAACGAAACCGATCCACCCAATCTCATTCAAATGAAGATCGTATTGGCCCGGGTTGCGCCTTGGTCCCGGCAATCAAGAGAGCCACCATTGGCTTCGTGCTTGCCGCCGTCGCCGCTGGATGCGGCGGCAACGGCGACCACAACAGCACCCCCCCGCTGCGGGGCAAAGACGCATCCGCGGCCCAAGTCTCGACGCCCGAGCAGAAGGCGGATCCCACCGACTCCGGGAGCGCTGTCGTTATGCGGGGAGACACGGTCATCGACGACACCCAGGCGACGAAGAGTGGCCCAAGCCAGTATTGGCACTCTCAGACGGGCCTTGGTGTGAACAACGAGATGATCTGGACCTACGTAAACGGAAACAGCGTGTCAAACAGCGCGACCTGGCGCACTTCCCTCGGCGTGGGGAAATATAACGTTCGGGTCTTTATTCCGCGCAATTACGCTACAACCCGTAACGCTGTTTACAAGGTCCAGTCGATCCAGGGCGGTAATACGACCACAATTGGAACGGTTGCGGTTAACCAATACAACTACAGCGACGCTTGGGTTGATTTGGGAACCTACTCCTTCAACGGCCAGCCCGCCGTCCTCCTCGCCGACAACACGGGAGAGGCCTACAGCACGAAGCGCATGATTGGAATCGATGCCGTGAAATTCACCGACCAGGGAGGCGGCGGTGGACAAACCATCAACGTTCCTTGCTTCGCTCAAACGGAAACGGCCTGGGCGAGCAAGAAACTGAAGCCTTCGGGTTACACCATGGCCGACTCGGGCTGTCTGGTGACCGCCATCGCCTCGGTCATCAATTGGGCGGGATACAGCACCGATCCCGGCAAGTACTGCGACTGGCTCGGGGATCCGAAGAACGGCGGGTTTTTGAGCAACGGTTTTTACCAGGAGCCTCCGAAGCCTCTTCTTCGGAACTACACCAACGGCAAGGCTCAGCAGACCGGATATGCCGATTGGAGAAGTAAGCCCGCCGACCTCAACCAAATCAAATCGGAGATCGACGCCGGTCGTCCGGTTGTGATCGAAGTTCATTACCAGAAGAGCGACAACGAAAAATACATGCACTGGGTAACGGTCGTCGCCTATGTGGCAACCGGTTCGAAGATCACGGATTTCACGATCATGGACCCGCGTGCTAAGGATAAGCAACTCACCACTCTGAACCAGCACTACAACTACACAAACGACGTCGCACGATGGGTCTACGCGGCGAGGTTCTTCTCGCGTAGCTGAAATTACTTCCGATCGGCTCGCCGGCTAGGGAGATTCTCTGGCCGGCCTTTTCGTTTCCGTCCGTCAGTCGATGTCTTTAACTTTAAAGACGACGTGGACGGTCTGTCCCGCAAACCAGCCGTCGTCTGAAGGTGGCGCCGCGATGTCGGGCCCGTCCGTGACCATTCGCAAGGTAACCGGATAAGTGCCGGGCTCCCTCGGGAGCCTCAGTTTAAAATGAAAAACCTTGGTTTCCCCGGGACCGACGACTTCGTCCCAGTTGAGGAAGACGCGGTTGAGGTCCGGATTTTCGGTGGAGCCGGTGGCGTCCATCCACTCCACGGTCACCGGTCCGTGCCCAATCTTGTCCTTGTCCGTAGGCTGAAGGCTGGGCAAGATACCGAGTGAAAACGGACGGTGCTTTCGTGTCCAAGGCTGGGATCCAATGTTCTTAACACCGATTCGAAACTCGCGCAGTTCCCCGGGCTCACATTCAACGATTGGAAAGCCAGCGGTTTTGAATGGCCCGGACGAAACAAACTCCGCCTCATAGGGAACGGTTTCGTGTACGGGCGGCTTTGCCGGAGCCACGGCATCGGTTTTGTTGCTGACCGTCTTCGAGACCGGCTTCGGGATCGTGCGGTTTACGACCGTTGCGGGTCGGCTCGGCCCTGGGGGCGGATGTTCAATCGGCGTAACCTTTGATGAAGTAACGGTCTTCTCCAGCGTAGAATTCTCTCTCTTCTTCTGGGCAAGGTTGGTTTCAGCACTGTGCAAGGCCGGTGGGACAAAAGTCGGCTCTTCGACGAACGCTGGACGAGCCCTGAAGTGTTCAAGTACTAGGAATGCACCCACCGTCCCAATCACACCCAGCAAGGCCCACCCAAATCGGTTTCCCCTACCGAACAACCGGTTCGCCGGCAGAAGGGGGGCGTTCGGAGAAGATTCCACTCGCGTTAGCGGAAGGTTCGGTTCCGCGACGAAACCGTTTACCCGCCCCAGAGGAGTCTCTTCATGGTCCGTAGAATCCTCATCGGTGACCGGCGGTACCTGAACTGAATTCTCCGCCCTCAGTTCGAACCACCGATCGATGGCGGCTATCTGCAGTGGATTTGGCTTTTTGCTGCCGGTTTTCTTGGTTCGAGCCTCGCGAAAAAGCCGATCGATGGCCACAAGAGTTTTTTCGGAGGCAATAAGCTTCGACTCCGCCTTACGGTAGGTCCTTTCACCGAGAGTCTTATCTGAGCCTACGAATTGGTCCATCGAAGGGTACCCAGCACGTTTTCGGAGACTTGCCAACTCACCTAACCAGACTCTCCTTGACGACTCTCCCACCTTACACTCACTTTGAGGATTAAGGACGACCAAACTGGGCCCCCTTTAGCTCAGATAAGAGTACTGCGTGAACGGGCGAAATATAATTGGGCCATTCCTAATTGACCAACAAAATGGCAAAAACCTGCGTTCGTTGATGACATGCGTTCGTGCCAGTTCTGAGGCAAGGGTTTAAAAGTTTTAGGAAGTCAGCTCGAATGGGGCGCTGATATTCGACTGTCCTCAGGCTTGTAACTTTTGGGGTCACTAGTTCAATCCAATTTCAGTGTGCTTTTTCCGCCTAGGGCGCCAGTAGCGTAACTTCGTGCTCATCTGATTTGCCCGTTGTGTCGTAAGCCGTCAGCTTAATTCTGATGGATCTCTTTGCACTGTATGGGAAAATGACGTATCCCTTATAAGGGTTGCTCGAAACATCCGAGGATCGTATATTTCCATCACAGTCGATCGATACGCGTGAGCAATTCTTAACCTTATATTCAATGCTTGGACCCCAGTTTTCAGACTTGCCGAAGATATGTGTTTCGAAGTCAAGAATTTCGGGCCTGCTCGGGTTCTCGTCTGGAGAACGTATCCCACTTGTCTCCTCATTTAGTTTCGTGCTTTGAGAAAGACTAGTGGTGCCGAAGATCTCATCCCCAAATCGAGGTCGAAATTGCTTAACCAAAGCTATGATGGCTACGATTAGCGCCACTATAGTCGCAAGGGAAGCCCAGTGAGACACTCGCTTATGTAAATCCATAATCTGAAGTTATCGACTTTACATAGCTTACTTTTTTGTCGACGACCCTAGTTGAGTCGTGGTCCTTTTTTGGTAATCGCAGGAGCCATATTCCTGTTTCTTACGTCCCAACTCTGATCCACGACTACGAGCGGACCCCATTATCCGGTGCCGCCGGGCGACCCCATGGATGCGCTCCAAGCTCACATGGAGCACCGAGGTTCTCATCCCGTTAATCGCACCCTGAGGTGCTTCATCGGAAGCGACGGATCACGGTCGAAATGATTCGCAACCTATCGAGAGGTCTCGGAGTTTCGGCCGAGGACCTGCTGGGCGTGCCGAAAACAGCTGCTAAAGAATCCGCTAGAATCCCCTGTGCTGGCCCTCGCCGCTCTCTCCCTCCAGGCCCATGCCTACCCAACCCCCGTCGAACACGACTTCGTCTCCCACGACTTCAAGTTCTCCGACGGCAAAATCCTGGCCAACCTGAACCTCCACTGCACGACCATCGGCGAGCCGCGGAAGAATCCGAAAACGGGGAAGATCGATAACGCGGTGCTCATCATGCACGGCACCGGCGGCGACAGTCACTCCCTCCTCGCCAAGCCATTCGCCGACGAACTCTTCGGCCCCGGCCAGCCGCTGGACGCCACCAAGTACTTCCTCATCCTCCCCGCCGCCATCGGCCACGGAAAGTCCAGCAAGCCGAGCGACGGCCTTAAGGCCGAATTCCCTAACTACCGGTACGACGACATTGTCCGTGCCCAACACGAACTCGTGTTCGAACACCTTAAAGTCGATCACCTTCGGCTGGTCATGGGAACCTCAATGGGTGGTATGCAGACCTGGGTCTGGGGCGAGAAGTATCCGGACGCGATGGACGCTCTGATGCCTCTCGCCTCCGCCCCCTTCGCCATCGCCGGCCGAAACCGCATGACCCGGCGAATCGCCATCAACGCGATCCGCAACGATCCCGTGTGGATGGGAGGCGAGTACACGAGTCAGCCGCCAGGGCTTCGGACGGCGGTCGACATGCTGATCCTCATGGGCAGCAGCCCGCGTCAGATGCTGAAACAAGCCCCGACGCGCGACGAGGCCGACCGCCTACTCGAGCAGAGCGAAGAGGCGCAGATGCGACGGACGGACGCGAACGACCTGCTGTATCAGATCGAGTCCTCCGGCGACTACGATCCGGCGCCGGACCTCGCAAAGATCATCGCTCCGCTGACCGCCGTGAACTCAGCGGACGACTTTATCAACCCACCCGAGCTCACTCAAGTGGCCGAAAACGTAGCCAAAGCCGAAGGCGGCCGGTTCGTCCTCCTCCCGGTCACCGACGAGACGCGCGGCCACGGCACCCACACGATCGCCGCCATCTGGAAGCAGCATCTGATCGCGCTGCTCAAGCGGTCGGAGAAATAAGAACCCCCTCCCTCTGCGGAGAGGGTCTTACAAATTCCGGTCGTTTCAAGCCCAATACCAGACCTTCAACGAGGCCAGGTTTAACGACGCCGTCGCCGCCGTACCAGCATGGCCGCCCCAACCGCAAGCGGCAGATAAGTCGCCGGTTCTGGAACTGGAGGAACGGCATCGTCAAAGGCCTGAATCTCCGTACACGCGAAAGACGAGTCGTGACCACTGATGATCCCAGGGTAGGCGAACAGATGGAGTTGACTAGTGACCACCGGCACCGGAAGGGTAATCGAGCGCGTGATCAATCCGCCTCCGCCCGCAAAGGGCACATCGCAGATCCAGCCCGAGTCACCGGTGAGATAGTAGTCGTCGTTATCGTCGGCCTGAACCAGGAATCCGACGATGGTCTTGCTCCCCTGCAGATCGATGTCGATTGACTGCCCTGAAGGATCGTCCGCCTCCCACCAGACCGAGTCCGACGACCAGTAGTCGTGTTCGCCGTGAAAGATCCCGTCGGTGATCGTTGAAGCGGCGGCAAGGGGGCCGTGGCCGTACACGAACTCGATCGGAACGCCGAAAGCGCCGGTCAGAGAGACCGGCTTACCGAGAGCAACGTTGCCAGCAAGCGCAGGAGCGCAAGTGGCCAAAGCAACACCGCTTAAGAGCCATTTCAGTTTTAGGGTCATGATTTTTCGTATCCAGTTTTGTGGACTGGGCGATGTCCCATGCCAGTGTAAGCCAGCTATTTGCAAATATGCGTGTCATTATTCGCGGATAATGACCTCACGGTCTTGGCGCTTCCTGTTAGCGTACAGAAGTGAGGAGGCGTCCGTACAGCCTCCTCCGCTGGTGGTCCTACTTGCGTCGATGCCGAAGCATCGCCAACGCGCCAAGACCCAAAGCAGCGAAGGTACCGGGCTCCGGAACTGGCGTGAGATTGATGTCGAGCGTAACCTTCATACCGTCCGTAACTTGGACGGTGTAGTTCCCGAAGCCGTCGTCGATGGTCTGCCCAAAGAAGAAGTAGCGAGTATCGACGAAGTGAGACTCAGGGATGACCCAACCGAAATTGGTACCAATCAGATCGGAAGAGTGACTAGGATCGAACGGGTAGCTCGCGTCATGGGTCGAGTAGCCGAAGACGTGGAAGCCGGTGTTGTTGTCGTAGTCGACGGTATCGAATTCACCCCAGTACGAAGGGGCAGGCCCGGTAAAACTCTGCTCGCTGTGCGTGGTGAAGCCAATAACTTTCCATCCCGCGCTGTAGCCATAGTCGCTGATCGCGGTCGTGGGGTCGATGGTGATCGTGCCCGCTTGGTCAGGCAGCTTCTCATAGGTATACCCGTCGCTCAGCAGTGCAGAGTACATCTGATCGAGCTCCGGGGCGGTCGAAGAAAGGTGCTCGACGGTCGCCGTGGCGGTATTACCCAGGCCGTCGTCAAAGGTGAAAGGACCGGTCGCGCCGGCGAGGGTGAGGGCGCTCGCCGGTACGGCGAGAATCGCGAGGGGGAGGAGAAAAAAGGCTCTCATGGGTGGCTCCAAAATGGACGTTGGTACTGTACGGCGCAGGGCGTGACAGAGCCGTGACAAGCGGTCCCGGGCGCGACCGGGCCTCGGAAAGTACACTCTCTGTCCCATGAGCAAAGAGGGACTGACAGATCCCCAGGTGGATTTTTCCGCTTGGTATAACGAATTGGTGGTGCGCGCCGACCTGGCCGACCACTCCGATGTGCGCGGATGTATGGTCATCAAGCCGCATGGCTACGCCATGTGGGAGCTGATGCAGCGCGCCCTGGACGATTCGTTCAAAGCCACCGGCCACGTCAACGCCTACTTCCCATTGCTCATCCCGAAGTCGTTCCTCAGCCGGGAAGCCAGCCACGTCGAAGGCTTCGCTAAGGAATGCGCCGTTGTCACCCACTACCGCCTGAAGAACGACCCCAATGGCGGCGGCGTCATCGTGGATCCGGAGGCCAAGCTGGAGGAGGAACTCATCATCCGCCCCACCAGCGAAACTGTCATCTGGAGCACCTACTCCAAGTGGATTCAGAGCTACCGCGACCTGCCCCTGCTGATCAACCAGTGGGCCAACGTCATGCGCTGGGAGATGCGAACCCGCCTCTTCCTCCGCACCGCTGAGTTCCTCTGGCAGGAAGGCCATACCGCCCACGCCACCTATGAAGAGGCGGAGGCCGAGTCGCTGACCATCCTACACGAGTGCTACGGCATGTTCGCGGAGGAATGGATGGCGGTTCCCGTCATCAAAGGCGTGAAAAGCGAAGGCGAGAAGTTTGCCGGCGCGGATCACACCTACACGATTGAAGCCATGACCCTGGACCGCAAGGCGATCCAGGCCGGTACCTCCCACCACCTCGGCCAGAACTTTGGCAAAGCGTTCGACTGTAAGTACGTCGATCGCGATAACAAGCAGCAGTTCGTCTACGGCACCAGTTGGGGCGTCTCGACCCGCTTGATCGGCACCCTGATCATGGCCCACTCGGACGCGAAGGGCCTCGTCTGCCCGCCCCGCCTCGCCCCGATCCAAGTGATCATCGTGCCCATGGGCCGCGACGAAGAGACCCGCGAAAGAACCTTCGGGGTGTCGGATCAACTGGCCGACGAATTGAAGGCACTGGGCGTCCGGGTCAAGGTCGACAAGCGCGAGAAGGAGTCGCCGGGCTTCAAATACAACCAGTGGGAACTCCGTGGTGTCCCCGTCCGAATCGAGGTGGGCCCGCGCGACCTCGACGCCGGGACGGTCGTGCTCGCCCGCCGGGATACCGGCGAGAAGGAGACGGTCGCCGTCGCAGACGCGGTCGCCCGTGCCGCCGCGCTTCAACCTTTGATCCAACAGGCGATCTTCGAGAAGGCACTAGCCTTCCGAACCGAGAACACAAAACGGGTCGACACCTGGGAAGAGTTCCTAACCGCCTTCGAGGGAGAAGGGGGCGCCGGTTTTATCGTCGCCCACTGGGACGGCACCCAGGAGACGGAAGACCGAATCTCTGAGGCCACGAAGGCGACGATCCGGTGCATTCCGCTCGAGCCGCTTATCCCTTCAGATGCGGAGCCTGGTCATTGCGTCATGACCGGCAAGCCGAGCGAACGCCGCGTCGTCTTTGCCCGAGCCTACTAACCGCAATATAGGCCCTATAAGTCTTATAGGGCCTATACCATCGGCCTGGAACTTTACCGCCCATTGCGTCATCCTTAAGGTGTGAACTTTAACCCTCTCTTGTTGCTGGCCGCTGCTCTGAGCGTCACCTCGGCGTTTGCCAACCGGATCGTGGTGATTGTGGACGGGAAGCCGGTCGAGTTTAAGGAGAACGCCCAGCCGATGATTTACCGTGGCCGGGTGATGGTGCCAATGCGCGGCATTTTCGAGGCTCTTGGCGCGACGCTGACCTACGACCCAACGACGCGGACCGTCGTCGCTCAGCGAAATAACGAATCGGTCGAACTGACCTTCGGCAGCAAGATCGCGAAGAAAAATGGGGCGGAAATCCTGTTGGATACTCCGCCCTCGATCATCAAGGACGTCACCTACGTGCCAATGCGATTCATCGCCGAATCGTTGGGTGCAAAGCTCTCCTACGACAAGGCAAATATGAGACTGACCATCGTGACCGACCCCGCGCCTATTGGCGGTGGGCCGGATGCCGATCCCGTGCCTATGCTTGCGCGCCTTCCTTAGGCGCGCTTGCGGCGCTTGAGGAGGCCGAGCGCGCCAACCCCAAGGGCGGCCATTGATGCGGGCTCCGGCACGGCCTGGACCTTCAGGTCGTCGACCGCGAAGTCGTTACCGAACGCCGCAACGTCGGAGTCGACCATGCTAAGAGCGATGTTGCCGTTTGCGCCCGTGTGGAACGGCATCGAATACTGCGACCATGCGCCGGTCGTTGAGGACAGGAGGGCCGAGCCCGCTGTGACGCCGTCGATGTTGAACAGGATGTTGGCCGGCTCGACCGGGTAGGTCGAAGCGCCCCAGAAGGAGAAGACATAGTCCGTATTCGCAGCAAGGCTAACCGACTGTTTCCAGAATGCCTTCGAGTCGTCGCCCGAACCGTTCACGATCAGCATCTGGCCGTCGCCGGAGGTGTGGTCACCGAACGAGGACCAAGAGCCGTGAACGTTGTGGGCGTCGGTGTTGACCGTGTAGTAGCCCTCGGGATAGAGGTTCGAAGCGTCGTAGGTGTAGTCGCTCGTGAAGCCGGTATTGCCGCCGGAGAAAGTGCCGTTAACGATCTGTGCGTTGGCTGCGGCGACGGTGGCGAGGATGGCGATGGAAAGTACGGTTTTCATACCAACCATGAGTTGGCAAGCCGCGTGCCAATTCCGTTAGGTCCGCTTAAAAAGCCTCAACATGGCATCGCGAGAAAGTGTCGCGGTGATCGGCCGACCATGGGGGCAGAGGTAGGGGTTCTCGGTCTCCGCTAGATCGACGATCAGCCGCTCCATCTCGGGCAGGCTCAACGGATCACCCGCCTTCACCGCCATGTGGCAGGAAGTCGTGATCCAGATCTGCTCCCTCGTCGGTACAAGCTTGCGCGTAACTGTCGCCTCGACCAACTCTTCCACCAACTCCTTCAACACCTTGATCGGGTCCCGGCCTCTAAGGGCGGCGGGAACGGTGCGAACCACGTAGCTCTCGCCGCCAAACGGCTCAAGGTCGAAGCCTACGTCGATCAGTTCCTGCATCCGATCACGGAGAAGAACCGCGGAACGGCGGTCGAGATGCAAGGTTTGGGGGACCAGAAGCGGCTGCTGCTCGATCGCGGCCTTACCCCGAATGCCGCAGAGGTACTCATAAAGCACCCGCTCGTGGGCCACGTGCTGGTCGATGATCACCACTCCGTGGGAGGTCTCCGCAATGATGAAGGTGTTCATCACCTGTCCAATGACCTTAAGGCCGTTCAGAAGGTCGCCAAAGGGCAAGGCGGCGGTGCGCTCGAGGATCACGGGGGCGGCCGACGGTTCGAAAGAAGAGGTGGCGGGCGGTGGGGCGACCAGAAGGGTGGGTTCAGGTGGTGCAGTCAGGCGGAAATCCTCGACGGGAGAGGGACGATTAAAGGCCTGGATCGCGGCGAGCGCCTCATTAGCGGCGGCGATGCCCGCCGCATTGGGCATCATCCCGTGACTCATCAGCGCCCCCCGCACTGCAACCCGGATCGCCTCGAAAACCGCACCCTCCTGCTGGAACTTCACTTCGCTCTTCGTCGGCGAGACATTGACGTCCACCTTGTCGCCCGGCAGGTCGAGCATGAGGACGAGGAGCGGATAGCGGCGCTCGGGGGTCAGATCTCGGAATGAGCCGTCGACGGCGGCGGTCAAGGTGCGGGTGCGTACTGGCCGACCATTGACGAAAAGATGCTGGAACGCACGCGTCGGCTTCGTAACGTGGGGCGGGGAAACCAAACCCCGGAGGCGAATACCCGCTACCTCAGTATCGATCGGGGCCAGCGTACGCGCCGTTTCGCGTCCCCAGACGTCGCTCACCGCCGCGTGGAGATCGCCGTCGCCCGAAGTGCCAATGGCCAACTGGCCGTTGTGCCGAAGGGTGAAGGCGACATGTGGATAGGCCATCGCGTACCGAGCCACGTGGTCCATCGCTTGCCCCAGTTCGGTGGTGTCGCTCTTCAGAAACTTCAACCTTGCCGGGGTGTTATAAAACAGATCCTCGACTATGATCTCCGTCCCTTTTGGTCCCGCCGCGCCGGTGAGCGGCAGAATCGCTCCACCTTCCACCCGCACGACATGCCTCAAACCGTCGCTTTCCGCCGTCGAGAGGGTCATCCGCCCGACGGAGGCAATACTTGGCAGTGCCTCTCCTCGGAAGCCCAGGGTGTGAACGTCGTTGATGTCGTCCGTCCCGCTGATCTTGCTTGTGGCGTGGCGCTGCAGGGCGGCATGGGCATCTTCCGGCCCCATTCCCATGCCGTCGTCGGCCACCCGAATAAGGGTCCGCCCCGCGTCCCGCAGATCAATCTCGATTCGTCGCGCCCCCGCGTCGATGGCATTCTCGACGAGCTCCTTCACCACGGAGGCGGGACGTTCCACCACCTCCCCAGCCGCGATCTGGTTGACGGTGTGCGGATCGAGAAGATGGACCTTGCGGGTGGACACTTCGATGTTTTTAGTTTGGCACGTAGCCCCTGTACGGATTATTGTACAATGATCGTGTGGAAGCGATCTCTTATTCCAAGTTACGAGCCAATCTAGCGAAGTCGATGGATCGTGTTTGCGAGAACCGCGAACCGATGGTGATTACGCGCCAGGGTGGCGACTCCGTCGTTCTTCTTTCGCTGGAGGAATATGAGTCTCTCGATGAGACTGCCTATTTGAAGCGCAGTCCGAAGAATGCAGAGCGCCTCTCGGAGGCGATTCGGGAGCTTGAATCTGGGCACGGCATTGCCAAGCGCCTTGAGGATCTCACCGATTGAGGATCGTTTTCCACGAACAAGCGTGGGATGACTACGTTTCTTGGCAGCAGCAGGATTGGAAAACGGTTCGCAAGATCAATGCTCTTCTAGCCAGCATTGCAAGCGACCCTTTCGAAGGGCTTGGTAAACCTGAACCTCTCAAGCACGAGTGGTCGGGGTGGTGGTCTCGTCGGATTACGGCGGAGCATCGATTGGTGTACCGAGTTGTGGAGAAAGACATTCTGATAGCCCAGTGTCGATATCATTACTAGGCTGTTGGCGCGTCGAGCATAAACAGATGCCTAGCCGCCTCGGTGCCTATCTGCGAATATTGGCAACTGCCAACGCGGCGATCCCCTCGCCTCGGCCGACGAAGCCCATCCTCTCGTTTGTCGTCGCCTTCAAACTCACCCGTTCTGCCTCGATCCCCAGCGCCTCCGCGACCACCCCGCGAATTTCGACGGACCGTTTCATCACCTTCGGCGACTCGGCGATGACCGTCATATCCAGGTTCACCACCGTCCAGCCGGCTTCCTGCAAAAGCGTCGCCGCGTGGCGGACGAAATTGAGCGACGGTTCGCCGCGCCAGCGTTCGTCGGTGGGAGGGAAGTGAACGCCGATATCGCCGAGAGAGGCGGCCCCCAGAAGCGCATCCGTGGCGGCGTGCAAAAGCGCGTCGGCATCGCTGTGGCCTTCCAGCGCCGCGTGGTCGGGGAAAGCCACCCCGCCCAGCATCAGAACCCGCGATGGGTCGGTGGAGAAGGAGTGGACGTCGTAGCCCATGCCGGTTCGGGTCTCCCCGCCGCCGAGCCGCGCCACATCGGCGGGTGTCGTGATCTTGATATTCTGCGGATCGCCGGTCACTAGGGAAGGGGATACCCCGATTGCCTCGAGCAGGGCCATATCGTCGGTGGCATCGCTCACGGAGGCGTCGTGAGCGCGGCGTAGCAGGTCGGTCCGGGCGGCCTGGGGGGTTTGCATGGCCCACAGGCGTGAACGGTCAAGGGTAGAGACGACACCCTCCCGCACTTCCTTTATCGTATCCGTGACTGGGAGGGCGGCGGCGGCGGCGCCGTCGTGCTTTGCCGCCGCCACGACGCGGGTGATGAGATCGGTGGAGACGAAGGGGCGGGCGCCGTCGTGCAGGACCAGGTACTCGGCATCGCCCGCCGCCTCAAGAGCGGCAAGCGCACTGGCTTGGCGGGTCTCGCCGCCCAGAATGGCCTCGCCTACTCCCGAAAGCTCCATCAGCGAGTCCTCGCGACCAACCAGGATCACCCGGTCAATGGAGGGGTGGCTGGCATAGGCGTCGTAGGACCAACGCCAGATCGGCTTTCCGGCGATCGTGATCGCCAACTTATCTCCACCAAAGCGAACGCCCCGGCCGGCGCAAAGGATCGCCGCGACGACGCTCAATTAGATTCGGCGCGGGCTGCGCCGCGGCCCCCGGCCGCCCCCGGGATAGTCTTCGCCGTCGACTTCCGCGAAGATCATTTTGCCGCGTTCCGTCTGGATGACCTGGGTGACGGTGACGTCCACAGTCTCGTTGAGGTGAGGTCCGCCATTCTCGACGACGACCATCGTGCCATCGTCCAAATATCCCACGCCCTGACCAAACTCGCGACCTTCCTTGATGATCTTCAGGCTGGGAAGGATCTCGGATGGAAGCACGTTCGGCCGAAGCGCCAACGCCAGATCGTTCAAGCTCATCACCCGAACCTCTTGGATCTCAGCGACGCCGCGGAGGTTGAAGTCGTTCGTCACGATGTCCGCACCCAGGGCCTTGGCTAAGCGAACGAGGCGGTGGTCCACATCGTCGCCCTGTTCCGGGGCGAAGCGATCGTGGATGCGCGCTTCCAGCGGATATTCGGCCTGAAGCTGCTTCAGCACGTCGAGACCGCGTCGGCCACGGGCACGGCGAAGCGGGTCGCTATTGTCGGCGATCTTCTGAAGCTCGTCCAGTACGAAGCCCGGGACATAAACTTCGCCGTCCAGGAAACCGGCTTTCGCGACGTCGAGGATTCGGCCGTCGATGAGAACGTTAGTGTCGAAGATCTTGATGCCGGACCGCTTCCGAGGTCCCTTGCCTTGGGTCCAGGGCAACACTTCGCGCATCGACTGCAGGACGTACACCGTGAGCGAGCCGAGTCCGAGCACGGAGGCGACGATCAGCAGCGCAAAGGGAAGAGGGGGGAGTCCAAGCGCTTGGAAGAGAAGAATGAATGGGACGGAGACGACAAAGCCGGCGAAGACCCCGAGAAAGATGTTGGCCTTCTCGCCCGGCTCCATCTTGTCCCACTTCTGGCCCCACTTCTCCGCGAGGTTCATGCCGCGGTTGCCCAGGAAGCCGCCCAAAAGGAAGCCGAGGAGGGCGAACGGCAGAACGTTCAGCGGGCTGGCCGGATAGTGAGTCGCGGTTGGGGAAGGATTCGTCGTGTCGAGTACCGGGAGCTTGGTCTGCTTATGGACGTCCGGCTTCTTCGAATCGGTATGAGGTTTGGGCGGGACCGCTGTGAGGTCGGGGTCGGGGCTCGGCGTATGGACGAGCACCTTGGAGACACCTTGGTACAGCTGATCCAAAGTCGGCACGGCCAAGCTGCCCAGCGCAATGGCGCCAAGCAGGGCGCAAATGGCCGTCACGATCGTCCGCGTTCGAGAGCCGCTAATCGGCAGGTTCGTCTTCTTGGCCCTTGGCATTCCTTAGTCTCTTCGCGTCCCCAAAACCTCGACCTTCGCTCGGTCCAGGAAGGTGAACGTAAAGGCGGTCTCGACGTCTCCATCGGAAAGCTTTACATGATTCGCGGCGAGCTGCCGGTCGGTCGTCGTACTGTCAACCCCGATCCAACGTGCGCCGTCCCAGACTTCGCACCAGGCGTGGTAGTAAAAGGTACCGTCCCAGGTCACCAGTCCGCTGGCGAGGCGTGTCGGCACACCTGCGGCCCTCAAGAGCGCGGCAGTGAGGACGGCGTAATCGCGGCAGACGCCTTCCTTTGTCTTCAATACTTCAGTCGCGTCCCGCAGGACGCCGATCCCGGCATTCGGGGTCATCTGGGCATAGACCCAAACTTGAACCGCATCCGCGGCTTCGATGACCGTCTTCTTATCGCCCACGATGGTCTTGGCGACCTTGAGAATGCGTGGGTCGTTGGAAGGAATATTCATCCCAGGTTTGGCCCAATCCGGCTTCATCTGACGGGAGGCGTAAATCGAGATGCCGGTGGTGCGCTTCGGCGGGTGAACGTCCACCGTCCAGAGGTTGCCCTCCTTGGCGACGGTCTGGTGCTCGTCGGTGGGAAGACGGGAGAGGTCGGGGCCGGTGAAGCGGAGCTTCAGTTCGGTCAGCTCGCCGGGAGCTTCGATGGGCGGGGTCGGCTTGAGGGAAGTCTGGGCGGCGATGTCGACGTTCGGCGTGTAGCCCGGCGTCGTCTTCATGGCCACCAGCTTCGATTCGGGCAGCATTTCGATCCCCATCGGAGCTTCCGCCTTTACAAAGCCCCCCTTCGCGTCCACGTAGATCTTGGTAATGGCGCGCGGGTCTACGATTTCCGCGAGGGTCGCCGCAACCTTCTTTCCCTTGACGTCGGCGATGGAAGGTCCGATCATGCGGACCGAGTTCTGGATGAAGGTGGAAGTGGTGGGATCGAGTACCCAAAACTTCTGGGCCCCTTTGATGCCGGACGACTGGACCAGGGTTAGCGGGTCATCGACGATCGGCCCTTTGGGCACGGTCAGTACCTTCTGCGACTTCTGGCCGGAGTTTACGAGCAGAATTCGCACCTTGTCTCCCACGAATCGGGCGTCCATGGTAGATACGCGGCCCGAGCTTTCCTGCCGGAAAGTCATACGTACCGGCCGTCCTTTGCTCGACCAAGTGGAGGAATCGATGACCATTCTCAGCGGTGTGCCAAGCAGGCCCATATCCATGACCGTCTTGCTGTCGCTCCGCACGATGGTCAATCCGTCCAGCTTTCCGGGCGAAACCTTGGACGCGACGTAGCCGATTTTCTGCCCTTGCAGATAGAGGCCGAGGTAAGTCTCCTCGGGAGGAGCGGCCGACGCGAATGCGACCGAGGAGAGGGCGAGAGAAATCAGAGCAATTCGCATCGGGTCTTCGTTATACAAGACGTTGCTGCTCACCGTTCCGTTTTAGTTTTACGTGGCGCGGGCCTCCGTGCCGCGAATAGAACCTACCTGTACTCTGACTGCTGGTTGAGAGTTGTTGATTCGCGAGCACCGAGGCCCACGCCACGCGCTAAACTTTTCCGTGTCCCTCGTGACCCATCGTTTGGATGAGATGTCTGCCTCGGAGGCCTACACGCTTCTCACGCGGGTCGTCCAACCGCGACCGATTGCGTTTGTCTCCACCGTCAGCAAGGAAGGCGTATTTAACCTCGCCCCATTCAGCTTCTTTATGGTGGGAGGAAGCAATCCGCCGAGTGTCTGCTATTCGCCCGTGCTAAACGGATCGGGTTTGGAGAAGGATTCGCTGCGGAACGTGCGCGAAACGGGCGAGTTTGTGATCAACACGGTAGACCGGGCGATGGCGATCGGGATGAACGCGACTAGCGCGTCCCTTGCCCCGCACGAGAGCGAGTGGGAACTAAGCGGATTCATGCCTCTATCAAGTGAGTTAGTCCGCCCGCCGCGGGTCGCGGAGAGTCATGCGCAGATGGAATGCCGGCTCTTCGAGATCGTGGCCCATGGCGATGGACCTACCGCCGCCCGGTATGTGATAGGGCAGGTCGTTCGATTGCATTTAAGGGAGGATGTTTTCGAAACTATCGCCCGAATGGGTGGGTCGGAGTATTTTGATACTGCCAATGGCGAGCGATTCGGGCTGAACCGTCCGAGTTAAAGATCAATAACCCTACCGGTGGACGCCTCACGAGCCACCATAACGGTATTGTCCTCATGACTTAAATTCCGCTATGCGTCTTAAACGAGTCCGCCTTTACGGTTTCAAGACCTTTGCCGACCGCACCGAGTTTTCACTCGAGGGCGGCGTGGTCGCCGTTGTCGGACCGAACGGATGCGGAAAGTCGAACCTGGTCGACGCGATCCTTTGGGGACTGGGCGAAGGTTCGGCGCGGCAACTTCGAGCGCAAACCGGTCAAGACGTTATTTTCTCGGGCGCCAAAGGCCGTAAGCCCGTCGGCTACGCCGAAGTCACCTTGATCTTCGATAACGAAGATCGGGCGCTTCCCATCGACGCGAGCGAGGTTTCGATCACCAGAAAGCTCACGCGCGGCGGGGATGGCGAGTATCACATTAACGGCCAAAGCTGCCGTCTGCGTGATGTTCACGACCTTTTGGCCGACTCTGGCTTGGGCCGCGCGGGCTACGCGATCGTCGGCCAAAAAGAGATTGACGCGGCGCTCAGCGCCAGTGCGGAAGATCGTCGGGCATGGGTCGACGAAGCGGCGGGCGTTCAGCGTTATCGGGCGCGGAAAGTGGAGGCGCTTCGACGGCTTGCCACGGCACAGGATCACCTTCAGCGCGTAGCCGACGTGATCCGGGAACTCGAAGAGCAGGCCGGACCCTTGCGAGGCGAGGCGGAGACGGCGCGCCGGTTCCGCGAGTTGCAGACCCAATTGCGGGCGGTCGAAGTTGGTCTGCTGGTTCACGAAGCGGCGGAGGGTCTCCGGGAAATGGAGAACTTTGAGGCCAAGATCGCGGAGGCGGAGCGGCTTGCCGAGGCTGAGACGCTTCGCGCGACATCGTTAGAGGCGGAGGTCCGCAAGACCGGCGGCGAAGTCTCCGAAATCGAATTAGAAATGGACTCGGTGCGAGGCCTTCAACAGGGCTCGCTGACCGCCTTGGAGCGGGCGGAGGCCGATCTGCGGCTCGCCGCCGAGCGGGGACGCAGTCTCGATGCTTTGGAGGCCACCTTGACCGCAGACGGTGAGGCGGCGAACGAGCGCCTGGCCGAGGCCGAGGCCGACGCAAGCCACACCAAAGAGGCGCACACCGAAGACGAGCGGATCTTCCTTGAACTTCGAACCAGCCTTGCCGGTGTCGGCCAAGAAGCCCGCGATCTGACCCAGGCGCTCGTTGAAGCCGAACGGAATCTTGCCCGAACGAGGGAAGCGGAGTCGCGAAGGCTTCGGGAGGAGGCGGCGCGAGGCCATCGGGAAGTTCGCCGAATCGCGATTCGGCGTGAGTTGGCCGGCATCGCGAGCACGCTTCCGGACATCGAGGCCGGATTGGCGGAGGCGGATACGGCGGTTGAAGCGGCGCGCGATGCTTTGGCCGCCGCCCAGAAGGCGCCCAAAGCTATCGAAACCGCGATGGCGGACATTCGGGCCGAGGAAGAGAAAGACGCTCGCTCCGTCCGCCAGGCGATGGCGGAGAAAGCGACCATGGAAGGCCGTCGACGCGGTATCGAGGCGACACTTGACGCACACGAGGGGCTTACCCAAGGCACCCGGGCCGTCTTGGAAGCGTCGGAACGGGGGATCCTTTCCGCGAAGTACGTAGCAGTGGGTGAGGCGGTCGAGGCGGATCGAGACGTAGCCCTCGCCATCGAAACGGCCCTCGGCGGCAGTGCCAACGACCTGATCGTCGAGCACGATTCGGACGCGAAGGCGGCGATCGCCTGGCTTAAGGAGCACCGAGCCGGACGTTGTACCTTCCAGCCAATCCCGTTGATGCGGCCGAGCGAGCCGAGCTTTGAGTTCCGCCGGCTCTTGAACGAGCGCGGAGTGGTTGGACGGGCCAGCGAATTGGTCTCCTGCGCCCCGGCCCATCGACCGGTTATCGATAGCCTCCTCGGGCGGATCATCATCGTCGAAGATATCGACGATGCGCTACGGCACGCACGGACCTCCGGCTGGTCCCGGTTGGTGACTTTGGATGGAGAAGTCGTCCACAGCGGCGGCGCGGTCACGGGCGGCCAGCATGCACGAGCGGGTTATGGCTTGGTCCAACGCAAAGCCGAACTGGGTGATCTTCAGAACGAGATCGAGCGACTCGACCGGGCGGTTCGCGAATTCGACGGCCGTTCGGCGAAGCGGAGCCAGCGTTTGGAAGCGGAGCGGGCCGCGCTGGTGGAAGCGCAGAAGGCGACCCGGACCACTGCCGCCGAACTGGATGAGGCGCTTGCCTTCGCGAGAGGCCTGAACGAGGAAAAGCGGTTGGCGGAGCGGGAGCGGGAGCGGCTCCAGCGCGAACTGGACGGGCACGACGGCGACGAGGTGGCGACGCAGCCGGTCGACCTTGCCGGCGCGGAGACCCAGCGGGACGAGGCTCTAAGGGCTCTTGCCGCGAAGTCGGCGGATGCGGAGCAGGCCGAGGCACGGCTCCGAGAGGCCGAGGCACGAGTTGCCCAGTCTCAGGCGCGTTACCTGGCCGCAGAACGACGCCTTGCCGGGGCGCGGGCGGGAGAGGCTGACCGGGCGCGCCGCCTGGAAGGTCTGGCGCCTGAGCGTGAGGAAGCCAAGGCGGCGGGTGAGCGGGCGGCTGAGATTCGGGAGCATGCGAGGACGAACCGTGCGGAAGCCGATGCGCGTTTGGCCATGCTCGCGGAGGCGCGGAAAGAGCGTCTCGAAGCTTCCTTGCGACTTTCGGAAGAGGCCAAGCATGCCCGCGACAACGCGGTGGGCGTGGCGGATGGTATTCACAAAGCCGAGCTGGGCCGAGCCCGGGCGGACAGCCGCCGCGCGGCGGCCCTTCAACGCCTAGCGGAAGAGTACAACCTCGACGAGGAGCAGGCGGACGCGCAGGCCGGTCAGGTGGAGCTTCCCGAAGATGCGCTCAGTGTCGTAAATCGCCTTCGCCGCGACCTGCGTGCGATGGGGGATGTTAATCTCGGCGCGATCGAAGCATTCGAACGGCTGGATGCGCGTCTGAGCGAACTGACGGGGCAACAGGAAGACGTCCTCTCGGGCATTGCCGGGGTTGAGGCAAGCATTCGGGAGCTCGACAAGTTGACCCGGGATAAGTTTGCCGACACGTTTGTTCGGGTGCGGGACGAGTTCGCCATCATGTTCCTTCAACTCTTCGGGGGCGGCGAGGGCGTACTCTCGCTCACGGACCCAGAGAAGATGCTGGAGAGCGGTATCGACATCTCGGTCACCCTACCGGGCAAGCGGCGGCAGGCGCTTAATTTGCTTTCCGGTGGAGAGCGTTCGCTTTGCACCGTAGCCCTGCTGTTCGCCCTTCTCCGGGTTAGGCCTTCGCCGCTCGTCGTTCTGGACGAGGTGGATGCCCCGCTCGACGGCCGCAACGTCGAGCGGTTTGCCAACACCCTGGCCGATTTCACGGAACACACTCAATTCATCGTCATCACCCACAACCCGACGACGATCGAGCGTGCGCCGATCTGGTTGGGCGTGACCATGCAGGAAGGCGTCTCGATGCTCTTGCCGACGAAGGTCGGCGACAGTAAAGAAGCGGCTTAGTCGCTAACGGATTTCGACCGAGTGGGCGCCGTCTTGTTCGAGGAAGCTCTGCACGTCGATGGCTTGGTCCTTGCTGTGGGCTCGAACTTCGATGCGGCCGCTTCCCTCGCTGAGACCCTGAGCGATGAGAATTTGGCTGGCGTCGACGCCCACATTCAGCAGGTCCCCGACCGCCAAATAGGCTTTGTCGAGGTCGTGATAGAGGGCTGACACCAAGTGGCTCATGTGCTGTGCGACCGTCGAACGGTCGATTAGGTTCAGGTCTGTTCGATGCTACGAACGCCCGGGACCAGGACTTTGAGCTGCTCTTCAACGCCATGCTTGAGCGTCATCGCGGACATCGGGCAGCCCCGGCAGGCTCCGCTCAGACGGATCTTCACGTCGCCTTCGTCGTTCACGCCGACCAGTTCGATCTCGCCGCCGTGGCTACGGGCGTAAGCTTGCACGCTCGAAATTGCGTCTCGAACCGGCCCATAGAGCGGCCCCTGCGCCTCCGGCTCAGGCCGCGACCGATGGAGGAGGTTGCGGATCAGATCCATGGATTTAGGGTACCGCTAACGGTGGCAGACGATGGCTAACAATTGTTGGCCATCGCGGTCAGCTCCGCCTCACCCAGACCTGCATCGCGTTTGGCCCCCGGTTGTTCCAGGCATAGTACGGCACGAACTGGGCGGTGACTTGGCGGAATTCGCTGGAGCCAAGGGGGGCATAGAGCGAATCGGGGAAGAGCTCTACATCGATCTGACCTTCCACCGGCAGCATGGCGATGCCGCCGAGGCGGTTTTCGCGGACGGGCTCAATGGGCGCCTGGGTGTCGGCGGTGAAGAGTTGCGGGGCGCAGCCGAGATCCTTCTCTTCTAGGCAATAAACAAGCGGACCGTACGTCAAGGCCACGCGTCCGAGATTTTCGCGAACGCGGGGATCGGCTTCGACCCAGCGCGGTTCGGTGCCGAGGTCGATGCTGAGTACGTCGCCGGGCTTCCAGACACGGCGGAAGACGGCGTAGCCGTCCTCAAAGTCGGCCTCTTCTTCGGCGCCTGGGAGTTCGGTCGAGACCTCTTCCGCCCAGTCGGGGATTCGCACATAGACGGCAAACTCGGCGGGTTTCGCCGGATCGACCTTGATCTTGAGGGTGGTGGACCAGGGGAATTCGCCCTCGAGCTCGATCTTTGTCGCCACACCGCCAAGGGTTACGTCGGCTTTGAAGCCGGCGAACTGATGGACGTAGAACGCATCTTCGCGCGCGCCGGCTACCATCGCGCCGAGGTTGCCGATCATCCGGGCGATGTTGGGCGGGCAGCAGGCGCAGGTGAACCACGGGGTCCGTTCGTGTGTTCCTCGGCTCTCCAGTGGGTTGTCGTAGAAGAATCGGTCGCCCGAGAGGGAGAGTCCGGCGAGGGCGCCATTGTAGAGGGCTCGCTCGACGGTCTCTGCGAACTCGCCGTTGCCGGTCATCTCCAGCATCTTCTGGCCCCAGAGCACGAGCCCGATGGCGGCGCAGGTTTCGGCATAGGCGGAGAGGTTGGGCAGATCGAAGTCGGCGGTGAACCCTTCGTTGTGACGGCTGGGGCCGATGCCACCGGTGACATACATCCGGCGTTTCACAAGGCTATCCCAGGCCCGCTGGAGGGCGGTTTCTAGGGGAAGATCATTCTGGCCGTCCGCAAGGTCGGCGGCGGCGATGTAGAGGTACATGGCGCGCACGGCGTGGCCCACGACGGCGTCGTGCTCACGAATCGGCGCGTGGTCCTGGCAGTACTCGCCATCGTAGGTTTCGTTCGCGATATCCTTGGCTCCCCAGGGGGAGAGGGCGATCGACGAAGGATCTCGGAGTTCCGCCTCGAAGGGGGAAGGGCGGCTGCCTCGGACTTCCACGAGCCAGCGGGCGAATTCGCGGTACTTTTTCTCGCCCGTGTGGGCGGCCAGTTTGATCAGGGCCAGCTCGATCTCCTCGTGGCCGCAGTAGCCGAGCCGTTTGTCCGGTCCGAAGATCGACAGGATGTGGTCGGCAAATCGGATACCGACATCGAGCAGCCGCCGGTCGCCTAGGTTCTCGCTGAGCGCGACGCCTGCCTCGATGAGGTGTCCCGCGCAGTACATTTCGTGCAGCGCGTTGAGGTTCCGCCACTCGCCGCCCGGGTGGTCGAGTTGGATGTAGGTGTCCAGATAGCCATCCGGCTTCTGGGCGGCGACGACGATCTCGATCGCCTCATCCAGCATCTTCCGCAATGCCGCGTTCGGGTGGGCGGTAAGGGCGTAGGCGCAGGCCTCGGCCCATTTGGTTACGTCGCTATCGTCGAACGGCAGCCCCACATGCCCGCCCGTTTCGCCGCGCGCCACCCGCCGGAAGTTCTCAAGCCGCGTCTCGAGGTTCGCGAACTCGTGGGGCAGGGTCGTTTCCACGAGCTTCCGCTGCCACTCCGACCAGAAGGGGTCGGTGATACGGATCTTGGAAAGCGGAAGGGGGCGCATGCGCCGCGCGAAAGGCATGCGGATATTGTGGTCTGTGATCTGACGTTTGTGGTTTGATGGCCTCGCCCTCTTTTACGGTCTTCCGTGGCGGCGCCAAGAGGAATAGCTAATGGCGATCGGCGTAAGGCCCAGGAGGGCGAGGAAGCTGAAGACGATTAGGAAGGGTGCGCCAAACATGGCGAGGGCGGAGCCGACGATGCCGCCGAAGAACCAGAGCTTGGCAGTGGCGCGGTGGGTGTCTCGCCATACGCGGCGGCTGCCGAGGGTCCAAGGGGTTCGGACGCCGAACCAGGGGTTCTGCTCTAGCCGGCCGACGATTGGCGCAATGCCGACGAAGACGCCGAAGAGAATGGCCAGCATGAGTCGGCCGGTAAAGGCCATATGGCCGAGGGCGGCCCCGAAGACGAAGCCTTGCTCGACGGTCAAGATCACTGCCGCTGCGGCCATCGCGCGGTAGATCCCCACGGCGGGCAGGTTTCGGCCGCGGACGATGCCAAAAGTAGCCGCAAGAATGCCCATCATGACGAAGAGCGGAAGCACCGCCTCTAGGGGCTCTCCTTGACCCGGTTCGACCGAGCCACGGAAGAGCGGGATCGCCACCATCGTCATCGCAACGGCGAGCATCAGCGCGAGAAGCTGGATGAGGATGGACTTTCGCGCTTTCATGGGTTCCTTTTAGAGTACGACCAGTTCCGAGGGTGGGTGGGACCAATGGCCGTATTTAGTGGAGGGAACACTATTTGGTGACGACCCGGATTTTTGCCGCCGCCGCCTTTGCTCGCACTCGGCAATCTTCCGCTCCTTCCTCGGCCGGCGCGCTGGCCAGGGTGACGGCCATTCGCCGATAGGGCCGGGCAGTGGGCTTGCCGAAGAGGCGGACGTCGATCCCTGGCGATTGTAGGGCGCCTTCGACGCCCTCGAAAGCTGGCTCACCGTCTCCGGTGGCCAGAACAACCGCGCTGGCTCCGGCGCGTAGGAGGTCGACAGATGGAATCGGCAGGCCGAGGATGGCGCGGGCATGTAGCTCGAACTCGCTGAGGTTCTGCGTTCCGGCTAGGGTCACCATTCCGGTGTCGTGGGGGCGCGGCGAAAGTTCTGAGAACACGACGCCCTGATCGGTGAGGAAGAACTCCACCCCCCAGATTCCGGCCCCGCCGAGGCTCTCCGTGACCGCGGCGGCCATCGACTGGGCCTCGGCCAGGTCTTCGTTCGAAATTGCGCAGGGCTGCCAAGACTCCTGATAGTCTCCGCGCTCCTGTACGTGGCCGATGGGCGGGCAGAAGAGAGTTGGGCCGTTTTTCTGGGTGACGGTTAGGAGGGTGATCTCGGAATGGAAATTTACGAAGCCTTCGACGATGATGTCGTCTGCGCCGGCTCGTCCTCCCGAGGCGGCATAGTCCCAGGCGGCTTGAAGCTCGTCTGGAGTGCGAACGACCGACTGTCCCTTTCCCGAGGAGGACATTAAAGGTTTGATCACGACCGGGAGACCAAGCTCCTGGGTGGCTTCGGCGAACTCCTCGTAGGTGGAGGCGTAGCGGTACGGCGCGGTGCGGAGATTCAGTTCCGCCGCCGCGAGATCGCGGATGGCCCGTCGGTTCATCGTGAAGTTGGCGGCTCGGGCGCTGGGAACGACGCCGATACCTTGGGCTTCGTAGTCGTAAAACCGTTCCGTGCGGATCGCCTCGATCTCGGGGACGACCAGATCGGGTTGGTGCTTTTCGACGAGTCGATCAAGCTCCGCGCCATCGAGCATATCGATCACTTCGCGATAGGGCGTCACTGCCATCGCGGGTGCGCCATCGTACCGGTCCACCGCGACAACCTTCTGCCCCAATCGGCCAAGCGCGATCGCGAGCTCTTTGCCGAGTTCGCCGGAGCCGAGGAGGAGGATGGTTTTCATGTTTGGTTAGCGGTTAGCGCCCGCCGACAACCGGTTACAGTCGGTAGTACTCCGTCACCGTCGCCAGCCGGTCTTCGTTGAGTTCGAAGCCTTTGGGCTTGGGGACGACGAGGGGAGGCCAGGTGGGTTCGGCGATGGAGCGGAGGAAGCGGCGGGCTTCGCGGGCGTCGAACTCGGCGATGATCAACTCCACGGCGGTGCAGAGATCCACCAGAGGGACGCGGCTCTCTAGCAGGAGTTCGCGCAGACGGGGAGGATCGTCGAACAGGTCGAGCCAGGGAAGGACGTTTTCTTGAAGGGCGGTGACGATGGCATCACCTGTCCGGGCGTGGCCTTCGCTTGACCAGAGTGTCCAAACGGGGGGTGTCTCGAGCTGGCCGATATTGCCTGAGGCGATAGCTTTCGGAGCGCGAACGGCCGGACGCCAGAACCGGGCGCGGACTTCTCCGACGCCCTGATGATTCAAGTGGAAGCGAACTTCGAACTCCTTGCTCGAAGGATGGGCGGCGAAGACGATCTCCTCCCAGAGGTTTCCGTGACGGCGCGTAAGCAGCGGCAGGCCGCCGTTGTGAAACGCACGAAAACCCTGTCTCGCCAGACTGGAGCCTACGAATTCCGCAATCTGGGGAATCGGATTCTCTGTTGTTGGGACGGCGGGAAGGGAGCTCCAAGCTTCATCGAACTCGGCTTCGCTGCCAAACGTACGGCGATACTGATCCAGCATGCCTAAATCTGCCCGGGAAGGGGCGGCGGGGTGACGGAAGGATTCAGGGAGATCACCTTTGGAATCCAAACCGTTCCTTCCACCCCGGAGACTAGGAGGCGCTCGTTTCCGATTGAGGCCAAGCCGCCCGGCAGGAACGAGCCGGCGGGGTCGGAGACGGCGATGCCACCCACCGGGGCTGCCTTTTGGAAGTGAGCGGCCACGTCGATCACGTGGGAAAAGTTGAGCGAAGTCACGTCGGTTGCGTCGGGAGCGACTACGGTGCCGGTATGGATGCCCTGCCGAAGCTCGATCGGCTGGCCGATCTTGTTTCGGAAAGCGTTGAGTTCCATCAGGCCCGCCTGAATATTGCGCGCCGCGCCAAAGGCGTGGCTCGGGTGATCGAACGCCGCCGTCACACCATCGCCTGCGGTGGAGTGAACCCGGCCGCCGTACCGCTTGACCGTTCGTTCCACGAAGTTGTGATACTCGTTGAACGTGAATTCAACCGCCAAGGGATCGGCGTTGGCTTTCATCTTGGTGGAGCCGACGATGTCGACGCTCAGGAACGTGCAGCTCTGCTCTCCCGACTTCAGTTTGTCCTGAAGGTCGACGAGTTGGCGAAGCAAGTCCTGGCGCTCTTTAAGCGGGTCGCGCAGGCCGAGCGGCTTGCGATACCGGTCGGTCATGCGCTGTAAGCCGAGGCCGGCGAGGGCGCCGAACACGGTAAAGAGCACGATGAGCGACGGGTTGTAGGAATACGACGCGGGCATCTGAAGTGCGAACTGGAACATTGCTCGCGCAATGAAGAAGCTCGCGCCGAAAACCGCTCCGGTCGCGGCGCCGGTCTTCGAGTCTCGGGTGACGCAGACGTTGTACAGACCCAAGGTCAGCCACACCAGCGAGACGATGCTGAAGAGCGCGCCGGGGGACGAGGCGTTTTGGTCGTTCTGAATCGAAAACTGCGCCCGTGCCGCCGCCACGTCGAAGAGGGCGCACATCGTGGCCGAGGCACCGGAGACAACGAAACGCCGGGTGTGTGGTTCGAGGGTTAGGTACTGACTGCGGAGTTTGGTGAGGAACGACTGAGTCTCTTTCTCGGAGCGAAGCTTGACCGCAAGCCGGACGTACTCAACGGGAGCGCCCGTGGCCTCGGCAACGGCTTGAACCGCGCTGTCGTCGAGCATTCCGCCGTTTGAGGCGCGAAGACGTTCCGCCAGCGCGAGCATTTGCTCAACGCCGTCTTCCGTCATCCCCGGTCCTTCCGGATGCTCGAAGCGTGATTCCACCGATTACCCGCTCGCCATTTTACTACCCTTGGCACTGCTCCGAACGTTCATTTGAGCCTTGTGGCGCCTGCGGAGCGCAGAATTCTTCCAGGCAGAGCAAAATAACGCGTGGACCGCGCCAAGCCCCTTCTTTACGGCTCCGCCTATGCGCTTTACGCGCACTTCGCACTCCAACTCGTTGCCGGTGGCCTTTTGGCCACGGTCTACCGGGGGAGCGCGTCGGAGGCGCATGCTACGACGGCTACCCTGCATCAGGGTGCGTGGGCGATTCTCCAGGGATTTCACTATTGGGGCTCGTTCGTCCTGATCATCCATTCGGTGCTTCACCTTGGGGCGGTGACCTGGGCGGGTTGGTACGCGGGGAAGGAGAAGAAGGGCTACTTTACGGCGCTCATCCTTGCGGGTTTGGCCCTGGGATTCCAGGTCTCCGGAAATGCCCTCTCGTGGGATCGCCACGGAGTCCAAACGGCGGCGGTTGAAGGGGCGATTGCAAATCGCATTCCGGTTATGGGTGCGATGGCCTCCAAAACGATGCTTGGCGGAACCGAACTCTCCGACAAGACCTTGCCGCTTTGGTACGACGCTCACCGAATTGGCCTTGCCATAGTTTTGGTGGTTGCTCTCATCATTGGGCTTCAACTTCCTAAGCAGAAGGTTCCGACATGGACGGTGGCACTCTCCGCCCTCGCTGCGCTGGCCTTGGCGGTTCTGTTGGCTGCGCCCTTTGGAACGGCCGCAACGCCTGACGACTACGGACGCTTCGACGCCAAGCCAAGCTGGTACACCGCGCCCATGCACGGCCTGCTGGTCTGGGGTGACCGCCTCATGACGGGGGGTGGTTGGATCGGGGCGGCCTTGGTTCCCGGCCTGATTGGCGCGGCAATGGTGGGTCTTGGCTTCCTCAAAAAACCGAAGCCTGCGGTGGCCCGAGGCCTTCTCGCCGGCTTCGCTCTCCTGGGACTGCTGGCGACGATAACCTCGGGCGGAGAAGTGGCTTCCCTGACCGGAACTCGTGATCCGAAAGTGCGCGTGGCCGCCGTCCCCCCGGCGGTTGCCCAAGTTCAAGACAAGGTCATGGCCGCCAAGGGCAAGGCGCTTTTTGCCGCCCAGGGTTGCGCTGGTTGCCACGGGCAAGATGGGCTGAAAGGTACGACTGGCCCTTCGTTGAAAGATCTCTGGAAGGAGCAGCCGGAGGCGAGTTACTACGAGCGGTACGTCAAGAATCCAGCTTCGGTTCAGCCCGGATCAACGATGCCCGCCTACTCCAATCTAAAGCAAGAGGAACTCCGCCAATTGGCGGAGTTCCTCCGGTTTGCTCGATAGCGCAGTAGCTGTTAGAAGGAACAGCCGTCCGGATCGGGCTTTGTGTCGTAGAGCGACTTCGGCGTCAGCACGATCGTTCCGTTGGTGCTTGCATCGGCATCGGTCGTGTCGATGATGAACCGCTCACCCGACTTGAACGGCAGGAACACGCTTGAGTCGTCGCTGGAAGCGATTCCGGAGAGGAGGTTCGGGCGGCAGACCGTCGAACCGGCGTCGAACCGGGTGCTCTTGTAGATGAACGAACCGTAGTAGCCGTCCGGCAGAGCGCTGCTACGCACCGTGAATGTGATCTTCGGCGCGGAGTTGGCTTCGTCTGCGGTCGTCACGGAGTCGTTGAACGCCGGGATCGAAACTTTATAGGTTCCGTCGACGGCGGTGTGAACGGTGGCGATCACCACGGTCTGGCTCGACGAATCGAGCGGATTGCGTAGGCCGTAGAAATCGATCGTCGCGTTGTAGACCGGAAGGCCGGTGCCTTCGGCGAGGACCTTACCGTGAAGACGGATCTGTCGGGGCTGGACGGTGTAGTACGTCGAGTAGTCCTGACCGCCGTAGCGTGCGGTCACGACGTAGTTGCGACCTCCCGTGTCCGTGCTGGCCGCGGCGAACACGCCGTCCGAAGGGGAGAATACGCCGCCCACCGCCAACGAGTCGGTCGTGGCGAAGGTGTCGGCGGAAATTACGTTACGGGTGGGCGATTCGGCAGTTCCAGAGTAGTTGACCAGCTGGAACTGGACCCGATCTCCGGTCTGAATGCTGAGGGGATCCATGTAGGGATAGCCAGGATCCAGGGTGGGGTCGGTCAGCACAACCTCGACTCGAGGGGTGCTCGTCAAGCCCACGACCGAGCTCTTCGAGCCGCCGTCGCCGCTACCGCCACAGGCGGCAAGGGCGAGCGCCAGGATCCCGATCGCGAATGAGTGTCCGTGCTTCATTGCCGCCCATTATGCCGCCTATTCTTCGTTCTGTCCAGGGGGCACCGCGGAAAGATCAGTCACCGCACCCGCTGGGAGGGGGAGGAGGAGGGTTTCCTTCGCCTCGTCGGTAGGTAATCGCATCGTTCTGGGGCGCGGATCCGCCCACCGAAAGGGTGGGCAAGGGCACTCCGCAACCATTGATGGTGGCCGAATAGTCGAGTGACCCGTAGGTGAATTGGTTGTAGTAGGTGTTCGGCATGGCCGCGAAGTCGACGATGAACGAGACCGCGTTCGTCGGAACGTTTGCTTGGTACCGTCCATCTGGACCGGAAGGGGTTTCCGCGATGATCGATCCGCTGGAATCGAAGAATCGCACGACGGTGGTTCCGATACCGGCTGCCGCCGCAGTGGTCGTGATGACGCCGCGAACTCGCCCGGTAACGCGGGCGCCGACAGGAGAGACGACGATGGTCGTGGAACCGATTGCGTTTCCGGCACCGTCGTGAAGGGGCGTTCCGTCCGCGTTGGTGGCGGTGATCGTGGCTGTTCCCACGCCTACCGCATGCAACGTCGTACCGCTAACCGTCGCGACGGTGGGCGAGGCGGTCAGGGCGATGTTGGCCAAGGTTCCGTAAGCGGTGGCCGCCGAGGTGTAAAGATCCAGACTTCGAAGATCGACCGAGTCGCCTACGGCGAGATCGCCCAGCCCCCTAGCCACCGAACTTCCGGTGATGCCAACAATCTGCTGGGAGAAAACAGCTCCGCTTGGAGTTCCGGTGGAGCCGCTGGTGCTACTGGTGCCGCCGGTTCCTCCTCCCCCCCCACCACAACCAACTCCCGAGAAAAGAATGGCCGCAGCCAGGAGGGACACAAAGAGCGACGCGAGTAGGGATCGTTGCATAGAATTCCTGTTCTTTTCCAAAGAGTTAGCGACCGGCGCGCTTGACCGTATTTGAGACGAATGCGCGCGGCATAAGTTGCGCAAGGGTGTAATGACCAGAGGGTTCGTCACCGGCAAAGAGTTCGACTTCCACCGAATTCGGGTCGGGTACGAACTCCAGAAGGGATTGCAGGCAGATTCCACAAGGTGTCCCTCCATCGGCGGTGACGACGGCGACACGGCGGATTTCGCGTCCGCCTTCGGCGATCATCCGGGAGATCGCGCCTCGTTCCGCGCAGATTGTCGCGCCGTAGGAGATGTTCTCCACGTTGCAGCCCGCGTGGATGCGGCCGGATTCGTCTTCGATGGCTGCGCCGACGTGGTAGCCGCTATATGGGGCGTATGCCCGCTCTCGCGCCGTTCTTGCCTCTTTAACCAGTCCGGCCATGGTCCGAAGATACCCGTGGGGAAGGGGCAGAACGATTCTTCAAACCTAAAGGGGGCCTTGTACGTCATAAATCAGGTTCGCCTTTTGGCGATCGGTACTCATGAAAACCTCGCGCGCTCTTTTCGCCCTCCTTGCCTTGCTCGCTTTTCTCGCGGGATGCGGCGGTTCCAGCTCAGGGACGGGCAGCGCGATCGGCGAAGTGGCGGGACGCTACACCGGGACCTACGAGAACACCGGCTCGAGCCCGTTTAATGGAACGGTCTCGGTTACGATCGATACCGATGGTCAAATTATTGGGACCACCACCGATTCTCGCTTTGGCGCAGGAACGGTGAGCGGTAGTAGCCGCGTGAGCACGGTTGGCCGCCTAAGTCTCGGCGCCATCTACGCCGGAGTCTCTCCTACGGTTTCGACAGTGGCCGTGGTGAATCTGACCCGTGGCGTAGGGGGTGTACTTTCGGGCAGCGGTCGCGAGAGTAATGTGACCGTATCCAACCCGGTGACGGTCACGCTGACTCCGGCGCCCTAAATCGGAGAAGTTCCTGGGTCGGGGATGGCTTATGCCGTAACCGTGTCCAGGAACGTTGGGCTCTCCACGGGGCACGGGGGCACAATGCATCCCCCATGACCCGTGGCGCTGGCCTTAACTCTTACTCGCCGGTGACGCGGAACATCATCGCTCCGTGAGCCGGTACCGCGACCGAGAGGCCACTGGCCTTCGTGCCGAGGTCGCGCCGTCGCCAAAGGTCTCGTACTTTCGCGCCGCCGCGAAGTTCCAAGTCTCGCTCCCACTTGACTTCGACATTGGTCTTCGAAGGGCCTCGGTTGAAGAGGGCGACCGCGTAGCTGCCGTCCGCCAGCGGGCGCGCCCATACTTCTGTCGAGCCGTCCTGATGAACGCGCGTCGCGGGTTTGCCCAGCGGATCCTGGTCGACTTCGATCACATCGTGGTTCATCAGAAGCCGTTGCGTGAAGTCATCGATCTGCGTGAGATCGCATCCGATGAGCAGCGGAGCCGCTAGCATCGACCAAAGCGTGATATGCGTGATCTGCTCATTTCCGCCAAGCCGATTGGCGCGGGGCGACGAGCCCCAACCCAAGCGACCGACGACGAGCATGTCCGGGTCGTTAAAGGCGCTCGGTCCGATGCGGTAGCCACGATCCGAGTGAGAGAAGCCGATCGAGGACATGGAACTCCAGGTGTCGGTGATGTCACCGGTGGTGCGCCATACATCGCCGCCAACCGATTCGCCCCAGCCCCAAACGTTGCCCATGCCGTACTGGCAGAGTGAGTAGACGATGTCGCGATCGGCCTTGTCCAATCCTTCCCGCATGATCAGGTAGGGCCGTTTGTACTCGATCAGGTTGTTGCCCTTCGATTCTTGGCCGTAGGAGCACCAGTCGTACTTCAGATAATCGACGCCCCATTTCGCATAGGTGGCGGCGTCCTGCGCCTCGTGGTTCAGGCTTCCCAGGTAGCCGCCGCAGGTGGTGATGCCGGGGGAAGAATAAATGCCGAGCTTCATCCCGAGGCCGTGGACGTAGGTCGCCAGCGCGGGCATACTGCCAAATTTTTCGTTCGTTTGAACTTCGCCGTTGGCATCGCGGCCGGCCTCCCAGCCGTCGTCGATGTTGACGTAGTTATAACCATGATCGGCCAGGCCAAGTCGTACAAATGCGTCTGCTGCGGCGCGAACCTTGTCCGCCGTAACCGAGAGTCCCCAAACGTTCCAGGAGTTCCAACCCATGGGCGGGGTCTGAGCCAGCTTGTGGGTGCCGCTGACGACGGTGATGTCCCGCTGGTCGGTTCCTTTGGGCCCGCTCACGGTTACAGTGAAGGTGTGGCGGCCTTCGCTTGGCACCGATCCTCGCAAAACGCGTCCGTCGCCCGTCGCGGTGATGCCCGCGGGCAGATTCTTATAGGAAAACTTGAGTGGACCCTGGCCGGTGGCGGGGACGCGGAAAATGAAGTCTCGACCGGGAGTACCGCCGATGACGCGGGGGCCGTGAATCGCGGTGTGAACCATATCCACGGGCGCGATGTCCATCGTCGCTTCCTTGACGGCGACGTTGGTTGAAGGCTTCTTGGTTGGGTCTTTCAGGGTCAGCATCGCATCGGCCCAGTCGGCGTGGTCGTTATCGATGCCATCGCCGCCATCCTCCACCGCGAACCGGACGGTCTTGGCGCCCTTCAAGTCGACATCGACGGTTTTGGCTACGCCCTTTCGCATTACGCCGGAGTCGAAGCCCTTGCGGCCATCAACGTAAACCAGGAACTGGACGGAGGCACTGTTGGTGGCCTCGTCGTCTACGCCGACCACGGCCCGGAAACGAAGCGCGTTTCCGTTCACCGCGATGTTGAACGTGCTCGAAGCGTGGGTTCCGATTCCGTTGGCGTACTTTTTACCGGCGATGGTAAGCGGGTGCTCATCGACCGACTGATTACGCTTAGCGCTGCTCCACTCCTGCTCGACCGCGCTGAGGTCGAGGGAGCTTAGGGCGATCTCGCCCGACTGAACTGGGGGGATGAGGAACATCATCGTCGGCCTGAGGATACTACGAGGGCGGATCAAGTTGGAATAAGAGCCGGCATGTGTTGCTCCAGGCGGTCCATGATAGGTCATGACTGCGATCGAATTACTCAAGCGCGACGCCGAATACGCCTTTGGCGAGTTGACGAAGAGCCTGGAGGGAGTTACCGAAGGCCAGGCTTGGTCCGTACTTCCGAACCACGGTCCGGACTATCTTCACACCGATGGCTCCATTTACGGCATCGCCCTTCACATTGCGGGCCTCAAATGGGCCTATGGCAGCATCTGCTTCCGAAACACGGAACTCCGCTGGCGCGACATCGCCGACCAAATGGAAGCGTTCGAACCCTCCTGGGAAGCCGCTCTCGATTACCTTCGGCGAGGTCACGAATATTGGATGGCGGGGTGGGCCAACATCACCGACCTTGAGGCGATGCACCCGACCAATTGGCAGCGCGGGGACTGTCCCGCCTGGGAGATCCTTCAGATCACGAGCCAACACGACTCTTACCACGCGGGGCAGATCGTGGTGCTGCGGTACGGGGTCGGGGAAACGGATGTGAAGCCGGCTTCGGCGGCCGAGGATATCCGGACGTATTGCCAGGAATCGCCGCATTGGTAGAACCGCCCTCGCGGTAACCTTCGTTTGATGCCTGAAACGCGACCGCTGAACGTTCTTGTTTGGGACGAGAACCCCCATCATGCCCCCAAAGAGTTGTATCCCGGAAACCTTCGAACGGCGATTGCCGACGGTTTGAAGGAACTGGCCACAGCGGGTGAGATGACGGTCACCGCGATCCATTTGGACGAGGCGGAGCAGGGTGTGCCAGAGAGCCTTCTGGCAGCGGCCGACGTGCTCGTTTGGTGGGGCCACGCCCGGCACGGTGAAGTGGAGGATGCGCTGGCGGACCGGGTCAAGAAGCATGTCCACGAGCGTGGTCTTGGCTTTGTTTGCCTTCATTCGGGCCACTATTCGAAGACGTTCAAAGCGGTTCTCGGCGCGACCGGCCACCTTAAAGGCGGTTGGCGTGAGTCGGACGATTCAGAGACGATCCGGGTCTGCGCTCCGTGGCACCCGATTGCCGAGGGCGTCGAAGATTTCGTTCTGCCGAACGAAGAGATGTACGGTGCGCCTTTCGACGTTCCCCCGCCTCTTGAAGTCATCTTCCAGAGCCGGTTCAGCGTGGACGGCGCGACCTTCCCGAGCGGGCTCGTTTGGACGGTGGGCGAGGGAATCGATCCCGAATTCACCAGTGGTGGCGGCAACGCGCAGAACCAGGGTGACGGCAAGGGCCGGGTCTTTTATTTCCGGCCGGGCCACGAAACGTACCCGACGTATTTCGACAAGAACGTTCGGAAGGTGATCTTCAACGGCGTCCGCTGGGTCGGTCGCAGGATCTAGGTCTTCGCGGAGGGAGAAGAGCCATGTTGCGCGAATGTCCGCGTAGCATGGCTTTTTTGGAGAAAACCGCACGAAATGTCGGGTGCATATAGAGTACTTGGCACTATAATGCGGTCTTGCGATACGCCGAATTACTTTCTGCTGAACTTGCCGGGCCGATCGCTTCGGGGGCTCCGGCGATCTTGCCGCTGGGGGCGCTTCAACCTCATGGCTCCCACTTGCCGCTTGGTCTCGATCTCTTAGTCGCGGAGGCATTTGCCGCCCGGTTGGGCAGGCTGGTCGATGGAATCGTTTTGCCTGCCCTGCTGACACCGGTCACTACGGCTCCCCAGCCGCACTCACTCCAAGTCTCAACGCGCGGATTTCGGATCGTGATGGACGATACATTGGACGGGTTGATTCGGGCAGGGTGGCAGACCGTTGCTATCGTCAGCGGCCACTACGCGCCGGCCCATGAGATCGAGCTTTACGAAGCGGCGATGCGCGTTATGGACGACCATCCGGGGGTTCGAGTCTTCGCCGCCGCACCCTTGGAGCCGCTATCTGACGATGGCCTGCTTGACCATGCGGGGCAGGTCGAAACGTCGCTCCTCATGGCGATCCGGCCGGACCTCGTTCATCTGGGCGAGTTCGAGAAATCAGGGGTCGTGGGGGAAGATCCCCGGAACGCGACCGCGGAGGAAGGCGAGCGGCTGCTGTACCTCGGGCTTGAGGCGTGGGTGGCGTGGATGGGTTCGAGCGTGAAAGAACTGACCCACTGGTACGGCGTCCGCTTCGACGCTCACCAGCCGTTCGTGGATGCGTATTACAAGGGCTCTTGGGAAGACGCCAACCTCGCCTGGTGGGCCGATTGGTCTACGTGACGCCGCCAATCTCGGAAGAGTACGCGCGGTAAATGCCCGTCTCGATCACCTCGGCAATCCGTTTCATCGCCTCGGCTAGGTTGGCGTACCGGGTGTAGAGCGGCGCGATGCCGAGACGGAGCACATCGGGCGTACGGAAATCGGGAACCACCGACTTTTCGGCAATCAGTGCCTGGGCGATGGGCCACGCGGCCTCGTGGCGTATGGCGACATGGGAACCTCGGCGCTCCGGATTTCGTGGCGTGATGACCTCCAGCGAAAGGGAGTCGGCCAACTCCATTAGGAACGCCGTCTGGGCGGCGGCTTTCTCGCCGACCTTGTCCATACCGGCTTCTAGGAGCAGGTCGATCCCAGGCTCGGTGGCGGCAAGAGAGAGGATGGGCGGGGTGCCGGCCAGGAACCGGCCGATGCCCGCCGCAGGAGAATAGTTAAGTCCAAATTCGAATGCGTTTTGTTGACCAAACCAGCCTTGAATAGGGCTACGCAAAACTTCTTGGAGATCTTTACGGACAAAGAGAAACGCGGTTGCTCCGGGACCGCCATTCAGGTACTTATAGGTGCATCCCACTGCCAGGTCCGCTTCCCCCATATCGATAGGGACCGCGCCAACGGAATGAGACAGATCCCACATGGCCCTAGCTCCCACAGCATGGGCTGCATCGGTCAGGCGCTTCATATCGTGCCGGAGGCCGGACTTGAATTCGACGTGGGACAGGGTGAGGAGGGCCGTTCGATCGTCAAGCGCGGCGCCAATGGTTTCATCGTCTTCCGAATCGATCTGCCGGATTTCGATGCCCAGGCCCTGAAGAAGATAAAGATCGGAAGGAAAATTGGACGAATTCGTCACGACCACGCGCCGATCGGTTGCGGACAATGCGGCGTGAACCAGCTTATAGAAGTTGACGGAGGTCGAGTCGGAGGCGATGGTTTCGCCTTCCTTGGCTCCGATCAACCGGCCGATCTTGTCTCCGATCCGTTGAGGAAGGTCCAGCCATTCTTCCCCCCAAGAGCGGATCACCCTTTCGCCCCATTGTCGTTCGACCACCTCCCGTATCCGTTCTGCGGTGGCTTTGGGAAGCCGGCCGAGGGAGTTGCCATCGAGATAGATCAGATCGTCGATGACGAAACGGTCACGGAAGTGGCCGAGGGGATCGGTAGCGTCGAGGGCGGATGCTTTGGACTTTAGATTTTGGATTTCTGTCCCTTCTTCTTCAAAGCTAAACCCAAGGCGTTCATTCCTCGGCGATGAAGTTCTCACGCAGTTTGTTCACTTCGGTCTGCATTTCCACGAGCTTCTTAAAGATGCCGCCGTCTTTAGCCATCAACTCTTCATGGGTGCCGATCTCCGCGATCTTGCCGTCGTCGATGACTACGAGGCGGTCCGCGTTGCGGAGGGTAGACAGGCGGTGGGCGATGGCGAAGACGGTTCGGCCTTCGACGAGGTGCTCGATGGCCTCTTGGATCATTCGCTCAGTCTCGGTGTCGACGGAGGCGGTGGCTTCGTCCAGAACCAACACCTTGGGGTTATGTAGGATGGCGCGGGCGATGGCGATGCGCTGGCGTTCGCCGCCGGATAGGCGCTGGCCGCGTTCACCGACGTAGGTGTCGTAACCGTCGGGGAAGTTCACGATGAAGCCGTGGGCGTTTGCGGCTTGGGCGGCCTGCATCACTTCTTCCAGGGAAGCATTGGGGCGACCGTACGCGATATTGTCGCGAATCGAGCCGGGGAAGAGGTAGCTCTCCTGAAGAACCACGCCCACCTGACGGCGGAAGTCGGCCAACTGGACGTTTTTGAGATCCACCCCGTCTAACTCGATGTGACCCTGGGTCGGGTCGTAGAATCGCATGAGCAGGTTGATGAGGGTGGACTTGCCCGCGCCCGAGTGGCCCACGAGGCCGATCATCTCGCCCGGTTTTACTTCGAGGTCGATGCCGTGCAGCACTTCTCGTGCCCGGTCGTAGCCGAAGTGGACGTCCTTAAACTTAACGCCCCCTTTGATGTTGGGCATGGGGACGGCATCCGGCACGTCCTGGATATCCACCGGTGTGTCCATTACTTCGAACACCCGTTCGGCGGCGGTGAGGGCGCGGGTGGACCAGTCGAAGACCCGCTGCAGCATCATCAGTGGCTGCTGGAGCATGCCCATGAGGGCGATGAAGGCCATCAGTTGGCCCAGTGTCATGACCTTGGTGATCGTCGCGATGCCACCGAAGTACCAGACGACCACACCGCCGAGCGCCATCGTGAGGATGATCAGGGGGAAGAAGCTGGACCACGAGGCTTCCGCGATGTAGCCGCTGTCCGCGAGGTCGGCGATCCGGCGGTTGAACCGAGCCACCTCGCGACCTTCGCCGTGGAAGGCCTTCACGACACGCTCGCCCTGGAGGATGCCGTTCAGGGTGCCGCTCATTCGCGACCATTGGTGATGCACGCGGCTCCAGACTCGGTGCATCCGTCGGCGGAAACGATTGACCGCAAAGAGAATGAACGGAATCGGTAGGAGCGCCCAAAACGCCACCTTCGCGTTCGTGGTGATCAGCATCAGGGGGATCGCGATCAGAAGCGCGATCTGGTTGAGAATGACCGGGATTCCGTCGACCAAGACATCGTATAGCTGCCCGGTATCGTTCGTCATCCGCGACATGATTGAGCCGACGTTGCGCTTATCGTAAAAGCTCAGGCTCAAAGACTGTAGCTTTTCAAACAGGCTATGGCGGATCGAGACGGTGATCGACCGGCCCAACCAGGCCACGTTTCGGCCCCGGGCAACGCTGATCGCGGCGGTGGCGCAGATGCTGAAAAGAAGCCCGGCGATGAGGGGGAGGAACAGTTCCTTCTCGCTGCCTAGGAAAACTCGGTCGGTCAGGGCCTGCGTGATTTTCGGCGGCGCCACCTGGGCCGCCGTCGCGAGCAGGGTCAGGAACAGGTTCAGCCAAAGCCGGTTCTTATAAGGCGTTGCGTAGGAGAAAAGCCGGCGAAGCGTTTTGCCGCGGTCGAGACAGCCTTCGCAGACGTTGTTGTGCTTCGGCAGCGGCCGGCCGCACTTGGGGCAGAGGCGCAGATCGTCCTCAAGTTCGGGAAGGGCCTCTCCTTTGAGGACCGCGCCCAGACGCTTTTCGGCGCCGGCGATCTGGAGGGCGCGTTTGCTGGTGGTGCGGAGCAGTTCGATGGGAACGCCGGCGAAGTCGACCACGAGCGCGCTGGCATCCACCAAATCGTCGACTCGGGGATTGGCCAGACTCGTCAGCGGGTAAGTGCCGATGAGTTCGTCGCCATCGTATCGATAGACCGCGCGGTCGGTCACGCGCAGACGAGAAGCGCCGAGCGAGTTATCGCGGCGTAGGTCGCCTTCGCTTTGAAACCGTTCGGTCTCTTCCACGGATGCGTGCTTGGGCTCGAGAAGATCGGCCATAGGGACAAAAGAGTTCTACGAGGTCCGGAGGCCGGACGTGCAGAGGGGTAGACGGAACTTTACCCCTGGATAGGGTGGTTGGGTCATTGGGCTTAGGGTCTTTGGGGTGGTTAGCCTCGATTGGTATTTTTCGGGGGCTATCCTTATAGCTGTCCGTTATGCCTTCTTATCCCCCACGCCGAATGACCCTAAGCCCTGATGCTCAACCTTCTTCGTAAGCTGTTTCGACGCGGAAACGATCTGCCCCCGGTGGCTCTGGTCGCGCTGGAGACCACGCCCCGTTTCCTTTCCAGGGCGCAAATTGCGACGGCGGTCTCCAAGGCGATCGGCGCGGACTTTTCGGTGGAGTCCGTCATCGAAGAGGCGCCGGAGAAGCATCGCTTTACGGTTGAGGGTTATGTCTTTACGTTCGTTTCGCGGTTCGGGCCCTATATTCCGAAGAATCGTGCCCCGCACAAGGATCTGCGTCTTCAAGCTGTGCTGGATCGGCACGAATCGGCGCTTCTGCTGGATGTCTGGGAAGCGCCTGAAGGCAGACATCGGGAAGAGAGCACCGATCTGATGGGGCGGATTCTGATCGAAGTAGCCGACGAAACCACCGTAGGGGTCTTTTGTTTCCACACCCAACGGCTCAATCCTCTCGATGAGACGTTGACCGAGCTATTCCGGGAAGGACGAGCCTCGGAGGCGATGGAGACTTATACCGCCGACGGTGTTTCGACTCTTCCGGCGGATGACGTCCGCATGACTGAGGCGATCGCCGAGGCCCGCCGCCGGTGGCCGGAGTTTGTGGAGGCGTTCCAAACCCGCTCTGCGCCCGACTCCGGCTACGGGATCAAGGCGCCTTTCGAGCAAGGCGACCGGGTGGAGCACTTATGGATAGAGGTCAACCGGGTCGACGCAGCGGGGGCAACGGGCAAGGTGGTGAGCCGGCCCATCGCGCTTGCCCGGCCGCGATATGGGGATGAAGTGACGGTGGCGGCCAACGAGGTTACGGACTGGGCCTTCCAGGATGGGGAACGGACGGGGGGATCGTTCTCGGACGCGATCGTGCGAAAGGCGTTGTAGCTGGAAAGGGTATATCCAGACATTCCGAAAAGTTTTTTAGAAAATGCCCTAAAGATCCTCGGAAGGCGACCAAGGATATAAAACGTGGGAGAGACACCCACAACGATAGCGACAGAAAACGGCACGACGGGGGCGACCCCGATCACGCAAAGCGTATGGGTCTCCAACTGAAGAAGGAGAAAGCCGCGTTGCCTGTCGGAAGGAGCACGAACATGCAAATTTCCGACACCGAAGTAAAGAAGATTCTGGAGCAGGGCTCCCTCGTCCGCGAAATCGAAAATGTGGGTCAGGAGCGCCAGCGCGCCGAAGACGCCGAGACCGTCGCCCGAGTGACGGAAGACGTCAAGTTGATGGGAGACCGTGAGGATCGCATCGCCGACCTGAAAGCCCGGATCGAAGCCGGTACCTACAACCCGACTGGCGCCGAAATCGCAGATGCGATGATTCGCCGCTCCATCGCCGACGGCATCAAGTAACCAAAACTTCGTGCCCTTACGGACGCAACGGCGGAGGTTCTTCCAACGCCGTTGCGCTCCGGTCGCCAAGGCCAGAAGCCAGATCGGTGGCCACTACGCCCACCACCCACGAGTCTTCACCGGCTTCGTGCCAGTCATATTCATATCCCGCCACCAGCACGGCCTGGGGAAGGCGGCGCGACAATCCGAACGCGGGCAGCCATGCTTCGCCGATCACCGGATAGCAGTCGCTCGGCATCGGAGGCTGCATCAGCCGATAGTCGTCGGTCACATCGACCACTCGTACCAGGGTCAAATTATGAGCCCAAAGGTTTTCCGCTAGCGTTGCCATTGTCGGTCCTTGCACATAGGACGCTAGATCTTTGAAAAAGGGTGCGGTTTTGCCGCGGAAGAACCGAAGATTCCCAAGAGGCGTATGGCAACCGGAATTTCTTTTAGCGGGCTTAGCTCGGGACTCGATACCGACAGCATCGTGACGGCGCTGGTCCAAGCGGAGTCTGGGGCCAAGACCACCCTGCAAGCCAAGCAGAATAAGCTGAAGCTTCGCCAAACTGCCTATACGACGATCGGGTCTGGTCTCTCGACCGTAGCGCGTGCCGCGGGAAATCTTAACAGTGCTGGCGCTTTCGCCACGATTAAGGCTTCCTCGACAGACGAGACGATCTCCACAATTTCCGCGACCTCAAGTGCCACCGCGGGCGCCTTCGACCTGACGGTCACCAAGCTTGCCAAAGCTAACAAGATTGGATCCGCCGCCCAGATCGATACGACGACCGCGCTGGGTAAAGCCGGGACGGCGAGCGTTAACGGCAAAGCATTTAAGATCGAGGCCGCCGACTCCTTAGTCGCGATCGCCAAGAAGGTTAACGCCCTTGGCTCAGGGGTCACGGCTAGCGTCGTCGACGGCGGCAGCGGGCGTGGCTATCTCACCTTTTCCTCCGGAACTACGGGCACCGCGAGCGCGGTCTCGATCGCGGACCTGGACGGCACGGCGATGGCCGATCTAGGCATGAAAGGTGCGGGGACAACAGTTCGGCAGACGGTGGGAACCGCCGCCGTTGGGCGAACCTTCTCGTCAAAAACCGACTCTCTGCAAACGATACTTGGTACAATCGGTCTTTCGACCTCTACGGTGACCATCGGAGGGACCCCCATCAGCGTCGATCCGGCCACGGATACCCTGGAGACGCTGGCGGGCAAAATCAATGCCGCCGCTATCACCGGGGTCACGGCCACCGTCCAGGCTGACACTTCCGGCGGCGCGACCGTTTATAAGCTTCAAATTTCCGGCAGTGGCGCTCCGCCCGCGATGTCTGAAACCGGCGGCGTTCTGGGCAGCCTGGGAATCCTCCGCGATAATCCGGCGAGTGAACTGGTTGCGGCTCAAGATGCGCAATACACGCTGGACGGGGTTGTCCTCACCTCCGCCACCAATAGTGTTACAGGAGCCGTTGGCGGCGCTACCCTAACTCTGAAGAAGGAAGGTGCGGCCAGCATTTCGTTGGTCAAGGACACGTCGGCCATCACCGCCAGTGTCGAGAACCTCGTTACCGCGGTCAACGGACTTCTCAGTACGATCAAGGGACAGAGCGGCTTCGATGCGAAAACCTTCCAGTCGGGCGTCCTCTTCGGCGACAGCGTCGCCCGAAGCGCTAAGGATTCGGTCAAAGCGCTCCTCTTTTCGGACTCCCCTGGGGTCACGGGCTCCATTAAAAACTTGGCGTCGGTTGGCATCGGCCTCGACGAAACCGGCTCGGTAACCATGGACGATTCCGTGTTCCAAGCCGCTTTGGCGAAGGATCCAGACGGCATCGCCGCCCTATTCCAAGCGGTGGGCAAGGGGTCGACCAACGACATCAAGTACGTTTCGGCCACGAACACGGCCGTCGCCTCCTCGACGAGCGGCTATGCGGTCAACATCACTCAGCCCGCGACGAAGGCCAGCCTTGTCGCCGGAACCGCCCAAACCGGTCCTCGCAGTGGGCCTGAAACGCTTACTTTTCGCGGCTCCGGTTTCGGCACTGCCGGCATCGCCGTCGATTTCGAGGCGGGTACTGACCTTGCGGCCACCATCGCGAAGATCAACGGCGACGGCCGCTTGAAGGACCTCGTCTCCGCCAGCAACGAGGGCGGCAAGCTTCGGATCGATTCTAAGCGCTACGGCGTGGCGGGCAACTTTACGGTGGCCTCCAACTTTGGGTCGGCGGTCGATAACAGCGGCATTGGCATCGGCGGGGAAGGCACCGCTGTCCTTGGCCTCGACATCGCCGGAACCATCAATGGGGAAGCGGCAACCGGCAATGGCCAATTCTTGACCGGTAAAACGGGCAACGCCAAAACCGACGGGCTGCAACTTCAGGTTCTCAGTACGACGCCCGGCCTGATCGGCACGATTACCTACTCAAGGGGCGCGGCGAGCCGGATGCTCGATCTCTCGTCAACGTTTACAGACACGATTAAGGGCTCACTTTCCGCCGCCGATAAGAGCCTTCAGGCTCAGATCGACAGTATCGACAAGGATCTGACCACGATCGATGCCCGGATTGCATCGAAGACCACCGAACTCAAAAACCGATTCGCCGCCATGGAAACCGCGCTCGCCAAGTTGAAGGACCAGGCGAGTACGATCTCCTCGATGCTGGGTACATCGACGACGAGTAGCTAGACCCGCAGCAGAACGCTCTCGCGGTGGAACAGCCGAATGGCGGTGTACAAAGCCAGTCCGGCCAAAACGACTCCAACCCCGGTTGGGCCGAGAATCGCGAGGGCGCTGGCTTTCCCAAGAAGGATCGCGCGGATCCCTGCGGCCGCCCCCAAAATCGGCACGAACGGCAACCAGACCGCGCTTCCGATTTCGGTGAGCCCGATGAGTTGGCTAAAGAACGCGGGGACCATCACGATCAGATTCATGATGCCGAGGTAGGTCTGCGCCTCTCGACTGTTGCGGGCATAGCTGCTGACCGCGATCAATATGCCGGCGAACGTCGCCGCCAGCGGGAGAACAATAAGGAACACTTGGAGGGCTCCCACCGCAGACAAACCAAGGCCCGTCTTGAAGACAATGTCACTGGCCCCCGATTTCATCGCAGCGGATAGCACAAACCCGAGCAATCCGCTCACCGCCGCCGCTACGCACACGGCGGTGAGAGCGAGGAATTTGCCCAATACGATCTCGGTCCGGCCAACGGGGGTAATGAGTAGTGTCTCCAGTGTAGACCTCTCCTTTTCGCCGGCTACCAGATCGGCCGCGAGCGCGACACCTCCCGTGAAAGTGAACAGAACGATGAGATAGGGAAGGATGCCGACGAGAATGCCGCTCGCCCCGTTCCCCTCGCCCACCTGGACTGGTTTTTCGTCGAAGGCAATGGGATGGAGTTTGTCTTCTGACAGCCCGACTGCGGCGAGTGTCTTAGTCAACCGGGTGTGAATTTCTCCTTCAAAGGCACCTTGGAAGACCCCTTTCGCGATCTGGGCGCCATCTTCCTTCGGATCGAATCGGAGAAGCACGTGATCCTGACCGTTCTTGGGTGGTCCAAGTACCGCCAGTAGCCGGGCCTTACCATCTTGAATGAGCTTGACCCCGGCGTCTTCAGTGGGGACCTCAACGATTTCTAGGTTCTTCGCTTTCCGGAGATCGGTCATCAAGGGACTGGAGCTGGCGACCACGTGGACCTTCCGCTTTGCATCCTTGTTCGCGATGCTTCCGACGAAGCCGAAGAGCGTCATGATCAAGGCAACAATGAACAGTGGCATAATCGTCGCCGCGTTTCGAACTCGCTTGTCGCGAACGATTTCGAGGAGTTCTTTATTGAAAACCTGAAAAATAGGATTCATGCCGCTCTCCCGAGGGCTCGCTCGAAGGCGACAAGCTTAAGGAAGGCCCCTTCGAGAGTGGCTTCGTTCGTGCTCGCCTTAAGTTCGTCCGCGGAACCCTGTCCCACTAGCCGTCCGTCGTGGATAACCGCCACGTCGTCGCATAGGCGTTCCACCTCGCTCATGATATGGGTCGAGAAAACGATGGTCTTTCCTCGATCGCGGGCGGCTTCGATGAATTCCAAAACTGCCTGGCTCGCTACGACATCGAGGCCGGAGGTTGGCTCGTCGAAGAAGAGAACGGGAGGATCGTGCAGGGTGGCGCGCGCAATGGAGACGCGTTGCTTTTGACCGGTGCTGAGTTTGTCGCAAAGCCGATCGGCGAAAGGACCGATCTCGAGCCGGTCGATCACTTCGTCCAGCCGCTGTTTCAGATCATTCTTTTTGAGACCGTAGAGGCCGCCGAAGTAGGCGAGCGTCTCCCGCGCCGTCAGGCGGCCGTAAAGGGCGGTGGAGTTCGAAAGGAACCCTATCTGCGAACGAACCGCGCCCGGGTTGGCCACCACATCGATGCCATCGATCATCGCTGATCCGGCGGTTGGCAGGATCACCGTCGAGAGCATTCGGAGGGTCGTCGTCTTTCCGGCGCCGTTGCAGCCGAGGAGGCCGAAGACTCGGCCGGGGTGCGCGGTGAATGTTAGATCGTCCACCGCCTTGACGATGCCGCCTTTAGCATCGACGAACTGCTTAGACAGGCCTTGAACCACGATCATGGGGTGCTAGTTTATCGGGAATAGGGAAACGGGAGGAAGGAATAGGGAAAAGGCCCTCCGGGAGAGAAAAAAGGAAAGGGAAGAAGAAGGACTCCCTTCCTCTTCCCTATTCCTTCTTTCCTTTTCTCTTCCTACGCTTTCTGTCCTCGTGAGAAGAGCTTCTTCCATCGCTGCCCTAACACGTTCGACAGATCGTCAAAGATCGTGTAGGAGCAGGGGATGACCAGGAGGGTCAGCATGGTCGAGAGGAGCATGCCGCCGATGATCGTGATACCGATCGTCTCGCGGAACTCCGACCCTCGGCCCAGGGCCAAGGCGACCGGCATCATGCCGAGCACCAGCGCCACCGTGGTCATCATGATCGGCCGAAGTCGGGTCGGACCCGCTTCGACCAGCGCGTCGTGTCGGTCTCGGCCACGGTCACGCAGCGTGTTTGTATAGTCCACCAGCAGGATCGCGTTCTTGGCAACGAGACCGGTAAGGGTCACGAGGCCGATGATCGCGATGAGGTTGACCGACTTGTCCGTCAAGACGACGGCCAAGAGCGCACCAACGAACGCTTGCGGCTGGGCGATCTGGATGATGAGCGGATACAGCAGGTTGTCGTAGAGCGACGCCAGCAGCATGTACACCAAGATGATGCCGATCAGGAACGCGCTCAGGAGATAGCCTCCCTCACGCGACTGGGCATCCGCCTGGCCAAGCGGCTTGGAGCTCACTCCTTCCGGAATCAGCTTGGCCTTCGCGATCCCCGCCGTCACCTGGGCCACGACCGAACCGTTCGCGTAGCCGGGGAGGATGTCCGCAGTGACGCTGATCTGCTCGGAACGCGAGTTTCGCGTGATCTTGCTGTAGCCCGGCGCCTGGGTGATCTTCGCAACGGAGCCCAAGAAGATGGGTTCGCCTTGCTTGAACGCGATCGGTACGGTCTTCAACTGATTCGGATCGTTCCGGTCTTTGAGGTCCATCATGACCCTTACGGCGTACTCTCGTCCGCCACTTCGCAGCTTGGTGTTGTCGTCGCCTTGGTAAAGGGTCCGAACCGCTCCCGCGAAGTCGGCCACCGAGATGCCCTGGTCCGCGAGGGCCAGACGATCCGGCTCGGCGCGCAGCTCCAACTGTCCAGGCTTACTGGAGATGTCAGGGTTGACGACGCCTTGTACAACGCCGCTGGCCAGCCAGTCGCGAATCTTCGCCGCCGTCTTGGTAAGAAGCGCGCGATCGTCGCCCGTGAGCGAGATCTGGATCGGAGAACCGAAGTTAAAGCCTCCGGTCGCCGCGACGTTAACCTTGGCGCCGGCCACCTTACCGACCGCCTTTGTAAGACGCGCGGTAACGGTATTGCCCGAAACGTAGCGCATCTTCTCCGTCGGATGCGACCAAGGGAGTTGGTCGTTCGGGGCGGCCTTGTCGCGAAGGACCGCCTGGACGACGGCGTAGTTACTGCCGTTGTTCGAGGCGCCACCGGCGCCAGTCGCTTGCGTTCCGACGTTCGACTGAACGTACTTCACATCCGGATCGGCCTGGAAGATCTTCTCGACCTCATTGACCACCTTCTGCGATTCGGTCAGGCTTCGGCCGGGCGGCAGTTCGATCGTCGCTTGAACCGAAGACGGGTCGACATCCGGAAGGAAGCCGAACTTGAAGACCGGACCGGCCTTCCACTGCGCAAACTCGAATCCGATGAGCGAGGCGAAGGGGAAGACAAGGCCAAACGCGGCCGCGGCGGCCAGGTATCGAGTCTTCGAGATCGGTTTGATCGCGTTCTTGACGATCAGGCCCAACCCAAAGAGGACGAAACCCAACAAAGGGACCGTGGGAATGAAGGGAGTCGCGGCCATTGCGGGCAGCGCCGTATGCAGGACGACGGCCACCACGAAGGCGGCCAAGTACTGCAGCCAGCCCTTCCGGCGATCGCCTTGAGCCCGCAGGTGGTTCGCCACGAAGACGATCAGACCCACGAACAGGGAGATCATGAACAGCGGCATACTCAGGCCGCCGGTGAGCGCCGCCGCCACTCCGAACGAACCCGGAGTGGCCGGTGCGCCGAGCGGCGCCGTCGCCGGTGTGAACGAACCAGCGATGAAGGAGATGATCGCGAGCAGGGTGCTGTTGCCTGCGGTGAACACGAACCATCGATGGTTGAGCGCCCACTCCAACGCGCTTCGGTAGCGTCCCTCGAGGCGGCCAAAGGCGCGCTCGAAAGCCTTCGCGAAGCGTCCCTTCGGATGCTCCATGTCTTCTCCCGCCTTGTACCAGCGAGCGGCCAGGAGCGGAGTGAGGGTGAACGAGATAAACAGCGAGGCAAGAACCGCCGAGACATAACCGAGCGCCAGCGGTTTGAAGAACTGGCCCACGATGCCGCCCATGAAGGCAATCGGCAAGAAGACGACGACGTCGGCCGCGGTGATCGCGAGGGCGGCCAAGCCGATCTCGGCGCGGCCGTTAAGGGCCGCTTCACGCGGATCTTCACCCAACTTAAGGTGACGATAGACGTTCTCCAGAACCACGATCGCATCGTCCACAAGGACGCCGACGGCGAGCGTCAGCGACAGCATGGTCATGTTGTTGATCGTGAAGCCCAAAAGCTTCAGGGCAATAAAGGTGACGAAGAGACAAGCCGGAATGGCGAGTCCCACGATCAGCGTTCCGCGAAGGTCGTGGAGGAATAGGAAGACGATGCCGCTAACGAGCAAGATCGAGAAGAGGAGCGTCTCGTTGAGGTCGTTTAGCGAGTTAGTGATGTCTTTCGCCGTCTCAAGAGTCTTGATGACGGTGATTCCGGCGTCCTGGTATTCCTTCTGAATCGCGGCGATCTGCACGTCCGCGGCCTTGGTGATCTCAACCGCGTTTCCGTCGCGCGTCTTTTGGATCGCGAGGATAATCGTGTCACGACCATTCAGGCGCGCGTAGCTGGTTCGTTCCTCGACGGTGTCGAGGACCTTGGCGATATCGCCGAGGCGGATCGTGCGCGGCTTTGAAAGGAACGACTTGGGATCGCTCACCGCCAACTGGGTGTTCGCCACCTCGTCGGCCGTGACGTACTGCGAATTCACGCGAACCGTGTACTCGGTCGGTCCCTGAATGATTCGACCCGCCGGGGCGTTGATCGAAGCATTGGAGACGGCGTTACGCACGTCGTTAATGCCCAGTCCGTACTGCAAGAGCCGATCCCGCTGAAGTTGAACCTGGATCTCGCGAGTATCGCCGCCCTGAACCGTCGCGCTTGCGACGCCCGGGATCTGGGCGAACTTGTCCGCCAGCTTGTCGTCCATCAACGTTCGCAGGTCGCGACTATTGAGGTTCTTACTGGCGATCGCCAGGTAAAGAACCGGCTGCGACGCATTGTCGAGCTTCTGAACCGTGGGCTTGTTCGCGTCCTCAGGCAGGCTGTTGACGATGCCGTCGACCTTCGAACGTACGTCGTCGAGGGCAACGTTCTCGTTGATGCCGAGCTCGAACTGAACCACGACAACCGACGAACCTTCTTGAGAAGTGGACGTGATATCGCGAATTCCGTTCACGCCCGAGATCGACTGCTCGATCGGTCGCGTCAGAAGTTCGTTAATATCGTCCGGGCTCGCGCCGGGATAGGTGGTAACGACGGTGATCGTTCCAAAACTAACCTCGGGGTTCTGCTCGACCCGCATCGAGTTGTAAGAGATGAACCCGCCCAGAATGGCGGCGAACATCAGCATCACCACGAAAACCGGTCGGTTGATGGCAAGGCGAGTCAGGTTCATGGTTTGTCCTCGGCCGCCTTCACGACCTTAATCGGCGCCCCGTCGCTCAGCGAGTTCTGGCCCTGGACGATGACCTGAGTGCCGGCCGGGAGACCCTTCACTTCGGTCACCAGGTCCTGAACCAGCCCCGTCTCGACCTGAACCTTCTTCGCCTTACCGGCGTTGACGGTCATCACATAGGCGCCCTTTTCATCCTTGAGCACGGCGGTCGTGGGGAGAACTGTGGCGTTCGGAACGGTTCGCACGACGATCGTGCCGCGGGCGAACATACCGGGCTTCACTTCAGCGGGAGCACCCAGGAATTCGATGCGGGCGGAGAAGAGCCGGCCCACCGAAGAGCCAAGGCCTCCCACCGTCCGAACGGTTCCCGGGAAGGTACGGCCGGGGATGGCGTCGATCGTCACATCGACCGCTTGGCCGATCTTGATTCCGTTCACCATCTCGCTCGGAACGTCGCTTTCGAAGTAGACGCCCTGGCCACCTACCAACCGCAGGATAGCCGTGCCGGGGCCGACGACCGTTCCGGGCTGTACCGGCTTACCGGACACCTTTCCGGCAAACGGCGCACGGATCGTTGCATCCTCCAAGTTCTGGCGGGCCTGGGCGATTCCCGAAGCCGCGACCTGGATCTGCGCTTTGGCGGAAGCGATCTGCGCGTTCGCGTTCGCAACCTGGTCGCCGTACAGGCTGTCGAGCTGGCGGTTTGCCCGCGCGGTCGCCACGGCTTCGGTCGCGGTCTGGACGGCTTCCTGCGCCGCCGCGATGTCCTCAACGCGGTTGCCTTCTTTGATGAGGTTCAGGTTCTGGACTGCGTTGTCGTAGGTCGTCTTAGCAGCTTCATAGGTAGCCTGCTGGGCGTCCAGTTGACTGCCCGCGATCGCGCCCTGCTGGACGAGATTGCGAATGCGCTCAAGCTGCTTGGTCTGCGTATCCAGATTGGCTTTGGCCGAAGCGACCTGCGCCTGGGCCTGGAGTCGCTCCTGCGGGCGAGCGCCCGCCTTCACCTTCGCCAGGTTCGCCTGTGCGCTTCGCAACTGCGCCTGCGCGCTTCGGATGGCCGCCGCACTCTTCGAGGGATTAACCGACTGGTTTCGAAGCGCTTGGCTCAAGGCCGATTGAGCCTGAGCAAGTGTTCCTTGGGCCGCCGCCTGCTGGGCGATGGCCTGCTGGAGCTGGGAGGAGAGGATGGAAGTGTCCATCTGCGCCACCGCCTGACCGGCGCTGACGGAGTCGCCATCGCTCACCAAAACCTGGGTGACCCGGCCGGAAGCCTTCGGACCCACCTGCGAATCGCTCGAGGTCGTCACGTCGCCGGTGACCGTCAGCGTCTGCTGAAGGTTCTGGGTCGTCGCCGGCTGGGCGTTGACCTCGGAGGTTGGGTCGTTGATGACGGCCGCCGTCTCCTTGGACTGCTGTTGAGCCTCGCGGTTTACGCAACCGCCGGCAAGCGCGAGAGCGATCGTAGCCAGAGTAAGGAATCGGATTTTCAAAAGGGTGCTCCTGTCGGGATTGGGTTAGTGGAAAGCTGGTCGTTGCCGACCGCCCGCTGAAGCTGGGCGTAGGCGGTAAGGATGTCGTAGCGCGCTCGGACGAGTCCGTTGCGTGCCGTGGTGAGGGTCGTTTCCGCGTCGACGACCTCGACGTAAGTGCCCGCTCCGGCGGACTGCTTGACTTGGGAGATCCGGAACACTTCTTGCGCGAGCTCAACCTGCCGGGTTGCGTTCTCCAAACGCGCCTTCGCGTTCTCGAGGTTGGTCATGGCCGCTCGGACCTCTTGCGAAACTCCGAGTTGGGTCTGGGCCAGCGTAATCCTGGCTCTCTCTTCGTCCTGCCGAAACTGGCCTACTCGTGATCGAATATTGCCCGAGTCGAAGATCGGGATTGAAAGGCTAAGACCGACTGAGGTCGTCAGTCGCTGCCCGTTAAAGCCGAGATCGCCTTGGTTCGTTGAACGAGTCAAGGAAAGGGCGAGGTTCGGAATATTTGCCCGTTGCGCGCCCACCCGAATCTGTTCGTTTGCCTGAACCTGCGCCAGCGCTGCCCGGGTCTCCGGACGCTGGGCCTGTGCCGCTTTATCCAGCGATGCAATATCGCTCGGCGCCTCTGGCAGCGTGGGTACCTCGACGGCCTCAACCGGCGTTTCGATCGGCCGAGCGAGGGTGAGATTGAGCTGGTACACGGACAACTGAAGCTGATTCCTCGCGTCGATCAGATCGGCTTGGCGCTGGGCAACCGCGGCGTCGAGACGGTCGACGTCGACCTTGGCAACCTGGACTTGCTCCAACTGTTGGTGAGCCTGCAGCGCCTGAGTCTGGGCATTCTTCAGAGACTGCTCCTGAACTCCAACGGTCGCTTGAGCCCGTAGCACGTTCAGAAAAGCGGCCCGGGCGTTGAGCCGCGCGTCGTTGACCGAGGCTCGAAGGGTCTCCTTCTGACTCTTTCGTAGCGCTTCGGCCGAGCGAAGGTTGGCGTGCAACGCGCCCGAAATGTCGATCGGGAGGCTCACCGTCAGCCCGTAATTGAACGAGTTGATCGGGGTGAAGAGAACCGGAGTCGTGCTGTTTCCGCTGGTACCGTACAGTGCCTGTCCGGCACGTGAGACGGACGCGGTGCCGGTCACCTGAGGTCCCAAGCCGGACTCGGCCTGCTTGACAACAGCGTTTGCCCGAAGCAATCCCGATTCTTGCAGCTTGACCGCGAAGGCGCGGCTCTCGGCGATCGCTACTGCCTGATCCATCGTGAGCGGACCGCTCGCCTGGCGCGACGAACCTCCGGTTACAAAGAGAGCGCCGTACACCAATAGTTCAAATCCCGTCATCCTGTTTCCTCCACATTCATCTCTTTCTCACCCTCGTTCTCGTTTTCGGAGGGGCGAGGATCCTGGTCTAGGCCAGCTAGTTTGCTGAGCAGCGACAATATTCGTTCCCGCTGGGCGGGATCGGGTACGGAAAAACCAAATAACTCTGCCGACCACAAGCCGTGGCCAATCAAACGTACGATAGTCGCCACGTCCCGGTTTGCAACGTCTTCTTCGAGTTGCTTTTGCCACTCCCCGTGCATCTCGCGAACCGGCTCCAAAAGCGTCGGGTCGTTGGCCGCGGCGGCGATCATCGACCAAACGATCTCGACCGGTGGCTTCACGCATGGGTCGGGTCCGATCACCGACTGGCGAAGGAAATGGCGAGCAAATGCTCCTCGCGCAGGGTTCGGTCCGACCGCCTGCGCCATTTCCTCCGCGTGGTGGCGAATGCCCTTTGTCATCATCCCTTTGAGCAGAGCCTGTTTGTTAGGGAAGTGATAAAGAAGGCCCCCCTTGCTGACTCGAGCCTCCTTAGCGACCGCATCCAATGTCAGATGGGCCGCGCCGTGTAGCTGGATGACGCGTTTTGCGGCATCCAGCAGAGAATCTCGGGTGGCGCTCGCCGCGCCCTCGGAGGTCATAAAAGTTACTGTACCGTCCAGACGGTACAGTTTGGAGCACCTTTTTCCCGGTACCGTACAAATGTGCGTGCAGCCGTCATCATTTTGGCCTGTTTTCCTTTTCTTGCACAGGCCCAAGGACCTATTGAGACCCGGAATCATCAGGCTGCGTCGCTGGCCTTTTTACGTCTCGATCCGCGCGGAGACTTGCTTGCCCCTGGGCAGAGGTCCCTTTCGATCGCGCTCTCCGATGCGAACAGCCTTCGTTTCGAAGGTCCGTTCCGCGAAGACGGGGAGACTCAGCGGCTTTCCGTGCGCTACGGCCGCGGGTTCTCGAGGGGAGAGTGGTCGATCGAGGTGCCCTTCCTGGCTCGGAACGGTGGCTTCATGGACCCGCTGATCCGCAGTTTCCACGACCTTTTTGGAATTTCCAATTTTCGCGCCGGTATCCCTTATGGTCGCGTCGAAGAGGATCTGGGACCAAGCGGAAGCTTCGGCTCGGCCACCGGGTTGGGTGACATTGTCGGCACAGTCTCCCGCCCCCTGGGGCCTCAAGCGCTCTGGACAGCGGCGTTGAAGTTGCCGACGGGCAATGCCGGGGAGCTGCTTGGGAGCGGCGGGGTGGACTTCGGCTCCTCTCTCTTCTCCCGGTGGAAACTCGGACCCCGTTGGTCGCTCTTTGGTCAGGCCGGCTTCGTTCTGCAGGGCAAACCCTCTCGCCTCAAGGGCGCCCGCTCCTTCGTCGATCAGGAATCGGTAGCCGTCGCCTACCGGCTCAACTCGCGGGACTCGTGGACCGTCCAGTGGCAGAGCGAACCTTCGGCCATTGAGACCGGGGGGCAGTTTGTAGATGGCCCGCACCGCCAACTCTCGTTAGGGTTCGCGCGGCGGACCGCGAAGTCAGAGACTCTTCAAGCGTATTTTTGCGAAGACGGAGACTTCCTGAATTTTCGTGTTCCGGCCCTTGTCAATATCGCGCCGGATTTCACGATCGGTCTCCGCTGGACCCGAAGGTTCTAAAAGGGATTTGAGGCGGGGAGGTTTCCTGGAGCCCAACTACTAGTTTCGAAGATGGCGGTTTGCAAAGTTTTCGTGTACCGGCACTGATCCAAATCGAAGGAGACTTCCTAATCCGCCTCCGGCAACCCTGAAAGGCTTAACTTTCCCCCGTATAGGGCCCGTTAAAGTTTTTTAAATATTTTTATTTCGTGTACTTGACATTACCTATAGAGTGGGATTGAACCGCAAATATGCTTCACGATGCCTCTCGCGTAAGCCACAGAAACGAGCCAGCTGCCCTATCCGACATAAGGGCGAAATACTCTATCAGGCATGGGATTTAACGCACAGATATGGACTTAACGGCGCTTGTGCCCCGCAGGAAAGTACTCTATCATGAATTTGCCTAGGGCTTTGGTCCTAGTGGTGAATTCATTATGAAACGCGCCTTCACCCTTATCGAACTCTTGGTTGTGATCGCAATTATCGCGATCCTCGCTGCAATCCTATTCCCGGTCTTTGCGCAGGCGAAGGCAGCCGCAAAGGGTGCCGCGTCTCTATCGAATATCAAGCAAATGGCCTTAGCCTCGCTGATGTACTCTGGAGACGCCGATGACACAAACATTCCCGCAGGTATCTGGGGAAGCGGCGATCCTGACGCGCTGAACCCTACGACTTCCCGGTACGCAACCTGGGCATTGCTTGTGGACCCGTACTCGAAGAACATCGACATCTACTCCTCCCCCCTCGGCAATAGTTCGACGATGGCAGGCGAAGTCAAGCGACGCACCGGCACTCGCTTTATGTCGTACGGCTACAACTACACGTACCTCATGCAGTTCCAGATCGGCGGAAGCCCAACGTCACTGAACTACACGTCGGCGACCTCGTTCGCCAAGCCCGCTGAGACAGTAATGTACGCGGAGCACGTTAGCCGTGGCAACCAGTCCAACGCCGCGCAGTGGTATATGGGCGGTAACACCGCCGTGAACCTTGGCCTTGCCGAGACGCCTGCGTGCTACTTCGATCCGTACATGTACTGCCTTGACGGTTGGGGCAACGACGGTCTTAGTTCCGATGGAATTACGAAGGTGGAAGAGGGTAAGTACACCGGTTCCAACGCGCCGCGAAAGTCGGGTCAGATTCCGGTCGCTTGGCTCGACGGACACGTAAAGAGCATGGCTCCGGGCAACCTCGCTTCTGGAACCAACTGGAAGAACCTGCCGACGACCGGCATGCCCAATAACGACATCGTGATCAACGACTACGACAAGTATCTTTGGGACGATAAGTAAACATGAAGAAACTCCTTTTCTTTGCGGTGGTTGGAGCGATCCTAATGGGCTGCTCGGGTGGCGATGCTTCGTCTGACACGACAACGCCTCCTGCTAATCCTTCATCAACGCCAGCGGGTTCGAAGGCGGAGGCCGATAAGGCCGGCTCAAAGCAGGGCTCGCCGATCAAGCCGGAAGATCTGACCAAGTAGGTCGGATCTGATATGAAAAGCCCCGTCCTCTCCGAGGGCGGGGCTTTTTGGTTCTGGCGGTTCTGTCGATCTCTGCCTCATCTGAAAGTAGGGGTCGTTTTTGAAGAATGAATGGCCGCCGATTTCTTGGCGTGCCTCGCGGTGCGTTCAAAATCCAAAGTTTTTGGAAACTTTTCTCGTTTTATTTCCGTGTATTCGGCTTCATTTAATTTTGGCGCGCGCCCCCGATTGATGTCGAACGTGGTTGTGGTTCTAAGCACGGATACGGAAGCAATGGCTGAAATCCGAATGGTGCTGAATACGTTAATCATGGCGGAACAAACGGACTCTTGAGCCTATTTGACCGTTTGGAGGTCAGCGAAAACTGCTCTATCATATGGGCGACTAGGTCTTTGGGCCTAGTGGTGAATTTATCATGAAACGCGCCTTCACCCTCATCGAACTATTGGTCGTGATTGCCATCATCGCGATCCTTGCCGCCATCCTATTCCCGGTCTTTGCCCAGGCAAAGGCTGCGGCGAAGGCTTCGGCCTCACTCAGCAACATCAAGCAGATCAGCCTCGCTGCGATCATGTACAGCGGTGACTCCGACGACTCCAACGTCCGAGTCGGTAACTGGGGTTCGACCGATGTAGACAACTTCGCTGGCTACGCGAGCTGGGCTCTTCAGATCGATCCCTACCAGAAGAACATCGACATCAACGGCTCGCCGCTCGCCGGTCCTCTGACGAAGGGATCTGAGATTAAGCGACGTGTCGGCACCCGCCTGATGTCGTACGGCTATAACTACACTTACCTTTCGCCAACGCCGGTTTCGAACTTTGCGACGGGCATGACGACCACTTCCGCAACCGCGTTCGCCGCACCGGCCGAGACAGTCATGTTCGCCGACCGCGCGGCTCGCGAATCGTACGGGGACTCGGTCTACTGGTATGGCGCAAACACTGCCTGGATCATCATCGGCACCGCCGAGATGCCGTGGTGCTACAACGATCCGGACGTCTACTGCACCGACGGTTGGGGAACGGGTAGCTGGTACCAGACTTACGTGAAGGACGAAACCAACGGCAATCTGACGGGTGGCGTCGCCCCCCGTAACTCCGGTGGCGTGAACGTGGCCTGGCTGGACGGCCACGCGAAGCGAGCCTCCACCGGCGCGCTTGCGGCGGGCACCAACTGGACCAAGACGACGGCCGACAGCGCGGTCGTGATGGTTGACCGCACCAAGTACGTTTGGGACAATCAATAATGACCAGCCGATTCCTTTCTCTCGCCTTTGTCGTTGCTTCCCTGAGCGTGGTGCTCGTGGGTTGCTCAAAACCTGAAGAACCGGCACCGACGGTTGCGCCACCTGCTCCGACCGCTTCTCCCGCGAAGGCGGCGGGTGGCGGCGGCGGAATGCCGCCCCCTGCTCCGTCGGGTCTCGATCCGACCAAGTAAAGGGCAAGGCCCTGCGATCGAAAGATCGCAGGGACTCTTTCTATGTCGGCCCCCTCTTTGAGGCAGTACCTGAAGCATCAGAGCGAACAAAAGAGATGCCCCAGCATTTCTAAGAGAGAATTTTCCTCTTTTTATTAAGGTGTATTTCGAACCAAATATATCGAATAGGGGTAGGGCCATACCCTGAACTTTTGTAAATGTTTTGAGCTGAAATTTAACCCAATCGACTTTCAATCGCATAGTGGGAAATACGTTAATGACCAAATGGGGTTCGGGGTATCTACGCCTTTTTTGCCATTTGGAGGTCGTGAAAATCTGCTCTATCATACGGATTCATAGGTTTTAGGCCTATGAAGTGAATTCCTAATGAAACGTGCCTTCACCCTGATTGAACTGTTGGTGGTCATCGCCATCATCGCCATTTTGGCTGCCATCCTATTCCCCGTCTTCGCCCAGGCGAAGGCCGCCGCTAAGGCGGCCGCCAGCATCAGCAACGTCAAGCAGATGAGCCTTGGCGCTCTCATGTACAGCGGCGATTCCGACGACAACCTCCCCCTCGCCGGCGACTGGTCGAGCTCCGACCCAGATGCGGTTCCTCGCACCGCAGATGCCCGCTACGCGTCTTGGACCATCACCATCCAGCCGTACATGAAGAACCTGGAGATCCTGGCCTCGCCTCTGACTTCGCGGCCCGTTCCGCGAACCACCGGTTATGGTGCCGCGAGCTCGAACCTGGCGCTCAACCAGCGACAGGCCTTCACCCGATTCAACACCTACGGGTACAACGCGGCTTACCTAAGCCCGTCGGCCTACGACGGCGTCTACAAGATGTACTCGCTGTCCGCCACCGCGGTCAACCGACCGGCGAACACCGTCTTCTTCGCGGAGAAGTCGAACCCGCTGACGTCCGGTCTGCCGAACTATCACTACGGTGCCTTCCAGGCCTACCTACAGACCAGCTCGGTCGAGCCGCCGGACTGTGCGACGGTTCCGGACTTCCTCTGCTACTTCGGTTGGGGTAACGACTACCTGCCGTTCACCAGCATCACGACAGAAGCCGAAGGCAAATTCACGGGTGGCGTAGCCTTCCGAAATGCGGGAACTTGCCCGGTCGCCTATGTTGACGGTCACGTCAAGAAGCAGACGATGGGTGCCCTCGCCGCCGGTACGACCTGGGCCAAGGGAACGGTTGCCGACGCGAACATTACCATTAGCGATGCTTCGAAGTATCAGTGGGACTACCGAAACTAATGCGGTTCGTGTCTGGAGTCCTCTTGGTTACGATCGTGTTGTCCGTGGCAGGCTGCTCTTCGAGCGAGCCGGCCACGGCGCCACTGCCGCCCGAAAAGCGGGTTGCACCGCCAGCTGACTTCAAGGCGAAGGGTGGAGCTACCGGTGCCCCCCAAATGGGCGCGGACTAGCTTAAGCTCCAGAAAATAAAGAGAGAGCCCGAAAGCATTGCTTTCGAGCTCTCTCTACTTATGCCTGTGTTTTATCGGGCGCCTACCCAGCGACGATCAATCCATCCCTTGAATCGTCGGCCCCCAGCCGTGGTGGTCTCGATCAGGTAAACGCCCTTGACCGTTGCGTTAAGCACCTTAATGGGCGTCTTCGGAGCAACCGTCGCCACCTGTCCGCTTGCGACCAGCGAAGCGAGTCCCGCCGTGTCCTTCCGGCGCATCATGTCGTCCGTTGTGAGCATCATGTTGCGCATTCGCGGAATCCAGATCGTCGTCTTGCTTTGGACAACGCCCGGTTCGTTCGCAAGAGGCGCCAGCGTCTTGATGAAGCCGTAACGGCCCCAGAAAGGATGGCCCTTCAAAGGTCCCTGAAGAGCGACTACCCGAACATACTTCGGTAGCCCATGGCCATCTCGATCCGGAGAGATCTCCAGAGCCTTGACCATCGTGTTGTAGGGGACGATCACCGTCTGCCCTTTCTTCTCCCGCATCGCAATCTCCTTCTGGAGCCGTGCCACGGCCTCCAACCGGCCCGGCCGCTCGCCGTGCTCCGGCGGAGTGATCACCCCGGCCAACTTCTCCACCGCGACGAGATAGCCCTGGTCGTAGGCGCACTGGGTGCCAATGTTGACCCCCGACATGACTCGATAGGTGTTGCCTACCGAGACCCACTCGTTGGGGCCAAGAATGGCGATGGCGGAAGGGGTTAAGAACAAGCTTCCAAGGCCAAAGAGCGATATCCTATGCAAATTCACTTGCACAGGATATCACGGCTTGTGGAGCGTTACTTGCCCAATGTTTCGAGGAACGCGTCCAGCGTCATCGCGCCAAGGTCGCCATCCTCTCGGGAGCGCACGCCTACCGTTCCGTTCTCGATGTCCTTATCGCCCAGGATGAGCATATAAGGCACCTTCTGGAGCTGCGTCTCCCGGATCTTCTTGCCCAGTGTCTCCCGTCGGTCGTCCACCTTGACACGGATGTTGCGGGAGTCGAAGATCGTCTCTTGGAGCTTCTTCGCCAGTTCCGTCGCTGCGTCGTTGTGGCGGTCCGCGATCGGTAGCACCATGATCTGCACCGGAGCCATCCAAAGGGGGAATGCGCCAGCGTATTGCTCGGTGAGAAGTCCGATCATCCGCTCCAGCGAGCCAAACGGCGCCCGGTGAATCATGATCGGCCGGTGCGGCTTGCCGTCCTCGCCGATGTACTCCAGCTCGAACCGCTCCGGCAGGTTGTAGTCCACCTGCACCGTGCCCATCTGCCAATCGCGCCCGAGGGCGTCCTTGATGATGAGGTCCAGTTTGGGGCCATAGAACGCGGCGTCGCCTACCGAGACCTCGTAAGCGAGGCCCAGCTTTTCGCAGGCCTGGATAATCGCATCCGTCGCCGCCTTCCAGTTGTCGTCGTGGCCGATGTACTTGTCCGACTTCGGATCTTTTACGCCCACGCGGACGCGATACTCCTTCAGCCCAAGCTTCTCAAGCACCGTCTGCGTCAGCGAGACGACGCCGATGAACTCGTCCAGAAGTTGATCGTTCGTAACGAACAGGTGGGCGTCGTCCTGCGTAAAACCGCGGGCGCGGAGAATGCCCGTCACCTCACCCGACTGCTCGTACCGGTGAACCGTGCCAAACTCGGCATACCGAATCGGCAGGTCGCGGTAGCTCCGCATCTGAGACTGATAGATCTCGATGTGGAACGGGCAGTTCATCGGCTTAAGGGCGTAGGTCTCCTTCTCCTCATCCTCCATGAACGGAAACATCTTGTCCTTATAGTTGATAAGGTGACCGGATGCCGCCCAGAGCTTGATGTTGGAAATGACGGGCGTGACGACGGGCTCGTAGCCGCGGCGAACCTGCTCCTTCTGGAGAAAGTCCGTCATGACCTGACGCAGCGTGGCGCCCTTCGGCAGCCAGAGCGGAAGACCCGTGCCGACCCGCGGTGAAAACATGAACAGTCCGAGCTCTTTGCCGAGCACACGGTGGTCCCGTTTCTTCGCCTCTTCGAGGTTTAGGAGATAAGCCTCCAGCTCTTCCTTCGTTTCGAAGGCCGTGCCGTAGATGCGCGTGAGCTGCTTGTTCTTTGAGTCGCCGCGCCAATAGGCGCCGGCGAGCGACATCAGCTTGACGTGCTTGATCTCTTTCGTCGACTCGACGTGCGGTCCTCTGCAGAGATCGATAAATCGGTGCTTCACGCCCTCGCGATCCGTGCGCTGCTGGTCGTAAAACGTGACCTTCTCGCCCGCCGGAACGGCTTCGAGGAGGAGCAGCTTATACTCCGCGACCTCAGGTCCTTGATCGAGGACCGTCTCTTCAAGGATGATCTTGCGTGCCTCGTCGCGGTCGGCAGCTTCGCGACAAACGATGCGCTGGTCGAGCTTCGACAGCTCTTTCATCTTCGCTTCGATCTTCGGCAGATCCTCTTCGCGAATCGGGGTCGTGGGTTCGACGTCGTAGTAGAAACCGTTCTCGATCGGAGGGCCGATCGCGAGCTTCACGCCGGGATAGAGCTCCGTAAGGGCCTGCGCCATAAGGTGGGCGGCCGAGTGCCGGAGACGATATAGATAGCTCTCTTCGTACGTTGGGTTTGCCATTGCTTGTCCGTCCCTTACCGAGGGATTGAGTTGTGGGAGAATGAAGAATACCTTCTGCCAAACCAGCTTATCGGGACCACTTTCGGCCTACGTGCACCGTTCTCTTCGGTGGCAGGAAGCAAACCTTTCCCCATCCAAAGCCCCGCGACCAAATGACCCAAATGCCCTTGTCTCGAACAAACGACCCCTCAAATGCGTCAAATAGCCGGGTAAGCGGTTCATTTCGTATGCGAGCAAGCCTTCTCTTTTCTGCCCTAGCCTTGGCCTCCGTCGCCTCCGCCCAATCGATCGACTACGCGCAGGCCATGGTCTTGGAGGCGTACCAGAACTTCCGCTCGAATGACGTCCTGAAGTTCGAGATGACCGGTACCGACACCGTGGGCCGTGTCTCCACGCCCGTTCACGTGATCGTCTATTATCGGCTGTCCGTTGACTCACGTACGGGGCGGAAATCTAAGGCGGAAATCGAACTGGACGAGTACGCGACCACGGCCACTGGCGACGTCTTGACGATGCGTTTAGTGGGCGACGGGAAAACGCTCTATCGATACGACATCCCCCGTCGAGAGGTGACTTCAACCACCTACGGCTACTACGGTAACGTCGAACCCGCGAACTACGTGGGATCGGACGCGCCCAAGCTGTTCAGCCAACTCCGGGCCCAGACCCCCGGTGTCGCCGCCTATGCCGTCCGGCTCCTCGCCGAACTGAATCCGGCAGGCCTAGAATTCGGTGCTCGTTATGCCGACTGGCTCCCCGGCCGCGGCCACTATCTGTTCGACCAGGTTCCCATCCCGATTCGCCAACCGGCCGAAATCGCGGAGGCTTCAACGGTTACTGATCCGGTGACCGGAAAAATCTATATCCGTGGGAGCGAAAAAGCGGATCAGTACGTTTTCTACGGTCTCGACCGAACAAACACCGATCGCTCGATCGATTTCCACTTTTACGATGCTGACGGCGATCCGGAGAACGGCATGGAACGTTGGGAAATTCAAACCGTGGACGTTGGCCTGCGCACCGGAAATCGCCTCCTAAGCCTACAAATCGTCCCCAACATGCTCAACCCCCTCCTGCCCGGCTTCCCCACCGGCACGTTCCAGCCCTACTCGGGTTCCCTCGGCGCTCAATTCCGGCCGATTACGCGGGGTCAATAAAACCAGGTGAAGTGCGCTAACAAGTAGCGCACTTCAACAATCCTTCGCCGAAGCGAAGCCCCGAAGCTCAGCTGGCGAAACCACGACTACCGTGGGCTCCGCGAGCCGGACAAATTCTTCCAAAGGAATCTCCGCGACCTGACCGGTCTCGCGGAACTCCTCATACATCGTGGTGATCGCTTGAACGGAATTAGGGAGCTCCTTAAAAGCGTCGACCCATAACCCCGGCTGGGTCCCTTCCGTGCGGTAGGCCACCGCTGCAACGTAAATCTCTCCGGACGCCGCCGGTGCGTCGTCTGGGAGCCAACGCCCTTCCAGCGCCTCGATACCGCCCTCTTTCAGCGTCTCAATGGTCTGTGTGGGCGACTCGGCGGAATAGGAGACAATCCGCAGCGACTTGCCTGGATCCGCGCAAGTGATCCGAGTTCCACCGTTCTCCGCCGCCACAAACGTGGAAGCCCCCGAAGCCAGCCTTTTCACCGCCGCCACAAACCCCTCGAGAGGCACTTCTAACGTCATCGAATCCAGTGTAGCCCTGACGATCAGAGTTAGGAGCGAGGGTGCTTTAATGTAAATAAATACTTAAGCAATTTAATTGATCATTAGATTAGGCAAGTGTCCCGGGAATGCTCCGAGATTTCTCCGAGATTTCCTCGGTAATCCGGAGGCTGCGCCATCAAAAATGTTAAGTCAAAGTGCGACTCGCCCAACGACCCTTTCACCCAATAACCCAACAACACCTTCGAAGAGTAGACTTCCCCTCGACGCCGATGTCTGAGAACCTCACCTTCGCGCCCGCCCCCTCATTCGTCGCTCAGGCCAACGCCAGCGACCCAGCCATCTATGCCCAAGCCGCCGCCGACCCCGAAGCTTGGTGGGACGGTTGGGCAAAGCAGCTCCACTGGGACCAGCCCTATGGCACCATCTGCGAGTTCGAGGCTCCACACGCTAAGTGGTTCCTTGGGGGCAAGCTCAACGCCTGCTATAACTGCGTCGACCGCCACGCGTTGGTCGATCCGAATCGCCGGGCGATCGTTTTTGAAGGTGAGCCGGGCGACTCGCGAACCATCACCTACGGTGAGCTGAAGGACGAGGTCTCCCAGATCGCCAATGCCCTCAAATCTCTCGGAGTAGGGAAGGGCGATCGGGTCTGCATCTACCTGCCGATGATTCCGGAGCTGGCGATGACGATGCTCGCTTGCGCCCGTATCGGCGCGGCGCACACCGTTGTCTTCGGTGGCTTCAGCGCAGACGCCGTCCACGAACGGGCCAACGATGCGGGCGCCAAGCTCCTCGTCACCGCCGACGGCGGTTGGCGACGCGGAAGAGCCGTCCCTCTTCTGGGGATCGCCCAGGAAGCGATGGCGAAAGGCTGCCCCTCCGTCGAGAACGTACTGGTTCTCAAGCGCACCAACACCGTCGAGATCCCGGACAACGTTATCTCCTGGGACGAACTGGTGACCACGCAATCCACCGACTGCCCCTGCGAGTCGATGGACAGCGAGGACATGCTTTACATCCTCTACACCAGCGGCTCCACCGGCAAGCCGAAAGGCATCGTCCACACCACCGGCGGCTATCTCACCGGCGTGATGGCCACCAGCAAGCTGGTCTTCGACCTCAAGCCGGATGATCTTCATTTCTGCACCGCCGACCTCGGCTGGGTCACCGGCCACAGCTACATCGTATACGGCCCCATGGCCAACGGCGCGACCGTTCTCATGTACGAAGGCGCCCCCGATCAGCCGGACAAAGACCGGTTCTGGCGGATCATCGAAAAGCACCGCGCGACGATCCTCTACACCGCCCCGACCGCCATCCGCTCCTTCATGAAGTGGGGCGACGAGTATCCCGACCGGTGCGATCTCTCCTCACTTCGCCTCCTCGGCTCCGTCGGCGAGCCGATCAACCCCGGGGCCTGGCTCTGGTACCACGAAAAGATCGGCGGCGGCCGCTGTCCGGTGGTCGACACCTGGTGGCAGACCGAAACCGGCGCCATCATGGCTACCGCCCTTCCCGGCATCACCGTCACCAAACCCGGCAGCGCCACCCACCCGTTCCCCGGTACCGAGATCTGTGTGCTGGACGACGAGGGCAACGAGGTCGATGTCTCCGGTCCCGGAGTTGAGAAGCCCCTCTCCGGTTTCCTCATCATCAAAAAGCCCTGGCCCAGCATGACCCGCGGCATCTACAAGGAGCCGAAGCGATTCGTTGACACCTACTGGTCCAAGTTCCCGGGCAAGTACTTCGCGGGGGACGGCGTTCGCCTAGACGAAGACGGTTACCTCTGGCTCCTCGGCCGTGTGGACGACATCATGCTCGTCGCCGGCCACAACATCTCGACCGCCGAAGTCGAAAGCGCACTTGTCTCTCACCCCTCCGTGGCCGAGGCCGCGGTGATCGGCAAGACTCACGAGATCAAAGGTCAAGCGATCTCCGCCTTCGTCATCCTCCGTAGCGGCCAAACCGCCGAGCCGGATGAGTTGAAAAAGCACGTCGCCGCCAAACTCGGCGCGGTCTGCCGCCCTGACGACGTCTTTATCACCGCCGAACTGCCCAAAACCCGAAGCGGCAAGATCATGCGCCGCCTCCTCCGCGACGTCGCCGAAGGCAGGGCTCTGGGCGACACCACGACCCTCGCCGACCCGGCGGTGGTGCAGGCGCTCAAAGAAGGCTACGAGGAAAAGGAGGGGTAGACCCTCCGGGGCTTGGAACGCAAACTCATTCCGAGTGGTAGCACTTGGGGTGAGAAAGCGTTCCAAGCGTCGTCTGGCCTACGGTGTGCTGGGCGTCGTAGCCGGGGTGGCGGCCCTCTATTGGTACGCCCCCATCGAGTTCGTGCTCGTTCCCAAGACACCCCCCGTGGCCGAGGTCACGAAACTAGACATCTCAAAGGAATTCCCAAAGGGCACCCGCGTGACGGTCGTTACCGCCCATCCGGACGATGCCGAGTTCTATCTTGGAGCCACTCTCCCCCAGCTTCGCGATGGCGGCGCGGTCCTCTCGTTGATCGTCGTAACCGACGGGGACAAGGGCTATTACCCGTTCGAGAACGCCCCGGAGAATCGTCGCGTCCGCCGAGCCGAGCAGACGGAAGCGGCCCGACAATGGGGCGCGAAGAACGTCGCCTATCTCGGCTTCCCGGATGGGCGTGTCCAAACCGGCGAAGAGCTCAATGTCGCCCTGAAAAGAGCCATCGAAAACCTGGAACCGGAAATCATCCTCTCCTTTGACGACCAGTATCCCCCCAGGCGCCACCATGCCGACCATGCCCGCGTCGGTGAAGCCCTTGCCGCCATCCTCCCAACCCTAAGTGGTGTCCGGGTCATCGGTCGCTTCTCTACAGAAGCGCCGAATCGCGTCGTCGATGCGACGGAGACTTGGCCCGAGAAGCTAAAGCTGATGAAGGTTCACAAGAGCCAGTTCGACACCAAGCGAACCGGCCTCTTCGACCGCATCATCGGCCGCGCCGGCGACGATCCGTTCGCGTTCATCCAAGGCATCGTCGAGCGCGCCGCCCGGTCCGATGGCGCGCGCGTGGGAGTAAAACTTGGAGAAGGACTGCGGTGGTCCACCTATGCCGTCTCACCGCCCGATGACCCCAAGACCCAATGACCCTAACGAGGCGCGTGCCGCACGTTCGCCAGCCGGACCAACCAGTATGAAAGCGCCTCGCTGTGCCCTTGCTCGATAAACATCCGCGCGATGGCCGCGTCGTCGACATCTGGCTCGGCCAAATAGCCTTCGGCTTCCGCCACCAGGCGATCGACATGAACGTGGTTTTTCTCGATCTCCTCAAGCACCGCGGTGTCCGCTTCGACCTCATACGTCTTCATGCAGGTTTCGGACGGTAAGAAGGACCTACACGTTCCAACCCGCCAAGGCACAATAGACCCGTGACGCACGAAATCCTGTATCGGCCGATGGCGGCCGTCGCTTCGATTCGTCTCGAGCCGGGCGAAGGGCTCCGGGCGGAAAGCGGGGCCATGCTCGCGATGTCTCCCAACATCGAAATCGAAGCCCGCACCGGCGGTCTCGGTAAGATCGTCGGACGTCTTCTGGCGGGGGAGAGCATGTTCCAAAGCCGGTTCGTGGCCACCCGTGGTCAGGGTGATCTCATCCTGGCCCCGTCGATGCCCGGCGACATTCAGGCTATTCGACTCGAAGGCGATGCTTACCTCGTCACGAGTGGCGCGTTTCTTGCCTCTTCAGACGGTCTGGAAGTGAATTCACGGACCCGTCTCAAGAACTTTCTCGTGGGAGAGAGCCTCTTCATGCTGCGGATTTCCGGTAGCGGGCTTCTCCTCGTGAATGCCTTCGGCGCCGTTCACGCGGTGGAGCTGGCCATCGGCCAGAGCATCAAGGTGGACAGCGGCCACTTAGTCGCCTGGAGCGACACCATGGACGTTCAGGTCACCCGAGTCACTCGCAGTTTTCTCGGTTCCGCACTTTCCGGTGAGGGGATCGTAGCAACCCTGACCGGTCCCGGCGTAATCTATATGCAGACTCGTGCGCCACAGGCCTTTGCGACCTATATCGAGCAGCATCTTTTGAGGCCCAAGTGAAACGCTTCCTTCCCTTTATCGCCCTTCTGTTGGTGGTCGGCTGCAGCACCGACGACGGGCCCAACAACGTGGGGAGCGTCGCCTCCGACTTCACCGTCGAGACCTTCACCCTGCCCAGTTCGAAAGCTAGCCTTTTCCACAGAAGAGGGAAGGTGGTCCTCTTGGATTTCTGGGCAACCTGGTGTGGACCTTGCCGGGAGATCACGCCCGCGCTGGAGGCAACCTTTAATCGTCACAAGGCGCAAGGACTGGAGGCGATGGCCATTTCGCCTGAGCCGCGCGATGTGATCTCGCCCTTCGAGAAGAAGACGCCTCACACGATGCCGGTTTACATCGACACGACCGGCTCAGCGATGTTAAATATGGGTGCGAAAAGCTTGCCGACGATCATGGTTGTGGGGAAAGATGGCCGCATCGTTTACGAAACTCACGGTATCAACGAAGCTACGGCCAGCGATATCGAAGAGGCCGTCACTAAAGCCTTGGAAGCAAAGTAGCCATGCTCTGGAAGCCGACCTATGAGACGCGAATCCTGATCGATGTCGCGTTCCCCCGGCTGGTTGGTTTAACCTTGGACAGTCAAGATGGGGCCGCTCCCGTAGAGGGCGCCATGCTCGGCGCGTTCGGACCTTTCGCCTCGGCAGAACTCGGCGTCTGGCGTCGATTGCTTAACGAGGCTTTTCCAGAGCGCGCCGTGCCAACGGTACTGGTGCGGACCGCTTGGTCCGAGCGGGAACGGCGAACGATCGCTACCGCCACCGCTCCCAAGGAAAAGGCCTGGACGCTCCTCGCCAACGATCCCCAAAACGCGTGGTCTCAACTCGTTGCTCCCGACCGCGCGGAGAGGGCGTTTGCCGCCGTCGTGAGAGGCGGGGTGGCCCAACTTCTGATGGTGGGTTTGCCTACGGAAGAAGCTTGGGATCAGTTCCTAGCCGAACTCAACAAATAGCTCTGTGCAGGCTACCTTCCCAAAGTGAACCAGAAGGTGGCCCCTTCGCCGGGCTGGCCTTCCGCCCAGATACGGCCTTCATGGCGGTCGACGATTCGCTTTACGTTGGCCAACCCGACTCCGCTGCCCGGGTATTCCTGCTCGGTGTGAAGCCGGACGAAAGGTCCGAAGATCTGCTCCGCTTTCTCTGGTACGAAGCCGATCCCCTGATCCTTAACGAAGAAAGCTTTGCCGTTTCCGCCAATCGCAATTTGTGCCGCCGTCTCGTTTTGGGCAAATTTGACCGCGTTCTCTAGCAGGTTCTGGAAGAGCAGCCGAAGCAGCATTGGGTCGCCTACGGTCGAAAGACCGTCCTCAACCTCAACGATCGGAGTGATCGACGCGTGTGTGCCCACTTCGGCGGCAACCTCTTTTGCCAAAGCGGAGAGATCGACAGGCTCCTGCTTCATTTCCTGTCGGCCCAAGCGGGAAAGGCGGAGCAGATCGTCCATCAACACTCCGAGTTTCTTCGCGGCGGACGATTGGCGGCGGAGTTCGTCCTGGCCTTCGCGATCGATCCGGTCTCCGTAGTCCTCGATGAGGATCATGCTGGCGGACATAATCGCGCGCAGAGGAGCCCGAAAGTCGTGCGAGACCGTGTAAAGGAAACCTTCCAACTCCTGCGTCCGTTCCTGGACCCTCCGCTCAAGCTCTTCCGTCGTTCGGTGCCGATCCGTCGTGTCGCGCTGGATGGCCACCCAGTGGCGCACCGCCCCTTCGGCATCTCTCAACGGAGAGATCTTCCACTCGACCCAATACTCCGTTCCGTCCTTCCTATAGTTGACCGTCTCACCCTGGAAGGGGCGGTCGTTCGAAAGCTCCTCGCGCAGTCGATCAAGAAACTCCCGGCTGGTCTTGGGTCCTTGAAGGATTCGCGGACTCTGTCCCACGGCTTCTGCCCTACTCCACCCGGTGAGCCGCTCAAAGGCCGGGTTGACCCACTCGATCGCGGGTTGAGGATCGTCCAGGCCGGGACTCGTAATCACGATCGCGTCATAGGCCGACTCCACCACGTGGTGAAAAAGCTCGATAGGCAGATCTTTGGGCATAGCTCCAACAGTAGGCAATGGCTCTCCATCGCCCGTGAGCCATGGCGCACGCTGGATTGTACTGGTTTCGTGCCCGTATTACTTCGGTACCCATAATTCGATGGCACTTTTGAGCTCCAAAAGAGTTCGATGGTTGAGTTCGCCCTCCACCTCTCGCAGGAGAGACAGGGCCTTCTCCGCTTGCTCCGGCGCAGGCGGAAGGGGTCGGCTACGCAAAGTCGATGCCCAAAGTAGAAGCCAGTTGTCCAGCCCGGGGAAGCGTTCTCTGCTTTCAAGAACCGCGAGTAGCGCAGGCCAACGGGCGCACTTTTCCATCAATCTCCAGGTTTCCCCCACACTGAGGTTCATCTCAATGATTTGTTGGGGCTCGAGGGCAATTACCAACCCGGCTAAGGATAAAACCGCGGTTCGCTGAACTTTCCGGCTCGGGTCCTGAAGTGCCACCAGAAGTTCCGTCCGAGCGTCTTCGCCTAACAGACGGGCGTAAGATTCAAGTGCCCGTCGACGAATCTCGGACCGCTCGTCTATCAGAAAAGGCGTAAGCCGCACTCCGTCGGCCTTCGACCCGGTTTCTCCCAGTCCAGAGATCGCCCCGAGGGATGGAAGGTGGGAGCGGTAATACTCTGCGTAGTCTCGCTTGCCCAGTAGGAATCTCGCATCGTTCCGTACTCCGGCGTGGAGGTCCAAGAGGGCGGTCTCCCGGATTTCATTGGGAGCAAGATCAAGGGCTATCCGACGAATTGCTGGAAGACGGGAGTCGATCAGTTTTGGCCATTGAGTTGGGTCAACGGCCAGCCTGCGGGCCGCCTCTAGCTGAACAAGTGCGTTGGCATCGTTTAGTCCGTCGACCAGATCTTCCGGGGCCTCCAAGCGCCCTCCGAATAGGAGGTAGGCCCAGAGCCCGATCTTCCCCCATCGGTGCGCTCGGCGTACCCGGCGCTCAAGGCCTGGCCGCCGACGGACTTCTGCAGCGTAGTCGTTGACCACCCAACCAAGGCTGACTCTTTCTCGTCTCGTCAGTCCATAGATTTGTGGCAGTGCTTGAGCAAGCTCTTGGTCGCTGGCCGCTGGGAACGCGGCGGTAAGCCGGAACTGCGCGATGTCTGCAATAGCAGGCACCCAATCTGCTGAGAGTCGTAGAAACGTCTCCAGGGGCGTCCCGTCTCCTGGATAGATTGCGCATAGAGCGGCCTCCCGAACGAAGCCGTTGCGGTGCTGGGTCAACCTAAGACGTTCAACAAAACTCCCGGAACTTGTCAGGGGCGTGGCGGCCTCGGAAATTAGCTGCGTGAGTCTCGGGCGATCCTTCTGCCTGATCGCGTGGTTTCCATGCTCCCGAATATAGGCAATGGGATGGAAGCTCAGGGCCAATCCGGCAGCGATTTTCTGCTTTCGGATCAATGCGTTGACTTCATGCGATTTGATCTCACTCAAACAGATGAGGCCATCGGCGGTGATCTCGTCCGCCGCTCGGTATAACTCGGACAATATCTCTATTTCGCTGCCCGACCGAAGGGCATCGACCAGCTTCGATTCAGGCATCCAGATATGTTACTGGACCCTTCACCGAGAGCAGGGACCTTCGGGTGACGTAGACTTTGCCGTGCATTATCGAACCCTGGGCAAAACCGGCTGGAACGTTTCGGAAATCAGCTTTGGCGCGTGGGCCGTGGGCGGTACCTGGGGGCCGACGGACGATACCGAGTCACTGGCCGCGATGGACCGGGCGATTGAACTCGGGGTTAACCTCTTCGATACCGCCGACGTCTACGGCGATGGCCATAGCGAGAAGCTGATCCGAGCCCTTTTGAAGGACCGCAAGGAAGAGGTCAAAGTCCTTACCAAGGCCGGTCGCCGCCTGAACCCGCACGTGGCGGAGGGCTACACCGCCGCCAACATCGAAGGCTTCATCGACCGCTCCCGCGAGAACCTTGGGATGGATACCCTCGATCTTGTCCAACTCCACTGCCCGCCTACCCCGGTCTACTACGAGCCCGAGCTTTTTGGGGCGCTAGACGATCTGGTGAAGCGCGGAAAGATCCGGTACTGGGGCGTCAGCGTCGAGAAGATCGAAGAGGGCCTTAAAGCGATGGAGTATGCGAACTGTGCCTCCGTTCAAATCATCCTCAACCCATTCCGCCAACGTCCGCTGGATCACTTCCTCGCCCGCGCCCAGGAGAAGAATGTCGGCGTGGTCGTCCGGCTCCCCCTCAGCAGCGGCATGCTGACCGGCAAGCTCAAGTCAGATACCCAATTTGCCCCGGATGACCATCGCGCCTTCAATCGCGACGGTGCTGGCTTCGACAAAGGCGAGACCTTCTCGGGCGTCCCCTACGACATCGGACTCGCCGCCGTCGAATCCCTCCGACCCCTGGTCCCGGTCGGCATGACGATGGCGCAAATGTCTCTCCGATGGATCCTGGATCAAGAAGGCGTCACCTGCGCCATCCCCGGAGGAAAGCGTCCCGATCAGGTTGAGGACAACGTTGCCGCGACGGATCTAGAGCCGTTGTCCATGGAACTTCACCAAAAGATTCGGGCGATCTACGACGAGCAGATTCGATCGCACGTCCACGATCGCTGGTGAGGAAAGGGGCTTAGAGGGCTTCTTTGCCCTCGGAAAAGGAGCGGGGCAATCGTTGCCCCGCCCAATAAGCCGATACGCTCTCCGAAGGTTAAACCTTCGGGTCGGCCCCCTCAATATGGAGGGCTTGCTTCGAAAGTCGATCCGAAAACCGCTTTCGACTGTTCATCATCATGCCCTAAACCTTTCCAAAACGCAAGGGGGCGCAAAAAAGGGGCGGCTACGCGTATGTTGCGAGCCGCCCTGCCTATCTTCTCATCGAACTCCTCGTAAAAGGAGGTGCCTCTCGTAGGAGGCTTGTCGAGCAATCTATGCTTGCGTCACCCGACCTATTGAATGTGGCAGACCACCATTAGGGCCACGTTATCGATTGATGAAGAAATGGTTAAGGTGAACATCGGGGTTACACCGGAAACGGATTCCGGCTAAATCCGTCCTGATGCCAGTACGGATAAATCTTCGGCCGTTCGCTGGCCTTATCAAGCTTTGCCACCTGCTCTGGGGTCAAATTCCAGCCGACCGCGCCAAGATTCTGCCGAAGCTGCTCTTCGTTCCGCGCTCCCACGATCACCGTGGAAACCGTTGGCCGTTGGAGCAGCCAGTTCAGAGCGATCTGGGGCACCGTCTTGCCGGTCTCCTCCGCGATCTCGTCGAGGGCGTCCACCACTTGGAATAGATACTCGTCTTCGATCTGAGGTCCGGCGTCGCGCGCGATCTGGCTATTCAGGCGGCTACTCTCGGGCTTGGGTTGTCCGCGTCGAAGCTTGCCCGTCAGACGTCCCCAACCGAGCGGACTCCAGACTACGGCGCCGACTTTCTGATCGAGGCCCAACGGCATCAGCTCCCACTCGTAATCGCGCCCGACCAGCGAGTAGTACGCCTGGTGCGCCACGTACTTCGAGAGATTGAACTTCTCCTGATGTGCCAACGCCTTCATGAGATGCCACCCGGAGAAGTTAGAGACGCCGAGATATCGGATCTTCCCAGCCTTCACCAGTCCGTCCAGGGTGCCTGTGACCTCTTCGACCGGCGTCATAGCGTCGAAGCCGTGGAGTTGGAACAGATCGATGTAGTCCGTCCCAAGTCGCTTCAGGGCCTTGTCGACGGCCTCGATCAGGTGGAATCGCGAAGAGCCCACGTCGTTCGGGCCCTTGCCCGCGGTAAAGGTCGCTTTCGTCGAGATCAAGACCTGATCTCTTCGGCCTTTGATCGCGTGCCCTAGGATCTCCTCTGCCGCCCCTCCAGAGTAGACGTCCGCCGAGTCAAACAGGTTAATTCCGCCCTCGATCGCGATATCCACGACCCGCTTCGCCTGCTCAACGTCATTCGCTCCCCAAGCTTTGAAGAACTCGCCCTCTCCTCCGAAAGTCCCCGTTCCAAACGAAAGCACCGGAACCTTAAAACCTGATCCGCCGAGCAGCCGATATTCCATCAAAGGAGTACTACGAGCCTTTTTAAGCTGTGGTGGACCAATCCCCTTTTTCTTGTTGGCAGTGCCCCGGGGGGCCGCCTGGTGGAAATGTTTAGCGGAGGAAAGCTCCGGCCCCCGGGGCTTTCCCAGGCGTGTCGGTTGGCGAGAGCCCCGGGGGCTTAGGTTAGAGGAGTATAAGGGGGGACTTCCTCGGCCCCCAGGGCATTGTCACTTGGGAAGTGAGCGGGAAGGGGCTACCGCACGTTTGCAACCAGCCACTCGCCAGTCTTTTCCTGCAGATGCTCGGGCAGGGTCTCTCCGAGGTGCCGTGCCAGGGCGCCAACGTTCTCCTCCCTCAAAACTTTCCGCCATGCCATCTCCGCCTTCAGCATCGTCGCGTTAATCGCACAAGGAGCACGGCACAACTCCGGCTCGACCTCGACCGGCCCCCGCTGCCGAATCTCCGTGCAACGGAACGCCGGCTCCAGTCCATCCACCGCCTGCACGACATGCAGGTAAGAGATCTCATCCGCTGGTTTTGCCAACCGGAAGCCGCCCCGCGGACCCGGAACGGAGACGAACAGGCCGGCTTCTACCATCGCCTTCAGGTGTTTCAAGAGATAGCTTTCCGAGACGCCGTGGTACTCGGCCAGGGCCTTGCCGGGGAGGACTCGCCCCTCCGGCAAACCGGCTAACATGGCCGCACAGTGGATCGCCCACTCCACGCCGTCGCTCATCTTCATTCGTGTTATCCCTTGCGGGCGACCGGCTGCATGCCCGTGCTGATCGCCAGCCGGTTCCAGGCATTGATGTGGATGATCGCCATCAGGAGTTGGACGATCTGCTTGTCCGAAAAGTGGCTCTTCAATTCCGCCTCCAACTTGTCCGGGACGCCGTGGTCGGAGATCCGGGTGACGTGCTCGGTCAAAGCTAAGACGGCGCGCTCCGCCGGGGTGAAGAGCGGCGTCTCGCGCCAAGTGGGCAGCAGGAAGATTCGCTGATCGATTTCTCCGTTGTGCCGCGCTTCCCGGATATGCATATCTAGGCAGAAGGAGCACCCGTTGATCTGCGACGCACGCATATCGATGAGGTGCCGCAGGGTCTTGTCGAATTCGGCCGCTCCCACGTATTCCGCGACGCCCATCAGCGTCTTGTAGGCCTGGGGTTCCACCTTGCTATGTTCGATGTGAATCGGCATAACTAATCATAGATAATTTTTATCGATGATTTCAAGTGGGCTTTAAAAATAGGTCTTACGGGAGCCCATAAGACCTATCCGAGGCAATGGCTAAACCGGCAGACGCCCAATATGGGCGCCCTGATCGGTCGCATCCAAGATCCAGTATCGGCTGGTCAGACCGGCGGCGGAGAAGGCATCCTTCATCGACCTGCCAATCCGGTCGAAGCCTTCTTTGCAGAACGCGATCATGCCCGGCCCCGCGCCGCTGAGCGCGACGCAGGTCGCCCCCGCCTCGAGGGCGGCCGCTTTGGCGTCCCTCGCCCCGGGAATGGCTCCTAGGCGGTAGGGCTCGTGAATCCGGTCGTTCATCGCGGTGCGTAGCATCGCGTCGTCACCCGCGCGCAACGCTTCCGCCACGAGCATCGCCCTGCCGATGTTGAAGATCGCGTCGGACTTGCTGTAGGTTGACGGCAACGCCGCGCGCGCATCGCTTGTGAGGTAGTTGAACTCCGGCACGCAGACCACTGTCTTGAGCGGGACGTGGGGGATTCGTTGCACAAGCACCCCGGCCTCTTCGTCGGGAACGACGATGACAAAACCGCCCAACAGTGCAGGCGCCACATTGTCGCCGTGACCCTCGATGGCGACCGCGCGTTCGAGAACGGCTTCTCGGTCGATCGAGGCCGGATCGTCTCCGCGCAGATGCGCTTTCATCGAGTGGGCAAAGAGCACGCCAGCTAAGGTTGCGGTGGATGATGAGCCGAGGCCGCTGGCGGCTGGTACCGCGTTGTGGCAGATGATGCGGAAAGCCTTCGGCGCGTCAGCGCCGAGTTCCTCAAGCATCACGGAGACGGTGAGGTTCGAGGCGTCGGAGGCAAGCCGCCCGGCTCCTTCGCCATGGGTTTCGACCCGAATCTCATCGCCGCCGAGGTGGAGTTCGAAGGTGTTCCAGAGGTCGAGGGCCAAACCCATACAGTCGAACCCGGGGCCGAGGTTCGCCGTGGTCGCCGGGATACGGACGCGGATCACGCCATCGCCTCCTGCAGCGCCGCCAATGTCGAGGGAACCGCGGGGGGAAGGGAAGCTCCCTTGATCGCCGAATCGGGGTCCTTCAGTCCATGGCCGGTCAACACCGTGACGATCCGCTTGCCCTTTGGATCGAGACGGCCAGAGGTCACCGCTTTCCGTAGACCGGCCAGGCCTGCGGCCGAGGAGGGTTCGCAGAAGACGCCTTCCAACTCGGCGACCATGTGATAAAGCTCGAAGATCTCCTCATCGGTGGCGGAGTCGATGTGGCCGTTGCTTTCCTTGATGGCCGCCAGAGCCTGATCTCCTCGGGCGGGGTTTCCGATTCGAATCGCGGTGCAGGCGGTATCGGGGAAGGGAACCGGGTTTCCGTGGACGAGCGGGGCCGCCCCGGCGGCCTGGGTGCCGAGGAGTTGTGGCCCTTCGCCAGCCTCCGTAAAGCCGAGCCAGTAGGCCGAGATGTTGCCGGCGTTGCCGACGGGCAAGCAGAGCCAGTCGGGCGCGCCGCCCAGGGCTTCGGAGACTTCCCAAGCCGCCGTCTTTTGCCCTTGCAGCCGGGCCGGGTTGACCGAGTTGACCAAGGCGATTGAGCCATCGGCCGAGATTTCGCGGACGAGCCGCAGGCCGTCGTCGAAGGAACCGTGGATCGAAACCACCTTGGCTCCGTAGGCGATCGCCCCGGCCAGCTTGCCCATCGCGATCTTTCCGTCGGGAATGAGGACCACGCAGGCCATACCCGCCCTGGCCGCGTAAGCCGCCGCGCTGGCCGCTGTGTTGCCCGTAGAGGCGCAGATCACGCGCTTCGCGCCTTCAGACAGGGCCTGGGTCACGGCGGCGCACATTCCGCGGTCTTTGAATGACCCGGTTGGGTTTAGTCCTTCGTACTTCAGATAGAGTTCCGAACCCGGAGCAATGGCCGCAGCTAAGCGTGGAGCGGGGATCAGAGGCGTGTTGCCTTCGTAAAGTGTTACAGGTGGAACATTCCGGGCCACCTCAAGCCGGTCGCCGTACCGATCAAGCAGCCCTTTCCACGCCATCGGCCAAATTATGGGCCATCGGCCAGATCCTTGGAGTTAAGGCCTGCCTAAAGCAATGGGCTACCGGCGATAATCCGACGAAGATCGAGATTTCGCCGGGAAAAACCTAAGCGATCACAAACCCGGAATCCATCGGAAGAATCCCCCAAGGACGCATGATGTGCTTGTCCACCATCAGCTCGGCCTCATCGAAAACGGAACCATCGATGTAGCGCACATCCGCCCCGAGTTCACGCGCGAGGACGACGCAGGCGGCCACGTCGTAGAGCTTCTCGCGCAACGCGATGTGAGCGCGGAATCGCTGCCGAATCGCAAAAGTCCCGTCGATGACGAAGGCGCCGGAAAGTCGCTGCTTGCCGGGCACATCGGGGAAGATTGCGGCGATGCGTTCGCTGTAGCTGGTCAGTTGCTCGGGACGAATGGGGCCGGGTGGGATGGGGGCCATGGCTTCGCCGTTTAGGAAAGCGCCGCCGCCATCTTCGCCCAGATAAAGTTCGCCGAGGTCGGGCAGCATGACGGCGCCGAGCTTTAGCCGTCCTCCGAGTTCAAACCCAATCGAGACGCCCCAGAGCGGGCCGTTGAAGGCGTAGTTGCTCGTACCGTCGACCGGGTCTACCAGCCAGCGGCCGTTTGGTCCGGCGTCCTCAAAGCCAAACTCCTCACCCCAGACCGTCGATCCGGGGATCAGGGCGGTTAGCTTTTCTCGAAGCCAAAGCTCGACCGCTTTATCGCCATTGGTGACGATCGATCCATCCGGTTTCAGTTCCCGCACTAAGCGGGCACGCTCCTCCTGCGCCAGCCGCCCGGCTGCCTCGGCCAGTCGTCCCAGTTCGGTCAGCGTTTCGGAGGGGGAAGGCATGCAAAGAGTATAGAAGCCTCAGGACTTCTGGGGAGGGGGGTTGACGAATGGGGGGTGGAGGCGGTACATTATCTTCTCGTTAGCGGGCATAGCTCAGTGGTAGAGCACTTCCTTGCCAAGGAAGATGTCGCGCGTTCGAATCGCGTTGCCCGCTCCAAAGATTCGACTAAGGCCGACCTCGAAAGAGGCGGTCTTTTTTATTGACGAAGGTTAGTCAGGGCGTGAATTGTGGGTTCGCTTTGGGTTCGTTCCTGCGGTGTCCTGGGGCTCTTTCCGTCCCTTTGAACCGGACTGCACCGGACGGTCCGCGGCGCCGTCGCCAAGGGCCTCTTTGGCCATTTGAGACTCGATCTCTTGGTGGCCGAACGGAGCGGCGGATTCTAGGGGGACGTCTTTGGTGTGGGCGTCGACTTTGCTGGTCTCTTCGGGGTTCGGCATGAGTAGCCGTTAGAAGACAGACAGGGTCTTAGGGTTCGGGAGGGTCATTGGGTCATTGGGTCGTTGGGTTCCGGAGTGTTTGCGGCCACGACCATCTTCTCCTTCTTCGTCGACTCCTTCCACCAGCCGATCATGAGCATGATGGTGGCTACGGTGATGCAGGCGTCTGCGACGTTGAAGATTGGGAAGTTGATGTAACGGAAGTAGAACATGTCCGTGACCTGCTTCAGAACCAGCCGGTCATAGAGGTTGCCGAGAGCGCCGCTGGCCAGGAGGCCGAAGGCGACGCAGTTCCAGCGGCTTTCCTTCGGGTGGTTGTAGACGTACCAGCCTGCTCCGATGGCGATGATCACCGCTACCGGAGTGAGGAGGACGCCCTTGCCTTCAAGTTGTCCGAAGGCGATGCCCGAGTTGTTCGCCCGCCGAATCTCGAACACGCCCGGCCAACCGGGGAGCGACTGGTCGATCCGAAGGTTGTTTCGGGTCCAGAGCTTTACCCACTGATCGATGATCAGGGTGGAGATCATTGCGATCCAGAAGAGAGACCGCTTGAGATTAGTCGGCGTCATTGGGAAACCTCTGAGGGCGGGGCAGCCTTCCGGAGCGAGGCGGAGACGATAGGTTGTCGCCCCTCACCCCCTGCCCCCTCTCCCCCGGAGGGGCGAGGGGGGTTAGAGACCAAGGACCCTCCGGTCGCGGGCGGTTAGGAGGAGTTCTTCGCCTTCGTAAGTCGCGGGGGCAACGTCGGCGCGGCGGAGGCGGGAGCGGACGCACTTTTCGTAGGGGCTGGCGGTGAAGGCGACTCCGGCTTCGCCGACGGCGAGGGAAACGCCGCTTACCCTCAGGAGGATCGGGAGGTCGTCACCGAATCCTTGAAGCAGTTCCAGCGTCTCGGCGGGGCCGGTGTAGGCAACGAGGACGTCGTTCGAATCCTTGATCCCATCCGTTCCCCGGAACTTCTCGAACTCGATGGCCACGAGGTCTCGCACTGCCTGCAGTCGCGCATACCGCGTCTGGAGGTCCGAACCCTCGATCTCCTCCAACCGCGCGGCATTTGGCGTGGGGAAGAGGGTGAAGAAGATGCTCTCCGGGAGATCGGCACCGGGCGCTACTTCCTGCAGTTTTGTCCAGGTCTCGTCGGCGGTGTGCGCGAGGATGGGGGTGACCAGAATCGTCAGCTTGATGAGGAGGTCTCGGCAAGCCGCTTGGCCGGATCGTCGAAGGTCGGAGTCGGTCGCTTCGCAGTACATCCGGTCCTTGATGGCGTCCAGATAGAACTTGCTGAGTGTCTCCCGGCAGAAGTTGTGAACGGCGTTCACGACTTCACCAAAGGCGTACCGGTCGTAGGCATCCTTCACGTCGGCGACGAGCAGGTCGGCCTGCTCGACCGCCCACTCGTCGAGGGGCAGCAAGGTGGGCTCCGGTCCGGAGTAGCCGGCGGCGTTTGCAAGCAGGAACCGGAGCGTGTTCCGGATGTTCCGATACAGCTCGCCGACCTGCTTCAGGATCGCGTCGGAAATCGGCGCGTCGTTCGTATAGTCAACGGTGGCGACCCAGAGGCGAAGGATGTCGGCGCCGTACTGGTTCGAGGCGTCGATCGGCTCGATACCGTTGCCAAGGCGCTTGGAGATCTTTCGTCCCTCGCCGTCCACGATGAAGCCGTGGGTTACGACCGTCTTGTACGGCGCACGGCCGTTAAGTGCAGTGGCAAGGATGAGCGAGGTGTTGAACCAGCCGCGGTGCTGGTCGGAGCCTTCCAGATAGATGTCGGCGGGCCACTGCAGGCCTTGCGACGCCCACTCAGGGAAGATCTTCTCGTCGAGGACGATGAGGCTGCTGGAGCCGGCGTCGAACCAGACGTCGAGGGTGTCGGTCTCCTTGGTGAACTCGGTCTCGCCAGTCACGGGGTGAGCGTAGCCAGCGGGAAGGATCTCCTCGGGCGAGAGGGCGAACCAGGCGTCGGAGCCGCCTTGCTCTACGACCTTCGCCACCCGCTCGATGATTTCCGCGTCCATCACAGGGGAGCGGGAAGGCAGCGCGTAGAAGATCGGGATGCCGACGCCCCAGGCGCGCTGTCGCGAGACGCACCAGTCGGGCCGGTTGCGGACCATGGCGTCAATGCGGTTGCGGCCGGATTCGGGGATCCACTTGACCTCGCCGATCTCTTGAAGCATCTGCGTTCGGATCGGGTCGATCGAGAGGAACCATTGCTCGGTAGCGCGGAAGATGACGGGCTGATCGTCTCGCTCGGCGTGGGGATAGCTGTGGAGGTAGTCGCTTACCTTCAGGAGCGCGCCGACTTCGCGAAGGCGATCCACCACGACGGTGTCGCACTTCTTGTAGTAGGTGCCGGCGAACTCGCCCGCTTCGGCGGTGAGGACACCGCCTTCATCCACCGTGTTCGGCACGGGGAGGCCGTACTTCTGACCGGTGAAGAAGTCATCCCGGCCATGGCTCGGCGCGGTGTGGACCACACCGGTACCGTCTTCGGTGGTGACGTAGTCGGCCATGACCGCGATGGACGGGCGCTTGAAGATCGGGTGCTCGAAGGCGGCGTTCTCGAGGTTGATGCCGAGAAGGGTTTCGACGACCTCGTAGTCGTCCCACTCCAGCGCAGCGGCGACCTTCAGGACGAGGGCTTCGAGGATGAGGAAGTGGTGCTCGCCGACGCGGACGACGGCGTAATCCATATCCGGATGGAAGGCCACCGCGAGGTTCGACGGGATGGTCCAAGGGGTGGTCGTCCAGATGATGGTCGAGAGGTCGTTGAACTTCTCGAACAGCTTGTTCGGATCCTTCAGGATTGGGAAGGCGACGTAGATCGCCTTGCTCGTGTGGTCCTTATAGACAATCTCCGTCTCGGCGAGGGCGGTCCGGAGGGTGGGGCTCCACTGGGTGGGGCGAAGGCCGCGGTAGACGAGGTTCTTCTCGACGAGGCGCTTGAAGACGCGCACGATCTCGGCTTCGTATGCGAAGTCGAGGGTCTTGTACGGCTTTTCCCAGAGTCCGAAGACGCCGAGCCGTTTGAACTGGCTGGTCTGGATGGCGGCGAATTCGGCCACGTGTTCGCGGCTGGCCTTGCGCATCTCGTCCGGGGTGAACTGGCCCTTCTTCTCGGTCAGCTTCTTGGTGACGGCCTGCTCGATGGGGAGGCCGTGGGTGTCGTATCCGGGCACGTAGGGCGCTTTGTAGCCCATGAGGGTGCGCGACTTGACGACAAAGTCCTTGAGGATTTTGTTGAGCGCGGTTCCGATGTGGATCGGCGAGTTGGTATAGGGCGGCCCGTCGTGGAGAACGAAGGTGGGCGCGCCCGCGCGCGCGGCGATAATCCGGGCGTAAATCTCCTCTGCGTCCCACTTGGCCTGAATCTGCGGCTCGAGGGCCGGCAGGTTTGCCTTCATCGGGATCGTGGCGTTCGCGTCGGGGAGATTGAGCCTAAGGTCCATAACGGTTAAGGAGAGAAGTGTACCGGGCGGGGGGATGTGGTCTGAGGCATGTGATTTGTGGTTTGAAACTGGGGAGAGGGCGGGGAGGAGGAGTCGAGAAGAGCGGGTATTAAAGAAATTTATTTTAAATAACGATGCTGAGTCTGCGGGATTTCACGAGGAAATCCCGTTATTTTTTTCTCTGGCCGAAATTTTTGTTGTTGTTTATTAAAAGCATATTATTTTGATTTAATGGAAGGTTTGGTGGAATGATTTCTACTATTTTACCTCGGCGGGGCTCTAACCCATGTTTCTTTCGGGCGGGTGCGTTTGGTCTTTGGCTCGCTTAACGCCGATGGGATCGCTATGTTTACGGTGGGAGCGGGAGGGCGGCGCCGTGTGGAGGACTCAGGCGGGACGGCCTAGGCCAGAGGTGGGTTGCTTGGCCGCGGAGACGCAGGCGGGACGCCTACGCCACAATGGGGTGTGCGCGTTGAGGGTTTGGGGAAGCGGTATGGGCGTCGGTGGCTCTTCCGTGACGTGTCTTTTGAACTCGAGGCCGGGCAGCGGTTGGCCATTCTGGGGCATAACGGGAGCGGGAAATCGACGCTCCTGCGGCTTCTCGCCGGGCTTCTTTCCCCAACGGAGGGCAAGGTTGTGCCGCCGGAAGGTGATCCTCGCACGGCGCTGGGTTACGCCGCTTTGGAGATGGCGCTTTACTCCAGCCTCACGGTTGACGAGCATCTCAGCTTGGCCGCCAACCTTCGCGGCTGCGATGCCCGGGCCGACGAACTACTGGAGATGGTGGGTCTGACTTATGCCCGCGACCTTTCGGCCGGCCAACTTTCGACCGGTATGAAGGCCCGACTCAAGCTGGCGATGGCGATTCAGCCGCGTCCGGCGGTTCTGTTGCTCGATGAGCCGAGCGCCGCGCTGGACGAACAGGGGCGGGCACTGGTTGCCCAGATCGCTCAGGAGCAGACGGCGCGCGGGGCGCTTGTGGTGGCAACCAACGATCCCCAGGAAAGGAGCCTGGCGACCCATGAACTCGCCCTGGAAAACTGAGGTTTTGGCGGTCTTCCGCAAGGAAGCGATGACGGAGCTGCGAACGAAGTCGGGGCTGGCCACGGGTGCCCTGTTCGGCTTCGCCACCGTCGTCACCGTCGCCTTCGCCCTCTTCAACATCAACCCCAATCGGGTTGACGCGGTGTTTCGCGATGCGCCGCTGAAGGATGTGTGCGCGAGCCTTCTCTGGACGATCGTCCTTTTCAGCGCGCTTCTGAGCCTTCCGCGCGCCTTCCTTGCGGAGGAGGAGAACGGGACTGCCGACCTGCTCCGCCTGATGGCGCGGCCGCACGCGGTGTTCTGGGGGAAGATGCTTTTCAACATCCTCCAGACCTGGGCTTTGAGTCTGTTCCTGAGCGTCCTCTTCATCGCCTTTACCGGCCTAGAGGTTCCTTTGCCCGGGGTTTTCGCCTTCTGCCTCCTCGGGGGCGGGGCGTCGGTGGCGGGCGCGGTAACCTTATGCGGTGCCTTGGCGGCGCAGGCCTCGAACCGGGCTGCGTTGGCGGGGGCGATCGCCGTTCCGCTCCTGTTGCCCTTGTTGCAGTGGGGGGTTACGGGGATGAAGGCTTCGTTTGGGGGCGGTTTCGAAGGCGGCGGCATAGCCGCAGCGGTCGGAATGGTTTCCTACGCGGTGCTGGTGGTGGTGGTCGGGCCGTGGATTTACGCGGCGGTGTGGAAAAGTTGAAGCGCGCTCTTTTCGCTTTGGTGACGGCCGTGGTTACGGTCTGGAGTTTTCTGGTCCCCGACGGGGCCGACTTCCCGCGTCCCGAACTGGCTCGCATCTTCTTTTGGCACTTTCCGTGTCCGATGATGCTCTCGGCGCTACTGGTCGTGGGGGTCTACTTCTCATTGCAGTACCTTCGCGCGTCGACGTCCGAGGCGAAACGAGATTGGGATCTCCGCGCGGTGTCCGCGCTGGAGCTCGGCCTCGTCTTCGGCTGCTTGACGATGGTCTCGGGGATTATCTTCTCCTATTCCCAATGGGGCGCCGCCTGGCAGTGGGATCCCCGCCAAACCTCGTTTCTAATCGCCCTGTTGATTTACGGCGCCTACTTTGCCCTTCGGGCCGGCCATGGGGATCCGGATAAGCGCGCGGCGAATTCAGCCGCCTATATGATGGCGGCGGTTTTCCCGCTTCTTTTCCTCATCTTCGTCTTCCCCCGACTTCCCCAAGTCATTCGCATCTCGTTCCACCCGAACGACACCGTGATGGGGGGCAAGCTGCACGGGCAGTACCTCTACGTCACGCTTTCTCTTCTCGCGCTCGTCTCCGTTTTGACCGTTTGGCTCTACCGCTTACGCGTCGCGGCGGGCCTTCTCCACATCAAGAATCCTGATGGACAACTGGAAACTCATCGCCGCCCTACCGGCCCTACTGTTGTGGCTCGGCCTGTTCCTCTATCTTCTGAGGGTGGAGAAAATCGTTAAGGAGGCGGAAGGGTCGTAGGGTCATGGGGTCTTTGGGTTGTACGCTCAAAGCCCTATGACCTTCTGCCCAACGACCTAATGCCCCAATGACCTCCTTCGGCCCTGTCGCGCCCTACTACGACGAGCTTATGCGCTCGGTCCCTTATCGGATGTGGACGAGCTACTATCTGCTCCTCCTTGCCCACCAGGGGGTGCGACCGAAGAAGGTGCTTGACGTCTGCTGCGGTACCGGCACGATGTGCGAGATGCTTGTGGAGGAGGGATTCACTCCCGCCGGGTTTGACCTTAGCCCGGGCATGATCGACGAAGCCAACCGGAAGGCGGCGAAGAAGGAGTTGGACATCCGGTACGAGGTGGCCGACGCGCGGACAGTCGAGATGAACGACACCTATGAGGCGGCGTTCAGCTTCTTCGATAGTCTCAACAATATTCTTGAGCCGGAAGGAGTTTTCGAGTCTTTCCAGCGCGTCGCTGCGCATCTGCCGTCCGGCGCGAGTTGGATTTTCGATCTCAACACCGCCTACGCCTTTGAGGAGGCCATGTTCGATCAGCATAGCGGGCCGCGGGCGAAGTTGAAATATAACTGGATCGGGACCTACGACAAGCCGACCCGGATCATTACGGTGGACATGCACTTTGAGTACAAGGGCGAGTCGTTTTACGAAGTCCACCAGCAGCGGGCGCATCCGAAGGATGAGGTGGAGGCGATGCTGAAAGAGGCGGGATTTGGCGAGATCCGCGCTTTCCACAGCTATACGCTTAACCCGGTGCGGCTGAAGTCGGATCGGATTCACTACACGGCGATTCGGCAGTGAAGTGGCTCGCGAGCAATCTCGATCGGAACAATAACTTCGACCTGATCCGGTTGCTGGCGGCCATTCAGGTCGTGATTTACCACGGCATTGCTCACCTTCACCTTCCGGCTCCCCGCTGGGTGATCGTTTTCCTCGCCTCGTTCCCGGGGGTGCCGGTTTTCTTCTTCGTCAGCGGGATGCTGGTGACTTATAGCCTCTCAAACACTTCGGAGCGTTCGGTGTTCTTCGAGAAGCGGATTCGGCGGGTCTATCCGGGACTGGTGGTGGCGTTTCTGCTGGCGCTTCTGGTTCTGGCCGCGTTCGGCAGATTGGGCGGGGCGGTGGGGAGGCCGGACTTCTGGGGGTGGGCGGTGGGGCAGCTTACGTTGTTCCAGGCTTACAACCCTTCGGTGTTTCGGGATTTCGGGGTTGGGACGGTGAACGGGAGCCTCTGGACGATTCCGATCGAGGTGACGTTCTATCTGGCGCTGCCGTTTCTCGTGGCGGCGGGGGGCAACAGGTTGCGGCTCGCAAAGTTGATCGCGGCTCTCTCACTCTTGTCGTTTGGCTTCGCGACGGTTTCCTCGGGAGCCGAGTCGCTGCCGTTTCGGATCGCAAAGGAGACTTTGCTGCCCTTCTTCTACCAGTTTGGGTTGGGCGTGTTGGCCTGCCTCTATCTGGAGCCGTTGCGGAAGGTTGTGCGAGGGAAGTGGCCTTTGGGGCTTGGGCTGGCGGTGCTCTGCGGAGGCGTGGCGAACTCGTGGATCGCCTGGTACATGCCTTTGGTGAGGCTGTTGGGTCTAGTCTTTCTTTTTCTTTTCGTGCTCTCCGTCGCGTTGGAAACCAAACCCGTGGCGCCGAAGCTTTTGCGTGGCTGGGATCTCTCCTACGGCATCTACATCTTTCACATGCTCGCGATGAACGTCGCCGTGGTTTTGGGTTTTATGGGGAGTTGGTGGGACCTTTTGGCGGTGCTCTCCGTCAGCGCCGCCGTCGCCGCCCTTTCGTGGCGGTTCGTGGAGTGGCCGGTCATTTCCGTTCGAAGAGCTCCCCGGACTTGAAGGCGGCGTCAGCGGCAAATGCTGGCCCATGGTTCCGGCCGGTGGTAAGGTGCGTTTATGCTTGCTTTGGCGGCCCTTCTCGCCCAAATGACCGCGCAAGAGATCCACGCGGAAGACGCCGAGGTCATCGAGGCGGCGCTGGTCCATTTCTGGACTAAAAATAAGCCGGAATCGAAGATTATCGATGTGGTCAATCGCACTTCTGGCTCTATCCAAAATCTCGATCAGATGATGCAATGGGGAGGCAAAGAGAAGACCCTGGTGGTTGATCCGGAATCCCGAGAAAACCTGGTGGCCCGAAATCCATTTCCCATCTCCCTCGCTTGGTTCCAACCCAAGTCGAACATGCTGCGCGCCGTACCGCCTCGAAGCGGAGCAGCGCCGTGGACGAGGATTGTTCGGCAGCAGTACACCTACTTGCGAATGCCCGGTTACTCGAAGGATCGGACGAAATCTCTCGTGACCTTGCGCTTCAACTGGAGCATCCACTCCGGTGACGGCATTGTGGTTCTGAGCAAGGAGGGTCGTGTCTGGAAAGTGGTGGATTCGCGGGTGATCTACTACGTTTAGAAAGACGGGCCACTTTGGCAAGTGGCGGTCCTGATGGCATAAACGGCATCCACATCTTTCATATGCTGGCGACAAATGGGGCCGTTGCTTTTGGTTTTTGGTGGAATTGAGAGAATCTTCTAGCGGTGCCCTTGGCCGGTCCCGCTGTAGCCTTTTCGTGGCGGTTCGTGGAGTGGCCTGTCATCTCGGTTCGTCGGGAAAGAGTTGAAACCAAGCGTGCAGATGTTCGGTAAGAGTTTCTGAGAATGTTCATCGCCGCCATCCTCCTGCTCGGTCAGAAGCTTTCCGAGACCCAAGCGCGAGACGTGGCGGTCTTCGAGGCGATACTCACCGCAGGGGCTCCTTCTATACCTTCAGAGATTCGGCTGCTGGATTCAACCCAAGCGGCTAAACGGAGGGGCGATCTTGTGTTCGGGCAGCCGGAACCGCGGGATATGCGGCTGAAGTCGGCGGAACGGCGAGGCCTTCTCGCGAGGAATAAGGGGATCGCCCCGCTCGGTTGGTTCGTTCCCAAGGCCCCTTGGGTGCGGATCTTTCCACGTAAAAAGTTTAAGCCATATTCAGATGACGGGCACTACGTTTGGTTCCTCCTTCCGGCTTACTCGGCGGACCATCTGAGCGCGGTGGTGGCGCGGGGGAACAGTCTCAATGTTCGGTACGGGTACTCCTACGTTTGGCTAAAGTGTGTGAAGGGGAGCTGGCAAGTGGTTCGCACGAAGTACCTCGATCTCACCTGAAGATGCTCGATAGGCCGTAGCGGGTTGCGAACGGCATCATCAAAACCTCCAAGCAATTGTGAGCAATTGTCCGCCACGGTCCGCCATCGTAAGCTCGCCCCAAGGTACACTCTGCCCTCGCGTGGAAGACCGCCTAGGCGGCCGTTAGTACCACGAGGTGAACCCTTTGCGAAAGAACGTTAAGAAAGATCAGCACTCGCCCCGTTACGTTGCCATCGCTCCGAAGGTCGATAAAGAAGCGCTTTACGACACCGAGCAGGCCCTCAAGCTGGTGAAGGAGACCGCGACCGCCAAGTTCGTGGAAGCCGTCGACCTCGCCGTCAAGCTGGGCATCGACCCGCGAAAGGGCGATCAGAACGTTCGTGGCATCACCAATCTGCCCCACGGCACCGGTAAGACCCGCAAGGTCGCCGTTCTCGCCAAGGGTGACCTCGCCAAGGCTGCAGCCGACGCCGGTGCCGACACGGTTGGTGGCGACGAACTGATCGCGCAGATCCAGGCCGGTTTCCGCGACTTCGACGTTCTGCTTGCCACCGAAGAGATGGCTCCGCAGATCGGTAAGGTCGGCCGTATGCTCGGACCGCGCACGCCCAACAAGCGAAACGGAACCGTCACCAACGCCATCGCCACTGCCGTCGACGAGATCAAGCGCGCGACCCGTGTCGAGTACCGTGTCGAGAAGGCCGGTATCGTCCAGCTCTCCATCGGTAAGGTCAACTTCACCGACGAGCAGCTCCTCGAGAACTTCAAAGCTGCCCTCGGCGCGATCATCAAGGCCAAGCCGGCCGGCGCGAAGGGACGCTATATCCAGAGCATCACCGTCTCCGCCAGCATGGGCCCCGGCATTGGTATCGAGACCGCCAGCGCCTCCAAGCTCGCTGCCTAAGGCCGAGTAAGCAAACACGAAGAAGCCTCGATCCCTTGTGGGGTCGAGGCTTCTTTGTTTGTCTCAGCCTATCCGGTCGACTAACGCCCGCAGCGCCTTTAGGTCTTCTTCCGAGAGGTCGGTTTCACTGAGATACTGGACCATCGGTGAGACCGATCCGCCGAGGGCTTCGCGGACGAAACGACGAACCGCTCCGACGCGGATGCCTTGTACGGGCTCGGCGGGGCGGTAGCGCCAGCCGCCGACTCCGCGCTCGCGGATGAGGAGGCCTTTGGCGCGCAGGCGTTCCATGGTTTGCAGGATGGTCGTGCGGACGACGCCCATGTCGGCGCCGATGCTATCCGCGACTTCGCGGACGGTGCAGGGGGCGTGGCTTTCGATGTGCTGGAGGACGCGGAGTTCCGCGCCTCCAATACTCTTCTCATCCACCCTTCTTGACTTCCTTCGTGAGGGTACGAGAAATTCGATAGGTGTTTGCCGCCTTATCGCCCTTGCGATAGACCCTAACGGTGTAATCGCCTTCGATCCAGACCTTGATGGGATCGAGAGGATTTGCCGGGGTGGGAAGGTCATTCAAAGACTTACCGTCTATGGTGATGTTGCGTGACGTCACTTCGCTCTCGCCCTCACCTTTCCCGTTGGGCGCTTCAATTCGGCCAGTCGCGCCGATGGCACGAATCGTCTTTCCCCTGCGGTCTATTCGCCGCCGAAGCTCTGTTTTCCGGCGCTGATCTGCGTCGCGTGCGCGCTCCGCTTCGACGTTGGCCCGCTTTCGATCAACGGACGCCCGCTCGCGATCCATCTTGACGCGCTCCGTGTCCATTGCGGTCTTCATGGCGTCCGCCGCGGACTTCTCGGCAAGCTCTTTCGCCATCTTCCTTTCGAGTTCTGCGCGCTTGCGGTCCATCGCGCCCGCTTCACGGTTCATCTTGGCTCGCTCAGCTTCAAGGAGGGCCTTTACGGTGTCCCGGTCCGCCTTCGCCGCGGATTCCCTCATCTCTTTCGCGACGATCATTCGGTTGACCGCATACCGCTCGGCGTCTGTCCGTCGCCTGCGCTCGGACTCTCGTGTTCGCTTCTGCGCGCGGGCGGCGATCGCTTCGGCTTGGACTCGGGAAAGCTCTCTTCTCATGTTGGCTAACTGAGCCCGCATTGCGGCCCTCTCCGCCTTCACCGCGCGGAGCTCCCGTTCGATCTGGGCAGTATTCGACGTTTGGGGCTTTGCCAGTGGCTTGGGGGCCGCAGTCGCGCTTTGCGCCTCCGCCCGCCAAGGGACGAGGGTGAAGAGGCCGGTAGCGATGAGTGCGGCCGCCGACAGGCGGGGAAGGTAGCGAGGGGTTTTTTCGAGCATGAGGATTCTCCGGGAGAGGCGGCGGGCGGGGCCGCCGAGGGCGTTGGCGGGGGCGGGACCCGCGAAGGACAAGAGGAGTTCGGCGTAGGCCCGCTTGGCGGCGCCGGTTTCGCGGAGCGCTTCGGCATCGCACGCGGCTTCGGCCTCCGCTCGCATATTGCGGGCGCAGATCCAGACCGGCGGCGCGAACCAGAAGGCGGCGCAGACGAGGTCGGCGACGAAGGACCACTGGGGGTCTCGGCGTTGCATGTGGGCCTTTTCGTGGGCCAGGGCCATCTCGGCCACGCCGGGCGCCAAGTCGTCTGGGACGATAACGCGCGGTCGGAGGACGCCTTCGACGCGGGGCATCCGTGGGTCGGTCCGGGGGTGGCCGCTGAATCGGTAGATCAGGGCGGCTAGGACGCCCAGGGCGTAGAGGTAGGGCCGGGGGTTGATCGGCTCGGCGGCGGCGACGACGACTGGGCCGAGGTCGGTTAGGTTAACGGGACCGGCGATCTGGTTTGTGGTGAGGGGCGCTTCGATGAGCGCCGTAGGGGCCGGGGCTAGCACGGCAACGGGCACGGCAAGAATCAATGCCAGAGGGCCTTTTAGGACGCCGAGTCGCCATACCCAGCAGCGTAAAGCCGGGGAGTGGCGGCGAAGCAGGATGGCGGCTAGGGTCGCCAATAGGCAACCGAGGCAGGCGTGCCCCAAGGCAAAGATCACCGTCTGTTCCTGAAACCGAGTCCATTCCATCGCGTTGTCCGACGACGGTCGTCGTCAAACGGATTATACGACGGTTGTCGTCAGATCGGGAGAAATCTTTTTGAATGGGCCGGAAGCCCTACTTTCGGGGCAAAATAGGCGCACGCCGATGCTGTCGCTGCTCGCCGCTTTCGCCATGTCGACCCCTGCGCTTCCCCTAGCCCAGCTGCCGCCCGTCCCGTCTCCTCGCCAACTCGATTGGCATCAGATGGGCCAGTACGCCTTTATTCATTTCGGCCCCAACACCTTTACCGACCAGGAGTGGGGTGGCGGCAAGGAAGATCCGAAGCTCTTCAACCCCACGGCGTTCGATGCTCGGCAGTGGGCTCGATCGGTGAAGGCGGGGGGGCTCAAGGGGATCATCCTCACGGCCAAACATCACGATGGTTTCTGCCTTTGGCCGTCCAAGCTCTCGACGCATACGGTGGCACAGAGCCCGTTTAAGGGGGATGTCATGAAGTCGGTGAGCGAGGCCTGTAAGGCGGAGGGGCTCAAGTTCGGGGTCTATCTTTCTCCTTGGGATCGGAACCATCCGTCTTACGGAACTCCTGAATACAACAAGGTTTTCGCGGGCATGCTACGCGAGGTTCTGACGCACTACGGCCCGATTTTCGAAGTCTGGTTCGATGGCGCAAACGGGGAAGGGCCGAACGGAAAGCGGCAGGTTTACGATTGGAAGCTATTCATCGACACCGTTCGTGCGTGCCAGCCGAAGGCGGTCATCTTTAGCGATGCGGGGCCAGATATTCGGTGGGTTGGCAACGAAGGTGGCTTTGCGGAGCCGACCAACTGGGCGACGATCGACCGGGACCGCTACGTTCCCGGGACGCCGCTCTATCAAGAGCTTACGGAGGGGAAGCGGGGCGGGAGGGATTGGGTGCCGGCGGAGTGCGATGTATCGATCCGGCCGGGCTGGTTCTATCATAAGGAGCAGGACGATAAGGTTAAGTCTCCGCACCAGCTCTTGGATCTTTGGGAGCGATCGGTGGGGCAGAACTCGAACTTTCTACTCAACATTCCGCCAGATCGTCGCGGACTTTTTGCCGATCCGGACGTTGCTGCCCTCAAGGGTTTCGCGGCGCTTCGGGAGGAGATCTATGGCCACGATTTGGCTAAGGGGTCTCGTATGGGGGTTAGCGTTGGCAAGGTCGATCACGGCATCTGGTCCGCGCCTGAAGGGGTGACGACCGGCGATCTCACCGTTGCTCTTCCGGAGGCTCGACAGTTCGACCGCGTCGAGTTGCGTGAGCCGATTGCCAACGGCCAGCGAATCGCCGGCTTTACGATTGAGGCCCGCACGGGCAGCCGTTGGATCGAGATCGGGAAGGGGGCCACCGTTGGTAATCGCCGCATCGTGCGCGTCGAGCCGACCAAGGCGGACGCAGTTCGGATTCGGGTGACCGATGCGTTGGCCGCGCCCATGCTGTTCCCAGTCGGTCTTTACGTCACTCCGGAGGGCAAGACCGCCGAGACTAAGGCGGCCAAGGATGCTCGAATGGCCTGGTGGCGCGAGGCTCGTTTCGGGATGTTCATTCATTGGGGCCTTTATGCCATTCCCGCCGGTTCTTGGGCGGGGAAGGATGTGCCCGGTGCGGCCGAGTGGCTGATGTTCACCGCGCAAGTTCCGAAGAAGGAGTACGAACCGCTGGCCAAGCAGTGGAACCCGACCAAGTTCGACGCCCGCGAATGGGTGCGGGTGGCGAAGGAAGCGGGGATGAAGTACATCGTCATCACCAGCAAGCACCACGAAGGGTTCGGTCTTTGGCCGAGCGAGCTGAACGACTGGAATGTCGGACGAACTCCTTTCAAGCGGGACGTCTTGAAAGAGCTGGCCGCGGCTTGCAAGGAGGCGGGCATTCGGCTCTGCTTCTATCACTCGATCATGGATTGGGATCATCCGGACTACCTTCCGAAGCGTGCTTGGGATAAGGAAGGTGAGGCGAAGGCCAACTTCGATCGGTACGTGAAGACGCTGAAAGGCCAACTGAAGGAGCTTCTCACCGAGTACGGCGACATCGGCATTCTCTGGTTCGACGGCGAATGGGAAGGCACCTGGACCCACGAGCGTGGGCAAGATCTGTACAACTTCGTTCGTTCGCTCCAGCCCAACATCATCGTCAACAACCGGGTCGATACGGGGCGGAACGGGATGGCGGGCGGCAGCTCGGCCAAGCAGGCGGGCGACTACGGGACGCCCGAGCAGGAGATCCCGGCGAACGGGATGCCGGGGACCGATTGGGAGTCGTGCATGACGATGAACGACACGTGGGGCTTCAGCAAGCACGACCACAACTGGAAGTCGTCCACCACCCTCGTCCGCAACCTAATCGAGTGCGTGAGCAAGGGCGGTAATTATCTGCTCAACGTAGGACCGACGGCAGAGGGGATGATCCCAGCCGAGAGTATCACGCGGCTTACCGATGTGGGCCGCTGGATGGGGGCGAACCACAACGCGATCTATGGCACGAGCGCGGGCCCGTTCCCGAAGGCACTGCCTTGGGGGCGAGTCAGCCGCAAGGGCAACCACCTATATCTCTATGTTTACGAAGGCGACCACATCCTTCTTCCCGGCTTGAAGACCGATGTGACCGGGGTGAAAGGGCTGTTGTACGGCCAGGCGGCATCGTTCAAGGTGACCGGAGACGGGGTGGAGGTTGACCTCAAGGGCATAGGGCGCGACGAGCATGCGACGGTTCTGGACTTGACGTATCGAGGACCGCTTGAGGTGGTTTCGACATCGCTTAAACAATTGCCGGACGGTTCGATCGATCTCCTGGCAGCCGATGCGACGATCAACGGCGGTACCGCCAGGCTTCAGGGCGACAACATCGGCTACTGGCTCGACCCGAAGGGGACCTTGAGCTGGACCTTCGACGCCGTTCGGGGCGAGGTCGAGGTGGAACTGGAGTACTCCTGTGAGAAGGGGTCCGAAGGGTCGACTTTCGCGGTTGAAGTCGGCGGTCAGACTCTTACGGGGAAGGTTGAGTCGACGGGTTCTTGGTCTACCTTTAAGCGGGTGAAGTTGGGCAAGGTGGCGCTGGTTGTGCCGGGGAAGATGGATTTGGTGGTTAAGCCGTTGTCTAAGCCGGGGTTGGCGGTCATGAACTTGAAAGCGATTCGGTTACGGCGATCGAGTCCATAAGGGCTGCAGAGTTGAGCCGCTGCAAAACCTCGTTTTGGTTACGAAATTCGTGAGGTTTAGGTTCACCACAGAGGACACAGGGAGCACAGAGGAGATGCAGAGAAGAGAACAACTTCCTCTGTGTCCCCTGTGTTCTCTGTGGTGAGAGGCGGCTTCTCGACATCTAAAGAGCGCCCCAGACATCCGAAGCCTGTTGCAAACGGCTCAGGTTATGGCCGCGTGATTGCTATGCTCTCGCGCGGGCACAAGTGCATCCGCGGCTACGGACCTTTGGGGCGTGGGGCCTTTGGATTTAGTCAATCGATTGACTGAATTTTCTTCCTTTATGGTGTTAAGGCCACTGTTATATTGACCGTGCTCTTAGTAGCGCCGGTCAAGAAAATCCATTTTTCGGACGGCTCCGATTCGATTCCGAGGCTCCCCATGAAGCGTGCTTTCACCCTTATCGAACTGCTCGTCGTCATTGCGATCATTGCCATCTTGGCCGCGATACTCTTCCCCGTTTTTGCTCAGGCCAAGGCATCGGCCAAAGGAGCGGCCTGTCTTAGCAACATGAAACAGGTTGCCTTGGGCGCGACCATGTACGCTGGCGACTCGGACGACACGCAGGTGTTGAGCGAGTCTTGGTATGCGGAGAACCGCATCAACGGACTCCAGTTCTCTAAGAACGGCGTGAACTTCAACTCTTGGCGGACCTTGGTCTATCCGTACACCAAGAACTTCAACATCTTCACCGACCCGGCGGCTCCGAATATCTTCGTCTCGGCGGCCTTTGCCGGCCAGAAGGATCTGGCGGCGACGATCTACGGGAATATCGGCATCAACCATATGGCGATGGGTCCGATGCAGTGGGATGGGACTCACCAAGCGCCGATTGGCGTCTCCGCCACTTCGATTGCTAAGCCGGCCGAGACGGTCTACTTCACGGAGATCTTCAACAACGGGATCGACAACCCGACGAACGATGGGTGGGTCTGGACGGGCAACTACTGGTGGAACGGGATGGTGGATGCCCCGATGTGTTGGGACACCGCGCTAGCGGACGGGGACCCGCGCCAGGTTGACGGCAATACGTTCTGTATCTGGAACTGGGGCACGGGCACTTGGACGCAACTTGGCCTCGACGCCGCGCACGGCGGTCAGACGGGCGGCGCGATGCCCCGCGTGGCCAGCAAGATCGCCACGGCTTGGGGAGATGGTCACGTTAGCAAGATGAGTCTCGGTGGTTTGGCGGTTGGCACCAACTGGAAGCTGAACCAGAGCGGGGACGACACGCATTTCGTGTTGGCGGATTACGACAAGTATCTGTGGGACAACAAGTGAGGTTCTTGCCCTTCGTGGCGCTCCTCCTTCTGGCCGGCTGCGGCCCGAAGGAGGAGGATCCGACGGATGCGGCTTCTCCGAGTGTGGGGAAGGAGACGTTTACTCCGGTGGCGGGTGGGAAGAGTAATCCGGTGGCGGGCTATAAGACGGCTCCGGCGGGTCAGGGCGACGCGTTGAAGTAGCGTCGCCCCTTCATTTTCGTCTTGGTAGCAATGCCCTGGGGGCCGCGCAGGATAAGAGTTGGGTTATTGGCAAACACTAGCCCCCGGGGCTCTCCCAGGCATAACGCCGCAGAGAGCCCCGGGGGCTAGGGCTGTAATGTACGAGCGGAGGCCCTCTTCGGCCCCCAGGGCATTGCCACCAAGAATAAAGAGCCCGGGCGAACCGGGTCTACGCTTTGCCCTGTAAGTTCAGGACTTCGAATGGGGCGAGGGTGACCGTTGTGACTCCGCTCAGCGAAGCCCTGACCGTCTTGGACTCCCCTTTCCAGGGTGACTTTAGCTCGACCGTTGATCCTTCTGCGGGGACCTCGAGGACTTTCGCCAGATCCAGTTGGTAGGTCTGGGGTTTGTCGCTTGGGTTTCGGAAGGTTAGGATGGCTTTGCCCGGGGACCAGGCGGCGAAGCCGTAGACTTCTAGCTTGTTTGGGTCGCCTCCGAACCAGTGGACGTCTTTGAGGGTTTTGGCGTTGGACTGGGTCCATTTGGCGGCCTCGGCGAGGTCGTCCCAGTTCTGGGGGGTGAGCAGGGAGGGGGTCACGTACATCTCTTGGAGTTGGGTCCCCGTGCCGAAGTAGGAGCGGATCTCGTGGCGGAAGGCGCCGCTCGGGTCCGTGTTGAGTTTTTGGGCGTGCTGGGCGTAGATCAGGCCGTGCAGCATGAGGGAGTTGAGGGGATAGAGGGGACCTTGCTGAACGATGTTTTGGTAGGTGCAGCCGTCGCGGTAGGTGATCCACTTTTCGCGGTCGGGGCCGACGCCGGCGAAGGAGTGGTCGTAGCCGCCGCGCCAGATGGAGTCGGCGTACCGGGTCCAGAAGGGGGAGGGCCAGGTGCCGGTGGTGAGGTTGATGAACAGCTTTGGTTGGGCGGCGCGGAGGTCGGTGATGAGAGAGATGGCGGCGTCGAAGTCGCTGGAGAAGGCGCTACCGGCGTATTGGCGATCGGGGCTACCGGTACCGTCGAGTTTGAACTGGTCGACTTTGTACTCCTTGACGAACTTCATCGTTTGGGCGTGGAAGCGGGCGTAGTACTTGGGGCCGGAAAGGGAGTAGCCCTCGTCGCCGACTTCGTAGCCGAGCCTCTTCGCGGTGGCAACACGCTCTTCATGGGGCTTGCCGTAGCCGCCCCAAGGGGATAGCCACATGCCGGGGCCGGCGCCGTACTTGAGGGCAGCGTCGCGGAGGTTGGCAAAGCCCTGGGGGAAGTCGCGGTTGAACTCCCAGGCGGTGGAGGTGTCGTCCCACCCGTCGTCGAACATGAAGGACGCGAGTTTGACGCCGCGCTTCTTGGTCAGTTCTTCGCCGAAGGCGGCGATGCGATCAAGGCCTTCCTTTTCGGTGTAGCGGTTGAAGTAGCCGATGTCGTACCAGGAGTTGTAGTGGAGGAACGGGGCGTAGCGGCGGGGGCGTTCGGCTTCGAGATAGGCGAGGAAGTCGCGGCGGAGTTGGCCGGGGCGGTAGGTGCCGACGACGGACGAGTAGGTGACGGGGGTTCCGGGGTGGAGGGGGAGCTTTCGCTCGATGCCGAGGCGGACGTGGCCGTTCTCGGCAAGGTTGGAGGCCATTGGGTGCTCCAGGGCCATGAAGTGGTCGGCCGTTGCCACCGGCGAGCCCTGGACGGTGCCGACCGGGCGGGCGCCGGACACGTCGGCTTCGAGGGCGTCGAAGCGGGCTACGTCGATGTCGCCTTTGGTGGCGGAGAGGGTGAAGATCCAGCGGGAGTAGGTTCGGTGGCGGACTTCTTTGACGGCTATCTTGAGCCCGCTTTGGGGGTCGCTCGCTCCGTGCAGTTGGCGGCCATCGCGCAGAGTTACGGTGAAAGGCGCTTGGATGAGAGGGGTGGAAAGGAGGAGAGGGAGCGGCATGATTTTTGGACCGTGAGATTCGGTCGGGCAAGGTTCAATCTATCACTCGGCGGGCCGTTACGAGCTAAGGAATTTTAGTCAATCGATTGACCACGAGGGCGCTCGCTTATGGGGACGGATCGCGTGAGGATGCGCAGGTAAAACGGGGGCCTATGGCGACGCTGCGCGATGTTGCCCTCAAGGCGCGGGTGGATGTCTCGACGGCTTCGAAGGTTCTCAGCGGGCGCGAGATCCAGGTGAAGGACTCGACTCGACGCCGAATCGAAGCGGCGGCGCGGACGTTGGGCTACACGCCCAACGCGTATGCGCGCGGGCTGCGGATGCAGCGGAAGGGGGCGGTCGCGATGGCGGTTTGGGACACGACGAATCTCGTGTTTCCAGAGATTGTCCAAGGTGCGGAAGAAGCGGCGGAGCGGTTGGGGATCGGTCTTTTCCTGGTTCGGCAGCCGGAGGTTCATAAGACGGATCGGCTTCTGTCGATCATTCGGCAGGACAGGATGGACGGCTGGATCTTTGCCGACCATATGCCGGACGAGGCTTTTCAGGCGGAGTTACGGAAGGCGAAGATCCGGTTTTTGACGCTCGACCGGGTTAAGGCTGGGTCAGGGCCTTATGTGTGCCTGGACGATGAGGCGGGGTTTCGGGTGCAGGCGGAGCAGATCGTGGCGCATGGTCACCGGAAGGTGGCGTTTGTGGCGGTGGAGCCGGAGTGTTATATCACCCACCTCTGTCGTCACAGCTTTCTGAAAAGCATGGCGGGGCAGTTTCTTCCCTTGCCGCCGTCGCATGTCTTGGCCGGGGATTTCGTCGGGCGGGATGCGGAGCGGTTGGCGGAGACGATCGTCAATCTTCGGCCGCGGCCGACGGCGGTGGCTTGCGGGAGCATGCAGATGGCCACTCGGCTGATCGAGGCGCTGTTGGCGCGGGGGATTAAGGTTCCGGAGGAGATCGGGGTGGTTGGGTATCACGACCCGCCCAATGCGTTGGTTTCTCGTCCGCCGTTGACGACGGTTCGGATGCCTTCGCGGGCGCAGGGGCGGATCGCGGTGGAGCGGTTGGTCGAGATGGTGGAGGGGAAGCGGCGCTTTGCGGGGGAGATTGTGAGTGAATCGCCGGAGTTTGTGGTGCGGGAAAGTCTCCGTTTAGCGGAGATTTGAACCTGGGATTTCCACTAATTTTTTCGGATTCTAGGGGTTTTGCTGGTGGATTTGAACCTAAGATTTCGGTTTTTTCTCGGAGAAATCTCGGAGTTGGCGAAACAATAGGTATTTAATTTCTATAGTTTAAATATTTATTATTGATGATTCGCAATGCAATCCTGCGGCTACAGGTCCGGTCGGTTGGTAGGGGCGTGCTCTGGGTTGGGTTCTGTCGTAAGGCACCCGGAACCTCTCCCCCCGGCCCCCTCTCCAAGACGAACCACTTGGAGAGGGGGAGAACCGGAAGCCCCTCTCCCTCGGTTCCCCCTTCCGATCGTGCCTCGCTCCATCAAGTGGGCGCTTCTTCTCTACCGTCTAGATCGAGGCGGCTAATGCGGCCCACTGCTGCTCGGTCAACTCGGCGGGGCGGACGGTTTCTAGGAGGCCTACTTTTTCGACCTTTTCAACGGCCTCGTCGCGGGTGATATGGAGGCCGGCGACTAGGTTGTTGGTTAGGGTTTTTCGGGGTTGGGCGAAGCCGAATCTTACGATGCGGAGGGCTTCGTCGGAGAGGGCGGATACTCGCGGTACGAACTTTAGGACGGAGCTATCGACCTTGGGTGGGGGGAGGAAGGCGCCGGCGGGGACGTGGGCGATGCGGGTGATTTCGAACTGGGATTGGAGGGCGACGCTGACGGCGCCTCGTTCTCGTTTGCCGGGTTTGGCGAGGATTCGGTCGGCGACTTCCTTTTGCATCATGAGGACGGCCACGTCCAGGTTCGCGCGGGCATCGGCGATGCGGGCGAGGAGGGGGCCGGTGATGTAGTAGGGGAGGTTGCTGACGATGGCGCGGGGGGCGGGAAGTTCGAGGAGGATGGCGGAGAGGTCGGCTTTGAGGGCGTCTTCTCCTCGTACTTCGGCCTTGGGCGCGGATTCCTTAAGAAGTAGGGGCATGCGCTCGTCGAGTTCGAGGGCGACGAGTCGTTCGGCGGCTTCGGATAGGGGGCCGGTGAGGACGCCGGGGCCGGGGCCGATTTCTAGCACTCCGGGACATGCGGAAGCCGCCCCGACGATTGAATCGACGGTGGCGGCGGAAACCAAGAAATGTTGTCCGAGGCCCTTATCGGGCCTCAGACCATGGCGCTTCAGAAAAGCGCGGAGGATTTCAGGTTGGTCTAACCTCACTGAAGGACGTGGACTCTCACGCGTTTGCGACCGTAGCTGTTCGCCACGGAGCGGGAGTCGTAACAAAGGTCGATGCGGTTGCCCTTAATGGCCCCGCCAGTGTCGCAGGCCAGCGCAAAGCCGTACCCCTCCACATAAACGATGGTGTTGAGCGGAATCACCCGCGGATCGACGGCAACGACGCCGTATTCCGCAATGCGACCGGTACGCGTACGTCCAGTAGCGCCCGGGCCAATGGTGGCGGGCGACGGATCGTAGGCGGTGGCCGACATCGTGAGCACCTTGTGCCGCACGTAGGAGCCGCGGCTGGCGGTAAAGCCAGACTTGCCCATCAGGAACATCGTCGGTTCGGGTTCTCGTCTCTCTTCTTTGAGGAGCGACTTGCCAATGGGCTTGCCGTTCTTCAGAGTGACCCGATAGACGCGGTTCAGAGAACCAGGACTTCCGCCCTGCTTCTTGATGAGCCTTCCCGTTCCGACCGAATCGCTGAAGGCGAAACGAACCGGGGCAGGGATCGCGATGCTCTCGGTCTTCACGACCGTATTTAGTTTTGTTTTTTCTTTAGGACCACCGAGCGCGAGCGCGCTGACGGTGAGCATAAAAAATACGATACTCACGCTTAGTGAGCAGTTACGCATTTGGAACCTCCTCTTGCCTGGCTGCAGACGAAAAGAGTTTTACCCCATCTCGCAACTATGCACCAAACTGGGGTTTATTCAAATAAAATTGCGTCGTTTTGGTCGATTTTTTGGCCAAAAGATGTATTAATCGCTAGTAGTCCGGTCATGTTGCTCGGAGAACAAGGTTTTGTTAAAGTGCATGTATTGGTATTAATACATGCTCTTAACTGGCGGGTAAAAAAGTCGTAAAAAAGTCGATTCCCCGGTATAAGTACAGGGGTTTAGCCTCGTGGTTATACGGTTTGAAAAGGTGATTTGGAGCCTCGGCAGGACGGTAAGGCTCTGGAATTCCGCCCCTTTGGGGCTTGGGGGAGGTGCGGTTTCTCGTCCCAGGCCGTTGGCCTGGGCTGTGGGATTTCGGCCCTTTGGGCCTGCCCGCCTGGGCGGTCTGCAAGGACTTGTTGGGAATCTAGAGCATGCAAAATGCCCGGCGCTCGCTGGGTTTCGCGTCGACCTAAGCCAGGGGATTTCCCAACCGATCACGCGCCGGTGAGCCCCGGGGGCTAAGGTCCAAGAGCTCGAGAAAATATCTCTTCTTCGGCCCCCAGGGCATTGGTGCCAAGAAGGAGTCGTTGGCTCTCTCATCTCTGTCGCCGGAGAGAAGCGGATTTTGAGGGACCGCATCGCGGCGGCCGAGTGCTACTCGGCGCTTCTTAGAGGGTTAGAATGGGGGCGGTGGAAAGGCCGCTCGATCGATTTTTGCGTACTCGTGGTTCTGAGATTTTGGGGCAGACCATGTGGGGGCGATCTTGGAAAGTGCAGGCGGCGGTGGGGGGCGTTTGTATGGCGGCGGCGGTTGTCATGGGGCTTTGCGCCGCTACCGTCGGGCCGCCCGAGTTGGTCTTTGGGACGATTGGTCCGGGAATCGCAGGACTCATTAACCTTGGGCTTGGCGCCGGTTTTCGGAAGGCGGCCCTTAAGCAGGGGCCGACGGTGCCGCTTTCTCCGGAGGCTCGGGCGTTGCTTCACGCGTTGACGGTGCGTTCGATGGTTTGGGAGGGCGGGCGTCGTCGGCGCGTCGGGGCGATGCAGGCCAATCAGGCTTGGGTGGGATATGTGACGCCGAGTGAGCCGCCGGCGGAGGCGATTACGCTTTTGGATCGGGGGGCGGAGGCGCACAATCGTCTCTTTGCAACGCTGGGGGAGGTTCGGGACGAGCGGGCGACGCGCTTGAGGGCGGCGGCGGATGCGGGGATGATCGAGTTACTGGAGCTCACCGTTCGCCTTTCCGCCCGGCCAACCGATTTGTCTTCCGGGCTGGCGGAGATGGAAGGGACGGTTGCGCGACTGAATGAGCTGGCGGAGCGTACGGAGGTGAGCCTTCCGGATGCGACTAGCCATCTGCGATCCACGCTTGAATCGACGCTTGAGGAGTTGCGGGCGGAGGATGTGGCGCGGCAGGAGTTGCGGGGGTAGGGCGGCTTGATTGGGGCGAAGTTAGTTTTTGCGGGGCTCTCGCCCCTCACCCCTGCCCCTCTCCCCCAGAGGGGCGAGGGGTTCTGAGGGCTCTTTTTACAACTCGGCTTTTACCGCCTTCCACAGTCCCGGGCACCGTTCCTTGGGGATGATCTTTAGGATTTCTTCGGTTTGCCAGGCGTAGCGTTTCCATTTCGGGCCCGACTTGGTTCGTTTGGCGTCGCGTACGTTGGCTAAGCGGTCGGCGAGTTTGATCCGTTGAGCTTCGGGGCTCATTTGGCGGATCTCGTCGAGGAGCATGTTGGCGCGGAGGGTCCAGAGGGCGTCTTTGTCTAGGCCTTCGCGTTCCTCGGCGGTGGGTTCGCGGCGGGTTAGTTCTCGGACTAGGTCGGCGGATCGATCGCCGACTTCCGTGGCCAACTCTTCGATCGAGGCTCCCGACTCCTCGACTACGTCGTGGAGGATGGCGGCGCAGAGGAGGTCCTGGTCGGTTTCTCCGCCTTCGTAGCGGAGGGCGGTGAGGACTTCGATAGGGTGGGTTAGGTAGGGGAGGGGAGCGTCGCCTTCCCGTTCTTGTCCGGCGTGGAGACGTGCCGCTAAGAGCAGCGCCCGGTCTAGTCTGGGGAAGGTGAGGTGTGGCATTTGAGTCTAGTTTGGCCGTCTGAAACCATAAACGGCAAACCACAAGCCACACTTAGCTGTGACCCGCGTATTCGCTGCCGCCGACATCGGCTCCAACACCGCGCATCTCTTGGTGGCGGCCACCGATGGCGAACTTGTGATGCGGATCGATAACTATAACGAGTGGATGGGGCTGGGGGAGATCGTCGCCCGCAAGGGAGAGATTCCGAAGGAGGGCATCGAGCAGCTTGGCCAGACGTTGGCGGAGTTTCGCCGGATGGCAAAGGCTCGGGGGGCGATTGGGCTCTATGTGTTTGCCACGGAGGCGATTCGTAAGGCGCGAAACTCGGAAGCGGTGCTGAAGAAGGTTCAGGCCGATTCGGGGGTGAAGGTTGAAGTGATTCCGCCGCGGCGGGAAGCGGAGCTTTCGTTGAGAGGGATCGGGCTCGACACTCGTAATCTTGGGGCGGATCTCATGTTCGAAGTGGGGGGTGGCTCGGCCCAGATCGGGAAGATTGGGAAGAAGGGGTTCATCTCCGAGGAGAGCTTGCCGCTCGGGACGGGACGGCTGATTGCGGAATCTGGGCTGCGCCACCCGACCCCCGATTTGGCCCGACGGGCGGCCGAAACGTATATCTCTCGGACGCTGGAGCGTTGTACGATCGAAGGGAAGGCCAGCATCGCGGTGGCCAGCGGTGGGGTCGCGCGCGGGCTGTGGCGGGCAATTCATCCCGACGGGGAGAAGGCGATTACGCGCGAAGAGATCGACTACTTGATCTGGGCGACCAGCCGTCTTCCGGTTGACCGGATCGTCAGCCGGTTCAGTGTCAAATCGAAACGGGCGGCAACCTTGCTGCCGGGGGCACTGGTCTATCAGGCGTTGATGGAGCGGTTTGGGTTGGAGCAGTTTGTGGTGAGTGAGTTCGGCATCCGGGAGGGTGCCATTCTTGAAATGGCGGCAGGCAGCGTGGTGGGAGGCGCGGTTTGAAGAGCCAGGAGAATCGCTTCCTTAACCGGGAGTTGAGTTGGCTTCAGTTCAACCGTCGGGTGTTGGAAGAGGCGGCCAACTCTTCGAACCCCTTGCTGGAGCGCCTTAAGTTCCTCGCGATCTTCGAATCGAACCTTGACGAGTTCTATATGGTCCGGGTTAGCGGCCTGATCGAGCAATTTGAATCGGGGGTTCTTGAGGCGGCTCCGGATGGGCTGACGCCAAACGGCCAGTTGCTGGAGATTGCGCGGACGGCGCTTCCGCAGCGTCAGCGAGCGGGCCGAATCCTGGAAGAGGAGATGCGGCCTTTGATGGAGGAGAGCGGCATCTATCTCCGCCGGTATGCCGACCTTTCGACCAAGCGGAAGCGGGCCCTGGACGCGCAGTTCAACGCGGAGCTTTTTCCGCTGATCACGCCGCTCATTCTTTATCCGGCGCCCAGCGTTCCGTTCATTTCGAACCGGTCCATGAATTTGGCGGTGTTGGTGTCGGACGGTGGGACAGAGCCCAGGCTGGCCCGGGTCAAGGTGCCGGAGGGGGTGGCGCGTTTTGTCCGGATGGGCCGTCGCCGATATGAGTATGTTCTGGTTGAAGACCTGATCGCTCATAACCTTCAGTCGCTGTTCCCGGGCGTTGAGATTTTGGGGGCGTGGCCGTTCCGGGTGATCCGCGACGCGGATGTGGAGACGCGCGCGATCGAGGCGGCCGACCTGATGGCGAGCATTGAGGAGACGCTTCGTCTTCGCCGCTTTGGGGCTCCGGTTCTGCTTCAGTTCTCGGCCAATATGCCGGTTGAGGTTCAGGCGCGGTTGGCCGGGCTTTTGGAACTGGATGAGACGGATCTTTTCCCGATCGACGGGATGCTCGGGTTTGAGGCGTTTTGGGAGCTGGCTCGGATCGACAAGCCGACGCTCCGTTTCCCGCCGTTTGTCCCTCACGCCTACGAATCATTGAGTGGGGCGCAGCTCTACGACACGATTCGTCAGGGTGATGTGCTGGTTCACCATCCGTACGACTCGTTCCGGTCAGTCGAGGAGTTCGTCTCGAGCGCGGCCAAGGATCCGGCGGTGGTGGGGGTTAAAGGGACGCTCTACCGGGTGGGGAAGGAGTCGCCGTTGGTCGAGAGTCTGCTTGTGGCCGCCGAGGCCGGGAAGCAGGTCGCGGCGACGGTGGAGCTTCGCGCGCGTTTCGATGAGAGTAACAACCTTGGCTGGGCGAGGGCTTTGGAACGGGCGGGGGTTCACGTCACTTTTGGGCTTCCGGATCTGAAGACGCACTCGAAGCTGTTCCTGACGGTTCGGCGGGAAGCTTCGGGTATCCGTCGCTATGCCCATATCGGAACCGGAAACTATAACCCTTCGACGGCAAGGTTATACACAGATCTTGGGCTCTTTACGGACGACGAGGCAATCTGTCAGGACATTTCGGAGCTTTTTAACTACTTAACGGGGTTTAGCAAGCACACGAACTACCGAAAGCTTCTGGTCGCGCCTTTTAACCTTCGGGTGGGAATACTTGAACGTATCCGTCGGGAGGCAAGGTTGAAGAAGGAGGGCAAGATCTTCTTGAAGCTAAACGCTTTGGTCGATCCGGAGACGATCGACGCGCTATATGCGGCTCATGCCGCGGGGGTGGAGATTACGTTGATCGTTCGGGGGGTCTGCTGTCTCCGGCCGGGGGTGCCTGGGCTTAGCGAGGGGATCCGGGTGGTCTCGGTGGTCGGGCGGCTTTTGGAGCACAGCCGGATTTACTGGTTTGGGAATGGGGGGCAGCCCGATGTGTTTATTGGGTCGGCGGACTTAATGCGGCGGAATTTGGATCGGCGGATTGAGACGCTGGTGCCGATCGAGGAGCCTCGGATCATTTCTTATTTGATGGAGAACGTGATCGAACCGGCGTTGAAGGACAACGTGCGGTCTTGGGATCTTCAGCCGGATGGTTCGTATCACCGACACCGGAATGGGGAGAAGCCATTCGACAGTCAGGCGTATCTGCAGTCGCATCCGGCGGCTTCGGAGACGATGCCGCGGGTCTAAATCCTCCTAGGGAGCGCCGAGTAACACTCGGCACGAAAAGGTCTCGACGGCGCTTCCCTCCGGCCTCGAAAGTGCCTTTCGCATCGGCTTTGATCTCGAAGGAAGGTTCTTCGAACTCTGATTTCCAGGTGTTTTGTTGCCTTCCACTAAAGCTCGTTGTATTCCGTCCTTTAGGTCGGTTTTTGCGCCCGATTCGGTGCGCACAAAAGGAGTTATGAATAGCGGTTTGGTTGCAGGTAGATGATGCACGCAGGGTCTTACTCCGCAAGCTATTTGCCGACTTTGGCTGTCTGGCGCGCGAACATTCTCATCATCGCATCGTAGGCGCGATCGGAAAGCACCTTGCGCATGAGAAGGACCATCTTGGCCCCGCCTCCGGTCGCATAGCGGGTCTTAGGCTTACTCACTTGAACAGCCTTCAATATCGTTTTGGCGATCACGCTCGGGGGAGACGGCAGGGAACCCTTGTAGTTCGCTTTCATCATTTTTGCGTATTCGTGGGCACCCTCTCGGTACGCGCCGTCGCCTGAGTATTTCAGGAGGCCATCGGCCGCAATACCGTCCCACTCGGTGCGGACTGCCCCTGGTTGAATGACAACGACGTCGATGCCGGCGAAGGGATGCAGTTCCATGCGCAACGAGTCGCTGAGGCCCTCGACCGCGTATTTGGTGGCGTGATACCAACTGCCGAACGGTTCACCGAGCTTTCCGCCCACGGAAGAGATGTTCACGATCCGTCCAGAGTGTTGGGCCCGCATCGCCGGCAGCACGAGCTGGGTCAACCGCGCGAGACCGAAGACGTTAACGTCAAATTGTCGGCGCGCCTCCTCAAGCGGCACGTCTTCAAGCGCGCCATAGGATCCATAACCCGCATTGTTAACCAGCACATCGATGCGGCCCGTTTCTTTCAAAATGGTTTTTACAGCCTCTGTCATCGACTGTTCGTCGGTCACGTCGAGGGCCAGCAAGTGCGCACCGGCAGCTTTCAGCGACTGCATTCGCTCTATCCGGCGTGCGCCGGCGTAAACGTTGTATCCAGCCGCTAAGAGGGCCTTTGCGGTCTCCTCGCCGATGCCCGACGATGCCCCAGTGATCAGTACAGTTTTAACCATGTCGCTCCTTTGTAGACACTTGACAAATATCGTCTATTTGTCCATTATCTATCAGTCGGCTGGATTTGTCAAGGGTGAGAGGACTTTCGGTCGAAACCTGGCACTGGCATTCTGCACGAATTTTCAAGGAGCTCAACCAGCCAAAATGAACCTCTTCAGAGACCTGGTAGCAGTGAAGATGAGACCTCGTCCCGATCAGAAACTTGGGTTTGGAAATAGGGGATTTCGATCATGAGCGAAACCAAAAAAAGCAAAATCCTGACCGCGGCCCGTTCGGTCTTCCTGCGATACGGCTTCCGTCGCGCGAATATGAACGACATCGCAGAGGCAGCTGGCGTTTCAAGGCCGGCGCTCTACGTCCTCTTCAAAAACAAAGAAGAGGTTTTCAACGGTGTGTTCATGCAATGGATCGATGAGACCGTCATAGAAATTGAGCGGGAGTTTGCAGCGGCCGTTACTGCGGAAGAAAAGATAGAACGCGCTTTCGAGATCTGGTCGGTGCGGCCGTTCGAGATGACGATAGGTTCGCCCGAGGCGAAAGAGTTACTCGAATGCGGCTTCGAATTCGCCCAGGCTTCATTGCGGCAGGGCTATGAAAGATTTGAGGCGACGATCGTTCCGGTCTTGGCGTCGCTCGATACAAAGCGCCTGACCGTTTCAAACATGGCTCCGGAAACCATCGCGCATGTCCTTGCGAGTGCCGTGCGCGGCTTTAAGCAAACCGTGTCTACGCCGGATGAATTACGCCAACTCATCCGCGAGCTTATGACGCTCTCATTGCGGTGAATGCCCGATCACAACGCGTCTTCGTATTTGCAGTAAACCATCAACACATCCCAATAATCGACATTTTAATGCTCTTTAGAGTAATTATCCTAGAATTGAGGCCTAGATCTGAGCATCCGTCTCCCAAAAGCCCTATTAGTATACCAATCGGTAATAAATCCACGTAGAAAGGTCTGTCAGGTCTCCGAAAGGTACGCTGGCAGGTAAGACATGGTCCACAACGTCATCATCATCGGCTCGGGTCCCGCGGGCTACACTGCGGCACTTTACAACGCGCGCGCCAGCCTCGAACCGGTCGTTTTTGCCGGCTTCCAGCCGGGTGGGCAGTTGATGATTACGACGGACGTCGAGAACTATCCGGGCTTCCCGGACGGGATTATGGGGCCGGAGATTATGGATTTGTTCCGGAAGCAGGCGGAGCGGTTTGGGGCTCAGATTCATGACCAGATGGTTGACCGGGTGGACTTTAGCGGGAAGCCGCTGAAGGTTTGGACGGACGACGGGGTGGAGCATCAGGCGAAGGCGGTCATTATCGCCACCGGAGCGAGCGCCAAGTGGATCGGGCTGCCGGGTGAGGTTAAGTTCGGTGGGTTCGGGGTTTCGGCTTGCGCGACTTGCGACGGGTTCTTCTTCCGGAACAAGGTGGTCGCGGTGGTCGGTGGCGGGGATACGGCGATGGAGGAGGCTCACTACCTTACGCGGCATGCTTCTAAGGTGTATCTGATCCACCGGCGCGGTGAGTTCCGGGCGAGCAAGGTGATGCAGGAGCGTGTGATGAAGGATCCGAAGATCGAGATCATTTGGAACGCGGCGGTGACGGATATCCACGGTTCGGAGGAGCCGCATAAGGTGACCGGTCTGGAGATCACGGATACCAAGACGTTCGAAAAGAGCGAGTTGGCGGTGGATGGTCTGTTCGTTGCGATTGGGCATAAGCCGAACTCGGATCTGTTTAAGGATGTGCTCGATATGGACGAGGTGGGCTACCTCCTGGTGGAGCCGGGTACGACGAAGACGAAGATTCCGGGCGTGTTTGCGGCGGGGGACGTGGCGGATCCGATTTACCGTCAGGCGGTGACGGCGGCGGGGTCCGGCTGCGCGGCGGCGATCGACGCGGAGCGGTATCTCGGCGTGGCGTATGATAGCTATTGATGCTTCCGCTGATCGCGCTCGTCGCCCTGCAAGCTGAAGGAACCGTCTACCGGCGGACCATTCTCGACAGTATCCTCGGTCCCGGATCGCTCATGATGCTGACGCCGGTTGAGCGAACTGCCAAGCCGCGGCTCTCCCCGAAGAAGTTCGGGGAGCCGCCGAAGTCCTGGGAGTTCGATTGGAACAGTTCTGGTTACAGCTACAACCAGGCCTCGGGTGCCCAGCAGATCCGCTTTGACCTTTGGAGTCAAGAATCGACGGCCGGGAGTAAGCGGCCGGAGCAGGTTCTGCGGACCTTGATGCGGCTCTACGCCTACAACGTGTCGCGGCTTCGGCTCCAGCACGCCGGCGTTTACAACGGAACGGTCAACGTGTTCCTTTGCTACGGCGGCGAACCCGGGGGCGAGCAGCTTTTCGAGGTTGACCATCAGGCGGAAGGTGATCTGAAACTCAATTCGATCTACCTTTACGACCTTCGCTCTTTTACCGATCCGGTCGAGATGTTGCGCGAAGTGGCTCATGAGTACGGGCATGCGACGTTGCCGCCGATCGGTGGTTTTAAGGAGCCGGAGGATTGGGCTAACGGCTATTTGGGCGAGAAGATCTACATGACTTACCTTGCCGAGGCGATGGCAAAGGGTGAGCTGGGAACGGACGATGTCCTTGGAGCAACCAAAGAGGGGATTGCCGCTTGGAAGGTCAAGAATGTCGATCCGTTGATTTCCGACGCGGCGCTGAACGGGCCGCGCCCCTCGCTGTTGGGGGGGAAGGGGAAGGCTTCGATGGATGCGCTGATCGGTTTGGCGCTTTGGACGAAGCAGGTTTACGGCGACCGGGTGATGGTCCGGGCGCTGCTGATGAACGGGGTCGACGCGAAGGAGTTTCCGGCGTCGGTCGCGACGGCGGCGGAGGAGCCGGATATCGCTTCGCTTAAGATTCCGGACGCGTTTCGTGGCCGGCCGATCTGGGTTCCTTCGGGTTCGGGCAGGTTTGCAGGAGTGACGGTGTTGGACAGCAAGAGCCGGCCGGGCTGGGCGAAGATTCAGGCAAAAAAAAACCCGGCGGTCGTCATTAACTGGAAGAGCCGAGCCAGTGATTTGAAGGCCGCCGCAAAACCCTGATGTACGCCGCTTCGCATTTCCGGGAAGAGCGCCCCGAGGTGCTGATCGCCGCCGCGCGGGAAATCGGGTTCGCGCTCTGGGTGACGCCTGATCTTCAAGCTTCCCATCTGCCGGTCTTTGTGTCGGAGGAGGAGTCGGGTTTGGTTCTGGAGGCGCATGTGGCGCGGCCGAATCCGATTTGGCGGGCCGAGGGGCTGGCGATGGCGGTCTTTCAGGGACCGCAGGCCTATATCAGTCCCGGCTGGTATCCGACGAAGAAGGAGCACGGGAAGGCGGTGCCGACCTGGAACTATGCGGTTGTGCACTTTCACGGCCAGGTGGAGGCGATCGACGACGGGGAGTGGCTCATGGGGCACCTCGATCGGCTGTCCCGCGCGAATGAGGCTTTTCGGCCGGAACCTTGGACGATTCACGAGGCTCCCGATGGTTATATCGAGGGGTTGACGAAGGCGATCGTCGGATTACGGCTGAAGGTGGAGCGGATGGAGGGGAGTTGGAAGATGAGCCAGAACCAGCCGGAGGTTAATCGGCGCGGGGTGGCGGAGGGGCTGGGGGAGCGGGCGCCGGAGGTGGCGGCTTTGGTTCGGGATCGGATTTGATTTTGGGTTCTCCCCTCGACTGGGAGGCTGTCTTGCTCTCCCCCCGGCCCCCTCTCATCGCCCGACGTTACCCTGCGTACACCGGGCCGGCTGGGCCGAGGCGACGAGAGGGGGAGTCACTTCTCTCTGCAAGGAATTCCCAGATCAGCCAATTTCTCTAGGACGCATTCTAGGTGCTTTCGATCCCGGGTCTCCACGATGCATTCGACTTCGACGGAGGTGACGTCGGCGCTGGCGAAGGCTCGTTCGTGGACGATTTGTTTGATGCTGGCACCGGCTTCGGCGAGGGCGCCGGTGAGGCGGGCGAGGCCGCCGGGGCGGTCGGAGATGACGGCGGTGAAGCGGGCGAGGCGGCCGTCTACGGTGAGGCCGTGCTCAATGACGCGGCCGAGGATGGTGGGGTCGATGTTGCCGCCGCAGAGGCAGAGGACGACGCGTTTGCCTCTCAGTTCGGGCAGTTTGCCGGCGAGGAGGGCGGCGAGGGGGGTGGCACCGGCACCTTCGACAACGCCTTTTTCGAGTTCGACCAGGCGGAGGATGGAGAGGGCGACCGCCTCTTCGTCGACGGTGACAACCTTGTCCACCACCGTTCGGGCGATCGCGAAGGCGCGGGTGCCGACGCAGGGGACGGCGAGGCCGTCGGCCAAGGTTCCGCCCACGACGGCGGGGACGGGCTTACCAGACTCCATGGCGGCCGAGTAGCTGGCGGAGCGGAGGGTCTCGACGCCGATGACTTGGCACTCCGGACGCAGCCGCTTTACGGCGAGGCCGAGCCCCGCGATCAGGCCTCCGCCGCCGACCGGGACGATGATCGCGTCGGCCTCGGGCACCTGCTTTAGGATTTCCAGACCTAGCGTGCCCGCTCCGGCGATCACATCGGCTCCATCAAAGCCGTGGACGTATGCGAGTCCTTCTGACTCGACCAGCTCGTCGGCCAGGTTCTTGGCTTCCCCGATGTTGTCCCCGTGGAGGAGCACCTTTGCCCCCATGCTTCGGCAACGCGACTGCTTGATAATCGGCGCCACGGTGGGCATGACGACGGTGACCGGAATGCCGAGTTCCCGTCCGTGGTAGGCGAGGGCCAATGCGTGGTTGCCCGCCGAGGCGGCTACGACGCCGACCTTCTTTTGAGCCTCGGGAAGGAGGAGCAGGGCGTTTCTCGCGCCGCGCTCTTTGAAGGAGCCGGTCCGCTGAAGATACTCGGCCTTTGGAAACACCCGGCATCCGGTGAGTTCGCTTAGCGCCGGAGACTCGCCGCAAGGCGTCTCCACCACTCCCCCCGCGATGCGATCACGGGCGGCGAGAATGTCTTCAAAGGTGACGGACATGGGTTAATTGTGAGAGGTTTGAGGGGTGAGGTGGTTTGGTCTTCGGCCAATCTAGCCCTTAACCACCTCTTCCAGCCAGGCTTCAAATTCCCTGACCGGCGCGAGGTTATCGAAGAGGACTTTCTTGGTGCTCAAGATGGCCTTTTCCGCTTCTCGTCCCAAACGGGGATCTTGAGCGACGCGGAGCGATTTCTCGACGAACTCCTTACGGGAGTTGACGATCATGTCCGGGTAGCCCATCTGCCGGTAGGCGCCTAAGGTGACGCGGCCGCGCATCTGGTCGCCGGGGAGGGTGACGATGGGGCGTCCGCGGCTGAGGGCGTCGAAGGAAGTGTTTGCGCCGCCGAAGTGAATGGGGTCTAGGTGGACGTCGCAGAGTTCCAGCGCAGCGAGGTACTTGGAGAACGAGAGCTTTGGCAGGAAGTCGATGCGGGAGGGGTCGAAGGTTTTGTGGAATCGCTTCCGCAGCTGTTCGGTCCATCGGAAATGCTCGCCCGAGGTCAGCACGATCCGTGCCTTTGGATCGGCAGTCAGGATATCGCCGAGGTATTCGTCAAAGTCGGGGTGAAATTTGAAGAGCGATTGGAGGCAGCCGTACAGCCGGGCGTCTTCCCGGAGTCCGAGGTCCGAACGCTTGATCGACTTGTCCGTGGCGGGCGACTCTTTGGAGACATACGGCGGGTTCTTGAAGCGAACCAGCTTTTCCGTATAGAAACGCTCATTTCCTTCGGGCTCCCAATCTTCGCAGGAGAGCCAGAAGTCAATCGTGGTTCGTCCCCCCGTGCCGGGGTGGCCCCAGGTGGTGGCTTGCACGGGCGCCATTCGTGAATGGGAAAGCGCCTCCCCGAAGACGCTCATATGGAGATCGCAGAAGAGAAGCACGTCGAGTTGCTCGGCTTCAATCGCCGTCCGGCACATTTCAAGCTGCGTTACCAGGCGTACCGTACGATCGGCAGCGGCTTCCGCCATCTCGTCCCCTTGGCCTTTGGGGTTGGGAATCTGGAAAAGGATCACCTCAAACCTTTCCCGGTCGAGGTTGCCCATCAGGTGAATCAGCACGCGGCCCACGGAGTGGTTTCGCATGTAGGCCGACAGGAATCCGATTTTGATTTTCTCTCCCCTACTCCTGGTCAGATTGGGAGAGGTGTAGTTGAGGTGGGGCGACATGGCGAGGGTCGCTCGGGCCAGTGCTTCCATGAGGGGGCGGTCGACCATGCCGTGGTAGCCCAGAAAATAGCCGCTTAGGCCAATCATTTCCCATGGTTCGGGGATGAAGGTCGGGCGCGCCTCGACGTCGGCCATGGTGTTCATCCATCGCTCTCTCAAGGCCACGATCTGCTCGGTCGAATCCAGGATCGGCGGGAGCAGCATTCCTTCGATCATCCGGATGTTGGCGGTGGAGCGAGTAGCCGTCGGAAGGGCAGCCAGCTCTTCCATTTCGAGTTCGACCCGGGCAGCATGTTGCTGAAGGCGGCTACGTATTCCGATCAAGAGCAAATCGTTTGGACGGAGGGAGATGGCTCTCTCGATGGCGGCGACCGAACCGTCGCCATCGCCCAATGAATTCCGAACATTGGAGAGAAGGCTCCAAGTCTCGGGATCAGCGGCATCGATTCTGATCGATTCGTAAAGGGCGGCCGCAGCTTCGGGGAGTCTTTGTTGGCGTAGATAGACGGCGCCGAGATGGCGCGAAAGAAGAGCCGAATTGGGGCGGCGGGTGCGGAGTGTCTGGAGGGTGGCCTCGGCTTCCTCCATCCGTCCGCCCCGCATCAGCAGTTCCGCCAGAGGCAGGAGGAGGGACTCCTCACCGGGGTGGGCGGTGAGGCATTCAACGAGGAATTCCGCGCCGTCGTCCGGGGTCATCAGCTCGCCCGCTTGAAGGGCGAGGTCGATTCGGTCCGGCGAAAGCCGGTAGGCGCGGGCAAACGCGGCGGATGCGGCAGGGAGGTTGGCGAGATCGCGCTGATAGAGACCGATCGCCGACCAGGCGTCAGCCCGATCTGGCGCTACTTCGACCACGCGCTGGATCATCGTCAGCGCTTCGCCGGGGCGTCCTTGGGCGTCTCGAAGTGCGCCTACGTCGAAGAGGATATCGGCATTTCGGGGTGCCAGTTCGAGAGCCCGAAGAAGATGGCGCTCCGCTTCCGGGAGGCGTCCGGATTGCGCAAGGGCGACGCCAAAAAGGTGAAGGACCTCGGGATTTTCGGGCGCCTCTTTGAATAAGTCACCGTACGCCCTCAATGCTGGGGCGAGGTCGCCGCGATTGTGCAGGCGCCGGGCCTCGCCGAGCCGTTTAGCGAGCGAGGCACCGGACCGTTTAGACATGTCCGCTAGTCTATTCTCTTAAAGGGCGCGGTCGATTAGGTCAGCGATCTTTGGCTTGGCGGCATGGCCGACGATTTTCCCGGCCTCTTTCCCGTCCTTAAAGACGAGGAGGGCGGGGATGCTCATGATGTTGTACTGAGCGGCTAGATCGGGATTTTCATCGACGTCTACCTTGAAAATCTTGGCTTTGCCGTCGTATTCGGTGGCGAGCTGTTCGATCGTGGGGCCGATGGCTTTGCACGGGCCGCACCAAGGAGCCCAGAAGTCGATGAGGACGGGAATGTCGGACTTAAGGACTTTCTCCTCAAACTGAGCGGAAGAAAGCGCGAGATCGGCTGCCATAGGGCCTTATTCTACGGGGCGGCGGCCTTCATCGTCGTTTCCGCGCAAATGATGTGACGTTTCCGGCCTTTCCGCCGTCCTAAACCAACGTAAAGCGCCGAATAGGCGCACGGCAGGAGAAAGCACGATCTTGAATACGAATTGGACTAAGTTTGGGCTGGGTGTGTACGCCTTCGCGGCGCTCGCCGGCAGTGCCTCGGCGCAGAAGGCAAGCGGAGCCGAACGCGGACTCATCGGCGTCAATCTGTACGATTCGGGTGCAAAAGTGGTTGCCCTCTACGGCTCTCCCGACGAGATCCAGGCGGTCTCCTTGGGCGGCGGCACGACGTCGTCCGGCAGCGGCTTCGGTGGTCCCGCCTTTGGCGGCGCGGGCGGCAGAGGTGGTGGTAGGCCCCCGACGGGCGGTTCCGCCGGTTCTTCCTCCAGCGGTGCGGATCGCTTTGGTCCGTTCTCCTTCGGAGACGATGTTTTTCGGCAAGGTATGGCGCCCCTCCCTCCGAGCAAGGGTGGTGGCGGCGGCGTGCCTCCGAGCGGCGCTGGTCGCGGTGGTCCAGGCGGTCCGTCGGGGCCTGGTGGCTTCGGGCCTCCTCCCGGTGGCGGATTCCCCGGTGGCGGTGGTGCGACGGGCGGTGCGACGGAGACGACGCAGTACACCCGTTGGGTCTACAACCGAGCTGGTAGCAAGTACGGTTTCATCATCGACACGCAGGGCCACGTCGTGCAGATCGAGGCGATCGGCATGCAGAACAACCGCGTCAAGACTCGCAAGGGCCTCGGCTTCGGCGCCACCTTCGCGCAGCTCATCAAGACCTACGGTAACCCCGACGGTTATGAAGTGGGCGGCGATACGATCCTGGTGAAGTATCTGGTCAACAAGAAGGTTGCCTTCCGTCTCACTCGTCTCGGCGAGAAGAAGCCGCATGTCGTGACGGGCGTCGTCGTCGCGGCCGGTAAGGTCTAAGGAGAGCCGTCCATCTCCTTCTCCGACGAGCGGGACGAGATTCGATCGCGAATCGATATCGTTACCCTCGTCGGAAGCCGAGTTGCGCTAAGACGCACCGGCAAGACCTTCAAGGGGCTTTGCCCTTTCCACGAGGACCGGAACCCCTCGTTCACCGTTGACCCGGCCACCGGCCGTTACCGCTGCTGGTCTTGCGGTGAGGCGGGCGACTGCTTTACCTGGGTGATGAAGACGGCCCACGTCGACTTCCCAGAGGCTCTTAAAGAGCTCGCCGATATGGCAGGCGTCGAGCTAAAGACTCGCGGACAGGCCGCGCCTCCTGGACTTCGGGAGGCCCATCGCGCCGCCATGACGGAGGCACAGTCGTTTTTCCGCGAGTGCCTTGGTCGAAGTGCCCCGGCGAAAGAGTATTTGGAGCGGCGGGGCATCGACGAGGCCACCGTGGAGACTTGGGGGCTCGGCTACGCGCCCGATTCCGGTGAGGCGTTGCTAAATCGTCTCCGGCAGAAGGGGCATAACCTCACCGAGTGTAAAGCGCTCTTCCTTATCGACGAAAGAGAGCGGGGCGGCTACTACGATAAGTTCCGGGGCCGTCTCATGTTTCCCATTCGAGACGAACGTGGAGAACTTGTGGCCTTCGGCGGCCGCCTCCTGGGAGATGGCCAGCCGAAATATATCAACTCATCGGATACTCCACTCTATCGAAAATCACGTGTCCTCTACGGTTTCGATCGCGCCAAGGATCGGCTAACTAAAGAACGGCGGGCCGTGCTGGTTGAAGGGTATCTGGACGTGATCGCTTGTCACCGGGCGGACGAGGGCACCGCCGTAGCCTCGCTGGGGACGGCGATGAGCGAAGAGCAGGCCAAGCTGTTCAAGCGGTGGGTGGACGAGGTCACCATCCTTTACGACTCGGATGCGGCGGGCCAGAAGGCGGCGGAGCGCGCTGTGGGCCTCCTCAGAGCCGAGGGGCTCCGGGTGCGCGTTGCGCTCATGCCGGACGGCGAAGACCCTGACACGCTGCTGCGTAAGGCCGGCGCGGCGGCGGTTCGGCGGGCGGTCGAAGGGGGGCTCAGCCCTCTTGACTTTGCGATCGGTCAGCTTGAATCCCGGCTCAAGACGACGGACGAGGATTTCTGGAAGGAACTCATCGAGATCTTGGCCGCCGCTCCGGCAAACCTTGAACTCGAGAAGCATCTCGATCGGCTCTCCGCTATGTATCCGGGGCTCCGCGATCCCGGCGCTGCCCGGCGGCGTCTGGAGCAGATGATTGACGAACTCCGGCCAAAACCTCAGCGCCCGAGCCGCGGGCAATCCTCCCGCCCCGCCCGGGCTCCCTCGCTCGAAGAGCCGATGAACGGTGCCGAGTTCCAGATCTTTCGGGCGTTTCAAGAACCCGAGTTCCGGATGTTCGCGTGGATGTTCGCGCGGACAACTTTCTATTTTGAGACGGGAACGGCGATCTCACTTTCGAAGGCCGTTCACGAGACGTTTCCAGATGCGCCGCCACAGGGGCCGATCTCCAGCTGGCTTTCGCGACTGCCGGAAGAGCATCAGCGGACGATGGAAATCCTCCGACTAGACTTCCGCGGAGACAGCATTAATGAGTCGGTTTTGGTTGATGCCGGAGAAGCTTTGAAGAAGCGTGCGGCAAGACGGGAGTTGTTACGGCTAAGGAGGACTGACTTAACGGTGCAAGAGAGGCAAGAAATCCATATGCGCCTCAAAGCGATGGACCCGGACGGTCAAAAGAAGGTTGTCTCCGAGGACGACGACCCGTTCGCCTAAAAACATGAAAATCTTCTTGGGTTCCCGGTTAAACCGTGTTACATTGCGTAGGATCACCGGTCGATTTGCGGCCGTGTCGTCTACACCATGCATCCGAAGACGCTCTCAACGGCAGCGGCGCCGACCTCGTCCCTCGAAATGCCTCTTGAAGAGGACACCCTCGCTTTCTGGCTCGACCGCATTGGTAGAGTCCCTCTGCTCACGGCCGAGCAGGAAACCGCTCTGGGCCGCCGGGCTCGGAAAGGGTGCGTGCATTCGCGGGAAAAGCTCGTCGCTACCAATTTGAGGCTCGTCGTTAGTGTCGCGAAGCGTTTCGCGGGACGCGGTGTTCCTCTCCTCGACCTTATCCAAGAAGGCAATCTTGGTCTCATGAAAGCGGTCGATCGGTTCGACCCTGAACGCGGGTACCGGTTCAGCACGTATGCCACTTGGTGGATCCGGCAGGCCGTGGCCCGTGGCCTTGCCGCGCAGGGCCGCGCCGTTCGGTTGCCGGTTCATGCCGGCGAGGCGTTGCACAAGGCGCTCAGTGAGGCATCTCGGCTTCGCCAAACTCTCGGCAGGGAAGCCACGCCGGACGAGATCGCGCAAGGTCTCGGTATCTCGGCTGCGCAGGTGACGCGGATCATGAACGCGGCCGTCGATCCTATTTCTCTCGATGCTCCCGTGAACGATGTCGAAGGAGCCGCGCTTGGTGACGTGGTTGCCGATAGCTTCAACGCCCGCCCGGACGACGAGGCGATGCGCCGAATCTCCCGGATCGAGGTGGAGATGCTGTTGGACACGCTCAGCAATCGGGAGCGGGACGTTCTTCGCCTCCGCTTCGGCTTCGCTGACGATCGGCCCCATTCCTTAGAGGAAGTGGCGCGGGCGCTTAGTGTGACGCGAGAGCGGGTCCGTCAGATCGAGAAGGCGTCGCTCATCAAGCTCCGTCAGCCCGACTGCTCCGCGCAGATCATGGCCTGCGTGAGCTAAACGACTCGGTAGACTCCGAAATATGCGCGTTTCGGAGTCCTGCGTCCTTAAGCACGACGGCGAGACGGCGCCGCTTTTTGGTCTCGCTTCGGAACGGCCGGTGGCGTTGGTCTTTCTCCGTCACCTTGGCTGCATCTTTTGCCGCGAGCAGGTGGCGACGCTCCGAGACACGATGCCCGAGGCAAACATTGCCTTCGTTACGATGGCTGAGCCCCGTCTGGCGGCCCGCTTTCGAACCTGGATCCGTTCGCCCCACCTCTTCCTTTGCGACGCCGACCATAAGCTGTACACGGCATTTGGACTAGAGCGCGGAACCTTCGCCCAGGTTCTCGCCCCTCAGATCGGTATCCGGGCGCTTTCCGCGATGCGCCGGGGACATTTCCCAGGCCGGTTGATCGACGATCCTTGGCAGCTTGGCGGGACGTTCGTGATGGATGGGGAGGGGAACGTTTCAGCCTCCTTCCCGGCATCGGATGCGGGCGATCATCCGTCACCGGAGGCGTTGCGGAAGGCATTGGGGGTAGGGAGTTAGGAAATTAGGGAGTTAGGAATTAGGTTTTATGTCTTGCCGGCGAGGCTTCCTCTGGAGAAAACTCCCTAACTCCATTCCTCGGTTCGCCACTCGCCCCAGACTTTCTCTTCCGACCATTCCTCCGTCGGCTCCTGGCCCGCGAGGCGGAGCGCCAGGAAGATCAGCCCTACGTGCCAGCCTTCGTGCCAGATCATGTGCTGGAGAAAGAGGACCGGATTGTCATATCCGCCAGAGGGTTCGGCTCTGTTGGCCATCCACTCCCGAAAACCGGTGGCCACGGCCTCGGCGCTGGCTTCTAGGCTGCTCTTGATGGCGTCCAGATCCGTGATCGGGGTCTGCCAGCCATCGGAAAAGGTCGTGGGTAAGGCTTCGCCTCGAGCGGGGACGGCTTGGGAGAGCCAGTATTTCCGCACGAGGTGAATGTGGGCCAGTTGGTGATCGAGCGGCCAGCCATCTTCGGAGGGCTTTAGGTGGCGGTTCGATTCATCGATCCGGTCCGTGAGGGCCTTAACGATCCGGCATTGGCGCGTCCATGAGTCCAGCAGAGCTTCCGTGACATCCATGGATGGCACTATACAACGGGTTTTCTAGCTCCGCCGGAATTTATTCAGCACACGATCCAACGCGGCCGATTCGGGCATTTTGAACAAGCGGCTCACGCCGATGAAGGTCCAGAAGCCGAGCATGCCGAAGAGGAAGAGGAGACCCAGATCGATCGCCTTACTGGCATGCGCCGGGGCCAGCAGGGAACCCAGATAGGCCACAGTTCCACCGGCGGCACCGGCGATGGTCGACTTGCCCCAAGTCTCAAGAATCCCACGCCGATCCAACCGGCCAACATCGGATTCAAGGGCAAAGAACAGTACGACGGCAAGGAGAAGCGCCGCAACGTTGGTGGCCCAAGGCAGCATTCGGTAGTCGGGCGAATTGTGGGTGGCCAGAATGCAAAGGAGAATAAAAATCCCGGTCATCGCCGTGCTGATGACGACCGGCTTCAGGGTCTTGTGCAGCGAGAAGAAGCCGCGCATGAGTACGGGCTGCATGCACCAGGCGAAAATGGCAACGGAGTAGATGCGCAGACAATCGGCGATCCCGTCCACCGCGCCGGGAGTGTTGCTCGCCTTGCCCCAACCGTAGAGCAGCCGCGCGATAAGCGGCGCAAGGGCCAGCATGAGCGCTCCGGACATCGTGCCGAGGTAGACCACGTTCCGCAGGGTCTTCGAGACCGCCGCCCGGTAGTTATCCATCTCGTCCTTCGCAACGAACTCGGCAAGGGCGGGGAAGATGGCGAGGGCAAGGGCTTGGCCGAAGAAGCCGAGCGGCGCCTGCATGAGGTTGTTCGATTCGTTGAGAATCGTGTTCACGCCGTCCCCGGCGTACATTCCAGCGAACTTCTGGGTGATCAGGCTGACCATGCTTGGTAGCGAGAAGCCAAGAATAACGGGCAGGAGCAGAATGAAGAACCGCTTTACGCCGGGCTCTCGGAAGTCGAGGGAAGGGGTGAAGTGGCTTCCTACCTTCATCATCGCAAGCGAAGGAAGCACGAGGTTGCCGACGATCGCGCCTACAAGCGCCCCCCAGGCCATACCTTCGATGCCAAGGTGGAAGACGGCCGGCAAAATGGTGGCGCCCAGGATGATGCCGACGTTGTAGACGTTAGGGGCAAGTCCGGGGGCGGCGAACTGTTTCCGGGCGTAGAGGGTGGCGAGAAGGACGGAACCCACCAGGAATGCGATCTGCGCCGGGAGCATGATCCGGCTCATCTTCACCGCGGAAGGCACGATGGCGATCGGCTTGCTTTCGCGCAGGAATTCCACGATCTGCGGGGCTAGCGCCCAGGCTCCAAGGACGAGCAGAATGGCGACGATCGTGCAGAGCGTCACGACCACGCTGAAGGTCTTCCAGGCCTCCTTCTCCTTGTTCTTATGGAGAAGATCGCTGAAGACGGGGATGAAAGCGGAGGAGAGACCGCCGCCCGCGATGAGCATGAAGATCGTGTCCGGGATGCGGGAGGCGACGACGTACGCGTCCGATTCCAGACCAAGCCCAAACTGCGAGGACATGACCGTCCCGCGAATCATCCCGAGGATCCGGCTTAGCAGGATCGAAGCAAACATGATGCTCCCCGCTCGGGCAACCTGCGCCGTACGGTTCGCAGCGGGATCGGGGGCAGCCACTTCAGGGGATTGTGACAGATTAGGGGTTAGGCGTTAGGGACTAGGGTAGGAAGGCCTGTAACGAATCGGAAGCGGGGGGCCAACCTATTTGGATCTTAGTTGTAAGACTTTCTGGCTGAGATCCAGGATCAAAGTTTTGCCGCCAGCGGGGATTTCGATTCTGTGGCCTACAACCACGGGATGGCCTCCGAGCCACGTTCCCCGTCCATATGGCCCGGTCCGGGCCAAGCGAGAGAGGTCCGTGCTCGATACTCCAACCGCATCGCGAACCTGTCCGTAGCTGAAGACCGCTCGCACTTCACCCTTGGGATCGAGAAGGGTGATGGCCCTAAGCGAGGCAACGTTGATCCATTCGTCGAGTAGCACGACCTGTCCAGAATCGAGCACGACCGCGTCGCGAGGGCCGTGGGAATTTGGAAGACGATTCGTCCAGAGAACGTGATCTCCACGACGAAGTTCGGCCAGCGGTTCGCGAGTCTTCCATCCATCGATCGTAAAGATTCGAAGATGAAATCGCGCGTTTCCGGAGTGGAAGCTTCGCTCGACCGGCGGATCGATCCGCCGGTCTGAAGAGTTGTGGGACTGGCCCATGATCAAAACTAGTCCCAGAATCATTTTAGGCCTTACGGCGTCGGCGAAGCATGGCGAGCGCGCCGAAGCCGAGAGCGGCCATCGTGGCCGGCTCCGGCACCGCCTGGGCGAACTGGCTGTTGCGAGCGATGTCGATCTCCGATTGAAGCATACGGTCGTATCCGAGACCGTCCGGGTACACGTCGCCGAGAGCCTGGGGCACGTTGCGGATTCCTCCGCTGGCCATGAGATAGTTCTCGATATCCGGAGTGCCGGGATTGGTGTCGTCCGTGTGATCCAGGTTGAGGACGTGTCCTACCTCGTGGGAAAAGGTGTCGACGCGGCCCAGCGCGGAGAAGCTCGCGATGGCACTGGTGTCCATGACGGCGTAGGGCTGATTGAGATATCCGAAGCCGTAGACGGATACGCTCGTCACTGCATGGACGAAGAAGCAGTTGATCACGAGCGGATCGCTGCTCTGGCCTTTGCCGGCGGCGGTTACCTTATTGAAGGCGATGCTCGGGTCGGAGTCCGGGGCGTCGAACGTGTAGTAGGCGTCGTCGTTCAGCTGATGGGAGGGCAGGATTTCGAACGTGATCCCGGCCTGTGCGTAGATCTTGTTCAGGTAACTGGCATAGGAGAGGTCGGGTGAGACGTCCGAGCCGTCGCTTTTGGCAACAAGGATCGGTTGGATCTTGACCACCTTATCAGGGGCTGCGGAAGCGACCGCGGCAACGAGGAGCGCGCCAACAACGAAAGAGAAACGGACAACGCGATTTGGATGCATGGTACTACCTTAGTAATGCGATCTAAGTACCTAAACTTGGATCGCGACCTAGCTTAGATCATTAAAAGCCTGATTGCTTATTAAGTTTCGAAAAGATTTCGTCCATGAGTCGTGTACCCGGAAAAGTTGACGGTCGAACCGATCTAGTGGAGATGGCAACCCTTCCGCAAAATTACAAGGTGCGGGCCCTTTGCCCTTAAGCGGTACCCTCTTTCCGTGAGTCCTTGGCTACAGCCGGAACCGCAGGGTTGGTGGCAGGTTGTTGATGAGGCCGTGATGGAAGATCTCGGCTCGGGCGATGTGACGGCGGGCTGCTTGCCGCCCGATCTGATGGCGAACTGGCGAATTGAGGCTCAGGGCGATGGGATTCTTGCGGGGGTCGGGATTGCCGAACATCTGCTTGCCCCAATCGGCAACGATCCCGATAGCGCTTATGTCGAGGTTATGCTGGCCGACGGAAGCCGGGTCGAGCGGGATACCCTCGTCGCCCGAGGCCGTGCTCCTGCCCGGCGGGTTCTCGCGGCGGAGCGTACGGTGCTCAACTTCATCATGCACCTCAGCGGCGTGGCGACCCTCACCAACGAGTTTGTTCGTCGCATTGAGGGGACGAACGCGAAGATCATCGATACGCGGAAGACGCTGCCGATGCTCCGGAGCCTTCAGAAGTACGCCGTCCGCTGCGGCGGCGGCCATAACCACCGGATGGGGCTTTACGACGCGGCGATGTTGAAGGATAACCATATCGCGGCAGCCGGGTCGATTACGAAGGCGGTAGAGGCGTTTCGGGCGACGGCCAGCCATATGCTGAAATTGGAAGTCGAGTGCGAGACGCTCGATCAGGTCGATGAGGCGGTGAAGGTTGGGGTGGACGTGGTTCTGCTCGACAATATGGACCCCTTCACGATGCGCGAGGCGGTAACCCGGCATTCCGGGAAAGTGCTTTTTGAGGCGAGTGGTGGAATCAATCTCGATACCGTGCGGGGCGTGGCCGGAACTGGGGTGGACGTGATCTCGGTGGGTGCGCTGACGCACTCGGCCGTCGCGATGCCCTTCCACATGGAGTTTGAATGAAAGATCCTCTGGGCAGTGGCAAAGGTTGGCGAGTGGTCGATTCGGTCGATTCGACGCAGCGGCTTGCCGCCGAACTGCTGCGCGGAGGAGAACCCATCGGAGCCGTTCTGGCTTTGTCGCAGACCGGAGGCGTGGGCCGCTTTGGCCGAGCTTGGCACTCGCCGCCCGGCACGTCGCTGGCCATGACCTTGATCCTCAGCGATTATAAGGATCATCCGGCGCCTCAGTACATCGGCATGGCGGCCGCCCTTGCTGCCGCTTCGGCGATGCATTGCCAACTTGCTTGGCCCAACGACCTGATGCTAGGCGACCGCAAGTTGGGGGGAATTCTGACGGAGATCGTCGACGGGGTGCCGTTGGTCGGGATCGGCGCGAATTTGGACGTCGAAGAGTTTCCCGAGGAGATCGCCGAGCGGGCCACCTCTCTCAAGATCGCCTTCGGGGGGGAGCATCCTCCTCAGGCCATCGCCAGCCGGATCGTCGCGGTCCTGCGTACTCTTCCCGAGCCGGATTCGTGGTCGGCTCTCGCGCCTATTTGGTCGATGTTCGACCGGACTCCGGGGAAGAAGTATCGGCTGCCGTCGGGGGAGGATGCCGTTGCGTTGGGCATTGGCGGGGATGGGCGGCTGTTGTGCAGCGTCCACGGCGAGTCGCACTCGGTGATGGCGGCGGAAGCGCTGTTTGGCTAGCTTCCGTTGGCCCGATTGATCCGCGCGTTTCGCTTCAATCCCTCCAGCCCCGTCCGGCGGATGGCCGAGCCTTGAGTCAGGAGATCCCACTCTGTTTCGGTCATGGCCTCGATTCCTTCCAGGGAAGGGAATGGACGCTCTCGTAAGAAATCCGGCTCGGTAGCGAGGGCTCCCCTTAGCGGTTGGGTGAGGCGTTGTTCGTTGAACGGGCAGACCTCTTGGCAGACGTCGCAGCCGAACGTCCACGGGCCCATCTGCGTTGCCAGGTCTTCTGGAATCGGTCCTTCGTGTTCGATGGTGAGGTAGCTGATACAGCGTCCCGAATCGATGCCCCAGCGGCCGTCGGCGAACACGATGGCGCCGGTGGGGCAGGCGTCGATGCAGCGGGTGCAGGTTCCGCAGCCGCCTTCCGCCGGGGCATCTGGCTCGAAGGAGGCGGTGGTCAGGAGGAGGCCGAGAAAGAACCAGCTACCTCGGCGGGAGTCGATGAGCATGGTGTTCTTTCCGAACCAGCCCAGCCCAGCCAAGTGGGCGTAGTCGCGCTCGAAGATCGGCGCGGAATCGACGCACGGACGGGCGGCAAACCCTTCGGCTTCGAGGAGTCCTGCCAGCCGTTTCAGCTTTCCGCGCAACACCTTGTGATAGTCCCGGCCGAGGGCGTAGCGGGCGATTCGGGGGTGTCCGGGGACATAGGGGTTTGGCCGGTTGTAGTCCAGCGTTACGGCGATGATGGACCGGCCGCCAGGAAGGAGAGTCTCCGGATCGGACCGCAAGGCGCGGCTCGCGGCGAGCCAGTCCATGTCCGCGTGGCGCTGCCGGGCGACCCATTGGTCGAAGAAATCGAGATGGGGGGCGGACACGACATCGCAGACTCCGACGGCCGAAAAGCCTAGAGCGGAAGCCGCGGTTTTGAGTTCATCTTTCGTCAATTGCCCTCCGCAGGGTACCGTCCCCGTTACGCTCGACCGTTTCGAACGTACTCTCTCTTATGCGCCGTCTCCTTCCGCTTTTGATTCTGGCCGCCGCGATGCCGGCCCTCGCGCCCGCCCAAGACCTCGACCCGAACCGGGTCATTGCTACCGTCAACGGCGAAGAGATTAAGGCCCCGGAGTACTATCGCCGGCTCGAATGGTTCCGCCCCGAGCCGCAGAGCGCGCTGGTGACCCAGCCCGCCGGATTCCAAGTCTTGCGGCAAATGATTAGCGAGCGGATGATCGTTCAGCTCGCTAAGTCGAAGGGTGTGATGCCGACGACGCCGCAGATCGACGCCCGTGTCGCGGAGATTTATAAGGAGAACCCGAACCTCAAGACGCAGCTTGTGGAGGCGGGCCGAACGGAGGCGGATCTTCGTTCCGACTTCCTGAACCAGGAGGCTCAGTTCAACCTTCTGACCGCCGGGCTGACCATCACCGATCTGCAGGTCGAGAAATACTACAAGGACAACCCCGACCAGTTCAAGGTGCCGAAGACCTACAAGCTGCGGATGGTCGCGGTGAACGACGATGCGACGGCAAAGCAGGTGGACGACTCGCTGAAACTTGGCAAGCCGTTTGCGGATGTGGCCACCCAGTTCAGCATGGACATCACCACCAAGGGTAAGGGCGGCGAGTACGGGGAAGTGCCGGAGACCGCACTCGCGGAGGCAACGAGGAAGGCGATCGAAATTACTCCGCTCAACTCCACTACAACTTGGGTGCAGGGTGGAACAAGCGCCCGCGTGAAGTTTCTGGTTGAAGCGATCACCCCGGGCAAGGTGATTCCGTTGGATGCCGAGTTGAAGCCGAAGCTGCGCCGCCGAGTGATGTTGGAGCAGGGGACGAATCGGAACAAGGATAGCGTTTCGAAGGACCTCAAGGCGGCCACTCAGTCCGCTAAAGTCGTAATCAACATCCCGCAGTTCCAGCAGATCTACACTCAGCTTCTCGATCGGGTCAAGAACGCGCAGGGTCAGGGCTAAGCTTTGGTCCGGGTGGTTCGGTTGGATGCGGCGATGCTCGTAGAGGGGCCTTTGCCGGAGGGGCCGCTCTACCACCCGGACCCTTCACACACTTCCTTTCGTCCGGGCATGATCCCGCTTCCGGAGGAAGGGATTTCCGAGGGGGTGATTCTTCTGCCCGAAGCTAACTCCACCCCACTTGGGGAGTTGGTCTACATCGTGGATCGCTTGCTCGGCCCGGGCGGTTGCCCTTGGGATCAGGAGCAGACCCATGAGACGCTTAAGAAGCATCTTATTGAGGAGACCTACGAGACGATCGACGCGATCGACGCGGGTGATATGGAAGGGCTTCGTGAAGAGCTAGGAGATTTGCTTTTACAGCCGATCTTGCATGCCCAGATCGAAAAGGTAGCGGGCGGTTGGGATACCGACGCGGTCGCGCGCGGCATTGTCGACAAACTGATTCGCCGGCATCCGCACGTCTTCGGCGATGTCGTCGCCGCGGATACGGATGCGGTCCTGAAGAATTGGGAGGCGATCAAGCGGACGGAGAAATCTGGCTCGGTGCTGGCCGGGGTTCCTCGTTCGATGCCGGCGTTGGCGCGGGCGCTCAGCGTGAGTAAACGGGCGGCGCGGGTCGGTTTTGAGTGGCCTTCGATGGAAGGCGTGCTGGAGAAGCTGCGCGAGGAGGAGGCGGAGGTGCGGGAAGCGTTGGCTTCCGGTGACGCAAAGGAGATCGAAGGGGAGATCGGGGACCTGCTGTTTACGGTGGTGAACATCGCGCGTTGGGCGAAGATCGATCCGGAGGAGGCGTTGCGGGGGATGCTTGACCGGTTCACGTCGCGGTTCCAGCGGATGGAGGCCTTGGCGGCGGCGCCGTTGGGAGATTTGGACGCGGCGACTTGGGATGCGCTGTGGAATCAGGCTAAAAGGGAAGAGAGGAGCGCCGAGTAGCACTCGGTGAGAACGTCACATTTTCGCCGAGTGCTACTCGGCGCTCCTGATGGCCTTTGCGATCGCTAGAAGTTCCGCGCCGGCCTTCTTGGTTCCAAAAGGGATATCGCCTCGTTCGATGGCCGCTGCGACGTCGAGTCTCAACGAGTTGCTGATCGGATAGGTCTCGTTGTCCGAGAGAAGGAGGTTCAGCGTGTAATCCCGGTCGCTTCGTTGCCCTTTTTCGAGGTGAGTTTGAATTAACCGCGTTACCGCTGGTTCACGGGAATTCGTGTCTCTCAGAAGGGCATGTAACACCCGAAGGACCCGTTCGGGGCTTTCCCTAACTTCCGGAACATCCAAGAGGGACCAGAGATGGTCAGCATCCTCTCCCTGTGAATCTTCAAATTCTAAAAGATAGTAGAAGGGTGATACGCCGTTCATAAAGGCATAGTTCGCCTTCTTCCGGTCGGCAACGGTTGCCCGAGGACCGTCCAACGCTGCTTGAATGAGCGCCTTACCGACTGAGCGCGCAAACGCTGCTTCGGCCGGATCTCGGAAAGGGGACTTTGGTCGAGTGGTGGAAGCGAATTCTTCTTGGAAAATTGCCATCGACCACTGCCAGACGAGTTCGGACACGAGGTCCGGCAACCATTCACGCCCTTTAGCCACGCTTCATAATAAACCCGTGCGCAATCTCTGGCTCGCCTCGGGAGGCGCGTATCTCATTCTTGGCGTGGCCTGGCTCCTCGCGGCGATCCTTTTTGTCGTCTTCGCGATTCGCACCGGCTCCGCCCGGAACGATGAAGGGGGCGGTTGCGCGGTGGCGATCGGCAGCATCGTCACCATGTCGGTGGGCGGCGGCATCGGCCTCCAGATTGGCCCATACCCCTGGTTCATCCTCACCGCCTTCGCCCTGGGTCTGCTATTCCCGGGTCTTATGTTTGCCTTTTGGCTGCGGAAGAGATAGTGGCGATGGTCTCCAGACCATCGTGCCCTTCAGACATGCCGACTAACCGGGACTTTAGGAGCATTTGTTAGGCTCGATGGTCTGGAGACCATCGCCGCGGGGGTAGCTTTTCCTCGCTATGCTTGTCCGCCGCCCGATCTAGCGTCTCCACGAGAACTGTTCTCGTCGTGCCTTGACCTAATCGGAGAAAGAGACAATGCTATTTAAAGACGAAGCGGCCATTTTGGCCTGCCGGTGGCGCGCGTTGCGCACCGAAAGCGAAATCGAAGACGTCGCCGCCCAAACTGCGGTGGCCCTAGCTAAAGTTGACCAAGTCCCAGAGGACGTTCTGGACGCCCTTGACGGGTTGATGCGGAACTACGACAACCGTGGTCATGCGATCGTCCGGATCGTGCGCTACGTGGATACGCTCGCAGCGGAGAAGGAACCCGTCTCAGCCCGTTAAGTGGTGAGGGCGGGACGTCCTCGCCGCGAGGGGAGTACGCTAGGCGCGTGTTCGCATCCGTGCCTAGCCCCGCGCTCGAAGCTGCCCGTGGAGTTCTTCAACGCACCGTCGGCCCCTCCGTATCCCACTTCCAACTGGCAGCCCTCCCGGCCCGCCCGGATGGGCTCGATGCCTTCGAAGTCTCCGCCTCGAACGGTACCGTCCACATCAAAGGCACCAGTGCCGTCGCGATCTGCCGCGGAGCTTACGAATATCTCAAGGCGGCTTGTCATGTCCAAGTTAGCTGGAACGGCGGCCCTCTCACCCTACCGAAGCAACTTCCGGACTACGCAAAGCGAGACGTCGTTGGGCCGAACAAGTGGCGGCATTACTTCAACATCTGCACCTTCGGCTACACGACGGTCTGGTGGGACTGGGCGCGTTGGCAAAAGGAGATCGACTGGATGGCCCTTCACGGCATTAACATGCCTCTGGCGATGACGGGCCAAGAGAAGGTTTGGCAGACGACGTTCAAGAGTTTGGGAGTGCCGCAGAAGTCGCTCGACGGTTTCTTCTCCGGCCCGGCCTTCCTTCCTTGGCACTGGATGGGCAACTTGAACGGCCACATGGGCCCGCTCCCGCAGTCCTGGATCGACCGTCAGGCGGCGCTCCAAAAGCAGATCCTTGGACGCGAACGCAGCCTCGGAATGAAGCCGGTGGTCCCCGGATTCAGTGGTTTCGTTCCGACCGACTTCACCAAATACCACCCCAAAGTGAAGCTCTCCAGTCCCACGGCCTGGGCTCACTTTTCTCCGACCACCTTCGTCGACGTCCGCAGTCCGATGTTCGTCGAGATCGGCCGGCGGTTCGTGCAGAACTACCGCAAGGAGTTCGGCTCCGATCACCTCTACCTTTGCGACACTTTCAACGAGCAACTCCCGCAGTTCGCTAAAGAGACGGAGATGGAAGATCTGGCCTCCAGCGGCCGCAGCGTCATCACCGCGCTACGGAAAGCCGATCCGAAGGCCGTTTGGGTTATGCAGGGTTGGCTGTTCTATAACGCCGCCTCGTACTGGTCGGTCCCTCGAGTCGAATCTCTCTTTAGGGATGTGCCGAAGGACGGCATGATCGTCCTTGATCTCGCCACCAACGAAAGCGCGGTTTGGAAGCGCCTGCCCCCGGTTCGTCAGATGGGCTGGATCTACAACACGCTTCACAACTACGGCCAGACCACGGGCCTCTACGGCAACCTTCAACATCTCGCCGACCGCGCCTACGAAGATCTGAGCGACCCCGCTCACGGAAAGCTCTTGGGCATGGGTCTGACTCCCGAGGGCATCGAGCAGAACCCGGTTGTTTACGAATTGATGACCGACGAAATGTGGACCACCGACCGGATCGACGTCCCGAAGTGGATCGAAGGATACGTTTACTCCCGATACGGCTCCACCCCTCCGGAGGCGATGGCCGCCTGGAAGATCATTCTCGAATCGATTTACGGTCAGGAACTCTCCTGGTATCGCGCGGCCTGGCGCCTCCGTCCTGCCGACCGGATCGAGAAGCCCCCGTACGATGCGGTGAAGCTGAAAGAAGCGGTCCGGCTGTTGCTGGCGTGCCCTCAGCTGCGAGGTAACTCCCTTTATCGGCGTGACCTCGTCGACGTCACCAAAACCTGGCTCGGCGCGCTGGCGGATATGCGCTTATCCGGCACTCTTCTCGCCCATAGCGTCGAAGATCCGCTCTGGAAGACCGAACTCACCCCGTTCTTCGGTCTGCTCGACCGGATCGATGCGGTGATGGCTACCCGTCCTGAGCATCGCCTTTCCACCTGGATCACGGAGGCCCGCCGATGGGGAACGACGCCAGCGGAGAAGGATATGATGGAGGCGAATGCTCGCACTCAAGTCACGGTCTGGGGCAAGGATCAGCTTTTCGATTACGCCAATAAAGAATGGTCGGGCTTGACGAGCCAATTCCTTGAAGCGCGTTGGGCGCTCTACTTCAAGGGCCTCGATCAGCACAAGCCGGTCGACCTGCCCGCCTGGGAACTGGCGTGGACCAAGCAGAAGGGGCCGCTGGGCGAGGCGGTGCCTGGCGATTCCTATGACGTCGCGAAGCGGGCGTTCGAAGACTTCCAATACCAGTCGCCCGAAATCAAAATGCCGTCCGGCATGGATGACGATCCTGGAATTGCCGTCGGCAAACCGGTTCGGGTCTCTTCCAACGAATCCGGCCACCCGGGCTCGGATGCGGTGGACGGGCATGTCCTGGGCGGCTACTGGGGGGCTAGTCCCGCTCCCCAGTGGCTTGAAGTCGACCTTGGGTCGGCTCAGACCATTGCCGGGGTGACGGTCTATCCGTATTTCGGTGACAGTCGGTCGTACAAGTATCAGGTCGAGGTTTCGGCGGATGGTCAGAGCTATACGAAGGTTGGGGAAGGGGAAGGGAAGGCGACGTTGAAGGGATATCGCCATCATTTCACGCCCGTTCAGGCACGGTACGTGAAGGTGACGATGATCAGCAACTCGGCGAACTATGGAGTTCACGTTCAGGAGCTGCGGGTGTTTGGTAAGTAGGAAAACCAAAATATAGACTGCGGGGGCCTGCCACCGCTTTTGGTAGCGAGCCTGCGAGCGTCGTTTCTGGCCTTGGTGCTGAGAAAAGCGGTGGCAGGCCACCGCACTCTAAACTAGGGCATGTCCCGTCTCCCCGCCCTCGCCGCTCTCTGCCTAGTCGCCGTAAGCGCGTCGGCGGAGATCCGATACCAGGTCGGTTACGATGCCGCGAAGGATCGGCTAAACCTTTCTCTCTCCCTAAGACCAAAGGGTGTTCAGACCACCCTCCAGATGCCTAGCTGGTCTCCCGGACTCTACGTGCGGGAGGATTACTGGAAGTCTCTGGACGATGTCTCCGCGGTGGACGAAAGCGGCCAACCCCTGACCGTTGAACATCCGCGCGGCGACACCTGGACGGTGTCAAACGGAAAGGCGAAGAGCGTTACGGTTCGGTACACCCGCCCGGTAAACCGGACCAACGACCGGCTCGGCATGTTCTCCGCCAGCGGTTCGGCAGTCCATTACACCGGGCCATCGGTCTATCTGTACGTCGCCGACCGTAAGCAGGAGCCTTGCACGCTAAGCTTCGACCTGGTTCCCCAGACCAAGGTTGCGATTGGTTTGGTTAAGAAGAAAGACGCTTACGTCGCCCGAGGCTACGATGACCTAGCCGATGCTACGGTCACGTTTGGTGACTTCCTTCAAACCTCCTACACCGTACGGGGCAAGCTTCACGAGCTGATCTTCCGCGGGCCGGCGGCGGCAACTCTCGACCGCGAGAAGGTGACCCGCATTGCCCAATTCATCTCCCAAGCGGAGACCGATTTCTTCCGAAACGCGCCTTATCCCAAGTATGTCTGGCACATCATGGCGGTTCCGATTGGGGATAACGCCGGGGGAGTCGAGCACCTCAACGGTACGGATATCTTTGTGGGCACCAACCCAGGCCCGCATGCCCTTCATGGGATGGCGCATGAGTTCTTCCACCTGTACAACGTGAAGCGCATCCGCGAGCAGGTCCTCGGTCCGTTCGACTACACGCAGTTGCCCAAGGCGGGGGCTCTCTGGTGGCTGGAAGGGGTGACGGACTATTACGCCTCGCTCATTCCGGCCCGGGCGGGCGCGTGGGATCAGGCGACGTTTCTTCAGCAAGCCTCGCAGAACCTGGCGGCGGTCCGGGGGAACGCGGCCCGTCTTGAAGTCAGCCCCTTCGAATCGGGCGATCGCACGCCGGAATCCACGAGCAACAGTAGCGGCTACCGGGTCAACTACTATCCGACGGGCTGGGTTTTAGGGATGCTGCTGGACGTTGAACTTCGGGCTCGGACCCAGGGCAAGCATTCGTTGGACGACGTCGAGCATGCGCTCTGGGATCTGTGTCGAGACAACAAGCCTGGGTTTGGTCCGGATGAGATTCGGAAGCAACTGGTCCGCTTCGGCGGAGCCGAGATGGGGCCGATCTACGATACGTGGGTGATGAAACCCGGGGAGTTGCCGGTGGAGGCGACGTTGGCGCAGGTTGGGCTTGCGGTTCGAGGGGGGAAGGTCGTGGTCGATGAGGGCGCGACGCCGGAGCAGCAGAAGCTTCGGGAATCGTGGTTGGTTCGACGCGGTGTACCGTTCGGGTTTTAAGAGCGTAGCGGCGATGCCCTCGTTAGTGAGGATCGGCGACGGGGGCGTCGCCGCTACCTTAGGACTTCACCAGCACTACGTTCACCAGGTCCATGCCTCTCCCGGTAGCCGCCGGGTTCTTTCCGATGACCTTGAACATCAGCGGATTCCCGCCCTCCACGGCGGTGATCTCTCCCATGTAGAGCCCGTTTGCCGCCGTCGCTTTCGGCGCATACAGATCTACCGGTGATCCCAGCGCGACGTCGTCTTTGAAGAACTGGACCTGACCTGACTCCGGTCCTTTGATCGTGTCGAGGTAAACCTTGTAACGCCCCGCGGCCGGGATATCGGCGCGCAGGGTCACGAAGAGCAGATCGAAATCGCCCTCTGCCTGCGCGCGTAGCGACAGCACCCGCTCCGACCGATTTTCTACCCGCATCGGTCCTCGAGTCAGCGTCGTCCCTTGCAAACTGAACCCTTCGATCGGCATGGTCCAGTGCGCGGAATAGACCAGTCGCGTTGGGTCGGCCACCCGCCGCTTGACGGCGGAAAGGTCGGCTAGCGGCTCGGTGGGGGGCTTCTCCAGATACAGGTAAGCCACTCCGACGTAGTCAACGGGATGCTCATTCTTCGTCGGGCCGTGCTCGATGGTCTGCACGACGCTGCGGTCAAAAGAGTACGCATCGCCGAGGAAGAAGCGGTACGCCCCGGTGCGGCCTAGGTACCTTTGGTAGCCGAGGCAGCCGCTTAGTGGTCTCGAGAACTGGCCGTCCCACCGGCCCGGGACATCGTACCAGCCGCCGTTGAAGAAATCTTCGGAGCCGGTGCCGTGGACGACCATCTCGCCGTCTACGATCGTCTTGTCGTCGCCTTCGAAGAAGAAGGTGTTGCCGGTCTCCAGTCCTTGCGACTGCAGCGTCAAGCCCACCAGATGGCCCTTGCCCTTAGTGTCTAGCCAGGTGAACGGTTTGCCGGTGGTGGCCGGATTCTCTCTGCGCCACTCCGCATAGAACTCGCCCTCGTCGGCCCGTCGCGGCTGGGCGCTTAGCATGACGTCGCCCCGTACTGTCACCGACGCGCCGCCGGTGCGCCGAGAGACCAGCTCGACCTTGGCCGCCTTCGCAAACGGCATCGGTAGGTTGCAATAGTTCATCCCTCCGGTCGTACCGACTAGTCCGGAAGCCATCGCCGGTTTGCCCCAGGCGTAGCCAAAGAAGTCGCCCACCGGCATCAACACTGCCGGACGTTTTGCGTCGTCCCAGGTGATGCGAAGCAGGATGTCGCGCTCTTTGCCTTCGAACACTTCCGTCGGCCCTACGCGAAACCGGTCGATTCGACCGCCTTTCTTTGCCTCGAACAGCGTGACCGTCTTTCCGGGCGCGAGCGACTTTGAGAACCCGGCGCCTTGGCCCTTGGGAGTCAGGATGAGCTTGGGCGCGGGAGCCTTAGGATCGAACGTGCAAACGGGTGTCCCAACGGGATAGGTCGCGTAGTTCAGGTCATAGAACTGGGTCGATTTTGCCCGCAGGACCACCTTGCAAGATTTCGCGTAGGGCATTGGGACGTAGCTCACATCGCCGCCGCCCGCGTGGGAGACCACGGGGGTGACGAAGGGAGGCACCTTTCCGGAGAATAGGTCTTTGTAGGCGAGCCTGAGTCGGGGCGTGGTCTCACCGTCGAAGTAGAATTCCAACGGATCGTCGGTTGGCGTGGGCGTATGGATCCGCATGATGCAGCCCGGCCCCTTCAGGTCCGCGAGGACGAGGGTGTCGCCCTCCTTCCGGACGAACGAATATTTGCCCGAGAACCCATCGTCGTTCCCCTCCGTCCGATCGTAGCTGGTGATCGCCGCCACTTTGCCCGTCCGTAGCGTGGGCAAGAGATCGAGCCGGCCAAGGGCATCGATGCCGGTGGTGGACGTCAGAACGAGAGGGAAGAGGATGCTCAGCATTGGGCTTGGCTTAATTGTCGCACCCCGGGCTCTCTTAGGGAAATATTTCCGGGATGTTGCGAGAAAGGTACGTTACACTAAGTCGTCAATGTTGATACTTCGCAGTGCTGTTCTTATTTCCTCGCTAACCCTGGTTAGCTCCGCTTTCGCGGTTGGGATCACCGTCATCAATCCCAGCTTTGAGGCCGACGTCCCGAACATCGGTCACGCAGACGGGAACTATGCCCAGGGACCCTTCACCGGCTGGATCGCCGATTCCGGGGCTGGGTTCTGGGCACCGGTGTTGGGGCCGAACACGTTTGCGGCCATCCCGGACGGCGTGCAAGTCGGCTATACGGGCAATGGAGGGGTTGGAGCCATGTTCCAAGACACCGCCGAAGTCATCGCGGTAGGGAAGACCTACAAACTGTCGGTCTACTTAGGGAATCGGGCGAATCTTCCTAGCTACGGCATGAATGGGCTCGGCGCGATCTCCCTTCAGGACAGCCTAGGCAACACGCTGGCGACGACGGGCCTGGTCTCAGCCACGTCGAATCAGTTCGATCTGCAGACGCTTTACTACACTGTTCCGATCGCGTCTCCTTCGGCGGGGCTCAACCTGAGGATCCATTTCTCCAGTCCTGGCGGTTCGCAGGCAAGCTACGATCAGGTCGTTGCGGAAGCCGTGCCCGAGCCGGCCTCCATGGCGGCGCTTGGTCTTGGTGCGCTCGCCCTATTGCGTCGTCGACGACGTTAAACGTTGGTCGGGCCCTATATAGGGTTGGTTTCGCCGAGGACTATCCTCGGCGAAACCACTTTTCCTCACGGAACTTGGCGGCCTTACAGGTATTGGTAGCTGACGAACGCCACCCGTTTGCTATCGGGCGACCACGAAGGCACGTTCATCGTTCCTTGGCCGCCAAACAGTTTCGCCAGAACTGTGATCGAGCGGTCGGATAGATTCATCAGCCGCAGCATCACGTCCTTGTCGCGCGGGTGGCCGACCACGTCGGGCGCATAGGAGACGAACACCATCCACTTTCCGTCCGGCGAGATGTGAGGGAACCAGTCGCCCCAGCCGTCATTTGTGATCTGCTCGACGCCCGAGCCGTCCGTTCGCATTCGGAAGAGCTGCATCAGTCCGGTGCGGTCGGAGTTGAAGTAGATGAACTCGCCGTCCGGCGAATAGTCGGGGCCGTCATCCAGGCTGTCTGCGGTGGTCAGCCTTGTCTCTTTGCCGCCGGTCGCCGGGATCGTGAAGATGCCGAATTTGCCGTCTCGCTTGGCGCAGTACGCCAAGGTTTTGCCGTCGTGTGACCAGCCATGCCAGTACGAAGGGCCTTCTGGGGTGATCTGAGTCGGCGTTCCGCCCTCGATCGGCAGGGTGTAGATGATCGACTTGTGATCGCCCTCTGACTGGTCGCTGATGACAATCTGCGTTCCGTCGGGCGAGATGCCGTGGTCGTTGTTGCACTGGTCGGCGAAGTCGGTATCGATCGGATTGCTCGAGCTGCCGGAGAGGGAAACGCTGTAGAGCAGTCCGTCGGAGTTGTAGATGAGCTGGTCGTCGGCCGTCCAGTTCGGGGCTTCGATATGGTCCTTAAACACCCGCACCACGCGCCGATCGGTCGAGGCGATGTCGACGGTTTCGAGGGTGCTGTAGAGGGTTTTCTTCTTCCCGCCGATGAGCGGTTCCTGGCGGACGTTGGAGAACGTGGCCGTCTCCAAAACACCCTTTTCGTGGGAGCAGACGCCGAGGCCGATGATAAAGGGCTCCTTGAGATCCAGCCTCACCGATCCACCGGAAGGCAGGCCGTCGACCGTCGCCGTCACGTAGTTGCCCCGCCGCTCGATGCTGACCCGCTTGGGGCTGGTTACGTTGGCTTGGATTTCGTGAGTGGCTCCGCCTTTTTCGTCGCGGTACTGCAAGCTGGTCAGTCCGTCGCCGTGTACGGCAATGTAGGCGCAGACCGAATCCGCCTCCAGAGTTTGCCGGATGATGAGGCACGCCTTCCGGTGCGGGTTCTGCCCTTCGCCTTCGAATGCGACGTCCGCCGTCAGCGTGAGGTCGCCCTGGGCTCGCTTGCAGACATAGTGGAACGCATCGGTCCCAAACCACATGTTCGCGCCACTTCCCGTAACCGTGTATGCGGTGTCAAATGTCGCCGAACCTGCCGCTCCCACATCGCCCACGTCTCCGTGGTTCTCAAAAATTCCAATCTCGCTCCCTCGCGGCATAGTAGAAGCCTAGCTCATACCGACGTCAGAGCCCCCCTGCGCTCTGCAGAGATGGCTCTTAAGAGTCTTTTCTTCGCCTTGATTGAACCTGAACACCTAGTTGAGGCATCAAAGAAAGCGGATTTTTAAAAATAGCGCACGTATGTCTACTATTTCTGATCTATACTGAAATCGTCATGGTCAAGACGATCACTACCCCGCCCCCGGTTGAGCAGGTTTTGGATGCGTTGCGGTACCTCGCCAACGAAAGCGCTACCCGTCCCCTGATCCACGACCTCGTCTCCCGGGACGTTGCGCGTTGGGACTGGATGGATGATGGCGAGCGTCGCACCGCCTTCGAAAGGGCTCTTCGCCGAGTAGGCGCTTTGTGCCCCTGGACGACATCGAAGCGGCGAGTGCGAAGCACGGCCCGAGGCTACGGCATCGCGATCTAACGGCAACGAACGCAACCCTTTTCGGCAGCCCCCGTTCTATTCCCTGTGCGGAGACCGAATGCCGTTGTCGCCCTTGTTCTGGGGATCCTCTCCTTTGTAGGGTTCGGATGCCTCACCGGGATCCCTGCGTGGATCATTGGCAACACGACTGTCCGTGAGATCGACACTCTGGGCGGCGATCCGACCGAACGGTCGCTGGCGGTTGCAGGAAAGGTACTCGGGATGATCGCCACCCTCCTTTTCGCTGCCGGAGTTCTGATCTTCCTCATCCTTCAAGTCTTTATGGTTTCGATGTTCTCGAGTGCTCCTCGCACGACTTTCTCAGGACCCTACGATGGACCGGCTCAAAGACCGATTACGGCGGCTCCCCCAAGCGCGGACTAGCTCATATTCCATTGGGCGGAGCGGACGTTATGCGTAGCCCCTTTGTCGTAGAGGATTGGCTGTTACAAAGCCAAAATCGCCCGCCGCCCCTCGACACGAATTCCGGGAATCGTGCCCGTCAACGTGACGCCCGGCAGGTTTGGCTTTCCATTCACTAGACCCGGCAGGCTAGTCAAAGGAATACGAATCTGTTTCAGGATCTGGTCGTGCAAGATCGGTCGCACTCCGTCCTCCGCAAATTTTAAGGAACCAATCTCCCCGCGAACCGGGATGAGCCGAAACATCGCGCGGTTATCGTCGATGCGAAGAATGCCAAATGGCGTGAACGAAAACTGAGGTTTATCCGCGGTCTTCGAATAATCGATCACCAACTCTCCCGGGGCGTTATCCAACGCAGTCAACGCGTTCGCGACGTACCGTTCGCCGTCCTGGGCAAGCTTTTCCTTCTCCGACTGGAGATCCCGGAACCGCAGCGACGCTTTGATTTCCGCTAAGGCTGCCGCCTTTTCTTCCGAGGTGGCGTGCAGCGCCTCCTCCACCAGGGACGTGAGGGAAACGCTCTTCTGGAACACTCGCTCCTTCCACTTGGCCCCGAGCCGGTCCAACAGCGTGGACACCCCCATGCCTGAGTAGTAGAGCCGGAACCTTACCGGCGACGCGCCATACAGGTCGTTGTTCACATCCATCGTGCCCGACATGAACCCGCGCATTTGCCGCACGTAACCCTGGCGCTGCGGCCGCAGGTCGCTCAAACCCTTAAACCCTTGGACCAGCCACATCTCCGCCACCGGCTTCAGGCCTTCCAGACTCTCAAGTAACCGATACTCGATGTATTTTGCGAGCCCCTCATTGAACTCCGTGCCGTCTTCGTAGGCCGTGGCCTCCGTCGGAATCTTCGACCGCCGCCACTGTCGGACCGTCAGCCATCGAATACCGTCCTTCCGGATCTCCGCGGTCGACTTTGCTTCCATCGCCTCCGCCAGAAAGTCTGATTCCAGCGCGAAACCGACGTTGTTCTCCACGGAAAGCGACGGGTACTTCGTGAGGTCCGTCTCGATCCCGCCTTTTCCGGGCCCGCGCTTGAACTGGTAGACGTGGAACGCCTCGTGAGCGAAAATCGCCATGCTCGGATAGGGGTTCGGATAGAGTCCGTTCTCCATGAGGTTGTCGGTGTTCCCCTGAAGCCCTTGAATCCATTGCCGCTCCGTAGAGAGCGTGTCCGCCACCACCAGCGTCTGCACGCCGTTCACATCGATCGACGTGTTCTGACCGTCGAACTCCAAGGTCGTCGGCCCATTCTTAATCCAGATCGCCCCCAACGGGCTGTGAATCGCTCCCTTGTACAGCGAAAATCCAGCCGGTGGTTTGGGATGGTTAATCAGCACGTCCTGCTTGCCCGGAAGGTAGATCAGAATCGGCGTTTTCTTCGCATCCCATCCCGGCCACACCGGATTGTCTTTCCGCCCGATCACAGACATGATTTGCTGCGCCTGCACAACGAGCAGCGGGTTGATCAAGAGATTGTCGCTTGGGGTCTGGATCGGTGCGAAGAAAGGCAGCATTTACGAATCGTAAATATACCGCCACTCTTCGTTCATAATGGAAGCCGTGCCGATGGAGCGACGCCTGTCCTCGCTGGAACTCACCGCGCTGGGGGTCATCCTCAAACGCGCCCCTTGCAACGCCCACACGGTCGTCACCGAGTTCGCCGGATCGCAAACTTTCGCCTATCGAAGCGGTGCCGGATCGATCTATCCGCTCCTCAAAAGACTCACGGAAATTGGCCTCCTCTCCCTCGATCGAAAGCATTACTCCTTGACCGAACAGGGAAGGGAAGCCATGCGAGATTGGCTCCGGCCCCCTTTTCCCGAGGCCGATTTCTCGACCAACCTAGACGTCCTTCGTTCCCGAGCCTACTTCCTGAAACTGCTTGAGCCGGCGGAAATCGATCAGTTCGTCTCGCATTGTGAAGCGAACCTTGCAACCCTCCTGGAGACGTGCCAAACCATTCAGGGAAAGTACCAAGAAGCAGGCGACCCGTTTAGCGAGATGGCCATGGAAGGAACGATCCTTGAGACCGAGGCAAGGATCGAATGGATCCGCCATCTCGGCGAGCGGTTCGGAACTCCGAGACAATAGGGTCCGGTATTCTGGGGCCTAGTCATGGCAACTCCGATCACGATGTCCGAAGGTGGACTGAGCGTCCCGAACGACCCTATCATTCCGTTTATCATCGGTGACGGTACCGGCCCCGATATCTGGAATTCGAGCGTGCGCGTGTTCGATGCCGCCGTTGAGAAGGCGTACGGCGGAACCAAAAAGGTCGCCTGGAAAGAGACCCTCGCCGGTCAGAAAGCTTTCGACGCCACCGGCAACTGGCTCCCCAACGAGACCCTCGACGATTTCCGTGAGTACCTCATCGGCATCAAGGGCCCTCTCACCACGCCCGTCGGTGGCGGTATCCGTTCGCTGAACGTCGCCCTTCGCCAGATCCTTGATCTTTACGTCTGCCTCCGCCCGGTCCAGTACTTCACGGGCGTTCCCTCGCCGGTGAAGCGACCAGAGCAGGTCGACATGGTCATCTTCCGTGAGAATACGGAGGACATCTACGCCGGCATCGAGTTCGCCGCCGGGACCGAGGATGCCGCGAAGCTCCTCGACTTTCTTAAGGACACCTATCCGAAGATGTTCGACAAGATCCGCTTCGGCACCGAGAAGAAGACTAAGGAGTTCCTCGACTCGACCAACCAGACAGAAGACGCGGAAGTCATGGTCGGCCTCGGCATCAAACCGGTCTCGCGAAGCGGAACCCAGCGGCTCGTCCACGCCGCCATTCTCTACGCCATCGAGAACAACCGCAAGTCGGTCACGATTGTCCACAAGGGGAACATCATGAAGTTCACCGAGGGTTCGTTCCGCGACTGGGCCTACGACGTTGCGAAGGGCGTTTTCGGCGCCGAAGAGATCGACGGCGGCCCGTGGTGCAAGATCCCTGAGGGCCAGCCGGGCGCGGGCATTGTCATTAAGGACGCCATCGCCGACATCACCCTTCAGCAGGTCCTCACCCGTCCGACCGACTTCGACGTCATCGCGACGCTGAACCTGAACGGCGACTACCTGAGCGACGCCCTCGCCGCCCAAGTCGGCGGAATCGGCATCGCTCCGGGCGCGAACATCAACTACCTCACCGGTCATGCTATCTTCGAGGCAACCCACGGCACCGCGCCGAAGTATGCCGACAAGGACGTCGTCAACCCCTCCTCGGTCATCCTCTCGGGCGAGATGATGTTCCGCTTCATGGGCTGGACGGAAGTCGCCGATCTGATCCTGAAGGGCGTTAACGGCGCGATCTCCGCCAAGACCGTCACCTACGACTTCGCCCGCCTTATGGAAGGCGCGACCGAGGTCAAGTGCTCCGAATTCGGCGATGCCATCATCGCCCACATGGGTTAAGAACGAAACTGTGGAGCCCTTCGTCGTTGGTTACAACCGCCATGGGCTCCGCATGGTTGTTCAGGCGTCTATCTTCTGCTTCTTCATCGGGGTCGGCATGTTCTTCTTCGGCCTCAACGTCCCTATGTCGCCCGTCAGATCCATCTTCTGCATGCTCCTTGGAGCGGGGCTTGCGTTGCTCGCTGTTCTCTTGGTGGTACAGACCCTTAAGCGAAAGGGGCCGGCAATGCTGATCGGCTCCACGGGCCTTGCCGTCGGCTTTCTCCCCGGGAAGCCGATCTTGCTTGATTGGAACGAGGTTGGCGGAGTCATTTGTTATGCGCGAACGGTAAATGGAAGGATGTTCGAATACGTCGCCGTGCAAGTTCGCGACGAGAAGATGTTTTGGAGCCGGTTAGGACCGTTCGCCAGATTCAACGCTTGGCTTTCCGATCTAACCGGCCACCAGAGAATCGCCCTTGGCCTTACTTTGCTGGATAGGTCTTGGGAAGAAATCGTAAGCGCCGTCGAGGATGCAAGACCGAAGCCCCCTGTGGTTCCGATCTTTGACACTGCTAACCCGTAGGCAGGTCGGAGTTAAACATATCGGCGGTGCACTTCCACTTGCCGTCCCGCTGCTTCTTCCAGACCTCGAGGAACTTCCCGCTGTCCTTGATCGCCTTCCCGCCGGCGTCCTTGAGACTGAGTTTGTACATTCCGTACATGTAGGCGATGTCGCCCGCCTTCGCAACCTCGATCTTCGTGGCCTTCCAACCGATCGTCGTGCTCTTGGCACACAAAGGAGCCCACGCGGCTCGAATCGCTTTGCCGGTCGTGGCAATCGGCTCGTTCGGAGCCAAGAGAACGGCATCCTTGCTGTAGAAGGACATCACTCCGTCCAAGTCATGCTTCGCCGCTCGGGCCGACCACTGTACGTCGAGGGCCAGAATCTTCTTCGCCAGCCCGCCTTCGATCACGGGGATGGCGGGAACGAGGAGAGTTGCAAAAACAAAAGCCGGAATCACTACCGGACGTTACCTTGAGCTAAAGAAAGAAAAAACCTCGCCGACAACCAAACTGGTGCCTCTCCTTCACCCCGCCGGTGGCTTGGTCTATCACGCGCGTGCCGCTCGGCTCGCGGGCGGAAAATGGACGGATTTCCGAGCCAGCATTGGCCATTGGCTCACCGAGTGGCAGCCCGCCGTCAAAGGCCTCCTCCTCGTCGGTCCAAGCGCCGGCTACACCATCCCGTCGGCTTGGCTAAGCCAGTTCGACGAGGTCGTCGCCATCGATTTCGATCCCCTGGCAAAGCGGATCTTCCAGGCCCGCCATCGCGAATGCCGGGTTACCCAATGGATCGGCGAAGACATCTTCCCCGTCACCGCTCAAGGCATCGATTGGAAGCCGCTCAAGATCCGCCTTCGCCAATTCCCGAACCACGCTGTGCTCTTCTCCAATGTCCTTGGCCAAATCGCGATGAGCAGTCCGCACGAAGAGGCCGTCGAGCGGTCCCTCGCCCACTTGCCCGAAATCCTCCACGACCGTGCCTGGGCCAGCTATCACGACCGTCTCTCCGCGCCTTACCGCCCTGTCCTGCCGTCTCAAGCCGTCCACCAATCCGACTTTGAACTCGCCTGCGACGCCTTTCGCGAAGGCGGGGAGGTGGTGTCGCATTCCACTGGCCTCCTCGGGCAAAGTCTGGCCTGCGAAACGTTTGCCTGGGAGTGCCGCAAGGATTACTGGCACCTCATCGAAGCCTGCTGCTCATCCTAACTTTGAGAGCCAGCGTGGACCAATGGCCCCTCCGCCTCCCCGCACCTCCGCTAACATCAAACAGTGACGTTAAATCGTTCCAAGCCTTGCCACATTTGCGAAGGCACGAAGTACGTTTGGGGAAGGCTCGTTGGCGACGGGCTCCGATTCCTCAAGAACAGCGAAGGGTTCCTGGTGGAAGCCTTCACAAGTGGCGAGAAGATCATCGCCCGCCGGTGCCAGACCTGCCGCAACATCCAAATCTTCGAAGAAGGTCCCCCTCCCGGGCCATAGACTAGGTAACGTCGCCCTATGCAGTTGAACCTTCTGAAGAAGATCACCGGGCCCGTCAAGATCGCCGATCTTGACCGCGACACGATGAAGGAATTACAGAAGGCCCTGACCATTCTTGGTCATCCCCTGGGCATCATCGACGGTTGGATGGGGACCAAAACCGGCACCGCGTGGGAAGAGTTCAAATCCGAAAACGGCCAAGGGAGCCCCGAACTGATCGGCCCGAGCACCGTCGCTCTGCTTGCCACGAAGCTGGCCAAGATCGCCGACAAGCACACCTACGATTTCTCGACCAAGCAGGGCACCATCGAGGCGATCAAAGCCGAATGCCACGCCCAAGCCATCGGCCTCCCCGCCCAAATCGCCTACGTCCTCGCTACCGTCCAACACGAGACCGGCGATACTTATCGGCCCGTGACCGAGGCCAACTACCTGGGCGCGGCGGCCCAGAAAAAATATCTCAATTCAAAGCCGTATAAGCCTTACTACGGTCGCGGCTACGTCCAGCTCACATGGAGAGATAACTACAAAAAGTACGGCAACCTTCTCCACCTGGATCTCGTCGGTCAGCCTGACTTAGCCCTGGAGCCGAAGACGGCCCTTTTCATCCTCGTCCACGGCTTCAAAACAGGAACCTTCACCGGCAAGAAGATCACCGACTACATCAACGCAAACCACGTGGACTTCGTGACCGCCCGACGTTGCATCAACGGCCTCGACAAAGCGGACCACATTGCCAATCTCGCCCGGGCTCACCTCGACCGCTTAACCTAGTCAGGTACGTTTTTAACGTGGGCGAGGGAGGCATTGGTTACGGCTTCATGGCGGTGCTGGATTTGATCGCTTTTGCGGTCTCGCTTGCGCCCTTGATCCTGGTGTTCTCGATTCGCAAGTTACGAGAACAGGCGTGGACCTGGGCCGCCGCGAGCCTAATCACCGGACTTCTAGTCGTTCTCTTGGCGGTTCAAGTGAGATTGGTCTCCGGCTCCGCTGTGAATGGAGATCGGCTACTGTTCGCTGCCGCCGCCCTGTCGCTGGCTGCGGCTCGGCCCTTGTTCACCAAAAGCCACCACCCGCGCAATTGGCTTTACGGCCTTGCCCCCTTGGCGCTTGTCCTTCTGTTGAGCGTGAACCGTCGCGCGTATTGCGAACGGTCAGAGCAGCTATTTCAAGCAGTGACGAACAAGGATCCCGTCGTAGCGGGCCGACTTCTGGCCGCCGGAGCCGACCCGGACTGTTTCGAAGTGGGCCACTGCGCGATCGATGTCGCGATTCAAGGGAAGGACTGGGCCAACGTGACGCTCCTCGTGGAGAACGGCGTCACGGATCGCGAGTATTACCCCGGAAACCAAGGTCCACCTACTACGCGGACCGCGGAACTCGAAAGGTGCTACCACAGCGAATTGGCGTCTAGGATGCGGAGTAACACCGACGTGCCTTAAGGCATTCCGCAGATTCGCCTCAACTCCAAGCGTGAGCCGTAACTGGTAGAAAGGGCTATGGCCCTCCTGCACCACCAGTACCCCGTTGCCGCCATCTGGACCGGCGGGCGAGATGGAAGCGGGGAAGTCAAGATCGGCCCCAATTCAGTGCAACTTAAGGTCGCCCCCGAGTTCGGCGGCCCCGGTGGCGAGGCCAATCCCGAAGAGTTGCTCACCAGCGCCGTGGTGAGCTGTTACGCCATCACCCTCGGCATCGTGGCCAAGAACCGCCGCCTTCCCGTGCTCTTCATGAGCGTCGAGGCGATTGGCCATGTCGAGCAGGATGGCGTGAACTACACCTTCACTTCGATCACCCTCCGCCCCACCATTACCGTTGCCCCCGACGCTACCGACGAGCAGATTGCGATGGCGGAGGACACCGCCCACCGGGCGGAGCGGTATTGCATCATCACGAACGCGGTACGCGACAAGGTCGCGATCTCGGTGGAGCCGAGGGTTGTTCGGGGAAGCGTGAGCTAGCTTCTCTTTCTTCTCCTCAGCATCGCCGCGGCGCCAAGCCCGAGGGCGGCAAGAGAGGCCGGCTCCGGTACTGGAGCAACGTTCGGCGTCAGGAGCACCGGAGCGTAGTAGCCGCTTTGGCCAGTACCGAACCATCCACTTGCGAGAATCTGCCCCGAAGCGTTGATATCGATGGCTTCGGAGACCGTCCAGCCTTGGCCATTTGCGTCTAGCAGGCTCGTAAGGTCGACAAATGCACCGGATTGGGTCCAACTGAAGGCGCGGTCACCATCTTGGGTAGCGCGGGTGCCGACAACCACGCCCGAATCGTTGATCGCGGCTGCATTGGACGCAAAGGCTCCAAAGTTAATTTGCCCCACGGAGGGGCCGTAGAAATAGGCGTAACCCGGCTCGTCCCAATTGCCCGCATAATAGCCGACCGCCTCGCCCGAATTGTTAACGTCCACGGCGTAGCTCACTTTGTTTCCCGCCACGGAGGGAAGAATCTGCATCCCGTTTTCGCGCGTCCAAAGGAAAGAACTGATTCCTGCGGAGGTCCCGCCCCAACCCGCGACCATTCCGTGATCGTTAATCGAGTGCGCTGCACTGAAATAACCGGCCTCTAAACTCCCAAGACTTTCTCGACCATATAGGGAAAGAAGGCAAGCCGTCGGCGTCGTTCCGGAGATATCCTCAAAGGCGCCGACGGCTTCATCTCGATTGTTGATGCCAGAAACAAGGCTGCGATAGCCGCCGGTGGGCACGCCAAGACTGTGGACGCTGTTGTCGGCCGTCCAGAGCGTTGCCACTCGTCGGTCCGGAGTCGTGGTGTCGGAATAACCGGCGATGTTTCCAGCGTTGTTGATGGCAAGGGCATAGCCATTTGGCCCTCCAAGCGTTCCGAGCCCCTGCATACCTCCCGAGGCGGTGTAGCGGAAGGCCTGTTTCGTCTGGCCAAAGGCGCTGTAGGAGTAGCCGACCACATCGCCATGGTCGTTTAGGCCCCTAACGATGCTGTCTTGCATCCCCGGCAAGACGCCGATCTGGGTCACGGAGTAGGTCAAATCGAAGGCGAAGGACGAAGCGGCTAAGGCTGCCAAGGCGAGAGTTGAGATTGTTTTCATGGGATCAAGGAAGAGGGAAGAGGGAAGAGGGAAGAGGGAAGAGGGAAGAGGTGACCGCTATGGAAGCAGGCCGCCTCTCTTCTATTTTTTTAGGCTTTGCCTTTTCTCCGCAAAAGTGCCGCCGCGCCCAAGCCTAGGGCGGCGAACGATGCGGGCTCGGGCACGGGCGCCGCATTCGGCGTCAAGAGTACGGAACCGTAATAGTCGGCCCCGCCATTTTGGTAGTGGCCGAAAGCAAGGATCTGGCCGACGGAGTTGATGCTCGACGCGCTTAAAAGCGTCCATCCGGCGGCTCCGGCGCCGAGTTCGGTGTTCAGATCGGTGTAGCCAAGGCCGAGCTGCCACGTAACCGCCCGGTAGTGGGAAGTGTCACCCGAATAGCCCACGGCTACACCCCCATCGTTGATGGCGTTTACCCGGGCATCGAGATCTCCGTTCAGAGTTCCCATGCTCATAAGGCCGCCGGTGGCGGTGTAGTAGAACGCGTTTAAATTTCCCCCGTTAAGGGAGTAGGAATTGCCGACGATTTCTCCCTGATTGTTGACGTCCGCGGCGATGCTGTACTCATCGCCGCCAAGACTCGGCAAAGCAGACATTCCGTCGCCCCGTGTCCAGACGAACGACTGGATCCCGGTCGCGGTGCTGGACTGTCCGACCACCATTCCATGGTCGTTGATCGCGTTGGCCGAGCTATTCATCCCTCCCGGGAGGGTGCCAAGGCTTTCGCGGGCGAACCCGTAGGACAGCAGGCAAGCCGTACTGAACCCGCCCGGCCCAGTGGAAAATCCCACTGCCTCGTCCCGGTTATTGATGGCTACCGCGAAGCTGCCCACGTCTCCATCGGGAATCCCCAGACTGTGAGGAGCGCCGTCCGGGGACCAGAGGGTGCCGAGAAGGGTTTGGGCAGGGTTGCGAGAAGCGCCTACGATGTTGCCGGCGTTGTTGATCCCTCTCGCAAAGGCGTCGCCGTCTCCCAGGCCGCCTAGGCTCTCGAACCCGCCGCCAACGGTCCACCGGAATGCCGTGCTCGTCGCACCAGGAGCGGAGCTGTCCGCGGTCCCGACCACGACCCCGGAGTCGTTGAGATCGTAAACGTCCAGGAACTCCTGACCAGGGAAGTTCCCGATCGAGTTCAGAGAGTAAGTCGTGCCTGCAAAAGCCGCGAGGGAGAGTGAAGTGAGAGCAAGGGTAAGGATGATTTTCATGTCATTCCGAGATTTGAGAGCGCGGAGGGGCAGAAAAAGACAACAGGGAAGCGGTTTTCCCTCTTGCTGATTGGCTTTTCCTTAACTCCGCAAAAGCGGGGGCCGCCCTTCCTCATTTGGAACGAGGAAAAAGGCCGAGGATTGAGGGCAGGAGCGTTCTAGATGTCCAGCCGCGACCGGTGTCTAACCCTTCTTCCGGCGTCGCAGCAGGGCCATCGCGCCGAGCCCCAGGGCGCATATGGAAGCTGGTTCGGGAACCGGAGACGCGTGCGGGGTTAGGAGAATGGATCCAGAGGAATAGTGTCCCTGCCCATGGTCGTAATATCCATAAGCCAGAATCTGGCCGGAGGAATTGACATTCACCGCCTTGTTAATGTTCCAGTTCTGGCCGCTGGCATCCAGTTCAGTATTGAGGTCGATGTATCCGCCTTCAGCCGTCCAAGCGAAGGCGCGCTGAATACCGGCCACGTTGGCCGATTGCCCGACCACCATTCCGTCGTCGTTGATCGCAATTCCGTTGGTGTAGTTATCCTGGCCCATCGACCCCATCGTAATAAGGCCAGCGGTAGAATTGTAAAGGAACGGCTGGTTAAAAATGCCTGAAGCGGAAAAATTGCCCAGGATCATGCCGGAATTATTGACATCCTCCCCGGTGGAGTAGTTCGACCCAAAGAATTTCGGGAGTGCGACCATTCCCTCTCCACGCGTCCAAGCAAACGCCCGACTTACGCCCCCATTGTTTGAGGAACCCACAACCATTCCATGGTCATTAATGGAGGTTGCGTAGCTGAATACGTCACCGGGAAGTGTGCCAAGACTCTCGCGAGCGAAGCCGTAGGTAAGAATGCAGGCTAACCTCTGCGAATTCGAATCTCTAAACTGGCCTACCGCTTCATCACGATTATTGATTGCGGACACATAACTCTCCGATCCTCCGTTCGGAATGCCTAAGGAATGGGGAGCGTTGTCGGGCGACCAAAGCGTGGCAACGTTTCCCGAATTCGGCGCGACGACCGAAACGCCAACAATATTTCCGGAGTTGTTAATGCCTGCGCCCCCACTATTGGACCCATTGATGCCTGGTAGGACTTGGAGCAATCCGCCCCCTGCCCAACGAATACCTTGAGAAGAGTGGTTTGTTGGGTTCTCGACGTATCCTGCCACCTCCCCATGATCGTTAAGGCCGTAAACGTTCGTGTAATTCGTTGCAGAATTGAAATCGCCGATCAGAGCCACCGAGTACGTCGTTCCACCGAGGGCGGCGGCTGCTGAAGCCACGGCGGCGAGAGAGAAAAGAGTCTTCATGCTTAACCAAAGGCTCCGATCGGAGAGTTTTTCAATCCGCGCGATTGAGCTGCTCTTGTTGCGGAACGACGGAGAACTTACCGGCCGCCTGAGCTTAAAACATCCCTTTTTGAAGTGTCAAAGCATTTGACACGCTATTTGACACGGTCGTTGACACGGTAGGAGGTTAGGAGCTTGGTTTTGGATTTTGGATAAGGGCATCCTTACCTCTGGAGAAACTCCCTAACTCCCTAACTCCCTACTCTTCTTCGACTTCTCGGCGCGCCCGCGCCGCGATCTCTTCGATCAGCAACTCGTAGGGCACTTCCATCCCGTTCCTGGTCCACCCGACCGGGACCTTCACGCGCCCGGCGACGAGGTGAGCGAAGGGTTTGATGATCACTTTGCCCTTGTCGAGGACCAAAACCGCCCGGTCTCCGTCCATCCGAACCGCTTTGATCGCCTGATAAGCGACCGACTCGATCTTGCCCCCTTTGACAAGGTCCACTCGATCCGGCAACAACACATACTCCGTTGCCCCGGCCTGCCGGCTCAATGCCTCGGCATAGGCGCCGCGTCCAAAATCCACCAGCGCCCCCGCCGCCGTCTTCAGATTCTCTCCGATCCCCTTCTGATCGACACCGGTCTGGCGAATCACGCTCTTTCCGCGCTCTCCCGCCGTCTTTCGAATGTTATCGGCCCCCGTCTGCAGCCAACGCAAGGCCTCGCCGGGACGGTAACGAACGGTTTCCACGCCAGGTAAGACGCCGCGGAACGTCAGATGGATGCAAGGTCCCAGTCACGAAAGCCCCCTCTCCAAGTGGTTCGTCTTGGAGAGGGGGTTGGGGGAGAGGTTCCGGAAGCCTTTGGAAAGACTCTATTCCCAATCAAGCCACCAACTCAGCGATCCCAAGAAAGGAACCGCTCCCCCGCCCATGGCGTATCCTAACCACGATGAAGCGTTTCGCGCTCCTCGCCACTGCGGCCGGTCTCGCCGCCCTTTCCTTTGGTCAGGAGGCGAATCCCAAACTGGTGAAGTCCATCGGCAAGCCGATCTCCCAGTTCTCCATCGTCACCACCACCGGGCAGAAGTTCTCCACCGCCAATCTGAAAGGCAAGGTCGTCCTCCTCGACTTCTGGGCCACCTGGTGCGGACCGTGCAAGGTCGCCAGCCACTCCATGGAGAAGCTGCACCAGAACTACGGCGCGAAAGGCCTCACCGTCATCGCACCGGATATGAACGAGTTCGGCGTCAAAGGCGTGGCCGCCAAATATAAGAAGCAGCAGGGCTATACCTTCCACTTCACCGAGGACAACTCGAAGCTCGCCGGTCAACTCGGCATCGTCTCCGTCCCCGCGATCATCCTGGTGGATAAGAAAGGCATCATCCGCGGCGTCTGGTCCAACCTTCCGACGGGCGGGCCTGAGCAGCTCTATAGCCAGATCGAAGCCAAACTCAAGCCGTTGCTGGGCGGTTAGAGCATCGCGATATCATGGCGCGAAGCGGTAGCCGCCGGTGATCGTACCGGCGCGGCTGCCAATCGATCACCGGTGTTTTGGGGATCTGTCTGCCGGCACGATCCCGCCGACTACCCGCTTCGCGGCCCTATCCGACCGCCCAAAGACCCAACGACCGGTTCACCATAGCGTAGAGTAGAACCCATGAGCCTCGTACCCGTCTCGAAGAAGATCCCCGCTGGCATCTGCGGCATCCTCCTCGGTCAGTTTGGCGTCCATAAGTTCATCATGGGCTTCCCCCGCGCCGGGCTCGTCATGCTCGGAGTGACCATCGTAGGCTACGCCTTGGCCTGCATCCACGTCGGCGTTTGGCTGATCGCGGCGATGCACATCATCGGTTTCATCGAAGGCATCATCTACCTCGCGAAAAACGACACCGACTTCTACCGGGACTACGTTATCTACAAGAAAGAGTGGATGTAGTTTAGTGCTGTTTGCATAAAAATATAGCGCGCATCCGAGATTTCACCGAGAAAGCCTCGGTGAAACTGCAATCTTAGGGCCGTAATGCCGCCAATGCTTCGGCCTCTCGCTCCCGCGAAAGGCCGAAGTTGTACTTCTCCGGCAGCCCCACCGCCCGAACCCAAGCCGCCGTATCTGCCGTTGTCTCCGAAAGCGGCCGCCGCTTCAGCCCCGCCGTCACCGCCGCCTGCGGGATCATCCGCATGAGCGGGCTGTTCTTGTAAGCCAACGGCAACTCCCAACCGAGCCGAAGCCCAAACTCCTCGATCGCCTCCGGCGCCACGTTGACCGGCTTCGCCTCCGGGTTTAGTGCCTGACAAGCGGCGATGGCCGCCCCAAAAGTCGAGTCCTCTCCGACCGCGTCAAAGATCCCAGAGAGATCCTTCTCGAGCAACGTCACGATAAACTCGCCCAGATCTCGTGCGTCGATCTGCTGGAGCGGCCAAGAGGCCGCGTCCGGAATCAGAATTTCGCCGCCTTCCAAGAAGTGCCCGACCCAATAAGGAAACCGATTGGTCGGATCGTAGGGCCCATAGACCAGCCCCGGACGAACGATTGTCGTCCGGTCGCCCCAAACTGCCCGAACCGCCCGCTCACACTCCACCTTCAGCGGCCCATAGGTCTCGCCGGTGATCTCCTCCGTTCCCACCGGAGTCTCGACCGCCTTCTCCCGCAGCCCACCCTCTTCCGTCTCTTCGTACACCGAAATGGTGGAGACGAACAGATAGCGCTCGGCTGCCCCAAACAACGCTTCTGCGGAGGCTCCGACGACCCGCGGCACATACCCGCAGGCATCCACCACCGCGTCCCACTTCCGACCCGCCAGCGCCTCCAGCCCACCGTCGCGATCCCCTAGAACCTCGTCCGCCCCTGGCACGATCCCGGTCCCTTTCGATCCTCGGTGGAACAGGGTCACCTGGTGCCCCTTCGCCATCGCCGCTTCGGCCACGCCGCGCCCCACGAAAACGGTGCCACCAAGGATGAGGATGTTCATGGCGATGAGTGTAACGAATTGTCGAGATTGCTCGTTGATACGGCATGCTTCCGTTCCTCGTCCAAGACTGGACCGCCTACGGCCGCGATCCCGGCGGTACGAGGTTCGTCCCGCACTGCGCCATCACCAAAGCGAACGTCAGCCAACTCAAACCCGCCTGGACCTTTCGCACCGGCGACCTAAGCAACGGTTCCGAAGGCCCCAGTTCCGCTTTCGAGTGCACCCCGATCCTCGTTGACGGCACGCTCCTCGTCGTCTCTCCCTTCAACCAAGTCTTCGCCCTCGACCCCGACACGGGGGACCGGAAGTGGAGCTACGACCCCAAGATCGCCCGGAAACGGCCCCAGGCGGTCATGCAACTTGTCTGCCGAGGCGTCTCCGCCTGGCAAGACCCGGCGACCAAAAAGAGCCGCGTTTTCGTCGCAACCAACGACGCTCGCCTCATCGCCCTCGACTTAACCACCGGACGCCCCGTTTCCACTTTCGGCAAAGCCGGAACGATCGATCTCCGCAAAGGCATTGCCGATGGCCGGACCAGCTACGGCGAGACCTCACCGCCCTGCATCATCGGCTCCAAAGTCGTAGTCGGCTCCTGCATCGCCGACGATTTCTCCGTCAACATGCCCCCCGGCACCATCCGAGCCTTCGATGCCCGCACCGGAAAACTCTCTTGGTCCTGGCGGCCCTACAATGGCGGCGCAGCGAACGCATGGGCTCCCATCTCCGCCAATCCCAAAACCGGCATGGTCTTCGTCCCCACCGGTAGTCCCAGCCCCGACGTCTATGGCGGACTTCGGCCGGGCAACAACGCCGACGCCGACTCGATCACCGCCCTGCGCGCCTCGGACGGGAAGAAGATTTGGAGCTTCCAAGTCGTCCGCCACGACCTCTGGAACTACGACATCCCGGCCCAGCCGATCCTGACCGAAGTTAACGGCCGAGCCGTGGTGGTTGCCCTTACCAAAATGGGCCACATCTTCGTCCTCGACCAGGTCACCGGAAAACCCGTCTTCGGCGTGGAGGAACGAAAGGTCCCCGCCAGCGACGTACCGGGCGAGAAGGCCAGCGCTCTTCAACCTTTCCCCCTCCGGCCAAAGCCGATGTCCGACACCCCCTTTGTGCCCTGGGGCCTCGACGAAACCAGCCGTCGCCGGGTCGCCGCGCGAACAAAGCAACTGCGAAACGAAGGCATCTTCACCCCGCCTTCTCTCAAAGGCACCCTCATCTTCCCGGGCTTCATCGGCGGTTCCAACTGGTCCGGCGGCAGCGTAAACCCCGAAACCGACACGCTCTTCGTCAACTCCAACTCGTTCGCCGGCATCGCCACCCTCATTCCTCGGGTGGAAGCCAAGGGCCTACGTGGAGTTGCCGCGCAACGCGGTACGCCTTACGCGACAAAGCTGGAATCATTCTTTGGCGGCGCAGGTCTGCCCGCCAATGCGCCACCCTGGGGTCAACTCCACGCCTACGACCTCCGCACCGGTGCCCTCCGGTGGGAAGTCCCGCTTGGTGTGCATTCCGCCCTGAGGAACAATTCCGACGCTAAAAAGTGGGGAAGCCCCAACCTCGGAGGCTCCTTCGCCACCGACACCGGCCTTGTCTTCATCGCCGCCGCCATGGACAACACCCTTCGTGCCTTCGATGCCCGCGACGGTTCGGTCCTTTGGTCGGCGCCGCTTCCCGCAGGTGGTCAGGCCACCCCGATGACCTACCGCTCACCGAAGACGGGCAAGACGTACGTGGTCCAGTGCGCCGGTGGGCATCACGGTTTGGGGACCAAGGAAGGGGATTTTGTGGTGGCTTTCAAGTTGTAGACATCCTATGTGGACTGCGCTAATTTATTAGCGCTTTAGTCAGGAGATTTATCTCCGCAGGTACTACCTTAAGTACTAGTCACGCCGATAAATCGGCTGAGAACAACGCGATGAAGCGGCGCACTCCACACATGCCTGCAACCGCGGGAAGGGGCTCGCGCGCCACAATAGAGGGGTGAAGTTTCCCGTCTCCATGCTCCACGACTTCGTTCGCACGTCCCTCTCCGCCGAGGAGTTGGGCGATCTGCTGACGATGGCCGGTTTTGAGCTGGAGGGGATCGAAGAAGTCGATGGCGAACCGGTGCTGGACATCAAGGTGATGAGCAACCGCGGCGACGGCCTCTCCGTCTTCGGCCTCGCTCGCGAAGTCCTCGCCAAAGACGGCGCCAGCGAGCCGACTGACCTCTACACCCGCGCCGCCGCCCGCTTCTACGACCTCGGCGTCGATGGCCCGGCTAACCCCGCCTCCGTCGCCATCGAGACCACCGACTGCGCCCGTTACGCCTGCCGTCTCTACACGGACGTGGCCAACGGCGAAGCGCCGGCATGGATCCGAGAGCGCCTCACCCGCGCCGGAATGCGGAGCATCTCGCTTCTTGTCGACCTCACGAACTACGTGATGCTGGAGCTCGGCCAGCCGCTCCACGCCTTCGACTACGACAAGTTGGCCGGCGGCCGCGTCGTCGTCCGCAAGGCGAAAGAAGGCGAGACGCTCACCACTTTGGATGGCAAGGAACACGTCCTCCGCAGCGACCAGATGATGATCTGCGACGCCGAGAAGCCGATCGCCGCCGCCGGAATCATGGGCGGCGAAGCGACCGAAGTCGACGCCACCACCACCCGCGTCCTCCTCGAATCGGCATCCTTCCTCAACACCAGCGTCCGCCGCACCCGCAAGCAGCTCGGTCTCTCGACCGAAGCCAGCTACCGGTTCGAGCGCAGCGTCGACCCCGAAGGCGTCGTCGCCGCCATCCTCCGCTTCGGCGAACTCCTGGGCGCCACCGGATCGGCCGTCGTCGATGAGTTCCCTGGCCAAGGCGCCCGCGACCCGCTGACTCTCCGCCCCGCCCGCGTCCGCCAACTCCTCGGCATGGATGTCTCGGACGAAGAAGCCGAAACCCACCTGCGCCGCCTCGGGATGGACGTCACTCCGCAAGACGGAGCCATCAGCGTCGTCCCACCCTCCTGGCGCCCCGACATCGTCCGCGAGGAAGATCTCGTCGAGGAGGTCGGCCGCGTCCACGGCTACGACAAGATTCCCGAGACGCCGGTGAAGGGCACGGCCATGGTTGGCGGCCCGCAAGGCCTGCTCCTCCTGGAAGACCGGCTCCGTGAAGCTATCCTTCGCCTCGGCTACACCCAGACTGTCTCCCACTCCCTGCGCGACCTCCACCCGCTCGACTCGCCAAGCGAGCGCACCGGTCCCCGCAACCCCGGCTCCCCCGAGGCCGCTTACCTCCGCAACTCCATGCTCCCTAGCCTCGCCGAGGCGGCGGTGCGCAATGGTGGCAAGGACCTGCGCCTGTTCGAGATGGGGCGCGCTTTCGATCCGCAAGAGAACCGCCACCTCGGTCTGCTCTCCACCGACGGCGCCGGTTTCTTCGGCCTGAAGGGTGACCTCATTGCCGCCGCCCAATCGGTCGGCGTTACCCTCACGGTACGAGCTGAGGGCACCGACCCTCGCTTCCACCCCGGCCGCTTCGCGACCCTCATCGCCGGTTCAAACGAGGTTGGCTTCATCGGCCAGATCCACCCCGAAATCGCCCAACTCGCCGGCCTGCCCGAAGACGCGGTGGCGGCCGAGATCGACATCGAGTGCCTGCTGTCCGAAGCCTCACCCGAGCGAAAGCTTAAACCGGTCAGCCGTAATCCAGCGAACCCGCGCGACATCGCCATCCTCATCGACCGAGGCGTGCCCTACGAGAAGATCGAGCAGGCGGTGGAAACTTCGGGTGGCGATCTGCTGGAGAAGCAGCGGCTGGTCGAGGTCTACACCGGCACGGGGATCCCCGAGGATAAGCACTCGCTCACGATCCGCCTCCAGTTCCGAAAACTCGGCGGCAACCTTACGGATGAGGAAGCGAACCAGGCGCGGGATGCCGTCGTAACGGCGCTTGCCGACCTGGGGGGCGCCATGCGATAGCCGTCTGGCGAATCGCAACGAGACCCAATCCGACCACAAAGGCCGATCGCAACGCCATCGGCCAGTAGTGGTAATGCTCGAACAACTTAAACCAAGCCATCGGCAGAAATGCGACCGACGCGCCGACCCAGCCGAACAGAACTAAGGCCGCCTCCTTCCTCGCTTGGAAGTAGCTGTTGGCATAGATCAAGGTGTCGGCGAACGGGGCGTAAGGTCCGCTGGAATCGAAGCTCAGCAGGATCAAAGGGCCGTTCCCGAGAATCGCCGCGAGGCTAAAGATCTTGGCCAGGGGGGGGAAGACGTACTCCATCTCCGCCCAGAAAGCCGTCCTCGTCGAACTGTACTGCTGATGCTGATAGGACGAGACGGTGTGCGGCAGTAACCCCCACCGCAGACCCATATACAAGGGGATCAACGAGAAAAACGCGGCATGAAGGGCCCAATGCGGACGCGCTCCGGTGAGGCGGAAGCCCAACGCCACCACGAGCAACACCGGCGGCACCATGACCCCTTGCTCATAGGAGCCGATCGCCAAAACTGTCCCGAAAAACGCGACGACCGCCCAGGGCCAGGCAATCGCTTTCTTTGCGGCTTCCGGCGCCTGCGTGCTTCGGGTTGCGGGGGGAGTCTCCGGAGTGATCGCCGCGGCTTCAGCCGGTGCTCTTCGGAGACGCTCATACCGGGCATAAGCGGCAATCGCGATCAACGCAAAGACGGTCATCGTCGAGGCCGTCCGCCCCGGGATCCAGTCGATCATGCGGAAGGCCAGCGTTCGAATCGGAAGCAACTCGGCCGAGAGCGTAAGCAGGATAAGAAAGGCGGGGATATAGCTTTTCCAAGCCTTACGGTGGCGCCAGATGCCCACGAAAAGCGTCAGCCAAGCAAGCCGCCCGACCCAGACCGACATCGACCCCACGGGGCTAGACGGCCCGAGATGCCAGATCGCGAACAACGCCGCCCCTGCCGCGGACGGCCAAGGCCGGTCCGTCACTTCGCGCAATGCCCAGAAGAGCAGCAGCACGCAGGCGAAGCAAAGCAGAGCATTCGTGAGCCCATATCCCGCCGCATTGCTCCCCCAAACCGCACTGTCAAACTCGAAGACCAGGGAGGAGATGGGCCGGTAGAAGTGGTTCGCAATCGGCCAGTCGCCCCGAAACCACTTCAGTGGATCGTGCGCCAGCCTGATCGCGGCGAGAATGCCCTTGGTATCCGAGTCGTCCAGCAGTGCGGCGGACTTGTTCCAGGCGAACAGAATCGGCAGCGCCGCCACAAAAGCCACCAGAAAGGCGCCGCCCCAACGTTTCACTCCTTATTGTAGTAGTGCCGGCTTCCAGCCGGCATCTCCCAATGTCCCCCCGGCATCCTGCCGGGGCAAAGTCTGACAAAAAACGGAGGGAACCATCTTCTAGCTGCCCCCCTAATCATTAGAGGATGGAATATACACATCTCGGTCGCACCGGACTACGGGTCAGCCGAATTTGTCTTGGCACCATGAACTTCGGCCCGAAGACCACGGAGCCGGATAGCTACGCGATCATGGACCGTGCCCTCGATGAGGGAATCAATTTCTTCGACACCGCCGATGTCTATGGCTGGAAAAAGGGCGAAGGCATCACCGAGCAGATCATCGGCCGCTGGATCGCCCAAGGCGGCGGACGGCGCGAGAAGGTGGTCCTCGCCACCAAGGTCTACGGCGATATGGGCGACTGGCCCAACGAGTCGCGCCTGAGCGCCCTCCACATCCGCCGCGCCTGTGAAGCCTCGCTCAAGCGGCTGCAGACTGACTACATCGACCTGTATCAGATGCACCACATTTACCGAGAAGCTCCGTGGGAGGAGATCTGGCAGGCGTTTGAGGTCCTCGTCCAGCAGGGCAAGGTGCTCTACGCCGGTTCGTCCAACTTCGCGGGTTGGCACATCGCCAAAGCCAACGAAGCCGCCAAGAGCCGTAATTTCCTCGGCCTGGTCAGCGAGCAGTCGCACTATAACCTCCGCGTCCGAAAGCCCGAACTGGAGGTTCTCCCCGCCTGCCAAGACTACGGCCTCGCCGTCATCCCCTGGAGCCCTGTCGCCGGCGGTGCCCTCGCGGGCAAGCCGCAAGACCCGGACGGCCGCCGCTCCGACGCCGAGTACGCGAAGGACGCCGAGCGGCTCGACAAGTGGGTCGCCCTCTGCAAAGAGCTCGGCGAAGAGCCCGCCGACGTCGCCATCGCCTGGCTCCTCCACCAGCCCGCCGTCACCGCGCCCATCGTCGGCCCGCGCACGATGGCTCAGCTCGAAGGTGGCGTTAAGGCCGTCGGCATCAAGCTGGACGGCGACACATTGAAGAAGATCGACACCATCTTCCCGGGCCACAAGACGGCCCCCGAAGACTACGCCTGGTAAGTCAGCCTTTCTTAAAGGTCCGAATGGCCGCCTCGAGCACTTTGAGCGAGGCGGCATGTTTCGAAATCTTATTTGAGATGACCAACTAGTTGGTCATAATGAAGATATGAAACGGGTCAATATCGCCGACGCTAAGGCCCACCTGTCCGAGTACATGCGCGACGTGAAGCGGGGTGAGACCATCATCATCTGCGAGCGGAACGTCCCGATCGCGGAGATGAAGGCCTACGACCCGGCTCAGGAAGTGCCGCGGAAGCGCATCTTTGGTCGATGGGATGGGATGGTCGAGATCGACGATTCTGTTTTTGCGCCCATGACCGATGAAGAAGTCGCGGAATTTGAGGATGCGCCGACCAATCCCTTGAACTGGAATTGAGGCTCCTTCTCGATACGCAAGTGGTGATTTGGCTTGGTGTCAATTCGAGCAAAGTCCCATCGTCGATCCTGCAAACCCTCGGTGACCCGCAGAACGACCTGTATGTAAGCAGTATTTCGGTTTGGGAGATCGCGGCCAAGTACGCCCTCCGGAAACTTCCCATTCCGGTGCCACCCGCCACCTTTGTGGAGCGGATCCTGGTTGACTTCATCGCAAAGCCGCTGGCATTTGAAACGCGGCACGCAGAACTGGTGGTCGATCTGCCGCTGCTGCACCGTGACCCATTCGACCGAATGCTGATATGCCAGGCATTAGATGAGGGAATGACGCTTGTAACGGCGGACGCAGAGATTCGCCGTTACAACGTCCCAACCCTCTGGTAGCCCTACTTCAGCAGCACCGTATTCACGCTCATCGCCGGCAGCGTCAGACTCGCCGCCTTCCCGCTCACCGTCCCCAAGTTCGCCGCGACCAAATGCGGGTTGATCCCGGCGAGCGAATAGGCCTTGATGGACTTCAGCTTCGCATCCACATTCACCACCACCGTCGTCGCATCCGTCGCCTTGTTGATCAGCACCACGACGTACCCTCCCCCGCTTGCCGCCTTACTGGCGTAGGCGGTCACATCCGCAACACGCGAACTGGTCGTGACCAATCCGGCATCCCCAAACCGGGCGCCCTTGCCGTCGTAGTTCCGAAAAGCGTCGAACGCCGCGTGGATAAACGAGTTGTCGCCGCTCAAAGGCCAGAGACAAGCGGCGAACACGCCCTCCCGGCCAAAGATCCCTAACGCGTCCGCCTGCGCGATCGCCCCTGAAATGTGGTTCGAACCGCCGTAGTTGTATTCGGTAAACGCCAACTTTGTCCCGGGATAGTGAGCGGCGATCTGGCTCTTCACCGCCGGAATCAACCGGATCGGGCCGTTGGTCACGTACTGCGTGATCCAACTATCTTCTGTATAGGCCGAATCCCAAAGTGAGCGCGGCGCCTGCACCCTTGCGGCGACGCTGGCCGGGGATGTGTCGTTGCCGGTGATCCGCTCTCCGCCGCCCTGCGCTTCCGAATACCAGTGAAGATCCAGCACGTCCAGCAGCCGCTTGCCCGCATGCTTCTCCGCCAACTTCATCGAGTCCAGATAGTAGTTGATGAAATCGCGCCCTTGGGCGTCCGGCGCGTCCTGGAGCGACTTGTAGCCGGTGAATCCGTAACTGACAAACCCGAAGATCACGGCTTTCGACGCCACCGCCTTAATCGCCGAAGCGAGATTCGTCGACTTGTCGACCATCTCTGCATAGCTGGCTTTCTCGGGATGAATCCGCGAATGGGTGAATGCCCACAGGTCTGGTTCGTTATCCAGCGAGTAGAAGATCGGCGTGGAGGAGGAGCGGCTCTTGAAACTCTTCTCCAGCCAACTCACGAACTCGTCCTGGTAGACGTAGCCGTCGCTTAGGTTGGGCGGAAAAACAAATTTCGTTCCCTTACGCGGCTTCGAGATGCGAAACCGAACGTTCAAGTAATCCGCTGTCTGATTGACGTCGCCGCCCCCGTTCTTGTCCGCCGCCACGTAGCCCGCCATCGGGATGGTCACAATCGTCCCTTTCCCGGCCTTCAAAGTCGCCGCGGTGGCCGCGCGAGGCACCTCGCCTGCGGTCGTGCCGCCGCCCAGGAAGTTGTCGTTCTGGTTATACCAATCGCTCCCTGCGTTGCTGGCATTGTTTTCCCAGTTGTAGGCGGTCATCCGGTTGCCGCCTTGGCGGCCGAGGGTGAGGTATTTGCCGCTGGCCGCCCAATCGCCTTCGTTGGTTCCGTAGATATAGGGCGAGACGGCGGTGGTCGGTCCGGAGGTCTTGACGGTGACCGTCACGTCGCCGGCTGGAAGCAGCATTGCATTCAGCACATAAAGCATTCCTCTACTATAGCGGGAGTCGAAAGCTTAGATTCATAAAAGCTTAGAAATTTCGAATTCATTTTTATAGAGTCACCATTGTAAATTGGTGAGGGGAGCTTCATCGCTCACCCGGAAAACAATATGAAAACGCGACTCGTAATCGTTCTTATGGCTCTCGCCAGCTTGGCGGTCATCGCTCCCGCCCAGGGCACCAAGAAGCCCGCTGCCCCGGCCAAGAAGCCGGCGGTTGCCGCGAAGCCCGCCGTGAAAAAGGCGGTCGCCACAAAGAAGTCCGCTGTGAAGAAGGCCACTAAGCCCGCCAGCAAGATGGCTCCGATGAAGAAGAAGAGCTAAGAAGGGAAGAAGTAAAAGGAAAGAAGGAAGAGGAGGCTGGTGCCCCTTCTTCCCTCTTTCTTATTCCCTTTCCCTTCCCTTACTTCCGTCGTCGGCGAAGCAATGCCACCGCGCCGAGGCCGAGGGCGGCCCAGGTACCGGGCTCCGGAACGGCCGCGGGGACCCAACCGCCGAACTTGTAGGAGGCGTTGTTGCCCCAGTGCAGTTCGGTACCGGTGAAGGTCGCCGTCTGAGCGATCAGGTTTCCGTTGATCCGCTTCGTCGACAGGACGTCGGCAAACGGAGCGAGGATGCTGCCGCTGAACTCGTCGTTTCCGCCCACCGAGAAGCTGAAAGCCGTGCCCAGGTTGTAAAGGATGCGATCCTTGGTGTTGGTGGCGTTCTTGATGCCCCAGTTGATGGTTCCGCCGCCCGTCACGTTCACGAGAACGGTGCTGGTGCTCGGGATGTTGCCCCAGTTCAGGTTCAGGCTGCCGCCCGCTACCAGAGACTTGTCGATGTTGAAAACATAGACGCTCTGGCCCGCGATGCCGGCGAGAGGGGTGAACGAGCTCAGGTTGATGTTGAGGTTGTTCTGGTCTCCGTAGCCAACGGCTACGCCCGCGTGGTTCTTAACCTGGAACTTGTTCTGATCGTTCTGGTTGCTTGGGGTGTACGCTTCGATCGAGTTGCCGAAGTTCGTGCCAAGCGCGCTGATCAGGCTCGACTGGGTCGCCGAGTAAGCCTTCTGGTCCGTGAAGAGGCTCGCCGCCACGGCCGGACCGTTCAGGTTGAACGCATTGTTCTGGCTGGGGCCTGCTCCACCGCTCAGGTTGGTATAGGCGCCGTGAATGTTGAGCGTCGATGAGTTGTGGAGATCGTAGTGGGAGTTCGTCTTGAAGTTCCCGCCGACGTAGCCGTTCCCCCATTCGAGGTGGGCATCGCCGTTGGCGATGAAGTCGCCGCCAACGAGGAGGGTGGCGTTGGTCAGGGCGCCGACCGTCGGGCCGTTGATGTGGAAGATGTCGGTGTTGTGGCCGGCGTTAACCGTATAGTTTCCGCCAACCGCTACCGGACCTTCGCTCTCGTTGCCGTTGAACGTGGAGTTGCCGAAGATGAATGCGTTGTAGTCTCGGGCTAGACCGAGATCGGCGGCAGAGGCGGCGAAAGGAATGGCCGCGAGAGAGATCAGTGCGAGGATTCGAGTGTTGTACATGTTGCTGGGGCTTGAAACAAACTAAGGAAAGAAAATTTGGCCCCACAGGTGGGGCCTCCTTAAGTTATGGGTTCTTCATCAACGCTTGCGGCGTCGCAGCATTGCTAAGGCACCTAGACCTAGCGCGGCCCAGGTACCGGGCTCCGGAACCGCGCTCGGCAGATTGCCGGTGAAGTTGTACGAGTTGATCTGATAGCCGCCCGAGAACGACTTTGCGATCAGTTGGCCGTCGAGGTTCGAAAACAGCGTGTTGAACGCGGCGTTCGGAGCGAGCAGCGAACCATTGATGCCGACGCCAGATGCGGTGATCGACGTCAGCGTCGGAGCGTTGAACACGACGTGCTCTTTCGCGACGCCGTTCAACGCGATCCCGAAGTTCGAGAGTCCGAGATTGTGGCCGTTATCGTCGACGATGTTAATAAGCACCGTGGAGGATGCAGGAGCGTTAACGATAAAGGAGTCGCAGTCGCTCAACTTAGCGGCGGAAACGTTGAAGACATTCAACGTGTTGGACGCGCCCGTGAGCTGGAATTGCCACTTACTGAAGTGGTTCACGACCGACGTTCCGGTCTCAGCGAGCCCTCCAAGGTAAGTGGACAGGCCGGTGTACTGCGTCTTCAAAGGGTTGAAGATCGAAGCGATCGCAGGATCGTGAATCCTGCTCCCGCCGTTCACCGTCGGGTTAAAGGCGTCTTGGAAGGTTCCCGTGCCGGCGTAGCGGAGATTGCCGTTGTTCACGCTGCCGCTACCAACCCAGGTCACATTTCCGCCCACCACCATCGCGTCGCCGCCACTTGGAGCGAGCTTGACGCCAACCGTGTAACCAGACGAAGTAAAGTTCCCGCCGACCGCGAGACTGCCTTCGGTATCCGTGAATGAGGAGTTGAAATCGCCAAAGACAAGGGCGTTATAAGAGCCTAAGCCGACCGCCGATGCTGCAAAAGGGACAGCCAGAAGGGCTGCCATCGAAAGGGTCCGGATAAATTGCATGGAAGTAACTAAGAGTAGGGCCCGTCTCGGTCGCACGGAGCCACCGTCGGGTTAGTCGTCTGAAAGTTTCCGAAAAGTTGGTTAGGTCCTAATCCCAAATTAAACGGGAAATTCCCTGTCCTTAAGATAGCCTAGGCCACACCATATTTCGATACAGAAATGTTAAATTCATGTATTTTTTAAGGACAAACCCACTTAAGTACCGGGCCGGAGGATGAAAAGAATCGTCATTTTTCGCGGTCGGGGGTCCAAAGTTGCGCTATCTGTCGTAATTTCACCAGGTGGCTTCGCTTTTAACGGAAAGTGAGCCACGATGGGGCGGGGGAAGGTACATGTTCCGTATTGTCCAGGTCAACCGAAGCGAATCGACGTGCTCCGAGTTTGTACTGCTACAGAACCAGGGAAACATGCGTGCGCCATTGCGCGGCTTGACCCTGATGAGCGACTGTGCGGTGGAAACCGGTGATCTGGGCTTGGCCCATGTCTTCACCGAAAACGAACAGGTGCCGCCGGGCGCCTTCGTCCTGCTCCACACCGGCGCGGGCACCGCGAGCATCACGCGCTGCAAGGACGGCATCATCTACCGCGCCTACATGAACCGGCCCGAATGCGTCTGGTCGCCTTGTCCCGGAGCGATTCATGTGATGGCCCCCCACCACACCTACGTCGATCGACGGCAGACGCGCAGCAATTTCCAAGCGGTCGAAGATTTGGCTTTTGCGTCGGCACGGTAGATCATTGATGTAGCGACGGCGCCCCCGTCGCCGATCCGCTGACCATGCCGCCTCGGCGACGAGGGCGTCGCCGCTACGCGCGATTACGCCACGTTGGCAATATTCATCGCCGCCTCAATGCCGCGTAGGAACAGGGCCTCGATCGCCTCTTCACACCGCTTGAGCGCACCCTCAATGTCCGCCCGCTCATCCGGATGAAACGGCCCGAGGACGTGGTCGATGGTTGCGTCCTTCGACGTCCGCCCGATCCCGATCTTCAAGCGAGGATACTCCTGCGTCCCGAGCGTCTGAATCAAGCTCTTATGCCCGTTATGCCCGCCCGCGCTGCCCTCCGCCCTAAGCCGAACCCGACCGGGTGGCAAGTCAGTATCGTCCGCCAACACTAACACGTGGTCGGGTTTCAACCCATACTCCCGCATCAAGGGAGCCACCGCCCGACCGCTGAGATTCATAAACGTGAGCGGCTTGACCAACACAACCGACGTCTCGAACACCGTTCCGGTCCCAAGACGGGACTGATGCTTCGACCGGTCAAGCTTGATGCGGTGACGCTCCGCTAACCGGTCGATCAGCTCGAAGCCGATGTTATGTCGTGTCCCTTTGTACTCCGGCCCGGGATTCCCCAGTCCAACGATCAGCCACTCAGGCGGCAAAGTCGGGGCAGGCGGCTTCTTGCGGAACATAACCTTACTTGACCGGTGCTGCCAGACGCGGCTCCGGAATCGGATCTGCGCCGTCGAACGGATGAATCTTGCCGATGCCCAACAGAACCAGCAGCAGCGCGCCCACCGCAAAGCGGTACCACACGAACGGCGTGACGCCGCGCTTGGCGACGATCTTCATGAGCCAGGCAATGCTGGCGTAGCCCACCACGAAACTCACCACCGTGGCGATCGCCGTCGGAACCAACAACTCTCCCCCAATGCTCTTCCGGAAATCCCAAAGCTCCTTAAAGCCAGCAAGCGCGATGCTCGGGATGCCGAGGAGGAACGAGAAGCGGGCGGCGGATACACGGTCGAACCCAAGTGCCTGACCACCCGAGATGGTGCTGCCACTTCGGCTCATGCCGGGTAGCAGCGCGAGGCACTGCCACAGGCCAACGAGAATGCCGTCCTTCACCGTGACCGTCTCCAGACCGCGCTGCCCGGGCTTGCGGTCGAAGTACAACATGACGAGGCCCATCCCAATGAGGGCGATTGCGATCACGTAAAGCGACCGGAACGTCGTCTCGATCTGATGCTTCAGGAGCAGGCCGAGGATGATGATCGGGATGGTGCCAAATAACACTCCCCAACCCATCTTTGCTTCCTGTGTATTCTTATCCGCGCCCTTCTTCATGCTGGCGAACCAGCCACCCAGAACACGCTTCAAGTCCTTAGCGAAATAGATCAGAACCGCAAGGGTCGTGCCGAGCTGGATGACCGCCGTAAACGCCGTAAACGTCTCGACGTCTTCGGTCCAACCGAATAGCACCGGTGTCATCCGGATATGCGCGTTGCTGCTAATCGGGAGGAACTCGGTCAGCCCCTGGACGATGCCGTAAATAATGGCCCTTAGGGGTTCCAAGGGTTCTCCTGCGGAGTATCGAGGCCAAGCTTCTTCATCACGTGATACCGGACCCGGGCCGCCGCACGGCCATCGCCGTAAGGACTGACCGCCTGGGCCATGCTGTTATACACGGATTCGTCCCCCAACAACGCTGAGGCTTCATTCAGAATCGCCTCATATTCCGTCCCGACCAGCTTTGCGGTGCCGGCATGAACCCCTTCGGGCCGTTCCGTTGTGCCGCGCAGCACCAAAACCGGAATGCCGAAGGCCGGGGCCTCTTCCTGCACCCCGCCCGAATCGCTCAGGATCAGCGCCGACCGCTGCATCAACTTCACAAACCGCTCGTACTCCGGCGGATCGATCAAATCGATCCGATCGTGGCCGTCCAGGGCCGCCTTCAAAGTCTCTCGCACCTGCGGATTTGGATGCATGGCGACCACCAGCCGCACGTCCGGGAAACGGTCGACCAACTCCCGAGCCGCCTTCGCAATTCGCGTCTGCGGCTCACCCCAGTTCTCGCGCCGGTGGGTAGTGAGCAAAACGATCCGCCCCTCGTGCTCCGGATACCAAACCTGCTCGCCCGTCTCGGCCGCCGCAAGCACCGCGTCAATCCCGGTGTTGCCCGTCACGACCACGGTCGAAGGGTCCTTGCCCTCTTTGAGGAGGTTGTCCTGAGCCCAATCGGTGGGAGGGAAGTGCAGCGAGGCGATCAGCCCGGCGGCGCGGCGGTTGAACTCCTCGGGAAACGGATCGTCGATCGTCTCCGTCCGCAACCCAGCCTCGACGTGGGCAAACGGGACCCGCCGATAAAACGCCGCGAGCGCGGCGACGAAAGCCGTCGTCGTATCGCCCTGGCCAATCACCATCCCCGGCTTCTGCTCGTCAATCAGCCGATCGATGCCCTCAAGCGCCTTCGAAGTCACCCCCGCCAGCGTCTGACCGTGACTCATGATCGCCAAATCGATATCGGGCGTGAGGCCAAAAGTCGCCAAGGCCTGCAGCAAGATCTCCTTGTGCTGGCCGGTAGAAATCAGGCGAGTCTCGACGCTGTCGAACCGGCGCAGCTCGCGGACGACGGGCGCCATTTTGACCGCCTCGGGGCGGGTGCCCACGATGCAGAAGATAAGGGGCTTAACCATTCTTTCGGATGACCAAAACCGCCGTCACACAAAGGACCGCGGTCACGAGATAGAGAACCCAAACGGTCTGCTTCTGCGTCAGGCCGCGTTTGAGAAGAGTGTGGTGAAGATGCCGCTTGTCCGCCTGGGTAATCGGCTGACCACTGGCGATGCGGCGGATGATCACGAAGAAGGCATCGAAGATTGGCACGCCGAACACAAGCGCCGGAATGATAATGGACGCCGCCGTCGCCGTCTTCAGCGCGCCAACAATCGAAAGGCACGCCAAGCTGAACCCCAGCACGTACGCGCCGCCCGTGCCCATAAAGATGCGCGCCGGATTGTAGTTGTGCTTTAGGAAGCCCAACGCGGAACCCCCCAACGCCGCCGCAACCAGCGCGACCCGAGGCTGACCGCCGTACACCGCAATGATTGTAAGGGTGGTCGCGGAGATGGTGGCAAGACCCGCCGCCAAGCCGTCGATCCCGTCGATCGTATCCATCGTCTTCGTCACGACGAAAATGTAGAACGCGGTTAGCGGCGCCGCAAACAGAGCCAGCGGCCAGTGGCTTCCACCCCCGAACGGGATGCCGAGCATCGTCACCTGAACCCGACCCTCGGGCCCGGCGAACATCTGGATGGCAAACCCGGCCACCAGCAACAGAAGCGCCTGAATCTTCGCCTTGTACTGGTAGAGGTCGTCCAGCGCGCCCACCACAACCAGCGCACCGCCGATCATGAGCATGCCGATGAGCCAGAAGGGAAACTTCGTCCCCGCCGTCCAGTAGGCAACCGGCACGACGATCAGCAAGGAAGCCACGAGGCCGCCATAGATCGCGAGGCCCCCCCAACGAGGCGTCGGCTCCTTATGAACCCGCCGGTCGTCGATCTTCGGATCGTCCACCGCGCCCTTCGCAATGGCGAGAGACCGGACCCACGGCGTGAGCAGCCAACTCACGAAAAGCGCGATCACGCCCGCAAGCGCGGGATAACGAAAACCCTTAAGCAGCTCTTCCTGAAGCGCGGCCAGCGGCATCATGAGCCGAGATCCACCTCTTCCAAACGGTTATCCCGGAACCGAAGCACTTCCGTCTCCGCCAACCGGAAGAGCTCCTTGCTGAACTCGTCGGGGTAGTCACCCTCATAGATCACCCGCGTAATTCCCGCGTTGATAATCATCTTCGCGCAGTTGTTGCACGGCTGATTCGTAACGTAAATCGTGGCCCCCGCGCATGCGACGCCAATCGAGGCGGCCTGAAGAAGCGCGTTCTGCTCCGCGTGGAGCGAGCGGATGCAGTGGCCGGCGCGCAGGCAGCCAACGGGCCAATCGTGCGTCGCGCCAAGTTCTGGACAGTGGGGAAGGCCGCTCGGAGCGCCGTTATAACCCGTGCAGACGATCCGCTTATCCCGCACGATGACCGCCCCCACGGACAGCCGAGGGCAGGTGGCACGCGTCGCGACAAGCGTCGCAATCTGCATGAAGTAGGCGTCCCAACTCGGCCTCGCCGTCATCTAGGCGGAATTATGGCGCAACTACTAGGTCTCCCGGGCCTTTTGGGCGGGGATTGCTCGGTTCAAAGCATCATCTTCAACGCATGGCTTCCATCGCTTTCCGCCCCGGCACCGTCGACGACCTATCACTGATCCTCCAATTCATCCGCGATCTGGCCGAATACGAACGGCTGTCCCACGAGGTCGAAGCAACCGAAGAACGGCTCCAAGAGACCCTCTTTGGCGTGCGTTCGGTGGCCGAAATCATCTTCGCGGAAGTTGACGGCGTCGCCGTCGGCTTCACCCTCTTCTTCCACAACTACTCCACCTTCCTAGCCCGCCCCGGCCTCTATCTGGAAGACCTCTTCGTCCTCCCTGAGTACCGAGGACAGGGAGTTGGGAAGGCACTGTTAAAGGAGCTGGCCCGTGTCGCCCTCGAACGCGGCTGCGGCCGCTTTGAATGGTCGGTCCTCGACTGGAACGAACCATCCATCGAGTTTTACAAGAGCCAGGGCGCCGTCGCAAAAGACGAGTGGACGGTCTTCCGAGTGACGGGCGACGATTTGGTGAAGTTGGCCACCCCCTAGTAGCGGCGACGCCCCCGTCGCCGATCCGACCGTGCCAAACGGCGACGAGGGCGTCGCCGCTACGCTTGGCGTTAAACTCCCACCCATGGCAACGAAGCTCCGCCTCGGTCTCGCATCCCTCGTTCACGACCACGTCTGGGGCGTCCTCCCCCACTGGCAGTCCCACACTGAGATCGAGATCGTCGCCGTCGGCGAACCCGACGAGGCCATGCGCAAAGAAGCCGCCGAGAAGACCGGCGCAAAACCCTACGCCACTTGGCAAGAGATGATCGAGACCGAGCAACTAGACATCGTCCTCGCCAGCAGCGACAACGCGACCAGCGCCGACATCACCGAGGCCGCGATGGCCAAGGGTGCCCACGTCGTCACCGAGAAACCCATGGCCGCGACCTTGGCCCAGGCCAACCGGATGGTGGCCGCCGCCAAGAAACATGACCGCCTCCTCATGGTCAACTGGCCCAACCAGTGGGAGCCCGCCTACGTCGAATGGGAGCGCCGTGCCAAAAGCGGAGAGATCGGGCGACTGATCCACGTCAAGCGCCGCAACGCCCACAACGGCCCCCGCGAAATCGGCTGCAACCCCGCCTTCGTAGAATGGCTTTACGACGAAGAGCGAAACGGCGCGGGCGCCTTCATGGACTACTGCTGCTACGGTGCCGCCATCTGCGCCTACCTCCTCGGCCTTCCCAACTCCGTGATCGGCCAGCGCGCCGTCCTCGCCAAGGAGTATCCGGTCCCCGATGACAACGCGATCGTCCTCATGCAGTACGACCACGCCTTCGGCCAAACCGAAGCAAGCTGGACCGAAATCGCCTACGGCTCCGCCCCCTCCACCATCGCCTACGGAACGGCCGGAATCCTTACGATGGAGGGCAAGGAAGTCGTCTTCCACCGCCCCGGTCAAGCCCCCGACCGCCACCTGGCAGACCCGATCGAGGCTCCGCGCCGCAACTCGGCCGAGTACTTCGTCCACTGCCTCCGCACCGGCGAGCCGATCGAAGGCATCGGCAACATGGACGTCGCCCGAAACGCTCAGTCGATTCTGGACGCCGGCCTACGCTCCGCAAACGCCGGAGTAAGAGTCACCCCCGCCTAGCGGTGTGGCGCAGGCCTCCGTGCCTGCGAATCGAGAAACCCCATAGGAGGAGCGCCGAGTAGCACTCGGCGAACCTTTCGCTTCTTCTTCTCTGCCGCCGCGATCGCTTCAGCCCGCGCCCTGATCCGTCGCTTCCGTTCTCCGTTCCAAAGGGCTCCCCAATCCTGCCCGTCCACAATCTTCGCGTGCCCATCGGCAAAGGCCACCACGCGACGCCCATCGGGCCATGGCTTCTCGTCCCAAAGAAGTAATGTCTCCGCGGGCCTCTCAAGCATCGAGACCGAAGTCCCAGAAACCGAAGTGTTGTACAAGATTCGCCCCCCTTCCGGATTGAGGCTTTTCCAGATGTTCTGATTCTTTGTGTAGGGGAACGTCTGCTGCTGAACCTTCGCCGTCGAATCGGCCGAGGGGAAGACATCGTCGGAATCGGCGCAGTAGATCGCGATCGCCAAAGACGCCTGTTTGACGTTACTAAGCGTTTTGTTAATATCCGCGTCCGCTTCCTGCTCTTTCGAACGGCCAAACACCTTTAGGATCGCTTCGCGAGTGACTCGGGGACGGGGCGACCACTGGCCGATCTGTCCCTTCTCCAACCACGTTTCGACAAAAAACGGTGCCGGCGTTTCTCCCGTGCCCTTTCGGCTGAGTCGGGTCATCCGAACGACATCCAAGGCAAAAGATCGGACCCGCGCCCGTTTCCCTTCAAGCAATTCGGCGAATTCGTCCGGATCGACGAAAGAAGTGCCGACCAGACTGTAAAGAAGCAGCACTTGCTCGCTCTCGGGGGATCCGCTTCCCAGAAAGGTAGCCACGTAAAAAACCCCAAGGCTTGCGGGCTCCGCCTGCCCAAGGAGCACCGCCCGGAACTTCTCCGGAAGTTGGGAAGCGTCGATCCTGTTCAGGGGTCCACGCAGAACCTCGGCGGGGGACGGCTGCGCTACCGAAACCGCCGCGAGGAGGAGGAGGCAAAGCAAACAGGCTGCTCTCATGGCTTTCGATTCTTAACGGGTGCCTTCTTCTTGCCAAGCCCCGCGGACCACGGCGGAGCGGGCACCGCCCGGATCTTGTTCGGTGCGGTGCGATTCCGACGCTGCAACTCAAAAAGCCAGATGGACTGGTCCCACTCTGCCGCCGTCACATACTTGGCGTGACCATCCGCGAACCCCACCGATCGGCCGCCATCGGGCCAAGCCTTCTCGTCCCAAACAACGGGCGTCTCGTAGGGTCGCTCAATCGATGTTGAAATGACCCGGGAAAGGCTCGTGTTGTAGAGCAGACGGCCGCCTTCCGGATTCTTCGAAGACCAAACCTTGGAGTTCTTGATGTAAGGGCTGACGATATCCTGCGCCTTGGCCGTTGAACCGGCGTTTGGAAACTGGTCGTCATAGTCGTTCGCATACAACGTGATCCCCAGCGCGACTTGCTTGACGTTGCTTAGCGTTTCGGCTTTAAGCACCGCTAAGTTGGGTGTAGGAGGTTTGGAAAACGACTTGAGAAGCGTCTCTCGAGATATCCCGGGCCGAGCCGACCACTGGATGACCCGGCCGCCCTCGATCCAAGTCTCCATGAAGACCGGCGTAGGGGTACTGGAAACCTCCGGGTTTCGGGGGTTGTCCCGCATCATCTGTGTGAGGTCCAAGGCATAGCCACGAACGCGTGGCCGCTTGCCGTCTAGCATCGCGGCAAACTCGTCTGGGTCCACGAACACCACCCCCATGAGGCTCAGGAGATCAAGCGCCTGATCTTGGTTGGCGGAGCCCATCGACATGCCCATGATTCCGTAAAGCCCGAGGCCACCGAATTCGCTCGCGCCCAGCGTTACCGCGCGGAAGCTTTCCGGTAGGTCGGTAATCATCACCTTCTTCGCGGTTCCGCGGAGAGCCTCGGCGGGCGACGTCTGAGCAGAGGCCATGCCCACCGCCATCCCAAACAACGCTAATAAACCAAGGGCCCACTTCATAGAAACATCTTACGTGGTTGGCCAAATCCGGGTTGAGCCGAGTCTCAGGTTTTCCAGACCCGGCCTCCCACGCGTGCCAGGCTTAGCGGTACCCTGCAACGACCGGAAATGGACGACTTTCCTCTGGACCGTACCGAGCTGACTGGCAGCTTGTTGAGCTTGGAGTTCGGAGCCGGTGGCCGGATCCAACAGCTCTGGGCGGCCGACCCGACCCTGCCCGACGAAACGGAAGAGTTCCAATTCTGTTGTCCACCCATCCCTATGGGAGAAGAGACGAGCGAGGACTATCTTCCCGGCACGATTCTCCTCGGTGCTCGCACCCATCCGGACGACCCCTGGATCCTGAGCCGAAACTCCGATGCCCGGCCCCTCGACGACAACGAGACCGACGGCGCGCTGGTCGCCTTCGAGTATGAATTCGGCTTCATTGAGGAGCTTGCCGCCGTCGGAAAGTTCTCCGAGATCCCCGGCATCATCCCGCAGATCGGTTGGGAAATCCAGATCACCAACCGTTCCCGCCGCAGCGTCGAGATCGGCGAACTCGCCTTCCCGTTTGCGCTGAATAACGTGTACGAAGGCTATCCGCGCACCGACGAAGGCGCGAGGAACCTGTTCCAAGACCGCCTGTACCTCCACCTCAACGTTGGTGGCGCCGCCTCTCACCTATTTGCCCAGCGAATGAACGGCCGCCCCCCCGGCCTCCTCGTCACCCCCGGCGAAGACACCCGTTGGGAATTTGCCTGCCACGTTCCGGCCTCGCTCAACACCGGCTACCGATGGGAGGGCATCCCGGTCGTCTACGTCCACTCCCAGGCGGCCATCGAGCGAGAGGGCTGGCCCGAATGGTTCTCCGGCCACACGAGCCTCGTCTTGGAGCCCGGGGACGAGCGAACCTATCACATGCGCTTCATGAGCGCTGACCGGTACCGCGGCGACGGCGTCCACGCTGGCCTGGTCGCCGCCGGCCGCCCCTCCCTTCGGCTCTTCCCGTCGGCGGTCGCCCCCGCCGAAGTCGGCATCGCCGTCGAGGTCGCCGGTTGTACTCCGGCGGTTTTCGAGACTGATGTCGAAGCTGAGTTAGAAACCGACTCGGATGAAGACGGCGGCTTCTGCTACGTCCGCCCGGCCGAACCCGGCCCTGTCCGGCTCCGATTGGAAGACACCCTCGGCCGGGAGAGTGAAGCGTTCCTGCTCCTCATCGAGCCCTTAGAAAAGCTTATCAAAGCACGGGCGCAGTGGATCGTCGATAACCAGGTAGTCGGCGAAGGGCCGTTGCGGTATGCGATCGCTCCGAACAGCCTGGTCGAAGGCGGCGCGATTACCGATCCGGAGTCCTATATGTCGCCCTTTGGCGTCGAATCCGGGCTGTGCGACGCGCTCTTCCTTGCCGAGAAGAACGTCCTCTATCCCGACGCGGCGCAGATCGCGGTTCTGGACGACTATCTGTCGAGGTTCCTGGAGGCGAAGGTCCTGAATCCGGGCAATGGATCGTTGGGCGCTCTGCTGCCTAATCCAGAAGCGGTTGCGGTGGGACATGGTCGAGCCACTCTTTACATGCTCGCCCTAAGCCTTTATGCCTCCATGGCGAGAGTCGCGAGAATTGGCTTTGCCGGGCGGCTGGAGGAGGAATACCAGGCAATGGGCGGCACAATCGCTCGAGGTCTGCAAGAGCATGTGGACGAGGGACGGGCCGGCAACTTGATCTTATTGGAGGAGGCGGCGGCCTTCGCTTCCGACTTACCACCGGGGTCGAATACGGAAAAATCGACACTCCGCGATCACTCCGCCGCGCACGGCCTCATCGGTGCGCGCTCCCTGTCTCTTTCGCGCCGAGAACATCCCTTCTGGACCGACGGCCATTGGTCGGCGGCTGCCCTTAGCGAGCCGGCGATCATTGCCCGCGGGGAGAGAGCTACTGGTCTCCACCATCTTGCGCCGCCGGACAACGGGCTGTTGGAGCGCACCCTTCGATACATTGCCGCTGCCCGCAGCCTCTCCCCATGCTGGTGGTGGTACGCCAGCGACAAGCGCTTCGGCGAAGAGTACGACGGCACCCCGCACCCTGCCATGCCCGACCGAGGCGAACTGACCCTCGGCCCCAGCACCGTCGCCAATAGCCGCCGTCTTCTCACCGAGTTGGAGAAAGACGGCCCTCAGATGGACGAGGCGCGCTTGCGCATGGCCTTCGGCGGCATGATGGCCCCCTGGGCGCTGGTCCGCCCCGACGGTGCCGCCGGGATGGGCTACTGCCCCGACCCCGCCAGCCGTATGCACGGCGTGGCCTGGACCAGCGGCGACGTCGGCCTCAGCCTCTTCCACTACCTGCGCGGCGTCGCTTCCTACGTTCTTCCGTCCCGAACCCAGGGCGTGGTCACCTTTGGTTGCGCGTTTGAAGTGGAGGGCGAAGGCGCGGGCGAAACGTTCATTGTTCGCCCCTGGGACGGTGTCGGGCGGCGGATCGTGGTTCGCCACGTCGGCCTTGATGTGCGGTGCGAGGGTGCCCGAATCGACGAGATGCGAGTCAGTGCGACGAAACGGTCTGCAACCTTCTCGCTGCGGAACTCGTCGGACAAACCGCTTCCGGCCCGGTTGGAAGTTCGCGGTCTGTGGGGCAGTGTCTTCCAAGTCGACGAAGAAACCATCGAACTGGATGGCGATGTTCTGCGGGCCAACCTGCCGATTCCGGCGGGCGAAGTCAGAACGGTCAGAATTGTAAGTGTAGGATCATAAAGATGAAAGCGATGAATCAAACGAGAGGTGCCCGATGACCCCGATGCCCACGTGGTGGCTAGTGATTTCGGCAGTCGCCTATATCTGCCTTGCGCTGGTCTGCATCTCGCTTGCCGTCACTGCCTTCTTCGTGGTCAAGTTCCTCAAAGACGTCCAGCCCCGGGTCGCCTCGATTGAGGGGCAAGTCAAAGAACTAGTCGGAAAGGTCCAAGAACTAACCAACAACATCAATGAGACGGTGAACAGTGTCGGCGGCCGCGCCCGAGGCGTCGTCGGCTCCGCCGAAGGCATGGCCCAAAGCGCCAGCCGCCAGTTCGAACGCTTCTCTCCCTTCGTCGTTGGTGCCTTGACCGCCATCCGGCTGGTGAAGGCGTTGAAGGAGGCGAAAGACGGTAGATCGTTGGCCAAGGCGACATCGAAGAAAGGCATCCTTCGCAAGAAGCCGAAGGGCCTGCTCAGCAAAATCCTGGGGCGATAAAGGCGGTTTTAGGTTTTAGGTTGGAACCCAAACCTAAAATCCAAAACTCCCCTCACCCTTCGATTCCCCCATCCCTTGCCAGCCGCCCCGCCTCCTCGCGGTCGTTGGCGTGGAGCTTCCGCAGAATCGCCCCCACGTGGCTCTTCACCGTCTTCTCACTCAGCGAGAGTCGGTCGGCGATTTGGGAATTCCGAAGACCGGCGGCGAGGCACTCCAGAACTTCGACCTCCCGTCGACTCAACTCCGCGAACCGTCGCCGGTTCTGAAGCCCGGTCTTCGAGACCCGTGCGAACTCCGCCATCACCCGGGCCACCAGCGCCGGCGAAAGGAATCCCTCCCCGCTCTTCGCCATCCGAACCGCCTGCACAAGCTCCTCTAGTCCGGCGTCCTTGAGCAAATAGCCCACCGCTCCGGACTTGATCGCGCCAAAGACCCGCTCGTCATCTCCAAACTTGGTCAGAACCACGACCGCCACGTTTGGCAGAAGCTTCAAAACCTTTTTGATCAACGCGATGCCATCCATCCGCGGCATCTCCAAATCGGTCAGCACGACATCCGGATTCAGAACCCCCGCCTGCTGCAGCGCCGTCTCCCCATCCCCCGCATCCGCCACCACGTCGAACTCCGGCTCCAACCGAAGCAACTCCACCAACGCCCGCCGAAGCCGCGCATCGTCTTCGGCCACCAAAATGCGGATGCGATCCATGGGGGAAGGATACAGGGAAGAGGGAAAAGGAAAGAGGGAATGGGGAAGTAAGCAAGGAAAAGTCGGGAGATGGCCCTCCGAAAATCCCTTTTCCCTATTCCTTTTTCCCTCTTCCCTGTATCCTCTCCCCATGCCATTCGAGATCACCGCGTTCGCCGATGAGATTGCGCCCGACCTCGCGACCCAACTCCGGGTCATGAAGGAGCACGGCGTGATCGGCCTCGACCTGCGCAGCGTGGAAGGGAAGAACGTCCTCGCCCTCTCGGACGCCGAGGTGGACGAAGTGGGCGAAAAAGTGAAGGAGGCCGGACTCAAAGTCCAATGCGTCGGCTCCCCGGTGAACAAAGTCGCTCTCTCCCCGCAATCCGAGCTTGAGGAGCGCGTCAAGCTTGAGCGAGCCATCCAAGTTGCTCAGCGCTTGGGCATTCGGCGGATCCGGATTTTCACCCCCGAATGCGACAACGGCGACCTCGTTATGGACTGGATGAAAGTCCAGCTCGATATGGCCGAGGCGGCCGATGTCCTCCTCCTCATCGAGAACGACGCCAAGTTCTGGAGCGCCTACCCGAACAATGCCAAACGGCTCTTCCGGGAATTCGCGGGGCCAAATCTGATGGCTGCCTTCGACTTCGCCAACGCCCAACTCCTCGGCCACCCCGCCGACGAGTGGTTCCCTTGGATCGTCCCTTACCTGGACACTCTCCACATCAAGGACGCGAAGGACGGCAAAGTCGTCCCGGCGGGTGAGGGTGATGGCGGCATTGCGCTGACCCTGAAAGCCCTCTGGAAAGACAACTGGACCGGCCCCCTCACCCTTGAGCCCCACCTTGCGGCGGCCGGCGCCTTTGGCGGATTCAGCGGCGAGCAGCTCTTCGCGGAGGCGGCCAACGCGCTGAAGATCGTCCTCGCAGGGCTCGACGCGTGATCCGCTTTGGCATTGTCGGCTGCGGCGCGATCCATGTCACCCACGCGGACGCGCTCCAAAACATCACCGGTGCTTCGCTGGTCGGTTTCTACGATCTCGACCAGGACCGGGCATCGGCTGCGGCCGCCAAATACGATGTTCCCGCGTTTGGCTCCTTGGACGGCCTCTGCTCCGCCGTCCACGCCGTCATCGTCTGCGTCCCCAGCGGCCATCACGCCGAGGTGGCGCTGGCCTGTGCGCGCCTCGGTCGACACGTTTTGGTAGAAAAGCCTATCGAAACTACGCTTGAGAAAGCGGAGGCTTTGGTCGAGGGTTGTCGTGAGGCTGGCGTCAAGCTGGGCGTCATTTCCCAACACCGCTTTGCCCGCCAGATCCAGCGTCTCCGTCAGGCTGCCCAGAGCGGCGAATTGGGCCACCTCCTGGCGGGCGACGCCACCGTGAAGTGGTATCGCACCCAGGAGTACTACGACTCCGGCAAGTGGCGCGGGACCTGGGAACTGGATGGCGGCGGCTGCCTGATGAACCAAGGCGTCCACACGATCGACATGATCTCCTGGATCATGGGCGGCGTCCGCGCCGTTCGAGCGGTCTGCCGAACGGCGGCTCACGAGATCGAAGTCGAAGACCAGGCCAACGTTCTGGTTGAATATATGAACGGAGCGATCGGCGTGATTCAGGGCTCCACCTGCACCTACCCGGGATTCGCCGAGCGATTGGAAGTCTCCGGCGAACACGGCGCGGTGGTCATCGAAGGCGACCGAACCAAGATCTGGCGCGTCGATCCCGAGCGGGCCAAGCTCGGCAAATACGGCGACGGCGTCATGGGCCAGCCCACCCCCAGCCTCCACCTCGCCGGAGCCGCCGAGTGGACCGAAGAGGACCCTACCGCCTCCTGGGGTGAACAACACCGCCTCCAGATCGAAGACTTCGCGCGAGCAATCGAAGAAGACCGCGCCCCCTTCATCACCGGCGAGATGGCCCTGGAGCCCCTCAAAACCATCCTCGCCATTTACGAAAGCTCGCGCCAAGGCGGCGCTCGGGTAGAAACGGGAATCTAAGACCATGCGAATAGGCCTCTGCTGCGACCCCTCGGAAGGACCTGCCGCCCTCGAAGCCGGCTACGACTACGTCGAATACGGCGCCGCCGCGACCGTGCCGAGCGAGACGACCTTCCTTTTCTTCCCCGGAGACGTGAAGATCTACGGCCCCGACGCAGACGCCCTCGAACGGGGTAAGGCGATCATCGATGCCGCCGCCGCCCGCGGTGTCCAACTCATGGCCCTCGGCAGCGGCGGCGTCCGCCGCGCGCCCGAAGGAATGCGCATCGAGGACGCCGAAGAGATCTTCTACGATCTTGCCGCCGCCCTCGACCAATACGCCCAAACCCTCGGCCTCCGCGTCGCCCCCGAAAGTCTCCACCCATCCGAAACGAACGTCGGCACCTCCCTCCCCGCCCTGGCTCGCTCTCTCCACGCCCGCAGCTGTTCCTACACCGCCGACACCTACCACGCCCTCCGCCAGACCAACACGCCGGAAGCCGACGTCGATTTCTGGCGCTGGCAAGTCCCCTATATCCCGGCCCACGTCCACCTCGGGCCGTACGACCGCTCGGTGCCAAAAGGAGATGATGTGTCCTTGCGGGCCTTCGCCGTGCGGCTAGCCGAGCTTGGGTACGATGGCCGCGCGAGTCTGGAATGTCGCCGAGAAGGGATTCCGGACCCGCAGCAGATCCGAGCACTCTTCAACTAGGTCACCCCTCTCTCCTCCGGGGGAGAGGGGCCGGGGGTGAGGGCGAGAGCGCCACGATTCCCTGCTGCCCTCCAAGGTAACGTCTGTCGATGCCCGTCGTCGACATGTCCCTCGAAGCCCTCCAGACCTACCAGGGTCGGAATCCTCGCCCCGCGGACTTCGACGCCTACTGGGACCGCGCCCTCGCCGAACTCGACGCCACCGACCCTGCCATCGCTCTAACCCCCGTCCCGCTCCCCGTCGACTGGGCCGAAGCTTTCGAACTCACCTTCACCGCCGTCGGCGGCGGCCGCTCTTACGCCAAGCTCATCCGCCCGAAAGGGAAGACCGCCTGCCCGGCCATCCTCCAATTCCACGGCTACAGCATGAACAGCGGCGACTGGACCGACAAGCTCGGCTACGTCGCCGCCGGCAATGTCGTGGCGGCCCTGGACTGCCGGGGACAAGGCGGCAAAAGCGAGGACCCGGGCGGCGTGCGAGGCAACACCTTGAGCGGCCACATCATCCGCGGCCTCGAAGACCACGAAGACAAGCTCTACTACCGCGGCATGTTCCTCGACACCGCCCAACTCGCCCGCATCGTCATGGCCATGCCCGAGGTGGACCCGACCCGTGTCGGCGCGATGGGTGGTAGCCAAGGCGGCGGCCTCACCATCGCCTGCGCCGCCCTAGAGCCGCGCCTCAAGCGCATCGCCCCCTGGCACCCGTTCCTTAGCGACTATCTCCGCGTCTGGGAAATGGACCTGGACATCGCCGCCTACGACGAACTCCGCCAATTCTTCCGCCGCTTCGACCCCCGCCACGAACGCCACGACGCCATCTTCCACCGCCTCGGCTACATCGACATCCAGCACCTGGCCCCGAGAATCAAAGCCGAAACCCTCCTCATCACCGGCCTAATGGACACCGTCACCCCACCCTCCACCGTCTTCGCCGCCTACAACAAAATCCAAGCCCCCAAACGCACTCTCATCTACCCCGACTTCGGCCACGAAGGCCTCCCCGGCATGAACGACGAGGTCTACCAATTCCTATGCGGCCTATGAACCGAATCTCCCCCTCTCCAAGTGGCTCGTCTTGGAGAGGGGGCCGGGGGGAGAGGTTCCGGGTGTCCTCCATCTTCCTAATCGCCTTCGTGGCAACGGCAAAAGCCGACCCCATCGACGATCTGATCAAGGCCTCGATGGTCAAAGACCACATCCCAGGCGTTGCCGTCGGCATCATCCGCGACGGCAAACTCCTCACCGCCCGCGCTTACGGCAGCGCCAACTTCGAAACCAATACCCCCGTCACCACAGAGACCGTCTTCCGCATCGCCTCGATGAGCAAGCAGTTCTGCGCTGCTTCGATCCTGATGCTCCAAGCGGAAGGGAAGCTTTCCATCGACGATCCAATCTCGAAATACATCGAGGGCACCCCGGAAAGCTGGTCGAAAGTCACCCTACGCCACCTCCTCGGCCATCAATCGGGGATTCCCGACATCCTCAGCGTCAAAGGCTTCTCCTTCGAAACCCGGGACACCCAGAAGTCGATCCTCGCTCTTCTAAGACCCCTTCGCCTCTCGTTCGCGCCGGGCGAAAAGTTCAGCTATTCGAACTCGGGCTACTACCTACTCGGTTGGGTGGTGGAGAAAGTCTCCGGCCAACCCCTCGCCGACTTCGCCCGTGAGCGACTATTCAAGCCCGCCGGGATGGACAAGACGAGCTACTTCCGCGTCGGCAACATCGTCCCCAACCGCGCTGCCGGCTACTACTGGAAGGACGATCACTACGAAAACGCCTTGCCCACCCGCCCGATCGTCGGCGACGGCAGCGGCGCCGTCCTCACCACCCTTGGCGACTGGGCAAAGTGGGACGCCGCGCTGGATGTCGGCGCACCGCTCTCTAAAGGGATTCAGGCGCTGATGGCCACGGGTGGGACATTCAACGATGGGACAAAGTCGAAATACGGTTTCGGTTGGTACGACGACGGCGGTGGCGCGGTCCACCACACCGGCTCGACTCACGGCTTTACTTCCGCCTTTATCCGCGATCCGAAGCGGCGCCTGACCGTGGTCGTCCTTCGAAACAGCGGGGCCAACGGCTCGTTGAAGATGGCCCAGGATGTCCTGGCCGCGTACTCCCCCTCTCCAAGACGAACCACTTGGAGAGGGGGTTCTGAGCTACTCCGCGACCGGCGCGAAGCGAGGCCGCTGCTGTGGATCACCCAACCGAGTGAGATCCTTCCTAGCCATGCTGAGGATGCTCGACTGCTGAGCCAGCTTGCCCGCGATGTCGCGAAAAGCCCCCGCCTGCGGCTTATCCGCGAATGCCACCAGACTCGGCACACCCCGGTCGGATGAGTCGCTCACCGACGGATCGAGCGGAATCGAACCAAGGTACGGCACCTTCAGCTTCGTCGCTAACTCCTCGCCGGTCGTGCCGGAGAAGATCTGGCTGACCGTTCCGCAGGTCGGGCAGACGAAGCCGGCCATGTTCTCGATGACGCCGAGGATCGGCGAGTTGAGCCGACGGAAGAGGCCTACCGACTTGCCCGCAATGTTCGCCGCGATGTGGTGAGGCGTCGTAACGATGACCACCCCGGTCAGCGGCGCAAGCTGGGCAAGCGACATCGGCGCGTCGCCCGTTCCCGGGGGAAGATCCACTAGAAGGTAGTCCAGATCGCCCCAATCGACGTCTTGAAGAAGCTGCTTCACCGTCCCCGCCACCATCGGTCCGCGCCAAAGGACCGACTGGCCCTCCTCCATCAGGAAGCCCAGCGACATCAGGTGAATCCCAAACCGCATGATCGGCACGATCTTGCCGTCTCGCGTAAATGGCTTCTCGTCCGCCGCGCCCATCATCAGGGGGATCGACGGGCCGTAGACGTCGGCGTCAAGAACGCCCACCTTAGCGCCGGTCTGCGCCAGCGCGATGGCCAGATTGACGGTGACGGTGCTCTTGCCTACGCCGCCTTTTCCACTGGCGATGGCGATGCAGTTCTTGACCCCTGGGATCAGATCCGCGCTCTCTGTGACCCGCGATCGAACCTGGGCGGTCATCTCGACCTCGACTTTATCGACGCCTTCAATCGCCGAGACGACCTCAACGCATTGGTCGTGAAGCTGCTCTTTGACCGGGCAAGCGGGTGTCGTCAGCTGGACCTTGAACTTCACGTCCCCGCCTTCGATCTCCATATCCTTCACGAAGTTGAGGGTGACGATATCACGGTGAAGGTCCGGATCGACCACCTGTCGAAGGGCGTCCAGAACCTGACTCTCAGTGACGGGCATTACCCTTCAAGGTACCTCTCCGGTCTCCCCTCCTCGTCGCCTCGGCGATAATCTCTAGTCATTGCCTGACCCCACCGGGCGATGAAGGAGGGGCCGGGGGTGGAGATCCGGGTGCCTACCGCGGACAGCTATTTAGGAGAGAAGCCCGCATCCATCGCCGCCGTCTCCCCCGCCACAAAGCCCGTCGCAAACGCCGCCTGCAGGTTATAACCCCCCACCGGCCCGGCCACATCCAGCACCTCGCCGCAGAGATACAGCCCTTCGACCAGCTTAGATCGCATGGTCTGAGGATCCACCTCATCCAACGATACACCCCCGGCGACCACCTCACCCTTCTCCAGAGGCACCGCCCGAGCCGGTCCGAGAGGCCATGCTTTCAGAGTGTTAGCGAGGCGACTACGAGCTTTCTTCTCGAATCGAGAAAACGGTGTCGTCCCATCGCAATCTGCATCGCGCAACACCTCACCCACCAGCCGTTCTGGTACCAAACCGTCGAGGAAAGTGGCCAGCAAGCGGCGAGGGTGCTGGCCCCCGTAAGCCACCAGCCGTGCTGAAAGTGCCTCAAACGACTCGGCCGGCAACAGGTCCACCTCTAGCCGAACCTCCCCCTCCTCCTGCCGCTCCGCGACGATCCGAGATACGCCCAAAGCCGTCGGCCCGGAAATGCCCTGGTGGGTGAGAAGGAGATCTCCGGTCCACTTCGCAACCTCTTTCCCATTCTGGCGAGCTCGGAGCAAGACGTCTCGCAAAGCCACACCAGACCGCTCTGCGTCACCCGCTTCCAACCTCAGATAGATCGGGGCCAACGCCGCGCGCTGGCGAACCAGCGTGTGGCCCAACGCGGACGCCCACGGCCAACCGTCCCCCGTGGTGCCACTGTTGGGGTAGCTGGAGCCGCCGGTGGCGAGGATCACCCGGGCGCATTTGATGCTTCCGGACCCCTCACCCCCTGCCCCCTCTCCCCTTCCCACGGATTCTTGGGACGGGCGAGGGGGTTCTGAAGAGGCTAGTACTTCATTCAACAGGGCCTTCGCCCCGTACCCCGCCCCCGTCCGGTACCCCTTGTGCTGCTCGTACGCCTTCCCCAGCCGCACCCCTTCGATCCGCCCGCCGGAGGCCAAGATCTCCTCGACCGGCATCTCCAGCCGAACCTGAACCCCCGCTTCATCGAGGTAGCCGCGCAGGATGTCCACCACATCCTTTGCCGTCTGATCCACCGGAAAGACGCGCCCGTCGTCGCGGGTGTAGACGCGCAAACCGCGATCGGTCATGAGCTTGACAATCGCGTCGTTCCGCAAACGGTAGCAAGACGGGCGGATAAACCAGCTCTCGTTCGGCCGGAACGCACGCAGCACCTCCTGAATCGGACCGGCATGCGCGACGTTGCACTTCCCCCCGCCGGAGATAAGTATCTTCGTCCCAATCCGGGCCGTCTTCTCGACCAGGACAACCTTCGCCCCCAGGGAAGCGGCCCGCCAAGCGGCAAAAATCCCCGCCGCTCCCGCGCCCACGACCACCACATCGGGCTTCATCAGGTCACCTCGCCAACAACCAACGCGCCGCCGCCGCCCGCCAATCCTGCGGCGAACCCGGAGCCCCCAGACCAAACCCGTGCTGCCCACGCTCGATGGCGTGAAGCTCGAACGAAACCCGATGCTCCGCCAGCGCCGTCGCATACGCCAACGCGTTCCCGATCGGAACCACCGTGTCGTCCACCCCGTGAACGATGAACGTCGGCGGCGTTTCGAGACTCACCATGGTCTGGTTCGACAGCGACTCGACCAGCTTCGGATCCGGGTTCGGGCCGAGAAGGTTGTTCCGAGATCCGACGTGTGCCAGCGGATCTTTCAGAGAGATCACCGGGTAGATCAGCACGGCAAAGTCGGGCCGCTCGGTCTTGTCCGACCAGTGCGTACTCGCCGTCGAGGCCAGATGCCCTCCGGCAGAAAATCCAAGAATGCCAACTTTAGCCGGATTGACGCCCCACTCCGCCCCCTTGCTCCGGACCAGCTTGATCGCCGTATGAGCATCGTCCAGCGGTGCGGGATGACGGTTCGGGGCGACTCGGTACCGCAGAACGAATCCACGAAGGCCAAGAGACTCCATGTAATGCGCGACCGGCTCCGCCTCATGCGGCGCCAGCCCGCCATAGCCGCCGCCCGGGAAGACAATACAAGCCGGTCGCGGATCGCCGCCGGGCTGCCCCACGTCGGTCAACGTTGCGCCGGAGGGAAGGGTGATGGTGGTCATTTAAGTTTTAAGTTTTAGGTTTTGGGTTTTGGGTTTTGGACGGAGTCACGATTCCTAAGACAAGCCACCACGTCCATTGTGAGAGCGAATCTAAAACCTAAAACCCAAAACTCCTACGGCGCGTCGGTGCGGAAGGGCACGGCGGGGAGGCCGGCGCGATTGATGAGGTTGACGTCGGGGTTGTCGGCCCAGGCGTAACGAACGGCGACCGGGTGCGAGACGGAGTTTGCGTGTAGAACGACCGTCGACCCGTCGATCCGGGCGTTCGCCCACACCCATTTCTTATCCGCCCCCGCAACCTGGAAGCTCCGCGGCAAAGTGCCATCAGTGGTCGAGAGCGCCCCGTTTCGGAATGTCACGCGAACCGTATCCCCGGAAATCGTCATTCCCGAGTACGAAGGCCCCTCGTAGATCACCGGCAGGTGGTAAGTCCGCCCCAGCGCGTTGAGCGCCAACCGCCGGCCCACCTCGCGTTTGTTCTTGGGGTGAATGTCCGTCGCCTCGCCGATATCGATCGCCACCGCCATACCGGTATTCGGCAGGGCCAGCGTCATCGTCTGCGCCTCGCGCAGCTCGGCCCATTGACTCTCGCTAGGCTCGTCCTTCCGCGCCATAAAGTTGGCGAGCTGGACGAAGTAGAACGGAAACGGCCCTTCGCCCCACTTCGATCGCCAATCGCGAATCATTGTCGGAAAAAGGTCGCGGTACTGCATCGCCCGATCCGCGTTGCTTTCGCCCTGGTACCAGATAGCCCCCTTAATCGCATAGGGAAGAATCGGCGCGATCATGGCGTTGTACAGCGACATCGGCACGTTCGGATTGCCGACGCCGTAAGGCCGCGCGGGGATCTGGGTCTTGGGATCCAGCATCCGCTCGATCTTGAACTTCCAGTCGCCGTCCAACGCAACAGATTCGCTGCCATCGGCCAGCGAAAGCTTCATCTCCGAGACCGGCCCCGTGATGCCGCCCGGCCCGGTGTTGTCGAACACTCGAACCGAAACCACGTTCTTGCCCGCCCGCACGATGCCCGGCGAAATCCGGTAGCGCCGCGGCGTCGAGTAGTCGCCGTTGTCATCCTCCACCCCGGTCCGTCCCACCCGAATGCCGTCGAAGTAAGTCGTGTCGTAATCGTCGATCGCGCCGAGGGTCAGCAGCAACTCCTTTCCGAGCCAGGAAGCCGGTACGTCGATCGTCTTGCGATACCAGGCCGCGCCGTCGAATTCGGCAGGGAAGAGGGTTCCCGCGGCGACGGTGTCCCAAGTGGCGTCATCGAACTCCAGCATCTGCCAGTTGTTCATGAACCCCTCGTTGTTCGCCCCGTGCTTGAAGTTTACGAATTCGCTCATGGCCTTCTTGTAGGCCTCCATCTGAGCCGGATAGTCCTTCTGCGCCGCGTCGACGCCGTCCACCATCGGCTTCAAAGCCGGGCGCGAGGAAAGCCCTTGCCGCGAAGTCCACGCCTCGGCAGGCGTCCCGCCCCAACTGGTGTGAATAATGCCGATCGGAACGTTCAGCCGTCGGCTAAGCTCCCGCGCAAACGACCAGCCCACGGCGGAGAAGCGACCCACCGTCGTACTGCTCCCGGCCTCCCATTTCCCTTTCAGATCGTTGAGCGGAGTGGCCGCCGTTGCCTTCTCCACGGTGAACATTCGGACATCCGGCCCCGCCTCGCTTTGGGCGCGGGCATAGTCGTCCGCCGCCGCCTCGGGCCACTCCATATTCGATTGCCCCGAAGCGAGCCAGACCTCGCCGCTCAAAATGTCCCGCGCCGTGACCGTCTCGCCGTTGCTGGTGGCGGTGATGATGTACGGTCGCCCCACGGGCAGCGGCTTAAATCGAACCACCCACTTGCCACCGGCATCTGCCGTCGCACCCACCTTCGCGCCGTTCAGTTCGACACTCACGTACGTGCCGGGGTTCGCGAATCCGAAAACGGGAACGTCCATTCCTCGCTGCACCACCGCACCATCGGTGAAGAGCGAGCTCAATCGCAATGTGGGCAGCTTTGCCGATGGAAAGAGGAAGATTGCGGCCGGAAGCATTGGGGATTAGGATATCAGGTCATGGGGTCATTGGGCGTAGGGTCATTGGGTTGCCGGGAAGAACCGCATCCCTCTCCCCCAAAAGCCCAAAAACCCAAAGGTCCAAAGACCCTATGACCCAAGAAGCCACTCCCGTACCGGAGACCCCTGCTGTTCTTTCAAAAAGTCGTGCGCGTACTCGTCCCCATGCAGATATCGAATGATCTCATGCGGCAGCGCCCGAAGCGCATCCTCATCCGGCTCTGGAATCGAAGCGTCCAACCGAAGATCCAAAACGGCCACCCCATCCGGAAAACTCGGCCGGAGTAAAGCAATCACTTCCTCCGCCGATCCGGAAGGCTTGGCCAACTCGGCGCTGTGCTCGTCAAGTGCAATCACGATCCGGTCCGTGCCGAAGATCGCCTCCGTCGCGTCGTCCGTCGACATCAGCGAGTGCGGCGTCTTATTCAGCTTGAACAGGTACCGCGCAAACCGGTCGAACAGGTCGAGCCGCTCCGCATCGGGATCCCAAAAACGGATTTCCAGCGGGCGCTCGCCAAAGTAGCAGGCCAAGCCCCCACAGATCGCAGGGGCGTAACGTACGCTTCCGGCCCCGAGAACGGTCAAACGCTCCATCACGCCCCGAGAACCAACCCTTCGGTCACCGCCGGGCGAAGGAACCGGGAGTAGCCATCCGCCCGCAACGCCGCCTCCAGCGCGTCGGCGTCTTCGGTCAGGGCAATCACCGTGCCGCCCATTCCTGCTCCCGCCAACTTGGCCCCCAACGCGCCGTGAGCCTTGCACCGCCCGATCAGAGAGTCGATCGCCTCCCCTGAGCCGCCAAGCTCGGCGATCAGCGAATGGTTGAGATCCATCAACTCCCCAAGACGTTTGAGGTCCCCCGATTGCAACGCCGCAGCCCCTTCGTCGGCATATGAAGGAAGCGCCTCCATCGCCCTCACAACTTTCTCCTCGCCCGCCAGCCACCGTTCGACCATCGGCCCGTGAACCGACCCACTCAGCCGCTCGACTCCCGTGGTCACCAGCAGAAAGGGAAGCGGAGCTTCGATCAAGTCCGACGTGGGAAGCGGCCCCTTCTCTACCGGCCCCTTGCCCGCAAAGCTCATCGACCGCAGTCCGCCCAACACGATCATCAGGGCATCTTGATAACCGCAGACCACCTTCTCCCGCTCAATGTCCCGAACAAGCATCGCGAACCGCGTCCGGCTCTCTTCGGATGAGAGGTCGGGCGACTCTCCCCGCGCCATGAGCAGGCAAGCCACCGTCGCCGCCAACAGCGCCGTCGACCCGCTCAGTCCGCTAGAGCGGGGAATATCGGTGCTCCACTCCACCGTGCAGGGCCCCTCGACCGGGAAGTGTTTCACCGCAAGATCCCAAAGGGTGGTGTCGTCCGGAAGAGATTCCTCCGACATCGCGGTGAGTCGGCAGGTGGCCCGGGCGGGCAGCGAACAAGACAGAACCCGCCCGCCGTAGACGTCGCTCGGGTTCCCAATAATCCCGCAGCGCCCCGGCGCCGAGGCCACAAATGTCATGCCGTTTAGCCTACCGGCAAGCACGCCGGGTGGTACCTTCTCTAAGCGATGGCAAAGGATAAAAAGAAAGCGGAGGCCCCCAAGTCGATCCAAAATCGAAAAGCGCGCTTCGACTATGCCATCTCCGATGAGGTGGAGGCGGGAGCGGCTTTGCAAGGGTCGGAGGTGAAGAGCCTCTACCTGGGCAAGGGACACCTTAACGACGCCTACTGCCGCGTCGTCAACGGCGAGATGTTCCTCCTCAACATGGACATCGAGCCCTACGAACAGGCCAGCGTCTTCGCCCACGAGCGCCGCCGCGACCGCAAACTCCTCCTCCACCGCCGCGAGATCGACCAACTCGAGCGGAAGGTGATGGAGAAAGGCTTCACGCTCATTCCTCTCTCGGTCTACTTCAACGACAAAGGCCGCGTCAAAGTAAGAATCGGCCTCGGCCGCGGTAAGGCGAACTACGATAAACGGGAGTCCCTGGCGAAGGACGACACGCGAAGAGAAGCCGACCGGATTCGGTCGGGCAAGCTAAAGGATCTGTAACTGGAGCGCCGAGTACCACTCGGCGAATTCTCGTCACTCTAAACTCCTTGTATACTCTTCATTGGAAGACCTACCCGCAGGGGGTGCTCGTTACGGGCTGAGATTTTCGACTGAGATGTCGGATGACCCTTGAACCTGATCCGGTTAATACCGGCGGAGGGATCGCGGAGCGCTCTGGATCACTGGAGCCACCGACGCGATAAATATGCGTGGGTGGCGACTCCGTCTAGAGTCATGAAACAAGCCTTCACCCTTATCGAACTTCTCGTCGTGATCGCGATCATCGCGATCCTTGCCGCCATCCTGTTCCCCGTCTTCGCCCAAGCGAAGTTCGCCGCCAAGAAGACGGTCGACCTCAGCAACGCGAAAGAGATCGGAACCGCCGTCAAGCTCTACCTGGGCGACAGCGACGACCAGATGCCGATCTTCTACGCCTATAACAGCGATCCGACGATCTACGCCGACGGCAAGCACCACGGCACCGAGGTCCTGCTCCTGCCCTACACCAAGAGTCAAGAACTCTTCAAAAGCCCCCTCGACACCGGCAGCCCCTGGCTTGCGCAGGAGGTCGGGGCAGCTAAAGGTGCTCCTAGCTACTGGAAGGCTTACGGTTCCTCCTACCGCTTCGGCAAGTGCAACTTCACCCTCGCGGTGAACGAATCCAGCGGCAATAACTCCTTCTACAGCAACGGATGGACGGTCTCAGACACTCAGTACTCCGACCCCGCCAACACCCGGATCATTCGCTTGGAGATGTTCGGTTTCTTCGAAAAGAAGAACGACCCGGACTGCTCCCGCTACGGCTACGACTGCGGCTACTTCCAAAACTGGGACCCGAGCGGCGGCTCCATGATCTTCGCCGACTCCCACGCAAAGCACATCAACGGCATGGGCGCCTTTGACAACACGTTGGTCGATCCTGACGGGCATAAGTCGGGAGACGTCCACCCGACGAAAGGCTCCTGGTACTGGGCCTGCGACTAGGATAGGAACTCCCCCTCTCCAAGTGGTTCGTCTTGGAGAGGGGCTGGGGGGAGAGGTTCCGGGTGTGCTTGAGGAAGGGTGTGGGTGCTCGGACTTTCTTTTTTGGTGGCAATGCCCTGGGGGCCGATCTCGACGGCCGAATCGATTCCTTCTGACCAAGCCCCCGGGGCTCTCCGGCAACGTTATGCCCGGGAAAGCCCCGGGGGCTAAGGCTTCAAGGGATTAAACCAGGGACCACCACGGCCCCCAGGGCATTGTCACCAAGAAGTAAAGTTGCGACGGCCGATTGATCGGAGCACTCCACATGGCCCAAAAGACCTACGGCGCTCTCGACCAAATAGGTAAAACAGACTCAATCCTTGTCAGGGGAAGTTTTATGACACTGGCCTCCGTTTCCGTCGCCTGATCCCACCGATCAGGCCTGTTCGTCTCGCCCGCAACCAAAGTTCGGGCGTCGACCGGGCGTACCTGCGCCCCCACGGAAACGCAAAATTGGGAAAAACCTATCGTAACGGCCAAGCGCCGTCTCCTCGTCGTGACACCTTCGTTTGCCGGTCCTGCGGCATGACCATCGTCTGCACCGGCGCCGGTACCGAGCACCGGAACCACTGTCCGAACTGCCTCCACAGCGTTCACCTAGACAACACACCAGGCGATCGTGCTGCTAACTGCGGCGGCGTCATGGAACCCATCGCCGTCTGGGTCCGCAAAGGCGGCGAATGGGCCCTGGTCCATCGCTGCCGCCAATGCGGGGCGCTATCGTCCAATCGAACGGCAGCGGACGATCACGAACTGCTGTTGATGTCGCTAGCGGTAAGGCCGCTGGGGAATCCGCCGTTTCCGTTGGAGCATGTCCTCAGAAAGCCTCCAGCGTAGGCCCCTCGAAGCCAAAGGTCCCTCCGCCACATTGCCCCATAGTAATCTGGCGGGACATGGACTCCAAGTCCTACACGTATCGCAGAGCATACGGGTTCCTCATAGTTTTCGGCGTCTTCACCTACTTCTGGATCGGCGCCGTTCTCGGGATGGTTCTCACCGATAAGGTGACCATCAACGAGCAAACCTCCACTTTGGCCAACGGATGGCCGGCGTTGATTCCGTTCGTCTTACTTGGCCTGGCGCTCTTGTTCTTCACTATCCGATCAGCTGGAAGCGTAAGGTACGAACGCATCGACATCGCAGGTAGTGAGCTTTTCTGGGTGGACTGGCGCGGCAAGGAATGTCTCCACACCCACCTCTCAACCGTCCGGTCGGTCACGGTTAAGCAGGGCGGCAACTTTGAGAAAGTCATGGTCGTGACCGATGCGGGGCCACTTCGCTTCATGCAATCGATCGATGGCTACGGAGAATTAAAGCGCCGCCTTTCCCAAGCCGCAGCCGGCGACTTGACCGCAGCGGCGATTTCGCCTCAAACGAGCCCTTTCCTCGGCGACGCGCCCAAATTCAAGCCGCGAAGTTTCAATTATCGCGGCAGCGCTATACACGTCATCTCGTTCCCCCTTTTGGCCTTTCTAAGCTTTTGGACCTATGGATTTTTTTTCCTAAACAATCCCCGGCCTAGCGTCATGGAGGGCATCATTGGCCTGCCGATCATTGCCCTGTTTTGGTCCCTTTTCCTATACATGCAGATATCGGGATGGAACGAGCGGATCGAATTCACCGCTTCCACGATTCGATGGATCGACTGGCGAAAGCGAGTCCGCATCGAAGCTCGCTTTGAGGAGATTACGGGAATGGACGAGCAGCATGATGAGACCAACTCTCTGACGATTGAGACCACTATCGGAGCGATCCGCGCGAACTCTTCTCTGCGCGGGTATGCCGACCTAAAGAACGCGATCCGCGACCTACTCTCCGCCCCGAGAGTGGTTCTCGCTACACCACAATCCGCGGCAACAGCGGCGAAACCCGCGCCACCACCTCATAGTTGATCGTCCCCAACTTCGCCGCAATCTCCTCTGCCGTGATCCGATCCTCGCCCTGCGAACCCAGAAGCACCACCTCTTCCTCGGCCCGCGCTTCCGGTGCCGACGAGAGGTCGACGGCAAACATATTCATCGCGATCCGTCCGATCACCGGGCACCGCCGGCCGTGGACCAAAACATCGCCCACGCTCGATAGGCCCCGGTCGTAGCCGTCGCTGTACCCCTGCGGAACGATGCCAATTCGGGTGGGTTTGGTCGTGCGGTAGGTCAAGCCGTAGCCCACGGGGTGTCCGGCCGGCAGCGTCTTCACCTGGGCGAGATGCGAAACCCAACGCATGACGGGCTGCAACCCGAGATTGGCATGGCTCCGTGCCAAAGGGGCAGACGGATAGAGCCCGTAAAGCCCGATACCGAGTCGGACCATCGAGTTGTAAGGAGGCCCTTTCTCCCGGGCCATGACGCCGGAGGTGGCGGAGATATGGCGTCCCATGTGAGGCCAGCGGGCTTCTAGCTTGGCGTAGGCCAACTCAAACGCCTCCTCCTGTGCCTCCGCGTGGGTTAGGTCGGTGGTGTCCTCGATGTTCGCGTAGTGCGCGTACGCCGAAGCCGGCTCTAAGTCGGGGTACCTGGCAAGGTTCTCAATGAAATCGTCGACCTGGTCCGGCAGGATCCCCTGTCTGCCCAAAAGGGCGTCGATCTTGATGCTGAAATCGACCGGAAGATCCAACTCGCTTCGAATTCGATTCAGTTCGGCGATCTGGGCAATATCGAAAACGACGACTTCGCCGCGCAGTCGACAAGCTTCCTCCAAGTCGGCGAGGCGAACATATCCATAGACCAAAGCCCAGGCATCGCTGACTTTTCGAAGCTGTCGGAGTTCGTCCAGGTCGTCGACTTGAAAAGAGTCCGGCTCCGTTCCCAGGATCGAGACGATCTCTTCAAGTCCATGGCCATAGGCGTTGGCCTTTACGACCGAGGTGATCCATCCCTGCGATACCGTCGCTTTAAGCGATCTGAAGTTATGAAGCAGGGCTTCGCGCGATAGTTCGATGTACGAAAGCGGTGTCATGGCGCGAACCTCCCGAATGGGAAGGCGAAGCCTGTAGGCGCAACCTCCGTGGTTGCGGAGTGCGTAACGGCCCGTGATTCGCCTAACAAATCGCCACCTTCTCCAATCTCACATCCTGTCCCGCAAACGTCCGCGCCAACTCCTCATACCCCGGCCCCAGGTCGGTCACCCGATAGATCCGCTCCCCGGACCGCCCCAACTTCGACGCATGCTCCGGATGCCTTCCTAAATAATCCTCCAGACGATCCGGCACAACCTCTTCCTGCACGATGACCGGCACCGCGACTCGCGCCCGAATCCGCTCCCGCAAGAGCCCGTAGTGAGTGCAGCCGAGCACAATGGCGTCCACTTCGCCCAGCTCCGCGAGATAGTCGTCCAACACCGCGTCCACATACTTCAACCCGCCATTCTCCACCAGCGGAACCAGAAGCGGAGCCGCCAGCACGCGAACCTCCGCCTCGGGAGCCTGACGCGCGATCTCGCGCTCGAACGCCCCGGAAGCCGCCGTACTCCGCGTCGCCAGCACCCCGATCCGCCGAGCCCCCGTCGCCGCCACCGCCTCTGCCGCCGGAATCACCACCCCCAACACCCGCCGATCCGGATACCACCGCGGCAAATACTCCTGCTGACTCCGCCGCAACGCCTCCGCCGAGGCCGTATTGCATGCCAGGACCACGAGGTGGCAATCCTGCTCGAACAGGTATGTCAGCGCCTCCGCCACAAACCCATGAATCGCCGCCTGAGACCGCCCGCCATACGGCACGCGCATCGTATCTCCCAGATACAGAAGATCGAGATCGGGCATCCGCCGGGCGATGGCCTGGGCAATCGACAGCCCCCCCAACCCCGAATCAAATACCCCGACACGCACCCTAAGAGTGTGACAGAGGGGGCATTGGGGTCTTAGGGTCGGTCCCCAATGACCCTAAGACCCAACGCCCAATGACCTAAAATAGAATCATGCCTTGTCCTCACGCCCTCGCCGCCATCAAGGTGCCCGGCAAGCGCTGGCGGACCCGTATCGAGCGGCTCGAAATCCTCAACTCCGTCCGCACCCGCATCCTCGCCGGCGAACGGGACGATCTCACCGCCTTCGGTCACGAAGCCGGCATCTCCCCGTATCATCTCCAGCGCCTCTTCACCGCCGCCTTCAACGAATCGCCCAAGGCCATGGTCGACCGCGTTCGGACGGAGAAAGCGGCCGAAATGCTCCGCCGCGGCGCAACCCCGATCGAAGTCGTGGTGAGCCTCCGCTACACCGAACTCAGTGCCTTCTCCAGAGACTTCAAACGCCACCACGGCGTCTCGCCTCGCGCGTTCTGCAAGAACTGTCAACCTACGGCCGCCGCACAAGAAGAAGAATAGGGAAGTGAATACCGTTTGCCACATCGAATTCCAGAGCGTCGACCTCGATAAGGCCGAAGCCTTCTACAAGAGCATCTTCGACTGGACTTTCAAATCCTTCACCCCGAACATGCGAATCTTTGGCTCTGGTGACAAACACGTCGGCGGACTCATGCTCGTCTCCAAAGTCGAAAAGGGCAAGTCCCCGTCCGTCTGGATTCAAGTCGCCAACCTCGAAGAGACCCTGACCAAGGTTGAAGCCGGTGGCGGCAAAACCATCAGCGGGAGAAGCGAAGTCCCCGGCACCGGCTGGTCCGCCGACTTCGAAGACCCCGAAGGCAACTACGTCGGCATCGTCCAGTTTGCTTAGGCCGGAGAAGACAGGTGGCCTCCCAAACGTTTTGGGGAGGCCACCGTCGCCAGGCCCCGCTGTCTTAAATCGTCAGGGCATCTCTTTCCGATCGTAGATCAACGCTTCTGGAACGGTATCCAGCCTACGGCGCCAATCCTTTCGCGGCTCCAGGCTGTAAACCATCGTGTGTCCTCGGAAGCTGACTTCTTTCACGACCAGGTCCACCAATTTCTCCAAGGCGCCGCTTATTTCTAGCTTCGGGGGAGGTAGGACAAAGAGAAAGTCTTGAAACTCCCCGGTGCCCGGCAACTGCTTACGGAAGACATAGGCCCGGCCGAGTTGCGGCAAAGTACGAAGCTGCTCAAGCAGCTTGGCCCGTTCATCGCCCGTCAAATCTGGAGAAAGGAGATCGTTGTCTAGCCGCAAGCCAAGGGCTTGGCGGGCGATCTGCTTTCGGTCATGGATCTCGTGCGCCTCAGTGCGGATCCGGTCCAACTCCGCTTGTTCGCCCGTCCGAGCATGATAGGATCCCAGGATGCGAATGGCGTACTCCCGAAGCTTGGCGTCATTGCGAGACCGCTCTTCCAAAATCGCTACCCCCGCCGGATCGTCTACCTCTAAGAGCGCCGCCCCGTAGTAACAGGCCGCCCGGTCGCTACTGGGGTATTGCTCCGCAACCGTTCGATAAATCGGGACCTGATCGACAAGGCTTTTCTTCTCGTTCGCCTCGAAGATCGCTAGCTCAATCGCCTCTTTCTCGGTCAGCGGCTTTTGGTTCGCCGACTGGAGCAACTCCGCCCGCCTTGCCTGCCGCCGGCTCTGGTCGGCGTGATACTCCTTCCAGCTCTCTTCGTAATCGCTTAGCAGCTTCTTTTCAACCCGACGCGTCACCTCCGCCAGGGCGCTACCGAAAAAGGCTTCTGCCGCCGACGGACCCGAAAGCGTCTCCAAGGACACCTCCAGCGGTTGCCCCAGTGCCCGTAACCGATCTTTCAGTGCGGGGTGGGTATCGCTGTAGTCGGTGATGTCCGCCAGCGCCTCTTTCGTTGCGCGTGTTCCCGCTTCGGTTGCCAGGGGCTGGCGTACCGCGTTCGCCATGGGGTCGAGGTAGCCCGGCGCGGGCAGTCCGTCCTTGGCGATTTTTTCGTTGAATGGCTCCCAGAATTCGTCACCCAGCAACGTATGCCGGGCCGCCCCAAAAGCAAGCGCCCTCGCCGCGATCTCCGGGCTCGTCGCTTCCGCCGCCGATGCGTCTGCCTCGTATTCGTTCTGGCGACGCATCGCGAACGTCATCGCGGAAAGCCGCGGGGCGTACCACTCCACGAAGGGACGGAAAATGAAATCGCTCCGGCCCGTGCGGTGAAGGTTGCGCCTCAAAGCCTCCCAAGTGGCCTCGATCCGGTAGATCGCCACGCCCAGTCGGCCATGCTTGCCCGAGAAGTGGCCCAACTCATGGCCGATCACCGAGCGCATCTCGTCCGGTGTGGAGGAGAGGAGATAGGGAAGTCCAAGGGTGAGAATGTTAATGTTGCGGCCAAACATCCCAAACTGCGGATACTGACCCGCCGATGCATTGAATCGCGCGTCCACCTGAATCTGATCCGGGCGGGGTGCCTTCAGTGTATCGGCAATTTTGTCCACCTCCGAGTAGAGAATGGGCGCTTCCGAGCGGGTGATCAGCACCTGCTTCGGCCGCTTTACGCGAATCGGAATCGACCGAACCACCGCGAACAGGAAGAGCCCGAGGAAGATGTAGATCTGAATCGGCACCCTTGTATGCATCAAGGTCCGAAGAAGGATCAATGCGGTCAGGAGCGAGACAGTGGCAAGGAGAACGAGGACGATGTAGCCGTAGCCCAGCGCCACCATTCGGCGAAGCTGGGCTCGGTATCGCGCCGGGTTGGCCGCTGCGAGCTGCTCACCCTCCCGAACTCGGTCGATGAACTCCTCGCGCTCTTTCTTCCGCCGGGCGAGTTCCGCGGCATCGTCCCGTGGCTCGACCGGCGTCATAGGGCCTAGATCAGGCCCCTACCGGCTGCCAGCGAACGTCGAGCCGCTTAACCGCCAGCGTCTCGTCCAACCGTCCAACCACCGCCGTCGAAGGCGCGTTCTTCAGCAACTCCGGCTCTTCGATTGCCTCTCGGCAGATCTCGATCAGGGCGTCGCAGAAGTCGTCCAGCGTCTCCTTCGTTTCCGTCTCCGTCGGCTCGATCATAAAGCACTCGGGAACGATGAGGGGGAAGTAGTTGGTCGGTGGGTGGAAGCCGAAGTCGATGAGCCGCTTCGAGATATCGAGCGCACGCACGCCGTTGTTCTTCTTATACTTCTCCGCCGTCAGGATGCACTCATGCATACAAGGTCGCTCGTGGGCCGGCGGGAGCACGTCGCGAAGCCGCGCACGGATGTAGTTGGCGTTCAGAACGGAATGGCGCGAAATATCCGCCATGTACTCCTTACCAAAAGCCCGCAGATACGTATAGGCACGAACCTCCATCAGGAATTGGCCATAGAATGCGCTGACCCGGCCGATGCTTTCCGGACGGTCGTAGTCCGCGAGAATCTTCTTGGCCTCATCGCGCCGAATCACCGGCACCGGCAGATACGGTTCGAGATGTGACTTAAGTCCGATCGCGCCACAACCGGGACCGCCGCCGCCGTGCGGCGTGCTGAACGTCTTGTGGAGATTCAGGTGCATGCAGTCGAAGCCATGGTCGCCCGGACGGGTCGTGCCGACCATCGCATTCATGTTCGCGCCGTCGCAGAACACCTGTCCGCCCACCGCGTGAATCATCTCGCAGATCTTCTCGATATTCGGCTCGAATAGACCTAACGTCGAGGGATTCGTCAGCATGAGGGCCGCAATCTTCGAACCCTCTTTCTCAAGCTCCTTAGCCAGAGCGTCGAGATCCGTATTGCCTTCCGAGTTCGTCGGAATCGAAACGACGTCGTAGCCGCAACGTGCCGCCGAAGCTGGGTTGGTGCCGTGCGCCGAGTCGGGGACGAGCACGATACTGCGCTGATCCTCGCCCCGCTTGGCGAAGTAGGCCTTGATCAGCATCAAGCACGTCATCTCGCCGTGCGCACCCGCTACAGGTTGCAAAGTGATCTCGTCGAACCCAGTGATGGCGCAGAGCATGTCCTGCACCCCGATCAAAATCTCCAGCGCGCCGGGGATCGTCTCCACCGGCTGCATCGGGTGAAGCGCCGCGAAGCCGGACATCCGCGCCGTGGCCTCGTTGACCTTCGGATTGTACTTCATCGTGCACGAGCCCAGCGGATAGAAGCCGGTCTCGATGCCGAAATTGATGTGGCTGAGGTTCGTGAAATGGCGGAGCATCTCAAGCTCGCCGACCTCGGGAAGATGAAGCGAATCCCTCGTTTCGAAATCGGGCTCCACGTGGGGCGTATCTCCGACCGGAACGTTGCAACCGATGCGGCCCGGGCGGGACTTTTCGAAGATGGACTTAGGCTCGGGAACCTGCTTGGTGGGCATCGCGAATAGGTTCAGGGTACCCGGCGAAGCCGCGACCTCACTCAGCCGTATCAAATAGGACAAAACGCCTAAAACCAGGTATTTCACCCCTATTTATTGCGGAAATCTACCGAGGATAAGTACGGGAGTCCTATATGACCTCTGTTTTTAAATTGATCCAGCGCCGAAAGAGGACGGTCTCGTCTTCGGGCCGGCTCGTGTTTCTGGTCTTTCTCGCTCTCGGTTCGTTATGCGGCCTCTGGCTTGGCAACTCTGGTGCTTCCCAGGTCAAGCGACGATACGCTGCCCGCTCGACCGAAAGAGCCACCGCCATCGCCACCGCGCTGGACCATGCGTTTGCGGAGCGGCTTCGCGCCCTCAAGCTTCTCGCCCCCATCGCCGACGCGACCACCATCGCCCGATTCAAAACGATCTATCCCGAAATCCTGTCCGTCGTCCGCGAACCGGCGAAGGCGCCCGATGGCTTCCACCTCTCCGTTCCCTCCAAGGGCGGCCGTCTCGTGGCGACCCTCGGCAAAGATTGGCCCAAACCTTGGCTCACCGCTCGCCGCGGAGAACGAGTCGAACTGGTCAACCTCGATACCTTCAAAGAAGCCCGAACCATGGGCAAAGCGAAGACCGCCGAACTACGCTGGCGCGACGGAAAGATTTACCAGACCTCGATCGAACGCCTGCGGTACCCCGCTGCGTCGGATGGCGACCTGGCCATCGCGGTAGCCGTCTCCAATCGGCAACTGGCCAGCGCCGCCTCCCGCTTCCGGTGGAACGGCCTCCTCTTTGGCCTGATCCTCGGTGTCGTTCCCGGCATCGCCGCCTGGTTCGGCATCGGACGCTCCACCCGCCGCCTCCGAACCGCCAACGACGCTCTTGAGTGCCGGGTGAGAGAACGTACGACCGAACTGGAAGCGGCCGAACGATCCTTCCGAGGCATCTTCGAAAACACTCCGATCGGCCTCTACCAATGCGACGCCGACGGCCGGTTCCTGCGGGTCAACCCGACCTTCGCCCGGTACCTTGGTTATGCCAACCCGGAAACGCTGATCGCATCCATCCAGTCGCTCCAAAAGCTGGGCGATCCGTCGCGCCGCTCCGCTTTCATCGCCGAACTCCAAGCCAACGGAGAGGCCGAAATGACCTCCGTCGTCACGACCTCGAAAGGCCGCGAACTCTGGCTCTCGGAAAGCGCCCGCACGATCTACGCGCCGGACGGCGCCGTCCAGCAGATCGAAGGCGCCATCCACGACGTCTCCGCCCAGCATGCGCTCGAAGACCAGCTCCGCAAGATCGGCGCGACCGACCCCCTCACTGGGCTTCTAAATCGCCGCGGTCTGGATGAAGCGCTCGCCATCGCCCCCCTCCCGGTTTCGGTCCTCATTCTGGATCTGGACCGGTTCAAGGACTTCAACGATACGTATGGCCACCCGGCGGGAGACCGCGCGCTCCAGGCGGTGGCTGTCGCCCTCAAATCCGTTCTGCGGGACGACGCCATCGTCGCCCGGATCGGCGGGGAAGAGTTTGTGGTCTGCCTTCCGGCCATGGCTTCCGCCGATGCCGTCCGCGTCGCGGATCGCCTCCGCCAAGCCGTCGCCGATTGCGATAAGTTCGCCAGCCGATTGACCGTGAGCGCCGGGGTGGCGACGGCAATGGAGAGAAGCGACCTGGACGCCGCCTTTGTCGAGGCCGACCGGGCGCTTTACCAAGCCAAGGAGGCTGGACGAAACAAGATCGTCCTCCGCTAAGCGGATCCCTCGAAATGAGGGAAAGGTGGTGCCGTCGCCCGGACTCGAACCGGGATGCCTTTTGGGCGCCGCCACCTGAAGACGGTGCGTCTACCAATTTCGCCACGACGGCAAGCGAGATAAAATATACCCCAGCCAACCCCGCCAAAGCGAGATGAAGGCCCCGGGGCTCCAAGAAGATCCCGTGCAAGATTAGACGAAGATAGGTTTCCTCTTAAAGCCCTAACAGATCTTACGAACCGACTCCCTCCACATGAAATTGACCTGAATTGTCCTCTCGTTCGCGGACGGATGGACCGATAAAGGGAGGTGCCCCGTTTTTATGGGGATGAATGAGAAAATGGCAGAAATCTCGTTAGGTTTTGAGTTCTCGGAAGGACGTAAGAGTTTGGTCACCAACGCTTCACTTGGAGAGGTACGGATTTGACCGTCTCTCCCGATGTACTGGCTGGCATTCCGGCGCTTCCGGCGGCCGTGTCGAAGGTATTGGAGGAGACCGGTAAAGACGAGCCGGATGCTCGCGTTCTAACCAAAGCGATCGAGTCGGACGCCGGACTCGCATCCAAAATGCTGACCTTGGTCAACTCGCCGTATTACGGACTCAATGGCACGGTCTCGAATCTCGGCCAGGCCGTCGTAATGGTCGGTATGCGCCAAGTCCGCAACGTGGCCCTCGCCGTCGGGGCTTTACGTTCCATCCCCGGAATCCCTCCTGCCATCGTCGATCGGTTTCTTGACCAGGCCATGGTCACCGCCAAAGTCGCCCGCGGCATTGCCACCACGGGTGGACTCTCCCCTCAAGAAGCCGACACCGCTCATCTGGGTGGGCTGCTTCGTGGCGTCGGCTCCCTTGTCGCGCTCCGGATGGGCGAGCGCAACCCGAGCGACGTCGACATCGCGAAGCTGTCTCGAATCGTTCTCGAATTCTGGAACCTGCCCACTCCCATCATCGCCGCCGTAGGTGACAGTGCCGGGGACTTTCCCGTGGGCGCCCGGGCTTCGACGGCCGCGGCGGTTCATCTTGCCGCCCTCGTGACCGCCGGTCGACCCGGCGACGCTTGCCCACAAGCTCTCGCTGCCTTCCGCCTGCAACCCGACAATCTGACTGCCATTCAGGTTTGAGGTTGGGTTAGGGTAGAAGGGAGCCTATGCAGAAGGCATTGAGTCCCGGGGCGATCGGCGTCAAAGCGCCCACCATCGAGGCGGCAGCGGAAGCTGCCCGCCTCGGCGGCTTTTCCGCCGTCGAAATCTCCCCTCAAGAAGTCGTCGACCGCGGTGTCGATGCCGCCAAAGCCGCCCTCGGCGAGATCGTCGTCGCCGGATTTGGCGCCTTCGACTGGCGCAACGATGAAGCCGTCTGGAAAGCCGGCCTTGCCGACCTTCCCGCCCAAGCCGCCGCCATGGCCGCCCTCGGCTGCTTCCGCTGCTCAACCTACATCATGCCGTTCAGCGACGAGCGCACGTTCGAAGAGAACTACGACTTCCACGTCTCCCGCATCAAACCCCTCGCCGCTGCGCTGGCCGTCGAAGGCATCCACTTCGGCATGGAATACGTCGGCCCCGCCACCATGCGCGCGGGTAAGAAGCACCCCTTCGTCCATGACCTCGCGGGCATGCTTAAACTGACCGCCGACTGCGGCCCCAATGTCGGCCTCCTGATGGATGCCTGGCACTGGTACACCTCCCACGAAACCGTGGAAGACATCCTGGCCCTCACCGCCGAGCAAGTGGTCTACGTCCACGTCAACGACGCCCCCGCCGGCATCGCCATCGACGACCAGTTCGACAACGTCCGCGCCCTGCCCTGCGAAACCGGCGTGATCGATCTCGCCACCTTCCTCGGCGCCCTAAAGAAGATTGGCTATGACGGCCCAGTCGTCTGTGAACCCTTCAAGAAGGAACTCAACGACCTGCCGGACGACGAGGCTCGACTGAAGTTAGTCGGCGCGGCCATGGACAAGATGCTCGCTCTGGTTTAACCCAATGCCTTACGAACTCCGCCCCGCGACCGCCAGCGACCTTCCGGCGATCGCCGCGGTCTTCATCGAGACCCGAACCCTTTGCCTCCCTTTCATCGTCTGGGACTACTCCCAAACCGTGATGGAGGAGGTCTTCAGCCGCCAAATGGCCGAGATGAAATTCTGGGTCGCCGAGGTGGAGGCGCGGGTCGTCGGCTTCGTCGCCTTCACCCCAAACGAGATCGACCATCTCTATATCCTCCCGGAATTTCACCACCAAGGAATCGGAAGCGCGCTGTTACAAAAGGCCCTCGACGGGGAAGAAGTCTGGCTCTGGGTCTTCCAGGAGAACCGATCGGCGCGCCGATTCTACGAGAGGCACGGTTTCACGATGGAATTCGAAACCGATGGGTCAGACAACATGGAAAAGACGCCCGATGCAAGATATCGAAAAGCCCCCTCTCGTCGCCACGGCGATAATCTGTAAACGCCGCAAAGGCCTCACCGGGCGGTGAGAGGGGGTTGGGGGAGAGCCGTGAACCCGTCGATCAAGCCGTTACATTTGGGTGGTCCCAGCCCAAAGACCCCAAGCGTTTGGCGTAACTCTTTTTGTCCTGAAGTACAGCCGTTTCAAGTCACCACAGAGAACAAAAAATCCTCTCGCACATTAGAGCCCTCCGTATCTCTTGCAATTGCTCGACCCTAAGCCCAAGACCCAACGACCCTAAAGCAACACGTTCTGCGCCGCCTCCGAATAAGTCGGATGCGAAATCACCGCCTCTCGCAACACCGAAGCGGGCAAGTCCGCCGCCATGAGCAGGCTGTAAAAGTGCACCAAATCCGCCCCGCACGCCCCGAAGACGGAAGCCCCGAGAATCTTATCCGTCCCGTTCTCCAGCAGCAATTTGATCGACCCCGTCGTCTCCCGCGCCTCGTCCGCGTGCGCATTCCGGGCCATATCGAACCGCAGCACCTCGAACTTCAGCCCCTCCTTCAATGCCTCGCGCTCGGTGAGCCCCACCCGCCCCAAGGCCGGATCGGTAAAGACCGTGTAGGGAACCACCCGGTCCGTTGAATGCCCATTCCCGCCAAGCAAAGCCCCGGACACAATCCGCGCGTCGTCCCAAGCTGTGTGGGTGAACATCATGCCACCGCGGGCATCGCCCGTGGCAAAAATGCCCGGCACCGAGGTGTGAAGATACTTGTCCACCGGAATGAACCCTCGATCGTCCGGCTCGATCCCGACCGTCTCTAGCCCAAGGTCATCCGTGTTCGGCTTGCGCCCCGTCGCCACAAAAAGCCGATCGCAAACCACCGGCTCGCCGCTGCAATCTAGCACCACGCCCTCCGGAGTCTGACGAACCTCCCCAAAACGCGTATTCAGCCGGAAGGCCACCCCCTCCGACTCCAACATCTTTTGAAGTTCCGCCGCGACATCCTCATCCTCGTGCGCCAGGATCTGCGATCCGCCATCAATCACCGTCACCTCCTCCACCCCCATACGGCGATAGAACTGGCACATCTCGATCGAGATCACGCCACCTCCGATCAGCGCGATCCGGCGCGGCAACTGCGACTCGAACAGCCAATTCTCCGCCGTAATAAAGTCGATCTGCTCAAGGCCTTTGAGCTTCGGAAGGAGGCTACGCGTCCCCACGTCGACCACCACTTTCCCGGCGTGCCACTTCGCGTCGCCCACCATCACCGCAAACCCGTCGTCGTCCCGTCCGGCCAACCGCGCGTGCCCATGGATGAGCTTCTCCCCGAACCGTTTGGTCACTCCTTGGTTGGATGACTCCGCCTTCTCGCGGGCCAACTCGATCACGCGGGCGTAATCCGCCTCGACAGTGGGAATACGAAGCCCGAACTCGCCCGCCCGCCGGGCCAGCGCCGCCAGACGCGCGCTCTCCAGCGCCGTCTTCGTCGGCGTACAACCAAAGTTCACGCAGGAGCCGCCTGCCTTCGCTCGCTCCGCGACGACCACCCGCATCCCGCTGGCGCAACACCGGCTGACGATTTCCTCTGCGGCTTGGCCGGCCCCGATAATGAGAATGTCGCAACGAGTTTCGGCCATATCTTGTCTCTACAACAGAAAGGACGCCGTCGTACGCGCGCCAGACCTCGTTCTATATAAGGGAGTTCCCGATGCAGAGGCTTCGATTTGTAGACGTGCGCGGGGATCGTCCGCAGGAAGTTTTGTGCGAGACCGTCTTTGACGGCTTGAGCGCCCAGCCCAAACGGTTGCCGCCGCGCCTTTTTTACGACAACCATGGGTCGGCCATCTTCGAGGCCATCACCGACCTCCCCGAGTACTATCCCACGCGGACCGAGCAAGCCATCCTAACGGATCATGCCGACGAGATCGTCACCGCCGTTGGCGGCCAAATCACTCTCATCGAATTCGGCTCCGGTTCCTCCCGCAAGACGAGAGTCCTCATCGAGGCCGCTCTGGCTCGCCAAGAAACCCTCGAGTACGTTCCCATCGATATCAGCCGAAACTTCCTCAAGGAATCCTCGGAAGCCCTCCTTAAGGAATATCCGGCCCTAACGATCACTGCCCTCGCCGGTGAGTATTTCGCCGCCGCCGATGCTCTTCCGCCTGCCGATGGCCCCCGGCTCATCCTCTTCCTCGGCTCGAACATCGGCAACCTCACCCATGACGAGGCGACCGACTTCCTCACCCGGATCCGTCGTTCGATGAAGTACCAGGATCGCCTCCTGATCGGCACGGACATGGTGAAGGACCGCTCCATCTTGGAAGCCGCGTACAACGATGCCCAAGGCGTCACCGCCGATTTCAACTGCAATGTCCTCGAACGGGTCAACCGCGAACTGGGCGGCCACTTCGACCTTCGACAATTCCGCCATCACGCCCCCTACGACGACGCCCACCAGCGGATCGAGATGCGGCTCGTAAGCCAAGTCGATCAACACGTCCGCGTGGACGATCTCGATACGGAATTCGGCTTCCACGCTGGGGAGACGATCGTCACCGAATGGAGCCAGAAATACACCCGCGAAAGCTTTAGTGCTCTCGCGTCGTCCGCCGGCCTGGAGATCGTATCCGCCTGGACCGACGAACGCGCCTGGTTCACGGAGTACCTCCTATGTCCGACCTAACCGTGGCGCGCGAGCCCCTTCGCGCGATCTCCCGTAAATCCGAAATCCGAGACCGCCTGAACGCAGTTCGTCAAAGAACCCTCTGGCTCCTCGACCAAGTCCCGGACGACTTCCTGCGGGTGAGGGTCCACGACTTCTACAGCCCCATTGGCTGGCACTTTGGCCACGTCGGCCGGACAGAAGAGTACTGGGTCGTCGGTGAAGCCCTCGGCCAGCCGCTCCTTGACGACGCCCTCACCTTCATCCTCGCCGACACGCCCGACAACCCGAAAGACAACCGCGTGAACATCCCCGACCGGCCGGGCCTGATCGACTACTTAGAACGAACCCGCGCCAGCGTTCTCAAAGCCCTCGACCAAGCTAACCTTGACTCCGATGAGCCGATCCTGGCGAACGGCTATGCCTGGGAATTCGCCATCCAGCACGAGTGTCAGCACCAGGAAACCATCGCCGAGATGCTTCATCTCATCCAACGCGAGCAGCCCCAAGAAGCGATCGAACCCTTGCCTTGGAAACCCGCGGTCTGTTCCGAAATGACCGCTATCCCCGGCGGCACGTTCACCATGGGCTCCGACGATCCGTTCGGCTACGACAACGAAAAGCCCGCCCACCTTAAGCCCGTTGCGGACTTTCAACTTTCAAAAACCCCCGTCACCGCCTTTGAATGGACCGAGTTCATCAACGACCACGGCTACTCCCGCCCGGAACTCTGGACCGCCGACGGCTGGGAATGGCGAACCGCCGAAGACGCCACCATGCCCGAGTTCTGGCTCCGCCATCCCAACGGCTGGGTCACCTACGGCCCTTGGGGCCTCCGCGCCCTTCACCCCGACGAACCGGTCTGCGGCATCAGCGCCCATGAGGCCGACGCCTTCGCCCGCTGGGCGGGGAAGCGGCTCCCCACGGAAGCCGAATGGGAGTACGTCGCCGCCACCGGCCTCTACCCCTGGGGCGACGAGGAACCGACCACCCAGCACGCAAACCACGGCCTCTCCGCCTGGAGACCCCTCCCCGTCAACGGCCTTCACGACCTAGCCGGAAACGTATGGGAATGGACCTCCTCCGCCTTCCTCCCCTACGAAGGCTTCGAGGCCTACCCCTATGACGGCTACAGCAAAGACCACATGCTCGGCGCCCACCGTGTCTGCCGAGGCGGCTCCTGGGCCACCAGCCCCACCATCCTCCGCCGCACCTTCCGCAACTGGTACGTGCCGACCTATCGGCAAGGGTTTCTGGGGATGAGATTGGCCGCGGACAAATAAGGCCGGGGGTGGGGCTCCGGAACCCCCAGAGAGTCCCAACCTTCAAGGTAAAATAGGATACATCCGTCTACATAGTTACGAGAAAATTCAAAAATAAACTGTTTTTGCCATCTAGTACCATATAGTTCTTCCCAAGAAAAAAAATTACGAGAAAACCCCGTGAAATCTCATGAGGAAATAGAAGACATAAAAATGCTTCTTAGAATAATTTTAAAAATAGATGGCCTCAGAACCCCTCCCTTTCATTCCGATGAGAGGGAGGGGCAGGGGTGGGAGAGTCCGGATTGCCCCCAAGTGAACTTTAGATAAGGATGATGGCTAGAGCCTTATCAACTGTCGAGATCACCCCCACATGTCCTACAATGCGTTAGCCCCAATCCCATGATCCAACTCCAAGGCGTCACGAAACGGTACGGCGACCGAACCGCGCTTCACCCGATCGACCTCACGGTCCCGGAAGGCGAAGTCACCGCGCTCATCGGACCGAGCGGTTGCGGAAAGTCCACCCTTATCCGAACCGTCCTCGGCCTCATCGAGCCGGACGGCGGAAAGGTATCGGTGGCGGGCAGCGAGGTCATCCCGGCGACCGCCCAAGAGGTTCGGAGAAAGGTCGGCTACGTCATCCAAGACGGCGGCCTCTTCCCCCACCTCACCGCCCGTGAGAACGTAACCCTCATGGCGAACCACCTGGGAATGGCTGACGCCGAAAAGCGAATCACGGAACTCGTCGACCTCACCCGCCTCCCCGCCGACGCCCTCGACCGCTACCCCGTCGAACTCAGCGGCGGCCAACGCCAGCGCGTCGGCCTCATGCGAGCCTTGATGCTGCGCCCCAAAGTCCTCCTCCTGGACGAACCCTTAGGCGCCCTCGACCCCCTCGTCCGCGCCGCCCTCCAAGAAGACCTTAAGCGAGTCTTCGGTGAAGACGGTCTCACCGTTCTCTTCGTCACCCACGACATGGGCGAAGCCGCCTTTCTCGGCGACCGGATTGTCCTCCTGCGCGACGGCAAGATCGTCCAACAAGGCGCCCTCGACGACTTCCGAACCCGCCCCGCCGACCCCTTCGTAACCGAGTTCATGAACGCCCAACGCCCGGCGGTGGCCCTATGAAACTCCGACTCCTCCTCGCCACCTTTTCCCTTTTCCTCCTTTCTTTTTCCCTCCCCCTCTCCGCCCAAACCCTCGCCGTAGGCTCGAAGAAGTTCACCGAATCCTACGTCCTCGGTGAGATCGCCAAGAAGACCCTCGAAAACGCCGGCTTCACCGTCGAGCACAAACAGGGCATCGGCGCGACCGGCATTGTCTGGGCGGCCCTGACCAAAGGTGATGTTGGCCTCTATCCCGAGTACACCGGTACCATCTCCGAAGAGATCCTCAAAAAGCCCGGCATCGCCGTCGACGCGATGAAGGCGGAACTGAAGAAACAGGGGATCGGCATGTCCAAGGACCTCGGCTTCAACGACGGCTACGGCCTCGTGATGCGACGGGTCGATGCCGAGAAACTCGGGATCACCAAGATCAGCGACCTTGCCAGCCACCCCGAGCTCAAAGCCGGCATCACCCACGAATACCTGGGCCGAAAGGACGGCTGGAAGCCGCTGATCGCCAAGTACGGCATCAACCTCAGCGACGTCAAAGGCGTCGACCACGCCCTCGGCTACGCTGCCCTCTATGCGGGCCAAGTCGACGTCAAGGACTGCTACACCACCGACGCCGAGATCGCCAAATACGACCTCGTCGTCTTGCAGGACGACAAAGCCTTCTTCCCCCTCTACCGCGCCGTCTTCCTCTATCGCCTCGACCTCCCCCAGAAAGCCGTCGACGCCATCGACGCCCTCGGCGGAACGATCGACGAGAAGCTGATGATCGCCATGAACGGCGAGGCGAACAAGACGAAGGAGTACGGCAAAGCCGCGCAGCTTTACTACCAATCGAAAGGCCGCACCGACGTAAAGATCGAGGAGAAATCGGTGGCCTCCGAGATCCTTGTCCTCACCCTGCAGCACATCCGTCTCGTCGCCATCAGCCTCGCCCTCGCCGTCCTCGTCGGCATCCCCCTCGGCATCCGCGCTGCCCGTCCGGGAGTGGTGGGCAACCTGATTCTGAGTGGCGCGGGGCTAGTTCAAACCATCCCAAGCCTCGCGCTCCTGGCCGTCTTGGTTCCGCTGCCCTTCTTCGGAATCGGCATTCGCACCGCCATCTTCGCCCTCTTCCTCTACTCCCTCCTCCCCATCATCCGGAACACCGCCGCCGGCATCCGAGGAATCCCGCCCGGCCTGCGCGAATCGGCCGAAGCGTTGGGCCTAGAACCCTCCGCCCGCCTAACCAAGGTCTATCTCCCGATGGCCCTCCCGACCATCCTCGCCGGCATCAAAACCAGCGCCGTCATCAACGTCGGCACCGCCACCATCGCCGCCCTCATCGGCGCCGACGGCCTCGGCAAACCCATCGTCAGCGGCCTCTCGCTCAACGAAAACAGCCTCATCCTCCAGGGGGCCATCCCCGCCGCCATCCTGGCGCTCCTGGTTCAAGGAGCCTTCGATCTCTTGGAGAGAGGCGTGGTTTCGAAGGGGTTGAGAATCCGGTAGATCCTTTTCTCGGTACCAATGCCCTGGGGGCCGGAGAGGGCTAAGGTTTGTCGTTGGAAACCTTAGCCCCCGGGGCTCTCCCAGGCGTAACGTCGACGGAAGCCCCGGGGGCGAGGGCTAGAAGATGGCGAGTGTTCGATTTCTTCGGCCCCCAGGGCATTGTCACCACGAATGAGAAACAAAAACACCCCCGACTTCCGGAACGTACACTGAATAAGCGCATGAGCCTCGATCCGCACGAGCCGACTTCCGAACTTTGCCATATCCCGATCCAGGAGAACGGCGAACCGATGGTCGATGTTCTCACCCTCTCCGACCGGATCTTCCTCGACCGACCCCGCTTCGACTACAAGCGCGAATCGCTCCTCCGCCAAAGCGCCGCCGAACGATTCGCCCAAGCCGCCTCCCTCCTCCCCGAGGGCTACCGCTTCGGGTTGGTCGAGGGCTGGCGCCCCCCGTTCATCCAGGCGCGCATGTTCAGGTCGACCTGGCGGCTCATCGCCGAGCAGTACCCGGGACTCTCGGACGACGAACTCCGCCCCATCGTCGAGCGATACACCGCCCCCATGGAAGAGTCCGTCCCGCCCCCCCACACCACCGGCGCGGCCTTCGATCTGGCGCTCTACCTAGGCGACGAGCCCGTCGATCTCACCTCCCCCTTCGAATGGCGAGACCATCACGGATTTGCCTTCCACGTCGAAGGCCTTTCCGACGACGCCCGCCGCAATCGAGACATCATCGGTGCCGCCTTCGAACCCACCGGCATCACCAACTACCCCAGCGAGTACTGGCACTGGAGCTACGGCGACCAAGGCTGGGCCTACCGCGGTCGCCGCCCCTTCGCCCTCTACGCCGCCATCGAACCCACCGGTTGGAAACCGGAAACCCGAGACGCCATTGATGCGCCTCTAGAGTTCATCGAATATTAAGGGGTGATAGGTCATTGGGCTTAGGGTCATAGGGTTAGGCTCCTTTTAGGAAACGACCCAACGACCCAACGACCCAACGACCCAACGACCCAACGACCCAACGACCCAACGACCCAACGGCCCAACGGCCCAACGGCCCAACGGCCCAACGGCCCAACGACCACTAGGTAACCTTCAAAATCCATGTTGACCCTCGCCGCCCTCGGCTTACTGGCGATCCGGCCGGATCTGGAATTCCCGGCTCCGGGTGAGTCGGTGACGAAAGTCTTCGCGCAGCTCAAGCCGGGTTTTAGGTGGGACGAGGCGGTCGTCTCATGGAACCTTGAAAACCCGGAAACCGCGAACCTCCGAGTGGAAGCACGGGCTTGGCACGGGGAGAACCCGACGAAGTGGTACACCATCGCCGATTGGACCGCCGATGTCCAGAAGGCCCCCCGCGTCTCCGTGACCGGACAGAAAGACGCGGACGGTGACGTGGACACCGACACGCTCGTCATGAAAGTCCCGGCGGATGGCCTGGAGCTCCGAACGACTCTGAAAAACCTCGGCCCCGGTCCGCTCCCAAAGCTACGCCTCCTCACCGCCTCCTTCCTCGACTCCCGACAAAAGACCGCCGATAAGCCCGTCGCCAGCGCCGCCTGGGGCAAGACGATCGATGTGCCGGTACGCGCCCAGGGCGACTATCCAAACGGAAGCGTCCTCTGCTCCGCCACCTCGACCTCCATGATGCTGTGGCACTACAGCCGCGTCCTCAACCGCCCCGAACTTGATCGGGATGTGCCGGAAGTGGAAGCCTCGGTTTGGGACTCGGTCTACAAGGGGGCAGGGAACTGGCCCTTCAATGTCGCCTACTCCGGCTCGTTTCCCGGAATGCGCGCTTACGTCACCCGATTCGCTGGCATCTCGGACCTGGAGAAGTGGATCACCGCTGGCCTTCCCGTCGTCTGCTCCGTCTCGTTCGACATGCTGAAAGGTGCCCCCACTGGCGGCTCCGGCCACCTCGTAGTGCTGATCGGATTCACCGCCGACGGCGATCCCGTCATCAACGACCCCGCCCGCCGCGGCGATGTCCGCCACGCCTACAAGCGAGCCGACTTCGAGCGGGCCTGGCTCTACTCGAAGCGCGCCGTCTACCTCGTCCACCCCGAAGGCACGAAGCTGCCAAAGGGCGGCGAAGGGCGCTGGTTGGAAGAGTAGATGGTCGCCATTCTGCCCGCTGCGGGGAAGGGAACCCGCATGATGGCCCTCACCCAAGGCGCGCCCAAAGAACTTCTCCCACTCGGCGGAGCCCCCACCATCGCCCGCGTGATCGGCGAAGCCCGCCAAGCCGGAATCGAACGAATCGTCATCGTCGGCTCCGCCGATAAGCCCGCCCTCGACGACTTTGCCAAGGACTACCGCGTCGAGATGGTCCACCAACCCGCCATGCGCGGCCTTGCCGACGCCATCGCCTGCGCGGAGGTAGACGACGACGCCGTAATCCTCCTCGGCGACGGCGCCTACTACGGCGGCTCCCCCATCGCCCGAATGGCGGAACTGTTGGAGAAAGGCGTTGACGGTGCCGCCGCCGTGGAGGCGACGGACGACGAAGGAACCCGCCGGTACGGCATCGTCGACATCGACGAATGGCGCGGCGGAATCCGAGGCATCCTAGAGAAACCCGGCCCGGAAGCCACAACCAGCCGCTGGGCCGTCGCCGGCCGCTACGCCCTCTCCCGCCGCCTCATGGCCTTCCTCTCCGACATGGTCCGCCAACACGACGCCCCCGGCGAAATCGGCATGACCGCCGTCTTCAACGCCGCCATCGAAGCCGGCTTCGACCTGAAAGCCGTCGCCCTTCAGACCGGGATGCGCCGGGTTGATGTAGGCACACCGGAAGAGTACGTCGAAGCACAGAAGGTTTTCGGGGGATAGGAGATTAGGGAGCTAGGTTTCGAACCGGCCATCGTTCCTCTGGAGAAACTCCCTAACTCCCTAACTCCCTAACTCCCTAACTCCCAATCTCCCCAACCGACCCCGGAACCCTCCCCACGGGTAAATTTGTTCTTATGGCCATGCGTCCTTTCGCGCTTTCCGCGCTCGCTCTTGCTGCCTTGGTCGGTTGTGGCGTACCTCCGCCACCCGTGACGGTGGCGGAGGCTCCTCCGGCGAAGACGGCGAAGCCAACGGGCGAACCGGTAACGCCGCCGAAGCAGACCCCCGACGCCACCAAGCCCGGCGACGGCAAGGTAACGCCTCCGCCCGTGGCGGAAGACCCGGCGAAGCAAGGGCTGAAATTCACCGACACGAAGGTGGGTACCGGCGACGCGGCTGCGCCGGGTGACACCTGCTACGTGCTCTACACGGGCAAGCTCACCAACGGAACCGTGTTCGATGCAAGTTCGAAGCACGAGAATAAGCCTCTCTCGTTCGCTATTGGCGCCGGCCAGGTCATTCGCGGCTGGGAGCTCGGCGTCCAGGGCATGAAGGCGGGCGGCAAGCGGACCCTGAATATTCCCGCGAAGCTCGGCTACGCCGAGAAGGGTTCCGGCGATACGATCCCGCCGAATAGCGACCTGATTTTCGACATCGAACTCCTCGCCATCCTGAAGGCCGACCAGGCCAACACGGTCAGTCGGACGGTCATCACCCCCGGAACCGGACGACCGGCCAAGGCGGGCGATGTGGTCAACATCACCTACAAAGGCACGCTGATCGACGGAACGGAGTTCGATTCGACGCAGAAGCAGGGCGGCAAGCCGCTTCAATTCACGCTGGGCAAGAACATGGTCATCCCAGGCTTCGACCTCGCGATTACCGGCATGAAGAAGGGTGAGAAGATTAAGGCCGTCATTCCTCCGCAGCTTGGCTACGGATATATGGAGAAAGGAGCCATTCCGGCAAACTCGATCCTGAACTTCGAGATCACCCTGGTCAGCATCGGGTGAAGTCCATCACCGCCGCCTCGGGCGACCCTGCGGTCGCCCGCCTCCTCGGCCGCCATCCCTTCGTCGAGCTTGTCGACGGAGGGCCGGCGACCGGCGTCGAGTTCTCGCAGGGCATTTGGGAACGGGCGGTCTTCGTCGGCCGATCCGATGAAGAGCAGCGAGGGATCCTGGAGATCATGGATAACAATCCGCTCGTCTGCGCGGACTCAATGTCCGTCCCCTCCGCCGGCGCGACTCTAGCCATGATCGCCCTTGGCCCCTTGGCCTCCGGCGGCCTCATCGCAGACTCCCCCACGATCGCCGTCACCGTCCCCACAGAAGAAGCCGAGATCGACGCCCTCATGGAGCCCCTCGGCTGGTTCGAAGGATCCTACGTCCATTTCGAACCCCAGCCCCTGGATTCGGTGGTAGCGGCCACGGTGATGGTCGCGATCAAAACGCCCGAAGAGCTGGACGACATCGACGCTCTGTACGAAGAACGCTACGGACGGACCTTCTTCGTGCGTCGAGACGAGGATTCCGAATGGAACTCCTCCCTTGTCGCCGGACAGCCCTACGCCCTCTACCGTCTCCTGGTCGCCCCCGACGATGGCACCTCGCTCCTAACTATTCGCGTGATTGCGGACCGCGACGGAAAGGCAGGCGCGGCGCAGGTCGTTCACGCGATGAACGTGATGGCCGGATTCGAAGAGAGTCTAGGGATCTAGGTTTTAGGGGTTTCCAAACCCAAAACTCCCTTCACTCCTTCGGTGCCTCAAACGTCTCCGGCCCTTCGCTCCCCGCAATCCGCTCATACTTGCCCGTCTCCATCTTCCGGTAGGTCGTGAAGCCCTGCTTCTCTCCGTTGTTGATCGGGTTGCCTTTGGCGACCTGCGCGTTGAACCGGCTGATCACGCGTCGGACGCCGAGGCCGCAGTCAGGGCAGAACTTGAGGGGCTCTTCGTTGATCCCCTGAATTGCCGAGACACGCCCCTCGCACATCAGGCAGTCGTGCCCGTCGGGTTCGTATTCGTAGATCGGCACATCTCTATTTTACGTCCGCAAGGTACACCGACGAGATGCCCGAGCCTTCGACGATTGCCGATCTGAATGCCGAACTGATCGAATGTCGTCTCTGCCCCCGGTTGGTGGAGTGGAGGGAGCGCGTGGCGCTCGAAAAGCGAGCCTCGTTCCGCGAGGAGACCTATTGGGGGCGTCCCGTGCCGTATTTCGGCGACTTCGACGCCGAACGCCTGATCGTCGGCCTCGCCCCCGCCGCGCATGGCGCGAATCGAACCGGCCGCATGTTCACCGGCGACCGAAGCGGCGACTTCCTCTTCGCCGCCCTCCACCGCGCCGGAGTGGCAAGCCAAGCGCGAAGCGACCACCCCGGCGACGGACTGACCCTAACCGGGGCTCTGATCGCCGCCACCGCCCACTGCGCCCCGCCCGCGAACAAGCCGACGCCGCAAGAAGTGGCGAACTGCAACCGCTACCTCTCGCGCCTGCTAGCGATGCGGCGGTGGCGATCCATCCTCTGTCTCGGCGGAATCGCCTGGGACCACATCCACCGAACGTTAGGCATCGCCCGAATGCCCTTCTCCCACGGCGCGATCCATCGTCTGGGCGAGACCACGATCGTGGCAACGTATCATCCGAGTCAGCAGAACACGTTCACCGGACGGCTAACGCCGCCGATGATGGACGCGGCGATTGAGGCGTGGCTAAAAGAATAAGACCCACGGGACAAAGTCCCGTGGGTCTTATTGGAAAGAGTTTTAAAACCCTTACTTGATGTCGACTTTGCCGCCGGCCTCTTCGACCTGCGCCTTGATCTTGTCGGCGTCGTCCTTGCTGACGCCTTCCTTGATGGCCTTCGGAGCGCCATCGACGAGGTCCTTGGCTTCCTTCAGGCCGAGGCCGGTGATTTCGCGGACGACCTTGATGACGGCAAGCTTGGCATCGCCGGCGGAGGTCAGGATCGCGTTGAATTCGGTCTGCTCTTCGGCTTCAGCCGGGGCAGCAGCGGCGGCCGGAGCGAATCCGCCGGCGAAGACCGGAGCAGCGGCGGTAACGCCGAACTTGTCTTCGAGAGCTTTCTTGAGCTCGCTCAGCTCGATGGCGGTAAGGCCGCTAATCGTTTCGACGAGGGTTTCTACGGAGGTAGGCATGTTCTTAAGGGGTTGGGTGGGTAGTGAGGGACGTTAAGCGGACGGAGCTTCCTCGCCGACTTTGTCAGCGACGGCGCCGATGACGCGGATCGGGTCTGCGTACAGAGCTTCGATCGTGCCAACGAGGCCGCTGAGCGGTGCGGCGATGGCGCCGATCACCTGAGCGATGAGAACGTCGCGCGGAGGAAGTTCAGACAGAGCCTGAACCTGCTTCGCGTCAAACGCCTTTCCGCCAAACATCCCGCCTTTGACGACGAGCTTTTTGCTCGTCCGAGCGTAATCGATCAGCGCCTTCGCGACACCGGCTTCATCCTCGAACACGAACGCGAAAGCGGTCGTGCCGTTGTGGAAGTCGGCGGGAAGGTTCGCGGTGTCCTCGCCCGCGGCGATTCGGAACAGGGTGTTCTTGAGAACGTGCAGCTCGGCGCCCTTCTTACGAAGGTCGGTTCGGAGAGCAGCGATTTCCTTGTTCTTCAGGCCTCGGTAGTCCGTGAACACCACGCCGCTGGCTTTGGAGTACCACTCCTTGGCCTGCTCGATTGTTTGAGCTTTCTGTGCGGTGGGCATGTTGGTTACCTGCCTCCCAAAACAGAAGAGGGTCTTGCGTCTGCCAAGGGTGGCGACGCAAGACCCTCTCTGGACATTGCTGTCCGTTCGAAAACCTATTCATCGCATCCTCGGCGGGCCGATCTGAGAAGATCGATTAGGGCGCAGGGCCACCGGCTGTCTTTGGAAGCTGTGTGGGGAGTATGGCAGGTCGGCCCGAGGGAATGCAAGGAGAGTAGGGAGTTAGGTTTTAGGTTTTAGGTTTTAGGTTTTAGGTTTTATGCCGGGCCAGGCTTCCTCTGGAGAAAACTCCCTAACTCCCTAAACCGGCCGCGCCACCACAATTCCCGTGTGGCTCTTCGCGTTGAGCCGTTCGCTCAACCGCGCCCCCACGCGAACATCGTTCCGCCCCGGCGCATTCGTCGCATCGAAGAAACACAGCACTCCCGCGTCGTTCCGATAGGCCATCCCCGTGTGCGCAATGTCGATTCCTTCCTGCGTTGCCGTCAACCCAATAATGTCGCCCGTCTGCAACAGCGGCTCAACCGACGGGATCGCCGCGGTGGGAATAAACCATTTCGCCCGCGCATTGATCGTATCTTCAAACTTGGCGATCTTCGGAATCTCCGATGGATTGGCCTTAAGCTGCTTATAACTCGTCGGATGCGTCGACATGTAGCCGACCTTTTGCGTGAACGGTTCCGCGCCCGGAAGGGAAGGCGTGATCTCCTTCACGATGCCCTTCTTCTCGTTGTCGTAGAACCAGTCCATCGTGTAGTGAAGACGGCTGGTGTAATCACCCTGCTGACCACCGCGGTAACGGGTTTGGCGAATGGCGGCAATGAGCCGAGCCTCGGTAAGCCCGCCCGGGAGGACGCGCGCAATGTTCAGGCAGCTCTCGAAGAAAGTCACGCAATCCAGACCGAGCAGGTCGACAGTGCAGTATTCGACCGGCTCCTCGGTCTCCAACGTAAAGGCCCGATACGGCGTACCGACCAGTTCGAGCCCAACCCGCCCCATCCGCTCGCCGATCGGAAGCTTCGCCCAGTCGCCCGCTTTCGCCTTCTCGGCAATCCGGTTCAAAACGTCCTCCCCTTTAAACCGCTCCCGCGGCGTCTGGGGAAGTCGGGCGAGGATGGGGGCGGCCAGAGAGCCGAGTCCGGTGACAAGGAGGTTGCGGCGGGTCATGCGGTCACTTTGGCATGAGTCACGGCCTTAAAGGCTTCGATGGCTTGGTCCGTCTTGGCGTCGTCCACATCGGCGTGGAAGACGAGACGGATGCGCTGGGGGCCGTTAGGGAAGCAAAGGACACCGCGCTCGGCAAGCGCCGCGACAACGGGCTCGGCCGGACCTTCGGTATCGACCATCACCATGTTGGTTTCTACGACCGCCGGGTAGACGGTAAGACCGGGGACATAGCAGAGGGCTTCGGCGGTCCGCTTGGCACGGGCGTGGTCTTCGGCCAAGCGATCGACCATCTTCGTCAAACTCACAATCCCGCAGGCCGCGAGGAGCCCCGACTGGCGCATCCCGCCGCCGAGCCGCTTCCGCCATACACGAGCCCGGTCGATGAAGTCGGCCGGACCGCAAAGCAGGGAACCGATGGGCGAGCGGAGACCTTTGCTCAGGCAGAAGTTGACGCTGTCGACATGCTTCGCGATCTCCGAGACCGGAACGTCCTGCGCAACGGCGGCATTAAAGACACGGGCGCCGTCCAGATGGACGTGAATGCCATGATGGTCCGCCAGACGGCGATATTCCGCCATCGTGTCCTGCGGAATGACCGTGCCGCCCGCCCGGTTGTGGGTGTTTTCCAGGCAAAGCAGGGTCGTCCCCGGAGTGTGGAGATTGGCCTTGAGGACCCGCTTCTCGATGGTCTCCGGAGCCATGATGCCGCGAGTGGAGGGGAGGGTCCAACTCACAACGCCCGCGATAAGCGCGGAGGCCCCGACTTCGTAATACAGCACGTGGGCCTCCTCCTCGATCAAGATCGCATCGCCCGGCTTGCACCAGCAGGCCAGCGCGATCTGGTTCCCCATCGTTCCGCTGGGAACGAACAGCGCCGCCTCCTTCCCGGTCATTCGCGCGGCCAACTGTTCCAACTCGATCACCGTCGGGTCGTCGCCCAGCACATCGTCCCCGAGCGCCGCGGACTGCATGGCCTCCCACATCTCGGGCGACGGACGCGTAACCGTGTCCGAGCGTAGATCGACCAAGTGCGCCTGCGGGTTGTTCACGTTCACTATTGTAGCGGCGACGCCCTCGTCGCCGATGCTTGAGGGTGATCGGCGACGAGGGCGTCGCCGCTACAGGTAGATTCGCGTCATGAAGGGACTCTTAGTCGGTGCCGGCGGAATGGGCCGCGCGTGGGGGCGGAACCTCAAGGAAGAAGGCCGGTTGGCCGGCTGGGTCGACGTCCGCGAAGGCGCCGCCGCCGAGGCCGCCCAGTCCCTGGATCTGGAAATCCCGACCGGGACCGATCTCTCCGCCCTGATCGACAAAGTCGCCCCCGACTTCGTGGTCGATGTCACCGCCCCCGAAGCCCACCACGACGTCACCCTCCTTGCCCTGAGCCGCGGCCTCCCCGTCATCGGCGAAAAGCCTATGGCCACCAGCATGGACAAAGCCAGGGGGATGGTTGCGGCCAGCGAGCAGGCTGGAAAGCTATACATGGTTTCCCAGAGCCGCCGGTACGACGCAGGGCTGGTGGCATATCGAAAGCTCATCGTTGAGCGCCTGGGTCCATTGGGAATTCTCAACGTCGACTTCTCCATCGGCGCTCACTTCGGCGGATTCCGAGATGAAATGGCCCACGTGCTGCTCCTCGACATGGCCATCCACACCTTCGATCAGGCCCGCGCCCTAAGCGGTGCGGACCCCGTGAGCGTCTACGCCGAGGAGTTCAACCCTTCCTGGAGCTGGTACCAAGGCGCGGCCAGCGCCAACTGCCTATTCGAGATGACCGACGGACTTCGCTTCTCCTACCGCGGCTCCTGGTGCTCCGAAGGCCTACCCACCAGTTGGGAAGGCGACTGGCGCGCCGTCGGCCAGAACGGAACCGCGATCTGGGAAAAGAACTGCACCCCGTACGCCGCCATCGTCTCCGGTAACGAAGGATTTCACCGGCCAACCGAACGCATCGAGGAAGCGCCGGTATCTCTCGATGGCGGGATCAAAGGTTCACTAAAAGAGTTCCTGTGGGCCCTAGAAACCGGGAAGACACCTCAGGGCGAATGCCACGACAACATCCAATCCCTCGCCATGGTCTTTGCCGCCGTAGAGTCGTCCAAGCGCGGCGAACGCGTCAAAGTCTCGGCCTAAAAAACCGTGGCATGGGCTTCCAGCCCATTGCGTCCCATGGCCTTCCAGGCCAAGGTCTAAATATTGGCCCGAAAAACACGTCAACACGCAGAATTCGTCCACTTTGGATTGCATTCCCAATGCGGTCAAAAGGTGAACGGAGAGGATGATCTGATGTCTTTGCGAAGGGACCTTAGGTTCGGAAAGGCCCTTTAAGACATATATCAACCAAATAAATTTAATTTATTTATTGGGATAAAAGCCCATGAGTTCCGAGATTTCACCGAGAAAAAACTCCTTTCCGGCGAAAACAGCAGATATATGTCTTTAAGGCTGCGAGCCTACTCGGCTTTCCCTCGCAGCCTTAGTTCAGTAGGAACTGCCTACGTAAGCTCCGCCAACATCTCAACCGTCTCCCCAATCGCCTCGTCCAACGCCGAAACGGCGAAGTCCACCTGCGAAGCGTCGATGATGAGAGGTGGCTCGAAGCGGAGCACCCGCGGGTTGTTCAGCGCATAAGCGACACACACACCGCGCTTCAGCAGCGCCGCGACGACCAACTCGCCAACCTCGTCCTCTCGAAACTCAAGGCCGATCATCAGTCCTCGCCCCCGGGCCTCAAGCACGGTCTCGGCGTGATTTGCCGCCACCTCGTGCATCCCCTTCAGCATCCGAGTCCCCATCTCCGCCGAGCGAGCCGGAAGCTCCTCGTCAATGATCGTCCGTACCGCCGCGATAGCGGCCGCACAAGCAAGGGGGTTTCCGCCGAAGGTGCTGGTGTGGGCGAGCGGGCTGTCGCCGTAGACGGCATCGTAAATCTCGCGGGTGTAGACGGTGGCGCCGATCGGCATCACTCCGCCGCCCAAGGCCTTAGCGGAGGTGAGGATGTCCGGGGCGACCCCTTCGTGGTCGCAGCCCCAGAACTTGCCGGTACGGCCAAGGCCGGTCTGAACCTCGTCGAAGATTAACAGCGCACCGTGTTTGGTGCAGGCCTCGCGAAGAGCCTTCAGATAGCCGTCCGGCGGGATGCGGATGCCACCCTCACCTTGGATCGGCTCGACGATAAACGCGGCGGTCGAATCGTCGATGGCCGCCGCGGCGGCGGCGATATCGCCAAACGGCACGAACTCGACACCAGGCATCAAGGGCTCGAACTTGAGCCGGTACTTCTGGCGGCCCATCGTGGCGAGTGCGCCCAGAGTCTTGCCATGGAAAGCTTCGTGGGTCGAGATGATCTTGACCCGCTGAGTGGTGGCTTTGACGAACTTCAGCGCCGCCTCCACCGCCTCTGTACCGGAGTTACAAAGGAATGCGAGCTCCAGTCCTTCGGGCGTGTTGTTGACCAGCAGTTCGGCCAGCGCGGCGGAGTTGGGGCTGAAGAACGCCTTGCCGCTCATCCCGAGCTTATCCAGCCCGTCTTTGACCGCGGCGATCACCGCGGGGTGGCGGTGGCCCACGCTGAACGTGCCGTAGCCGCCCAGGCAGTCGAGGAACTTGCGTCCCTCGTGGTCATAGAGATAGCAGCCTTCGCCGCGCATCTCCGCGCCGAACCCGGCGAAGGCCATGAGCTTCGCCAGGTTCGGATTCAGGTAACGCGCGGTTTTCTCGACGACTTCGACGTAGAGTGCGTCTGCGTCCACGTTAGTCCCCGAAGTTCATGTTCGCCGTATTGCCCGGGATCGGCTTGATTCGACCGCGCTTGTCCATGACCGAAGCTTCGCCCTTAAGAGGGATCCGAATCCAACCGCGGCCTTCCTCGGCGATGATCTTCGGCGAAGTGGCGAACGGCTGTTCGGACCACTTTGCCGTCTTGTTACGGCCGCGGCCCGGAACCTCGAACAGGGCAACCGTGCCCATCTTGTCCTCGACTTCCGCCAGTTTCTTCCCGGCGATAGCGCCGTTATAGGCGATCGACGTCTCGGAAGAGCGATCGCAGAAATCATCGCTCGGATCGGCGAACTTCACTTTTTCGCCCAACGCCTCTTCTTCTTTCTGGCTTGTGACGTAGGGCTTGATCGAGTCCTGCCACGTCGCGGCAGGTGGGAGCTTGCCCCCGTGCTTCTCGGCATACGTGAGAAGGGCTTCGCGCTGCTGGGTCATGCCGACGCTACAGCCGATCATCCCAAAGCTGCCCTTGAGGGCGCCCTTGCCGAAGTAAAGCATAAAGCCGCCGCAGCCGCAGCAGCAAAGAACGACGGCCAGGGCGAGGCCGCCAAGGATGAGGCCGGTCTTGCTTTTCTTGGGCGCGCCCGGAAACTGGGGAGGTGCTTCCACGGGGGAATTCTACTTCCGTTAATAATGTTTTCGGTGGAAATAGGACGATTGGCCGGGTCTCGTATCCGAGAGGCGCAAGAGGGCTGGGTCCCCGAAAGGGTCGCGGCCGGTCAACGTGCGGCCGTTTATGCGGTGGCCACGGCCGACCGATTGGGCCGCGAAGACCTGACCGAGGTGCGATTTGCGGCAGAGACCGAACAGGTGGGGGACCCCATGGTCGCGCTTGCACGTTGGTTTGACGAGGCGACGTATCCACCCGAGACCGCCCCTTTAACCGTCACAGAGGCGCTGGCCCGATTAGGTGAACTGGAGTTTGATGAAGATCTCTTAGCCGCGTTTCGGGCGGTGCAGCCGCTGATTCAACCGGTTGGATTGGATTAGATTTTTCGGTATCACGGTCCCTAAGGGGAGTACCCTGTTAGGGTGATCCCAGAGATCGATGCTATTGCGCTTCGCGCGGAGCTGGACGGGGCAACGCCGCCTCGGCTGCTCGACGTTCGGGAGGACGACGAGTTGGCCATTAGCCGTTTGCCGGATATCCTCCACATTCCCCTTCAGAACCTTCCTTCCCGGATGAAGGAGCTTGATCGGGAGGCCGATTGGGTGGTGATCTGCCGCGGCGGAACCCGCAGCGCTCACGCCGTGGCCTTTCTGATCGCCCAGGGCTTCGGCTCCGTAAGGAATCTGGTCGGCGGGATGAACAGCTACGCCCAGAAAGTCGATCGGACGTTGCCGGTTTACTAGCCGGTAACCTTTCCCCATGCTGCCCCTTCTCGCCGTGCTGGTCGTCGCCCCGGTCAGGCACCTGACCTACGTCCGCCACAGCGAGACGGTCGCCAACGCGACCGGGAAGTACAACTCCCGAACGCTTAACACGTTCAGCGTAAAAGGAGAGCAGCTCATCAAGGACCTGACCGAGAAGCTGGTCAAAGAGCCCATCCCTGACTCGATCCTCGTCTCGCCCTCCGAACGGGCGTTGCGAACGATTGCCCCCTACTTACGCCGGGTGCACCGTCAGGCGATCGTCTCGCCGCTCCTTTACGAGTGCTGCACCGAACGCCCGAAGAAGCCGATGGCGAAAAACTTCGGTTACGGCGCCACCATCAAGATCCCGGCCGACCTAAGCGGGTTATTCGTCGTTCCCAAAGACGCCAACCGCTTGCCTGCGCCGAAAGATTACGGCGAGGGCCTGGCGCAGGTGAAAGATTTCACCGAACGGTTTCAGAAGAGCTTCAAGAGCGGACGAATCATGCTCGTCGGCCACTCCGCTATGGGCGGGCTCTTTCTGAAGCGCTTGACGGGCAAGTCCTATCAGGTCAAAAACGCTTCGCCCATCGAGATCGACTTGTAGGCGGAAGGTCATAGGGTCATTGGGCTTTGGGTCATAGGGTTATGCTCCTTGAAGGAACGACCCAACGACCCAACGACCCAACGACCCAACGACCCAACGACCCAACGACCCAACGACCCAACGACCCGATCACCCCTGCCGTGCCACAATCGCCCCATGAGCTGGATTGAGGTCGAGGCGACTTTCCCCCATGCGTTGGACGACCTTTCTCCGGCGATCGAACTATATCGTGCCCACGGCATCGAGAACACGCTCCAGCAAGGCGATGAAATGCTTGTTGGGTGCATCGTCGATGTCGCGGGAAGCGAAGCCGTTGTAGCTGAACTGAAGAAGGCGCTGGAGGAGATCGGCGCTCAGGTCGAGACTCGGGCGTTGCCGGAGACCAACTGGGAGGAGGCTTGGAAGCAGTTCTTCCACCCCCGCCGCGTGGGCGACCACTGGGTGGTCCGCCCGACCTGGGAAGAGTTTGAGGCGGGCCCGGCCGACCGAGTCATCGTTCTCGATCCCGGCCAAGCCTTCGGTACCGGCGATCATCCGACGACGCGGATGTGCCTCGAACTGATGGAGCCGCTCGATCTCAAGGGCCGCCCCGTGGCCGACGTGGGCTGCGGCAGTGGCATCTTAGCAGTCGGCGCCTGCATGATGGGCGCAGATCCGGTGGAGGCGGTCGATATCGACCCGATCGCGGTTGAAGTCGCCAAAGAAAACGCGGCAAGGAACGGCGTCACATTCCTTGCCCTCGCGGGCGACGGGCTGTCGGCGTTTCGCGGCGAGGAAGCCTCGCTAGAGGGCGTGCCGCAAGACGAGACGCCCCTGCAAGGCCTCAGTACCGATCCGGCGCGGCCCAGTGGCAAGCTCTACGACCTCATCCTAAGCAATATCATCTCCGCAACCCTCGTTCGCATCGCGGCCGACATCGCGCTCGCCGTCGCCCCGGGCGGTGCGTGGATCGTGAGCGGAATCATCGAGTCAAACTGGCCTGACGTCCGCGAAGTGGCGGGGAAGGTGGGCTTTCTCTTGATGGACGAGCGGCACGAAGACGGGTGGGTGGCGGCTCGGTTTAGCCGGAGCACCGTCGAGTGAGCGTCCCCCTCCGCGCCTTACCCCGCACCTTTGTGCCCGGGGCCAACTTTACGGAGGGGCCGGTGGAACTGCCCTCCGACGAACTGGACAAGCTGAGAAAGGTACTTCGGCTCTCCTCGGGCGCGGAAGTGGCGGTGCTGCCCGACGACGGCTCGCTGGTCCGTTGCCGTTTGGACGGCCGCCGCGTGGTTGCCCTCGAAACGGTGCGTCCCGAGACGGAGCCAGCCTTACACCTGACCCTGGCCCAAGCACTCCCCAAGGGCGACAAGCTGGAGGAGATCGTTCGGGCCGGGACTGAACTGGGAGTTTCGCGCTTCATCGTCTTCCCGAGCGAACGGACCGTCGTCCGCTGGGAGGCGCAGAAAGTGGAAGCCAAGCTTCGCCGTCTCGAGACGATCTCCCGCGAAGCGGCGGAGGTCAGCTTTCGCATGCGGTTACCGGAGATTGTTTGGATGGATTCGCTGGCGTCCGTATTGAAGGCGGAGCCGACGGCGGTGGTGCTTTCGGAATCGCAAAGCGCGACGGCCAAGTTATCCATCTCGGGCGACCGAATGACGGTGGTCGTCGGTCCGGAAGGCGGATGGGCAAAGCGGGAGTTCGAGGTCATTGGCGACCGAGGGGTTACCCTTGGCCCGCGCGTCCTTCGCGTTGACCACGCGGGACCATCGGCGGCGGCGATCCTGCTGCTGGAACACGGAATCCGGTAGCTCCGGTCAGACGGCTATGAACGCCCACCACCTCATAGCCGTCGCATCTGCCCTTGCCTTGTTCGGCCTCGTCGGCTTTGCGGAGGCCTCGAACTTTGCCCGTCCGTCGAAACTCACGACGGGCGAGGTCGGCGAACTTCGGGCCCAGGTGAAGGCGGCCGATATCCCCGGCTGTTCGAGCTAACCGATCTCGGGTAAGTCGATTGGGATTGGGCACCGAACCGGGGTTCCTCGATGTCCTCCGACGAGAAAGACCAATTCGGGTGGCGTGAGTGGCCGAAACGCTTCGATAGGCAAGACGCGTCCGGCGCCCATCCGGCGGAAAAGCTCGATGACGGCGCGGAACTCGATATCGGTCAGTCCGCCCTCCCACTGATCCATCACCTGTACGACGAAAGTCGTTCGTAAAAGGCCTTTCTTGAAGCCGGTTTTACGAAGGAGGTGGCGGACCAGGAGCTCGGTTTTGTCGAAGTCGTGGATGAGCACCCGCGGGTGAGAGAAAGCGGTGAATGGCACACCGGGATTGATCTCCAGAAGATTTGCCTCGGACGAGGTGCGGGCTACGAGTTGGCCCTTTCGGTCAGAAACTAGGGCAACCTGCGCGGGGCCAGACCATTCTCCCCGCTTTCCTGACCAGCCCAAAAGCTCGATGGACAACCAGCCCCGTCGGATCTGAACGTAGACGACGTTTTCAAGCAGGCGGGGCATTGCTTATTATCGCTGGACGACCTTCTTCGTGAGGCCGTGATCCAAGAACGTCGTGAACGCATCCTCGTCCCGCGTGAAGGCGCTGACCTTCGGGACACCGGCCGGGTCGATCGAGACGTAGCTGGGCAGGGTGACCGAGTTGGTTAGCTTCTGAAGCAGGGCCTGGTTGGCCTTATCGGCGGGGGTGTCGCGATCGGTGAAAAGGCGGACCCGAACGTAGTTCTCAAGTCGGGACTCAATGCCCGGGCGCGGGAACATGTTCTTCTCCATGTCGCGGCAGTTCGTGCAGTAGATGCCGGTGAAGTCGATAAACAGCGGTTTGCCCTCAGACTTCGCCTTGGCCACCGCCTCGTCGTAGTCCAGAATCCAGCTCAACCGCTCGGTCGATTGACCGACGTGACCCGGATACGGGCTGGGAGGCAGAAAACCCTCAAGCTGGCCGATTGAACGGCCATTGATTGCGAGGAGAAGGTAGCCCGCGCCAACCAGAGTGGCGACGCCGACACCTCGGCGGAAGAGACCGATCTTCGCCTCGTCCACGTGAGGCAGTCGAATGATGCCCAGCAGATACATCGCTGACATCAGCGTGATGCCGAACCAGAGGGCGAGGAAAACTTCCCGGGTCACGACGCCGAGGCCACCGGCGACGATTCCAAGATCGACGGAAGAAACGAACTTCACCGCGGCGGCGAGCTCCACGAAACCCATAAACGCCTTCACCGTCGCAAGCCACGCGCCCGAGCGGGGCAGCTTCGAAAGGGCGGCGGGGAAGAGGGCCAGAAGGAAAAAGGGAAGGCAGAACGCGCTGGAGAAGGCGACCATGCCCAGGATCGGCCAGATGACCTGACCTTGCGAGGCCGAGACCAGGACGGAGCCAACGAAAGGTAGCGTACAGGTGAATGAAGTGAGGCTGAACGTAAGCCCCATCAAGATTGGGCCGAGAAGGCCGCCCTTGCCGTTGCCATCCAACTTCGTGAGGATCGAAGACGGCACGCCGATTTCGAAGAAACCGAAGAGGCTAAAAGCGAGTGCAATAAAGACAATCGCGAGTCCGAGGTTGAGATAGGGGTTGTTCGCGAAAGTCTGAAGCCCGGTGGCCCCGAAGATAAGAGCGACCGCCACTCCGAGGGCAGTGAATGTGCCGATGATGCCGAGGCAGTAAGCCACCGCCTGACGAATCGTTCCCTTCATTCCGTCCTCGCCCTTCCGCTTGGAGAAGAAGCTGACGGTGATCGGGATCATCGGGAAAACGCACGGGGTCAGGAGCGACGCGAAGCCCGCCGCGACGGCGAGACCAAGGTAGGCCAGAAGCCCTTGCGACTTGGCCTGATCGACGGCACTCTTGGGCGCCGTCCCGGTCGTCGCCGCCGCAACTGGCTTGGCCGGCTGGTCAAGGGGAGAAGTATCGGTGACCGGAGTTCCGCCAACCGTCACCGCGCCGGTCAGATCCGCCGGGGTGGGAGGCATGCACGTCCCCTCGTTGCAGACTTGGAACCGGACGGACGCGGGAAGTTTGAGTTCGCCTTTTGCCGTTTTGCTCAGGCGAACCGGAATCCGGAACTCCGCCGAACCGTCGTAGTACTCGACCTCCTTGCCAAAGTTCTTGTCGAGCTTCTTCAGTGGCGTCGATTGAACCGGCTTTCCGACTTCGCCGATCGGCCCGCCTTTTTCGACGATGATCGTCGTAGGGAAGGGACCGCCTTCGATCGGGGTGGTCGAGTAGAGATGCCAAGGAGCCGGCACGGTGGCCTTCAATACGATCTCGACACGCTGACCGGGAGCGGCCTGAGCCGGCTCGACCGAAGCCGTCCACTTGGCCGGGTTCTCTTGCCCAAAACCGAAGGCCACCAGGGCGACGGTCCAGACAAGCAGGGCAAGGCGAAAGAGGCGGGCGCGCATGGGTTACCCTATAGTTTACGTTCGAGAATGCCCAAGATGTCCTAGTAGGCCCCAACTTGACACCTTTGTGAGAACTGGGTACCATTTTGGAGCGCACGATGAGCCTTCCCGGGCTCCGTCGCCGTCCTATTTGCCGATGTAGCTCAGTGGTAGAGCAGCTGTTTCGTAAACAGCAGGTCGCGGGTTCGATTCCCTTCATCGGCTCCAGATTTTGAACCTAAAAAGGTGAGTTTGGCGAGTCGCGTTGCTTCGCGTAGTTAGGTACACGCGGGTCTCCGCAAAGTGAACTTGTGCGCGCTTGTTGAAAGTATTTTCAAGCCGTTGCTTTTTCGGCGAAAGATTGAGCTTTAAATCGTCTATCCTATAAGGTGGAGGAGGACGCAGCGTGGCGGACTCAATGAAAGCCGAACTGCTATGACCCCAAACACCGAGCCTGCCGTTCAGGCTTACGTCCGACTCATCCGATCCTCCGAAGGGCTTCACGCTTCGGTGAGCCGCGGTTTGGCGATCGAGGGAATCTCGGCGAGCCAGTTCAGCACGATGAAAGTGCTGCGCATCCACGGCAAACTTGCCCAGCGAGACATCGCTAAGTACATCCTGAAGTCAGGTGGCAACATCACGATCCTCGTGGACAACCTGGAGGGCATGGGCCTTGTGAGCCGCGACCGTGACACGAAGGACCGCCGCGTGGTCTACGTCAGCCTCACCGCCGAAGGCGAAGCACTGTTCGATCAGCTCTACCCAGGCCACCTGGAGCGGATTCGCGAAGCCATGGGCGCATTGACCGACGTCGAATGCGAGCAGCTCATCCGCATCCTTCAGAAGGTTTCCCCTGAAGAAGTCGAAGTGGCATGTTCCCCGTCAGTGCCGCTTGCTCTGATTCGATAGCTCCTTCGATTTATTCGAAAGAAGGCTGCCCCACCTTGCGTGGAGGCAGCCTTCTCTGTTTTTCGCCCTGGTTTATGGCCTTATCCGAATGTGGATTCTAAAATGGACAATCCAGCAGCACAAAATAGTCAAGGATTGAATCATTTATGTCTTATAATTAACTTGAGGCTCCGCGTTGGGGTCTTAGGAGCTTCGCGATGTCGCAACACGAGCACTCAAATCTTGCCTATCCAATTCGTCACCGAGCATTTACGCTCATTGAACTTCTCGTTGTCATTGCCATCATCGCAATCCTGGCGGCGATTCTGTTCCCCGTCTTTGCTCAAGCCAAGCGGGCTGCGAAGGGAACCGTCTCGCTTTCGAACACAAAGCAACTGGCGACGGGCATCAACATCTATTCGTCTGACAGCGATGATGTCATGCCGATGACGATTCAGTCACTCGACATGGACACCACGCCCGGTGGCGCTTGGTGGGGTGCTTCCGACTTCGTAGGCATTCTCCAAATGACCTACCCGTACGTTAAGAGTGTCGATCTTTTCTGGAACGGCCTGAATCCAAAACTTGGGAGTCTGAAGACGCCGATGGTTCCAATTGGGCCGAACGGTACCTGGGGAGACTGGTCGAAGGAGGAAACGATCCTTCCGAACAACATTGCTCTCAACGTTTGGGACGGGGCGGCGCAGAATATCGCACCTCGATCCGTAACCGCAGTGGATCAGCCAGCGGCGCTCGGCATCTTCATTCCCGTCGCCGGACCGGTCGCGGGCGTCGCAACCTGGAGCAGCGACATGACCGACGCGATGGTCGATATCGATCCTTGGTACAACTCTTGTATCCCAAGCTTCAATAGCGCGAGCGTGGGTGCTGGATGGACGCCGACGTTTGCGGCCCTGAAGGCGCATGGAGGATCTGTTCCTGCCGCCTACGCGGATGGCCATGCCGGAAAGGTGAAGACTAACGCATTCTTCGAGAATGCGGGCTGCAACACGTCCTACTACATGGATGGCGGCAAGGAGTTTGCATTGCGCGAATATCCGAACCGGTTCTGGGGATGGTATCTCCAGGGAGTTAACCCAACCCACTAATCAAATGAGAAAACTCATCTGGCTCCTTCCCATTGCCGCCGGTCTTTTGGCCGGTTGCAGTTCGGACGATTCGATGTCTTCGTCGGTCAAGCCCAATCCGGCGATGGCCAACCGCTTCAAGCGCGACGCGACCGGTGGACCGACTCCACCAGCGGGGGTTGCGGCAACGCCCCCTGCGGCCGGAAAATAGCCGCCGGAGGCAAAACAGGTCCGCCGCTTTATCTAAGCGGCGGACTTCTCTTTAGGCGAGCTTTGAAACGTCTCGATTCGCGTGCATGAATCGCTCGTAGTCGATGCTGAATTCCGGCCACCCGTCGTGGCCCTCCTGAGTACGGGCAACCACCCACCCGTCCAACACCATGCCTTCCATTGTCTCGATAAGCGAGCGGGGGAATTTGCCTGCTTGCTCGGAGTTAAGACCTAGGCTCGCGCGGTAGACGTTGGCCGCATCAATGATTTCGCGGGCGGTCTTCTCGGTTTTCAGAAGGCGCATGAGCCATCCGCAAACCCCCGTTGAGGGCAGAGAACAGCCGTTTCGGGAATAGCTGCGGTGCCGTACGATGCGGCCGTCCCCAACCGTTGCCCCCCAACCCTTCTCCGCCCCTTCTAAGTTAATCGAGAAGTGGGTCTTGCCAAAGATCTGGTACTCAACCTTGTCTTCGTCCAAGAAGGTCTTGGTGATGTTCTTAGCCGCATAAAGCGCATAGCCGCCCACGTCGGTGCCGCTGGAGTCATGGTCGATAAAGCCGCCTGTGCCAAACCACCGCCAAGCGTCCTGTGAACTCATCTCTAGCCCCACTTCGCCCGCAAGCTCCTTCGTGAAGTCTTGCAATTCACTGAAAAGGCCGTTCTGGGTGTACCAAAAGTCGGCGAAGCGGATGTGCTGGAGAATGTGACGGCGGTGGCTGTCCGAATAACGAGATGCGAGCCACTCCGGTTCGTAGGTCTTGCGCTCCTTCTCCAAAATCGTATAAGCGACTTCACGCGCACCTTTATGGGCAAGGGTCATTCCAGCGGCGAGAATTGGGTCCGCAAAGCCGGCGCTCTCTCCGGCGAGGAACCAGTTCTCACCCGCCAACCGTTCGGCCAGGAATGACCAATCTTTGGTCGTCGAGAGCTTATCTTCGCAAACCGCGTTTTTCGTAAGCGCCTGAATCACCTTGTCGCCAGCTAAAGCTTCGGCGTAGAGATCGGCCGGGCGGAGGCCGCGCTCCTTATAGTAACTGGCGGGCACGATAAGCCCGATACTGGTGCGAGTAGGGCCGAGCGGGATAAACCAGATCCAACCGTAGCCAAGCGAAAGAACCTGCACTCGCGTGCCGCCCACCCCGACGCTCACGGCCCAATCCGCGTTCTGCCAGTAGTCCCAAATAGCGATGTTCTGCAGGGTCGTGGGAGCCTCGACCTCGACACCCATCGCCTTGCGAAGAATCCCCACATGGCCGGAGGCATCGACGTAATGATCGGCCTCAATCTCATAGGTCTCCCCCTCGTGAACCACCTTAAGGCCAGTGACGCGGTCGCCATCCTTTTGGACTTCGACGACTTTGGCTTCCTCGACGGCTTCGCAACCCATCTTACGGGCGTGGTCGAGCAGGATCTTGTCGTAGATGGCACGATCAACCTGGAAAGCTGTTTGAGTTCTCTGACCTACAAACTTGCCCGGCCGCGGCTCGTCATGGAAGATGCCGTTGTTAAGGAATTCGAAGTCCCAAAGCTCATCGGTCCGGCCCCACCGGTAGGTTGCGCCGATCTTCACGGGGAAGCCGGCGGCCTCCACCTTATCCCAGACGCCCATCTCGTTCAGTACAACCGAGATATGGGGCAGCTGGCTTTCCCCCACATGATCGCGGGGGAAAGCCTCTCGCTCAAGAATCAGCACCCGCATTTGCGGGCGGTATTTCTTGATCAGCGTTCCGACCGTGGACCCGGCAGGACCGCCGCCGATGATGACGACATTGGGACGCTTCGTCTTGATCATGGCGTCTTGGCCTTTACGATCCTGGCGCCCGCAACGGAAGGTCCGCTCTTGCCCGCGCGGGGCTGGATGCGGATGCGGATCTTACTCTTGCCGTGGGTCCTCTCGACCGGAAGGGCGTACTCGACGTCGAAGAACTTGTTGTTCGGGCGGCCCTGAAGCGTGTCCCCCGCGATCTCCGTTCCGTCGATCTGGACGGCGAAGTCGGGGCGAAGCCGGTCGTTGCCCCAGAAGGTGAGAACGAGCACGTTCGGCTTCTCCGGGTCGATGGTGGCGTCGAAGTCGAACCAACCGCCTGCCATCGCGGTGCGGAAGTTTCGGCCATTCACGTCGCGAACGTCGTTTCGCTCGGATTTGAGGTTATGGTCACGCTCCGGCTGCATCTCGCCGATCGTGACCTGGTCCACGGTTCGAGATTCGAGGTCCTTGACGCGGGCCTCTTCGGCGCGGTACTCGGCTTCCGTCTTCTCCCACTCCGGCTGGGTGAACTTATCGAAATAGACTCCGTACCGGTTGTGGATGACCGTGTAGAAGGCTTTGAAGTTTAGGGCCTGTGGGCGTGCCGCCTCAGCGATAGCGAACTCAAGCGGCTTGCCCGGAACCGGCTTCAGCCAATCCGAAGTGAGCCGGCCGTCGGTAACCAATACCGGAGTGCGTGGGGCTGGTCCCTCTGCGGGGCCGAGATCTGCGGCGAGAATGACCGGGCCGTACGCAAGGGCGACCCGCTTGGCGTCGTCCGGCATAGGGATCTCGTGCAGCGACATCGGGAGGCGGAACTCAAGGCGATCCCCCTTTTTCCAGGTCCGCTTGATCGAGGCATACGAACCTGGAGTGCTGGAGGTGAGGACCGGCTTGCCGTTGACGAGGTACTCGATGGGAGTGGTGGCCCAACCCGGGTGCCGAAGACGGATCTCAAATGGTTTGCCGCCCTCTTCGACGGTGATGGAAACCGTGTCCTTGAGCGGGAACTGGGTGTCTTGGCGGAGTTTGGTTTTGGCCTCCTTCCAGTTCAGTTCGGTCGGCATGAACAGGTTGACCCAAAGGGTCTTGCCGCCATCGTGGAAGTAGGCGCTGTCCGCATGCTTCGTGTGGTTCTCCATCCCCGTGCCGTGGCAGCAGGTGAAGTCATCGAAGTGGTTGCTGTAGGTTCGGTGGGTGCCCGTGCCGAGGGGCATAAAGTAGGTGACGCCCGACGTCTCCGGATCCTGGGAGCCGAGGATGTGGTTCAGGTAGGCCCGCTCGTAGAAGTCCATCTCCTTCGCCTGGGGGTTCCAGGAGAAGAGCTGGCGCGTGAGCTTGAGCATGTTGTAGGTGTTGCAGGTCTCGCAGGTGTTGCTGGAGAGCCGCTCCGCCAGGCTGTCGGGCGGGCCGAGGTACTCGCCGTTGCTATTGCCGCCGATCGCGTAGGTGTGGTGATCGACGATCGCGGACCAGAACGTCTCCGCGATCTTCTGGTCGCGGGTATCGCCGGTCACTTCGTAGAGCCGTGCAAGGCCGATGACTTTGGGAATCTGGGTGTTGGAGTGCTTGCCCGCGAGATCGTCCTTACCTTCTGCAAGCGGATCGAGAACCCGCGTGTCGTAGAACTTGTGCGAGAGGTCGAGGTACTTCGTCTTCTTTGTTTTGACGTAAAGCTCGACAAGCGACTCGTTCATACCGCCGTATTCACAGCCCAGCATTTTCTGCCACTGCGCATCGGTCAGGTTCTTCGTCTCGGCAATCGCCCAGTCGGCGAAGTGTTCCGCCACGCCGATCGCTTCCTTGTTGCCGCAGAGTGCCTGGGCGTCGAGCAGACCGGCGAAAACCTTGTGGTGGACGTACCAAGGCGACCACATGCCGTTCAGATCGAACCCTCCCGTGCGGATATCGCCCTTCGCCACGTCGGCCCAAATCTTGTCCAGCCGAGCTCGATCGAAGCCCTCTTCGAATCGGAACGCCATGAGGAATCCATCTGGGCGAGCCTTCTGACATTCGGCGAGACCCTTGACGATGTCGTCGACCTTCTGCTTGAAGCGAACGTCCTTCGTACGGGCGTATTCCTGCGCGCAGGCGGTCAGATAGTGGCCGAGCGAGTGGCCGGATAATCCGCCGTTCTCCCAGCCACCGTAAATCTCCGCGTCGGCTTTCAGACCGCTGTTGACGCGGAAACCGGCGAGAAGACGCTTCGGCTCAAGGGACAGGAGATACTTCGCTGTCGCTTCGTGCGCCACTTCAAACGGGCCTCCGAGAAGGCGAACGTCGGAGAGAGGGAAAGGAATGGCGACCGGCTTTGGAGGATTCATGGGGAAAAGGGCGAGTGCGGCGAGAAGGAGTGGCATGGAGTTATTTAAGACTTTTGGCGGTTTTGATGCGCACGACCGAGAGCGAGTGGGCGGGCAGCGATAAGGAATCGAAGGAAGAAAGAGGAGAAGCGACCGGGGCGATGCGGCGAGGTGAAGCGAAGGAATTTTCTGCAGTGGCCTCGTCCGAAGCCAGTCGAGTGACGGTTCCACTCTTCGCGGTAGCGCCTTTCAGAACGAGATCGATGTCGACGGGGCGACTGCCGGTGTTAAGAAGTTTAACGATGAGCTCGCCCGACTTCTCGTCGCGGCCAGAGATCGCGAGAACCTTCTCGGAGGTGGGCAAGGTCTCGTTCAGGACCAGCTTCCCGTCGAGGTAGGCCTTGACGGTCCGTCCTTGAGTTTCGATGCGAACGTCATACCACCGGCCGGATTCAATCTGACCGGGAACCTGACGAACCACGCCTTCGGCTTCGATGGCGTAAAACCGGTTACCCCAGCCGCCCAGGTTGACCTGAACCCGGCGCCCTTCGGCGTTGCCCACCGAGACGACGAATCCTTCCTCGCCCTCGACCTTGCGGGCCTTCAACGTGAGGGTCATGTCGTGGTAGCGGCCGCCGAAGTAGCTCCACAGGTCTCCGTCGTTGCGTGTGGTCTGGGCATAGACGCCCTCTTTCTGGCTCCACGCGCCGCGCTGCGGCTTCCATCCGGCGGTGTCGATCGGCTTGCCATCGACCTGGATATCTTTGAACTCGGCCGAGGTCTGCCAAGTCGCCAGACCGACCGGACCTTGAATCGCCTCCCCGGGCGGCGGGGTGTAGTCCACGGTGGTAGCCACGTTCACGTCCGGAAGGTTGTCCGCGAACAGCTTGCAGGCGTAGTACGACGCTCGCCCGTAGACCCGCGACGAGTCGAAGTGGATGAGGTTCACCTCCCACTGACGTCGGTTCACATTCTCAAGGAGCGGCGCATAGGAGCCCATCTTCACCAAGTCCGCGTTCTTCTCCATGCTCATCATATAGGCGGCGTCGCCTAAAGTAGCTGTCATGTTGCCCCGGCCGACGCCCGCATTGGTCGCGAACTCACCGATGTACAGTTCCCACGGCACGGTGCGCGGGTATTTGGCGAAAGAATCAAAGTGCTGAACCGCCCAGTTGACGGGCGTGTAGGCATGCTCGTCCACGACGTCCATCTGCGGCCCGGCGGCGTTGATCGCGGCGTGATCGATGCCCGAGATCCATGACGAGAGGATCGTCTTGATCTTCGGATACTTCTCCTTTACCGCTGCGGCGATCCGCTTGAAGCGTACGCCGTACTTCGCCCCTTGGTCCTCATTGCCGAGCTCGACCATATGCATGGGAAACGGCTTCGGGTGGCCAGCCTTGGCGCGCATGGCGCCGTACTTGCTGCTCACGGGGCCGACGGCGTATTCGATGGCGTTCAGGATGCTCTGGATCTCTCCTGTAAGCTCATCGTCCGTCAAGTAGGTTCCGCTTCGGAAGGCGCAGGAGATGCCCGCGTTGAAGACGTAGAGCGGCTCGGCATGGACCGCCTCGCAGAAGAGCAGCCATTCGTGGTAGCCAAAACCGTTCGAGACCCAATAGCCCCAAGGGACAAAGTTCGGTGTACGAGATTCGAGCGGCCCCAAGGTCTGTTCCCATTGAGGACGGGTTTCGATGGTGATCCCCTCCGTGACGCAACCGCCCGGCCAGCGGACGAATCCCGGCTTGAGGTCGGCAATCATTTGGGCAAGGTCGGGGCGCAAGGGAAGACCCCGCCACTTCTTCTGAGGCATGAGGGAGACGAAGTCGATAAGAACCTTGCCCGAGCCGGCAAACGAAAGAACAAACTTAGCCTTCGGCTCACTATCCTTCGCCGTGAGCGTCGTGCTGAGCTTCTTCCAACCGCCTGGCGATGAGGCGGCAAGCTCCGTGGTGGCAAGTACTCGTCCGTCTGGAGCGACCAACTGGGCGGTGATGGCACCCTGGTAGGAAGGGAACTGCCCGAAGAAGGAAAGATCGTATCGCTCCCCCTTCTGGACGCTCATTCCCCAGAAGCCCTCGTTGGTCAAGGTGGTGCCCGGCTTCGCATCGATCTCGACGGCGTGCGGGGTGGCGGGAGTCAGAGGCTGGTCCGTCACAACGCGCATTGCTCCGCCTTGGATCGACCAACTGGGTGTCGCGCCTTGACCGGCGTACGGCCAATCCATCTTCCAGTCCTTCGAATACCCTTCCCAGAAGCTCGGTTTCTTCGGCGTCGCGAGTTGATCGCCTTCCAAGGTGCAAGCCGGTGGGAGGTTCGCATCCTCAAACCCGCGGTTCTGGATCATCTCCGCGTAAAGCCCCCCTTCGCCAGCGTTATTGATCTCTTCGAGGAAGACCCCGTAGAGGCCCTTGGGGATTCGGGCGCCGAGTTTGGTCGCATCGACCTCCACACGGCCCTGGCCGTTGAGGAGGAGAAGGGGGAGTAAAAGGGTCATCGCTAGAAGGCCTGCCCGGAGTTATCGGCTGGAAGCCGGTGCCACGAGCGGGGAAAATTCTTTACCCCTGGTATTTCGTGCATCGGCATGATCCTATAATACTAAACGATTCAACGTTAATCGACAAGTGGGATTTTTCGAATGACCTTACTCATCGCTCTCGTGGCCCTCCAGACCACCCGCCCGAACGAGCCGATTGGCGTTCCGCCGGAAAAACTCTCGTACAACGGGTTTTACACTCAGTGTGTCTATTTTCAAGGCCTGCCCATTTTAGGTTCGCCCAAGGTGGAGGAGAAAGCGTTCCGCACCATCGCCCAGACCTTCGAGAAGATGCTCGCGAAGGTGCCCAAAGGCACCATGAAAGCGCTCGTCGACGCGGGCTGCCATTACTCGATCATCGCGGAAGAGGAGGGCCAGACCGATCTGCCCGAATATGCCGATCTGAGAAACGACCCGAAGACGGACTGGAACAAGCGGGCCCGTGGCTTGGGCGGCCAGTTCACCAGCGGAGGGGAAGAGAACATCCTCGAATATCCGACCGACCGCTACAAAGGCGAGTCGATTTACATTCACGAATTTGCCCACACCCTCGATGAGTTCGGGTTCGCGAAGGTGGACAAAAACTTCGTGCACGACATCAAGGAGGCCTACGACAAGGCGATGGAGGAAGGACTCTGGAAGGACACCTACTCCAAGACCAACCGATTCGAATACTTCGCCGAGGGCGTGCAGATGTACTTCGACTGCGCACGCATCGCGACGCCGCCAAACGGTGTGCACAACGAAATCGGCAACCGCGAGGGCCTGAAAAAGTACGACCCTCGCCTCTACGCCGTGGTCGACCGCGAATTTGGCGGGAACCGCTGGCGGTACGAAGGCAAATACAACACGACGAAGCTTCCGGTTAAACAATGATGAGAACCACTTCCATGCTCGGCCTCGCGCTGCTCGCGACCTTTGCCTCCGCCCAGCGCACCCCCCGCCCCGCGCCTCCCGCAACGCTTGGGCTGGAAAACGGCACGCGTTACCTCGATACCTCCGCCTTCGGCCTCCGTCTCGGCAAGGACTCCGGCGTGGCCATTGGCCTGTTGCCGAAAAGCGGAAAGGGTTTCGACTTCCTTCCTACCGACCGGCTGAGCGTTCGCGCCTCCGACGGCTTCGTTCATCTGGGCGACCTTAGTCTCCGTGTGCGGAACGTCGGCGCGACCGACTGGACCACAGGCACGACCTTTGGCAAACGCGCCGCCGTTCGCCCGATTCGGGCCGAAGCCCCCGCCCTCGCCGCCGACGACCTGACCCCGACTTTGCCCGCGGGCTTTCCGCTGAAGGTCGAGCGGGTTTGGACCGTTCAGAAAGGCCAACTCCAACTCACGTTCAAACTCACCAATCCCGGTGCCGCTCCGGTGGAGATTGGTGGACTCGGCATTCCGATGCCGTTCAACAACATCATCACCGACCGGAACCTGGAGGAGGCCCACGCGAAATGCTCGTTCACCGATCCCTACATCGGCGAGGACGCGGGCTACCTCCGGGTTACCCAACTCAACGGCGTCGGCCCGACCATGGTCGTAACCCCGCTCGGCAAGACGCCGCTTGAGGCCTGGCACTTGGTGAACGAGCCGATGCGCCCGAACCAAGTGTTCGAAGGCATGATGGAGTGGACCGTCCACACCAAGGCCTATGCGGAGACCGAATGGAAGGGCGTCACTCAGTGGAACGAGCCGACGAGCGCCATCCTGAAGCCGGGGGAGTCGCGCACCTACGGCGTCCAGTTCACCCTCTCGCCTTCGATCCGAGGCATAGAAGACACCTTGGCCAGCATCGGCCGGCCCGTCGCGGTCGGCTTTCCTGGCTACGTCCTGCCGATGGACCAGAACGGAGAACTGTTCCTCAAGTACGGGAAAGTGGTCAAGAGCCTTGATGTCGAGCCAAAAGGCGCGCTTACTTGGATGGCCAACAAGGAGGGGCGCTCTGGTTGGAAGGGCTACACGCTGAAAGGGGAGAAGTGGGGCAGAGCCCGCTTGACGGTGACCTACGCCGACGAAACCCGACAGGTTGTGAGCTACGACGTTATTAAGCCGGCCTCGCAGGCCGTGGCCGATTTAGGCCGCTTCCTCACCACCAAGGCCTGGTTCACCGACGCGAACGATCCGTTCGGTCGAGCACCCTCCGCCATCACCTACGACCGCGAAGCGGACGCCCAGGTGAAGCAGGACAGTCGAGTATGGATAGCTGGCCTCGGCGACGAAGGCGGCTCGGGCAACTGGCTTGCCCTCGCGATGAAGGAGTTTGGGCAGCCGGAAGCCAGCGAGGTAGCGAAGCTGGACGCCTTCGTTGACGGCGTCATTTGGGGCAACTTACAGTTCAAAGACGGCCCCAAAAAGTTCGGCGTACGGAAGAGCACCTTCTTCTATGACCCCAAGATCCTGCCGGAATTCCCCTACGACAAGAACCGAAACTGGACCAGTTGGACCTCTTGGAGCAAAGCGGCGACGGACGATATCGGCCGCGGCTACAACTATCCCCACGTCGTGGCCGCCTACTGGTCGATGTATCGCATCGCCCGAAACCACCCGACCCTAACCAAGCACCCGTGGACCTGGTACCTGGACCAAGCCTACGGAACGACCGAGTACCTCACAAGCTTGGATTCCCGGGGCAACGACGTCGTCGGCTACTGGCGGCTCGGCCTGATGGACGGTTCGGTCTTCGTTTCGCTCTTGGAAGATCTGAAGCGAGAAGGTTGGACCGACAAGGCCAACCTGATCGAAGCCCGGATGCGGGGTCGGGCCGACCGCTGGAAGACCGAGCCCTACCCCTTCGGAAGCGAAATGCCTTGGGACTCGACGGGCCAGGAAGAGGTCTATGCCTGGTGCAAATGGTTTGGTTACGAGGACAAAGCCCAGGTCACCCTGAACTCGATCCTCGCCTACGACCCGACGGTGCCGCACTGGGGCTATAACGGCAATGCACGCCGCTACTGGGACTTCCTTTACGGTGGAAAACTCTCCCGGATCGAGCGGCAACTTCACCACTACGGCTCCGGGTTGAACGCCATTCCGCTCCTCACCGAGTATCGTCTGCATCCGGACGACCTATATCTGCTCCGTGTCGGCTACGGCGGAACGATGGGCGCGATCTCGAACATCGACCAGGAAGGATTCGCCTCCGCCGCCTTCCACTCCTTCCCGTCGACGCTAAAGTGGGACGCCTACTCCGGCGACTACGGCCCCAACTTCTTCGGCCACGCCCTCAACACCGGGGCTTACCTGGTGAACACCAAGGAGTTCGGCTGGCAAGCATTCGGCGGTGACGTATCGCAGAAAGGAGGCTGGGTCACGGTTACGCCGAAGGATTCCTTCCGCAAGCGCGTCTACATTTCGCCCCTGGGCCTCTATCTGACCTTGGACGCAGGGACGTTTGAATCGGTGGCCTATGATCCGAAGTCGAAGGCCTTGAAGGTGACGCTCTCTCCGAGCGATGTCGCTACGCCTACGGCTCGGCTTCGTATCGAAAGAGGAGCCTACGCTCCGGTGGGTCAATACGCCTTGGACGCGGGAGCATTCACGATTCCCTTGTCGGATAAGGCGGCGGAGGTCCGCCTTGTGTCGTTGAAGTAAGGGTCGAACGTTCCAGCTTCCTGATCGCCACTCTTGATCAGGGAGCAGCGAGCCAGGAGACGAGGTGCCACCGGTAAGAAGGGGGACGGTGCCCCCGGATGCCTGTGGAGAACCTCGTGTCACCGGTGGTTCAAGCCCTTCTCCTTCGCCGCAGAACCGCGACGACGCCTAAGCCGAGTGCCGCAACTGTAGCAGGTTCTGGAACCGCATTGAGCGTTAAGTTGTCGAAAGCTTCCGACTCAGAGGTCACTTGGAGCATTACGTACCGAAAGCCAGGCGCATAGTTGATTGCAAGAGTACAACCCGCCTGGGTCGTTGCATTGTCGAAACCTGAGGACAATGCAACGACCTGAAACTGGTTAGCGCCGAGGGCATTCAGACCTAGCAAGCGTACGACATCGGGGCTCTCGGGGGTACCCGGATCGGTGAGGATGGATGCAAATTTCTGCAACGAACCGGTATCGATAAGAAAGTCATCCGTGTTCTCGGTGTACAACGAATTCTGTCCCGACCAAGCGAGCGATGGAATGTCGAAGATCCTGAAGTCGTTTCGGGTTTGAGTCCAAGTGAAGGTTTGTCCGAGGACGAGGGCATTCGGTGAACTACCCGTTGTGATGTTCAAACCGGGAACGGCGTTCGGAGCGTTGAAGCCGTTGGGCAACCCCTCGAAATCGTAGAATTGCGCTGAACTGAGCGTGGACACGCCAAAGAGTGTCAGGGGGATGAGACTTGAACGAAAGGGAATTTGCATGAGATACCTCGCCGAATATTCTAGAGGTGAGGACATCGAATCGCCAAAGATTAGGACGAATTCAGGTAATTCTTTCTGCGTTTAGACACAGTTCTCGTGATTCCAGGACCTTTCTGCGCGGGCGCAAAGGCTGCATGGTCGCGGACTATAGCCTGCTCATCATTCACCCCGCAAAGTTCGGTAGCCCAGGCTGGCAAAAACACCGGAAAACGGTACGACCTTACTTGGTTTCACGAATTAGTTGGCGGATTTAACGTGTGACTTTCGTACACTGAAGTACGTCTTTTTGGATCTGACGCAAATGATGAGAAACGTCGCCGCCCGCTCTATCCCTTTTCTAGCTCTGGCCGCGCTTTCGGCGTCGGCCCGCTCGGCTTCGACCTTGATCGATTTCAACACGCTTAGCGGGACCGATAACGGCTACTATGCCGACTACGCGGATACCGTGCTCACCAACGGCTACCTGCTTCAGTCGATGGATCTCGTCTCTTGGAAATCGAACTCTTCCTTGTCATCGACAGGCGGCAACTATACCGGTTCCACCGCGCTCTTCTCGAACTATCGGGATGAGCCGGTCGTGTTGACCCAGGCCGATGGCGGGGCGTTCAACCTTTACAGCATCGACATCGCCAATCTTTTCACTCAGAGCGTTTCGCCCTTCTCGCAGACTACGTCGACCATCACCTTCACCGGTCTGCTCCGTAGCGGCGGCACCGTGACCCAGTTGTATACAACGACGGCCGACGACCTACTTCACACGGTGAACTTCTCCAGCTTCAACGACCTCACATCGGTCAGTTGGGTCCAGGAAGGCATGCCTTACCACCAGTTCGACAACGTAACGGTTTCCCCTACCGCCGTTCCGGAGCCTGGAACAATCGCCGTGCTTGGACTAGGTGCGCTGGGCCTCCTGCGTCGTCGCCGACGAGGCTAAAGCCGGCTACACTCCAAATTCAAACAAGAGAGCCCGGATAAAGTTGTTGTCCGGGCTCTCTTTTTGTGCTTTAGTACTTGACCGTCTTCAGCGCGGCTTGCACGATCTTCTCTACCGAAGGAAGAACGTGAAGCTCCAACGGCTTGACCCACGGCACCGGAGTGTCGAGGCGGGTGATGCGGAGGGGCGGGGCGTCGAGGAGGTCGAACGCGTTGGTCGTGATTCGGGCGATCACTTCGCCAGCAAAACCGCAGGTCATCGGCGCTTCGTTCACCACGATCACGCGACTCGTCTTGGCGATCGACTTGTAGATCGTCTCCTCGTCGAGCGGCACGAGCGTCCGCAGATCGATCACTTCGGCGGAGATGTTGAGCTTCTCCAACTCCGTCGCGGCGAGAAGGCAGTGATAGACGTTCTGGCCGTAGGAGATGAACGTGATGTCCTTTCCTTCCCGGCGAATAGCGGCCTTGCCGAGGGGAACGAGATGGTCGCCCGCGGGCAGTTCTTCGGCGATGTCGTTCCGGCGGTAAAGCTCCTTCAGCTCGAAGAAGATCACCGGGTTACCGTCGCGGAGAGACGATTTAAGAAGGCCCTTCGCATCGGCCGGGGTGCTCGGGCAGACCACCTTCAGACCGGGCGAATGGGCGAACCAGGCCTCGTTCATCTGACTGTGATAGAGCGCGCCGCCGCCATAGGCGCCGGCGGGACCACGAACCACAACGGGGATGTTGACCTCACCCGCGGTGCGGTAGTGGTAAGTCGCCATCATGTTGACGATCTGGTCGAAACCGGTCGAGATGAAGTCGATGAACTGCATCTCCGCCATGACCGTGCCGCCTGCGAGGGCCATGCCCACGGCGGAGCCGACGATCGCGGCCTCGGAGATCGGCATGTCGACCACGCGGGCCTCGCCGTACTTCGTCTGGAGACCTTCGGTGACGCCAAACGCGCCGCCGAGCCGGCCAATGTCTTCGCCCTGACAGACCATGAGCGGATTCCGCTCCATCTCTTCGAAGAGGGCTTCGTTGAGGGCGGTGACGTAATTCTTCTTCACCGCCGCCGGCGCGGTGAGAGGTGGCTGTTCTGGGGAGAATTTGGCCCCGGCGACAGGGGCCTCAATTGCAGAGTTCGACATCTTAGGCGTTCTCCTTGAAGACCCATTTTGCGGCCTCCTCGGCTTCGGGGAGCGGACTATCGATCGCGAACTTGATGCCACGGTCGAGGAACGCTACGACTTCCGGCGGGAAGTCCTCGTTGGTCGTTTCGCCTGAGCCTTTGCCCTCCGCGAAAAAGCCGTAGTCGGCGGGGATGTCGCCAAACTCGGTGAGGATAGCGCGGCAGATCGCGATCGGATCCCGTTTACGGCCTGTCTCGACGAGGTCCGTCGGGCGATACTTCGCCGCTCGGTCGTCGTCATGGTCGCCGTGGCCGTAAGCTCGGAAAGTCTTGCATTCGACGATGCTCGGGCCCTTGCCGGCGCGGGCCCATTCGACCGCCTCCGTCACCTTATCGTAAACGTCGAAAACGTCTTGGCCGTCGGCGATGAGTCCGGGAATCCCGTAACCGTCGGCACGGCGGGCGAAGTCCTCCAGCGAGTACTCCAGGTGGGTCGGCGTTCCGTAGGCCCACTGGTTGTTCTCAATGATCGTGACCACCGGAAGCTTGTGAACGGCGGCGTAGTTGATGGCTTCATGGAAGATGCCCTGCGCGGTCGAACCCTCGCCGTTGAACGTCACCGCCACCGCGTCTCCGCCCTGTAGGCGGTCCATATAACAAACGCCCGCGGCAACCGGAATGGTGCCCGCGAGCATTGAGGTGGAGTGGACGATCTTCTTCGCCTTACTGCCGATGTGCGACCAGTTGTCGCGGGCTCGGCCGGGCGAACCGACCTTGCCCCAAACCTGGCTGCAGACCTCTTCAATAGTCATGCCGAGGCGGTCGTTGTTTTCCCAACCCGCGCGAAGGTCCTTAAGAAAGAAGGCGGGCATATCGCGGTGGATGGGTGAGATCCAGTCGGTCGATTTAAGACCAAAAAGCGATCCGACGAGAACCGCTTCCTGATTGTGGGAAGAGTAGAGCGTTCCGCGAAGGCGGCCCCGCTTCTTTTCCTTAATCAGGCGAACGTCGAAGTAGCGGGCAAGGAAGAGCTGCCGGAACATCTCCAGGCGGTCTTCACGAGAGAGCAGGTCTCTGGGTCTGAGGGGCGTCATGTCGGCGACGGCTAACGGGTCCGCGGTCGCCGGACGGGAAGGGGTGGTCAAACTTTACTTCTCCGGCCGTAGCTTAGGCGTAGGTTACCCGACCTACCAAGTACCTTTCCCACCCCTTTGATCTAACGTGATTTTGCTTTAAACGGTTGTCCCTTCAGCGCCGTCCAAGCAGATTTCTGGGCGGGCGTCATAACCGCCAGCATCGAAGCATCGGTTTCTTTACCGATGGCCTCAAGTTGCGGCTTGATCCTAATGCTGGCGGCCTTGAGTTTTCCTTCTACCTCGGCGCGCAGAGAGGTCGCCTCGGCCTGATCCTTCGGCTTTCGATTCTTATAGGGTGCGAGAATCGGGTTCGCCGTCGCTTGCTGCAGTGTCACGAATTTGGTCCGCCCTTTTTCAAAGGCAGTTTTCAGCTTGGCGACCTGGGCGTCAGAAAGCCCTACTTTCTTCGCCACCTGCGGGTCCGTCAGCGAGACCATGCCAAGCCGCTGGAGCGTCAACTCGCGAAGTCGCTTAATCTGCGGTGGGGTGAGCGCCGCGAAGACATCCTTCTTCAGCGTCTCGAAAAACCCAAGCAGTCGTGTCTTGTCCGGAGTCATCGTCCCCAACGCCTGAAGCTGCTTCTGGTAATCCTCAAGCCGCTTCCGATGGGCCTCCGCCGCCGCGTTCATCTTCGTCCGCTGCGCCGCCGTAATGCCAACCGCTGTCTGGATCTCTTTCGCCTGAAGGAGGCCAACGTCCGATGCCCGCTTGTCGAAATCGATCTGCGCGGAAGCAAAACTGGAAAGGGCAAACGCGGTGATGGCCAAAAGCAGCGAACGTTTCATAGGTATTCCCCTAACGGTACTACGCCGCCGTCTGTTCCCGCCCGACGAGACGCGGGGTCACAACAACCTGAACTTCTTGGTCGAGGCGATTGAGAAGATGAAGAAGTTCGCCCGTAGAGTGGCCAAGAGGGTTGTTACGAAGAGCCAACCATTCGTCTTCCGAAATTGCCATGGTGCCCGCCGCGGCCGCATCCGTCAATCCCTTTCGCGCAACCACATTCGCGATCTCCACGCCCAACTGAGCTTTAAGCAGGAGTTCTTCGGGATTCTCCAGCCCAAGGTCTGCGAAAACGTTTCCGCTACCGATCTCTACTGTTTGTTCTTCCATTCTCGATAAAACGCCTCCGCCTCCTTTAGTCTACGTTGAATCAGTTCGATGTCGGTACGCGGTGTCGCGATTCCTTGTCGCGATTTCTTTTGGAAGCAATGGAGGACGAAGAGCCAGCCCTCAAACCGAACGGTGTAAACCGCACGGTAGGCATCGCCATCGTGGGTCTCAACCACCTCGAGGACGCTCGCACCCTGAAACCCTTTAAGAGGTTTGGCCCTCGGGTGCTTATCTCCCAACTCAGCGGTGTACAGAGCGTATCCAACGTCTTTCCGAACTTGATCGGGAAATTCCTGTAAGTCTCGTCGGCTGGAACCGACCCAGGCGACACGCTTCAATTACGCTGCTTCCCCATGCACAACCTCGATCTTCGCCCGCGTCAGCCGTTGGCGCGCCACGCGCACAAAGGCCTCCGTCGGATTGACGTGTTGCGCCGGGAAGTAGGGAAGATGGGAATCCTCCGGCAAGATCTGGACCATCAATTCATAGTCCCCCGGGAACTCATCCACCAAGCGGCGGAACTGGCGAAGCTCCGTCTCCGTCGCGCGGGGCAGATACACCTTGACCGTGCCCACCGAGTCGCTGTTCTTCCCTAGATCGAGCGTGCTTTCCAAGGGCTTAAGATCTTCAAGTCGGATCTCAACACTCTTCTCACCTCGCATCTCGCGGTGCATCACGAAGCCGGAGATCGTCACGACCATATCCTTCTGCATGATCTCTCGAAGCTTCTCGTACGTCGCGGGGAAGGCGATCGCGCCGATCTGGCCGGTGAAGTCTTCCAGCGTGATCGTGGCCATCTTCTTGCCCTCCGACTTCGTCACGATCGTCCGCAGCTTCGCCACGACGCCCGCCAACTTCACATGCTGGTTGTCGTCCAATTCCAAAGCCTGAGCCACCGTATGTGAACAGGCCTGGGTGATCGTCCGCTCGTGGCCACGAAGCGGGTGGTCAGAAACATAGATGCCCATGACCTCCTTCTCCATTGCCAAATTCTCTGCTCGTCCCGGCATGTCCGCCTCGGGAAGGATGGGCATCGACATCGACTGCGGCCCTGAATCATCGCCCCCGAACAGCGAATCCTGACCCGCCAATCGGGACCGGTTCATCTGGTCGGCATACGCAAGCGCTCCGTCGACATGGTTCAACAGCTTCCGCCGGTTCTTATCGATGCCATCCAGCGCCCCTGCCCGGATCAGGGCTTCCAGCGCCGTCCGGTTCATGCCAAACGGCTTCGTGCGCTCCGAGAACTCGAAGAGGTGCTTGAACGGCCCATTCTCCGCTCGCTCTTTGATGAGCCCCTCGACAATGCCCGCACCCACGCCCTTGATCGCGAGTAGCCCAAACCGAATCGACCGGCCCTCAATGCTGAAGTCCTTCACCGAGGCGTTTACGTCTGGCGAAAGAACCGTGATCTTCTGGCGGCGGCACTCTTCGACACAAGCCGTGACCCGGTCTTCCTTGTCGAGATAGACGGACAGCAGCGCCGCCATATACTCCACCGGGAAGTTGGCTTTTAGCCAAGCCGTTTGGTAGGCGAGGATGGCGTAACAGACCGCGTGGGCCTTGTTGAACGCGTAGCCCGCGAAAGGAAGGAGGAGTTGCCAGACGGCCTCCGCCGACTTGAGGGCGACGCTATTCTTCTCGCAGCCTTCGAGATACTCCTCCTTCATCGAGGCCATCGCCTTCACGTCCTTCTTACCCATGGCGCGGCGGAGCACGTCCGCTTTGCCAAGGCTGAAGCCTGCCAATGCCTGCACGAGTTGCATGACCTGGTCTTGGTAGACGATGATGCCGTACGTCTCCTCCAGGATCGGGCGCATCCGCTCGTCGAGATACTCCGCCTTGATCTTGCCGAATTTGGTATCGATGAAGCGGGGGATGTGCTCCATCGGGCCCGGGCGATACAACGCGACCATCGCCGCGAGCTCCCGGATCGAGGCCGGCTTAAGCTGCATGACCCACCGCGTCATGCCGCCGCCTTCAAGCTGGAACACACCTGTCGTGTCGCCTCTGGCCAGCATGTCGTACGTCTTCTGGTCGCCCTCGATGATGTCGGCGATGGAGAAGTTCGGATGGCCCGCCGCGTGGATGTTCTCGAAAGCCCGCGCCAGCACGGTAAGGTTCGAGAGGCCCAGGAAGTCCATCTTGAGCATCCCGATCTTCTCGAGAATTCCCATCTCGAACGCGGTGATCGCTTGGCCGTCGTTACCACGATAGAGCGGAATGTAGTCGACCAGCGGCTCTTTCGAAATGACCACGCCCGCCGCGTGGACCCCCGAGTTGCGAGACATCCCTTCGATCGACTTCGCGGTGTCGAACAGGTTCTTCGAACGCAGGTCACTCTCGATGATCTGGCGAAACTCCGGAAGCTCCTTCAGCGCTCGGTCGAGCGACCAGCCCGGCAACGTCGGAATGCACTTCGTCAGCCGGTCCGTCTCTTGCGGCGTATAGCCCATGACCCGGCCCGAGTCCTTAATCGCCGCCTTCGCGCCCAAGGTGCCGAAGGTGATGATCTGCGCGACCCGGTCTTGACCGAACCGCTCCGTGACGTAGTCGATGATTTCCTGACGCCGCGCGTCCTCGAAGTCCATGTCGACGTCCGGCATGGAGATGCGCTCCGGGTTTAGGAACCGTTCGAACGTCAGGCCGTAATCCACCGGATCGACGTCGGTGATGCCGATGAGATAGGAAACCAGCGAGCCTGCCGCCGAACCGCGGACGCCGTAGAAGATTCCCTTGTCGCGGGCCACGTTCGCGAACTCGCGAACGAGCAAGAAGTAGTCGCCAAAGCCGGTCTTCTGAATAACGCCGAGCTCGTACTCCATACGCTCCAGCGCCTGCTCGGGATCCTTCATCCGGTCGCGAAGACCCTTCTCAGAAAGCTGCCGCAGGAAGGTGAAGTTGTCAACGCCTTCTGGCACCTCCGGCTGGGGCATTGGCGCTCGCTGCTTGTCCAACTCTACGTTGCACATCTCCGCGATGCGGGCCGTGTTCTCCAACGCTTCCGGGACGTCCTTGAAGAGCTTGAACATCTCGTCCTGGCTCTTCAGATAGAAGTCGTCGTTGGCGAACTTCATCCGTTTCTCGTCTGCCACAAGGGCGCCGGTCTGGATGCAGAGGAGCACGTCATGCGGCTGCGCGTCCGCTTTACACATGTAGTGGGCGTCGTTGGTCGCCACCAACGGCAGATTCAACTCCCGCGCGATCTTGATGAGGTTGTCGCGAATCGCGGCCTGCTCGGGAATACGGTGGTCTTGGAGTTCGATGAAGAAGCTGTCCTCGTCGAACGTCTCTTTGTGCCAGCCCGCCAGCCACTGGGCCTTCGCGTAGTCTCCCTTTAAGAGCTCTTGGCAGATCTCAGAACCGAGGCAAGCGCTGGTCGCGATCACGCCCTTGCTGTGCGCTCGAAGAATGTCGTGATCGACCCGGGGTTTGTAGTAGTAGCCCTCAAGCGCCGCGATGGACGAGAGCTTGCAGAGGTTGCGGTACCCCTCAAGGTTCTTCGCCAAAAGAAGTAAGTGGTAGGCGGATTTCTCCCCGTCGCCCTTCTTCTTATGGATTCCTTGCGGGGCGACGTACGCCTCAACCCCAAGAAGCGGTTTGATGCCGTTCTTCTTGCACTCCAAGTAGAACTCCATCACGCCGAACATGACGCCGTGATCGGTGATGGCGAGGCTCTCCATCTCCATCGATTTGGCGTACTTCACCATCTCGGGAATTCGGTTGGCACCGTCCAGCAAGGAGTATTCGGTGTGGTTGTGGACGTGAACGTACGACCGGCACATAAGGGGGACTTTAATCATGACGGCGACGGGACCCTAAACGCCGCACCCTGAGTCATAAACCGCATGGACTCTTTGCAAGACCGGCTTCGCGAGCGTTGGACCGACGTATGCGAGTGGGTCGACTATCGCCCGGATGCCGACGTTCGCTGGTTGGCCCCGCTACCGTTCCTCCTCGCAGGCGGCTGGCTGTATGGCAGCACGATCGGCCTCGGCATCGCCGTGGGTATGGCCGTTTTCGTCACCGCTTTCGTTGCCCTCGCGGGGCTGGCCACCATCGCCGTTTGGATCGTGACCAACACCGTGATCGATCTTGCCTACTCCTTCCGCCTCCCTGCGCCAAAGGCCCCAACTCGCGTTAAGATTTTGTCCGATCGGCCCTAGGACCCTTTCAGGACACGCCTTTGAAACGCTTAAACTGTGAGACGTGAAGCGAACGTTCGCCACGACACTTTTTCTAACTCTCGCTCTCCTCGGCTGCAAACACGGCTCGGGAGTAGCCCTCATCAATCCCGGCCCCTCGCCCGTACCGCCGGGCTGGTCCTACGCCTTGGACAACGAAACCGGTGTCTCCGTTTGCCTCCCCTCGGGCTGGAGAATGGGTGTCCCCCGCACCATGCCCTCGACTCCGGTCATGGGTGAAGAAGGTGGCACCCCGCCGCCCATGGATCCTGCCCTGTCCCAACTCACTAAGGAATTGGACGCGCAAAGCGCCGCGATGGAGAAGGAGATACTGGCCAAGATGCGCGAGAAAGACGGCATCGTCCTTCACGCCGTCGATGGCTCCAAAACCACCATCGCCGAAGAGCCAACCCGTCTTTTCGTCAAATACATCCCCGACGCCGGCTGGGCCAACCTTGACGACGCGGGCCATGCCGAGGCGTCTTCCCAGCACCGCGAGATGAAAAAGGACATTGTAGATCTTCCGGTTGGCAAAGCCATGCGCCTAACCGCCCAGGGTCGCAACCGCATCGGCGACGAAGAGTGCCACGTCAGCTACATCTTCTTGGACGGAAACGACGCCTATGTCCTTCGCTTCGCTTCCACGAACAGCCCGGATGCGGTCCTGTCGATCGAAAAGGACGTCGCGAAAACGTTCAGGGTCTTGCCGAAGAAGAAGTAACCGTCAGAACCCCTCTAGGAGAGGCAGTAGGGGGTGAGGCGTAATGAACGAAGCTCAACAGATCGGGATCTCATTCCCCCTTCGCATCCTCGATCCAAGCGCGCAGGATCTCCCCCACGCTCCAAGCCTGCCAAGGGCAGCCGTTGGGGCGGTGGGGGCTGTCTCCGTCGTAGACCTCGCTGATCCCGCCGAGGCCATCCTCGGTCAGCATCGTCCGCGCCTCTTTCAGCAGCCGTCGCGCCTCCGCCGGCCCCTCGCCAAACTTCGCGATGGCGGTGGCATATGACCCAAGTAACCAGGGCCAGACTGTGCCTTGGTGATATGTCGCGTCCCGCTCCGCCATGGTCCCTTCGTAACGCCCCCGATAGCCCGGCTCCGAAGGGCCGAGGGTGCGCAGACCGTAAGGTGTGGCCAACTCGCGGCTCACGACTTCCAGCGCCCGGCGAGCGCGCTTCGGGTCGCAAGGAGAGTGGGGAAGTGCCATCGCCAGAACCTGGTTCGGCCGGAGCGAGGCGTCGTTAGGATCGACAGTGTCGAGGTAGTAGCCCTTCTCCTCGTTCCAGAACTTCGCCTCGAACGAAGCCGCCGCCCGGTCGGCGGCGGCTTTGAATTCTGCCTCGCGCGGAGAACTCAACCGCGCGGCAAGCACTTCCATCGTGCGGAGGGCGTTGGCCCACAGCCCGTTGATCTCCACCGGCTTGCCCTGCCGCGGCGTTACCACCCAGTCGCCCACTTTGGCGTCCATCCAAGTCAGTTGCAGCCCCGGCGCGCCCTGGGTAAGCAGGCCATCTTTCGGATCCATCCGAATGCCATGCTTTGTCCCCTCCACGTGCGCGTCGAATACCTTCTCGACGGCCGCGAGCATTCGCTTGGCGAACGGTTCTTCATAACCAAACTCCAGAGTCCGCCCAATTGCGTTGACAAACCAGAGGGTTGCATCGACGGTGTTGTCCTCTGGATTCTCACCCCGCTCGGGGATGCGGTTCGGGATCAAGCCGCCCTGAAGCAAGCGGGCGTGGTCGTCCAAAATGTCGCGGGCGAGGTCGATCTTGCCCGTGTGAAGGCAGAGACCGGGAAGGGAGATCATGGTGTCCCGGCCCCAATCGGTGAACCAGGGCCAACCGGCGATAATCGTCCGACGGCTCGGGGTTTGGATGAGGAAACGCTCCGCCGATTCGCGAAGCATCGCCCCGATCCCTCGGGCTTCGGCCTCTTCGGTCGCTGGCGGAAGAGCGGCGATCTCCGGTTGATCCGAAGCGACCAGAACCGCCTCCTCGCCCGGGCGAAGCTCCCAGCGAAGCTCGCAAGGGGAGTACAGATCGTCCCTCGGCGAAAGACCGCGCTCGATCTCCACCGCATGCTCGAACCGGTAATACCAGCCCTGCTCCGGCACGCACTGGGCGCCCGAAGAGCCGATATAGAGCGAAACTCCGCCGCTATCGATCCGAACGACGTCCGGCGCGAAGTCGATCTTATCGGGATATCCCGGATTCGCATGAAACTCGCCGTGATGGTCGCGGCAGGTGACTAAAGGCCGGAGAGTAAGCACGACCGGGTTTTTCCCGACGTTCGTGTAGCGCGCTGTCACCGCGTTGACGCCGGGATGAAGACGAAGCTCCTTCCGAATTTCGCTGTTGCCGATCCGGAACGTCCAACGGACATATTCGTGGGCGGCCTCAAAGCGGCGGAGGTAGTGAAAACCTTCGGGGTAGATCGCGCCCGGATACTGGTTGGCGGAGATTCCAACAGGGGAGCCGTTCCCTTGAACGAAGGCATCGATCGAGGCCAGCAACAGGTTCCGCCCGGTGGGTGGCGTCGTGGCGGCAATCAGGTGCCCGTGATAACGACGCGTCGCAATCCCGGCCGCCGTCCCCATGGCATAGCCGCCGATCCCGTTGGTCAGCAGCCATTCACGATGAGCGGACACTTCGAGGTTGCTACATTGCGACTCGTCGAGCGTGAAACGCATTCCACCTATGAGCGTACTCCTTTCGGCGCTTGCTAATATGAGTGATCAAACTATGACCGCCCGATGCGCTACCTGCGGAACCGAAAATGAGGCCGATAGCCGCTTCTGCCGCAGTTGCGGAAAGAAGTTCGTCGCCGTCGCGCCAGCGGTTGAGGCCGGGGAGCCCGGCCTGTTCTTCTGCTACAAGCATAAGAAAGAGACCACCCGCGTCACTTGTGGGCGGTGCGAACGACCGCTCTGCCCAAAGTGCGTGACCGTCGGCGCGAATGGTGTCCGCTGCCGCGAGTGCGCGCGGAACAAGGTTCCAGTCCGCTTGGGTGGCGTTCTTCACGACGTGACCGGTTCGGCGAAAAGAGGCGTCAACTCCATGGGCGCCCGCCCTTGGTATCTCTACCTCTGGTTCATGGTGATCCGAATCATCATGGGGTTTTTTGGGAGGTAGGGAGGGAAGAAGGAAAAAGAAAAAGGGAATAAGACACTTCCTATTCCCTCTTGCCTATTCCTTTTTCCCTTCTCCCTTATTCCTCCGTCGCTTCGCCCAGATATGCCGCAATCACCTTCGGATCGTTCCGGATGTGATCGGGATCGCCTTGGGAGATTTCTTCGCCGTGGTCGAGGACCACGATGCGTTCGCATAGCGACATGACGAACCGCATGTCGTGTTCGATCAGGAGAATAGTCTGCTCGTGCTCGTCACGGATCTTGCGAACCATGCCGTTCAGCTCTTCCTTCTCCTGAGGGTTCATGCCCGCCGCCGGCTCGTCCAGCAGGAGGAGCTGCGGCTGCGTGGCCATCGCCCGGGCGATCTCGAGCCGGCGCTGCATGCCGTAGGAGAGATCCGCCGAGCGGACGTTGGCCACGTGATCGAGGTCAACGATCCGCAGAAGGTTCATCGCCTCTTCCTTCAGTCGCTCAGTCTCCTTGATGGCGGGAGGCAGGTAGGCCATCGCCCCGGCGAGGCCGGTCTTGTGGCGGAGAAAGCCGCCCACCACCACGTTCTCCAGCACGGAGAGCGACTTGAACAGGCGGATGTTCTGGAACGTGCGCGCGATGCCTTTGGTGGCAATCTTGTTCGCCGGGGTGCCGGCGATGCTCGTCCCGTTCATCAGGATGTCGCCGCTGGTCGGCTTATAGACGCCGGTGACGATGTTGAACAGCGTCGTTTTGCCCGCGCCGTTCGGGCCAATCAGGCCGAAAAGGTCGCCCTTCTCCAGCTTGAACGAAACCTTGTTGACCGCCACGAGACCGCCAAAACGGATTGTCGCTTCGTTGAGCTCAAGGAGCGGGGCGCTCACGCGGCCACCTCCGTGCTCGGAGCCTTCTTGCCCATCAGCTTCTGAACCCAACTCCACGAGAATTCGTGGTGGGCGAACACGCCTTGCGGACGGACGAGCATCAACACGATCAGTACGACAGCCGAAACCACGAGCCGAAGCTTCGCGCCCTCGACCGTTCCCGCCAGCGCCGGGATCTTCCCGAGGGCGAATGCGACGATCTCGGCAATCACGACCGAACCGATGATGATGCCGACGTGCATGGCGGCCCGAATCGCCGCGCTCTTATGCACGTTGAAGATCACATACCGAATGGCTGAGACCGCCAGGCCGACCGCGAGCAGGCCACCAATGATGAGTGCCAGGCGCACGTCCTTCAGGTCGCGCATCTTCTCCGGGATGTAGAAGAGAATCATCGCCGCTAGCGCGGAGCCGGTGATCGAGCCTGTTCCGCCCAGTACTACCATCGAAAGAACGGAGATGGAGAGCGTCGAGTTAAAGAGATCGGGGTTGATGAACCCGAGCGAGTTCGCGTAGATCGCACCGGCCGCGCCGGCGAAGGCGCTTCCCAGAGCGAAGGCGATAACCTTCGTCGCGGTGACGTTCACGCCCATCGCGCTCGATGCCACTTCGTCCTCGCGAACTGCGAGGAACGGAAGACCGTGCGCCGTCTTCAGCAGGTTGCGGCAGACTGCAATACAGAGAACGGCCAGCAGCGCCACGAACATGATCGGCTGCTCGGTCGTGTGCGGGGCGACGTTCAAACCGCCCGACTCACCCAGCGCCTTCTGGTTCTGGATCACTATGCGGACGATTTCGCCGAAGCCGAGCGTGACGATCGCGAGATAGTCACCCTTCAATCGAAGCGAAGGAAGTCCTACAATCAGGCCCGCCACTGCTGCCATCGCCGCCCCAACCAACGCCATTAGCGTCAGCCAGACGAACAGATTGCCGTGGAACTGCGGATAAAACTTAATTCCCAGGTACGCGGACGAGTAAGCCCCCACCTGGTAGAACGCGGCATGCCCGATCGAGAACTGGCCGGTGATGCCGTTGATGAGGTTGAGGCTCACCGCCAGCGTCACGTACAGGCCGGCAAACACGATGAGCTGCTGGGTGAACGAGTCGGTGCCTCGTCCGAGCTTTTCCAGCCCGAACGAAAGCAGGATCGCCACCAAGATGGAGGCGATGCGAACCCCCCAGAACTTCATACTTTCTCCACCTTGTTTGAACCAAGCAGTCCGCCGGGGCGGAACATGAGAACGGCGATGAGGATGACAAACGCGATCGCGTCCTTATAGCCCGGATAACCGGCCCAAACGACCAGGTTCTCCGAGATGCCCATCAGCAAGCCGCCCAAGACCGCGCCAGGGATATTCCCGATGCCGCCGAAGACCGCGGCGACAAACGCTTTCAGGCCAGGTAACACGCCGAAGAACGTATCGATTTTCGTACCGCTCTGGAACGTCGCCGCCATCATCGCGCCCGCTCCCGCAAGGGAAGAGCCGAGGATGAAAGTGAAGGTAACGATGCTGTTGACGCTGATTCCCATTAGCGAAGCAGCGTCAAAGTCTTGCGAAACCGCGCGCATCGCTCGTCCCCGTTTCGTATAGAGAACAAGGTAGGTAAGCCCTGCCATCAGCAGCAGGGTCGTGCCAAGCATGATCACCTGCCCCTTCGGGAGGATGATGCTGACTGAGGAGTTCTCCGCCTTGCCAACCGCGTCGTTGTAGGATCGCTCCGCATCTTGCGAGGTGGAACGAAGCTTCTTCACGTCGTCGGGCAGATTGAACTTATCTTTGCCCTCGGCCGCCTTTTCATAAGCGTCCTTGGTTGCCGCCATGTTCGCCTCGAGGGCTTTGGCCGCAGCCAGAAGCTGAGAATTCGCCGGTTTCAGCGGGATAGAGAAGTTGCCCTGGGCGGGGCTAACTTTGGGGTCGACATTCTGCGGACGGCCGTCGAGCAGGAAGATCTGGCCGCCGTACTGAAGAAGAAGGGAGACGCCGATCGCGGTGATCAGCGAGGAGATACGCGGTTGAGAGCGCATCGGACGATACGCCAGCCGCTCGATAAGGGCTCCGATCAGTCCACAGGCCACCATCGAGCCCACGAACATCAAGGCAAGCGCGCCCCAGGAGCCGCCCGCCAAAACGTTGCCGGGTGTATAGCCCAGCGACCAAGAGATGAATAGCGTGACGTATGCGCCGAGCATGAAAACCTCGCCGTGGGCGAAGTTAATGAGCTTCAGAACGCCATACACCATCGTGTACCCGAGGGCGACGAGGGCATAAATGGCCCCGATAAGGAGGCCTGTAACAAGCTGTTGTGGCAGGGTGGAAAGATCCACCGCTGCCATAAGATTCGGCGCAAGGTCGAGCACGGGTTACTTAATCATTTCCGGCGTGTACGCCTTCTTGAACACCTGGAAGCCTTCCGCGAGCGGACGGACTTCGACAACGAGAGCCTGCTTGATCGGCGTTCCGTTGCCGCCCTTCAGCGTGATCTTGCCCGAGACGCCGGGGAAATTCTCGATGGCGTCGAGCGCCTCGATGATGCCCTTCGTATCGGCCGACTTGGCCATCTTGATCGCTTCGAGACCGACCGCCGCTGCGTCGTAACCAAGCGCCGCCATCGTGGTGCCCGGCTCCTTACCACCGTGGGTCTTCGTCCACTTGGCGAGGAACGCCTTAACTTCGGCGCGATCTTCCTTGTTGTTATAGTGGTTGCAGAGGTAGCCGCCGATGATCGCATCACCGCCGCTGTTCAACAAGGTCGGGCTGTCCCAGCCGTCGCCACCCATGAACTTGGCCTTGATACCGGCTTGACGAGCCTGCTGAGCAATCGGGCCGACCTCAGGGAAGTAGCCGCTCATGAAGATCCCGTCCGGGTTCTTCGTCTTCATCTCGTTCAGCTGGCCGCCGAACTGAGTCTGACCCGTGTCGTACTTCTCTTCGTCGACGATCTTGCCGCCGAGCTTCTCAAACTGAGCCTTGAACGCCGCGCTGAGACCTTGGCTGTAGGGCGCCTTGTTGTCCGTCATCAGGGCAACGTTGCGCAGACCAAGCTCATCGTAGGCGAACTGCGCCATGACCGGACCCTGGAAGGCGTCCGAGTAGCAGACGCGGAAAATGTTGGCTCCGATGTCCGTCAGGTCGGTCTTGGTACCGCCGATGTCGACGACCGGAACGCCCTTCTCGAAAGCGGAGTTAGCAATCTGGATCGTGTTACCGCTTGAAACTTCGCCGAGGATCTCGACGACGCCGGAAGAGAGCAACTTCTCAGCTGCCGTCTTGGCACCGGCCGGAGTAGAGGCGCTGTCCTGAACGAGCAGCTCGACCTGTTTGCCGTTGATTCCGCCCGCAGCGTTAATCTCGTCGATGGCCATCTTTGCACCGGCTTGGCTATCGTCGCCCCACGGCTTCTGGTCACCCGTCAAGCTGGCAACGAGGCCAACCTTGATGGTGTCGCCCTCAATCTTGATGGGCTCGGCGGTCGGGACCGGACGCGCGCCGGTCGTGGCAGGCTTGCCACCCTCGGCGGCAGGCTTGCCGCCCTCGGTCGGGGTTTCGGCAGGTTTGGAATCGCAACCGGCGATTACGACGCTAAGGGCGAGCGCGGCTAGGCCGCATCGGATCGAGAACTTCGGCATAAGGAGAGTCACGTTTGGCACCACCAGCGGATCATCCCGTGCGCAGACGGAGCGCGCGGTGGCGATAGTATACAGAAACGCCCTACTGTCCGCAATGGTTAAGGTGTGCCTCGATTAGACTCGTTTTCGGCAGGTACCTTGTTTCAGGTGGGCGGCTGTATCCAGTGGTGAGTGCCGCGCCCTCCTGCTTGAGTTCATGGAAAACGGTCAATCGTCGCCTGAAAGTCACGTCTCCCTGCTGGGACTGGGGCGGCCTTGGACCCGCGTTGGTCAAGGCGTGTTCGTGCTTTGCATCCTCGCCTTTGTCATGTGGCGAGTGATGAATCCGATCCTGCCCTACGTGAAAGGTGACCTCGTCCCCGTCGGATACCGCCTCGTTTCGAACAAGGATGGCGGTTTCTTCCTACGCGCTTCCATTTGGGGGGCTCTCTCCGTATTCCTGCTCGTTTTTAGCGGTCTTGGCGCCTTTGTCTGGACCTTTGCCGATATCATCGATCGACGCAAGCGGTTCGTCTGGCTGCTACCGATGTTCATCTGTCCGTTCATCTTCGGACTCCAAGCGCTGCCCCTCGGTCTGTATCTGTTCTTTGGACGTGAAACGCCCGACCCCGATCAAAACGTAAAGTAAACGAAGCCGATGCCCCTTCTCGCTGCCCTCCTTGTCCTCGCACCCCAGACGGGAACCCTCGACGTTCCGTTCCACAGCACTGAGAACGCAATCGTGGTCGATGCCGTCGTCAATGGCCGCCCGGTCTCCCTCATGTTCGATACGGGCTTCAGCGGCACCGTCATCGTGAGTTCCTCCGTCGACGTCGGCCCCTCTAGCGGCAAAATGACTCTCCGCGACTTTGTCGGAGAAATCGAAGCCAACACCGTCAAGTTGAAAACCCTCCAACTAGGCTCGAAAACCATCCCTATCGACTCCGGCAAAGAGATCGTCCAGCAACCCGGCGACTTCAGCGAGAGCTACGGCCGCCACGTCGACGGCATTCTTGGCCTTGGTGCGCTCAAAGAAAACGTTTTCACCATAGACTTCGAGCACAGCAAGTTCGTCTTCCACCCCAGCACCCACAACATCTCCAAAATGGTGCCGGACAACAAAAAAACGTTCCTCCAGACTCTGCTGCCTATCGGCAACTCCTCCCTGGAAATGTTCGTTGCCACTCCCGCCGGCAAAACCATGACCCTCGCTCTGGACACCGGCAACGCGTTTTATGCGACCACCCACCGAGACGTCCTGGAACGAGTCGGCCTTTGGGAAGCCAACAAACCGCATAAGTTCTCCAAGCTCTCCGGCGTCGCCTCCGGCGCCGTCGAAAGCTGGTCGATGAAGATGCCCCCGCTTACGATCTTCGGCGTTCCCACGCCGCCTTCGGTCTGGGACATTATCGATCTCCCCAGTTCCTCCGCCGAAGGTGATGGAACCGTGGGCCACGGCTTCCTCAAGAACTTCAACATCACCGTCGACTTCCCGCGCCGTCGCGTCTGGCTCGAGAATTTCCGTGGCCCCTTGGCCAACACGGAAGACGGTGACGTCGGCCTTTCCGCCGGCTACGATTCGAAGAGCAAACGAACCATTGTCTATCGAGTGACTCCGGACAGCCCGGCAGATGCGGCTGGCATCAAGGAAGGCGACAGCGTTCTCATGATCGATGGTGAAGACCTTGTTCGCGTCGGCTACGTCAAGTTCCGCGGCCTCATGGAAGGCAAAGTTGGCACCACCATCCGCCTCGCCATCTCCCACAACGGTGCCCTAAAACGCGTCGAACTGAAGCGAACAGCATTGGTCAACGGCGACTAAGCTCAGAACCCTCAGAAGCCCTCTCCCATCTGGAGAGAGCGGTTCTGAGGGCTACTTTGTGGCCGAATTTTGGCTTCTGGATTGGTTTTTCTCGCCAATGGTGCGTTGGCTTAGGTTCAACGGGCTTTTTGGCGCGCGTGAGTTTAGGTTCAAATCCGTTTTTTTTCTCGGTGAAATCTCGGTATATCCAGCAATATTATTGCGTTATTGTCTGGTCTTTGGCTTGAGCCTACTTGCCCCTTCACTCCACAAACGTCGCGCCCATCAGCCGCAACCCGGAATAACTCGTCAACGCCCGCACAGTAATCCGCGTTACCGCCGCCTTCCCAAGATTGATCCGAACGCACGAAGGTCCACCGGGTGTTCGTGCTCCCTTCGAAAGGGCCAGCGGATCGGTAAGCGCCCGAATATCGCGACCGTAAACCAACCGCTCAACAATCGGCGATGCCCCGACCCGCTCGACCGTCACCTCGGCCACCACTTCTCCAAAGTCGGAGGGCAACTCCGTCGCTAAAGCCAGATTCAACTCCCGACCTTTCCCCGTCGTCTGAATCTCAATTAAGGAGCCTGCCGCCGGGTCCGGCTTCAAAACCGAGTTCGCCCGCAGATCCAGCTTCTGGAACCGAATATCCCCTACGGAGAAAGCCGCCCCCTCCCCCAAGGTAGATCCGGCCACCGGCTTGAGCGGGGAAGGCCGCGAGTAGTACATCTTCCGAAACAGCTCATTCGGGTCGTAAGGCAACTCGTTCACCAGCTCCTTCCGCCCGCTCCACGCATATTCTGCCGAAAGCACCATCGCTCCGAACTGACTTGGGTTTTCTAGCATCGCCGTCTCCGTGCTTGTATAGCCGCACCAGGTGGTTTGAAGCGTCCCGATGCTCATCTGCCCGGCCGCCAACGAGAAGCCGCGAATGTTGTCCGGCTGGTACCAAGTCGAAGCGATCGGTCGAACCCCTGCATCCTTCCAAAGCTGAATCGTCTTCACGTACGAATCGGGATTCGGGTCGGGTTTGTAGTGCCAATCCGCAACGTACGCGTATTTCGGAATCGAACCGCGCCGCGCCGCAGCATCTTCCTTCGCTTTTGCCGAGGTTGCATCCAGCGCCTCTCCAGGCGCCAACGCCACATCCCCCCAAAGCATCGGATCCACCTGATGCGCCTTTGCAATGCCGCCCAGGAATTTAAGCTGCTGATCCCACAAGTCATTTAGGAACAGCTCTCCGCCGGTCCAACCTTCCATCGCGACCTCATCCAGCCCGAAATGAATCTTCTTCGGTTGAGCCAGCGCAATCGCCTCCTCCCAAATCGTTGAAAGGAGTTCCTTCGTCCGCGGCTTTCGCGGGTCCACCGCGTACGGCACGTCTGGGTTCATCGCCAGGTCCAGATTCTTCCCGTTCGCAAAGAGCCACTCCATGTGGCCAAAGCTCTGGATCAATGGCACCGCCTCCACCCCTAGATTCTTATAGAGCCCAAACAGATCCTTTAACTCCGCCTTCGTCATCGTCTCCGAAGTCGCGATTCCCGGCGTTGCATCCCAGGCCGTCCGCTCGCACTGCAACACGACATTGTCGAACCCCAACGGCCGAAGCACCTTGGTCCAGAGCGTCTTCTGAAAAGCCCGCGATTTTGGCCCCACAAACAGGTGAACTCCCCGCCAGCGAACCTTCGGCGAATCGTAAATCCATCCGGTCGGAAGCCAAAGCTTGCCGTCCTTGATAAAGGCGATCTGGGCAAGCCGCTCGGCCGCGTTCCGCAGGCCCGTATCCTCTTCGCCCAACACGCTCACCCCCTTGGTCGCGTCGATCGTAATTCGGTAGCCCCCGGGATTGAATCCTAGTTTGCCTTCGCCACCGTCAAGGTTCACCTTCGGGGTCTTCGCGGTTACCGCCGGCATCAGGAAACGCCGGGTAAACGCCGCCCTGAGATCCGCATAGTGGTCGAACTCGCCAATCGGCAAATTCCAAGCTCCGGTCACCTCGATCGGCTTGTTATAGTTGAGATGGTCCTCCCGCGGTTTGGGCACGAGCATCGGCCGCCCCGCGTCCGGCAGTTGCGCCTCCGTCACCGGCTTCGCGGGCAGAGACCGTTTTAGCGGAGCGATCTCCTTGGCCGCCACCGTCGGCACGTGCCACTCCACCTCTACCACCTTCGTTTCCCCCGGGGCCAAAGGAAGCGACAGATCCCCCACCCAAAGCAGCGATTTCCCCTCGGCCCAAGGCTGCGGATAGCGGCGGGCATCGAACACCGTCAATGGAACGCTCGCCTGCCCCTCCAGCGTCCCCAGTGGTCCTGCCAATCCAAAACTCGCCGAATCCGGCCCCAGCCGCCGGCCACCGATCGTCTCTCCGGGCGAGGGTGAGGCGACCGCCCCGCGTGCCAATGCCGGCGTCCAAACCAGCCCCGCGGCTAGCTCTACCATCGCCGCCGCGCTCCCGCCGTACCGAAACTCGTACCGAACCTTCAGCCGGTCGCCCTCCCGATGGTAAGTCTGCATCCCCTCGACTTCGGCCGCCTTAAAGCTAACGCGAACCGTGTCCGAATCCACCCGATCCACCGTCTGCGACCCGTTAACGGACCCGTAGTAGGACTTCGACCAGTTCGGTGCCACCACCTGAAAATAGGAGCCCCGCACAATCGGCACGCCCCCCGCTTCGATGGTGAGGCCCCGGTTGGCCTCCACCCGAAACTCGAAGGACGGCGCGGCCGGAACGAGGGGAAGGATCATGATTTATCTTGACGCCATAACGTGGGCGAACGCATCTTCGAAAGAGTTCCAATCCCACCGTCGAACAGGTTCACCCACCGCACCCGAGATCGCGCTGGCGGGGGGCACTAGCGGCTCTGCATACGGGATGCTAGCCTGCAAAAGCGACCCATGCTCCCCAATCCTCAGCGCGCAGCCGCAGACCTTCTTCCCCGTCTCGGGGCAGACGACGTCGTTGGAAGACCGAAACGCAAAACAGTCCTCATTCGCCTGACCGCTCCCCGCATATCGCGTCGCCTCCGCGAGTTGGCAGCTTAACCCGCAGGCGTTCAGAGCCTCCACCAACGGTTCGATTAGCCGCCGATACACCTCTTTGAGTCGCCGGCTGTCGCCCACATGTGGAAGTGCGTAGGCAAACGTCACATCGTGCCCATGCAACACCGCCCTCCCCCCCGTCGGCCGCGAACACCACCGTTCCCACCCTTCGACGATTGCCCTCTCCGGCCTTTGGAACCGCCCAAGGCTCACCCATGGCCCGTCCCAGCCGTAAACCCGCCATCCAACTTCGCCCCTCTCGGCGGCTTCCAGCAACCGGACATCGAACGCCATGTTCGTAGGCCCGTCCAATCTCTGCACTTTAAGATTGTGGCCCCTCATAACTGATCACTTAAGCGGGATGGGAACGATCGGTCGCAAACTTGGGCCGGGAGGTCTCCCTGACCACTAGGGCACGATCCTGAAGTACCACGGAACGTAGACCTGCGAACGATGTCGACGCGGAATTTGAAGGGCTCACTTCCGCGACACCCTCCGGGGTCGGCGACGTTTTGGATTTCTACCGGGGGTCTTCGACACCCCGGCTATCTTCCAAAGACCACTTCGTGGTCAAAAGGCCGTGATCGATAGATCAACCTGTGGGCCAGAGCCGGGGCAACAAAAGCCATGCCGAACTTAAGGGAACAGGTATTTGGGCTTGGGTGAGGGGCGAGAGTATTCCAAAATCCAGGTTTTACCGGACCGGCTGTGCCGCCCTAATGCCGTTTTGAACCTAAGGGGAGGGCAGAAGTGAGACAACCCGGGAACGCCTTCGAATCGCCTCCTAGCCCCTAATCCCTAATCCCTCTGGCCAAAATATCCCCATGCGCCTCCAGGACCACATGATCGAGGTCATCCGCAACGCCCAGGCCGAAGTCTTCCGCTACGCCCGCGCCGTCCCGGAAGACAAGGTCGAATGGCAACCTCTTGAAATTGGCCAGTCGGTCCTCAGCATGGCCCGAGAACTCGCCAAAACTCCGGACTGGGCCTTCTATGTTCTCACCGGCGCCCAACCCGAGAACCCGGACACTGCCGAGGCGGACCAGAAGGCGGAGATGGAATCCTGGAAAACCATCGCTCGATGTGACGAGGCCTGCCGCGAGAAACTCGAACGGCTCTACACCCTCTACCGCGAGATGCCCGACGCCCAACTCGTCGAAACGAAATGGCTCCTCTTCAACGGCGGCCGAGACCACACCTACGCCGAACTCCTCGACTACCCTCGCTGGAACTTCACTTACCACCTGGGTCAAATCGCCTACATCCAAACCCTCTACGGCGACAAAACCCTCTACTAACCCCTTCGGGTGAGAGGGGGCAGTGGTCTCCGTAAGCGGGGCCTTCTTGCACCTCATTCTGTGCTGAGGCGGTTGCATAAACAAAAATGACCTAATAGGTTAAGATCCCCTAAGTTCCCTTGCAATTTTTAAAAACGGCTGAGATAATAGGAGACGAAGTTCTACTATAGCTTCTGAGAGTTCCTATGAGACTGCAAGATCACGTTATCGAAGTAACCCGGAAGGCCCAAGAGGAAGCGTTCCGCTACGCCAAGGCCGTTCAAGAAGACAAGGTCGAGTGGAAGCCCCTCGACGCCGGTCAGACCGTCCTCAGCATGTGTCGCGAGCTGGCGAAATGTCCGGACTGGGCTTACGAACTCGTCTCGGGTGAAGAGGCTGATTGGAGCGAAGAGAGTCAGGCGAAGCAGAAGGCCGAAATGGAGACCTGGACAACCGTCGCAAAGTGCGAGGAAGTTTGCAAGGAGAAACTTGGTCGCCTATTCGCGCTTTACGCAGATCTTCCTGACGCCCGTCTTACTGAGACTAAGGATCTCCCCTTTGGTCCCGGCGGCAGTATGAAAACCTTCACGATGCCGGACATGTTGGACTACCCCCGGTGGAATTTCAACTATCATCTCGGTCAGATCGCCTACATTCAGACCCTTTACGGCGACAAATCCCTTTATTGATGGGTTAAGGGGGGGAGGTCTTTGTACCCAACGAGAGGTACAGGCGTTCTCGTATAGTTGAGTAATGCCAAATGTCGATTCCCTTGCTGAGGTAAGTCAATTCGCGAAGGATGTCGCGGCCGCCGCTCTCGGGGAGCTAAACCGGGTTCACGGCCGCGACGAAGGCGATATTGAGACGATCATCCGGGAATATTGGAAGGCCGTAGGCGGCGGATTCACGAGCGTCGAAGTGGCCTGGTCGGCCGTATTTATCTCGTTCTGCGTGAAGAAAGCAGGAGCGACGAAGACCCAGTTCAAATTCTCGGCCCGGCATTCGGAATTTGTCCATCAGGCGATTCATCACCCTGGGGCCTACCGAGGTGTTCCTCTAAACCAGCATGCCCCGAGGGTGGGAGACATCATCCAAAACAATCGCACGAAGGTGCTGCATGACTTTGCGTTCGCAAAGGCGAACGACTCGTACGAGTCTCACTCCGCCATCGTGGTGGAGAAGGGCGAGGATCATCTCGGTAAGTTCGTGACGACCATCGGAGGAAACGAGGGTGATACGGTGAAAAAGGTAAGGGTCGCTCTGAACTCAGACGGCACCGTTCAGAACGGCAAAGGCCGCTTCATCTGTGTGCTGGACTGCCAGATCTAACCAGAGTGCGGTACGATATCTTTGGTCCGGGGTGTAGCTCAGCTTGGTAGAGTGCTTGCTTTGGGAGCAAGATGCCGCAGGTTCGAATCCTGTCGCCCCGACCATAAAACCGGACGGGCTAGGCAAAGCGTCTAGTCCGTTTTCTTTTTGCCGATCTGTGCCACCGGTTCTTGTTTAAAGAGCCGTTTCATTTAGTGGCGGTTAAAATTATCCGGTGAAGCGCATTTTGTCGTCACTAACGCTAAGACTGAGGATACACTCAGAACGCAATGAAGCGAACTTTGCTTTCCGTTATTCTCCTTTCAAGCGTCGCAGCGACCGCGATCGCGGCAGATCCTTTCCTTTCGGTCGGCGCCCACGGTCAGGCCAGCTACACGGCGCTCGCCTATACGACCCACTACACCGCGGGGTCAAGCAACTCGTACGATATTTACGGCGACACGCCGTTCTATGCCGGAGGAGGCGACTACGGCAACATCTATGAGAACTGGGACTACTACCTGGGCAGTATTTATGTCGGTGATGACGAGTATGGCAATCCGATCTACCAAGATCAGTACGAAACGCAAACAGAATATGCCGAGGTAAGCGCGAATGCGTACGCCCGATTCGACCGTTCCCTGGGCCAAATCGGCGGCGAAGTCTATGGCTCCTCGTCTGCAAACAGTTGGAGTAGCGGTAGCGTCGCCTCGGCCTCGGCGGTGGGGAGCGCGGCTTCTATCCTCGACATCGCTTTCACTCTGTCGACCAACACCGCGGTAAAGATTTCGAGGGATACGTACTACGGTGATGGCAATCTGACGCTCTACCTCGATGGCAACTTCTTCATCGACTCGGCGAATATCCCGGGGAGCTACTTGACCGTCCTTCCGGCCGGCAACTATACGATCAGCGGCTCGGCCAACAGTGGCGGCGCCAACCTTAACATCGAAAGCGTGCCGGAACCCGCGACTATGGCGGCCTTGGGCGTTGGTGCCCTTGCGTTCCTCCGCCGCCGCCGTAAGGCCTAGCCTAAGGCCCCAAAAAAGCCCTCTCTTATCGCTCCGGCGAGAGGGAGGGCAGGTGGGAGCGTCCGGTTGCCTGCGGCGATTTTCGTCTCATAGCGGCGGTAGAACGAGAAACAAACCGAACCCTCCCAATACTAAAACGACTCCTGGGAGATCCAGAAACATTGGGGAAATAATTTAACCAATTCCCCTTCCGATGACAGCGAAACTGAGGATATGATCAGGGTGCGATGAAGCACTTCGCGTTTTCCGTGATCTTTCCTTTGACCCTCGTCTCGATGGCGTCGGCCGCCGATCCGTTCTCTTCCCTGGCTGCCCACGGACACGCCGACTACAGCGTTTACGCCGCGACCACCAACTATTCGGGCGGCAGTAGCTACTCCTATGACCTCTACGATAGTCAGTCGCTCTACGCTGGCGCAGGGGACTACTTTAATTTCAGCGAAACGTGGGTTGCCTCCGAGCAGGTCTACATCGGGGACGATGAGTGGGGCAACCCTATGTACCAGACCATTTACGAAGACCAGATCGAGTCCGCTACCGCCGAGGCCCACGCATATGGCCGATTCTTTCGGGGCGGCAACGTGATCGACTCCGAGGTTTATGCCTATGCGTTAGGCCTCTACTCGTACAGCGGCAAGTACGCCCAGGCCCAGGCCCAGGCCTCTGCCCGGAGCGTAGTGGGTGTAACCTTCACGCTTTTGACGCCGACCGCCGTCCATATTTCAACGACGACGAGCTACGGGAACGGCTTTCTGAACCTTCTCCGAGATGGGAATTTGGTTGCGTCCTCGGGCGATCTCATCCTAGGAGGTCTGGATACAGTCCTTCCGGCCGGTGACTACGAGATTTGGGGCGATGCGACGGACGGCGGCGCGAACCTAAGTATCGAGGCCGTTCCCGAACCTGCCACCATGGTCGCCCTAGGCTTCGGTGCTCTCGCCGTTCTGCGCCGGCGTCGCAGAGCTTAGAAATAGTTCCTTTGGCTAAAGGGCCTGCTCTCGCCAAAAGGACTATTCACACGGTGTGCCAAAAATACCAAAAAAAGAAAAAGGGCGAAACCCGTTGCAATACCTGCCCGTCTGCCTTCTTGCAGCGCGACCCAACCAAATGGAATTTGGGCGAAGCTGCAAGTGAAGACTGCGTAGCCGATCACCGGAGAGGTGATCGGCTCTTTTTTTACTTCCGACGGCGACGCAGCAGTGCGATGGCGCCCAGTCCGAGCGCGGCGAAGCTCGCCGGCTCGGGAACCGGTTGGGCCGGTATGATTCCGGCGGCCGTGATATAAACGGAGTCTACATCTCCCCCAATCCCGTTGCGAAGGGTGAACGCCGCGGAGACGTCTTGGTCTACGTTGCGGTTGAGTCCCCCTGGCCCGAAGGAGACCTCAAAAAGCCCCAACGAACCGCTATAGGTGCTCATTGCCGGAATCGTCACCGTGCCGAGTGGATTGAACTGAACGTCGTAGGAGACGAACGGCGGAAGGATGATATTGGCCGCGACCAAATCAAAGTCGCTCGCCGAATCGTTGACCGCTTCGCCAAAGACTTCAAACGACGCGGCATAGCGTCCGCCGCCAGTCTCGGAAAGGTTTCCGAAGCTGAAGTAGTTGATTTGCGGGGTAATGGACGAGGCCCGAGCCGCAGTTGAGAGGATCAGAGTTCCGAAGAGGAGAAATTTACGCATTGGATTCACGATCGCTGTGGCCATGCAAATGGAGTCCCTAGCATACTTGCTTTGCGTTAAGAACGAGGGGAGGAGAGTCACTGGAAAATGAGAAATGGAAGGCCTACCCTAACTTTTAGGCAAACGTTTTCCTAACCCGCGACGAGCCGGGTTTGAATCGGCCAAGATGGGCGTAAGCATGAAACGCGCACTGATTATTCTCGCCCTCGCGGGCGCCGCTTTGGCCTCGGCCCAGGATCCCCACCTCAACGAAACCACAAAGGAAAGGGACGCCCGCATGAAGTGGTGGCGGGAAGCCCGCTTTGGGATGTTCATTCACTGGGGCCTGTACGCGGAGCCGGCTGGTACGTGGGAAGGGAAGCGGTATCCCGGAATCGGCGAATGGCTCATGCACGACGCCAAGATCCCGGTCGACACTTACGCGGCCCTTGCGCCCAAATTTAACCCGGTCAAGTTCGACGCCGACCGCTGGGTTGCGATCGCGAAAGCGGCGGGGATGAAGTACATCGTGATGACGGCGAAGCACCACGACGGCTTCGCGATGTTCCATTCGGCCGATCCTTACAACATCTTCGACGCGACCCCCTTCAAGCGCGACCCGATCGCGGAGATGTCGGCGGCGTGCCGTAAAGCTGGCATTCGGTTCGGTGTTTACTATTCGCAGGCTCAGGACTGGCACCACGCCGGCGGTGGGGCGTACGGTGGTCACTGGGATCCGAAGCAAGACGGCGATGTGAGCAAGTACGTCCAGACGGTGGCCGCGCCGCAGATCGCGGAGCTGATGAAGCTCAAGCCGGCGGTGCTTTGGTTTGACACCCCGGTGCCGATGTCGAAGGAAGATATCAACGCCTTGACTAAGCCGCTACCGAAGAGCCTGATCTTCAATAATCGTCTGGGCAACGGCGTCCCTGGCGACACGGAGACTCCTGAGCAGACGATCCCCGCCACCGGCTTCCCGGGCCAGGACTGGGAGACCTGCATGACGATCAACGACACCTGGGGCTATAAGTCGTACGACTTCAACTTTAAATCGGCCGAGTCGCTCACCCGAAACTTGATCGACATCGCCTCGAAGGGCGGAAACTATTTGCTCAACGTTGGGCCGGATGCAACGGGAATCATCCCGGAAGGCGAGGTCGATCGGTTGGCCCAGATGGGTGTTTGGTTGAAGAAGAACGGTCGTTCGATCTATGCCACTTCGGCCAGCCCTTACAAGCGGCTGCCGTTCCGTGGGCGGGCGACGGTGAAGGGAAATTCGCTTTTCGTGAACGTGTTCGAATGGCCTCAGCAGGGCCTCAATTTGCCAGGCCTGCAGACGCCGGTCAAGGAAGTACAAGTCGTCGCGACGGGGCAAAAACTGACTTTTATGCAGGCCAAGGACGGCACGGTAACGATTGCCGCACCGACGGCGACGGACTCGATTTCGACCGCGATCGAGTTGAAATTGGCGGCCAAGCCGGTCGTGGTGGTGCCGGAAACGGTCCTTAGTTTCGACGCGAAAGGGCGGGTTCTGCCGATTGAAGAAGCGACGTTGACGGGTGGGCTACAGGTCGAGCATACGCCGCCGAACATCGGCTACTGGACCGATGCATCGGGTTCCGTCTCTTGGAAGGTCACCGCCACTGAAGATTTCCGGGGAGAGGTGCATCTCGACTACGCTTGCGACGCTGGCGCTGGCGGAAGCGTGGTGGGGATCATGCTAGATGGGGTCGACACCGGCGTCTGGGCCAAGATTCCCGAGACGGGAGCATGGGATAGTTACAAGACGATCTTCTTGCACGAAAGCCTCCGCGTCCCTAAGGGCACGCACGTGATCAAGCTCTTCGTGAAATCGATGCCTGCGGGCGCGGTGATGAACCTTCGCAGTTTTAAAATCGCCGCCGGACATTATTGAAGGGAGTTAGGTCACCCCCTCTCTAAGTGGTTCGTCTTGGAGAGGGAGTTGGGGAGAGGTTCCGAAAGCCTCAAGGAGCCACCCTTCCCCGGAAACTCCCTAACTTCTCAGCCACGGCCCCAACGCTTTCCGGCACGCCGGACACAAATATGTCCGCACGTGCCCAATCGCGATATGCCCCGCCTTGTCCGCCATTGTGCATCCCTTGGTCGGACAATGCGACCGCCCAAACGTGTGCCCCATCTCGTGGATCGCGACATCCCCAAAGCACTTAAGATCGCCCTTTAGGCGGCAGGATGAGACGATCGCTGACCGACTCCCAAGCTGGCCAAGGCCCACGACACCCCAGTCCTTGTGCCCCCGTGCCGTCGTCGAGATATCGACGCCGGTCACCCCCATCACCTTCTCGCCTGGCCCCCCCTTTGCGAGCCAGGTGATGAGATGCTCCGCCCGGTAACGGTGGTTGGGCGGATAGTAGGTCTCCTTCGGAAGCGCCCGTCGTGCTCCTACGCTGACCTCGATGTTGTACATCCTGGAAATCGCCTTCCGAACCGCGGCAACCTCCTTATCCCGAACCTTGCCCAACGGCACCAGAACTACGCTAGTCGGGCGCGACTCAATGACCTCAGGCGGTAAGAAAGCAGGGATCACTCAGACAGAGTAACTCGAATTCGAATGTCGCTAGGTCTTCTAGGAAATGTCCAGCAGGCCCTCATTACAATTGTTCATTCGTGGCTGGCCATTCCAGACTAGGTCCTTCTCTCACCGCTCTCAGCGTTCCCATCCGTGTCCTCAGCGTCTATCCGGGCGAGGAACTTTCAAGCATCCTCATGACCGAGATTTCTCCGAGAAAACCTCGGTTAATCTCGGTGGCTTCATACTTTTCCGGTGCGTGCGATTGTCCAACGAGTAGCCATGGCCTCGGTCTCGGTAGCCGGCCGCGAGATTGGTCGCTGCGGCCCCGGGCTTCTTCTCCTCGTCGGAATCCATCGCGACGATACCGAAGCCCAGGCAAAACTCCTCGCCGATAAGGTCTTGGGAATGCGGATCTTCAACGACCCCGAAGGCAAAATGAATCTCGCCATCCGAGACTTCCCTCAGCCTGAAGGCGGCTTCGAATTGGAGATCCTGGCGGTAAGCAACTTCACCGTTTACGGCGATGCCAAAAGCCGCCGTCCAAGCTTCACCGCCTCTGCCGGATTCGACGCGGGCAAGCCCCTTTTTGATCGTTTCGTTGCGGAAGTCCGAGCCCTTGGCGGCGCCATCCAGACCGGTGAATTCGGCGCCGACATGCGCGTCAGCCTCGTCAATGACGGCCCCGTGACCCTTACCGTCGATGTCTAAAACGAAGAAAACCCAAAACCTAAAACATAAAACCCAAAACAATCCAATTCGGGCCTAAACCGCGTAACGCTCAGGTTCCTCACCCGTCGGAATTTAACAGAGGGACCTGGGCACTTGAACGGATTCGTGGTAGAAAGAGGGGCGGTGAGGCTTGAGGCGTCCGCTGGGCGGCTAGAACTGGAAAGCGACGCGGTCTTGGTACGCCAAGCGCGGGACGGCGAATATCGGGCGTTCGAACTTTTGTTCGAGCGGCACCGCCTCCTTGTTTTCCGCTTCGCCTACCAGATGACCAACAGCCGGGACGACGCCGAAGACGTGGTCCAAGAGGCCTTCGTCCGCGCTTACCAGAACCTTCACCGTTACCGCGACGAAGCCAAGTTCACCACCTGGATCCTTCGCATCGTTACCAACCTCTGTACCGACCGCGCTCGCAGCGGCAACCGCCGCACTGCCCTTGAGCAGCAGGAAGCCGCCCGAGGACTGGACTGGATGACCCTCGGCAACCCCGTTGATCCGATCGATAATCTGGAAGGCGACCGCCGTGTGGACGCCATCAAACGCGCACTTACCGCGCTTCCCCCGCATCATCGCTCGGTGATCATCCTTCGAGACCTGGAAGGACGCGAATATCCGGAAATCGCGAACGTATTAAACTGCACGGTGGGTGGCGCGAAACTCCGCGTTCTGCGCGCCCGCCGAGCCCTAAGAGACCGCGTAGCCCCGCTTTTGGAGGATCTCTCCGTATGAAAAAGAAGAACGACGACCTGCTCCGACTCGCCTTTGGCGAGCTGTCCGACGCCGATGCCACTGTGGTCGAAGCGCGGGCCGCGGCCGACCCATCGGCTCGCCGGGAACTTCAGGTTTGCCGGGATATCCGCGCCTCCTTGCAGCACCTTCCGCCGCCTCCGGCTGATGGCCTGTCCGCCGAACGGCTTCGCGCCGCCATTCTGGACCGCGAACTCGGCGCTCGGAAGCCAGGCTTTGCCTGGGGCTGGGCTCCCATGGCGCTTGCCGCTTTGGCCGCTGTCGTCTTTATCTCCCGTCCCGCTCAGCGGAGCGAGCCGGCCGTTGTCGCGATGAACAACGAGATCGGCGAGAACGTTTTTAAGAACAAGCCGTTGATGTCAGACTTCTCGGCATCTACCAACGCCGCCGCGGCAGTGACCATGTCGGTGGCTACTCCGGCGGTCACGTCGGCGAAATCGTCCGCCCGCTTCCGCTCTAATCAGCGTGGAATGGAAGGTGCTCGCCCTCACACCGCTTCTTGGGCTCCCAAGCCATTCGTTAAGGCGCCGATCAACGCTCCCGTGGCCATGGTCGCTCGTCTTGACAGCTTCGAGACGATCGCTTCGCCACAGTCTTCGGTCGATACGGATGCGCTTGCGAGTAAAGCCATTAAGGACGGAGCGGATACGGTCGTGATCGTCTCGGGCAAGCGAGACCTCGATACGGGCGCGGCCGCCGCGACCGAGACGGAGGCAAACCATGTTCTTGTGGGCGGCTGAGACCATTGCATTTAGCCGCGCGCAGAATGTGGCGGTAGAGAGTCTGTATCAGCGGCTTCGGCCCTCCCTCGCCGTCCTAGGCGACCCGCGGCAGCCGACCGGAACCGCCGCGCTCGTTGACTCAGCGCAGGGTCTCTTCCTCGCCCACAACGACGCGGTTCGGGGCGACACCGTCCAAGCCCGTTTAGGCGATGGGTCAGTGCGGCTCCGGGTGGTGGCTCGCGACCCGAGGACGAACCTTGTCCTCCTCAGCTATAAAACCGCCGGTGGCCTACCCGGCATGACGCCGCTCATCGTCGCCGACTCCGAACCGGCCCTCGGCTCTCGGGTCATGGTCCTTCTCGCCCAAGGGGGGCTGATGGGCAGCTTCGTTGGGGGGCAGAAGTTTTCCCTCGTCGGTGAGCGAAAGCAAGTGGTTCCGGTGAGCGAACTGCGCTTCGAATCACCTCCCCAACTGGTCGGTGGCGCGCTCCTCGTCTCGTTCGACGGCAAGATTCTGGGGACCATGGCGGCCACCTTGGCCCGCCCGGGTAACTCGGCTGACGTTTCGCTCAAGACACTTACGGAAGTGCAAAAGGCGGTTCAGGTCGAGCAGACCCCGAGCTTCGGGGCCTTTGCCTCGAAGAAGATTCCCTACGGCCCCGCTGGCCTCACCGTCGCCTACTCGCCCAATATAAGTTTGGTCCGGCGTGTAGTGGAAGGATTCCTCTCTCCGGACCACCGGCCGGAATACGCGGCCCTCGGAATCCAGATTGCCGATGCCGCTGGTGGCGGTGCGGTGATCCGCCGAATCGTTCCAAACACGCCCGCTAGCCGAGTGCCGGTTCAAGTTGGAGACATCCTCCTGAGCATGAGCGATCGGCCGATCATGAAGCAGTACGACTTCGTGCAGGCGCTCCTCTCGTTCCGCCCCGGCGACCGCATTACCCTCCGTATCCGCCACGACGGTGTCGAGAAATCGATCGACGTCACCCTCGCCCGGGTCAAGTAGCGGTTACGCCTTGACCGGCATTTTCAATCCCATCAGAAGGTCACGGGCGATCTTCTGAACCAGGGTTTCTTCCCGCGCCGAATCGGCGGTGAAGATCGAGAGCACGATCTCTCGCCCGTCCGGAGCCTTGATCCAGGCGATATCGCACTTGACGGAGTCCGTCCACCCGGCCTTCGACCAGATCTCGCAACCCGGTCCCATTTGGCTTCCGGAGAAACCGGCTATCTGAGTTTCCAGCGGATTCGTCCGGTGCAGTAGATCCCGCATTCTTCCGCACGCCGCTGGGTTCACGATTCGGTCGAGCATGATTTCCGAGAGCAACCGCATTCCCGCCATGGGAGACATCGCGTTTCGCAACTCAAATTTCGGGCCATAGCCTTGCCGCTCACGGCCGTAAGGCGCCTCGTTCCAGGTCTTCTGGCAGGCATTGATGCCGGTGTAGCCCATCCCGCTAAACCAGCGATTCGCAGCTTGCCGTTTTGCCATCCAGGATTTGAGAGCCTTTGCCGAAAGCTCCGGTCCGCCGGTGGTCTCGGTTGCGGCGTCTACGATCAGCGCGGTGGCGTCGTTTGTCGAATCGACGATCATGTCATGGAGGCCCCGGAGTACCTCGGAGGTGGTCTTGAGCTTCCCGTCCTCGATTCTTCGCTCGGCGTAGGCCAGCCAGAACAGTTTCACCGTGCTGGCGGGGTAGTGAGTCCGGTCACCGTTAAACGAGCCCCACCGAACGGTCCCGGTGGCTCGGTCGACAACCCCGACGGCTACGCCAAGATCTTCTGATTTGGCCTTAGGCGCCACGGCCGCCAGGTTCGTTTCCGCGGCCCGCCTTGCCAGAGCATCAAGCGCGGAGTCGGAGACAGGCAGAAGCACCGGAAGCATGTGTCCGGTGTACCCTAGGAGGTCAGGGATGCCGGCGATTCGAATTGAGATTGAGGGAAGGGTACAGGGCGTGGGCTTTCGGGCTTTTGTTTGCCGTCGCGCCGCTCTTTTCGGAGTTGGAGGGAGCGTGTGGAATCGATCCGATGGACTCGTCGAAGTGTTCGCGGTATATCCCGAACTAAGTGTGCTGGAAGCCTTTGCCGAATCATTCAAAAGTGGTCCTGGCAAAGTGCAAGGTGTCCGCACCTTTCCGGCGGAGGAACCGGAAATCGAACCGCTTGGCTTCTCGACTTCCCCTAGCCGTTAGGTGAGACGAGGCTGCTAGTCTAAGTGGCGACGACGCCTGTACTGTGGTTTCTCGGGCCCGTGGGGACGCCTCGGGGCAGAAAGTAGAGTTATTTATCGCCGAAACCGCAAGGATGGCGAACATCGCCGGAGTTTTCGCGCTATTGTAAGGGGTGGCGCGAAAGAGCAAAGGAGCTTTGGGGCGCGAAATTGGTGTGATAAGATGGCAGTTACGCTCCGCGATATCGCGAAAAGTCTAAATCTCTCGCACGCGACGGTGTCGTTTGTTCTAAACGAACGCCGCGACGTTGCGATTCCCGACACGACCCGCCAGCGTGTCTTTTCGCGAGCTCAGGAGATGGGGTACCGCCCGAACCGAGCCGCTCGCGCCTTGGTGATGGGTCGTACCCAAATGATAGCGCTGGCCTCCCCCGGGGTGAACCGCCAGCCATACGGAGAGCTTTTCGAGCGGTTTGTCGCGGCCGCCCGTTTGTCGGGATACGAGACGCTCTTGATGAATCTCGGAAGCTCGATCGACTGGGCGGTTGACGCGGTGCTCCAGATCGATGCTCCGCGGGATCTTCCTCGGGCGGAAGGTTTGACCACACTCCGGTTGGACCTCACCGGCATGGATCCGGCGGCGGACGTTCGATTCGATGCGGTGGATGCGGCCCGCATGGCTACGGAGCATCTCCTTAAGCAAGGCTCGAAACGGGTAGCGCTACTCGCCTCGTCGCAGGCTCACGGGGCCCCGAACGGCGCCGCAGTGGGATATAGCGAAGTGATTGAGTCGTCCGGTGGGAAGAAGCTGACCTTCTCGGCGTCGGAAGACAGCCCGGTTGCGTTTGTGGAAGCCCTCGCCCGAGCGTTGCGAAGTGGCGATGCGCCCGATGGGATCGTGGCTGTCGGCACTTCGGCGGCGATTGGCGCGATTCGGGCGTTGGCCGATGCGGGGCTGAGCGTTCCGAAGGATTGCCGATTGATCGCGGTGGATGGAGACAGTGCTTTGGCCTGTCTCGTTCCGTCGGTTTCGGCGGTGGTAGCCCCATTGGCCGACCTGGCGATCGATGCGGCAGAGACGCTGTTCCTCGCGTTGCGCCCCAATCCGGCGGGCATGATCGGTCCCCGGGTCCGCTCGGGCACCTTGGTCGTTCGCGAGTCCAGCCAGTAAGTCTGGCTTCGGCTATGATGGCGGAATGTTGCCGATTGCACTGTTCCGCGCCGTGAAGGCGGGGGACGTGGTCACCGTCCTTGCCATCTTAGCCGAGCACCCGGAATGGGTGCACGAGCGCGACAAAGAAGGTTCGACTCCACTCCACCATGCTGCCTGGAAGGGTCATCCGGCGGTCGTGGAAGCGCTGCTCGATGCGGGGGCGGACATTGGGGCGCACAACGAGAACTTTCATTGGGGCACCACGCCGTTACACGCAGCGGCGCATGGCAATCAGAAGGCGGCGGCGGAGGCTTTGATTCGCCGTGGAGCGGATGTCAATGTGCAGAAGACCGGTGGCGGGACGCCGCTGGCGGAGACTAGGGTTCACCAGGCGACGGCGGTTGCGAAGCTACTGTTGGCGAGTGGGGCGAAGGAGTAGAGTTATTCTCCCGTCGCCTTCGGGAATTTGACTTCCGTGACGGTCCAGCCGAGGTCGTTGCGCATCTTGAACCTTCCGCCGAGAGCGCGGGCGAGGTTTTCGACGATCTTTAGGCCGAGGTGGGAGGCGACGGTGGGGTCGAAGCCTTCGGGGAGGGGGTCGCCGCTGTTGCTCACCCAGACGGAGACCTCGTCGGCGGGGGCTTCGATGGTGATGTGGACTTCGCCTTGGGTTGCTTCTTTAAAACCGTGCTCGACGGCGTTGAGGATCAGCTCGTTCAGCACGAGGGCCATTTGGGTGGCTTGGTTCATGCTGAGGGTGACGTCGTCGCCGCGGACGGTGAAGGAGATCTTTCGGTCGGCGGGGAGAAGACTCGAAGTCTGGTGGTGGATCAGGGTCTCGGCGATGGAGACGAGGCCGACGTGGTCGAGGTCTTCACGGGAGAGAAGGTCATGGACGCTGGCGATGGCTAGGATGCGGGAGAGGGTGTCGTTGAGCGCTTCCTCAAGGGTGGTGTAGCGGCTCATACGCATCTGAATGCGGAGGAGGGAGGCGACTTGCTGGAGGTTGTTTTTCACGCGGTGATGCATCTCCTGCATCAGCGTCGTGCGCACCTGGAGTTTCGCGTTCTCGATGGAGAAGGCGGCCTGTTTGGCGAGGGTTTCGAGCGCCTTGATTTCGTCGGGCAGGAACTCGCGGACTTCGGTGGTGTAGCAGCTGAGAACGCCGATCGGGCGGTCTTGCAGCATGAGAGGGACGCAGATCATGCTGCGGAGGCCCTGCTCGACGGCGAGGTCGTGGCCGATGTAGTCGGCTTCGTTTTGAACGTCTTTGACGATCTGCGGCTTGTTCTGGTCGATGGCCCGACCGGCGATCGATTCGCCTAGCTTGATCGCGCGCTTTCGTTGGTACGCCTTTGCCGGTGCCTGGGTAGCGCGTAGAACCAGCTCGCCGCGGGTCTCGTCCAGGAGGCGGACGGTGCAGACTTTGAAGTTGAACTGTTGGGCGGTGAGGTTGACCAGGAGCTGGAGAATCTCTTCCAGATAGGGGCTCTGGGCGATGGTGCGGGTGACTTCGCTGAGGGCACCGAGGCGGTTGGTCTTATTGCCGGAGCGGAAGGCCTGCTCGTAGCCGGCAATGAGCGCGGCGGCAGTGGCGCCCATCGCTTCGAGGGCTACGATCTCCTGAGGCTCCGGAGTCCATTTGACCGCTTTGCGTAATAGGAGAACGCCGGTGACTTCGCTTTCGGCGTTCTTCATGGGAACGACGGTGATGGCCTCGCACTCGGGGTATTCGTAGCCGGGGTAGCGAGCGAAACGGGAGTCGGATTGAGCGTTCTCCGCGGCAACGACGGTTTTGCCGGTGGTGGCGGCTTCTCCGCAGAGGCCGACACCCTTGCCCAGCTTAACGCGTCCAACGAGGTCAGGGACGACGGTGCTGGCGCGAAGGGCTAGGCGCTCGTCGGCTTCTCGCGTCAGGAGGTCGCACGAGTCGGCTCCCGCGATCCGGCACATGAGGTTCACGAGTTCGTTGAGAAGGTCTTCCGACCTTTCCGCACGCACAAGTAACCGGGTGAGTTCGAGGGAGGCGTCGGCGATCATTCTTCTTCTTCGGACTCGGCAAACTCGCCAAACGGTCCAATGGCGGTGGTGCTGATGCGATCTTCGGGGAGGAGGCGGGCGGACAGTTCGACGATCTTGTCGTTGGTCACGGCTTCGATCTTGGCGAGGGTCTCTTCCAGCGGGATCTCGCGGCCGTGGTTGAGCTCGTTGCGGCTCATGCGCATCATGCGGCCGCTCATGCCTTCGAGGCCGAGGACGAGGCCGCCGCTGATGTTCCGCTTGGTTCGCTCAAGCTCTTCGGGCTCGAGGCCGCCGGCGATCATCTTGTCGAATTCGGTGCGGACCAGTTCCTGGACGAGCGGCCACTGGGACGAGCTGGTACCGCCATAGACGGTGTAAGCGCCACCCGCGCCGTAGCTGAGCTGGTAGGAGCCGACCGAGTAGGCGAGGCCGCGCTTTTCGCGGATCTCTTGGAAGAGGCGGGAAGACATCGAACCGCCGAGGGCGGCGTCGAAGACGACCATTGCGTAGAGGTCTTCGTCGTAGATTGAGCAGCCTTCGGTGCCGATGCAGAAGTGAACCTGCTCGACGTCCTTTCCGAGTTCCTCGTTGCGGGCGGTGCCAAAAGGGCGTGAGGGCTGGGAGTCTTCGGCGCCCGGTTGGATCTTGCCGAGGGTTTTCTCGGCGAACTCTCGGATGGCGGCGGGTTCGACGTTGCCGGCGACGGTGAGGAGGACGTTCTCGGCGCGGTAGCGGCGGCCGAGATAGCCCTGGATATCGTCGCGGTTGAAGGAGGAGACCGACTCGGGGGTGCCGATGATCGGCTTGCCGAGGGGGTGGTTGCCCCAGCGGTAGGAGAGGTGGAGGTCGTGGACGTGGTCGCCCGGCTCGTCTTCGCTGCGCTTGATCTCTTCGAGGACGACGCCTTGCTCGCGCTTCAGCTCTTCGGGGTCGATGAGCGAGTGGAGCATCATGTCCGAGAGGACATCCACGCCGTTTTCCGCGTCGTCGGCCAGGACGCGGCAGTAGTAGCAGGTGGCTTCTTTGTCCGTAAAGGCGTTGAGCTGGCCGCCGCGGCCTTCGATCGACTCGGCGATCTGCTTGGCGGTCCGCTTCTCGGTGCCTTTAAAGAGCATGTGCTCGATGAGGTGGGTGATGCCCGCCTCGGCGTCGGTTTCGTGGCGGGAACCGGTGCGGCACCAGAGGCCGATGGCGGCGGACTTCACGTGGCCAACGGGTTCCACGAGGACGCGGACGCCGTTATCGAGGACGAATTTGCGAATGCTGCTGCTCATGCTTCGTGGGAAAGTTTCAGGGAAAGGGCGCCTAGGTTCTCGACGGCGACGGTGACCTCGTCGCCTCCTTCGAGGCGCAGGTCGTCGGGAACGTCGCAAATGGGGCCAAGGGCTAGCACGTCGCCTTCGCGGAGGGTGCAGGATCGGGAGGCGGCGGAGATGGCTTGGGCGATGGTGTAGGGAAGATCCTCGGCATCGCCGCGGGTCCGATCCACGCTGTTCACCCGGGCGGTGGCGCTGAGTTTGTAACGGCGTCCGAAGTGCTGGTCGACGACGTTTCCGTCGAGTTCATCTGGCGTGGTGACGACAGGTCCGAAGCCGATGCCGAGGTCGTGGGAGCGGCCGAAGATGCCTTCGGTTCTCAGGGCGGCGCGATCGACGAGGGCGATGAGGATGGTGAGTCCCAGCACGTGGTCGTCGGCTTCTTCGACGGGGATGTCGTAGCCGCCGGCGACGAGGACGACGGCGAGATAGGCCTCGAAGGTCAGTTCGCCGAGGTGCGGCGGGACGTTGACCACGGTGCTGGCCCCGGTCATGGCGGCGGGGTTGCCGTAGAAGAAGGCCGGTTCCGGTTCCTCGGTGAACGGCTGGTTCTGGTTCCGGAAGAACCTTAGCGCGCCGGCTTGGGGAACGGGGGCGAGGGGCCGAACATCGTCCGGTTCGTGGACGCCCACTGCTTCCGCGCCGTCGGTTTCATAGATGCGGCCATTAAAGACCATTCCCGACCGGGCTTTCCCCGGCTCGGCTTTAAGCTCGAAGCGAAAGAGCTTCACTGTTTGAAGGGTACCCCTTTGGGGCTGGAGATGGGCTTTTTAGAGGAAAGCTAAGGAATCCTGCTGCGGTCAGTTGGAGAGATGCGATTTGGGTCTCGCGATCTCACGAGGATTTCTCGTTATTTTTTTTCTGCGGGTGGTAACGAGGTGGGCTCGAAACCTGCTCAATCCTGCTGTATTGATGCGGAGCTCTTGAGTAAGAAGGTAACGAATCTTTTTTGATTTTACCTCATTTGATGCCGGAAGGACCTTGAGAAACAGCGGAAGAAGGCCTTCACCACGAGGGGAGAGGGGAGCTTGGGCGCAACCATGGAGAGCTAAATCGGTGCTTTCGTGAATGAAAAGCCCGCGCCTCAGTAAGTGAGGGCGGGCTAGCGACTTGGACTGTTGGAATGTCTTACGCTTTCTTTCGTCGGCGCAACATGGCCAACGCGCCGAGACCGAGGGCGGCCATGGTGGTCGGCTCGGGGACGGCGGCGGGGGTGAAGTTGATGTTGTCGATGCCCACCCAATCGAAGAAGTCTCCTGGGGTGACCACGACTTTAGTGGCGGTAGCCAGTCCGGAGAGCGAAAGAGTCCGTTGACCGGTACCGGAGGCGGCCACGGAAGCGAGCAGGTTGTTGGAGGCATCGAACGCGAAGATGCGGCTGCTAGCGGGCGTGGAGATTCCGGCGAAGTCCATGCTGATGTCGGTGATGCCGCCGGCGAAGTTGATCGCGAAGGAGGCATCTCCATCTTCGCCCAGCCAACCGTTGAACGACCGGAGAAGAAGTCCGGAGACGAGGCTGGGCGTGCCGAGGCCGCCCACGTCGCCGCCCGTTGAGCTCACGATCGTCAGGTCGGTGTTGGTCGCCCAGTCGCCGGTGGGACCGCCGGCGCCAGCCAGGGCGTTTGGCGAGAAAGTGACGCCGAGTCCGGAGTACTGGGTCGAAAGAATGCTGCCGATCGAGACCGATGAGTCGTCGAAGTTGATGGATCCCGCGGAGGAGATCGATACGAGGAGAAGGGCCGAAAGCGAAAGGGGGATCTTCATTGACTTTCCAGATTCCGTCAGCGTACTTAAATACGCGGACAGTGTTGACACTATATATTGGAATCCCTAAGAAATTGAGAGATATGAGTTACATTTTATCGTATTTCGTTACTTAAACGGACTAGTGAGTTTCAGTACTTTCTGCTTCGGACGTAGTTTGGAGGGATCACGTTTCCAACGATAGTTTTGCCCTTCCAAAGATCGCAAAGTCTTTGGGAGCGTCGATCGTCCGAGACCGACGCGACGCCTTCAGGCACGCCCTGGCCTTCAAAAGGTTGTCCTTCTGGAGCCGGGGGGATCGGACAAATTCTGGGCCTCGATAGTTACGGTTTCAGGCCGAACAAGCAGCCTTGCCAGAATCGGAATTCGTTGCGATTGACCTCGTGGAGATGCACGGCGACCCGGTGGATTTCGTTCGGTAGTTCGGTGTTCCAGAGGCTAACGATATCGATGGCGTTTCCGGCTTGAACCAGTTCGGACAGGACGTCGTAAACGGCCTTGGTTGATTCAATATCGCCCTCATCCTCGGGGAACCAAGCTTCGGGTTTGGCGAAGCCGAGGGAGATCGATTCTCGAAGGAGGTGGCGATAGTGGCAACTACATCCGCCATATTTCGAGGAGAGATACCAGAGGTTTGGGTGGGCCAGCGTAGTCCGGACGCTCTCCACTTGGTCGAGGGAGGGTCGTTCGAAGAGGAATTGATCAGATGGCAAGGCTGCGAGGTCTCGATCGCTATCGGTGGAGATGAAGATCGTGTGGCACATCGATGAGCTCGTTCAAAGGATGGCCGATTGAGCGGTGCGGCTGCGGAGACGAAGACACGTCGGTACGATCACCGGCGGCTACCGTTTTGCGAGTCCGGTGTTAGGATAGGACGGTGGGCAGGAGGTTTCTTGTTGGGGTGGTGTTTGCCATGAGTCTGGTCTCGTGTCAGGGACCGAAGCCGCCGCCGCAGATTGTGGATTTGCCCAAGCCGGGGAATCCGATGGGGAAGCGGAGTGTAGCGGCAGAGGGTTATTTAGCGGCGGTTAAGGTTGCCGAGGATGCCCGGCATGCGGCGATCGAGGCGAATAAGGGGCGGGAGTTTGATTTGCATTTGGCGCTGGGGAAGATTCATCAGGGGGCGCCGGTGCTGGAGACGGACGCTCGGCCGACGACGACGGAGCCGTTGCGGGAGGCGTTGGTGAAGGTGCGGTCGGATCTGGTCGGGAGGACGGTGCCGAAGGAGTGCGCGCATTTGAGCGAGCTCTATCTGGAGTATCTGGACGACTGGGCGGAGGCGTTGGATGTGCTTGGGGCGGCGGAGTTGTCGCCGGGGCGGGAGGATTTGGCGGGACGGGCGGGCGACATGGATGACCGGCTGCGCCGGTTGGAGTTCGATACGGGGGTGGAGGCTCGGACGGTAGCGGTGGTTTGGGGGTTGTCGCCGGTTTCGGTTGGGAAGTGACTTGAGTTTGTGAGGCACCCGGAACCTCTCCCCCCGGCCCCCTCTCCAAGACGAACCACTTGGAGAGGGGGAGTTCCGGAACTTCATTCCGACTTCATTTGGCTGTCGTAAAACTGGGTTATGAAGGGTTTCGCTTCGGTCGTTTTGTTGGCGGTAACCGTTGTTTCGTTTGCACAGATGGGGCTGCCGCCTGGTGGGCAGGGTGGGCCTCCTCCGCAGGGTGGGCGAGGGCAGGGGCAGGCTCAGGTGGCTCGGCAGCCGGTGGGGGAGAGTCAGACGGAGACGGTTCGGCTCTTGTCGCTGAGCGCGGTTCAGAACGATTTGGGGCTGAACTTGACGGAGTGGACGGCTTTGAACCGGGTCGTACGGACGTTGAAAGGGGCTTCGGTGACGGAGGATCAGGCTCTGGCGGCGGTGGGGAAGGTGTTGACGATGGACCAGGTCAACCGGTTGAAGGAGTTGTTGGTGCAGTCGCTGGGCTATGGGTCCTTAGCGTTGAGCGACGTGCGGTCTCGGTTGTCGTTGACGACGGATCAGGCGGCGCAGGTGGAGTCGATTTTGGGTTTGCTGGCGGCGGCGAAGAAGGGGGCGGCTCCGGGGGCGGTGAAAGGGTTGCAGGCTCGGGCGAATGAGCAGTTGGCGAAGGTTTTGACGGCGGAGCAGGATGCGAAGCTGCGCGCGCTAGCAGGCAAAGCCTTATAGAGTGCGGTGGCAGGCCACCGCACTCTACAATGGCGGTCCTATGCCTTGAAGGCGCCGCTGGTCAGTCCGCTCATGAAGGGCTTGGTCGCGTAGAGGAACAGGATGAGCATGGGGATTGCCGAGAGGGAGTAGGCGGCGAAGAGGTTGGCGTGGTTGACGCTGAGGGCGCTCGAACCCAAGGAGAAGAGGCCGGCGGAGACGGTTTGGTATTTGGCGTCGGAGTTGGTTACGAGGGGCCAGAGGAAGCTGTTCCAGGTTCCTAGGACGTTGGTGACGATGACGACGGACAGGATCTGTTTGGAGAGGGGGAGGACCAGCGAGACGTATTGGCGGAGGTGGCTGGCGCCGTCCATTCTCGCGGATTCGAAGAGTTCGCCGGGGAGGCCGTCGAAGAAGCTTTTGAATAGGAAGATGGCGAAGACTTGGCCGCCGGCGATGCCGGGGAGAATGAGGACCCAGTAGGAGTTGAGGAGGCCGAGGCTCTTGACCAGCAGGAAGCTGGGGACGAGGGTGAGGATGCCCGGGATCATCATGAAGCTGATCACGTACATGAACAGCAGCCGATGGCCGGGAAAGCGGTAGCGGGAGAATACGAAGGCGGTGAGGCTGCCGAGGAGGGTGACGCCGGTGGCGGTGACGGTGGCGACGAACAGGGTGTTGACGATGTGGGGGCGGAGGACTTGCCAGGCGTCGCGATAGCTCTGGAAAAGGGTGTTCCAATCCCGTTTGCCTAGGGCGGTGGGGATGCCGAAGAAGGCGTGGTCGAGTTCGAAGTTCGTGCGGAGCGAGTTGTTGAGGAGGAAGACGAACGGCGTGAGCGTCAAGGCGAGGATGACGATGAGGACCGCGTGGATTAGGAGGTCGTTTCTCTTGACGCGCTTCTTCACGAGCGGGCCTCCGTCAGCTCTTCGGTCGAGCGGAAATATCGGAGGTTGAGGACGGTCAAGGTGAGGATGATGAGGAAGAGGATCACGCCGATGGCGCAGGCGTAGCCCATGCGCTGGAAGCTGAAGGCATTGAGATACATCCAGAGTCCGGGGAGCATGGTCTTGAACCCGGGGCCGCCTTTGGTTAGGGCGAGCATGCCTTCGAAGCTTTGGATGCCGCCCATGACGGTGAGGATCACGAGGAGCTTCACTTGACTCATGAGGAGCGGATATTCGACCCGAAAGAACTTACGGAGGCCGGTCGCGCCATCGAGTTGGGCGGCGTCTTGGACGCTCTCCGGAATGCCGGCCAGGCCAGCGTAGTAGATGAGCATGTTCACGCCGCCGGAGAAGGGGAAGCCGATGAGGGCGACGGCCCAGAGGGCGGCTTGGGGATCGGAGAGCCAGCCGCGGGTGAGTTCGCCGAGACCGAGGACGCGGAGAGTTTCGTTGACCAGACCGTGGTCGTTGTAGATCATGCCTCGCCAGATGAGGGTGCCGGCGATGCCGGGAACGACGATCGGGATCAGGAACAGGAGGCGGTAGAGGTAGCGGGCTCGCTCGCTGGAGAGGCCGAAGATCATCCGAGCGACGAAGAGCGGGAAGATCAGGACGACGCCGATGTGGAACAGGGTGAGCAGCCCCATGTTGACGAAGCTGGGGAGGAAGGTGGGGTCGGTGAGGTATTCGCCGTAGTTGGCGAGGCCGACGAATTTGGTTTGGCCGCCGACCTCGTAGTCGGAGAAGGAGGTCCAGAACGCCCAAAGGAAGGGGAGGAGGCTGAAGACGGAGAGGAGGAGGAGCGACGGGGCGAGGAGGGTGTAGAAGGGGAGGGCCTTTTTCATGGGTTTGAAGGCCTCCTGATCTTTTTGGCCGTAACCAGGGCGGGTTCTGGTGAGGGCTTGATAGACACCCGGACCCCCACCCCTAGCCCCTCCCCATTTTCCTCGCGGTGGGGCTCAGGCATGGTTTGAGGTTTGGGGACCCGCGGAAAAACAGGGAGGGGGACCGGACCCCCTCCCCCACTCCAAGACGAACCATTTAGAGAAGGGGAGGTCTTGGCGTTTAAGGATGGTTTGAGACGTTGTCGCCCCTCACCCCTGCCCCTCTCCCCCAGAGGGGCGAGGGGTTCTGGAGCGGACTTTTTCTCTTTCAGGTTAGGGCCACTCTGGCGAGTGGCGGTCCAAGGGGGGTTATTTTGCCTCAACGGGTAGCTCCTTCATGGTCTTTCGTAGCGGGGCCAGGTTCTGCCAGGAGGTTTCGAGGGGGGCTAGGTCGAGGTTTTTTCGGCGGATGATGGTGGTGGAGGCGGTGTCGAGGTTTTTTTGCATCCAGTCGAGGAATTCAGGCTGGTTCATGCCGCCGACGAGATAGAGATAGAACATCCGGTTGAGGATTTCGCGGAAGCGGAGGTCGAAGGTGAACGACCATTTGGCGGTGGCGTAGGGGTGTTCTTTGAGGTTTTTTACGAAAGGTTCGAGTTCGGGTTTTGTAGGGACGTCCACCACGTTGGGCATGAGGGCGGTCATTTCGTTGACGACGCGGTTGCAGCTAGAAGGCGTCGTGGTGAACTCGAGGAACTGGACGCAGCGTTTGAGTTTTTTGGAGGTGTTGGGGTCGCCGGTGTCGGAGATGGCGGAGTTGGTGACGGAGAACTGGGTGGCGGCTTCGCCGATGATGCACTGAGGGTAGCCGCCGCCGAAGCGCGAGGTTGCTTTGGTGATGGGTGGGAGGTAGAACATGCCCCAGTCGAAGTCTCGGTGAGGGTCTTTGACGAGGGCCTGGACGTAGAGGCTGCTTTCCCAGATCATCGCGCCTTTGCCTTGGACAAATTCGCGCCGGACGTCGGTGCTGCCGATGTCTTTGGGCATGAAGCGGCGCCAGTCTTTGAGGATCCGGAAGGTTTCTAGCCAGCGGGGGTCGTCTTTGGAGAAGAAGCCTTTCTTTTGGTAGAGGTAGGAGATCTCGTCCCAGTCGAGATAGCCCTTGTAGAACATATCGCGCTTCTTGTCGTCGCGGACGTCGAGGGTGGGGCGGATGTCGCGGTAGAGCTGGTCGAAGACGAGGTCGACGCCCCAGTCGGTGAGGGAGCCGGTACCGGCGAGGAGGGGGGTGTAGCCGGCGCCGGCGATGATCTGCTGGATGCGGAGGAAGTCGGCCCAGTCTTTGGGGGGCGCGATGCCGAGTTTTCGGAAGAGATCTTTGTTGTAGAAGAGGCCGGTCTCGATCATGTCGAGGGTGATGCAGTACATCTTGCCGTCGGGGGCGGCTTTGCTTCTTGAGATGTCTTGGTAGCGGAAGATGTCCCACCACTGCTTGTTGCCCGGGACGAACTCGTTGGGGGCTTCGAGGTACTTGTCGAGCGGGAGATACCAGCCCTTTTGCACGTCTTGCCAGACCTCTTCGACGTTGATGTTGACGATCTCTGGTGCTTGGCCGCCGGCGAGTTGGGTGACGACCCATTCACGTTGGCCGACCGGGACGTCGACGAATTCGACGCGAGTGTCGGGGAATCGCTTTTCGAACTCGTCGCCCAGCTCTCGGAAGGCTTTGAGGGGCGGGTCGCCGGGGTTGACTCTTTTTCCGGGCATGTAGAAATCGGGGGCGACGCGGATGACGATCGGGCGGTTGCCTTTGGCGCGAGAGGCTCCGGCGTCGGAGCCGGCGCGTTCTTTCTCTTCCGACGGGGCGCGGAGGGCCCAGACCCCGAGGAGGGCCACGGCGACGAGAGTCAGGTGGCGGAATTGGACCATGGGCGGCGTTGCCTGGACTACTGCTTACAATGGCAGACGACGTCTCACCGTCGCTTAAGACGACCGGCTTCGGTAGGTGGTGAGTTCTTGAAGGGCATCGAGGATCATCTCTTGCGCTTCCTCAGTGATCTCGCCTTCCGGGGTTGCACCGGGAACTGAGGGTATGTAAGTGGTGTAACCACCTTCCTCGCAGGGCTCGAAAAGATCGATGGATCATCGGTCACGAGTGGACTATGCGCTAGCTAGCTTGATAGGATGAGGAGAGCCCCGGGGGCTAGGTCTGAAGGGATTGATCAAGGGGATCACTTCGGCCCCCAGGGCATTGCCACCAAGAAGATGATCTTCATCCACCGGCGAAAGGTCCTGCAACGGTTGGGGTTCCCACCCGTCCTTTCATCATGCGACGCGAAACTCCGTTTCTCCTTGCCGCGCTTGCGGCACTCACTTCTTACGGCTGCATGCGGGCGCAGGCTCAGACGACGGCGGCACCTTCGGACCCGACTCGAGGGGCGATTGAGTTGACGGTTTATGCGGGGGACTTTGCGATGGTGCGGGAGATGCGCAAGGTGGATCTGCAGGCGGGGCGGGTTCGGGTGGGGCTGTTGGGGGTGAGTAAGCAGCTGGACCAGAACTCGGTGCTGTTCGATTGGCCGAAGACGAAGGATGCGAAGGTGGTTTCGAGCACGTATGACCTGGGGATGAGTTCGAGCGGGCGGCTGCTGGAGCGGTTCCTGGGGCAGGAGGTGGAGTTGGTCTACCACGGGCAGGACGGGAAGGAGGGGCAGCGGACGAAGGGGATTTTGGAGGTTTCCGAGCCCGGTAATGTGGTGATCAAGGCGGACGGGAAATACATCGTGAACCCGGATGCGACGATCGAGGCGCCGACGAACACGGGGATCGTGACGATTCCGCAGCTTTCGGCGGAGGTGGAGAGCAAGTCCGGCGGGGCGACGGACCTGGGGATGTCTTATATGACGGGTGGGCTTTCTTGGAGCGCGGACTATACGGTCACGTTGGCTCCAGACACGGATACGTTGGACCTGGAGTGTTGGGCGACGGTGACGAATAAGACGGGGACCGATTATCCGGAGGCGAAGATTAGCTTTGTCGCGGGGTCGCCGAATAAAGTGTTGAACGAGTCGCAGGATCAGGCGCGCAAGAGTCCGACCACTTCCTTCTACGCTTCCGGGAAGGTGGCTCGGATGCGAGACATGGAGATGAACGGCGCGTTTGAGGCGCCTCGGGCGATGGGGGAGATGTACGCCTATCCGTACAAATCCACCGCGACGATCCGGCAGGATCAGATGAACCGGGTGCGGATGATGGGGAGCGAGGATGTGAAGGTGAAGCGGGTCTACAGCATTGCGCTTCCGGGCGTTTGGCGCGAGTATGCGGAATTCAACGCGAATCCCGATCAGCGGATTACGGCGACGATGGGGATTAACTTCTCGAACGCGAAGGCTTCGGGCCTCGGGTTGCCGCTGCCGGCGGGGGCGATTCGGGTTTATGAGCCGGATTCGACGGGAGCGGTGCGGTATGTCGGGGCGGCGGGGATCGGGGATACGCCGAAGGATGCGAAGGTGAGTTTGGAACTGACCAATGTGTTCGATCTGTATGCTCGGGCGAAGCAGATCTCGGCGCAGCGGATCGACAAGAAGCATACGAGCCGGACGGTGGAGGTGACGATCAGTAACGAGAAGGCGAAGGCCAAGGAGGTTCGGCTGGTGGAGCCGTTTGGCGGGACCTGGAAGATCACTTCGGAATCGGATAAGAGCATGAAGCTGAACGCTTCGACGAACCAGTGGACGGTGACGGTGCCAGCGGGTGGGGAGAAGAAGCTTCGGTATACGGTGGTTCTTGGCGGCTAAATCCCGTTCTTGGCTCGCCAAGGCTAAGTCGATTCATGACCTTGGGCAGTTTTACGTTCCGAACGCTTCGAAGCCTTGGAATGAAAAGCGGGAACTGCTTTCGGAGCGGAAGTGGGCGGAGATGCGGCGGAAGCCTATCCCGGTGGCGGAGGAGTTTCGGTCGTACTTCGGGGGGTGGATGCACGACTCGCGAGTGATGGAGGTCGAGCGAACGAAGGCGGTTTTTCGGATGCGGGTGCATTGCGATATCGCCGTACTCTTTGCCGAATCTTTGGCCAGACTCTTGAAGGTCGACGATCCGGAGGTCGATCTCCCCATCGACCTCCTATTGCACGATCCGGTGTACGTGCGGGCAGCGCGGTACGACGCAAGAGGGGCACTTCGCTTTAAGGAATGGGATAGCTTTGGACAATATTCGGAGCGGAAGATTGAGTTCATTACCGATTGGTTTCACGAGCAGAACGGTCGAATTCAGTGGATCGTCGAACTTTGGGACTGGAGGGAAACGGACTCTGCGATGTCGACAGGTAGCTATCTGATGGTGGATGCGTGCCGGGCGACGGCGGTGGATCATTGCGGGGAGGCGTTTGATCGGACATTCGGGAGGCCGGCGGGGGAGCTTTGGCGCGATGCGCTCTTAGGGCTGGGCGGGCCAGCGGGGTGGTCGGAGTTGACCCCGTTTTTAGAGCGGCGGATGAGTGAGCGTGGGATCTCCCGGGTGGACTTTAGACAAGAGAGCTGACGCGCTACTTTCCTTAGGTCCAGAGGAATGCGAAGCCGATGCGGAGTTCGGAAGCTCCGGCGATTCGTAGGCGGTCCAGGAAGAACGAAACAGAAGGTGGAGATGGAGACGAACCGAGCCTTTCCCGTTGCCCAAGATGTCTTTTGGTTGGCAGCGGTTTCGAGCGGGAGAGAGAACTTCTAGCAGGGCAGATTTTGTGGTTCGCTGGGCTTCGTCAACCGAAGCTTGACGAACTAATTCCCCGACACCGAATCCACCTTTCCAAATACTCGATCCAATCTCTCTAATTCCTCGTCCGCCAAACGCGGCCCTTCTAAAGATCGAGCGTTCTCTCGCAAATGCTCCACGCTTCCGGTCCCAGATAGCACGCTATCGATTCCTGGTTCGTGCAGACAGAACCGATAGGCTGCTTCTTGTAGGTTCTCCCCCAGGAATGCCAGAGGATTCTCCGGCGAAAGTTCGTTCGGAATCTCCCCTTTCGCGACCAGCTCAGCCACCAACTCCCGGAGTGCCGCGGGCTGGCTTAGCGCCCGCCGTACGGCAAACATCAACAGCGTCCCAATCCCCCGCTTCCGCGTAAAAGGCAGAACCCGGTGGCGAGCGGAAGGGTTGAGGAGATTGAAGCCGACCATGACTACCTCCCAGGGTCCGTCTTCCACCGCCGGTGCCAGCATCCGGTGACCGGGATCGGGGATAAACGCCTCCGTTATCCCAACGTGGCGGATCTTTCCTTCTGCTTTCATTTCCGACAAGAGCGGATGCAAGACATTGAGGGCGTACGGATACTCCTCCGTCGAAACTCCGTGGAGGTGCAGAACATCCACGTATTCGGTCCTTAGCCGTCGCAGACAAGCTTCGACCCGTTCTCGGATCTCCGCAGGTGTGCCGTTTGCACCAACTTTGGTCGAGATCACCACCTCCGAACGGTTAACCGCCGAAATCGCTTCGCCCACCGCTTCCTCAGTTCGATACGCTTCGGCTGTATCGACGAAGTTGACGCCGAGGTCCAACGCTTCCCGAACGACGCTCACGGCATTCTCATGCGTTCCGCCCCGTGCCAGACCGAGGCGACTATGGCCGCCGCATCCAAGCCCCATGCGTGAAACACGAAGGCCGGTTTTACCGAGTGTGGTGTAGAGCATTCTGGGGGGAGCGGGACTTTAGCCCCTGGAACCACCCAACGTACCTCACCGCAACGCCCTGGTCTCCGACCTTCTTCCCGTCATTCCTGGAGCATCAGTCCGCCAGCTCGGCACCCAAGGTCGCCTGACGCTCGTCTGCGGAGTGCGTCATCGGTCCCATGATCTGATCGATTGCGCGGCCTAAGGCGAACCCAGAAGCCGCGAATAGGGCGAAGGCCACGGCGGTTCCCCCGTGGTTAGCGGCCCCTGAAGACTGCCATTCCAGCCACATGAGCCAACTGGAGATCCCGGCCGTCGCCACCGTAAAGCCACCGACCATGAACGGGCGTTCGATGTTCTCCGGGCGGGCGAACATCAGGAGGACGCCGAACATCGCCACAAGCGCGACGAAGAGCGTTGCGAGAAAGAGCGTCATACCTTTTAGGCCCCGCAACCCCTGCCTTCGTTCCAAAAAACTAAGTTTCGGAGACAAAAGTTCATCGAACGTTCAGGGAAGGGAGGGCTCGCCGATGTGCTTACAGGCGGCTTCCCTGGGCTGGAAGTACATGGCCCGGGAGGGCCATGTCACCCAAAATTTATCGCTTCTTACCGAATAGGCCGCCGAGTAGGCCGCCCTTTTCCGGTCCCTTTGGAATCGGTTCGCCGCGAAGCTCCGCCAACTCTCGAATCAGTTTTGCTTCCGCCTCGCTGATCTTTTCCGGCACCTTGACCGTTACGTTCACCACGAGATCGCCGCGACGCCCGCCGTGAAGCGGGGGCAAACCGGCGTTTTTCACCGAAATTCGGGTCCCGGGTTGGGTGCCCGATGCGATTTCCAGTTCCACCGCGCTATCGAGACCATCGATTTCGATATGGTCGCCCAGCGCCGCCTGGGCAAAGCTCAGCGATAGGCTCGTGTAAAGCGTTTGGCCGTGCCGGTCGAAGCGAGGATCGTCTTCGACGCCCAGGACGACATAAAGATCGCCCGGACGTCCAAGTCCCCACCCGTCATTCCCCTGTCCCGGCAGATGCATCGTTGCGCCGGCATCGAAGCCTGGCGGAACGTTGAGCTTGACCCGCTCTTTCTTCGGCACCACCCGTCGGCCGTTGCACTTCTCGCACTTCTCGGTGATGACCGCGCCCTCGCCGCGACAGGTGGGACAAGGCGAAGTGGTCCGGACCTGGCCGATGAACGTGCTCCGCACGGACCCCACCACACCCTGCCCTTTACAGGTGGGACAAGCGGGCGGCGCATTACCGTCCTTCGTTCCGTTGCCTTTACATTTGTCGCACTCGGCAAGCCGGTCGATCTCGACCTCTCGCTCCACGCCCTTCAAGACGTCGGTCAGCGTAAGGTGTAGATCCAGTCGAAGATCGTCACCGTCTCGCCCCTTCCGTGCGCCGCCCTGCTGACCGTTCCCGCCGAAGAACATGTCGAATAGGTCGCCGAATCCACCGCCGGTCCCGGCTGCGGCGCCAAAAAAGTCGCCGCCGCCCCCTTGCTCGTCGGAATGGCCGTAACGGTCAAACCGCTCTTTCTTTTGGGGATCGGAAAGGATGGCGTAGGCTTCGCCGATCTCTTTAAACTTGTCTTCCGCCGTCGGATCGTCGGGATTGACGTCCGGATGGAATCGGCGGGCAAGTCGGCGGTAGGCCGACTTGATCTCGTCGGCCGCCGCGCCGCGCGCTACGCCGAGCACCTCGTAAGGGTCGCGCCGCGCCATTAAGTTATTCCTCTTCGCCTTCTTCTTCGACCGATTCGGCTTCCGCGATATCGGTTAGCGACAGCGTATCGTCGTCACCCGATGCGGCGGCCGCGTCTTCGTCGGCATCTTCGTCTTCGTCCACGAGGTCGGACAGTGAAATCAGGTCTTCGCCTTCGTGATCGAGGTCGTCGCCTTCCGCTTCCACGCTCGAAATGAGCGCGGCTTCCGTCTCGTCGAGCGCGGGCAGCAGCATTCCAAGCTCCGGCGGCAGCGTGTCGTCGACCATCAAAGTCGGGATCTCCGGCACGTCCAGAGCCTCGTTGCGGTTAAGAATCGGCTTAATCTTACCGGCAGCAATTTCCGCAAGGGCGATCGTCAGCGGGTGAATCGAATCGACCTGTACGAGGGGCGGCGCACCCTCCTTGAGCTGCTTCGCTCGCTTGGCGGCCAGGTTCGAAAGTACGAACTTGCCGTAAGGGTACTCGTTGAGAATATCGGGACTAGGCAGCATGGGGGCGTTAGGAGACGTTCCGAGCGGAATTTATAGAGTACCCGGCAAAGATGGGCCAAATGCTCTCCTTTGAGGGCCTAAGCGGGCCAAAAATTGATCGTTAGCCAATACTCGGCCGTCTTCGCCACGGTGGAAAGATAAGCCTCGTACTCGATCGGCTTGCGAACGAACGAATTCGCCCCCAGTCCGTAAGAGCGGGTGGTGTCGCTTAGTTCGTCCGAGCTGGTCATACAGACCACCGGCATCGTCGCTAGCAGAGGGTTCGACCGGATCGCCGCCAGCACCTCAAGCCCGCCCAGTTTTGGCAACTTCAGATCTAGCAATACCAGTCGAGGAGCTTGGGCAAGGCTTCGCACACCTAAATCGCCCGTCAGGAAGTCCAGCGCCTCCGCCCCGTCCCGGGTGACGTGAATCTCCATTTGGATGGGACAACGCTGTAGCCCCCGCAACGTCAGGGCCTCGTCGTCCGGATTATCTTCGACCACCAAGACACCGAAACTCGGACATAGGCTAAATCTCTCTTGATTCAAAATGCTCCCGCAAAATGCATTAGTAAGTTATGCTACCGTTTCAAGCAACAAACATCGGCTACAACCGGGATCTTCACCGCTTGCGGCCCAGTGTAGACTGCCGTCATGGTCCTCCGGAGAGCCGTTGCCACCGTTGTCTTGGCCCTAGCCGCCATCTTCGTCGTCGCCAAACTCCAAGCGCCCCCGTTCGAAGACGAGATCCTCAAGTTTGAGGCCGCGGATAAGGTGAAGATGCCCGCCGAAGGCTCCGCCCTCTTCGTTGGCAGCTCCAGCATCCGCCTCTGGACCACCCTCGCCAAAGACTTCCCCGAGTACCCGACCCTCAACCGCGGCTTCGGTGGCTCCCAAGTCGCCGATTCCGTTCGCCTCGTCGACCGAATCGTCACCCCTTACAAACCAAAGGTCATCGTCTTCTTCGCGGGCACCAACGACCTCGCCTCTGGCAAATCCCCCGAGACCGTCCTCGCTGACTACAAAGCCTTCGTCGATAAAGTCCGCTTGAAACTGCCTACCGTCCCCATCGGCTACATCTCCTGCACCCCTGCACCCAGCCGCTGGAACAACATCAAGAATGTCCGCAAGCTCAATGAACTCATCAAGAGCTACTGCGAAGCCACGCCGAACCTGAAGTACATCGACACCTACCCCCTTCTCGTAAATAACATCGGCGGCCCCAGAGCCGAGTTGTTCATCGCGGACAACCTCCACATGAACGCGAAAGGCTACGCCATCTGGACACCCGTCGTCCGGGAGTATCTCAAAGAAGTATTTCCCAAGTGACGTCGGTGGGGCCGAACCTGGAATCAGCAGCCCAAAAGCGACGAAGGCATACCATTCGGTATGCCTTCGTCGGCTTCGACTGTTCGGTCTGCGACTTTACTCCGGAAGTACGGAGGTTGCGACGGTCCACTTGGCGGCACGATTGGAGCCCGATGTGGTGACCTTTCCAGAAACGACGATTCCCTTAGACGTCAGCACAATCCCGCTGGAGCTGGATGAGGTGTATCCGGGACAGAACTCATGAAGGTCCAGATAGTTCTTCGTCGTCAAGTTCCACACTACCGCGTGGTTCGATCCCGAGAACTTGGCTGCTCCAACCGCGTAATTTCCCGCCACCGCCGTTGCCGACGAACTAGTTGAACCGGCGGGATTTAGATCGGCAAAGCTTGCCGCCGTTCCCGACCACATTGCGGCATGGTCGACCGATCCGATCTGCGCCGAACCGACCTGGACGCTTCCAGAGACGCCATATGCAAAGGAACTCACTGCTCCCGTAGGATTGAGATCGACAAAACTGCCCGCCGTCCCCGTCCAGAGGGCGGCGTGGATGTCGCCAATAAACGCATATCCCACAATATGGCCCCCAGAAATGGCTGCCGCCTCGGAAGTGGTGCTTCCGGACGGATTGAGATTGACGAACGTTGAGGCACCCCCGGTCCAATAGCCCGCGTAAATGTTTCCACCGATATTGACGGTGCCGACCACCGCCCCCGTTTCTGAAACCCCGTTTGCCTGAGAATTGTCGGATCCGCTTGGGCCCAAGTCCACGAAGCTATCGGCCCCACCGGTCCAAAATCCCGCGTGAGAGTGGCCAGAAAGGACAGCCGACCCAACGATCTTGGTGCCCGACACTCCGGACGCCCTGGATAAGGTAGCCCCGGTCGGCATAAGCTCCGTTCGCGCGTTATTGGACCCGCTCCACCGGACCGCGTGGTAGGTGGAAACCGTCGGATAAGTGTTTCCCACGATCGTTAGCGCCGCAACTCCCGTTGCGTCCGATTCGTCCGCTGAGGACAGATCTGTAAACGCAACCGGTTGGCCGCCCCCGGAAGAAGACCCTCCGCAGCCCCAAATGGTCAGTGCACCAACGCCAATCGCCGCCCAGAGAAAAGTCTTCATGCAGGCCCATCGTACTCTCTTCAACCTGAAAGACGTGATACCTTTGCCACAACAAAAATAACTTTTGAACACGCGGGTAAAACGGCCTTTCGCACGATACGGCCAACCCAACCACTAGATAAGTTGGTTTCCCCCGGGAGTAGCTGTGGCGGCGTAGGCACTTGTGCGGAGGTACTGGGATTTGATAGCGCCGAGAATCCTTTCCTCGGGCGCCAATGTGCCGCCCCTAATTCGTCGGAGAAAACGCCCCTCGGAACCCACGTTCCACCATATCGCGAGGATCCGTCGAGACCGGCCCGTCCCGCCAAAGCCATCGCATCATATCCGGCAGGATCTGCCCGCCAAACGCCTGTCCGTGGTTGTTCATCCCCCACGTGTAGTTCACGTCGTAACCCTTTTTCTCCAGCGCGTCCTTCAACCGCACGTTCTGATAGAACCAGTCCCGCCGCTGATCATAAGTCCCGTCTCGCCCGATCGCCCGGTTGTCGTTCCGCCCGTCGCACAGAAACACCCGAATCGGCTTCTTCTTGCTCTTCGCCACCCGCTCCGGGTACACGTCCCCGCCCCGCAGGTTGGTAAAGCTGCCCACGATGCTCAGCACCTTCCGGAACTGATTCGGCCGCTCCCAAGCCACCATCCAAGCCGCGATCGCCCCCGAACTCGCGCCGCCGATCCCTCGCTGATCAGGATCCTTCGAGATGTTGTAATCCTTGCCCAGCGCCGGCATCAACTCCTCGGTGATCACCCGCGCGTACTTGTCGTCCGGCGTGTTGTACTCCGTCCCCCGGTTCGTAAACCCGTCGCCCCAGCCGCGCTGTGGCGAAGGCTCGTCCTGCTCCGGAGTGCGTCCTGGATTGATAAACACCCCAATCATCACCGGAATCTCCCGCCGGTAGATCAGGTTGTCCATCACGTTCTGCGCCCGGGCGCTCCCGTTCTCCTGCTTGAACGCTTGCCCATCCTGGAAGATCATCAGCGAAGCCGCTTTCGAAGGGTCGTATTGCGCCGGTACGTAAACCCAGTACGTGTGCTGCGTCCCGGGATAGACGTTGCTCTTGATCACAAACGGCCCCCGAATTTCTCCCTTCGGCACCCCTTCCTGAGGCATCGAGTCCGGCCCCAATCGATACTGCGAGTCTGGATTTGGCTGTTGCCGGGCCACTTGGGCGACTGCGTAACCGGCCGCCGTGGACAAGATGATTCCAAAAATGTATGCCGCTGATTTCTTCATCGAAGTTAGCCTTTGTGAACCATACCGTCAATCGAACACACTCACCGCAAGGTGCTTTATCTTCTTCCTCTAGTCGTCGGGCAGGCAACGCCGAAGCTCCCGCTTACCGGCACGTATCGTGTGAGTTTCATCGACGCCAAGACGAAGAAACGGCTCGCCTCCTCACCGAACGCGCCGTCAGGGGCGCAGATGCAGGGCGTGATCTCGAAAGGCCGATGGCTGCTGGCCGACATGATGGTGGGTTTCGCCGGAACGGTTTCCGTTTCTGGAGGCACGGTCACTTTTCGACAAGATCCCGAACCAACCCGGGGAAACAGGCCCATTCCTCCCCTCGTGTTCGATGCCAGCAAAGATGGTCGGACGCTCACGCAGCGAAAGACTCAGCCGACACCCAGGCTGTTTGTGTTGACCTGGGAGTCAATCAAGGTACCGGTAGAACCAAGAATTCGTTAGTGGGCTTCGCCGCGTGCCACTCGGCGCCCCAATCGCGCTAAACTCCCTTCAATCTATGCGTGTCATCATGCTCTCCTGGGAGTACCCGCCGCGGATCGTCGGCGGAATTAGCCCGCACGTCTACGACCTTTCCCAGCGCCTCCAGGCCAAAGGCATCGAGGTCCACGTCGTCACCAAGTCGACCCCCAACGCGCCAGATGAAGAGACCCAGCCGAGCGGCGTCCAGGTGCACCGCGTCCACCTCGCCGAAGAGCCCAGCGACTTCCTCCACGAGATCCAGCTTCTCAACGTCGCCACCGACCTCCGCGTTCGCAAGCTCCTAGAAGACTGGCGCCCCGGCGGCCAGCCCACCATCTTCCACGCCCACGACTGGCTCTCCCTGGACGCCGCCCGCGAGCTGAAATACGAATACAAGCTCCCCGTCATCGCCACCATCCACGCGACGGAGAACGGGCGCCACGGCGGCATCTTCAACGACACCAGCAAATACATCCATGAACAGGAGTATTGGCTCACCTACGAAGCCTGGCGAATCATTGTCTGCTCCGAGTTTATGAAGAGCGAAGTCGAACGTATCTTCTCCGTCGGCGGCGAGAAGATCGACGTGATCTTCAACGGCGTCGAACCGGACAAGTTCGAATTCAATTGGAGCATCGCGGAGAAGAAGGCCCAGCGCGCGAAGGTCGCGCTTCCCGAAGAGAAGATCGTCATCTTCGTCGGCCGCTTCGTCCGCGAGAAAGGCATTCAGGTCCTCCTCAATGCCGCCAACGTCGTTCTTGCCCAGGAGCCGAACACCAAGTTCATGATTGTCGGCGGCGGAAACCGCGAAAAGCTTGAGCACTACACCGAGTGGGCTGGTCTCAAAGAGAAGGTTCTCTTCACCGGCTTTATGGCCAACCGCTCGCTCCACCAGCTTTACCGCGTGGCCGACGTCGCCGTTTTCCCCAGTCTCTACGAACCCTTCGGCATCGTCGCCCTCGAAGCCATGGCTGCCGGCGCGCCGGTGGTTGCCAGCGACGCGGGCGGCCTCAAGGAAGTCGTCCTCCACGACGAAACCGGCACCCTCAGCTTCTCCGGCGACCCGCAGTCCCTTGCCTGGGCGATCCTCAAAGTGCTGCGCGATCCCGCCCGCGCCGAGCAGCTCTCCGAGGCCGCCCGCGAAAGACTCGCCGAAGATTTCGACTGGGACGGCATCGCTGAACAGACCAAGACCGTCTACGACCGCGTCTGGGCCGAATTCCTCGACTCTTACTGGGCCGCCGAAACCGCCTGGCCCGTCAGCCCAGGCGCCGAAGAGCGTGCCGAGGCCCTTCACCTCAAGGAGAAGGCGATCGAAGGCGCGGCTATTCCGATGAGCCGCCCGCCGCTGACTCCGGGCGTCCCGTTGATCGAGGAAGACGACGAGGAAGAAGAAGTGGAAACCCTCGTCTAGACTCGCATGGCCTTCTTGACATGCGTTCCCTGGGCTTCCAGCCCAGGGCCAGTCGTCCGAGCCGCGCTAACGTCCGCGCATCGCTAAAATTCCGCCAATTGTCGGATCCATACTCGGCCCCCGTAGAACGTCGCCGGAGGCCAGAATCTTGCCCGTCGACCCATCGACCAGCAGCATAAACGGGATCGACTGGAGTGCGTAGCGCACATAGGCCGAACTCGCCGCGCCTTTCCCCTCATAGACCTGCGTCCAGTTCGTCCCCGCCTGCTTTACGAACGCAGAGACCTGCTGTCGCATCCCGGGATCATCGATGCTATAGCTGACGATCTCAAAGCCGCGCTTCTTATACTTCGCGTAGGCCGCCTTCATATAGGGAATTTCCGCTCGGCACGGCGCGCACCAAGTGGCCCAGATATCCAGTAGCACCACCTTTCCCGGGAAGCTGCTCGGGAACTTGATCGTCTTGCCGGCCAATGTCGGGCCGGACCAACCCGGCACGATCTTTCCTTCGCTAAAGTCCGGCGGCATCGGCTTCTCGGCAACCCGTTGCGACGAAACGGCAAACGTTGCGCTCGGATGCGCGCCCGGTTGGAAGTTGGAGAGCTGATACGTCTTTCCGCCAATGCTGAACGGCTTTTTGAGCCAGTACATCTCCGCTTCGAGGTTGCCCAGCACGCCGTCGCCATCCCGGTCCACGAAAAGTGCCGCATCTTCCCGATTGCCCCCGCGAATCCCGATGGAGTACTTCTTCCCCCCGAAATTGGCTTTCCCCAAATAGCCGAACTGCGACATCACCGCCAAGCGGTTCCGAACCTGTGCAAACCCGGGATCCTTCGTATCCGACGTCAACAATCGGGTCACAAACTTCGCCTTCGCCCCCCGACCCAAATCGATGGAGAGTTCTGACTGGTAAGAAATGAGCGTCGCGCCATCCGGCAGTCGAGACGCATTCCGCTTGAGCGCGACGAACTCATTCGAATCGGCCCGATGGTTCCTGTTCCGATCGATGTACATCGCCCCTTGCGAAGCCGTATCCAACCAGACTCGGAACGAAGCCGCGCCTACTCGAATTACCGTTGACAGACGCCCTCCAGCCTTGACTAGGGGCAGCAAAGCCGGCGGCGCATCGTGAATCGTCGTTCCCCCGTCGTCAAGGAATGGCGTCAAAGGCACCGTCTGAGCCTGGACAAGCAGAACGGCAAGCGGAAGCATATCAACTAAGGTTACTCCCCAAGGGTGGTGATGGTCTCCAGGCCGCCGAACCCTACGATCGTAGCCGTCCCTCCTTCATGACCCAAGGCCTTATGACCACCGGAAATGCACCCGAAACCCAATTGAGGTCAAAATGAACGGAGATGACCGGCCGCCTCCTCGTTTCCCAACTGAAAGACCATATCGGCGAGACGGTCACCGTAGCGGGCTTCGCCCAGGCGATCCGCCGACAAGGCGGCGTCGTTTTCCTCATCCTTCGCGACCGTTCCGGCCTAGTACAGACCCTTACTTTTAAGAGCGCGGGCGACATCTTCACCGCCCTTCAGGAAGTCAGCATCGAATCCGTCGTTCGCGTTACCGGCGAACTGAAAGATGCCCCCCAAGCGATGAACGGCTTCGAAATCGCCATCGAGTCGTTCGAAGTCCTCTCGAAGGCCGAACCCGAACTCCCCATCCCCGTCGTTGCCCAGAAGGGCGCAGACGACGTCGAGTTCTCCAAGCAGCTCGACTGGCGCTTCATCAACCTCCGCCAGCCCCAGAACCTCCGCATTTTCGAGGTCTGGACCGCGATGGAAGAGGGTCTCCGGAACTACTTCAACGGCGCCGGCTACCTCCAGATCTACACGCCCGCGCTCCTTTCCACCGCCTCGGAAACGGGATCCGAAGTCTTCGAAGTCAAGTACTTCGAGCGCAAGGCCTACCTCGCCCAGTCGCCGCAGTTCCACAAGCAGATGGCCATGGCCGCTGGCTTCGAACGCGTCTTCATGACCGGCCCCGTCTTCCGCGCCGAACCTTCCTTCACCAGCCGCCACATGACTGAGTTCACCGGCTGGGACTTCGAGCTCTCCTACGTGGACGACCACTTCGAAGTCATGGCCGAGGAAGAAAAGGCTCTCGCCGCCGCCTTTGAGAAGGCTCACGCCGTAGTTGAGGAGCCGGAATTCGACGTCCCCGTGCTCCCCTTCCCGAAGCTCACCTTCGCCGAAGTCAAAGCCCGCCTCACTGCCGCCGGCATCACGAGCGGCAAAGCCGACGACCTCAACCCCGAAGAAGAGCGCACCATCTGCGCGATGATCAAAGAGGAGTACAACCACGACTTCCTCTTCATTACCGACTACCCGATCTCGATCCGGCCCTTCTATCACATGCGCCACGAGGACAACCCCGAACTCACCAAGAGCTTCGACCTCCTCTACCGCGGCCTAGAAATCACCACCGGCGCCCAACGCGAACACCGCGTCGACGTGCTGGAAAAGCAGGCCATCGAGAAAGGCATGAGCCTCGAGGAACTGTCCGACTACATCAGCTTCTTTCGCTACGGCTGCCCCCCCCACGGCGGCGGCGGCATCGGCCCCGCGCGAATCGTCCGTCAGATGCTTAACCTCGCGAACGTCAAGGAAGCCACCTTCCTGCCGCGCGACGTCAAGCGCCTAACCCCTTAAGGGAGGTCTCAGAACCCCCTCTCCAAGTGGCTCGTCTTGGAGAGGGGGCAAGGGGGAGAGGTTCCGGAAAGCATTTCGTAGGATGCTATACCGATGGTCAGTGGCTCAAACCACAGACCACAAACCACATCCCATGCGCGAACCCCGCCCTTACGCTCCCCTAACCGCCCGCTACGGCAGCGTTGGGCAAAACGGCGAATGGCACGAAGCCATCGAAGCCTACTACTGGGACAAACTCCCCGAATCCTTCGCCATCGCCCAGGCCCTCGGCGCCGGATTCGGCGGCGGCGCGCTCCGCTGGTATCGCATGATCGAAGGCGAGGCCCTTACCCGCGAGCGCGCCGAGGTCAAGGAACTCGACAGCACCCTCTCCGTCGAGCACGACCGGAGCGACATTGAACTCGGCGACGAGCACCTCCAAGCCATCCAGACCGCCGTCCGCACCGTCGCCAAGCGGCTCGGCTGGGACTTCTCGATGGCCGTCCGCACCACCATCCTTCTCGCCGAGGTGGACGCCCCTTGGCACGGTGCCCGCTTCGGCTACTGTGTCGACAAGTATCCCTACGACAAAATCTGCATTCCCGCACGTGCGGCGTATGACCCGGCCCACCTCTACGAGGTCATGGCCCACGAGTTCACCCACGTCATCACCCTCAACCTAACCCAAGGCCGCATCCCCCACTGGCTGGATGAGGGCCTCGCCATGCTGATGGAAAATGCCCCCGCCCGCCCCGTGGCCGAGTGGCAAAACCCCATCGCCCTTAACGCCGCCTTCGAAGCCGACCGCCGCGATGATGAAGGCCTCGCCCGCTCCAGCGCCGCCTACTCCCAATCCGCCCAGATCGTCCGCCACCTCCACTTGATCGGCGGCGATGCCAAGCTAGCCCAACTGGTCCGGGCCTTCACCAACAATAACCTCTGGGACGAAATCAAGATTAATCTTCTAGGCGAACCCAGCGTCGAAGAGGCCCTCCACGAGGTTTATGGCCTCAACCAATCCAGATTATTCGCTGACGCCGAGTAAATCTGTGATTATTCCGAATTGGGAATACAATGCAGGTCTATGGATTGCGATGTGGCGATCATTGGGGGTGGCCCCGCGGGCTCGACGGCGGGAACTCTGCTTCGGAAATATGGACCGGAACTAAAGGTTGCGGTTTTTGAGCGGGAGGTTTTTCCGCGGGACCATATCGGAGAGAGCCAGTTGCCCGCGATCTCGGTGATCTTGGAGGAGATGGGGGTTTGGGACAAGATCGAGGCGGCCAATTTCCCGATCAAGATCGGCTCGACGAATCGTTGGGGGAAGAATCCGGAGTTGTGGGATTTTGAGTTCTATCCTTCGGAGCGTTTTGTAGACGAGGCGCGTCCGGCGGCGTACCAAGGTCAGCGACGGTACACGGCTTTTCAGGTTGACCGATCGATCTACGATGAGATCCTACTGGATCACGCGGGCGAAAACGGGGTCGAAGTCAGGCAGGGGACAACGGTCAAGCAGGTTTTGAAGACCGGAGACCGGGTCGATGGCCTGGTACTCGACAGCGGGGATACGGTTCGGGCCAAATACTACGTTGACGCCTCGGGCCACACCGGCATTCTCCGACGAGCGATGGGGGTGGATTGCGACTACCCGAGCACCCTCAAGAACGTCGCGTTCTGGGACTACTGGCAGAACGCGGAGTGGGCGGTCGAGATTGGGACGGGCGGAACTAAGATTCAGGTGATGAGCTTAGGATACGGGTGGATCTGGTTCATCCCGCTCGGTCCGACTCGCACGAGCATCGGTTTGGTGGTGCCCGCGGACTACTACAAACATTCGGGCAAGCGGCCAGAAGAGCTTTATGCTCAAGCCTTGCGGGAAGAGGAACGGATCTCGGCGCTGATCGCAAACGCAAAGCCCGAAGGGAAGTTCGCGACGACGAAGGACTGGTCGTTTCTGAGTAGTCGACAATGCGGCGATAACTGGTTTTTGGCGGGGGAGAGCGCGGGCTTTGCGGACCCGATTCTGTCCGCCGGGATGACGATGGCTCATGCGGCGGGCAGGGAAGTGGCGTTCACGATCCTGGAGATGGAACGGGGACGTCGATCCGTCGATTGGCTGCGGGACCAGTTCGGGTTACGGCAGTCCCAAAGGATCACCAGCCACATTCGGTTTGCCGATTTTTGGTACACCGCCAACGCCCAGTTTTCGGACATCAAGGACCACGTTCAAAAGATTGCGCGAGACGCAGGGCTTGAGCTTTCGCCCGATAAGGCCTGGCAGTGGTTGGCGCAGGGCGGGTTTATCGATGAGGACCTATCGACGGGGACCGGAGGGTTCTCACTGTTTGCGATCAAGGGGCTCGGAGAGTATCTCTCCGACCTGCCAGCGGGTTCGCCGTTTGAGACGTGCAACGTGTTCCACCTCGATCTCGCGGGGGCGAGTTGGAAGGATCGGGCGCATTACGAGAAGGGCGGAGTGGCCCCCCGGCAGTGCTATATTCGCGAAGGGAAGGTGTTGCCGATCAGCGGCCCTTTTGAGCAGGTGGTGAACGCCGTCCAACGGGCGAGCGCGCTGGACGACATCATGGCCCAGTTCATGAGCTTCGCCGAATCTCAGCAGACCGAAGGCGACCGGAAAACGGCGTTTATGCAATACGTGCAGATTCTCGAGGCGCTGATCACCGATGGCTGGGCGGTGGGGTCGCGAGATCCGACAAAGCCTTGCAAGCGGGTGACTTACATCGGGCGGAGCTTGCGACCGAATCGGGAGACGATCCTGCCGTGAAGGACCTGCGGCCCTGACCAAAGTATGGGGACGATAATCCTCGTTTAGGTGTTCGTCCTGTAACTGATGACGTCCAAGCTCGATGGATTCGCCCCTCGTTCAAACTGACCCTCGCGCTATACTGTGTTGACGTTACCAGGTTGACCATAAGATGTTCTTAGCCGCCCTTTTACTCGCAGTCGACTACCACTCCTGGGCGCTGAGTCCGCCCCGGGGCTGGAATAGCTGGGACTGCTTCGGAACCTCGATCACCGAAGTGCAAGCGAAAGAGCAAGCCGACGCGATGGCCAAACTCCTGAAGCCAAGCGGCTGGAAGTTCTTCACCGTGGACATCGAGTGGTACGCGCCGACCGCCGAAGGACACGGCTACAAAGAGGGCGCCCCCTTCACCATGGACGAGTTCAGCCGCCTCGTCCCCGCCACCAACAAATTTCCCTCCGCGGCCAACGGAAAAGGGTTCAAACCGCTGGCCGACTACGTCCACAAGAAAGGGCTCAAGTTCGGCATCCACATCATGCGCGGCATCGCCCGCCAAGCCGTAAACGCCAACACCCCCATTAAAGGCGTGAGCGTCCGTGCCGCCGACATCGCCGCCAAAAACAGCATCTGCCCCTGGAACCCCGACATGTACGGCGTGGATATGTCGAAACCGGGAGCCCAGGCCTACTACGACTCCCTCTTCTCCATGTACGCCTCTTGGGGCGTCGATTTCGTAAAGGTCGACGACATCTCCCGCCCCTACGAGGAAGTCCATAAAGCCGAAATCGAGGCCATCCGCCGCGCCATCGACAAGACGGGCCGACCCATGGTGCTGAGCCTCTCGCCCGGTGACACGCCCATCGAGCGCGGCGACCACGTGAGCCAACACGCAAACATGTGGCGGATCTCCGACGACTTCTGGGATCACTGGGAGCCCCTGCGAGGCATGTTCGGGCGACTCGACAAATGGACCCCGTACCGCCGGCCCGGCGCGTGGCCCGACGCCGACATGCTCCCCTTCGGCATCGTGGAGTACACCCGCCCCACCAAGCTCACCAAAGCCGAGCAGACCCTCTGCATGACCCTCTGGAGCATCGCCCGCTCCCCGCTCATCCTGGGCGCGGACATGACGAAGCTGGACCCCTTCACCCTCGACCTCCTCACCAACCCTGAAGTCCTCGCGGTCAACCAATCGAGCACCAAAAACCGCCAGCTCTCGAGAAAAGACGATCTCATCGTCTGGACGGCGGAAGTTCCCGGAAGCAAAGACCGCTACGTCGCCCTCTTCAACGCGCCACTCATCAGCATCCCATACGATCTGTCCAAAGCTCTTTTCAAGAGTCCCATTGTCCGCGGAGCCCCCGGCGCCCAAGTGGCCGAAATGTCCACCTCCCTCGGCAAGGCCCGTAAGCTGGTCCTTATGGTCACCGAGGGCAGCAACGGCTTCAACAACGATCACGCCGCTTGGCTGCAGCCCACCCTCACCGGCCCCAAAGGGACCCTGAAGCTCACCGACCTCAAATGGAACTCCGCCACCTCCGGATGGAGCGAGGTCCGGGTCGGCCGCGAGGTGGGCGGAAAGCCGCTCGACGTCGAAGGCATCGGAACCCACTCCCCTTCCGTTGTCGAATTCGATATCCCCGAAGGCTACGACACGTTCCACGCAAAGGGCGTCCTGACCAGCGGAAGCAACGGCATGGGCTCCGTCGAGTTTGTCGTCCTGACGGAAGACGCCAAAATAAATATTCCCGACCACACCCCCGTATCCGTCACCCTCGCCGACCTCGGCTTCACCGGCGAAGTCCGCATCCGCGACCTCTGGAAGCGGCAAGACCTCGGCAAGTTCACCACCACCTTCGGGCAAAGCATCCCCTTCCACGGCGCCGGCCTCTACCGCATCAGCCCGGTCAAGAAAAAATGATCCTCCCCTCCTCGCCTCCTTTTGATTCTTAATCGCTGATCACCGCTAATGATCCGGGCTAAAGCCTGGGGGCTTTGGCCGACTAAAGTCTGCGCTTCACCGCTACTGGGGGTCCGGGCGGAGTTGGATGGCGGCGACTTTGCCTTCGGGGTCGAGGGTGAGGTAGGCGGTTATCTTCGACTTCTCCAGGTCGAGACGGTAGGTGATGCGTTTGAAGGCGCCGAGGGTGTCTTCCCGGGCGAAAGTCACGGCTTTGACGTTGGCGAGGGTGGCGTAGGGGGAGCCGGTGCGGGTTCGCCAGGCGCCGAGGGGACCGGAGACGGAGGCGCTGATTTCGGCGGGGGTGGCTTTGTTCATCGCAAGGTGGCTCATGACTTCGCGAAGGCGGGCAGTGCGCGCTGGATCCGGGTCGGCGGCGGCGGTGGGGATGGGAAATTTCAGGGACGGATCGAGGGCGAGGGCGATCGCCTTGCCGAGTTCTTCGCCTTGGATGGCGTACTGGTTGCAGAGGACGATCACCGAGATCGAGCCTTTCTGGCCGTCTTTGAAGCGTGCGATGCCGCCACTGTAGCCGACGCTGGCGCCCGCATGACCAACGTAGGAGGGGCCATCAGGAGCGGTGAGGAACCAACCCATGCCGTAGGGTTTTTCGAGTCCGTTCGCGAGTTTCCCAGGCTTCCAGAGCTCGGCGTAACCCTCCGGCTTCAGGAGTTTTCGTCCGCGCAGGGCGGCGTCCCACTTCACGAGGTCGGTGAGGTTCGAAACCAGGGTGCCGTCGGACTGGATGGAGCCGCCCATACCGGCGACGCGCATCACGTCGGCACCCTGGCGGATGATGCCGTGGGCGCGGCGGGGCCAGATGGCGTTCACGTCTTGGAAGCGGGTGTTGGTCATGGCAAGCGGGGTGAGGACCCGCTCGGTCAATTGATCGGTGTAGGGCTTACCGCCAGCTTTCTCGATGATGAGGCCCATGAGGGCATAGTTGGTGTTGCTATAGGCCCAGGCGGTGTCGGCGGGGAAGTCAAGGGGCTGGGTTTTCATCACATCCAGCCAGTGGGCTCGCTCGAAGGTGTCCATCAGGCCGAGCCCCGGGATCTGGACGTACTCGGGGAGTCCGCTGTCTTGGTTGAGCAGGTTGCGGACTTTGATCGGCTTCCAAGCTTCCGGGGCACCGTCGATGTACTCGGCGATGGAGGCGTCGAGGTTCAATTTGCCGTCTTGGACGAGGAGCATGGCCAGAAAGGCGGTGAACTGTTTGGTGATGCTGCCGATCTCAAATAGGTCGTCGGGTTGCATCTTGTCGCCCAGTTCCAGGTCGGCGAGGCCATAGGCGCGCTTGCTGACCAGCCTGCCATCGCGGACGACGGCGACGGTCATTCCTGGGCATTGGGTCCGGGTCATCTCCCCCTTTACGGCGACATCGATGGGATCGGTGAAAGCAAATGGGGCGATAAAAGGAAGCATGAGGGGAGCATACGCCTAAACTTTCGGAGAAGTGGGACTTTAGGGTACGAAACCCTATCTAGGCAGCGACGGCAAGCTCTTCAGAAACAGCTTTAGATCATCTTAATGCCGGGCCATTACGCTTTCCGGTATGCGATCGCTCGGTCCATTAGGAGCTCTCGTCGCCTTGGCCGTTATCGGCTGCGGCGGCGGGGGCGGCGGTGGTAAATCCACCATCTCAACACCCGTTATCACGACCCAACCTGCCTCGAAGACAGTTGCCTTGGGCGGAACGACCACCCTCAGCGTCACTGCGAGCGGCGGCAGCTTGGCTTATGCCTGGGCTAAGGACGGAGTTTCGCTCACGGGTAGCGAGACCGGGATTTCCGGCCAAGCGACCCGGACGCTGACGATCTCGTCGGCGACCGTCGACCACGCGGGCGACTACACCGTCACCGTCTCGAACACCGCCGGAAGCGTTACCAGCGCCGCCGCCACTCTGACCGTGTCCAACGAAGGGGACGCGGGTGTCTCCGTGAACTGAAAGACCATGAAAACTCTCCGATCCGTGCTTCCTTTTCTCGCCGTTGCCGCGCTCGCCGGTTGTGGCGGCGGTTCCTCAAGCTCCAGCCTGGCTACAACCAGTCGGGCGGTACTCAGCATCACTTGGCCCACGAGCGACTCGCGCCTGATTCCGGCGGCGGCGAACAGCATCGTCGTTTCGTTCCTGAACGGTACTTCGGTCGTTTCGACTCAAACCGTGGCCCGTCCCTCCTCCGGAACGACGTCGACGGTCTCGTTCACCAGCCTTCCGGCCGCGACCGCCCTCACGCTTTCGGCCACCGCCTATCCAACGACGACGGGCACCGGGACGGCCCAGGCCACGGCAAGCAAGAGCGTTACCCTCACCGCGGGTACGACGAACGCCCTCGCCATCACGATGGACTCGACCATCGATAGCCTGAGTGTCTCGCCATCCACCGTCTCCCTCGGCGTTGCCGCAACTTCGACCTTGACGCCGACCGCCTTGGATTCGAGTGGGGCTACTGTCCTGACCTCTTCCTCGACATTCACCTACTCGTCCTCGAACACCGCCGTCGCGACGGTCTCGTCCGCAGGCGTTGTGACCGGGGTCGGCGCCGGTACCGCGACCATCACCGTCACCGAGACCGAATCCGGTAAGACCGCAACCGCCGGCGTGACAGTCACCTCCACCTCGGTGGTCGTGAGCTAAGAGGCTACCTATGATCGGAACCCATCGAAGTATGAAGACCATTGGGATCGCGATGGCGGCTTTAGCCGCCTTCGCGGTAGCCAGCTTCGCCATCCAGGGTTGCGGCGGTAGCGGAGGCTCGTCCTCTGCCAGCTCGGTGAGCCGGGGGCAAGCGACCCTTACAATCACCTGGCCCGCCAGCGATTCGCGCCTTATCCCGGCGGCCTCGAACAGCATCACGGTCACGTTTTTGAACGGAACGACTGCCGTTTCCACGAAAACGGTCGCGCGGCCAACGTCGGGGAATACCTCCACGTTGGCGTTCACGGGCTTGCTCACGGGCACGGCCTTGACGATGACCGCCACCGCCTATCCCACGACGACGGGTACGGGGACAGCCCAGGCAACCGCCAGCAAGAGCGTGACCGTTACGGCGGGGCAGGCGAACGCGCTGGCGATTACGATGGCCTCCACCATCAGTTCGCTCGTTCTTTCCTCTACCACGCCTTCTGTTGCCGTCGGCAGTACGATGACACTCACCGCTACGCCGGAGGATTCGACGGGCGCCACGGTGCTCGTATCCTCCACCTTGAGTTTTGCCTCCAGCAACACGGCGGTCGCGACGGTCTCCTCGGCGGGCGTCATCACCGGTGTGGCGGCGGGCACGGCCACGATTTCCGTTACGGAGTCTGAGTCCGGCAAGACGGCGACGGCTACCGCGACGGTTACGACCAGCGGCACGACCATCGTGGACTTGGCCAACGCTTACATTAGCTCGCTCAGCACCGCTCAGCAGACGGCCACCGTCGTCTCGGCCGACTCCACGCACGCGGCGAAGTGGATCAACCTGCCAGCGACGCCGGGCACCGGCGGTACGCAAAGCCAGCGGAATGGTGTGTCCTACTCCACGCTTTCCGCCGCCCAGAAGACGGCTTGGAACGCCCTCGTGAACGCGGCATTGGCCAATGGTACGGGGCTGACGCAGTTCAACCAGATCCGCGCGGCCGACAATTACCTCGGGACACTGAGCGGCGGCTATAGCGGCGACTACCAGTATGTCGGGATCGTGGGCACGCCTTCGACCTCCGGTACATGGATGCTTCAAGTGGGCGGTCACCACATCGCGCACAACTACTACTATTCCGGCACCTCGCTTCAGACCACGACACCGTACTTCATCGGTGTGGAGCCTACAAGCTTCACGTACAGCGGTACGGCATACACGCCGATGGTGGGCCAGAAGAACGCGGTCACGGCGTTCCTCCAGTCGCTCACGACGAGTCAGCTCTCGTCGGCTAAGTTGTCCAGCAGCTTCTCTGACGTGTATCTGGGGCCGGGCATGGATGCGCGGAGCAACTTCCCGACTGGGACGTCGGGACGGGGGATGTTGGCGTCGAGCTTGACCACGGCTCAGCAGACGCTGTTGAAGAACGTGATCGCGGCTTGGGTTCTGGGACGCACAACCGACGCTTACAGCTATCAGACACTGTATGAGTCGGAACTGAGCAGCACATACGTGGCGTACTCGGGCAACTCGTCCGCGCCGACTACGGTGTTTACCACGCAGGGTGACTACCTGCGGGTCGACGGTCCCCACGTTTGGATCGAGTTGGTCTGCCAAAACGGAATCGTCATCTCGGGCCAGATTCACTACCACACGATCTGGCGTGATCGGGTCACCGACTACAACGCGGACTACGGGTTCTAGAGCCTATAGGAGGGAGTCGGTACTCCCTCCTACAGGTTCCAGCTTGCCGTCTTTATCTCATCTTCATCTCAGTCAACGACACTCACCACCACGAACCGCCATGAGACGCTTCCCACTCACCCTCCTCCTCGCCCTCGTCGCTTTTGTAGCGTGGGGACACCCGTCGCCTACTTCGGCGGTTGTCTTGCGAATGCGGGGGACGACGATCGACGCCGAGCTGACCTTACCGGTGGTCGAGTTGAAGTTGGGGTGGGATAAGCCGTTTCCGTTCAACAACGCTACGGCCGTGGTTCGGGACTATGGGCCAGCTTTGAGAAAATATATTTGCTCCCACGTTCGCCCCGTCTCTCCCGATGGGCGGGCATGGACGGTTAGCGTGGGGGCGTTGACTCCGGTGCTGCAGCAGGTCCAAGACGTGAAGGTCGACCTAACCCTGACTCCGCCCCCGGGGGCTCCGGCCGACAAGCTGACGCTTAACTACGATGTTATCTTCCATCACCTCATCACCCACGAGGCAATCGTTACCCTTCAGAGCGACTGGCACAATGGGCTATTGGGTGACAAGCCGGTGATCTTGGCCACGATGCGCGACACGAATCCCTCTATCCTGATCGATCGGTCTCAAGGAAGCTGGGCCCAGGGGTTTCTCGCGACCTTTCGTCTGGGAGTTCGGCATATCGCGGAAGGGATGGATCACCTGCTCTTCCTCCTCGCCTTACTGTTGCCGTCGCCGCTTTTGGCCATGCCGGCGGCAAGGCGCTGGGGCGGCTATGCGGGCGGGAAGGAGGCGTTTCGTCGAATTGCGAAAGTGGTGACCGCGTTCACGATCGGCCATTCGGCGACCCTCGTCCTTGGCGCGCTCGGTTGGGTCCATCTTCCTAGTGCCGTCATCGAGTCCGCCATTGCCCTTTCAATCTTCGTCTCGGCCGTCCACGCGTTTAGGCCGATCTTCTGCGGTAGGGAGGTCATCATCGCAGCAAGTTTTGGTCTGGTTCACGGACTCGCTTTCGCGGAGACTCTCACGGGCTTTGGCTTCAACACGGTGACCCTGGTCTCAAGCATTCTAGGCTTTAATTTGGGCATCGAAGCGTTTCAACTCGTCGTGGTTCTGGTTACGATGCCTTCGTTGGTTCTGCTCGCGGGTACCGCCGTCTATCCTCGGTTTAGGGCATTAGGCGCAATCGTTACCGGAGTTGCCGCGGCATGTTGGTTCTTCGAGCGAGCCTTTGGCTGGCCGAACCCCGTCGGGCTCTGGGTTGAGCGAGCCGCCGGTTTTGCGCCTTGGATGGTGGCCGGTTTGGCGCTGTTCGCGCTTCTCGCGAGATGGGGCGCTTCGAGCAGATCAGAGGCGGTGGCCGCGTGAAGATCCTTGTGGTTGAGGACGAGCAGGACATCGCTGCCGCAATCGTGCGGGTGCTTTCGGACGAGGGACATGCCGTGACGTGGGCTCCGGACGGAGACCACGGCTACAACACGGCGAGGTTTGAAGGCTTCGATGTCGTTCTCCTCGACGTGATGCTCCCTAAGCGGGACGGTTGGCAACTGTTAACGGATCTGCGTGCTGCCCATGTCACGGTGCCGGTGTTGATGCTTACCGCTCGGGACGAAGTGAAGGACAAGGTCAAGGGTCTGAATCTGGGCGCGGACGATTATCTGCCGAAGCCTTTCGATACGGAGGAATTGGTCGCTCGGGTCCACGCTCTGGGCCGACGAGACAAGGTTCACAAAGCGAGTCGGGTCGCCATTGCCGATTTGGAGATCGACCGAAACAACCGGGAAGTCACGCGGGCGGGAAAACGCATCGTGCTAACGCGGCGCGAGTATGATCTGCTGGAAGCGCTGGCCTTGAACCAAGGTCGCGTTCTTTCGCGAGAGACGATCCAGGAGCGGGTGTGGGGTGACGAACTGCGGCATACGAATACGGTTGACGTCTTTGTCGCGAACCTTCGCAAGAAGGTGGATGCGCCTTTCGAGAGCCGACTAATTCATACCGCCGTTGGATTCGGGTACGTGCTCCGTGTCGACGCATGATCCTATTTCGTTTTCGCAGTATCCGTGCCCGACTGACGGCGATCACTCTTCTCGCATTCGGCATCGTCGTCGCTTTCTTGGCCGTCGTATCGGTCATCGTATCCCGCCAGGCGATGCAGGCTTCGATCGACGCGGATCTGCGGCGCCGAGGGGAAGATTTTACGAGGGAGGTTGCGGAGCGCGGGAACAGCGGACCTTTTACACGCCGCTCCGGACCTGCGGATGCCGCACCGCCGTCCGATGAGGGCGGCCCGCCGAACGGTTCTCCGCCGATGGGAGACCGTCCACCGGACGGACCTCCGGGTGGTCCGCCCAATGACTTTCCTCCGAGCGGTGGAACGGGGAAGAGGAACTCACGCATTTCCGATTCGAACTGGATCGCCCCGGCGGCGATCCCGGTCGACCCAGCCGAGCAGGCCGCCGGACCTTACTCGAAACCTTACGATCCGGAGGGTTTCGCGCGGGCGGCGAAGGGCGAGGATCTATTTCGGACGGTCGAGGTCGATGGAGAACCTCGTCGAGTGTTTAGCGTCCCGGTGAGACGAAAGGGAAAGATCACCGATGTCGTGCAGATGTCCTATGCCATGCGCCCCGCGCTGGAGGAGATCGACGGGCTTCGCTGGAAGCTTCTTTTTACGGTGGTGCCGCTTGGCCTTCTTCTGGGCGGGATTGCCTCTCTGCTGGTCGTTGCCCGCCTCTTATTGCCGCTCCGGCGGCTCAACGAAGATGCAGTGCGAATTGGCCGTGAAGGTTTTGCCCAACGCTTGAAGCCACTTGGCGATGACGAATTCGCGTCCCTCGCCCACACCCTCAACGGTATGGTTGGGAACTTGGAAGCCGTTTATCGGCAAGAGCACGCCAGCAACGAGCGTCTTCAAGCATCGATCGAGCAGCAACGCCGCTTTACCGGCGACGCTTCGCATGAGCTCAAGACTCCGCTCGCCATTTTCAAAGCCCATCTTGGCGTGCTTAAGCGAAGCCGAGGAACGGTGGTGGAGGAGTCGGCGACGGTGAGCGCGATGGAGAAGGCGGCCGATCGAATGAATTCCCTTGTTACCGATCTCTTGGTGCTGGCCCGCTCGGATAGCGGCATCGTGGGCGAGCGGACCACTTTTCGGTTGGACGAAATCCTTCGGGACGCGGTGCAGGCATTCCCCGCTTCGGAATCTCGAATCGAACTCAAGCCAGCGATGCCCTTGAGCATGAATGGCTCCCCCGGCGAACTATTCCGAGTCTGCTCGAATCTGATCGAGAACGCCTTAAAGCATTCGGGCACGGAAACTCGGGTCGTGGTCGCCCTCGAACGGCGTGGTCCGGAAGCCGTCCTCAGCGTAACGGACCACGGGGTCGGAATTCATCCGGAGCATCTGCCCCACCTGTTCGAACGTTTCTACCGCGTCGACCGCTCCCGTACCTCCGCGACCGGAGGTACGGGGTTGGGGCTAGCGATTTGTGAACAGATCGTCAAAAACCACGGGGGGACGATTCAGGTTGAAAGCGAAGTCGGCAAAGGAACCCGATTTGTCGTTCGCTTGACGCCGTGAGGCTTAACGGGGAGTTTTTCTCCGCTTTAACAGAACCAGGCCTCCTAAGGCCAGAGCTGCCATGCTGCTTGGTTCGGGGACGGCTTCGATGCTGCCGAGTTGGAAGTCACCGGCTTGGATGGGGTCGAGACGGAAGGTGAAGATGGTGACGGAATCCCAGTCGATCAGGGTGTTGAAGTTCTGAAAGGTGACGGAGAAGGGGGTGTCGCTGGGGCCGATGGTGAGGGTTTCGGTGCCGGTTTTTGTGCCAAATCCGGATTTAGTGGATTCGGCATAGGTCTTGATCGTCATCTCGCGATCGAGAAAAAGGAAGTTTAGTTTTAGGGCCTGGGTGGCGGTGTAGTCCTTTCCGAGACCGGGCGGGTTGCTGTAGCTGACGGTGAAATGACCGTCGACTTCCGCGTCGGTGGAGAAACTGCCGACGCCCGCTCCGAGCTTAGCGGTGGCACGGGCTCCAGAGTCGCTCGACGTATCGACCCAGGTGGTGAGGTCTCGAGAATCAAAGTTCGCGTTGAACGGACTTTGGACGAAGAAATCGGCGCCGACGCCGGTTTGCGTGACTCGGGGCATCGCGATGGAGAAGTCGTCGATGACGACGGCTTGGGCGAGCGGAGCGACGAGGACGAGGCAACCGAGTAGGTGGGTGCGTAGTTTCATAGGATCTCTCAAAGGTTTGGCTAGCAAAAACGCCAGTCAGGAGATCTTATGGTAACACAGTATTTTGGTTCTGCGCTAAGTGGCGGTTTGAGGCATCAGTATCCCTCACCACCAGCCAATGTCTCCCGAAGGAGCGAGGGAAGTCGGATATTAGTTCGCGACCGGTAAATCCAGGATCAAGGAGAGACGCTGGGCTTCTTCGCTCGCCTTTTTCAGTCCCGCGGAACGGGCTTTTGGGGTTTCGTCGGTTGCTTTGGATAGGAGTAGGAGCTTTCGGTCGGACCGCGAATCGGCGAGGGAGACTGAGAACCAGGCGCGGCGGACGGGTTGGATCGCGTCCTCGGGGTAGTCCTCGGTGCCTTCCTCCTCGACCATGATACGGTCGAAGTCGCTTAATGGAGCGGACGTGACTTTGGTCATACCTGGCAGGCCGCGAATGGTGCGAACGATGCCGGTGACGTGGTCGATCCGGACGTTGTCACGGTAGAGGGCAAAGGCAACGCCGAGTAGGGTGAGAAGTCCGAAAAGGGTCTCTCCCACAACAGCATGGGAGCCGATGTGGGAGAGGGTGGCCGCTAACCAACTTCCGGTCACGATGGCATAGCCTGCCCCGGCCAGCCGTTGGGGCACGTTGCGGCGCACTACGGTTTGGCGGAGGACGGAGACGGATGAGCGGGTGTGGGTCATGGCGACTTTAGGAGTTAGGGCTGAGTTGGGGTGCGGCGCCAGTCGTTGTCGTTGTAGGAGCGCCAGGTTTGGTTGAGCTTTCGGTATTTGGCATGACCGTCGGCGTAGGCGAAGTTGGCGCCGTTGTTGTGGCGGGGCACGGGCCGGGCTTGCTGCTGGGCGTCCGGGTAGGTGCTGTCGTCGACGATGCCGGGGGTTACCGGGATCACGTCGGGTTTGGTCCACCACTGTTGGGGATACATGCCGCCGCGGGAGGGGACGCCGCTGGCGCGGGCGGCGTCACCGAGGAGGATGAAGTTGGCGGGGGAGGCGATGCTGGTCTGGGTGACGTCGTCGTTGAAGCCGAAGTCGGGGTGGTCAATGTACCAGGCGGCGGCCTTGGCTTGGTAGGGCGGGCCGAGCTTGCTCTCGTTATGGTTGTTGCCGTAGTCGGTCGTGTACCACTTGCCAGGGCCTTCGGCGGGCCAGGCCTGAGCGGACGGATCTTTGAAGATCTGTTGGGTCTTGATGTAAGGGTTTAGGGTGATTCGGTAGGAGAAGGGCGCCCGATCTTCTTTCGTGTCGGGAACGGTGGCGGGCGCGACACGCTCGGTGACGAACGGGACGTAGCGATCCTCGTTGTCGTTCAGATAGAGCATGTAGGCGGTGTCGATCTGGCGGACATTAGACAGACCGGCCGACTGCTTGGCGGCGGCCTTTGCCTGGGCAAACACAGGGAAGAGAATCGCGGCGAGGATCGCGATGATCGCGATGACGACGAGAAGCTCGATGAGGGTGAAAGCCTGATGGGCGCGCGAAGTTTGCATGTTCGGGGTCCGGTCCTTTGGATCGATGCTTCACTCTACGGGATGAGAGTACCTAATAGATTAATAATCTACGTACAACTAGAGTTTTTCTGTTCATCGTAGGTTTCTACGCGGTTTTGCGGAAGATCGTTAGGGGCTAGGCCGTGCCGAGTCCCCACGATCTGCGGACGTGGCGTTCTAGGGAGCCGAAGATGACGTTGTCGGAGAAGAGGCCGATGGCCATGATGACGAGCATTACGGAGAGGACTTGGCTCATATCCGAGAGTTCGCGGCCCATCATGAGCATGTGGCCGAGGCCGAGGCTGACGAAGAGGAGTTCGCCGGACATAAGGGCTCGCCAGGCGTAGGACCAGCCGAGTTTCGCGCCGGTGAGAACCGCGGGGAGCGAGGCGGGGAGGAGGATGCGGGAGTAGAGTTGCCATCCGCTCGTACCCATGGTTCGAGCCGCGCGGACGTAGGCCGGCGGGAGATTACGGACGCCATCTCTCACCGCCACGGTGATTGAGACCATGGAGCCCATAACGACGACAAAGAGGATCGCGCGGTCGTTGAGTCCGAACCAGAGGAGGGCTAGAGGGAGCCAGCAGATGCTGGGGAGGGACTGGAAGCTTGAGACGAGGGCGCCGGCGGTGTCTTCGGCGAACTTAGAGCGCGCGATGAGGATGCCCAAAGGGACGGCGATCAGGATCGAGATCGCGTAGCCGAGCATGACGCGGCGCAGGCTGACGGCGGTGGCGTCCAGGAGGGAGCCATCGCGCAAGTGGTCCACCAGAGTCTGCCCGACGACGACTGGAGAAGGGAAAAGGGTGGCGTCCCAAATTCGGCGCTCAGCGAGGATCGCCCACAGGGCGAGAAGCGCGCAAAAGAAGGCGATTTTCTTCAATAGGCTCATAGCGGATCTGGGGTCCGCGCTTCATGGCGGCGGAAATGGTTTGGGCGGTGCGGGCGACGTCAGCGTCGTCGATCTGGCGTGGGCGGAGGATATCGATGTCGAAGGCTTCCTGCACGCGACCGGGGCGAGCGGACATGAGGATCACCCGGTCACCCAAGGTGACGGCCTCCCGGACGTTGTGGGTGACGAAGAGGACGGTGGTGCCGATCTCTTGTTGAAGGCCTTGGAGCTCGAGGTAGAGGTCCTCTCGGGTGAGCGCATCGAGAGCGGAGAATGCTTCGTCCATGAGGAGGACACGAGGCTCGAGGACCAGTGAGCGGGCGAGGGCAACGCGTTGGCGCATGCCGCCGGAGAGTTCGTGGATCGCGCGGCTTTCGAAGCCTTTCAGTCCGACTTTCTCCAGCATTTGCTGGGCTTTGTCTCGCCGGGTGGCCGTCGGGACCTTGGCCTGACGGAGGCCGAATTCAACATTCTTCTGGACGGAAAGCCAAGGGAAGAGGGCGCCGTCTTGAAAGACGAGGCTCCGATCCGGGCCCGGCCCGTCGATAGGTTGGCCATCGACGAGGATCTCTCCCCGGTCGGGTTTTTCGAGGCCGGCGACGAGGTTCAATAGAGTCGACTTTCCGCAACCTGAAGGGCCGACGAGCATCACGAGTTCGCCAGGGTTGACTTTGAAACTGACTTCCTCTAACGCCTGAACTCCGGCTTCGCCCGCGTCGAACCGTTTCCAGATGCCTCGGACTTCGAGGCGGCTGCTCACTTGGCACTCCGGTCGGCGACGAGAAGGCGGGAATCGACCATGGCGGTGAGGCTTGGGCCGCCCTTTTTGAGGTAGCCGGCGTCGCGTGCGGCGTCGGCGAAGGCCTGAATGCTATCCGCATTAGGATCGGTGGTGAAGGCGACGTTCTGCCAGGCCTCTTTCAGCACGTTCGGTTTAAGGGCTTTGCCGGAGAGCCGCTTCAATTCGTCGTTGGCGATCGTCTGGGCCTCTTTTTCATGGCTCTGAATCCAAGCGACGGTTTCGACGTGGGCGCGGACGAAGTCCTGGACGGCGTCCGGGTGGGCTTCGGCAAAAGCGCGTCGGACAACGACGACGGTGGTCGTGAATTGGCCATGGGGCCAGAGGGTGCGTTCGTCGACGGCAGTCTTGCCGCCGCCTTCGTGGCGGAGCCGGCTGGCCCACGGCTCGGGGACCCAGGCGGCGTCGATCTGTCGGCGTTTGAAGAGGGAGAGGATGTCCGGGTTGGCGACGGGGACGATCGAGACGGTGCCCCCTTTCTCACGAGGCTTTAGGCCATTGAGGGATAGGAAGTGGCGAAGAGAAACATCTTGGGTTCCGCCGAGTTGCGGAACGGCGACCTGCTTGCCGTCGAGGTCATGGACGCTCGATATCGGAAGATCACCGCGAGCAATGAGGGAGGCGCCCCCGCTGCATGCGCCGGCGATGACCCGGAGGGCGTCGCCGTTCGATTTGATATAAGTGTTGATCGCGGGGCTAGGTCCGACAAAGGCAAGATCGACCTCTCCGGCAAGTAGAGCCTCCATCGCTTCCGGACCGGCGTTGACCACGCGGGAGGAGATCGCGTAGCGGGGAAGGTCCTTTTCGTATCTCCCTCCGCCCACGCCGACGAGGGCTGGAGCGTGGGTGAGATTGGGGAAGTAGGCTAAGCGTAGCGGGGTTTTGCCGTGGGTGTCTTCGGCGGCGGTCCAGCCGCGGCCGAGGGCGAGTCCGAGAAGGACGGCCACGCCCGCCGCCGCATAGCCGAGATCAATGTGTCCGCGTTGCATGGCTTTTCGATTAGTCTACTAGGCTACGGAGTAATGGGTTTTTCGTTTCGTGGATGGGAGTTGGATTACCGAAGGAACGAAGGTCGTTCGGGGATTTAGCCTTTTTTAGTAGCGGGGAAGCCTCTTTGCGCCACTGTGTAGGTGGCATGGGGCAAGTTCCCCCACGCCACCCTACGAATGCCGCCAGTGCTTAGGCCGACGGGCTTGGCGAGAAGAACCAGAAGTGGGCGCCTTGTGGGTCGGAGATCAGCGCCATTCTTCCGACCGATGGAACGTCCATCGCGGGCACGACGAGGGTAGAGCCCAGGGCCACAGCCTCTTGGATCTTTGCATCGACGTCTTCGACGGCGATGTAGATGGCCCAATGGGGTGGAACGTCCTTGGGGATATGGGCGGTGGACATGACGCCCGCGATGGCGACACCCTCCTTTTGGAGGATGTGGTACGTCCCCATCTCGCCCATCTCCTTGGCGATGGAGGTGAATCCGAACATCTTCGTGTAGAACTCCAGCGCCTTCTCAGCATCCGGAACGTTTAGCTCGTGCCAGACGAAGGTTTGCCCGACCTTCTTCTGGAAATCTAAAATCATGTTTTCATCCATAAGCGTCTAGCTTAGAGATATTCGGATAAAGCGGAGTTCCGTTTTTCGCCCAAAAGAAGCGGTTTTAATGCTTTTTTAATAGAGGCAGAACCTCGGGCGGCGATCTATCTTAGTTAGATCGCGAAGTCGATCGGCAGGGGCGTGTTGTCAGCCTTCCGCTGCAGTTCCGCCAGCTCCGCGAACGTGGTGTGGTCGAGGATTTCGGCCATCGAGTCTCGCACTTCCTTGAACTTGGTGCGAAGAGAGCAAACGTCCGGATTCGGGCATCCACACTCGCTGTAGGCGGCTTGACTGACGCAGCTGATGGGGGCCACAGAGCCGTCCATGGCGCGGATGACCGCTCCCAGGGTGATGTCTTTGGGGGCGAGGGCGAGGGCATAGCCGCCACCGGGGCCCTTTCGGCTCTGGACGAAGCCAGCGGCCTTCAGCGACACCAGGATCTGCTGAAGGAACTTCAGGGGAATGTTTTGGCGTTCGGCAATGTCGCCGATGAGGGTGATCTTCTGATCGGCCCGCATGCTCAGATCCAGCACCGCCCGGGTGGCGTACCGTGCGCGGCTAGAGAGCATTGTCCTAGTGTACAGCCTTCGATTGTTTTCCCGATTCATGGCCGCTCCTTCGATCCTGAGGGTTTAGCTAAACGGGTCCGGGTCCAGTGGAAACCAATAGCCTATCGACTAAGTAGACTAACTCATCCATGATTGCTGAAGCGGCCCCGGCACCCATCCGTACCGCCTACCTGGACGAGCTTGAATCCGAGGCGATTCACACGTTGCGGGAGGCGGCGGGCCAGTTTGAGCGACCGGTGATTCTGTTCAGCGGGGGGAAGGATTCGATCGTTCTTTCCTGGTTGGCGCGGAAGGCGTTTGCTCCCGGGCCGATTGCGTTTCCGTTGCTTCATATCGACACCGGGCACAACTTTCCGGAGGCTTTGAGCTTCCGAGACCGGTTCGCGGTGGAGCTTGGCGCGCGACTGGAGGTGCGCTACGTGCAAGACAGCATCGACCAGGGGCGGGTGGTCGAGGAGACCGGGCCTTACGCCAGCCGGAACGCTTTGCAGACGGTGACCTTGCTTGACGCGATTGCGGAGTTGAGGGTGGACGCGGCCCTCGGCGGAGCCCGGCGCGATGAAGAGAAGGCGCGGGCGAAGGAGCGGGTGTTCTCGCACCGGGACGTTTTCGGCCAATGGGATCCGAAGAACCAGCGGCCCGAGCTTTGGCATCTTTACAATGGGCTACATCGTCCGGGAGAGCATTTCCGGGTGTTCCCGCTGAGCAACTGGACGGAGTTCGATATCTGGCAATACATCGCGGCGGAGAACATCCCGCTGCCGGAGCTCTATTTCAGCCACGACCGGCCGGTGATCGAGCGGGGCGGCACTTTGCTCGCCTACTCGGACCTGATTACGCTCTTGCCTGGTGAGACGCCGGAAGTGCGGCGGGTGCGGTTCCGGACGGTGGGCGACGCGACGATCACAGGGGCGATCCCTTCCGATGCCTCCACCCTGCCGCAGATTCTCGCCGAGGTGGTGGCCGCGCGGACCACCGAGCGGAGCGGGCGAGCGGACGACCAGCGGTCGGATGCGGCGATGGAAGACCGGAAGCGGGAGGGCTACTTCTGATGTCGGGTCTATTACGATTGGCCACGGCGGGAAGCGTGGACGATGGGAAGAGTTCGCTTATCGGGCGGCTGCTCTACGACTCGAAGTCGATCATGGAGGACCAGATGCGGTCGATCGAACGGGCGAGCCGGTCGCGAGGAAGCGATGGGCTCGAGTTGGCGCTGCTGACGGATGGCCTGCGGGCGGAGCGCGAGCAGAACATCACGATCGACGTGGCTTACCGCTACTTCTCGACGGCGAAGCGAAAGTTCATCGTGGCGGATACGCCCGGTCACCTTCAGTACACGCGGAACATGGTCACCGGGACGTCCACCGCCGATCTTTCGGTGGTACTGGTGGATGCCCGCAAGGGTGTGCTTTCACAGAGCCGGCGACATGTGGCGATCTCCTCGCTTTTGGGGATTCGGCAGATCGTGGTGGCGGTCAACAAGATGGACCTCGTTGGGTTCTCAGAAGATGTCTTCCGGGGAATCGAGCGGGAGTTGCGCGACTTTACCGAGCGGCTCGGGGTGCCCCGAGTGGAGTTTATTCCGATCTCCGCGCTGCTGGGCGACAACGTCGTTGATCGAAGTTCGAACATGGGTTGGTACGAAGGTCGCCCCATGTTGGAGTTTCTTGAGCAGGTCGAGATTCCGGAGCGGGCGGTCAGTGGCTTCCGGCTTCCCGTACAGCTTGTGATTCGACCTCACCAGGACTATCGCGGCTTCGCCGGGCGGGTCGAGAGTGGCGCGATTCGGGTCGGTGACCCGGTTGGAGTAGCGATTTCCGGCTTGACGAGCCGGGTGGCTTCAATCCATGTCGCCGGTGCGGTGGCGCAAGAAGCAAAGGCAGGGCAGGCGGCGGTGGTCGAGTTGGAGCACGAGATCGACGCAAGCCGCGGCGATATGTTGGTGTCGCCTGCAGACCCGCCAGCGCGAACGGACCGGTTTGAGGCGGTGGTCTGCTGGTTGGGCGACCGTCCCTTGAAAACCGGACGGAACTACGCAATTCTTCACACGACTCGTCGGGTTGCGGTGATCGTTGAGCGGCTCGTGAGTCAGATCGACGTGGATACGCTGGAGCCGCGCCCGGCTAATGAGTTGAATACGAACGACCTCGGGCGGGTGGTGCTTCGGTCGGCGAGTCCGCTTTTCGTCGATCCCTACGACGAGAATCCTTCGACCGGCTCGTTTGTCTTGGTCGATCCGGGGACCAATGCGACGGTCGCGGCGGGGATGATCGAGCAGTCGTTTGGCGACCGGGTTTTGGGGAGCGAGGCAAACCGGACGATCTCGTTCGCGGGAACGGCGGATGAGGCGCACCGGCTGGCGAAGGAGCTTCGGGAGACGTATGGCCACTCGGTTCTGGTCCTGGATGCTGGGCATGCGGAAGCGGGGCGGCAGGCGGCGGCACAGGGCTTTGTCGTGCTATTCACCGGGGGCGTCGTTCCGGGCGCTTTGGTGGGAGACCGAGAGGATCTGTGGCGAACGCTGCGATATTCGGAGGGAGACGGCGATGGCATCTGACCGTTCGTTTGTGGAGCCGCACGAAGAATTGGCGGCTTTCGCGACGCAGACTCATGTGAGCCTCGACGAGGTGGCGCCGCGATTGGCGAACGCCTCGGCGGAAGAGGTGGTCGCGTGGTCGTTAGAGACTTTTGGGCGGGACGTTACGTTTGCCTGCTCGTTTGGCGCGGAGGATGTGGTGCTGGTCGATTTGATCGCCCGCATCGATCCAAAGGCGCGCCTTTTTGTCCTCGATACGGGGCGTCTCCATCAGGAGACTTATGAAGCGATGGACCGGTGCCGGGACCGGTATGGGGTCGAGTTCGAGACCTATCACCCGGCGACCGACGAAGTAGAGAGGCTGCTTTCCACAAAAGGGCCCAATTCGTTCTATGCGAGCATCGAGAACCGGAAGGAGTGCTGCGGCATCCGGAAGGTAGAGCCGCTACGACGGGCGCTCGAAGGCAAGCAGGCCTGGATCACCGGGCTTCGGCGGGCGCAGTCGGTGACGCGGACCGAGCTTCCGAAGATCGAGATCGACGAGACGCACAACGGCATTTTTAAGATCAATCCCCTCGCGGATTGGAGCGAAGAAGAGGTCTGGGCCCACATTCGCGCCCACAACGTCCCTTACAACCTGCTGCACGACCGGGGCTTCCCAAGCATCGGTTGCGCACCCTGCACCCGGGCCGTCGTGGCGGGCGAAGACGTCCGCGCGGGGCGGTGGTGGTGGGAGAACCCGGAGCAGAAGGAGTGCGGCCTGCACGTCCGGCAACAACGAGTTTAACGAGAACGAGCATGAACGAGAACGAGAGAATCAAACAGGAGAAGCCGCCGCTTGAGGTGCTTCCGAACTTCGAGAAGTACGCCCGCGAGGGTTTTGAAAGCATCGACCCCGATGACTTTCTGCGATTCCGCTGGTACGGGCTGTATCAGCAGAAGCCGAACGTGGGCCATTTCATGCTCCGGATCAAGGTGCCAAACGGCATTCTTACGGCGGCGCAGGTTCGGACGGTGGCGGACGTGGCGAAGCTCTACGGCCGGGGGATTACTGATATCACGACCCGGCAGAACTTTCAGTTCCACTGGCTGACGGTACAGGATATTCCGGACATCTTGAAGCGATTCATGGACGTCGGAATCGTGACGGAGGGCGCGTGCGGAGACATCCCGCGCAACGTCACGGGCTGCCCGGTGGCGGGTATCGAGCCGGATGAGATTTTCGATGCTCGACCGTTCGCCGAGTCGATTCACCGGCTGTGGCTGGAGTCTTCGGAATATGCGGATCTTCCGCGTAAGTTCAAGACGGCGGTTTCGGGCTGCTGCCAGAACTGCTCCCAACCGGAGATTAACGATATCGGCGCAACGGGGGTTCGGCGGACGTTGCCGGACGGATCGGTGGAGGAGGGCTTCCACATCCGGGTGGGCGGCGGACTCTCGGCGCGGCCGTTCATCGCGAAGCCGCTGAACATGTTCGTGCCCAAGGATGAGGCGAAGCTGCGAAGCGTGTTCCACGCTATCGTGACGATCTTCCGCGACCATGGCAACCGGGAGAACCGGAAGGCGGCGCGCCTAAAGTTCCTTGTCGATCAGTGGGGCATTGAGAAGTTTGAGGCGGAGGTTCGAGCACGGCTCGACTGGACGCCGGATCCCGCGACGGAGTGGCCGGAGCCGCGCAAGGCGTTCCGGGATCATATGGGGATTCATAAGCAGAAGCAGGAAGGCCTATTCTGGATCGGCGCCGTCGTCCTCGGCGGCCGGCTGACCGCAGATCAGGTTTACGAGGCGGCGCGGATCGCGGAAGAGTATGGCGACGGGGTGGTTCGCACCACCAACCAGCAGAATTTCCTCTTTTCGGGCATTCCGGAGGCGAAGGTGGAGGAGGCGGCGCGCCTACTCGAAGGACAGGGTTATCAGGTTCGCGGCCTCTCGCCGCTTCGGCGGGCAGCGGTCTCTTGCACGGGCAACGAGTTCTGCAATTTGGCGCTCACCGAGACCAAGCAGTTGATCGTCGAGATCGTGGAGCACCTGGAGAAGACGGTGGCGCTGGACGAGCTGATCCGGATTAACCTTAACGGCTGTCCCAACTCGTGCGGCCAACACCACATTGGGGATATCGGGCTTCAGGGCTGTCTGGTCAAGCAGGGGCCGGGGCAGACGGTGGAGGGTTACGACATCTCGCTGGGCGGCCGGCTGGGTGAGGGGGCGAAGTTTGTGCGCCCGATCTGGCGAAAGGTGCCGGCGACGAATGTGGCCAAGGCGATCGAGCATCTGTTGAACAACTATGCCGAGCAGAAGGAGCCGGACGAATTTTTTGGCGATTTTGTCGATCGGCACAATAATGAAGAGCTCGCCGCGTTGATGCAGACCAAGTTCGCCGAAGGGGTTCCTGAACCGGTCGGCGCTGCATCCGCGTAGTTCAACAAACCCGTGCCTTACGTCAACTACCACCCCGTTTGCCTGGACCTTAATGGCCGCCGCGTTCTCATCGTGGGCGGGGGCGCCATCGCGTTGGAAAAGCTGGAGTCCTTGCTCCCGCTTTCCGGCGCGGTCATCACGGTGGTCTCTCCCAAGGCAAGGAAGGAGATTCGGGAGTGGCACGCGGAGGGCGCGCTGACCTGGGAGGCGCGGGATTTCCGAGTGGAGGACGTGGAGTCCTACTTCATGGTGATCGCGGCAACCGACGACCCGGCGCTGAATCATCTGGTCTACAAGACGGGGAACGACGCGAACAAGCTCGCGAACTCGGTAGACGACCCGATCAACTGTAATTTCATCATGGCCGCGTTGGTGCGCAATGGGCCGATGCAGGTGGCGGTCTCCTCGGCGGGGGCCAGTCCGGCGCTCGCCCAGCGGGTGCGAAATCGGGTTCGGAGCGAGATCCTCTCCTCTGCGCTCGGTGATCTGTGCGAGTTCCTGGGCGACCGCCGACCGCTGGTGAAGGAGCGGATGGAGCAGGGCTACAAGGCGCGGCAGGCGTTTTGGGAACGAGTCATCGATTCCGAGTTGCCGACCGTGTTGGAGCGAGAGGGCGTCGAGGCGGCAGACCTGGTTTTTAGCCGGATGCTTGACGAGGCGGTCGATGGCTTAGCCGTCACCAAACCGGGCAAGGTGAGCCTTGTGGGCGCAGGCCCCGGCGATCCGGAGCTTTTGACTCTGAAGGCGGCGCGGGCGCTGCAAAAGGCGGACGTCGTGCTGTACGACCGTCTCATCGATCCTCGGACGTTGGAGCATGCGAACCCGAAGGCGAAGCTGATCTACGTCGGCAAGGATCTCGGTAAGTCTCAGAACAAGCGGCAGCGGGGGATCAATCACGCGCTGGCCCAGATCGCCAAATCGGGCCGGAATGTCGTCCGGCTGAAGGGGGGCGACCCATTTGTTTTTGGTCGGGGCGGGGAAGAGGCGGCTTGGCTTAGCGCGGTGGGCGTGGAGGTCGAGGTGGTGCCGGGAATCTCGTCGAGTATTGCCGGACCGGGCGCGGCGGGGATTCCGGTGACTCACCGAGGTGTCTCCACTTCTTTTGGCGTCTTCACGGGTCACGAGGCGGAGGAGCGCGATGCTCTACCTTGGGACGCGGCCGCCCTGATGCCGACCGCCGTCTTTTTGATGGGGGTCGAGCGGCTCCCAACCATCGTCCGTCGCCTGATCGAGTCGGGGCGTTCTCCCGATGCTCCAGTGGCGGTTATTTCGAAGGCGACTTTGCCCGACCAGCAGGTCGTGCGGGGAACGCTGGAGACCATCGTTGAAGTCGCGGCGGGAATCCCTGCGCCTTCCGTCATCGTCGTGGGCGAGGTCGTAAACCTTGCCAATCTTCTCACTATTTCGGCCTCCGAAACAATCCAGAAACCCATGCCCTATGTAATTACCGAACCGTGTATCGGCGTCAAGGACAAGTCCTGCATGACCGTTTGCCCCGTGGACTGCATCTACGAGGGGGAAGAGATGGTGTTCATCAATCCCGACGAGTGCATCGACTGTGGTCTTTGCGAACCCGAGTGCCCGGTCAACGCGATCTTTGTCGACTCGGATGTCCCGCCGAATTGGAAGGATTTTATTCAGAAGAACGCGGACGAAGGACGCCGCTTAGCTAACGCCTGATCATGACCTCCGTCGAAGCCCTTGCCGACCGATTGTCGCTGGCCCGTTTAGGCCACGCGTACCCGCCCGCGTTTCGCGATTGGGCGGATCGCTTCAGCACGTCTGCACTGGGCCTCTTGTTTCCGCACTATGGGGCCAAAGAGCTTCATGGAGCAGCGGCGATCGTCTCGGAGATTGGGCGAGTTAAGACGGAGTTGGAAGAAGGTCTTCGCGCACTTCCGGAGAAACTGTCGATTTCCGAGACTTCGACCTTGTTTATCGAAGGTCTGGAGGAGATATACGAGGCTCTTCAAGAGGACGCTCAGGCGCTGTTCGAGAACGATCCGGCGGCGGACAGCGTCGATGAGATTCTCTTCGCCTATCCCGGGTTTTACGCGACGGCGGTGTATCGGCTGGCTCACTCGCTGCACGAGTTGGGTTCGCCTTTGCTATCCCGGATGTTGAGCGAGAATGCCCATAGCAAGGTTGGGGTGGACATCCATCCTGAGGCGGAGATCGGCCGTTCCTTCTTTATCGACCATGGCACTGGGATCGTCGTCGGTGGAACCTCCATCATTGGCGACCGGGTGAAACTCTATCAGGGTGTTACGCTCGGCGCCCATCAAGTACATAAGCGGTTGGCGGGAACGAAGCGTCACCCAACCATCGAGAGCGATGTCGTGGTGTATGCCCATGCCACTATTCTGGGGGATATCGTCATCGGGCACAAGAGTGTCATTGGGGGTAACACCTGGGTAACGGCTTCCGTGCCACCGCATTCCGTCGTCACCAACCGAACTACTGTCCGCCCGAGCGTCGAGGTGCCGGACTTTGCGATCTGAAAAACCATGAAATATAACTCCGTTCTTGAAACCATCGGCGGTACGCCTCATATCAAAGTCAATCGCCTTTTTGGAGACGCCGAGGTCTGGGTTAAGGCCGAGCGTGCCAATCCGGGCGGCAGCATTAAGGATCGTATCGGCCTTGCGATGATTGAAGATGCCGAGGCCAAGGGCATTCTGGACAGCGACACGGTCATCGTCGAGCCGACCTCAGGCAACACCGGAATCGGACTCGCCCTGGCGGCGGCGGTGAAGGGGTATTCGCTGATTCTCTGCATGCCGGAGTCCATGTCGATCGAGCGTCGCCGCCTGCTCGCCGCGTACGGTGCAAAGCTGGAATTGACGCCGAAAGAGAAGGGCATGAAGGGCGCGATCGAAAAGGCGAAAGAGCTTGCCGACACGCTGCCGAAGGCGTGGATTCCCAGCCAGTTCGATAATCCCGCTAACGTGGACGTCCACAAGCGCACGACGGCACTGGAGATCTTCAACGACTTCCCGGAAGGTCTCGACGTGATCATCACGGGCGTCGGCACGGGCGGCCACATCACGGCGTGCGCGGAGATTCTCAAAGAGAAGTGGCCGAACCTGAAGGTTTATGCTGTCGAGCCGGATAAGTCGCCGGTCATTTCGGGCGGCGGACCCGGCCCGCACCGGCTCCAGGGCTTGGGTGCTGGCTTTATCCCGGGGAATCTCCATACCGATGCGATCGATGGCGTGATTCAGGTGTCGGAAGAAGAGGCGTTCCATTACGCTCGACGTTCTGCGAAGGAAGAGGGTCTGTTGGTTGGGATCTCTTCGGGCGCGGCGTTTGCGGCGGTGGGCCAGAAGCTGAAAGAGCTTCCTGCCGGTACTCGCGTACTCACTTTCTGCTACGATACGGGTGAGCGCTACCTTTCGATCGACGACCTGTTCTAAGCCTTTGACCACGCTTGCCCCTTTGTGCCGAAAGCTCCGACCATCCGCCCTGCGGCTGGTTGGGTTGGATTACCGTGCGGCGGACCTTTCGGTCCGCAGCCGCGCGGCGCTGACCGGTCCTTCGCTCGATCGGTTCCGCGAATCGGTACCCGGGGCGGTTGTGCTTTCGACTTGCAATCGAACGGAGGTTTACGTGGCGGAATTGGATCCGGAAACGGTTATCGATGCGTGGGGCGAAGAGTTTCGGCCTTATCTGACGATCCGCGAAGGAGGCGAGGTGGCGCGCCATCTTTTCCGCGTGGTCGCGGGATTAGAATCCGCGGTTTTGGGCGAAGCGGAGATCGTTTCGCAGGTGCGGGAAGCGCATCGCGTTTCTCGGTCGGGCGCTCCGCTCGATCTGTTATTCCGCCGGGCGCTGGAGGCAGGGAAGCGGGTTCGGACGGAGACGGAGCTTTCTCATCGAACCGTTTCCGTGGGATCGTTGGCGGTTTCCGAGGCCCGGGCGCGCCACGGATCGCTGGCCTCGGCGGAGACTCTTATTTTGGGTGCGGGACAGATCGCGGAGCGAGTGGCGAAGGTTCTCCACGCGAACGGCGCCGGGCGGGTTCGGGTCTTGAACCGGTCGGTTGATCGGGCACGGGCTTTGGCGGAGCCCTATGGTTTTGGTTGGGGCTCCCTAGCGGAGGTGAACGACGTTTTGCTCGGAGCGGATATTGTGTTTGCCGCGATAACGGCGCAGCGGCCTTTGATCACGCGGGTGGGGTTGGAAAAGGCGTTCGCCGCTCGACCCGAGAAGAAGATGACGGTGGTGGATCTTGGGGTGCCTCCGAACGTGGAAGAGGGTTACTTACGTCCGAGTTTGGAGTTGCTGAACTTGGATGCGTTGACGGAGCGGAGCTTGATCAATGGAGAGCGGCGGTTGGCCGCAGTACCCGTCGCGGAAGCGATCATCGAGGAGGAGATCCTTCGATACGACGCCGAAGTCCACCGGCGTCATTCCCGCACGCCTTTGTTGACAAGGGGGGCGTAGGTTGCCCTATCCAGTCTTGAGATTGGGCTCGCGGGGCAGTCGCCTCGCCCTTGCCCAGGTCGAAATCGTCCGCGCGCTTCTGCCCGAGGTCGATATCGATCCGGTAGTCATTCGGACGAGCGGCGACCAGGGGAATCGGGAGGTGCGCGGGGCTTTCGTGAAAGAGCTTCAGCAAGCGGTACTCGATGGCCGGGTCGATGCGGCGTTGCACTGCCTGAAAGATATGCCGACGGACCCGATTCCGGGCCTGTCCATTGCGGCGTATCTGGAGCGGGAAGATCCCCGAGATGTCCTAATCTCTCGCGGACCGGATCTGCCCGATCTTAGGAAAGGCGCGGTGGTGGGGACGGGGAGCGTACGGCGAACGTCGCAGATCGCGGCTTTTCGGAAGGATCTTGAGTACAAGCGGCTTGTAGGCAACGTCGACACTCGCCTAAGGAAGCTTCAGGAAGGTGAATATGACGCCATCGTATTGGCGATCGCGGGGTTAAACCGGCTCGGGGTAATCGCGGATTGGGCTACAGGACCGTATCGCGACCTGACGGTCTGGTCGTTGGACGAGATGATTCCTTGCCCCGGTCAGGCGGTACTCGTGTTCGAGACGCGGACGGAGAATACGGCAACCATCGATCTGCTCGCTCATCTGAATCACCCGGAGACCGAGGTGGCGGTGCGGGCGGAACGGGCCTTTCTTTCCGCCTTTGGCGGCGGCTGTTCGCTACCGATTGGGGCATATGGCCAGGCGGAAGGAGCGCAGCTATCGCTCCGAGGCTGGGTTTCGACGGTGGACGGCGGGAAGTTTCAACGGCCCTTCGCCGTCGGTTTGGCGGAAGACCCGGAAGGGTTGGGGCGGCAGGTGGCCGCGCTCGTGAGGGATGCCGCGATCTTGGAAGTTCTTGAGGCACGGCAGCGCATATGAGTCTTCCATTGGCCGGGTTAAGCATTCTGGTCACGCGACCGGCGGGTCAGGCGGCAGGGTTGAGTGAGCCACTGACCATCCTTGGCGCATCGGTTTTCGTCTTGCCGGCGATCGCGATCGCACCTCCGGCCGATTTCGCTCCGTTTGACGAGGCGCTTCGGAATTTGGCGGCATATGACTGGGTGGTCTTGACCAGCGTCAACGGGGTGGCGGCGGTGCGGTACCGGATGGAGGAGCTAGGCATTTCTCCCGAGCGGTTGAACGAACGCAAGATCGCGGTGATCGGTCCCGCTACGGGCGATGCCGTTCGGTCCGCCTTTCGGGAGCCGGACCTGATGCCGGACGAGTATGTCTCCGAGAGCATCGCTCAAGCACTGGGGGATGTTCGGGAACTCCGCATTTTGCTTGCCCGCGCGGATATTGCGCGTAAGGATTTGGGGACGATCCTTCGGGTGGGAGGAGCATGCGTCGATGAGGTAGCGGCCTACCAAATCGTCGCGCCGAAGGACGAGATCTACTTGCCGGACGACCGGCCGGACATCATTACGCTGACAAGCTCCTCGGCGGTTCATGGCACACGGCAGGCTTTAGCGCAGCGGAATAAGGAGTACTGGATGAACGAATCGCGGCTGGCCTGCATCGGGCCCATTACGGCTGCTACGGTGCGGGAGTTAGGTTACAGGGTGTCATTGGTGGCGAGGGAGTTTACGATTGCGGGGTTGGTGGAGGCGATCGTGAGCGATGCCACCTCGGAACATCTCGCACCTCTGGGGGAGCAGGGCAGGGGTGAGGGGTGAGAGCATCAACACACCCTGAGCCTCTCCCCCCAACCCCCTCTCCAAGACGAGCCACTTGGAGAGGGGGAGCTTCGGAGTCTTTGCTCCAAGGAAGCCATGAATGAATAATCGACTCCGCCGCCTACGACGCACCCCGGCGCTCCGCGCGATATTCGAGGAGACGCGTGTCCGTCCCAGTGACTTGATCTACCCGATCTTTGTGAGCGAGACGGCGACGGAAAGGGAACCGATTCTTTCGATGCCGGGGCAGTCGCGCCTTCCCTTGGGGGATGTGGCGCAGGTGGCGAAGGAGGTCCAGGCTGCGGGCGTGAAGTCGATCCTGATCTTTGGGCTGCCATCGTCGAAGGACGACGTGGCAACCGGCTCTTCGCGGCCCGACGGGATTGTGCAGAACGCGATTCGTGAGGTCAAAGACATTTGCCCTGAGCTTGTGGTCATCACCGACGTTTGCGTCTGCGCCTACACCCCTCATGGCCACTGCGGGGTGCTGAAAGGGCACGAAATCGATAACGATCTTTCCTTGGTTCTGTTGGCAAAACAGGCGGCTTCCCATGCCGAAGCGGGAGCCGATATGGTGGCGCCCAGCGCGATGATGGACCACCAAGTGAAGGCCCTTCGGGAGGCGGTGCCGGATGAGACGGCAATCTTGGCCTACTCGTCGAAGTTCGCTTCGGCGTTCTACGGCCCGTTCCGCGAGGCGGCCGACTCGGCTCCCGCGTTTGGGGACCGGGCGAGTTACCAGCATGATCCTTCCAATCTCCGCCACGCTCATCGCGAGCTTTTGGCGGATGTCGAGGAAGGGGCCGATATTCTGATGGTGAAGCCGGGATTGCCGTATCTCGATATTGTCCGACTGGCGCGCGAAACCTCCGACCTTCCGGTCGCCGCTTACAATGTAAGCGGCGAATATAGCATGGTGAAGGCAGCGGCGGAGCGGGGATGGCTGGACGAGCGGCGTGTGGTCTTGGAGACCATGACGGCCTTCCGGCGGGCCGGGGCGGATCTGATCATCACGTATCACGCTCTGGATGCGGCCCGGTGGATGCAGGAATGACGCGATCAGAGTCTCTGTACGCCGAAGCCTGCGAGCTGATGCCCGGGGGCGTTAATTCTCCGGTGCGTGCTTTTCGCAGCGTTGGCGGGACGCCGATCTATTTCGAAAAGGCCAAGGGCGCAATCCTGACCGACGCGGACGGGAAAGAGTACATCGACTACGTCTCGTCTTGGGGCGCGATTATTCTTGGTCACGCAGACGAGGCAGTCACGGAGGCGGTCGCCGAGGCCGCAGCTAGGGGGACCAGCTTCGGCGCACCGCACGCAGGGGAGATTGCCCTTGCCCGGGAGGTGGCGGGCCGGGTGCGGCTCGAACGGGTCCGCTTTGTGAACTCTGGGACGGAGGCTTCGCTGGCGGTCGTGCGTCTCGCCCGCGCGGCGACGGGCAGGACCAAGCTCATAAAGTTTGAAGGGAACTACCATGGCGCTATCGATTCTCTGCTTGCCAAGGCCGGCTCCGGAATCGCGACCTTTGGCCTGCCAGACAGTGCCGGCGTTCCCATGGAGACGGCGCATGCCACCTTGACCGCGCGCTACAACGATCTTGGGGATGTACGCCGTCTTCTCGAGGCCAACCTGCAGCAGGTCGCCGCGGTCATCTTAGAGCCGGTCGCGGGGAATATGGGCTTGGTTCCGCCGAGCTCCGAATTCCTTACCGGGCTTCGGGAGTTGTGCGACGCCCACGGCGCTCTGCTGATCATCGACGAAGTGATGACCGGTTTCCGGGTGTCCCGTGGAGGCGCAACGGAGCGGTATGGTCTTCGCCCGGATCTAGTCGTGATGGGTAAGGTGATCGGTGGCGGGCTGCCCGTGGGGGCCTACGGCGGCCGTCGAGAGTTGATGGAAATGGTCGCCCCTCTCGGGCCGGTATATCAAGCCGGGACACTTTCCGGCAATCCGTTAGCGATGGCGGCGGGACTCTCCGTGGTAAGCCGGTTGGACAAAGGCGTGTACGCCCGATTGGAAGCCATGGGGCAGCGGCTTCAGGACGGCCTCACGGCCTCCCTTCAACGAGTGGGCACTCAGGGCCACGTTCAGCGTGTTGGCTCGATGCTTTCGGTCTTTTTCACCGAGGTTCCGGTGACCGATTTCGAGGGCGCCAACTTGACGAACAAGGCTCTTTTTGGCCGCCTCTTCCACGCTCTCCTCTCCCGCGGCGTTTATCTTCCGCCCAGCGCGCTCGAAGCTTGGTTTATCACGGCCGCCCATACCGAGGAGATCGTCGACCGTACGGTCCAGGCGTTTGGCGACGCTCTTAACGATGCCGTGGCGATTCGATCTTAGGCGATCAGGCCGCCACGGTGAATCCGTAGCCAACTCCCCTCCGGGTTTCCAGCAGGGAGGCGGCTTGGGGCGGGAGTTTGCGGCGGAGCCGGCAGATGTGGATATCGACGGTCCGGTCGCTGCCGATGAAATCGACCCCCCAGACCAAGGCTAGGAGACGATCGCGGTCGAAGAACTTGCCCCGGTGGCGGCAGAGGAAGTGAAGCAATTCGAACTCCCGATGGGTAAGGGGCATCGTGTCGCCTCGATGCTCCCGCGCTACGAGCGCTTGGACGTCCAGTTCGATATCCGCGAAGCTCATCACGTTCGCGTCCCGGGTTTGGCGGCTACGGCCGAGCATGAGCTTCAGTCGGGCGGCGGCTTCGGTGGGACGGTAGGGGTCGAGAATGAAGTCGTCGACGTAGGTCTGGAGGTCGGGTAGGCGTAGATGGTGGAAGTTGAGGAAAGCGAGGCACGGGACGAATAGTTCCGATCCCCAGGTTTCGCGGAATAGCCAACGGACGTGGCGGATCGGGAGGAAGTCGGCGGCGGTTCGAAGATCGGCCATTAGGACGTCGGCCGGTCGTCCTTCAAACGCACGGCAGATCGCGTCGATGGCGTGCGTATTCTCATCGTCCAGGCTGACATGGGCGATCTTATGTCCTCCCGACTCGATGGTTTCAAGGAGGTCTTTGCTACAGGGGCCAAAAAGGAGTACGCGCGACATGTTGGGAGCGGAAGGCAATTGGGCCCGCTCCCTTGCGAACCCGTGCGAACATTGTACAAAAGGTTTTAAGGATAAGTTAACGTCCCGGTTCATTCCGGCAACGTGAGCATGATAACGCCGTTTTCGTCGATTTCCACGGGATATGTCTTTACTCCGCAACCTTCCGATGCTTCGCCTGTTACAAGATCGAATTTTCGGCCGTGAAAGGGGCAGATCACCGTCGTGCCGCCGGTCAAGCCATCGGCTAGAGGGCCTTCGCGGTGAGGACAGACGGCGCCGATGGCGTAGACGTTCCCGCTTCGCATTCGAAAGATCGCGATCCGCTCCGCTCCGACAGAGAATTCGCGGCCCTCTCCGGGAGGGATATCCGTCACGCGACCGGCGGCCACCCTCATCGCCGTCACGCCTTCACCATGGGTAGAGCGGTCAGGAACTGGTTCTTGGTCGCGGGAGCGCCAGCCTCCAGCCACGGGTCAACATAGCTATCGACCGATTCCTGAATCGCGGCGTCCAGCCGCCCGGCGATCCCTTCCTCGTCTTCAATGACAACCGCGCGGATCTTCGCAATGCCGACCCGCTCGACGAAACCGTAGGTGCGCTCCAGGTACTTCGCGTTCTCCCGGTAGTACTGAATGAACCGGCCGGTGATGAGAAGCACATCCTCGTGGCTATTCACCGTGCAAAGCAGATCGCCCTTTCGGACATGAGCGCCGCCCGCGCCGCCGACGTAGATTTCCCACAGGCCGCCTTCGATCGCGACGACGCCGACATCCTTGATGTACGCTTCGGAACAGTTGCGCGGGCATCCCGCCGTCGCAAGTTTCAGCTTGCCCGGGCTTTCCAGTCCGGCGAAGCGCGTTTCGATGGCGATGCCGAGGCCGGTGCTGTCGCCCAGGCCGAAGCGGCAGAAGTCGGTGCCGACACAGGTCTTGCAGGTGCGGAACGACTTTGCGTAACCGTGACCCGAGGGCATACCGAGGTCTTGCCAGACGCCCGGAAGATCCTCCTTCTTGATGCCCAGCAGATCGATCCGCTGGCCGCCGGTGATCTTGACCATCGGGACGTCGTACTTGTCCGCCACGTCGGCGATCTTGCGCAGTTCGGCCGCGCTGGTCACGCCGCCCGCGATGCGGGGAATGACGGAGAACGTCCGGTCCTTCTGGATGTTCGCGTGAACCCGGTCATTGATAAAGCGGGCATCCCGCTCGTCCTCGTACTCCTTGCCCCATATGGTGCGGAGGAGGGAAGAGAGCCCCATCTTGCTGCCCGGATCTTCGACCCCGTCGGCCAACTGCATGAAGACCGCCGAGACCGACCGGAGCTCCTGCTCCATGATCGCCTCGATCAGCTCTGGTTTGCGGAGCGGGACGCCCGGAACGTAGTAGTGGATCGAAGGGTCTTCGATCATCGAACCGCCGCAGGCGTGTTCGACGAGGGTAGCGACGGAGGACTTGCACGAGCCACAGCCCATACCGGCGCGGGTGGCATCCATGACCATCTTGAGGCTCTTTCGGCCAGACTTCACGCAGGCGTAGATCGCACCCTTGCTCACGCCGTTGCAGTTACAGATCTGGGCGGTGTCTGGAAGGTCCACTGGAGAGGCGGGACCTTTAGTCTCGCCAATATCGAAGAGAGCTTCAGCGCGGTTGTCCGGGAGGGGAGATCCCGAATCGAAGGCTTGAATGAGGCTCGCGGCTTTCGAGGTGTCGCCAAGAAGGATCGCGCCGATGAGTCGGTCATCGCGGATAATTAGCTTGCGGTAAATGCCCCGCTTGGCCTCGCTACAGACCATCACCTCGTCGTCGTCCGTTTCCGGCTTAGTAATGCCCATGGAGGCGAGATCGACGCCCATGACTTTGAGCTTCGTGGCGATCTTGCTGCCTCCGTAGGCGACATCGGTCCGGCCTACGAGGTGGTCGGCGAGAACCTTGCCCTGCTCCCAAAGCGGGGCGACGAGACCATAGACTTTGCCTCGGTGCTGGGCGCATTCACCCACCGCGTAGACGCGGGCGTCGTGAGGGGTGCGCATCTGGTCGTCGACCAGAATGGCGCGCTCGACGTCCAAGCCGCAATCGCGGGCCAGGTCGACGTTGGCCATGATGCCGCACGAGATCACGACCATGTCCACTTCGAGGGTCGTGCCGTCGGAGAATTCGAGGCCCTCAACCCGCTCGTCGCCGAAGACGCGCTGTGTCGACTTGCCGAGGTGGAGGTTGACGCCCAGATCGCCCATCGTCTTCGCGAGGATCTTTGCGCCTGCCTCGTCCACCTGGTTCTCCATCAATGCTTGGGCGAGGTGAACGACATGGACTTCGACCCCGTGAGTCATCAATCCCTTCGCTGCTTCCAGGCCCAGCAGGCCGCCGCCGATAACGGCGGCGCGCTTGGAATCCTGGGCGTAATCGGCGATCCGCTCACAATCTTCAATGGTGCGGAAAACAAAGATGCCGGGCTTGTTCTGGTCGTCGGCGGTTTTGAGGCCTTCCATCCGGGGCACGAACGGACGGCTTCCGGTGGCAAATACCAACCGGTCGTAGGGTTCGGAGAGGCCCGAGGCGCCGAAAACGCGCTGCCGCTCGCGGTCTACGCCAATGACCCGCTCTCCAGCGTGGAGGCGAACGTTGTTCTGGCTATACCAATCGAGCGGGTTAAGAAAGATCTCGGAAGTGCCCTGGCTTCCGTTCAACACGTTCGACAGGAGGATCCGGTTGTAGTTGCCGTACGGCTCATCGCCGAACATCACGATGTCGTAGCGGTCTTGTCCGCCTCGGGCAAGCAGTTCTTCGACCATACGGGCGCCAGCCATGCCGTTGCCGATTACGACCAGTCTTTCGCGTCTATTCATCAGGGTTATCCGGAGCGATTAGAAATGGGACCGAAAAGAATTCGGTCCAACCGATGTGGCCGCCTCGCCAACGGAGCATCTTTGCGCCGGGAGATTGGGCCACACCGCTGGGAGCCGAATCACCGTGATGGGTGAACTATAAGGGAGATATGTTTCGGCAATGTTTCGTCCCTACGTGCCCGACGTAACGAGCGTCTTTTCCTCACTGGTGGCCAGCGGGGAAATTTCCACCACGGCCTGAGCCGGGGCGCGGCCGCCCGCGCCGAGCCAGGTCTTGGTCCATCCGCGAGCCGCGGTGAGCAAGAGCACCAGCGCCACCGCGACGATCGAGCTGAGTACCCAGAAGCCGGAGGAGTAGGTCCGCGTTGCGTCGTGGAGGTGGCCCAACGCGAAGGTGAGATAGTAGCCACCAATTCCGCCGGATGCGCCCACCAGGCCAGTGACGACGCCGATCTCTTTCTTAAATCGCTGGGGGATGAGTTGGAATACCGACCCGTTGCCCATTCCGAGCGCCCCCATGAGGAGGAAGAGGGCCACCGAGGCGGCGGCAAAGTTCCCAATGACCAGTCCTACGGCGGCGGCGGAAAGCCCCGCCACGCCGAAGAGAATGGAGAGCATTCGGATGCCGCCGAAACGATCCGCTAGTGCCCCGCCAATCGGACGCATGAGCGATCCCGCCACGATGAACGGCCAGGTCCATAGTCCGACGGCCGCTTTCGGCGCATCGTACTGATCGACGAAGAACGTGTTGAAGAAGCTGGAGAGCCCAACGAAGCCGCCGAAGGTGACGAAGTACAGGCCGCAGAACGTCCAGACGTCCTTTTGACGGAGAACTTTAACGAAGTCAGACAGTCGCGAGGGTTCGCCCCGACGAGGAGGCTCCTTAGCGAGGAAGATAAAGGTCACGAGCGTGAGGGAGACGGGGATCAGCAGAAGGCCAAACACCCCATGCCAACCCACCGACCGCGCGAGGACGGGGGCGAACAAGGTGGCGAGAACGGTGCCCGAATTGCCTGCTCCGGCGATGCCCATCGCTAACCCTTGCAAGTGAGGTGGATACCAACGCGAGGCGAGAGGGAGCGCCACCGCGAAGGAGGCGCCCGCAACGCCCAGGAAGAAGCCAACGAGGCCGAGAGTGAAGTAGGAGTCCGCGACTTGCCAGCCGATGAGGAGCGGAAGCAGGGTGACGGTCATCGAGGCGATGCCCACCGGCTTCGAGCCGAACCGGTCGGCGAGCAGTCCAAGCAGAATTCGCCAGAAACCGGCGGCCAGCAGGGGAATGCCAATCAGGGTTAGCTTCAAGGATGCGGGATAGCCGTTCGCCACCGGCTGCGGCTTACCGTCCGACGGTTTGAGGGGAACGACGTTCTCGTTGGGATTGCCATGCGCGGTGCCCGCCGCCTCAATTCGAATGAGGTGGCTCTTCGCGTTGACATTCGCGATGGTGGCTGGGTCGGCATTGTCCACCACGAATGCTTCCACCGGCTTGACGCTGGCGCGCGTCGCGGTCGAAGGGTCGCCAGGCTTCACGAGGAGGTTGTAAACGTTCTTCGGTTGGTGTTTAGCTTCGTCCGGCCCCTTCACGACGAGCGTGTACTGGCCGGCCCGCTCGACGCCGGCTAGGCGCGTGACCTGCAGATTGATGCCGGTTAGGGCGGGGTCCGTGGTGAGAAAGGGCGCGAGCGCCCCAAGGATCACCCAGACCATAAACGAGACGTCGAAGTGCAAGAAGGCCGCAAGGAGGGTGGGCGAATGACCACTTTGCTTCAGTGATTTGAGGTTCATAGGGACTCCAAGTGAGCGGGGCTAATTTCCAAACGGGCGGCGCAGACCTTAAATTCGGGCATGCGCGAGGTTGGATCGAGTGCGGGGTTGGTGAGCAGATTCGCCCGTCCCGCACCCGCGAAATGGAAAGGAAGAAAAAGAGTGTCGCGCCGGATATTCCCGCTGATGCGGGCGCGCGCTTGGGCTACTCCACGACGGGTACGCACCGAGACCTCGACGCCTTCCGTGATGCCGAGACGCTGTGCCAGGGACGGATGCAACTCGACGAACGGCTCGCGGGCGGTGGCCATGAGCGAACGCACGCGCCGGGTCTGGGTACCGCTCTGGTACTGCGACATCAACCGGCCGGTGGTGAGATAGAGCGGGTAATCGTCGTCAGGCATTTCGGCGGGACCACGGTGGGTTACCGGGTGGAACCGGGCGCGGCCATCGGCGGTTGGGAAGCCATCGAGGAAAAGCCGCGGGGTGCCGGGGTGATCTTCTCCCGGGCAGGGCCAGAACACCCCGTTTTCCCGTTCGATTCGCTCGTACGTGATCCCGCTGTAGTCCGCGACCCCGCCTGCGCTGGCGAGCCGCAGCTCTGCGAAGACTTCGGTCGGTTCGGCAGGGAACTTCTCCGGGCAGCCGATCCGTCGGGCCAGTTCGTGGAGGACGAACAGGTCGGAGCGAACGCCGGGTGGCGGTTCAACCGCCTTCTGCCGGCGGATCACCCGGCCCTCCAAATTGGTCATCGTGCCCTCTTCCTCCGCCCACTGGGTCGTTGGCAGCACGACGTCGGCCAGGGTTGCGGTTTCGGAAAGGAACATGTCCGCCACGGCGAGGAACTCGAGGGAACGGAACTTGGCCTCGATCGAACCGGCGTTTGGCGACGAGATCACCGGGTTCGACCCGAAGACGAGCAGCGATTTTGTGCTCTCCCCAAGATCGTCCAGCATCTCGAAGGCGGATCGGCCCGGGCCGGGGAGATCGGCGGGGTCGACGCCCCAGATCGCGGCGACGTAGGCGCGGTGCGCCGGGTTATCGATCTTTCGATAGCCGGGAAGCTGGTCGGCCTTCTGCCCATGCTCGCGCCCGCCCTGACCGTTCCCTTGCCCGGTGACGCAGCCGTAGCCGCTGCCCGGACGTCCTACCTGCCCGAGAGCCAGCGTCAGGTTGATGAAGGCGAGCACGTTCTCGACCCCTTGGCTCTGCTGTTCCGGCCCTCGGGCAGTGAGCACCATCGCGGTGGCAGCCTCGCCTAGAAGGTGGGCGGCCTGGCTGAGTTGCCGTACTGGAACTCCGGTGATCCGCTCCGCGCGGTCGGGCCAGTAGGAGGCGACGCTTCGGCGAACGGCATCGAAATCGGAGGTCCGGTCCTCAATGAATTCGAGGTCGATCAGGCCGTCGGCGATAGCGATGTGGAGGAGCGCGTTTGCCAGCGCGGCGTCAGTGCCGGGCGTGAGTTGGAGATGGAGGTGGGCCGCCATCGCCGTCGGCGTACGACGGGGGTCGGCGACGATCAGCTTGCCGCCGGCCTCCCGTTGCGCCTCGAAGTGGCGCATGATCGGGGGCATTGTCTCGGCCAGGTTTCCGCCGACAAGCAGAATCGTCTCGGCGAGGGCGATATCCTCGACGGGGAAGGGAAGCCCTCGGTCAATACCGAACGCCTTGATCCCCGCCGCCGCCGCCGACGACATGCAGAAGCGGCCGTTGTAGTCGATGTTGGCCGTCCGAAGGGCCACCCGAGCGAACTTGCCAAGGGCGTAGGCCTTTTCATTCGTGAGCCCTCCGCCCCCGAAAATCCCCACCGAATCCCGTCCATACGTGCTCTGGCTGCGGGCGATTTCGAAAGCGATCCGATCGAGCGCCTCTTCCCAGGTGCCGGGCCGCAGGTCACCGTCTTTTCGGTCACGGATCAACGGTGTGGTGAGCCGTTCGGGGTGATCCAGTAACTCCGCCGCCGACCAGCCCTTCTGGCAGAGCCCTCCTCGATTCGTTGGAAAGTCTCGCGCCGAGATGGTGGCGCTCGATCCTTCGGGCATGACTTTCATCCCACACTGCAAAGCGCAGTAGGGACAGTGGGTTTCGGTGGGCATAGCGGCTAGCCGCCTTCCCTTATTTCGAGAAGCCCGATGTCGATGACGAGGCTTCCGGTCAAGCCCCTTGGGGCGGCGAGCCGGATTTCAAGTTGGGTGCCCGCGACATGGGGTTCGACGATGGCGAGGCTAACGTGACAGTCGTTTTTCGGCCCGATCGGGAAGTAGCGAAGCGCCTGTCCATCGGCCCAGATATTAACGTAGACGAGATCGTCCGAGAGATTTCCAGCCCGGAAATAGACGATCTCGGAGGTACACCCTTCGGGCACGGTGTAACGAAGATCGTTATGAAGAAGGTGCGGCTCGAAGAAGCCACGTCCGGCGAACGGGTAAGCGCCCTGGAGAAAGACGGGGCGGGCGTTGCCTAGACGGATCAGCGCCTGATGGCGAGACTCTTGAACCGAGAGAAGAAGAGCGGGTGGGGAAGAGACATCGTGCATGACGGGCGACCTGGGGTTGAGGTATCGCGTCGCCATCGACGTCGGATTCGAGCTTCTCCGCACGAATCCGCGTTGTTACGGCAATGTTAGGGGCGTATTGTTTCTCGTTTGTTTCGCCTACCGAATTTCTTTCCGAAGATTCTAAGGTTGCGGTTCTGACGCGTGTTTCTTGATGATGTTGACCAACTTAGGCAGCGCGCCGAACGGGCCTCGATTCCTGCTGGCCCTCGTTCTCGTAAAGCCGGAACCGGCCGACGAGACCTTCTAACGAACTCGCCATGGCCTGAAGCTCCTTCGCGGAGTGATCGACCGATTCCATGACGACGCTCTGGCGCTCTACGTCTTGGGCCACCAGATGAGTCGCCTCAGAAACCTGCCGAGCGATGTTACGAACTTCGTTGGCGTTGGCGGTCGTCTCCTCACCGGCGGTGGACACATTCCGTACGGCGGACGAAAGCTGGGCGGCCTTTTCCGTCATGCCATCGGCGGTGCCCATAACATTAGCCGCTTCCTGACTGACTTGCTGGGTCTGCTGCATCATCCGCTCCAGCGACTCGATAGCGCGGTTGCTGAGGCTGGTCCCGAGTCTGACTTCCCGACCGCTGTTCATCATCGAATCGACCGCGCCGCGGCTGCAGAGCTGTACCTCTTCGATCAGTCCCGCGATCTCCCGAGACGCTTGCTGAGAACGTTCGGCCAACTTTCCGACCTCTCCAGCAACGACGGCGAACCCGCGGCCGTGTTCTCCGGCGCGAGCAGCTTCGATACTTGCGTTCAGGGCAAGAAGATTCGTCTGCTCGGCGATTTCACCGATGGTGGAGACGATCGTTCCGATCTGTTCCGCCTTCTCGCCGAGTTCTTCCATCCGGCTTGACGTAACTTCCACCTCAGATTGAAGACGAGTCATGCTGTCGATGGTCTCACGAACGGCCGAGTCGCTGGCGCTCGCCGTCTGAGCCGCCCGTTCGACGTTCTCGCTCTGACGGAGAAGGCTTTCTTTGACCAAGCGAACCGCGGTCTCCAGTTCGATCATCGTCTCGGCGGCGACCGAAGTTGACCGTGCCTGAGCCTCGCAAACCTGGGCCATACCCTCGCTGGACCGCGCGCTCTCGTCGCAGTCGTTTGAAACGGTCTGAACGGTTTGGGCGATGTTCGCAGAGGTGAGGCGGGATTGCGTGGCCGTGCCCGCAATCGTATTGCTGGTCATGGCGACGGCTTGGGCACCGGTGCGAACCGAGCCGATGATCTCGCGCAGATTGGCTACCATGCGCTCCAGAGAGTGGCCCAAAGCGTCATGCTCCCCGCGAGGATGGACTTCCACCCAGAGATCGCCACCGGCGACCGCCTCGGCCGCTTCGGCGATCGTCCGCAGTGCCTGCGTCATCTCCTGAAGGTCGCCCGTAAGCTGACCGATCTCGTCCCGGGCGGTGCTGTGAAGAGAAAGGTTGAAGTTTCCGGCGGCAATCTCCCGAGCGTTCCCCACGAGATTGGTCATGCTGGATACCGTCGAGCGGTAGAAGCCGAGGAAGAGATAAACGGCGGCCAGCAGCGACAAGGTCACGGCCACGCTGACCGTCGTACGTCGGAGGAGGAATCCATTGAGGCGTATTTCTAAAAGCCGATCAAGCTCCTTCGAGGCAATCAGGTGGTACGAGGCGGAAGACTCCAGCAGCTTGAGGCTATTCTCCTCGACCGCCGCACCCTTGTCGTCGCCCTTGACGAAACCCTTATCGAGAGCGGTATTGAAGTTTGTGGCGGCGGTCTGAAACTCGGTTTGGCCTTTATCTAAAGCGTTCTTGACGATCGGATTCGCAGCGACAGATTGGTCGAAGTCCCCCTTCACCGTGCCAACCGGGCTTGCCGTCTGACCTTGGAGAACGGTGAGTTGCGTCTTTTCGTCGGCGGTGATCTTGTTCCGCTCAGTGACTGCGCCGGCGAGTTCAGCGGCGAGGGAGGCCTTGTTTCCGACCTGCGGAAGCTGAAGAATCACCGAGTCCATCACGTAGTAGGAGTCGAGATCCGGGTCGAGAATGAGCTGAGAGTTGTTGCCAATGGTCGTCACAAGACCAATCGTCGCATCGGCGAGCGCGGTATGAGCATCGGACGACTTGGGCGCGGCCTTCAGCGCGTCCCAGGCATCCTGCACCTTCTTCAGGTCGTCGCCCGTTTTGAGCCCGGCTCCCAATTCCTTTTCCAATGGGGTCAGGGCGGCAATCTCAGCTTCGATCTTCTGCTGAGCCTCCGGCGTGGCTTTGACGCGGCTACTCAAGACATCGAAGAGGAGTGCGTTGGCGGCGGTGTTGTAGGTGACGCCGTCTCGCTCGTTGCGTGCGAAATCGATGCTGATATTGATCTCGCGCAAAAAGAAGAAACTCACCAGCCCAAGAGGGAATAGGAACATCGCCGCGATGAGCGAAAACTTTAGCGAGTACCGAAGGCGGCTCATCAAGAGCACGGCGGGCGCGAGGAAATTTAGCATAGGCAGCTTCGTCAAGTGCCCCGCTCAAGTCAGGCGGCGCTCAACCATAGCTTCGGCGCGGCCTTTTGACTCCCTTAGGTCAATTACCGGCAAAACCACCGTAAGTTCTTAAAATTCCAAGGAGCCGTGCCTATTCAGGAGGGAAGGCATCGGGCGTCCGGGCCCATCGACGGCGACCGCGTTAGGAGCTTGCCCACCGCCCAACCGTGATCGTCGAAGCCATTCTGCAAGTTCTGGTAAGCCGTTTCGATCAGGCTTGCCCACCAGATGGGCACAAGCGCAGCTTTCTCGATGGGCTCTAGCCGGGAGACTTCTTCGTACCCTTGGATAAACTCGTCGTACTTTCCTCGCCAAGCCAGGTTGAAGTCGGCCACCCGATGATCCTGGTGGGAGAGTTCAAAATCGAATAGGCCGGTGAGTTGGCCGTCCTGGAAGAGGAGATTCCAGGTGGCGAAATCACCGTGAACCGAAACGGATGGACGTCGGGCAAGGTCGAGTTGTTCGGCACGGAGTCGGGCACGATCGAGGTGCCATCTCAAAATCTGGATCTCTTTAGGCTTAGAGGCTTCGCTGGCCGCGAGCGTCTCGTCGAGGAGCGGATCCGCCAGGATCTCCTCGGCCCTTCGCCAACCGGGCCGTTGAGCGAGACTTTGCATCGTGGCCGTTGCCGCGTGGAACTCGGCGAGCAGTCGGCCCCGGGCGCGGAGTTCGGCCGGAGTTCGCGGAATTGGCTCGCCAGGAAGGGCCGGGGAGAAGCTCCAAAGTCTTCCTCCAACCTCAACCGGCTCGGTTAGGGGCGCGACGGGCCATCCGAGCGCAGCGACCTGCTGAACGACCCGACGTTCATACTCGATCGATTCATGGGACTGTTCTGCCCAGCGACGAAGGACTAAGCGCTCGGAATTCCTCTCGACGAGCCAGTGGTGGTTGAGGCGCCCACCCAAGTCACGGATGAAACGGACGCCTGGAAACTGAAGTTGCGTTTCGATGAGTTCCGAACTATAGCGCAATAAGGATGAGTCCGGCGTTCGGAAGAGCGAAACGCCGAACTCAGAGAGGTCAGATCTTCGTTTGCGCGCTCGCGCTTGCCGTTGCGCCAATTCCCTTTGCGAGGCAGGGCGAGAGTTGGTTGAGAGTGTAGTCGGCCAGCTTGTAAGAGCCGGGCCGCAGCAACATCGGATCTTTCAACAGGTCCGACGACTGAGCACCCAATCCGGTTTTTCCGCCGTACCAGCAGTTGTTACCGAGTCCCAACCCCGCGGTGGAAGCTAGGTTGGACAAGACCGCCGTTCCCGACTGTTGGAAAACGTTGCCCGAAACGATGTTCCCCAGATGCCCCTTGTCGCTGTCGATCCAGAGGAGAGCACCGCCAGTCGTTTTGTAGATCGTGTTGTTGGTAATCCGGAAGTTCTTCAATCCTCCACCCAATCCATAGCTGCTGTACCAGATGCCGGCAAAGCAGTTGACGATCGTGTTCTTCGACACTTCCGAATTTCTTAGGCCAATGGGGTTCGAGACTCCTTCGACACACATCGATACGCCAGATGCTCCTCGACCGCCTCGGTAGAACTTGGAGTTGCCCGTGTTATAGACGAAGTTGCTCGTCACGTCCACATTGTCGACGTTGTCCAGATAGACGTTCACGCTAAAGTTGTCCCACACCGTGTTTCCCTGGATCAGGCTGTCGGTGGCGGTGCAGAATCCGATTCCTTCCCCGTAGTTCTCGTGAACGGAATTGTTGGAGACCGTGACGTTGCCCCCTTGATAGATCTGGATTGCAGGCTGCCAGTTTTTCGCGTTGAGCTTGGCATTCACCTTCACGCAGCCGGTTACCTCGCTGCCAGAGATCTCGACGTGGTGGGAAGCCCCGACGGTAGTGCCTCCGACAAGGATGCCCGCAGCGTAGGAGCCGGTCGATTTCACGTTCTTCACCGAAACGTAGGTCGATCCCCAAACCGAAATGTTCGAACCCGGTGCGTTCTGAACGGTGACATTCGAGACGTTGACGTATTTCCCGGCGACCTGGAGGCCGTTCTTGCCGGCTGGAGCGGCACTAAAATCGAGGATGGCTCTCTCGCCTGGGTAGGAAAGGACATTGAGCCTTGCCGCGGCGCTGCCGGTCCCTTGAACCGTTTGGGAGGCGGAATATTTGTACGTTCCACCGCGAAGGTAAACCACGTCTCCGGGAACCGTTTTGGAGGTGGCGCGGTAGAGCGAGGCGAACGGCTTCGCCATGGTTCCGGGGTTGGAGTCGCTACCCTTCGGCGCGACGAAGTAGGTAGCCGCCGGGGAAGAAGCAGTCAGGATTCCGATCATCGCGAGGGCGGCAATGGATCGGGGGCTCTTCGACTGATTCTTAGGGGCGGGGGTGGTTTGCTTCATGCTATCTCTCTGCCGCGGCCTGACCGCTGACTATGAGATAGTTTTTCCCGCAAGAAGTGGCCGGGCAACCTTACTGAAGTACTTGGTTTTTAGGGCCGCTGGCCATATCGGAAAACCACCTGTCCCGCCAAAGGCGGAGGGGTGTTTATGCCCAATTCGGAAAGTCAGCGTCCTTCGTTTGGCGCTAGGTGCGAATCAACATGGTACTAAAGCCCCTGTTGACAAGCGAATCCTTAGCTGCAGTGATTGAGAACGTTAACTGGTCTGCTCAAAGCGGTAACGCTTGAATCGGCTGGTAGCCCACATCCCGAGGTTCCAGCACCGCCGGATAGAGCCGCAGATCGGCGAGCGTTCCGTTCAATGGCTGATTGTTGCCAAATCCACCGTCGGTTTCGACGTTACCAATGCCAACCCCCGGAAGGTAGTTCGTATCCAGCGTGGCGAAGGGCCGGATCTCCGTGACCCGAGTAGCAACAAGCCGGCTTCCCATCCATAGGCGAAGCTCGCCGCTTTCGCTACTGAAGGAAGCGGTGATGTGGACCCACTGCTGAAGGGGAATCTCCGTCGCCACGAAAGGGCGCCCATCGGTTTCAGAACCGATTCCGAATTCGATGGTGCCGTCGCCTCTAAGAACGAGGTCGTAGGGGTCGAGACCGGGGCGGTCGTCTCCGCGGAAAAGGAGTTGGGCGCCAGGGCCGTCGTTGACGTAGCTACGCAGGTAGACCCAGGTCGAGACGGTCATCGCCTTCGTGAGCGCCAGAGCGGGGAAGTCTTTCAGCAAGAGACCGCCGTGGGTTCCGTTCAGGTCCAAGCCGAGGCCGAAGGGCGTTCTTACGGTGGCTGCGCCCGGGGTCAGTCTCGCCTCTGCAGGCTTGCCAGCGACCAATAAGCTTCCCTTGGGATTCAGCCACAACACCGGCTCCACTCTCTGGGGCCCACTAAGAGCCGCCGCCAAAACAAACCCGACCACGCTCATGACAAAAGTAAGGACGGGCCGGACGCAAAAAGGTTACTTACAATTTTCCGTGGGATCGCCACTCCCGCGGGCTCACCCCAAAGTGGGTCCGAACAGCTTTATTGAACTGTTGGAGGTCTGAAAATCCCACGGTGGCGGCGACCATTTTGATCGGCAGATTCGACCGCTGGAGAAGCTCCGAAGCGCGCTCCATCCGCCGCCGCCGAACATGGCCGACGATGGATTCCCCATACGCTTCCTGAAAGAGCCGGGTGAGATAACTGGGGGTGACGTTGGCCAAATGCGCCAGATCGGCAACGGCAATCTTCCCGGCCAGACGCTGCTCGATGGCCTCGCTCGCTAAGCGGACCGCGCGGTGGGACGCTCGCTGTCCCCCCTCATAACCATCCGATAGAGTGACCGCCTTCCAAAGAGCGTGCCAGACCCTAACCGAGGCGAGCGAAGGCTCTTGCGAGAACTGTCCGATCGCTTCAAAGAGATCGTCGTAGAGCGAATCGTATCCTTCCCCGGTATCGACCAAAGCCGAAATCGGGCGAGTAGGCCCGGCGGGAAGCTGAAAGTGGGCAAACAGGTGGACGGAGAGGCCGTAGTAGCGCGTCTCCATCAGCGTTCCGGGCGGAGTCACGCCCAACATGCCGGGGCGGATCGCCACCTCTCGTCCGTCCAGACGAAGGGTGGCGTTATAGCTGTAGAGATGGAGACTCCAGAGATCCGGAAGTCGGTACCGATCACTCGGTACGAAGCCGTGGGCATGGCGAGCCATCGAAACCACCCGGGGTGGCTGGTCGAGCGGGATCTGCCATGTCGGCGGCGTCATGCCTCCCTACGATAACCCACGCGGCCGGCCTAGAGTCCCGGAGTCACTAAAAATCACCACTAATTGTCGATGGCGACTAGGTCTAGTTCCTACGAGTGGCCCGGTGCGGTTCCCACCGAGAACTGGCCTTTGATCCGTTCCATTTGCGCCTTCTGCTCGGCGCTCGGGGGCTTTGGGGCAAGCTCCGCCGCGGCTTTCGCCTCGTCCCCGGAGGACGAGGCGCAGCCCGCGAGAACAACTCCGAAGAGCAGGAGGAATCTTATTGGATCACCGCCTTCGTGAAGTAGGTGTAGAGGTTGTAGCCGGTGCCCGTCTCCACCTTCTTGTTCAGGATCTGGGTGATGCGCGAGAACTTAGAGTGGCCGTCCAGGAACGCCGCATTGAGGCCCGCGTTGTGCCGGGCGATCAGGGCGCCTTGGAAGGTACCGACAGTGACCGGAACGACTCCGGCTTGGGCCGAGAGGTTGTCGAAGATACCGGCCCATGGGTTAAGGGTGGCCTGGTAGTGGAACTTCGCCTCGTCCGGGGTGTAGGGGTCTCCCGCCTTTGCCGTCCAGACGCCACCGTCCAGGCAGTAAACGCCGCCGGCGAGGTTTTCGATACCCGTTGAGCTTGATGAGTTGCCCACTTGGAAAATTGAAAGGCGAGAGTCCCACCAGTAAAAGTTGTTCAGGATGTAGGACTGCTTTGTTTTAAGCGAACTTGACGAGGTGAAGAGGGTTGCTTTGTCGGCGGCAGGGCAGATGCCGATCTCCTTGTTCTTGGAGTACGGTTGGAGCAACTCAAACCAGGTGAACTGACCATCGGGCACGGAGTTGTCCTGGACGTTACTGGCCACGACCATGTCGTCCGCGTCCTGCTCGTACATCATGAGGGCGAGCCCGATCTGCTTGGTGTTGGAAAGACAGGCCGATCCCTTCGCGGCGGCTTTGGCTTGGGCGAAAACGGGGAAAAGGATAGCGGCGAGGATCGCGATGATGGCGATCACGACGAGAAGTTCGATGAGGGTGAATGCTCGGCGATACATAAGTTCTCCTTGCGACGAGGACGACGATTCCCGAAGGCTGTCGTACTTTAACGAGTCCACTGTACAAAGGAGTGGGCGCACCGAATAGGCCCTGTCCGAAGCGCCACCATCGATTCACGATTCTTAACCACCGAAACTCAAAATCTGACGAACGATTTGGCGGGATGCGCGTTGGGTCACGGAACTTTAGAGGTGGATATGAGGCAATCGATTGCGTGTAAGATCCTCCTTCGATGCCGCTCGCGACGCTCGCCCTCCTCGCCCTGTTTCCTCAGTCGGTCTTGCCGTATAAGAACCCCAAGCTTCCAATCGAGGCACGCGTGGAGGATCTGCTGAAGCGCATGACCCTGCAGGAGAAGTTGGACCAGCTCCGCTGCGACCGAACTCTTTGGGAGGAGAAGGTAGGAACCACGGGCTACGGGCAGACGCTGGACATCCTTCGTCCGTTGGAAAGCCTGGCCGCCGCCAAGCGAGCCAATGAGGTGCAACGCATGGCACAGAAGAACCGCCTCGGCATCCCAATCGTCATTCACGACGAGGCGCTCCATGGTCTGATTGGCGACGGCACGACAAGCTTTCCGCAGTCGATCGCCATGGGTGCCACCTGGAACCCCGAGTTGACGGGCCGGGTTGCCGCCGCTATTGCGGAGGAGTCGCGGGCGAGGGGCGTCCGTCACGTTCTCGCCCCGGTCATCAATGTCATTCGCGACGCGCGATGGGGCCGGGTCGAGGAGACCTACGGCGAAGACCCGTATCTCACTTCCCGCATGGGCGTGGCGTATGTCTCGGCCTTCGAGTCACGTGGCGTCGCCACCAACCCAAAGCACTATGTGGTGAACGCGGGAGACGGAGGGCACGATAGCTACTCGGTCGACATCTCTGAACGGCTTCTCCGCGAGATCTACTTGCCTCCCTTTGAGGCGGTGGTCAAGGAGGCAGGGGCAAGCACCCTCATGTCCTCGTACAATTCGTTGAACGGCCGGGCGATGTCCGCGAACCATTGGCTGCTGACGGACATTCTTCGCGGCGAATGGGGCTTCAAAGGTTGGGTCGCGTCCGACTATGGTGCCACGGAGGGCATTCTCTACAGCCACCACAACACCGCCAATGAAAAGGAGACGGCCGCGGCCGCGCTCAACGCGGGCATGGATTCGGAGTGGCCGAGCGTCCGCATCTGGGGCAAAGGCCTCGACGACGCGGTGAAGGAGGGGCTGATTACGCGGAAGACGATCGACGAATCGGTGCGCCGCGTGCTGCGAGTCAAGTTCAAAACCGGCATGTTCGAGGACCCTTGGGCCAACCCAGACCATGTCTTGGAAATCGTTCAGTCTCCCGCCCACCGCGCGGTCGCCCTTGACGCCGCGCGGGAATCGATGACGCTGTTGAAGAACGACAACGGAACGCTACCTCTCAAAAAGAATCTTCGTTCCATCGCGGTCATCGGGCCTACGGCGAAGGACGGAATCCCGTTGGGCGGCTACAGTGGCTCGAACATCCCAATGATCTCCGTGCTCGACGGTATCAAAGCCAAGGTGGGGCCGAACACCAAGGTTGAGTGGGCGCAGGGCGCCAGCATCGACGGAGAGCGTCAGTATCCGCCGATTCAAGGCTCCGTTTTTCGTGGCTTGAAGGGTGAATACTTTGACAATCAGGACCTGAAGGGAACGCCGAAGTTGGTCCGAAACGACCTCCAACTCGCCTTTGATTGGGTCAGCGGATCGCCCGACCCGTCGATCCCCTTCGACCATTTTTCCGCCCGCTGGACCGGCCAGATCGTCCCGGAGAAATCGGGCGATTACACCCTTTCGCTCCGCGCGGACGACGGAGTACGGCTCTGGATCGACGGGAAGATGGTGATCGATGACTGGGGCACCCATGCTGCGAAATCGACGGAGGCGAAGCTGCATGTCGAAGCCGGGGTGCCCTTGGATATCCGCCTGGAATATTTCGAGCAGGACGGCGCTGCGAGCATGAGTCTGGGGTGGGGTTTGACCTCAGAAGTCAGTCCTGGAATCGACCAGGCGGTAGAGCTGGCCAAGCGGTCCGACGTAGCCGTTGTGGTCGTTGGCATTGTTGAAGGTGAAGGCCAAGACCGAGCCCTTTTGAACCTTCCCGGAACGCAGGAAGAAGAGATTCGCCGAATCGCCGCAACCGGCACCCCGGTTGTCGTCGTGCTGTTCGCCGGCTCTCCGGTGACCATGGACGGTTGGCTCGAAAAGGTGCCCGCGCTCTTGGACGCCTGGTATCCCGGTCAAGAAGGCGGCACGGCGGTTGCCGAGGCGCTGTTTGGCGATATCAATCCGGGCGGAAAGCTGCCGATGACATTCCCCAAGAACGTCGCTCAGTGCCCCATCTTCTACAACATCGCGCCATCGGGACGCGGCTACGACTACGTGAACCTCACCGGCCGCCCCCTCTTCCCATTCGGCTATGGACTGAGCTACACCAGCTTCGCGTATTCCAACTTACAGATCACTCCGAAAGTCGGCAAGACGGAATCGGTAACGGTCACATTCGATCTACAAAACACCGGATCGGTTGCGGGCGACGAGGTGGCGCAGCTCTACCTCCACCAAACCGTCTCCAGCATCGTCCGCCCAATGAAGGCGTTGAAGGGCTTCTCCCGCGTCCATCTCGCCCCCGGCGAGAAGAAAACCGTGACGATGGTGCTTAAGCCGGAAGCGATGACGATCTGGAACGAGAAGATGAAGCAGGTCATCGAACCCGGCCACTTCGATGTCATGGTTGGCAGTTCGTCGGAGGACATCCGTCTCCGGGGAGGATTCGAGGAGAAGTAAGTGAGGGACTCGAGTGCGGTCGCGGTCGCCCGCACTCGATAACCGTTGAAGTGTTATTAACCGCTGCTTAAACCGAAGGCGTCAGCATCGTGTTGCCAGCCCAACCACGGGCGCAAGGCTCCCACATGAAAACCCGCGCCTTTACGCTCATCGAGCTGCTTGTCGTCATCGCGATCATCGCGATTCTTGCCGCCATTCTTTTCCCGGTTTTCGCTCAGGCAAAGACGGCCGCAAAGAAATCGGTCTCCGTCTCCAACCAAAAGCAGATGGGTCTCGCTCAGTTCCTGTACATGGGTGATTCGGACGACACTTTTGTCTCTTCTTGGGCCAAAGGCTTCCCCGGTGATTCTGGATTCTGGGTGCAACCGTACATGAAGAATACGGGCATCCTATTCGATCCGAACAAGACCGTCTCGACCGGCTCCGTCGCCACCGTCTGCCAGGATGACCCGGTCATGGGCCAGTTCGATATGTCGATGGGCGGCCGTGACAACCCGACTCGGGAAGCCAACGTTTGGGGCTACGGCATCAACAAGGGTGCAAGCTGGATGGACGGAACCGGCGTTCAGAATCAGTCGATCACCCCGCCGAACAAGGGCCAGATCGTCACGGGCACAATCGGCGGAAAGACTGTCGACATCACCGTCTGGACCACCCACGTCGGCCGCAGTGTGACCTCCGTCGTCAGCCCCGCCGAGACGTTCTTCTTCGCCAACTCGGGTGACCTTCCCCGAATGAGCATGGAACTCCTCGCCATGACCCCGATCAGCGGTCCAAACGCGCCAAGTTCGCCTTGCTTCAACGCCGCTCACGCCGGTCTTCCGTATGCGGGTGGCTACACCTACCTGTTCTGCGACGGCCACGTAAAGTGGGAAACCTACGTCAAGACCCCGACCAAGGCCGGCAGCCCGGGCGGCGGCTTGCCGATGGTCTCGAAGAATCCGTGCCGCTACGATGCGGATCACAACCCGAGCGACAACTATCAGGGTTGCCAGAACGGCTGGAACTAACACACACCTGGTTCGGACATCCCTGCTACGCGTGGGGATGTCTCCCATAGAATTAAGGACAGAATGGAGACATGCAAGAAACCTCACTGAGTCGTCGCCGCCTGATGCAGTCCGGTGCGGTCATCGGGCTGGCCGGGGTAACCGGCATGCGGCCCTGGGAGGCCCTCGCCCAAACCGCCCAGGCAACCCCCGCCCTTACCCAAGCGGAACGGGACGCGATCGACGCCGCCCTCGGCAAGAAAGGCGCCTACAACGAGTCGCAAGCCACGCACGTGATCGGCCTTCCGCGAAACGATCTGTCGGTCACGGTGAAAGGCGAACCCACCCCTATCCCACTCGGTTTTGGCGGTTGGGCGGCTTTCAAGCGGACCCTCGACGGGAAAACCGCGGTGTTCATGAGCGACAACGTGCTCCTGGAAGAAGAGGTCAACCCGCTGATCGATGCCGTGCTGGCCGCGGGTTTGCAGATTGGGGCGATCCACAACCATTTCCTTTACGAGAGCCCGCGCATCGTCTACATGCACGTTCACGGCATGGGCGACCCTGCCGAGTTGGCGAAGAGCTACGCCGCTGCGCTCGCCAACTCCAAGATCCTCCCTAAGAATCAGCCTTCACCCACACCTCCGCCCAAGACCGCCAAGGAGATCTTCGACACTGCGGCTCTCGACGCGATTGTGGGCAAGACCGGAGTGGTGAACGGGCCGGCTTTTAAATACACCGTCGGGCGAAGCGATCTGAAGATCACGGAGATGGGCGCCGAAATGACCGCTGCGATTGGCCTCAATACCTGGTGTACGTTCGTGGGCACTCCGGAAAGTGCAGTCGTTGCGGGGGACGTGGCGATGCTCGCACACGAAGTGAATCCTACGATCCGGCTTCTTCGGCAGGCTGGCATTGAGGTCTGTGCACTTCACAGCCACATGCTGACCGAGAACCCACGGATCCTCTTTATGCATTACCTCGGGGGAGGCCGCGCGGAGGAACTGGCGAAGATCTTCCGGACCGTTCTCGACGGGCTAGGGAAGCCCGCAGGATCGGCGGCGCACCCGAATTAGGAATTGCCGACCTTGGTTCTTCGCTTGTTCGGATAGAATCCCTAAAAGAGATGAGCCAGCCGCCCGATGCCACTCGCGAATTTGCGGGTTCCGTTGCGTCGGACCCTTTGGGCACGCCGTTGGCCCGTGCCGTCTTCGAAGCTACGGCGGAAGGACTGTTGTTGCTCGCCCCCGAAGGGGTGGTGGTAGCCATGAACGCGGCCTTTGGGACCCTCTACGGAATCGACCCCGGGGGTGCCATTGGCCATCACTACACTGCCTTTACGAAGAATATCGAAGTCAGAAGGCTCGACACCGCCATCGAGGAAGAGTCCTGGGTGACCCTGCGGGCGCTTCGTGGAGAGTGCGTGGAAGGCATTGTCCAGACAGTGAGGAACTGTGAAACGGGTCGCGAGTTCACCGCGCGTTGCGCGGCCTCCCCCCACTTCGAAAACGACAACTTTGTCTTGACCACCATCACCGTTGAGGATGTGACGGAGTGGATGCTGTCCCGGCAACGGCTTGAGGCCGCTCTTTCTGCCGCCGAGGTTGGTGTCTGGTGGATCGATCTTGTGAACGGTAAGGTGTGGGGCGATAAGAACTTTGCCCGCATTTATGGCTTGACCGACGAGGAGATCGACGGAGGGTCCCTTTCCCGGGCCTACGACCTCATTCATCCCGATGACCGGGAATCGGTGACGGAAGCCTTGCGCGTGGCGGCGCTCTCAGGGGAGGCCCACGAGATAGAGTTTCGGGTGGTGGGTCGGGATGGATGCGCCCGATGGCTCCTTTCCCGCGGAAGATCCGAAAAAGATAAAGACGGCATTCCGATCCGTCGAATGGGTTCCGCCGTCGACATCACGCGGCAGAAGGAGGCCGAAGAATCCCTTCGCCGGACCGGCGAGATCTTTGAACACCTCGTTCGAAACTCGCCTTTGGGTATCTACGCGGTCGACGCCGACTTCCGGCTTTCCCTGGTGAGTCAAGGGGCTCAAAAAGTGTTTGAGAATGTGCGGCCGCTCATCGGCCGCGACTTCGAGGAGGTGATGCGAACGGTTTGGGACGAGCCGTTTGCCAGTGAAGCGATTCGGCACTTTAGCCACACACTAACCACCGGTGAGCCCTATCACGCGGCAAGTACGGTAGAGCGAAGAATTGACCTTGGAGAGGTGGAATCCTACGATTGGAAGATTGAGCGGGTGAACCTTCCCGACGGCCGTCCGGGCGTCGTTTGCCACTTCTACGATCTTTCGGAGCATCAGCGCCATGAGGCCGACCTGGAGCGCCGCGTCCGAGAACGCACAGAGGATCTGACCCGGGCGAACGATGAGTTGAACTCGTTCGCCTCCAGCGTGGCCCACGACCTTCGGGCGCCCCTTAGAACGATCGCTCTCACCAGCCAGATGCTCCGAGAGGGGGACGAAGGACGCTTCAGCCCCGAGGAGCGGGAACTCCTTGAACGGCAAACCCGGGGTGCCAAGCGGCTGGGCGGCATCATCGACGACCTGCTAAAGTTTGCCCGTTTAGCGAACGCCGATTTCCACAGCATCCCGTTCGACTTTTCACGGACGGCCCGCGCCGCGGCTGTCGAAGTGACGAGTCGCGGATGGGCGAAGCCCCCTTCCGTCGAAGTTCAGGCCGGCCTCCGGGCGCAGGGCGACCCCAATCTCATCGGCTACGCCCTGACAAACCTGCTCGACAACGCGATGAAGTTCTCGCCCGAGGGCGGCCAAGTTGTGGTCGGCAAGCACGACGGAGCCTTCTACGTCCGCGACGAAGGAGTGGGGTTTGACATGGCCTATGCGGGGAAGCTTTTCCTCGCGTTCGAGCGTCTAGTGGATCAAAAGACGTTTGAGGGAACCGGTCTTGGTCTCGCCAACGTCCGGCGAATCGTCGAACGGCACGGCGGTAAGGTCTGGGCGCAATCTGAACCCGGAAAGGGTTCTACCTTCTGGTTCACGTTAAGCTAATTTGGCCTGAGAAGCTTCTTTGAGACAGATCGGCCCCGGGAGGCGTACTAAGGTTGGACCCGCTTCCCGAACACGATCCTGGAAACTTCTGTTTTGTCCGGCTCGGTCCCGGACGAATACGTGAATACCGAAACCCAGACGGGGGAGCACAGCGTGCCCTTCACTCGCTTCTTTGCCGCCATCGGTGCCCAACTCGCGGCGGCCATCGGGCTTTTTGCCCTCATCGCGCATCGTGCTTTCCTAGATGAGGTGGCACTCCCTGGGGAGATCTTCTTCTGGACGGTGCTGATCGGTCTGCCCTTAAGCCTGTTCGAGTACCTCTATCATCGCTATCTCCTTCACTCGGCGGTGCTGCCGTTCCTCTCGGCAATGCACCGGGCCCACACCACCCACCATGGCCTCACCTCCGTCAAAGCGCCTGTGAACCCGCGGGAACCTGCGCAGCTCGTGGAAGTCAGAAGCGAATTCCCCGTGGAAGAGCCTCACCAGGAGGAGTCGATGATGTTCCCCTTGTGGTCGCTGCCCATCTTCCTCTTCGTCTTCCTAATTCTCTACGCTTTGCCGCTGAAGCTCCTTTTCCCGGGCCAACCGATCGTCCTCGCCACCTTGCTTTCGGTGACGAGCTACTACATCGCCTACGAGGTCTGGCATGCCGTGCTCCATCTGCCTTTCGACCAGTTCTGGCGGCCTCGGCTGGAGAGCCGCTGGACGGGCTGGACCTTCCGGCAGATGTACGGCTTCCACCTCACCCACCACTGGCGCCCAGGCGCGAACCAAGCCATCGTCGGCTTCTGGGGTCTAGCTATTTGGGACCACGCGTTCCGTACGCATCGCCGCCCCGAACGGCTCCCTTTGCAGGGGGCGGAAGTGTCCTTTCACGACGCGAAACTTCCGAATCCTCTTTGGCCAATTGCCGCTTTGGATCGTCGACAATCGAGTCTCTACCGGGCCTCCAGGGCGTTGGAGAGGTATTTGGCGAAAGTCTTTCTGCGGCGCGACGAATCGTGACTTTGGGGTTCCGGGAGACGGTTTCCGACTTATAATCCGTTATCGTGCTTGAGCTCGTTCTTCAGACCCTCATCCCGACTCAGCAGCCCACCACGATCGACGTTGTGGAGTATTCGCAGGTCATCTTCGAAGCCAGCCCCCACGTCCGCATCGATCCGATCAAGTACGGCTACGAACTCGCCGCCATCCTGAGCCGGACGATCTCTAACCACGGCGTGGGCTTTGGTAAGGCTGAGCCCATGCTTCCGCCGGATTTTTTGGGCTATCGTCTTCGTCATGCCGAAGTACGCGTGCATCATCGGACACCGTACGCACCGCTTTGACGGCCTGCGGGCGGTGCTGGCCTGCGCCTCGCCTCGCCGATCGGGCGATGAACTGGCCGGCATCGCCGCCGAGTCCGACGAACAGCGCGTCGCCGCCCGCATGGTCCTTGCCGACCTACCGCTGACCAGCTTCCTCGAAGAGCCCGTCGTCCCCTACGAAACCGACGAAGTCACCCGCCTGATTTTCGACACCCACGATCGCACCGCCTTCGCCCCCGTCGCCTCCCTCACCGTGGGTCATTTTCGCGAATGGCTACTCCGCGCCGACGGCCCGACGCTCCGCGCCGTATCGGCCGGCCTCACCCCAGAGATGGTCGCGGGCGTCTCGAAGCTGATGCGGAACGCCGACCTCATCACTGTCGCGGCCAAGATCGAAGTCGTCACCGCCTTCCGCAACACCCAAGGCCTTCCCGGCCGCCTCGGTACGCGTCTCCAGCCGAACCACCCTACCGACAGCCTCCCGGGCATCACCGCTGCCACCCTTGACGGTCTCCTCTACGGCATGGGCGACGCCGTCATTGGCGTCAACCCGGCGAGCGACAATGTCTCCTCCTGCGTGGAGATCCTGGAGCGGCTCGACGCCCTGCGAAATCACCTCGACATTCCCACCCAAACCTGCGTCCTCGCCCACCTCACCACCACCCTCGCCGCCATCGAAGCTGGCGCGCCTGTCGACCTCGTCTTCCAATCCGTGGCCGGAACCGAGGCCGCCAACCGGGGCTTCGGCATCGACCTCGCCCTTCTCAAAGAGGGAAGCGAGGCCACCCTCTCGCTGAATCGCGGGACCGTCGGCTCGAACGTGATGTATTTCGAAACCGGGCAGGGAAGTGCCCTCTCCGCCAACGCCCACCACGGCGTTGACCAGCAGACTCTCGAAGCCCGCGCCTACGGCGTCTGCCGTACCTTCTCGCCACTGCTCGTCAACACCGTCGTCGGTTTCATCGGCCCGGAGTACCTCTACGACGCCAAACAGATCATCCGCGCCGGCCTCGAAGACCACTTCTGCGGCAAACTCCTCGGCCTCCCGATGGGTGTTGACGTCTGTTACACGAACCACGCCGAGGCGGACCAGGACGACATGGACACCCTCATGATCCTCCTTGGCGCGGCCGGCGTGAATTTTCTCATCGCCGTCCCCGGGGCGGACGACGTGATGCTCAACTACCAAAGCCTCTCCCACCACGACGCCATGGCCCTCCGCCACCTCCTGGCCCGCCGTCCCGCCCCCGAGTTCGAGGCCTGGTTGGAAAGGGTCGGTCTCATGTCCGATGGTCGCATGCCCGAGCTCCCCGAAGGGCTCAAGATTCTGGAGGCCCGTGGATCCCTGGTCTAGGCTCCGAGAAACCACGCAAGCCCGCATCGGCCTCGGCCGAGTCGGCGATGGCCTGCCCACCGCCGAACTCCTGCGCCTCCAACTCGGCCACGCCCAAGCCCGGGACGCCGTCCACGGCGTCCCCGATTTCACCACCCTCGCCCGCGAGTTCCCGTCGCAGCAAGTCAAAAGCGCCGCCCGCGACCGCGCCGAATACCTTCTCCGCCCGGATCTCGGCCGTCGCCTCGGCCCGAACGATCTCGAAAAAGGCGACTGGGATCTCGCCATCGTCGTGGCCGACGGCCTTTCCGCCACCGCCGTAGACGATCACGCCGCCCTCCTCCTGCGGGCCATCTTCGACCGCCTAACGGACTGGACGATCGCCCCCATCGTCCTTGCCCAGAACGCCCGCGTCGCCCTCGGAGACGAAGTAGGCGCCGCCCTCGGCGCCCGGATGGTCGCCGTTCTGATCGGCGAGCGCCCGGGACTCACTGTCGCTAACAGCCTCGGCGCGTACATTACCTACAACCCCGCCCCAGGCCGAAACGACTCCGAGCGGAACTGCGTCTCCAACATCCACGCCCATGGTCTGGGCTACGACGAGGCCGCCCGAAAGATCGTTTGGCTCCTGAAGGAGGGCCGAAGCCGTGGTCTCACCGGGGTGATGTTAAAAGAAGCCGCAGGCTTAACCCTCCCGCACGAGCAAACCGCGTTATAATGCCGTCGCTTGAAAGACCTCGACCCGATCCAAAAAGTGGCATCGGGAGAAGCTCCTGTCGATGACGACCGGCAGTTGCTCCACTCCATGGGCTATACGCAGGAGCTGTTGCGCGGCATGCGCACGTTCCAGAACTTCGCCATCTCCTTCTCCATCATTTGTATCCTGGCCGGCGGTATCAACTCGTTCCACCAAGGCCTCAGCAGCGTTGGCGGTGCGTCCATTGGCATTGGTTGGCCCCTCGCCTGCGGCGTCTCGCTCCTGTTCGCCCTGGCCATGGGCCAGATCGGCTCCGCCTATCCCACCGCCGGCGGCCTCTACCACTGGGGCTCCATCCTCGGCGGCCGCGCCCTCGGCTGGGTCACCGCCTGGTGCAACCTGCTCGGCCTTCTCGCGGTGCTCGCCGCCATCAACGTCGGCACGTATCTCTTCCTCGTCGGCTCGGTCCTGCCCGCCTTCGGTGTCGATACCGCTGCCCTCACCCCGAAAGACCCTACGGCGCACAGTGTCCTGATCCAAACCCTCGTCGTCCTCGCCATCACCGGGTCTCAAGGTCTCTTCAACCACCTGGGCATCCGGCTGACCACCCGTCTGACCGACTTCTCCGGCTACCTCATCTTTTTCACCGCGATCGTCCTCACCGTCGCCCTCCTCGCCTACGCCCCGACCCGCGACCTCTCCCGCCTCTGGACCTTCCACAACTACAGCGGCGACCCGGGCGGCGGGGTTTGGCCTCAAACCGGGAGCATGGGCTACCTCTTCCTCCTCGGTCTGCTTCTCCCCGCCTACACCATCACCGGCTTCGACGCCTCCGCCCACACCGCCGAAGAGACCATCGATGCCGCCCGAAACGTGCCCAAGGGCATGGTCCAGTCCGTCCTTTGGTCGGGAGTGTTCGGATTCGTAATGCTGGCCTCCCTCGTCTTGGCCGCTCCCACGGTGGAAGGCGCGGCAGCGAAAGGAGCCGGAGCCTTCGGCTGGATCCTCGAACAGACCCTCCCCCACGGCCTCCGCCTCACCTTACTGGTCCTCATCGCAGTGGCCCAATTTCTTTGTGGCCTTGCGACGGTGACCTCCACCAGCCGCATGACCTTTGCCTTCGCCCGAGACGGCGGCCTGCCCGCTTCGGATACCTTGCGCAAGATCAGTGCCCGGTTCAAAACGCCGGTTCCCGCCATCTGGACGGTGGTCCTTCTTTCGGTGGCTTTCACCATCTACACTCCGGTCTACACGACGCTCGCTTCGATCTGCACAACCCTGCTTTACGTCAGTTACGTCCTCCCGATCGCCGCCGGACTGGTGGTCTATCGGAAGAAGTGGAACCGAATGGGCCCCTTCAACCTCGGCCTTTGGTTCCGCCCATTGGCTCTCGTCTGTGCGACGGCCACGCTGGTCCTGATCTTCATCGGCATCCAACCGCCGAACGACGCGGCGGTCAAGGTTCTGTTAGTCGTCGCGGCACTGGCCGCCGTCTTCTGGTTCGGGCTGGAGCGGCGGAGGTTCAAAGGTCCGCCGATCTCGTAGGCTAGAATCCGCTTCGTGTGGAAGCAACTTCGATGGGTCCTTCTCGCGCTCCTAAGCGGAGCCCTCGTAGGATTCATCGTGGGCTATCTGCTGGGCTACGAGGAAGGGCTCATGGACGGAAACCGTGAGGGTTTTCTGGCAGGTTACGACTACTCCCTTAGCCCCGAGCCCGATTCCGGTAAGCCGAAGGACTTACTCCAAACCGGGCCCGAAACCGCCGCGAGAACAGGTTCGCGTCCGCGTATCCCACCGCATAGCCCACCTCCCCGCAGTTCATCTCCGAATTCCGGAGCAGGGAAGCCGCCCGCTCCGCCCTCAGAATAGCTAAGTAAGCCATCGGCCCAACTCCCACTTGCGCCTTGAATAACCGCGAAAGGTAGGCCTTATCCAAACCCACCGCCTGCGCCAAAACGTCCGCCGTCCACGGCCGGCTCGGCTGCTCCTCAAACTCCCGCACCGCCCGCTCCACCGCCGGATGCAGCGACGTGCGCTCCGGCACCGTCGCCGCGAACTGGTCCAGCGCCCAGATCACCAACCCAAGATCGCCCGAAGTATTTCGCGCGACCCGTTCTAAAACGTCCAATGCCTCCGCCGTCCGGTCGGAAACGCGCGTCAACTGCAACCCTTCCCGCGACCGCAACATCGCTCGAACCCGTTCGTCCAACAGATGCCGCCACTCGTCCCGCGCCATCGAGACCGGGAAGCAGAAGTTCAAAACATCCAGATCCTGACACCGCAGATACGCATGCCAACTGCCCGGCCGAAGCAGCACCGCGCTACCCTTGTGAATCGGAGTCTCTCCATCGCTGCACCGGTGGATCGCCTCGCCTCCAAGCACCACCGCCATCTCCATAAAGTCGTGGTCGTGCGCGGAATGATCGCCGTTCAAACGGTGCCGCGCGACGATCGCCCGGTCGATCTGGTCGAAAGACTCCGACCATCGAAGCGTAGAAAGGGCGGATGTCATTATTCGCCTAGAATTTTGACCGATTCGGCCTAAAAGATCGCCGCATCGAACTACTATTATCTAGGAACAAAGCCGTTCATGAAGCCATCGACGCCCATTCTCTCGCTCTCCCTGGCCATCTTCGGCTACGCCGCCTTCGCCGGCCAAGCGCCGGTGAAGAAGCCTGAAGTCAGTTTTGGGCGAGACGTGCGGCCGATCCTCAGCGAGCACTGCTTCAAATGCCACGGCCCCGACGTCGGCACCGCCGCCGCCGGACTCCGCTTCGATAGCTTCGAGAACGCTACCAAGAACCTGGGCGACGGCGCCGCCATTGTCCCCGGCAACCCCAAAAAGTCGCTCCTCCTATACCGCGTCTCCGAGCACGACGCCGGAATGCGCATGCCCCCTTCCGACTCGGGGATGAAACCGCTCACCCCTGAGCAGATCGAAACCCTTAAAACCTGGATCGAGCAGGGTGCCAAATACGAAAAGCATTGGTCGTTCGTAACCCCCGCCCTGCCCAAGCTGCCCGCCGCCAGCAACCCCATCTGGGCCCGAAACCTAATTGACCGTTTCGTCCTGGCAAAGCTGGACAAAGCCGGTCTCAAACCGGAGCCGGAAGCCGACAAAGACACCCTCGCCCTCCGCGCCGCCCAGACCCTCACCGGCCTCCCACCCACCCCCGCCGAACTTGACCAGTTCCGCAAAGACGCCAAACCCGGTGCCTACGAACGATACGTCGATCGCCTCATGGCCAAGCCCGAATACGGCGAGCACGAGGCCCGCTACTGGCTCGACGCCGTCCGCTACGGCGACACCCACGGCCTCCAACTCGATAACGAGCGCTCGATCTACCCCTACCGCGACTGGGTCATTCAGTCCTTCAACGACGACCTCCCATTCAACCAGTTTGTCAAATGGCAACTGGCCGGTGACCTGCTCCCGAACCCGACTACCGAGCAACTCGTCGCCACCGGCTACGTCCGGATGAACCTCACCACCAACGAAGGCGGAGCCATCGCCGAAGAGTTCCTCGCACGCAACACCTTCGATCGCGTCGATACCACCTCTACCGTCATGCTCGGCCTTACCGTCGGCTGCGCCAAGTGCCACGACCACAAGTACGACCCCATCAAACAGGCCGACTATTACGGCCTTTACGCCTACTTCAATAGCACCCAAGACGACCCGCTGGACGGCAACATCGCCCTCCCGCCCCCCTTCATCCCCGCCGCGTCGCGGGATCAAGAAAGGGAGATCAAGGCGATCGATACCAAGCTCTCCGGGTTCAAAACCACCGTCAACGTCGCCGCCGCCGCGACTTGGCTGCAAGAGCATCGCCAGCCCGTGCCCGAGACCCGCGACTGGCAAATTACCCCACCCTACGTCTCCGCAAACTTCGACAAAGCCTTCGACGACCCCCAACCCGGCGAGCCCGGACAACCTGCCGCCAACTGGAAGCCGTACCCGTTCGTCCTGGGCAAAGACTTCAACGAGATCATCGGCAAAGACAACGCCTCCGTCTATGTCCGCGGCACCGTCACCCTCCCCGCCGCCCGCTCGATGACCATGCTCGTGGCCAGCGACGACGGCGTCCGAGTCTGGCTCAATGGAAAGCTCATCCACTCGAACAAGGTTTCGCGCGGCGTGACCCAAGGCGCCGACGTCGTAAAAGCCGACTTCAAAGCCGGCGACAACGAACTCATCGCCAAGGTCACCAACGGCGGCGCGCCCGACGGCCTCAACATCCGCTTCGGCGACCCCAACGACGACCGAGTCCACAAAGCGCTCGCCTCGCTGACGATGAAGCCGAACGACGAGATGGCCCGTGAGGCGGTCCGAGACCTTTTCCTGACCCTTGGTCCCGACTCCGCCAACGCGAAGGAATACCGCAAACTCTCCCAAGAGAAAGCCAAAGTCCAAGCCTCGATCCCGATGACCCTCATCGCCCGAGAAATGGCGAAACCCCGCCCCACCTTCATCCTGAAACGCGGCGAATACAACCAAAAGGGAGCCCCCGTCGAGCGCCACATCCCCTCCGCCATCGGCCTCCTCCGCAAGGACCTGCCTAACAACCGTCTCGGCCTCGCCACCTGGCTGACCGACCCCGCGAACCCGCTTGTCCCGCGAGTCTTCGTCAATCGTATCTGGCAGCAACACTTCGGCACCGGCATCGTCAAGACCGTCGAAGACTTTGGCAATCAAGGCGAGTGGCCCATGGATCAGCCCCTCCTCGACTACCTCTCCGTCAGCTTCGTGAAGAACGGCTGGAGTGTCAAGAAGCTCAACCGCCTCATCGTCACCTCCGCCGCGTTCCGCCAGAACTCCCGAATCTCCGCCGTCAAGCTGAGCAAGGATCCGGAAAACCGCCTCATCTCGCGCGGCCCCCGGTTCCGCCTCGACGCCGAAGTCATCCGCGACAAGGCCCTCGAAGCCGGCGGCCTCCTCGTCCAAAAAATCGGCGGCCGCGGCATCAAGCCCTACCAGCCCGACGGTCTCTGGGAAGGCAGCTCCGACCCCGCCAGCGGAACCCACTTCTACGTGCGCGACAAAGGCTCGGACATCTACCGCCGCAGCCTCTACCTCTTCTGGAAACGCACCAGCCCACCCCCGATGATGGTCACCCTGGACGCCCCCCTTCGCGACACCTGCATCGTCCGAAGAAGCACCACCGACACGCCGCTCCAAGCCCTTGCCATCCTAAACGAGCCCGCGTTCCTAGAGTCCAGCCGAACCATGGCTGCCCGGGTCCTAATGGCCCCGGGCAACGATAGCCAGCGCCTGCGAAACCTCTTCAACCTCACCCTCGGCCGCGCGCCCCGCCCGAACGAAGCCGCCCTCCTCACAAGAGCCCTGACTCGCTACCGTCAAACCTACACCGCCGAGCCAGCGGCTGCCCAAAAGCTCCTCATGGTGGGCGACGCCCCCCAGAACAAGACCATCCCCGCGCCCGAGCAGGCCGCCTGGATGATCGTCTGCTCCAGCCTCATGAACACTGACGAGTTCGTCACCCAGCACTAACCATGGACCCGATCACCGAAGCAGAACTGATGATCACCCGCCGGCAACTGTTCGGCAAGGCCACCCTGGGTGTCGGCACCGCCGCCCTCAGCCACCTCCTCGGCGTAGGTGGCCTCACCTCGCTCGCGAGCATGGCCGCCGCCGCCGTCAGCAAATCCCACCAGGCCATCCCCGGCATGCCGAGCTTCGCGCCAAAAGCGAAATCCGTCATCTACCTCTTCATGAGCGGCGGTCCCAGCCAACTCGACCTCTGGGACTACAAGCCGAAACTGTACGACCTGTACAACACCGACCTCCCGGACGACGTCCGCCACGGCCAGCGCGTCACCACCATGACCGCCGGCCAAGCGCGATTCCCCATTGCGCCGTCCAAGTTCAAGTTCACCAAACACGATAACGAGGATCAGGGAGTCTGGGTCAGCGAACTCCTGCCTCACACCGCCAGCGTCGTGAATGAGCTTTGCGTCATCCGCTCCATGTGGACCGAGGCCATCAACCACGACCCCGCCACTGCCTTCATCCAAACCGGCAGCCCCCTCCCCGGCCGCCCCAGCATGGGCGCCTGGATGAGCTATGGCCTCGGCAGCATGAACGAGAACCTACCAACCTACGTGGTTCTCCACAGCAAGGTCTCCAGCAACAAACCCAACCAACCCGTCTATCCTCGCCTCTGGGGCTCCGGGTTCCTCCCGAGTCAATACCAAGGCGTCAGCCTCCGCTCCTCCGGCGACCCGGTCCTCTATCTCCAAGACCCTGACGGCATGGACCGTAAGACCCGTCGCTCCATGCTGGACGACGTCGCCGCCCTCAACCACGGCTCCCTCAAAGAGTTCGGTGACCCCGAAATCAACGCCCGCATCGAGCAGTACGAACTCGCCTACCGCCTCCAATCCAGCGTCCCCGACCTCATGGACCTCAGCAAAGAGTCGGCCGAGACCTTCGAACTCTACGGCAAAGAGGCCCGCGAGCCCGGCACCTTCGCCGCCAACTGCCTCCTCGCCCGCCGCATGGTCCAACGCGGCGTCCGCTTCATCCAGATCTTCCACCGCGGCTGGGACCTCCACTCCGACGTCGGCATCGACCTCCCGTCCCAAACCAAAGACGTCGACCAAGCCTGCGCCGCCCTCATCAAGGACCTCAAACGCACCGGCCTCCTCGACGAAACCCTCGTCATCTGGGGCGGCGAATTCGGCCGCACCGTCTACAGCCAAGGTCCGCTAAGCAAGGACAACTACGGCCGCGACCACCACCCCCGAGCCTTCACCGTCTGGATGGCCGGCGGCGGCGTCAAACCCGGCATGGTCTACGGCAACACCGATGACTACGGCTACAACATCGTCGACAAAGAAGGCCACGCCATCAACCCCAGCGTGGAGAACTTCACGCCAGGCGCGGTCCATGTGCATGACCTACAGGCCACGATTTTGAATCAGCTCGGCGTGGATCACACGAAACTCACCTACCGCTACCAAGGAAGAGACTTCCGCCTAACCGACGTCCACGGCCACGTCGTCAAGGACCTGCTGAAGTAACGCCCAGGTGATGGTGCCCCTTGGAGCGAGGTACGAGCGTAAGGGGGAACCGAGGGGGAGGGGGTTCCGGGTGCCTTCCGAACAGAACCCAGTAGCCGAACCAGGGAAACGCGAAGCGTTGTAGTCGGAGGCGCCAGCCTTCGGACAGCCACCCGGTCAACTCGGAGTCCTCACTCCACCTTCAACCCATGCGACCGCGCGAACTGCATCGCCCCCGCCAGATCCACCTTCGCCCCCTTCAACTCCACCACCCGAAGATCCACCCCGGCAAAAGATGCCCCCCGAAGGTCCGCATTCTTCATCGAGACCCCGCCCAGCACAGCCCGGTCGAACACCGCATCCCGCAGGTCCGCCCCCATAAACCGAACCTGCCGAAGATCCGCCGAGACAAGCCGCAGCCCCTGCAGCCGCGCCCCCTCCAGATCCTGACCGGTGAGGTCGGAATGCGAAAAGTCACTCCCGGTAATCTCCGCTCCACTCAACTCCGCCCCCCGCAGATCGCACTCGATCAACCGGGAGTTCGAAAGCGTCGCCCCCGCAAGCCGCACGTTCGTCAGCTTGCACCGCACAAAGATGCAGCCCTTAAGGACCCCCCCGCCCAGCCGAGCCCCCGTCAGGTCGCAGTCGGTAAAGGACAACCGCTCCAGCGTCGCCCCTTCAAACCTCGTCGCCCGGAACGAACAGCCCGTAAACTGGCACCCCGAAAACCGCTCCTCCCCAAAGCTCTTGTCATCAAAAGACCGCCCCTCAAACTCCCCGTCCACCTTCAGCACGGCTCCTCCCCTGGAGTAGGCAAGTTGCCCAGTGCCCACAGCGCCGCCTCAAGTTCAAGCTCAAAAATGATCTCATCGAGATCGATTTCGTTCGAATTTTCCCTCATCGTTCCCCCGGCTAGCCGGCCCTGGGAGGTTTCAAAACCGCCCAAGCTGCCTAACCGTGGGATCCATCGGACTGATGGACGAGAGCCCCAAATAGAGTTGGAGGAAACCGGGCTAACCACACCGGCGAACGTCTTTCTCGGTATGAAGAATCGTACCCTCCAGACCTCTTAGTTCTTCGTATCAGGTCCGTGATGTTGCCCATAATGACCTTAATGTCTTGGCCCGCAAACGTACGAAACGAGGCCTTGGTTGCGTGCCAAAGGAGTTGCTCGATATGCCATAAGTTCTGCGGCGTCAGGATTGAGCTACACCACATAAAACCTGAAGCAGAGGGAGGTCCGTCCACTCTCGATAACTGCATTCCCCTCTGTTTTGATTGTCATGCAGAGGTTCAGCACTATAACTCAGCGCATCCCAAAGGCACGAAATTCTCGTCCGCCGAACTAAAGCTCCATCGTGATAAGTGGTTCGATAGGGTCACAACCACCAGTTCGTACGCAGTGGCGAGTGAACATCAAATCATTGATAAGCGAATCGCGATCGAGATCCACGACTGTATGACGCGGGATCGGAGTTTTCAATTTCTGAGAGAGGAGACTTTGAAGGGTTCGTTTTTGAAGCGGTATGTTGTCCCTCTCTACGACCTTGATCAGAAATTCAGCAATCCAGATTTTGAGTTCTTTGATGCAGATCTTGAAGCCGCTCGCTCGGGCTTTGCCACATTCCTTTCACGGGCTGTCCACGAAATAGCTACAATGACAGCCCCGGAAAAGGGTGATCGTGACTGGCTGACAGGCTCTCCCCAATACTGGATGAAAGATGACGATTATAAGGAGTGGGAAAGGCAAACCAGGGTCGCAGATCAGGTGTTAACCGAGGCTGCTACAGCGTACGAAGCTCTGTACCGCCTGGCCCGGACAAGGCTTGTGCTAGATCTCCGTTTCCCTTAGCAGGAGAGTATTTTGGGCTTCACTGCCCAAATCTTCTATTGCTGTTCATCGGCCTCCGTACTCCTCGTCCGTCACCTTCTCCATCCAGTCCACCGTCTTCCCATCCAAAGCCTCCTGAACCGCGATATGCGTCATCGCGTTCTCCAGAGGAGCCCCATGCCAGTGCTTCTCCCCGGCGGGGAACCACACCACGTCCCCCGGCCGAATCTCCTCGATCGGACCACCCTCTCGCTGAACCCAACCCAGCCCAGACGTCACGATCAGCGTCTGCCCGAGCGGATGCGTATGCCAAGCCGTCCGCGCGCCCGGCTCAAAGGTCACGTGAGCCCCCACCGCCCGACCCGGCGCCTCCGCCTGGAACAACATATCGACCCGCACCGACCCCGTGAAATACTCCTCCGGCCCCTTCCCGGAAGGCCGGGACCCGTTTCGTTTGATTTCCATAATTCCTTCCTTACTGATGCCCGACGATGCGGTGAGGAACGTACGGCTCCTCAAGGTACGCAACCTCTTCCGCCGTCAACTTCACGGAAAGCGCACCCACCGCATCCACAAGGTGCTGAATCTTCGTCGCCCCGACGATCGGCGCCACCACTGGCGACTTTTGCAGCAGCCAAGCAAGCGCGATGTGAACCCGCGGAACTCCGAGCTTCTCCGCGGTTTCAGCTACCCGCTCCACCACCCGCTGATCGGTTTCCGCGGAGCCGTCGTACTTGCTCTTCGCGATAGTGTCGGATTCCGAGCGTAACGTGGTCTCCGAGGACCAATCGCGGGTCAACCGTCCGGAGGCGAGCGGGCTGTACGGGATCACTCCGATCCTTTCCTCGCGACAGAGCGGTAGCATCTCCCGCTCCTCCTCGCGGTAGATCAGATTCAGGTGATCCTGCATCGAGACGAAGCGAGTCCAGCCGTTCTTCTCCGCCACGTGTAGCGCCTTCTGGAACTGCCAAGCCCACATGGCGGAAGCGCCGATATACCGCGCTTTGCCCGCTTTGACCACGTCGTGCATCGCCTCCATCGTTTCCTCGATGGGCGTCCCGTAGTCCCAACGATGAATCTGGTAGAGGTCAACGTAGTCGGTCTGGAGCCGCTGGAGGCTCTTGTCAATCTCGCTCAGAATCGCCTTCCGCGATAGCCCCGCCCCGTTCGGCCCGTCGTGCATCTTCCCGTGGACTTTGGTGGCGAGGACGATCTCGTCTCGCTTGGCAAAGTCCCTCAGCGCTGGACCGACGATGGCTTCACTGGTGCCGGCCGCGTAGACATTGGCGGTGTCGAAGAAGTTAATCCCGAGTTCCAGTGCTTTGCGGATGATGGGCCGGCTCTCCTCTTCGTTGAGGACCCATGTATGGGTCCCCTTCGTCGCGTCCCCAAACCCCATGCAACCGAGGCAGATCCGGGATACGTCGATCCCGGTGTTTCCTAGTTTTGTGTAGTCCATTAGCGATCTCTACCGTCCGTTGCGAGCGTTCACCTTGCCGAGTGCCCTACACGGTGATCTACGAAGCCTCCTGCTCAATCTCCTCACCGGGTAGTCGGTCCCAGGCAGGTTACGGATTTACCGGCGAAGGAGGCGGACGTCGTAGAGGCCGCCGGCAAGCGAACCCTGCCCAACGAACTTCACCGTGACCTTTCCGTCTTTTAGGACCGCCTCCGGCAAGGCATAACGGACTTCGAAGAACTCGCCGGGTTTGTCTCCCTTTAGTCGTTGGGTGGCCAGGACGACGCCGTTGGCGGAGATTTCGAAGGTGCGGTTGTTGTCGCTGCCGGAATAGGTAACGGCGAGATCGACTTCCTTGGCGTCGTGGGCGTTCAGTACGTACTGGATGACCCGGCCGTGGCGCCATCGCCGCCCATCGAAAATTCCAGACTCCAAGCCTTCGCCCGTCATCGCGTGGTCGACTTCGGGTTGCTGCTCGCCGACGGCGATGGCGTCCAATGTCGCCGCATCGCGAGCTATTTTCGCTCTTTCTTCCTCGGCTAATCGTGCCTGCCGGGCGGCGAGACCTTCCTTGCTCGTGAGTTCCCAGATCATCTGGTATCGGGATTCTTGCAGGCGGAAGAACGGTTCGAGGGCGATCCCATCCTTCGAAGCGGGAGAGGCGACGTCCTTCAATCGGAACCGCAACGGCCCGGCGGCGGGATCTCGAACGACATGCTTGGCCAACTCTGCCGGACTTGAGAGAAGCACCGGCATCTTATCGAGCGGAATGAGCGGACCGTGTGCGATGTGATCGCCGCGGCCCGCGCCCGCGTGGAGGCCGGTTTGATCTTGCGTGCCGGTGGGGGTGGCGAGGACGATGGGACCGTGGAGGATCGAATACCAGCTTGAGCCGTCGGGAAGACCCTCGACGGTGGTGCGCATCGGGAGTTGGATTTCGATCTTGTCGCCGTCCTTCCAGGTTCGGCGGATCGTGGCGTAAGAGCTTGGGGTCGACTTGACTGGCACCAGTTTGCCGTTCACCTTGACCGAAAACGCGCCCGCCGCGACCCAGCCGGGTTGGCGGAGGTAGAGGGTTTGGGCGGTGGGCCGTTTGAGGCGGAGGGTCAGGCGGGTGCGCTCCTCATCCGGAAAGGCCGTATCTTGACGAACCGTCATGCCGCGCTCCGGGACGGAGAGCACCGAAGGGATGAACAGGTTCACGTAGATCCCGTCTTTCGCCTTCGCATAGATGAATTGACCGTAGCGGCCCGGGTTCTCCATGCCCGTACCGACGCAGCACCAGAAGCCCTGACCCGGCTCGGAATAGACCCGGTAGTGGCCCGGGCGGATCGGGGTGAAGTAGACGTATCCCGGGTGGGTGGGGTTAATGGAGGCGAGGATGTGGTTGTAGAGGGCTCGCTCGTAGTAGTCGGCGTACGCGGCTTTCGGCCCGGAGGCGAACAGTCCCTCCGTTAGCCGGAGCATGTTATAGGTGTTACAAGTCTCCGGCCCCTCGCGATGCTGCAACAGTCCTTGAAAATCTTTCGGGTTATTGAAATGCTCGGAGACGCTGTTGCCGCCGAAGGCGACGCTCCGTTTCTCGGTGACGTCGTCCCAGAAAAATCGCGCGGCCGTGTCCTGCGCCGTATCGCCGGAGAGAGCGGCGATCCGTTCGAAGCCGATCACCTTCGGAATCTGGGTGTTCGCGTGGAGGCCGGTGAGGCGGTCTTCCTGGCGCTCCAGCGGGGCGAGGATCGCTTGGTGATTGAATCGCTCGGCCAACTTGAGATATTTCTTGTCGCCGGTGATCGCGTAGATGTCGGCTAGGACTTCGTTCATGCCGCCCTGTTCGTAGCCGAGCATGCGCTGCATTTGCTCGTCGGAAAGGTTGGCGGTGACGCTGGCCGCCCAGTCGCCCATCTTGACCAGAACGGCGCGGGCTTTCTGGTTGCCTGCGACGAGGTAGGCATCCCGAAGGCCGGCGTAGGTCTTGTGCAGGTTGTACCAAGGCACCCACTTGCCGTTGAAGGCCTCGATATGGCCGACGGCAACGGTTTTCCAGAACTCGCGGCTGCCCGGGATGCCGCCAACGTAGCCGTCCGGAGAGGCGTCTTGGCAGGCGGCCAGTTCGTCGACCATGTAGTTCAGCCGCCGTCGCAGTTCGCCGTCTTTGGTATCGTGACCGGCGGCGATCATATCGGCCAGCGCGGCCACATAGTGGCCCGCAGTGTGGCCATCAAGCCCGATATTTTCCCAGTTCTCGTAGGAGGGCTTCCGTGGGGTTAGGCCGGCTTCACGGCGAAAGGGTGCAAGCAGACGATCCGGCTCTAGGGCGAGCAGATACTTGAGATTCGCATCGGCGGCGGCGGTGAACGGACTCTTCAGGAGGCGAACCGACGAGAGGGGGAACAGCTCCGCCTGAAGGGCTGCGGGTGCGAGCAGAGCCAGAGTGAAGGCTGCGGTGGTAAGGATCATGGGCGGGTTTTTAGGCGAAGGACGGTTAGAGAGTTTGGCGAGACTTCCAGTTCAAAGACCGGTGTGAGCGTGAGTTCGTCCGTCTTCGGGAGCGCCTTGGCCGGTTGACCAAACGAGTTCTCGGCCAGAGGATCGCCGGTGAGCACCGTGCGGACAGCTTTGGAGCCGAGGCCCTTGATCGACGACAGGTCGATCTTCGCCTGAATGGGGGTGGTGGCACGGCTGACGAGCTTGACGATTACGTCACCGGTCTTCGAGTCTTTGACCACCGAACTGGCCAACTGTCCGCCGGATGCTTCCACCTGCGTGGGCAGGTAGAGGTCGCCTGCGTTGTGCATGAAGAGCTTTTGCACTTGGTAGTTTACGCTCGGGCTGACGGTGTGGTTGTCGAAATAAATCAGGTCTGGCCGCCACTGGGTGTGGCCTTGCTTGGCGAGAAGTGGGGCGTAAGATGAGAGGCTGACGACGTCGCCGTTTCGCTCGAGGGAAGTGAGGAAAGCCGCTTCCGAAAGGGCGGAGCGGAGAGTGTTGGCCCGGCCCTCCTCATGGGCGGCGTACTCGCCCGCGTAGATCTTCGCGAAGGCGCGGTCGTAGCCGTCGTAACGGTGAAGGTTCTCCCAGAACCAGGTCGGCGGCAAATAGTAGTGCTCGTCGACGTAGTCCAACTTCTCGGCTCTGGCGAACTTCCAACCGGCGTCGAAATCGTCCCCGTTTGCGAAGGGGCCGACGGTGCCGATGAGTTTCAACTTGGGATACCGAGCGTGAACGGCGTCGTGGATCATTTTGAACCGAGCCTCGAAAACGGGAGTAATCGCCTCTTCGTTGCCGATCGCGAGATACTCCAAGTTGAACGGCTTCGGGTGACCCGCCGCCGCGCGCAACTTGCCCCATTTCGAGGTGGCGGGACCATTTGCATACTCGACGAGGTCGAGCACATCTTGGATGTAGGCCTTCATCTCCGAAGCGGGAAGCGCCTCTTGACCCTTGCCCCAGTTGTAGTCCGTGTTCTGGCAGGAGACGGCGGAGGGAACGACGGGCAGCGGCTTCGCGCCAATGTCTTCGCAGAACTGGAAGTACTCGAAATAGCCAATTCCAGCGGTCTGGTAGTAGCCCCACTGATTCGGCTGGGCGCGGCGGCCCTCGACGGGACCGACGGTCTTCTTCCAATCGTACATCCCGCTGAGTCCGAGCCATCCGCCGTGGACGATGCAGCCGCCGGGGAAGCGGACGAACTTGGGCTTAAGATCGGCAATGGCTTGCGCAAGGTCGGCGCGCAGGCCGTTCGGGCGACCTTTGAAGGTGTTCCGCGGGAATAGCGAAACCATGTCCAGCCCCGTCGCGCCCGCACCGGAGGCCAACACAACCAGCCGCCCTTCGTCCGTATCCGCGCTGGGGGTGAGGGGCACGGAAAGTTTGGCCCAATCGTCCGAAGGGGTAGGGAGGACGGCCGAAGCCAGGAGGCTCCCATCTTTCCCTTCCAATCTCACCGAGATGGGTCCGGGTTTTCCGGAGAAGGCGCAGGCAAAGAGGGAGAGATCGTAGGTCTCGCCCTTGCGCAGCACCATGCCGCCGAAGCCTTCGTTCCGAATGCCGACGGCACCTTTCTCGACGAAGAGGGAGACGTAGTGCGGATTGTTCGCGTTGAGCGGCGAGCCCGAGCGAAGATTTACCCTTCCTTCACCACCCTTTTCTTTAACCACCGTCCAGGCGGTGAGGCCATTCCAATCGCTCTTTCCGAGGGAGGTGTACTCAAAGGAGCGGTTTTGAACCAGCTCCGCATAGAGGCCGCCGTCGGCCGCGTAGTTCAGGTCTTCGAAGAAGATGCCGAACAGGTCAGGACTGATCGGCTTAGCCGGTCCTGCGACAACGATGGAGATGAGCAGAGGAAGGATCATTGGGACCGGTCTGCTCTATTTACCCATAAATACATTCTCAAGTGGGCATGCGTATTCCTGGCGGCGTTTGGGATCGAGCGTTACCGGTGTGGCTTGCGTCGACGCGTTAGGCCCAAAGCGCCGAGACCAAGAGCGGCGAAGGTGCCGGGTTCGGGTACGGCTTGGGTCTCCACGCGGAAAGCGCCAAAGGAAGTCATTGTCGAGTAATGGGGGGTAATCGAGTTGAACTGGTAGCTTGCCCGCCCTTTCTTGCCCGTAGAAGCGAGGTACCAAGCAAGTGAGGCGTCGTCATCGGCGGTTTGGCCGACCCAATAGTGCTGCCCGGCGGAGAGCCATACGCCGGGTGGGCTTGTGGCGGTGTAGATCGTGGGGGATCCTGAGGAGATGGGGATCGAGAGGGAGGCCAGGGCCGTGCCCACGAAATCGCCCGAGTCCGCATATAGGCCAATGTGCAAGGTGCCGGGAGACAGAAGGGTGGAGGCGGCGAACGAAATGGAAACGAGCTCGCCGGAAGTCGCGGAGGTGAACTGAAACGCGCGGCTCTGATCTCCATCCGGGCTGTTGGGGCCGCTAATTTCGTAGCTCAAGAGCGAGTTGAACGGAATACCCAGTCCGAAGTTGTTATAGGCGACATCGGCCTGAGCAAAAGCGATGCCCAAGCCGACGACAGAAAATGCGAGTCGCAGAAGAAATTGACTCATTGGCTTTTCTCGGCTTCATTGCCGAATCTATTTTACAACGAGAAGTTGGAGATTCCTTTAGAAACGCACGCCGAACTCAAGACCGACGGTGCTGAAGTCGTACGTCTTAAACGTCGGCATCAGCCGGGCTCGCACCTGGATGAAGGCGTGCGGCGTGATCGAAGTGCCCACGGCCACGGAGCCTCCATAGGAGAAGCCGGCCTCCTTGTGATCGATCGCGCCGAACTCCAGGTGAGTGTAAACCAAGTTCAGGCCGACCTGGACGTAGGGCACGAATGTACGGAAGCGTACTTTGGGTTCGCCATCCACGATCTCGACCGTGGCCGGCTGACCGAATCCGTAGCGAAAGCTGGGGCCGATCGAAGCGACGATCGCTCGGTTCGTGTCTCCGAGCATGTCTTTCTCCGTCATGAAGAAGCTGAACCCGGGGAGCAGGAGAAGGCCCTTCTTGGCGAACGTGGGACCGAAGGCGGGGGCGACGCTGATCCCGCCGTCGCCAAAGAACTCGCGGGTGCGAGAGGAGAGGAGGTACTCGTACCCGACGTTGACGCCATAGATCGGCACGTAGGGCTTCTTCATTCGGGGCGGGGCCGAAGCGTCGTCCGAAGGCGTAGTCTGGGCGGAGGCGGCTGAGGCGAGGAGGCAGAGGGCGAAGAGGTTGAGAATTTTCATTTGCTTTCGAAGCGGGAGCGAAAGCCCGGTCACCATTGACCAGGTCTTTGAAGAGGGGGCTTAGGAGTTGTCGCGAACGACTAGCGGGCGGTTGTCCGCGCCAGAATCCAAGGCGATCACGGTTCCTCGGTAGCGGGTTTCGAGGCTCAGGGTTCGGTCCTCCAAGGCGCTGGTTCGGCTACCGGCGGCATAGACCCGGATCCGGACATTGACCGGCGTGCCCGAGCCGATGTCGAGACCGAAGTAGCTGGAGGCGGTCCCCCGTGTGACGCCGGCGACGGAAGGGCTACTGGGAAGGGAGTCGCCGTCGCTCGCCCTCGTGAAATAGACGTCCACGGAACTCGGCGTGCTCAGGGCATCGAAGAGACGGAGGGCGACCCGGTTATCCGAGGCGTCCGATCGCTCGTTGTCAAGGCAAACGATCCTTCGGCTGCCCGCCGGGCCATAGCCGATCCCAGTGTAGCGATGGTTGTTTGCCAGAACCCGCGAGTCCGAAATGGCAAGGTCGTCGTAGCTCGACTCACCGGCGGTGAGGCTGGTGGTGTCGTTGTTGAGGCTCCGGTAGTCGGAGGCGGTTCCGTAATCGATCGATTCGCCGATGACGGAGCCACCGACCGCCGCTCTTACGGCACCCGTATCCGGGAAAGCGTTGACGAAGCGCACCTTCGGATCGATTCCAGAGATGTCGCCTCCCTTCTCCCCGCCACAGCCGGTGGCAGCGAGGGAAAGGGCGATCGCGAAGGTAAGGGGGACGGCAGAGATTTTCATGGTTGTAGGGCCTCAACGTCGGCCCCATTAACTTACCATACCGACCGGTCGGTATGGTAAGTTTTTTCGAGATTTATCTCTGCCCGGGATTGGGGTGGAAGAAAGCTGGTAACCCGCCCTTCGTCAGGTAGGCCGGATGAGATTGAGGACGATTCGTTCCAAATCGTCGATCTCCGCTTCGGTGGGCTCGACGCCAAAGAGTCGTTCCAGAAAGAGTCCTTGGACGGCCAGGAGGGCGAGCTTGACTTGATCGGGGGGGAGTCCCTCGTCGATGCCGGCCTGCACGGACTCTTTGACGCGAGCCGACATCAAACCACTCAACGCGCCATCGGTCGCTACGGCGGCTACCGCGACGATGGTCAGCGGGTCGGTGCGCCGGATTCGGTTAAAGGAAGTCCGAATACGGGCCTCGGTTTCGCCCATGCCGGTTTGGCGGAGGCTCTCCATTTCTCGCTGGTAAGAGGCCATCCCGGATTCGAGGAGGGCGTGGACGAGCTCCTCTTTCGTGGCGAAATGATGGAAAAACCCACCCTTGCTGACCCCAGCCTTCGCGAGAACCCGATTCAGAGTCAGCGAATAGATCCCTTCCTCTTTGAGCAGCTCCTCGGCCGCCCGGATCGCCCGGTCGCGAACATTTTCCACGCTAAAGCATAGCGCTTACGATCCGGGCGAAGAATCACTGGTCATCGAAAGGCGATCAGCGCTTGCGTCGACGAAGCAGCGCCAGCGAACCCATACCTAGGGCCACGAACGCAGCCGGCTCGGGGACCGCCTGGGTCTCGACGCGGAAAGCCCCCATCGTCGTGTTATTCTCGTAATAGGGTGTCGGTGAATCAAACCTGAAGGCGGAGAGGCTCTTCATTCCGATGGAATTAATGTTCCAGCCAAGGTAGGCGTCGTCGGGGGTAGACAGGGCGAACCAGTATTTCTGTCCCGTTACAAGAGCCGCTCCGGTGGCCGTCGGCAAAGTGTACAGAAGAGACGACTGCGACGTCAGGGCCAACGAGGCCGAGTCGATCAGGGAGCCAAGCGTGTTTCCCGCATCGGAATAGATGCCGATATTCAACGTGCCCGGCGTCGTGAACACGCACGTCCCAAGTGAGATCGAGGTGATATGCCCCGAGGTTGCCGAGGTGAACTGGAAGGCGAAGTTGTCACTGCCGTTCGTGCTGTTCGGGCCGCTGATTCCCCAGACGTAAAGTTCGTTGAACGAGTTGCCCGCTCCGAGATTGTTGAATGCGACGTCGGCGTGAGCGAGAGCGGCGCCGAGGGCGGCTGCGCTAAACATTAAACGGAGCGAGAGCTTATTCATGACTTCAACGGCATCTTTGCCGGGCCTATTGTACTGTGTAACTCTTTCGGACAGTTGAAGATATTACAGGTACAAATACCAAGAAAATAGGGGTCAGCCCGGCAGGAGGCCCGGCTTCGTCTCGCGAATGATCTCTAAAGTGGCGGCCCGTTCGGGCGAATCCGACAGCACCTGTTTCAATTGGCGCCCGACCTCCGCCTTCGCCGCCGGCGGAAGGGCATCGAACGAAGCGGAGTAGATCAACGGGCTGCAAGCGTACTTCTGCAACCGCGTCTTCAAATCCAACTGGCTCAAAGACCGCCCCTTCGCGTCCTTCGGCGCCGTCTCCCCATACCGAGCCGCAAACGCGGACGTCCCCTTAATCGGCGCCGTCAACGCCACGTCGTCCGCCCCGATCAACGCCCGAACCAAAGGCTCGCACGCCTCGGAAACCTCCGCCCCGCGCCGAAGGTCCGAGGCCGTTCGTTCGAGGGCGTTCTGCACATCCATCTGCGCCTCCATCACCATCAACGCCACGATATCGGAGTCCGGCCCCAGGTACTTACCCACGTCGAAGAACCGCCGAAGATCCGTCACGTTCGCGCCCTTCTCCTCATTAACGATGCTCTCGTCATCCTCCAACGAGACCACATTCCCCATATGCCGCTGAACCCCATGAGTCCCGCTCACATACCAACCACCCCAACGGCGGCGCAGGGGGAGGGAAGGCGTCACCCGGAAGGAAGGCGCAAACACCGCCGGATACCCGGCCGGCCCGATGCGGGAAGAGTTGGCAAACAACCCACCCCCACGCCCATGACAAAGCGTGCAATCCTTCGTCTCCGACCGAAACTCCACCGCCGCCGACCGCTCGTTCCGCAACGTGTAATAACGCGTCCCCGCCGTCGGATGGATCGTCACAATCTCAATCAACGGCGCTCCCGGAATCCACCCGACATACGTGTCCTGGTTAAAATAAAGCGCCCGCGGCGTCTTCGGACCAATAAAATCCGACTGCCGGCTGGTCTTAGAAAACACCAACGTCTGCGAAGCCGGATCAACCTTAAGCGCCGCCAACAGCGCCCGCAAATACCCCTGCCGAGGCTCAAACTCCAGCCGAACCCCGCTCAACCGCTCAATCGGATCCTTAGCCTCCGCAGGCTCCCCCTGCGAAACCCACCCGCCCGCCACTAGCGGGAGAAGGCTCAAGCAGAAGTAAAACGAACGTCTCATCCAATCCTTTCCGTGCAAACTTATTTTGGCATGCAAGCCCGGTGAAGGCGCGAGATTCACCCGCATCGGTCAAGGCCGATTAAACGCAAAACGTCGGAAGGCCCACCCGAGTAATCTCCGCCCATGCTTTTCCATGCCCTCCTGCCCGCGATCCACAATCCAAAACCCGCCGACCAGTCCGCCTTCGTCCGGTGGATAACCACCGCCGCCCACCCCTTCGAAAGTGAAACGCCCCCCGAGGCGAAGATGCAAGCTCTCGCGACCCGATTGGCCGGAGCGCAAGTCGTCGGCATCGGCGAAGCAACCCACGGAACCCACGAAGACCAAGCCTTCAAGGCCGAACTGATGAAAGCCCTGGTCCGCGCGGGCAAGACCTCCGTCATCGTTCTGGAAGCAAACCGGCAAGTCGGAGTCGACCTAGACGCCTTCATCAATGGAAAAGGCGGCGACCTACCAACCCTGCTCAGATCCCCCAGCTTTTTCCGAATCTGGCGGACTGACGAGTTCGCCGGACTCATGCTCTGGCTCCGCGCCTACAACATCCAATCCGACCATCCCGTCAACGTGCTCGGCATCGATATCCAAGATGCCGGCGTCGACGCCGACCTAGCCCTCCGGTTCCTCGCCGCGCACGACGCCGATGCCGCCCGCCGGCTCGCCGCCCCCCTCGCCGCCCTCCTCCCGGGACCAAAAGCCGACCGCTTCTCCGTATGGCAAGCGAAGGCCACCAAAGAAGCCTTCACTGCCGCCGCCCACTCCGCCCAAGAACTCGAGCGGCTCCTCGCCGACCACCGCGCCGAATGGTCCGCCGACCCCGCCTACGCCGAAGCCGCCTACGCCACCCGAACCACCCGGCAGGCCTTCGACGCTTTCGAACTCAACAGCGGACGCGGCAACCCCGAAAAGCTCGGCCTCCGCTACTACTCCCGCCGCGACCGATCGATGGCCGCCAACCTGCTGGACCGCCTGCAAGGCCGCAATGCCGCATTTTGGGCCCACGATACCCACGTCCTCGGCGACCTCCCACCCGCCGAAACCCCCGCCGGCTACACCTGGGTCGGCCGAGAACTCCGCCGCACCCTCGGCCCCCGCTACCAAACCGTCACCTTCGCCTGGAGCCGCGGCGCCTTCCGCGCCCAAACCCTCACCCAAGAGGGAACCGCAAACATCCTCCACCGCCGCCCCCTCGTCCCCCAAACCCTCCCCAACGACGGCCCCGAAGACCTCGGCGGCCTCCTCGCCCGCTCCCCCCTCGACCGCTTCTGGCTCGACCTCCGAACCCTCCCCCATCAACCCTGGGCCACCCGCCTAGGTTCAACCCCCTACAACCGCGGCTGGTCCGGCTGGGGCATCGACCCCAAACAATGGCGAAAAGGCGACGAAAACAAAGCCTCCCTCCGCCCCGGCACCGACATCCTCGTCTGGTTCCGCACCATCACCCCCTCCCACCTCCTCCCGGGCGACGACTTCTAAAGCGAGAGGTGCCGAGTGGATTCGAACCACCGAATAACGGTTTTGCAAACCTTCCCCTTAGGCACGACACCCCTCGCCCATCGTTCCAGGCCTAAAGGTGAGGCACGCGACGCAATTGGCGCGCACCCCGAAAACCAAAATTAACCCTTGTAACGCTCCGACTCCAACGAGTCGGATGGTTAAAAGTATGCGATTCGGTCGTCGAAGGGAAGATGAACATGGAAGCAAAAAACTCTTCCAAACCCCAAATTTACAAAGATCATGAGGCGAGTAACCCACTAGTCCATAGAATAATATGTTATTCCCAGTATCAGAACCCCTCTCCAGGAGCCTCGAGTAGCCCTCGGCAACCGCAAACCGTTCCCAACCCCCGTGGCGTGGGCGGCCCGCCCGCGTTCCCAAAAGAACTCCTCTTTCCAAATCCCGACCACCCTCTGGGACCGCGGGACATCCCGCATAGACCGATTATTCGCGCAGCGCTCGTAGGAGTACCCCCAACTCCCTGATCGCTGAGTACCGCGGCCTCAGAACCCCTCGCCCCTCCGGGGGAGAGGGGCAGGGGTGAGGGGCGACAGCCTTTCGAACTCCCATGTCAACCGAACTTGCCACCCAAATCCCCAACCGCGTCGAACCCGAATAAAATATCCAGACCCATTAAACCGCCCCAAAAAGTAATAGCCACCCCGGTGGCGAGAGCGTCCCGCTCTCGTGCCTCCCAAACCTCGGCCCTACGTTCGAAGCACAGATCCTGAACGTAAGTCCAAATCGCCAACGCGGTCCGCAACCCCTCCAACTCCGCGAGTAACCGTCGCCAACGCCGCCGTCGGTCGGACTCGCCCTTTGCTAGTCTGGCCAGCGGCATCAGCCGGACGAGGAAACAAGCTTTGTAAATCCTGAACGAAGAATTTCTGCTCCAACGCCATTTAACGGAGTGCACCCCTAAGCGGCAACCGACGGACCGACCAACGTTTTCAAACCATTGATCCCAGCCACAGGCGATAGATCCACCACCTGAGTTCCCCGAATATCCAGACTCTTTAGCGAGGTGAGGCCGGAGAGCGGCGATAGATCGGTGACGTTGGTACGACTAAGATCCAGATTCGAGAGTGCCGTCAGTTTGGACAGCGGTGAGAGATCTGTCACCTGCGTGCCACTGAGATCCAGACTGCTAAGCAACGTCAGCCCGGACAGGGGGAAGATGTCTTCTACATTCGTGCCTCCCATATCCAAAGTTCTTAACGAGACCAGGTTGGAAAGTGCCGCGCAGTCCGACACAACTACGTTCGACAGGTCTAAATTCGTTAGCGCCAACAGAGGGGATAGCGGGGAAAGATCATTGACCCTAGTATTTCCAAGATCCAGACGCGCCAATTTTGAGAGTCCAGATAATGGAAAGAGGTCGGAAACGCCAGTATGGCTAAGGTTCAAGCGCTTTAGCCTTGAGAGCTTGGACAAGGGCGAAATAACCGACACGTTGGTAATGCCAAGGTCCAGATCCGTCAAATTAGAGAGCTTAGATAAAGGAGAGATATCTGATACCTTTGTCGAATTCAGGTCCAAGCTCGTCAAGTCTAAGAGGTCGGATAATGGAGAGATATCCGACACGCCTGAACTCCTGAAGTACAAATAGGCCAACTTTGAAAGTCCGGATAAAGGTTTGACATCAGAAACGTTCGTGTACCTTAGGTCTAAATTCGTCAATTCTGAGAGGCCTGATAATGGGGAGACATCCGACACGCTGGTCATGCCGAGGTCTAAACTAGTTAACTCTCTGAGACCATGCAGCGGTGAAACGTCATCTATGGCCTTATTACTGTAAACGCTCAATAGTGCCAATGATCCAAGGTCAGCTAGTGGTGCAAGGTTCGAGAAAGCCCCACCAAAAATGTTCAGAATTGTGATCGATGTGAGGCCCGCCAACGACGGAATATCTGAACCTAAAGGACTTAGTAATGTCAGGCTGTTCAGAGAAGTGAGGCTTGAAAACGCGGAAAGGTCCGATAATTTGAAATCCCTAAGGAGCAGCTTGATTAGTCGCGTCAGGCCAAACAACGGCGCCGGGTCCCATTCCGCCGTGTCCCAAAGTTCCAGTACCCGCAAGGATTCTAGTGGCAAAATTTCGAGCAAGTCACTCCGTTCTGCGCCTCTGATCCGAAGCTGGAGGAATGCATTCTCGCGAAGCAACTCGCGCAAAACCACAATCGCCCTGTCCGCCCGGAGACCCTCCACCAAAAGACCCCCTAGTAAGCCCGACACGTGATCGTCATATCTACTTCCATTAGCGATCCAACACCGCCGGAACTGACGGTCTCGGTCCTCCGTTGTAAGCGCGGCGTACTCGTTGTGAGCGAGCCGGACGGCAAGTAAACAAAGCGGCCACGGACTTTCGTCGGTCGGCCCCTCACCGAATATCGCGTCGAGCCAATCAGGATCCCATTCCGGTTCGTCGTGCAGAAGCTGAAAAAGAAACAGAAACGTCTCCGTCCAAGTAGTCTCCCCCGCCCACCGGGCAAGGTCGGCACGGAAGGGGTCAGTTTGAGGTGCCTTATACCAAGACCGAGATGTAACTGAGCCTCGCAATGCTGCGGCCGCGAAAAACTCCTGGAACGAAAGATGAACGAAGGCGTAATGGGTCTCGGTACGGGGGATGAGCAGACCGCTCCTCCGCGCAACGAACTCCAAGAATCGCTCAGCTATGGCATCGGCATCCTGTGGACGCCTCCTCCCAATCGCTGAGCAAAGCACTTCTTTCAGCGTCCCGCGGTCAATGAGCACCGACCCTTCGTCCTCCGCCCGGTTCCGTTGCAGGTAAAGCGCCACCTGGGCAAGCCACGCCCGCTTCTCCGTGTAGTCGAACGCCTCCAGCGCATCCAATTTCCGAAACGCGTCGATGCCTCCGAGATAGGCTTTGGTGATCTCCTCGTACAACGTCGCCTTCCCGTGTGGTAAGACAGCCCGGTTACGATGAACCAACGCCATCATCGTAAGCAAGTTCGGCGTCCGCGCAAGTATCCGCGTATCGTCCGCTCGTCCGATCGCCCGAACGAAGTCATCCGCACCAACCGAGTCGCTCCCGGCTCGGCTATCCCGTACCGCGTACCAGTTGCCCGCAAATCGTGCAATCTGCGTATCGTCAAACGGGGCCGCGTAGGCGATGTCCGCCATGGGTCGATCGACAAAATCGACCCACTCCGTCTCTTCGGCGGGAAGCGGGAAAGGAAGCGAATGCCCAGGCCCCATGCGCGCTTGCGCCTTCAATTGCGCCTCGCGGTAGGTCCGGCGAAGTGTGTCAAATTCTCGCGTGACGTCGTCCTCGGGAATCGGCTCCAATCTTCTTTCCCGGTGAAAAGGAACCTCCTCGTAACCAAGGACCCTTGATGTCAGGAGCCATCGCACGTCCGGATACCTTTCCATGCCGTCCCACAAAGCCTTCCGCAACCCCTCGCGAGTCTCGCGGCGGTCGATCTCGTCAATACCGTCGAGCATCACGAAAGCCTGGCCGTTTCGAAGGAATGCCTCACAATCGACATCCCTCAGAGGCAGAGCGACATCATGCTTCAAAAAGGCGTGCCAAAGACCCTCCCAGCTTCCAACGCTGGTCAAATCGAGTTCCCGTAAAACCATCGGAATCGGGACCAAACGGCCGACCGCTTCGGAGAGCCCTCCGTCATCCTGCAAAGTCAGACGGGAAGCTAACCAAGAAACCAACGTGCTCTTGCCCGACCCGGGATCACCAAGCACCACAAGGCGGGGATGTTCGCCCAGGTAGCTATAGAGTTCGTGCGTCTCCTTAAGCGAGTCGTTATCCGCTTGCGGTGTGATCTGGCGCTCGCTTAAACGAGGTGCCACGAACAGCCGGTCGATCGCCAAATCGGGGGTGTCCCAAATGGCGGTCAGGCCGAGAAAGCGAAGATAGCCATGCCATTCCACGACCCGCGTGAAATACTTCAAAAGGCCACGATCCTCGAAAGGATCGATGAAGCCCGGAGCTAGGGTGTAGGGCTTCCGCATCTTGCTTATTGTAGAAGGTAGCGGCCAACCTCTTCAGCTTTCAGCTCGCCAAGCTTGACGATCAGCCTTTGCACGCGCATAACCCCCTCTTGCGCAGGGTCGGGATAAGCCGGAATCCTTGAAGGTACTTCGAAGCGAGCCGTCGCTTCATCGACCGGCCCGGAACGCTCAACCGGCTTGAGCATCCCAAGTATAGGATAGTGCTCAAGGTTTGAATCCCCCGGATTCCTCGCCCACCTAAGCAAAATCTCGTTATAAAAGCCGGGTTGCGTTTGGAGAATGCGGTACACCGGGCGGTCGCTCAAATACAGAAAACCGAAAATGATGGCGATCCGTGCGTTATCTTCGACGTCCTCGCCGGTGTAGCGGACCGGATGATGCTCGAACATGCGTTCGAGCAAGTTGGCAAACCCCTTGACTCTCCGTGGGTTGGGCGCGACATAGTTCTCCTCCCTAATAACCTTAACCACCGACTCGAAGAAATCTTTCCGTGCCGGCGCGGTCGAACTCAGAAACTGCTGCTCCGCAATCTTGTCCAACGACGTCTTGAGAAAATCCGCAGAGTACGTTGGCATTGGGAGATGCCAAATGTTCTGACAGATCTTCTCCATGTACTCGTGAGCTCTCGGCCGGCCGTCACCTTTCTGATCCTTATAGTCCTCCGCGATAAAGCTTTCGACGAGGTCGAAATCCATCCCAAGAACGAAAACACAGTTGTCGAGGTTGAAGAAAATCTTGAGATCTTCAAGAAGCTTCTTCGCCGTCGCCGGCTGACACCGGTCGAGATCGTCGATCAGCACCACCAACCGACGCCCGGGTGTCTCAGTCTTTCCATCGGAAAGAAGAAGGTTGATCGCCTTCTGTAAATGATCGCGAAGCTCGGCGGTACTCAGCCGCTTATCCATGCGCTCTCCCTCGATCTTCTCCCCCACCTCTTGGAGCTTCGAGAGTCCGGTAATCCCGATCTGCTTCGTCACCTCGTCAAAGATCGAAAGAATCCCCCGAACGGTGGCCTCACCTAACTTCGATGCCTCTCGTAAACCCTTGTGAAGCGCCGATAGCTGCTGGCGAATCTCGTGCAGCAGCGCCACAACTGGCCTGTCCTCCTTCTGGTAGCGCCATGCCTCGAACCACACCACCACCGCCTGCTCAGCACCGGTATGACTTTCGCCCGCCCGAGGTTTCCAATTTGGCCGAACGCCGCATCGGCCGCTCACATAGCACTGAAGCTGCCTCAGGAAACTGGTCTTTCCGCTTCCCCAGTCTCCACTGATGCCAAACACCTGAGGCGGTCGGCAAGCATGAATCCGGTTGCCCACCGACCGGACAAGCGCTTCACGCTTCAGACCGTCGATCACCGCCGGTTCGTCGTTAAGCATGGATCCGGCGAAAACCGCTTGCTGCCCTGGCATACACGCTAACTATGGCACTTGTAAATTGGTCCCCGCCGCTTCCGCCGCCGCCCGCGCCGCATGTCCCGCCTCAATCTTCGTCGTAAATCTCCAACAACCGCTCCTTCTCCTCCCGCGTCAACATCGACAAGTCCATCACCGCCGGCGGACGCTGATCCTCGATGATCACCTCCGGCCTCTGCGGCAACGCATGCCCCGCCAAAGCCTTCCAAAACCAAGACCACCTCCGCAATCGCCTGACGATAATCCACCACCTCCCCCGCAGTTCCGAACCTCCTGACAGAACTTCCCCATCCATCACCGCCGTCGCCCCCCCCCGTAGACATAATCTCCGACCGAACCCCGCCGCCATAAAAGGCCACCTTCACCCCATCCACCGACTTCAACCAGCCCCCGCCCCGACAACCCGCTCGACCACCCGACGCCCGCTTCTTCACCTTCTTCTCCATCGCTTCACTCACGAAAAAGGCCCCTCCCGCCAAAGTGGCAGAAAAGGCCTTGCGGTAATAATACACCGTTTGTCGGTCGGTTTAATCGTCGACTAGGCCTAAAGACCTATCGAAAAAACTCAACGCAATTTAATAACTCAATCGACCGAGATTTCACCGAGAAAAAACGAAATTCGAACCTAAATCTTCCCCGACGGAAAATCGCGTTGAACCTAAGCTCCGACCAAACAAAAGCGCATTTAAGCCCAAAACCGAACGTTTGACGCACAAAATGAGCCGGCCGCCGAAGCGGCCGTTTTTTCGAGGCAAGGACAAGGATCTACCAAAGGAAAGGACCGGTTAGGCCGTGACCAGATTAGGCTGGGGCGTCGTCCGCAGATAAGGCTTGATCTGCGTAAACCCCTTCTCAAAAACCCGCTCCGCCTCTTCGTTGCTCATCGCCGGGACGATAATGACGTCTTCGCCCTGCGTCCAATCGGCCGGCGTCGCGACCCGGTAGTTCGCCGTGAGTTGCAGCGAGTCGATCACCCGCAAAATCTCGTCGAAGTTCCGTCCCGTACTCGCCGGGTAGGTCAGCATGAGCTTGACCTTCTTGTCCGGCCCGATCACGTAAACGCTTCGCACCGTCAGGGTGTTTTCCGCGTTCGGCGGGATCATGCCGTAAAGGTTTGAGACCTTCCGATCTACATCGGCGACGAGCGGGAAGTTCAGCGCAACCCCCTGAGTCTCCTCAATATCCTTCATCCAGGCATGGTGCTCAAAAAGACCGTCGACGCTCAGGCCGATCACCTTGACGTTTCGCTTGTCGAACTCCGGCTTGAGGTTCGCGACCCGACCAAGTTCGGTGGTACAGACCGGGGTGAAGTCCTTGGGGTGAGAGAAGAGGACGACCCACTTGTCTTCCGCCCACCGGTGGAAGTCGATCGGGCCGAAGGTCGAGTCTTGGGTGAAATCAGGGGCGGTATCTCCGAGGTGGATGGACATGATTCTTTTCCTTTTGGGTTCGGCGCGTCTCGCGTCGCTTACGAAAAGAAGTATCGATGCCGTCCGTACCCGAGGCCGTACCCCAATCCCGGGAAAACGAGGTGGGTTCCATAATCTCTCTGCGCCATGGACGTTGCCCCTGTCCCGACGACCGTTGCCCCCTTCGAGGCCCACCTCTTCGGCAGCTTCGAGATGCGACTAGAAGGCCGGCCGTTGCCCGCCCTCAGATCCAAACGGGAGACTTGGCTGCTGGCACTCCTCCTTCTGCACCACACCCGAGACACCTCGCGCGAATGGCTGGCAAGCACCCTCTGGCCCGAAAACACCGAGGAGCAAGCGCTCTTCTATCTGCGCAAAGCCTTGTCGAACGTCCGGAAAGCCTTGGGCTCTCAGTCGGAGCGGCTTAAATCCCCCACCCCGAGAACCCTTCGGTTCGAGATCGAAGGGGGCTTTCTGGATGTGGCCGCCTTCGATCGCGCGGTCCAGACGGCCGACTGGACCCAAGCCGTTTCGCTCTACACCGGCCCGGTCCTTCCCGATTGTCACGAGGAGTGGGCGGTAGTCGAAAGAACCTGGCGAGAAGCCGCCTATTTAGATGCCCTTCAAACGCTGGCCGACTCTGCCGATGCCGCCACGGCGGTCAAATGGCTTCGCCGGCTAGTCGCCGCCGATCCATACCGGGAAAGTGCCTGTCGAGCCCTGATGCAGGCGCTCGCCGACTGCGGGGATAACGCCGCCGTCACCGCCGTTTTCCGGGAGTTCGGCGACCGGCTTCATCGCGATCTTACGACGCAACCTTCGGAGGAGACGAAGGCGCTCTACCGAAAGCTCAGCCGGGCCGCCCCACCCGTCCCGGCCGAACCGGCCCGGCGGGTGGAAACACTGCGTCACCTGCCCGTGCCTCTAACCGACCTTATCGGTCGGGAGCAGGCCATCTCCGGGTTGACCGACCTCCTGAAGGAGCGTCGCCTCGTTACCCTCGTCGGCACGGGCGGGGTAGGGAAGACTCGCCTGGCCATCGCGGTCGCGGAAGCGGTTCTCCCCCGCTTTCCAGAAGGCGTTTGGTTCGTCGACCTTGCCGCCGTGGGCGAATCCTCGCAGGTTCCGTTGACGGTTGCAAAAACCCTCGGAGTGGCGGAAGACTCCGGCAAGCCGGCCCTGGACGCACTATGCGAAGCCTTGGCGGGCCGCTCGCTTCTGCTGGTCCTAGACAACTGCGAACACCTGATCGAGGCTTGCGCCGAACTCTCCCACCGGCTCCTCTCCTCCGCCGCGAACCTTTCGATTGTCGCCACCAGCCGCCAAGGGTTGAATGTCTTCGGTGAGCAGGTCTACCGCGTCCCCTCCCTAGAACTGCCCAGTGCCGCCGCCGACCCGTTGGAGCTAGTGAAGTCCGAAGCGGTTCGGCTCTTCGTCGATCGAGCGCGCCGCGCCAACGACACCTTCCATCTGACTCCCCGAAATGCCGCAGACGTGGTCGAAGTCTGTCGGCAGTTAGATGGCATCCCGCTCGCCATCGAGATGGCCGCGGCCCGCGTACGATCGCTGAGCGCGTCGGAGATCCGAAGCCGCCTCGACGACCGTTTTCGACTCCTGAAGTCTGGGAGTCGCGGAGGATTGCCCCGCCAGCAGACCCTGCGAGCGACGATCGATTGGAGCTACGACCAGCTTTCGGAAGCCGAACGGGACGTGCTTCGCAAGGTGTCCGTCTTTTCCGGCGGATGGACCGCCGAGGCGGCCGAGGTGGTCGTCGGATCAAGTGATGATGAAGAGACGGTCGAAGAACTACTGGCCAGCCTCGTCGACAAGTCGCTCGTTATCGCCGAAGTTCGGCAGGAAAAGACTCGGTTCCGTCTGCTGGAGACGGTTCGCCAGTACGGCCAATACCGACTATCTGAAGAGGAGCAGACCGATTCCGTTCGCACGCGGCACCGCGACTATTTCCTCGGTCTCGCGCTCGAGCTGCGTCCGAAGTTGATGGGCGCGGACCAAGCTTATTGGCTCTCACGGCTTGACGCGGAGCACGATAACCTGCGTCAGGCCATGCGGTTCTGTCTGGAGTCGGCCGACGGTGGCGAAGCGGGCCTTCGGTTGGCGGGCGCGATCGTCCGATTCTGGCTGACGCGTGGCCACTACACCGAAGGGCGGGCCAGCGTTGCGCAACTCATGGTCCACCCTTCGGCCCAAGCAAGAACGGCCGATCGGGCGATTGCCTTGAACGGCACGGGCCTACTTGCCTGGCGGCAGAGCGACTACAAGGGTGCTCAGGCGCTGTACCAGGAGAGCATTTCGATCTCCCGCGAACTAGGAAGCCAAATCGATGTGGCGCGGGCCTTGAATAACCTGGCCCTCATTACCCGGGACCTTGGAGACTACGAATCGGCCCGCGCGATGCATGAGGAAAGCATTGCGATCTTTCGGGAAAGCGGCGACCGTCTCATCACCGCGATCTGTCTCTCCAACCTCGGGGTGGTGAACCACTACCAGGGAGACTTCGATTCCGCCCGGGCCGCGTTCGAGGAGGGGCTTACCGTCCAGCGAGAATTGGGAGACCGCAGCGCGACGTCCATCTCCTTGAATAGTCTGGGCGAAGTCGCGCTCGATCAGGGCGATGTCTCGTTTGCGCAGCGTTGCCACGAAGAGGGGCTGTCCATCGCGGAGGAGATCGCCGACGATTACGGCCAAGCAACCCACCGCTACGGTCTCGGAAAAGCGGCCGCGCAAAGGGGCGATTTGTCCGGCGCTTGGTCGATGACCATGGAGAGCCTCGAAAAAATGATCTCCCTCGGCGAACGCACCCTGGCGACCGACCACCTCGCCATTCTGGCTTCGATTCTGCGAAGGTCAGAACAACCTGTGCCGGCAGTAAAGCTCTTCGCCGCCCGCGCAAGCCTGCGGGGCGACACCGGTTCACCGCTTCCTGGATACGCGCATAAAAGGATGGAAGCTGAGTTGGCCATCCTTCGCGAGACCGTAGGGGATGAAGGCTACGGTCTCGCTTGGATCGAAGGGCAAACCATGTCTATGGAGCAAGCAACCACGTTTGTATCCGGTCTACCTCCGATCACCAACGGCGTTATCCCTTAGCCGTCGCCTTCGTCAAAGCATCCAACCCCCCGACCACCGGAAGGACCAGTTTCGTCGCGTCCAAATCGATGGTCAGTTGGGTGCCCGGCGCGGGCCACAGGGTGAAGTCGCGGTCGCTGGAGAGGATCATCAACGCGATCCGCTTGCCTGCCGGAATGATCTGGTCGTCGGGCTCCAGGTCAAACGTCACGTTCACAAACTCCCCTGGCTTAAGCGCCCTTCCCTTGTCCTTCGAGTGGTAGTCGCCGCCCTTCTTAAGCGATTTCCAGTTCATCGGGTCCGCCCAGCCACGCGTGATGAGGTTGTCCGTACCAATCGGTCCGTCCGTCCAAGGGATTTGGACGAGATAGACCGATAAGTCTGCCGCCGCCTTGCTCGAAGCGAGGCGAAGGGTGATCCGTGCGGTGCCGGAAAGATGGAGCGGAGCGTTCAACTCGGGCAGGGCATAGAGCAGGCGAACTTTAGAATCGGCCGCTTTGGCCAAGGCAGCGGCGTTGAACGAGACATCGTCGATGAGGTCTTCTTCGCCGACTTTCGAGGGTTTGACCGCGGTCAAGCCGCCGATCGTCGAACCGCCGCCCGTGGGGAACAGCGTGACGGGAGATGCCGCGGGGTTTGGATAGTCGGCATAGGGTGTAGGATCGGTCACGCGTGGTCCCCCAGGCGCTCGCTCCCGTACGATGTACGACTTCGGCCCATTCTCTACTCCGTTTTGGACGCCATACAGGAACCGGCTGAACCACTTGTTCATCAGCTCAAAGGGAGGATCGCCGCCATGACCGCCCTGGTGGAAGTACTGCACCAGCGGTACCTTGCCTTTGATGGCTTCGCTGATCCGAACGCTGTGCTCGGGCACCACGTTCCAGTCATTGAAGGCGTGGGCCATCAGGACGGCGCACTTGATGCCTTTAACGTGCTTGAGTAGATCGCGTTCCGCCCAGAAGTCGTTGTAGTCGCCCGTCTCGCGGTCTTGACCTTTGGCAAACGCGCCGTCCCGATAGAGCTGATCGCTGATCGCTCGCTTAGCGGGATCGCCGCTGTGGATGAAGTCATACAACGAGTCAACGTCTTCACCAAGCCAACCTCCCGGATGGCGGACCAGTCCGTTTGACCGGTAGTAGTGGTAGTAAGACGTGTTAGGCGCCACCGGAATGATCGCCTCCAGGCCCTTGACGCCCGTCGTTGCCGCGGCGACCGGGATGGTGCCGTTGTAGGACGTACCGGTCATGCCGACTTTGCCGGTACACCAGGTCGCCTTGATCTCTTCGTTCCCCTCGTGGGTGGCGAAGCCCTTGGCCCGTCCGTTCAGCCAATCGATGACGGCTTTGGGGGCAAGTCTTTCCGGGGCTCCACCGACGGTTGGGGCACCATCGGAAAGCCCGGTCCCGGGCGCTTCCGAGTGCACTACCGCAAACCCTCGGGGAACCCACGCGGTGATTAGCGAGTTCGAAATGCGGGTCCGATTTGGCTGATAGGGGATGTTTGGATGACTCGTGCGGGGTTTAGGGATCGCTCCGAGTTCCTGCTTAACATCCCAAAGGATGTCATTTCCGCCACCGGTTCCGGCGAAGTAAGGCGAAGACTCATAGATCACCGGCACCTTCAAGCCCTCGGTGACCGTCTGCTTCTGACGAGTCACGTCGACATGAACCCGATCCCGCTTGCCGTCGTGGTCAGAATCGAATTCCGTTTCGACCCATAACTGCTCCCACACCCAGTCAGTGGAGGTTGCAAACGCGGGCACGATCTGGGCTTGTCCATTCTCAAAGACCGGTTTCGCGGCCTGGCCGGCCGCCACGGCGGGGAAGGAGACCGCCATCGCCGCCAAGATCCAAGCGGCGCGAGGCGAAGCGGGCTTAAACATGTGCTCCCGATTATAAAGGATTCATCGCTTGGTCGTCGGTTATCTCACCCGTTCTCGAAAATTAACCATAGGTTACAAATATCTCCCGAGGTGTGGTAATGTGGAAACGGAATGTACCCTTGGTTACATTCCGGGTGCCTTTATGCCAGTCGCTGATCAGCCGTCCGAACCCCGACAAGAAACCGAGTATCGGTCTCTCCCCGACGTCTTCAAGAGTCTCGCGGTCCCTGCTACGGGCTCGTGGCTTCGGCGGTTCTTGGCCTTTGCCGGTCCGGGCTATCTCGTCAGCGTTGGCTACATGGATCCGGGCAACTGGGGCACGGACCTTGCCGGTGGTTCGAAATACGGCTATGCGCTGCTGTGGGTGATCTTCGTCTCGAACCTGATGGCCCAGTTCCTTCAGGTGCTGTGCGCCCGTTTGGGTCTCGTAACGGGCAAAGACCTCGCCATGGCCTGTCGGGACTACTACAAGAAGCCGGCCGCGGTCGCGCTCTGGCTGCTTTGCGAGATTGCGATCATCGCCTGCGATCTTGCCGAGGTGGTGGGCTCCGCCGTGGCACTCAATCTGCTGTTCGGGCTCCCGCTGACTCTCGGCGTTCTGATTACGGGGCTCGACGTGCTGCTCTTGCTGGGGCTGATGAAGTTCGGCTTCCGAAAGATCGAGGCGATCGTCATGACCCTCGTCGCGACCGTCTTCGCCTGCTTCCTTTACGAGATGATTCTCGCGAAACCGGATTGGGCGGCGGCCGGAAAGGGGATGATCGTTCCAAGCCTGCCCGACGCGGGAGCGCTTCTCATCTCCCTCGGAATCCTCGGGGCGACGGTGATGCCGCATAACCTGTACCTTCACTCCAGCATTGTCCAGACGCGTAAGTCGGGCGACTCGCCGGACGAGGTTCGGCAGGCGGTCCGGTTCAATACGGTCGACACGATCATCGCGCTGAGCCTCGCGTTCTTCGTTAACGCCGCCATCTTAATCCTCGCCGCTGCGGTTTTCGGCAAGGCTGGCATTGTCGTCGAGGAGCTCCAGCAGGGGCATCAACTCCTTAAAGGAGTGCTGGGAGGCGCCGCCGCCACCGCTTTCGCGGTCGCTCTCCTCGCGTCGGGTCAGTCTTCGACGATCACCGGAACCCTCGCGGGGCAGATCGTGATGGAAGGGTTCCTCAAGATCCGCATCGCTCCTTGGAAACGGCGTCTCATCACGCGCGGGTTGGCGATCATTCCGGCGATCATCGTCATCCAGGCCAGCGGTGGGAAGGATACGGTCAACCTCCTGGTCATCTCTCAGGTCGTGCTCTCGATGCAGCTTCCGTTCGCGATCTATCCCTTGATGATGGTGACGAGCGACCGAAAGCGGATGGGCGATTACACGAACTCTCTTCCAACCCAGGTGGTGGGCTACATCATCTGCACCCTCATCGCGGCTTTGAATATCTATCTTCTCTTCACTGTGATCGGCCCCCTTTGGCTTGCCCTCTTGGCCGTGATCGCCGCCGCTTTTGCCGCCTATGTTTCCTTCGGCTACAAGGCCAAGGTGACCGCATGAGGCACATCGCCTTCGCGGCGGCATTCGTTTTGGCCGTCGCCGCATCCGCGCAAGAGAAGGCCAAGCCCACGGAGCCGATCGCAACGGATCGGCCGGACTTTACGGAATCGGGGCTGGTTGTACCGGCCGGATGGCTCCAGACCGAGACTGGGTTTACCTACCAGTTCCTTCGGCATGGATCGAATTTCGGCGCACCAGAAGCTTTGCTCCGCTACGGCCTGAACTCGCGGGCGGAACTGCGGCTCGGTTTGCCGAATTTCGGAGTGCAGAGACTGGGGGGCGACAAATTTTCGGGGTTCGGGGACACCTACCTAGGCACCAAGCTCCAGATCGGACCCCTCAAGAACGGCGACGACCTCTCACTGATCCTGGCCGCATTTCTCCCGACCGGCGCCGCCTCTCAGTCGTCCGATTCGGTCGACCCGGATGTGAAGCTCTGTTACTCCCGTCCGCTAACCCCGCGTACCAGCCTGTCGGTCATGGAGTATGCGGCGTATACGACGGATGAACGCGGACGAACCTTGGTCTTTCAGCAGACGGCCTCGGTGGGTTTTGAACTGACCGAGAAGTTCGCGGCGTTTACGGAATACGCGGGCACCTTCGGTGCCCGGCTGGCTCCCGACCACGTTGCTCACGCCGGATTTACCTACCAGCCGACGGCGAACTCGCAGTACGACATTCATTTCGGATTCTCGATGAACGGCCCAGAGAGGGCTCCGTTCGTCGCGGCCGGGTATTCGTTCCGGTTCTAGCCAACGCTAAGTTGGCCGAGCGGGAGATCCGATCTTCCGCTCGGTGCCTTGTGCGCGGCCTCTGGCGAGACCAATTGGTGTGTCAGACCGCAAGGTCACTTGGTCTGAACGACCATCGTTTTAGAACGAAGTCCCTTTGCGCTGGCAGTTAGATGAATGGCTCCCCTGAGACCTCTCAGCGGTCTCAATACGGCGAGGGCACGTCCCTGGAACGTGGTGCAGATCGGCGCCCGAAAGCTTGCGGGCCGGTCGGGAGCGCCATTACACTGCGCGCAGAGTTCGCCCGCGCCCGATACGGCGAGGCGGACGTCGACCTCGGCGTTCGGTACCCGTTCTCCGCGGTCATCGAGCACTTCGACCGTTACATAGGCGAGGTCGTTTCGGTCCGCGCGGATGGTTTTTCGGTCGACGGTGAGTCGGAGTTGCTTCGGCGTACCTGCGGTCCTTAGCGTCTTTCGCGATACCGCCTTGCCGTTCGTGAGGCCAATAGCTGTGAGTTCGCCCGGCGCGTACGGCACTTCGAACTTCGCGGTCAACTTCGTCTTGGCGGAAACCGGCTTCTCCCCAATGACTTTCCCGTTGAGCACGAGTCGGACCCGATCGCAGGTTGAGTAGATGGAGACTTGGAGCGGCTTGCCTTCGCTGCCCTTCCAGTTCCAACTCTGGATTTCGTTCGGCCAGCCCCACGCGCTCACCACCTCACTCAAGCCCGACGGGATTGGCGCATGCACCGCCATCTCGAGGGGGCTACGCTGCCACAGGATGTCGCGGTAGAACGACTGCGGCTTTTTGAAGCCGCACAAATCGAGGTCTCCGGACCAGGCGTTGACCCAAGGGAAGGGCATGAAGAAGGGATTGGGTTCGTTGCTAAGGACGTTATGCGCGAGGCCCGCCTCGCCCAGGTAGTCCATCGCGGTCCACACGAAGTCGCCGATCACGTAGGGGAGGCGCTCGACGGCTGTCCAATATTGGAACGCGTCTCTGGGATACGACTCCGTCGCCACCATTACCCGCTCGGGGTGGAGTGCATGATCAGGCTCGTACTTGTCGGGAAGGTAGTTGTAGCCGGATATGTCCAGATACCGGAACGCCGGATCGGACTGCGTCGCCCATTGCTCGGCAGCGTTTCCCCAATCCCGGCAGATGGCCTGAGTGATCAGACGCGTAGGATCATTCGAAAGGACCCATTCCCGGAGCTGCTTCTGCGTCGCTTCCGCCCGAAACTGTTCCGGAATCTCATTCCCGACCGACCACATGACGATCGAAGGATGATTGCGATCGCGGCGCACCATCGAGGCGATATCGCGCTCGGCCCAGTCGCGGAAGAAGCGGTGGTAGTCCTGGTCGTTGCCGACTTTTGCCTCGTTCCATTGATCGAATGCTTCGTCGATTACGAGTAGTCCGAGGCGGTCGCAAGCGTCGAGGAAGGCGGGGGACGGCGGGTTATGGCTGGAACGCACCGCGTTATAGCCGTTGGCTTTAAGGAGTTCGACCTTCCGCTCCTCGGCGCGGTCGATCGCCATCGCCCCCAGAGGACCGTTGTCATGGTGAACGCAGCCACCCTTAAGCTTCATGGCGACGCCATTGAGCCGAAAGCCGTGCAGGGCATCCACTTCGATCTTCCGAACGCCAAATCGGGTCGTCGCGACATCGGTGGCCCTCGCGCCCTGGACGATCTCGACGGTCGCCGTATAAAGGGCCGGAGACGACGGGGACCATAGACGGGGCGATCGGAGGGGAATCGACCACGCGAATCTCCGACTCGCGAGAGCCGCAAGACTTAGCGGGCTTGTGGTGACTCCCACAGATTTTCCGGCCGCGTCTCGGAGCGCTACCCGAACAAGCACGTTCGCCGGCACACTACCGTCGTTGCGGACTTCGGCGATCACCTTGACGAGCGCTCGATCCTTGGAGACGTCGGGCGTGGTTACGAATGTGCCCCAGGTCGGTACGTAGACGGGATTGCGAACGGTGAGCCAAACGTGGCGATAGATGCCCGATCCGGAATACCAACGGCTGTTCTTCCCCTCGTTACGGACCTGCACGCTAAGTACGTTCTTGCCCTCGCCGGATCGCAGGTACGGCGTCAGGTCGTATTCGAAGCTCGTATAGCCGTGCGGATGGTTCCCCAGCAGGTGGCCGTTGATCCAGACGGCGGCGTTCATGTACACACCGTCGAACCGCACCGCGACCCGCTGGCCCGGCGCGTGCAGAGTGAAGGTTTTTCGGTACCAGCCGATCCCTCCAACGGTGTGCCCCGTTCGGTCGGCGTTTTCGCTTTCCTGCGGATCGAAGGGGCCGATCCGGACGGCCGGAGTACCGGCGGCGTAGATCCCGCCGTCATTCGCCCCATCGAAAACGCGGATCGCGAGGACGTCGGATCCGTCCCCGCGCACGAGGGAGGCCGGAACGACGTAGCGGCGTTCAACATCCCAGGCCGACCGGAAGTTTGGCGGGAACGACCCTGTGCCCCCAATGCGCACCCCGTTGAACCATGCCTCGTCGGCGTCGTCGATCTTTCCGAGGAGGAGGGGCAGATCCCGCCCTTTCAGACTTGCTGGAACCTTGATGGGGCGGCGGAACCACCCGTACACGTTGTCGCCTCGGTACTCGGAATGGCGCTCCCAGGTCGAGGGCAGCATCACCTTCTGCCAGGTCGCATCGTCCAGTTCGCGACTCTTCCACTCCGGGTTGTCCCCCTTTTGGAAGCGCCACTCGCCGGAGATCGCATCAAGCGAAGGCGTAACGTGCTTTTTGGGCAGATCTTCGATGCTCCAGTCATGAGGCAAGTCGACCTTGCGCCATGAAGAGTCGTTGAGGGTCACACGTTCTCCGCCCAGGAGGTCGCCCTTTCGAAACCTCCAGCCTTCGTCGAATGGCCTGTCGCGTTGACCCAGGACTGCCCGTTCGTTCTTTGTCACGCTCTGCGGCCACGCGATCGAAGAAGCCAACAAAAGACCCGTGAGGCAAGTGAGCGCGACTTTGTCCATTTCTGATCCGATCTCGGCCCTTTGCTCCGATCACGAGAGACTTTAGCATCGAAGTGGATTCGACCTGCCGAGTCCTTGAGAATCGATGAAACGCCGCCGCGCCGCGTTGGTTTGGAATATGCGCAGATGTTTGCGCTTTTCTCAGCTTAGCCTCCGACATGATCGCCATTTTTGCCGAAAAATCAGAAACTGAAGGCCAAATTTGGAAGGCTGGGCACTAAATCGGGACTGCGGTGTGTAGAATGCACAAACAGTTGCGCAACGGGTAACCCGTGCGACTGAAAACGGCAGTGAGGCCATGAAAGAGAACCATCCGAACCCGATCCGGGCCCGATCCACGCTTCACGATGTGGCTCGGGTGGCGGGTGTATCGGCCTCTACCGCTTCGTCCGTTCTGGGTGGGAACGCGATCAATCGCCGGATCTCAGAGGAGACGCATAAGCGAGTTCGACTTGCGGCAAGCGACCTGGGCTATACGCCGAGCCTCCTTCATCGATCGATTCGGAGAAAGCGGACCCATGTCGTCTCCCTGTTCAATGCTTTCCGAAACCGAACTCGCGGGGACCTCTACTTGGATCGTCTGTCTGGCGCCATCGAGGAAGCGGGCGGCGAACTGGGCTACGACATCCTCGTGCACAGCAACTTCAAACGAGGTGTCCAGGAGACGTACGACTTTCTCAACGGCGGATTTGCGGACGGCCTCGTACTGTTCGGCTCCACGGCGGACGAGCCTTTGCTGCCCTTTCTGAGAGGCTCGAGTCTGCCGACCGTCCTGATTGCGCCTCGCCACGTCGATCCTGAGCTCTCCTCCGTCGTGGACGACGAGGCGGAAGGGATGCGTCTGATCGCCGAGGCGCTCGTCGACCGCGGCCACCGCCGGATCGCGGCGGTGGTGGGGCAGCGGGGCAACATGATCGATCCGACGGGACGCCTGCGTCGGCTGCGTCAAGAACTCGCGCACCGCGGCGTGGAGTTCGACGAGCGGCGGATCATCGTGTTTGACGGTTCCCCTCCCGACGTCGTTCGCAGCCTCGTGGCGATGGACCCGCAGCCGACGGCCCTTTTTGTTTGGCACGACGGTAACGCCTACCGAATCCTTGAGGAGTGCGAAGCTCAAGGCATCCGCGTACCGGAGGATCTGTCGATCGTCGGTTACGACGGCATCGTCTGGCCGTGCAAGTCTCCCCACGTCATCACAAGCGTCGAAGTCCCGCTTGACGCGATGGCCGCGGCGGGCATCGCGCTGCTCGACCGGCTCATTGCCGGCGAGCCCGGGCCTTTCTTGGAGACGCTCCCCGTCCAATTTCTTACCGGGACAACCCTGGTATCTCCCCGAACTTAACCCTCATCCAATGAAGGAAAAAAACATCATGCAACGCAAAGCATTCACTCTCATCGAACTCCTCGTCGTGATCGCGATCATCGCGATCCTCGCCGCCATCCTATTCCCCGTCTTCGCTCAGGCCAAGGCCGCCGCGAAGAAAACCGCCTGCCTTAATAACACCAAGCAGATGGCCATCGGGTTCAACATCTACTCCACCGACAGCGACGACACCTACTGCGGTAACTCGTTGTTCACGGTCGCCGCTTGGCAGGGGGCCGGATATGGCCTGCCCAACGGGTTCATGGACCCCGCCGCCGACCCGAACTGGGGTGCTCAGATCTACCCCTACGTAAAGTCGATGCCGCTTTACACCTGCCCGGTAGCCGTTAAGGCGGCGTTCACCGCCGGCTGGGGTCCTGGCCTGAACTACAACTCGACGCCCGGCGCGGCGAACACGAGCTACCGCTTCAACGGAGCCGTGGCGTTTAAGTCGGCCACCCAGTCGCACGACCCGTCCAACCTGATCGTTCTGCGCGACTCGGTTTACATTGAAAAGGTAGCGGTCTCGCGGCCCGGCAATCCGTCTACGTCAGGCGCCACGTCCATGTGCAATGGCCTTGACGACGCGGATCTGGGCTCGGCTCACAACATCAACGGCTTCAATGCCGGCGGTAATAACGCCTACTCGGACGGCCACGCCAAGTTCGCCTTGCGACAGGCGCTGACTTACGGCAACCTGGGTCTCACCACCGACAGCTGCGGCGACTGGTACTGCAACAAGTACTACACGAATGTCGCAACCGGAGGCGACACCTATCCGAGCGGCATCCACCAGACCTGGATGGCGGGCAAGCCCGACGACATCCACCTCCCATCCCTCGGCGGCGGCTACGACAACTGGACCGGCAACCGCACCTGCAACCTGTAAAACACCTTCCGGCGCGGCCATCCTGGGCCGCGCCGGAAGCCCACCCCCTGTAAGAGAACCGACCGTTGAGAACCCCCACCTCCCGCATCACCTTCGGACTGGCCTTGTGCGTCCTCCTTCTCGCCGGCTGCGCCAGCTCTGGCCCATCACCGGCCGCCTTGGAGACGAAGCCTGCTCCCGCCCCCTCTAACCTGACGCCCGAGCAGAAAGCGCAGTATGAGGAAGCGCTTCGAACCTCGCAGCCACCGACGTCCTCCCCGGCGGGCAAGTAGGTTACGGGCGGCCGTTACGGGGCACGAACAATGCACCATGACGGCTGCCCACCTCCGGTGCGGCAGCCTTCAGCGCCCGGACGGGGGTGGTTCGTTGCCTGCCCCAGAAGCCCGTACTTGACTGGCCGACATCTGATAGGTGTGGCGAAGCTTTCGGCCTAAGTGGCTGGAGGAATAGTAGCCTGAACCTTTGGCGATCTCATCGATCGGTAGCTCCGAGTGTTTCAGCAGATAGACGGCGTGTTTTAAACGGATGGAGTCCAGCACGTTCTGCGGCGTTCGGCCCAAGATTTGGCGAAAGTAGGCGTAGAGGGTCGACCTTGAAATCCGCAGATCATCGGCGACTTCTTGCATGTTGATCGAGGCAGGGAAGTCGCGGCGAAAGCGGCCGCAGGCGGCGGCGACCATGTTCCGGGCGATCTCCGATTCTTCGCCTTCAATCGCCTGCCTTCTCATTAGAATGTCGAGTAAGGACGCGGAGTGGCGAAGGAAGGCCTCCCGATGCGGCGCATTGCTATACCACTCGTGAACGACCATCTTGAGCAGAGCCCGGATCGGCTCCCCGTCGGGATCGCTGCCGAATTGTGGCCAGTCGAGGGACCGGTCGGGGGTGACAAGGATGTGATAGAGGAAGTAGTCGCCTTCGGCCGAGTCGCCATGAACCGAGCCCGGTGGGTGCACCACGAACGTTCCCGGCCGCATCTCGATTGCTTCGTTGCCTAGCCGTTCGGTGACGGCCCCCTCGCAGAGATAGATGAGTTCCCAAGCGTGTTCGTGGCGATGATCCGCATAGTCGCCGGAGCCTTCAAACCCCCCCGCGTAAACGATCCTCGGGGGATGCGCGACTCTTCCACTCATGCCCTTGTTGTAACCCAAAAGGCCAGAGCACATGTTCGTCACGATTGTCCACCAATCGATGGCCCGCCTCGTTCATCAGGATTGCGTAGATAGCACAATAGTCGTTCAATGCCTTGCCATCAAGACGGTTTGCCCGGTTCAACGTGAAAAGGTCCCAAGTACGGGCACGGACATACTCGGTCCATGACTCCGATCCTGAGTTGCGTCGTCGTCTGCCATGCAACGATTGCATTCTCTTTAACCGCCTTTAAGATCGACGAGAGGGACGCCGCGTCGCTGTCGGTCCGGGTCGCGGAGGGGGTTCGATGATTTGGGCCGCCTCCTTGGCCGGCGTTCCAACGCTTCATTCGGTCCCTTACTCCGTTAAGCCGAACGACCAACTTCCGCCAAACCTTTCGCCGGCAACCGCCAAGATGCCCAAGGGACTCTTTGTCGGAACCTGCTACCAACCCGTTGATCGCTCGCTGAAGCAGATCAAGGAGGACATTGCGATCATGCGTGACGCCGGGTTCAACGTGGTTCGGGTTGGTGACCTTTCATGGGATTCGTTCGAGCCTGCCCAGGGCCAGTTTAAGTTCGCGTGGTTCGACAAGATCCTCGATCAGATGCACGCGGCCGGGATCCGGGTGGTGTTAGACATTCCCGGCTCGCCCGCACCAATCTGGCTGCACCGAAAGTATCCGGGCGCCGACATCATCTCTCAGAATGGAACGCGTCTCCCCCCGGCGGAGCGTTACATGGACAACATTTCCGACCCCGGCTACGTGCGGGAGGCGAAGATTCTCGCCCAGGCCATGATGAAGCGCTATGCCCATCACCCGGCCATCCTCGCGCTCGGCTACGACAATGAGATTGGCAACGGGTTCATGTCCTATTCGGAAGCGGATCGGCAGCGCTTTATCGTTTGGCTAAAGCGGAGGTACGGAACCATCGAGGCCTTGAATAAGGCGTGGGCCACGCAAAGGTGGTCGCGAAGACTGAACCGGTTTGACGACGTCGATCTGCCCTTGAAGGACGGCCCGGGGCCGTCGGAAAGGTATCTGGATCTTCACCGCTACTGGTCCGACGTCACCGTGGCGCGTTTGAATGAACTTGAGGCCGTCCGCCGCCGATATATGCCCGGCTACCCTACGCTCTCGAATGTTTGGGATTATGCGGGGCGACGCGGGTTCGACTACCTGTCGACCTATAAGCAATACACCTCCTTCGGCGCTCAAGGGTTCTATCCTGGCGGCGCGATAGATGGGACCTTCCAGACGCTGATGACCAAAGGGGCTCTTCCGACGGCCCAGTGGCTCAACGAATTCTCCGCCGGTGGGGGCGGGTGGTACGGCGATCCCGGACGAAGCCGAATGCTGGCCTATGTCGCGCTGCTCAGCGGGGCGCAGGGCATCATGGCTTGGACCTTTAACAGCCATTCCGGTGGCGAGGAACAGGCGTTGTTCGGCCTCGTGGACCACGACGGAAGGCCTTCGTGGAAGGTCAAGGAGTGGGGCCAGATCGCCTCTGAGTTCAAGCTGCTTTCGAAGTACGGCTTCCCGCGCCGTTACCAGCCCAAGGTGGCGATCTCTTACGCCTTCGAGAGCGCGATTGCATCCTCGCCCAACGGACCGTCGAATACGACCAAGCAGTATTTCAAGTCAGGCTATCAGGATCAGGTCCAAGCCGCGTTCGAGCCCTTTTACCGGAAGAACATTGATGTCGCGATCATCAATATCGGCCATGAGAATCTGAGCCCGTACAAATTGGTGGTTGTTCCGGCGCAATACGTGATGGACTCAAATACGGCCAAGGCAATCCGTAACTACGTGAAGGGTGGCGGCACGGTGCTGATGACGGGGTACTCGGCCAAGGAGAACGAGCATGCGCAGTGGTTTGAAACCCCACTGCCCGGCAGACTGACGGATGTGTTCGGACTGAGAACCGCCGCGTTCTACCGGAACGATTCGGGCGTGACGTTCTCGATCCAGGGAAAGACGGGCAGCACAAAGGCTTCCTACTATGAGGTTTTGGAGCCATCGACGGCCGAGGTACTTGGCTCGATCACGAACCATTACCTCCCGGGTCCGGCGCCGTTCCTGACGATGAACAAGTTCGGCAAGGGTCGGGCCTTCTATCTTGCGACCGAGTCGAGTCCTTCGGCCGTCGCCGGGGCGCTGGAGGTCGTCAAACGAACCGCTGGCATCGAAGACGGGCCGGTCACACCTGAGGGTGTCTATGCGCGAGTGATGGGCGACCGCACCCTCTACATCAACACCAACTACAATGACATCACGTTTTCGACGGACGGCACCAAGATGGGCCTCCTGTCGAAGAAGACCTTTGAGGGGTCGATCACCCTGCCCGCGAAAGGCGCGGACTTGATCCAGCCTGCGCATTAAGACCATGTCCCCGTTCACAGTACGAAGAAGCCTCTGCCTCGGTTTGGCCGTTACGGTGGTTTGCGTCCAGGCGCTCGCCGACGAACCACTAACCACCGGCAACTATCTCCAGAAACTGTCCCCCGGAATCAATCTGGGGAACACGCTGGAGGCGATTCCTAACGAAACCGCCTGGGGGAATCCCAAGCCGACCTACGCCTTTTTTCAGGCGGTGAGATCGGCTGGTTTTAAGAGTGTCCGGATCCCCGTGGCTTGGTCTCAGTATGCCGACGCTAAGCAGGGCATCGACCCAAAGTGGATGGCCCACATCACCGACGTCGTGCGCATGGCCAACAAGGCCGGTCTGTACGTGTTGATCAACGTGCACTGGGACGGAGGGTGGATCCAAGCGACGGCCGCTAAAAAGGATGCGGTTAACGCAAAGCTTGCTACTTTCTGGAAACAGATCGCGACTAATTTCAAAGGGTTTGACGATCACCTGTTTTTAGCCGGGACCAACGAGATCGGGGTGGAGGGAGTCTATGGACCACCAACCCCCGAAAATGCGGCGGCCCAGAATAGTTACAACCAAACCTTCGTCAACACGGTGCGGGCCACCGGCGGTAAGAACCGGTCACGTTGGCTCGTGGTGCAAGGCTACAACACGAATATCGACGACACGGTTAAGGTCAACGCTACGATGCCGAAGGACGTGGTGAAGGGTCGTCTCATGATGGAGGTCCACTACTATTCGCCCTACAACTTCACGCTCAACGATAAGAGCGACATTTGGCAGTGGGGGGCTAAGGCCACCGAGCCGAAGGCGACCGAGACGTGGGCCAATGAGGCCTTCGCGGACGCGCAATTCCGGAGCATGAAGACCATGTTCGTGGACAAAGGGGTTCCGGTGATCCTCGGTGAATACGGCGCGGGCATGAAGGCGAAATACCCGGGGATGCGCACGTTCCGCGACGATTGGGACCGGTACGTAACCCTATCCGCAGCCCGCAACGGTCTGGTGCCGATGTTCTGGGACACCGGGGGGCTTTTCGACCGCACGACAGGCGTGAAGCAGGATCCAGAGCTGATCAAGACGATCGTCGAGGCGGGGAAGTGATTGGACTTCTGTTCGGCGCAGAAATTGCGTAGGTATCGTTCGGTTGCTGCCCCCGATGGGTCGTCGCTACCGAAGTCAGGGCAAGGGGCTTGCCCTGACTTCGACGGTAATCTCGGCCGACTTAAGGCCCGCCGCCTTTGCACGTAGACGAAGCCGGCCGGCGCCACCCCTTGCGCTCTGAAGCAGCGCCTGCGCCAATCCGTTGAAGAGACTGCGCCGATTGCCCTTATCCGGTTCGTGGCTGGTCGGATCGCCGTTACCGACGCCCAAGATGGTGCCCGGCCCGTCGATTTCGAACTCGATGGACACGTTCTCGGTGGGCACGGCGCGTCCTTGTTCGTCTACGGCCTGGGCGGTAACGGGGACAGTATCGTTTCCGTCTCCGGCCAGGCTTGGGCGGTCGGGAACGAGCCGAAGAGCAACTGCCGGGCCGGTGGTTTCAACCGAATGGCGCGTAACCTCTTTTCCACCCTTCATCGCGACGGCTTCGAGTCTGCCGGGCGCGTAGGGAACTTGCCACTCGACCATTCTGAACGGATCGACCGGCTTCTCCGAAATTAGCTTTCCGTTCAAATAGAGCGATACCACTTCGGCGTTCGTGATAGCCATCACTCGAATCGGTTGCCCCTCTTTACCCGCCCAGTTCCAGTGGGGGGCGAGGGTCAGGATGGGACGGTCTTTTACCCAGAACGCCTGGCGGAGGTAGAAGGCGGTTTTGGGAAAGCCGCATAGATCCAAACAGCCGAAATAGGAACTGACCGCGGGCCAGCCAAGCGGCGAGGGCTCACCCCGATAGTCGAACCCAGTCCAGATAAAGCCGCCCCCGAAGGAAGGTTGTTTCGCAATGGCCTCCCAAGCTCCGCGATTGTCCGATGCCCACCCCGGATATTTATCGTCGTAGGAGGCGAGCGCCAGCTTGGGCCAGTCGGTAGCAAACACGCCCCGGGTCATCACTTGGGATGTGTCTTCCGAACTGATGATCGGCTTGTCGGGGTAGGCCGCTCGAACCTTGTCGTATAGGTCGACCTGGTAGTTGATTCCGACCACATCGAGTTCCAGGGCGGCGTTCTGAGGGTTGGCTAGGACGCCACTCAGTAGTCCTCCGTTTTGGGCGGCCGTAACTGGCCTCGTCTTATCGAGCCCCTTAACGATCGCCACCATGCGCCGTGCCATCTGACGCCCCTGCTCGGTGCCCTGCAGCGCGTTCTCCTCGTTGAAAAGAGACCAGAGAATCACGCTGGGGTGGTTCCGGTCGCGGCGGACCAGCCATTCGAGTTGGCCGAGATACTCGGTGGAGGCATTAAAGTGGCGATTCTCGTCCATGACGAGCATTCCCATGCGGTCGCAGAGATCGAGTAACTCTTTGCTCGGAGGGTTGTGCGCTGACCGGTAGGCATTGGCGCCCATCTCCTTCAGCTTCCTTAGACGAAACTCAAGGAGCGAATCCGGCACGGCCACGCCTACGCCGGCGTGATCTTGATGGTTGCAAACGCCCTGCAGTTTGAGGGGGCGATCGTTAAGAAAGAAGCCTTTTTTGGCGTCGAAACGAAGCGTCCGAAAGCCGCACTTTGTCACGATTCCATCCGATTTCTGGGCGCTCACCACCCTCGTCGTAAGGGAATAGAGGTTCGGATGATCGACGGACCAGAGCTGGGGCGCGGTCACCGGGATCGACAGCTTAACAACGGATCGTCCCCACGGCGTTAAGTTCACCTCCCGTCGAATCCTGTTCACCTTCCTATCCTTTGGATCGGCGAGTTCGACCTCTACAGTGGCCTTCGACGAGGAGACCCCCGAGTTCTCAATCGTCGCTTCAACCGGCAGCGTCCATCGCCCGTTCGGGCCTTTGACGGGGTTTGCGTAGACGCCGTCCGTGACTACGTGAACCGGATTCCTCTTAACGAGCCAAGTGTGCCGATAGATACCGCCCCCTTCGTACCACCAGCCCTCCATGTCTTCCGCATCGACGCGGACGGCGATGCTATTGGTCTGATCGCCGTATCGCGCCATCGGCGTGATGTCGATACTGAAGGAGGTGTAGCCGTTCCAATTCCGATGCGCTGGTGAGCCGTTGACCCAAACGGTGCAGTGGGTAGCGACCCCGTCGAACTGCAACTCGAGGTGCTTATTTCGGTCCGAGGGATCGAGTTTGAACTGACGGCGATACCAACCGATACCGCGGCGGCGATATCCCTGGTTGCGCACCGCGCCCGCATCGAAGGGCTGCTCCACGACCCAGTCGTGCGGCAGATCTAGTTTTCGCCACTGGCTATCGTCGAAGGCTGGAGCCGCGGCTCCCCACGCCGCCGCGCCTTTTCCGCCCCCCTCCGCCTCATCTCCGTTGGCTCGGAAGGACGAATTGGGGATGTCGCCGAGATGGAAACGCCAACTCGGATCGAGCGAAAGGGTTTCCCGGCCGAGGTCGCCCGAATAGGCATGCGCCATGGCCGAGAATCCAAGGCAAACGAGGGTGAGAAAGCGAACAGCAGCCATGGATTCCTACGTCGACAAGACCAAACCACATCGGTTTTGTCCGAACTCAAAGGACGTGGTGGTAACGTTACCATAAGGTGCGAAGCCGTGCCCTTCTCCCGGATCTCATGACCACTTTCGCGATCTTAATGGCCCTCTCGTCCCGCGACCTGTACGTCTCGCCCGCCGGCGACGACGCGGCGCCGGGCAGCAAGGCTAAGCCGTTCGCGACCTTGGGTCGTGCCTTGCGGGCGATTGCCGAAAGACCAAAGGGCTCACCCCTCACGGTCCATGTGCGTGGCGGAACCTACTACCTGCCCGACACCCTGACATTCACCCCCGAACATTCGGGAACGGCGAGGGCTCCGGTCACGGTCGAGGCATATCGAAATGAAGCCGTCGTCCTTTCGGGTGGACGAAGGCTCGGGTTGGAATGGAAACCCTACCGCGGCGGCATCTTCCAAGCGAAGGCTCCCGACGATCTGGAAACAGAGGAGCTTTTCGTAAATGGGGCCCGGCAGGTTCTAGCCCGCTATCCGAACTTCGACCCAAACCAGCGGATTTTCAACGGGTTCGCCGCGGACGCGATCTCGAAGGAGCGGATTTCCCGCTGGGCCAACCCGGCCGGCGGCTACTTCCACGCGATGCACCCCGCCGAGTGGGGCGACTACACCTGGCGCATCACCGGCAAGACGCCGGACGGCGAGGTAACTCTAGAGGGAGGGTGGCAGAACAATCGTCCCGCCGGTCCCCACCCCCTCCACCGTTTTGTCGAGAACATATTCGAAGAGCTGGACGCGCCGGGCGAGTGGTATCTGGATCGCAAGGCCCACATCCTCTACTTCTATCCTCCTGCAGGCATCGATCTCACCAAGGCGACGGTTGAGGCCACACACCTGAGAGCGCTGGTCCAGTTCAAGGGAAGTGCTCAGAACCCCGTCCACCACATCCGTGTCAAGGGCCTGACCTTCCGCCACACCGCGCGTACGTTCATGGAGACGCGGGAACCGCTTCTCCGCACCGATTGGGCCATCTATCGGGGAGGCGCGATCTACTACAAAGGGGCTACCGACTGCCTACTGCAAGACTGCTTCCTCGACCAGCTCGGCGGCAACGCCGTCTTTGTGGACGGCTATGCTCGCCGCCTGACTTTTCGCACGCTCCATGTCAGCCGCGCCGGCGCGAGCGGCTTTCAATTTGTGGGGGACCCGAAGGCGGCACGCTCGGCCCTCTTCAATTACGACCAGACCCAGCCGTTGGAGCGGATCGACCTCACCCCCGGTTCTCAGACGGACGACTATCCCGCCGACTGCCTCGTCGAGGACTGTCTCATTGAGCGGACCGGGCGTACGGAGAAACAGACCGCCGGGGTCAATATCGACCTTGCGCGGTCAATCACCGTCCGCCACTGCTCGATCTACGATATGCCCCGGGCGGGGATCAACATCGGTGACGGCTGCTGGGGTGGTCACATCGTGGAGGACTGCGATATCTTCGACACGGTGAAGGAGACGGGCGATCATGGTTCTTTCAACTCTTGGGGTCGCGACCGTTTTTGGAATCCCGATATCGAGATCACCAACCGATGGGTTGCCGCGCACCCGGAGATGCCTTTCCTCGACGTTGAACGTCCGATCGTTCTGCGTCACAACCGCTGGCGCTGCGACCACGGCTGGGACATCGACCTCGACGATGGCTCTTCGAACTACGTGATCACGGACAACCTATGTCTGAACGGCGGGATTAAGGCTCGCGAGGGGTACCGCAGAATTGTCACGAATAACGTGCTCGTCAATAACGGCTTTCACCCGCACGTCTGGTACGCCAATTCCGGTGACGCGTTCCGGAACAACATCGTCTGGAACGGCTACGCTCCTGCCCGGATGTACGCGAAGCCTTGGCCTGAAGGACTCGAAGCCAACTTCCTCCAGGCCCCGGGGCTCACGAAGCCGGTTCCGGCCACGAGCCTCCAGAATCTTTCGGGACGGGATGTAGCATCGCTTTCCGGCGACGCGAGGTTCGTCGCCCCGGCGCGGGGCGACTATCGCGTCCGCCGGGGCTCGCCCGCTCTGAAGGCCGGGTTCAAAAACTTTTCGATGGTGGGGTTCGGCGTCACCTCACCTTATTTACGCGCCCTCGCCAAAACGCCCGTCCTGCCCGACGCCGGCCAACTTCCGGTTTCTGTCGGCCGAGTCAGCCGCCCGGTTGCGTGGCTCCGCGCGACGGTGCGCGATATCGTGGGGCAAGGCGAAATGTCCGCCTTCGGGACACCCGGTGAAAACGGAATCCTGATTCTCGAAATTGCCGACGGTTCGCCGCTGAAAACGGCGAACCTCCGACCAGACGACGTGATCCTCGCCATAAACGATCGGCCCGCTCTTTCGACCCGGGACCTTCCGGGCCTTACGCCCGCGCACGGTCTGCTCAAGATCACCTTTCTTCGTAACCAGCAGCGCACGGAGGTGATGGTGACCCTCCCCTGAATCTTTCATGCCGCTTTATGACGGCTCACCTGGGCGGGCTGACATCGAACTCGTTATAGGTGCATCCGATCGCGGCAAAGAATAGCGGTGGTCGCTCACGAACCTTCCAAGATTCGGCGAACGTTGGCAAGGCCGATACCGGATCTTGACGACGTCTTGGGCAGCCCATATCGAGACTGCGAGGACACCTCCGGGTAAGACATTTCGCTACAGCGATACCCATATTGAGGAACACGTGGTTCCTTCCTGCCCTCAGAAACATATGAGTTCCTGCGCGGTCCCTCAATGAAGAAAGTGAGCCTTGCCGGCACATTCGGTAGTGACCCGGCGCTACGGCTCGTTCTGGACAGCCTGACGGATCAGGCGGTGTTTACCGTAGACGCCGAAGGTTTTATCACGACTTGGAACGAGGGGTGCCGGCGTCTTAAAGGCTACTCCTCGCACGAAGCCATTGATCAGCATTTCGGCATACTTTACACTGCGGCAGATCGCGCGGTTCGACACCCAGAAGACAACCTCAGGCGAGCCCGCGAGGAGGGCCAAATCCACGAGGAGGTCCTCCGCGTTCGTCAGGACGGTGGGACGTTCATGGCGGAAGTATCCATTTATCCCATCGAGGAATTGGGCCAGGTAACCGGCTTTGTCAAGATCGTGCGCGACGTTTCAGAACGTAGGCGGCTTGAGGAGGAACGTGACGATCTCAGCGAGCGGCTCCGGCGCTCCAACGGAGAGTTGGAAGGGTTCTGCGAGTCCGTTTCACACGATCTTCGAGGGCCCATCCGCGCCATCGGGATGCGGAGTCGGATCATTTGCGAAGACTTTGGAACGGAAGTCGGGGCGGAGATCAAAACGCACCTGGAGGCCGTCGAGCGAAATTGCAAGCGCCTCGGGCAGATCGTCGACGATCTTCTTTCGTTTGCGAGATTGGGCCAAGGTGAAGTACTTCGGAAGGAGGTCGATGTGAGCGACATGGTGAAGCGCCTCGCCGCGGAAATCGAGCCGCATTGCCAGGGCGGAGCCTCTTGCATCGAGGTGCAAGAGGGAGTGCGCGCGAGTGCAGATCCGAGTCTCCTGGAAGTCGTGCTCCGCAACCTGATCGAGAACGCCTGCAAATATTCGGGACCCGATGTCCAAATCCAGGTTGGAATGATCGCCTTAGGCTCGACCAACACGTACTTCGTGCGAGACACCGGCATCGGCTTCGAGATGCAGTACGCGGAAAAGATTTTCGAGCCGTTCCAGCGCCTCCACGGCGTAAGCGCCTACGAGGGCACGGGAATAGGGCTCGCAAACGTGCGACGAATCATCGAGCGGCACGGCGGAGAGGTCTGGGGCGAGTCCGAACCCGGAAAGGGAGCGACGTTCTTCTTTACGCTGGAACGGGATGTCTTCGCCGGGATGCTGAATTTGGCGTAGGCCGCGCCAAATGTTAGTCCTAAGGCAAAGCTCGGCTAGCCCCGCTGTCTAGAGTCGAACCGACATCACCGAGTACGAAGAAGAACGTTGCGCCCTCGCCGACCGCGGATTCCGCCCAAGCGGTCCCTCCATGCATCTCGGCGATTCTTTTTACTTTGGCCAATCCTATTCCATTGCCGGCAAACTCTTCGTCTCCTACGAGCCGCTGGAATCTTTGAAAGAGCTTGCTATGGAACTTCATGTCGAACCCGATTCCCTCGTCTCGCACGTAGAAGGCGCCCCCTTCGTTCCGGCCTATCGTAATGCGTCCGCCCTCGGGCGAGAACTTTGCCGCGTTATCAATTAGAGAACTTAAAACCACCGCCAGCTTGGCGCGGTCGGCAATCGCGGACATCCCTTCCTGGACGACAATGTTGAGCCGCCTTTCCGGGTAGGCCGCGCCTGCCCGCAAAGCGAGGTCCTTCGCTGCCGCCGTAACGTCTACGGTAACGCTCCTGATGGGCTGATAAGACAGGCCCACACATTCCAGCAGGTCATCAACCAAACTGGCGACCTTCAAGGCGTTAAACTCCTGCCGCTCGAGCAGATGGACGTCGCCGGGCAGGAGCCGGCCGGCAGTTTCCTGAAGCAGGATCTTTGAAGTCGAGTCGATCGCCCGTAGTGGCGCTCGAAGCGTGTGGGCGATCGAATATGTGATCCCTTGAAGATCTTCGCTGACCTTTTGAAGTTCGGCCGTGCGTTCCAAGACCCTCACTTCAAGGCCTTCGGCAAGTTTTTGGAGCGCTGACTGGGCGGCCTGTCGTTCCGCGACCTCGCGGCTGAGGAGCGCGTTCGATGCTTCGGCCGCCTCCCTATACTCGTGCTCGCGAAGCGATGAGAGGAAGAGGCCCTGGTTCATGCCCGCCGCGTCGTCTTGGAATGCCGTGAGGTCCGTGACCTGGACCAGGACGGCAGTTGCCTCCTTCCCACGGCCATGAACTGGCCAGAGCATAAGCGACCAATGCGAGAAGGGTACGCCCGACACGGTCGGGCCTGGCTCCTGCCCCCTAGTGCGGGAGGGTTGTCCCGTCGCCAGGACCCCGTCGATATGCGACAGGAACCGGTGTGCCGTATCTTCCGGCACAACCTCTCCGAACGGATGCCCGAGAAGGTCGGCCTCCGCCTTGCCGACGAAGAGGCAGAACGAGGCGTTCGCGTACCTCACGATCCGCTTTGAACCTTCGAAGGCGGCCATCGGATTGGGGCAATGCGCGGCAAGGAGCCCGAGGACCTCGAACAGGTTAGGTGGAAACTTGCTTCGTCCTAAGGATCTTTGCATGCGTTGGTACACCTAGGGACTCGGTGACACGCATTCCTGTTCGGAAAAAATGAACGGTCAATGTTTCAGCCCCTTCCGAGGACAATTTGCCGCAGCAAGGAACGGTTAGAGAACGTCGTCCTTTTAGGAGGCCGGTGCACGCTAGGTGGTAGCGATACCCGGTGCTCTCTAGAATCCTGTCTCCAAAAACTCGTGTTCTCACACAAGTGAACTTAAGCTAGAGAGATGGCTGCCCGCAATGGATTCGAACCACTATTAACAGATTCAGAGACTGTTGTCCTGCCCTTAGACGAGCGGGCAGCGCGCCGAGGCAAAGGGGATTATACCCGTTGGGTTGCGGTCGTGCAATCTCTACCGAAACTGGGGAGGTTGCGGGACGTTTAGACATTGGAAAGGGAAGACGATGAGCGTACTTGGGATCGTATTGGCGGCGACTTTGAGCGGACCGGCACAAGCAGGACCGGTGCTTTGGATGAATCCGAGGGGTGCGCTCCTGGTTCAAGGGAAGGAGGCGAGTGCCCGATTGACCCAAGGGGCCAAGACGGTCCGGACGCCTTTCGGTCTCGGCCTCGATCTCAACGGTACGCATGGCGGTCTGTTGGTGGCCGATCTTCCGCCGCTGTCTCTAAATCGTTCGCTTACCGTCTCCACCTGGATCTATTTGCGGAGCTACGTCAACGATGGACCGGGAGCACAGGTGCTATTCCGGGGCGACGACCGTAGCAGCCTCGATCCCTACTCCATGTCGGTCTTGGCGGATGGCACGATCAACTTCGCCATCGGTTGCGAGGATGGCTATGGGGTTTCGGTGGGCACGGATATTCCGCTCCAGAGGTGGGTTCACATCACCGGCTCATTCGACGCCGGGCGCGGCGAACTGCGGATGTGGAAGGACGGCCAACTGATGGCGGTGCGTCTCACTAGCCGTCGCTCGTTTTCGGTTCTTGAGGGTGGCGCGGCCCCGGGAATCGGGATCGGGAACGTTCAGAACGACCATGGGCCTCATAATCAGCCGCTCAACGGCACCCTAGCCGATCTCCGGCTATACGATTCAGTGGTTGAGCCACCGGCGGCCGGTTTCTTACCGCGCGCCGGACAGCAGATTGAGGCGCCGAAGTAGGCGCCGGTGCATCCGCGGCTACGGCATGGAAGCCCACACCGCGAGTTCATCTAAGAGCCCTTCCACCCGAACTCGACCGTCGTGCCATGTGATTCGGCTCTCGTCAAAGCTCCGGATCGGTCCCGCGGCCTCAAACGCTTCGTCGATCAGCGATACAAACGGTCGGCAGGCAGATAGCGGGGTAGGCGCGACTCCCCGAAGATAGGCCGCCAGATTGTGCTCCAGCATTGCCCCATGGTCGGGGATCGCCGAGACTAAATGCTCCACCTCGCCGCCGCGATGGATCTCCACCCGATTCCAACTTGTAAAAATCAGCGTGGCTTTTTCGAACCGGAATGTCTCGGTCTCGAACGACCGGCCGTCGTCGGCATGCGTTGCGGCAAAACGCAACTCCACTCCCGAGGGAAGGGCAGCCGAAAGAAGGGCGGTGTCGAAACTCTCTATCTCATGCGCCCGGTAAAGTGAACCGCGGACGGCTTCGATCCCCGTCGCCCCGGATAAAAACAGCAGATTCTGCACATGGTGGGCCATCGCGTTGCCCAGCGGATTATCTCGCACCACCTTTCCGTCCAACGCGAGCCTCCCCGCCCAAGCGGCGCGGCCATAGTACGCCCGGTCGCGCGGCCAAACCGCGAGCAGGGAAGCGGAAAGCAGCGCGCCGAACTCCCCTGCTTCGATCCGGGTACGCAGAGATTGCCGGAAAGGGTCGCCCACGAAGTTGAATCCCACTTGGGTAGGCCGCGAGGCCCGCGTTTCCACCGCCAACATCGCTTCGTACTCTGCCAGCCAAAGCGTAGGCGGCTTTTCGAGATAGCAAGCGATCCCCGCGTCGATCACCGCGCGGTGCATCGGGGCGTGCAGCGGCACCGGAATGGGCAGGGTGACCAAATCCAGCTCTCCGGCATGACGGGCCAGCAACTCGTCCAGCGAGCGATAGACAGGCATCCGATCCGACGTCAGAACCGGATCGCAGGTGGCGACGATCTTCGCCCCGAGCCGCTCAAATGCCCGGTGGTGCTGGGCGGCGTACCCGCCTAAGCCGACAACCGCCACCCTGCTCAAAGCAGCACCCGAATCGCCCGGAACTCCGGCGCATGGGCGCTGTCTCGCTCGGGCGGTATGTCGACAAACTCCCTCGATAGAATCGCAAGAACAGAGAAAACTGCGGTGCGACGTTGCATTCCTGCGATTGTCGCACGATCTGGGCGTAGGATGCTCCAAGATCAAATTGGGTCTTTTGCTGTGCATCTCCTCTCAGAACACTCCTTTGCCGGCCCCGTGGCCATTCGGGCTCTGCCCGACATTCGGGCGGAATCGCTACTTCGCTCGATCCTTCAGTCCATCGACAGCGGCATTCTGCTGACCGATCTGGAGCACCGCAGTCTCGCCTGTAACGGCCGCTTCGGAGAGATCTTTGGCGTCGATCCGGACGAGGCGGTGGTCCTCGGGGTCGAGGAGCTTCGGAGCCGCGTGACGCCGAAAATCGTGGATGCCGACCGATGGCGCGCCAGCCTTGACGAGATCTACGCGGATCCCGAAAGCCGATCCGACGATGAGATCACTCTTTTGAATGGAGGAGAGATGGTCCTGCGGCGAATTTCTTCCCCCGTCTTCGATAGCGAAGGGAAGATTTTCGGCCGGCTCTGGACCTTTACCGACATCACCGAGATGCACCGGCGGCGGCGCAACACCGAGACGCTCCGCGCGGCCTCGCAACTGGTTCACCCCGATCCGGCCACCAACCTCCGCGAGATCTGTCAAACCATCTCCAACCACTTTGGCGCCGCCACCCAGATTAACATTCTTGAGGGCGATTTTCTCCGTTTCCATGTCCACGCCGGAGACCTCGGCCCTGCCTCCGCTCTTCCGGGAATCGGCCGCTGGGACACCTACTGTGGCTACACACTGCTCGACAATCAGGTTCTCCTGGTTCAGGATGCTTCCAAAACCACCCGCTTTTCTGGCCTCCTTCCCGCCAGCGTCGGCTTCTGCCGCTACCTCGGGGTTCCGGTGCGCGATGAGGAGGGTAACTCCATCGGCACCCTCTGCATCGTCGACCAGCAGATGGACCGGATCCTCGGCCCGGCCGACATTGAGCTGATGGAGATCTTCGCCATCCGCGTCAACGCCGAGCTGGCCCGCGAGCGATACCTGAAAGAAAAAGTGGCGGAAAGCGAGCGCCGTTTCGAAGCCGAACGGCTGGAATTGGAAGAGACGCGAAGCGTGGTCGGCACCATGAACGACGCCTTTTCGCTCCTGTTCCAAGTTCGAGGCACCGACGACCTACTTCGCGCTCAGGCGGAAGTGCTTCGAAATATCCTGGGCTACTCGGCTTCCGCCGTCCTACTCCGCCCTTCGGGCGAGGAATCCTACGAAGTCGCCGCTTGCGCGTGCGGCTCGGAATGCGTCGAGAGCTTCTCGGCCGCCGCCGGCCGTTTCCCCACGCTGTCCGAAAACTCTCACGGCGAAGACGCCCTCGAAGTCACCTTCCAAAACGTCGAAGACAACGAGATCGGCCGCTGCTTGGGCCTTCCGTGGGCCGCCATCGCACGCTTGCCCCATGGCGAATGGGGAGAAGCGGTCGTGATCCTCGGACGCGCCGAACCGCCCCCCAAGGACAACCCCCGTCATGTGGTCCAACTCTCCGCGATCATGGACGGCGTCCGCCTCGTCTTGGCCGCGCATGCGCTCAACCAAGGCATCCTCCAGGCCCAGCGAGCCGTCCTCGGCGCTCAGGAAAAGGCCTTGGCTTCCGAAAAGCTGGCCGTCGTCGGTACCCTCGCGGCCAGCACCGCCCACGACATCCGCAACATCACCGCCTCGCTCTCGATGCTCACCGCCGGCGCACAGGATCCGACGATGGCCTCCGTCCGTGAACAGCTCGACCGGTTCAGCGTCCTCGCCCACCGGCTACTGAGCTATGCCCGCCCCGGTCAAGTCGAGCAGCATCCGCTTGAGATTTCCGAACTTCTCGATCGCGTTCTCTCGCTCACCGCAGGCCAGATGAGGGTGTCCCGTGTGGAGGCAACATTGGAATGCGATCCCGGTTTGCCGAAGATCATGGGCGACGGGCATCAGCTACAGCACCTGTTCGTCAACCTCGTCCTGAACGCCGTTCAAGCTATGGACCGAACGGGTGGCAAACTCCGGCTAGAAGGCAGAGCCACCGAAACCGGACTCCGCGTCAAAGTCATCGACGACGGCCCTGGAATCCCCGCCTCAGTGGCCGACCGCCTCTTCCAGCCCTTTGCTACCTCCCGAGTACAAGGTTTTGGCCTCGGTCTTTTTAGTGCACGACGCATCGCCGAAGCCCACGGCGGTAATATCGCCGCCGTGAGCAACGAAGGCCAAGGAACGACAATGATCGTGGATCTGGCCCATAACGGAGGTGTTCTATGAGCGCACGTATCCTTCTGGTCGACGACGACCGCTTTCTCCTCGAGAACATCGCCCGACTCGTCCAAGCGGAAGGCTATGAGGTCCGCACCGCTACCGACGGCGCGGAGGCTCTTCGGACGGTCGAAGAATTCCACCCTGAGTTGGCCGTTCTGGACGTCGGTCTTCCGGACACCGACGGCATGACCCTCTGCCGAACCTTGCGAAAGGGTTGGCGCTTCCCGATCATCATGCTCACCGCCCTCAGCGAGTCCGGCGAGAAGATTCAGGGCCTCGAAGCCGGCGCCGACGACTACCTCACAAAACCCTTCGATCCGGGCGAACTCCTGGCGCGAGTGAAGGCTCAACTCCGCCGCGCCCAAGAGTACGCCAGCCCCGGTGGCCAAATGGTGATCGGCGGGCTGGTCATCGACCAATCCGGCCGAACCGTGACCGTCGACGGCCGCTCATTGGAATTGACCAACAAAGAGTTCGCCCTCCTCGCCCACCTCGCCGAAAACGTGGGAAAGGTTGTCTCGCGAGAAGATCTCTTCTCCCACAGCTGGGGTTTCGATATCTCGTTCGGCTCCAACAGCTTGGACGTCTACATCTACCGCCTCCGCCGCAAACTAGAGCCCCAGCCAGATCGCCCCCGGTACCTCCATACGATCAAAGGCTATGGCTACAAGCTCGAAGACCAAGGCCAATCCTAACTCCCCGGTAGGGGCCTGGGATATGTAACGGCTCCGGTAGGACAATTGGCCCGGGCCAATCGCCCTATCTGCAGAACCCAACCCGGCTTTCTGCGTCATACCTTCCATGTCTCCGAAGGAAGGCCGCCTCGCACTCTTCACCGCCCAAGTCGTCATCACCTTGACGATCCTTGCGCTCCAAGCCGCGATCGTCCTTCCGGTCTTCTCGCACCCGTAGAGACGAGCTACTTCTTAACCGCGAAATACGCGGCCGCCACGATCAGCGCGAACGCGATGCCGTGATTGACCGTCGGCTTCTCCTTGAACACGAAAATTGCGAACAACGCGAACGTGCTCAACGAAATCACCTCCTGAATAATCTTCAGCTGAGTTACCGAAAGCACATCGCTCCCGGTTCGGTTCGCCGGGACCTGGAGGCAATACTCGAAGAAAGCGATCCCCCAACTGGCAAGAATCGCGATCCAAATCGGGGCGGTTTTGAACTTGAGGTGGCCATACCAAGCGGCGTTCATAAAGGCGTTCGAACCGACGAGAAGTCCAATAGTGAGGGCGATTTTCTTCAAAAGGGTAGCGTCCTATTCGGGGGAACAATTGACGAATGGATCGTAAACCGCGTTCCGCGCGTCTATTGAGCATGGCCGATCTGCATCCCGTTTCGACCGACTCGTCAGGCTCGCCCGCGCACGAGGGAGTGCTCGGTTTTCATCCCGTAGCCGCTGGGGTCAGTCGGCTCCGAACCATCTTTGTGAACCTCTACGCCGTCGAGACCGGCGACGGCGGCTTCGTCCTGATCGACACCGGCATGATCGGCACCGCCGTCTTCGTCAAGCGGGCCATCGCCGAGAAGTTCGGCCCGGAGGCGGCGCCAAAAGCGATCATCCTCACCCACGCCCACATTGATCACGTCGGCAACGCGCGGGCACTTTCCGAACTCTACGACATTCCCGTCTACGTTCACCCCAGGGAAAAGGCGTACGTGAACGGAACCAGCGACTACCCGCCGGCCGATCCGACCATGGGCGGCGCGTTCGCTTTCTTTGCCCGCGCCATCCCCACCAAAGGCGTCGATCTCGGGAAGACCGCAAAGTTGCTCCCAAAGGATGGCTCCGTTCCTTTCCTAGAAGACTGGAGCTGGATTTCAACCCCGGGCCATAGCGCTGGCCACGTGTCCTACTTCCGGGAATCCGACGGTGTGCTGATTGCGGGTGACGCCTTCCTGACCGCCGACATGGACAACTGGCTCTCCGTCAACGTGTGGCGCCGCCGTCTCTCACCTCCGCCGACCCCGCTCACCCCCGACTGGGAAGCCGCCCGCGCCAGCATCTTCGCCCTCTCCGATCTGGAGCCAACCGTCGTCGCCACCGGCCACGGCAAACCAATCTCCGGCGACGACCTCGGCGACCGCCTCCGCGACCTCGCCAACGAAACCATCGCCCCCGCGGGCAGCCGCTATTCCGGCCGTCCCGCGCTGTACAAACGCGACGGCAGCGTCGCCTCCGTCCCACCCCCACGGCCGGACCCGTTGCCGAAGAAGCTGATCGTTGCCGCGGCCGTAGTCTTGGTGGGTGCGTTGGTGATGAAGCGACGAAGAAATTAATCGTCCTAGGGCGCAACCGCTGTGGCTGCGCCTACTTCAACGCCTCGATATATTCCTGAGCCTCTTGGCTCAGCAAATAATCGTGCAACTGCTCCCGAGACTCCCCAGGCTCCCACATAAACCCCTTCTCGTTCACGAGCCAGAACTCGTACCCATCCCAAAAAGGCGACTTGAACTTGAGCAACCGGAAGGGTCCGTAAATCTCCAGCTCCTCAAACGGCACCCGGATCTTGTCCAAGCTCCGGATCATCTCCGAAGCCGATTGGTAATTATCGTTGGGCATAGATCTAGTGAACCACCCTTGGAGGGGGGAGCAAAGCTCCTAACTCCCTACTCGTAAGACAACACCAACTTCGGCCGCGAAGCCTCGATCGGCGTGTCCTTGCTGTACATCTTGTAGATCGACATCACATCCGGATTCGACTGCACGTCCAAAACCGAAGTCAACGCAATGCCCAATGGCTTGCCGTCCTTCTTCGCCGCCGCCAGCGCCGCCTTGAAGTCACCCGGTCCCTTCAGCAAATCGATCTCGATCTTGCCCTCTTCTCCCGCCTTTGGCCAAGGCATCGGATAGCCGGTGCCATAGATCGACTTCGGATCGAACGTTGGGTTGAACCGCTCGAGCATGTCGTATTTCCAACCCTTCTCCTCAAAGCCACCCTCCACTGGGCGAGCCTGGAGCGGGTAGTTCTTCGCCTGCTGCTCGGAGAACGCGAAGTCGGCGACGGTGGTTAGAACTAGGGTCGCTTTGGTCGGCTTGCCCTCAGGCAGGGAAGTGGGGTCGAAGCGAAGAAGGCTGTAGGAAAGCTCCTCCGCGTCGCCGACCTGCTTGGCCACCGCCTGTCCGTCGTGCCCCCAAACCCGCAGGTAGGCGTCCTTCGCCGGATCACCCGCGTGAGGATAGACCCATAGGTCGGCGGTGGGCTTAAGGCTCACTTCGGTGGTGGCGAATACGGTTAGCGCAAGCAGGCCCAAAGGCATGAACCTAGTTTACGCACTCCATCCGGCCCATCTTCCGGTGATCGACACCCCAGTCAACCGTCAATCGTAATTCGTAAATTCCTTCGGCTATGCTTCACTCAAATGCAACGTCGCTTCCTCCTCATTGGGCTGGCTGCCCTGACGGTGCCCGCCCTCGCCCAACTTGATCAACTGACCAAGCCGCAGGAAGGCCGCAGCATGCGCGCCTCGTCCACCATGCGCGCGGGCAAGGATGGCAAGTACGACCCGAAAGCCTTCCCGAAAGGCGATCTTGAAGAGAAGAGCAACTTCGACAACTTCCGCGTCGCCCCCGGGGCGACCCACACCCTGATGGAGGTGAAGGGCCCCGGCGAGATCACCCACATGTGGATGACCTTCCTCGGCCCTGAGAAGCAGGGCTGGGCGCAGAACGGCTCCGCCAACCACCAGGACATGCTCCTTCGCGTCTACTGGGACGGCAACCCCCGCCCCGCCATCGAGGCCCCCGTCGGAGACTTTTTCGCCAACTGTTTCGGCCAGCGAAGCTCGGTGGTCAGTATCCCCGTCATGGTGGAAGACGCCGACTCCTACAACTGCTTCTGGCGGATGCCCTTCCACAAATCGGCCAAGGTCGAGATCGTCAACCAGAGCACGAAGCCGATCAACCTGCTCTACTACAACATCGACTGGATCAAGAAGGACCGCCTTCCCAAAGACACCCCCTACTTCTATGCCCAGTACCGCCAGGAGTATCCCGTTCAGCACGGCAAGGACTACACCATTCTGGACACCAAAGGGAAGGGCCACTACGTCGGCACCGTCCTCGCCGTCCGCTCCCGTAGCCCCCAATGGTTCGGCGAAGGCGACGAGAAGATCTATGTCGACGGCGAAGAACATGCCTCGATCTGGGGCACGGGCACCGAGGACTACTTCCTAAGCGCCTGGGGCCTCAAAACCACGAGCACCCTCTACACCGGAACTCCGCTCTTCGACGGCTGGGGCCTCGTCGGCGGCCGCACCAGCGCCTACCGCTGGCACATCAACGACCCCATCGTCTTCCAAAAGGGCCTCAAAGTCACCATCGAACACTTCGGCTGGATGTCCCCCGACGAGAACCCGGAACATAAAACCAACAGCTGGAACGAGCGCGAAGACGACTTCTCCAGCGTCGCCTTCTGGTACCAAACTGGCACTCCCACGTTCGAAGCTCGCGCCCCGATCGACCGCCGCCTCCCTTCGCTAGACCTCACCACCTATGCCCGAGACGCCGCCACCCACGGAGTTGGCGAAGCCGAGAAACAGTCCCTCGACCTCTACGAAGACGACCAACTCCTCTACATGCCGAAAGCCCAAGAGGGTGCTTGGCTGGAGATCCCCTTCGAAGTCAAAGCCAAGGAGCCCCGTCGGCTGGTTCTGAATCTCACCAAGTCCTACGACTTCGGCACCTACCAAGCCTATTTGAACGGAGTGAAGATCGGCGACCCGATCGATTTGCACTCGCCAGAAGTGGGCTCGTTGGAGGTTCCTCTCCTAGACTTCTGGCCCGAACCGGGCAAATATTCGCTTCGGCTCGAGTGTGTTGGGAAGAATGAGCGGTCGAAGGGTTATTACTTGGGAATCGAATCCGTCCGCCTACGAGAGCGAAGACCGCGCGTAAAGACTTTCGGGTGGGATAGGGACAATGACTGGAAGAAGAATCCGGTTCTGTACAGCGGCTAACCGTAGTGCCGCCTTCCAGGCGGCATCTCCCAATGTAACCCCGCCTTCCAGGCGGGCGACCTCCCGGCAAGATGCCGGGGCGACATGAGCAGATGCCGCCTAGAAGGCGGCACTACGCTATTTCACGACAGGGAATGAAGCGATCCGCAGCCGTGCCGCGCCCATCGGCACCAGCGTCAACTTCTCAACCGCGGTCGAAGTCACCACCGGGCTATTCGGCAGGATCGCTACCAGCCCGTTCTCATCGATGCCCCACGAAGGGATCTTCTTGCCCTGGGTCACGATCTCCAGCGGCGAGTTCTCCAGCGTGAAGGGATACCCGTCCACCGGCCAAGCCTTCTTGATCACCTTGAACGAAGGCTTCTGCACGAGGCCGTAGTTCCAAGCCGTTGTCGGCAGAATCTCATGGGTCGGCCACTTAGAAGGGTCCGCCGAAGCCTGCCAACCAGAGTCGCCCTGACCGTGCTGACGTCCGTCGATCTGCTTATACTTCTCGCCGATCTTGAGCGAGAAAGTCAGCGCGCCGTAATCCACGCTCACCGAATCCTTCATCTGATCCCAGACCCGCACCATCGGCTTCATTGGGAGTTTGATCGCGATCTTCTCGCCCGGCTCCCAGGTCTTCGAAATTCGCAGATACCGGCCCGGCTCCGCCTTCAGCGCCTTGCCGTCCACCGTCACCGTTGCGCCTTTCGCCCACTCCGGAACGAGCAGATAGAGAGGGAAGTAGACCGCCTTGGAAGCGTCGACCGTCATCCCGATCGTGCCTTCGAACGGATACTTCGTGACCGACGAGACCGAGACCTCCGTCCCGTTGCCTACCTTCGCTTTCACCGTGCCTTCGTGGAGCAGAATCGCGGCGAGCCCGTTATCCGCCGTGGCCTTCCAACTGCCTTCCATGTAGTTCACCCAAGCGCTCGTGTGGTTGTGCTGGCAGCAGCGCGAGCTAAAGGGATTCATCAGCAGGAACGGCCCGCCGTTCGCGATCCCGGGCGCATGGTTCGCCGCATCGCTGATCACCATATTCGGGGCGGTCAGGTAGCGCAGCGACTTGTAGTCCGCCATGAACGCGGCGGGCAGCGTATTAAACGCCACGTCTTCCGAGTTCGCCGCCCACTTGGGGTCGGCGGTGATCTCCGTCAGGATGTCGTTTGAAAGAAGCTCCTCCACGAGGCCGCAAGTCTCAACCGCTTGATGCGGATCGTCGTGCCCCGGCCGAGCGTTCTCGTCCGACCCAAACATCCCGCCCGGGACTTGGCCGAACTTCTCACGGATGAAATCGAAGTTCCGGTAGGTGGCTTCCAGATCGGCCGGCTTTCCGCTCTGCAGGAAGTAGGTGGCCGGCTCACGGAAGCACTCCGCCACGTTTACGTTGTGGTAATTCGGCAGGTCGCCCAACTGTCGCCAATTTGCCGTATTCCGGTCGATCTTGGTCGCAAGATCCAGCAGGAACTGGTCGCCCGTCTTGTTGAAGAGCCAGTACACACTGGCCAGGTTGTCGCCGCCGCGGCTGTTCTCCCAGTAGTCCTTCAGGAACTCCTTATCCGGGATCGTGGACTGCCAGCGGAAGTAGTTCGTCATGAACGGAATCACCCGCTCGTCGCCCGAATACTCGTACCAAGACTGCAGCACCTGCAGCATCAGCATCTGCGCCCAAAGGTCGCGGAAACCGCCGCCGTGGTTATGGATCGGCCCGAAGTCGCCGTTCGGACGGGCGCTGTTCAAAGTCCCTTCGATCCAGAACTTCGTCTCCGCCAACATCTTCGGATCCTTCAGGGCATAGGCGACGCGCGAGTAGCCGCGCAGCCAATAGGGAACCTCTTCCCACCCATACTGCCCCTTACCGCTCGGGCTCAGCCAGGCATTGTCTTTCTTGGTTAACCAGATCGATATCTCGCCAAGGTTGCCGGTCAGTCCGTCCCGCTGAAGCTCCAGCGACTTTCGCAACCACCCGCCCGGAGTGAAAGCCGTGATCGGAAGCTTGATCAGCGGAGTCGGCGAAAGCGGAGCCCGCGTCCCCCCATAGTAAGCGTTCCGTCCCGCCGTCGGACGATCGACGGTGGTTACGTTCAGGTCAGACGACGACGTCAGCGCGGCGAACAATAAGGTGAACATGCCTTCGCCGCAGTGTACCGGTGGTACACGATCCGAACCTCCCCCTCTCCAAGTGGCTCGTCTTGGAGAGGGGGCCGGGGGGAGAGGTTCCGGGTGCGTAAGGGCTAAGACAACCCGGATCCCGGCCATCCCTCAGCCGGCATCCACTTAACCACCCACTCCCGCATCGCGGTCACCACATGACCCAAATCGTGCCCCGCCTCGGTCAGCGAATACTCCACGACCACCGGACGCCCGGTCGAAACCGACCGGCGAACCAGCCCCGCCTCTTCCAGGTCCCGCAGCCGCTCCGTCAGCAACCGATCCGAAACCCCCTGCACGATGTGCAGCAATTCGTTGAACCGCTGAGGCTTCACCAACAACGCCCGGATAATCGAAGGCGCCCAGCGCCGACCGAGCATCTCCGACGCACGGTGGTAGCGCGAACAGTAGTCCGTCATTGGCCCTTCAACGCTGATCACAAACCTATTGTACGCCAAACACTTACTTTTCGTAGCCAACCTTGACTTTCATGCCGAAAGGCAGCGTACAATAGGCAGGCTACGAAAAGTAGCCAATCTTTTTAGGAGAGAACCATGAACCAAACCCCAAGCAAATCGCTGGTCCTGCTGCTCGCCAGCACCGCGTGTTTCATGGTGATCCTCGACACCACGATCGTCAATGTCGCGGTCGGAAGTATCCGGGCTCACTTGGGCGCGACACTTTCCGGTATGCAGTGGGTGGTCGACGCCTACGCGCTCACCTTCGCCTCACTCCTCCTCAGCGCCGGCGCCTTCGCCGACCGCGTGGGATCCCGCAAAACCTTCGGCTGGGGCCTCGCCCTCTTCGGCCTCGCCTCCGTCGCCTGCGGCCTCTCGACCAACCTGACCAGCCTGATCGTGGCTCGCGGAATCCAAGGCGCGGGCGCCGCGCTCCTGATCCCGACGTCCCTCTCGCTGATCTCCCAGAACTTCCCGCAGCCTCACGAGAAGGCCCGCGCCCTGGCCGTCTACGGCGGTATCGGCGGTGGACTCGCGATGGTCGCCGGCCCGCTCTTCGGCGGCATCCTCACCGACGCCTTCGGCTGGCGCAGCATCTTCCTGATCAACGTCCCCATCGGCCTGGTCAGCCTCGTCGTGGCCAAACGCATGGGCCGGGACGCCGCCCCGACGGCCACGCGTAGCCTGGACCTGCCCGGTCAAACGCTCGCCATCGTCTCCCTGGCGGCCGCAACCTACTTCTTCATCGAAGGCCCCTCCACCGGTTGGACCACACCCGCCAACCTCGTCGCCGCTACGGTTGCGATCATCGGAGCCGCTGCGTTCCTAACCAACGAGTCGAAGACCGAAGAACCGATGCTCCCGCTCGGCCTGTTCCGGGGTCGCGAGTTCTCGCTCTCCACTCTCGCCGGCTTCATGCTGAACTTCGCCTTCTACGGCCAGTTCTTCTTCCTCAACGTCTACCTCCAGCAGTACTTGCACCTCAGCCCCGCCCAAGCCGGTCTCCGCTTCCTGCCCGAGACCCTGGGCGGCATCACGTTCGCCATGGTCGGCGGCCGCCTCGCCCACAAGATCGCTCCCCGAACCATCGTGATCCTCGGCATGGGCCTCTCCGCCATCGGCATGCTCGTGCTCACCGGCTACGGCCTGCGAGGGAACGCCGTGCAGGATGCCCTCATCCTGGTCATGGTCGGTGCCGCCATCGGAACCCCCGCCTCGATCATCGCGGTGATGCTCAACGGGGTCCCTTCGGAGCGGGCCGGAATCGCAAGCGGAGTCCTCAACTCCGCCCGCCAAACCGGCGGCCTCCTCGGCGTCGCCATCCTCGGCGCCCTCGTCGGCCACTCGAAGGAAGGTATCCAACTCGCCCTCTGGCTAGCCGCCACCGCCATGGCGGTCGGATCGCTTGCCGCGGTTTCGCTGAAGCGAAGCTTCATCCCGGCTCATCGCTTGGCGGAAGCCGCAGCCGAAGCGATCTAGGTCAGCCAATGTGGAGTGCGCAAATTTATTTGCGCTTTTGTCAGGAGATTTATCTCCGTAGTCGTTACCTGAGTAGTAACTACGCCAATAAATTGGCTGACCTAAAGCGCAAATAAATTTGCGCACTCCACATGGGACTTCCTACTTCGTATTCGCCTCCAGCCACAGCAGCGCCTTCCGGATATTCCCAAAGGGATCGTCCGTCCAACCGTGCCCGCCCTTATAGTTGACGAGCGTCACCTTAGCCCCGCCGCTGGTCAGCTCCTTCTGCGCCGTCAGCGCGTGACCGTAGGTCGTCACCGTATCGTCCGGCGACTGGAACAGATAGAACGGCTTGTCCCGTCCGCCTGAGGGCGCAGGCATGGCCGTCGGGTTGTAAACGCTCATCGCTACGAAGGCTCCCTTCACCACCGGTGAAGTCAATGCCGCCGCGTAGACTGCCGGACCGCCCGACGACCAACCGAGGACGTAAACCTTCGAAGGATCGATGCTCGCCTTCGCCGAGGCATCCTTCACCACCGCCTCGATCAGCTCTTCTGTCGAGAACTTCATTCCCGTCCAACGAACCTTCTTCGTCGGCCAAACGATCGACTCCTTCTGATCCTCCGACCACTGCGGCGCCACCACCTGGGCCAGCAGATACCCCTCCGGAAGGGCGTTCTTCCAAACCCGGCGCAGGAACGGGTTAAAGGCGGCACTGCCGTCGCCGCCGGGCAGCACCACCAGCAGCTTATTCGCGCTCGCCACCGGCTTGCCGATCAAGAAATACCGCTTGAGCGGATCGTTGCCCGCCTTCAAATCCAGGTTCGGAACGTCCTTGACGTCGGCCAACGGGTCGGCATCGCTTTCCATGTTCACCGCCTTGCGAAGCGGCGTGTTGTTCGGCATGAACACCGCCGAGACATCGTCCATCCAGACCGTTCCCGGACCGTACATCTGCAACCCGATTGTCAAATGCGATGTCCCCTCCGGCACATCGACCGTGGCCGTGTAATAGCGCCAATCGTGGTCGGCCGGCTTATCCCCGTCCTTCGCCTCTCCCACGTAACCGCCCCACTCGATGTTGTCGTCCATGATCACCGCCATCGTCGCCTTGCGCGCCTGGGAAGCCTTGACCCACATCCCAACCTTCAAGCGCCGGGTCATGCCCACCGTCGACAGATCCTGATTGAAGACCTTGAGAGGGAAGAAGCTCACCTCGGACTTGGTGAACTTCAGGCTCGCCTTGCCCGAATGATGCTCCGATCGGTCGACGCTCGCATCGATGTTCACGGGCCGGTTCGCGTTCGACATCATCATCTGCCAGTTGTCGAGGCCGCTTTCAAAACCTCCGTTCACGACCAAGTTCTTAGGCTCTTTGGCGGCGGCGGTCTGGGCAGTTACTTCCCAAGGCAAAGCCGCGAAGAGCGCGGCGACGGCGAAAGCAGCACCGCCAAAGCGGAGCGCACGGGTCGGTCGGGGCACGAATGATTTCATAAGGTTCAGTCTTCTCTTCAAGGTGTGATAAGCGGCGGTGGCCCCCAACGCGTGGGCAAGCCCTCCGCGGTGGTCGTCGCCGACGATCTTCATCAGCAACCGGCCGTAAGCGACGGGCGAACCGTCGGTGGCGATAAGTGCCTCTGCGTCGCAGGCCGACTCTCGCTCCGTCGCCCACTCGCGGGCGGCAAACCACGCGACGGGATGGAACCAAAGCAGCGCCTGAGCGGCGGCGGGAACGATGGCAAACCAAAGGTCGCCGCGTCGAACGTGAGAAAGCTCATGGGCCAAAGCCATCCGTGCCTCACTTGGCTCGACTGACTCGGCAAAGGCGGTCGGCAAAACGATGATTGGCCGCCAGGGGCGCACCACCATTGGGGCGGAAACCTCGTCCGAAAGCCGAATCTCCGGACGGCGCGCTAAACCAAACTCAACCCCAAGCCGCCGAGCCTCCTCCGCCAGCATGCCCTGAGGCAATAGTTCCGAGCGGCGTATGGTGCCGGAAAGGCTCTTCAGCTGGAACGCCAGATAGCCCGCGATCCCCACGATCCCGAGTAGCCAAGCTCCGAAAACGAGTTGGAGCAGATCAAACTTTTCCGGTTCTGACTGCGAAGACCGCACCGAGCCAGGGGTCGGGATAGTGCCGCCCGGCGCGGGATTCCCCCGCAGCTCGGGAGCGAGCAACGCCATGGGTACGTTCCGAGCCACCTCGGTCTGCGCTGGCAGAACCGGCAAGGGCAATGCCGCCGGGGCTAAGACCACAAACACCATCTTCAGGCAGACCGCCCACCAGAGCAGAGCCCGAAACCGAGACGGAATCCGCGGAAACAGGCGGCAAATCGCGAAGACCACTACCCCCAGCAGCGCGCCCTGCCAAGTCGCGGCGATCAGCGGGTCAAGCCTCTCCATCGTCTCTCCTCTCCAACTCGTCCACCAGCGACCGCAACTCCGCCAACTCGTCCGCCGTCACCCCGCGCTTCTCCGCGAGATAAGCCACGAACGGCTGAAGGGAACCGCCAAGACTCCGCTCGACAAAATCCCCCACCAAACCCCGAAGAACCGTGGCCTTGCTCTGCGAGGGCCGATAACGAAACCCTCCGTCCGCATCTTCCCGAGTAAGAAACCCCTTCTTTCGCAACCGCTCCATCATCGTGAGCACCGTCGTCCGGGCCAACCCGCGCGACGCGCCAAAATGCTCCGCCGCCTCCCGCACCGTCGTCCCATCCCGGTCCGAAACAAACCGCAGGACTTCCAACTCCGCCTCTCCCAGCTTCTCTTTGCTCATATCTGCCTACTCGTGTAGTCGCACTATACGGCGTTTTTTGCCTACCACGGTAGTCGAACGGTTAAGGGAGTCCGAGGGTTACGGCTTTCTTACTAGCAGGTAAACCAACCCCATGCAATACCGCTCCCTCGGCCGAACCGGCGTGCAAGTCTCCGTCGCCTGTTTCGGCACCATGACCTTCGGCTGGGACCCCGACGACTGGGGTAGCACCGAAGAACGCTCGCGTGAAGTCCTGGACGCCGTAATTGATCTCGGCATCAACTTCATCGACACAGCCGACGTCTACGCCCGCGGTGAGAGCGAGAACATTCTCGGCCGCGCCCTCGGCTCCCGACGCGCCAAGATCGTCCTCGCCACTAAGTGCCACGGCAAGATGGACGACAACGACCCCAACGCGAGCGGCAACTCTTTCCGCCACGTCGTCGAAGCCTGTGAGGCCTCCCTCAAGCGGCTCCAGACCGACTACATCGACCTCTACCAAATCCACCGACCGCAGCCGACCGTCCCCATCGACGAGACCCTGCGCGCCCTCGATCTCCTTCAACGTCAAGGCAAGATCCGCTACGCGGGCTGCTCCACCTTCGCCGCCTGGCAAGCCTGCGAAGCCCACTACGTCGCCCGCCAACTCGGCGCTGCCGGATTTGTCTGCGAACAACCACCCTACAACCTTCTCGATCGCCGTATCGAGAGGGAGCTGCTCCCCTTCTGCCGAACCTACGACTACGGCGTCATCCCCTGGTCGCCCCTCGCCGGCGGCATGCTCAGCGGCAAGTATCTTGACGGAGCCAAGGGCGCCCGGTACAGCGAGTCCGACCCCGCCGGCCGCTTGAAGCAACTACCCGATGAAAAGCTGCGCCAGCTCAAAGCCCTCGCTGAAGCGAACGGCCTTTCCATGGCCACCTTAAGCCTTGCCTGGGTTGCCGCTCAGCCCGGAATCACCGCTCCCATCATCGGCGCCCGTTCCGTGGAACAACTCAAGGAGTCCGTCGCCGCGCTCCAAACCCGGCTCGGCGAAGACATCCTCAAAGCCATCGACGAGATCTTCTCCCCAGGCGGCCACGACGTTCCCTATTACCAAGCTGCCTTCGGACCCAACGCCCGCGTCTAGGCCAAAATACTCAAAGACGTAACGGCGGCGGACATCCCGCCGTCGCCGTCCCGTCTGTCTCAGAACCCATGGACCCGACAAAGGAAAAACTGGCTGGCTGCGCCCTTGCCGGAGGCGTCGTCTTGATGGTTCTGTCGCTCTTCCTTGGATGGGTCTTCACCACCGCGGGCGTCTACCGCGGAACCTATACCCGCACCCCCATCACCAACCAGATCACCGATGCCGGGCCGATGAATTACCTGCCGATGACGCTGCTCGTCTTTACGATCGGCCTCGCCCTTTGCGTCACTTCTGTCGGCTATGGCCTGATCTATAACAAGCGTCAGGCCTCCGGCGCCCGCCGCACCGTGCCGGATGCCCTCATCCTCAGCCGGTACGCTCTCTCCCCCAGCGGGGACCTCCTCAGTGACTGGGAACTGGAAGGCACGGACAACCCGAAGTTTTACGTTCGCATGCGAATGCCCGACGGAAAAGTGGCCGAATATCCCGTTGCCACCGAGGCCTACTTCAGCTGCGGGGAAGGGATGGCCGGTGAGGCGGAGATGCAGGGAAGGTGGCTCGGCCGCTTTACACCCTACATCGGACCGCGTCCCACCGCCTAGCCCGCCAAAAAAGGACTGAGCGGCGTATAATCGGGCGGCTTATGGCGGACCTTGTCGAAGTCTGGAAGTCGTCGCTTCCCGCGGTGCTCAATAACGTCACCGGTCGCGGCGTCTGGGCGGCCCTCAACGCCGCCGTTCCGATCGCAATCGACGAGGGCGTCCTCATCCTCGGTATCCCTCAAAACGACACCGAGCTCGCCGGCCATCTCCGGTTGCCGAACACCAGCCGAAACATCGAGGTGGCGTTCAGCAAGCAATACGGCACCCCGACCAAGGTCCGAGTCATCGGAGGCACCACCGCCGATGACTACGAGATCGTCAAGCGCCGAGACGCCGAGCGGCGCCGGATGCAAGAGGCCGAGATGGTCAAGCTTCGCAAGGAGCTCACCGCCAAATCAACCTGGGAAGGCGTCTACGAGCAGCTCAGCCGCCGCTTCAGCGCGATGACCAATCGCAGCCTCCCCCAGAACAAAGCTCGCTTCTACGTCGAAGCCCTTGAACTGGTGGCCGAGGCGCGCAAGGAGCAACAGGACAATGACGAGTCGAGCGAGCGGAACTTCGCCCGCTGCCTCGAGCGGATCTCCCAGTACTCGGACGTGCCCAGCACCTTGGTCGCAGAAGAAGTCCTGAAGCGCGCGGGCGAGCTTTAACGCCGGTGACCACCGCGGTCATTCTCGGCTCGGGCACCAGCAATGGCATCCCCATGCTGGGCGTCGAGTATCCCCCCGGCTACCTCGAAGATCCCCGCAACCGCCGTAACCGCGCCTGCCTCGCCCTCCAGGGCCCCACGGGCAACGTCATTGTCGACTGCCCGCCCGAACTGCGGCTCATGGCCCACGCCGCCGCCATTCACGATATCGAAGCCGTCATCGTCACCCACACCCATGCCGACCACATCATGGGGATGGACGACCTCCGATCGATCTGTATGAAGACGGGCCGCCCCGTGCCCATCTACACCCTCCCACGCTATCAAGAGGACATCCGCCGCGTCTTCGCCTACGCCTTCATCGAACACCAGACCGGCGTCTTCGTCCCCCGGTTCGATCTATACGACGTGGCCGAGACCCTCCACCTCGGAGGCATGGAAATCCGAACGTTCCTTGTCGAGCATGGGAGAATCCCGGTCATCGGGCTTCGCGTGGGGGACTTTGCTTACATCACGGATGTCAGTCATATCCCCGATTCCGCCCGCGCCGAGCTTCACGGTCTGGAGACCCTGGTGGTCGATGCGGTGCGGTTGAAACCCCATCCGAACCACTTCCATCTGGAGAAAGCCCTCGCCGTCGCCGCCGAGATTGGAGCAAAGCGGACGATCTTGACCCACCTGAGCGGAGATTACGATCATGCAAAATCGAATTCAGAACTCCCAGAAGGAGTGGAATTGGCCTATGATGGGATGAAGGTCTCTGTTTCCGGTGACAAAAATAACAAAACCTCCGAAGTCTCCTGAGGTTTTGGAAAGCAAAAGCCGAATAATATTGCGGGGTCCTTCGACCTATTGGGAATTCAGCATGCCGTTATCGCCCGACCAACTCCGCCGCTCTTGGTCCGACTTCAAAGTCGCCCAAGACCCGCAGGCGCGAGTCGAACTCATAAACCATTACGCCTATCTTGTTAAGATCACTTCCGGACGCCTCGTTACGAGCCTTCCCGGTGGACTTGACCGCGATGACCTGGTCTCCGCCGGTGTCGTCGGCCTGATCAAGGCGGTTGATCAGTTCGACCCCTCGCGCGACGTGAAATTCGAGACCTACGCGATCGCCCTTATTCGCGGCGCGATCCTCGAGATGCTCCGCGAAGAAGATTGGGTCCCCCGATCGATCCGCGAGAAGCTACGTAACCTCGAAAAGACCCAGCAGCGGCTTGAGCGCCAGACGGGCCGTCCCGCGAGCGAGCATGAGGTCGGCGAGGCGATGGGTATCTCGACCCAAGAAGTTAACGAACTCCTCGTGCGTGTCGGTCGTACGACCGTCTACTCCCTGGACGACATCCTGGTGAGCGGAGATGGGGAAGATTCCATCCACTTCAAAGACCTCATCGTGGACGAGAACGCCGACCCCCGTGGCGAGCTCGAAGGCCGCGAAGTGCGCAAGCTGCTAGGCGAAGGCGTAGAGCGTCTCCCGGAACGCGAACGGCTGGTAGTGGCGCTGTACTACTACGAAGGGCTAACCTTTAAGGAGATTGGCCGCGTTCTGACCGTCAGCGAAAGCCGGGTTTACCAACTGCACACGCAAGCGATGGGCAGAATGCGGAATTATATGCAACAGGAAGGCGGACTTCAGGTCCGTTAACCAAAAGCGGGAACGGTAAGGGGCGTTGGGTTGTTTCTAAACCCGGCGTCCTGTCACCTTGTCGCCATGTCTGGGAGAATCGGAAGTTTGAAAGGAATCAGCAACGCTATTTTTACGGCGACCCTCGCGTCGCTCGCTCTCGTTGGTTGCGGTAAGGGCGGCGGTGGCGACAGCCTGGCCATCGTGAACAACGAGCCTGTTACGTTGGACGAGTTCCATAAATACCTCGAGCGCAAACCGGTGGTTCAGGTCGTTGGTGAAGACGGCCAGCCCAAAGAGCTCTCGGTCGTCGGTTCCCTCGGCTTCCAAGCGATGAGAGACCTCATCAACCGCCGCGTTCTCCTTCAGCTCGCTAAGGACGACGGCGTTTTCCCTAGCGAAGACGATGTGAAGAAGGAACTGGACTTCCAGATGAAGCGCCGGCCGGATTTCATCCGCACGCTGGAAGACCAGGGCCTCACCATCGAGGACATCAAGCGCGACCTTACGCTGGACCTTGCGAAGGAGCGGATCATCACCAAGGGTGTTACCGTTACCACTGCAGAAGCTGAAAAGTATATTAAGGACAACCCGAAGGCGTTCGAGACTCCGCCCCAGGCGAAGCTTCGACTCATCGTCGTCCGCGACGAAGCCTCGAAGAAGCAGGTCGACACCGACCTCGCCTCCGGCAAGCCGTTCAGCCAGGTGGCCGTTCAGTACAGCATCGCGCCCAACGTCCGCCAGACGCAGGGTCAGTTCCCCATCACCGACGTCAGCCGCATGCCCCAGGCTCTCCAAGCCCTCGTAGCCGCGACGGCGGAGAACAAGGCGACCGATTGGAAGTCCGACAGTCAGCCGGGCGGCGCCCCCCAGTGGGTCAAGATCTTTGTCGAGCAGAAGGCCCCCGCCAAACCGGTGACGGTCGATGACTCCCTCAAGGAAGCCCTCCGCCGCCAGATGGCGATGGAGCAGGGTGGCAAGGCCACCGACCTCGGTAAGCGCCTGGTCGAGAAGCTGAAGACCGCCAAGGTCGAGGTCACTCTGCCCAGCCTCAAGAAGCCCTGGGAAACCGCCTTCAAGAGCCTCCAGGAGCAGGACGTTCAGTCCAATACCGGTACCGGCGCCGCCGGCGCCCCGGCTCCGGTCGCGCCGAAGACGAACTAAGTTCGATCTCTTGGAACCCCAAACCCCTTCGTTTCGCTTTGGCGAGACGGAGGGGTTTTGCTTTTGAGTGGATGTTCAGTCAGAGCCTTCACTCGCGCAGTATTTTTATTTAAAAGAGCATTTATATGTCGACAATTTAGCCTCGGGATTCACGAGGAAATCTCGTATTTTTTTTGTTGGGTGGAAACGTAAGTTGTATTTATTGCAAAAACAAGTTATTTTGAAATTTAGAATTATAAAGCAGACTCTTGTCTACTATTTTACCCTCTTCGGCCGGGCGGCATCGCGGGAGGGGGAGTGGCCGAAGCGCTTCTTATCATCCCGGCGGCTGTGTTGGCAACGAATTCTTAATCCCTTACCAACGGTCCCTTAACTTGGGCAAAGCAATCATGGAGGGGTTCCGTTTGGACCCCTTATGATCCGTAGCAAAGCCTTCACTTTGATTGAACTTCTTGTCGTAATCGCGATCATCGCGATTCTCGCCGCCATCCTTTTCCCCGTTTTCGCGCAGGCAAAGCTGGCCGCCAAGAAGACGAGCGCGTTGAGCAACACCAAGCAACTGGCGACCAGCTACAACCTCTACCTTGGCGACTACGACGACACCACCGAGCAGATCCCTTCGACCTGCGCCGACTGGTGGGGACCGATTCTCCCTTACTTCAAGTCGATCGATCTGATCATGTCCAGCGAGCGGAACGACAAGGACACCAACGCTTGCCGCAACGCTCTGGGCGCATACAAGCTCTCCTCCTTCGGCTACAACTGGGGCCCCTTCGGCTGGCGCGGCGGCGGACTTCTGAATCCGGACGGCACCGGTAAGTCGGCGACCTCCGTCGTCGAGCCGGCCAACACTTACGTGTTCGGCGACACTTACGACACGCCTCGCGCCACCCTGGGTCTCGGCTTCGCCGGCGACAGCTACGGCTCGCAAGGTGGATTCAGCAACAGCGGCCTTCGCTACGGCGGATCGTTCAACTACGGCTTCCTCGACGGCCACGCCAAGGCGGTCAAGGTCGTAGGCGGCGTCCTCCCGGGTGCCTTCGGCGAAGTGTTCATCCGACCGGCCAACCCGAGCTACTTCGGCTCCTACTGCGCCGATCCGGAAGCGGACGTCGTGGACAACAACAGCGGTCTGAATACCACCCCCCACGTTCCGACCATGCAGTGCAAGCTGATCGCCAAGTTCCTGCAGGACAACATCACCACCCCCTGCGCGACCAAGGGCAACTACTCGGCACCCTGCTACTGGACCAACTAACCACCCGAAAGACGGCTCCCCCCGGGGAGCCGTCTTTCATTTTATTGAAATGAAACGAACGCTCCTCTTCCTCCTCATCGCCTCCGCCGTCGCCAGCCTCACCGGTTGCGGCGACACCGGCACCGGCAACACTCCCGCCGCTGCGGGCACCGTTCCGGAATGGCAAAAACACAACCAAGAAGACACCTCTCGCCCCCAGATCCCGGGCGCTGGACCGGGCGAGAAGTAACGCCCCGCCTTACTTGGTGGGATTCGAGATGCGCAACGTTAATAACCTGTTGTCGATAGAGCTTGAGCCGATCATTGCGTTGGGCTCGCAAATCTTCAGCAAGCCTCGAAACCGCCTTTTAAACGATCAAAGGGACGGTAAATCGCTAGTCAAGATCTCGTTCCGCATACCGACGATCGAGGTGTTCCACGTACTGCTGGATCGACTTGGCAAGACGCCGGTAAAAAGGCCTGTTCAGAGGCGACGCCTTCTTATTCGCGAAGTCCGACGCCATTTCCTTCCTCTCCGTCAGAAAGCCGGTATCGTTCCCGCTGACCAGATAGCCGCCAAGTGCCGCGCTGAGCGCCGACTCGACCTTCTCCCGATCGTCCGAAGACAGGTCGAGCGAGAGTGACAGAATCGACTCGACGGCGACGAGCTTCGCTTCCGAAAATGGGAATTCCCTCAGCAATTCGGCGGCGTCGCTCAGCCGTTCGGCGTCCAGGCGCTCCCGGCTCCATTCGGCCAGCGTCGCCGCGGCTGCCGACACATCATCGAGGAATAGGTCTCGCATCAATTGGTCGAGGAAATACCCTAAGATGTCGAGTTCTGTAGCAACATTGAGCACTGTTGTGGCGGTGCCTGCCACCTCCTTTGGGCTTATTGAAAGCGTCTCGGAGAAGTGCCCTGCCTCGTAGAACCAAAAATTGGCCAGCTGGCTGGCAGTGTGAAGCGCACGAAGCCTTTTCGCTAGAAAATCCGCGAGGAAACCCTCCCGCGCGTTGGCGGCCTTCCCAATGAGTTCCTCCAGTTCCCAGCTTTGACCGTACGACAGCAAATCCGGTAGTCCAGCGACTTCCATCAGCAACTTCGGAAGGTCGAAATCCGGCGGCACCTCGTCGCGGTCCGATACGTGGTCGTTCCATGCGTGCACCAGCGATGGCAACCCTTCGGTTGCGAAACCGCCGGCTAGTACTGCGAAGCTCATCTCGGTCAAGAATTGCCCCGAACCGTCGTCAAGGGCACCGGCGGCGCGGGCCAAAAACTGGACCGTGGCCGCCTCCGCGCTTTGCGCCGCTAGCACCAAAAGTTCTCTATCTGCTCGCCCGAACGGGGTCTTGGGTGCTGCCCAGGCTAGGCGCGAGAAACCCTGCGCTGCCACGGAGGGATTTAGACGCACGAATACCTCCGAGGAGATCTGATCGTCGCTTGCCGCGCGGATACCGGCGAAGAGGCACGAGAGCAGCTTCAGTTCCCCGGTCTCTGGAGCGCCGTGGGCGAGCCCGGCGAGGAGGATGCCCGTGGCTTCCTCGGGCTCGGCTTCCGCGAAAGCAACGAGGGCTCCATGCGCCCTTCCGGACTCGTCGCCGTTTAGCCGGATCATTGCCGCCAGGTCCCGAACGAGGCGTTCGGGACCGAACGACGCGACGAGGCTTCGTCCAATCTCCAAGAAGGATTCCCTGATTGGTTCGCGCCACTGCCGCGTCCCGAAGACGCGTAGCGCCAGGGCCGTCGAGGCTCTGGATGACAGGGCCTGGCCGAGGTCGCGTCCTAGGGCCCTTGCGGCTCTGCCGAGCGGGGCTCTGGATATCCAGCCTTGGAGTTCGTCAAGTTGCAGGAGGCTCCTCAGGTCGCCGGTTTCTGCCGCCGTGAGGATCGCCCCTTCGAGCGCGGCGATTTCCGAGAGGAAGTACCTTCGCGCCTCGGGGGTGTATCTCGGCAGCTGGACGAGGATCTGGGTGACGACCCCCTTGGCGATCGTGACCCCGATCTGGACCGCTGGTTGCCAATCCGATTCCAGAAGTTGCCGTAGCACCTCGATGGCGCGCAACCTGATGCGCCTGATGGGCTCCATCGGATTTATCAGGCCCTGCTCTAGCGAGATCGTGCGGTTTTCGTACCTTGTTACGCTGTACCGGACTGCCAGGACGTTCCCTATCGGCACGGAGAAGAAGTCCAGCAGCGCCTCCGACGATCTGGCGCGATCTTCGGAAAGCAGCTTCGTCGTGCGGCGGTCGCACCACTCTATGACGAGTTCCAGCCAAGCCGCCTTGTATCGGTCCTGCCAAGAGGTGGCTTCGGAAAGTTTTCCTATCGCGTTTTTCGCCGGGCCGCTTTCCGGCTCATCGCGTATGACCCCTTCTAGAAGTTCGGCAGCCGCATGGAAAGTGCCGTCGTTCCCGAGGGCGGGGTAGGCGAACTCGACCGCGGCGTCAATTACCTCGCGGTGGGTGAAATCCACCTCCCGCGGAATGGCCAGGAGACCCCTAACCTCAACCGTGTCCGTTCCCCGCGGATGCTCGAATAGGAGGGAGGCGATCTTGATTGCGTCAGCGGGGCGAACGAAGCCAAGCCCTTTTAGGTTTGAAAGCGCGGCAATGCGCTCCAAATTGTTCCACTGCGGAAGGTTGGTCATTGCCTCTTTAACGACCGGTGCGAGAAGGTCCCCGCCCGCCATGGCCTCAGCTTTGGCCAGGTTTTGGAAAATCTTGGCTACGTTTTCGTCGGCAGCCCCATCCAATAATCGACCGTTGGCCTCGGTGCTGCGCCCAGTCCCGTCTATAAGCAAGGTCCGGAGAAAATGGTCCGCCAGAATGTCGGGCCTGATCCGCAGAAGCCTCCCTCCTTTCTGCGCTACTCCGGCGCTTACCAGTTCCTCGACTGCCTTTGAAACGAGCGACTGGTCCATTCCGGTCATCTTCGAGGCCAGCGCAATGTCTGCGGCAGATTCGACATTGAACGGCGCCAGCGCGGCAAGGGTTCCGAGGAGCGTGTCGAGGTGTTCCGCGTTGACCTCGCCCAACCTGTTCCGTACGTAGTGGGCCGCCACGCCCGACCTCGTCAGGGAAGACAGATCTGCCCCCGTCTGGACGGCCTCGTGCGCGAAGGTAAGCCACATGGGGTTTCCGTTGCCCAGCCTCGCGAGCTGTCGGGCGTCCCTCTTGTCGTAGCCCCACCCCTTCAGAAGGGGCAGGGCATCCTTTAGCGCCTCAAGGTTCAGGCGCTCGACTTCCGCGCCCGGAACTTTCTTCAACAGTAGCTCCTCGACCTGCGGCCAGACCGTCGGCCGTCCGGCGACGATGAACCGGAATTGACCTTTCAGGCGCTCATCCCGGTCGCAGAAATCCAGGAGAATCCCGAGGGTTGGCAAAGAGTCCTGCGCCTCGTCTACCACGATCACCGAGCCGCGTGCTGCGAGAAGTTCGTCGAAGTGCTCCGCGACCTGTCTCACGTCCGGATTCAGGAAGAAGCACCGCTCGCCGACCCTGCGGCATGCCTCGATCAAGAGGCGCGTTTTGCCCGTGCCGCCGGGTCCCCTTGCAGCGATCACCCGCTTTGAGCCGGACTTCAGCGCAGCTATGATTTTAGCGATGGCGTCGTCGCGCTCAAGGAACGGCGAGCCGGGCGCATAATACTTTCTGAGTTCTGGGGCAAGCGCCGCCCGGGCAACGAACGAGTCGAGCGGTTCGAGGAGAACCTGCTTCGACCCGAAGAAACTGTGCATCACGATCGGATGACTCTTGGCGGAATCCTCCACGTATTTGGCTCCGCGTGAGGTCACCTTGAGAGGGAGGCCCTTAAACAGCCCTGCGATCTCCTGCTGGTCTTGCGGGCTTAAGGGCAAGCTTGCCCATAGCTCGTAATTGCCCACGTCGTTCCAAAGCGCCGTGAACTTAGCGGAAGGGGTGGCGAACCGCTTTCTTGAGCCGCTCGGCGTCTCGCTTTACGGCCCCTAATAGGCTCTTTTTGGTCGCAATGCGTTTGAAAGAGTAGACCGTGGCCTTCTTGCCGACCGGGCTCCACTTGTCATCGATCCCGAAGTCCTTCCCAGGGGCGTCGGGCGAGAGCATCTCGCCCGGATGCTGATTGCTCAGCACCGCCTGCGCGAGTTTCCGAAAAGCGTCTCCGTCGGGGACTTCCTCCCATGAAAATGTCTGCTTGATCATTAGCGTATCTAATTGTAAAATTAATTATACTGATTTATCAGGAGTGTGCTGCCCTTGGTATACCGTCGACCCGGGTTCCTGATCAAGCAACTTATGTATGGCCCTCACTAACCTCGATTGTCGCAAGTCTGAGGTTTGGCAGGATCTGTGGCTATCCAGTGCGCCACCGGTTGGAACGCCCTCGCCCTCACCCCTGCCCCCCGGTGGAGAGAGGTTCTGAGAAGTGCGCCATGACCTTGAGGGCGAGGGGAGACTGTGAAGTGCGAGAGCGGGACGCTCTCGCCACGTAAACCTTACGTAACCGGCTCGGACAAGGCCCGTAGCGCCCGCAGAAGGGTCTGCCGTTGGTCTTCGGTGATCTCCTCGGTCCTCACGTAGGTCAGGAGGTCGTCTTCCAACTTCCCAAAGCCAGGGGAGACGTAGGAGGCGATCGGGTCGGCGTCGGAGTCGACCTTGGCGATGGTCAACCTAAGCCCGTTGCGGTGGCGGGGAAGGCCCCGTTCGATCAGGTCGTAGACCGAGGTGTAGACCCCGGAGGCTTGCGTGGAGCCGTCGCTTTTGACGTGCTCGGTAATCCAGTAAAGTCGTCGGAACGTCATTGTTCTGTTTGGGGAAAGGGAAGAAGAAAAAGGGAAGAGGGAAGAGGATCCCTTTTTCTTCTTCCCTATTTCTTTTTACCTTTCCTACGCCGTCCAGACAAAAGGATCGGCGTCGGTGAGGATTCGGCCCTCTTCTTCGACGGCGCGGAGCAGATATTCCGGCAGGGTGAAGCAGGCGTTGTGGAAACGGGGGGTGTAGTACCGGTTGGTCACGCCGCGGGTGGCGAAGCGGGCGGCGATCTCTTCTTGGGTGAGGGCCATCGGGTCGTGCTTCTTGCTGGCGAGGACGAAGCCCCAGGGCTGGAAGAAGGTGGAGACGATGCCGTAGTAGCCGGCGACGTAGGGGAAGACCTCTTTCATGGCTTCCAGCGTCTTGATGCAGCTGGCCATGCACGCGGGGTAGTTCTCGTTGGCGGAGCCGGCCTGCATCGCGAAGACGCCGTCGTCGCTCATCGCGTCGGCGGCGATCTGGAAATACTCCTTGGTGAACAGCATCTGGCCCGGGCCGTCCTCATGGGGGTTGGGCAGGTCGCTGAGGACGACGTCGAAACCGGCGCCCTTGTGATCCACGAGCCACTGGCGGGCATCCGTGTGCAAAAGGGTCGTGCGCGGGTCCTCAAAGGCCCCCTGGTGCCATTCCGGCATGTGGACCTTCACCATGTCGACGAGCTCTTCGTCAATGTCGACCATGAAGGCCTCGGTGACCGTGTTGTGCTTCAGCGCCTCACGAAGGGTGGCGCCTTCGCCGCCGCCGCAGACCACGACCTTCTTGGGGTCCGGGTGGAGGGTCATCGCGGGCTGCGACATGCACTCGTGGAAGATGTACTCGTCCAGGATCGAGGTCTGGATGTTGTAGTCCAGGAAGAGCGACTTGCCGAATCGCGGCACTTCGCAGATCTGGTAGGTCTGATACTCCGTCTTGCCCTCGAGGAGCATCTTTTGGACCCGGTACTGCCAGATGGCGGCAGAGGTGTGGGTCTCGTTAATAAAAATTCCGGTGGCGTCGCTGGTGGACATGGGGGTTTGGTAATAGTTTGACAGGGAAGGGCGGGCGGAAAATGCCGCGAACCGCTAGCACACAAACGCCAACGCGCCCGTCGAGACTCGACGGGCGCGTTGGCGTTTGGAGACTTAACCGCGGACTTCGCTTTCGATTCCGCGTCGGACGACGAGGAACTTGATGCGGCCCGGTTTGAACCGTTCGCGGAGCACTTGAACGGCGCGGTGAACCCGAATGGGACCGCCGCAGTAAAAGAGGTCGACGGCAGCGTAACCGTGCTCCGGCCAGGTGTGAATCGTGTAGTGCGACTCCTGGATGATGACCGCGCCACTCACGCCGTAAGGCTTGAACTCGTGGAACGACTCGGCGACCGTGGTTGCGTTCGACATCTCGGCGGCATCGCGCATCGCGCGGCCCACCACGTCTTCACGCTCCAACTGCGTACCATCGCAGTCGTAAAGCTCGACGAGAAGGTGCGAACCCAGCGAAGATTCTTCGCCCGGACGAGTGGGGAGGCCCTCTTCGTCCTTGCCTAGCCACGCCTCGAAAGCGGTGGGGTTGTCGCAAGCGATGGTTGTCCAACCATCTTCGGTGTGCAGGCGGGGCCGATCCAGCGTCGGGGCGGCGTTGACCTTGCTAAATCGTCGGCGGAGCCAGACGAAATGATCGGTGATGCTGGGGGCGGCGATGGCGCCGAGCCCGAGAGTGCTAAGAAGGATGAAACTGTTTGCCAATCACGTGTTCCTCGTAAGACCGGTGCGCAGACACAAGAGATTTGCCCTTGCGCGGAAAACCCCACGATCTTCCGATGGCTCCCGACGTTGACCGGTCGGTACGCGCTCAGAAGAAAGTTTTCTCCTACGTTTTCGATTTCTCTTAACGTAGCCGCCCCACGGTCACCCGTGACGCAGGGGGAAGATACCCGAACCACCCCCCTATGTCAAGCAAGCAATCGCCCCAGGGGCCTCGTTTTAGGACGCCAATGCTTCGAAACTGTTTCCGAGTAAGTTCAAAACCCGCAAGAAACGGCCCCTCCTACTTCTTCAGCTTTTCTCGATTCGCCTGCTCGGAAATCCGCCACCAAATGCCTCCGGCGGCGATGATGACGAAAAAGAGAAACATCGCCGCCACCACCACGGGCAACCCCATTGGGGTCATGAGCTTATCAAAACCGCGGTCCATTGGGAGAGGATACAGGGAAAGGGGAAGAGGGAAGATGCTGGTCTGCTCTTACGCTGATAGCGATTGGGCATGGCCGCTTTCCTTTTCCCTTTTCCTTCTTCCCTTCCTACTTCACCGCTCCCGCCACCATCGTCTCCGCGATCTTGTCCCTGAATGGCCAGTACAACGCCAATACCGGCGCCATCACGATGACAAGGGCGGCGAAGAGGGCGCCCCAGTCGCTTTGGTAGTGTTGGGTCATCGTGAGGCGGTCCAGGCCCAGGGGAAGCGTGGTGTTCGCTTCGCTGGAGATCAGCACCTTGGCGAGGCTGTATTCGTTCCAGAGGCCGATGGCGTTGAAGATCGCCACGACCAGGACGCCGGGGCGGGCGAGGGGGAGCATGACTTTCCAGAACGTTCCGGCGTGGGTCGCGCCGTCGAGGGAGGCGGCCTCTGCCAACTCGTCCGGAAGGGTCTGGAAGAAGCCGGTCAGGACGAAGATGGTGAAGGAGAGAGAGTAGGCCACGTAAACGGCCACAAGACCCTCTTTGGTGTCCAGCATGTGCATCGACCGAAGGAGCAGGAACAGCGGGACGATGACCAGCAGGTTCGGGAACATCATGCCGCCCAGGAACATGCCGAAGATCGTCTTGCTGCCTCGAAACGGGTGCTTGGCCAGCACATAGGCCGCCATGGCCCCCACAGGCAGCAGAATGGCCAACGTCGCCACCGTCACCAGGAACGAGTTGACGAAGTAGTGCCCAATGCCCGCCTCCTGCCATGCCCGCGCATAGTTCGCCCACTGCGGCGATGCCGGAAGCGACCAGGGCGACGACGTGATCTCGTGGCCCGTCTTAAAACTGGCCAACACCACCCAGCCCATCGGCAAGACGATGATCGCCGCGAGCAAGAACAGCGCGATATTTGCCAGAAGCTTCATCACGCCCGCGCCTCCGTCGGATTCCGGCGGTAAATCGCCATCACGAGCAGGCTCAGCACCATCGCCAAGACAAAGTCCACCACCGCGATGCTCGTGGCGTAGCCGAACTGGCTGTTCGTAAACGCCTGTTCGTACAGGTAGGTCAGCGGCATCTCCGTATGCCGGTCGGGACCGCCGCTGGTGAGTAGCAGGACCAGGGCGAAAACGTTGAGCACATTGATGACGAGGTAGATCGTCGCGATCCGTTTGACCGACCAAAGCAGCGGCCAAGTGATGGTGCGCAGCCGGTGTAGCCCCGTCGATCCGTCAAGTTCCGCCGCCTCCATCGTCTCACTCGCAATCCCCTTAATGCCCGCCAGAAACAGCAAGACATAGAACCCCAGGGCATGCCATACGAAGGTAACGGCGGTGGCGGGGAGCGCTGTCGCCGTCTCGCCCAGCCACGGCCGCGCCTTGATGCCGAGGAGGGCCAGCGAACCATTCACCAAACCGACGCCGGGATCAGGGTGGAGCAAGAATTCCCACAGCACCGCTACGGCGACAATGGAAACCACCTGCGGAAATAGGATCAACCCCCTTACGGTTCGCGCCGCCTTCCCCGGCCGGTTCAGCGCGTGCGCGGCCGTCAGGCCTCCCACGAAGACCGCCCCCAGAGCGATGACTAGCAGCCAGAAGGCGTTGTGCAGGCTCTGTAGCAGCGCGTCGTCGTGGATCAGCTTCTTAAAGTTCTCCAGCCCGACAAACGTCCGCTTGGCCGAAACCCCGCGCCAGCGGTAGAGCGAGAGCTGCACCGCCTGCAAGAGCGGCACCAGCACGAACACCGCGTAGATCAGCACCGCCGGCGCTAGGAATGAGGCGGCAAAGACGGTCCGGCCGCGATCAAGCGGGCGACGGGTCACCCGAAGGTCACCCAACGCATCTGCCCCGCCGGAACTTCCACCGCCACGCGCGCATTCCGGAACTCGTCAAGCTTCACTTTCCCTTTCTTCTCTCCATGCCCGCTCGTGTCGCCTGAGATGGTCGAAGCGCTTCCGTGCAGCCCGGTGTAGTACAGCGGAACGTCGATCGTCTCCGAGACATCCTTACCGGTCGGATTGTAAACCAGCAGCATCCCCTTCCGATGCTTGGCGTCCACGTGCAAAACGGCGTCCATCCGTCGCCCATCCGCCCGCCGAAGATGGATGACATCGCTCTCTAACATCGCCCGGTGTGCCTTGAACCAACCGACCGTCCGCAGCAGCATCTCCTTCGTCTCCGGCGCATCGTAAAGCCGCGGCCCCCGCACACAGGGCTGCACCCCGTAGCCGAGGTGGTCCAGCAGGAGCCCTTGATAATCGTCGATGTGCTTGCGGAGCGGCTCGATCGTGGCCGCCGAACCGCCGCCTTGGTACTCCACCAACGGAATAAAGCCCCAACCCATCGTCGGCGCCTTATCCCAGGTGCCGTCGTAAAAGTGCTGCCGCGCGTGAATGTGCTGCTGCGCCCGAGGCAGCGACCAGTTGGTCTCCCGGTAGCCGATGCCCGTCTTGTTGCTTCCGTTAAGGAAGTAGTTGTCTGGCACGTTCAGGTGAATGCCCTTTTCCCGGCACCAGTTGTAGAACTCCGCGACGACTGCGTGCTGCGTCCACTGCGAGTCTTCCAGCCCGTTATGACCGGGATGCTTGGTGCTGGCGCAAGGATCGCCCGGATAGCTGCCGTCGTGCTCCAGAAGATCGAATCCGGTCCGTTCAAGGAACTCCTTCAAATTCGCGAAGTACCGCTGCCCCCACGCCGATCCGATGCACGGCGAATTCCCGAAGACCGCCTTGCCCACGATGTCTGTCTCGGGCCCGATCGAGCGAGAAGCCAGCAGGGAATAGCCGCCCAACCGCAGCCCCTTCTCATGCGCATGATCGGCCAGGGCCTTCATCTTGGCGATGTTGGCGTCCGACACATCCTCCATATTCAGCCCGCTGCCGAAGCTAAGAATCACCATCTCGAACCCGCACTCCGCCGCCTGATCGATCGCCGCGAAAGCTTTCGCCCGGTCGATCGTGGTCAGGTGAAGCATCAACGGACTCTCCGCCACCCACGGCGCGAGCGCGCGGGCCATCTTCCGCAGTCCGAGACTCTGCCGCTCCCGGTCGTCCGAGTCGTGCAGCAATAGGAACGAGTTGAACCCATCGAACCGCCCACCTGTCCCGATCTTCTGCGCCGGTCCGAGCGGCGGCTTAACCTCTAAAACGCAGGGCGTGGTGAGTGAATAGTTGACCTGCGTCCCGTAAGCCGGGTCGGTTTCCCAATGGACCGTCTTGTTCGCACCGGCCCAACCCATCCCGCCAAAGCTGTAATCCGTCGCCACCGATAGCGCGGGGAGACGCCAGCGCGCCTGGTCGTCCACTACCGACTCGCCTTCGACCGCGGCCAGTGTATCGCCCACGAACGAATCGATCTTCACCGGCTTGGGGCTGTCGTTGAAAAGCGAAATCCGCTTCCCATAGACCGGCATCCCGTCGTACATCTCATACCGAACCTCCGCCCGAACCCCCTTGATCGTCGGGTGGACGAACCGCAGTGTGAGCGAAACGCCTTTCGGTGGCCAGACGGCCTTCACGCCCATCTCCGGCTTCCAAGGGAACCGCGCCACCGTCGCGCCGATCTCGTACGACTCGAAGCGAAACGCCTTCGGATCCGGCTTCATCGCCGCCAACCAATCCGGGTTCAAATAAGCCAGATCCGGCTGCCCGGTCAGTCCGCCGACAGGGGTGGCGACTCCGTCCAAAGTAAACGAAGCCTCCGGCCGAACCGCGCGTAGAAACTCCTCGCCCGTATCCTCCCGCCGCAAAGAGATCGTCGCCCCCCGCAAAAACTCCCGGGCGATCAACCCATTGGAAAGCACCAACCGATCCCCATGCTCGGCAACCGAAGCATGAACGGCGGGGGGATTGATGAGCCAGTCACTAGAAAGAAAGGGAAACATAAGTAGTAGCGCAGGCGCCCCGCCTGCAGCCGGAGCGTTTTGCCCCGGCAACGTTTTCGTTCAAGAAATCAAAGCTTGTGCTTAGTAATCGAATCGTCTTTCCGCGTCTTCTCCGCCGCCGCTTCCACGCGGTCGCAGAACGCCTGCGGCGTTAGCTCGCCGTTTACAAGCGCGGTCAACGCGTTCTCAACTTCCTTCTCCAACGCCGGATACCAGCCCCGGAACTGGTCGGACCAGACCGCCTTGCTCGCCTTGAAGTCCGCGCTCGGCACCTTCAAGACAGGAAGCAGTTCGCCCTCATCGCTCCCCTTGATCGCCATCAACGTGCCCTTCTCCTGCACGAACTTCTTGGCTACCGGCAGACTCGTCATGTAGCGGAACAGCGCGATCGCCCCCTCCTTGTTCTTCGCCGCCGAGGGCACCATCCAAGGCTCGATCCCGATCAGGATCGCTGAGGGATCCCCCGCGCCACCCGCCACCACTGGCGGCAGCATGAACTCCATCGCCGCGCCCTTGGGCATCGTCGATTTCATCTCGGAGTAGAGCCACGTCCCACAAGGAATCATCGCCGCCTTGCCATCCAAGAAGGCCTGCTGAGCCTGCGTATGGCTCAACGCCGTCGCGCCGTCCTGGAAGAACCCCTTCTGCTTCAGCTCCGCGATCATCCCCGCGCTCTTCAGCACCGCTTCTGACTTCCAAGCCCCCGGCTCCAGGTTCTGGCAGTCCTTCACTGCCTTCTCCCCGCCGATCGAGAAGGTCCACGGCATGAGCATTCCCTCCATCATGTAGTAGGGGTACTTGCCCTGGAACGTGATCGGCGCGATTCCCGCCGCCTTGATCTTCGCGGAAAGCGCGAGCAGTTCGTCGTATGTCTTCGGCGGCGTCCAGCCATGCTTCGCAAACACGCCCGGGTCATACCACCAGCCCATCACGTTGAAGTAGTAGGGAAGGACATACTGCGTCCCGTTCAACACGCCGAGCTTAATGAGGGCCGGTTCAAATGTGTCCCGCCACTTGCCTTTTCCGTCCTCCGCCGGGCCGTCCAGCGCGGCATCCAGGGGCTCGAGACTATCTTCCTCCGCCAACGCCCAGTGGTCCATCCCCCACCCCGGGAAGGTCAGATCGGGCGGGGTGCCGCCGACAAACCGAGGCCGCAACTGCTCCCAAATCCGTGGGTCCCCGGCCACCGTGATCGTCACCCCGGGATGAGCCGCTTCGTACTCCTTCGCCGCCTTCTTAAAAAAGTCGATCCCGTACCCGCCCTGAAACGCGGCAACCTCTACCGTCCCCTTTGCGGGACCGGTGGCAGCCACGCCTTTCGGCTTGGCTTCGCCTCCTTCCGGAGCGCTCGCCTCGGGTTTCGAGTCACCACAACCGGCGAGAGCCACCAACGCGCCAAAGACCAAGGGAAGCGGGCGAAGATTCATAGGTGGGCGAAGAATACACCAAGCGCGGGGAGTCAATCGATTGACTAAAACTCAGAACTCTCTCGCCTCTCCGTGCGCATTGGGCTCACCTCTTCTTGGTAGCAATGCCCTGGGGGCCGAAGAGGTCCTGATGTTGAGATCTTGAGCCTTAGCCCCCGGGGCTCTGGGTGAACGTTACGTCTTGGGAAGCCCCGGGGGCTGAGGTTTCCAACGGCCAGATTTGGTCCAGCGCGGCCCCCAGGGCATTGCCGCCAAGAACAGAGCCTGCGAACACAAATTCCGAAGAATTCACGCTCGCAGGCTCGCTGCTCAAAAGCGGTGGCAGGCCACCGCAATCTATAAGAGCTGGCCTATACCGCGACTAACGCGCCGTGGTGCTCGTAGTGCTCACTCGCGGCCTGCGTCATCGTCGTAAAGTGCGCGCCCTGGTCTCGGAACCAGCGGATCGTCTTCCGCAAAGACTCCCGGCTGTCCTGATAATCTCGCAGCCCGAGGGTAATCACTTCAAGATCCAAATTGGCCTTGAATAAGGGCTCCAGACTGTCCCAAGGCTGATCCAGATATCCGTGCAGTCCACGGTACGTGGCCAACGGAAGATGCAGGATCGGGCTATCTCCTTCTTTCAAAAGATCCGAGGGGTCGGCGTGGTAAGGCTCGTGCGGCGCGCCCTTCCAGTCCACGAACATCTTGTAGTCCGCGTCCGGCACGATCGACGAGTCGACCATGATCCCCATCTCCCGCAAGAAGGGAAGGTCGGTGGGGAGCAAAGCAAACGCCCCGGCCCGGAAGGCGGTCGCCTTAATGGTGTGGCTCTTGAGAACATCCTTGGCCAGCCAAAGGATCTCGCCGCGGACCTTCGGGTCCTCGACGTAACCGCGCTCGTTCTCAAAGTTCACCTTCACGCCGACTTCGTGCCAAGACGGAATTCGGTGGATGAACTCGCGGTAGTACAGGTTGGTGTTCGCACTGGGGTCGCGTAACGACACGTGGATCAGCCACGTGCAAGGGACGAATTCTTCCTCAAGGATTTGGACGTACTCGGCGGTGTAGCACCGCTCGTGCATCGCTCCTTCGCAATCGACGGTCAATACGACATTGGGCATCAGCGTTGGGCCTCTTTGACGACGGAAACCTTCCCGGGTTCGATTACGAAGTCGTAACGGCCGTCCGGGAGGCTAATACCCCTCAAACGCACCCTCTTCCACGAAGGCGGCAGACTCGGCTTTACGCTCAACATTTTTCCCCCGGCAAGCGGATGGCTCCAAGCCGCGTCCGTCGCCTTTTTGTAGTCTAACCGCAATCCGGCGAATCCGAACAAAACAGTTTGCAAACTTCCACCGGCTCCCGTGGCGAAGTACGTCCGCGCGCTGTTTCGCTTCTCGCTAAACATCATCAGCGGGTGGCGCGTGAAGTCCACCCAGCCCTTCCGCCACTCGTCGTAACCCTTCTGCGGTTCACCGATCCGGGCGTAAAGCAGACCATGGATCGAGTCCGTCATCGCCGGCCCGTTCTTAATCACCTGCGGGGCGAACCGGTCGAGCATCACCTTGGTCTGCGCCTCGGCGGGCGGGTATTGCAGGGGGTAGCAGGCGAGGAGGGCCGCGGCCTGCTTGTAGCCCTTAATCGGGTCGTTGTCGTAGGTTAGGAAACTCTTGTCATCTTTGGGGAGCTTGTAGGGGGGGGTGGTCGGCCAATTCTGCTTGTACAGCCATGTGGCAAGCAGGTTCGTGTAGAGATCGTTATCGCCGGTATGGTTCTCGTCGGGCGACATGGTTCCTTTGATCTCCAGACCGTTGGGGCCTTTTTCGCCCCGGACTCGATAAAAGTTGTTCGCCTGCCCACGCGCAACCAAACCGAGCTTGGGACGATCTTTGAGAAGCTCAAGTGAATCGGCAAGCGATAGGCTCCAAGCTACGGAGCCCGTGATGTGGTCCTCAAATTGGCTGGGGCCGGGAACGGTTTCCTTGCCGGTAACGCTCGACTCCCAAGGATATTTGGCGGCGGACAGCTTTTCCGGGTTTGCGGAACTGACGTCCCCGGAAGCAGTTCTGTAGCCCTTGGCCGCCCACTCTTCGAAATTTTTTCCGGCCTGGCTTAGCCGATCCAACCGATATTCGCTAATCTGCTTCGCCAGATCCGGATCCGTCAGCATCAACGCCGGAAGCACCCAAATATCCGCATCCCAGAAAACGTGCCCCCCGTAGATATCCGACGACAAGGCCATCGGCGCAATCGCCCGCCGCGCCCCCGGCGCGATTGACGACCGCAGATAGAACAGGAATGACCGCACCGCCTGCTGATCCTCCACCGGACCGTCGATCTCGATATCGCTCGTCCACCGCTTCTTCCAAGCCGCCGTCGCGGCGTTTAAAATCTGGTCGTAGCCCCAAGGACGAGGCGTCGCCTTCTCCAAAACCGCCGCGTTCTTCTGAAGATCGTCGATCGGAAGCGGCTTCGCCGAAGGCAGTCCAAACGACAGCGTCCGGTCGAACGTCACCGTCTCCCCGGCCTTTGCCGACCCCTCCTGAACCCGAAATCCCCCGATCTCGACGTTGGCGTTCCCCGTCCCGCCGGTCTGATTCCACCCGATCGTCACCACCCGTCGCGGCGAAAGCGTAATCGCGATCCCCTGCGCCTGATCACCCGCCGCCGCCTTCTGCGGGTCGTTCGGCCCCGAGTAGTCCAGCGTCCGGATCGAGAACGTCGTATCCTTCGTCGGCTTCAACGTCCACCGCTGCCCCAACGCCCGCTCCGAGGGATGCAGCACCGTCTCGCAACGGATCGTCGCGCCTTCCTGCTTCCATTCCGTCGTTAGTACGCCCGTGCGCATGTCCAGCGCCTGCTTATAATCCGTCCCTCCACGGGGGTCGAGCGGCGTGCCCCCCGACTTCACGAAGTCGTAGTTCTGCCCGCCCTTATAAAGCGAATTCCCGACCGCCCAAGCCACCATCAGTGGGTTCGGCATCGTCCGAATCTTCTCCTCCCCCTTGGGATCGTATTCGTCGATCATGTAAAAGCCCAACGGCTTCCCGGTCGGATCCAACCCCCCACCGTTCCGCCCAACCCGAACCCCGATCAACCCATTCGAAAGATAAGCCGGCTCCCCACCCCGCCCATCAAGCGTCGTGAGGATCCAAGGATCCAACGGAGGCGGCGGCGCTGGCTTAGCCGCCGGCGGCGACGAAGCAGAACGGTTGCAGCCCGCAAGGGCCGCAAGAACGACGAGGACGGCAAGGCGTCTCACGGGTAAAGGGTACCAATGGAGCGCCGAGTAGCACTCGGCGTCACGCTCCGCCGAGTGCTACTCGGCGCTCCTAGGCTATCGTCTTACCGATGACCGACCGCGCGGCAAGAAACCCCTGGGCCTTCGTGCCGCTCATGTACTTCCTCCAGGCGATCCCCGTCGCCCTGGTTCAGGAGGTCGGGACCATCGTCTACAAAGACCTGGGCGTCGCCAACGAGTCCATCACGCGTTGGACCAGCATCGTCGCCCTCCCCTGGAGCCTCCAAATGCTCCTTGGCCCGCTCGTTGACCTCTCCGGCACCCGCCGCCAATGGGTCGTCCGCGCCCAACTCGCCATCGCCGCCGCCCTCGTCGCCGCCCCGCTTCTCCTCCGTCTCCCCAACGCCTTCGAACTCTCCCTGGGCGCGTTCTTCGTCGCCGCCCTCTTCTCCGCCCTCTGCAACGCCGCGATGGACGGCTTCTACCTCCTTGCGCTTCCCAAAGAAGAGCAGGCAAAGTTTGCCGGCATCCAATCCACCTGCTACCGCCTCGGCACCCTCTTCGCCAAGGGCCTCCTCGTCCTCCTCGCCGGAAAACTGGTCGCGCTCAAGATCCTGCCGAATCCGAAAGACGCCTGGACCGTGACCTTGCTGGTCGGAGCCACCGTTTATGGGGGCCTTTACCTCCTCGAACGACGGGTGATCCCACGTCCGGAGGAAGATGTCCCGGCGGTGGAAGCCCCCGGCGAACTTCGTAGAAATATTGAGCGGACTCTTTCCGTCGTCGGATTAGGAATCTCAGGCTATTTCACTGCGAACTCGGCCGTCCGGCTTTGTGCCAACGCGGCTTGGTCGCTCTTTGACGGCAGGCATGATGGGCCGCTCCACGGTTGGATGTTTGGCGATTCGACAGGCGGCTATATCCTCGGATTTTCCGCAGGGAGCGCAAACTCTGCGGAGTGGGTTCAACTGACCGTTTGCGGGATCACGGCCTTAACCCTTCTTGGATCGGCCCGGGGCCTAATCAAAGGAAGCCCCATGGGCGACGCCTTCGGCTCGTTCTTCCGCCAACCCGGCATCGCCGCCGTCCTCGCCTTCCTCATGTTCTATCGCTTCGGCGAGGCGATGGTCATGAAGATGTCGCCGCTGTTCATGAAGGACACCGCCGCCGCCGGAGGCCTCGCCTTGGGCACGGACACCGTCGGCTCGATTAAAGGCCTCGTCGGCGTCTTCGGCATCGTCCTCGGCGGCATTGCGGGCGGCCTCATCGTCTCCCGCGCCGGCCTAAAAAAATCCATCTGGCCCCTCGCCATCTGCATGCACCTCCCCAACCTCCTCTACCTCTGGGCCTCCCACGCCCTCCCCCGAGTCGAGGTCATGTACGGCGTCGACTTCTTCGAACAGTTCGGCTACGGCTTCGGCTTCGCCGGCTACACCATCGTCCTCCAACGCATCGCCCAACGCGGCAACTACCGCACCGCTCACTACGCCTTGGGCGTCGGTGTCGGGGCGCTGTTTATCCAGGTCGCCGGAGTCCTGAGCGGGGTGCTGCAGGCCAACTTCGGCTATCAGGGGTTCTTCTTGGCCGCAGTGTTTTTGGCGATCCCTGGGTTGGCGACGCTGCTCTTCTTGCCTCTGGACGAGAGTTAGGAAGGTCCGGAACTCCCCCTCTCCAAGTGGCTCGTCTTGGAGAGGGGGCCGGGGTGAGAGGTTCCGGGTGCCCGGCAACTACCCGAAAACCCCGGGCGGTACTCTTCCCTCCATGGATCTCACCGCCGTCGAAACCCTCATCGAAAAGGGAATCGCGGACGCCACTTTCCCCGGCGCCGCTTACGCCATCTGGCACAACGGCGAATGGACCAAGCGCTACCACGGTCGGTTCACCTACTGCCCGGACGACAAGAAAGTCGACAGCCGAACCCGCTGGGACCTCGCCAGCCTCAGCAAAGTCGTCGCCACCACCAGCGTCGCCATGCGCTTCTTCGAGCGTGAGAAATTCACCCTCGACCAGACGATCGCCTCCATCATTCCCGGGTACGAAGTCAACGGTAAGGCCGCCGTCACCTTCCGCAATCTTCTCCTCCACGACGCCGGCCTCATCCCCGACCTGCCCGCCCGCCTCATCCAAACGGACGCCGAAACCGTCCGACGCGAAACCCTCGCCCAACCCTTGAAAACCGCCCCCGGCGAGAAGATGGTCTACAGCGACCTCGGTATGATGACCCTCGCTTTCACCCTCGAGTACATCGTCGACCGGCCGTTTGTCACCCTAGTCACCGACGAGGTTTTCCGCCCGCTCGATCTCCGCGAAACCGGCTACCTACCCTGGGCAAAGGGCGACCGCGAGTCCTGCGCCCCCACCGCCACCGTCGAACCTTGGCAAAGGGACATGCGCCGCAAACGCCTCGGCGACTTCGGCTGCGCCCGCGTCTTCGGCGACGCCCCCGCCTACCTCCAAGGCGAAGTCCACGACCCCACCGCCTTCGTCCTCGGTGGCGTCGCCGGCCACGCCGGGTTGTTCTCCACCCTCGACGACCTCTGCCGCTTCATTCACGCCCTCGTCGAAGGCCGCATCGCCAAACCCGAAACCGTCGCCCTCTTCACCCGCCAACAGTCCCCCAAGAGCACCCGCGCCCTCGGCTGGGACACTAAGAGCCCCACTGGCAGCAGCGCCGGAACCCTCTTCGGACCCCGAAGCTTCGGCCACACCGGCTACACCGGCACCTCCATCTGGTTCGACCCCGACGCCCAACTCGGGGCGATCCTCTTGACGAATCGGGTTCACCCGAACGACCATGCGAGTGTCGTCAAGCTCCGCCCTGCGTTCCACGACGCGGTTTGGAAAGCAGCCGAATGAACCCCCTCGCCCCTCTGGGGGAGAGGGGGCAGGGGGTGAGGGGCGAGAGCCTTACAATATCTAGGACCAAACTAAATGCCCCGAAACCGCGCCTTATCCTCCACGACTCGCGCCCGCAACGCCCGCCAAACCCCATCGGTCGCGGAGCAGATCGTCTGGAGGCTCCTACGCAACTTAAAGACCGGATTCAAGTTCCGTCGCGAGCACGAGCTAGAAGGCTTCCGCCTAGATTTCTACTGTCACGAGGCGTTGCTTGTCGTCGAAATGGACGGCGAACAACACAACCCTATTGTTGATTCCCAGAGAGATGCGATGCTAGCCCAGCACGGCCTCCTCGTCCATCGAATTCCCAATCGACGTTTTTTCGGCATCGACGAAGATCCATACAAAGATGAGATCGGAGAAATCCAAAAGCTCTGCGAAGAGCGAACAGGCAGAAAAGCATATCCAGACTAGAACCCACAGAACCCCTCTCCCCTCTGGGGGAGAGGGGCAGGGGTGAGGGGCGAGAGCCTTCCAATATCTAGATTCAACCGAACCTGCCGACCGCCCATAGCAAGGTGGATTCCCATCAAAAAGTAGGCCAAACCGCCACGCACCCGGACCCCTCACCCCCGGCCCCTCTCCCCCAGAGGGGCGAGGGGAGATCGGATTAAGCCAACATTTCCCGCGCGTTCGCCAATGACGCCTCCGTCAGCGTCTCCCCCGCCAGCATCCGCGCGATCTCCTCGACCCGCTCCGCGTCGTTCAGCCGCACCACGCGGGTCACCACTCGCCCGTTCGTCTCGCCCTTCTCGATCCGATAATGCGTCGTCGCCCGCGCCGCGATCTGCGGCAAATGGCTGATCACGACCAACTGGTAGTGCCCGGCCAACTCCTCCAACTTCCGTGCCATCGTCGCCGCCGCCCGCCCCCCGAGTCCCGCGTCCACCTCGTCGAAGATCAAAGTTGGCACCCCGGCGCGACCGGCCAACGCCGTCTTCATCGCCAGCATCACCCGCGAGATCTCACCACCGGACGCGATCTTTGCCAAAGGCCGCATTGGCTCCCCGGCATTTGCCGAAAAAATAAACTCCACCGCATCCGCCCCGTGCGCATCGGTCGGTCGAGCTTGGATGTCCACGGCAAACTTCGCCCGCGCCATCGCCAGATCCTGGAGCTGCGTCTCCACCAGCGCGCCAAACTCGGTGGCCTTCTCCTTCCGAATCTTGGTGAGCTCTCCCGCCACCCGGTTCACCTCCTTATCCGCCTTCGCGGTGGCTGCCAAAAGCGATTCCTCGCTCGCCTCCGCATCTTCCAGCAGGAGCAACTCCTCCTGAGCGGACGCAAGGTGAGCAAGCACCGCCGCCTCATCCTCTCCATACTTCCGCCGAAGCCGACGAAGCGCGTCCAGCCGCGACTGAACCTCGTCCAAAACGCCAGGATCGGCGTCCAGCGATTCCGTGTACTCCCGCAGGCTGTGCGTCCCGTCCTCCAGCGCATAGAGCGCCTCCTTCAACGGCTTCATCACCACCTCCAGACTCGCGTCATACCGGACCATCCCTTCCAGCGACTTCACCGCGTCGCCCAGAAGATCCACCGCGCACCCTTCTTGCTCGGCCAGGGAGTTCAGCGCGCCCAAAGAAGCCTCCGCCAACCGCTCCGAATTCTTCAGCCGAGAGAGCTGTGTCTCCAGCGCCTCGGTCTCCCCAGGCTGCGGATCGACCGCCTCAATCTCGTTGACCTGAAACTTCAAAAGGTCGACCCGCTGTTCGCGGTCGCGAAGCCCCTTCCGCAAATCGGCCAGCGCCCGCCTCGCCCCTTCCGCCGCACCGAACGCTTCGGCAACCCGCTGACGGAGCAGGGAAGCTGGCTCCCCAATCCAGGCGTCCAAATATGCGACGTGGCCCTCTGGATCCAGCAGCGCCTGATGGTCGTGCTGCCCGTGCAGGTCGACCAGCGACTTGCCCAACGCCTTCAACCCCGCCACCGGGGTCATCCGCCCACCCACGCGGCAGGTGGAGCGCCCTTCAGCCAGCACCTCGCGCTGGATATACAGAAGGTTGTCCTCGATCGCGATGCCCAACTCATCGCACTGAGCGCGCACAAAGGGAGCATCCGAAACGTCGATCACGACGTTCACGGTGGCTTTGGCGGCCCCCGCGCGGACTAATTCGGTCGCCGCCCGCTCGCCGAGGGCGAGTTCGATGGCGTCGATCATCAGCGACTTACCGGCGCCGGTTTCGCCGGTCAGAACGGTAAAGCCTGGTCCCAAGGTGACCTGGGCCAAGTCGATAATCGCCAAGTTTTCAACGGTCAGCTCGACGATCATAGGGTCTCTCTATTCTGACAACAAAAAGGCCTCTTGGACGATCTGTCCAAGAGGCCTCCTGAGATTCCCCGGAGGAAATTACTCCTTGTCTTTGAAACCGGGCAGCCGGCGGCCGTTGTAGTAGCCTTCGGCGCTCGCGCAGTGGTTCAGCCGCGTCGGGGAAGCGCCAACCTGACGGTTGAGCGTGATCTCCGGAAGGGTCGCGGTGTAGTTGGTGCGGCGCAGCGCGGTGCGCTGGTGGCTATGGCGTCGCTTAGGATTAGGCATGTCTTACTTTTTCTCCCGGTGAAGCGTGTGCTTCCGCAGTCGGGCGTTGTACTTCATCAACTCCAAGCGACCTTCGGTATTTCGCTTGTTCTTGGTGGTCGTGTAGTAGTTCTTGCCGTCCTCGGTGCACACCACACGGATAATTTCTCTGGCTTCGCTCTTCTTTGCCATGGGGGTTTCTCACTAGCCGTCGGAGCCACGTAGCGGGGACAGCAAGGGAGAGTATGACGCATGAGGTGGACGAATTTCAACCGCAGCGTGCCAGGTTCGCAGGCGGTATCAGGAATGTAAAAATTTTCTAATGAAATTTATCATATATAAAATTCTGCCTCCGAGATTTCTCCGAGAAAAAATCGAGTCTCTAGGTTCAAATTGTGAAACCGACTAACGTCCGTTTTGGTGCAATTAATCAAATTGAAGCATCGAGTCTATCCGGAGGCACGAGCGATTTCGTAGGGCACCCCGCTGCCCTCTTCCGCCCGGAGGGTCGAGGGTTCTTCGGAGGGCGGTAGAATTGCCAGACGGCCGCCCGGGTGGTGGAATGGTAGACACAGGGGTCTTAAAAACCCTTGGCTTCGGCCGTACGGGTTCGACTCCCGTCCCGGGCACCAAAATTTGGGAGTGCGCGAACCCGTTCGCGCTTTGCATCTGGCGCGGAGCGCCTCCCGCCTCCGGCGGACATACAAAGCGCGAACAGGTTCGCGCACTCCCAAACAGTTAAGCAAATACGCTGAGCGGCTTAAACTTCTGCCCCAGCACCACTTCGCTGTCGCCACCCATCCAGGTGTCCAGCGTGGCCGCGTAGACCTCGCGGAAGTCGACTTGGTGCCCAACGTCGCCGTCCTGCAGGTTCTGCAGATCCGGCTTGGCCCCGTGGAGTCCGCCCTTCACCTTTGAACCGACAATGAACATCGGCGCGGCGGCGCCATGGTCGGTACCAAGGCTGGCGTTCTCGTGGGCGCGGCGGCCGAACTCGGAGAACGTGAGGACCACGACCTTCTTGTCCTTGCCAATCGCTTCCATCTCGCGCTGGAAGGCCAGCATCGCGTCGCCGAAACCTTTCAGTAGCTTCGCATGCTGATCCGGCTGGCGGGCGTGGGTGTCGAAGCCGCCAGCGGAGAAGTAGACGATCTTGGTGGCGGGGGAGGTGGCGATCAGTTGGGCGATCTGCTTGAAGCCGTTTCCGAATGCGTCGTTCGCATAAGTCTGCTTCGGCTCGTAGCCCTTGATCTGCTTGGAAAGGATCGACATCGCGTCCAGCGCCGACTTGGAAGCCTGCTGCACCGCCGCCGTCGTCGAACCGCCCATCGCGTCCATCCCCTGAATCTCCCGAAGCATCCGCTCCGAATCCGCGTCGCCGATCAATCCCTGCACATCCGCCAAAGAAGCGAAGCAAGGAACGCTCGCCTTATGAGCAGCGAGAGCAAGCGGTCGCTCCGTCGAAAGGCCGAGGGCCATGACTGGGTTGAGCGGGTGGTGGGCGAGGTCGACGTCGAGTTGGCGACCGAGCCAGCCGGTGGCCGACATCTTTTCCGGGCTGGCGGTCTGCCAAATCTCCATGCTCTTAAAGTGCGACCGGTTCGGCTTCGGATAACCGACATTGCCGATGACCGCGACCTTGTTCTCCTTGTAAAGTGTGTGAAGCCCGGCAAGGGAAGGGTGCATGCCGACGTTCTCGTCCAGCTTTAGCACGTCCTTATCCGCAATACCGATAGTCGGGCGGAGGTCGTAATAGGCCTTCTGGGCGTAGGGAACGATGGTGTTGAGGCCGTCGTTGCCACCCGAAAGTTGGCAAACGACCAGGATGGTGTCCGAGGAAATCTTGCCCCCCGCCGCCTGGCGGAAGACATCTGCTTCGGCAACGGTGGAAAGCCAACGAGGGGCCACCAGCCCCACGGCAATCATTCCGCCTGCCCTTATTACGCTACGTCGGCTAATCAGGTCTTCCATGGTCGTTGTGTCTCTATTATCGGCGATCCCATGCCGAAACGGCTGGAAATTGTAAAAGTTCTGTAGAGGTACGATTCGTCCATGCGATTTCGCCGCGACCCCAGCTTGGTGGCGGCATTGGTTCTGGCCGCCGTGACGCTTTCTGTCTTCGGTGTCTTCCAAAACTACGGCCCCGAAAGCGCCGTCCGCCGCTTCCACCACGCCGTGGCCACCAAAGACGACGCCGAGATCGCCCAAGTCTCCACCCAAAGCCCCGACTCGTCCGCCGTCATGGACCTCAAACGATTCGTCACACGCGCTCTAGCAAACGGGGGAAGTGGCTACCGGATCCTGACCTCCGAACGCACCGACACCCAGGTCGTCATGCTCGCCAGATACGAAGGCCTCCCGCCCATCGTGTGGGTGGTCGTCAAGACGAGAGACCGGTGGCGCGTCGACCCGTATCTGACGCTGCAGGGTCTGCAGCGGTTGGGATACTGAAAGGGGTCATTGGGCAGAGGGTCTTTGGGTGGGATTGGGGATGTCCAATCCGAAAACCCCGCAACCCAATGACCCAACAACCCTCCGCCCAATGACCCCAACAAAGTAAACTCTCCCCCTGTGATCCTTAACGTCGCTAACGTTGCCAAGTCTTTTGACGCGGACACGATTCTTTCAGGGGTCAACTTTCGGATGGATTCCGGGGAGAAGGTGGCTCTGGTGGGCCGGAACGGGGCGGGGAAGACGACCCTCCTGCGGATCATCACCGGCCAGTACCCGCCGGATGCCGGTGGTTCCGTAACGCTTGCCAAAGGCGCGAAGATCGGCTATCTCAAGCAAGAGATGTCCGTCACCGGCGGCCGCACTGTTTTTGAGGAGGCCGAGGCCTCCCGCGAAGCGCAGATCAAACTGCGCGCCCGCCTCGACGAACTCGAGATCCGCATGGAGGATGGCCCCACGGATGACGAGCTTGAGGAGTATGCGCTCCTCCACGAGCATTTCCTTGACGCCGCCGGCTACTCCGCCGAGCACGATGTGCGAACGGTGTTGCTCCGCATGGGCTTCACCGAAGAGGAGTTCACCAAGACGACCGACTCCCTCTCCGGCGGGGAAAAGACCCGGCTTGCCCTGGCCCGCATGCTCCTCGAAGAGCCCGATCTTCTGATCCTCGACGAGCCGACGAACCACCTCGACCTCCAGGCCACCGAATGGCTCGAAGGCTGGCTCCGCGCCTACCACGGCGCCGTTCTCCTCGTCAGCCACGACCGCGCCTTCTTGGAGAACACCGCCGACCGAGTTCTGGAACTCCGAGAAAAGGCGGTATTCGCTTACCCCGGCCCGTTTGCCAAATACCTCCAGATCCGCGAGGAAGAGAACCTCCGCCTGAAGGAGGTCGCCCGCCGGCAAGATCAGGAGATCGCGAAGATGGACGAGTTCGTCCGCCGCTTCATGAACTCCCAGCGCACCGCCCAGGCTCGCGGCCGTCAGAAGCTAATGAACCGGCTCATCGAGAGCAAGGTCGACGCACCTAAGAACGACCGCCAAATGAAAGGCGGCTTCGGAGACGCCAAGCGATCCGGCGACGACGTTTTGAGCGCCGAGAAGCTAACCATCGGCTTCCCGGACGAGACACTTTTCAAGGAACTCGACTGGAGCGTCCGCATCGGCGAGCGTTGGGGGGTCATCGGTGAGAACGGCGCGGGTAAATCGACCCTCCTCCGCGTCTTCATGGGCGAGTTAGAGCCGCTCAAGGGGCGGGCCCGAATGGGCTCGAACGTCGTCGCTGGCTACTTCACCCAAGATGCCCGCGACCTCGACCCGGACATGTCACCGCTGGACACGATGGTCTACGAAATGGACCTGAAGCCGGGCGAGGCTCGGGACCTTTTGGCCCGCTTCCTCATCACGGGAGATGATGTCTACCGTTCGATCAAGACGATGTCGGGAGGGGAGAAGAACAAGCTAAGCCTGGCAAAGCTGACCCACCTCAACCCGAACCTGCTCGTCCTGGACGAACCTACGAATCACCTCGACATGGCTTCGCGGGAAGCACTGGCGGAGGTTCTGAAGAACTATAAGGGCACGCTGGTCCTCATCAGCCACGACCGTTGGCTTTTGACCCAGGTGACCGATCACACGCTGGACGTCAAACGCTCCGGCCCGATCTCCTACCCGGGCGGCTATGCCGAGTACCGGATCAAGGGGGCACCCCCAAAGGGAAAAGTCACGGCCGCCAGGCCTACACCCCCCAAAGCGCCAAACGTTTCCGATAAACCGGCCGAGCCTACCCTCACTCCGCGCGAAGTCAGCAAAGAAATCGCGCGGATGGAAAAAGTCGTCGCCGATACCGAGAAGCGTGTCGCGGATGAAGAACTGGCGCTGAAAGAGCTTGAGAAGCGGTTAGAGAACCTGCCGCCGACGGCGGATGTGTATGCGTTGAGCTTGGAGCACAAGGCTCTGCAGGAGCGGCTGGAAGGTTCGATGTCGGCCTGGGAAGAGAACTCGACCCGGCTCGAGCAACTGATCGCCCAACGGGGCTAGCTGTCCTTTATAGACTGCGGTGGCCTGCCACCGCTTTTCTGAGCGAGCCTGCGAGCGCAATGACGACCAATCCACGCTCGCAGGCTCGCTAACCAAAGCGGTGGCAGGCCACCGCAGTCTATAAAGAGGAAACTCTCGTAGGCCTCTAAGTGGAAACGCGGCAGTTTGGCAATACGGGGCTCGAAGTCTCCGTTCTTGGATTCGGCGGGGCGGAGATTGGGTTTGAGAACGCTCCCCAATCCGATGTCGAACGGCTACTGAACGCCGCGCTCGACGCCGGCCTGAACGTGATTGACACCGCGGAGTGCTACGTCGATAGCGAGGAAAAGATCGGCCGCGCCGTCGCCGGGCGGCGGGACGAGTTTCATCTCTTCACGAAATGCGGCCACACAAGCGGTCTGCCGGGTGAGGATTGGGAGCCAGCGATGCTGGCGGCGAGCATCAACCGATCTTTACAGCGTCTTCAGACCGATCGAGTGGATCTGATCGAGTTGCACACCTGTAGCCTGGAAGCCCTTAAAGCCGGGGCGGCGATCGAGGTTCTTCAGCGGGCGAAGGAGGCAGGAAAGACCCGGTTCATCGGTTACAGCGGGGATAACGAGGCGCTTGCTTACGCAGTGGAGTGCGGGGCGTTCGATGCGATCCAGACGAGTTTGAACGTGGCGGATCAAGCGAACCTTGGGACGGTTCAGGTGGCGGCGGAGAAGGGGCTGGGTGTCATCGCGAAGCGGCCCATCGCGAACGCAGCTTGGCTCAAGGAGCCGGAGGTTGGGGCTTATAGCCGGGCTTATTGGGAGCGGTTGCAGGAACTGGCCTATCCAGGACTTGACGTATCGACCGCCCTACGATGGACGTTAGCTCAGCCGGTTCATGTCGCGATCGTCGGGACGAAGAATCCGGATCGGTGGGCGGCCAATGCGGCGCTTCTGGCGGACGGTCCGCTGGTCGGCGATGGAATTCGCGCGCGATGGCTCGAGGTCGCCGGGGCGGACTGGGTGGGATTGCAGTAAGAGGCGGCAATGGCCCTTGACCATCGGGTCGTGGGCCATTAGGCTCGAAAAGAAAAATCTGCGCCTTTTCCCCGCATTTCTACGTTACTATTTATAGCGATGGATCGGCCTTTCTGCCTTCCGACCCGGGGTTTACCGCCTGGATGCTGGAGCGACGCGTTAATACGTGTCGCTTCGGTCGGTCGTTAGGCGAAGGGCTCGGACGTGTTTGCGTCCGAGCCCTTCGACGTTGAGGTAGAGCCTCGGAGAGAAGCGAAATGTCGGATGTATTAGTCTTAAATGCAAATTACGAGCCGCTGAACGTGTGTACTATGCGGCGGGCGATTGGGTTGATGCTGGTTGGCAAGGCGGATGTCCTTGTTCAGAGCACCCGTGGCCTGCCGACTGTCTCGGGCGATTTCCTCGCGCCGAGCGTTTTGCGGATGAAGTACTCGGTTCGGCGGCCCATGCCTCAACTGCGGCTGTCTCGCCACTCGGTTTTGGCCCGGGACAAGTTCACGTGCCAGTACTGCGGCGTGCGCGGGAAGGACATGACCATCGACCACGTCGTGCCCAAGTGGGCGGGCGGTCCGCACACCTGGGACAACCTCGTGGCGTGCTGCCGGCGGTGCAACCTGAAGAAGGCGGACAAAACGCCTCAGCAGGCGCACATGAAATTGGCGCGTCGTCCGAAGCGGCCCCACTTTGTGCCGTATCTCTCGCTGCCGACCTACCTGCGGGCGCAGACGAGGACGGAGTGGCGCGACTTCCTACCGGTGTACGAAGAGTTCGCGCTGACGACGGTTGCGGAATCGGCTTAGGAGGGAAGAGGAAGAGGTTTGAATAGCCTTTTCCTCTTCCTTTTTCCCTTTTCCCCGCAAGCTTCGACTTTATAAGGATTGTTTGCCCCACCTTGTGTCACCCTCTCGGGCGATGCAGTACATGGTTACGGGAGTCGACGGCAAAGAATACGGCCCGACGGATATCGCTACCTTGAAGACTTGGGTGGCCGAAGGCCGTCTTGCTCCGCATTCGATGCTGCGAGATTTCCTTTCGGGGCAGACAATGCCCGCTTCCTCCCTCTCGGAGCTTTTCCCGGTAGGGGCCATCGCGGTGGGAGCACACAACGTGCCGCCGGTGGGCATGGGTTATCCGCGCGTCAACCATCAGGTGGCTTCAGATGACTTCGGCGGCGGGGCTTTCGCCTGGGTGGTTGTTCGGGCGGTCGGCGGAATTTTGCTGTTCTTCGTGCTGCATGGTATTGGCCTGATCATCGCGGGCTCCGGTCTGGTCACGGCGTTTCAACTCAAGAGTTCAGGAAGCAAATACGGGCTCCCCTCGATCATCATCGCCTCGATCGCAGTGGTCATCATCGGTGTCGGTTGGGCGATTCGCCTCTCCTCCAGCGGAGCCTAGTTCCGCCCCTAATAAGGGCTTGGTCACGTAGACTGGCCCTAATGCCTTTCGCCCTCGGTCTCGCACTGCTGCTTGCCGCTCCTCAAGCCGTCCCCTACCACTGGAAAAGCGTCCAGATCGTTGGGGCCGGCTTTATCGATGGTTTTGTCTTCCACCCTAAGGTGAAGGACATCCGCTATGCCCGAACGGACATGGGGGGCGCATACCGGTGGGACGAGGGGGCAAAGAGATGGATGCCGATGCTGGATTGGGTTCCGTACAAGGATCTCAACTTCATGGGCGTGGAGAGCATTGCGGTCGACCCGACCGACGCGAAGAAGGTGTATCTCGCTTGCGGCACCTACACGAACGCTACGACGCCGGACGGGGCGATTTTGCGGTCCAGCGATGGCGGGCGTAGCTTCCAGACCACGCGCGTGCCGTTCAAATTCGGCGGAAACGAGAATGGGCGAGGAAATGGGGAGCGGATGTCGGTCGACCCGCACGACCCTCAGAAACTGCTGCTCGGTACCCGGCACAACGGGCTCTGGCGGAGCGACGATGGGGCGGTAACTTGGCGGCGGGTCGAGTCGTTTACGGCTTTAGGAGGCGCGCGGGGAGCCGGGATTATCGCTACGCTGTTCGACCCGGCGAAGAAGGGCGTGGCCTATGCCGCGGTATCGGATTCGGACGGGCCGAACCTCTTTCGCAGCGAGGACGGTGGCGCAACCTGGTCGGCCCTTTCCGGCTCGCCGACCGGAATGATGCCTACCCATATGGTGCAGGACGCGGAAGGGGCACTTTGGCTGACCTATGGCACCAATCCCGGGCCCTCGATCATGACGAACGGTGCGGTTTGGAAGGTGAAGGACGGCATTTGGACGGACGTAACTCCGGACAAGCCGGATGCGACGAGGAGGTTCGGTTACGCCGGAGTGAGCGTAGTGAACGGCGCCGCCATCGTTAGTTCGTTCTTCCGACCCAAAGGTGAGCAGATCTTCCGCTCGACCGACGGTGGCAAATCTTGGCGGCCGACCATTGGGGGCAAGGAGACTTACGACTTCCGAAAAGCGCCGTTCACCGCTCAGACGGGCATCCATTGGCTGTTTGATATCGAGATCGACCCGTTCAATAAAGACCACGCGGTGTTCACTACCGGTTACGGCGGTCATGAGACGTTCGACCTGACCAACGCAGATCGGGGTAAGCCGGTGCATTGGTCGGCGGTGGCGACAGGCATCGAAGAGTCGGTAGCGCTTTCCCTGGTGAGCCCCACGAAGGGCGCTCAGATTCTCGTCGCCATTGGAGACTATGGCAGCTATGTCTTCCGGGATCTGGACCATCCGACGCCACAGGGGGCCGATGCCAATCCTCGGTTTGGCAACGCGACAAGCATCGGCGTCGGCGACCTTGCGCCCGAGACGATCGTCCGGGTGGGGCAACCGGCGGGGAGTTCCGGTGAGTCGAGCCTTGGGTTCTCGATGGACGGCGGCGCCTCGTGGCGGCCGCCTATCTCAACTCCTCCGAATGCCCGCGGCGGGACGGTCGCCGTATCGGCGGATGGCCATTCTTGGGTCTGGACGTTGCGCGGGGCTTCTTACCGAACCGGGGACTATGGCTCGACTTGGAAGGCGGTAGGAGGAATGCCCGCCGGCTTGCGGGTGACGGCGGATCGGGTTTCGCCGAGTCGATTTTATGCGCTCGACCTCTTCGGAGGAAAGCTTTATGTCAGCACCGATGGCGGGGCGACCTTTTCGGAAAAGGAGCTGGTGCTGCCGGGCGGCTTACCCGTTCGGAGTGAGGAACGGGGCGACGGTCGGGGCGGACAGGATCAGCTTTATTCGACTCCAGGGCGGAGCGGCGACCTGTGGGTGGCGGCGGCGGATGGGCTTTACCACGCGCCGACGGCGCGCCCCTTTGTGAAGATGCCCGCAGTCGAGGTGATTCACGCCTTCGGCTTCGGCCGAGCCGCGCCGGGGCGAGAGAATCCGGCGCTTTACATGGTGGGAACGGTGAACGGGCTACGCGGAGTGTTCCGGTCGATCGATAACGCCGCCACGTGGGTTCGGGTGAATGATGACGCCCACCAGTGGGGGCTGGTGTTGCAGGTGACGGGTGATCCGAAGAAGTTCGGCCGGGTCTACGTGGGGACACACGGGCGCGGGACGTTTTATGGCGATCCGAAATGACCATAACGGACCGCCATTCGCCAGAATGGCCTCCGATGCGAAGAGGTCCCTTCGAATCATTTTGAAGGGACTTTGCCGACTTTGGCCACTCTGGCGAGTGGCGGTCCCGTTATGGGTTACCAGCGAATCTTCGCGGGGAAGAATTCGGCGATGAGCTCTTCGTAGTACGGCCGCAAGGCCTGCACATCGGGGCGGACATCGACCTTTGAGTAGAGGTCGTACTTGTTGAACTCCTTCACCCACTTCATCATCTCGTTGTCTTTCTCCGAAGCCAGATGAGCGTAGGCGCCTTCTCGGTGCCAAGGATAGAACGAGTGGTAGCGGATCATGTACTGCGCCTCCTCCGGGAGGTAGTCCTTGACCACGTGATACATGTACTCGTCGTGCCCGAAGGATAGGTCCACCTTCTCGAAGCCGCAGCCCGGCTCATAGATGCCGTTCTCGGTCTGGTAGACGGGGTTGTTGGAGTCGGGGTTATCCCGGAAGAACTCGGAGAAGACGACCTTGTCCGAGAACTTAACGCCGGTGGCGAAGGTGTCGCCGACGACGGCCCACTGCGGCTCGCCCCAGAGGCAGAGGGTTTTGCCGAGGTCGTGGAGCAGGCCGGTGAGGATGAACCAGCGCGGGTGGCCATCGGCGCGGATCGCCTCTGAGGTCTGCATCAGGTGCTCGATCTGCGTCGCGTCAGTGTCCGGGTCGCTGTCGTCGACGAGGGTGTTGAGGAACTCCATCGCCTCCCAAACGCTCTTCTCGCCGTGGGTGAGTTCGCAGTACTCCTTCTTCTTCGCGAGCACGAAGTCACGAGTCTGGTAGGTGTGATTGAGCCGGTAGAACTCTTTGACCGTAGGCCGGACTTCCGCCGTGTAGTCGCGGAACGTGTGGTCCTTGGTAGGATAACGCTCCTTAAGATCGTCTTCCCATTCGTCGAGCGAATCGAGGGGAGCGGCGTCGCGGATTTCCATAAAAAGAGTATAGGCGAGGCTCGCTTTCCGATACGCCTTCTCACGGATATCCCCCAAGGTTTATTTGAGGAATGGCCAAGAAGTGTTTGCCACGGGTGAATCGAATTCGAGAAAGGCGGTCGCGATGGTCACGGCACTACCGTGACCGCCTTATGCTACGCAATGCTCAGAATGAGGTGGGCTATTTAAGAACCAACTTCCAGCCGCGGCTAACGAAGCTGCTGGTCGGGTCTTGACCGCCGCCGACCAGTGTCTTTCCGTCTCGCGACACGTCGCGGACATATACGTTAATCAGACCTCCGAAAGGTTCTCCATGCCAATTGAGCTCGGTCGCCAAGTCCTGGTAGCCCTTGTCGACCGTCCAGATGAAGGGGTGGGTGGTGGAATCGAGGAGATTCCCGACAATAATCTTTCCGTCGCCCGAGATGCCTAAACGATTAACATCCGGGTCTGGAACGTCGATTCCGAGGGGCACGGCTCCATCGGCGGCGGTCCACCGGAAAGCGCTGGCAGTCGATCCAGTCACCGTTCGACCGACGATGACCGAACCGTCTTGGCTGATATCGTCGGCGTAACCAGGGTTGCTTGAAATGGCGATTACCCCAGGAGTGTCGCCGGTGATCCACCGAACAGGGAAACCGTTCGATTGCCCGGCGGCATAGGCGCCGTTACCGGATAGGGCAACCGGGACGGCGCGAGTGTTAGGGGCGAGACCGGGAAGGGCGGTTAGGGTCCCGCTGCGCCATTGCACCGCTTCGTCGTTACCACTGAGGTGAAAGGCCGAGCCGAGAACAATCGAGGCGTTATCGTTCAGATCGATCCCATTCATGGCGTCGCTTCCGGCGAAGTCGGGGAGCAAGGTGAACCCGCTGGCAGAACTATAAAGGAAGGCGTGAACGCCGGTTGAGTTCGAAGCCGTGCCCACGAACTGGGTTGCGTCGAGGCTTGCGCTGGGGAGGTCATCGACGCTGTTTCCGGATGGGGCCGGGATTTCTTGTTGGCCGGTCAGCCCGAGCCAGAAGATAGGGTTGCGATTGTCGGTTCTTCGTCCAATCGTCGCCACTCCGTTTCCGCTGACGCGTGTGACAAGGCTCTTTCCTTCGACGGTGGGAAGAAGATTGAAGCTTGCCAGGCGCAGCCCATCCGCGGGTTTCGAGGACGAGCCTCCGCAAGCGGAGAGAACCGTGGCGAGGCCAACGAGGAGGAGGGGGTACCGACGCGAGTATGGCTGCACGAGACAGAACGTTTGACGTTTCTAAGGTCCGATCCGTTCACTTCGGATCGAACCTTAACTCAGGTGCGAGACCAACTGCCCAAAGGCGTCGAAGATAAAGTTGGGTTGAACGGCCACGCCGAAGCCATAGGATACGAAGGCGAAGGGGATCTCGCAAAATCGGGCGGCCATCTCGTCGCCGTCCGCGTCTCCCACCATGAGTGGCCCTAGAAGGCCATTCCGCTCGATCACCGCAGCCAGATTCATCCCCTTCGGATTTCCCGTATTGCCGAAGCTTTCGAAATCTTCGAAAAGGTGACCGAGCCTTGAGAGGCGGAAGAAGTTCTCGATGTAGCCGACCTGGCAGTTGCTGACGATGAAGAGGCGGTACCGTTCGCGGAGTTTCTCCAAACCCGTGACGACGCCCGGATAAAGCGGGCCGCCCAGGCGGGCGATGACTTCGTTGTCGGCGATGGCGGTGGCTTCGATAAGGCGGTCGATCTGATCTTGAGGGAGGTCGGCGAAGGTGAGGCGGATGCAGTCGTCGTGGGGTTTGCCGGTGACGATGCGGACGTCGTGCGGGGTGATCGTGCGGAAGGGGATGCCTTCGGCGGCGAGGACTTCGTTCCAGGCGGTGGCGCAGGCGTGGGAGGTGTCCCAGAGGGTGCCGTCGAGGTCGAAGACGATCGAATCGAATTTTGGGTTTGCGATTTTTGGATTTTAGATTAATGGAGCGCGGACGCGTCGTCCGCTACCGGTCCGCGGACGCGCCGTCCGCCTCAAGGGGTTCTGAAAGGCCTAGCTTGCAATCAAATTTGGTGGATGCTAGAGCTATGTCTTTGGTCTCCTCCGTTTGCCTCGCCTTTGCCCTCGCCGGTCCAGGCCCTCGGCTCGGTCTTGCGATGGGGTTTCCGGACGGGGCGACGGAGGATGACTTCTTAACGGCCATTCGAACCCAGATTCGGATGGGGCTGGATGGGGCGGCGCCGAATATCAAGTGGGACGAGTTTGAGGCGCAGAACGGCAAGCCGCTGACCGATTCGGTGGGGGCGGCGAAGCTGATTGATCAGGAACTGCTCGTGACGATCTCGACGATCGATACGGTGAAGAAGCGGCTGCCCGCAGATGTGGCGGAAAAGGATTGGACCTCGCCCGAGATGCTGGCGCGGTGGGACGGGTTCCTCACGAAAGTGGCCCAACAGGCGGGGCCGCGGACGAAGTGGATCAGTCTGGGGAACGAGGTCAACGTCTATCTCGCTCAGCACCCGGCGGAGGTCGACGGTTACGTGAAGTTCCTCGCGGCGGGGCGAGCGGCGTTGAAGAAGGTGAATCCGGCGCTATTGGTGGGTGTCACCCTGACTTGTACGGATTCGATGGCTCACCCGGAGTTGGCGAAGCGGCTGCAGGAGGGCATGGATATCTCGGTGTTCACCTACTATCCGATGGACGGCTTTAAAGCGTTGGACCCCCGCGAGGTTCCCTCCCACTTCGATTTCATGGCGCGAACCGCCGGGACCAGACCTCTGCTGCTTCAAGAGATCGGCTACCCAGCCTCGGCGGCGGTGGGGAGCAGCGAGGCGCGGCAGGCCGAATTTGTCCGCCAGGTATTTGGTCAACTCGACCGCCTTGGAAGCCGGATTGCGCTTGCTTCTTACTTCACTCAGATGGACTTCTCGCCCTCTTTGATGAAGGTGTTTGAGGGGTATTACGGGATCTCCGACCGGACGTTTCTGGCCTTCCTTGGGTCGCTTGGGTTGTGCGACAACACGGGGAAGGCCAGAGAGGGGTGGCACGTGTTTAGGGCGGAGATCGCGAAGCGACGACCCGCGTAAGAGAAGCAACAATGACGACCATGCATGTCCTATTCGCAGTCAACGTTGGTCTCGTCGTCCCATGGGGCTCGTTCCAAGGGACTGGACCATCGATTAAGTTACGGCTTGCAGCACCCTCCATCGCCCGCTATCGTATCGACCGGCAGTGGCGCGCGCAACCAAAAGCGTCGGGGAACGGCATGCAGAATCATGTCTTCACGGCGCGGCTTGCGGTGAGCAAGTCGCAGGAGGATCTCAAGGTAGAGCAGTTTTCGGGTGTGGACTTGGCGGGTATTGAGACCAAGCATCTCCGGGACATCGCCTCGGAGGTGCGATCGATCCGATTTGCCCAGGTGACCAACGAGCTTGGGGTGGCTGGCGCGAAAGTCTTTCAGGGTGGTCAGAATGGCGGTTGGGCGGGCATGATGGCGCAAAAGGCACTTGGTCTATACGAGGTGGGTCCGTTTGACTTCTTCTATCCTATCAAGCCAGTTAGAGTGGGAGACGAATGGCAGCGCCCCGTGCTGGCAGGCAACGAGTCTTTTTATGTCCCCGACTATGCCAAGAAATTCTCCGGGAATTGGGTGACATGCCGCTGTCGCTTGCTCAGCATCGATGTCGAGAAACATGTGGCCAAGGTCGGTTTTACTTGGGTGGGCCGACCCAAGGCGACTATCAAGCGAAGCGTCCTAAGTCCTGAGCATGAGGAGGCTTACGAGCTTCGAGCAACCGGTACGTGGACCATCGATACCCGAGACGGCTTGCCTCTTCGCTTTGAGGCTTCAAGGACTGTGCGGTCATCAAGGATGGGCGTCGTTGAAATCGAACAGACGAAGACATCGGCCGTCCGGTTGCCGTAGGCCCCTATCCTTGCTGGCTCAAGCGGAAGGGGCTATGGGAGGTCTTCTCCTAGTCCCCGAGAGTCGCCGATGCCGGAAGCCGGACGGAGAAAGAGGAATAGTGATCGGTGGGTTGGTCGTAGGCCACGCCGACGATCGTGCGACCGTCCTTCGAAATGTCTTTGACTTCGATGTACGTCAACTTTTGATATGCCGCGTAGCGGCCGCCGGTTAGAATCTCGCGCAAGGGGCGAAGGCCATCATTGGGTGTCCAGATGAACGGCTCCTTAGTGGTGGGATCGGAGTCGACGTTGTAGGCGTTGCCGACGATCACATTGCCATCGTCACTCACGGCTATCGCCACGCTTTGGGTGCGGCCAGGCAATGTTCCCAGGCTCTCGTACCCAGTTGCTGTCCATCGGCAAGCAAACCGGAGGCCACCTACCGAGGTGGCGGCATAGCCGACCGTTGTGGAACCTTCTCTCGATGTGTCTAGAGCGCTCGCTTCTTGGGCGTCGGAAGAGAGTGAGGTGGGGGCATCGGTCCCAATCCACTTGACGGCGTGGGCGCCAGCAAGCCCAACCGTAGTCGTGCCGTCGGCGGAGACGGCGTTGGCAAACCAATAGGGTTCTGTTCCGAGGGTAGGCAGGATGGTTACGGCACCGTGGTCGTATCGAAATCCTTTCGACTTAGAGTCAGTAGCCGAGTATTCGGTCCCAACTACGATATCGCCCGAACCGTCGACCCCGTTCGCCCAAGCGCTGACTGTACTCTCCGGCATTGGAATGACGACGCCACCGTTTACCGGATCCCAACGGTAAGCCACAATCCCGGTGCTAAGGCCAGAGACAGGGGCGAGGCCAGTCCCTACGATGACGGTGCCATCCGCATTGACAGCGATTCCGGACCGGAACGTGGTTTCGGATGCGGTCCAGGGTGAGAATTCTACGCCCGCTTGCCAAGCGGTACCGGTCGTGTTGATCGACAACGGATTGTAGTAGCCGATTCCGGTAATGGTTGAGCCATCCGCGGAGACGGCGATCGCACCAGGACTTGGGAATTTGGAGGTCAGGGAGCGGAAAGAGGCGGGGGAGGAATTCCCTGAGCCGCCACAACCGGCGAGAAGGATCGGGACCAAGAGGATAGAACGCTTTGCCGATTTCCGAGGCATCCGCGATAGTGTATCGGAACTCTATGTTAACGAACAGGCTTCACAAGAGAAAAGCCCCTTGCAAGCGCGCTTGCAAGGGGCTTCTCGCCGAGTACTACTCGGCGCTCCACTAGATCTTAGTGGTGGTGATGTCCGGCGGCGTGACCTTCGTCTTCCTTCTCGGGGATCTCGGCGACGAGCGCTTCGGTCGTGAGGAGGAGGCCGGAGATCGAGGAGGCGTTCTGGAGAGCCTGGCGGACGACCTTTGTGGGGTCGACGACGCCTTGGGCGGTCAGGTCACCGTACTCGAGGGTGGCGGCGTTGAAGCCGAGGCCGGTTCGCTTGACTTCGGCGGCGACGACGGAGCCTTCGAGGCCCGCGTTCTCCGCGATGGTCTTGATCGGGGCTTCGATCGCCTTTCGGATGATCATCACGCCGATCTTCTCATCGCCTTCCAGAGTGAGGCCGTCGAGCGCCTTAGCCGCAAGGAGCAGGGCGGTTCCGCCGCCGGGGACGATGCCTTCTTCGAGCGCCGCGCGGGTGGAGGCGAGGGCGTCTTCGATGCGAGCCTTCTTTTCCTTGAGCGCGGTCTCGGTCGCAGCGCCGACCTTCAGGACGGCAACGCCGCCGCTGAGCTTGGCCTGTCGCTCCTGCAGCTTTTCCTTGTCGTAGGTCGAGTCCGTGGTCTCGGCCTGCTGCTTGATCTGCTTCAGGCGGCCTTCGATCTGACCCTTGTCGCCCTTACCGCCCACGATGGTGGTGTTTTCCTTCGTGATGACGATGCGCTGGCAGGTGCCGAGCATGTCGACGGTGACGTTCTCCAGCTTGATGCCGAGATCGTCGGAGACGAACTGGCCACCCGTGAGGATCGCCATGTCTTCGAGCATGGCCTTGCGGCGATCGCCGAAGCCCGGCGCCTTGACGGCGGCGAGGGGCAGGTTGCCGCGGATGCGGTTGAGCACGAGGGTCGCGAGGGTCTCGTTCTCGAGGTCCTCGGCGATGATGACGAGCGGGCGGCCCATCTTCAGAACCTTCTCGAGCAGGCCAACGAGCTCCTGCACGTTGCCGATCTTCTTCTCATAGAAAAGGATGAGCGGCTCTTCGTAGACGGCCTCCATGCGGGTGGCGTCGGTGACGAAGTAAGGCGAGAGGAAGCCCTTATCGAACTGAAGACCTTCGACGGTTTCCGTCGTCGTCTCCATCGACTTGCTCTCTTCGACGGTCACGACGCCGTCCTTGCCAACCTGGTGGATCAGCTTGCCGACCAGCTCGCCGAGCTCGGGGTCGTTGGCGGAGACGGTGGCGACGCGAACGACGTCGGCCTCACCGTTGACCGGGTGCGAAATCTTCGCCAGCTCGGCAACCATCGCATCCACGGCCTTCTCGATGCCGACCTTGATCTGGGTCGAGTTCGAACCGGCGGCAACGTTGCGGATGCCTTCCTTGAAGATAGCCTGCGCGAGCACGACCGAAGTGGTCGTACCGTCGCCGGCGGTGTCGTTGGTCTTGGAGGAGACTTCGCGAATGAGCTGCGCGCCCATGTTCTCGAAGCGGTTCTCAACCTCGATTTCCTTCGCGATCGTCACGCCGTCGTTGATGACGGTGGGCGAGCCGAACTTCTTCTCGAGAACGACGTTGCGTCCGCGCGGTCCGAGGGTCACTTTAACGGCGTTCGCGAGCTTGTCGACGCCCGCTTCGAGGAGGCGACGTGCCTCGTCGGTGTATTTAATTTCCTTAGCAGCCATGGGGTGTTTTGGGTTTTAGGTTTTGGGTTTTAGATTCCGGTCAAGGCGGTGTGCAGCTTGGACCGGTAACTAGCACCGATGAAAAGTTCTTTTAGCCAACGACGCCGAGGACGTCATCGGCGCGGAGGATGATCACATCCTTGCCGTCGACGGTGACTTCGGTTCCGCCGTACTTGCCGTAAAGGACGGTGTCGCCGACCTTGATGTCAATGGCAGCGAGTTGACCGGAATCGAGGCGCTTGCCGGGGCCGACCGCGATGACGGTGCCGCGCTGGGGCTTTTCTTGAGCTGCGTCCGGGAGGTAAAGGCCGCTCGCGGTCTTTTCTTCCTTGACGGCGGCTTCAACGACGATACGATCGTGCAGAGGCTGAATGGCCATATGATTGGCAGTTTACCGCCGAGAGTGCTAAAAGGGAGGAAAAGGGAAGAGGGAATAGGGAAAAAGAAAAAAGGAATTTTGCCCATCCGGCCTTTTCCCTTTTTCCTCTTCCTTATTTCCCTACTCCACCACCGCGCCGAACTTGCGCGTCCGCTTCTGATAGGCCTGAAGCGCTTTGAACAGCTCGTCCCCGTTGAAATCCGGCCATGCGACTTCCGTCACGAACAACTCGGTGTAGGCGGACTGCCAGAGGAGGAAGTTGCTCCAGCGCATTTCTCCCGCGGTTCGGACCATGAGGTCCGGATCGGGGATGTCGGGGTTGTAGAGGTGGGCGGAGACGATGGCTTCCGTCACTTCTTCCGGCTCAATTCCGCTCGCGATGAGATCTTTGATCGCATCCACGATTTCCGCGCGACCGCCGTAATTGACAGCAAGGGTGAAGGTGATGCCGGTGTTCTTAGAGGTGGTCTCGATGCCGCTGGCGATGGCCTCTTGGAGTCCGGCGGGGAGCTCGTCGAGCCGGCCGGAGGCACGGACCCGGACGTTGTTTCGATGCATCGTCCGAAGCTCGTTTCGAGAAGCGGCCTCGATCAGCTTCATCAGCCCGCCGACCTCTTCCTGCGGACGCCGCCAGTTTTCCGCCGAGAAGGCATAAACCGTCAAGTACTTAATCCCGAGGTCGCTGGCAGTGAGGAGAACGTCGCGCAGTGCGCGATATCCCTGCTGGTGGCCAAGAAGCCGCCCCAGGCCTTTATGCTTCGCCCACCGCCCGTTTCCATCCATGATCACCGCGACATGAGTCGGCAAGGCGTCGAGATCGACGCCTTGGGAAACGGCCTTTTGTTGAATCGCGTTCATGGGATTGACGGCTGACGGCTGACGGCTGACGGCTGACGATTGACTCCAAATGGTCAATCGTCAATCTGTCAATGGTCAATTCTCTCAGACTTGCATCAGTTCGGCTTCTTTCTTCTTGCCGAGATCGTCGGCCTTGTGGACGGCGGCGTCGGTGAGTTTTTGGACCTTTGTTTCGTGGCCCTTCACCTCGTCTTCCGTGATCTCCTTCTTTTTCTCCAGACCTTTGAGGCCGTCGATCGCTTCACGGCGGACGTTTCGAATCGAAACGCGGGCCTGCTCGGTTCTCGCGGAGACCTGCTTGACCATGTCCTTGCGGCGGTCTTCGGTCATTTGGGGGAAGTTGAGGCGGATGCCGGTGCCATCGTTGACCGGCGAAATGCCGAGGTCGCTCTTCAGGATGGCCCGCTCGATCGCGGGCGTCATGCTGCGATCATAGGGCGCGATCAGGAGCTGGCGTGGCTCGGGAACGGAGATGTTCGCCACCTGGCTGATCGGCGTTTCCGTTCCGTAGTAGTCCAACGTGACCCGCTCCAGAACCGCGGGGCTAGCGCGCCCGGTGCGGTAGGTCGCGAAGTCGTGGGTCATTGCGTCGATGGCCGACTGCATCTTATGCTCGGCGTCTTTTAGAATTTGGGGTACGGACATCGTCTTATTCGCCTCCGACAAGGGTGCCTGTCGGGCCGCCCGCAAGGGCGTCCTTCAAGCTCCCAGCTTTGTGAAAATCTAACACCACCAGGGGCAGCCGGTGTTCCCGGCACATGGTGAAAGCGGTCTGGTCCATCACGCCGAGCCGGTTTTCGATCGCGACGGAGTAGTCGAGCGTATCGTATCGGGTGGCTTCCGGGTTCTTTCGGGGGTCGGCACTATAGACGCCGTCCACCAGGGTGGCCTTCACAAGAACGTTGGCTTCCACTTCTAGCGCGCGGAGAACGGCGGCGGTGTCGGTGGTGAAGAAGGGGTTGCCTGTTCCGGCGGCAAAGACCACGACGCGGCCTTTCTCCATGTGCCGAATCGCGCGGCGGCGGATGAAGCTCTCTGCGACCTTATTGATCTCGATCGCGCTCTGAACTCGGACCTGCAGGCCCTGCTTTTCGATAGCCGATTGAAGTGCAAGCGCGTTCATCAGGGTGCCGAGCATGCCCATCTGGTCGGCGACGCTTCGGTCGATTCCGCCCTCGGCGGAGAAGGTCTCGCCGCGAACAAAGTTGCCGCCGCCCACCACGATCGCCACCTGATGGCCGCCTGCGTGAACCTCCGCGATCTCTTTCGCGATGTAATTCAGGATCTTCGGATCCAGTCCGAACCGGAAATCGCCGGCGAGGGCCTCCCCGCTCAGCTTCACTAATGCCCGCTCGAACCTGCCTCGCTTGATCATTCCAAGACGAAAGGGTACCCGCAGGGCGGAAGGGCGAGGATTTTTGGTTTTGGGTTTTAGATTTTGGGTTTGGGTGGCTAGGAGGGCCGGACCTGGTGGGAAGAGAACTCGAGCCGCCCCTCGGTAAGAACGAGCGCAACTCCCCCATGGCTGAGCTCCTTGTCCTCTGCCTGCAGAGAGACCTCGCCACATCGGGCATAAAACTTCGTTCCCTTGGCCGCAACCTTAAGCTCCCGCGCTTCCCCGGCCACCCATTCCAAAGCCGTCTCGGCAAGCACCGTCCGCTTCCCACCGGAGACCTTCACCAGTCGCAGAATCCCGTCCTCCACAAGCGCCGCCACGTAACGGCGAAGCCCCTGTGCGCGAACGGCCAGTCCAAACGACGCAGCCAAAGTCGGCACGATGACCGCCGAAAAGGCCACGTCCCGCCACTCCTGCGTGCCGTGCAGCGCGAGTCCCGTCCCTTCGTTCTGGATCGCCCGAAGCCCCCCGGCGGCGGGATACAACTCGGATACGGCGTTGACCCAGGCATAACGCCACGCGGAGCCACCCTCCGAGGGGCCGAGCGTCGTCTCCGCTTCGCCGGACCAGCCCAGACTGACCACCTCCAGCGTTCCCGCGCCCTCCAAGCGGAAGCCGACGGCGGCAATCGGACGACCCTCCAGCGTTGGAATGGACCAATCGAGGTCCCTCGATGGCCCTGGGTTCAGCAGGATCGTGGGTCCGGGGCGGTCGTAGAGAGCGTCGTCGGAGCCGTAAACACGGAGGATGAGAGAGACGCGCAAGGGTGCTCCGATGGCGGCGACTTTCGCGTGGATCGTTTGGCCGGGATAGAGGGTGGGCGAGGCGGCGAGGCCGTAGCCGCCGGGTTTGAGGTGTTCGGGGAAAAGGAATGTTGGGGTGGTCGCGGTGGCAGGGCCGGGGGCGGCGATCCTGAGTCGGCCGCTGTGATGAGAGATCTCTGCGTCTTCGGAGGTGAAGCCTTGGACCGAGCCGGGGAAAGGAAAATTGAATCTTTGCGTTACGCTTCCGGGAGGGGAGTTTCGGAGGCCTTCCGCAATTCGAACGATTGCCTGAGCCTCCCTCGCGCAGTCGGTGACACAGCGGCCGCCGTCGGCGGTGGGAAGGAGGAGGCGGTCGGCGACCGGGGCTCGCCATTTCATGTCGATTCCCGGCAGCCCATTGAGAACCCCGAGGATGCAGCCAACGTTGCCGGAGTTACAGTCGGTATCCCAACCGCAAGTGTTGACGATCTTCAGGGAAAGATCGAAGTCACCTCCCCCGTGGACCAGTGCCAGCAAGATCAACGCATGGTTCGGGATGACGTGGCAGCCGCCGCCGTATTTGTCGTAGCCGTAATTCGCTTTGATCTTTTTGAACGCGTCCTGCCAGTCCAGATCCGCGTCCGCGCAGATTTCGCGACCGAGTTGAGCGATGAGCGAGTCTTTGGGAGCCTGGGCAAGCCCGGCGTCGAGGACCTCTTCCACATTAGCCGCCGTAAAGGCGGCAGCGACCATCGCGGCCACGACTTGCGCGGCAATGACGGCTTCGCCGTCGTGCGAAACCACCGCCGCGACCCGGGCCAGTTCCGCCGCGCCTTTCGGATCACCGGGCATGACAAGCCCCCAGCCGTCGATGAAGATCTGCGCCCCGATCTGTTGGGCAACGATGGGGCCGTTGCGCGCGATCGATCCACTCTCGGGGGGCAAGATGCCGTACTTGAGGCGGAGATATGCGGTGTGCTCCGCCGAGTGGCCCATGCCCCCCCACCAGAGAACGGTGCGGCCCTCGATGAGGTAGTTCAGCCAGTTCTCACCAACGTCCTCTGGCTTGAGCCGATTGGGGAAGCTGGTGTCTTCCAGAGCGCGGAGAAAGGTGAAGGTTCCGCTCAGATCGTCGTCCGCGACGATGAGGGGGTGTCCTAGATCTTCGTGGACGTATCGTTCGATCTCGCCAAATCGATCGGTCAACGCCTCGTACGACCAGCCCTCGAAGGGGCGGCCGAGGTAGACGCCAATAGTCTTGCCGAGGACTCCGGCGTAAACGCGTTCCGCGTAGTCTTCGGGCAGGCTGGACAGCTTCATTGCTGCTGCCCTTTTACCCGTTATGCCGACTCATCGGCGACCAGGATCGTCCCGGCGGTCACCAAGATCGGCAGGGCGAGGACGTTGATCACCGGGATCAGGATGATCACCCCGCAGATGCCGGCAAAGCCCATCGCCCCGGGCTTGCGGCGCGCAACCGCGAACTGTTGACCAAGACTCACACCCCGCCTGATCAGCGCCGGGGCGGTGAAATCCATCAACGATAGGAAGGCGGCGGCAAGCCACGGAATGACAACGGTCCCGGCACCGCAGAGCGCAACCAGGCCTACGACGCCGGCGAGGATGGCCCGGCCGATGCCGTCGCTCAACCCCTCGCCGAATGAAGGCGATTTGCCCACCACGTGACCAAACACTCGCTGCTCCACCTCCTGACTCAATTGATCAAAGCCGAACCCAGAGATAAGGCCGACCATTGCCAGATAGATCGAGCCGCCTAGAACGATGGTGACGACCAGTCCCAGCAGCGCGCCGAGCGAGCCGCCGGTCTGAGCGTCTGCGCCTAACCTTCCGCTCACCGTCTCGCCGACCTTCGCGCCAAGCCCCACACTGAGCGCAACGACGATCAAGTAGGCAAGGGCACCCCAGAGGAGCGGCTTAACCGCGTACTTCCACAACCCTCGCTCTCGGCTGAAGAGGCGAATGGCGCGCAGGATAAACCGCATCGCAAGCAAGGACGAGCTGTGGCGACCCTAAGTTGCGTCGACTAGGCCCTCTGCTCTATTTCGCCGATCCGCCACGCTCAAGCGAGGCCACTTCCCGGCGATGATTGGCGGCTCGATCTTGGCGCATGTGGTCGAGGTTCAGTAGCAGTCCCGCGGCGAGGAAGAGGGCGAACACCACCGGCGGAGGGATGCGGACGACCATGACCGAGTCATTCCTTGTTAGGGCGTTGTGGGTTCAGTTATTGTTGCCTGGGATAAGCTGTTCTTGGAATGGCCGAAACGATCATCATGGTTCGGATTCGCCTTCACGCCGAAGACGTGAAGGCGGCGAATGCGTACGCGAAGGCCGTGCAAGATGCGCTTAAAGGCGTGGACGGTTTTCAGGGATTCGGCGTTTGGCAAAATGTCCAAGATCCGCTGGCCCGCCTAGTTCTGTTTTCCTATGCCAGCCCGGAAGCCGCCCAACGGGGCCTCGTTGCGATCAGTGCTCGGCGAAGCCTTGTCGAGCGCCAAGGGAAGGGGGCTGAGCCGGCCCACGTTCTTGGCCTAAAGGTCATCCACTCGGAGGGAGCCCTGGCCCATGGCCTCTGCCAAGCGCCTGCGCTCTCGATCAGTATCCGCATCGCCGAGCCCGGCTACGGTGCAGACCTGATCGACGTCTACTTCCGAACCTTCGCCGAACTGGCTGCTATCCCGGGATTCGCGGGGATGCTGGTCGCGGTGAACGAGAATCTTCCGGAAGAAGTGGTCGGTCTGGCCGCTTGGGACGATGAGAAGGCGTTCCGCGCCTCCTTACCGCACCAGAAGGTGTATCAGGTGAAACTCTACGAGCGGTCGTTCGACGACGAGTAATTACTCGTTTACGACTTCGCCATCGTCTTCCGGCGGCACTTTGCCGCCAAGCCGGGTGATCGCGTCCGAGACCGCGTCGATGGCTTCGTCGGCCTGTGCCCGAATCGCTTCGAGAGGTTGCGCGTGTTCCTTCGGGACGGTGGCCGCGAGCGTGTCCAGCGTGCCGCGCGCGTCACGCAGCTCGTGCAAGGCATCCAGGGCGTCGGTGACGGCCTTTTGCCGCTCGCTGGCCCGTTCGCTCTCTTCCTTGCGGTACGTTTCGATCGCAGGCGGAGGCTCGTTGTGATCGGCCAACGTCGCCCCGGCCGAGTCGAACATCTCGGCTACGGTGAGCAGCGCCTCCTTGGCATCGCCACCCGCGATAGGGGCAAGCTTTTTTGTCTCCTTCTGGGCCTCTTCGATCGACGCGCAGGCAGCGTCGATGCTGAAGGCGGCCTGCTCGTCGGCTTCGCGGCGAGCCACGACGGGGTCGGAACTGGATTTGGGCACCGGGGTCAGCGCGGCGGGTGCCGATGCCTTGCCGCAACCGAGCATTGCGAGGCAGGCGAGGGCAACGAGGCAACGCATAGGAAACGGGAAGATACCCGACCCGCCGAGGGCCTAGGTACCTGCGATGGTTCCTTGATGAGATGACGTAGCATCAATTGAATGCGCCGGTTTCTTACGTTTATGACCCTGGTTGCCGCGACAGCGGCGCACGCTCAGTTCGTCTACCCCAAGCCTTCCGACAACCAACAAGCCGTCTCCGGAACCTACGCCGAGGATCCTTTCATTACCAAGTACCGCCAGCGATTCTTCGCGGCGCTGCGTGGCGATTTTGCAACCTTCAACAAGGCATACGAAGAGATCGAAACCATGACAAAGAAGGATCCCCGTGACGCACGAGCGTTGGTTTGGCTGGGCAACGGCCAGACGATCAAAGCGATCCGGATGAACCTGATGGGCCAGCAAGATGCCGCCACCCAACTTCTCGCCGAATCCCGAAAGAACCTCGATCGCGCGGTGGCATTGAAGCCCAAGGACTACAACATCTACATGATGCGCTCCGCCACTCTCTACGCCCAGGGCCAATACATCGCGAACCAGACGATGCCCCGAGAAAACTGGGAGAAGATCCGCGACGACTGCCTTTCGCTGATCAAATACATGGGACCGAAGGTGAAGGGCGCCTCCGTTCACGTCAAGGGCGAGACCTACGGCGAACTCGGCATCGCCTACCTGAAGCTGGGCGAAAAGGCGAAAGCCAAGGCCGCGTTCCAGAAGATTGTTGAGTTGGTGCCCGGGACGTCGTATGACGAGCGGGCGAGGAAAGAACTCGCGGCGTTGTGAGGTCTTTAGGTCGTAGGGTCATTGGGTTAAGGCTTTTATCATCCAACCCGATAACCCAATGACCCAATGCCCAAGGACCCTCTAGGGTAAAAGGCCGAGAGCGATGAACGCGTATTTGCCCGATCCTAACCACCCGCGGCCTTTGATGACCCGCGCTGCCTGGCGTGACCTTTCGGGGGCGTGGGAATTCGCGTTCGACGATTCCGAGGTTGGTGTCGATGAGAAATGGTGGGAGAAAGAGAGCCTTCCGCTCACGATCCAAGTTCCGTTCGCCTACCAGGCGCCGCTCAGCGGGATTAACGACAAATCGATTCACGAGGTCGTCTGGTACGCCCTCAATCTCGATCCGACGGAAGCGGAGCGAGAAGGGGACCTACTTCTCCACTTCGGCGCGGTGGACTATGCCTGCACGATCTGGCTGAACGGACAAGAGATCGGCGGCAACCGCGGCGGACATGTACCGTTCGAGATCGATGTCAAGCCGTATCTGCGCGAGGGAAACAATCGGCTCGTTCTGCGCGTCGTCGACCGGCAGAGCACCAACCAGGCACGCGGGAAGCAGGCCTCGACCGGGATTCCGAAGTCGTGCGACTACTACTGCACCACCGGCATCTGGCAGCGGGTCTGGCTTGAATCGGTCCCGCCGCTCCGGATCGACATCGTCAAGATCGTGTCCAAGATTGATCCCGACCGGTTGGAGATCGAAGTCCACCTCCATGCCCACGCAGGCAACTACCGGATCGAGACCTATCAAACAGAGATCGGCCGGAGTAAACCGTTTCAGATCAAAGGGGGCAGTTCCGCCCGATTCACCCTCGATGTCCCACCCAATCGACGGTGGTCGCCGGATGAGCCGAACCTGCACGGGCTGAAGATCCGACTCTTTCAGGGCTCGACCCTGTTGGACGAGGTCTTTACGTATGCGGGAGTTCGAGAAGTGACGGTCGATGGCAGCAAGTTCTTGCTGAACGGAAAATCGACCTTCCTGAAGATGGTCCTCGACCAGGGCTACTGGCCGGACGGCGGGCTCACGCCGCCCGATGGAGAGGCTTTAAAGCGAGACGTCGAACTCACGAAAGCCATGGGCTTTAACGGCGCTCGAAAGCACCAGAAAGTAGAGGATCCCCGCTGGCTCACTTGGTGCGACCGGCTCGGTCTCCTCACTTGGGGTGAGATGGCGAACGCGCGGACATGGTCTTTCGACGCCGAAGAAGCCTTCGCCGCCGAATGGGAGCGGGCGGTGCGGCGCGACATGAGCCATCCGTGCGTGGTGACCTGGGTGCCGATCAACGAGAGCTGGGGTGTCCCCGATCTCGGCAAGGTGAACGGTCCGCAGTTCGCCTTCATCGAACGCTTGACCTCGCTCACCCGCCGCCTCGACCCTTCCAGACTGGTCGTGGACAACGATGGCTGGGAGCATACGGACGTCTCCGACATCGCCGCGATCCACGACTATACGCCGACGGGCGATGGCCTCCGGGAGCGCTGGGGAGAGGGAAGAATGCCCGACCGAACTTGGGGCAATGGCTCGCTGGCCCATTTTGTCGGCGATGCAAAGTATCGCGGCCAGCCGGTGGTCCTCAGTGAAGTCGGCGGTTTCCTCCTCATCCCAGCCGACGCCAGCGAGGACGATCTGGACCGTCTTTACACCGCCTACGGCTCCCACCGCACACCGGAAGAGTTGTTGGCGAAATACCGCGACATCATGCAAGCGCTGGCGGACATCGGGCATCTGGCCGGTTTCTGTTACACGCAGCTAACGGACATCGAACAAGAGATCAATGGTCTATTACTGTACAACCGGGAGCCAAAGGTGCCGTTGGAAGAGATTGCAAAGATCCACCGGGAATGTTTCGGCTGATCGCCCTCCGGAGAAGCTTAACGAAAACCAGGTATTAGTACCAACGTCCTATGGCACGTTTGCTACCGGTCCTCGCCATCGCCGCTCTCGCCGTCGTCGGTACGGCGCAGCTTCCTAAACTCAAAGTCCCCGGACTCAATGTTCCCACTGTCGAAGGCCTTTTCAAGAAAGGCCCGGCGATTACCACTTCTCTCAAGGATGTGAAGTGGGAAGCTCCGGACAAGGACGGATTTAGCCCTGAGGCCTCTCCGCTGGAAAGCCTTGATCGCGGGCCGAGCGGCGGGTTCATTCTTAAGGAAGGCACCTTCGGGACGATGGTTCAGTCCTATTGCCTTCATGCGGGCACCTACGGACCGAAGCGTGGTGACGCTTACCTTTATGCACCACCTAAAGGGCCGGCCGAAAAGGCCGTGATTTCGATCGTCTCGAATTCGGTTGCCCATCCCGAGATTCAGCAGCGTGACATTCAGCTCCTGCTCTGGGCGATCATCGCTCGCACCAAGATGTCGGAGTTACCCTCCAACCTAAAGCGGGTTGCCTCAACCTTGCTAACCCCGAAGCAGCTCTCCGATCTGGACGGGGGCGCCATGGGCTTCCTAACGGACGAAGCGATGAAGCGTGGTCTCCTGAACGAGCCGCCCCTCATTCGCCAAGTAATGGAAGCGGAAAATAATCTCCGTCAGAAACTCGTCTCACCCGCCGCGACCTACGACGACATGGAGCGAATCGCCGTTCTCGCAGGCGGCACGTCTCTGGGGGAGGGGAGCCGCGGCGACGTGCCTATTGGCCGCTGGTCGCTCCACCCAGACGGTTACTACGTTCGGTACCTGCCGTCCTCGTACACGCATACGCGATTGGAGATCTCCGTCCCCGCTGGCTGTAAGTGGATCGGCAAGGAGTTCAACCCGGCCACCCACATCGCGGTGCCGTGCGACACCAGCCACCAGCGTCTGATTCAGTCCGGGCGGTTGTACCAAGGTTAACGTGGCGAGAGCGAGACGCTCTCGCCACCCTAGTAACCTGCCGCGCCCGCGTCCGGCAGTCGAGGATCCGCCCCTGCCGCCCGCCAGCCGTCCGGCAGGACCATGACGGCGTGGCAGGAGCCCTGGGTACCCGGGCGAGGAGCAAACACATGCCCCTTCGCCCGAAGCCCATCCATCACATCGGACGAGAAGGCGAACGGCTCGTACGAGATCGTATCCGGTCGCCACTGGTGGTGAAAACGGGGCGCGGTCACCGCGCGCTGGATGTCCATCTTCCATTCGGTCACGTTCAAAATCGTCTCTAGAACCGTATTGATGATCGTCGGACCGCCGGGGGAGCCAAGGGCGAGGAAAAGCTTCCCGTCCCGGCTCAAAATCGTAGGGGTCATCGAAGACAAGGGCCGCTTACCTGGCGCAATGGAGTTGGCTTCACCCTGGATCAAACCGAACACGTTCGGTCTTCCCGGCACGCTGGTGAAGTCGTCCATCTCGTTGTTCAGCAGGAACCCCGCCACCGTGACTCCGCTGCCGTAGCCAGTGTTCAACGTGGTCGTGCAGGAGACCGCGTTGCCCGCCCCGTCCACCACGGTGAAGTGGGTTGTGTTGTTGCCCTCGTGAAGCCCGTCGAGCTTTGGCTTAATCGCATCGGACGGCGTGGCCTTGTCGCCGGCCGCGTTGCGGAAACCCTCGATCCGAGCCCGGGAAAGGAGTTGATCGACCGGCACCTTGACGAAGTCGGGATCACCAAGAAATTCGGCGCGGTCGGCAAATGCCCGCTTCATCGCCTCGACGGTCGTATGGACCGTGCCAACACTGCCGAACCCGCCGAGCTTGCCTTCAACGGTGCCGAGCATTTGGAGCAAGGCAATACCACCCGAGCTGGGGGGCGGCATGGTCAGAATTTCATAGCCCTTGTAGTTCGAGCGAAGGGGCTCGCGCGCCATCGGCTTGTACGTTGCGAGGTCACCCTGGTTGATGAGGCCGTCGTTCCTATGCATCGCATCGGCGATGGCCGCCGCAGTCTTCCCTCGATAAAATCCTTCCGGCCCCTTCTCCAGCCGCGCCAGGGTCTTGGCCAGTTCCGGTTGCCGGAACGTCTCCCCGCCGACGAAGAAACGGCCGTTTCGGTTGAATTGGGCGTAGCTGGCGGGGAAGCGCTTGAAGGCGTTGGCATGATTCTTTAACGAAAGTGCCAACTCGCGGCTAAGCCGGAAGCCATCGGCGGCCAGTTTTCGCGCCGGTTCCACCAAGTCGCGCCAACGCATGGTTCCGAACCGCCGGTGAGCCTCCCAAAGCCCGGCGGGCGAGCCGGGAACACCCACCGCACGGTAGCCGACGGTGGAATCGTCCGGTCGGCCGACGTACATATCGTGGGTAGCCTCCGCCGGGGCGACTTCACGGAAGTCGATCGCGACCGACCGCCCGTCGGCCAGGCGGACCACCATAAACCCTCCACCTCCCAAGTTGCCTGCCGCCGGATGGGTCACGGCAAGGGCAAGTGCGGTCGCTATCGCCGCGTCCACCGCGTTACCGCCCTTCTGCATGACGTCACGTCCAACCCCCGACGCAATGCGTGCGTCCGACACGACCATGCCGTGCGGGGCGGTCAATGGGGATAAATTTTGGGCGGCCAGAAAGGGAAGAATCATTGGCGAAAAAGGTACCTGTTGCAGATGGCTTGCGGCTAAGATGAGAGCACGATGCAACCGGCGACGATGACGATCGGCGTGGCACTCGAGTCCCTCGGCGCGACGCCACGCCAGATTACCGATGAGGAGCGCGCGCGACTCGATCGGGATGGGTTTCTCCTCCTTCCCCAAGTTCTTTCTCCCATCCAGGTGGCGGCCGTGTGTGCCCGGTTGGACGCGATCCTTGAAGCCGAAGGCGAAGATGCCGGCAAGGAGGTGCACCAGGAGGCGGGCACCGAGCGGCTAGCGAATTTGATCGACAAAGGACCGGAATTCGAGCCGTTCTTTACTCACCCCAAGGTCCTCGCGGCGATCGCCCATGTGCTCCAAGGTGACCTGAAACTCTCCTCCCTAAACGCCCGTTTCGCTCTCCCCGGCCAAGGGCTGCAAGGCCTTCACGCTGACTGGGGCCGACTGGAAACCCCTGGCGAATACCAAGTTTGCAATTCGATCTGGCTGCTGGACGACTTCACCCCCGAGAACGGCGCGACGCGGGCCGTTCCCGGTTCGCAGGCGTGGGGCAATCGGCTACCTGGCGACGTGATGGAAGACGTCCAGGCGGCTCACCCGGTGGAGGTTTTACTGCTTGGCAAGGCGGGTGACGTAGTGGTCTTCAATAGCCACACCTGGCACGGCGGCACCCTGAATCGTACGCAAGCCCGGCGACGCGCCTGCCATTCCTATTTCTGTCGCCGGCATCACCCGCAACAGTTGGATCAAAGGGCTCACCTCCGACCGGAAACCCTCGCACGGATTTCCGAAGCGGCAAAGGTAGTTCTAGACGTTGCCTAGCCGCCCGCACCCTCCGGCGCCGTCGGGCTCACCCCGCCCGTGTCACACTCTTCGGCAATGCCCGTCGAAGTGATGCTCTCCGCCGAAACGATTCAAGCCCGAATCCGCGAGTTGGCGGCGGAGATCGATCGCGACCTCGCTGGGGAAGTGCCTATCCTCGTAGCGGTGCTCAAAGGCTCCGTCCACTTCTTCTCGGATCTCGCCCGGGCCATGGAGACGGATGCGGAACTCGACTTCATGCAGACGTCCAGTTACCACGGCGGCAAGAGCAGCACCGGGGTGGTCCAGATCCGGAAAGATCTCGATATCAATATCGAAGGCCGCCACGTGATCGTGGTTGAAGACATTGTCGATACCGGCACAACCCTATCTCACCTCCTGGAACTCCTAGAGACCCGCCACCCGAAGAGCTTGAGGGTGGCCGCGCTGCTCTCAAAGCCCGAGGCCCTGAAGGTCGAGGTCCAGGTGGATTACCTTGGATTTGACATCAAGAATGAGTTTGTGGTAGGATATGGTCTCGACTACGACGAAAGGTTTAGAAACCTTCCGTATGTCGGAATCCTCCGCGACGAGTAGGCCAGCGCAGTTTTGCGCGCCACCTTTTCGAACTCCCAAGTCGCCTTTTAAAAAAGCCCTTGGTCGCGTGGAGGTCCTGTGCCTCAGAGAAAGAGCATGAATCCCCAGTTTCGAGCCCCTAAGGGTGGTCAAGGTCAGGGTCAGGGCGGCGGACAACAGAACCGTCGGCGACGTGGCGGCGGAGGCGGCGGACACCGCGAAGGTCTCCCCAAGAACGACGCTTCCGATTTCGAGAACCTACCTGAGATCGACTTCAACCACTTCGATGCGATGACGCCCGCCGGCCTTTTGAAAGAGGCCAAAGCCGCGAAGCTTGACCCCAAAAAGCTGCTTCGCCACGAGCTCATCGAGCAACTTATCGAGAAAGCCAACTCCGACTCCTTCTACGCGAAGGGCGTCTTGGAGACAATCCAAGACTTTGGTTTCCTCCGCCGGGACAACTACATCCCTGCCCCCAACGACGTTTTTGTCTCCCAAAGCCAGATCAAGAAGTACAACCTTCGGCCGGGCGACACCGTTTACGGCCTCATTCGCCCGCCGAAAGAGGGCGAGAAGTACGCCGGAATGCTCCGCGTGGAAAGCGTAAACACCTTTGCCACCCAGAGCCCGGAGATGACGAAGCGAAAGAACTTCGACGAGCTCACGCCCCTCTTCCCGCTTGAGCGGCTGAAGATGGAGACGGTGCCGGACAAGATTCCCGAGCGAATCATCGACATCATCTCGCCAATCGGCAAGGGCCAGCGCGGCCTCATCGTCTCGCCCCCCAAGGTTGGAAAGACGACGATGATGAAGGCGGTAGCCAACTCGATCGCCGCCAACCACCCCGAGGTTTATCTTATGGTCCTCCTCGTGGACGAGCGACCGGAAGAAGTCACCGACATGAAGCGCAGCGTGCGCGGCCAGGTGATCTCCAGCACGTTCGACGAGCCACCGGAGAACCACATGCGCGTCGCCGAGCTTTGCCTCGAACAGGCCAAGCGCCTGGTTGAGACCGGCCACGACGTCTGCATCCTCCTCGACTCGCTCACCCGTCTCTCCCGTGCGAGCAACCTGACGTGCAACTCGTCCGGCCGCACGATGTCCGGCGGTCTCGACCCGGTCGCTCTCTATCGCCCACGCCGATTCTTCGGCGCCGCGCGAAAGATCGAAGAAGGCGGATCGCTCACGATCATTGCCTCCATCCTCGTGCAGACGCAGTCGAAGATGGACGAAGCGATCTTCGAAGAACTGAAGGGCACCGGCAACATGGAGCTCATCCTGGACCGCGAACTCGCCGAGCGCCGCATCTGGCCGGCCATTGATGTCAAGCAGTCCTCGACCCGAAAGGAAGAGCTGCTGTTCCGCAAGGAAGACATGGAAGGCATCGTCCAACTGCGACGGCTTCTCGCCAACCAGAAGGACTCCGTCGAAGCCACCGACTCGCTCATCAAGCTGGTCAAGCGCACCCCCACCAACGAGGCGTTCCTCGACGGTGTCGTGGCACGCGTTAAGGCGACGGTCTAAGAAAGGGTCGTTGGGTCATTGGGCGTAGGGTCTTTAGGATCCGAGCCCAATGACCCTAAGCCCAATGACCTTAAAACTTGAGAGCCCTCGGCTCTCCCGATTGCTCCATCGCCCGGTTCTCCGCCGCGTAGCGGCGAAATAGCGACCAGTACCGGTCGCCCTTGTGTAGCCCCACCCAAAGGTATTCGCTTTTGTCCGCCAGGCAGACGTATCGCCCAAACATATAGTGGGCCACCTCTGGCCGAATCATCTTCGACCGCGACATCAGCGCCACCTCTTCGAGGAATCCTACGAAGTTCCGCCGGTCCTGAACCGAGAGTTCGGCCAGATGCGGGTCGTCTGCGTCGAGCAGATTCAGGATCTCGCGGAAGAGAGGGTCTTCCAGGAACCGCCGCCGCATCGCGATGAAGGCTTCGCCTCTTCGGAGGTTGGCTTGCCGGGCGTATTCGACAAGACCGGTTAGGAAAGTCGTGAGCGCGGCGATTCCACCTACGACGAGGGAGATGTCTTTCGTGGTGGAGAGATCGAGCACAAATAATTGTAGAAGAACGAGCCCTCAGGACCCCTCCCTTTCATTCCGATGAGAGGGAGGGGCAGGGGTGGGAGAGTCCGGTTGCGCTTTGGATTGACCTGGCCAGCGATCCTTTCGTAAAACCTTCCGGACTCTCCCACCCTGCCCTCCCTCTCATCGGAATGAAAGGGAGGGGTGTATCCACCAGTCAGAATCCGCAAAAACTGCTCGCCGTACCGCGACATCTTCGTCTCCCCGACGCCGCCCACCGTCAGCATCTCTTCCTCGTTCTTCGGCTTCCTCGCCGCCATCTCCTCAAGCGTCACATCCGAAAAGACGACATACGGAGGCACACCCTGCTCGGATGCGAGTTGTTTCCGCAAAGCCCGCAATGCCTGGAAAAGCCCCGCATCGATATCAGACACATCGTAGCGCGACGGCTTCTTCTCCGATCCTCGCGAAGTAGACCGCATCCGCTTCTCCAGCTTGAGCCGCACCCGGGGGCGTGCCAACTCCACGAGCTCCCCGGCCCGTAGGACGGGCTTGGTCAGCGGCGTAAGCTTCACCACGCCGAACTGGGCGATGTCTTGAAACAGATAGCCACGGTGAATGAGCTGCCGGAAGACGGAGCCCCACTCCTCCGCGCTGAACTGCGCGCCCTTGCCCCACTCCTCAAGCTTGTCATGTCCGAACTGGATCACCCGCTGGCCAGAGGAGCCCCGAAGCACCTCAACCACATGGCCAATTCCAAACCGCTGCCCCGTTCGGTAGACCCCCATCATCGCAAGCTTGGCGTCCTCCGTGGCGTCGTACCGCTCCGGCGGATCCAGGCAGACGTCGCAGTTCCCGCAATCCGTCGCCAGATGCTGCCCGAAATAGCCGAGGAGGACCCGGCGGCGACAGGTGAGCGCCTCCGCCATATCGACCATCGACTGGAGCTTTCGCAATTCGACCTGCTTCTGCTTGGCGTTATCAGAGTTTTCGATAAGACTCCGCGCCATCGCGACGTCCGCTAATCCGTAGAGCAGCAGCGCTTCGCTGGGCAACCCATCACGTCCGGCGCGGCCCGTCTCTTGGTAATAACCTTCGATGTTCTTCGGCAGGTCGTGGTGGATCACAAACCGCACGTTCGGCTTGTCGATGCCCATTCCAAACGCCACCGTCGCTACCACGAGCCGAATGTCGTCGTTCTGAAAGGCTTCCTGGACCCGCGCTCGTTCATTAGAGGGAAGTCCGGCGTGATAAGCCGCGGCAAGGAAGCCCAACTTCTTCAGATCCTCCGTCACCGATTCGACCCGCTTGCGGCTGAGGCAGTAGACGATGCCGCAGTCGTCGCTCCGCTCTCGGACGAAGGCGGCCAGTTGGGCGGCGGCCTTGGTCTTATCCGCCACCGTATACCGGATGTTCGGCCGGTCGAACCCGGCGACGAACTCCGCCGGGTTGTTGAGATTGAGTTGAGTGACGATGTCGCTCCGCGTCACCGCATCCGCCGTGGCGGTCAATGCGATGGTTGGGACGTCGGGGAACCGGTGTTTCAGCAGGCCAAGCTGAACGTACTCCGGACGAAAATCGTGGCCCCAAGAAGAGACACAGTGCGCCTCGTCGATCGCGAACAGCGAGACGCCAACCGTCTCCAACCGCTTCTGGAAATCGGGGTTCATCAGGCGCTCCGGCGCCACGTAGAGGAGGCTTAGCTGCCGGTCGTGCAGCTTGGCCAGAATCTCGCGGGAATCTTTCTCGTTCAGCGAGGAGTTGTACGCCTCGGCCGCCACGCCCATCTGCTTGAGAGCGTCGACCTGGTCCTTCATCAGGGAGATCAATGGAGAAACCACCACCGTCACCCCCTCCCGCATCAGGGCCGGAAGCTGGAAGCAGAGCGACTTTCCGCCGCCCGTCGGCATGACGACCAACACGTCCCGCCCTTCCAACACTTTCTCCACCACCTCGTCCTGCGGAGAGCGAAAAGCGGCATGTCCGAAGACACGGCTCAGGACGGCGAGAGCGGTCTGCATGGGCACCGGTAAGAGTGTACGCATGTCGAGGGGTTGCGAGGGAAGGTGGGGAGAAGGAAAGGGCAACATTTCCTCGTGGCGTGGGCGGGCCGCCCACGCCACGAGGGGAGTAAGCTCTGGGAATGCCTTCTTCCCTTGATCGGCTCAAAGACGTACTCGCCGATGTGAATGCCCTCCGTTCCGCCACTTCAATCATGGAGTGGGATCAGCAGACGTTTATGCCTCACGGCGGCGCCGACGCCCGGGCAGAGCATCTTGGCCGACTGAGCAAGCTGGCTCATGAGACGTTTATCGCCGACGAGACCCGCAAGCTGGTCGAAGACTCCGCCGGGGAGGCTGAGGGCGATGACGCTACCATGCTCCGCGTAGTCAGCCGCGACCTCGATCTTGCCACCAAGTTGCCGACCGAACTCGTGGCGGAGAAGACTCGCCTCGGCGCGATCGCTCACGAGGCCTGGGTCACTGCCCGAGCGAATAACGATTTCAAATCCTTCGCCTCCTACCTTGAGCGGATGTTCGAGATCGCCGGAAAGGAGGCCGAATACCTCGGCTATACGGACCACATTTACGACGCCCTCCTCGACCAGTACGAGGAAGGCGCCACCGCCGCCGATGCCCGCGCGATGTTCGATGCGGTTAAGGGCCCTCAGGTCGAACTGGTCAAACAGGTCGTCGCCGCCGGACCGGTCGACGATTCGATCCTTTACGGCGAGTGGGACGAGACCGAGCAAAAGGCTTTCACTGAGGCGATGGTCCAGGCAATCGGCTTCGACTTCGAACGAGGCCGCCAAGACACTGCCGCCCATCCGTTCTGCACCGGCTGGTCGGTGGGCGACGTTCGCCTCACGACTAGATATAAGCCGTACATCGGCAGCGCCATCTTCGGTTCCCTTCACGAAGCTGGCCACGGCATGTACGAGCAGGGCTCGCCGATGGCTTGGGATCGCACCCCGCTAGCGGGTGGAGTGAGCTTGGGTCTCCACGAAAGCCAGTCGCGCACCTGGGAGAACATCGTCGGCCGTAGCCTTCCGTTCTGGAAGCGGTTCCTTCCCGCGCTGCAAGAGCGCTTCCCCAAACTGGCCGGCCAAACGCCGGAATCCTTCTATCGGATCATCAACAAGGTTGAGCCGACCCTGATCCGCGTCGAGGCTGATGAACTGACCTACAACCTTCATGTCCTCGTCCGCTTCGAGATTGAGTGCGACGTGCTGACCGGAAAACTGGCGATCAAGGATCTGCCGGAGGCTTGGAACGCAAAGTACGAGCAGTACCTTGGTCTTCGTCCCGAAACCGATTCCGTCGGCTGTCTCCAAGACGTTCACTGGAGCGGCGGCGCCATCGGCTACTTCCCGACGTACAGCATGGGCAATCTGCTCAGCTACCAGATTTGGGCCAAATTGGAATCCGATCTGGGCAATACGGATGCTTTCATTGAGGCCGGAGAGTTCGAAAAAATTCTCGGCTGGCTCAAGGAAAATGTGTATGCAAAGGGCCGATCCGTCAAGCCAAAAGAGCTTGTCCTCAGTGTCACGGGCAAGCCGATGGGCGCGGAAGATTACTTGGTTGGTCTTGGCGAGAAATACCGCAATCTGTTCCTCGTGTAAGTCGGATTACAAAGAGTTAATCCAAAAAGAGCCTTGTAATTCAAAAAACCCACTCCAGAATCTGAAAAAGGTGCCTATACTGTCCAAATAGGCGCGATTAGTGATCGCGTTTATCTGAAGGACGTGTTGGGCCAAATGGCACTAGAAGAACTGACACATGCCCGTATTCTCCTTGTCGATGATGATGAGGACAACCTGGCACTGCTGGACTCTGCTCTTAGAAGAGCAGGGGCCAGGCATACTGCCCGTGTGAGCGACCCTTTTGCGGCCGCTGCCGTATACCGAGAATTCCGTCCTGACGTGGTTCTCCTCGACCTGCGAATGCCTCCTCTGGACGGCTTCGTTTTGATGCAAAAGTTCCGGGAGATTGAAGGTGACGTACGCTACGTACCCATTATCATGCTCACCGGAGACGCGGCCCCATGCGTTAAAGAGCAGGCTCTTGAAGCCGGCGTAGTGGATTTCCTGCGGAAGGATTTCGATATGGCGGAACTGCTCCTGCGGGTTCGCAATGTCGTCCGAACGCAGCAACTCTACCGCCAAGTTCAGCGACAAAAGTCATGGCTGGAGGAGACCGTCCGCGTGCGGACTCGTCAACTCCAGGCCGCCCGGCGTGAGGTTCTCGAACGCTTAGCGCTCGCCGCCGAATTCCGTGACGACCAGACCGGTGAACACACCCGACGGGTGGGCCGCCTCTGTTCGGTCATCGCGGAAGGGCTCGGTGAAGATGCAAGTTTCGTCGATGCCATTGGTACTGCCGCGCTCCTCCACGATCTTGGAAAGATCGGGATCCCCGATATGATCCTCCTCAAAGGTGGACCGCTTTCCGAAGAAGAGCGCGACGTGATGCGTGAGCACACGACCATCGGTGCCGCAATCCTCAACGACTGTACTGAGCCCGTGATGCGGATGGCGCGCCAAATCGCCCTCACGCACCACGAGTGGTGGAACGGTTCGGGATATCCGCGGGGCCTCCGGGAGACTGAAATCCCCCTTGAAGGCCGCATCGTGGCGGTGGCGGATGCCTTCGACGCGATGACCAACAATCGTCCCTACCGGCGGGCAAGCTCAACCGAGGCCGCCATTCAGGAACTGGAGCGTGGCTCAGGAACTCAGTTCGACCCCCAGGTTGTGAACTCCTTTCGCCAGGTTCTACCTCACCTAAACATTCTTCCGGCACCTACAGCGGAAGCCCTCTAAATCCTTTCGAGCAATCCTCAGATAAATCCGTCCCGGAAGACTCATCGAGTCCTCCGGGACTTATACTTTTAGGGTTATCGAACAAACGCTCTCGCTTCTCAAGGCGCGCTTCGGCTTCGACGGTTTTAGACCCGGACAGGAAGCGGCAGTCGAGGCCATTCTCCGCGATGGTGCGGCCCTCGCCGTCTTTCCCACGGGTGGCGGAAAATCCCTCTGCTATCAGCTTCCCGCCCTCATGATCGACGGCCTGACCGTGGTCGTGAGTCCATTGTTGGCCTTGATGAAGGACCAGATCGACTTCCTCACCCGTCGCGACATTCCGGCGGCCCGGCTGGATTCCACCATGTCCGCCGACGAGGTCCGCGAGGTCGGAGCAAGAATGCGCTCAGGTGAGCTGAAACTCCTTTACGTCGCGCCCGAGCGGTTCAATAACGAACGCTTCCTCGCCGAGCTGGGCCGAACCGAGATCGGTCTCTTTGCCGTCGACGAGGCTCACTGCATCTCGGAGTGGGGCCACAACTTCCGCCCCGACTACCTGAAACTCGCAGAGACCGCCCGCGAACTCGGGGCCAAACGAGTCCTCGCCCTCACCGCCACCGCGACGCCGACCGTCGTCCGGGACATCTGCGCCGCCTTCCGCATCCCCGAAAGCGGCGTCGCCCTGACCGGCTTTTACCGTCCCAATCTCAACCTCATCGCCACCCCCTGCGCCCCGGAGGAGCGCTTGCCGAAGCTCGTTCAAAAGCTCCAAAAGCGCCCGGCGGGCACCACAATCGTCTACGTGACCCTCCAGAAAACCGCCGAAGCCGTCGCGGGAAGGCTAGCGAGAGAAGGGCTCCCCGCCCGACCCTATCACGCGGGCATGGAGCCCGAACAGCGAACCGCCACCCAAGACTGGTGGATGTCCGACCCCGCCGCCATCGTGGTCGCGACCATCGCCTTCGGCATGGGGATCGACAAGTCGAACGTCCGTTACGTCTATCACTACAACCTGCCCAAAAGCCTCGAATCCTATTCACAGGAGATGGGAAGGGCGGGGCGGGACGGTCTGTCGTCCACCGTCGAGATCCTGGCCTGCGCTTCGGATCTACCCACCCTGGCCAATTTTGCCTACGGCGACACCCCGGAACCGGCTTCGCTTCGCGCCCTCGTTTCTGAACTTCTGAGCGGGCCCGACGTCATTGACGTCGCCCCTACCGAGCTCAGCAACCGCCACGACCTCCGCCCCCTCGTTCTCCGCACCGCCCTGACCTATTTGGAATTGGCCGGTGCACTGAAGAAAGGAACCCCCTTCTACGCGGGCTACGAATTCCGCCCGCTTCACGGCATCGACGCCGTCCTCGGAGCATTCTCCGGCGCCCCCGGTGAGTTCGTTGCCGCCATCGTCCGCGCGGCCAAGAAGGGAACGAAATGGTACGGCGTCGACCCAGAGACCATGGCCGAACAGCTCGGCTGCGAGCGGAAACGGGTCGTCCGCGCCCTTGACGTCTTAGCTGAGCAAGGCCTCGTCGAGTTGAAATCGAGCGACCTCCGCGACCGGTACCACCGTCTGATGGGCCCGGAAGCGGCTCACGACCTCGCCACCGAGTTGGCGTCGAAGTTCGCCATCCGCGAAAAGGGCGAGCAAGAGCGCCTGAAGCGTGTCCCTTCCCTCGTCCAATCGGCGGAGTGCCTCTCCAATGCCCTCGTCCGCTACTTCGGCGAAGAACGTGCCGAGCCTTGCGGCCACTGTTCCTTCTGCCGCACCGGCGTCGCCGCGGTCATGCCGCCCGTCCCCCTCGAATCCTCCCTGCCGGATCTTGTTTCCCTCGCAGAGCTGAACGAACTGGCCGACGCCAACCCCGCCGCTCTCGGAATGCCCCGGCAACGCGCAAAGTTCCTCTGCGGTCTATCGAGCCCTTCGCTGTCGAAAGCAAAGCTGACCCGACATCGGCTATTTGCGATAGCGGAAGAGCACGCCTTCGAGGGAGTCCTGGAGTTTGTCTCCTAGGGCGAATCGCCCAAATCACGGAAGCCCGAACCACGGAGTGGTTCCCGAATCCAAAAGCCCGGGGTAGCCACCCCGGGAAAGGAAGGCACGTCCCATCCCAACCCCCGGACGGGGTTGCCGCCCCTCCGGGCGACCCGTCCCTTCCGCTTAACCTTTCGCTCTAGACCGCCAATTCAAGACCGAATCTAGAAACAGATACTGCTGGGCCCAACCCGCATACTCCCCAAACCGCTCCCGCAGGTGGCGACTGACCGCCTTGTACTTCAAATCCGTCATCGACGTCTCCCGCCACTCCGGAAAGTACAACCGAGTCGCCGCCTGCCAAATGTGGGTGTCGACCGGAATGACCTCGGTGTGGTGGAGCGCGAAGAGAGCGATGCAATCGGCCAGCTTGGCGCCGATACCGGGAAACGAAATCAACGCCTCAATTGCCGCCTCGTAGGATGCCGACTTCAAAGACTCCAAGTACGCCCGCCCACCCCGGCGCGCCAACTCCCCGGCCGCCCGCGGAATGGTCGCCCCCCGGTAGCCAAACTTCTGCTCGCGCAGAACCGCCTCCGGAATTCCTGCGACCACCTCGGCCTCTGGGAATCGATAAAGATTCCCTTCCAGTGGTGACCCATAGGACGCCAACGCGCCGACCATGGTCGTAATCCGCGCGATGTGGTTGTTCGGCGTGCACAAGAAGGAGAAGAAGGTCTCGACGGGATCGCTCGGCGCCATCAGCCGCAAACCGGCCAGCGAGCCGAGGTAAGGCTCCAACTCCGGACCTCGCTGAAGAAGCTCTTCCCGAATCGCCTGGGCATCCCACTCAAGGCGGAAAAGGCGGCGAAAGGTCGCTTCATCTCCGTTCGTCTCGACCTCATATAACCCCGGCTCCTTTTGCGTCACGCGATACCAGTGACCGCCATCGACCCCCTGCCACCGATCTTCGGCCAACGTGATCCAGCGAAAGACCTGGCCGCTATAGATGCAACGCTGGAGGTCGAACTGATCCGGCGGGAGGGAGACGGTGAAACGCACGCTCAGACCTGAGCCTGACGGAACGGCTTGACGTCGATGTGCTTCCAAACGCCTTCTTGGACATACGGCTCCACGTCCAGCCAGTCCTGAAGATCCGCCGGCGAATCGAACTCCACCAGCATCATCGACCCGATCATCCGCTCCTCATCGTCCAGCAATGCCCCGCCGATGTGAAAAGTCCCCTTACTCTTCATCACCCGAACCCCCTCAAGGTGTCGCTCCCGAACCGTCAGCCGGCGAGCGAGCGCCTCGGAATCCGTGTGGTCGTAGGCGTGGACGACGTACATCATGGCTTCAGTGTATCGTTATGGGCAGATCCCACATGAGCTTGTTGAACCGCTCCCGCATCAAGAAACTTGTCGGCGAGTCAAACGCCGCCCTGAAACGAGGCGAGCACGGAATCGCTCGGGACCTCTGCACGGAGGCCATTGCCCTCGATTCCAGATGCGAGGATGCGTACAACAATCGAGCCGTCGCCGCAATTCGAGAGAAGAGATGGGATGAAGCGTTGCGCGATCTGGACAAGCTGATCGGGCTTAACCCGCAGTCGTCCATGGGTTACTTCAACCGCGGCATCGTCTACTCGCGCACGGAGCAAAAGGAAAGAGCGCTCGCCGAATTCGAGCGCGTCGCCGCCCTGGAGCCAAAAGGGTCACGAGGGCCACTGCAGTATGCGACCCAGCTTTACCACCTCGGCCGGTTTGAGGAGGCGCTCCCGCATTACCACCGAGCAATGGAGCTTAGTCCCGGTGATCAGACCGCCCGAAACGACCTGGGCGCGGCCCTGTTAGCCCTTAAGCGATACGACGAGGCCTTGGTGGTTTTTCAAGACGCGATCCGTCTCCACCACCGGCCAGCAATGGCTCACTACAACCGGGGCGTCGCGTTGCTCAACCTGAAAAGGTATCGAGAAGCCCTAGCCGACTTCGACCGCGCCGTCGAGATCAACCACGATTACCTTGCCGCGAAGCTGAACCGCGCGATCTGCTGGTCCCACCTGGGCGACCTCAAGCGAGCCCTCGCGTTCGCGTTGCAGACCATCGACGAGAGTCCGGAGTTCGAGCAGGCGTACCATCTGGGCCAGTCGTGCTACTTCCGTATGGGATGGTACGACGATGCTCTGGCGCTGAGCGAACAAATCCTTGCCGGATGGCCGGACAGCCCGACTTGTCATCACAACCGAGCCTGCGCCCTCGCCGCCACGGGAGAAACGGAGAAGGCGCTGGACGAGATCGAAACCGCGATACGGCTTGAGCCAGAAAGGCTCCAAGAAATCTTAAAAGACGAAGATTTCAACCCCATCCGATCCCATCCACGTTTCGTGGCCTTGGGCGTTCTATAGCGTCCCTTCGGGAAGCATCTCCAAGAACGTCTCCTCGTCGATAATCTCCACCTTCAACTGCTCCGCCTTCGCCAGCTTCGACCCCGCTCCCGGCCCGGCGACCAGGAAACTCGTGGTCTTCGACACCGACCCCGCCGCCTTGCCACCAAGTGATGCCACCGCCGCCTCCGCCGCCTCGCGGGTGAACTTCTCCAGCTTGCCGGTAAAAACAAAGGTCTTCCCAACAAACGCGTCCCCCGTCGGCCCTTCGGCCTCCGTGGGCGACACGCCCGCAGCCAGCAACTCGTCCACCAGCCGCCGATTATCCTCATCCTCAAACCAAGCCTGAATCTCCGCCGCCGTTCGGGGCCCTATGTTCGGCACGGCCAGCAAGGTCTCGTAATCGGCATGACGAATCGCGTCCAGCGTCCGCAACTCACGCGCCAGATCCTGCGCCCCCTTCTCCCCGACTTCTGGAATGCCCAGGGCGAAGAGGAAGCGGGGAAGGGGACGGTCCTTCGTCGCCTCAATGCTCGCGATCAAGTTGTCGACCGACTGCTCTCCTAACCGATCAAGCTCCACAAGCTGCTCGCGATGTTCGGGCAACCGATAGATCGAAGCCTGATCGGTGAGCAATCCCAACTCCAGGAACCGGTCGATCAGCTTCTCCCCGAGCCCGTCGATATCCATCATTCGCCGCCCGACAAAGTGGAGCAGCTTCATCGAGATCTGGGCCGGGCAATGGCGGTTGGGGCAGCGGAGGGCTACCTCTCCCTCCTTCCGCGCCACCGCCGTCCCGCACGAAGGACACTCCGTCGGCTCCTCCGGTACGGGCAGCCCTTCCTCGCGCTTCTCCAACACCGGACCAACCACCTCCGGAATCACGTCCCCCGCCCGCTGTACGATGACGATGTCGCCCTCCCGCACATCCTTTCGCCGAACCTCGTCGTAGTTGTGAAGCGTCGCCCGGGAGACAACCACCCCGCCCACGTTCACCGGCTCAAGTTCCGCCAGTGGGTTCAAAGTGCCCGTCCGTCCAACCTGCACCCCGATCTTGAGCAACCGAGTAAACGCCTGCTCCGCCGGGAACTTATACGCCGTCGCCCAGCGCGGTCCACGTGCCGTCGAGCCGAGTCGCTCCTGATCCGCGATGTCGTCGACCTTGATCACCACGCCGTCGATCCCGAACGGAAGCGACTCACGCTTCTCGTAAATCTCGTTGACGAACTGAATCAGCCCCTCGGCTCCCGTCACCACCCGCGGCTCGTCCCGCACCGGGCAGCCCAGCGCCTTCAACCGCGCCAAACTCCCGCTCTGCGTCGGCGCGAGCCGGCGCGCGCCGATATCGATCAGCCCCGTGCCATAGGCGAAGAAACTAAGCTTCCGCTGTGCGGTAAGGCGACTGTCCAACTGGCGAAGCCCTCCCGCCGCTGCATTACGCGGATTGGCAAAAACCTGCTGCCCTTCCGCCGCCCGCTTCGCGTTGACCTCCGCAAAGGTGGCCTTGAGCATAACGATCTCGCCGCGGATCTCCAGCGTGCCGGGAAGCGGCTCTTTGAGACGAAGCGGAACCCCTCGCGCCGTCTTCACGTTGGGCGTCACGTTCTCCCCCATCGTCCCATCCCCCCGCGTCGTTCCAATCTCCAGAAGCCCGTCGACGTAGGTCAGCGAGATCGAAGCGCCGTCGAACTTCAGTTCACAAAGGTAATTGACCGACTCCGCATCAAGGCCCTTGCGCACCCGCTCGTCGAACGCCCGCAACTCCTCTTCACCAAAGGCGTTGTCCAGCGAAAGCATCGGAACCGCATGCCGATGCGGCGAAAATGACCCCACCGGAGCCGCCCCCACCCGCTGCGTTGGGCTATCCGGCGTGATGAGTTGCGGATGCTCCGTCTCAAGATCGACCAGCTGCCGAAATAGCTGATCGAACTCGCTATCGCTAATCTCCGGCGCATCGTGCTGGTAGTACCGTTCGTTGTGGTACTCAATCTTTTCGCGAAGTTCAGCGGCGAGCGCAAGGGGATCCATGGACGAGGAATAGATTACTAGCCGTCCGATGTGGAGTGCGGGGATTTATCACCGCTCTTGTCAGGAGATTTATCTCCGTAATTTCTACTTGGTAGCGATCACGCCAATAAATTGGCTGACCAGAGCGCTAATAAATTAGCGCACTCCATATGGCTCTACTCCTCTTCGATGCCCTGTTCCAGAATCGCGTCGCTCATATAGATCGGCGCGTTAAACCGCAACGCCAGCGCGATCGCGTCCGACGGCCTGGCATCGATAAGAATCTCATCGTCCATCAACTCGCTGGAGAGAACCAACTTCGCGTAATAGACGGTGTTCCAGAGGTCGTCGATGGCCACCCGCTCCAGCGTCGCGCCGAGCTTCTCCATGATGTTCCGCACGAGGTCGTGGGTCATGGGGCGATCGGGGCGGAGGCCTTCCATCGCCTCCAAAATCGAGCGTGACTCAAACCCACCGATCGCGATTGGCACACGCCGACCGATCTCATCCTTGACGATCACAAAGCGGGCGGTCGGACCGTTGCTGACGTCCTCGAAGACCCCCTCGATCCGAACCTCGAGCAGAGTCGTGTCCTTCGGCTCATCACTGCCCAGGCCGTCTTCCTTTGGGAAAAAGGCAGGCGGCTCTTCGAGATCCTCGCGGCCTTCCGGGTCCTCGTATTCCTCGGGCATGTAGACCCAAGGATACCTTCTCGGTTTTACGGTTTCGCGCCCAACGTCCCGGCCGACATATAGAGCGGGATGATGTCGTACGAGCCGCCCGCGCGAACGGCCGGGGACGCATCCATCGCGGTACGGATCGAAGCATCGTCCACGGAGGAGGTCAGGATCACACCCATCTGCTCGCCCGCAAATTTCCCACCCACGCCTCCAGGAATCGCCGGGAACGGCTCTTTGCCTTTTAAAGCCACCCGCACGATGCGGTACTCCGCCATCTTGTTCGGGTCCGGCGGAGCCGTAAAGCCGGTCGGCGAAGCCGCCCACCGGTGGGCTTCCACGCGCATAATCCGGTTCTGAACATACGGGTCCGTGTCGAAGCAGGCCATCACCTCTTTCAGGCTGCCAACCCCCACGACGACAATGCCGCGCCGATGCTTCGTCGGATCGGAAACCGGCCCGGCGGTAACGAACTTGCCCTCGGCGTACCGCTTCTGCAAATTCCCGATGTGCGCGTCCTGCATCGCCTGAAGCGCCCCCGCCGCCTTCGGACGTGGGCCGTCCGCCCTAACAAGGAACACAAACCAGCGGGCTTCCGGAAGCAAAAAAGGCACAATCATGGGCGTCATTCTACGACACCCCGCTCAAAAGGGGAACCCTTCATGCTGCTTACTGTCTCCACCACCCATCAACCCGCTACCGATCTGGGCTACCTCCTGCACAAGAACCCGGCCAACCCGCACGAATACAACATCGCGCATGGCCGGGCCACCGTGCTGTTTCCCGAGGTCTCCGAAGAGCGATGCACGATGGCGTTGGTCTTGGAGATCGACCCCGTGGGCCTCGTCCGTGGCGACGGTGCCCGGTTCGATCAGTACGTCAACGACCGGCCCTACGTGGCGAACAGCATCCTCTCGACCGCCCTCAACGTCGCCTTCCGCTCGGCGATGAAAGGCCAGTCGAAGGACCGCCCGGAACTGGCGAACACTCCGATCCCGCTGGAGGCGACGATCCCCGTCCTGCCCGTCCGCGGTGGCGGCGAGGATCTGCCGCAGCGCCTCTTCTCTCCGCTCGGCTACTCCGTCGAGATCGAGCGACTGCCGTTGGACGACCAGTTTCCGGAGTGGGGCGTCGCCCCCTACTTCCGCCTCACCCTACGTGGAACCGTCCGCCTCGCCGATCTGCTGAGCCACCTCTACGTCCTCATCCCCGTGCTGGACGAAGAGAAGCACTACTACGTCGGCGAGGACGAAGTCGAAAAACTCCTCGCCAAAGGCGAGACCTGGCTTGCCGGACACCCGGAGAAGGCGGAGATTGCCCGTCGGTATCTGCGGCGCAGCAAGAGCCTCGCTAAGGAGGCCCTTGCCCGCCTGAGCGAGCAGGACGGCGATCCCGATCCCGACGAGCGGGAAGAGAAAAACGCCGCCGAGGAAGAGGTCCTTGAGCGGCCCATCTCCCTGCACGACATCCGCCTCGGCACCGTCTTCTCGGTGCTGAAGGAGTCAGGCGCGCGGCGCGTCCTCGACCTCGGCTGCGGGGAAGGGAAGCTACTCGAAATGCTCCTCAGCGACCGCCAGTTCAGCGAAGTCGTCGGGATGGACATCTCGATGGTCAGCCTCGACCGCGCTAAGCGAAAGCTGCGCCTCGAACGACTCCCCCCGATGGTCGCCGAGCGACTCACCCTGCTCCACGGCTCCCTCGTCTATCGAGACCGCCGCCTGGATGGCTACGACGCGGCCGCGCTAGTCGAGGTCATCGAGCACCTCGACGCCGCCCGCCTCGCCGCGCTAGAACGAACCCTGTTCGGCTACGCCAAACCCAAAACCGTCATCGTGACCACCCCGAACCGCGAATACAACGTCCTCTTCACCGGCATGCAAGGCCTCCGCCACCGCGACCACCGCTTCGAGTGGACCCGCGCTGAGTTCGCCGCCTGGGCGGAACGAGTGGCTGAAGAGAACGGCTACACCGTCACCCTATCCCCTCTCGGGCCAGAAGACGAGACCCACGGCGCTCCGTCGCAGATGGCGGTGTTCGCATGACCTTCGAGATCCCAAGACTCTCGCTCGTGCTCCTCGTCGGAGCCAGCGGCAGTGGAAAATCCACCTTCGGAAAGAAGCACTTTCTGCCAACGGAAGTCATTTCCTCCGACTTCTGCCGTGGCCTCGTCGCGGACGATGAGAACGACCAGTCCGCCACCGGCGAAGCCTTCGACCTGCTCCACACCATCCTGCGGAAGCGGCTTGCCGCCGGCCGCCTGACCGTGGTCGATGCGACCAACGCCCAGGAGCCGTCCCGCCGGGTCCTGTTGAGCATCGCGAAGGAGTATCACGTCCCCGTGGTCGCCCTGGTGTTCAAGATCGAAGAGCAGATCTGCCAGGAGCGAAACGCCAGCCGGCCCGACCGTCAGTTCGGCCCGCACGTCGTCCGCAACCAGATCCGGCAACTCCGCGGCAGCTTTGCCAACCTTCGCAAAGAGGGATTCCGCGCCGTGTACTGGATGAACGGGGTCGACGAAGTCGATGCCGCCGCCCTCGAACGCACGCCCGAATGGAACGACCGCCGCTTCGACTCCGGTCCGCTCGACATCATCGGCGACGTTCACGGCTGCCTGCCGGAACTCATGGAGCTTCTGGCCAAGCTGGGCTACTCCATCGAAGAAGGGACCACCGAGGCGATCCCGGGCGAGCTACGCCACGGAAAGCAACTGGCTGATCTCCCGATCTCCCACCGGATCACCCACCCCGAAGGCCGCCGCCTGGTCTTCGTCGGTGACCTTGTGGATCGTGGCCCCGACACGCCCGGCGTGCTGCGTCTCGTCATGAGCGCAGTTGGCCAGGGCGCGGGTTTCTGCGTGCCCGGCAACCACGACGTAAAGCTGATGCGCGCGATGAAAGGTGCCAACGTCAGCCTCACCCACGGCCTCAAAGAGTCCTTGGAACAGCTCGCCGCCGAGACGCCCGAGTTCCGCGAGGCGGTCAAGCGGTTCATCGACGCCCTCGTCAGCCACTACGTGTTCGATGAAGGCAAACTCGTGGTGGCTCACGCGGGAATGAAGGAGTCGATGATCGGCCGGGCCTCCGCCCGCGTCCGCGACTTTGCCTTGTATGGCGAAACGACCGGTGAGACCGACGAGTTCGGCCTCCCCGTCCGTTATCCCTGGGCCGCCGACTATCGAGGTTCGGCCAAGGTGGTCTACGGCCACACCCCGGTGCCGTCCGTCGAGTGGATCAACGATACGATCGACATCGATACCGGCTGCGTCTTCGGCGGAAAACTGACCGCCCTCCGCTACCCGTCTCTGGAAATCGTCGACGTCCCCGCTGCCCGCGAATACGCGGTGCCGGCGCGTCCCCTGGTCATTCCAACGCCGATCCTGAGTTCGCAGCAGACGCTCGACGACACCCTCGACCTAGCCGACGTGACCGGCAAGCGGATTGTGGAGACCCGTCTGCGCCGTACCGTCACGATCCCGGAAGAGAACAGCATCGCCGCGCTCGAAATCATGAGCCGGTTCGCCGCCGATCCGAAGTGGATCGTCTACCTCCCGCCCACCATGTCGCCCAGCGAGACGACGAAGCGGGATGGTCTGCTGGAACACCCGGACGAGGCCATGGCCTATTACCGCCACTTCGGTGTGCCAAAGGTCGTGTTGGAAGAGAAGCATATGGGCTCGCGCGCCGTTGTGGTCGTCTGCCGAGACGCCGACGCCGCCCGGTCCCGCTTCGGCGTCACGACTGGCGAAACCGGCGCGGTGCTTACCCGAACGGGCCGAAAGTTCTTCAACGACGCGGCCCTTGAGACCGAGTTCCTGCAGCGGGTTGCCGCGTCTGCCTCCCCGCTATGGGACGAGATGGAAACGGACTGGCTACTTCTCGATGCCGAGCTGATGCCCTGGTCCGCCAAGGCGATGGAACTACTGCGAACGCAATACGCTCCCGTCGGCTCGGCGGCGCTAGCCGCAACGGCCGCTGCGGTGGCCGTAAGCGGAAGCGACCCCGCTCTCCTCGAAAGGCTGCTGTCCCGCCAAGCCGCCGCCCAGCGGTATGTTGACGCCTATCGACAGTACTGTTGGCCGGTTACGGGCATCGATGACTATCGTCTCGCCCCGTTCCACTTGCTTGCGAGCGAAGGAAAGACCTACTTCGACCGCAACCACCGTTGGCACATGGAGACCGTGGCTCGGCTGACCGAGGCGGGCGATCCGCTCCTGATGGCCACGCCATGGCGCGAAGTCGACGTCAACGACGCCGACCAAGTCGTCGCCGCCGGCGAATGGTGGACCGAACGCACGATGGCGGGCGGGGAAGGGATGGTCGTCAAACCCCTCGACTTCATCGCCCACCACGAAGACGAACTCCTCCAACCGGCGGTCAAGTGCCGCGGGCCGGAGTACCTTCGCATCATTTACGGTCCGGAATATCTGGAAGCCGCCAACCTGTCGCGCCTGCGAAAGCGCGGCCTGAACCGGAAACGGTCGCTAGCCCTCCGAGAGTTCGCCCTCGGTGTCGAAGCCGTCGAACGCTTCGTCCGGCGCGAGCCACTGAGGCGAGTCCACGAGTGCGTCTTCGGCGTCCTCGCCCTAGAAAGCGAACCCGTGGATCCGAGGTTGTAAGCGGGCGTGAGAGTGTCAGTCCACTAAGGCTGCTTTTCCGCCACCCTCGGCCGAAATGAATATTTGCGCAGTTCGAGATATTCCCAGGGTGTACAGGGGGAAGGGCATGGAATACGTCGGTTAATTGGGCTCGCACCCAATTTTGCTCGTGATTGCCATGGACTCCCTCACCGTAGCGCCTCTCCCCGAGGCGAGCGCGAAGTATAAGATTAGGCCCAGTTACCTAGTCCTTGTATTCGTATTCGTCTCGTACCTAGTCTGGATTTTCTTCGGGAACGCTACGAGAGACACTTACGCAACCGTCATCGACACGCTAGTCCCGACTGTTTCGTGGGCGGGCGTAATCTGGAGCGTCTGGGGCTTCCGGCAACGGAACCGTGACTACAAGGAACGGGGGGGGAAACGGGGAACGCTCTCGCCAAACCTTCTCACTCTCGGCTTGAGCGGGTACGGAACGGGCTCCGGGATTCTATGCTTCTACCGCTATACCGAGCACGTGAAACCGGTCTCTTCGGTGGCCGATCTGTTCATGCTTGCGGGAGCCCTCCTCGTGATCGCCGGCCTCCTGTTCTTCCCAAGCCGGCGCCTCTCTGGCGTCGTGCGGGCCAGGCTTCTTTTAGACAGCCTGATGATCATGACGGCGCTTGTTACCTTTAGCTGGTTCTTCACGCTCGGGCCCACCGTCCTAGACGCCAAGTCAACCGCTCTTGGAAAGGCACTCAACGCGATCTACCCAATGACTGATCTCGTCATGATGTTCTGCGTACTCGCGGCGTCGGCCCGTACGGGCGATCGGCATCTGCGTTGGAGTCGAAACATGCTCTGTCTCGCGGTACTTAGCGTTGTCGTGGCGGACGTTGCCTTTCTCTATCTCACGGTAAACGGAAAGTACCAGGGAGACAGTCCGTTCGACGTAGGCTTCCTGCTGGCGCCGTTCCTTTGTGGCCAGGCAGTCTACGCGCTTCGAAACTATCGAGCCAAGGTAGGCACCGAGATGGAGCAATCGGACACGGACGCGCGGCGTGCCACACCCCTTTGGCGCTCGCTTCTCCCTTACGCCCTGGTTCCGGCGGTGGCCTGCCTTATGTTTGAAGTGTGGCGCTCCAAGTCCTCACCGGGTCTTGCCGACGGCGTCTATATCGGCGCGGCCGTTCTTATCGCCCTCATTCTCGTTCGCCAGGTCTTCGCCATCGTTGAGAACAGCCGTCTGTACCGATTCCTCCAAGAGGCATACCGTGAGTTGGAGGCGCTGGCGACGACCGACGGCATGACCGGACTGTGGAATCACCGCACCTTCCAAGAACGGTTCCGTTCGGAACTCGATGGCTCGAAGATTTCTGGTCAGCCAGTTACGCTGCTCCTGATCGACGTGGATCGATTCAAGACTTACAACGACCACTATGGCCACCCCGAAGGTGACAAGGCGCTTCGGCTCGTGGCTAAGATCTTGAAGGAGAACGTCCGAGCCATCGACCTTCCGGCCCGCTACGGCGGCGAGGAGTTTGCCGCCGTGCTCCCCGGAATTTCCGAGACCGAGGGGATGTTGGTGGCCGACCGGATCCGCGAAGCCTGCGAAGCTCAGCCTTTTCCGTGCCGCCAGGTGACCCTAAGTATCGGTGTTGTGACAAGAGCCGGAGGTGAGGCGGACGACATGATCGAGGATGCGGACCGGGCGCTGTACGTCGCAAAGCACCGCGGTAGGAATCAGGTCGTTCTGGCCGGGGCGAGCATCGAACCTAATGATTCGGCCCTCGAAACCGGGGATGAGGAGCCATTGGCGAAGGCTAAGCGCAATTCTAGACAGATCTCCGCCACCGAAGGCGCTTCTGCCGGAGTCGAAGAAATCAAGGCCGCTTAGGACCGGCCTCACAAAACTTGGTGCGGAAAACCGGTATTTCTATCTAAGTTTTTAGATCCTTTACGCGTTTCGTTTTTTATCGCCATATATTTCGTGGAATAGGTCTCTTAGGGAGTCGGCTGCACATCGAAGGGCGGAACTTCCTACGAGCACAATGAAGATCTCCCATGACTCTCGTCCAGACGCCGTTCGGCGCCGGAGAATGGATGTGGAGCAATCGTCTCAACGACGGAAAATAGAGCGCAGTACGCTTTTTATCGCCGGGTTCGCCGGACTCTTCTTGCTTTTCACGTTCAGCGGGGCAAACGAGGAGGCCAAGCAAACGATCTCCGACATCGTTGGCCCCATGACGGCCGCCGGTGCCCTCATTTGGAGCTTTTGGAACCTTCCCGATCGGTACCGGGCCTTTCGGAGAGGTGAGTTTAAACTGTGCCGGGAGGGCTGTTCGGCCACCTTTTTCTCCTTGTCGATCGCTAGCTTTGGCATCGCGGAAAGCATCTGGGGATATCTGGATCTCGTACTTCGCGAGAGCCCTTTCCCCTCTTGGGCCGACGTGGGTTACCTGACCTCGTTCGTCTTTTTGATTAGCGGCATCCTCTCGTTACCGACGCGAAGAATGCGAACACTCGCCCGCTTCCGCGTCCTAGTCGACAGCTTCGTCGTCACGACCGCGCTCGTCACCTTCAGTTGGTTTTTTATCCTCGGACCCACCGTAATGAGTGGCGATGGCTCGTCGCTCGCCAAAACGCTGGGCGCGCTCTACCCCCTGTTCGATCTCGCGATGCTCGGCTGCGTGATGATGTTGACCATGGGCTCGCGGGAGCCCGCCTATATCCGGATCCGCAACTTTTTGGCCATCGGCATCGGTTGCTATGTAGCCTCTGACGTCGCTTTCGGCTACTTCTCGCTCCATGGCACCTACACCTCCGGCAACCCGTGGGACACCGGTTGGATTCTCTCGAATCTAGTAGTCGCTCAGGCGGCCTTCAGCCTCAGCAAACAGCAAAGCAGCGCTTTGGCAAACAAGGACCAGACGTTAGAAGCTCCGTCGCCGCCCAAATTCTGGCGAATGGTCCTGCCCTACACCTTCGTCCCCGCGGTCGCCCTCCTCCTGGCCTACATCTGGCATGAGGACGTGGCTGGACCTCTGGCGCTTGGGGTTTACATCAGCGCCGGAACCTTGCTGGCGCTCATTCTAATCCGCCAAGTCCTCGCCATCGCCGAAAACTCGCACCTCTACAAGTATCTTCAAGACGCCTACCGGGAGTTGGAGGCCCTCGCCACGACCGACGGTATGACCGGCCTCCCGAACCACCGCCTCTTCCAAGAGCGTCTTAGAGCCGAAATCGTTACCTGCCGTGCCCAAGGAACGCCGGTGACCCTTCTCCTCATCGATGTCGACCGATTCAAATCGTATAACGACAACTTTGGTCACCCCGCCGGGGACGAAGCGCTACGAATCGTGGGCCGAATCCTGCGAGAAAGCGTCCGGGGAAACGACTTGCCTGCCCGGTATGGCGGCGAGGAGTTTGCCGCGATCCTTCCATCCACCGCCAGCGCCCAAGCCTACGTGGTGGCAGAGCGAATCCGCACTGCGTGCGAAGCGCAAGCCTTTCCCTTCCGTCAAGTCACCCTGAGCATCGGTATCGCCACCACCTACGAAGGCGAAGCCACCGAACTGATCGAGCGATCCGACGAAGCCCTCTACGCGGCGAAGAATGGAGGTCGAAACCGGGTCGAAATCGAAACGAGCGGCCTGATTACTGTTCCCACTGAGTCCACGGGTTTCAGTTACCCCGAGGGTTGGTCTCTGCAGACGAGCCGCGCCCATGGCATTCACCTTCTAACGACATCGAAGGAGGATGTGGAAGCCCACCCGGCCGGTCCACTTCTCAGCGCGCTGCTTGCAATTTTAAGTTCGCACAGCCGAGAACTCGAACACCATCCGGATCGGGTGATGCATTACTGCCTCCGCCTCGCCGAGCAGGCGGCGGCCCGGGGCGCCATCTCCATCACGTCTTCCCAAATGGCCGACCTGCACCTGGGAGCGATCCTGCACGATATCGGCAAGCTCGGAGTACCCGAAGCGATCCTCCGTAAGCCCGGGTTGCTGACCGACGCCGAACGGGAGATCGTCCACCGCCACCCGATCCAAGGTGCGGAGATGCTCGCCGATATCCCCTCCCTCGCCGGGGCGCTGCCGATCGTCCGCTCCCACCACGAGCGATGGGACGGAACCGGCTACCCAGACGGGCTGTCTGGACGAGCGATCCCCCTCGGCGCCCGAATTTTCGCCCTCGCGGACACCCTGGACGCGATGTGGAGCGACCGGCCCTACCGAAAGGCGATGGAGTATTCGGCGATCCGTGACGAGATTCGCCGCTCCGCAGGCACCAAGTTTGACCCGTCCCTCGTCGAGGCCTTCCTCTCCATCCCCCGCGCCGAGTGGGAACGCATCCGGTCGGAAGCCGACTGGGACGAAAGCCAGAACAAAGCCGCCTAGCGAAGCTCAAAAATAGCAAAGCCGTGCAATTCCTCCCCAAGCCTCCCTCAAGGATTGCGGGGTTCCAGCCGATACTTTTGCTAGGCCATGTTCACCGTCATCGGCATCGTTATCTCGCTCGTGGCCATTCTGGTTGGTTTCATGATGCATGGCGGCAGCTTTGCCGTTCTCATCCAGATCAACGAGTTCATCATCCTCGGAGGCGCGGGCGTCGGATCGATGATCGCGGCCAACGGAATGAAAGGCTTCTCCGGCGCGATCAAGGGAATGATGGGGCTCATGAAGCCGGATCCCTTTACCAAGCCGGCCTACTCCGATCTGCTCCGGATGATGTACCAGCTCTTCAACGTGGCCCGAAAGGAAGGCCTGCTGGGCTTGGAAAAGCACATCGAATCACCTGAGTCGAGCGACATCCTCTCCAAATATCCGGTGTTCCTAAACAACCACCACGCGAGCGCATTCCTCTGCGACACCCTCAAGGTCATCTTGACCGGCTCGGTCGGCCCCCACGACTTGGCCGAAATGATGGAACTCGACCTCGAAGTCGCCCATAAGGAAGCCGGCGTCCCCGCCGAAGCCGTTCAAACCGTAGGCGACGCGATGCCCGGTTTCGGCATCGTTGCCGCGGTTCTTGGAATCATCATCACCATGGGCAAGATCGGCGGCGAAGCCGCCGCCATCGGCGAATCGGTCGGCGCCTCCCTCGTCGGTACGTTCCTCGGAATTCTCCTCGCCTACGGCGTGTTCGCCCCCATCGCCCGGGCCATGCAACTTCGGTTGGAAAGCGAAAGCCAGTACATGAACTGCATCCGCTTCGCCCTCTTCTCCTTCGCCCGCGGCGAATCGCCCATCACCTGTGTTGAGTTCGCTCGCCGTAACATCGAGACAGGCGTCCGCCCCGGCTTCACCGAGATGGAGCAGGCGGTTAAGGCATGAGCGCAAGCAATCAGCCGATCATCATCAAGAAGAAGAAAGCTGGCCACGGCGGTGGCCACCACGGCGGTTCTTGGAAGGTTGCCTACGCCGACTTCGTGACCGCGATGATGGCGTTCTTCATGGTCATGTGGATCATGGGCCTCTCAGAAGAGACCCGCAAGAGTGTCCAAGGCTACTTCAACGACCCCATCGGCTTCATGAAGAACGAACCCCGTTCGAAGTCCGTCATCCCGATCTCCACCGCGATCTCGGGCACCCCGAAGGGCTCGGAGAAAGGAAGCAATGCGTACGACCTAGAGCAACGTGCTCTAGAGCGGATCGAACAACAGGTCAAGGCGGAGATCGTCAACCAGCACAACAGTCCCAGCCTGGACATCGGAAAGGACATCAAGATCACGATCACCCCGGAAGGTATGCAGATCGAGTTCGTTGAAGAGCGCGGCGCCGTCTTCTTTGAAAGCGGCAGCGCCGTCATCCGCCCCGGCGCAAAGACGATCATCGACCGAATCGCTCCGATCCTCGCGAAATTCAACCATCCGCTGGTGGTCCAAGGCCACACCGACGCTGCGCCCTTTGCCGGCCCGGGCGGCAACTTCGGCCTATCGGCTTCGCGCGCCATCTCCCTTATGGAAGAGTTACGCGCCGGCGGATGTCCCGAAGGACAATTTACGGAAGTCGCCGGCTATGGTGCGACTCGTCTCGAGAAGCCCGACAAGCCCTACGACTTCAGCAACCGCCGGGTCACCATCCTGATCCCGCGCGAAGCCTCTGAAGAGGACGGCGCCAAACCCGCCGACGAACTCAAGGACCGCCTCGCCGAAGGTGGCCAACCTCAAGCGATCGACCTACGCCACGAGGCCGTCCCGGTCAACAAACCGTCCCACGGCATTGAAGGCGGAACCCAGAAGACCTTCTGGGAAAAGTAAATGCCCGTGCCACTGGTCAGGGCAGATGCCTCGTGCCGCACTGACCAGTGCCTCCAACCAGCCCCTGAACCACACGGAATACCGGTTTTTTCGGAATAGGCAACACCCTACCGGTAAACTGTCTTTATGTTCCTCGACGAGGCAGTGGTGATGTTCTCCTCGGGGAAAGGCGGTTCAGGAGCGGTGTCGTTCCATCGAGAGAAGCACGTCCCCCGCGGCGGCCCCAACGGATCCGATGGCGGGCGAGGCGGCGATGTCACTCTAATCGCCGATCGTAACCGGCGAACCCTCTACGATTTCAAGCTGCTCGACCACTACGAAGCCGTCGACGGCGGCCATGCCGGCGGCAACAAGCGCGGCAAAGACGGCAAGGGAATCACGATCAAAGTGCCCGTTGGCACCATCGTGAGCGACGCCGAAACCGGCGAGCAACTCGTTGACATGACCGTCCACGGCACCAAATACACCCTTTGCCAAGGCGGCAAGGGCGGATTTGGCAACGCCCACTACGTCTCCTCCGTCCGCCAAGTCCCCAACTTCGCCCAAAAGGGCGCGCCATCCGAACGCAAGCGCGTGAAGATGGAGCTGAAGCTCCTCGCCGACATCGGCCTCGTCGGGCTCCCCAACGCCGGTAAGTCGACCCTTATCAGCCGCATCTCCGCCGCCAAGCCGAAGATCGCCGACTACCCCTTCACCACCATCGTCCCGAACCTCGGTGTCGTCCATTTCCGCAACGAGAACTTCGTCGTCGCGGATATGCCCGGCCTCATCGAAGGCGCCAGCACCGGCATCGGCCTCGGACACCAGTTCCTCAAGCATGTCGAGCGGTGCCGCGTCCTCGTCCACGTCGTCGACGTCTTCCCGCCCGACGAGAGCGACCCGGTCGAGAACTATCACCTCATCGAAGGCGAACTGAAGGGCTACTCCGAAGACATCTGGGAGCGGCCGCGACTGATCGCCCTGAACAAGATGGACCTGATCCCCGGCGACCAGTTCAACGAACTTCGTGAGCGGTTCGAGGCCTTGGGCAAGCCGCTCTACACCATCTCGGGCGTTACCGGAGAAGGCATGGAAGGCCTGCTCGACGGAATGTTGACGACCCTTCAAGAGGCAACTCCAGAAGATGACATCGAAGTCCTCACCCCGACCCTCAAAGCGAACGACGACCTTTCTTGGGAAGTCCAAGCCACGGAGGAGGGCTTCCTGGTCCTTGGCCGGCGTCTGGAAAGGATGGTCGCGATGACGGACCTCGGCAACGACGAAGCAGTGAGGTACCTTCACCGGCGGCTACAACGCATCGGCGTCATCGACCGGCTTCGTGATCTGGGCGCCCAGGAAGGCGACACGGTGGCCGTGGGCGAAGTGGAGTTCGCTTTCTCCGACGAGTGATCCTTTGATATGAGAATTGGCATTTTTGGCGGCACGTTCGACCCGCCCCATAACGGACATTTGGCGGTCGCACGGGCGGCGATGAAGGAACTGGAACTGGACGAAATCCTTTTCGTTCCCGCCGCGAAAAATCCTCTCAAGGACCGTGGCCCTCGCGCCACCGGAGATGATCGGCTCACCATGCTCAGCCTGCTCGTCGCCGGCGAGCCGACCATGGGCGTGGTGGATCTGGAACTCCAACGGGGCGGCGCGAGCTACACCGTGGACACCGTCAGCGACCTTCAAGTGGCCCAACCGGCCGAATACTGGTTCATCTTAGGCGCCGACGCGCTCAAAGGCCTGAGCGAGTGGAAACAACCCGCGAAGCTGCTCAAAATGTGCCGCCTCGGCGTCATCGTCCGCCCCTCAATGACCGATTCCGACGCCGCGATGCGAGTGGCCGCCCCTTATCGAGATAAAGTCGATGTGGTGCGGATGCCCCCGATCGACATCAGCAGCACCGAAATCCGCAACCGGCTCGCGCGAAGCCAAACCATCGCGCCCTATGTTCCCGCGCCCGTAATGGCGTATATCGACGAGAAAGGACTTTATCAAGACTAGATGACTTCAACCGAAAAAGCAGAAATGATCCGCGAAGCCGCGGACGACATGAAGGCCGAGCGAATCGAGACCCTCGACGTACGCGCTAAGACCAGCGTGGCCGACTACTTCATCGTGTGCAGCGGCACCAGCGACCGCCACGTCCAATCGATCGCCGAAAAGGTGGCCGAACAGATGGCCGTCGCCCGCTCCAAACCCCTCCGCGTCGAAGGCGACAAAAGCGGCTGGGTCCTCCAAGACTACGGCGACGTGATCCTCCACGTCATGCGCGAAGAGCAACGCCAGTTCTACGACCTGGAACAGCTCTGGACCAGCCTCCAGCCAAATCCCGACCTGGCCTAAACCTCAAAACCCCAGGACCGCCACTCGCCAGAGTGGCCTCCGACCCCCTCCCTTTCGTTCCGACGAGAGGGAGGGGCAGGGGTGGGAGAGTCCGGGTGCGCGCCAATGATAGACCAGAGTACGGCCCTAAACGGCAAGTGCCTCCGATGATTTCATCAGTGGTTCAAGTTAGAGGAAGGAATGACAGAAAGACATTCGCGGCTTTCCCTTCCTTAACCGTTTTGGCCAAAAAAACCTGACAAATATCCAGCATTCTTGCGAAACCTATCGCATAATTACATTTGTCCCGCACGACTGACTGACCTATTGCGGGGCACGCGAGGAGACACGACGATGAGTGCTACCGCGCTTCCAACCAAACCGTGCGGCGAAAGGCCGCCTATTTTTCCGCCCACCCGGATGACCTTCGACGGCTCATCCGGCGACGATTCTTGGCTCGTCAAGATGACCGACGAGGTACGCCGAATCTGCCGCTTCGCTGACGCCGCGGAGGCCGAGAATCTGGGCATGATGATTCCGCTTCTGGATATCCGCCGCTCGATGGTGATCACCGAGATGCTCGCCCGCAACTCGTTAGGCGACTTCCATCTGCCCGCCATCTCCAACATCCCCATCGATTTCCTCCTCGCCCCCAGCCGGGAGCAGCGGATTTATCAGGGTTTGTTGAATCAGTTGGACGAGTGCGTCGAGCGTTGCGAGCGGCGTTTATCGCGGTATCGGTTCGAGCTGCGACTTTCGAGTGACCTCAACTCGTCTGATTCTTGATGCCTCCCAACGATGCCGACCCAAAGGTCGAGCTGATGCGCCTCAAGTCGAAGCTGGCCTCGGTCCAAGACCGGGACATCAAGGCCGCTTTACAGGCCCGCGTCGACGAACTGACCGCGCAAGTTGAGGCGCAAATCGAAGCTGCGCTCAAGGTGGCGCCCAAGGAATTGGAAGTCCCGACGGAACTTCTGCCCCCGCCAACTCCCGAACAATCGGAGCAGGCGGAGAAGCTTCTCCGCCAGGCGATGCTCGAAAAGCGACGCGGCAATCAGGAGGCCGTCACCAAGCTCCTTGAAGAAGCCGTCGCCGCCGCCCCGGGCGCTCCCGCTACCCTGGAAGCCCTTGGCGACGAGTTCACCGAGCGGAAGCGCACCAAACAGGCCCTGGAGTACTACAAGCGCGCGATCGAGTTGGACCCCAAGAACGTCGGCCTTGAACGCAAGCACGCCGAGTTGGCCCTCAAAACCGCCATGATGGGCTCCTTCGAAAGCCAACTCCGCGCCGGCGACTCCTTCTTCATCGGGATGGGCGACAACACCGCCAGCATGGGAACCGCCCGCATCCTCTCCTTCTTCGCCCCCGGTCTGGGCCATCTTGTCCTCGGCCGCACCTTCGCCGGCTTCGCCATGCTCGGCACCTGGATCGCCTGCCTCGTCTGGCTCTTCATCCAGAAAGACGATATCGCCGGCCTCATGCGAACGGTCATGGGTCACTCGACCCCCTACAGTGGCGGTGTCTTCCCCCCGCTCATCATCGCCGCCATCACCCTCGTTATCGCCGTCGGCTCCCTCGGCGGAGCCAAAGCCTCCGTCCACCGCGCCCAAAAGAAACCGCACCCCAAGCCCCCCGTCGATCTCCCGTTCGACTAACCGTAGCACCGGCTTCCAGCCGGTATCCCGCTCTCTTGTGTGAAGGCTACGCCCGGCTCTTTCTTGGCGGCAATGCCCTGGGGGCCGACGAGAGGCACTTTTCGAACTCTGGGACCTTAGCCCCGGGGCTCACCGGTGTGTGATACGTTGGGTAAGCCCTGGGGGCGTAGCTTGTCCTCAAACACACACTTCAAATTGCTTCGCGCGGAATACAGGCGGTGAGCTTTGCCGACTGCCGAATGAGTTCCAGGGCGATCTTTGCCGCATCGACCAGATCTTGGACCTTGATGAACTCTTCGTGGGTGTGAATCTTGTCCATCCCGGATCCTTCAACCCGAACCACGGAGTGGTTCCCGAATGCAAAAAGCCCGGGGTAATCACCCCGGGAAAAGATCGAAACCAATGAACTAACCCCGGAGGGGGTACCGACTATTCTCCGCTCCGTCCCCACCTCTTCCTAACCGACGGGCCGTATACACGCCCTCACTCGCCGCCCGGCGTGCCCTTAAATACTTCCAACAGCACCCCCAGATCCTGCTGCGTCGGTAAGTACGCCACCTGAACCCCCGTGAACGAACCGCTCAACGGCAACTCCTCCGTCTGCATCGCAACCGCCCCCTCGAAGCTCGGAGTCTTAACGGCGATGTGATGCACCCCTCCGCCCTTCTCCTCAAGGAACCGCGCAAACATGCTCTTGTCGTCCATCGGTTCGGTCAACTCCCACCAGACGTGGCCGACCTTCGCCGTCGCGTTCCGTGTACCGCCTTCGATCGGTTTCCCGTACTCCCGCAGATCAGGCGCGACCTCTGGGGTGACGTCAAAGAACTCCCAAGGACCAATCCCATACTCTTCGACGTACTTTCGAACCGTCGCGTCAAGGTCGCGGACCACGATTCCGATCTGCATCGTTTCGGTGAATACCGGCTCTGGCATGCTGGCAAATATACCTGGCCGCAATTCACTGGCAGGAATACAAGGCCCGGGACATCAGTCCTGGGTCCAGGACTATTGTCAGGGACTCAGATCATCAATCCGGCACCATTGAAAGCCGTCCTCTGCGACGTCTTACCATGCGTTACAACAAAGAGATTACAGTCTTGATCGCCCTCGGGGCGTTGGCCGCCTCGAGTGCAGCCCAGCAGGTGAGCGGAACCGTGATTGCGAACGCCAGCGTTTCTGGCGGAAGCCATCCTGGCGAGAAATTTGAGATCCTCAAGCCCGGTCAAACAAAGATCGCCGTGCAGACCTCCGATTCCGGCCCCTCCGTTACCGCCGTTTCCTCCGCCACCGCCCAGGCCGGCTATGTCACCTCCGCCTACAGCGGCCGTTCCAATGGCAATCCGTACGGCTCTGGCTACACCACGGCAACGTTTACGGATGCGGTCCGGCTAACGGGCAGCACGCCCATGAGCCTCACGTTCCACATCCTCCAGAGCGCCACCTGCTACACGGACGGCAGCGACCCGGGCCAGACCAGCGCCGGCAACTACGGCGACGTCGTCCTACAAGGCAATGGCCTCTTCGTTCACCAATTGCGCCAGGAGTCGAGTGGGGGCTTCGTTACCGGCGGCGGTTTCCACGACGTTACCGTCACGCTCCAACCGAACAAGTGGTACCGCCTCTACATGCAGGCGAAAGCCCACGGCGACACCTCCGACAGCTCAAAGCCCTACACCGACACCAACAGCGTTGCCTACTCCAGCCTAACCTCTTGGTTCGAGCCCGCCTCGCCGACGAATTTGATGAGCCAAGCGAAAGGCTTCGCTTCGTTCGGCGGATCATCCTTCCTTGAGAGCGAGTCAGGTTACGATTACTCCGCTCCGAATCCCGCCGCGGTTCCAGAGCCAACTTCCGTCGCCGCTTTGGCGATCGGAACCCTAGGGGTTCTTCGCCGGCGACGGGCCGCTGGTCGCACGCTCAATAAAACCGAGTAGCCCTTTCGCCCGCGCATAGCCCGGATTGATCTTCAGGGCCTCCCGAAGGTCTTTCTTGGCCTCGTCGATCCGCCCCAACTCGTTGAGGGCGGATCCCCGGGCGGTGAGATAGACCTCATTTTTATTCGCCTTAACGGCAGCATCGGCGGCTGCAAAAGCGCCCTCTTTCTCCCGGCGGCGAAGCAAAAGCTCCGACAACTGATAGCTGCACTCAGCCCCTTCGCGCTTAATTTCCACCGCGTGGTTTGGGTGCCCGGCCGCGTCGTTCGGAACGACGAGCGTGCACTGCAGATACCGATCCTCGGCTAGTTGATCCTCACCCAGAACGTGGTGGATCTTGCCGCTGAGATAGAAGAGGCCGCTCGCGAGCGGCGCGTACTTCGTCATCCGGTCGATGATGTCGCCCGCCTTTCGGACCTCCGCCAAATCCGCCAAGCTCAGCTTTGCCCCGTCGTCGAACGCCTTAATGTGCTCCAGCGACAGCTTCTCCATCTCGATGCGCGCCGCTTCGTACTGATTCTCCGTCGTGATCGCATCGCCCCCGCCGACCAACTTGGTCGGCTGGTTCGAGAGCAACAGGAACAGGGCCAGCACCGCGACAAAAGCCACCGGCGGCGCCCAATTCGGAAGCTTCTTTCTATCCGACAACGACGTTCACCAGCTTCCCCGGCACCACGATCACCTTCCGGACCGTCACGCCCTCCAGATACGGCGCCAGCTTCGGACGCGCCATCGCCGCCGCCTCATGCTCTTCCTTAGAAGCGCCCGTGGCGAGCGTGAAGGTGTCGCGCAGCTTTCCGTTCACCTGAAGCGCGATCGTCGCCTCATCTTCGGTGGCCAAGGCGGCGTCCGAGATCGGCCACTTCACGTCGTAAGTAAAGCCCTCATGCCCCAACTCCGACCAAAGCTCATCCGCCGAGTGAGGTGCGCCCGGAGCGATCAGCAGAACCAACGTCTCAACCGCCTCGCTCAACGCCAAAGCCTGCGCCCGCGTCACCTCGCCCTTCGGCGTCAGCTCGTTCAGGCTGTTGACGAACTTCATCATCCACGAGACGTACGTGTTGAACCCGAACCGGTCGATATCGTCCGTCACGTTCCGAATCGTCTGGTGCGTCGCCCGCCGAATTTTCTTCGAGACATCGTCTGCCTCCTCGAAAGGAATCAGATCGCGCCAATCCGCCGCATAACCGGGCTTCAAAGCCTCTACCAATCGGAAAACGCGCGACAGGAACCGGCCAAGATCCTCGACGCCCTTGTTCTCCCACTCGATATCCGCGTTGAAAGGAGCCTTGAACAGCAGATAAAGCCGCAGCGCATCCGCCCCCGCCGTCTCCACTATCTCGTCCGGCGTCACGACGTTGCCCTTGCCCTTGCTCATCCGCCGCCACTGCCACGTCAGCTCGTCCTGCGGCATCTCCTTCGCGTCGGCAAACGAGACCAAAATGCCGTCCTCGCCCACACCCAGCGTCTCGTCCTCGCGCGCCTTTCGGAAAGGCGTCATCGCCAGGACCTGTCCTTGGTTCTGCAGCCGCGCGAACGGCTCCTTCACCCCGACCAGATCCGCGTCATATAGCACCTTCGTCCAGAACCGCGCGTACAGCAGATGCATGACCGCATGTTCCGCGCCGCCCACGTAGCAGTCAACCGGCATCCAGTAGTCCGCTGCCTTCCGGCTCCAAGGCTCCTTGTCGTTGTGCGGATCCGCGAATCGCAGGAAGTACCAAGACGAACAGGCAAACCCGCCCATCGTATCCGTCTCCCGCTTGCCGAGCCGGCCGTCCAGGTCCGTCACGTTCACGAACTCAGGGATATGCGCCAGCGGGGAAGTCCCATCCCCACTCGGCTCGTAATGGTCCACCATCGGCAACTCGACCGGCAACGCGCTCTCCGGGACCAACTGCTGTTCGCCGTCTTTGCTATGAATCACCGGAATCGGGCAACCCCAATACCGCTGGCGCGAGATCAGCCAGTCGCGCAGCTTGAACTGAGTCTTCCGCTCACCGATACCGAGCGCCTCAACCCACTGACCGAGGCTGGCCTGGGATTCGGCGACGGTCATGCCGTCGTACTCGCCCGAGTTGACCAGAATTCCGTCCTTAGCGATGTAAGGCAGTTCGACTCCACTGCCATCACCCGGAGCGATGACTTGGATTACGTCGATCCCAAACTTCCGCGCAAACGCATAGTCCCGGTCGTCATGCGCCGGAACCGCCATGATCGCGCCCGTGCCGTAGGTCGCCAGAACGTAATCTGCAATCCAGATCGGAACCTTTGCGCCGTTCGCCGGATTGGTTGCATAAGCCCCTGTGAACACGCCTGTCTTCTCCCGGTCGGTCGAAGTCCGGTCGATATCGCTCAGCGTCCGCGCCTGCTCCTGATAAGCCTCAATCCGCGCCCGATCCTCCGCCGAGACCTCCAATTTGGCCACCAACGGATGCTCCGGAGACAGCACGCAGAACGTCATCCCAAAGACCGTGTCGATCCGCGTGGTGAAGACGCGGAATGTGGCGCGGCGAGCCCCTTCGCCGCGAACCTTCTCAGAATCCGAGCCCAAATCGTAAGGCTCTTCTGACGCACCAGCGGCGTCACTCGCCACCGCCATCTCAAACTCCACGCCCACCGAACGTCCGATCCAGTTCCGCTGCTGGTTCTTAATCCCCTCAGGCCAATCCAGATCGTCCAAATCGTCGATCAGCCGATCCGCGTAAGCCGTGATCTTAAAGAACCACTGCGGAATGAATTTCTTCTCAACCAGCGCTCCCGACCGCTCCGCCCGGCCCCCGATAACCTCTTCGTCCGCCAGAACCGTCTTGTCGATCGGATCCCAGTTGACCGCCGCGTCCTTCTGATACGCCAGCCCCTTCTTGTAGAGCTGCTCGAAGATCCACTGAGTCCATCGATAGTAAGAAGGATCCGACGACGAGAAAGAGCGTGACCAGTCGTACGAAACGCCGATCAGGTCCATCTGCTGTTTATAGCGAGCCGCATACCGCTCAATCATCGGCGCCGGATGCGTCCCCCGCTTGATCGCCTCGTTCTCCGCCGGCAGCCCAAACGCGTCAAACCCCATCGGGTGCAGCACGTTGTAGCCCTGCATCACCTTCATGCGACAAAGTACGTCGGTCGGAACATAGTTCCGGCAATGCCCTACACTAAGCCCCGCCCCGCTAGGATAGGGGAAAAAGTCCATCCCATAAAACTTCGGGGCGCCTTCGCGCTCGCGGGTGAGGAAAAGCTCCGCCTCGGCCCACTTATCGCGCCACTTGGCTTCAAAGGAGGACGGGTCGTAACGGTCTGCCATAACTCGTTTAAGGTTACCGTTTCGGAGCGAATTGGAACGTCAGAACCCCTCTCCCCTCTGGGGGAGAGGGGCAGGGGTGAGGGGCGAGAGCCTCCCGATAAACAGTAGAAACGAAGCGCCCAGTTGATGGTGCCCCTTGAAGCGAGGTACGAGGGGAAGGGGGAGGGGGTTCCGGCTGCCTTCCAAGCAGAACTTACATCAGGCACCTAGATGGGGCAACCCACCCCTACTTATAAACGATCGCCTTAATATCGATCAACGTCCGCCCCGCCTCCGTCTTCACGCCGAGAATCAGATTCACCCCATTCTTCGTCGACCCAACCAAAGAAACCCCGCGCGCATCCGCCTTCGCCTCGATCCCCGTCTCCTTCGCATACCAATCCGCCACCTGCTTCACCGGATCGTTGGTGGCCAAAATTAGCGAGTAATGCGTCGACCCATCGTCCCGCTTCTGGGGAGCCGAACTCAAACCGTCCGGCGCGGTCGACCCCGGATACATCGGAATATCCATCGCCTTCGCCATCTGCTCCGGCGTCATATCGATCTTCACAATCTTCCCGGCCTCCGGTGCGTCGGTGGTGGGAACCTCCGTGGGCTTGGCGCACCCCACGATAAGAAGAGCGAGAAGGACCGGGAGAGCGGCACGCATACCGAAAAGTCTATCCAACCTCCTGAATTCGAAGCTCTACCAAGTCATCTCTCCGCTCGGTCAGCGGGTAAAATGGTAGACGTATGATCACTATAGATCCAGAATTAATTAAAAATACTTAATTTTGGGATATATCGTCCGAAACTCCTCTCAGAGAAAAATAATACGAGATTTCCTCGTGAAATCTCGGGGGAGAATAAAAAGCATATATCTGCTCTTTGAAATAATCATCAACAATCCTCTGAGCTTTTTCGCCTCGCGAAAAATCAGAGTTGCCCAGCCAACCATAATAGGTTATGGAATTCTTTGCGGAAGGGTCCGAGCGGCTCGACCGCTTTCTGGCCCGCATGCTCCCCGAGCATAGCCGGACCAAACTCACCCGGCAGATCGACGCGGGTGAAGTGACCGTTGATGGAGCCGCCCAAAAGGCCTCCTTCAAGCTCGAAGCCGGGATGAAAATCCTCCTGGACGAACCCCCCGAAAAGGCCGCCCACGACCTGACCCCCGCCGATATCCCGCTTGACGTGATCTTCGAAGACGACGTCCTTCTCGTCGTCAACAAACCCCGCGGCCTCGCCTCCCACCCCGCATCCTCGCTCAACGAGCCGTCCCTCGTCAACGCCCTCCTCGCCCGCGGGACCACCCTCAGCGAAGTCGGCGAATCCTTCCGCCCCGGCATCGTCCACCGCCTCGACAAAGAGACCACCGGCCTCATGGTCGTCGCCAAAACCGACGCCGCCCACGTAGCCCTGGCTCGCCAAATGGAAGGCAAGACCGCCGAACGCCGCTACCTCGCCGTTGTCGCCGGAAACGTTGAGCGCGAACGGTTCACCATCGACATGCCCATTGGCCGCGACCCCAAACACCGAGTTCGAATGGGCGTCGTCCCCGACGGCAAACCCGCCCGAACCCACGTGAAGAAGATCACCCGGCTCGATTCCGGCACCCTCCTCGCCTGCCGCCTGGAGACGGGACGAACCCACCAGATCCGCGTCCACCTGGCCTACCACGCCATGCCCGTCCTCGGAGACGCCCTCTACGCCCCCAAGGCCTACCGTGAAGGCGCTCTCCAACTCCACGCCGCCTACCTCGGCCTAGACCATCCCGTCGACGGCCGCCGCCTAGCCTTCCACGCCGCCCCCGACGATGAGTTTCTAGGAAAAGACGCTTACGACCCCGCCTCCCTCGACCCGTTCTAGCCGTTCAGAACCCTCCCTTTCGCTCCAGCGAGAGGGAGGGCAGGGTGGGAGAGTCCGGGTGCGCCTCGAAGCCAGAACGCAAAAAATCCCGCCGAATCTTCTCCGGCGGGACTTCCCAGTTGCTAAGCGGCCGAACTAGCCGCCGCGTCGCATTCCGCCGCCCGGGGCGCCGCCGCGGCCACCGCCGCCAGGTCCGCCAGGTCCACCGCCACGGGGCATGGACGACATCTTCTTAACCTGATCCGGCGTCAGGATCTTCTTGATCTGAGCCTCCTGGCCATCCCGGATCTTCTTGATCGCAAGCTGGTTCTTCAGCACGATGGCCTTCAACTTAGCCTGCTGAGCCGTTGTCAGCCCAAGCATCGGCGTCATCATCTGAACCATTCGGTCCGCTGCCTCCTGAGGAGTCATACGGCCGCGCATCCCGCCACCAAAGCCGCCAGGTCCGCCGGGGCCACCGCCGGGAGGGCCACCCGGACGGCCCTGGGAGAATGCACACGCCGACAGAGCGGTAGCGGCGACGATCGCGGCGACGTTCAAGATTTTCATGAGTTTCCTATTGCGTCGCGTAGCGCGACGAAACCTTGTACGTTTAATGAATGGTCTAAGGTGCCCGACTCGGGTTTTATTATCCAAATATGGGTCCCGCTCTCATCGCCCTCCTCCTCGTGCAGACACCCGCGCCGAAAACCCCGGCTCGCGAACTGCGCAACGGGCTGTCCCGCAACTACCGGGTAACCATTGAGCAAGAGAACGGCGACCACTTCGGCTACCGGCTTGGCATGAAAGTCGTCATGCCCAAAGCGGCAGACAAAGCCGCCGTGACGAGCTTAGAGGTGAAACTCACAAACTACAAAGCCTCCGTGAGCGGCCAAACCGTCGCCCTAGCCAAGATGGGTGGCGGACTCCTCCAAATCGGGACCTCCGGTATCCCCTTAGACCTAGAAATCGGCGGCGCTCAAGGCCAGGTCTGGCTCCCGATGCTGGCCTTCTACTATCCCGCCATCGACAAAGACGGTGACTTTCCGGTCGACCGCACCCAAGTGGGCACCGGAGTTTTTGTCACCGGCACCGGCACCCTCAGCCACCCCGGAGGCAAAGCCACCCTGTCATTCGAAATGTCCCTCCTTAGAGGCGAAACCCCACTCGGTAAGGTCTCGCTCTCCGCCACCCTCGACGATAAGGGCTGGCCCAAGAAGGCCGAAGGCACCCTTAAGAGCGAAGGCGGAACCTACCGGTTCACCCTGGCTGGATAAGCCCTCCACCCATTGACCCCGTTAACGGTATATTTCTCCTACCGATGACGCAAGTCGATCTTCACGTGACCGCCGGCCGAGACCAGGTTGGCGAGGCCTGGCTTTGGCGGCTCTGCCGCGAGTTCAACGTCAAAGTGAACATCCGGCGGGCCAACATCGATACCGACTACGGCTGGGTCGAACTCGAACTCGAGGGACCGGTTGAGGATATTCAGCGCGCCACCGCCTGGCTGATGACTACCGGACTCCACGTCGAGGCAAAGCAGCGGGCTATGGGCTCCGCACCCCTCACCGTCTAGGCCATGTTCGAGGACCGCGAGCCGCCGGAAGATCTGGAATGGTTTTGGAACCAAGTCCTGATCGAGGCCAACGCGGCCCGGCTCGACTACCGCCGCACCCGCACCGACCGCATCTCGCCCACCGGCCACGTCGTCGATGAACTGACCTTCACCGGACTAGAAGGCCCTCTCCATGGCTGGATCGCCTACGAGGAAGGCGTACGTCGTGCCCCCTCCTTCCTCTGGCTCCCCCCCTATGGCCGCGAGTCGAAACTCCCCGACGAGTACGGCACCCGCGCCGGTTTCACCTCGCTCTCCTTCAATTTCCACGGCGAATCCGCTTTCCACCAAGAGCGCTACGCCATCGACCGTGGCTACTTCGCCGAAGGTGCGGGCGACCCCGAAACCTGGATCTTCCGCCGCATGCTCGGCGACGCCATGATCGCCGCCCGCGTCCTCCAAGCCCAACCGGAAGCCGACGAAGACCGCATTGGATCGATGGGCATGAGCCAAGGCGCCGGCATGTCCCTCTGGCTCGGCGCCTGGTGCCCCATCGTCAAAGCCGTCTGCGCCGACATGCCCTTCCTGGGCCAGATCATCGACTCCCTCACCGACCAGATCTACCGCTATCCCAAGAAGGAACTCATCGACGCCATGGCCACCATGCCCGTCGGCCGCGAACGGATCCTAAACACGGTTCGTTACTACGACACCGTCTACCAAGCCGCCTTCTGCGAAGTCCCCGCCCTAGTCTCCCTGGGTCTGAAGGACCCGGCATCAAAGCCGGACAACGTCCGCGCTATCTACGAAGCCATCCCCGGCGAAAAGCGTCTCGAGGTCTACGACTGGGGCCACGACTGGCACCCGGACATGGTTGAGGCCAACCGGTCCTGGCTGTTGGAAAAGCTGGGCTAAGATCCCTCCGGAGAGGAGCGCAGACTTTAGTCTGCCAAAGTGCCCCAGGCTTTAGCCTGGACGAGGCGGCGAAAAATCGCCGCCTCTATTTCCGTTCAAGCCTTCTTAGCTGCAGGCAGAACCTTTAACGGCACCTTGATGCTCAAAGACGCCGGCGGCCAGCAGCTGGATGCGTTGCAGAGCTGATAGTCGATCTTGAAGCTCACGTCCTTCGCGTTCTTCGCCGCCGGTTTGGTAGCGAGGAGCGTAAAGGGAATCTCGATCTCGCCCTCATAGATGAGGGAAGCCTTCTCCGCCCCGACAACCTTGAACTCAACGCCCGCCGGGTAATTAACCTTCACGAGCTTATAGGTCTTCTCCACGACCGCCACCTTGATCGGATTTTCGAATTCGTCCGCCGGCGGGTTCTGATAGCCGTGGAACCCTTCGGGGAAGCTCAGCTTGATCGTGCCCTTGATCTCTTTGCCAACCGTGGCGGTCGGAGCGGCGAGCTTAATCGTGGCCGTAGGGGCCTTGCCCGACTGAACGAGAAGAAGAGCGAGGAGCGGAGTCATGGTTAAAAGGCTACCTGGGTTGGGGCTGGATCAAGCTTGTAAAGCCGATACAGATCCGGTGGGAACGGGTCCACTTCATGAAGACGCCCACCTGCCGCTTTCCGTTCGGCGGCCTGAACCCGATTCCATCGTGTGATGATCCACACCGGCACTTTCTCGTGGAGCAACTTCTCCCAACTCTTGGTATCGATCACATCCCGGTCGAGATAGAGCAGTAGGGAAGGATGGCTCGTCTCGTTGAGATGGGTACCTGGCTTGTTCGTCAGTGTCTTATCCCGTGGCATGGAATAGACAGCAACCTGATCCGTTGCCGCCGCATGCTCACGAACGTAGCGCGCCAACCGGTGAACTTCGGCGTGGAAACCCGATAATTTGAATGCAGGAATCCCATAGTAGTAACCCGCGAAACCCCCTTCCGCGACGATGACGGCGGCGGCGATCCACCCGAGGAATCGCTTCGGCTGCTTCTGCACCGACGCCAAATGAGCCGCCACAAGAAGGGCAAGAGCGGGGACGGCGGGCAGAACGTAGTGGGGAAGCTTTGCCCCACTCAGGGTGAAGAAGATAAAGATGAACGCCGCCCAGGTTTTGAGATAGGCGCCAACCCCGCTCTCCTGCTTCCACGCTGGTCGAATATAAAACCACCAGGGTGCAAAGCCGACGAGCAAGATCAAGAAATAGAACGGCCACCCCAGATAGAGCGGAACGGTGTGAGCGATGTCCCCGCCCGTAAACCGTTTGAGATTCTGGTCGATCAGGAAGTCCTGGACGAAAACGTGACCGTTGTGCAAGTAGCAGGGTACATACCAACTGGCCACGATTAGCCCAAAGACGACGATTCCGGCCAGCCATCCGCCACGGAAAGCAGGACGTAGATCCGGCTGCTTCCAAAAAGTCCAACCGGCGATGGGAAGGAAGAGGAGCCCCGCCACCGGACCCTTTGCAAGAACGCCAAACCCGAGGCAAGCCGCCGCCACGATTCGCCAACGTCGATCCCCCACGAGCGACTCCCAGAACGTGAGCAAAGCTCCCGCCATGGCAAGATCGAGCAGCGGATCGGTCAGCACCATCCGGCCGGTTCCGACGACTACGAGCGAAGAGCCAAGGATGAGCGGCATCCACCGCGCAGCTTCTTCCGAAAGGCGCCGCTTGGCAAACCAGGAGCAGAGCACGTAAAGCCCAACCGTCGCAAGAATCGAAGGCACCCGCGGACCCACCACGTCGCCAAACAGCCAAAGCGAAGGTTTGAGCAGCCAATAGATTAGGATCGGCTTTTCGAACCAGGGTTGCCCGTTGTAGAACGGCGTGATCCATTCGCCTCGCCGGTTCATCTCGGCGGCGATGGCCGCGTAAAACCCTTCGTCTAGGTCAAGAAGACCGTAAGTCCACCAGCCGAGTAGCGGGAGGAGGGCGACCAGGAAGGTCCAGTGGCGACGGAGAGAGCGAAGCAAGGCTGCCTCAAAGTACCCTTTTGCCTTGTGGACGCTCTCGAAAGCCTCAAGTACAACTCCGACGGACTGATTCCCGCCATCGCGCAGGATCATGCGACCGGTGAGGTCCTGATGATGGCCTGGATGAATGCCGAGAGCCTCAAGAAGACCCTCGAAACCGGGTTGGCGACCTATTGGAGCCGCTCCCGCCAAGAGTTCTGGGTGAAGGGTCTCACCAGTGGTCACACGCAGAAGATCCTCTCAATTTCCGTGGATTGCGATGCCGATGCGCTGCTCATGAAGGTTGAGCAGGTCGGCGCGGCCTGTCACGAGAACTATCGGTCGTGTTTCTTCCGAGACTTGACGAAGGAAGGCATCGAACTGAACGGTGTTCCGAAAATCAGTTAGCTGTTTGTTGTTGGCAGTTAGCGGTGGCGGAGTCTGGATCAAGTTGCTACGAGCTCCAGTTGTCTCCGCTGCTAACCGCCAACCGCTAACTCCGCTCCTCCTCCGGTAACCTTGCCGCAACATGGCGGATAAGCGCGCGTTGATCGTTTGGGGCGGATGGGATGGCCACGAGCCGGACAAGGTTGCTCACCTTTTCGAAGAGATCCTAAAGGGGGAAGGGTTTGAGGTCAAGGTGAGCGACACGCTCGACTCCTTCGCCGACCAAGACCTGGTCCTCGCCCAAACCCTTCTTGTCCCCATCTGGACGATGGGCGAAATCTCCGCCGAACAGCGCGACCCGGTTCTGACCGCGGTGTCCCACCACGGCATCGGCCTCGCCGGTTGCCATGGCGGCATGTGCGACGCGTTCCGCAAAGACACCGAATGGCAGTTCATGACCGGCGGCCAATGGGTGGCTCACCCCGGCAACGATGGTGTGAAGTATCCGGTGGTGATCAAGAATCACGATCATGAGATCACCAAGGGACTGCCGGACTTTGAGGTCGCCAGCGAGCAGTACTACATGCACACCGACCCGGGCAACGTGGTTCTGGCAACCACGCCTTTCCCGACCGCCGGAGTGGGCGGCCCCCACACCGCCAACCACTGCGACATGCCGGTGGTCTGGACCAAGATGTACGGCTCCGGTCGAGTTTTCTACAACGCCCTCGGCCATCATGCCGACGTACTAGAGCCCGAGGTCCCGCGCGAGTTGATGCGCCGCGGCTTCCTTTGGGCGAATAAGAAGTGATTTGTTCTGGCCCACGCCACACTGAAGCTCATCCAAGATCCGGCGAATAGGCGTCGGCCTCAATCTCGACCCGCCATTCCGGCCGAAGCAGTCCCGCCACAACCACCATCGTGGCGGCGGGTCTAATCTCGCCAAAGAATTCGCCGTGAACCATTCCGATGGCCTCGGCGTCCGCGGCATCCGTAACAAACATCCGCGTCCGGATCACATCCTTCAGCGGCACCCCGACCTGGAGAAGCGCGTCGCGGATGATCTCAAAACACCGCCGGGCCTGATCCGCCGCGTCCCCGGGCCAACTCTCTCCATCTGGCCCCACCGGAGCCGTGCCGGAGACGGCGGTGACCGGGCCTACCCTCAGGGCGCGGGAGAAACCTATGGTTTCTTCGTAGGGCGACGTTCCATGGGCTCTTCGTCCGATCATGCCGTAATTATGGGCCATAATTACGGCATGGCGACGAGAAAGACGACGCTGATGCTGGAGGACTCTCTAATCGCGGACTTCAAAATCCGGGCCGCAAGGGAAGGTCGTAGTTTGTCGAGCATGGTTGCGGAAGCCATGCGGACGTATGATCCTCGGGGTGAGGCAAAGCCAAGACCAGAGAAGTGGGAGATCAAGGTGCTTGGAACCGGTCAGCCCCTCCCAAACATCAATTGGAGTTCGAACGCTGCCGTCTGGGAGTATCTGGAAGGCGACCTGCCGGTCGATAAACAGCGATGATTCTTCCAGACGTCAATGTTCTGGTCTACGCGCTACACGGCGATTCCCCTTTTCACGATCACGCGCGTAAATGGCTTGAGACGGCGTTGGTTGGCCAGGAAAGCATCGCGATTTGGGACGTCACGTTTGCTTCGGCTTATCGAGTATTGACGAATCCGCGTATGGGGCCAGCATGGAGCGACCCACAGACTGTTCTTGCCGGACTGGCGGGGATCAGAATGGCTCCCGCCTGCGTCCCGATCTCAACTGGCGAAAGGTTTTGGGACGTTTTCTCAAGTGTTTCTGTCGAGGCTCAAGTTCGCGGCGCTTTGGCGAGCGATGCCATGATCGCCGCATTGGCGATCGAACACGGTTGCCGCTTGGCAACGTTCGACCAAGACTTCTCCCGTTTCAAGGCCCTTAACTGGTTCAAACCAACGGCTTAGTCATCCGGATCCCCAGCGGCTCAAAGCCGTGCCGTTCATAAAACGCCACCGCTCGCGGGGAAGCCGCGTAGACGTTCAACTGCATCGCCTCGGCACCGCGTTCGCGTCCCCATTGCGTAAACCGCTCGATAAGTAACGTGCCGATCCCACGATCCCGATGAGCGGAAAGCATCCCCAGCTCTTGCAAAAGTGCAACCGTTCGGGGCCGAAAGACTGGGTAGGGCGGCTGCGGCTGGATCATCCCAAACGCAAAGCCAACCACCGCACCATCGAGCTCTGCGACGAATCGGATGTGATCCGGAGTCTCGACTGGCACAGGGGTGAGGTCTGCGCCCGTTTGGAAGACGTCCGGCAGGAAAACCGCATACTCGGCGGTCATCTCTTCCAAGATGCGACCCATGGCCGGGAGGTCGGCGGTCACCGCCTCCCGGATCGTGACCATCAGGCGGCCAGGCTGGGCAGGACTTCTTTGAGAAGGCCCGGGACGTCGCTCGTGCGGTCAGCAACCTTCGCACCGGCAGCAAGAAGAGCATCGACCTTCGACTGCGGCGTACCCGTGTTGCCGCTGATGATGGCGCCAGCATGGCCCATCCGCTTGCCGGGAGGAGCGGTGCGGCCGGAGATGAAGCCGACAACCGGCTTGGACATCGTCTTGATGAACTCGCAGGCCTGCTCCTCGTCCGATCCGCCGATTTCGCCGATCATGACGACGGCTTCGGTGGCCGGGTCGGCCTCGAACATCTTCATGATGTCGATGAACCGAAGGCCAGGAAGGGGGTCACCGCCGATGCCGACGCAAGTCGTCTGGCCGATGCCCGCCTGGGTCATTTCCCAGACGATCTCGTAGGTGAGGGTTCCAGAGCGGGAAACAAGGCCGACGCGGCCCGGTGCGAAGATGTGACCAGGCATGATGCCCATCTTGCACTCGCCCGGAGTGATGATTCCGGCGCAGTTGCCGCCGAGAAGCTTCATCGTGCCGTTCGCCTTGACCCGGCTGACGACGCGAAGGCTGTCCTTAACTGGAACGCCCTCCGTGATGTTGGTGGCGAAGGGAAGACCGGCGGCCTCGCACTCTAGCACCGCATCGGCGGAAAAGGGAGGCGGGACGAAAATGATGGCGGCATTCGCGCCGGTAGCGGCGACGGCCTCGGCCACGCTATCGAACACGGGGACCTTGCCCTCGAAGAGCTGTCCGCCCTTGCCAGGAGTAACGCCGGCGACGACGTTCGTGCCGTACTCGATCATCTGCTTCGTGTGAAAGCTGCCTTCTTTTCCGGTGATGCCGCACACGACGACCTTCGAGTCTTTGCCGACGAGGATTGCCATATAGGTAAAAGCCTACCATTCACGGGGAACTCGTCGTACAATGGGCCTTGGTTGAATCGTCAAACGCCAAATCCTTCGTGAGAAGGAGCGGGGGAACCGTACTTGAGGGGCGAACGAGAGCCGCATGCTCTCCAGGGCAACTCTTGGCCCGAGCCCGACAGCTAACCTCGTAGGCAGCATAGAGTTACGATACGCGCACGACGCCGGGACCTTTGGGGGAGCGGAAGAGAAGGGGTTACGAAGAAGTAGTCCCAGCGCCGGAACGCTTGCCGAGTCGACCATGAATGGGGGGAGGGAAAGGATTGAACTCACCGCCTCTGGCTGCAATGGCGCGGCGCCAGCGGAGAGCGATGATCCTCCCAACCTTTTGAGAGAAAGGTGAAGAAGGAAAAAGGAAGAGGGGTTTCTCCTTTTCCCTTTTCCTTCTTCCCTTTCTCTCTCTCCTATGCCGCTCCTGCATCCATCATCAACGCCTGCATCAGGTCCACCCTAAGCACGATGCCCATGAGGCGGCCATCGTCGACGACCGGTAACAGGGTTAGCCCGCTGGCCAGCATACGGTGGAACGCCTCGCCAATCTCCAGGTCGGCCGGTGCCGTGGTGGGCTCGATCGAGGCATGCGCGAGCGCAGGGTCGGTGGCCATGGTGATTAGGCTGTCCCGGAGCCCTACCGCGCGACAGAGATCGCCCTCCGTGACCACGCCGATGGGAACCGAGTTCTCATCCACGATGACAAGCGCGGGGAACTGGTAGACGTCCATCTTGTCCACCGCATCCCGCACCGTACTCTCGGCGGTCAGCGTGGGGATGTGGGCGTGAAGCACCTCGCGCAAGGTCATGGAGTCATTGTGGTTTGTGGGATGGGGTTTGTGGTTTGAAGGGAGGGAAGAAGGAAAAGGAAAAAAGAGGAACCGGGTTACTGTTTAAACACCGGAGAAAGTTTCTCCTTTGTCTTCTTTCCTATTCCTTTTTCCCTACATGCCACACTTCAACAGTGCGGATCGATATCGCCCTGATCGGGGGAACGGGGATTGGAGAGCGGCTGGCGGCCCTTAATGGAACGCCTTTGCATGTGCCCACGCCAGACGGCGTCGTCCGCGGTCGGCTGGTTGAGCATCGCGGCATCTCGATTCTCGCGCTATCCCGCCACAGTTCCGGTCACAAGGTTCCTCCCCACCGGGTGCCCTACGTTGCGATGGCCGCCGCTTGCAAACAGCTTGGTGCAAAGGCCTGCCTGGCCACGGCGGCCGTTGGGTCGCTACGAGCCCAGTGGGGACCCGGAACGCTCGTCGCACCGAAAGACTTCCTGGACCTCACCTACCGGAACATCACGTTCCACGAGCGAACCGTCACCCACACCGATTTCTCGGAACCCTTTCCGGCCCGAACCGCTTTGCTTCAAGAAGGCGTGGTGGATGGCGGAGTCTATATGGGTCTGAACGGGCCTCGGTACGAAACGCCGGTCGAGATCAAGACCTTCGGCGAATTGGGCGCCGACCTGGTCGGGATGACGGCCACGACCGAGGCGATCGTTTTCCGCGAGGCGGGCGTGCCATACGGTCTTCTTTCCATCGTCACCAACTTGGCCGCCGGCCTCTCGGAGACCCCGCTGGATCACGAAGAGGTCGTGGTCGAGATGAAACGGAGCGGCGAGCGGGCGGTTGAGATCCTTTTGGAGGCAGCCATCCGGCTCGCTAAATGAGTCTCACGCGCCGCTCCTTCGCGCTTCATCTGGCGATGACGCCGGGGATCGGCGGTCGCTCGGTGGTGCGGATTCTTGCGAGGAACGATCTGCTCGGGCGGACGCCGGAAGAGTTTCTAGCCCTCTCGACGGAGGCGCTACGCGAGGAGTATCGGCTGAACGCGAAGCAGGCGACGAATCTTGCTTACGCCCCCGACGACCGGCTGGAAGCCGGTGCCACGTTGGAGAGGCGGCTTGACGGCCTTGGCGTGCGGCTCATAACTATCGCCGATGCCGGCTACCCGGAAGCGGTGGAGGCGTTCGACCCCGACCCGCCGAGCATCCTGTTTCTTTACGGAAATATGCGGCTGCTCCAGTCGCCCACCTTCGCCGTTCTTGGTTCGCGGAATACGTTGCCCGCTGGACTGAACAAGATCGAAGAGCTTACGGAAGAAGGCGTATTGGCCGGTGAAACACTGGTGACCGGTCACGATCGGCCCGAATATCAACGCTCGGCCATCGTTCCCTTGCGCTGGGGCGCGCCCCGGATCTTAGTTCTCGACCGGGGGCTGTTTGAAGTCTTGGGACAGGACCTCAAAGACGAAGCCTTCCGCGCCGCCCGCCTTTGGCGCTACGAGTTCGACCCGAATACCGACCTTGCGGTCTCCCCTTTTCGGCCTGAGGCTCGGTTCATCGGGGCGAACAACCAAGTTCGCGACCGGCTGGTTGCCTCGCTGGCAAAGCGCATCGACTTCGTGAATATCGCCGAAGGTGGGAATATGGCTCGCCTGGCGCGCTTGGGCCTGAAGGCCAACCGCCGGGTGCGGTTGGCCGATGGGGTTTGCGGTAGGGAAGAGTTGATCGCCGCCGGTGCCGAGCCACTTTAGGCAGGCGAGATGCCGAATGTAGCGAAGTGGCCCTCCGCGTCCATCGACATCGTGATTTTCAGGTCCCGACTCTCGAACTTCGCGAGATAAATCCGGCGCGCGCCGTCGACCTTCAGTAGTCGCAACTCCTTCATTTCTCCTAGCGTCGCGAAGAGCGCTTTCGCACCTTCAATCATTTCCGGCTTCAGGCCATCGGAGAACGCCTTAGCCATCATCGATTTATCAGGATTCCCTTCGGCGACCTGCTTCAGAAGCTTTCGGGTGGCCTCCGTCACCTTCGGATCCGGATCAGGGATCGCGGTATCGCTCGGTTTGAGCGTGGGGTCTACCGCCGCAAGAATCGCGTTGACCGCAAGGGAAGGGTTAGAGCCCTCGCTGTTGGTCAGCACCACAACTCCAAGCCCCTTGGAGGGCACACGGCGGACCAAAGTCGCGTAGCCCGGAATGCCGCCACCGTGCTCGACGGTGGCAAGGCCGTTGACCTGCCCGGTGCCCCAGCCGAATCCATAGGTCGAGGTATTCCCCGTCGTCAGGGTCGTCGGTTTCAACATCTCGCTCCAAAGCGGGGCGGGAAGTAGCTTGGTCGATCCCTGGGCGGCAATCCACTTGCCCATGTCATTGGCAGTCGAAACGATGCTGCCCGCGGCATAGGGTTGGGACATATTGATCGCGATGGCCGGCGCGCCCTTTTCATCGAATCCGAGCGCCTCCGCCTTTTCGGCCCCCTCGTTAAGGCGAGTGTTCTTCATGCCGAGCGGCTTAAGGATGCGCCGTTGCAGGGCGTCGGCAAAGGATTGGTGGTCCAGCTTCTCGACGAGGATTCCCAGAATCACATAGCCCGTGTTGTCGTATTCGAACTTTGAGCCGCTGGGAAAGTTGAGCGGCTTATCCGCCGTTTGGTCGACAATCTGTTGGGGCGTCCAGCGTTCTTCGATATGTTTGATAAAGTCGGGGACATCCGTGTAGCTGGGGATACCGCTGGTGTGATTCAACAGATTCCGAATCGTGGCTCCCTGCCAAGCCTTAGGGAGATTTGGGAGGGACTTGCCGATGGGGTCGTCGAGGCCGACCTTCTTCTCATTCACGAGTTGCAGAACGATGGTGGCGGTGAAGGCCTTGGTCAGACTGGCGAGCCGGAAGACCGTATCTCCGGTCGCGCCTTTACCACCCGACCAGACGACCTTGCCATCTTGGACGAGCGCTGCCGCTACCGCAGGAGCTTTTGCCTTCAGAAGGGCCGCTTCGAGGGCGGTGCGGTCGAGATCGGAGCGGAGAAGCAAAAGGCTAGGCAGGATCACATATGCATTCTAGCGGCGGCGGTTGGCCGTTACGGGCTATAATCCCTATTGGCGAGGAGTTGTGTCCGAGTGGTCGAAGGAGCACGCCTGGAAAGTGTGTAGTCAGCAATGGCTCGAGAGTTCGAATCTCTCCGACTCCGCCATCCTTTTAAGGATCCGCGTCTATGAATTCGACAGACGCCGAAAAGAGCCGCCGCGACGAGGTGGCCAAGCGGGTTCTTCGTTTTATCGAAGAAGGCAAACGGATCACCTTGCCCCCGTTCGATGCCTCTGTGTCTCGCCCTAACGATCGCTTTGCGTTGGTGAGCGTTGGGCTTGAGCCGAACGAGTTCGGCGGAACGGTCGACCGGTTCCGATACCAGTTCGAGGGTGAAGAGGATCTGTTGCACCTGATCGTGACTGCGGACGCAGGCGGCGTCTCAACTCGCGAAGGGCAGGCGGTGGCCTCTTTCGTTCTTCAGGGTGTGCCGCCCGCGCTGATTTGGCTCAAACCAGGCGAGATGTCGCAGCACTTTTACGTCGGCCACGACGACCTGATCGGCAGCCTCGTGGTCGACTAGACGGTGACCCGGCAGCCGCATTCGAGGTCGAAAACGGTAGCCGTTGCCAACACCTTGTGCCCGGAGGAGTTCCAGTGATGAACCTCACCGGCTTGGCGGTGAAGGACGATCACATCCTTTACTCCGTTTCGAAGATAGATCGGCGGTCCTTGAACAAGATCCTTGCCTTCATAACCCGGGCTGACGACTTCGATAACCGCTTCGGGGATTTCGTGGACAAAGCCTTCGAGCTCTTTGGGCCATTCGCACCAAATGCTAATGTCCGGCCGTTTCACCGTACCGTCCGGGAAGACGATATCTACGTCGGCAACGTGGTGGCAGCCGCACTGCCCGGAGGCGGATTTATGAGAATCCAGGGAAGTTTGGATACCGTAAATCAGTCGCTGATGTTCGACTCCCGGGTAGGTCTCCCAGGTAATTCCGCTGTCGGTGAGTTCGAACTTTAGCCCTAGCTGCTCGCCGAGCACAAAGAGCTCGGCCAACTGAGCCTCATCCATCCCGGGCCGAAGCGTCTGGGCGACCATAGTTCATTGTAACGACGAATCGCCTGCTTCCGTCGCGGGAACGCGAACCAAGTACCCTTTAGGCATGATCCTGCAAGCCAAGGGGTTGCTGTTTGACCTTGACGGGACGCTGATCGACTCGCTCCCGGCGGTCGATCGGGCCTGGTCCATCTTTGCCCGAAAGCATGGTTTCGAGCCGGAGTTTGTGCTCTCCCGCATTCATGGCCGCCGCTCGATCGACTCGATCCGTGAACTGGTCCCCCACGTGGACCCGGAAGAAGAGGATCTCTACATCCGAAATCTGGAAGCGAGTGACGCCGAAGGCGTAACCGTCCTTCCCGGCTCGATGGACCTTCTCCGCGCTCTCCCTCTAAACCGCTGGTGCATCGTCACCTCGGGCACCTCCGACGTGGCAAAGTCCAGAATCAAGGCAACCGGACTTCCCATCCCTGAGTTCGCGGTCTACGGCGAAGATGTTTCCCGCGGGAAACCGGCTCCCGATCCCTTTCTACTGGGGGCCGAAAGGTTGGGTTTTTCGCCCGCGGATTGCGTGGGTTTTGAAGATACCGACGCCGGCCTCAGCTCTATCGCGGCGGCGGGCGCGCGGCCGGTGGCGGTTGGACGGGTTCCGCTCATGAACCTTGCGGGCATCACCTTCAAGATTCTCCCCGACGGAATCGAACTCGAAATCCCGGACGGGGCGGTACGTTAAGTCATGGCGACCAAAACGTTGTTTGTGGGCAACCTGCCCTTTGAGGTGACGGAAATGGATCTGGAGACCGCCTTCGGAGCCTACGGCGTCCGTCGTGTCCGCCTCATCTCCGAACGCGGCTTCGCCTTCGTGGAAGTCGAAGAAGACCGCCTCCAGGAAGCGGTCGACGAGAAGCACGACTCTGAGCTTTGGGGGCGGAGATTGACGGTGAATGAGGCGAAGCAGAGGGAATAGGGAATAGGGAAGAAGAAAGAGGGAAAAGGGCGCGGAATCCGTTCCGGGCCTTTTCCCTCTTCCCTCTTCCCTCTCCTACTCCCAAGCGACGAGCTGCAGTTCCGCCGGCGACTCGATGTCCGGGTGGAACGGCACGACGCGGACGGTGTAGCCCTGGTGGCCGGGGACGTCGCAGGCGACTTCTCCGGTGAACACGGCCGCCGAACCGTCCATACCGGCGGGAGATAGCTTCTCCACGCGGGTTCCGACAAGCTCCCGGTTAGAACCGGCTTTGCCCACAAGCGCTTCGACGCGAACGTCTTCCGGCGTGAGCACGCCGAGCGCGACCTTGACCGTGATCGTGAAGGTGCGGCCCAAGGAGTTCGCTTTCCCGGCATCGTCCGAGGCCTCCAGAACCCGCACGCTCGACCAGGCGGCCTGCACGCGGTCTCGCCAAGCCAGGGCAGCTTGGGCGCGGTCGAGGGAGCCTGCAGCCATTGCTTCAAACCGAGCCGAAGCCGGCATATAGAACTTCTGCGTGTAGTCGGTCACCATCCGCGCGGTCGAGAACTCTGGCGCGTGGGCCATGATCGACTTCTTGACCATCCGAATCCAGTCTCGCGGGACGCCGCCATCCACCCGGTGGTAGTAGGTCGGCGCGATCTGGGTTTCCAGAAGGTGATAGAAGGCGCGGGAGTCGAGCCAGTCCTGGTGGTTGCCGTCGCCGACATCCGTCCGACCGCCGATGGCCCAGCCGAGCGAAGGATCGTAACCCTCGTCCCACCAACCGTCGAGGATCGAACAGTTGAGGCCGCCGTTGGGCACAACCTTCATGCCGCTCGTACCGCTCGCCTCATGAGGTCGTCGCGGGTTGTTCAGCCACAGGTCGACGCCCTGAACGAGCTTGCGAGCGACACGCATGTCGTAGTCCTCAAGGAACACCATGCGGTTGCGCGCGCCTTCGCCCATGAAGTTGACGAGATCCTGAATGACCTTCTTGCCCGCCTCATCCTTCGGATGAGCCTTACCGGCGATCAGAATCTGAACCGGACGCTCGGGATGGTAGAGGATCGACTTCAGACGATCCCGGTCGGTGAGCATCAGCGAACCGCGCTTATAGGTGGCGAAGCGGCGAGCAAAGCCAATGGTGAGGATGTGCGGATCGAGAACGCTCGCCAGTTCGGCCGGCTCGATGCGGCCCGAGCCACGGCGCTCCATGTCGGCGCGCAGACGCTGTCGGGCGTACCGGACGAGGTCGCCGCGCTGGACATCCAACTCGTGCCAAAGTTCGTCGTCGGGAATCTCCGTCACGCCGGCCCAACTGGCCGGGTCGGCCGGGCTTTCACGCCAGGCCGGTCCGAGGTAGCGGTCGAACAGGTCGGACATTCGGCGGGAGATCCAGGTGGACGTGTGGATGCCGTTCGTAACGGAGCCGATCGGCACCTCGTCTTCCGGCACGTTAGGCCAGCGGTTGGAAAACATCTCGCGGGAGACCGCGCCGTGAAGTTTGGCGACGCCGTTCACCCGGTTGCTCGTGCTCATGGCGAGGAGCGCCATGTTGAACGGCTCGCTCGCATCCGCGGGATCAGTGCGGCCGAGGCCGACAAAGTCGCTAAACGGCACGCCGATCTCGCCGGACATCCGGCCGAGGTAGCGCTCCAGCATCTGCGGCGTGAACCGGTCAAAGCCAGCGGGGACAGGGGTGTGGGTTGTGAAGACGTTTGCGCCGACGGTTGCCTGGCGCGCAGTGCGGAAGTCGGTCCCGCGCGACTTCATAAACTGGCGGATCCGCTCGATGCTGCTAAACGCGGCGTGGCCTTCGTTCAGGTGGCAGACGGTAGGCGTAATCCCAAGCGCCTGGAGCGCCCGCATGCCGCCGATACCCAAGATCATCTCCTGGCGAATGCGCATGTCTTCGTCGCCGCCGTAAAGCGCGTCGGTGATGCCCTGGTCCCACGGCTGGTTTTCTAGCACATTGGAGTCGAGCAGGTAAAGCGTAACGCGGCCGACCTCGGCCTTCCAGACCTGACAGGTCACGACACGATCCGGGAATTCGACTTCGATGCGAATCGCCTTGCCTTCCTCGTCACGGGCGAGGGTGAGAGGCATTTGGTAAAAATCGTAGGTGGGATAAACCTCCTGCTGCCAACCGTCGTGGGTCAAACGCTGGCGGAAGTAACCACGGTTATAGAGCAGGCCGACGCCGACGAGTGGAATACCAAGGTCGCTGGCCGCCTTAACGTGGTCGCCAGCCAGGATACCGAGGCCACCCGAGTAGATCGGCAGGCCCTCGCTGATCCCAAACTCGAAGCAGAAATAGGCGATCTTCGTCTTTGCGCGGGCACCGGGGTAGGTCTTATCGAACCAAGTCTCGGCGCCAAGATAGGCGTCTAGAGAATCAGCGGCTTCGTTGAGGCGGGAAAGGAAGAAGTTGTCCTGAGATAGTTTCTCGAGGCGCTCCTTCGGAAGCCCGTTCACAAAGGCGACCGGATTGTGCTCGCACCGATCCCAGGCGTCCTTGTCGATCGAGCGGAAGATGTCCCGCGCGTCGTGGTCCCAGGTCCAGCGGAAGTTGCCGGCGAGCTTCTTGAGAGGCTGCAAAGCAGCCGGAAGGTCGACGGTGACCTCAAACGCGTGAGAGAACTTCGGGTGCTTCATACAGATCCTGGTAGTTATTCTAGGCTTATGCCGAGGTATTCCGCAGGTCAACACGTGAAAGCGAAAAAACGCGAGGGGTGAATACCTTCAAGGCAATGGTCCAAATCGATGCTGAGTTGCGAGCCGCAGGATGGTTGCGCCTGCGTGAAAGCGAACCAACATTCGATGCCCTACCAGATTAAGAAATCAGACACAGCGTAAGGAAATGGCTTTAGATCGAACGGTTATGCGACGATAAAGCGTCCACGATTTTGGCTCGGCGTCTAATTGCCGTGACTATTCTGATGAAAGTTCTGAACTTCCGTTCGCTACTTCTGGCAGCATTTGCGACCGTCTCGTTGACCGCCTTCGCTGGTCAGACTTACCATGTGACCGACCTCGGTTCCCTTGGCCGCCCGACCAGCGAAGGAACGGCCGTGAATAACTCCGGCGTCGCCGTGGGGCGCGGGGCAATCACCGGCGGATACTTCCGCGCCTTTTACAACGACGGCGCGATGCATGCCCTTGGAACGTTCGGCGGCTACCAAAGCACCGCAACCGCCATCAACGCTTCGGGTCAACTCGCTGGCTATGCATCGACCGGGCCCATCAACCACGCCTTTCTCTATTCCGGCGGCGTCATGACGGATCTGGGAACGCTCGGCGGCGCGAACAAGCGAAGTCAGGCCTACGGCATCAACGACAGCGGCTGGGTCGTCGGCGAGGCGGGTTTCACCGGGAGCGCCGCCTATCATGCGTTTGTCTATCACAACGGCGCGATGCACGATCTCGGCACTCTGGCGAATTCCACCGACAGCTTCTATAAAAACAGCTACGCCTTCGACATCAATAACTCGGGCAAGATAGTCGGGCAGTCGGAAAGGAGCGGCGTGCTGCAGCCGCACGCTTTCCTCTCCTACAACGGTGTCATGACGGACCTGGGCACCCTAGGCGGCGCGGTGAGTTCGGCGAATAGCATTAGCGATACGAACCAGATCGCGGGGACATCCCAGATCACCTCCTCCTCGGCCATGCACGCCTTCAAGTACGTCAGCGGAACGATGACCGATCTGGGCGTACTCGCGGGAGGAACGAACAGCTATGGGCAGGGGATCAACTCGGCCGGTTTGGTCGTTGGAATGTCCGAGTCGTCGCTCGGATCCAAAGCGTTCATCTACCGGGACGGCGCAATGACGAGCCTGAATACGCTCTTTGACGCCACCAGCCCCGTGACCAACATGACGGAAGCGTATGGCATCAGCGATACGGGTTACATCGTAGGGACCGGTTACATTAACGGGGACCGGCGAGCGATTTTACTCACCCCGAACGCGGTGCCGGAGCCCGGAACGTGGGCCGCCCTTGGTCTCGGTGCGCTCGCGGTGCTTCGCAAGCGCCGCCAGAAGGCTTGATTGGAGAGATGCCGCTCTTTTCGTTAAGAAATGGTTGCGGTGTGTCCTAGTTACCAATTCTGATTGAACGTACAAGCAGCGACAGAACGTCCCACGGTTTGGCTCCCGCCAAGCCGTGGGAGAGATCATCATGAGAGTCCAAACGTTCCGGTCAATTTCGCTTTTCGCGCTTGCTACATGCTCGCTTGCCGCTTCCGCCGACCAAACCTACCACGTCACCGATTTGGGAATTCTGCCCAACACTTACAGCAGTGAGGGCCGGGCGGTGAACAACTCCGGGGTTGCGGTGGGCGTCTGCAATGATTATGCGACCTACCCTGACCAGGGCTTCTACTACTCTGGAAGTTCGATGCATAGCTTGATCGGCTTCCCCGGCGTCCAGCGCACGATCGCCAAGGCGATCAATAGCTCGGGCCAAATCGCGGGAGATGCAGACTCCGGCGGGGTGACCCACGCGTTCTCCTATTCAAACGGAGTAATGCAGGATCTCGGAACCCTCGGAGGCGACGTAAGCTACGCCAATGGCATCAACGACTCCGGCTGGGTCGTCGGGGAGTCGCGTCTTCTAAACCTCCCCATCCCCCGCGCGTTTATCTATCGCAATGGCGCGATGGAGGACCTCGGGACGTTGGCTGGTTCGGACCCGTATACCTTCAGTATCGCTTATGACGTGAATAACGTTGGGCAAGCGGTTGGGATATCGGATACCAGTTCGGGGGTGTGGGCGCACGCATTCATCTGGTCCAACGGAGTGATGAACGACTTGGGGACCCTCGGCGGTAACGGTAGTCGCGCCTATGGTATCAACGATTCCGGCCAAGTCGTTGGCGAGGCCCAAACCGCCGGCGGCCAAAATCACGCCTTTAGCTATTCGAATGGCCTGATGACGGATATCGGCACGCTGGGTGGCACGGCCAGTACCGCATACGGCGTCAACGCCTCCGGTGCCATCGTAGGCGTCTCACGGAAGTCTAATGGCGGAGAGGTGGGCTTTATCTACCAAAACGGCGTGATGTTGGATCTGAATACGATGTTCGACGCCACGAGTCCGGCGACGATGCTTACTGGCGCGTTTGGCATTAGCAACACCGGATATATCGTGGGCACGGCCAATGTCAACGGCGGGATGCACGCCGTCCTTCTCTCTCCGAATGCAGTGCCGGAGCCCGGAACGTGGGCCGCGCTTGGTCTCGGCGCGCTTGCGATGCTTCGTAAGCGCCGTCAGAAGGCTTGATTGGGGCGAAATGCCGCTTCTTTCGTTAAGAATGGTTGCGGCGTGTCGTAGATACCAATCCTGCTTGAACATACAAGCAGCGACGGAACGTCCACGGTTTGGCTCCTCGCCAAGCCGTGGGAGAGATCATCATGAGAGTCCAAACGTTCCGCTCGATTTCGCTTTTCGCGCTCGTCACATGTTCGCTTGCGGCTTCCGCTGGCCAAACCTACCATGTCACTGATTTGGGAATCCTGCCCGACGCCTTCAACGCTGAGGGCCGGGCGGTTAACGACTCGGGAGTTGTAGTGGGCACCTGCAACAATCGTGCCACCTGGCCCGAAACCGGCTTCTACTACTCTGGAGGTTCGCTCCATGCCTTGGGCACCCCCGGCGGCATTCACACGGACGCCAAGGCGATCAATAGCTCGGGTCAAATCGCGGGAGACAATCTAAACACCGAACACGCGTTTCTATATACAAACGGAGTGATGCAGGATCTCGGCACCCTCGGAGGCGGCGTAAGCTACGCTCACGGCATCAACGATTCCGGTTGGGTCGTTGGAGACTCGCGCATCATGAGCTATTCCGCTCCACACGCGTTTCTCTATCGCAACGGCGCGATGCAAGACCTCGGAACCCTTGGTGGTTTTAACCTGGGCATCGCTAGCTACGCTTACGATGTGAACAACCTCGGGCAGGTGGTGGGAAGTTCGGGAATCAGTGAAATAGGGAACACATCGCATGCCTTCATTTGGTCGAACGGAGTGATGAGCGACTTGGGGACCCTCGGAGGCACCTATAGCCGGGCCCATAGTATCAGCGATTCCGGCCAAGTCGTTGGCGCGGCTCAAGTCGCTGGGGGGCAGTTCCACGCTTTCAGCTATTTGAACGGCCTGATGACGGACATTGGCACGTTAGGAGGGCCTGACAGTTACGCGGCTGGAGTCAACGCCTCCGGCGTCATTGTGGGCACCTCTTCGAACTCTGGCAACTCGCAGCGGGGGTTTGTCTATCAAAACGGTGTGATGTCGGACCTTAATACGATGTTCGACGCAACGAGCCCAGCAACGTTCCTTTGGAGCGCGTGGGGCGTCAGTGATACGGGATATATCGTGGGCACGGCCGACATCAACGGTGGCCAGCATGCCGTTCTCCTCACTCCGAATGCAGTGCCGGAGCCAGCTTCGCTCGCGGCCTTGGGCCTTGGAGCCATTGCTTTGCTTCGAAAACGACGCAAGGCCTAGGTCGGACGAACGCGACACGAACGTAGTCTCTGGGCAAGAGACTACGTTCATTAAGAGGTGCAGAAGTCTCTACTTTTAACGAACGTAGGATCGGTGACTACGCGTCCACCCTTCGTTGCCATCTGGGTAAGGGTCGTCGCCTCCGCAGATCTCTCTCGGTGGCCAGAATCCCATGAGAGTTTCTGTCGTTCGATCCATTCTCGTTTCATCCCTTACATCGATCTCCCTAGCCGCTTCGGCAAGTGGCTTGACCTACCATGTGACCGATCTTGGGACGTTGGGTTGGTTCCATAGTGAGGGCGCGGGCGTGAACAATTCTGGAGTCGCCGTCGGGCGCTCCGACGCGAACATCGCGAACACTCCCTATCGCGCTTTCTATAACGATGGCACGATGCACGGCCTCGGAACCTTCGGCGGTAACCAAAGCTTTGGGACCGCGATCAACAACTCGGGCCAAGTGGTCGGCGGCGCTTCGACTGGGCCGATCAATCATGCATTTCTGTATACGAACGGTGTCATGCAGGACTTAGGAACTCTTGGGTCGGCGTCCAAACGAAGCGAGGCTTATGGCATCAACGATTCGGGCTGGGTAGTGGGCGATTCCGGAATTACCAACAGCACCGTCTTCCACGCGTTCGTCTATCACAACGGCGCAATGACCGATCTGGGGACTTTAGGCGGTCCGAGCCTTAGTCTCTACACCAACAGCTTCGCTTATGATGTTAACAACTCGGGTCAGGTCGTCGGGGACTCCGAATTCAGTGCTGCGGGTAACTCAGGCACTCATGCCTTCGTCTGGCAAAACGGCGTGATGACGGATATCGGCACGTTAGGCGGCACTGTCAGCCGAGCTCACGGCATCAACGATTCCGGTCAGATCGCAGGTTCATCGCTGACTGCAGGGAACGTGTTCCACGCTTTTAGCTATTCCAACGGAGTGATGCAGGACATTCACGGCCTTGGAGTGAGGAGCGATGCTTCGAGCATCAATGCCTCCGGCACCGTCGTCGGTTCGTGGAGTAACTACTCGAACGGTCCGACAGGCGGTTTCGTTTATCGAAACGGGGTCATGACCGACCTAAACACCCTCTTTGACGCGACGAGTCCGGTCACGAATCTCACGAGGGCCACAGGAATTAGCGATACCGGTTACATCATCGGCACGGGCTACATCAACGGCGGCGAGCACGCGATCCTGCTCACCCCCAACGCCGTGCCGGAGCCGGCTTCGATAGCGGCTCTCGGCCTTGGTGCGTTGGTGATGCTGCGCAAGCGGCGTCGCAAAGCATAAATTTACAAAGCATAAATTTACTTGTATAAAGGGGCGTTATGCCCCGCAATACGGCTCGTCATAATCTGCGCAGGACGATATGACGAGTCTCCTCCTTTTTGCCTTAACCCATGCCCCGGCACTTGTCAATGGCAACCCGGACGCGATCGCGGGTGAGTTTATGGCGCGAACGAAGGTCCCCGGGCTGGCCTATGCGGTTCTGATCAACGGGTCGGTCGTCGCCCGCGGGGCCTACGGCGTGACCGACCTCGCAACGAGGGCCAAGGTGAGCGTGAACTCGATCTTTCCCATTGCCTCCCTTTCGAAGCCGTTCGTTGCGATGGGCGTCTTATCCCTCGCGGAAAAAAGCCGTCTGAACCTGACCGATCCCGTAGGGAGGTATCTGCCGGAACTGCCTTTGGCCTGGCAGACGATTCCGCTGATTCGCCTCCTGGATCACACCTCGGGCGTCCCCGATCACATCAATTCGGGAGCGTACAACTTCTACGATCCCACCCCGATCGGCTCCGACGACCTCCTCAAAAAGCTCACCGCCCTCCCACTGAAGTTCTCGGTCGGTGCGAAGTACGAGTACTCCAACGGCAACTACCTTCTCCTTGCGAAAGTGATCGAGCGCGTTTCCGGCGAGCCCTACGGCACGTTCCTCAACGAACGGATCTTCGCCCCGCTCGGGATGAAGAACACGCGGACCCTGTCGATGGCCGACCAGGCAAACGTCGTTCCCGGTTACCGGAACGCAGGAGAGAGCGTGCGTCCGTTCGGGTTCAATCCCGACTGGTGCTTTGGCAACGGCGCGATCGGCTCGACGGTGATGGATCTCGCCAAGCTGGACGCCGCGCTCTACACCCAGAAGCTCCTCCGCCAAACGACCCTCTCTTTTGTCACGCGGCCGCAACCGCTCGCTAACGGCAAACTGCCGAACTACGCCATGGGCTGGGCGATTGGCAAAGGACGAGGGGCTCGAATGATCAGCCACTCCGGGCGGGTCGGCGGCTGGGAATCCTTCTTCGCCCGATTCGCCGACCTGAACGCGACCATCGTGCTCCTCTCGAACAACGGGGACGTAGGTCTTGGGAAGGTCGCCATGGACCTCGCGGGGACGGTTCTCCCATCGCTTGCCTTCGCTCCGACGCCCGACCAATTCCCGCAACTCACCGCCGGCCACCGCGAGTTGATCCAGTCGATCATCGACGGCCATGTCGATCCGAGCCGGCTGAACGATGGGATGCGGAAAGACTACGAGGCCAAGGGCCAGTGGCGTAGCCTCGGCAACGACATGAAATCCGGTGGCGCCATCACGCTCTTTGGCCCGGTCAATCGCGTTCAACTCGGGCCAAACAGCTTCCGAACGAACTACCGAATGGACTGCGGAGAAGCGGTTTGGAAGATCGAAGTGACCTGGGATGGAGCCGGGACGATCACCGGCCTGATGGTTTCGGGCCTCTAATCTGGTATCACGTTGAGACCGCATGCTTCAGATTCGCGACATCAACGTGTTCTACGGCGCGATCCAGGCGCTTGAAAACGTCTCGATTGACGTCAACCCCGGCGAAATCGTCGCGATTATTGGCAGTAACGGAGCAGGGAAGAGCACGCTCCTCCGCACGATTAGCGGACTCCTCCGACCCCGCACCGGCTCGATCAATTTCAAGGACAAGGACCTGTGCGACGTCGCGCCGGACGACATCGTCAAGTTGGGCATCTCCCAGTCGCCGGAAGGCCGACGCATCTTCACCAACATGACGGTGGAGGAGAACCTGATGCTGGGTGCGTTCATCCGCAAGGACAACGAGATCCAGAAGGACATGGAAGACGTTCTCAACCGATTCCCGCGGCTCCGCGAGCGGTTCAAGCAGAACTCCGGGACGATGAGCGGCGGCGAGCAGCAGATGCTGGCGATTGGCCGCGCCTTGATGTCCCGTCCCGAGATCCTGCTGTTGGACGAGCCATCGATGGGTCTAGCGCCCAAGCTCGTCAGCGACGTTTTCAAGGTCGTAACCGACCTTAACGCGGACGGCCGCACCATTCTCATCGTCGAGCAGAACGCCAACCGGGCATTAGAGATCGCGCATCGCGCCTACGTCCTTGAGACGGGCAAGATCGTGCTCACCGACACGGGCAAGGCGCTCCTTTCGAATCCAAAGGTCAAAGAGGCGTACCTAGGGGGCTGATGGCGGCAACCCTCCGATTCGAGTCGCTACAGGAAAGCCACCTGCCCGCCATCCTCGAGATCGAGCGACAGGTCAACGGCTCACCGTGGTCGGAGAAGAGCTTCCGCAACGAGATCGACCACCGCCACGGCATCTTCCGGGTGGCGATCCAGGATGGCGCCGTCGTGGCCTATGGTGGTCTGTGGTTGGTCATCGATGAAGCCCATGTGACTAACGTCGCGGTGGCCCCTTCACACCAGCGGCAGGGCATCGGCCGGAAGCTGATGATCCAGTTATTGGAAGCCTCAAAAGCGGCCGGAATGACCTGCGCGACTCTCGAAGTGCGAGCAGGAAATACGCCGGCGCTGGAGCTTTATGAGAAGCTCGGCTTCGAACGATCCGCGGTACGACGCGGTTACTACCCCGACAACAAGGAGGACGCCGTCGTGATGTGGCGCCACACCCTTGACGCTCTTTGACCGCCCGATCCTCGCCCTTGAGACGAGTTGCGACGAGACGGCGGCGGCGGTTGTCGTCGGGCGGAAAGTGCTTTCCAACGCGGTGGCGAGCCAGATGGAGCTTCACGCCCAGTGGGGCGGTGTGGTGCCGGAAGCGGCGGCGCGAGCCCATGTGGAGGCGCTGTTGCCGACCATAGAAGCCGCCCTGCGAGATGCCGGGGTGACCCGTGATAAGATCGGCGCAGTGGCGGTGACAAACCGGCCTGGACTGGTCGGTGCGTTGAGCGTTGGGGTTACGGCGGCGAAGGCGTTGGCTTTTGCTCGCAAGCTTCCGTTGATCGGGATTCACCACCTAGAGGGCCACCTGTCGAGCGTGTTGGCGTTGGAGGATGAGATTCCATTTCCTCACGCCGCGCTCATCGTCTCGGGCGGTCATACCGAACTGGTGGAGGTTCGTTCGCCCGGCGAGTATCGAATTGTCGGCGCAACCCGGGACGACGCGGCGGGTGAGGCGTTCGACAAGGGCGCTCGTGTGCTGGGCCTCGGCTACCCCGGCGGTCCGGCGGTGCAGAAGGCGGCGCTTTCGGGCGACCCGCGGCGATATCCATTGCCGAAGGGTTTGAGTGGGGAGACGTTGGATTTCAGTTTCAGCGGACTGAAGACGGCGGTCCTACGGCTGGCGGAGAAGGAGGGTTCTTCGTTGAATGTGCCCGATGCGGCGGCGAGTCTTCAGTACACGATCGCCCGAGTCCTGACAGAGCGGGCGGTTCGGGCGGTGGTGGCTTCCGATTTCCGCGCGCTGACCCTGGTAGGCGGGGTTGCCGCGAACCGGGCCTTGCGCGACTCTTTGCGGGCGGCTTGCGAGAGGGAAGGCGTGGCCTTCTTCACCCCGCCTTTCGAACTCTGCACCGACAACGCCGCGATGATCGGCCTCGCCGCCTCATTCCGCCTCGCCCGCGGCGAGCGCGCCGACATCGATCTTGAGGCGATGGCCAATGCCGACCTCTGACGACGAATATCGTCCGATTCGCCGTTGCGTCTGTGGGGAGACCAGTTTCGAAGAGCTGAAGCGGCTTGGAGTGACCTCGATGGAGGAGGCAGCCGAGCTTGGTTGTGGGATTACGTGCGGGCGGTGCCGGCCGTACATCGAGCGAATGCTGGAGACGGGGGAGACGGCGTTTCCAATAATATGATTTTATTGTAAAAATAATATAATAACTCAAACTACCGAGATTTCACCGAGAAAAAACCCAGATTTGAACCTAAAAGCTCCGCACACCAAAATCGATTTGAACCTAACCATCTGCGCCAATAAGCAGAAAACAGGAGCTTAAGGCTCCGAAAACGGTGAAATTCGCACTTCACCGTAAGCCCGATCGTCAATCGCCCTTTAGGCCCTTGGGTGGGCTTTGTCATACCTGCTCTTGACCTCGCCCATATCCAGCGCCGTGTAGACCTGCGTCGTCGAGATCGACGCATGCCCTAAAAGCTCTTGGACAGCTCGCAGATCCGCGCCTCCCTGGACGAGGTGGACGGCGTAGCTGTGGCGCAAGGTGTGTGGGCCGACGGAGGCGGAGATGCCGGCCAGTTTGGCGTAATGGGCCAGTACGGTGTAGGCCCGTTGGCGGGCCAACGGTTTGCCGGTGTCGCTGAGGAGCACTAAGGGGGAGGAGGCTTTGGCCAACTGCGGCCGGGCCTCCCGCAGGTACCGCTCCATCCATTGGATTGTCGCCTCCGGCAGAGGTACGACTCGCACCTTGCCGCGTTTGCCAACCACCCGCACGGCAGCCAGATCCAGGTCCAGGTCGGCGCGGGGAAGCGTGACCGCTTCCGAGATTCGGAGTCCGCCGCCGTAGATCAGCTCCATCAACGCCCGGTCACGGAGGCCGGTGGGAGTGGCCAAGTCCGGTCCATCCAACATCGTCGTAAGTTGGGCATAGGACAGGGCTTTGGGCAGGGTCTTGGCCTTCTTGTGACCGCCGGTAGCCGGAAGGTCGGCCGCCAACTGGGCTCCTTGGCGGCGGAGATACTTCAACAGCGACCGTAGGGCGCTCAGCCGCCGCATCATCGTGGTCTTCGCCTCACCGATCAGAGAGGCCTCGAAAGCCGCGAGGTGCCGCGACTCCGCGATCTCCCACCGGTCGACCCCTTCCGCACGCAGAACGGTGGCCGCCTTATTGAGATCGCGCCGGTACGCATCGATCGTATGCTCGCTCGCCCCCCGGCCCGCGCGCAGGTGATCCAGAAAACCAGCCAGGTCTTCGCTTAGGGCGTCTTGCGCTTCCATATCGCCACTTGAGCCCGGACATAATCCATGTCCTCCACTCCGCTCCCCGGAGCCCCCTCGATTCGCTCGATTTCGTACTCCTGCCGCAATCGATCGACCCAGGCGTTCGCTGCCTTGACCATTGCGGTCTCACCCGCCTGCAGATCGGTTCGTCCGCGTAGCCGCTCAGGGTATTCGACTTCGAAATTGGTCACAGCAATCCGGTCCGGCTTTCGGTCGAAAACGGAGAGATCGAAATAGGTTTGACCTCCCTCCATCGTCAACGGATATTCGATCTTCGGTGCGGTACTCGCCTGAATCTCGTTCCGAATAAGCGGCCACGACGGCCCGCGCGGGTCGGGGCCGTCCGGGACAAGCGAGGGCGACCAATACCAAGGGTCACGGGCAAGGCCAACCGACTTAGGATCGGCCTTCAGGAACCGCGCCGCCGCGTCTCGAGGATCCTCGCTGATCATGCCTAGCGTGAGCGGTGCGGTCTCCCGAATCCCACCATTTGGAATTCCGCCAATCCCGAGAATGGCCAGCGCGACCGATCCCTTGTCCCAACCTTTCCGGCGCTGCGCCACCGACACGGCGTAGCCAAATCCCACCGCGAGGCCCACGTAGAGTGGGAAGGTGTAGCGCATGTATTTGATCTCCGCCTTACCAATGAGTAGGTAATAAGGGATGAGGAAGGCCAAGACGACGAATGCCCAGGTTTGCTTTCGGTAGGCTGCCCAACCAAGTCCGGCAACTGCCATCAAAAGCAGCACGGGGCCGATGCCGGTCGATAGGTTGCTGATGTGGAAGAGGAATCCGCTCTGGGTGCCGGCGAAGAACAGTTCTTGTCCGGTGGCGGTGTGGTTCACCTCGAAGAGGAAGTCGTGCATGAACCGCGCGTTGTCCAACAAGATGCCGGGCGTGGTCAAGATGAAGACGCCCAGCGCGGTGACGGTCGCTACGGCGGCCTGCCGGATCCAGCCTTCCGGCTTCTTGAGTCCAAGAGCCACGTACAGCGCCAGCAGGACGAGGATGCCGGTGTACTTCACTCCGGCAGAAAGTCCGGCCAGGATGCCGCACCAGGTGGCGGGGGAGAGGCGGGCCTTCTCGTCCTTCGGGTCGAGCGCCCGCACTGCGAAATACAGCGCACCGCCGATCAGGGCGGCGGCCATGATGTCCGGGGTTTGGAACCTCGAGTGAACGACGTGGGCCGGTGCGATGGCAATAAAGGCCCCGGCCAGTAGCCCCGCTGGCGGGTTCGCAATCCGACGGGTGATTAGATACGCGACCATAGCGGTCAATGCCCCGAAGATCACGGAGAGCCCGCGGCCGGCCATCGTGCAGCGGGCAACCCAGTCCCAGTCTGTCTGCGTCGGATCGCCAAACGACCAACCGTCCTTCGTCTTCGGCGCGCCGGTATAGGCGGTGGTCACGTCGGAGGCGACGCGCAGGGAAGTGAGATATAGCGTTCCGTAGCTGTAGAAGCCGGGGGTGAACTGACCCAGGCCCGGGACGACTTGCCGACTATAGCCGAAGTTGGGCGTCTCGTCCGGGTGAAGGCTTGCGTTGTGGAGGTCGTTCTTCAGTCCCCAGCCAAGACCAGGGAGTCGGATGAGGAGGGCGAAAAGGAACACCGCCAGGGGCAGGAGTCGTTCGAGGCGGCGCGCGTCCACGGTTGGGATCGTACCTTTCTGTGGCATGGGCTTCCAGCCCATGCGTCCAACGGGCATCTTGCCCGTTTCAAGAAGCAGGGCGGTGGAAGCGCCTGCGACCCGTGGGCTGGAAGCTCGTGTCAGTGCGTAGAATCAATCAATGCTCCAAGCTGGTCAGCCCTTTCCCGATTTCGACCTCCTCGATCAAGACGGGAGCCGCATCACCCTCGGAGACCTCAAGGGCGGCCGCACGATCGTCTACTTTTATCCGAAGGACGACACCCCAGGTTGTACCGTCGAGGCCTGCGAACTCAACGAGTCGGTGCCTACTTTCGCTGGTGCCCGTGTCTTCGGCGTTAGCCCCGACTCGCCGAAGAGCCACAAGAAGTTCGCCACGAAGTTCAGCCTGACCTTCTCCTTGATAGCAGATACCGACCACACTCTCGCCGAAGCCTGCGGACTGTGGGTCGAGAAGTCGATGTACGGCAAGACCTACATGGGGGTGCAGCGATCGACGTTCCTGTTGGATGAGAACGGCGTCGTGCAGAAGGTCTGGGAGAAGGTGACGCCGAAGGGGCACGCCGCGGAGATCGCGGCGGCACTGTGATCGATGTGGTTTGTGAAGTGTGGTTTGAGAAAGACCCTGTCAAACCACACTCCACAAACCACATGCCACACTTAGCCAATGGGTAAGCGGGTCACCGTTCCTAGCTTGCGGCAGATGCGTGCCTCTGGAACGCGCATCGTCTGCGTGACGGCCTACGACGCGACCTTTGGTGCGCTGGCCGATGAAGCGGGCGTCGATGTGGTTTTGGTGGGCGACAGTGTCGGAAACACAACCCTCGGCCTGCGCGACACCATCGGCGTCGACATGGCGGACATGATCCATCACGTCAAGGCCACGCGGGCCGGCGTCACAAACGCTCTCCTGGTCGCCGACTTGCCTTTCGGTTCTTACGGAGCCTCGGTGGCGCAGACGGTCGAAAGCTCCGCTCTCCTGATGAAGGCCGGCGCGGAGGCGGTGAAGTTTGAGGGGGATTACCCGGAGGCCATTGCCGCCTGTATCAAGGCGGGCATTCCGGTGATGGGACACCTTGGGTTCACGCCCCAATCCGTTAACGTTTTCGGGGGCCACAAGGTGCAAGGGAAGGGTGATTCTGGCGATGCGATTGTCGAGGCCGCCCGGCGTATGGCCGAGGCGGGCGCTTTCGGTGTCGTTTTGGAACTGGTCCCCGCCGCCTTGGCCGCAAGAATTACCGCTGAGGTCGACCTTCCCACCATCGGCATCGGCGCGGGTGCGGGATGCGATGGTCAGGTTCAGGTGTTGCACGACGTGCTCGGACTATCGGGGCGAGTGTTTAAGCACGCCAAGCCGATGATCGACGGCCGGGGTCTTGTCCTCCAGGCGCTACGCGGCTACTCGGAAGAGGTCCGCGGCGGTCAATTCCCCACCGAGGCCAACGCCTCGTGAAGATCGTCCACCTCCCCTCGGATCTACGAGACGTTCCCCGCCCCCTCGCCTTCGTGCCCACCATGGGCGCGCTTCACGAGGGCCATCTGGAACTGGTCCGTCAGGCGAGAGCGAAGGGACAGACCGTGGTCGTCTCCGTCTTCGTCAACCCCACCCAGTTCGGTCCGAACGAAGACTTCACTCGCTATCCGCGCAACCTGGAGCGAGACGCCGAACTGGCGGCAAGCGCCGGGGCCGATCTCGTCTACGCTCCTTCGGTTGAGACCATGTATCCTCGCGGCGAAATGACCAAGGTCGTTGTGCCGGAGGTCACCCAGTGGTACGAAGGCAGCCATCGCCCGGGCCATTTCGATGGCGTGTCTACGGTGGTGTTGAAACTGTTCAACCAGGTGCGGCCAGATGTGGCGCTTTTCGGGCGAAAAGATTTGCAGCAGTGCGCGCTGATTCGGCGGATGGTCGAGGATCTTGATCTCCAGGTCGACCTTGAATTCGTGCCTACGTTCCGTGAGGCGGACGGTCTGGCGATGTCCTCCCGGAACGTGTACCTCACCCCGGAGGAGCGGGTCACCGCGCCCCTTCTTCACCAAACGCTCACCGAGCTTTCAAAGGAGATGAGGAAGGGCGGTGACCCTGAGGCGCTCCTCGTTCAGGCGCGCATAGAACTCGCCGACGCCGGCTTCGATTACGATTACCTCGACCTTATCTCTTCCCGCCGCTTCGTGCCCATTGTCAAAGTCGAGGAGGACGCGGCGATCGTCGTCGCCGCTCGTCTCGGCAAGACTCGCCTCATCGACAACGTGGAGTTAACGAAAGGGTAAGACTTTCTACCCATCCTTGCCAGAATGCCGCGCTAAGCTACGGAGATGAAACGTGCGCGTTGGCTCGGTTGGGTGATCGGTTTCTCGATCCTTAGTCTGGCGTTCGCGCCGATGGTGGCTCTCCTTGCGACGCCGGCCGAACGCTCCTATGCTTTTGTGCCGGATCATCCGGTCGACCTCTGGCAAGACGGAAGTGATCGCTGGGCCTACTACTTCGTGCACCTCGGCGACTCGTCCAAGCTTCTCAAGCAAGCGAAACCAATCCTTCTAGCTGAGGGGTTCAAAGAGAACGGATCGCGTGCATCCTGGAACCGCTTCACCAAGGGTGACCAAGAAGTGATCGTCTACGATTCGGGAGTAAACGCCTTCGACCGTTCTGGAAAACGCTCTCCGATGCCCAAAGGCATCGAAGCCACTCATACCCAGTGCGTCCTGGTTAAGAATGGTCCCGGAACTCACGACTCCCTTGAATTCTTTAAAGCGAAGAAACTCTTGCATGGCTGGTAACCCAGCCATGCAGACCCCTTAGGCTCGGCGGCGACGGCGCATGAGCGCAATGCCACCGACGACCAGGGCGCCGATCGATGCCGGTTCCGGAACCCCTGAGTACGGCTGAACGAATAGGTTGTTGAACTGGTGGAACGAGTTGCCCGACTGGAACCAGGTGACCGACGTTACACCGTACAGGTTCAAATTGACCTGATGAAACAAGTTGTCGTGAGTCGTGGTGTAGGTTCGGGTGGTCGTTCCGCCACCCAAAAGAGTGCCGGTAAAGACGATGGTCGAAATCGTGGAACTGGGCACCCCGACTTGGCCAAACGGCGAGTTCTGCTGAGTGAAAAGGTTTGCGACGTCAATGTTCAAGAAGTCGAACGCGCCGCCACCAAGCTTAGTGAGGCTGATCGAATCGTAGCGATAGCGGCAAAAGATGGCGTTCGTGCCTGTGCTATTGCTTCCATAAACCGAACCGTTCGTCCATCGGGCGAAGTTCTGTTCGGTCGAGAGATTGAAGCCGTCGGTGTTGAGGTACGGATCGAATACGTCGTAGCCTCCCAGATCTTCCCCGACGAACGAAGCGAAGTCAAGCGTCACGGCCTGGGCAGACATTACGGACCCGGCAAAAAGAAGAATGGATGCGCATCGAAGCCGAAAATCGCTCATTAAAACACCAAGGGAAAACAAATGGTACCACGAGTAAATGCCAGGATCAGGATCAAAATCATCTGTACCGAAATTTTAACAAGACACCCTTTGGTGGTTAAACTAAAGTACTCGGTTTAGTCGAATCGTCTATCATTTCATTGAGCCTGAAATAAGCCGAATGCTGATTCATTTGCCCTTCCTCACGACTCCCCCTTTGGAGTCGCTCAAGCCGCCTGGGGTGGTGATTCAGCGCCTGGTCCCGAGCCGTCGTAAGTACGTCGGTTCACCTTCGATCGCGATTCTGCCGAACGGTGACTACGTGGCCTCGCACGACGAATTTGGTCCGGGGAGCTCGGAGAAGACGTCGGCCCTCACCCGCATCTTTCGGTCGGAAGACCGCGGCGAGACTTGGGCTCGGATTTCGACGATTCGCGGCGCCTTTTGGTCGACACTGTTCGTTCACCGAAAGAGTCTCTACCTACTCGGAACGGACAAAGAGTACGGGCGGCTCGTGATTCGCCGTTCGCTAGATGGCGGCGTGACCTGGACCAAGCCGAGTGACGCGAAGTCCGGGCTTCTGCGGAAAGATTTTCAGTATCACACCGCGCCGGTGCCGGTCGTGGAGCACGATGGGCGGCTCTGGCGTGGCGTCGAACGGCGATATCCCGCAACGGGTTGGGGAATCAACTTTCAGGCCGGCGTAATGTCCGCGCCGATTGGCGCCGATCTGCTTCGTGCGGAAAGCTGGACGCTGACCAATTTCCTCTCTAGAGACCGGTCGTGGAACGGTGGCGATATGGGCGGATGGCTGGAAGGGAATGCCGTCGTTGGTCCCGACGGCAATATGATCGATATGCTGCGCGTCGATACACAGTCGATGGCGGAAAAGGCCGCCCTCGTTCGAATTGACGCGGCAGGGAAGACGGCGACATTCGACGAACTGAACGACTTCGTCCCCTTTCCGGGTGGGGCCAAGAAATTCACCGTTCGCTTCGATCCGGCGAGCCGCTTCTACTGGAGCCTCGCTTCCGATGCCCCGGACGATTCCACCAAGAACGCCCCCGCGTCTTTCCGAAATCGTCTGATCCTTTCACGCTCGAAAGATCTCCGCAGTTGGGAGATCCGGGCCACTATCCTGAACAACCCGGATGTAACCAAACATGGCTTTCAGTATGTCGATTGGCAGTTCGACGGCGACGACCTCGTCGCCGTGTGCCGCACCGCGTTTAACGGTGCGCGCAACTACCACGACGCCAACTATCTGACCTTCCATCGCGTGGAGGGGTTCAGGGACCTCCGGTCGTAAGGCCCCGGCCTCCTCTCAAGGGACGGGAGTTAATGTCACCGACCGCAGGTTCATCACATGCCCTCGAACCAGTTTCGTGGGCTTCAGTTCGACGGTCACCATGCCGGATCGGTTGATCCGCACCTTTCCAAGGTCGATGGTTCGGTAGCTCGTCCAACCGCCGGTCCCGGGCAGGGTGCCGGTGACGCGGTGACCGTCCACGATGACGTCGAACGTGCTCCCGGCCTCCTCGTTCGGAATCGAGACAACTGCCGTGACTGCGTATTCGTCCGCCTTGGCATCGCGAACCGTCCAGCGAAGCCCGTCCTCGACTTTGACCCAGTTGCCGATGTTGCTCGGAGTTCCGACCTCTAGGCTCGCGGCGTCGCCCATGATCTCCGCGTCGTCGGCGGTAGCGACGATCCGTCCCTCCGCGTCCGGCCGGATGACGGGATTGGGTTCGGTACTCGGCAGATAGGTGTCGTAAAGGCTTCTCACCCGCAGAGCCTTTTGAATCGCGCTGAGGGAGGTCTTCGCCGAGGGCTTGACTAGAATCGTGGCCGTTTCTCCGGCGCGGAGGTGGACGAAGTTGTCAGAGAAGTCTGCGTCCATCCCCTTGAGCTCAACCCAAGCCCAAAGGGCGGGGCGGGCGGCGTTGAGGGTGACTTTGAAGCCACCGGGGGCGGCGGTAACCAAGACTTTGAGCTGGGGGTTCACCAGAGGCAGCATCTTCGGCCTTGCGAATCGAAGCAAAGTCGTCGAATCGGATTCTCCGGGAGTCTTTAGCCGAGCCCATAAGAGGAGCTTTTCCGCGCCCTCCGCTTTGATCTGTTTACCGAAGTCGAGCGCGCCGACTTCCGACTGGCTGGTCCCCGGCGAAATCGAGACCAGGCGCAAGCCCTTCGCCATTATGGTTCCGTCGACCCGGGTCAGCGTCCAATCAACGCGGCCTCGCATTTCGACCCTTCGGTCGTTCGCCACCCAGAGCTTGGCCGTGCCCTTTGCTGGATCGGTCAGCCCGGACAGGGCGACCGGCGCGTAGGCGTGTTTCAGCCCGTAGTAGAGCGCCTTCGGTCGGCCGTAGTAGTCGATCATCGACCAGGACATGCCGGGCCACGGATCGTTGAATTGCCACACCAGACTGCCCGACGAGGTCGGCCAGTCGCGACGCCAATGCTCGACGCCGGTGAGGATGCCGTCCGACTGTTGGATCTGGCTGAGCCAAAGGGTCGAATCGAAGTCTTTGGCTTTTCGGAAGTTCCGCTCATAAGTGCTGACCATCAGCGCGTTTCCGTCCCGCCAGTTCTTCTGGTGGTTCAGCATCGCCTTGGTCTCGACATTCGACCGGTCGGCGGGCGCGGTGAAGGCGTCGACGGTGCGGGGGACGGGGAAGGCTTGGAAGCCGTATTCCGACATGAATCCGTGGCGGTCGCGGTAGGAGGCGAAGGTCGCGCTGCCGTGCCACACGTCCCAATAGTGATCGTCGCCGATCTCCGGGCTTCCCGGGGTGTAGAAGGCATCAGGGGAAAGGCCCTTCACCACATCGCGCAAAGTCTTGTGAAAGAGCAGGTTGTAGTCGTCCCGGCTGATGCCGGAAGGGACGGTTTTCTCGACGATGAACCCGATGACTTCGTTGTTGCCGGAGTACACGGCGACGCTCGGGTGGTGCCGGACTCGTCGCACGTTGTCCTCCGCCTCGGCCCGCACGTTGGCCAGCCACTCGGGGTCGAAGGCGGGATAGGCGGCGTCGGCGAATTTAAACTCGAACCAGGTGAGCAGCCCCTTCTCATCGCAGGCGTCGAAGAACGAATCGCTCTCGTAGTGACCTCCGCCCCAGAGGCGGATCAGGTTCATGTGGGCGTCGACGGCCTTCTGAACGAGCGCTCGCTCTTGGGAGGGGGTGGCGCGGAGAAGGGAATCGGCAGGGACCCAGTTCGAGCCTTTGGCAAAGAATCGATGGCCGTTGACGGCGAGACCGAGGGGGGAGTGGTCCGTCTTATCGAACCACTTCACCGTCCGAAGCCCGATCCGGCGAGCGCCTCGATCGACTACTTGGCCAGCGGCGTTTCGAAGCTCGACCCGCACGTCGTACATGTTCTGCAGACCCATCCCGTTCGGCCACCAGAGTTTGGGGCTCGCGATCGTGAGTTTCGAGTCTGCGTTCAGCGATGCGTCGGCCTGGGCGACGGGCTTGCCTTTGAAGAGGACGGAGATATGAGCTTTGGTTGCTCCCGCTACGTCGGCGGAGATCTTCACGTCCAACTTCACCTGGCCTTTCGTTCGGTGGTCCTGGGCGATGGCGATATCATTCAACCGCGCCGCATCCCACCCCACCAGGCCGATGCTATTCCAGATCCCGGCGGTGATCAACTTCGGCGAGAAGTCCCAACCCATCTGGAAGGACGGCTTTCTTACATAGCCCCAGCCGTGGCTCTGAACCGGCTTGCCGGGGAACTTCTCTTGGACTTCGTGAGCCTTTAGGAACGGTTCGATGGGGGCGAAGTCGAGGCGGATGGTGTTCGCACCCGCCTTCAGATAGGGCTTCATATCGAACTCCCAGGTTCGATAGACGTTGTCGGGATGGGCGACTTCGTGGCCGTTGACGGTCAGGGTGGCCAGGGTGTCGAGGCCGTCGGTGCGGAGGACAATCTTTCGGTGGCGGAGGAAGGCGGGGGTGACTTTGAACTCGCGCGTATAGGTCCAGGGGACCTCGCCGACCCACTGGACGACCTTCTCGTTGGTGCCAAAGAACGGATCGGGGATCTTGCCCGCTTTCATCAGCGCTGTCTGGACGACACCCGGGACGGTTGCGGGGATGGAGATTTTGCGCTCGGTTTGGGTTAGTTTCCAGGTTCCTTCGAGCGGGATCCGCTCGGGGAAGGCCGGGACGAGGAGGGCGGCGGAGAGAATGAGAGGGAGGGGCATGAATTAGTTCTAAATCGCGAAGCGATTTGTAGGCGCACCCTCTGTGGGTGCGGGGATTGATCGTTGCTTGGCTTCGCGATTTAGAGTTGTCCGGCTTTGATTTTAGCGATGGCGTCTTTCTTGGTCTGCTCCGGTGCCTTTGAGTTTTCGATGTATTTGATCTTCTCTTCGGCCGTGCTATTCGGTCCGATGCCTCCCGTGACGGCGGGCTTTTCGGTTAGGGGCTTTTCTTGGTGTTCTGCCTCGGGAGAGCCGCAACCGGCGGCGAGAAGGGCGGTGATGAGGAGAGCGATTCGCGTGCGCATAAAGTTCTGAGCGGATTGAGCTGGATCGGCTTGTAGATTTTGTGAGGTTGTCGCCCCTCACCCCCTGCCCCCTCTCCCCCGGAGGGGCGAGGGGGTTCTGAGCTTTAAGGTTCTTTGAAGGAGTGAGGGACTTTACGATCTGGGAACCGAAATCCAGACGCTCCGCCCCTCGCCCCCGTCAGGCGTTCTATTTCCACTCGGGAATGACGCGCATGTAAGCCTGGATCTGGGCCTTGGCGGGCCAGCCGGTGCCGGCGGCGACGATGTTTGAGGCGGTGTTGAAGCCGAACACGTCGGCGTCCAGCGCCGAATAGGCATTCATCGACTTGGCGTGGCCGTCGAAGAAACCGATGATGATCTGCTTGTTGCCGACGCCACGGTACACCGTTACCGAGCTCGAGACGACATCGCAAGAGTTGCCGGCGTTGTCGCAGCCGTAGGCCAACTCCTGCGGGCTGACTACCATCTTGGGGGTACGGGTGGCACCCACCATTTCGGTGCCAGCTGGGTTCTGGAGGGAGGTCATGGAGCCGCTGCCGCCGTTGTTTTGGGTGGGCGGGCTCCAGCCCCAGTTGAGGAGGTCGGGCCAGATCTCGTTGTTGGAGGAGCCGTTCCAGCCGTAGTAGCCGGCCTCGTTAGAGCCGGCGGCGTAGTTGAGGGCGTAGGCGCGCGGGAAGCGGGTGGTGTAGTCGCCGGGGGACTTGATGCCCCACCAGTCGCTTTGGCCCCAGTTGCCGGAGTAGGTCGGGGCTTCGAAGATACCGCCGCTGCCCTTGGTCGTGTTATTCACGCCGACGTTGGTGCGGCCGCCGTTCTTGATGTACGGATAGACCGAATCCTTCCAGGTGAGCTGAGTGAGCGGCTGATCGATGACGCCCTGGGCGATGGGCGGCACGGCGTCGTCCGTATCCCCCGCGTAGAGGAACATGCCCATGGCGATGTTCTTGGTGTTGCTCAGTTCGGAAGTCCGCTTCGCGGCGGCCTTGGCCTGAGCGAAAACGGGGAAGAGGATGGCGGCCAGGATCGCGATGATGGCGATCACGACGAGGAGTTCAATGAGGGTAAATGCCTTGCGTTGCATGGTAGGTCTCTTCTTCAAGACTTGGATTTGGACACGTGTCCAATTTGGATGGCAAGGTCGATTATACAGCGTCTTCGGCTAGAATGGTCACGTGTCCAGCGAAAATATTTCCGCGAAGATCCGACCCACTCGAAAGGATGTCGCGACGCTGGCCAACGTATCTGGCACCACGGTTTCCCGCGTCCTGGGGGGAAGGGCCGACGAATCGATTTCACTCAAGGCACGCGACCGGGTCCTCCAAGCCGCCCGCGAACTTGGCTACACCCCGAACTCGGCGGCGAAGGCGCTTCGCAGTGGCCGGAGCGGACTCATTGGCTTTTGGATGTGTTTGGAGTATTCGCTCTACCGCAGCCGGGTGCTCGCCGAGATGCGGGGCCTTCTCCTCCAGACGGAGTATGCGCTGGCGGTGACGGATGTGGACGAAGACTTTACTTGGCACCACTCGCTCGACCGCGCCCTCCGCGTCCCGACGGAAGGGGTGATTGCGTTCGATGCCTCCATCGCCGCCCGCGCTTTCCTCAAGGACAGTAGCCGGCTCGCCCCCAATCTGCCGTTTGTGAGCATGGGGGCTTTCTGGTCGGAAGAGCGGAGCTACGTTGCGGTCGATCTTAAAGCCGGGGCATACGAGGCGGTCCGCCACCTCATCGCCAACGGGCGGCGGAAGATCGCCTATCTCGTTCCCCACAACACATGGTTCGTGGTGGCGGGGGACCGGTTTGAGGGGTATCGGGACGCGATGCAAAAGGCTGGTCTGGAGACTCGAACCATCGCGGTCTCCGACGTGCCTTCCGAGCGTGTGGCCGCAATCGCTGAGGCGCTCTCTTCGGGGCCGCTCCCGGATGCGTTGCTCTGCTTCTACGACGATATGGCGATCGACTCGGTCGTCGCGCTTCAATCTTTGGGTATCCGGCCCGGTGTGGACGTTGCTCTCGTTGGGTTCAACGGCACCGAGGGTCTCGACCGCCTCCCGGTCCCCATCTCCACCGTGCGCCAGCCCATCGAACAAATGTGCGCCCTTGCGTTCGAGTTCCTTCAGGTCCAGATCGACGATCCGAAGGCGGAGCTGCGCCGGTGTGTCCTTAAGCCAGAGCTGATCATCCGGGCTTCCTCCGGCTAGACTCTGGCCGTGGATCCGGTTGCAGGCAAGGCGCGTGTCATGGAGGCGTTGGCGAAGGGAGTGATTTGGGAAGGCCGGGAAGCGGTGGACAACCTTCGATTCCTGAACGAGGAGAGGCTTGTTTTCGAGATCGTCGAATATACGGACCCGGAGTGGAGTGTGGAAAAACTCCACCTGATCGAAGACGACTTGGAGCCCGAACGCGTCCAAGAGATTCAGGAAGGTGCGGACCTGACCCCCGAGGAGGCTGAGCTATTCTATGCGTGCGAGTTTGAGGGTTACGAAACGGCTTCTCTCTATCGGATCGACGGGCCGGATGGGCAGGTGGCGTGGGCAGTGATGATTCGCGACTGCTCCAGCATGGAGGCCTTCGATTTCGAAGCTCGCGGACCCTTGGAAAGCCGGGAGGAGGCCATCACATGGGCTGGCGATCACGCGAGGCGTTGGAAAAGATGGTCAACCGATCTGGAAGCGGAACAGAGGCAGGAAGACCTGACTTCGGCTTTTACTGCCGCTATCGGCTCCGAACCCACTGAGCCGTATTGCTAGGGACCAAAGAACGTGGCCCACATTGGTCCAAGGCCCAATTCAATATCAATGAGCCTAAAACGCGCCACCCCCCAAGATTTCGCCATTGTCCGGGCTCTCGCGCTCCAGTACTTTCAGTTCGACAACCTCGAATTCACCGAGAAGACCGAACGCGCCATTGCCGAACTCCTGGCTAAACCGAGCTTAGGCAGTTACTACCTCGTTCAAAACGAGGGAGCCGTCGTCGGTTACTGCGCCATGACTTACGGGTTCGATGCCGAAGCCGGTGGCCGTTTGGGCGTCGTCACCGACTTGTATCTGGTCGAAGAGGCCCGCGGTAAAGGCTTCGGTCCGTTCTTTGTCGATGAGATCCTCCGGCTGGCTCGAGAGGAGGGCCTTCACCAGGTGGAACTGTACGTCCTCGATCATAACGTCCGTGCCCGGCGACTTTATGAGTTGAAGGGCTTCGGCGCGGTCACGGGCCGTTCTCTGATGTCGATCCGGATCTAGTCGAACTGGGGACGAATTCGGAAGGCGAATAGGGCCAGGATGACGGTGAAGCCGACGGCCGGCCAGAGGCCGACGAGGGGGTATTCGTTGTGAACGTATGCGCCCGATGAGGCTCCGACGATGAGGCCGAGCCAAAGCAGCGCGTACGGCGTCCAAGCCCAACGGGGGCCTCCGTCGACGATGGCCGCGATGCGTTGCCCGACTCGGACGAGCGCGCCAGTGACATACGTGAGCCCGATGCTCACCTCGCCGCCCCGCTGGAACACCGCGTTCTCCGCTCCCATGGCCAGAAGCAAGAGGCCCAAGGTTAGCCGCGACTGGTGAAACGCCTGCGCCGACGCGGCCGCCGTTAGGAGGACGGCCACCAAAATGAGAACTGATGGTTTGCGTAATCGCCCCGTTCGCCGCGCGAGAACCGTTCCGACGATTACACCCAAGACGAACAGCCCCACGACCTCGACGGACAAAGCCACATAGTCCCAGTGACCTCTCGCCACGGCAATGCCGAGCCGGGTGGAGTTTCCGCTCATGAAAGAGACGAAGACTCCGCCTGCCGAGAGAAACCCGTTGGCATCGACGTAGCCGGCCAAGGTGGAGAGCGCGATTGCCAGGGTAATTGCTCGCCGGTTGTATCGGGTCATTCTCGTTCGCTCGTGGAAAGGGTCCGCCCAAGAAACAAAAGGTCGTCGACCCGTGCCTCGTGATAAGGCGGAATATCGACGAATCCGTACTTGCGGTACATGGCCACCGCCTCCCTTAGGCTCGAAAGAGTATCCAATCGGATCTCGCGGTATCCCATCTCCGTCGCCAAGGCTACGATCGCTTCCATCAGCGCTTTCCCGAGCCCCTTCCCGCGTCCAGCGGGAGAGACGTAAAGCCGCTTCATCTCGCAAGCTTGATCGTCCGTTGTCGGACGGACCGCCACGCACCCAATCGCGGTCCCTTCCGCATCTCTTGCGAGCAGCAGTTCGCCCTCCGGCGGCGCGTACTTGCCCGGCAGGGAGGCGACTTCCTCCGCGAACCCTTGGAAACAAAGGTCGATCGGCAGTGAGTCCACGTATTCCTGGAACAGCAATGCGACTGCCTCAAGGTCGGCGGGGGACCGAGCGGGAGCGATGTCCACCACTTCAGTATGAGTCCGCCGTCCCAGGACCGTGGGGAGGTTGGCGGTACAAAGGAGGGGATGAACGTTCGTCGAAACCGCTGGAGATGGTTGGAAAGGTCTTGGTGGTGGACGGCCTTTTCCGGCATCGTCGTCGGATGCGTACTCTTCTTTGTTTTCAGAGCTAATAAAGAACTGAAGGAAGCCCACTCCCGCCGTCAAGAAGCTGCCGCGATGCTGGGGCGATAAAGCGGGAAGGTAACGTAGACCGGTGAAATCTCGGGCCGGCTTGATCGCTTTCGCGGTGTGCCTCTTGTCGCTCGCCAACGCCAAGCCGGCCGTCACGTATGGCATCTCCCAGGCCCAGTTCTGGCGAACCGCCTTCGGTTCGGGGGCCTGGTACCCGATGGCGGGGGACGTGAACGGGGACGGCAGGGCCGACTTGGTGGCGATTAGTACCGATGGAAGGACGGAGATCGTCGTCTGCCGCACCTCTTCGATGGGCAAACCGGTGGCCGACAACGTGGCGGTCGGTGGACAAGGACCAGGGCTCATCGCTTCCTCGACCGGGCCATTCGTGCGCAAGAGCGCGGCCGACGTCCTCTACATCTTCTCGACCGGCTTCATGAAAATGGCTTGGGGCATGGCGCCGGAGGCGGGGGCCTTCGCCAATACCGACCCTGCGGGCCAGATCCCGGAGGCCCTCGTTCCGCAAGCCCCAACCCACGATGCCGCCGCCGACTTCACCGGTGACGGCAAAACTGACGTGATGATTCTGGATAAGAACGGGAAGCTCCTGCTGCTCCGCAACGACGGGACAGGCCACTTTCAGGCTTTGGCGATCAAGACGCCCATTCTTCGCACTCGCCAGTATTCCGCCGGAACACTGGCGGGGAACACCTCCGCGAGCGTCGTCTGGATCGACGAATCCGGCAACGTCTCTTCCGCGAAAGTTGTCAAGCAGCCGGACGGTTCCTACGACCTTTCCAAACCGAAACTCCTCGCCAGCGGCTCCCCGGACGAGCATCTCGCCGTGGGCCGCTTCCGCGGAGGAAAGGCGGCCGATGTCCTGGTGGGGCAACGCCTCTTCGTTGGCGGAGACCCAAAGGCGCTGGTCGTCGAGAAAGACATGCCGCCGCTGAACGTGACGAAGGACGACGGCGTCTGGAACGTGGCCGATATCGATGGGAACGGGAAGGACGACCTTATCCGTCACCACGAGGGCCACGAGCGGTGGGGGGCGCAGGACGTCTACGTCCATTTCGGCTACGATTCAACCGAGCCGGCGAAAGGGTTTCTTTCCACCGCGAACGACGGCCTTCCGGACTTTTGGAAGCTCGGCAAAGTCAAACCGGGCGGCCTTGACCTGGTCGCGATGGGCTGCAAACCCGGCCACCGGGACGTGATCGTGGAGATCGAGCGGTTTGACAACGTCGATTTCAACGACTTGAAGAACCACATGAACCGGGCGATTCAGTACTTCGCCTCCATCCCCCTCAAGAACCCGGACGGCACCACCGGCATCGCCCTCCACGTCCTCTATTACGAGCCTTGGCCGCTCAAAGAGCACGACAAGATCATGGGGACCTTCGACCAGATCTTCCCCCGAATCGACCACCGTGGAATCGTCCACACGATGTTCGCGGAGGCGAACGGCCCTTTGGTCGCTCAGATCAACGGCGACAAGGGCCATTTTAACGGGCATTGGTCTGAGTTCGTACACGAGTTCGGACATGAACTCGACCTGTCGCACGACGGCTTCTACGGCAGTTGGAGCGGCTGGACCAGCGACACCGGCTCTGCGATCTACCCCAGCCTGATGAGCTATACCTACTCCTACGGCTTGGATAACAGTGGCGACAAGATCGGCTATTCGGACGGTGCCCGCGCCTCTCTTGTCCTCAACCCTCGCCACCTTTCGGAGAAGCTCCCGTTCAATTTCGAAACCGCTCGCTTCCTCGGCGCTGAGCCCTATCACTACCGCGTCTCCCCGACTGCCGATGGCAAGGGAACGCTGATCGACTGGAACTGGAACGGCATTTTGGGCGAGGACGATGTCGTCGCGAACGTGAAGTACACCCACGGCACGGATTGCGGCACCCAATACACCCTCGGCAAGACGGATATCGCTCCTGTCCTTGTTGCCCATGGGGGCGGCCAACGGCCCCGCCCGCTCATCGTTTATGCGAGAGGCGCGAGTCTGGCGGCGAGGGTTTGGCTGGGCATGAACCGGGATAAGGAGGGAGGACAGTGGTCGGACGAGGAAAACGACCACGCGGCCGCCCCGACGGGCGACCCCGCCGCCGTTTACTTAGCCGATGGCGTTAGCTGGGTCGCCTACCCAACCACCAAGGGGGTTGTCCTCCGCCCAGTTACCGTCGACGGCGCCGGCCATCCACGCTTTGGAAAGTCCACCGTGCTGAACGGAACGGTCGGTGTTCAGCCCTCTCTCGCCGCGTTCGGCGACCGCCTCGTCCTCGTCTCCTGGCGTAGCAAACTCCTCCCCGTTTCCATCACTATCCTCCGCCCCAAAGATGATGGGCTGATGATGGGCGGCGAGCGTCCGCTCGATCTCAAGAGCGACGTTCCGGTCGGGGCCACGGCAGGGAAGTTGGGCGACGATTTCTCCAGCCTTTGGATCGGCCGCATCGCTCCGGACGGCACCCCGAACGGCGGTCAGACGGAGGTCGTCCGCCTCCTCGTCGGACCTTCCGGCGGAACGCAGATCGCCTATCGCTCCTGGGTGGCCGGCACCTACGCCCGCCACCGCATGACCCTCCTGTGGCGGGACGAGGCTGGCAAGCTGCCCGAGGGCCGGATCTATCTCATCACCGGCGGAGTCAACAACGACCAGTACATCACGATGAACACGCCGTACGCCGACTACTACGGCGGCTGGATCTATCACCGGTACCGCCAACCCGGCTTCACCAGCTTGTCGTCGACGGCCGGCTGTTTCTTCGACGGCGATATCGTCTACGGAATTCGGCAGACGGACAATAACCTCAACGTCGCCTTTTACGGCACCGGCGCCACCCCTTGGGCCACCGGCGATTTCGACGACATCGGCCATATCCGCGACTACGGCCTTAGCCACTCGATCCGCACGTTGAGCAAGCTTTGAGGCGCGGAAATCCAAAATCACCCCACGGCGGTTTCCACCCGAGCGGGAACCTTTACGAAATTCTGTCCCGTCTCAAAAAATCCGGCTTAGTCCCGTAAATCGCAAAAAACCTTCCCCCGATCACCCAATAAAAGCCGTCTAACCCTTACATGCAAGCCACTTTAGACGACGTAGCCGGAAGACTCTATCAAATGTCAGAAGGACTCCATGTCAGCGGGTTGGCCATTGAGCATTGTGAAGGGATGCAAAGAATCATCGATCAATTGCAGCCCGGCGAAGACATCCCGCGGCCGGAAGGGGAGTTCCGAATCATCATCGATGTCGTCCCTGCCATTGTTCGGCGAGAGGGTGCCGTGCCGCAAGAGCACGGGCGAGCGGTCCGCTAGTTATTTGGCATACTGGTGGGTCGATGCTGCCTCTCCTGGCCCTTTCCTTCGTTGCCCCGACGGATGCTCCGTTGCCGGTCTTCCATTCCAGTCTGGAGGTCGCGAAACTTCTGAGCTCGATGGGGTACTCGTTCAGGGCCACGGGCGAGAATTCGGTTTCGGGAGATATTTCGCAGGGCAAGGCGATCGCTTCCGTCAGCATGGCTAGGACGGTCGGAGATCGCGCGAAGGGGACCAAAGACACTATTCCTTTTATTGACCTCGACATCGAGTTTCCTGCTCGAAAGCCGATCAACTTCGAGGACGCAGACGCCTGGACCAAGGCTCATTCCTCGAAATCCCGTGTGACCTTTACCCCTCACTTGGGCGATACCGTCACTGAATCGCTTCAAATAAATCTGCAAAAGATCACGCTCAAAGATCTTAAGCTCACTCTTGCCCACTTTTTTGCCGTTGGTAAATCCTTTGCCAACGCCTGGGGAACGGACTTTGTTGCCCTCAAAGCGAGCGATGAGAAGCGAGTTTATGATGACAAGATCGTTCTTGACCGCGCCGACTACATCTCTTTCGAACGGGTTACCACGTCCTGGGGTTGGAAGTCCGACCAGCTTTTCGGATATGTGACGCAAGGCTGGATCTTCCCGATCAAAGTCAACGGCAAGATGCTCTGGATTCGTCAAGCCACCAAAGGCGTCGATGCTCTCCCCACCGCCATCGAGATCGTCCGCTACGCCGACACGGTCGCCCCTGCCGACTTCTGGAAGAAGGCTCAAGCCGCCGGAGAGCTGATGCCGTCCGCAATGTATGACGATCGGGGCACTCACGTAGCCGAAGCCCGGGTGTCCATCGACTTATCGAAGGGCGTTTCGCTTGGCGAGATCCGTCGAAAGGTAGCCGCGTTCTAAGCGGAGTCTTCAACGGATTTGAAGCCCTTATTCAGAGGTGATCATCGTGACCTGAAGAAAGAGACAAGCCCGTAGCAGCCACGCCACGGGCTTTAAACGTTTCTACGTCGCTTCGGGCGGTCTCAACAGAGATCCGCGGGCTAACAACGTTTTCGGCTCCAGAAGAACCGTCAGCATTCCGAACTTCCGGCCCACGAACGAGCCCGCCTCAGACTCAACCCATTCCGAGGCCTCCTCGATATCGTCCTCGGTGAACTCTTCGATTCGGTCCACGATGTCCGCCGTCAGGGCGACTCGCCTTCCTTCGCACTCCACGACGATGAAGATCCGGGGTTCCGATTCGGCGATGCCGAGCAGGAATCGGGTGTCTACCACCGTCATGGTTTCGCCACGAAGGTCGAAGACGCCCAGAACTTCGGGTTCGCTATGAGGGACCCTCGTCACTGAGGTTGCAGGGAGAATCTGTTGGACCTTCTCGATCGGGAGACCGTAGCGCTCCTTGTCGAGCGCAAAGACCACGTACTTGCCGGGATTCACGCCGCGATCCTCAACTTCGGCCGGTTTGCCGATTTCACGGGGTGGCCGCCTTCCTCGATCTTGAAGGAGGAGACGGTCTCGTTCAGATCCTTGCTCATGAAGGACAACTCGTTCGCTGCCGCCCCAACTTCGGCAATCGTCGCCGACAGCTCTTCCACCGCCGCTGCCGATTCCTCGCTGACGGCCGCTACGCTGTCGATCTCTTGAAGGACCGTGTCCGCGTCTCGCGCCATCGACTCCGACGAAGCGAGATTCTGTGCGGATGTCCGCGAGACCTCGTCCATGCTTGCGGAGATGGCTTTCGATAGGGTGGCGACCGCCTGATTCTGGTCCAGAACCGTTCTGGCCGCGACCAGGATCTGGTCCAACGCGGCGCCTGCGGCGCCGCTCTTCTCCGTTCCGGTCGCCACTTCCGCATGGGCTACTTGAATGGCGGTGACCGTCTCATGCACGGTCTGGGTGACCGAGGCGATCAGATCGCCAATCTGCTTGGTCGACTGGCTCGACTGCTCCGCTAGCTTGCGTACTTCGTCCGCTACTACGGCGAAGCCGCGGCCATGCTCGCCTGCCCGGGCCGCCTCGATGGCGGCGTTAAGAGCGAGCAGGTTGGTCTGCGCCGCGATCTGCTCGATCGTCTCGACGATCTTGCCGATCTCCCGGCCTTTCTCGTCCAGTAGCTGAACCTGTTCGGTCGACTTCTCGACCGAAAGCTTCACCCGGTCCATTGCCGCGACCGTTTCTTTGACGGCGAGGTTTCCGGCACTGGCCGCCGTCTGCATTTCGCGGGCCGATTCCGAAACGCTCTCTACGCCGGTTGCGGATTCGGAGATGGCCGCGCTCATATGCTCGACGAGATGTCCCTGGCTTTCGCTTCCTGCGGTCACCTCTCCGGCACCGGCCGCCACTTGGCGAACGCGGTTGGCCGCCTCGGTCGAGTTCGCGGCCAACTGCGCCGCCCCGGTCGCGATCTGAGAGGCCGCCGCGCTGCTTTCTTGCGAAGCAGCCGCGAGGCTTGCGCTCGTTCCGGCGACGCTGTGGGCGCTGGAAATGACCTTGCCGACCAGATCCGAAAGGGATTTCCGCGCTTCGTTGTACGAAGCGATCGACTGCTGAACGTGGCCCAGCATCGAGTTGAACGTCTTGGCCATTTGGCCAAGTTCGTCGCCCGATGTGTACGGAACCGGCGGGGTGCTTGCCTGAACGTCCACCGTGAGGTCCCCGTTCGCCAAGGCCCTCAGGCCGTTTTCGAGACCCGCCACGCAGTTGGCTTCCAGCAAGGAAAGCCGATGCTTGATCTGGGAAACTGGGGTCGTTACCGAGCGAGTCAGCACGACGGTGATCCCGAAACCGAACACGAGCGTCAGAGCCGTGATGGTCATGACGGTGGTCTTTACCGCCGCGACCGTGGCGAAGGCTGCCGCCTGATCGGCGGCGGCGGCCTTTGCGACCACATCGGAAACCTTCGCGAGTTGAGGAGTGAACTCCTCGCGGTACGTCTTCTCGGTTCTCGACTCGGCTTGCTTGAAGGCCTCCACGGGAGAGTCTTTGAATCTGGTTTTGACTTCCTCAGAAAGCTCCTTGGCCTTGGTCCAGTACTCTCCCAAGACTTTCGCCTCTTTCGCCTGGTCGCCGCCGATTCCGGCAAGCGCCTTATCGAGCTGGGCAAAGCCGTCATCCGCTTTGGTACGGGACTTTTCCATGAGCGCGACCGCCGCGTCCCGCTCCGCACCGCTTAATCCGGCGGCCCGGTATAGGCGAACTCGATACTGCCCACCGTCCGTACCGATTGATCCCAGAGCCTTCATGGCGGCCGTGGATTGGGTGACGACTTGGGTCAGATCGTCACTGGTCGCATTAAGACCTGTGATCGCTTTGAAGCCAATGATGAGGGAAAAGAAAATACAAATGCCGAAGGCAAACGATAGTTTGGTCGATATCTTTAGGTTGCCGAGCCAGTTTTTCACAAGGATTCACCGTTGGCGAAGCCGACTGGCTCCGCAGTTCCATAGCCGGTACTTAGGCTAGGGATCTGCAGGAATTAGAAGCAATGGCGTGGAATGTTGCGATCTGAAACGCAAGAAATACTAGTGTATTTCTTGCTATATCGTTCGCACTTCTTGCTCAAATAGGTTCAGTTTTTGCGTGATTTTGGCCCTCGAAAATAGAGGGCCTGAAGTCGTTATGCCGCTATTCTCAAGGTCGGTTTGGCAATCGCTTGGCCCCCTTCGATCTTGAAGGAGGAGACGATCTCGTTCAGATCCTTGCTCATATTGGAGAGTTCGTGCGCCGCTGAACCGACCTCGGCAATCGTCGCCGACAACTCTTCCACCGCCGCCGCCGATTCCTCGCTGATCGCCGCCACGTTATCGATCTCCTGAAGCGTAGAATCCGCATCGTGCGCCATCGCTTCGGACGCCATAAGGTTCTGCGCGGATGTCCTGGAGACCTCGTCCATGCTTGCGGAGATGGCCTTAGACAGGGTGGCTACGGCCTGATTCTGATCCAGAACCGTCCGGGCGGCGACCAGGATCTGGTCCAGCGCGGCGCCCGCGGCGCCGCTTTTCTCCGTTCCGGTGGCCACTTCCGAGTGGGCCACCTGGATGGCGTTAACCGTCTCTTCGACCGTTTTCGTCACCGAGGAGATCAGATCGCCGATCTGTTTGGTCGACTGGCTCGACTGCTCGGCGAGTTTGCGCACCTCGTCTGCCACGACGGCGAAGCCGCGGCCGTGCTCACCGGCCCGGGCCGCTTCGATGGCGGCGTTCAGGGCGAGGAGGTTGGTCTGAGCGGCGATCTGTTCGATCGTTTCGACGATCTTGCCGATCTCCCGGCCCTTCTCGTCCAGGAGCTGGACTTGCTCCGTCGATTTCTCGACCGAAAGCTTCACCCGATCCATTGCCGCGACCGTTTCCTTAACCGCCATGCTGCCGGTGCTCGCGGCCGTCTGCATGTCGCGAGCCGATTCCGAAACGCTCTCCACGCCGGTTGCGGACTCGGAGATCGCCGCGCTCATATCCTCGACGAGACGCCCTTGGCTTTCGCTACCCGCGGTCACCTCGCCGGCGCCGACTGCTACTTGGCGAACGCGATTCGCCGCTTCGGTGGAGTTCGCGGCCAACTGCGCCGCCCCGGATGCGATCTGAGAGGCCGCCGCGCTGCTCTCGTGCGAAGTCGCCGCAAGGGTCTCGCTGGTCCGGGCCACGCTTTCCGCGCTGGATATGACCTTGCCGACGAGGACGGAGAGCGAGCCACGTGCCTCGTTGTACGAGGTGATCGAATGCTGAACGTCGCCCAGCATCGAGTTGAAAGTCTTGGCCATCTGGCCAAGCTCGTCGCCCGACATGTAGGACACAGGCTTGGTCACCGCTTCGAGTCCCACCGTTAGATCGCCCGCCGCTAGCGCCGCTAGGCCGCGATTTAGGCCGGCCACACAGTGACCTTCGAGGGACTCCAACCGCTCTCTAATCTGGGCGACCGGGATCGAAACTGACCGCGTGAGAATGATCGTAAGACCGATCCCAAAAACGAGGGAGAGAACCGTGAAGATGAGAACGGTGCTTTTAACCACCTTAACCGTCGCAAATGCCTCTGCTTGGTCCTTCTCGGCGGCCTTGGCCAGGACATCGGACGTCTTCGAAAGCTGAGGAATGAATTCTTCCTTGAAGGCTTTCGCGGTCTTGGTCTCTACCAATTTAAAGGCCTCCATCGGATGAGCATCCTTGACCTGCCCCTTCACGCCTTCGGAGAGCTCCCTTGTTTTCTCCCAAATGCCGTGGAGATCCTTCGCCGCTTTCGCCTCCTCGCCTCCTACGCTGACAAGGGCCTTGTCCAAAAGCTCGAAGTTGGTATCGACCTTCGTTCGTGCCTCGTCCATGACGGCAATCGCCTCCTCCGTATCTTTGCCTTCGAGTCCCGCGAGACGATAAAGCCGGACCCGGTAAAGCATGCCTTCGGTCCCAATTTCCGCCACGGCCTTCATCGCCACGTTGGACTGGTTCACGACCTTCGATAGGGCGTCGCTCGTCGCATTGAGCCCGCTGACCGCTCTCGTCCCAATCAAGACGGAGAGGAGCAGGCAGATGCCGAAACCAAGAGCAAGTTTCTTGGCGATGTTCAGATTAGTGAGCCAGTTTTTCAAAGGTGATCATTCCCAAACCTTACGCGGTTTTTATGATTAAAGATCTGGCGACCTGAGCCCCTTATGTGTAGACCGCAACTCGGTCAAAGTCAATACTTGCGTTTGAATGCACATGAACCCGCGAACGAATTAGGTACTCCGAAAATACGAAATCACAAATAGTATTGGCCCGAGTGAAGGTCACTCGGGCCAATACTATTTGTTCTTTAAATGGAGCGGTTGAACGCCTCTAAGCCGCCACTCTCAATTGCGGTTTGCCTGAGGGTACGTCTTCCACGTCGATCTTGAAGGAGGACACGATCTCGTTGAGCTCTTTGCTCATATGCGAGAGTTCGTTTGCGGCGGCCCCCACCTCGGAGATCGTCGCCGAAAGCTCTTCGACCGCCGCCGCCGATTCCTCGCTAACCGCCGCCACGCCGTCGATCTCCTGGAGACACGAGCTGGCGTCGCTTGACATCGTTTCCGCCGCCGTAAGATTCTGCGCGGACGTTCGCGATACCTCGTCCATGCTCGCCGAGATCTCTCGTGAAAGGGTGGCAACCGCCTGGTTTTGATCCAGAACCGTCTGCGCCGCGACCAAGATCTGGTCCAGGGCCGCCCCTGCGGTACCGCTCTTCTGTGTGCCCAGGACGACTTCGGATTGGGCGCTTTGAATTGCGCTGACCGTCTCTTCTACGGTTTTCGTTACCGAGGCGATCAGATCGCCGATCTGCTTGGTCGATTGCGTCGACTGCTCGGCGAGTTTCCGGACTTCGTCGGCTACGACTGCGAAGCCGCGGCCGTGCTCGCCCGCCCGGGCCGCCTCGATGGCCGCGTTCAGAGCAAGTAGGTTGGTCTGCGCGGCGATCTGCTCGATGGTCTCGACGATCTTGCCGATCTCTCGACCCTTCTCGTCCAGCAGTCGAACCTGTTCGGTGGATCTCTCGACCGATAGCTTCACCCGGTCCATCGCCGCAACGGTCTCCTTGACCGCGACGTTTCCGGTGCTTGCCGCTGTCTGCATGTCCCGCGCCGATTCCGAAACGTTCTCCACTCCAGACGCGGCCTCCGAGATTGCTGCGCTCATGTCTTCAACGAGACGTCCTTGGCTCTCGCTGCCCGTGGTAACTGCACCGGCTCCCAGGGCCAGTTGACGCACTCGTTCCGCCGCGGCCGAAGAGTTCGCCGCCAACTGGGATGCGCCGTCGGCGATCTCCGAAGCGGCCGCGCTACTTTCCTGCGAGGTTGCCGCCAAGGTGACGCTCGTGTGGGCTACGCCTTCCGCACTGGACATAACCTTTCCGACCAGGGTGGAAAGCGAAGCTCGGGCCAAATTGTACGATTCGATGGAGTGCTGGATCTGGAGCAGAGTCGAGTTGAACGTCTTGGCCATCTGCCCCAGTTCGTCCTGAGACGTGTAGGGAACCGAGGAGGTGACGGGCCGCACTTCTACGGTTAGATCGCCGGACGCAAGGCCCTCCATTCCGCGGCTTAGGCTGGCCATGCAGTTTGCCTCAATCGACTCCAGCCGCTCACGAATCTGCGAGACCGGAAGGGTCACGGAGCGGGTGAGCAGGATCGAAATCACAACCCCAAAGGCCATGGACAAGAGGGTGAGGACAAAAACGGTGGCCTTAACGGTTGCGACCGTAGAGAAAGCGGCCGCCTCGTTGGCTTTCGCGGCTTTGGAAATCGCCTCGGCTGTTTTGTCGAACTGGGGATTGAATTCGTCGCGGAAAACCTCGGTCGTCGCGCTCTCCGCAAGTTCAAATGCCTTTGCCGAATCGAGTTCTCGGACCTTGTCCTTGATGCCCTCCACTATTCCCTGGCCCTTTTCCCACGTGGCTTTTAGTGTCTGGGTCTCCTTCTCCTGAGCATCTCCCAAGCCCTTCGTTGCTTTTTCAAGGCGCTTGAAATCTTCGTCGGTCGCGATCCGGGACTTATCCAAAAGGGCTTGCGCGGCCACTGACTCCTTTCCCATCAGACCCGCGACGCGGTACAGACGAACTCGGTAAAGACCCGCGTCCTTACCAATATCGCCCAGCGCCTCCATGGCTGCGTTTGATTCCCCCACCACCTTGTCCAACGACTGGCTCGTCGCGCTCAGGCCGCGGACTGCCTGGAGTCCGATGATCATCGAGAGCAGAAGGCAGATGCCGAATCCGAAAGCTAACTTTCTGGAGATGCTGAGGTTAACAAGCCAGGTCTTCAAAGTACGTCAATCCCGAAACCCGGTTTTTGGGCTTCACCTTTAAACATCTCGCGTGCTGGCGACCTTTTAAGTAGGATATGCCTTTACCATACATACAAGTTTGCGCTGGAAAGCACACGAATCCTTTAGTAAGATGACCTTTAAGTATCGAAAGCGAACCTGGGACTGGGATTCATCCTGAGTCGGTTGCAGACCGATTCCCCGAAGGTTCTATCCTTTAGATAGCTTTTCGTAAAAATATCGCGAAAGCTCACTCATCTGGCTGAAATCCGTACCAAAATACGGTATGCCCGTTTTTTCGAGAGATCTCTTCAGCATCGCCGCCGTCGCTCTTCTCGCCTCGCAAGCATCGGCGGTTATCGCAACCACTTCCACCACCACCCCGAACCCGGAAGACACGTTCTACCAGTTCGTCGGCCAAATGAACGGCGCTTCCGCCGTCGCCATCGGACCGCACACCGTACTCACCGCCGCCCACGTGGGCGGGAACGCGGGCAACTTTATCCTGGATGGTACGACCTACACCCGTATCGGGAGCAAAAAAGCGCCCAGCTACCTTATCGCCCCCGGCAATACGACCAACGTGGATTTGATGGTGGTCTACGTCAGCCAAACGCTTCCCGGCTACTACTCCCTTGGCAATTCCATCTCCGGCGGAGACACCGTGACCATGGTGGGCTTCGGCAAGTCCGGGTTTGTTTCTGGCACTAACTACAGCGTAAGCATCCCGGCCGGAACTCGGCGCAAGGGCGACAACACTGCGGATGTCTTCGGCGTCATCGATGTGGACAATGCGACCGGAAATTCCGGCGCCGGGGGTGGCCCCGTGATCGGGAGCTACCTCAAAGTAGCCGGAGACGCGGTTCTCGGATCGATGGATTCCGGCGGCGGTTGGTTCTCGGGCGGCAATCTCGTCGGCATCTCGTCGTTCACCTTCAACGAGAGCCAGTCGGGCACCGAGACCTCCCCCACCTACGGCGACTACGGTTTCGCGAGCAAAAACACGAACGGCTACACCGCCCAAGACGGCTCCTACACCCTCCTCCCCGGGCAGGCCTACTTCGGCAGCGGCGCCATCGACCTCACTGACCCCCAGATCCACGACTTCGTCGTCCAATCCGTCCCCGAACCCGCCCCCATGGCCGCCCTTGGATTGGGGTTGCTTGCGGTATTGCGAAAACGCCGAAAGTGATGTAGCGGCGACGCCCCCGTCGCCGAACCTTCATGCTTTCAATTGAAGGTCGAAATCGGCGACGAGGGCGTCGCCGCTACTAGGCATGTAGTTCGATGTGGAACTATATTCTCCTCACCGGCGTTTGGAACTCATACGGCCCTACTCATCGCCGAGTCTCGCGCCCAAGAGAACCAAATGCAGATCGGCATCGACACCTTCGTCTCCAACCCCTTCGACGCTGCCCAACGCGGCCCGAATACCGACTTCGACCGCGTGCAGCGCCTCCTTCAAGAGGTCGAGCTTGCGGACCAGGTCGGCCTCGACGTATTCGCCATCGGTGAGCACCACCGTCCCGAATTCGTCGCCTCCGCGCCCGCCGTGCTGCTTGCCGCCGCCGCCGCGCGCACGAGCAACATCCGGCTCTCCAGCGCCGTCACCGTCCTCTCGTCCGACGACCCCATCCGCGTCTTCCAGCAGTTCGCAACCCTCGACCTGATCTCGAAGGGGAGGGCGGAGATCATTGTCGGCCGCGGTTCGTTCATCGAGTCGTTCCCCCTGTTCGGCCACGACCTCAGCGAGTACGACAGCCTCTTCGCCGAGAAACTTCATCTCCTCCTGAAGGTCCAATCCGAGACCGAGGTGCACTGGACGGGTAACCACCGCGCGCCCCTCACCGGTCAAGGCGTCTATCCCCGCCCGTACCAAAACCCCCTGCCCATCCGCCTCGGCGTCGGCGGAACCCCCGCCTCCTTTCTCCGTGCCGGAACGCTGGGTCTTCCGCTCACCGTCGCCATTATCGGTGGTGAGGCCGCCCGGTTCCGCCCGATGGTCGATCTCTATCGCAGGGCCTGGTCGAAGGCAGGACACGATCCATCGAAGGCGGACGTCGCCATCCACACGCTCGGCTTCATCGCCGAAACCGACGAGTTGGCCGCCGAGACCTACTATCCGTCCTACAGCGCGATGATCGCCCGAATCGGTAAGGAGCGAGGTTGGCCGCCCGCCACGAGGGCCCAATACGATGCCGTGATCGGCCCCGCCGGCAGCCTCATGGTGGGCTCTCCGGATACCGTCGCGGCGAAGATTCGGAGACTGGACGCCCAACTCGGCGGCATCAGCCGGGTCACCGTCCTCCTGGACAGCGGCACAATCGATCCGCCTCTGATGTTCAAGGGTATCGAACTCCTCGGCACGGGCGTCCGGCCAAACGTCCAATCCAACGTGGTAACCCTCTAAGATGCCAACGCGGTACGAAGGAACCGACGACGAGAAGCGAAGCCTCGATCTCATGATCAAACTGGCCCGCTCCTCCGAGTCGTTCCTCGGCCTCCTCCTCCCCCCCATCACCGACGCCGGCCTGACCCCCACCCAGTTCGGCGTCCTAGAAGCCCTCTACCACCTCGGCCCGCTCACCCCCTCCGACCTCGCCGAGAAGATCCTCAAGAGCCGAAACAACCTCACCGTCGTCATCGCCAACCTCGAACGCGACGGCCTCGTCCGCCGGCAGTCCCACGAAACGGATCGACGCAGCCAGATTGTCCACCTTACCGAGGAGGGGCAATCTCGAATCGCAACCGCCATGCCGCTCTTCGTCAAACGGCTCGTTCAAGAGGCGTCTGTCCTAACGGCGGAAGAGCAGGAGCAGCTTTCATATCTCCTTCGCAAGCTAGGGAAACCCTCTCCTCTCTAGGGGTGAGGGCGAGAGCCTTCCAAAATTTTGACTCTTTACGAATCTCGCAGCGTCTGGCTCCACTCCGGAAGCTCCGAAATCCCGCGCGGCAACACCACCCGCGTGTGATAAGGCTGATCGTTCCCGTGCATCTCGATCAACCTCCCCCCGCGCTGCCAATCGCCATAAGCCGACCACCCCGAAACCCGGCCGTAGGTCAGCCGGATGTCATCGAGTTGCCCGGTGTAATCGTTCACATGGTCGTGCCCGCAGAAGACACCGCGTACCCGCCCCGAGTCCCGATAAGCCGCAAACGCGTCGCCCTTATCGAGTTCAAAGCAGACGTTCTCCCCTCGCCGCCCCACGCCAAGGTGCGTGTCGAACAGCGTTTTGTACTCCACCGTCGGGATGTGCTGCATTACCAAAACCGGCTCCGCCCGTCCCAATCGCCGATCCTCTTCTATCTGTCCGCGGAACCAGTCCAACTGGTTCTTAGAGATGACCTTCGAGTCTCCGCCTCCGCAGTTGAACCCAAAAAGGCTCACTCCGCGGCGGTTTTTTGGTCCGCGAACATCGATCCGGAAGCAGTATTCCCGCGCCCCGTTGAACACCCGATATCCCATCGCATGGTTCTCCAGCCGCGCATAGTAATCGTCCAAAGAGAGCCCATCAACCTGCCCCTCTGAATGATCATGGTTCCCCCAAACCAACGACCAAGGCGTCCCAAGATCGTTCATAAACCCAACCGCATCCCTATGCTCCACCGCCTCCTTATCGTTATTGATAAAGTCCCCGGTGTGGAAAACAAAGTCCGGCTCCTGCTCGCTGATCAGCGTCCGAATGGTCTTCCGACTCCGCTCATCCCCCACCCGCTCCCCGGCGGTCGGCGCGCCCATGTGGGTGTCGGAGATCTGAAGAATCCTCAACCGATCCGGATGGTCGCAAATCAACTCAAAACGGTCGGTATCCACCCGCTCGATCCTCGCTTTGGGCTTCGCTGATCGGGCGAAGGCCAGTTGGGGAAACGCCATCGCGGAAGCTCCGGCGACGGAGGCGGCGAGGAATTGGCGACGGTTCACGGGTTCCATTCTCTCGCCCGGTGGTTAGCAGCTGGTTAAGGCTGTGAATACGGTGCGTGACGACGAAACCGGCTAAGGTTAAGGCAGTATGAGTCCAAAGATTTCCAGTTTCATTCTTGCTTTTCGTATCCACCGACATTATTGCGAAGGAAATGCCCGCGAGGAACTTTCGATGCGATTGCTGGAGCTGCATTTGCGCGCCGAAGAAGGCTGACCGTTACGTACCGTTATTTTAAAGATTTGTAGTCTTGCTAGACTCCGAATGCCAACTGGTAAGAACAGAAGAAGCCACCTTGGGAAGAACGCTCCCTTACTTTGAAGCGGTCGAGAAGTAGGTGGGGTATTCAAAGCTTGCCCTCCACTACTTGTGTATCCAATGGCTTTCATTTCGATTGAATGCCATATGAAGCAAAGATCAGTGATGCGGGGCTATTCGATAAACGACAAGGAACCCAATGTTAAGTAGGTTGCAAAATCTTCGAAAGCTTTGCTCGCACGCGGGTTCAGAGAATTTAGCCATGTCTTCATTTCTTCAGATACGTCCGGGCTATTAATCATGAGCACCTTATAGCTTTTTACAGGAGGGACATAGAAACTAAGAAATTTGGCAAGCTCCATTACGAGCTCCTGGCGGTCGCCTTTTCTATATATGCGTTCCACCACCTTGATGTTCTCCGCAAGTCGCTTGACCGTTAACGAAGTAATTTTTGTCAGACTTCTAGCGAGCGCATACGGATCGACAATAATTTTTTCCAGATGGTCAAGGGAGAGAGAATCTCCTTTTGCTGAAACACTAATTTCAGGAGAAGCCGTGTACTGGGAACGGCAAAACTCGGTTGCAAGATCCGGCTTGAGCCAATCAGGTTTTTCGTTTTGAAATAGTCGAGGAACATCTTTCAAACAGAGGGCAGAACCTTGGCGGTCAAATCCTGCGGCTCCAGCAGAATCCAAGCAGATGCCAACATCGATAGCTCCGCGAAGGACTTCTGGGGAGAAAACCAACAGAATGGGCCCATACGGATTGGGCGTACCTTTTGATCCGCACGCGAAGAAATTGCCGAAGTCCGTCAGATTAAGGAAGACCTTGTCCCATACGCCATTTTCCTTATCTTGTTCATCGGTCCGAAACGGAGTATGGGGCCAGCCCTGAAGGATTTTCCGTGACGGCAATACGCGCATGAATGTGTACGAGCAGAAATCGGCAAATTGACAAGCATGGTAAAGTTTTGCCCCTCGCTCGTTTAGCTGATCAATGAGTGCGTCAACTTCATTTCCTTCTATCAACCCCAACTATATTTCTCCAAATAAACTAACCTGATTGCACTTTAGCCGATCATTGAGCGATTCTGTTGCGGTATCCAGGAATTTAGGCAAAATTAATTCCAGCTTTTGCCAATGAGTTGAAGCTTTTTCGCGGGTCAAACCTAAAGAAGACAGGCGCCACGTAACTTCCGCATCCCACCATACCGACTGCCGAGAGTTACTGGCCCGCGCACCCTCAAAAATGAACGCAAGCCAACCCACCTGTGTTTCCGATAAGTTGACTTGAGAGGCGACCTCGGATATAGCTTTTTTGCCTTGTAAAGTGTGCCGGTCAAGGGCAACCCATAATGGAAGTTCAATCCTTGTCGCTTGAGACTGGATTTCTGAACCATTCCCGCACGGCACTAGCAAAAGGGAAGCCAACATTGCCGCCTTGTCCCAGGGCCAATTTCCCAAGCGAATTCCAGTTCTGACGACTTGGGAAGCGGCCAAACTCCGCCATGCGGGAAGCTCATTGCACTGCGTGGTCCAAAACCCTTGCGCATCGGTGAGGCCCTCCGCTAAATTACGAAGTAGATCTGAGTCTGGCGCGAAACTCAGCACAGTCTGGTCGCCTTGAGAGAACGCGTATGCCATGGCGCCTAGAGAAGCGGCACTACGGTCCTTGCGAGCATCGCAAAGGCCTTCTATAACTTGTGAATACCTGCCTGATACGAGGTCTTCGGCAAATATGTGGGCTGTGTCCCATGCTTCCTCGAAAACGAAAACAAAGGCTCTCCGCCGTAACCAATCACGATCGTTCAACTCAACGAGTCTGTGAACAATGCTTCTAGCAAGTTCGATCTGTCCTCGCCTAATCGCCTTTTGAAGCAGGGATCGAAGATCACTATTTGGAGATGGCAACGCACGAGTATCATTTCGATCTGTCACCAATCGATTTGAGCCTGTGCCGCCGAAACCATAGGGATTCATCTGGGTCACTCTTCAAAACGACAAAACCTCCACAAAACGCGGAGGTTTGGACCGTAATATTTGGTGGACCGTGAAGGGCTCGAACCTTCGACCCGCTGATTAAGAGTCAGCTGCTCTGCCAACTGAGCTAACGATCCAGGCTCAAATATAGTACCTCGTCCGGCCCATCGTGTCAAGCGGGAGGCGGGTAACTTCTCGGGCGTGATCTTGCCGTGGGCGGAAGAGTGGGCGGAAGGGGCCATCGAGACGATTCGGGCGGTGTATGAGGAGTACCACTTCACCTGGGACCCGGAGGGCTACCATGCGGACCTTTACGACGTCCGCGGCCAGTACCTGGCCGACGGCCACCAGTTCTGGGTCTACGTCGCGGACGGAAGGGTCCTCGGGACCGCGGCGCTGGAAAAATACAACCTCCTCCCCGGAGCGGTCGGCGAGACCGTAGAAGCCGACGGCAAGATCCGCGTCGCGGGGACAAACGGGTCGGTCGAACGGCTGTACGTACACCCCGACGGCCGCCGGCGCGGCATCGCGACCCAACTCATGAACACCGTTGTCGAAGCCGCGCAAGCGGAAGGGGTCACCGCGTTGGAAGTCTGGTCCGACAAGCGGTTCCTCTCCGCGCACCAACTCTACGCCAAACTCGGAGCCCAACAAGTAGGCGACCGAATCTGCGACGACCCGGACGTCTCCCCCGAATGGGGTCTGGTGATGAGGCTGTAGCGGCGACGCCCCCGTCGCCGATCCGAGACCGAACGGCTACAGATGAATCTCTTGCACGGGCGCTTCGTGCCGCTCCAGGCTCGGCACCGCCTTATCAAGCGAATGCGAAGCGGCGATCCCCGCGACCCTTTCCGAAAGCTCTTCGATCCGGGCCCTGAACCGACGGCGCTGCCGTCGAACGATCCCGACGGACGTTCCGATTCCCAGGACGACCATCATCAGGATAAGGGCGGTGGTCAGAAACGGCCCGAGCAGAGAATGGGTGAACTTCCCCGCCAGCGCGGTCGAGAGAATGAGGAAGAAGAAGGTGAACATCGCCGTCACCACCGCGCTTCCGGTGGTGTTCCCAAGAAATCTCAACTGGGTGCGGTCCCGTCGGGGACTGGCGGTCAGGCTCGTGGACGTAAACTCGGATCCGTCGGTCCACTCCCGGTTCCCGCCGACCAGGCGATCTTTTCCAAGGCTTCCGGTGGAGCGGCGCAGTTCGGAAATGATATCGTCCCACGCCTCATCGGACAACGCGCCATCGACGCTGAGTTCGACGTAAACGGACCCCGGCGTCTCTGAAGACCGATTCCTGGGCGAGGAATCGAGTTCCCGCGCCGCCCGGCTAACCGCCGCAGGATCAAGCCCCACTTCCTTGGCAATCTGCTGCAACTCGGCAAGCGTCGTGCCTTCCGGCCCGCCAGAGAGCGCCAAACCGGACTGCATCTCCGCCGCCGCTCGAAGGACTCGCCCAACCTCCTCGTCGTCGTATCTACGCTCGGGCATTCACTTTGAGAGACGGGGCGAGCCTGCCAAAGGTTGCGACTCCGGTCCCCCTCCCTGTTTTTCCGCGGGTCGGATGAATCAAAACACCCGAGCCAACCACGTGAGGAAAATTGGGAGGGGTTAGGGGTGGGGGAATCCGGAGGTAACGAATTCCCCAATCTAACAAACCAGTGACCCTACTCGATCTTCTTCGTCTTCGTACCAACCGTCCCAAACGTATAGCCGAAGATGTCGATGCTCGCCGAAGTAGGCGTGAAATCAGTCGTGATCTCGAACGACTTCGTACCCGAATCCATCGTGACCTCCGCCGTTTTCGTCTTCGTGCCGTCCGTCAGCTTCACCAAGAATCGCAGCCGGTAGGGCATCGGCGTACTCGACTGCCCCACCGAAACCGAAGTTACGGAGCCTGACCTAGAAATCGCTAGCAGATCCAATTTCGGCCAAGTCGCCTGCGTCACCCACTGATCCCAGAACCACTTGAGATCGCCGCCGCTAGTCTTCTCGAAGTAAGCCCGCAGATCGGGCCAAGCGGTGTCCTTCCCGCGCCGGTCGGCGACGATCGTTCGCAACGCGGAGTTAACCTTGTCCTGCCCGATCTCGTGGGCCAGCATCGTCATCACGTAGGCGCCGCGCATGTAAGACGCGTTGGCGTAAGACCAGGCGATAGGAAGCTCCGAGAGCGGCGGGGAGTTCATGACGTCGAAGGCGTGTTCGAGCGTCTTGTCGGAGTTGTGTTTGAGAAGGATGCTATCGACGTACTGGGTAAGGCTCTCGTTCCAGGTGTCCTTCACGTAGGCGCAAGGGACGAGGCCGCCGAAGTACGTGTGGCCGATCTCGTGGGAGGTGGCCCAGTCGGTGATGCTGGGAACCAGGATGGTGTGGCTGTAGCTCTCGATGCCGTAGAACCGGTCGGAGTCATACACGTCGTAGCCCGGGAAAGGGAAGGGGCCAAGCAGGTTCTCGAAGAACTTCACCGCCGCGACGGCGTTCGTTACGGCCCGAGTGGCGCGGGCCTTGTCCAAGGGGGCGAATCCAAAGGACACGAACGTCTTTCCGTTATCGGTAGCCGAAGCGGCGACTTCGTACTTGCCGCCGATCACCTTCGGGAACGAGATCGGAACGTCGCACTTGAAGGCCAACCGCTGCTCGTTCGGACCGGCGGGGAAGGCGGCTTTGGCGCTCGGCGCGACGGGGACGCCTTCCGACCGGAGCGTCCACTCCTTCGGTCCGGTGACGGTGGTCTGGCTGAGGAAAGGAAGGCGGGCGGTGCTGGGTACCCACCAAGCGGTGAGATAGCCGGAACGGGTGTCCATCAGGTCCTCCTCCCCGCCGCTGTTCTTCCCGTCCAACAGCTTGCCAGAGTAGGCGAAGTGCGCGGTTTTGCTGCGGCTGTGGGTCCACGGAATGAGGAGGCTGCCCACCCTGACCAGTTCGCCCGGTTTCGGGTTAACGATGCCGCCGCCCACTGCGTTGACGATAGTGCGGGGCTTGCCGTCGATGGTGGCCGTTCTGACGTTCAGGGTGTCCTGGAGTCGCCAGACGTCCGCTCGGGCTGCCCCCTTGCCTTCGAAGTCGAGGTCGGTCACGATATCGACAAACTGATCCGCCGGGATGAGGTGCACTTCGTTGCGGGCGTTCTTAAGGCGGTTGTCGCCGCCCTCCGTCTCCAAGATCTCGGGTCCTAGGCGTAGGCCGTTGGGGGTCGAGATGACGGGATAGATCGGGTCATGGTCCATCTCCACGGGCTGGCGCTTATGGAAGAGCAGCCAGTACTCGCCCGTCTTCTCCCACCCAGGCGGCGCGGGGAGGACGTCAACCGCGAACGTCTTCAACCCGCCATGGTAGCCACTCCGCTGGTCGATCATCTCCATCAGATATCGCCCGTTTTCCGGCTTGGCAAACATCGCCAACACTCCGGCTCGATCTCCGGCCGCGACGGAACGTCGAGTCTCGATCAGCAGCGTCTCGGGACGAGAGATCGCGGGGGCTTGGGGGAGGAAAGGGAGCACCGGGTTTGGTTTACCTGGTTAGAGAGATTGCCGTTTGAACGTTTGGATCTTAGCCCTGGGCTCACGCGTGTTTGAAACGGCCGGGAAGTCCAGCAGTACCTATCGATGATTTATTGTGATTTACGAAATCGTCATATAACGCAATTGTATATCTCTAGTACGCGATTCTCCGAGATTTCACCGAGAAAACCTCGGCGAGAACCGAAGAGTTTAATCACCACGTTAATCAGATATTGAAACTCCTATCTGCCGGGTAAGACGATAGGTCTTGAGGTGGTTAGCAGACTGACGGCGGCGGCCTTGAGGTCATCCAGGGAAACATCGACCATCGTGCCCATCAGCCGGTTGGGGTCCCAGCGTTTTGTCGATTTGGCGTACCAGTAGGCGTCAAGGAGAGCGCGGTCTTCTTCGCGTGCGCCGGGTGGGCCGTTGGAGAGCCAGAGCGGACCGAGAGGCAGGCCGTCAAAGAGGGTGATGCGGGCGATGGTGAGGGCGCGTTGACGGTCGCCTTCGCTCCAGTTGGAGACCGCCTTGAGGAGGGCGGCGCGGAGGGCTTCGGCCTTGCCGGCCTGATCCTCGGCGGGAGCGGTGGCAGCCACCAGACGTGGGACCAGGCCAGCCGGATCGGGCCAGAGGATCGCCTCTTGACGGTAGCTCCAACCCTCGACTTGGCGGACATCCCGAAACAGAGAACCGCCTTTGCCGACGCCGAGCGCGATCATGGCGAGCCAGGTTTTGGACAGCTCGGAATCGGCCAAGGGAATCGCCTTCCCGCGCAACTCGACCGTAGTGACCCCGCTGGGGTTATCCGTGGGTTCGGGGGTGGGGGTGATGTCGGGGTACCGCGGGGCCGGAGTGGTTTTCCAGTCGGCGGTTCGGGCAGCCCATAGCTTTTGGGCCTGTCCAGTGTCAAAGCCTCCGGCGGCGGCGATCACCGTACGATCGGGTTGGAAGATACGAACAAGCAGAGCGCGGGCATCGTCCGGCTTGACTGCCCTCAGATCGTTTCGTAACGGTCGAAGCGCGGCCGCCCAGTATCCGGGTTCGCGCCGCTGGATCCGCTCCAAAGCTCGGCCAAGGGTGACCGGATCTACGACGGGGCGGCGGAGCAGACCCTCCATCAGGGAGAGGCCATTGCTCAGGCTCTCTTTGGGCACGACGAAGCGGATGGTTACGCCGTCGGGGAGGAGAGCGGCTTCGATGGCTCCGCCGTTGGTCAGTTCATAAACGCTCCGCCGGCCATATTCCTGGCTGCCGTCGACAAGAACCCGAACCGCGACGGCCAACTTTTGCCGATCCTTCTCTCCAAACTGCTTGGGGAGCGGGGCAAAGGCGGCGATCCCCACCTTGTCGCTTCCGGAGATCGGGGTTTCGAGGAGGGGAGGAACCACCGGCGCGGCAAGACGAAAGGCGAGGACCGGGATGAGCATTACCATCCCGTCACCGCCACGGCCTTCGGGCCTTTGAATGCGGCCACGGCGGCGGCAAAATCGGGGTATCTCATGGCATTAATCGCCTCGCGCATTCGGTCGGGTGAGTAGTCAACCGACTGGGCCAGGAGGAGACCTCGAAGGGATGCGCTGGCCCCAGGATCGCCCATCTGGCCGCGCAGCCAACGATCGACAATGGAGCGACCGCGAGGATATAGGGCGGCGGCATCCGCCTTATCGATCTGTGCGCCCAAGCCGGAATTCTCTCCCGCCCGCCCCAGTAGCACGAGTCCAGGGCGGCCGGATGGCGTGTAGGTGACGAATGCGCCTTCGATATCGCTGGCGATCGCATAGGCGGCGGCAAGGGTCGCCATCGTTTTCGTTTCGCTGTAGGCGGAAACCGGAACCGCTCGGGCCTCGCCAAACCCGACGGCATCGTCCTTCACCCCGCCTTTGCCTTCGGGACGGCTGGAGAATTTCGCGTCGACCTTCGGGGCGGTGCGCACAATGGCCGAGGCGGCGGCGGTGGCCTTATCAAGATCCACATCGCCCGCGACGACGATAACAAGGTTCGGCCCGGCGCAGAGGCGACGATGGAGAGCGGCTACCGCCGCCGGGGTGGCGTTGCGGATGGCGGCGACGTCACCGTAGGCATCTAGCCCGGCGTCGCCATAGGCCACCTTCCAGGCGGCGGAAGAGAGGCGCGTGGGCACTTCCTGCAGCGCGCCTTCTTGCAGGATGATGCCCGCCTCGCGGTTGATCTCGTCCTGGGTCAGCGGCCTTAGCCGGAGCATCTCGCCAAGCGCATTCAAGGCCAGATCCAACCGGTCGCTCGGAGCGTCGACGTCGATTTCGATGGCGTCGCGCTGCGTCTGGGCGCTAAGAAGCGCGCCTTCTCGTTCCAACCGCTCATCAATGCGGCCATCCTGCCCGACGGCTACGAGATGTTCCAGTAAGTGTCTTTGCCCATGGTTCGCCGGGGTGTCGGGCGCTCCTCGGGAAGAGAGGAACAGCCGCGTCCAGACCGTCCGGGCGCCGGGCACCTTCTCCACCAGAACGGTCGCCCCATTAGGCAGGATCGTCCGCAACCTTGGCGGCTGTTGAATGGCCGGCAGTTGGGTGAGGGCGAGAGCGAGGAGGGGGAGGGTCATTGGGCGTAGGGTCTTTGGGTCGTTGGGCGTGTTGGTGTGGGACATCCGGCTCCGGACCCAATGACCCAAAGCCCGATGACCTAATCCCTAGTGAAAGTAGCTTGCCCCGTTGATGTCGATCGTGACGCCGCTCAGGTAGGCGGCTCCGTCGCTGAGGAGGAAGGCGGAGGTGGCGGCGCAGTCTTCGGGGGAGGCCATGCGGCCCAAAGGCAGGGTTTTAAGGATTTCGGTGAGGCGGTCGTCCATACCGTCGCGGACCATCGCGGTATCGACCCAGCCGGGGGCGATGCCGAAGACGCCGATGTTTTTGGGGGCGAGTTCGACGGCCAGCGAGCGGGTGAGATTGATGAGGGCGGCCTTGCTGGCGGCGTAGAGAGCGGCGTTGGGTTCGCCCCGGAAGCCGACGCGGCTGGCCACGTTCAGGATCTTGCCCTGGCCAGCCCTGGCGAAGTGGCGGGCGGCGGCTCGGGTGAGCATGAGGGGCGCCATGAAGTTGGTCCGAATCTGGACCCGGACGTTGGCGCGGAAGGCGACATCGTCGTCGGTTAGGAAATCGAGGGGTTGATAAATGCCAGCGTTGTTGACGAGGGCGTGGATCTCGCCGTCCGCGAGGGCGGCGGGCCAGAGATTTTCGGCGTCGTCTTCGAGCTCCTGGATGTAGAGGCCCGCCAAGGATGCGCCGAGGTCTTTGGCGGTGGCTTGGAGGGCGTCGGAATCAGTTCGACCGTGGATGGCGACTCGCCAGCCGTCGGCGGCGAGGCGGAGGGCGATGGCGCGGCCAATTCCGCGGGCACTGCCGGTGACGAGGACCCGACGGGACATTAGGCCCAGCGTACCCCTGTGCACCGGGGCTCGAAAGTGTAGAAGATCTCGCATTTTCCGTTAAGAAAACTGGAGAATCGTCAGGTTTGCCGTAAACTGGCGGTAACGCTATGCGCTCACTTCTTCTCGTTCTTCCGACCGCCATGCTAGGCCTCTACGCGATGCGGTCCGAGACGCCCAAGCCGGTGGCGGCCAAGGTCGCGAAAAAGGCTCCAGCACGGCCGACCTATGCCAAGGAGGTCGCGCCGATTCTGAATCGGGCTTGCGTGTCTTGCCACCGGTCGGGCGAGGTCGCGCCGTTCTCGCTTGCGGGGTTCGATGCGGCCAAGAAGTGGAGCGGGATGACGGCGACGGTCGCCAAGTCCCGCCAGATGCCGCCTTGGAAGGCCCAAGCTGGCTACGGCGAGTTTCGCCACGAGAACCGGCTGACGGACGTGGAGATTCAGACCCTGGCGAACTGGGCGGCTACGGGCGCGCCGCGCGGAAACAAGAAGGCGGAGCCGACGCTGCCGAAGGGGCCTGTTTCGGGTTGGACGCTGGGCAAGCCGGATATGGTGATGACTTCGTCCAAACCGTACAACCTGGGCGCGGAAGGGGAGGACGTATACCGGAACTTCGTAATCCAGAACGCTTCAACCACCCCGATGTGGGTGCGGGCAATGGACGTTCACCCGGGCAACAAGAAGGTCGTCCACCACGTGATCATGTTCGTGGATGCCAACCACCAGGGCCGCAAGCTTGAGTCGAAGGTGACGGACGGTCAGCCGGGCTATATGAGCGAAGGCGGCGGCGTTGGCTTCTTGCCTTCGGGCGCGCTCGGCGGCTGGGCGCCGGGTGTGCGCCCGGCGGAGACCGAGCAGGGCGAGGCGTTTATGGTCCCGGCCGGCGCGGACCTCGTCATGCAGGTCCACTATCACAAGAGTGGCAAGCCCGAAACCGACCAGACCTCGGCGGGGATCTACCTGGCCAAGGAGCCGATCCAGAAAGAGGTCCGCCTCGCCTGGATCATGAACTTCGGCATTGACATCCCCGCGGGCGAAAAGACTTACGCGGCGACCAAGGAGTACAAGGTGCCAACGGACATCACGCTCCACACGGTCATGCCGCACATGCACTTGTTAGGCCGCTCAATGCGCGCCAAGGTGATCTTCCCCGACGGTTCAGAGAAGCCTTTGATCTTCGTGCCGAATTGGGACTTCAACTGGCAACTCGTTTACTCCCTGAAAGAGCCGGTGAAAGTTCCGGCAGGTTCCAAGCTAATCGTGGATGCGACGTACGACAACTCAACGAGCAACCCCCACAACCCGACCAATCCGCCTCGCCGCGTGACATGGGGCGAGGAGACGACGGACGAGATGTTCTTGCTGATCGCGGCATATACGGTGGACAAGGAAGATCTGACCGCCAAACGGTAGTTGGCTCCCCCTCTCGTCGCCGCGGTTTGGGCGGCATGGCGTACGCCGGGCTCCGACGGGGCGGTGAGAGGGGGCTGGGGGGAGAGCCGTACGGCGCTTCGCCCATGCCGCCCGGGCTTCGGTGGTCCCAGCCTCTTTGGGTCTGGGACCACTGTTATGGTTTCAGCTTGATTGGGGTGCCGTACGGCTCTCCCCCTAACCCCTTTTCATCGCCCGATGAGACCTTTGCGTAGACCGCATGGCTATCGCCGGGGCGACGAGAGGGAGGATCTTACTTGAGCGTCTTGTTCAACAGATCCGCCAGACGATAACCCGCCAGAACGGCGCGTTGGGCGGAGGCCTTTTGGGCCTTTTCAATGTAGCCTGAGTCGGGGGCTTTGCCTTCTACGGCGGTATAGACGACCGACTTGGCGAGCCCTAGCCCCTCTTCGGTCCACTTGTCTGGGTCGGATTCGCCCACCTTGGGGAGGGAAGTGCGGGGAATGGAGGCGATGAGCGCTTTGGCCTGCGCTTCCGCGGCGGCTTTGGCTTCTTCGCGGGGGCGGTTGGGGAAGAGGCCGGCGCCGCCGTCCCAGAGGGCGTGAAGGTTCTTAGGGCCACGGTCGCTGCCGTCGGGGGTGAGGATTAGGAAGCTGTTGCCGCCGCGGTCGCCCTTCGGGCGGGCGTCCGATTCTTCGGAACTCGCGTGGAGCGGCTGGTGAATGTCGCCCACCAGGTGGATGAGGATGCGAAGGGCGAACGCGCGGTCGGCGTCAGGCTTCGTCTTGTCGCCGAGAACGGCGGTGAACTCTTTGATCTTCGAAACGGCGTTGATCTCGTCCGGCTTATTGGCCGCAGGTTTCCCATCGGCGCGGAAATAGAGGTCCTTATAGTGCCAGGGGCCGCTTTCTCGATTCTCATTGCGATACTGGTCGGCCCACGGGCCGACGGTGACGAAGTCGTCCATTCCGGGCGTGTCGGCGCCGATCTTGAGGAGGCGGTCGGTCTCGGCTTTGGCCGCGGGGGTGAGGCCGGACTGGGCGATGGCGGCGATGACCATGTGGCCGGTGGCGTTCCATGCCTGGGCGACGGTTCCGATCGAGAGGGCCGCGGCCAGCGCGAGGAGGCGGAGCTTCATAGATTCAAGTTACCCAGGGGGGAGGCCAACATTTGCTAACGTTTGCTTAAGGTTGCCCACCCTCAGCGTCGGCCATCGTAGGCAGCCGTTAGCTACCGTAAGCAACCGCCTCCTGGTAACCTCGTCGGCAGAATGGCAGAGCAGATTCGGTGGGGCATTTTGGCGACGGGGAGCATTGCGCGGCAGTTTGGGGCGGGACTTCCGACTTCTAAAACGGGCGTACTGCAGGCGGTTGGGTCGCGGACCTTAGAGAGCGCAACGAAGTTCACCACGCAGTTCGGCGGCAAGCCTTACGCTTCTTATGAGGAGGTTCTGTCGGATCCGGAGGTAGACGCGGTGTATATCGCGACCCCTCACCACCTTCATGCCGAGTGGACGATCAAGGCGGCGCAAGCGGGAAAGGCGATTCTTTGCGAAAAGCCCTTTACGCTAAACGCGATTGAGGCGGAGAAGGCGCTGGCCGAGGTCAAGAAGGCGGGCGTGTTCTTTATGGAGGGCTTTATGTACCGAGTTCACCCCCAGACGCTGAAGGTGAAGGAACTCATCCAATCGGGAGCGATTGGCCGGCCGCTGGTGGTCAACGCCGAATTCGGTTTCGCCGCCGGGCGGGATTGGAACAACTTCCGGGCAGACGGTGCGCTGGGTGGTGGCGGGCTGATGGACGTCGGCTCGTACTGTACGACGTTTGCCCAGTTGGTGGCGGGCGAAGAAGCGATCTCGGCCAGCTACATGGCGGAGATTACCGAGAAGGGCTACGACGCCTTCGGCTCCGGCTCGCTCAAGTATCCGAGTGGCCTGACGGCTTCGTTCGGTACGGGTATTCACGCCAATCTCACCAACGATGCGCGGGTTTACGGCGAGTCGGGACAGATTCACGTGAGCAGCCCTTGGAAGTGTTCCAGCTCGACGTTGACGTTGAAGCAGTCCGGTAAGGAAGACCAGACGTTCGACTTTGACTCTTCGAACGACGAGCTTTACGGCATCGAAGCGGACGCTGTAGCGGCTTACATCACGAAGGGCGAAAACCCGAACATGTCGATCGAGGAGACGCTGATGAACATGCGGACGCTGGACAAGCTTCGTGCCAGCGCCGGTCTCGTTTTCGCCGCCGAGCCCAAGGCGTAGAACCCAGGAGGCGTTCGCTGACACTCACGATGGTGTGTGTCAGTTGGCGCCTCCTCTTCGCTTTCCTCGGCTCGCTCGTCTTGTGTTTGGTGGGACTTACCGGGTTCTCATTGCTCGCGTTTGGTGCGGTGTGGGCGGCATACCACGATGGGTTAGCCGAAGCAAGCGGTTATTGGATCGTAGCTTGCCTTTGGTTGGCAGCTTTCGTTGGCTGCATTGGAACGGGGGTTTGGCTTTTGCGCAACGAGTTGCGCAAAGCCTGACTAAAACCGCCTGTGAAAAAGGGCCGGTCTTTCGATCAGACTTATAGGACCAATAGGTCTTATAAGTCCTATTTTTGGAGACCATGCCTCAAATCCCGACCGCCACGGTTCCTTACGTCAACAAGCCGATGCCGCGCATTTTGTGCGGGACGGACTTCCTGATGGGGCAGGCGCCCTCCCAGAGTTTTGCGGCTTTGGATGCGTATTGGGAGGCGGGCGGCCGTGCTTTCGATACCGCGCACTGCTACGGCGCGAACACCAACATCTTCGGCGCGTGGGTCAGCTCGCGCGACGTGGCGGAGGAGACGATCTTCTTCGACAAGGGTTGTCACCCGTACGGCTCGCCCCGCGTGACCCACAAGGATATGAAGCAGGACATCCTCGACAACCACAAGCGGTTGGGCGTGGAGTACACGGACCTGTTCGTTCTGCATCGCGACGACGAAAATATCCCGGTCGGCGAGATCATCGATTGGCTGAACGAGTTTAAGGATGAGGGACTGATCGGCGCTTTCGGCGGCTCGAACTGGCACCACACCCGGCTTCAGGCGGCCAACGAATATGCCGCGAAGGCAGGCAAGCAGCCGATGAGCCTCGGCAATCCGAACCTCTCGCTCGGTCTTGCGAACGAGCCAATGTGGTCGGGCTGCGTTTCGCTGGACGAAGAGGCCCGCCGTTGGTACGCGGAGACGAATTTCCCGCTGTTCTCCTGGAGCTCGACCGCCCGCGGCTTCTTCGCCGGCGTGGTGGATGACGACGTCACCCGCGTCTTCGAAAACGAGACCAACCGGGCTCGTCTGGCCCGCACGAAGGAGCTTGGCGAAAAGTACGGGATGTCGACGGTGCAGATCGCGCTGGCTTGGGTGTTGAACCAACCGGGCAACGTGTTCGCGCTCTGCGGGCTGCGAGATAAGGCAAACGTCGCGGAGAATGTGGCGGCGGCAACGCTTAAGCTCTCGGACGAAGAGCTGAAGCTCTTGGAATTTGGGGGATGAGGTGATAGGTCATTGGGCTTAGGGTCATTGGGTTAGGCTTCTTCTAGGAAACGACCCAACGACCCAACGACCCAACGACCCAACGACCCAACGACCCAACGACCCAACGACCCAACGACCCAACGACCCAACGACCCAACGACCTATGCCCGGGCCAACCGTTTAAGCAGAGCCCACTGACCCACGTGATACGCGTTGTGGTGGGCGATTCTGGCCAAGAGAACGAGGTCCGCGCCAGCTTCCGCAAAGGCGATGGCTTCATCGAGGCCGTATAGGAACTGCTTGCGAACGGCTTCCCAATCTCCTGCGGCGACGGTGGGCCAGTCTTCGCCCATGACGGCAGAGCCCTTCTGGCCCCTCAGCCGGTTCAGCCAGATCTCCTGCCAATAGGCAGTGTGGGCGACATTGTCGGCCAAGGAGTAGGGCCAGTCGGGCCGTTTGAGGGTGGCCGCGGCCGGGGAGACGCGGAGGATCGCCTTGGGGGGCGAGAAGTCTCGGCCGTCTCGAATCTGCCTCAGGGTTTCGGCGACTCCTTCCACTCTTGGACGCTACCCGAATGAAAATATGCTCGTCGTTTCAGCGCAACAATCTCGTATCAAAGGTTGTCCCTCTCCCAAGATGGGAGAGAGATTTTGACGCATTACCTTGCTGAACCAGGTGACGTGAGATAGGAGGTGGCCAGGAGAGCGAAGGCGACGACGGGCGCTACGGCAGTGGCCGGTCCGTCGACCGATGAGTGGGCAATCACTGCCGAGATAAACGTGATCCCGAATCCCGCGTAGGCCCACTCTTTCACCCTTGAAGGCACCGGGGCGAGAAGGGCGGCGATGCCGAGGAGTTTGGCGATGGCCAACTCGACGCGGAAGTAAGCAGGGAAACCCAGGTGAATGAACGCTTGGGCCATCATTGGCTGGGTCAAATAGGCGAAGGCCGAGAGTGCCATCATGGCGCTGAATAGGCCGGTAGAGATGAGAAAAGCGATTCGGCGGGCTTTGCCTTTCGCCGGAGCCGCGCTGAACGTGTCAGCGGACATTTCCAGCAACCTCCCGGCTTCGCTCGCCGGCGAGAGCAAGGGCGCGCTCGACGGCATCTTCCCCGAAGGCTACGCCTTCGATCCAGACAGTTTCGATATCCGTGATGCCGAGGAACTCCAAATTTCCGCGAAGGGCAGGTTGAAGATGATCCATGGCGGTCATCGCGCCCGCGGAATAAACGCCGCCCGCGGCTAGGACGAGGATTGCTCGCTTACCGGAGAGAAGACCCTTGGGACCGGCTTCGCCGTATTGGAAGGTGAGACCCGCGCGGGTGATCAGGTCGATCCATGTCTTCAGCGAAGCGGGCATCCCGAAGTTGATCATGCCCGCGCCGATCACAATGACTTCGGCGTTTTGGAGCTCCGCGATTGCCTGATCGGACGGGAGAAGTTCGATCTGCTGCTCAGGGGTTCGATTGGCTTCGGGGGTGAAGATCGCGTGGATGAAGTCAGGCCCGATGGCGGGAAGGCGGTCACGCCAAAGGTCGCGGACCACGAGGTTGCCGCCCAGACTTTGGGCTAGTTCGGTGGCGAGACGGGTGGAGTGGGACGATTCTCCGCGGGGGCTGGAGGTTACGAGCAGAACGTTCTTCATGGGCTTGTACATCACGCGTTCTTTAAGCAACGCTTGTTGTATACTCGCCTAACGTTGTCGAGTGGTTCAATGGGCAAAACGCCGGTTTCGTCGCTTAGGCAACAGATCCCGCCCTCTGTCGTGAAAAAAATGGATCTGCCGGCCTGTCCAAACGCACCTAAAATCGACCCACGGGTGAAACGCACCCGGAAGCTGCTGGAGGATGCTCTACGATCGCTCCTTTGCGAGCGGCCTTTTAGCGAGATTTCGGTTTCCGATATCACGGAGAAGGCCACGGTCAATCGGGCCACTTTTTACGCGCACTTCGAGGACAAGGGGCATCTCGCGGCGACGATGATGAGCGAGGAACTGCACGACGCGGTGATCGAACGGTTGAAGCCACCCACGGCCTTCGATCTGGCGAGTCTTACGGAGGTGGCGGCGGCGGTGTTCGACTTCATGGCCCGCACCTTGGGCGGTTGCCGAAAGCATGCCGACGAGTTCGCCACGACGGTTGGGACGACCCTTCAAGAGACGCTGCAAAAGTTTTTAGTCAAATGGCTGGAGTTGGACCTCCAGGCGATGCGCTACTTTCGGGGTTCCAGCAAGGAGGCAGTTGCGACCGTTCTTGCTTGGGGAATCTACGGCGGCGCGATTCGTTGGAGTCACGAAACGCGCCGCCCAGAAGCGACCGATGCCGCACGGGAGATCGTCGCCCTTTTGGTACGAGAGCCCGTGGCCGCCCGAGCGGCCTAGACGCCGATTTGGCGGGCGAGAAGGATGTGCTCTCGCGTGGTGTAGTGGATGAAGAGACCGATATTTCCGATCCGCTTTACCATTGCGCCTTCCCGAAGGCCCGCGTAGTGGCCCTCGATTCGTTCGGCCTTAAGGATGGTGAACGTGTCACCGGCTTGTGGCACGAATCCATACTTGAACTCGACATCTAAAGGACCGGCAACTAGCGCGTACTGGGTGGTGAGATTGGCGTAGAAACCTCGGCCGACCTTGCCCGCAGATGCCGCTTCGGTTCCGCCAAGCCCAACTTTAAAGGAGGACTGAAGAATGACCACCCTCTTGGATTTCGGACTCGGGTTGAGCCAGACGCCTCCATAGGTGCCGCTGCCCGCCATGTAAAGGCCGACACCGCTTAGGTCAGTCGACGCGTCGGTTCCGCGGTGGATGAGTTGGCCTTCGATCACCTCGTTGCGGGTAGTCCAGATCGTGCCGGGGAGGGTCTCCACGGAGCTCAGGCTGGAGACCATGATGTCTCGGAACGTGACCCGCATGAAGCCAACCGAGGGGTCGACAATCACGCGCTTACCGGGTGCGATGACGACATCGTCACCCCGGCCCGGGAGGTGGCCGTTGCTCCAGTTGCGAACGTTGAACCAGTTCCCGTCGGTTCCGACGAACCTCTGGGTGTCGGCGAGAGCCGGAATGGCGAGGCTTGCCAGGGCGGCAAGGGTTGCAAATTTCAGGATGTTTTTCTTCATCGAAAGGATCTCATAGGGCCTCGTCGGCCACGGACAAACGGTACTTAGAAGCCGACTTGGCGGGCGAGCAGGATGTGTTCGCGGGTGGTGTAGTGGATGAAGAGGCCAATGTTCCCAACCTGCTTCACCATCGCGCCCTCGCGAAGTCCGGCGTACCGGCCCTCGATTCGTTCGGCCTTGAGGATTCGGAAGGTATCGCCGGCTTGAGGGACAAAACCGTACTTGAATTCGACGTCAAGGGGGCCGGCGACGAGGGCGTACTGGGACGTCATGTTCGCGTAGTAACCGCGTCCCACTTTGCCAGGGCCTGCCGCTTCCGTTCCGCCAAGACCGACCTTGAAGGACGATTGGAGGACGACGGTTCGCTTGGTCTTTGGCGTCGGGTTCAGCGTGATCCCCGGTTCGGTGCCGTTTGAGGAGGCCATATAGATTCCGATGCCGTTCAGGTCGGTTGAGGCATCGGTACCTCGGTGGATCAGTTGACCTTTGATGACCTCGTTGCGGGTGGTCCAAATCGTGCCGGGGAGCGTCTCGACGGAGCTCAGGCTGGAGACCATGATGTCTCGAAACGTGACCCGCAGGAAGCCGACGGAGGGGTCGACGATGACGCGCTTCCCCGGTCCGATGACGACGTCGTCCCCTCGGCCCGGGAGGTGGCCATTGCTCCAATTTCGGGCGTTGAACCAATTGCCGTCGGTTCCGACAAACCGCTGGGTGTCGGCTTGGACCGGGAAGGCCAGGCTCGCCAGGGTGGCGAAGGCTGCGATTTTTAGGGTGTTTTTCTTCATCGAAAGGATCTCTTGCGGCCCAATTGGCCACGAGAGAAGTATATTCAAATTGACTACGTATTTTGGAATATCCTTTTAGGTCAATAATCGCAGGCATCAGATGGCGTTTAACGAGCAAGTGGAGAAAGTGGTGCTCTCTTTGGAGCAGGCGGAGTGCCTTACTTCGGCGGTACGGAGTGAGGTGTTCTGGGCTTTCTCGCCGCGTAACCCGATGTCGGTGGCCGAAGTTGCTCGCGCGCTGGGCAAGTCGGCGCAGACCTTGCACTACCACGCGAACGAGTTGGTGAGGGTTGGATTGTTAGTGGCGGTGGATAAGCGGCAGAGCCGATCGCGGACGGAGTTGCTCTACGTTCACAAGGGCTGCGGGACTGTGGATCAGGGGTCGAAGGGGAGTGCGGAACACAACGCGATGCGCGCGAAGAGCTTCCGGTTTACGGCGAAGCGGATCGTGGATGAGACGGATGCGATGTACGAGGCGGTTGCCCAAGATCCATCCCGGTTCGTCCACAACACGTTCTACCGGGGGAATTTCTATCTCACGCCCGAGCAGGCGGCGCGGCTCCACGAGTTTATGGGGAACTTCATCACAGAATTGGGGCGGGAGCAGGCGACGGAGGGCGGGATTCGGACGCACGTGATGCTCTACGCGCGACCGACGGTGGGGCAGAGCCGGGAGTGGCTGGAAGAAGATTTGGGCGATTAATAATCGAGAATCATCGGCAGACCTCTTGACTCTGCCGCCGCGGTCAATTGAACGAACACGGCAAGGCCGTGTAGGGCGGCCTCGTCGAGGGGAGTTTCCGACGACGGTTCGTCGGTGGCGGTGCCCAAAAGAACGGCTCGGTCCTTTCCCCAAAGGCGGCACAACTCGTCGAGCGCGGTGCGAAGGAGTCCGAGAGACGAGATGAGCGCCTTTTTACCGGTGAGGGTTGTGCCCGGGAACATGAAGCTGAAATCTCCGGGTATCCAAAGCTCACACTGCGAAAGAACTTGGAAGAGTCCAGGCTTCTCGTTCGCCGCAACAAAAGCTGGGTCCGACTGAAAGGAGCCGTTCGGAGGGATCTGATCGGGTTCCGGGAATTGCGGATGAAGGAGGTAGGCGTACTTCAGGACGACGGCCGTCCATCCTGACCAGCCTGGACGGTCGGTCGCATAATCCTCGAGGGCTCGGTCGCTCCACAACTCGCCCTTTTCGCCCGCTTTGATCAGGACTTCGCGAAGGTTTCGCTGCCACTGCTCAATGGCGTCCTCGATTTCTTGAATCGGTACCGTCTCCTCGTCTTCGTCCAGCGCGCCGTCTGGCCCAATGACTTGGTAGGCCAGGCCCTGTGTTTCGGCCATTTGTTCCCCGACGGTTTTCCAGTCGCCGGCGTGGTAGCGGGATAAGGGACCCACGTAAAGATCGAGCGCCATCGCCGTCAAAGATACCGCTGGTAGAGTGGTCGTCGTGATCGAGATCGTGCCGTATCGAAGTAGCTGGGCCGGAGAGTTCGCGGAGATTGGCGCGGCGATGCGACTTGCGGTTGGCGATGGGGCTTTGGCGATCCACCACATCGGATCGACCAGCGTTCCAGGCCTTGATGCGAAGGATGTGATCGACGTGCAGATGACTGTGGCCAATCTCGACGCGCCGATTCGTGGCGCATTGGAGACGATCGGTTACTGGATGAAGGAGGGGCCGGTGAGCGACCATTGCCCACCTGGGATGACCCTTGAGCCGGTCGAGCTGGACAAGCGGCTCTTCGGCTTTTCCGGCCGGCGGGTTCATCTGCACGTTCGGGAGGTGGGACGGTTCAACCAGCGGTACCCGTTGCTGTGCCGCGATTACCTGCGGTCGCATCCCTTGGCGGCGCAGGCCTATGGGGAGATCAAGCGGCAGTTGGCGCGCTACTTCCCGGAGAATGTCGAGGCGTATTACGACGTGAAAGATCCGGTTTTTGACGTGTTGATGGTCGGGGCCGAGGAGTGGGCTTTGGCGACCGGGTGGTCGGTGCCGGGGACGGACGCCTAGGGCTTGCGAAGGGCGTTGAGCTCGGTTCGCAGGCGGAGGTTTTCGTCGTGCAAGGCTTCGTTTTCTTTACGGAGTTGGAGAAGTCGAGGTCCGGCTTTGCCCGCGGCTTGGAACGCAGCGAGGGCGACGCCGACCAACATGATCGCTACAAAGGCCGTGATCAACCGCAGCGCGGCGATGGTCGCCTTGAGCGAACGAAGCTCTTGAAGCACCTCTTCCACGGCGGTTATCCTACCATCAGGGGTGGCTATATGAGTGACGATCAAGGGTTTGGCAACAAGACACCTCGCGGGATCGATTTGGATCGGCTGAGGTACGCCCGTTCGCTGACACCTTATGAGCGGTTGGAACTGAACCGGAGGGCGGCGGCGAGTGTGATCCTGATGCGCGAGGCGGGGCGGAAGATGCGAGCGGAGAAGAGGAGCGCCGAGTAGCACTCGGCGGGTTGGAGGGATTGGTGGGCTGTCGACCCCTCCCCCACGGTTCCCCCTTCCGCTCGTGCCTCGCTCCAAGGGGCACCATCTCCGGAAAGGGACCGGAGTTAGGTTCAATAGAGCATGGCTGACGCGGCGGGGTACCGGTATGCGGAGTTGCACCTTCATCTGGGCGGGGCGATCTTGCCTCGGGTGTTGTGGTCCTATTTGCAGCGGGAGCGGACCGAGGATCCAGAAGGGGTTTTTGCGCTGGAGTCGCAAGGGCTTGTGGAAGAGTTTGGAGAGTACGCCCTCTTCGAGAAGTTCCTGACCCGTGACTGTTCCTCTTTGACGGAGTATCTCGAAGCTCATAAGCGAGTCGAGCCACTTCAGACCGTGGAGAGTCTGCCCTACTACGTCTACCGGCTCCTACGCGGGGCGGCGGTGTTCGAGAACATCGCCTATATGGAGCTTCGCTACAATCCCTATTTCCGAATTCCCCGGGACACCCCCGACAATCTCGTTCGGGCGAAGATGGAGGAGGTGGTTTCCACCGTTGGAGCGGCGGCGAGGAATGCGCAGCGGCGATTTCCGATAGAACTGACGCAGATCCTATGTATGGACTCTCGGCTGCCGAACGAGCTGAACCGGGAAATCGCCGATTTGGCGGCGGATATGCCGAACGAGGTCTGCGCGGTAGATCTGGCGGGGCCGAACGAACCTTACGAGGCGCGGCGGAAGGACTTTGTAGCGGCCTTTGAATATGCCAAGAGCCGCGGCCTGAAGACAACCGCCCACCTCTACGAGACGCCGCAGGGCTGCATTCCGGAACTGCTACCGTTGGTCGACCGGATCGGCCACGGGATCCAGATTGCGCTGGCGCATCGCTCTCTCTTGGTGGCCATCGCTGGTCGAGGCCAGTGTCTCGAAGTCTGCCCGACGACCTATCTTCGTACCGGAACCTTTAAGTCGTACGCCGAGCTTCATCCGGTGTTTGAGCGATGCTTCGACCTTGGGGTCGACGTGGCGATCTGCACGGATAACATGGCTTTCCACGACGTCCGTTTGCCCCGCGAACACGAGCTGCTGCTCTTGAACCGGGCGCTCTCGTTCGCCGATATGGAACGTTGCCGTCAGGCGGCGTTTCGCCACGCCTTCCGGTGGAACCATTCGGCCGACAAAGTCGAATAGGCGCTTGGAAGCGAACTGAAACGCGATCGCACCAAGAACCGAGAAGGTAAGGGCGAAGACGGCAAAGAGGAGCGAGCCTTCGATCGACTCGATGTGGCGCCACCGGCCTACCCCTTGATAGACCATCTGCAGAATCGGCGCGTGGATGAGATAGAGGCTGTATGAGATCCCGCCAAGGGCGATGATCGGCTTCTGTTCGAGGTACTTGGAGACGCCGGGGGTGACGGTGAGGAGATAGAGCGTAATGCACATCGAGAGGCCCCAGACGCCTTCCGACCCGTGGTGGCCCAGTTCGTGGTTGAAGGCGATGGAGCCGATGCCGAAGACAACGGCGAGACCGAGCAGTAAAAGGCGGTTGCCGGTCGGACGGTCGGCGGCGTAGCAAGCGACGACTCCGCCGGCGAAGGCGGCGATAAACGTGGGGTAACCACGCTCCACTAAAGCCGGGACCGCGAGGGTTGCGATGGAGACCAGCGCCGCGACGCCCAGGGCCGCGTAGGGACCGCGCTGGCGCAGTGCCAGGATGAAGAGGGGGAAAAGCAGCGAGAGTTTAAACTCAATACCCATCGAGTAGAAAACATGGTTGAGCTTGGCGTGGCGGGACCCAAGTTCGCCGATGAAGAGAGCGTGCCGGATGGGGTCCCAAACGTTGATGTTTACCGACTTATCCCATTGGGTGCCCGTCTTCTGGTTAACCACGGCCAGAACAAGAATCGTGGTGACGACGATGGCAAAGTAAAAGGCAGGGGCGAGCCGTTTCCAGCGGATGAGGAGATACTCGCCGTATCCGGACTTTAGTTTCCAGCCATTCTTTCGAACGGATAACGCGAGGGCGAAGCCGGACAGGACCATGAAGGTCGGCACGCCTCGTGTTCCGTGCGTGAAGTGCCAGACGAACGACTCAAAGACGTTGTGAGGGGAGAACTTCACGGTTTGGTAAGCGTGCGAGAGTACGACATACAGTGCGGCGAGTCCGCGAAAGGCGGAGAGCCACTCCAGACGGCCGGTAGGACGTTGGTACTGCACCCGAGAAGTATGAACTTTCTCAGGTTTCAGCGAGGGGGCTAAAAAGGGCAGATCTTTCCGTTTAGAGGGCGGACGCGCGTGACCCTTTCATAAGCGAGCCAGTGGCAGGCGACTCGCCTGCCACAAAGCCGGATTACTTGAAGGCGGTCGCAGGGGCCGCGAACTTGACCCGCTTTGCCGTGCCGGCTTGGGAGAACTTGAATTCGACGTAGATCGTGCCCGGCCCGGCGGAGGCGTCGGCGCCGACGATGACGTCGTCGTCATCGACATCTTGGCCGTTCACCAGGATCTTCTCCCCGCCACCAGATTTGAGTTGATTTTGGTGCAGGCGTGAACTGTAAGTCGTCTTAGCGCCTGCGTTGTCCAGGGTGTAGTCGAGTACGAGTTCGAAGCCGTGGGCGAAGGAGATCACCGGACGAAAAGAGGCGCGGACACACTTGCCCGTTTCCACTCCGTCAACGAAAACTTTGTGGTCTTCGGCTTTCGCATGATGGTTCAGCAGCTTAACGATGTCGAGTAGCGACAGTGCCATGAAGTGAGTATATGTCGTCCCGATGCCCTCCGACATTAAGATGTTATTGAGTTCAGATAATTAAGGTGTACTCAAGCGGGTAACCAGGCTGTGTAGTCCGGAGAAGGGGGTGGCAACTTTCTAAGTCGGCAACGGAGTCGTTCTTAGGTTAAGATTGGGGTACCCGCAGCCTTGGTTTGCGAAGCTGCGCGCATTACTCCCATGCAACCCCTTTTCCTTATCTCCGCGCTCTTAATGGCCCCGCCCGCCACGAGAGTCGCTCCAGACATCGCGATCGTGGGCGCCCGTATTGAGGTCGGGAACGGTCAAATCATCGAAAACGGGACGATCGTGATTCACGGCGATCGAATCTCTTCGGTCGGTACCGATCCCGCGCCGAGCGGAGCGACGATCATCGACGGCAAGGGCTTGACGGTCTATCCCGGCTTCATCGACGCCTATTCGACGAGCGGCTTGAAGTTGCCGGAAGCGCTTCCAAGCGGGACGACCCTGCCGGATACGCTCAACACCGCGCCGGCCACGATGTGGCACGAGAACCGGAAGAATATCCGGGCGGACGTGAAGGCGGCAAAGTGCCTCGACCTGAAGGGACCGTTCTCCGAACGTTACAAGGAGGGCATCACCTCCGTCCTGCTTTCGGGTGGCACCGGAACGCTTGCCGGGACTTCCGCGCTGGTCGATTTGGCCGCCGAGGTTAAAGTCCTGAACGCGGACGCGGCCGGCGAGTTTGTAATTCGCGGAGGCGGGGGCTTCCGTGGGGGTGAGGATGAGGAGATGGCGGCCGGTGGCCAGGGCCGGCGGCCCCAGACCACGGATACGACCCCGACCTACCCCTATCCGGGAACGCTTTTCGGAATCTTCGGTTTGATGCGGCAGACGCTGGCAGATGCGAAGTTCTACGCAGCGCAGGACAAGCCGAAGGCCGACCCGACACCGGAAGGATTGAAGTCGTTGGTCACGGGCAAGATTCCTGGCCTGTTCACAGTGAGCAACGCTCGGGATATCGCGCGGGCGGACCACCTGTCCACAGAGTTTGGCTTCCAGATGATCATCAACGGGACGAGCGACGGGTACCGGATGATCGACGTGCTCAAGGCGCGGAAGGCGCCGGTCATTCTTTCGACGGAGCTGACCGACGAACCGTCGAAGACGGTGGCCGAAGGACCGGACGCGATGCCGAAGCGGGTGGTGGAGGCCCGATGGCAGCTTTGGAAGGAGCGAAACGCAAACGCGAAGCTGCTGGCCGAGGCGGGCATTCCGCTCGCCTTTCGCAATCCATCGCTGGTCAATGTTCGCAAGATGATCGCGGCGGGGCTGCCGCGGGATGCGGCGCTGAAGGCGCTCACCATCAACGCGGCGAACATTTACGGCGCGGGAGACCGGCTCGGCACGATCGAGACGGGCAAGCTGGCCAATCTCGTCATCATGACCGGCGACTTCGCAGATGAGAAGTCTAAGGTCCAGTCGGTGCTGGTCGAAGGCAGCCGATTCGAAACCGAAAAGAAGGAGACCGCCAAGTGAAGCAGACCGCCCTTTTGGCCGCGATGCTCGTGGCCGTATCCGTTCAAGCCCAAGACAAGACGACCACGCCAAAGCCAGCCCCCAAGCCGGATCTTCCTAGCGAGACGGCGTTCGATCGCCGTCCGACCCTTCACACCGGAGGCGATGTCTTCATCAAGGGCGCGCGGATTCTGACCGCGACCCACGGAACCATCGAAAAGGGGAACATCCTGGTTCGCGGCGGCAAGATCGTCGCGGTCGGTCCAAACGTGAAAGCACCGGCGGGCGTGGCAGTGATCGATGCGACGGGCAAGGTGGTTTCACCCGGCCTGGTGGACACGCACATCCATCGCGGCCTGGACACGACCAACGAAGGCACCGACTCGATCGTGGCGGAGACGCGCGTTCTGGACGTGCTGAATCCGGACTCGAAGACGATCTGGCAGGCGTTAGCCAGTGGAGAGACCACGGGCATGCTGCTCCACGGCAGCGCCAACCCGGTCGGTGCGGAGAGCTTGGTCATCAAGCTGAAGTATCAGCGGCCGCCGGACGAGCTTCGCGTACCCGGCGCACCGCGAATGATCAAGTTCGCGTTGGGTGAGAACGTGACTCGCTCGGGCAGCACGACCTCGCAGCGGTTCCCGCGCACTCGCAACGGCGTGGAGGCGGTCTACCGCCGTGCGTTCACCGAGGCGAAGGAGTACATGGCGAAGTGGGATGCCTATAACAAGGACCATTCCAAGCCGATGCCTCAGCGCGATCTCCGACTCGAGACGCTCTCGGACATTCTCCAGCGCAAGGTCTGGATTCAGTGCCACGGCTACCGCGCGGATGAGCACCTGATGCTGGTTCGGCTGAGCCAGGAGTTCGGCTTCAAGATCGGCGCGCTGCAGCATGGCGTCGAGACTTACAAGATCGCCCCCGAACTCGCCAAGGCGGGAGTCGGGGTTTCGATCTTCGACGAGTGGGCAGCCAAGCTGGAGATCTACGATGGCATCTCGGCCTACGCGGCGGCAGTTTTGGACAAGGCGGGCGTGCTCACCTCGTTCCACACGGACGGTACGAGCGGCACTACAGCGTTGCACATTAACGCGGCGAAGGCAATGCGCTGTGGCGGCTTGAGCGAACAGGACGCCCTGAAGCTCATCACGTTGAACGGCGCGAAGGAGCTGGGCATCGACAACCGAACCGGCTCAATTGACGTGGGCAAGGATGCGGACATCGTCATCTGGGACGGCCACCCGCTGAGTGTCTACTCGCGAGTGAACACGACCTTGATCGACGGGGAAGTGTATTTCCAAGAGAGAGACGCGTTCGGCCTGACGGCGAAGAGCACGTTTAAGACGAAGCTCGATCCGTTCAAGTACATCCCGAATACTCCGGTTCCGGCGAGGTCGAGCACCTACGCCATCGTCGGCGGAACCATTCACCCGGTCTCGGGCGCGACTATTCCGAACGGGACGGTTGTACTGCGCGATGGCAAGATTCTCGCCGTTGGCGCCAAGGTGGCCATGCCGTCGGGGGCGACGGTCGTTTCGGCGAAGGGAATGCAGATCTACCCGGGCTTCGTGGATGCCGGGACGACGATCGGACTGACCGAGTTTGGTCAGGTCGGTCAAGCAACGGACGCTCGCGAACTGGGTTCGTACCAGGCCGACCTCGTGGCGGCGACGGACGTGAACGTCCAGAGCGAGCACATTCCGGTCACCCGCGTTCAGGGCGTGACGACGGTCTTCACAACGCCGACGGGTGGCCAAGTGAGCGGCCTCGGCTCGGTGCTCAACTTGCTAGGTGGTAGCTCGGAGCTGATGACGATCAACCGGAAGGCCGGTCTTTGCGTCAACTGGCCGGGCGGTCGGGGCGGCTTCGGCGGCGTGATCGACGATGACGGCGATTCTCTTGGCACGGACCGCATGATGGCGGGCGGTGGCGCGGCGCAAGGCTTCGGCGGAGGCGGCAGCGCGGACGACCTGACGGCCTTCTTCGATAAGGCGGCCAAGTACGGTCGAGGCCACGACAAGACGGACCTCTCTCTGGAGGCGATGCAGCCGGTATTCCGGCGGCAGATTCCGGTCTTCTTCCGGGCGAACAACGCGGCTTCGATTCGGGGCGTGGTGGCTTTCGCGAAGAAGTACAACATCCGCGCCGTCCTCGTGGGCGCGCCGGACGCTTGGCGTGAGTCGAGCCTCCTGGCCGAGAACAAGATCCCGGTGATCTTGGAAGCAGCCGGTAAGGCGTTGCTGGAGGCGAACGACGTAGTCAACGACTACGATCCGTACGACACACCCTACGCAACCCCGGCGTTGCTGAAGAAGGCGGGCGTGAAGTTCTGCTTCATGTCCGACTCCTACTCGGAGGCGATGAACCTGCCGCACCGTGCGGCCGAGTCGTGCGCCTATGGCCTCTCGCGGGACGACATGTACCGCGCGCTGACCTTGGACGCGGCGGAGATCTTGGGCGTGGGCAACAAGATCGGTTCGATCCAGGTTGGAAAGCTAGGCAACCTCGTGATCGCCGACGGCGATCCTTGCGAGCTGACTTCCAACATCCGGTACGTCTTCATCAACGGTAAGCCGGTTCCGCTGACGAGCAAGCATACGCGGCTGCGGGATCAGTATTTGGACCGGATGAAGAAGTAGGGAAGAGGTAAGAAGGAAAGGGAATAGGCCGGAGTTTGAACTCCGGCCTATTTTGTTTGATTAGATTGTCGCTGGCGTCTCCCACTTGATATCGGCGTAAAGATCGCGAAGAGATAGTTCGATCCCCACCGACTCAAGAACGGCTACCGCCTCGAGGCCTTCGTAGCTTCTTAGTGCCCAGTTTGGCTGGGAATATATTTCGATCAGCGGCTCCGTCGTCGAGATGAGCACATACTCCTCTAAAGTTGGGAGGGAACGGTAACGCCGGAACTTTCCGCCGCGGTCGTAGGCTTCCGTCGATGGGGAAAGTGCTTCGAAAATAACCTTTGGATTGACGAGGGCACCGGTATCTTGCGGTGCAAATTCCGGTGGGCATGCGATGGTGCGGTCTGGGTAGACGTACGCGTTGTACTTCGGGATAAGCACCTGGACGTCCTGGTCCAGCAGGCGGCAAGAGCCCTTACGACGTAGTTCGGGGCCCGTGAGGTCGCCTAATGCAGCGGTAACCAAGAGGTGGCTATCACTTGCACCCGGCATTGCCCTTACAACGCCATCGAGGAACTCGCTCTTTTCGAAGGCGATTGCATAAATCTATTCTACGGAGGAAAGGGAATAGGAATGAAGGAAAAAGGGCCGGAGTTTTTACTCCGGCCCTCTCTCCGCTTATTCCTTCTTTCCTTTCCCTTACCCCGCCCGTCTCAGCTCGTCCTCGGTCATCATGATCGGAGCCTTGTGCTCCGAGATAACTCCCTCGGGCACCACCACACGGCGGACGTCCGGAAGGCTCGGCACTTCGTACATGGCGTCGAGCATAACCTGTTCGACAATGGCACGGAGGGCGCGGGCGCCCGTCTTTCGCTTGATGGCTTCTCGGGCGATTTCGATAATCGCGCCCGGTTCGACCTCGAGTTCGATGCCTTCCATCTCGAAGAGGCGGGCGTACTGCTTGAGGATCGCGTTGCGCGGTTCGGTCAGGATCTGCACGAGGGTCGCCTCGTCCATCGGCATGAGGGGCGCGATGACGGGGAGGCGGCCGATCATTTCCGGGATGAGACCGAATTTCTGGATGTCGTCATGGCGGACCAGATCCATGACGCTCTGATCCTTTTGGGGACCGGCGTTGGGGTCGGCCTTGAAGCCCATGATGTTCTCCTTCAGTCGTCGGCGGATATGGTCTTCGATGCCTTCGAAAGCACCGCCCACGATAAAGAGGACGTCCTTGGTATCGATCTGGATGTATTCCTGATTCGGGTGCTTGCGGCCACCTTGCGGGGGAATGTTGGCGACGGTGCCCTCAAGGATCTTGAGGAGCGCCTGCTGTACGCCTTCGCCGCTCACGTCGCGGGTGATCGACATATTCTCTCCCTTGCGGGCGATCTTGTCGATTTCGTCGACGTAGATGATGCCGCGCTCGGCCGCCTGCTTAGGGTTGCGGGGGTCGATGCGTTCCGCTTCCTGCCAAAGCTTGAGAAGAATGTTCTCAACGTCCTCACCCACGTAGCCGGCCTCGGTGAGGGCGGTCGCGTCGGCGATGGCTAGCGGCACGTTGAGCATGCGGGCCAGCGTTTGGGCGATGAGGGTTTTGCCGGAACCGGTAGGCCCGACGAGGAGCACGTTGCTCTTCTGGATCTCGACGCCGTCGATCTCCTGCTCCTGAACACGCTTGTAGTGGTTGTACACGGCGACCGAGATGGCGCGCTTCGCCTTCTCCTGGCCCACGATGTACTGGTTCATGTAAGCCACGATCTCTCGTGGCTTGAGCGCCCCGCCCACAAAGCCGGGGCGCCCCGCGTTGACGCTCGTCGGACGAACGGCGGGAATGGAGTGGCCGATGCCACCCGACTGAGGAGCCCGGTCGGGCTCATTGGTCAGAATCTCGTTACATAGGTCGATACAATCGCAGCAGACCGCACCGTGGAGACCCACGATGAGTTTGCGGACCTGGTCCTTCGATTTGCCACACAGGCAACACTGATCCCGACGCTCGAATGTTCTCGCCATTTCGTCCTTGATGCTTTGGATTCCTTACCGCTGACCGGATTCGACGACTTTATCGACGATTCCGTAGGCGGTCGCTTCCTCCGCCGACATGAAGTAGTCCCGATCACAATCCTTCCGCACAACGTCGGCTTCCTTGCCGGTGTGCTTTGCTAGGATGTCCATCAGGGTGTCCATGTAGCGGTTCATTTCCTTAGCTTGGATGTTTATATCGGCAGTTGTGCCGCGAAAACCACCCGAAACTTGATGAATCATCACACGACTGTTCTTCAAACAGTATCTTTTGCCTGCCGCACCGCCCGCGAGGAGCACCGCGCCCATCGACGCGGCCTGCCCAATGCAGTACGTCGCGACGTCAGGTTTGATGATTTGCATCGTGTCGTAGATCGCCAGGCCGTCGCTTACCGAGCCGCCGGGCGAGTTGATGTAGAACTCGATGTCCTTGTCCGGATCCTCTTTCTCGAGGAACAGGAGCTGCGCCACGATCAGATTGGCGACATGGTCATCGACGGGGGTACCCAGGAACACGATCCTGTCCTTCAGCAGACGCGACCAGAGGTCGTATGTCCGCTCGCCACCCGGGACTTTTTCGATCACGTAAGGGATTCCCATTCTTTTTCCTTTGTTTTCTTGGGGTTTCCACCCCAGGTCTTTTGGTACGAGGGACCTTACCCGGTCATCGCATTTTAGGCATGAGGGGTTAGGGATTAGGCTTCAGGGGGAATCAACTTCCCGTCTGAGGCTGCTTCAACTCGCAGGTCTTCGGGGCTAAGAATTAGAGGGCAGGGTTGCGGAGTTCTTCCTCCTAACACCTAACCCCTAATCCCTAGCCCCTCATGTTAGGGATAATGGTCTGGGCCAACGGCGGTCTGTAGGTCTGGAATGGGGAAAAGGATCGGAATTGTCAACAGCGGCGGAGACTGCGCCGGGCTTAACGCTGTCATTGCGTCGATTGTACGCGCGGGCGTGCGGATGGGCTACGAGTTTGTCGGCTTCGAAAAAGGCTGGGAAGGGCTCCTTTCGCCGATTCGCATGCGGGGTCTGACGCTGACCGACGTCGCGGGGATTTCGTACCTAGGGGGAACGATTCTCGGCACGGTGAACCGTGGCCGGTTTGGCGCCAAGCAGGGCGAGGGGAATTCGCGCCGCATTCCGCGGGAGATTCTTCAAGAGGCCAAAGACAATCTCGACACCGTCGGCTGCGACGGACTGATCGTGATCGGTGGCGACGGGACGCTGAGCGGCGCGATGCAGCTTGCGGAACTCGGCGTCAACATCATTGGCGTTCCAAAGACGATCGACAACGATCTTGGGGTCACCGATCGAACGTTTGGCTTCTCGACCTCCTGCCAGATCGTGGTGGACGCGCTTGACCGTATCCACACCACCGCCAGCAGCCATGGCCGCGTGATCTTCGTCGAGACGATGGGGCGCCACGCCGGTTGGATCGCGCTTCGGTCGGGTCTGGCGGGTGGCGCGAACGCTATTTTGCTTCCCGAGTTTCCCTTCGAGATGCGCGAGCTTCTGACCTTCCTCCGTTCGCGGCAGGAAAGCGCCGGCTCCAGTGTGGTGGTGGTCGCGGAAGGCGTCAAGATCCGCGAGCGCGGCGCGGGGCGTCACCGAGAGGGCCGGGAGATTCACCTGGGCGGCGCGGCGAACATGGTGATGGCCGCGCTCGAAGAGATTGCAGATCCGGACGAGTTCGAGATGCGCGGTGTTGTTCTTGGTCATATTCAGCGCGGTGGGACGCCGAACTCCGCCGACCGAATGATTTCGAAGGCCTACGGTGTGGCGGCGATCAACGCTTACGATGCGGGAGAGTTTGGGAAGATGGTCTATTACAAGAACCTGACCATGATGACCTGCCCGATTATCGAGGCCGTGGGCACGTTGAAGCGGGTCACGGACTCGGATCTTGAGTACCGAACCGCTCGTCAGCTTGGCGTCTTCATTCACTAAGGTGCGAACCGAAAGCTTCCGCGTCTCCCGCCTCTCCTTGGCCTATCTGGGAGTAGCACAGTATCTGCGCAGCTTCTGGTGGTTCGTCGCGATCATCCCGCTGTTTGGTCTGATCGCGACGATCGTGGGCTCGGGGATTCTCCGGGGGATGGGCCTCTTTGCCCTTCTATGGCCGTTCAGCCTGCCCGCGAGAGCGATTGTGGCCACGAGCCGGACGGGCAAGCTGCTGGAGCGTGGGGTGTGGGCCTCCTTCGAGGACGGCGTTTTGTATCTGCACGGGGAAGAAGGACAGGGGTCCAAGCTGCGGCTGTCATCCGTACGAAGGATCGACCAGCGGATGGGTTTTCTGGTGCTGGTACTTCCGCGAGGGGCGTTCTTGGCGCTGCCGCTTCACGCAATCTCTGATGAATTCACCGCAGGCTTGAAGGCCGAAGTCGCCTCGGTGTCACGTTTCTTCGATGTTTCCAACCTGAACAGGAATTCAGAAAACGAAACCTAAATATCTCGCGCAGGAAGTCCGAAAACATGCGTAATGCGTACGGATCTTCCTATTGTGCTCGCGCTGGCGGCCAAGGCGAACGCTTTTTTTCGTGGCTCAAACGTGCGGTTGGAAGTTCTGGCGGGGCACCCGGCCTTTGCGCGAGTTCATGATCTGACCTTTGTTCGACAAACGGGATTGGGCGGCGAGATGGTGGCTGATGCCGGTCTTCCTTGGTTCCGACGCCTGAAGAATGAAGGCGTGAACCGAATTCGGCCCACCTTGGCGGCCATGAAGATGGATCGATCGACAGACGGTCCTTGGGGCCTTTTGAGTGAAGGAGACCGCGGTCTCGAACTGTGGACCCCCGGCATCGGCCGCCGGTTCGAAGGTCATGACGACCTTCAGCCACTTCGTCTCACCTTGACCTCGGGACGTTTCGACCGATGGTCGATGAAACCGCCCTTGAGCGTCGACGAAGCGTCGAGCCACCTTCAAGTAGCCTTGAAACTAGCCCAAGAGCATCTTGAGCGGGAGGGGCAAACCATCGCCGGAAACGCGGTCGGTAAGTATCTTTCCCTCCACGAGGCGGAAAGCCCGGAACTCTCCGGCGACCTAGAGTGCATCGTGCCCGATATTGCCGTTTGTGCGGTGCCGCTTTTCGCATCGGCTGCTCGCTGCTTGTCCTTACTGGAAGCGACCGGTTGGCTTACTTCCAAAGAAGACTCGGCAAGAGTTTTTGCCGAGCCCCTTTGGTCTGCCACTCGCGTCGCGCTCGAGACGACGGTCTAGCCGCCCATCGGAAGGCCGTTCCCAATACCAAGGAATCCTTTCAGCGCAAACGGCTTGCCCAGCATCGCGCGCCACTTCGACTTTTGCGCGGGCGTGAGGGTCTTGTTCAGGGCTCGCTCTCCCTCGGCTTTGGCCGCTTCCTGAAGGCGGCTCATCTCCTGAAGCCGGTTATTCACGTTGGCCGGGGACGAAGCGTTGATCCGGCCCGAGGAGATTTTTTCGTTGGCCGCCGAGATCGAATACGTCAAACTGCTTCGCTGTCCCGAAGAAAGCCCCAGTGCGCTGGCAACCTTTGGCTGGAGAACGGCGGCCGGTCCGATGGACTGGAGGGTGAGTTGCCGGAGGCGAGTCCGCTGAGGCGGGGTAAGCAGGGCGGCCAGGGTCGATTGCATGTGCACGACACCCTTCATCATCACGCTTCGTCGCTCGGCTTCGGTGGGCGGCTTGCCGCTGGAACCTCCGGTTACGGTGGGCAGCAGTTTCATCGCCTCGTTCATGAAGGTACTTTGAACCTTGCTCGCGGTGGCCGGAGAAAGATGGAGCTCCTTCTGAACCGCCGCGTTGATCAGCAAGAGCGGGTTGTATTCGATGTTCGGAAGGTCCATCCCGCCGATTTGGGCGAAGGATGAACTTGCGGACAGGAGAAGTAGCGATGAGAGCGCGGAGAGTCGTCTAAGCATCTGGTATTCCTAACGCTCGGCACGGTTAAGCGTTCCGATGGGAAAATAACGTCCTATACAAGGTAGGACCCCTCCATTCTGTAATGGTCGCCACATCTTTTGAAATTCCCCATGAGTGGGATGAACCCCAAGACCTCCACGAGACGCTCGTCTCGATTCGGGAGGCACGTCCGGACGCCAATATCCGGAAGATCCGCTACGCCTATTTTTTAGCGGAAAAAGCGCATAAAGGCCAGACGCGCGACTCGGGCCTGCCTTACATCATCCACCCGCTCTCGGTGGCGAACATCCTGGTGGAGCTTCGGATGGACGACGATTCGATCGTTGCCGCCCTACTCCACGACGTGCTCGAAGACTGTACGTCGGTGACCGCCGTCGACATCGAGAAAGCGTTCGGCGCGGACGTTCTCCATCTGGTCGAAGGGGTCACCAAACTCGCTTTCAAACCCCACGGCGATCTGGACGACCGTCAGCGCGCCCAAGCAGAGACCACCCGCACCGCCGAAACCCTGCGAAAAATGCTCCTTGCGATGGCCAAAGACTTTCGGGTCATGGTCATCAAACTGGCCGACCGGCTGCACAACATGCAGACGATCGACGCCGTTTCCCCCATCCGCCGGGCTCGAATTGCGAACGAGACGCTGGACGTCTACGCGCCGCTGGCCGCCCGGCTTGGTATCTGGCAGATTAAATGGCAGCTTGAGGATCTCTGCTTCAAGGCCCTCCACCCGACCGAGTTCTCCCGAGTCAGCGAACTCGTGGCCAAGACTCGGGTTCAGCGCGAGAAAGAGCTCAACGAAGCCGTCCTCGCAATCAAGTCCCGGTTCCAAGAGCGAGGCCTCCAGGTCATAGACATTCGTGGCCGTCCGAAGCATCTCTACTCGATCTTCAACAAGATGGTGAAGGGGAACCTGGAGTTCACGGACATCAACGATCTCCTCGCCCTCCGCATCATCGTCGAGACGGTTCCGGAGTGCTACCAGGCCCTGGGCGTGGTCCACGAGTCGTTCGTTCCCCTACCGTCGCTGTTCTACGACTACATCGCTCGTCCGAAACCGAACGGCTACCAGAGCCTCCACACGAAGGTTCTTGGCCCCGGCGGCGGTCCGCTGGAGATCCAAATCCGCACCCGCGCGATGCACGAGACGGCGGAGCACGGCGTGGCCGCGCACTGGACGTACAAGGAAGGGAAGGCGCAGGTCGATGAAACCAAGCGGCTGGGCAATCTCCGGCAGCAGCTTCTGGAATGGTCGAACGAGGGCGAGACATCGTCCGACTACCTCCGCACCCTTGGTACCGATCTCTTCAGTGAGCAGGTTTTCGTCTTCACCCCGAAGGGCGATGTCATCGACATGCCCGCCGGCGCGACGCCGATCGACTTTGCGTTCCGCGTTCACTCCCAACTCGGAATGACGCTGGTGGGCGCGAAGGTCAACGGTTCGATCGTCCCGCTCAGCACGGAGCTTCAGAACGGCGACGTTTGCGAACTGGTGGTTCGCAGCAACGCCTCCCCCAGCCTCGATTGGCTAGAGTTCACGAAGTCGGCCCATACCAAGGCCAAGCTTCGGTCGTACTTCCGAAAGCTTACAAAGAACGACGACGCCCTCCGCGGCAAGTCGATGCTCGAAAAGGAGCTTCGTTCCCTTGGCCTCGATCCGAAGGCGTACCTGGGCGAAGATAAGCTTCTGAAGGTCGCGGAGACGCTCAACAGCATCGAGACCGTGACCGACCTTTACGCAAAGGTCGGCACGGGCTTGGTGTCCACGCAGAACGTCGTTGACAAACTGCGTGGCCACGTCCAGGAACTCCCCAGCGCCGACCAGATCCACCTCACGAAGACCCGGGAAGGGAAGCTTCAACTCACGACCGGCGGCTTGACGGGAGTACTGGTTTCCCGCGGCAAATGCTGCGCGCCGGTGCCGGGGGACGATGTGGTTGGTTACGTGACGCGTGGCCGCGGAATCGTCGTCCATCGCCGCGTCTGCCCCAACGCCCAGGCCTTCCTGACCTCCGAGCCGGACCGCCTACTGAACTACGCCTGGCCACCCGACGGCAACGTGTACGCGGTAAACCTCCAAATCCTCTGCACCGACCGTCCGGGGCTGATGATGGACGTGATGACGGTCTTCGGAGAGTCGAAGACCAACGTCTCGGCGGCACGGACGAAGACTAGCTCGAACAACACGGCGAATATCGAGGTAACGGCCGACTTCCGCGATACGGATCATCTGCAAGCGATCACGACGAAACTAGGCAACTATTCCGACGTGATCTCGGTGCTTCGAGTCTTTGGTCGGACTGCCGGCAAATAACCTTCCGAACCTCTCCCTTTCGCTCCGGCGAGAGGGAGGGGCAGGGGAGGGAGAGTCCGGGTGTCTTCCGATCGTTTCCGATGTCGGGGATGAACCGATACTTCCGGGCTTTTCCTCCCTTCGCTCTCGCCGGAGCGAAAGGGAATGGGTAACGTTCGGCCATGGAGAAGGTGCGATTGAATCGCTCTCCTTTGGCGAAAGCTCGGGCACAGGCCTTTCGAGCGAACATGAGCGTTTCCGAGAAGGTCTTTTGGATCGCCATCAGGAAGGATGCGCTGGGCGTCCGGTTCCGCCGGCAGCATCGAATCGATTCCTACTATTTGGACTTTTATGCACCAGAAGTAAGGCTTTGTGTCGAGATCGACGGTGAGCAACACGCCGAACGGCGGGAAGCCGACGCGACGCGGGACGCCTTCTTGGCGGAGCGAGGGATTCTAACCATTCGTATCCCATCGCTCGACCTCTTTGATAAGGAAAGCGATCTCTACACGGATTGGATCTACAGAATTCGGAAGATTGTCGAAGAGAGAAAAGCCTAAAAACTCCCTTCCTTTCGCTCCGGCGAGAGGGAGGGCTGGCGTGGGAGAGTCCGGGCAGTACCAATTGGGTTTTTGCCTTCGTAGAATCTGGAAGGTCCGGACTCTCCCACCCCTGCCCCTCCCTCTCACCGGAGTGAAAGGAAGGGGTTCTGAATACCCATGGTCCCGTTCTACGTCCACCCCAAAACCACCAGCTACAGCTTCAGCGAGTCCCACCCGCTGAAACCTGAGCGACTTCGCCGCACCCTCACCCTGCTTGAACGCCTCGGTGGACCGGAGGTACTTCACCCCGGCGAGGGAAGAAGGGGAGACGCCCTGAGAGTCCACGCCGAGGAGTACGTCGAAGCGATCCGCCTCGTGGATGAGGAGTCCCTGGACCCGGACCAGAAAGCCGACCTATGTGCACAATTCGGCCTCTACGGTGACAATCCGCCGTTCCCCGGGATGTATCGGACCTCCCTCGCCTACAACACCGCCTCGGCCCGCGCCGCGGAGGACGTACGGGACGGAGCCCAGCTGGCCATCGCCATTGGCGGCGGTCTGCACCATGCGCATTACGCGCGGGCGAGCGGATTCTGCATCTTCGACGACCCGGCCGTGGCTTGCGCCGTCTTGAGAGACAAGTTCGAGCGGGTCGCCTACGTCGACATCGACGTCCACCACGGAGACGGCGTGCAAGGACTGTTCTACAACGACCCGAGCGTCTTGACCTGCTCCATCCACGAGAGTGGCCGCACCCTTTTCCCGGGGACCGGATTTGTGAACGAGACGGGGGCGGAGTTCAGTAGCCTCAACGTGCCGGTGGCGGCGAAGACGACGGGCGACGTCTGGCTGGACGCATTCTCCCGCACTATTCCGCCCGCTCTGGAAAGATTCTCTCCCGGCGCCATCGTTTTGCAACTCGGGACCGACACGCACTACGAAGACCCTCTCGGCCACGTGCTCTCTACGGTTGAGGCCTATCTTTCTGCGGTGAGAGCCATTAGGGACTTTGGTGTGCCGGTGGTGGCGGTGGGAGGAGGTGGCTACAACCTGACGACCGTACCGCGGATGTGGACGGCGGCGATTCTTGAACTCTGCCGAATCGACTATCCAGACGACCTGCCCGAGGACCTCGGCGCGGCTTGGGGAATTCCCCATTTCCTGGACCGGAATCCGCCGAGTGGGTCGGGTGGTCGGGGTCATGCGGACGAGGTGATCGAAGCCATCGAGCGGGACGTTTTGCCGAATATCTCGCGAAGGTAAAGGCCCGCGTGGCGATGGTCTCCAGACCATCGAATGTTACAAACAAGTCGCCTATTCGGTAGGTCCGATGGTCGGGAGACCATCGCCACTGAGGTACCACGAAGGGAGATGGATCATCTGGGTAACTTTCACCCGCCCGAACTGGACCCCGCGCAGGTGCGGCGGGCGCTTCGCGTTGGGCGTTTCCTGTTGATCCTGATCTTCCTCGCGGTGGTTGGGGCGGCGGCCGTCGTACCCTATACGAACTTCCTTTGGTTCAAGCACGACGCGCGCCAGCCGGAAGTTTTCTCCACCGCCTATCAGGCGCGGAGCCTACTCTTCTCAAGCTCGTTCATCTTTGCGTGGCTGCTGCTTTGGGGCTCCCTGCACCGTGCGCTGGGCGTCACCTTGGTCTTCCTGAAAGCCCCGGAGAACGTGGGTGAGAAGCTGTTGAGCAGCGCCCTCACGTTCGTCCAAGTGAAGGGAAGCGGACTGGTCCGCTGGGCCGCGCCCGTCTTTGCGCTTTTCGTGGCGCTTGGGTTCGCCAACGAGTGGAACACGCTCTTGCTAGCCCGCCATGCCCAGTCCTTTGGCAAGACCGATCCGACGTTCGGACTCGATCTCGGCTTCTTCGTTTTCTCGCTACCCTGGTTCCGAGCCTTGGCGAACGGTGCCTTCTCGCTGCTGTTCCTAACCACCCTGGTCACTACCGGAGTCTATCTAGGGCTCCAGGCCTTGGCTTCCCTCGCCAAGATCGAGCTGGGTCGCCCGGCGATTCGTTTCCATCTCCACGCACTTCTTGCCGCGACCCTCCTGGCCTTCGCCGTTCAGACGTGGTTGAAGCGATACGAAGCCGGACTGGTCGATAGCGGCCAGTTCACCGGCGCGGGCTACGCCGGAATGCAGGCACTGGGGGCACAAACGATCTTCGCCGTTCTCGCCGCCGTGGTCGGGATCGCGATCTTGATCAACGGGAAATTCGGACCAGGATTCTTGGCCGCCCGGCTTGGAATCCCCGCGCTTGCCGTTTTCTATCTTGGCGGCCTCGTAATCTGGCCCGGGTTCGTTCAGCGCGTCTTCGTTGACCCTAACCGCCTAGACAAAGAAGCGCCCTTCGCCGAGAAGGCGATCGGGATGACCCGGTACGCCTATCAACTCGACAAGATCGACATTCGCGACATCGCGTCTACTGAGGCGCCCGGCGCGGCGGACGTTGCTGCGGCGAGTACCACGATTGACAACATGCGGCTCTGGGACCCCGAGGTGCTTCGGGCGGCCCTGGAAGGTCTTCAGGGCATCCGGCCGTACTACAAGTTCCGCGACGTAGACGTCGACCGGTACCCGGTCGATGGCAAGCCGACCCTCGTCATGCTCTCCCCGCGCCAGATCGACCTGGAAGGTCTGGCCGAGAGCGCGCAGAACTGGACGAACCAGCGGCTTCGCTACACGCACGGCTACGGCGTGGTCGCCACCCGGGTCGACCGGGCGCAGAGCGATGGGAGCCCGACCTACCTCGCCTCCGACATCCCGCAAGAGGCCGATCCGGCGTTGAAGATCGACGAACCGCGGATCTACTACGGCGACGCCCACGACGAGTTCGGTCAGCCGATCGACGAGTATGCGGTGGTGGCGACGGGCGAGCCGGAGGTCGACTACTCGACCCCCAACGAGAGCGTTTCCCACACCTGGAAAGGCGACCGAGGCATCCCCATCGGCGGCATCGTTCCCCGGCTCGCCTTTGCCGCCGTGCTGGGCGACGGCAACCTATTGGTGAGTCCGAAGGTGAAGGCCGAGAGTCGGTTGCTCATCCACCGGAACATCAAAGACCGTGCTCAACGGATCTACCCGTTCCTTCGCTTCGACCAGGATCCGTACATCGTGATTCTGGAGGGCCGGGTGGTCTGGGTGATGGACGCCTACACCACGACGGAGATGATCCCGTACGCCGAGCACATCGGACGGGGCGGCATCAACTACCTTCGAAACTCGGTGAAGGTCGTGGTAGACGCCTATACGGGCGAGACGACGGCCTACGCGGTGGAAGCGGACGAGCCGATCCTGCAAGCCTACCGGGCGATCTATCCGGGACTGGTCAAGAACGTCTCCGAAGTCCCGGCCGGGTTGGCCGCTCACTGGCGGTACCCGGAGGATCTGCTGAGCATTCAGAGCGTGATTCTCAACGCCTATCACGTGAAGGATCCGACCACATTCCTAAGCAATGGCGACGGATGGTCCATTGCGAAAGAGCGCGGCCTCTCCGGGGATGGGCAGACGATTCGGCCTTACTACGTCGAGCTTCGTCTGCCCGACGAGCCGACGGGCGGGTTCGTACAGATCCTGCCGTTTACGCCCGCCAACAAGCCGAATATGATCGGCTGGCTGGCCGCCCACGGCGACCCGGAACGGTACGGCAAGGTGACCCTCTACCGCCTGGCCCAAAACCCACCGATCGCGGGACCGGAGCAGATGGAGGCCAAGTTCAACGCGACGCCCGAGATCAGCAACATCAACCGGCAATATAACAACGACCAGTCGCAGCTTGTCCCGGGCAACCTTCTGGTGGTGCCGGTCGGGAAGTCGTTCCTTTACGCGGAATCGCTGTTTCTGCAGGCCAAGACGCGCGGCGTCCAGGCGATCCCTCGCCTGACAAAGGTGATCCTGGCCCACAACAACAAGACGGTTGTGGCGGATACGTACCGCGAGGGCCTGGCGATGCTTTTCGGGACGAGCGGCGAGGAGCCCACCACGCCGACGAAACCCGGGACGGCGCCCTCGCCCACCGGCTTGGCCGGTGCCCGCGAGGCGCTGGAAATGCTGGACAAGGCGGACGCGGCTTTGCGGAAGGGCGACTTTGCGACCTACGGACGTCTTGAGAAAGAGGCGAGAAGCCGATTGCGGGCGCTGACTAAGTAACGGCACAATAGGGGCGTGAATTCGTTGGTGGAGACCGTGGCCGTCGAGGAACGGCCAGGAGAGGGGCAATGGATTGCAAAGCCATTCCGAGCACGCTATGTCCAGCAGGGTATCGGGTTCGGGCTTCTTTACATCATCTACCTGGTGGTCAATAGGTTCGCGCGTGCTTATCTTGAGATCGATATTTCGATTTTCGGCGTGTTGACCATCTCAGCGATAGCGATTGGCTGGAAACTTTGGCGGACATTTGAAGCCCGTCGGGTGAAACGTCCGCATCCCGAAGACGTGATCTTGGCGGACGGGAACTTTGGCGACCAATATCCAGCTGAGATTGCCGTATTCGCTCGCCAGCGCTCCCTGGGGATGGACCGTGGAGTAGTCTGGTTTTCGGATGGGTTAATGGGTTTCAGCGGATCTTCGTTTTCCTTCGTGCTGTCGGCCAAGGATATCGCGCCGCAGTGGGTCGGAGTAAAGCGCGATTCACGATATCCGACGAATTCGATCGTTTTGAAAGACGCCCCCGTTCCGGGCCACCTGGTGGTTACGCCGCTAGGGGCGAATAACAATTTGTACCGCGAACGGCTCTATCGATTTTCTCAGGCGGCGGAGTCGCCGACAGGGGAACGGATTTGGCCGCCGCTGACGCCTTTCGACCCCGAGAGCGCTCTCGGGAGCCTAACTGAGTAGCGGCGACGCCCTCGTCGCCGGTCTTACGCCTATCGATGCGGAATCGGCGACGGGGGCGTCGCCGCTACTCCGGAAGGTCCAGGTTCAGACTTCTCACCGCCACTTTGCGGAGACGTCGCAACCGCGCGTGGGCGGTCGGAAGTTCAATGTCGATATTAACCGACGAAGGGTGCTCGAGCAATTCGACATATTTGCGGAAGCAGGCGGGATCAACAAGGCACTCGTTAAAGAATTTGCCGCAGAGCCCGACCGAAATGGCAACTTGATCATCGCGTTTCGACGAGGCTCCGCTAACGAACCGGAGGTTCGGGCGATTCAAATTGTCAAAGGATAGACGTCTGCCTAACGAGCCCCTATCATGCCAGACTCCACTTGCCGAGGATTATGATTCGATTGCGCATACGAATATCGTCACCGACGATTGGAGAAGGCTCGCAGACTTCTATGTCAAAGTCTTTGGATGCAAACCGCTCCTTCCGGAGCGGAACCTTTCCGGGGTGTGGCTGGATAAAGCGACAGGAGTTGCAAACGCTCACGTCAGAGGTATCCACCTAGTCTTGCCAGGATTCTTGGAAAATTCACCTACTTCTGGAGATTTTTCAGTATGACGAGAATATCGTACCGAACTCGATGGCAACGAACACCAAGGGGCTTGGCCATCTCGCTTTTCGAGTCGACGATGTTCAAGATGTGCTGGAACGGCTGATTGTGAACGGTGGCAACCAATTGGGGGATTTAGTCCAGGCAGAGATATACGGGGCGGGAACCATCGAGTTCATCTATGCACGAGACCCCGACGGCAATATCATCGAGCTGCAAAAGTGGAAATAGATTTATGGACGTAGTAAAAATCGACGAGAAGCTTGCGATGTTTGGCGAACATTGGAGCCCCAAGATCGTTGGCGAACTTAATGGGCAGCATGTGAAGCTTGTCAAGTTCCAAGGGGAGTTCGTTTGGCACAAACATGACGGCGAGGACGAGATGTTTTATGTGTTAAAGGGTTGGTTTATCATGGAATTTCGAGACAAGGCCGTCGAACTGCACGAAAACGAATTCCTTATCGTGCCGCGCGGCGTCGAACACCGCCCCGTTGCCAAGGAAGAGGTCTCCGTTATGCTCTTCGAACCAGCTAGTACTTTGAATACCGGCGATGCGAAGAGCGAATTAACGAAGGGCGAATTGGAGAGGATCTAACGCGTTCTCGAGTTTGTTCGACTCAAAGCGGACTGCCGTCTGAGCCCATTTTATATACCGCTGGCGTTTCTCGAGGCGTTGGATCGTGCGGCTTTTTGGGCTTCGTAGCCGGCTATCTCCTGTTCTTCATCTTCATCGTTTGGTGGCGTGTGGCAGAACTGCTTGCGCAGCGAACGATGCCGGAAGACTGTGAGTTTTCCGATCGGGCACCGGGCATCAAGGAATATCCGATCGAGATTGTGATCCTTCGGGAAGGGGAGCCGTTAGGAGCTGATCGAGGCTTCGCCTGGTTTGAAGAAGGATTGCTCCACTTCAACGGCGCGGCCACCTCGTTCACCCTAGCGGCGGAAGATATCGTCCCGCGTAAGAAAGTTGGAAAGAGAGCTCCTTATCGGAACCTGCCCAGCGACTCCATCCGCCTAGCCCGCCCAGGTCCGAGCGCGGCGGTTCGGCTGCTGCCGCTCAACGGCTTCCGGCGTTGGGGCTTTTGGTATGTCTTAGGGCGATTTCTTTCCGCCAGAATGGACGTGGGAAAGAGCCGCCAGTGGCCGCCCGTTCATAAGTTCGGCGAGTCGATGGATGATCCAATCCGTCCCAGATCCATCGCCGAGATCGGCAAAGCGGCGGCGCGGGATGGGGTCTCGCAGGGCGTGGTAAAGGCGGCAAAGGCGTGAGGATTCGAGGGCCGAGGGAGGGACGATGGTTGAGGAAGCCCCAAAAGTCGCGCCCGGGTTTTGCGACCTTGTACTGGAGTCTTCACATCCCCTGTGTGATCGTCCGGGTCTTCACCCAGACCATCCCAGAGCGGCGATGGATCTATCTCCTTTCAAATCGTATTCAAGCTGGGCTGCTTGTCCTTGGCGGGGTGATCTACCTTCTCAACGAGCTGCGGATCCGCCGCCAAGGCCGTATTGATGAGGCGCTGACCGAGAGGCCAGAGGGCTTGGTGGAGTACCCGGTTGAGGCTACCGTCTTTGTGAACAACCAGCCCATCGGGATGGATCGGGGTGTTGTGTACTTTGAAGATGGACGCTTTGGATTCGTCGGGTCGAGCTTTTCCTTCTTACTGGCGGCGGAAGACTTTGTCGACCATATGAAAGCTCCTCTCATGAAACGGCAGTGGAGGGCTCCGAAACTCACCTTGCGGGCGACAGGCGGCAAGGCCTATCTCTCGGTAAAGCCTTTGATCGGGCACGGCCGCGCTTACCGGGCCTCTTTGAAGGAGTTTTTCAGAGAGGCGAAGGTTGTTGAAGGGGAGAGACAGTGGCCGCCGCTATCCGCTTTTCGGGCGGATGATCTCCTTCCGAGTCTTCCAGAAGAGACGGTCGTCGAGCCAGAGGCTGTCAAGGTGAGTTCGTAAGATGGGGCAGAATCCGCCGAGAGAAGGGAAGTGGCAGAGGCGGCCTCAACCGACGCGTACAAAACTCCTTCTGCTTTACATGGGTTTGAGTACGGTGCTAATGCCCCTTGCCCAATTTGCTCTTTTCAACAAGATTAAGTGGTTGGCCATCCTAGCTCTCGGTGCTGGATATGGCGTGCTTCTTATGTGTTGCCTGGCTTATGTCATTACCGAGTGGCGTATTCGTCGGCCGCAATGGGTCGATGAGGCCTTAAGCGAACGCCCTATAGGCATGGTTGAATTTCCTGTAGAGGTCGTCATTCGGGTCACAACCGGCCCCTTAGGGCTTGATCGGGGAGTGGTCTACTTCGAAGGGGGACGGTTTGGGTTCGTGGGCTCCAGCTTCTCGTTTTTGCTTGCGGCTGAGGACTTCATTAATTCTAAAGAAGGCCCGCTTCTGCAACGGGAGTTGGTACTCCCGAAGCTCATGCTTCGCGCGCCCGGGGACAAAGCGGAGATAGTGGTGAGGCCGCTGCTTGGTCATGGCAAGGCGTATCGGGCGGCGAGAAAGCAGTTCTTCACGGAGGCAAAGATGATCGAGGGGGAACGGCAGTGGCCCCCTTTGACGAAGTACGAGGCGCCGGTAAGTAACGATGGTCAGCCTTCAATTCAAGACCAGAAACTTGAAATTGAGCCGCGGATCGAGGTTGGTGGATGAACGGAGAACCGGTAGAAAGCCGATGGGTATCAAAGCCTCAAAAACCTAGTTTGAGGTTTTCAGTCCTTTTTCTTCTTGTTGCCCTGATCCAGTGCATCACCTTATCGGTCGGCTTCATCAGGCTGCGGGATCATCTGCCCGCAGCCCGCTATCCACTGCTCGTACTTGTGCTCGCGCTATACGTGACAATCCTGGTGGCGTACGCCGTGTTTTGGCTGCGCAAGTACCTTCGGATTCGGTCGACGGAACGAGATCAGAGAGTGATGGACGGAGGTTTCGGTGACCAGTTTCCGGTCGAGGTGACTCTTTCGGCGGATGGTCAGTGTCTTGGAATGGACCGCGGTGTTTTGTGGTTCGCCGATGGCCTGATGGGCTTCAGCGGAGATGCCACCGCTTTCGTCCTCGCGGCGGACGATCTTGCTGCCCCTTGGTCGGCCGCCGCAGCAAGCTGCGAAGACCCAAAGAAGCCTATTGACGCACTTGTGTTCCGGAACGCTCCCCGAAGTGGGCATGTTGATGTGACACCCTTGCGCGGCTCGGGTAAGGCATACAGAAGGAGGCTGCAGCGGTTTTTCTACGATTGGGATCGGCCGACCGGAGAACGCTTCTGGCCGCCCCTATCGCCCTATGAACCACCCTCTGGAGATGGCGTCCCTCCTCTCGCCGGAGCGAAAGGAGGGACGCCAAGGCTACGCGACCGGCTGGAGGATGCCCGACCGCTCGAGGACGATGTCGATGGCGGCGCGCTCGGCGTCCGACAACTCGACCAACGGTAGCCGGACCGACGTGCGGCCGTAGCCCAATCGGGACAACGCATATTTCACCGGCACCGGGTTCGGAGCGGAGAACATGGCCTTAGTGACCGGGATCAATTCCTTGTGGATCGCCGCCGCCGCCGCCGGGTTGGTGGGGAAGGCTTCGACCATCGCTTTGATCCGCGCGCCCACGATGTGACCCGTGACGCTCACGATGCCGTAACCACCCACACTAAGAACGGGCAGCGTGATCGCATCGTCGCCGCTGTAGACCCGGAACCCTTCAGGGGCTTCTCGGCAGACATCGGCGATCTGGGGCACGTTGCCACTGGCTTCCTTGACGCCGACGATGTTGTCGATCTCAGCGAGCTGAAGAAGGGTCGGCGTCTCAAGGTTGATCGCGCTGCGCGGCTGGATGTTATACAGCAGCACCGGCAGCCCCGTCTCGCGAGCGACAGTGGAGAAATGAGCGTACAGCCCGGCCTGGCCGGGGCGGTTGTAGTACGGATTCACCAGCATGATGCCGTGCGCGCCGCACTTTTCCGCTTCACGGGTGAAGTGAATGCTCTCCTCCGTGCTGTAGGTTCCGGCGCCAAAGAGGACGGCGGCGCGGTCGCCGACGGCTTCGATCACGGCCTTGAGAAGAGCGAACTTCTCGCTCTCCTTCACCGTGGGGGATTCTCCGGTTGTGCCGTTGATCACCAGCCCGTCGTTTTTCTGTTTATCGACCAGATAGGCGGCAAGGCGCTGCGCCTCGTCTAGGTCGATGCTGCCATCGGCAGCAAACGGCGTGACCATAGCGGTCATCAAACGACCCCAATCTCTGGGTCCCTGGAAAGCTCCCACGATGTAAAGGGTACCAGCGGTCTATTTTGGATTGACCGTTGACGATTGAGAATCGACGAATCGTAGGGGAATTGCGTCAAATGTCGCTGGTCAACCGTCAATCTCCTTGTGTCCGAAATCACCGTCCGAGCCGTGGTGCTGCGTCGCCGCGATGCCGGGGAGACGGACCGGCGGCTGACCCTGCTGACGCCCGAGTTGGGGAAGATCGACGTCTTTGCCAAAGGCGCGCGAAAGGGCGGTTCCCGATTGGCGGGCGTGAGCGACCCTCTGAGCGTGGCGACGCTGGCCATCGCGCAGAGCAAGCGGAATCGTTACATCACCCAAGCGCAGCCGCAATCGTCATTCCCGGGCCTGAGAACGGACTTCGACCGCCTGAGCATGGCCCTAGCCGTGGTCGAGCTTTTTGCCGCCGTGATCCCATACGAAGAGCCGGATCCGGAAGCGTACGAACTCCTGATTCGAGTTCTCCAAAGCCTGGAGAAACATCCGCGACCGCTGGCCGCCAGCGCCTGGGCGCAGGTCGCGCTGATGTCACACACCGGTTTCCTGCCGGTCTTCATGTCCTGCGTCGTGACCGAGTCTCCGTTGCGAGAAGGAGAGCCCTATCTGTCCCCCAGAGCCGGCGGCTACGTCTCAGATGCCGCCTCCGCCCCATTCTCCGATCGCTTCCGGGTTCGGGCCGAGGTGGTGATCAATCTCGACCGACTCGCTCCACTTGAAAACCCGCCCCCAAACCTCAAATTCGTCGAAGAGACCCTCGGGGCCCTCTTCCCGTTTTGGCGCCACATTGCCGACACTGCGCTGCCCGCCAACGAGGCATTCGTCCACGGATTGAGAGTGGGACCGCTCTAGTGGCAGCAAGACGCAAACGCTTCGCGTTTACGCCTCCGGCCACCGTCCGGTGTATCCTAAAGTTTCATGCGTAAGCTGGCCCTTCTCCTACCGCTCCTTCCGCTCGGCCTTGTCGGTTGCGGGAAGGGAAATTTCAACGAACGTTCGGCCTCCGCAAATGCCAAAGCGGGCGTCTTCCGCTACCCCATCCCGACGGTACCGACCTCGATGGATCCGGGCAAGGTGCAGGACGGCGACACCATCGACGTGATCCAGCAGGTTTACGAAGGACTCGTCGGTTGGAACGAGAAGAACGAAGTCGAGCCGAAGCTGGCCGAAAGCTGGGAAGTCGTCGACGGCGGCAAGGGCTACATCTTCCACCTGCGTAAGGGCGCAAAGTTCTCTAGCGGCCGCGAAGTAACGGCGGAGGACTTTAAGAAGTGCATCGAGCGAAACTGCGATCCGGTGCTCCACTCCGAAACCGCGAAGACCTACCTGGCCGACATCGTCGGCGTCCTTGATGTGGTCGAGCGAAAGGCAAAGAGCGTCCGGGGCATCGAGGTGATCGACCCGCAAACGCTTAAGATTACGATCGACAAACCGCGCCCCTACTTCCTGGGCAAGATGACCTACCCCTGCGCGTTCGTCTTTGATATCCAGAAGCTTTCCGACCCGTCGAAGGAGATGAGCCAAGTGGCCGAAATGGTGGGCACCGGTGGCTTCAAGTTTGAGAAGGTGGCGGTCGAGCAGGAAGTCGACATGGTTGCCAACGCCGATTACTGGGGCGGCAAGCCGGCCATCTCGCGCATCGAGCGGCCATATGTGGGCGACGCTTCGACTCGCCTGAACATGTACAAGAACGGCGATATCGATCTGGTCCAGTTGGAACGAGCGGACATTGAAGGCCTCAAGTCCGATCCGAAGTTTGGCGAGCAGCTCAAGTACTACGACCGCCCATCGATGTGGTACATCGGCCTGAACTGCAACATCCTCCCCGAACTCAAGAACCCTAAGGTTCGGCTCGCGATGGCAATGGCGATCGACAAGGACGCCATCGTCCGCGACACCCTTGGCGGCGTGAACAAGAAGGCCGACGGCATCGTGCCCCCCGGCGTTTTCGGCTACCGCGAGAAGGTGAAGGCCGTACCTTACGATCCAGAAGGCGCGAAGAAGCTGCTGGCCGAAGCCGGCTATCCCGAAGGGAAGGGCTTCTCCAAGCTGGAAATGTCCTACCGAAACAACCGCCCGGACATCCGCCTCGTCGCGGAGGCGGTCGGAGCCCAATGGAACAAGAACCTGGGTATCAAAACCAACTTCCGCGCGCTGGAATGGGGCGCTTACCTAGAGCAGAACAATAAGAAGCAGCTTCCGCTATTCCACATGCGCTGGGGCGCCGACTACCTGGACGCCGAAAACTTCCTGAGCACGCTCCTCGCCAGCTACGGCAACGAGAACAAGGTTCAGTACTCGAACCCGACCTACGACGACCTCTGCCGCCGCGCCGACACAAGCCAGGATCCGGAGGAGCGAAAGAAGCTCTACGCCCAGGCCGAGGATCTCGTGATCTGGGAGGCTCCGTACATCCCGATCTACTTCCAGCGCGACGCCGAACTCATCAAGCCGACGATCAAGGGGATGCGCGAGTCGCTCTTCGGCCACCTGCCGCATGTGAAAGTTTCCGTCGGACAGTAAACGAACTAATGGCCACGCTTGAACGAGCCGCCGAGCTTAAGCCGCTGGCCCTCCCCCGTCCACCGGGAGGGCCACGGCTAGAAGGCACCGAAGGACCCGCCTGGTCCAGCAACGGCGGCCCCTCCCGTGGCCACCCCGCCCGGGCGATGCCGTTCTCGTTCGAGGTGGAACTTCCGCCGCACGTCGAGCTTCGTCGGATTCACTTGGTGGGCGTCTTTGCCCGTTACGCCGGGCCCGAGCACGAGACCGTAGGCTCGCTCGGCGCGATCTTCACGCTGGAACACCACGGCGCGCCCACGATGCGTCTGGAACTGGTCAATGGCCGCCACTATGGGGACGCCGCCGACCTTCGCCCGGTCAAAAGCCTCAACGGCGACGGCACCGAGCGGGCAACGATCGGTCAGATCGAGATCGACGGCGAAACCTACCGCGTCGACCGCCTGATCGTCGATATCCCTGAAGACATCCGCGCCGACCGGCTCAAGTTCCGGGCCATGAACGGCCCCTCCAGCTTCGTCATCTTCGACGTCCTGGCGGAAACCGCGCCGCTCCAAGGCTGCCCCTTCGCGGGTCGCGGCGGCGGGATCGCGCTGGCGGAAGTCGGCCCGATCGTCCGCATGGGCGACCGCGTACGGTTCGATAAAGCCCTCGAGCAACTCGCCGCCTCGCTGGCGGCGGCAACGGAACTAGACGAGGCGCGTGGCCAAGCGTTGACCTTTTTGACCATGGTTACGGCGGCCATGATGGAATCGGGCGGCGACCGATCGCTGCACCAGGAGACCCTCAACGCTGCTCGCGAACTCGACACACTGACCACGAGCGCCGAGGTGGCGGAAGCGGTCCGGCGTCGCTCGGAAGCCGTGGCGGCGCCCCGGTTCGTGGATACGCTCGGTCCGTCCGCGCACCTCGTTGATCGAGCCTTAACCCTGGTCGACCGAAACTTTGCCAAGGATCTGACGGACGCGGCGGTCGCCCAACAACTCGGGCTAAGCACCTCGCATTTTCGTTTCCTGTTCAAACAGGCAACCGGACAGCCGTTCCACAAGTACCTCGTGAGCCTCAGACTGGAGAAGGCGCGGCGAATGCTGGTTGAACAGGGCCTTCCCGTAGGCACGGTTGCGAAGGCGGTCGGTTTCTCTGCGCTCTCTCACTTCAGCCGGGCGTTTGCCCAACGCTTCTCCGTTAGCCCGACTTCGCTCAGACGGGGCGGAGATACCCCTTGATCTCGGTTGAGGGCCTGCGCCAGTCGTTTGGGGGCCACGAGGTGCTCAAAGGGATCGACCTTGAGGTTGCCGAAAAGGAAATCCTTGCGGTCATGGGCAGCAGCGGAGGAGGAAAAACCACCCTCCTCCGCGGGATTGCGGGCTTGGCGAAGATCACCGCGGGCAAAGTGACGGTGAATGGAATCGACGTCCAGGCCGAACCCGATCGGGCACGGCGGTGCATGGGCCTCGTCTTCCAAAGCGCGGCGCTGTTCGATTCCATGACCGTGATGGAGAACGTTCTCTTCGGCATCGAGCGGAACCTCTCGATGCCGGTCAAAGAAAGAAAGGGTCACGCTGAAAAGGCCCTGGCCGACGTCGGCCTCCAGCCCGAGGATGCGGCGAAGTACCCCAGCGAACTCAGCGGCGGCATGCGCAAACGCGTCGGTCTGGCTCGTGCCTTGGCGCTGGAGCCAAATATCGTCCTCTATGACGAACCCACCACCGGCCTCGACCCCATCACCACCTACGCCATCGACAAACTCGTCGCCAGCCTCCGTGACGAGCGTGGTGTCACCAGTCTATTCGTGAGCCACGACCTGGCATCGGTCGTCCGCGTTGCCGACCGAGTGGCGTTCCTCCACGAAGGCCAATTGGCCTTCATCGGCACCCCCGACGACTTCGCCAAAGACGAGCATCCCGCGATCGCGGAACTGGTCAAAGCGTCGAGATCGACAACGTTGACCGACTAAATGGGGCGCAGACTTCAGTCTGCAAATGTGCCCCAGGCTTTAGCCTGGCCACTGAACATTCTTCCAAACCATTCGTTTCCCTTCTTAACCGGCGCTCACACGCGACGATGGAAACCACCATGAGAAAGATTGTTCTGTTGACTTTGATTGCTTCCGCCCTCGGATTGGCGGGCTCCGCGATGGCCCAGGCGGCGGGTCCTGCCGGTGGCGGACCTCAGGATCCGGTGATTGGAAAGGGTGGCAAGCAGGGCCGCGAAGCGCTGGCCAAGATGAACGAGGAGATCCTCGCCAAGCTGAACCTCACCGACGACCAGAAAGCCAAGTTGAAGGCGCACAAGGAGGAGATGCAGAAGAAGGTTCTGGAACTCCGAAAGGGCGCGAAGGGTGCCAAGGGCGCCGGTCCTTCGGAAGAGGTGAAGGAGAAGCTGAAGGCGCTACGCAAGGAGAACGAGCAGTTCCTGAAGCAGACCCTTACCAAGGATCAAATGAAGGAATACCAAAAGATCCGCCGCGAGAAGATGAAGGAGATGCGGGAGAAGCTGGGCGATAAGAAGCCGGGGACTACGCCGCCGACCGCGTAATCCGATCCCCTCCCTGTTTTTCCGCGGGTCGGATCCGGCGTCCAGTGCCGCCGATCACCGTGAGGAAAATGGGGAGGGTTAGGGGTGGGGCTGAGAGCGTGGCAGTGGCCACCTCTAAAATCTCCGATGAGGTACACCTTCGGCATTCATGGCCGATGTCTCCGCCCCGAAACCCGATCGCAATCTCGCGATCGACGCGGTGAAGGGCATCGGCATCTTGGAGGTCGTCCTCCACCACACCTTGGGCCAGAGCGCCAAGCTCTACGCCCACAAAGGTGACCCGGCATGGATCGCGATGCGGGCGACGGCGCAGTTCACCAACTTCGCCATACCCCTGTTTCTCCTTCTCTCCGCGATGCTCCTCACCGGCAGCCTCGTGAAGTCGCCCGACGTCGGCCGGTTTGTTTGGCGACGAACCTCGCGTACCGTCTGGCCCTACGTGGTTTGGACGGCCATCTACTGGCTCCTGCGGTGGCGCAAAGACCCGCACACCTTCGACAAACCTGGCAAGCTCCTGACCGAGCTACTAACCGGTAAGGCCGAGTACCACCTCTACTTCATGGTGATCCTGATCCAACTCTCGATTGCCCTCCCCCTCGTGGTGGCGGCGATGCGGGGCAGGAAGATCGGGTTTGGCACGATTGTCTTGATCTCCGCCGCCGTCCAGTTCGGCGCGTTCATGCTCAACCGCGTGCCGATGTTCAACGTGAAGGCCCCCGGCAGCCTCATCACCTGGTACGTCCCCGCCCTCCTCATCGGTGCCTGGATCGGCCTGAACCGCGACGCCTGGACCGAAGCCTGGAAACGATGGTGGCCCGCCATGACGGCGGTCGGAGTCCTCGCGGGCGCCGGCTTCACCGTTCTCGCCGTGCGACAAGAGATGGACCTCCCCATCGACAGCCTCACCTACAACAGCCTCGTCACCATCTTCCGGATCGCCGCATCTCTCGCCCTCCTCGGCGCGGCACTCCCTCTCGCGGCCACCCGCGTCGGCCCTTTTTTGGCTGCGCTGGGTCGCTATTCGCTAGCAATCTATCTGGTCCATCCGCCGATCCTCAAACTTCTTGGCGGCCCCAGGATCTCGCATGTCCTGGGCTACCTTCCTATCCCGGCCTTTTGGACGGCGGTGATTGTGACCGCGGTCGCGTACGGCTTTGGCTGGCTGACAAGCTTCTTCCGGTTCGATCTAGCCCTGTTTGGGCAGCGGTTGCCGCAGGCTCTCAGAACCCCTCTCCCCTCTGGGGGAGAGGGGCAGGGGTGAGGGGCGAGAGCCTCCCAATAACACTGGAAAGGAAGTGCCTAGTTGATGGTGCCCCTTGGAGCGAGGCACGAGCGTAAGGGGGAACCGAGGGGGGAGGGGGAGGGGGTTCCGGGTGTTCCTCCAAACAGAAACCAGATCAGAGTTGGGGTGGGTAATTGCTAGGCTCTCGCCCCTCACCCCAAAAGGAGAGGGGTGACCTTGCTGCTGGCTTACCAAGAACCCGAGTCGCCGCCACCACCGCTATCCCCGCTGTCAAACCCGCCTCCCGAATCGAAGCTGCCCGAGTCAAAAGTGCTCCCAGAATCATAGGGCGTAGGATCGGGGGCGACGGGGGGAGAGGACATTATTTCACCGACCGCCATTCCGGCAACGAACCCGGCGGCATCATTGGCGGGATAGTTCGGGTCATCGTAGACCCTTGCCTGATCGGTATAGGGCCGGCGATAGTTGGGGCGCTGCACCGCCTTCTGGATCAGACCGGCAATGGCCAAGACCGGAACGAAGCAGCAGCAACAGCCTCCGATAAAAAAGAGGAGGTAGGGCGGGGGCTCCTTGGGAGCCTGGGTGTTGAGCAATTCCTCTGGCCAATTGGGTGAGCCGTTCGGCCAGTTGGCCATCTGCGCCAAAGCCTCGGTACCCGAGACGATTCCTCCCGAGAAATCACCGCGTTTGAACGCGGGGAGGATTACCGTCTGATTGATCTTTCGCGCCGCGCCGTCGTAATCGTGCCGCCAATCTCGACCGAGTTCGATCCGGACCTTCCGGTCGTCGCGGGCCACCAAGAGCAGAATGCCCCCGTTTGCGTCGTTTCGACCGATTCGCCAGCGGTTGAAAAGCTCGGTGCTGTACCGCTCGATACCGATGTTCTGCGCGCCCACCTGTCGGAGCGATGGGAACGTCGCGACCACAATCGGGGCACCGGTATCTTGCATGAATCGCTGGGCGAGACCAGAGATCTGCCGCTTGGCCGATGGCGAAAGGAGCCCGGCGCTGTCGTAAACCGCGCTTCCTTCCGGATGGGGAGGATAGGTCTGGGCAAAGGCCGCGCAACTGGCGGCCGCCGCGAGAAGGACGAGAGGGATTCGCCTCACGCCCCTACTGTACAGGAACTTCGACCCTCTCCGGGACCTTAGGCAGGACGGGCGAAGAGAGCGGGGACGCCGCCGGTGTGCCAGAAAAGCACCCGTCCTTCAATTTGGCCATCGCCAACCGCGTGAAGAAGGGCGGCGAACGCCTTGCCCGAGTAGATGGGGTCGAGGAAGATTCCCTCCGCTTGGGCAAGTTTGGCGATCGCCGCGTCGCCTTCGGGGCTGGGGATTCCGTAGCCGGATCCCACGAAATCGAAGTTCAGCCGGTAGTCGTCTGGCGTCAGTCGGAAGGGAAGGCCGAGGAGGTCCGCCAGCTTCTCCCCCAGCTCCGCGAAGTCGTCCGCGATCTCGGGTTCCGGGTCGGAAGCGATCCCCAAGACCTTGGTTCTAGAGCCGTGAAAGGCATAGGCCAGTCCAGTGTGCGTGGAGCCGCTGGAGGAGGCAGTGACGATCCAGTCGAAGTCGTCGCCGATCTCTCGAGCGGCCTCGTAGAAGGCGAACGCCCCCAAAGGTGAGGAGCCGCCAATCGGAATCCGGTAGACCCGTCGCCCCTCCGCTTCGAGGCCCTGGGCAATCTTCTCGGCGTGGTCGTAGAGCGTTTCCCAGGGACCGTCGGGGAAGTAGTGCAGTTCGATTCCCAAGATCTCGTCGAGGAGCACGTTGCCGCCCCCGCCGAGCCGAACGCCTTCCGCCGGAGCGTCCTCATACGGAAGATCCATGATCGCGGCCACGCAACGGAGGCCATGGACCGCGCAAGCGGCGCCGAGTTGGCGGACGAAGTTCGATTGCGCGGCCCCGCAGGTCACCACGACCTCCGCGTCTTCGGCGATGGCCGCCGCGATCAGGTACTCGAGCTTCCGACCTTTGTTGCCGCCTAGCGCAAACCCGGTTAGGTCGTCACGCTTGATCCAGAGATCGACCCCCAGTTCCGCCGACAACCGAGGCAGCGGATGAACTGGGGTGGGGAGGAGGCAGAGGGGGACCTTGGTCGGAGGCGTCATGAGGGTGGGGAGAAGGGAAGTCTACAATAAGGGAGATGGCGAAACTGGGCCGCAAAATCCTGACCGGCGTTGGGGTCCTCGCCGGCGTGTCTCTGGTCGTACTCTTTGTGACCCCATTCGGCAAAGGCCTGCGCGACGTCTGGGGCTCCGGCGCCGTCCAGGCGGCGATGGCTCCGCACCATGACGGGACGTACGACGCCAAGAGCTCGGACGACAATCTAAAGGCTCTCTCGACCGCCCTCAAGCTGTATCACGACAGCGAAGGCCAGTACCCCGACGCCGCCAAATGGATGGACCAGATCGCCCCCCGCCTGATCCTGAACGACCTGCCCAAAAAGGAAGCCGACAAAAAACTCGTCCGCCCCGACCTCACCGGGACCGCCGACGCCTACGGGTACGCCATGAACGATGCAGCCGGCGGGAAGTACAAGGACGACCTAAAGAAGGGAACCATCCTCCTCTTCGAAAGCTCATCCACCGCGCGCAACGCGCACGGGAATCCTTCAGACGCCAAGGAGTACAAAGCCGGTGGGCGGGCACTGACGATCGAAGGCACGTTGGTCAATCTCTGACCCTATGTGGACTGTGCGCTAACTTGGAGGCTGTTGCATGGGCTTCTCCACTTCTTGGTGGCAATGCCCTGGGGGCCGGAGATGCCCTCGTTTAACCTTATACAGCCTTAGCCCCCGGGGCTCATTACGGCGTTACGCCCTGGAAGGCCCCGGGGGCTAGCATTTCTCCATGACAATCGTTTCGACTAAGCGGCCCCCAGGGCATCGCCACCAAGAAAAAGGGAGCCCACGCAACAGCCTCCTTGTTAGCGCTTTGGTCAGCCAATTTATTGGCGTGATCTCTACCAAAGGAGAAATTACGGAGATAAATCTCCTGACAAAAGCGCTAACAAGTTAGCGCACTCCACATGGGTTTCCGTAACGGCTAGGGGGTAGGGGAATTGTTTGGCGCGGTCCTGGTTGGATACCCTGATCGCTAGAGACGGCACCTTTCTGGCGTGGAAAAGAGTGTAGCGGTCGCGCCAAACCCCATGAGCCACTCCTGCTCCGATCACCACCACCCGGGCGGGATGCATATCCACGGTTCGACCGAAGGGCCGCTACTTATCGTCTCGTTGGTAGTCACGAGTCTATTTGTCCTCGGCGAAGCCGTCGCCGGATTTGCCGCCCATTCGCTTGCCCTCATCTCCGACGCCGGACACAACGCCAATGACGCGCTGGCCCTCGGGCTGGCGGCCTATGCCATCTGGGTGGCCAAGAAGCCGGCCGATGCGAAGAACACCTACGGCTACCATCGCGTGGCCATCCTCACCGCCCTGTTCAACGCGGTAAGTCTGGTGATCATTGGCGTGATCATCCTCGTGGAGGCGTTCGAGCTTCTTCGGAACCCGTCTCCGGTCGTCGGTTCGCTCATGATCGTGGTTGCCGGCATCTCGGTGCTGATGAACACCGTCATCGCGAAACTTCTTTCGGCGGGGGCCAAAACCAGCCTCAACATGCGGGCCGCCTATATCCACATGGCGGGCGACGCTCTTTCCGCCGCCGCCGTCGTGGTGGCGGGCTTTGTGGTTCGGAGCACCGGCTGGGTCTATGCCGATCCGCTTGCCTCAGCCCTGATCGGTCTCTTCATCCTCTACTCGGCCTGGGGCATCGTCCGCGAGTCGGTGTCGATCCTCCTCGAATCCACCCCCCGCAGCGTCGACCTAGACCGCATGGTCGCCGCAATGGAAACCGTCCCGACGGTGAACTCTGTTCATGACGTGCATGTCTGGACGGTCTCCGACGGAATGCACTACCTCTCCTGCCATGTAGAGCTACCGGAAGGCAGCTCCATCGAGCAGGTCAGCAACGTCGTCGGCCAACTGAACGAGCTCCTCGCCCACGACTATGGGATCGCGCACGCGACGATCCAAGCGGAGGTCGAAGGGACCTGCCTAAACAATCCGCGATTCTGCGGATAGGTGCGGGCATTCAAGTAGCGGCGACGCCCCCGTCGCCGTCTGAAGGCGTTCGGATCGGCGACGAGGGCGTCGCCGCTACTTTACGATGCCATCGTTGATCAACTTTTATTTCAAAGAGCAATTTTGATGCGAGCGATTTCCGCGAGATTTCACGGGGTTTTCTCGTATTTTTTTTGTTTGGGATCGGTCACATGTGCGTGATGATCAATTGCATATTATTTTGTTTAAATCTGCGGAAATAGTAGACCTGCGTATAGTATTTTACCTTTTGAAGGAGCTCGGGATGTGTTACCAGGAGCTTTTCACCACAGAGAACACAGGGAGCACAGAGAAGATGCAGAGAAGGGAAAACCCTCTCTGTGCCCCCTGTGTTCTCTGTGGTGATGACAACTTCTCGATATCTTAAGCGCCTCAGATTATTCATGGCCGCTTTTTTCAAAAATGGCTCAGGCCTCCAGGCGTTCAGGGCATATGATCCGAGGGATTCTCGCGCCGGTACGATCACCGGCGGCTACCCGGCTTCGCGGGAGATGCTTAACCTTAGAAGCTTTTAGGGTACCCCCCTAGGGTAGAGTGACTTCGTCCATGGGCGCGGTTGTCGACTTTATTCAAAAGGGCGGATTCATGATGTATCCGCTCGTTTTCTGCTCCGTGCTCCTGCTCGCCTTAATCGTCGAGCGGGCAATCACCCTCCGCAAGGCGACGACGGATGCGGAAGGCCTCCTGGAGGAGATCCAAGAGGCCTTCGTCCCGGGCGGCGACCCGGCCAAGGCGATCGGCCTGACGGAAGGGAACGGCATCATCGGCAAGGTCTTCGCCCGAGGACTGAAGAACTCCAAACGTTCCGCCGACGCCATCGAGATGGCAATGGAACTTGAGGCGGCCAACGAGACTCCGGCGCTGGAGGCGAACCTGCCGATCATCAAGACGATCGTTAACATCGGACCGCTCCTCGGACTCCTCGGGACCATCGCGGGCATGATCGGCAGTTTTAAGGCCGCCGGCCAAACTGGCCTCAGCAACCCCACCCAGATCCTTGGAGGCATCTCGGAGGCGTTGGTCTCTACGGCCACGGGCATCACCCTCGCCGTCGTCGGCTTCATCTCCTACAACTACTTCGCCAACCTCGTCCGGAAGACCATCGAAGACATCGAGTACTACGGAGCGGAACTCGTCAACCACATGACGGGACGGCTCGATTGAGGCGCCGCGTCAAGATCGGCCGGCGGAGGCACGTCGAGGAGCCGGAGATCGTGGTCATTCCGATGATCGACGTGATGATGTTCCTCCTGTTCTTCTTCATGGTTGCCAGTCTGGCGATGGCGGTCCAGAACGGCCTCCCCGTCGCCCTACCGAAGGCCAGTACCGGTAAGGATCAGCGCTCCCAGACCGTGACCGTTACCCTGCTCCCCGACGGCAGCGTGTATCTGAACATGGGCAAGACGACGATCGACAAGCTCGGCGAGGGCCTCAAAGCAATCGGCGTCTCGAAGACAACTCTCGTCACCCTCAACTCTGACGAGAAGGTGCCCTACGGCAGCGTCGTTGCGGTGATGGATGAGGCGAGAAAGGCCGGGGTGCAGAACTTCGGCTTTGCCACGAACCGGAAGTAAGCCATGGCAAGACGACGGCGACGAAAAGGCAATCCGCTCCTGGTCCGAATCCTCGTGATCTCGGTCGCCGCGCACGCGATCATCCTCCCCGTCGCCGCTCACTTTGGCGTCTTCGAGAAGATCAAGAAGCAGTACGGCGACTCGCGGGTCGTGATGGTTTCTCTTCCGCCGGCGGGCATCGAAAAGCCGAAGGAGGCCGCCAAGGCCGAGAAGAAAGCCAAGACCGCAGAGAAGAAAAGCGGCGCGACCGCCCCGAAAACCTCCACGGAAAAGGCTGGCCTGCCGCAGCCAAAGGTTGTGGCCTCGACAGGACCCGCCGATGGTGCGGGCGGCGGTCCCGCCGTTGACCCCAATGCCGGAGGCAAGGCCGGCGTCCTCCCCGGGGGTAACCCCACCCCCGGGGACACACCAAAACCGCCGGAGCCGCCGCCCACTCCCCCGGTCACCAAACCTGAGAACCCGACCCCCAAGTCGCCAGAGCCCCCCGTCGTGACTCCGAAGCCTTCGGAGCCACCTCCCGTAGTTCCGAAGGCGAAGCGGATCGTCCAAGCGGAAGCTGTCGAAACTCCCGAGCCAACGATTCCCGACGAACTCCGAACCGAGCCCTTCGAGAAGACCCTGATTGTCGAAGCCGATGTCGACACCGGCGGACATCCGATCAACGTTAAGGTCGCCGAATCGACCGGTGTCAAAGCCCTCGATTCCGTCGGCCTCGACACCGCCAAACGCTACCGATTCAAACCCGCCACCGTGGACGACGAGCCAGTCACCCAGCACGTCCGATTCCATATCATTTTTAAGGTCGAATGAAGCGCCCTCTCTCCCTCTCATGGCGCGCTGGCGCTCTCCTGCTCGCCGCTCTGGTGACCCCTGCCGCCCACGCCTCCGGGCTCGGGAGCGTCCGCTTCGTCATTGTCGACCCGATCACCGGCAAACCCACCACGGGCTACGTGCGGGTCGAAACCGATTCCGGCCAGACCGTCCTCTCATCCAACGGCAGCGAAACCGACGCGGTCGAGACTTCGGGCCTAAAGCCGACCGACCGCTTCGGCGCCACTCCGATCACGATCTCTTTGGGCGCCAGCGTTGTGCTTGTCCAACGCGATCAAGTCCCAACCAAGGACATCACCATCCGGGTGACGGCGACCCGCCTGATGCCGAACAAAGCCCCGGGCGGCGGCGCTTCCACGGTTCGGAGCAAGGACGACATCGCGAAGTTCACTAGCCCTGGCCAGCAAGACGCCAAGGCCCTTACCAAGGGCCAAGCGGGTGTAGCGGAAGACTCCGCAGGCCAAGCCCACGTGCGCGGTGAGCACGGTGACATCAGCTACGTGGTGGACGGCGTCCCCCTCCCGGACACCCTCTCGGGCCGCCAAGGCTCCGTCGTCGTCTCCAGCACCATCCAAAGCCTGGAAATCATCACGGGCGGGTTCGCGCCGGAGTTTGGCGGTCTCACCGCCGCGGTGTTGAACGTCACCACCCTCAGCAGCGTCGCCAAGGCAAAGACCGAGTACAGCCTCCTTGGCGGCTCCTACGACAACTACGCCGGCGATCTCACCTCCGTTGGCCCCCTTGGCTCTAAGTCAAGTTACGTCATTGACCTCAACGCCAGCCGAACCCGCGCCTTCCAAGAGCCCCAACAGCCCGGCGACGACGACGCCCACAACAAGGCCGCGACCCAGAGTGCCTTTCTCCGCTTCCGCTTCACTCCTTCATCCAAGGACGCCTTCTCGTTCACCCTCAGCGGCAACCCGGCCGACATCGACATCCCCAACCGCACCGGTCTCCCAGCGAAGTTCCAATCCGTGGGCCAAGGCTACGGCCTCTTCGGCCAGCGCAACGCGGACGGTACTCGCCCCGACGCCACCCCCGGAACTCTCGGCTCGGAAACCATCCTCCTCCCCAGCCAGCAGAAGGCTGGCCAGGACATCGTCGAGAAAGACATCACCGAGTTCTCCACCCTCGCCTACACGCGCCACCTCCGTCCGGGCTCAGACGCCCAACTCGCCCTCACCCTCCTCCATAGCGGCCAAGACGTCACCAACGACAACCCCCAGGTCTCCCTTTCCGGCCTGCCCGTGGACAGTAGCATCGAATTCAGCCCCGAAGCGTTCCGTAACGTCCACCACGTCCAACTGAACGGCAGCCTCAACGCTACTTGGGGCAAGCATAAGCCGAAAATCGGCTTCCTCTACGACGACCAGAGCGGCGTTGAGTCTTACCGTCTCGCCCCGGGCTCCCAACTCGCTTTGAATGCCCTTGCGGTGATGGCCCCAGCCCTCGCCCCTGCCGGCACCGCCTCAAGCGAACTCGACGTCAACGGCAATCCCGTCTTCACCGCCACCGGCGATGTCCCCACTGTGGTGATCCAGCGGAAGGGATACTACGCCGCCACCTACCTGCAGGACACCTGGACCTTCGGACGTCTCGTGTCGAACTATGGACTGCGCGGGGACTGGTACCACCAGGAACTCAACGGCGGGGAAGCCAAGACCGACTCCTTCACTCTCAGCCCTCGCCTCAACTTTTCGTACGATCTGAACCGCCGCACCCAACTTCACCTGGCCTACAACCACCTGATGAACACGCCCCCAATCGCGCAAGGGGCACTTCTGGGCCAAATCATCGAGCCGGAGATCTTCGACCAGTACGACGCCTCGCTCAGCCGTTCTTTGGGCCGCGGACAGAAGGTCTCCCTCGGCTACTACTACAAGCAGATCGAGCACCAGTTCGATACCGGCCTCCTCATCCCCGGCAGCCAGATCGGCATCTACAACACGGTCAGCCTCGACAAGAGCGGCGTTCACGGGGTCGAGTTCAGCTACGACATCGCCGCTCCCGGCGGTGTCGGCTGGGACGGCTACTTCAACTACTCATACAGCGCGGCGAAGCCAAAGGGGTTCGATAACACGGGCGAACCGGTTGACCCGTATGTGGACCACGACCAGCGCCAAACCATCGGCGCTGGCCTCGCCTACACGTTGAAGTCCGGAGCCAGCGCGGCCTTGACCTATCAGTTAGGAAGCGGCCTAGCCAGCAGCGTCGTCCCGCCCAGCGAAGATCGCACTCCGCGTGACCAGTTCGACCTGAAGCTGTTCTCCGGGAACCGGCTGTTTGGAGGGAAGGCGGGGATGACGCTCGATGTCCAGAACCTGTTTGACACACGGGAAGTGATCAACTTCCAGTCCGCGTTCAGCGGGACGAGGTTCCAGATGGGTCGCCGGATCTCGCTGAGTTTGACAGGGAAGTTCTAAGCTGCCTAAGCCCGGATTCCGAACTTATCGTTCGGGTGCGGGCTAAAGCCCGCGCTCCCAGGAGGGTTCCCGCTACACCGCGACGGCGTCGTCTTCCTGCTCGAAGGTGCCGTAGTAGTACGGCGTTCCGCTCTCGAACTCGCCCGCGCAGGTATCGACCATCTTGAACACCGGCTTCACCTTTTGCCGCTCGATCTCGGCGTCCGCGGCCGGGCCGAGGATGTCGCGGAGGGTTGGGGAGGGGAAGCCGAGGAGGAAGGCTTCTTCCACCAGTTCGCTCAAACCTTCGCTCTGTCCCGCGGCAGCGGAGAGCCGTTTCTCCATGTCGATCAAGGTCTGAATCTTTCTCAGGAACCAGCGATCGACGTGGGAGATGCGATTGACTTCATCAACTCCCCAGCCGCGGCGTAGGCCGTCAGCGAGGGCCCAGAGGCGCTCGTCGGTTGGCTTGCCGATGGCGGAGCGCAGGGCGTCGTCGTCCAGCGCCTGCATCTTCACGTGGCGAAGATCCTTCTGCTTGATCTCCAGCCCGCGGATCGCCTTCATAAAGGCGGCCTCGAACGACCGGTCGATGGCCATGACTTCGCCGGTCGCCTTCATTTGGGTGAAGAGAGAGCGGTCTCCGGTGGCGAACTTGTCGAACGGCCAGCGTGGGATCTTGACGACGCAGTAGTCCAGCGCCGGTTCGAAGCAGGCCTTGGTCGTGCCAGTGACCTGGTTCTCGATTTCGTCCAGGGTGCGTCCGACCGCGATCTTCGCCGCGACGCGGGCGATCGGGTAGCCGGTGGCTTTGGAGGCCAAAGCGGAGGAGCGAGAAACGCGCGGATTGACCTCGATGATGTAGTAGTCGAACCCGTCGGGGTTCAGGGCCATTTGGACATTGCAGCCGCCCTCGATGCCCAGCGCGTTGATGATCTTCAACGACGCGGTGCGCATCATGTGGTACTCGACGTCGGACAGCGTCTGGGATGGCGCGACGACGATGGAGTCGCCCGTGTGGACGCCCATGGGGTCGAGGTTCTCCATGTTGCATACGGTGATGGTGTTGCCCATCGCGTCGCGCATGACCTCGTACTCGATCTCTTTCCAGCCGAGGAGCGACCGCTCGACCATGAGCTGCGAGCGGAGGGAGAGTTTAAGACCCTTTCGACCGGTCTCCCAAAGCTCTTCGCGGGTGTTTGCGATGCCGCCCCCGGTGCCGCCAAGCGTGTAGGCGGGGCGGATGATGCAGGGGTAGGGAACCACGTCGAGGATCCCCTGGAGATCGGCTTCGCTCTCCACGATCCAGCTTTCGGGCACCGGCTCTTTGATCTCGCGCATCAGCGAGCGGAAGCTCTCGCGGTCTTCGGCCTTCTTGATCGCGCTGAGGGGCGTGCCGAGGACCTTGATGTTGTACTTCTCAAGGATGCCGGCGTCGTCGAGCTGAGTGGCCAAGTTCAGGCCGGTCTGGCCGCCGAGGGTGGGGAGTAGCGCTTCTGGCCTTTCGCGGGCGATGACTCGTTCCAGGAAGTCGACATTGAGGGGCTCGATGTAGAGCGCATCCGCGACCCCGGGGTCGGTCATGATGGTCGCCGGGTTGGAGTTGACGAGAACCACCGAATGGCCCTCTTCCCGAAGCGATTTGCAAGCCTGCGTCCCCGCGTAGTCGAACTCTGCTGCCTGGCCGATGACGATGGGCCCGGAGCCGATAACGAGGACCTTCATTCCAAGGAGAGAGGTTACCCCGCGGGGCGATTTCTAGGAACTAAAGTCTTGCCGATTCCGGTCTGATATGGAATAGTAATGAATATGAGGACGTTTCTCGTCGGGATCGTGGCCATTGCGGGCTGCGCTATCGGCAACGCCCAAACTTTTGATTTTCATGCCCTCACGGTTTCGGGTCATTCGCGCTTGGTTGAGCAGAGTAACTCGCTGAAAGAGAGCCTACAAAAGGAAGGATCGCGCCCCGCAATCGCGACCACCCTTCCTCTAACGACGAGTCCAAGCGCGCCCGTCGCACCGGTGACGGTCCCGGTTCAGCCTCCACAAGGCCCTCCTATCGGAGCGGTCATGGTGGGCGCGGTCGGTGTACTCGCGGCGACGGGCGGTTGTTTCCTGCACCTCATGCGCCGCCAGACGATGCGTGCGGTCTAAACCAGCTCAGCGGCGAATTTCCCGCTGAGCGTCACCATGGGTAGACCGGCGCCCGGCTGTACTGAGCCACCGCAGTAGAAGAGGTTTTTGATTTCTTCATCGCGGCACCGCAGAGGGAAGAGCCCGCCGAAGAGTCGAGCCGTTTCGTCTGGTCCGTACAAGCTGCCCCGGTAGTTTCCGTCGCGTGCGGCGAACACGTCCGGCGACTGGATCCGTTCGAAGTCGAGCCTTTCGGCGTCGATATCCCAGCCGAACTTCGAAATTTCACGGGCTATGAGGTCGCGGTACCGGCCTGCGTCTCTTGTCCAGTCGAGATGCCTTTCCTGCGCGGGGGTTGTGACCACGGCGAACAGGCATGTCTTGCCCGCCGGCGCGGGCGTGGCGTTGAGATAGACGATGGGTGGGTTCGGAAACTCGCGCCGCCGGTAGAGTCCTTCGAACCCCTTCTCGAACGCTTTGGGGATGAGCAGGGTGTGGTGGGCGAGGCCCTTCAGTTCGGCGCGGATGCCCCAATGGACGGTGAAGTAGCTGAGACTGGGTGCAACGTTAACTTGGCGACCTAGCCACCGATAGACCTGGAGGCGGTCGGCGTTGGCTACCACGGCGTCGGTGGTGATGATTTCGCCCGATTCGAGCTCGATATGGGTCACTCGGTTTCCCGAACGTCTTAGGCCGGCCGCTTTGCCGGGAAGGAACTCCACCCCTAATTCGGTGGCTAAGCGAGCGAAGGCTTCTGGGATGGCGGCCACCCCGCCGCGGGGGTAGAAGACACCGTCCTGGAGCATGTAGTAGGGAATCATCAGGGCTCCTGGCGCTTTGCTATCGTACGTTTGGCCTCCGTAGGAGGGGAAACCGTAGAAGAAGGCGCGGAGAAAGGGAGACTGAAACATTCCGTCGACCAACTCTCGATAGGTTTTCCTTGTGTCGAAGCGGAGTGCGGTGGCAATCAAGTGCGGATCGGCCATCTGCCACGGCTCGTGATAGGGCCGTCGGAAGATACTAGCGTCGATGTGGGGCGCGACGGCGTCGAGGTTTTCTAGGAGGCGCGCGAGCGGATCGCGGTCGCCCGGGGCGATCTCTTTGACTTGCTGTAGGCAGGCGTCGCGGTCCGCGGGTAGGTCGAGCGGCGGCTCTCCTTCGAAGAGGACTCGGGAGATGGGATCAAGGCGATCGAACTGAAGGTAATCCGCGATCTTCCGTCCGGCGTTTTCAAATACCTGCCGATAGATTTTTGGAAGGATAACGATCGAAGGACCGGGGTCGAGCCGGTAGCCCAGCGCTTCGACCGCTGCCGCTTTGCCTCCGATGGGACCGTCATGGACGACAAGGACCGAGAAGCCACGAAGCCGTAGGTGAATCGCCGCGCTGAGCCCGCCTTGGCCGGCCCCGATCACGACGACGTGTTTGCTCACGTAATTGGGTTTGCGTTCGGGGTGACGAGGCGGGACTCGAGTTCGTGAAGGCGCTCGTCGAGGCGATCGGCCAAGTGGTCTGCCTGATTATCCGAGGAGCGAGCGATAAGGAGCCCGGCGAGAAGCGCCAGCCCAGAGATCCCAACCGAACAAAGCAGAACCGTCTTATGAGACGAAGAATTCATTTCACGGGTTGTACCGCAAAAGAAGGCGGGCCGGAGAGGAAGATCCTCTCCGGCCCGCCTATTTGCCTACTCTTAACCGATTACCGGGCGATGGTAACCGTGGTGGCCGCGGTCGTTCCGTTGTACGTTGCCGTAAACGTCACGTCTTGGCTTCGGCTGAGTCGCTTCACCGTTAGCGCTGGGAACAGCGCTTGGCTGGTGACTCCGGCCTGGATCGAGTAGTGCTTGGTGTACTGGCCAGCGAATTCGCCGGTCGTTTCCAAGGTGAACGTTCCCGTCGGGAAGGCCGAGGGAAGGTTCGTGGTGAGGACCAGATCCGCTACCACCGAGGTCTCGGCTTCGAAGTTGGCAACCAGATTGATCTGGCCGCCGCCGCGAACCGTTCGCTGAAGTGATGTGAGGGAGGCCACTCCCACGGGGCGAACGACCAGGAGTTTGGTCTTGGTGTTCGTTCCGAAGGCGGTCGTAATCGTCACCGACTGGGAACTGGTGACGCCCTTCGGCCGGAGCGAGAAGCTGCCGGTCGAGTCGCCGGCCACGATCGTCACCGAGGTGTCGAAGGTGCCGGACGGGAAGACCGTGCTGTTGTCGGTGCTTACCGCGAACGTGACGTTCTCGGTTGCCGCGCCCGTCGTGAGGGTGACGGTTCCGGTCACGACGTTGGAGCCAGAGGCGCTGCCGATCGTCGAGGTCGGATCGAGGACGAGGGTGTAGCTGATGGCCTTAACCGTCAGGTTCGTCGTCTTGGGGGTGCCGATGCCGCCGCTGGCCGAGATCGCGACCGTCGAGTTCGCCTGGACGTAGCGGCCGGTAACGTGGAACGTCGCCTGCGTATCGCCTTCGGGAATCGTAACGTACGAGCCGATACCGTCGGTCGGCAGCGCGTCGTCATCTTCAGCGAACACACGGGCGATGCCGGTGTCGCTAGAGCTGACGTAGATCCGAGCGCCGCCCGTTGGGGCCGCCGTGGAGAGAGTGATCGTCGCTTCGGAAGTACCGCCGCTCTCCACCGTGGTGGGAACGAGGGTCAGGCCGTTCACAAGGACCGGCTGAATCGTGAGCGTCGTTGACTTCTGCGCGAACGGATGTCCGGTGGAAGCGGTGTGCGTCGCGGTGATGTTCGCCGTCGTGCTCGTGGTTACGGGCAAGGTGTTGATGTCCACCCCAACCGTCGAGCTCACCGTTTGCGGATCGACGGTAATCGTCGTGCCTGCTGGGATCGCCTTCGAGCTATCGGAGGTGATCGTCGCCGTGTAAGGAAGGGGGCCTGCCTTACCGTTGAGGGTGATCGTCGCCACCGTGGGCGAGCCGCCCGCCACCGTGCTCGGCGTCAGAGTGATGCTCTGAAGCGTCGCGGGAAGGAGGGTGAGGCTGGCCGACTTGGTGAGGCCAAGCAGGGTTGCCTGGACCGAGACGGCGGTCGGCGCATCCACGCCGTCGCTGGTGAGGGTGAACTGGGCAGAGGTCTGACCGGCGGGGATGACGAAGGGAAGTCCCACGAACTGGACTGCCGAATCGGAGGCGGTCAAGGCAATCGCCACACCACCCGCTGGAGCAGGCGCCGCGAGGGTAACCACGCCGCGCATGTTATTCGGGTCGCCGCCTACCATGGTGGCGGCGGGGAGCTGTTCGCTCACGAGCCAAGGCACAACCTGAAGGGTGGTTTCCTTGAACGTGCCGGTATAGGTCGCACGGACCTTAACCAACTGGTTGATGAGAACCGCCTTGGTGAAGAGGGTGAAGTTCGCCGTCGTGGCACCCGCCGCGATGTCGATCGTAACCGAATCCACGTCGGAGGTTTCGCTGGTGAACGAAGCGTAGTTGGTGCCGTTCGGAAGGTTGACCGTCACCTGAGCGCCGCCCGAAGGAGCCGCCTGGGTCAGAGTCACCGTACCGGTCGTCGAAACGCCCAAACCGCCCGGAAGGGTGGAGGGATTGAGGGTTACCGAACCAACGCTCGGCTGGTTGACGCGGAACTTGACGATGAAACCGTCTCGTGCGAACGAGCCGCCGTTTCGCGTCGGAGTTTTCGCCAGACCCTGGGTCCCGAAGAAGCCGTACCCAAAGTTGTACTGCATCGTATCGAAGTTGCCCGAAAGTGGTCCGGAGTCGTCGGTATCGATGGTCGTCTTGAGCGCGAGGTTGGTAATGAGGCCGCCCTGAAGGGTGGCATTGGTGCCGTACGTCTTGACGGTGGTCGTGCCCTGCCGAGCGTAGTCGCGGCGGCCATCGGTCCAACCCATGGCCCACACGTCACCGTTAGCGTCCACGAATGGAGCGTATACGAAGTCGTCGAGAACGCCACCCAAGTAGGAGGCGAACTGCAAACCGGTAGCCGTCGGATTCAAAACCATGATGAATCCTTCGGTGGTCGGGTATTCGGTGCCTGTCGGGCTATCGTAGGTCGGATCCGGAACGTCCGCGAGACCGGTCGGAATATTGATGGACGAGAGGGTGCTACCCGTGAGTTCGTTCGGGTCACCTGCCGTATCTGGGAAGGTGATCGTGAGCGGACGAAGGTTTCCGGTAATGAAGGCGTTTCCACGCGAGTCGACGCCGATGCCTGCGGGGGCAACGGTAGCGATGCCGATTCCGTTGGTCATCGCTGCGGTGACCTTCAGGTTCGTCGAATAGAGAAGCGCCGTACCGGTCGGGTTGATCTTGGTAACGGTGACGTTTGGCTCGCTGTTGAAAGTTTCGCCGTAAACGCCGTTTGTGCGCGGGAAGTTGAACGAGCGGCTGACGCCAGTGACGTATGCGTTGCCGTCCGGATCGACGGCGATCGCCGAACCGGTATAAGCGGTACCAGTGTCGTTCGTGCCCGAACGAAGCGGATCGGGCTGTCCTACAGCGATACCTCCGCACTCTTCACCGCTTGCACCTCCGATCAAACCGGAGTAGACGATGTCTGCATTGCGGTCGTACTTGCGAACGAAAATGTCGCTGTTGCGCAGAAGCTGACCGCCGTCATAGCCGGTGGAAGTCTGCGAGAACACGTCGCTGGTCGTGAAGAAGATGCTGGGATCTCCACCCGTCCGATAGTCCGTATTCTGGTTCGCGGTGCCATAGACCGTGCCGGCGACGAGAATGTTGCCATTGGCGTCGTAGACACAGCCTCGCGTATCGTTCACGGCACCGTTATCTCCGACCATGTACTTACACATGGCGTTATCGAAGAAGAAGTTGCCGTTCGAATAGTCGAGCATCGCAATATAGCCCGAGTAGATGGGGCTATTGTCGCCCGTGTTCTTCGGATGCGTCCCGGGGAATCCGGCCGGAGCGACCGTGCCCGAACCCGTGATGATCAACTCGGTGTAGTTGGCCATCGTTACCGGAGTCGACTTCAGAACGTCGAACCCGGCCAGGATATCGTCCGTGCCCGGGGCGCCGAAGAAGCGGAAACCGTTCGGGTCGTACTGCAAGGCGGCGGTGCCGTTGCGGATGAAGCGCATCACGAAGATGTCGTTCGTCGCGTTCGTCGCAGCCGTGGTGAAGAAGAACTGAGATGTGGAAACGCCAGCGATCCAGACGTTGCCTAGATTGTCCAACTTGATGAACTTGCCGATGTCGTAGCCAGAGCCGCCTACGAAGACGGAGTAGTCCCGGTTGTAAGCGTCGCCTTGGAGTCGCGCGACAAACGCGTCGATTCCGATCGGGTTGTTGTAGTTAAAGAGACCGGTCGAAGTGGGGAAGCTCGAAGTACGCGTACCACCGGTGAGAAGGACCGAACCCTCGGTGCCGCCCGCGATGGTGTCGCTGACAATCGCGTGAACTTCGTCCGCGCCGTGGTCGCCACCGAAGTAGGTGCCGTAAACGACCGGGTCGATGACAAGCGCCTTGGAGTGATCGTAGGCGCCAAGAGCAAAGCTCGCCTGACCGTTCTTAACGGTCCACTGGGCGCTGACGGCCTTGGTCTTGCCGGCAATCGTCTGGTAGGCGAACGGCTTGCCGTTCTTGAAGCCACCCATCGCGGTGCCGATCTTCAGTTGGCCCTTCGCAAGCGAGAGACCCGTGTTGCCACGGAAGCCCAGCTTGAGGTTCGAGGGATCCGTGCCGGGCGCGACAATGAAGTCGAACCGGGGGCGCGAGCCATCAAAGTAGCTCCGCATATCGACGCCGGACACGACGTTCTTCGTGTACAGCTCGCGGAACGCCCGTGCGCCCTTTGCGGTGCCGCTCGGCAGGAAGTAGTCGGCGCGAGCGCCGGTATCGTAGCGACCGGTCGGTGCAGTGACCTTGCCGCCGGGGAAGTACATGTCGACGACTTGACGCTTGGCACCCTGCTTAAGGACGGGGTGGTGGTCGTACCGAATCCCGTTGTCCGTAAACCAGAGGTCTAGCGCGGCACCCTTCGCGACGAACTTCGCGCGGGAGTCCCATTGGCCTTTGTTCTCAAGGAAGCGGGCAGTACGGGCTGCAAGTGCTTGCTGACCCTGGCTCGTCGACAGCCGCTTGTCGGCCGAAGCCTTCTGCGGAGCAAGCGCACCAGCGAAAGCCGAACCTGCGGCAACCATGAGCAGACCGAGCGCGCCCACGCTACGGATGCTGTTGTTATTTAAGAGCACTACGATGACACCTCTATACACCAACCGGATCGGACCGCCGAACCCCCAAAAGGGAGGCGACCCGACAAAGCCGACACGGTTGGACCCGTGGCGACGCGAGACCATTATAGATCAAGCCCGCCCATACGTCTACCGGTCTGGCGAATATATGACGCATTAACAAGGCGAATTCGTGCGAAGTGAAAGATTCGTGTAACCCCGCCAATCTACGTGGCGAACATTTGGTGTTGGAGAGGCTGTGCTTACTTGAGGTGCCGCGGCAACCCGGAGCCTTCGTAAGCCAGTGTCAGCCGCCGTGGGCCATCGTAGGCCATCCTATTCCCAACGATGCGATCGATCGACGAGACTTCCGGAGCCTGGGTCGGCTGGTCGATTCAGTACGGAGCCCGTATTCACGAGCGCATGATCCTGCGTATTGGCGGGGGAGCCATCCTGGGCTCGGGCGAAGACGCCGATGGCGACTTCGAACTCGACGGTAACTACGATGCCGGTGGAGATGTGGCGATCGTTCGGCGCTACACCTACTGCACCTCGGGGCCCGAGGGCATTGGTATCCCGTACCTTTACCGGGGACGGTGGGACGGAGCGCAGGTCTCCGGAGTTTGGAAACCGGTCATCGGGGCGTACGGCGCCGATGGAGGACCGTTCGAAATGTGGCCCGAAGACGGGAGCCCAGATGTTTTAATCGAGGCGTCCCGTCAGAAAGAGCCGGCAAAGGCCTGAGAGTTACTTTTTGGCGCCGCTGGCGATCCAATCCTGGACCAACTTAACTTCCGCCGCGGAGAGGGGAGGTCCAGGGGGCATCTTAGCGACGCCATGTCCGGTAATGGCCGCAACGAACACGCTATCCTTCGGCTTCTTGGCCACCACGACTGCCTTGCCCTTGAATTTCGCCTTCAAGATTGAGCTATACGACGAGAGGTCGACCCCCGCCGCAGCCTTCTCGCCGCGGTGACAACCGATGCAGCGAGTCTGGATGATCTTGTCAACCTTGGCAAAAGGGACCGGCGCAGGCTTCGGCCCGCCTTTGTAAGCGAACGCGACCGAAATCGCTCCTAACATCGAGATAACCGACAGCCCGGTAAGTGCGGATCGAGCGAATGACTTCATTTTTCGTCTAGTAAAAAGGCGGGGTCACCGCCGTCCAAACAAATTGTACGGCAGTTTGACTAATTTCGTTGCTCTTTGACCGACGTGATGAATTCGAACGGCTAAACGTTAAAGAGGAACAGCATCACGTCACCCTCTTGGACGATGTATTCCTTGCCTTCCGAACGAACGAGACCCTTCGATTTAGCCGCCGCCATGCTCCCGTTCTCCGCCAGATCCTTAAAGGCCACGGTCTCTGCTCGAATGAAGCCGCGTTCGAAGTCAGAGTGAATCACGCCTGCGGCCTGCGGCGCCGTCATACCCTTTTCGATCGTCCAAGCCCGCGTTTCTTTGGGGCCCGTCGTAAAGTAGGTTTGCAACCCGAGTAGATCGTAGGTGGCGCGGACCAGCGACTTGAGGCCGCCATCCTTTACGCCCAGCGAGTCCAGGAATTCCTGTCGATCCTCTTCCGAAAGTTCGACCAGTTCCGCCTCGACCTGCGCCGAGATCACCACGACCTGCGCTCCTTCGCGAGCGGCGATCGCGCGAACCTTCTCGACATGCTCGTTGCCCGTCGCAAGGTCGTCCTCGTTCACGTTCGCCGCATAGATCACCGGTTTCAAGGTGAGCAGCCCCAACCCCTTCACCGCAAACCGCTCTTCGTCGGTCAACTTCACGCTGCGCGCCGGTAGACCTTCTTCCAGGGCCGGAAGAAGCTTCTCAAGGGCTTCGACTTCGGTCACCGCCTCCTTCTTGGTTCGAGCCTCTTTCCTAGCTTTCTCAATCCGCTTTTCGGTAGAGGCCATGTCGGAGAGAGCCAACTCGATATTGATGATCTCGATATCCCGCTCCGGATTCACCGATCCCGCGACGTGGATGATGTCGTCGTTCTCGAAGCAGCGGACAACGTGGACGATCGCATCTACCTCGCGAATGTTGGCCAGAAACTGGTTGCCCAGGCCCTCTCCCTTGCTCGCGCCCTTCACCAGCCCGGCGATATCGACGAACTCGACCCGGGCGGGGAGGATGTCGATCGACCCGGAAATCTTCGCGAGCACGTTCAGCCGTTCGTCCGGCACGGTACATAGCCCAACATTGGGCTCGATCGTGCAGAACGGAAAGTTCGCGGCTTGCGCCTTGGCATTTGCCACAACGGCATTAAAAAGGGTCGACTTTCCAACATTCGGCAGTCCGACATTTCCGGCTCTGAGCATAGGGGTGGAAGCAGTTTACCGGGCGGGGTGATGTCGAACGATTGCTGGCCAAGCTTGCGATTTCCAGGCGCCGCCGTTTGGCACCTTTCGTAACCCCAAGCAATTGACTCCGCTAACCCCAAAAAACTTCACAGAATTCCAACCTGTTGACGTATAATCGTGCTGAAGTACTTCAGCAGAGGCTGAGTAACGCAATGACGCGCAAAGGATCTTCCAAACGAACCACCCTCACGGAGGTCGCCCGGGTAGCGGGCGTCTCTCCAGCGACGGCTTCAATGGTCCTTTCCGGCAAAGGCGGGGATGTCCGTATCGCCTCGGCCACCGCCGCTCGAGTTAGAGCCATCGCGCTCGACCTCGACTACTCGCCCAACCTCCTCGTACGCTCCCTCCAAAAAGGCTCTTCCGGCGTCCTCGCGTTTTTTAGCGCCTTCCGCGTTGTCATCAGCGACGATGTTTACATGGACCGGCTTTCTCGCGGCCTCGAGCTTGCCGCCGGACGTCGTGGCTACGACATGCTCCTCCATTGCGCCTTCGAACGCAGCATTGAACAGACCTATGCATCGATCAACGGTGGTCGCGCCGACGGTCTTCTCCTCTTCGCGCCCCACGACGACGATCCCGTCCTGAACCTGATGCGGAAGTCGCGCCTCCCTTGCGTGCTCCTAAATACGCGTGACGTAGAAGGGTGCCTCCCCTCCGTTAAAGACGACTTCCAGCACGGCATGAAGTGCGTAGCCGAAGCTCTTGTCGAGCGTGGCCATCGCTACATCGGGGCCCTTCACTTCGGTCCCATGGCCTCTCCCGACGCGGCCGAGCGAATTCGGGAGCTGGACAAGAATTTGGCGCGCCTCGGTGTCGTTCGTTCTCCCGAATACACCGTTAACGGTCTGTCGATTCGCAATGCCGGACTCGACGAGCTTCTTGCCCTGTCGATCAGACCCACGGCCATCTTTTGTTGTAACGACAAAACCGCTTCGGAAACCGTGGACTTCCTGGAAGCGAAGGGCATCCGCGTTCCCGATGAGATCAGCGTGATCGGCTACGACGGACTCCGCTGGCCCAGCGAGCACCGCCATCGTGTCGCGAGCGTCCTTGTCGATCTGAAAGCCCAGGCCGCCGCCGCGGTCGACCTCCTCATCGACGGCCCTTCCCGGGAACGCGATATCACCATGCCAACAGTTTTTGTACCTGGGACCACTCTTGGTCCCGCCTTATCACTGCAACGGAGCAATCAATGAAAACACATCGAAGAGCATTCACCCTCATCGAACTTCTCGTCGTGATCGCGATCATCGCGATTCTCGCCGCCATCCTTTTCCCCGTTTTCGCCCAGGCGAAGCGAGCGGCAAAAGATGCGTCGGCCCTTTCCAACCTGAAGCAGGTCGGGTTGGCCAGCTATATGTACGCGGGTGACGTGGACGATACGCTGGTCTTCTTCGAACAGCGCGTCGATCCGTGGGTTGCCTGGCCGATTCTGGTCCAGCCCTACGTGAAGAACGTGGACATGTTCTACGACCCTTCGCAGGGCAGTACTAAGCCCAATCCGTTCCCGGCCGCCCCGTGGGACCGCCCTGGCTTCTCCTGGTGGGGCTGGCAGGAAAAGATCGCCCTCAACCGTGAAGCGTTCGGCAACGACGAGCAATGGTGGCATCAGAACCGGACGCTCACTCAGATGGAGTATCTTTCCGAGCGAATCGGCTTCGCCTATGGAGAGCTTCAGACGAATAACGCGCTGAACTCTCAACACTGGTTCTACGCCGACGAAGCCTCCTGTTCAAGCCTTGAGAACAAGGGCTTTGGCAATGAGCAATGGTTCAACGGGCTGGCCCGAAACGCGAACAAGAACCACGGAGACGGCCTCATCGTCGCCTTCGGCGACGGTCACGCGAAGAAGCTGCCCCGCCTGAAGTTCATCAAAAACGTGCCGGTTTCCGGGGACCTTGACGCTTGCCGAAAGCGCCGCTGGGGCGCCGACGGAGTTCGCGGCAACGCGGACGATCTAAACAACGAGGAGGCACGCTTCTGGGGTCGCGCGTGGGACCCGAGCTACTAAACGATGAACACAAGCATCCCTAAGCCGGCAATCGCCGTGGTCGTGGCCCTTCTTCTGGTCGGGCTCGTTTTCGCCTACACCAAGTTAGGTGGCGGAGCGGCTCCCCAGGTGGAGCCGTCCGCTGTCCCGGACTATTCAAAGATGACGCCGGAAGAGATCAGCGCCGCTCACAATGCCACTCCTGGCAATAGTGGACCGGATGAGGGCCATTCTGGCAGCCCATCCGGAGGAGCCACCGGCCGGAACTAACCGCTCGCCTCGCGGCGAGTATGCCTATCGTCGCTACTTCTTCCTCAAAGGGGTAGCGACTTTAGGCTTTATGAAGGAAGATATAGCATGGCTGGTCCGATATCCGAAAACCTTCCGGGAAGGAACATTAACATTCGATAGATTTTAACCTAGAGACCTGGTTTGGTCTCGCCTTGTCAGTGCAACGGAGCAATTGAAAATGAAAACCATTCGAAGAGCATTCACCCTCATCGAGCTTCTCGTCGTCATCGCGATCATCGCAATCTTGGCCGCGATCCTTTTCCCGGTTTTTGCCCAAGCGAAGCGCGCCGCTAAAGACACGGTCGCGCTCAATAATGTCAAGCAAATCTCCACCGCGGGGTTCATCTACTCGTCCGATAGCGACGACGTAATCACGCTCTGGGAATGGCCCAGCAATCCCTGGGTCGCTTGGCCAATTCTGATCCAACCGTACGTGAAGAATACGGATCTTATGTGGGATCCGGCGAAGCAGAAAACGGTAACGATCAGACCACAACCGTGGGACGTCTCCCCAGGCAACGACTGGGGTTGGCAGACCCACATGACGATCAACCGGTACGGCTATGCCAGCTACACCAATCCCCGTAGTCAGACGGTCATCGTAGCTCCGGCGGAGCGGGTTGGTTGGACTTACGGAGAAGTCCAGCACTCCGGAAACACCCTCTCCCAGCACTGGTTCGACGCTCAGCGTTGCGCTTGTCCGTCTTTGGCGAACGTTCCGGGTAACCGGAATAACGACTGGTACAACCAGTGCGCCCGGTCGGCGGTGAAATATCATGCGGACGGGTTCATTTCCGCTTTTGCCGACGGCCATGCGAAGAAGCAGCCCTACAAGCGATTCATGCTGAACCAGCCGACCTTCGCAGCTTCTGCCCAGTGCGAAAAGGACCAGTTCTATGGGCCGGACGGAAACTATGGAACGTCGGACGACAATGACACCCCGATGACCCGCGCTTGGGGCCGCTGGTGGACGGGCGATTACTGAGATGAAGACGGCTCCTTTTCTTCTCATTGCCCTCGCAGCCGGAGTTCTCTCCGGCTGCGAGCCGGCTCCATCGACCCCGATCGCGCCCGATCAGAAGATGCCGGACACGAGCAAGATGTCCACAGACGAGATTAACAAGCTTCACTCCGAAGCCAGTGCTGGCGGCACCGACCGTGGCGGCGCCTCAAACCCGTCTGGCGTTGGCCGTGCCGGAGACACGCCAGCCGATCGCCAAATCGGTGGCGGATAGTCCCGCTATAATGGCGGGCATGCTCAGCCGTCGTCACCTTCTTCTCGGATCGGTAGCGGCGGTTGGATTCCGCGACGAGACGCTCGACTTGGTCGAACGTCTCGTCTCCCGTTTAGGCGGGGAAGTCCAAGACGAAGACTTCTGGACCGGCATCGGTCAGGCCTTCGCCCTCGACCGCAGCACGGCCAATTTTAACAACGGCGGCTGCTCGCCCTCTCCCCGCGTTGTCCAAGATGCCCTCCGGCGCCAGCTCGAATTCAGTAATCAGGCCCCCAGCTACTACATGTGGCGCAACCTGGAGCCGGAAGTCGAGAACGTACGGAGGGGACTGGCGAAGCTGTTCGCCGTAGATCCCGAAGAGGTTGCGATTACCCGGAATGCCAGCGAATCGCTGGAGACCGTGCTCCTGGGCATCGACATGCAGCCCGGCGACGAGATCCTGACCACGATCCTCGATTACCCTCGCTGCATCACGACCATCGGCCAGCGGGTACGAAGGGAGGGGGTAAAGATGGTCCAGGTCACCGTCCCCCACATGCCGGCACGCATGTCGGAACTGCTTGACCCTATTGCTCGCGGGATCACTTCAAAGACCAAGCTGATCCTGGTCCCGCATGTCTCCTTCCTGAACGGCCAAATCTTCCCGGTGAAGGCAATCTGCGAACTTGGCCGAAAGCACGGCATCCCCGTCCTCGTTGACGGCGCTCATGCCTTTGTCCAATTCAAATTCGACAACCGCGACCTGGGCTCTGAACTCTATGCCACATCGCTCCACAAGTGGCTGATGGCCCCTATCGGCACGGGCATGCTCTACGTGAAGAAGCCTAAGATCGGCGGAATCTGGCCCCTCATGGCTGCCGCCGACACCCAGAAGGACGACATCCGCAAGTTTGAAGAGATCGGCACCCACCCCGCTGCCAACCATAACGCCATCGCCGAAGCTCTGACCTTCCACGAAATGCTCGGTATGGAACGCAAAGAGGCTCGTCTCCGCTACCTCCGCAAACGGTGGACCGACCGCCTCCGCGATCTCTCGAACGTTCGCTGGGCCACCAACCTCGATGCCCACCACTCATGTGCTTTGACCACCGTAGGCATCGAAGGCATCAAGAACGGCGACCTCGCGGCGTGGTTGCTGGCGAAACACGGCGTCTTTGTTACCACGATCGACACCCCGCCAGTCAGCGGCATTCGGGTCTCGCCCAACGTCTACAGCACCTTGGCGGAGATCGACCGGTTCAGCGACGCGATGATCTTAGCGGCGACGAAAGGAATCTAGCCGTAGCGTCGCCTTCCAGGCGGCATCTATCCCCGTAATCCCGGCTTCTAGCCGGGCCCATCGGGCGGTTTTCAGACATTTCCCGGAAGACCCACAGTCCGAGAGGCCCCGGGGTCATGCTTTATCCGTGATCCTCCAACCCTTCGCCCAGCGAATCACCACCATTTACGGCCAACCCGGCCAAACGTGGCTCGATAACTTACCAACCCTTCTAGACGAACTCGCCTTATCCTGGAACGTAGAGATTGGTGAACCCTTCGAGGGCCTGACCTACAACTACGTCACCCGTGCCAACGGCCCCAATCAGGAGCCTTGCGTCATTAAAGTTGGCATCGGGACTCCCGAAGGAGACCGCGAGTCTCTCGCCCTCCAAGAGTACGCCGGACAAGGGGCGGTTCAGGTTCTTCGTCATGACGTAGCGCGTCACGCGATGCTCCTCGAAAGGATCGACCCGGGCACGATGCTCACTGACGTCGACGACGAAAAGGGAACGGAGATCGCGGCGGACGTGTTGGCCCAACTCTGGCGTCCGACCGTCTCCGACTTCCCAGACCTCCAGACCTGGACCCAAGCCCTAGAGAAGATCTCCGCCCAGCCCAACCCCTTGCCATCCGACGTCCTCGACCGCGCGGTCAGCCTCAAAAAGGAACTCCTTTCAAACCCGCCCGAGAGTCTGCTCCTGCACGGTGATCTGCACCACTACAACATCCTCCTCTCCAAAGACCGAGGCTGGCTGGCGATCGATCCCAAAGGAGTCATGGGAGAACGCGCCTACGACATCGTCGCCTTCCTCAACAACCCGCGAGCGATGACCGGTGAGGAGACACAAAGGAGAATCTCGATCTTCGTGGAGCGGCTCAACCTCGATCGCGAGCGAGTTGTAGCTTGGGCCTACGTCCAAAGCATCGTTTCGGCCTGCTGGACCGTGGAAGACGGAGAGGAGGGCTGGGAAGGTGCGGTAGACCTGGCAAAGAGTTTTAAATTTTAGGCTCTAGGTTGGAAACAACCCAAAATCCAAAACCTAAAACCCAAAACTCCGTTAGCTTCGCTTCTTCGGCTTATGCTTCGCCGGCTTGCCGGTTCCACCGGAGCCGCCGTCTTTATCTGCCGGACGCGATGGCGTGAACTTACCGTTCCCCTTGGAAGGATCTTTGGGGGCGCTCTTCGGAGGATTCTTGATCGAAGGGCTGCCGCCTTCGCCCTTCAGGCGCTGCTGCTCTTCGGCCGCCTTCTGCATCTCGGCCATCATCGTCGCCCAGCGGCCCTGCGGCTTGCCGGGGATCACGCCGCCGCCGGCCGCGTTGACTTCAACGAGTGGAGGCATCGGAAGACGGTAGGCCCGGATCGACTGGGCCATCGAGAAGAGGTTGGTGAAGGTCCAGTACAGGACGAAGCCAGAGACGACCGGGAAGATGCGGAGAAGCATCATCACAGGGAAGATCACCGCCGCGGCGAGACCGATCATTCGCTGCTGCTTCTGCTGCGTCGGGTCGGTGACCGGCGTCAGCAAGGTCGAGATGATCATCGACACACCGTAGATGACGATGAGAAGGTAGTCCTGTTGGCCCAGGTTCGGGGCGAAGATGCCGTTCGAAGCGCTACTCGTCTGGGGGTTGATCCAGAGGAAATAGCCGTGCGTGAATTCGAACTGGTAGTGCAGGATGCACTGGTAGACCGTAAGGAACAACGGCATCTGAACTAGCGCCGGAAGACAGCCCGCGAGCGGGTTGATGCCGTACCGCGAGTACAGCTCCATGGTCTTCGCGTTCATCTCCGTCGGAGAGTCCTTGAACTTTTCCTTGATCTCCGAAATCCGCGGCGCGAGCTGAGACATCTGGCGAGACATCATCAACTGCTTTTGAGAAAGCGGGAAGACCACCGCACGGACGACGAACGCCAGGAGGAGGGTCGCAATCGCGTAGCTCCAGCGTGGGTCGTGGCCGGTGAGGCCGACGAGGAAATCGATGAACTGGAATCCGCCCGGGATGAATCCCCAAATGTAGTCTTTCTTGTTCCGCTCACCCAGCGTCGAGATCAGTTGAGCGAGAAGCTCTTTGCCCGTGACCTGAGATTTGACGCCCTTATCGGAGACGTCGATCTTGGTGTCTCTCCAAGCGGTGCTGTTGGGGCTGTTGCGCTCGATCGGCTCCAGCGTCTGGTAGGCCATTCGAATCTTGCCCGTGTCCTCGGACGCAATTCCGTTCTTAAGCTGGATGTGGGCGGTAATGATTGAGGCGACGGTATGGGTATCTTCCGATTCCGCCTCCGTAGTTCGCTTGGCCCCGATGTCTTGTTTTAGGATGTTGCCGAACGATTGGTACAGCTGCAGGCCATCGTTGTAAAACTGGTCCGCTTCGGTCCGCGATTTTGCGTCCTTACCGTCAATCTCCCTCAGCTTATTGAGAGCTTCGACGGAAGTTTTGATTTCCTTCCCGTTGATCTCGGTTCCGCTCTTTGACGGATCCAGGAACAGCTTGAAGGTGAGGAACACCGCCACCATCAGCAGGAGCGAGGTGAGGAAGTTCGACTTCGGAGGAGCGGCGGGCTTAGACATGCGAATAAGGGATATCGATTTGGGTTTTCGATTTTCGATTAGCGAAAAATAGGCTAAGTCGAAAGCCGAAGGCTAGGGAACCGGGTCGTGGCCTCCGGGATGGAAAGGATTGCATCGGAAGATTCGCTTCAGACCCATCCAGGAACCCTTCATCAGGCCGTAGCGTTCGATGGCTTCCAAGGTGTAGTTGCTGCAACTTGGGGTGAAGCGGCACGAGGGAGGCATCCATCGGGAACCCCGTTGGTAGCAGCGGATCAAGAAGACTCCGATTCGTCGGCCCATCGTGCGTTGGCCTTTGCGAGTAAATCTCGGGCCTCCTCCGTTATACGCCCCCAGGACGCCTCCGCGCACGAAGGTCCTAGGATCACGACGTAGTCCATGGTGGGGCTGAGCAGTTCGGCGCAGGCTTGAATCGCGGCCTTGAATCGTCGTCGTTGTCGATTCCTTTGGGGCTTACCACCTAACTTTCGGCTGGTTGCGAAGCCGAGAAGTCCCGTTCCGGGAAGGCAGGCGATGCGGGCAATGGGGCCGCTTGCACGGCGGCCATCCGCAAAAATGCGCTCAAAGCGATCTTTCGAGGGGCCGATGGGACTCTTTTAGACCGCGAGTTTGTGGCGGCCCTTGGCGCGACGTCGCTTCAGGACGTTCTGACCGTCGGTAGTTTCCATGCGGACGCGAAAACCGTGGGTGGTTTTGCGCTTGCGGTTATTAGGCTGGTACGTTCGCTTCATCTCGGCAGGCCTCCCAAATGGGATGTGACGAAAGATTGTACCCGGTCTTAACCGTAGTGCCGCCTTTCAGGCGGCATCTCCTCATGTAACCCCGGCATCCTGCCGGGATGAGATGCTTTCTTCGCCTGCAAGGCGGCATTACGGCTAGCCCGGCGCGAGGGTCATGCGGGAAACAGCCCCGGTCGCTTCGCGCCGGATCTGTTCCAGACGGGCGCGAAGGATCTTGTGGGTACGGTGCAGGCGCGAGCGGATCGTGCCGACCGGCTTGTCCAACATGTCGGCGATGTCCTTGTAGGGCACGCCCTCGATGTCGGCAAGGGTTACGAGCAGCCGCTGACTGGGGGAAAGCGTGTTGAGCGCCTTTTGAAGCTCCTCGCTGAAACTTCCTTCCAGCATCGACTCCTCAGGATTCGGAGCGTCGTCCGGCATGTCGAAGAAGAGATTCTCGTCGCCGCCGTGCGGCAACGGAGAATCGTACGAGACGGCCCGGACCCGCCGGCGCCGGTTGCGCAGCAGATCCAGGAATAGTCGAGTTACGATACGAAAGATCCAGTTTTCGAACGGACGGTCACCCTCGAAATCGCTGAACGACCGGTACGCGCGATAAAACGCGTCCTGCGTCAGATCCTCCGCGTCGCTCCGATTACCCGCCAGCCGATAAGCCATGTTGTAGACCTTCTTATAGGTCTGGCTCATCAACTCATTAAAGCGGGCCTCGTCCTGCGGGCTCATTGTGAACTGGGTATCGGCCATTCTTTACGCGTCCTCCCGGACGCTTGCTGGTTGAGAAAGTGCAAACCTGCCCCTCTCATCCTTGTATACAAGACACTTGTGCGCCTCGTACCGTTCCCACTGGACGGTTTGACCTAGTACTTCGGTTCTAATAAAAACGGCAAAGGTCCTACGCCGGGTTTGCGGGAACAGCTTGATATCTAGGGTCGCAAACCAAAATGAAAAAAAGATGAAGCCTCCCCCGAGGGGGAAGCTTCTGGTCTAATTACTCGCCCATCTGTCGGATGAGAAGATCGGCTTGCCGCTCCATCATCATCGCGAATGCCGCGAACGGCCCGATCGCCCGAGTTTTTTCCCGCTTAGCGCGGGGTTCAGTCCCACCAGCTACGACGCGCTTCAAGGCGCGAGGCAAGGCGAGCAGATTTGTTTTGTTGGGAATACCAACGATCATTAGTTGACCTCCTAGTGTCGATTTGGCCACACGATCCCCGCGTGGCGGGCGGACTACTCCGGAGTCCGTCGAAAGGGTCAGCTCTGATCCGCAGGAGTCGACTGGTCGGTGACCCCTACGCTATGTATTGTACCGCCTTGGGACGAATCATTAGACCAAAGTCCTATCCTTGCGCCGATCGGCGCAAGGCTTTACCTAAGCTTAACGTAGGTCTAACAACTTCCTAACACGATCAATCGCACTCTTAAAGGGCCATGCGTAGAGCCTTTACTCTGATCGAACTGCTGGTCGTCATTGCCATCATCGCGATCCTCGCCGCAATCCTCTTCCCGGTTTTTGCGCAGGCCAAAGAGGCCGCGAAGAAGACTCAGTGTGTGTCCAACCAAAAGCAGCTTGGGCTTGCTTTCCTTCAGTACGCGACCGACTCGGACGACCTTTTCCCCAATCCGGGCGGCGGCACCAAGCTGCTGAGCAACAACTCCAGCCCCCAAACCGGTTGGATCCAGATCGCCGCCGATGGCTCCGGTCAGGGAATTTGGCCGTACGTGAAAAGCCGAAGCCTCACCAGCTCCAGCGGAAACATGTATTCCTGCCCGTTGGCAACGAACTACTCCGGTCTCGTCCCGGCCAATACGCCTCCGTACGACGACCGCCAGCGCAGCTTCATCATGAATGACTACCTACGCGCTTGGCACCCCGGGGCCTTCGCCACAAACATCACCGTCGTCACCGGCGTGCCGGATGCGTTCGCGGAAGGGATCAGCCAGACGCAGGTCCCCGCTCCCGCCGACCTGATCCTCCTTTACGAAGGCTCGCAGAAGGTGCTCCCAAGCGCCGATCCGGGCGGAACCAACCGCAACGGCTCCCCCTACCACCGTCGCACCGCCGGTGCGTCGACCACCGCCGGCGCCACCATCGGTTTCCCCGTCGGCTACCACTCCGGCAAACGCATGGCAAACTTCCTATTCTTGGACGGCCACGTCAAGTCGATGACGCCCGGTGCTACTTGGACATCTGCAACCAACACTCAGCTCCAGACGATCAACCCCGATAGCTGGAACGGCCTCTGCACCGCTCACACCGACGGCTACCAGTGCGGCGCTGGGAAGACCGACATGTGGAATCCGCAACTCGGCGGAGTCGTCTATCCATGACCCTGCTGCTCGCGGCGTTGATATGTCGTTCAGAACCCCTCTCCTCTCTGGGGGAGAGGGGCAGGGGTAAGGGGCGAGAGCCTGGCGAATACACAAGCGCTCCGAAGGTCCAAGCCGCCATCAAACCTCGAACCCTCCTCCCTGGAACTATCCGGTTTCCCGCCGAAGAGGCGATCCAAGGTGTCGCCGTCGACAAAGAGGCCTTCTACGCGATCAACAACTTCGCCATCGGGAAGTACGACAAGCGGACGGGCAAGAAGCTTGCCGAGTGGAAGGGCGAAAAGGGCGGCCCCATCATCCACCTTGACGGTGGCGCGGTAGTGCGCGGCAAACTCTACTGCCCCCACTCCAACTTCTCCCAGACCCCGATGATCTCCAGCATCGAAGTTTGGGACTGCAAGACCCTCAAGCACGTCCAGAGCTACCCCATGGGTTACACCCCTGGCGCCGCCAACTGGATCGACTGGCACGACAATGCCTGGTGGGTCGGCTTCGCCAACTACAACGGCACGGGCGGCGTGCCCGGTCGCGGCAACGAGTTCAGCTACGTCGCCCGCTACGACAAGGAGTTCCGCCAACTCGGCGAATACACGTTCCCCAAGTCGATGGTCGAAACCTGGGAAGGAATGAGCATTTCCGGCGCCGTCTGGCTCTCGAACAACACCATCCTCATGGCCCCCCACACCGAGCCCGAACTCTACGTCGCCCGTCTCCCGAAAATGGGCTCGGTCCTTGAGTTCGTCAAGACCATCCCGGTCGAGAACGAGGGCCAAGGCATCGCCCTAGACCCGGACGGCAAGACGATCTGGGCAATCCAGCGGCGGACCAGGGAAGTCATGGCGTACCGATTGCCTTAGCGGAGCGCTACTCGGCCAGATCCCTCTGGTGAAGGCCGCTTCTGGCCCCATGATAAATTCTTGCTACCACAACCACCTGGAGTGCCTCTTCGACAAAGAAAACGATCCGGTGAGAATGGTAGTGGAGATGTCGGTACCTCCGCGTAAACTGTCCCGATTCCGGGATGAGCGAGAAACTCTCCGGCATTTCGGTTAGCGACTGGATCGCACCTTCCAATCCGACGAGCCACCTGTAGGCTGCTTCCCTCGAATCTTGCGCGATGTACTCGGCGTACTTCGTAGCGTCCGCTTCGGCTTGGGGCAGTGTGATGACTTTATGGGCCATATTTCGCTTTGGCTTCCGCGAAGAACTCTCCGGCAGGCCGTCCTTTCCCGGCTGCGAAATCTCGCTCGGCGGCAACAAGCGACTCAATGAAGCGAGCCCGTTCAAGCTCCTCCACCATCGCCTGATAGCTTTCCGCGTCCTGCACGATCAACTCCGCGCGGCCATTCACAGTAAGCAATTCCGGGGTTTTCGACTCTTTGAGTCGTTGCATATGGGTCTTGGTGTTTCGCAAGAAATCGGAAAGCGGATGAATGCTTCGAACGTCTAACATAGCTTTAACTCAGGGAATTAGCAGAAAATTATCTGCTTAAAATATTGTAACACGAAACCAACTCGACGTTGGACTATCATGTTCACCGTGCGCCCTCTCCGCTTTTTGCCCATCGTCGTGCTCGTCGCCGGCTGCGGGAAGGGAAGTTTTAACTCGTCCAGTCCCGTTGCGACCGACACTCTCGTCTACCCCCTCGTCGCCAAGAACACGACCCTCGACCCCGGCAACGTGAACGACTACTACATGGCGGAGACTCTCCAAAGCGTGGTCGAGCCGCTCGTCGCCTATGACGAAGACAACAAGATCGTCCCTTGGCTGGCCGAGTCTTGGGATGTCAAAGACGGGGGCAGAACCTACGTCTTCCACCTCCGCAAAGGCGTTAAGTTCACCAACGGCCGCGCCCTCGTCGCCGACGACTTCCGCTGGTGCTGGGAACGTAACCTCGCCCCCAGCTTCGCCTCCCCCGCCGCCGGAAACTATATGGGCATGATCGCGGGCGAACCGGAATACGTGGCCGGAAAGGCCAAGACCATCTCCGGGATCAAGGTCATCGATGACCACACCCTCAGCGTCACCCTCGACAAACCCCGCCCCTATTTCCTGGGCAACCTCACCGTTCCCACCGCTTCCGTCTTCGCGAAAGAAGCCGCGGGAGACAAAGAGGCGACGACGGTGGAAGGCGTCGTCGGTACCGGTCCTTATAAGCTGGCGAAGCTCGTGCCCGACGCCGAACTGGAACTCGACGCCAACGCCGACTACTGGGGTGGCGCCCCCAAAGTCGCCCACATCCGCAAACCCATCATCACCGACCCGGCCGCCCGCCTGAGTCGATTCCTCGCCGGAGACCTCGACTACCTCGAACTCGGTCGTCAAGAAGCCCAAACCCTGGACAAAGAGAAGGCCGAGAAGGGACACCTCCAATATGTCGCCAAACCCTGGCTCCAGTTCATCGTCCTCGGCGAAAAGGTCTATCCTCCCTTCAAGGACGCCCGCGTCCGCCGCGCCTTCGCGATGGCGATCGATCGGAAGAAGCTAGTCTCCGACCTGCTGACCGGCTACGACGAAGCCAAAGGCCTGGTCCCTCACGGCGTCCCCGGCTACCAAGAAAACTACGCCGGCATCCCCTACGACCCTGTCGGCGCGAAGAAATTGCTTACCGAAGCAGGCTTTCCCGATGGCAAAGGCCTGCCGCCCATCGAAATGGACTTCTCGGTCACCATCGCCGAGAACCGCGTGATCTGCGAATCCGTCTCCTCAGACCTCTCCAAAAACCTCGGCGTAAAAGTCCGGCCTCAGATGCTTGAGTGGGGCGCGTATCTAGACAAGCAAGACCACGGACAGATCCCCATGGGCGTCGTCGGCTGGTCCGCCGATTACCTCGACCCCCAGAACTTCATCTCCATGCAAGTCGCCTCCTTCGGTCCACAAAACAAAGAAGGTATCCACGAGCCCGAGATCGACGCTCTCTGCCTCAAGGCCGACAGCGAGATCGACCCCAAAGTCCGCGCCGACCTCTACGTCCAAGCCGAAAAACTGGCCATCGAGCGCGCCGTCCGCATCCCGGTCTTCATGATGAACCAGCCCGTAATGATGTCCGGCCGCTTCAAAGGCCTCCGGATCAATTCCATCGGCCTGATGCCGCTCACCAAAGTGGAGGGCGTCAAGTGATCGAGCGATCAGAACCCCTCCCTTTCACTCCGGTGAGAGGGAGGGGCAGGGGAGGGAGAGCCCGGCTGCTTCTCGGCGTAATTGCCGTCCTCATCGTTGGCTGCGGAAAGGGAAGCTTTAATGACCGAAAGGTCACCGCCGCCGGCGTCCTGACCTACCCCCTCGATAACAAAGTCACCACCTTAGACCCCGGCAAAGTTCAAGACTCGATCATGCCGGAGATCCTGAACAACGTCTATGAAGGCCTCGTGGCCTACAACGAGCAGAACGAGATCGTGCCCCAACTCGCGGAGAAGTGGGACGTTACCGACGGGGGCAAGACTTACGTCTTCCACATCCGCAACGCCAAATTCCACGACGGCAAGACCGTGACCGCCGACGACTTCCGATGGACCTGGGAGCGTAACCTCGGCAAGACCCTCGCGTCCCCCGTCGCCGCCGACTATCTCGGCGCGATCGTCGGGGTGAAAGAGTTTGCCGACGGAAAGGCCAAATCCATCGCTGGCGTCAAAGTCCTGGACGAGCACACCCTCAGCGTCACCCTCGACAAGCCCCGCCCCTACTTTCTCGGCAACCTCACCTACCCCTGCACCTTCGTCCTCTCCCGCACGTCCACCACGGACAAAGAGGTTCGAAACGTCAAAGAGGCCGTCGGTACCGGCCCCTTTAAGTTCACCAAGGTCGCCGAAGACGCCCAGGTCGACCTCTCCGCCTTCGACGACTACTGGGGTGGCAAACCCAAGATCGCCCGCATCGTCCGCCCGGTCGTCACCGACCCCGCCACCCGTCTCAGCGGCTACAAGAGCGGCCTCTACGACCTGTACGCTTTCCCCCGGTCCGACCTCGCCAACGTCCAAAACGACCCGGTTCTCAAACCTCAAATGAAGTTCGAGCCCCGTCCGTCCATCTTCTACTTCCTCATGAACCAGGCCGAATACGCCCCGTTCAAAGACGAACGTGTCCGCAAAGCCTTCTCGATGGCTCTCAATCGAAAACAGATCGTCGAGGAGCTCCTCACCGGCCAAAACCCCGCCAACGGCCTCGTCCCGCCCGGCATCCCCGGTTACCAAAAAGATTATCAAGGCCTCCCGTACGACCCCAAAGCGGCCCGCGCCCTCCTCGCCGAAGCCGGCTATCCGGACGGAAAAGGCCTCCCGCCCCTAGAACTCGACTACCGAGCCAATCGCCCCGATTCCCGCCTCGCCAGCGAAGCGGCCGCAACCGCTTGGCAGCGGGAGTTGAACGCTCCGATCACCACGAAAGCCCTGGAACTTGGGGCGCTCCTCGATCGCCGCAACAAGAACCTCTTACAGATGGCCCTCATGAGTTGGGGCGCCGACTATCTGGATCCGCAAAACTTCCTCAGCCTCCTCATGACCTCCACGAGCAAGCTGAACCATGACGGATTCCACGACGCCGAGTTCGACCGTCTCTGCGCCGAAGCCGACGTGGACGGCAACCCCGCCCACCGCGCTGCCCTCTATCAGCAAGCGGAAAGGATCGCCGTCGAGAAGGCCGCCCGCCTCCCGATCTACTTCGAGATGCAGCCCATCCTGATCTCCCCGCGCATCAAGGGACTGCGGGAAAACCTGTTCGGCATCCTTCCGCACACCAAAATCGAAGTGAATTGAAGCACCTCTGGCTTCTCGCCTATGCCTGCGGCATCGGACTGGCCCTCATGGGCTGGTCCGTTGCCCCGGTGGTTTTGGCTATTGGCGTCCCGGGCGTGTTTCTCCTTCTGCCGCGCTTACGGGAGGAGAAGGCCGTGGCGGGATGGGTTCTCATGCTCGTCGCAGGCACCCTCGGCTTCTGGCGGCTTTCCGGCGGCGGAACCCAATTTGACGTCGACCGCCTCATTTTCCTCGCTATCATCGCCGGAGTCCCCTTCTTCCAATGGGCCATCCGAAATCGAAGCCTTGGTATTCCCTTGACGGTTGTCGCCGTTCTTGCCGTGCTAGTCGGCTTTTTCAGCAGTGCCAAAGGGGGCGCGGACCCGATGCAACATTGGCTAGTGCTCCACGGCTACAACGAAGCCCAAGCCCACGAAATCACCCTCATCTTTCGGAAGACCGTGCACTTCACCTTCTACGGTACGGTCGGTCTTACCTCCACCGTCTTGGGGTGGCGGGCGACGGGTAAGGAGAGCGATGCCGTCCGAACCGGCCTCTTCGCTGCTCTGTTTCTGGCCGCGTTCGATGAACTCCGCCAGAGCGCCTACACGAACCGGAGCGGTTCCGCCTGGGATGTTCTGCTCGACCTGGCCGGTGCCGCCACTTTCATAGGCCTTTCGCGGTGGATCGTTCGGCGCAAGCGATAGAATGGCGGTATGCCATTCGTTGTCTTGCCCTTCCTTCAGGATGTCGACGCGAAGTTGACGCTCACGCGCGTAGCCACCGCCCCCGCCCTCATCGCCGAAGTGGCGAAGCTGTCCGGCCGCCATCTCGAAGTCTCGCCGGTTATGGGGACCGAAGTTCTGATGGTGAGCGTGAACAACACCTCCTCCGTCGAACTCCTCGGCAAGATCGCCCTCGCCGCCACCGCCACCTGGCAGCCCATCGAAGGGGGTTACCGCCTTGTGCCGGATAACGCGGCGCGCGGCATCGAAGGCTCCCGCGAACGCGCCCAACGCCTCTTGGCGATCAACGAAGGCCTGAGGAAGAAGCAAGAGGCCGCCAAGAAGGCCGCCGCGGCCGGAGACAAAGAAGCCCAGGCCGCTGCCATGGCCGGTGCATTTATGGGTGGCGATAAGGTCGACGGCTTCATCCCCATGCTTGATCTCCCCGCCATCGCAGGGATGGAAGCAGGCGACCGAATCGTTTTCGCCACCAACGCCAACGGCGCCCAACGCCCCTTGCGCGGAAACCCGATGCCCATCGTCACCAAATGGGTCGAGGACCATAACAAAACGGCGAAGATGATGGCGGGCAGCATGGATGAGATGCCCGAGGAGGCCAAGGCCTTCATGACCGGCCCGATCGGCGAGCGGTTCAAAAAGATGTCTAAGCCGGTCAACGCCGTTCCCGCCAAGGTGATCGTGGCCGTGACCAAAGGTGGCAACCCGTTCTTTGGCGCCATGGGCCTCGGCATGCGGGTTGAAGCCCGGGCGTACGCCGCCGACGGAAACCTGCTCCTTGAAGAAAGCGGCACGCTCGACAGCGATATGATGGCGGCGCTTCTGGAGTTCACCGCCAAGAAGCCCGGGGCCACCACCAATAGTAAAACCACGCCCATCGAGTACTCGGAAGATGCAAAGGCTCTCATGAAAGCTTCCACGATGGAGAGCCCGATGTCCGGCGGGAACCTGAACGGCCTCAAGTTCTCCCCCAGCCTTCACGAGAAGCTATTCAACCCGGATAAGTTCGACCCGCTCGCCCTCGTTCCGGGCGAAGGCCTCGCCGCCTACGCCAAGGCCCGAAGCAAGCCCCTCGTCGCCTGCATCCCAGATTCCGCCTACCCAGGGCTCATAACGAACGCCGCGCCGAAGACCATCGAAGAGGTGGAAGAAGGCTTTAAGAACGGTTCGATGCGTCTCGTGCCGGATACGACCTTCCTGGTCGTGAAGCCTGCCGAGCCGGCCACCGCCCGCCGCACCCGGGTTGACCGGGCCGCCCTTGCCGCTCTGCTGGCCGCCGTCGCCAATCACGAAACGCCTACCCTCGACGAGCTTTCCGCCTACGCCGTGAAGACAGTGGCTCCCGCCGACAACGCGGTCTCCATGTCATTCCTCACCAAATTCGCGCCCGGCACTATGGGCTCGATGTCGGGAATGGTCTCCTGGGACGCTCTCCGGCTCTACGGCTCGCTGACCACCGCCCAACGCCAAACCCTTGTCTCCGGTGGGCAGGTTCCGTTCAGCTTCATTCCGCAGGTTGGGCAGAACGCCCTCCGGGCGATGCTCTACGGCTCCTCCAGTCAACTCACCGTCGACCGTCCGGGCGTCTCGAACGAGCCGGATATTTTCAGCACGGCGATGAAGATGATGATGGGCGGCGGAGGAATCGACGCCCGTGACGAGCCGACCGAGGTTGCCCCACGAGGCCTGCCGAACAACGGCTACCTCCAAGCCACCGTCACCACCGATACCATCATCCGCCCGGTCTCAACGGAGGGCGAAGTCTATTACTCGCTGGGCACGGACGAACTCGCCATGTTCCACATGATCACCTCCGGCCCCCTGGCCGCCCAGGTGGGCGACCAGATGAAGCTGCCCGAATCGGGCCGCCTTGGAACCCGAACCCTCTGGAACATCAGAGGCTATGTCGCCCAGGGCGCTTATGTATCGAGCGCTCTCACCGACGACAAAACGCCGAAGGACGGCCAATCGGTCAGCCTTACCAATCTCCCCGCCGACCTTCAAGCCAAGGTCAACGCCAAGTCCGAGAAACTCAAAAAGTCCCCCCTCGGCGCCATCATGGCCATGGGCGCGATGGCCCGCCCGCAGGCGAAGCCGTGAGGGGTTGTAGTTTGTGGCTTGTGGTTTGACTCAAACCACAAGCTTCAAGTAAGGATCAATAGGCGGCCGTGTGAGGAATACGTTCAAACCACATGCCACAAACCACACGCGACATCAATCTAACTTGGTCCCCCACGCCTTCTCCAACTGATCGTAGTTCAGCGTCTTGGCGTGGAAGTCCCCGAACAAGGTGTTGTACCGATAGGTCCGCTGCAACCGATAAGTGGTGGAGTAGTCGCCCTCGTCGGCCGAATCGATCGCCCGGCCATCGCCATGCCAGTGGCCCGCGCCGTCGAAGAGCACGTTGATGTCGCTCGGCAGCTTGAACTGGGTTTGAGAGAAGTACTTGAACGCGATCTCGGTGCGGAAAAAGTAGCTGCTCCCGTACTTACCGTACATGCTGTTGCCCGCGAAGATCTTCTCCCAGGGGTGATTGTCGAGGTATTCGCCCCCTAGGTCGGCCGGACAGTGGAAGATGTCTTTGCTTTTCAAATAGGGCTGAAGCACCTCGTGAAGCATCGGCATCTGTTCGATGCGGGCCTTATACTCCGGGAACGCCTCCCAGATCTGAGAGCTGTACTTGTCCGAGGCGTCAAGGGCGGAAGGGAAGACATCGTCGTTATCGCCCATATAGAGGACGATCGAACTGCCGATCTGCTTAAGATTGCTGAGGCACACCGTCTTCTTGGCCGAGCGTTTGGCTTGGGCGAAGACGGGGAAAAGAATGCCGGCGAGGATCGCGATGATTGCGATGACAACTAGGAGTTCAATAAGAGTAAAAGCGCGCCGCAGGCGGTGCATAAGCTTAGTGTACGACGTGCATAGCTTCCGCCGCGCAGAAAATGCCATAATTCACGTTCGCACAAAAAGGTCCGTCTTTTTCGTGCGTGCAACGAGGAAACCTTGGCCAAGCCTGTCGCGATCAAGCCCGAAGAGCGATTTGCGGTCGATTACGCCGATCGCCTAATTTTAGAACAGCTGACCGAGATGGAGTCGGTCGTTAAGCTCGGAGAGCTCGCCGAGCGCCTTTCCGATACCGGCCTCGGCCTAGCTGCCGTCCGCGCGCTCCTTGCGAGCGACTCCGATCGATTTGCCTACCACGAGCGCCGCTGGGTGCCCGCCGCCCGACTGACCGGTGAAGGCCGACCTCTCGCCGAAGTCATGGCGCTCATCCTGAACGGCCTCGGTGGCCCGATCTCGTTCGACCTCCTGGTCGCCGAGACCGGTCGCGTTCGCCACACCGATGCCGCCGCCGTCGAGCCCTCCGTCCGCCGCCTTGTCGAGCGCGACGCAAACTTTGTCCTCCTGGACGACGGTCGCGTCTCACTTGCCATTTGGGGTCTCGTCGCTTACGACGAAAAGCTAGCTCGGGTGCTCGCCCTCAACGGCGTCTCCGCCGAGGATCTGGCCGAGGCTCAGGCGAAACTGGGCGGCATCGACTGGCGCGCTGCCGACGGAATTGAGAAGGCACTTAAAATCGCCGCCCCGATTTCGTTGAAGACGCTGGGCGCGGTCGCGTTCTCGTCCCTCAACTCGGACGATCCGCTTAAGACGTTGATGTTCGACGCGAAGCAGTTCCATGCTCGCGCGCTCTCCATTCCTGGCTACGTGTTCTCCGCCGACGGCGGCATCCATCCTGAAGAGGATGCGAAGCGCTGGGTCAACACGGCCACTCGCGTTGCCGACCGGCTGAAGCCGGAAGTCGAACTCGAGGACGCCGCTCCGATCGAAGTTAAGAAGGAAGACATCGACCGACTGGTCGCCCGAATTCTCAGCAAGCCCGGAACGACGACGACCGCCACTCGGCTTCTCGAAGAGTTCTACGAGATCACCCCGTCCAACAAGACGTTCCCCGACGACATGACCAACCTGCAGGCCGCGCTCGCGACCAGCGGCGAAGTTGTGTGGGTTGGTGGCGACCGCTACCGAAAGACGAACGAGCTTCCTGAAGGGACCGACGAGGTTCCGGAGCCGTTCCACTTCGTGGAGACGGACAACAAGGACGAGGACGGCGAGCTCATCGACGTCGAACTGACGGACGAAGGTCTCAGCCAGACGCTCCGAAAGCTTCTTCAGCACCCGCTGGCCGTGGACGTTCTCGACGAGGACATCCAGCCCGCGCCCAAGACGATGCCCGAAACGGCTCGCCTGGTGCTCCGCTCCATCCACCGCGAGCTCGGAACCTTCCCGCTCGCCCAGATCCCCACCGGATGGCTCACTACCGAGCCGGAAGTTCAGGAACTGGCCCTCATCGATCCGCAGGGCCGTGAACTGCAGGCTTGGATGAACACCAAGTCTCGCCTCATCACGAACCTGTTCGATTGGTGGTTCGAGCAGCCCGTAGAGAACGGCGCCGTCTTCACCCTCACGAAGACGACCCGCCCGAACGTTCTGGAATTCGAATGGCTAGACCAGCCGGATCCCGTCGTCTACATCTCGTCCGCCCGGATGGAGGAGCTTCGGCAACTCGGTCTGGAATCGGAAGGGAAGAGCACGCTTGACCTCCTCATTCAGGTCATGTCGCACTGGCCTAAGGGCGCCGACTACCTCACTCTGCTCGCAGAAGTGAACGTCGTCCGCCGCAGCAGCCGCCGCCTCATCGCGTCGCTCCTCAGCAGCTACCAGTGCTTCTACCAACGCTCCGGCAGCCCGGTCTGGCACTTCGACGCGAAGAAGGTCGACCAAGGCTTCGATAAAACGAAGAAGAAGTTCATCAAGAAGTAAGGAGATGAGGGAGTTAGGTGATTAGGAAATTAGGCGTCTATGCCTGAATTTGCCACCTAACTCCCTAATTTCCTAACTCCCCAATTTCCCAAAGGGTATACTCCCTCCCCACAAGCACACCATGGCCAACATTAAGTCGAGCAAGAAAGACCTGAAGCGCAGCGCGAAAAAGCGTGCTGTGAACACGGCGATTAAGACGTCGCTCAAGACGTACGTCAAGAAGACGCGCGTTGCGATCGCCGGTGGCGACGCCGCTGCGACCCAGACCGCCCTTGCAACGGCGATCAAGAGCCTCGACAAGGCCGCCCAGCGCGGAGTTCTCCACAAGAACGCCGCCGCCCGCCGCAAGTCTCGCATCGCCAAGGCTGTCGCCGCGGCTGCGAAAGCCTAAGCTAGGGAATAAGAAGTAGGAATAGGGAAGAAGAGGGCAACCTCTTCTTCCCTATTTCTGTCAGAACCCCCTCTCGTCGCCCCGGCCCAGGCGGCTCGGTGTACGCAAGGCAACGTCGGGCGATGAGAGGTGGCAGGGGGAGAGCGGTGGAGCTTCTCAATCAAGCCGCATTATTCCGGTGGTCCCAGGCCATACCCGCTCCTAACTCCCTAACTCCCTAACTCCCTAACTCCCTAACTCCCCGTCTCAATCGCTACCGTCCGATCTGCCCCCAGCCACTCCACCTTCGCCCCCAGTGCGTGGGCCAGGAACCGAAGCGGCACCATCACCCGCCCCTCCGCCACGATCGGCGGAGTTTCCACCGCGGCGACCTGCCCGTTCACCATCGCATCCGTCTTCCCAACCGTCACCACCACCCGTGACTCCCCTCGGATCGCCCGAACCGTACGTGTAGAGGGATCCCAAGCCAACTGAGCACCCATGTGCTCGAACACCCCACGCACCGGCACCATGATTCGGCTGCCCTGCATCTGCGGCGGCACCCCTTTGAAATCGATCGTCTCCCCATCAACCGTAACCTTCACCGCAAGCTTCGTGTCGCGGTTGGAGATCCTAACGGGGACCTGTTGGAACGCAGGCAAGGTGGCAAGTAAGAACGGAATCACAGCGCCAAGGACGACATTTCCCGAGAACTGGTTCGGAAACATTATTTTCGTCCTGTTCGTCCTTGGGGTAACGCACCCTTCGGTGCCCTAAAAGGAGAAACGAAAAACAAAATGCTGAGATGGGCTCTGATTTTCTTCGTGGTCGCGATCGTCGCGGCCGTACTTGGCTTCGGCGGAATTGCTGCCGGCGCAACGAACGTCGCGATGATCCTGTTCTGGGTCTTCCTCGCGGTCACGATCGTCCTGTTCCTCGTCGGCCTCGTCAGCGGACGGCGCGGTACCACCCTCTGACCTACACAGTCAAATGAACAGCCCCTTGCCGCCCAGCGGCAAGGGGCTGTTGCCGTTTACGCTCTTTGAACCGGTCGGCGGTCCGAAACTGAGGCAAAGGCAAGGACAACCGCATTCAACATTGCGAGGATTGAGACGTCGGCTAGGATGAACGACAGCTCGGTTACGAGGCGACGACTCGTGAAGGCGTCGAGAAAGCGATCGATTGGGGCTTTACGAAGCCAAACGACCCTTTGCTCCGCGTCGGACAGGCGGTCAGGAAACTCCTTCGCCCAGCCTGCGCCGCAATCCTTCCAATCGTCCGACCCGTTGGCAAGCTCGGGGCTAACCAAAGCATAGGTGTACCGAAATCCCGTTGGAACGTTGAACGGAAGCAATGGAATCTCTTGCGCACAGTTGAGCCCTGTGGCCGTTGGGACAAGGTTTTGCGATCCTTCCCCGGTAGCTCGCCAACGTTTCCAAACCGCCTCCTCCTTGCGGAGAGCGTTGAGATACTTCCCAGCGGTCGATAAATCCCGCGGCATGACCGGCCCGACATTCGCAGAGTAAGCGATGGTAGCGATCCAGGCGACAACCAAACTCGGGACCATCGCGAGAGCGAGCCAACGGCGGGTCTGGCCCACGCGAATGGCGAACCCCAGCAGAGCCAAGGTAGGCACCCAAATCAGAAGGTTAGCGAGAAAGGGCGAAAGGCCGAGATCGTACCGATTCATTTGCAGCGCCATCGTGACGCCGATGAGGATGCTGACGACCCACGCCAACCGACCCGGCCGTGCCCCGATATAGCCTCGCTCGGCACGCACCAATTCGCCTGCAACGAAACGAGCGGGACCGTACTGCCGAATCGCTTCCTCAGCGCGGACCTCAGTCGCCGCCATTCGTAAATGGCCCTCCGCCTCGCGAAGTCGCGCCGTTTTCGTCGCCGGGGACAACCGATCGCCCATGGCTCGCGAAAGCGAACGGATGTACTCCTCGATCAGACGGTCATTGCTATGCACGGCGCACCCGCCGTCGGTCGGCCAGCGCCGCCGCACCTAAGGTTAAGGCATTGAGGGCCAAGTAGACAGCGCTTGCCCGAATCGAGATAACCAGGAATTCGAAACTGAGCAAGTGGGGAATGCGAGATCGAGCGAGAAGGCAAACGACAACGGTAAACCCCAAACGCTCGACCTGAGCCGGCCAAAAGAGCCAGCGACGAGTTTGCGCCACCCGAACGACAAATTGGCCAATATAGATGATAGCAAGCAGCCAAACCTCGTACGCGAAGGGCCCCCGCCCCCTAAGCCCAGGAATGAGCGAATGGAGTGGGAACTGGATGGCATACCCAAGCACAGCCCCTACAAGAAGTGGGAGCGACAACCGCCAAGTCGACGCCGTCTCGTATCCCCGATGAACCCGAACCATCGCGTTCGCAACCGCACGGGCGCCTCCATATCGCCGAATCGCCTCAAGCTGGTTCAACTCCTCCGCCGCCATCCGAAGGTGCCCCTCCGCCTCTCGAAGCCGCTGAGCCTTAACCTCGGCCGGCAGACGATCTCCGATCGCCACATCCAGCGACCGAATATACGACTCGATCATGCCCCCTCCGGTTGGGGAAGCACCCGCGCCACGGCGTCCGCAAACTCATGCCACTTCGAGACCCGCCCCGCCAACTCGGTCCGCCCTTCGTCGGTCAGCCGGTAGATGCGGCGATTGGTCTCCTCCTCGTCCCACTCCCCGATCACCCAGCCTTCCGCTTCCAGCGCATAGAGCGCCGGATACAATTGCCCCTCCCCCAATTTGAGAAGACCACCCGACGACTCCCGCACCGCCTTCGCCACCGCATACCCATGCTTAGGTCCGTCCGCCAGCGCCGCCATGACCAATGCCTTCGTATCCGTTCGGAACGCCATGGCATCATTATAGAATGCATCTTGTCAAGATGCAATACCCGGCAGGCTACGATAATTATAATTATATATCTACTAAGATAATTTAATACCTATATCTCGCGATTCTCCGAGATTTCTCCGAGAAAAAACGACGAAATTCATCTTTACGAAGATATATGACATTAAACTGAAACCGATCGTCGGCCGAGCCTAGCTCATAAAGGCCACACTAGTTCGTGAACCGCTCGGAATATATCCGCGGAGAGTTGAATGAAGAGACGCGTCCTACAGATCCCTTGACGGGACTTGAAGTATGGATCCGTGAGGCCACCGAAGCAGGTGCCCCCGAACCCACCGCGATGTGCCTCGCCACGTCGAGCACCGACGCCCAACCGAGCGCGCGCTACGTTCTCATGCGTGGGATCGATGAGCGTGGCCTTAAGTTCTACACCAACTACGCTAGCCGGAAAGGCGAAGAACTTGACGACAACCCTCGCGTCGCCGCCGTCTTCTGGTGGCCCCTTTTGGAACGCCAGATCCGAGTCGAGGGCTACGTCGAAAGGCTGTCGGCCGAAGAGTCCGATGACTATTTCGCGAATCGCCCCATCAAAAGCCGCTTCGCTGCCGCCGCCAGCCCCCAGAGCCGGGAAGTGGATAGCCGCGAAGAGCTCGAGCAAATGGTCGAAACACTCGTGGCCCAATATCCGGACGGGCCCCCAAGACCTGAAGGGTGGGGTGGCTTCCGCATCGTCCCCGACCGGATCGAGTTCTGGCAAGGTCGTCGCGCCCGCCTGCACGACCGCTTCCAATACTCCCGCGAGGGCGAAGGCTGGTCGGTATCGCGTCTCGCCCCCTGACTAAGAAATCGCCGCTGTCCAGGCCGCCAAGTTGTAATAACTCGTCACCCGAACGATCTTGCCATCCCGAACCGTGAAGAACGCCGCCGCCGGAATCGAATATCTCTGCCCTCTTGCCACCGGCAGCGGGCCGTCAGTCTTGAGGTACTCGCCCGAACAAGTGAACTCCGCCGCCCCCCGCTCACCAGAAGCCATGACCACCAGATCCGTGATCTGCTCCCGATAAGTCTCCTCCATGTGACCCTTGAACCGCCGAAACGCCTCGATCCCGACTTCCGTCGGCCCCTCGTTGATGTCGTGCACCACGTCGTCCGAAAGGGTGGCGAGCAGCGCTTTGGCATCGTGGCGGTTAAAGGCGTCGAAGTAGTCGCGGATCAACTGTTCGGTCATGCCTCCATTCTGCGCAAAGGTAGCCTATCGACGTGAATTGGAGTGATAGCTGGATCGACCTCGAAGGACCACGGCTAACTTTGAGCCCTACGGTATTAGGAGATTTCGAAGGTCTTGCCGCGACGGTGGATGAGAAGACCTTCCAGCATTTCCTCGGCGGCCCAAATTTCTCCTCCGCCGAGGCGTTCGCCCCTTTTCTCAAGAACGACACCTCGACCGCCTACACCATGCGCCTCCGCGAAACCGGCGAAATCGTCGGCAGCTCATCTTTTATGGACCAACGGGAGCCCCACCGCGCCGTCGAGATCGGCTGCACCTGGATCGCCCCCAAGTGGCGGGGAACTTACGTGAACCCGGAAGCGAAGCTCTTAATGCTTCAGCACGGCTTCGAAGGGCTGGATTGCGTGCGGGTTCAACTCAAGTGCGACGCCCGAAACGACCGGAGTTCGAACGCGATCGCCAAGCTCGGCGCGCAGTTTGAGGGTCGCCTAAGAAACTACGGAATCCTGCCCGACGGCTATATCCGGGACACGTTGATGTATAGCGTGCTGGACAAGGAGTGGCCGGAGGTTCGCGCTAGGCTCGAAAGTCGTCTTCTCGGGTTAACTTAGAGACACTATGCCCGTCGAGATCTTGATGCCCGAACTCGGGGAATCCGTCCACGAAGGAACCGTCAGCCGTTGGCTGAAAAAAGAGGGCGATTCCGTGAAGGAAGATGAGCCGATCGTCGAGATCATGACCGACAAGGTCAACACCGAACTTCCATCCCCCGCGACCGGCATTCTCTCCAAGATTCTCATCCAAGAAGGCGACCTCGTCCAGGTCTTCGCCGCGATGGGCATTATCGATGAAGGCGGCGTAGCCGCCGCGCCGAAGCCCGCCGCCCCGGCTCCGGAAGCGGCCAAGGTCGAGGCTCCGGCCCCCATCGCTGCGCCAAGCGCTCCCGTCGCCGCCTCTTCCGATGAGAAGAAGTGGTTCACGCCCGTCGTGAAGGCAATGGCGAAGGACCGCGGGCTCTCTGAAGCCGACCTGGCAAACATCGCCGGCACGGGCGAAGGCGGACGAGTTACGAAGAAGGACGTCGAAGATTATCTCGCGGGCGGCGGCAAGCCGGCGGCCAAGTCGGTCCCGGCCGCCAAGCTTCCTGAACCGAAGCCAGCTGCTCCCACGGTTGCGGGACCGGACCAGGAACTTGTGCCGCTCGCCGGCATGCGCAAGATGATCGCCGACCACATGGTCAAGTCGTCGCAGGTGCCGGTCGTCACGACCATCACGGAGTGCGACGTGACAAACATGGTCAAGTTCCGAGAGTTGAACAAGGAATCGTTCCTCGCGACTTATGGCGTCAAACTCACTTACACCCCGTTCTTCATCAAAGCCCTCGCCGAGTCGCTCGCCGAATATCCGTTGATGAACGCCCAACTCACGCCGGACAACCAGATCCTGAAGACAAAGGGCATCCACGTCGGCATCGCCGTCGCCCTCGGCAAGAAGGGTGACGAAGGTCTGATCGTCCCGGTCATCAAAGACTGCGCCTCCAAGACCCTCATCGAGATCGCCAAAGACCTCGAAGCGATCGCCGGCAAGGCCCGCTCGAACAAGCTGGGCGTCGAAGACGTCAAGGGCGGTACCTTCACCCTGACCAATCCGGGAACTTATGGCGCCTCCTTCGGCACCCCGATGATCAACGCCCCCCAGGCGGGAATCCTCGGCGTCTACGCCATCACGAAGAAGCCGGTCGTCATCGACGACGGCATCGCCATCCGCTCGATCATGAACCTGGTCCTCACCTACGACCACCGCCTGATCGACGGCATGCTCGCGGGCAAGTTCCTGGCCGCAGTCCGAGACCGACTCCAGGGCTTCGACTTCTTCAAGTAGTGAAACCCCGTGGCGATGGTCAGGAGACCATCGCCACGTTAGACCAGCAACTCTCCGCGAAGCGTAGTGATCGCCTTGCCTTCCAACCGCACTCGGTCGCCCAAGGCGGTCGTACGGACCGTACCGCCGCGCGGAGAGGCCTGATAGCCCACTAAATCACCCTTGGCCAACCGGTCCGTCCAGAACGGAGCAAGGGCGCAATGCGCCGAGCCCGTGACCGGGTCCTCGTACACACCCGACTGAGGCGCAAAGAACCGGGACACAAAATCCACATCCCGACCGGCGGCGGTCACGATCAGCCCGCGCATCCCGAGCACTTGGATCAAGGAGTAATCCGGCACAAGCGACCGGACCAGATCTTCATCGGGGACGTGGACGAACCAATCCATCCGGTTCTTACCGGTCCAGAGCGGTTCACCAAGGAAGGGCAACGGATGCGGCAACTCCGCCGCGGCCGGTGCCTCGGAAGGGAAGTCGAGGGCGATACCGTCTTTCGTCTTCTCGGCGGTGAGGATCCCGCTGCGGGTCTCGAAACTCAGAGTGCCCGTCGCGCCCTGACTGAACAGTACATGGGCCGTCGCCAGCGTTGCGTGGCCGCAGAGATCGACTTCGACGGAAGGGGTGAACCAGCGCAAGGCATAGCCGTCGCCTTGCCGAATCACGAACGCCGTCTCCGCCTGGTTCATCTCCAGGGCAATCTTCTGCATAAGCGCGTCTTCGAGGGGCGATTCAAGCGGTACCACACCCGCTGGATTGCCCGTGAACGGGCCATCGGCGAAGGCATCGACGAGGAAGAGCGGGTAGCCCACGAAACGAGTCTACTAGGCTCTGGGAAGGGCCGGACCGGTTCGAGGAAGAGAACGAACGAACGTTTGCGTTTCGGTTTCTCCGACGATGACTCGGAGCTTCGAAGGGTCTTGGCAACGAACGATCCAAGCGCCCGCTTCCCCCTTTCCTCGCTCCAAAACCCGGCCCAATGTTCCGCCTTCTACGTGGATCGCCGCCAGCGGCGTTGCTCCAAGCACGGTGAGGCGGTAGGTGAAGGGAACGGGCCGGAAGGCGATAGGTGGGGCGGGGAGCTCGGCGAGGGAGTAGGGAAGTTCGGTGATCGTATTGAGCACGGACTCGACGTCCTTCCTGGCTTCGAGGACCCGTTGCTGAGCGTCGTCCAGTGTTCGCTGGGCCTCGGCCTGCTCGGCTACCGCTTCCCTCGAAGCTGCGTCCGCTTGGGTCAATTTGAACTGGGCAAGGGCCCCGGCGCGAACAAGGTCGCCGGTCTTCTTTGCCTCCACCGCCGTCTGGGCGACACGGGCCGAAGCGATGCTTAACTGGCGGCGGGCAAGATCGGCACTCCTTGACCGCTCATCTTGGAGAAGTTGCACCATCGCCCCAACGACGCCGGGCGAAGGCTTCGCGGGTCTCTTCGAGGCCGGAGGAGCTGTGGGGGGCAGGCTTGGGATGGGCCGCGTCTCGGTGGCAGGCGGCGCGGAAGGCACCAAAGGCTCGTTCGGGGGCGGGCTCATTTGGATCCGTCCACCAAGGCTGGGTGGCGGGAGCACCATTTGGGCCGGGGTTGCCGGCTCAAGATAAGGCTCCAATAAAACCACCGTCGCCGCAACCGGAATCTTCGCCGCCACGGCGGGGGTCGTTGGGGCGGCTACGGGTACTACCGGGGCCGCTGAGGGTTTAGGCGACGTGCAGCCTACGATCAGCGCGCACGCGAGAACGAACCACCGATTTCCACCCATCCCAAGGTTTCTACGCCGCGCTGCCAGAAACGGCCCGGATGCCATGGGACTCAATCGTCAATTTCCCTTCCCGTTGGAGGGTGCCAATGAGCCGTTTGAAGGAAGCCTTACTAAGACCGAACTCCTTTCGGATATCGTCGGGCGACGTCTTGTCGTTAAACGGAAGAAAGCCGCCCGCCTTTGTCAGCTTGGCGAGCAGCGCCGGCCCTTCCTCAAGGGTCGCCTCATAGCCGACCGGCGTCATGGCGAGGGCGATCCGTCCGTCCTCGCGCACCTTCCGCGGATACGCCTCGAAATATCGGCCCATCGGCATGGGGCCGGGCGCTTCGGTATCGAAGAGCATTCCTAAATACTGGTCGTTGACCACGCACATTAGGCCATGCGGATGCCGGCTGAAGGGAAGGGCATCCACCTTGCCTTTCAGATCCGGGGGAGCCGGGGCCAAGTGGCGCTCAAGCCGGGTGGAGCCGTAGAGACGACCACTCACCTCGTCCAACCCAACCCAAACCACCCGCTGGTCCCCCACCCGAAGCGGCCCGCGCTGTTCGGCCATCGGCACGAGGAGGTCTTTCTCTAGTCCCCAGTCCATAAACGCCCCCCCGGGGCCACTGGCCACACACCGCATGGTCGCCACTTGCCCCACTTCGGCGGCGGGGTACTCGATGGTCGCTACCGGCCGCTCCTCGCCGTCCAGGTAGAGGAAGACCTCAATCTCCGATCCGGGCGGGGTGTCTCGGGTGACGTACTTCTTGGGCAGAAGGACATCGTCTTTCCCATCGGTTAGGAACAGTCCCACCGGCGTCGCCCGGGCGACGATGAGGGTTTGGCGACGTCCGATGGAAAGCACTCTAAGAGTGTGACGTATCCCGTGGTATCGAACGACGGCTTCGACCGTCCAAAGGATATGCGCTCGCTTCTCGCCGCCGCTCTTGTGGTCCTGTCCGCTTCCGCCATGGCCTCGGGCCCCCGGCCGATTCGGATCCAGGTCCGCCATGCCGACCCGTGGGCGATCAAAGCGATGATGGAAGGACGGCCCATCGTATCGCCGGAGATGTCTTCAATCTTCCTGACCTTGGGTCAGCAAGGCGCCGCCGTTGCGGCGGCGACGGCGGCTTCCGCTAATCTTTTGATGGACGGAATCCTCTTTGTGAATCCCACGGACAATAGTCTGTGGTGGTATCCGAAACCCTGAGAATTCCTGAGGGTTTTCGTACGGAAGTCCTGGTACTTGAGTTACTATATTCAAGTGACCCTGGCGATCTCGTCGGGTTCGGGTTATCGCTGATGATTAAATCCCGTTTGGTTCGGTCCGTACTTTCTCTTTCTGTCCTCGCCACGGCCTTTCAGGCTCAGGCCGGAACCACCAGCTACCTTTTTAACGGCAATCTCGACGCTGAAGAACTCGGCATGCCGAGTCTGACGGCGGTCGATCCTGGCGCCGCCAATTCGTATGGAACGGCTTTTCTTTACGGAGGAAACCGCACCACATACCACACCGCCGGAGCCGGAGGCGTTGGCAACAATGCCGGTGTTGATCTCGACGCTTCGACCTTCCTGCCGACAGGCCTGGACTATACGCTCGAGATGGTCGTATCGATCGACACGGTGGCCGGTGGCTGGCGTAAGCTCGCCGACATGAGCGGGCTCAGTTCCGACGACGGCTTGTATACGAGCGACCATTCGTTCCTGCAGGTCTATCCTTCGGGCACGGGCACCACGACGATGGTCGCGGGCCAAACCTACTACATCGCGTTGACCGTCAATTCCAATGGGGAGGCGAAGGGTTATCTGGACGGTAACCTTGAGTTCACGGGTAACTCGGCGAGCGCCACCGGCAATATCTTCTCGTTCTTCCAAGACGAGGCGGGGACCGGGAGCAACGAGTATTCGAACGTTACGGTTGGTCTGATTCGGTTGAATGACCGGGTTCTCTCGGCCAGCGAGATCGGCGGCCTCGCGCCCAACCCCTACCAGGCGGTTCCCGAGCCAGCTTCGATGGCCGCCCTGGGACTTGGTGCGGCGGCGCTATTGCGACGACGCGCGAAGCGGTAGTCGGGTCGAGGTGTGTGGTTTTCCACCGCACACCTCTTCCTAGGTCATAATCTAAGCCGTTAGCCGGCATAGCTCAGTGGTAGAGCGGCTGTTTTGTAAACAGCGGGTCGCGGGTTCGAGTCCTGTTGCCGGCTCCAGATTTGGAGCCATTCGGGGCAATCCGAGCGGGTTTGGCAAAAGACCAGCTCGGAAAGGGACGGCCTTACGCCGCCTTTACTTGCCCGGCGAGCGTCGTCTGAGCAACATCGCCGTTCCCAATCCGACGGCCAGCAGCGCAGAAGGCTCTGGAACGGGCTGGGCGGCATAACTATAGCCGCTGGCGCTGGTGAAGGAGGCGCCCTGCCCAAAGGCCGGCTCAATCACCGCATAGGAAGAGTGGCTGTAATCGATGCTCGCTGAGCCCGGCTTGGAAGAGGCGGCCGCGGCTTGGACCTCTAGGTCGGCGTAGACCGTGATCTTTTGCCCCGCCGTGAAACTCCCGTAGAAGAAGTTCTCATTGCCCGGAGCGTTGTTATTGACGCGGAACATTTGGGCTAGGGAAGTTGTGTGAAGGTAGGTATCGATCAACCCGACGGACGAGAAGTTCTCCCTCACAACGCCCAAACGTCCGGTGAGAGTGACGTAGGTGGTGTCGAGAATCTGGTTGGCGCTTCCCGAGAGGTCCCACGTGAATTTTAAGAATCCGCTTTGGGTTATCGTGAGAACATCCAGCCACCGCCCCCGGCCCGTTCCGTTCCCAAAACCGACTTTGGTATCGCCGTTCTCGAACGTCACCGAACTCGCAGACGCAAAGGCTTTCGCCTTGATGACGCCGGGGGTGGCTGAAGCCATGGCTTGTCCAAAACCGCCCAGGCCCGGCGCGGTGACGGCGGCCGCGTCGGAACTGAGTCCGGAGATTGAATGGTACTGATCGACGACATCGCTCTCGGGCGCTCCGTCGGCAAACCTGAACATAGACGCCCCAGAGAAGGCATCTACGCCGGCGTAGTAGTCAGCGGCGGGCGCGAGGGCGCCAAGGCCAAGAAGGGAGAAAAACGCGAAGGATCTCATAAGAACTCTCAAGAAGGGTCGGTTAATTGTCCTCCCGGGAGAGCTCTACTTAGTGGTAGGAATGCGACATATAATGGTAAAATATGGCAGTCATGCAAGCCTTGCGGCACGAGCTTGTGAACCTGAGTTCGCCACCCAATCGTCTCATTAGCGGAGAAGACCCAATCTTTCCAGCTCGAAGTGAGTTCATTCAGGACATCGAACGCTGGGCAATTTATTACTACCACTATGACAACGCCGTGACGATCAATACTCGCACTTATCCGGTGGCGAGTGGCGACATGGCGATCCTGCCTCCCGGTGCGCGAGTGTCGCACGCGGTGACTGGCCCGCATACGGGAACTGCCTTTATCGTTTTCGATATGCCGGGTACGGGAAACCTTCGCGGCGCGATGCCCCACGTCGTGCGGGATATGAGGGCGGCGCGAGATGAGTGGGTCTGCGCGGGGGAGCGGATGATGGACGGCATGACCTATCTCATTGCCTTCACCTGGAATTTCATGTGCCAACAGTCGGTTGCCCTAGGGCAACTACGCGGGGAGCCGTTCCTCTATGACGCGGAGGAGTGGGTTCGCCGCAACCTAGATCGCCGCTTCCCGATCGAGGAGCTATCAAAGGCGGTGGGCGTCTCGCCTCGGCACCTTCTTCGCGCGTTTCGCGCCGAGCATGGGGTCACCGTCCAAGAGTACGTCATCGCCCGCCGAGTCCAGGAGGCGGCCCGATTGCTGGCGAACACCGACCTAGAGCCCAAGCGAATCGCCGCCCGAGTCGGCATCCCCGATCTTCAGCACTTCAACAAACTCATTCGCGAGCGGACCGGCGCCTCTCCCCGCGCCTTTCGTGAAAACGCCGGTCCCCGGGAATTGGGGCGGGGATAGGCGACCGACTCACCTTCCGGTGCCCTTCACCGGGCGACCGTCACCGTCCGCCCGTCGTACACCACCTGGCCATCGGCCTTCGCCGCCGGGGCGATCCCGGCACCGTGACCGGGAGCCATCCAGACCACGCGGAATGTTCGCCGTTTCGTCATTCCAGGGAAGGAGCCGACGCGGGCGCCGATCGTGAGGATGCCCTTGCGCTCGTCCCAGCGGAGGGGGATGAGTGCCCGTTGGCCCTTCTCGTAGCGATAGGTTTCGTTGTCGTCTTCGTAGATGTCGAACCGCGCGTCTTTGCCGGGATAGACGCGAATCTCGTAGGGAGCATCCGGTTTCTCGGTCGCGTACTGAACAGCGGGTCCGAGCGGGAGGATCGTGCCGGCGCGGACATAGAGGGGGAACTCGCCGAGTGGGCAGGCTCGCTTCGTCGTTTGTCCGCCCGGGAGCCGCTGGTTTGTCCAGAAGTCGAACCAGTTCGCGCCCGCCGGGAGGTAAGTGGCCATCGTGTCGTCCACGGCCGATTGGCGGGACGCGATTGCCCGCCGAGCGCTCGGCGTTTGCCAAGCGAGTCGGAGGGAACGGTCGCGTTGTCCCTGGTAGTAGTCAATCCTCAGCACGACTCGCTGCCCTTTTTGAAGCGTTATCTTGGCCCCTTTGTAGCGCTTTGCCGCCTCGCCCCAGTCTTCGACGACGAGCTTGCCGTCGAGCCAGAGGCGGAAACCATCGTCACCTTCAACTCCGATCTCGTACTCGCCATCCTCGGGCGCGACAAGCGCGCCTTGCCAGCGGGCGGAGAAATCATCGAGGCTTCGAAGCCCGCCCGGAGGATCGGCAAGGGGCGGGCCGGGCCAGGTGTGGTCCACCTTCGCATCGATCACCTTGCCCATCGGGCGCTCGAATTTCCGGCCCTCGAAATACTGAACCTCAAGCCCCGGCTTGCCCTCAGGGGTTCGCAGAGCCTCCGTCGGGATGGTCGCAGATGGCGCGGCGGCGGTGTTGAACATCGCACGCGTTACGGGATGCACCAGGAAGGAGGGGCCGAACATGAAGGCGTCGTCCGTTTTCCGGATGTTCCGGTCGTCCGGGAAGTCCATCGCGAGACCGCGCATCATGGTGTAGCCTTCGGCGGTGGTCTTCCAACCCAGACTGTAGAGGTAAGGAAGCATCCGATATCGCAAGGTCGCCGCATCCAGAAGTGAGCGATACATCCCCGGGTCGAGCGATTTGAACAGATAAGGTTCGCGATCGATGCTCGTTCCGTGAATGCGGTAGACGGGGTTGAAGATGGCGAACTGGTTCCACCGGGCGAACAATTCGCGGTATTCGGGGTTGTTCTGCCCTCCGGGGAACGAGTTCACGAAGAAGCCGCCCGTGTCTTGCGTCCAGTAGGGAAGTCCGGCCATCGCCACATCGATGCCGCCCGCGATCTGCGCCCGGAAGGTGTTCCAACTCGCTGTCGTATCCCCGGACCAGGGCAGCGCGGAGTAGCGCTGTTGCCCCGCCCAGGCGGAGCGAGTCAGCGTCAGTACGCGCTTTTCGCTCGTTGCCCGCTGGCCCTCGTAGGTGCCTTTCGTGGTCACGAGGCTGTAAGGGTTTAGGTAGCGGGTGAAGTCGCCCATCGCGTTTCGCCCGAGCCCCTTGATATCTCGCTCGACCTCACCCGCGTCGTGGCAGGCGCCGCCCACCTCGACCTCCGTGCCGTCCATCCAGAGCGCATCGACGCCGACGTCTAACAGGCCCTTCTTGATGTGCTTGAAATAGATCGCTCGGCCTTCAGAGCTGAAGGCGTCGTAGACGCGAGCCTGCTTCGAAATCCAGTGGAGCGGTTCGAAGCGAAGCCCCTTGGCGTCGAGCTCATGGGCCAGTTCGGTGTCGTTACCGACTGAGGGCCAGATGGAGATCATCAACTTCGTATGGAGGTCGTTGTGGAGCGTCCGCGTCATCGCCGCCGGGTCGGGATAGCGCTCTTTGTTCCAACTCATTCCGCTCCAAAGGCCGTCATGGTCTGTTCCCCAGTACTGCCAGTCTTGGACGATGTAGTCCAGGGGGAATCGCGCCTCGCGAAACTTACGCGTTACGTCGAGCACCTGCTCCTGCGTCTTGTACCGCTCCTTGCTCATGAAGAGGCCAAACGCGGCCTTAGGGAACATCGGGGCAGCCCCGGTCAGCTTCCGGTAGCCCGCGATCACGCCATCCATGTTCTGCCCTGCGACGAAGTAGTAGTCCACGCCTGCGGGTGCGCTCTCGGCCCAGAAAGCCGCGCCGTTCTCGTCGTCTTTGAACGTGCTCTTGGAGTAGGCGTCCCAAAGGATGCCGTACCGCTTCGTGGAGACGAGGAAAGGAACGACGATGCCGATGTTCGTCTGGACCATCAGCAACTCTTGCCCTCGGAGGTCCATGTGGGGCCGGTTGTATTGCCCAAGGCCGTAAAGCGATTCGCCGGACGAGAGGGCGAAAGTCTGACGCACGTCGTAAGTTCGGGCACCGGAAATGGTCTTTTCCGTGAGCTCGGTCGGACGAGCGGTGCTCTCGCGTGTCAGTAACGATCCGTCTGGCCGCATGAACGCCAGAGAACCCGTCTTCTTGTCAACCGAGACGCGAAGCGCCGATGAGGCGATGGTCAGGAGGCCGGCCGCATTGTGGATGGAAAGCTTCAAGGGCCGTGGCCGGGCGGTAACGGAAAGGCTGGGATGGTTGGCGTACGAGGCACCCAGGTTGGCGTTTACGCGAATCGTGTCGGGTGAGAAAAACACGATGGTCTTCTTCAAGCCGGCGACATGTACCTCGACGCCGTTCGGAATCACGGCATGGGAGAACGCTTGCCGATAAAGTGGCGCCGAGGTGGGGTTTGCTGGGAAAAGAAGGGGGATCATAGCTTCGTTGCTCCTATGGTTAGGATAGCGATCCGTAGCTAGCCTCGCCTTGCAAATTCGTCCAGAACTCTTGCGCGTTCGTCCCTTCCGGAGCCTGATCGAGAGTAGGCTCTGATCGGTTCGATGCAGAAACGTCCACTGTCAATCGTATTCGCGGGCCTTCATGAGGGTCGGGGCGACTTTCCCCTCCACCACCACGAGGTGTGGGAGTTGGTCTACGTGTGCGAAGGAGCCGTTATCACGATCCAGGACGGCGAGCCGATCCACCTGACGCCGGGAATGGTCTTGGTAAACCCGCCACGGGTCCTTCACGGAGACGTCTTCCTGCGCCATTACCGGCTCATCTACCTTTTCGTGGAGGGTGCTGCCGCCGAAACCTGCGGGCGCGTCGTTTACGACGATGCGGAACAGGCTTTTGGCAGGGTTTTCGACGCGGTTTTGCGCGAATGGAGCGCCCAGCTTTCCGGCCGCGACGGGATGCTCCGGGCGCTGGCCTCGCAACTTGAGATCCTCCTGCAACGACGCTCTATCGAGAGACCCACGAGCGAGCGGGACCACTGTTTGATCGAGGCGGAACGCCTGTTGCGCCTTTCGGTCGGCGCGCCGGTTACGCTGGATGAAGTCGCTGAGCACGTCGGAGTGAGTCGTTCATGGCTATATCAAGCGTTTCGAGAGGCGTACGGCAGTAGCCCGCACGAGTACGTCTCCCGCCTTCGACTTGAGAAAGCGCTTGCGCTTCTGCGACACAGTTCTCATAAAATGGCCTTCGTGGCCGAGGAGTGCGGTTACGCCTCCGGAAGTCACCTCACCCACCACGTCCGAAAGGTGACGGGTCTTTGCCCGCGTGAGGTCCGGGAGTCCACTCGGAAAACCCAGGAGATTCCGAGCTTGAGTGAAACGCCGGGACCCCTATGACTCGCCGATGGTGCTCGGGCATGCCAATGTTCCGCGAGGCCCCTTGGCTTTGGCCGCCCTTTGCGGCCGGGAACCTAAGGTAAGGTCCTGGCATGGAAAGGGTCGACTATCTTGGATTCCCCGACAGTGTCCGGCTGTCAAACGGAGATATTGAGGTGATCGTCGCCTCCACGTTCGGACCACGCATCCTTCACTACGGCTTCGTCGGGGGACCCAACACCTTTGGTTTCTTCCCTGAGGTCGAGGCCGATACGAGTATGGGGAAGTGGCGAGCCGTGGGTGGCCACCGGCTTTGGATGGCGCCGGAATCGAGTCCACGGAGCTACGCGCCGGACGACCGGCCGGTTGAGGTCGAAGAGACGGGGGCCTTGAATGTCAAAGTGACGGCCCTGCCCGACGCGGCGGGGTTGGAGAAATCGATCGCCATCGGCCTCCTCCCGAGTGGCAGCGAGGTTGAAGTGAAGCACCGGATCGTTAACCGCAACTCCACGCCGGTGGAGCTTGCGCCGTGGGTGCTCACGATCGTGGATGGTGGGACCTGTGTCGTCCCTCTGGAGCCGTACCGGTCGCACGGCGAATGTCTCCTACCAACGCAGCCCCTCGTTCTCTGGCCGTTCACCGATCTTTCCGATCCGCGATTTGCGTTAGAGGCCAGGACCATACGTGTTTCGACCGACCCGTTGTCGGACGAGCCACAGAAGATTGGGATCGCAAACAAGCGGGAGTGGGCCGGTTACCTGCGGGACGACACGCTCTTCGTGAAGCACTATCCGTACCTGGAAGGGGCGGTTTATCCGGACTACGGGGTCAATACTGAGATCTTTGTGAAAGGACGGTTTATGGAGTTGGAGACGCTTGGGCCGGTGCAGCGGCTCGCGCCGGGAGAGGCGGTGGACCATGTTGAGCGTTGGCGGCTGATCCCGAACGTGGGTAAGGATGAACTTGCCGCGCATCTTGAAGCCCGTACAAATTCCGGGTAGTTACGTCCTGCCCTCGCCGATATTTCCCTTGTGGACGTCCGCGCTTGGGAACTATTCGATCCGGCGATCGCGCCGGTAGGCGAGGATCTGCGCCCCTTTTTGCGGGAGGCGTTGTGCCGGGGCGCGCGCTGGTTCCAGGCCGATTCCGCTTCCGCGTTTCTGGCGGAAGGTTCGCGCGAGTTTGTCCTTGCCGCCCAATACGGCGGCGTCCCCCTCCCCGTGGGGACGACCCTCCGCGCGGGGGTGGCCCAGGCCGCTATCGATGCTCGTGAGCCGCTTCTCGTCGGCGACCCGGCAGACCATCCAAAATTGCGGGACTCGCATGTGAACCGTCGGTCGGACGTCGCATCGGCGATGGTACTTCCGCTCATTCTTCCGGATGGCGAAGCCGTAGGGGTGATCAACCTTGCTCGGCGAGCAGGCGAAGAGCCCTACGGTCCAAACGATCTGGAGCAGGCACGACGGATGGCAAGTCACTTCGCGATGGCGGTCGGGTTGGCGATCCGCACGGTCGCGGCCGCAGGATTGGCCCGTCGCGAGGCTCAGGGGCGCCATCTGGCGGAGATTGGCCGCATGACCGCCGTCCTAGCCCACGAAATTCGTAACCCGCTCGCGGTGATCCGCGCGGCGGCGCAGTTTGCAACCGAAGCGCCGGAATACTTGGCCACGGTCATCGAAGAGGCGGATCGGTTGGAACTGCTTCTCGAAGGTTTTTTGGATCTTTCCCGCCCCATCGACGTTCGCCCACGGCGGACCGACCTCCCGGCGCTTCTGGAAGAGCTTGCCAACCGCGAGTCCGCGGCGTTTCGAAAGGCCGACGTCCGTCTGACCGTGCACACGGAGCCGTCCTCGGCCATCGAAGTCGACCCGCATCAGGTCGAGCAGGCCTGCCGGAACCTCCTGCAGAACGCCCGCGAGGCGGCAGGAAGCGGAGGCAACGTGACGCTTCGGGTTTGGAAGGACGGGTTTGAGGTTGTCGACGATGGTCCCGGGCTCTCATCCGAAGTGCGTGAATCGTTGTTCACCCCCTTCGTTACGGCAAAGCCCCGCGGAACCGGTCTGGGCCTGACCGTTGTGCAGAAGGTTGCCCACGCTCATGGCGGGCGTGTGGTGGTGGGAGGCGTTCACGGCAAGGGCGCTTCGTTCCGGGTCGAGTTGGGAGTAGCGGCGTGAGCAAAAAGCATCTTCTCGTAGTTGACGACGAACCGAATCTGCGGCGGGTGCTTCAGGCGGCGCTGGAAAAGGCGGGCTACTCGGTGCATGTCGCCGAAGATGCTCACCATGCCCTCCGGTTTTTGGAAGAGTCTCCGGTTGACCTCGTCTTGACCGATGCGACCATGCCCGGGATGGACGGCTTGACCTTGACGCGGGAGGTTCGATCCCGCTGGCCGGAGACGGCGGTGGTGATGATGACCGCCTTCGGCACGATCCCGATGGCCGTGCAGGCGATCCGTAGCGGCGCGTTCGAGTTCGTGACCAAGCCGTTCGACCTGGAAGTCCTCAAGAAGACGATCGAGAGTGCGCTCCGCCAGGCCTCTGCCCCGAAAAAGAAAGTTAAGGACGATGGCGGTTTCCTCGCCGAGTCGCCCGCCATGCGCGAAGTCCAGGAACTCGTTCGCCAGGTGGCGGATTCCCGGGCCACGGTGATGATCGGCGGCGAGAGCGGTGTCGGTAAGGAAGTAGTGGCGCGGGCGCTCCACCGCCAGAGCTCCCGTTCCGGCGAGTCGTTCGTGCCGGTGAGCTGCGCGGCGATTCCGGAGACGTTGCTGGAGGCCGAGTTGTTTGGTCACGAAAAGGGCGCGTTCACCGGGGCCAGCAGCGCCCGGGCGGGCCGCTTCGAGGCAGCAGATGGCGGAACGCTCTTCCTTGACGAAGTGGGCGAGATCCCGCTAACCGTGCAGGCCAAGCTTTTGAGGGCGGTCCAGGAAAGGGAAGTGGAGCGACTCGGCTCAAACCGGCCGGTGAAGTTCGATCTTCGCCTGATCACGGCTACCCACCGCGACCTGGACGCGGCGGTCGCATCGGGCGTGTTCCGCTTGGACCTGCTGTATCGGCTCCGAGTGGTGGAGATCAATATTCCCCCGCTCCGCGAACGCCCGGAGGATTTGATCCCCCTCGCTCAGATGTTCCTGGCCCGCTCGGCCGAGCGGGAGGGAAGGGCGACGTTGCAAATGAGCCCGGCAGCCGAAGCGGCGTTGCTCTCACACGCATGGCCGGGGAACGTGCGAGAGTTAGAGAATGTGATGGAGCGTGCGACCGTGCTTTCGTCTCCAACCCAGGACGAGCTGACGCCGATTCTGTTGCCGAATTGGGCCCGGCTACGCGTCGCTGCCTAGAAGGAGCGCCGAGTAGCACTCGGCGAAAGGCTAACGCCGAGTGCTACTCGGCGCTCCATTAGGCGGCGTGAACGGTCGGCCGACGATCCGGGTCGGGTTCCACTCTACGAAGGATCTCCCTTGTTAGCGGGGCGATATCGCCACGGCCGGAGAAGAGGTACTTGATTAAGAACAGTCCGGGGTGCTGTTCGCCCCAACTGAAATACAGATGTGGCCGTTCGCCGGTCAGGTCGCGGATGCGGAGCGCGAGGGCGGCGATGGCGTTGGGGATGGCGGTTCCGGTCACGCGGAGGACCTGGTACTCGCCTACCTGGACACCGGAGACCTTGACCACGCCGGAGAATTCGGACGCGTCGGGAACGTTGACTTCGACAAACAGGATGCACTCGTCGACATCGAGCTTGTGATCGCGCCGCGCTTCGCGAGTCTGGCGGGCGTACTCCACGGTGTCCTGCTCCTCAGGATGATTGGGAACCAGGCAGATCCGGTGTTGACCCTTGTCCACCGCTTCGCGGATGAAGTTCAGAGCGAGCATATCGAGATCGATGCGATCGACCCGGAGTTCAAGCGTACGCCAGACACGCGAGATGATCGAGAGCAGCACGATGGTGCCGATGAACATGCTCGCGATTCGGATACCGTCCGGCCGTTCGATGACGTTCGCGGCGGTCGTGTAGGCAAAGATCAATGCGATCGTCCCAAACGCCCATACGGACTTCTTCGCCCCGCGCTTCTTCGCCGAGATCGTGACCGCGACGGCGGCGCTGGTCATCAGAACAAGTACGCCGGTGGCGTACGCGCCGCCCTGGGCGTTGACGTCGGCCTTGAAGATGATCGTGATCGCGAAGGCGATGCCGATGAAGACGAGCACCAAAGGCCGCGCCGCTTTGGTCCACTCCGGCGCCATGCCATAGCGGGGAAGGTAGCGGGGGACGATGTTCAGCAGCCCCGCCATGGCACTGGCACCGGCAAACCAGAGGATCAGGATCGTGCTGGCGTCGTAAAGGGTGCCGAACTTATCCCCAAAGAACTCGTGGGCGAGGTAGGCAAGTGCCCGTCCGTTCGCCTTGCCCGCCGGAGTTGTCGCCGTCGCGTCGGCAAATTCGTGTGCCGGGATCAGGAGCGTGGTGATCAGGCTGCTCGTAAGCAAGAAGACACTCATGATCACCGCGGCCGTGGTCAGGAGCCGATGGGTGTTGGAGATCCGGCCGGCCAGGTTAGTTTGCGTGTCGCTCTGCTTCCCTTTTACGAGGGGCATCACCGCGACCCCCGTTTCGAAGCCGGACAGGCCAAGGGCCAGTTTGGGGAAGACCAGAAGAGCCACGCCAAGAAGGAGCAGCGGATTCCCGCCGTGGCTGTGGGCCAGCGTGTCTCGCCAGTTGCCGAAGAGCGCGGGATTGGAAGAAATCCGCATCAAGCCTTCGAACACGACGATGGCGTTGAGGGTGAGGTAGACCACCACGAGAACGACGGCAATTCCCACCGCTTCGCCAAACCCTTTAAGGAACACCGCGCCGAGCAAGGCGACGAGACCAAGGGTGACGATCACCGATTTCCCTTCTAGGGCACCGGAAAGGAACGGATTCTCAATAAGGTGAGCGGTGGCGTCGGCGGCCGAGAGCGTAATCGTGATCACGAAGTCGGTGGCGACAAAGCCGAGCAGCATCAAGACGAACAGCTTGCCCTGCCACCAAGGCAGCAGCTTTTCCAGCATCGAGATCGAGCCTTCCCCATGGGGACTCTCGATCGCGACGCGGCGGTAGATGGGGAGCGCGCCGAAAAGGGTCAGGAGGATGAGAATGAGCGTCGCCATCGGCGACAGAGCGCCGGCGGCAAGGGCGGCGATTCCGGGCTGGTAGCCGAGCGTCGAGAAGTAGTCGACCCCGGTAAGGCACATGACCTTAAACCAGGAGCTCTGGTGGTGGTGTCCCTGTCCGCTCTCCGCTTCGTAAGGTCCTTCAGGCTCTTTGTGGTAGCCCTGAAGAAGCCACCGCTTCAGAGGGGATGCGGCTTTCGGTTCGGCTTGCATCGATTAGAAGGAATGTACTTCAGAAGGAGGGTCAGACACCCGGGGTAAGGAAAAGAGCGTATGCAAACACGTCCTTTTCCCTATTCCTTCTTCCCTTTTAGTGGCCCGCCGACGGGGCTTCGGCGGCTACGAGGAGGATATCAACCGTCTTGAGGGCCTGAGAGACTTCGCTCACGATGCTCTTTCTCACCAAGGTCTGAAGGCGGCTCCGCTCGGGATGGCCCATCAGGAGTTGGGTGACGTTGTGCTCCCGCGCGTACTGGATGAGAGCTTCGGCGACGTCTCCCTTGAGGGAGACAGTCTCAATGCCCAATCGCTCGGCGAGGGCGAGATCGGATTTGAGGATTTGGCGCTGGGCTTCGTCGATTCCCGATTCCTCGACATGCACCGCCACCACTTTGCCTCGCAGTCGCTGGCCCATGCGCCAGCCTTTGCGGATAAGGCGGAGGGAGCCGCGATTGGGGGCCATGGCGATCATCACGCGGTCGCTGGTGGCCCAGGGCTTGGTGATGTTCTTGTCCTTCCGGTACTCGTCGAGGTCCTCGTCGACACGGCCGGCCGCTTCGCGCATGGCGATTTCCCGAAGGGCGACCAGATTGCCCTCGCGGAACAGATCCTTGATCTTGGCGGGCGCCTCCCCTTTGGGGAAAACAGCACCGCGGTCGAAGCGGTTGATCAGCGCCTTGGGCGTCGCATCGACCAACTCGATCTCCGTCGCCGTGTGAAGGAGGCGATCGGGGATGGTGTCCTCGACCGGGTGGCCGGTGATATCTTTGACCAGATCGTTAAGGCTCTCCAGGTGAAGCACATTCAGCGTGGTCATCACGCCGATGCCCGCTTCTACAAGGACGTCGACCTCTTGCCAACGGCGCTCATACCGGCTGCCCGGGGCATTCCTGTGGTGAAGATCGTCTACGAGAACGAGGTTCGGCTTCCGCGCAAGGATGGCATCGAGATCCATCTCACCGGTCGGAAGAGTGGGGATCTGATCCAGACCGTCGATCGCGTCGTGGGTATCGCTTCGCCCGCGGTCGTCGATCACTCCGATGATGACTTCTTGGCCGCGCTTTTTACGGCGGTGAGCTTCGTCGAGCATCGAGTAGGTCTTACCGACCCCGGGAGCGAAACCAAGAAAGATTTTAAAGTCGGCGCGGGAGCTATCAGGCATGCTGTTCTTCGGCCGTGCAAATGGTCATCATCGAATCGAGCCAGGTTTGCAGGCCGCTACTGAGGTCTTCAATACGCAAAACGCCGCCCTCGGGAGGTGCGGCGTGTTGCCAGAGATGGTTCGCAAGGGCTTCTTCGCACATGGCGTTCCAAAAACGGTGGCCTCCGGGAACGTGCTCACAATCCGTGTGGCATTTCACAAGTTCCATAACGTAGGCGGGAAGGATCACGCGAACGTTGGTGCCGGGCTCGCAGGCTCGGTGGACGGAGAATGTGCAAGTCAGGTCGCCGATGTGATCGTCGGTCTGTTCGCTTTCGAGCTCAAAGCCGAAACCGTTGACGGTGGTCCGGGTGAACTCGCGGCAGACACGGCCAACCGGGACGGCGGCAAGCTGCTCGACCGGACGCTCCAGCGACGATTTGACGGCGCTCCGCAGGGTGTCTGCCGTAAACGGCTTCCGGAGGAAGTCGCTGGCGCCAGCCTGGATGGCTTCGAGGGCGAGATCGATTGTGCCGAAGGCGGTGATGAGGATCAACCGGGCCTTCGGGTTCCGGCGGAAAATCTCCCGCTGAACTTCGATCCCCGGCATTCCCGGCATCCGCTGGTCCAGTAGGACGATGTCCCAGAATTGGCCGTCACCGTACTTAACAAGTCCTTCGGTGCCGTCGGCTGCGGCATCTACCTGATATCCCGTGTGCTCAAGCGCCAGCTTGATCATGGTGCGGATATTCGTTTCGTCGTCGATGATTAAGATGCGCTCGCTCAAAGCGTGTTGTCCCCGCCGGTTTTTACGGCGTTTCTCGGAAGTGTGAAACAGAAACGGCTACCCTGGCCCAGACGGCTCTCCGCCCACATCCGACCGCCATGGGCGCGAACGATATTCTGAGCAATGGAGAGCCCGAGGCCGGCGCCGCCCTGCGTCGCTCCCGGTACTTGTACAAATCGGTCGAAAATCGTGGCGAGGTATTCCGGAGGAATTCCGACACCCGTGTCTTCGACTGCGAAGGTTACTTCATCCTCGGTCGGCAATGCCCGGATCGAGATGGTTCCCCCCTCAGGGGTATGGCGAATTGCGTTGGCAATCAAATTTGTTAGGACCCTACCTATCTGACTTCGGTCCGCGACAACCGTTCCGGCGTCATCCGTTCCTACGTCTGAAAGCGCAATTTTCTTCGATTCCGCCTGGGTCCTTAGGCCCTCAACGGGACCCCTGACCAGTTCGGCGACCGAAACCGGGTTGAGGCGCGAGCTGACCGAACCAGATTCGAGTTTGGTGACATCCAAAAGGTCCTGCATCAGCTTGGAAAGCCGCTCCAGATCGACGATCTGCATGTCCACCACCTGCTTCTGGGAGTCGGTGAGTTCTCCCAACGCTCCTTCCTTTAGAAGCTGCGTTCCTAGAAGGAGGCTAGCCACCGGGGTGCGGAGTTCGTGGGAAGCGACGCCGATGAATTCGTTCTTCAAGCGATCCACCTCTTTCATCTGGGTTACGTCCTCCAGAACCGCGACACTCCCAAGATCCTTTCCATCGTCTCCCCGCATCGGGTTGGCGCGGAGGCGATAGGTGCGGCCTTGCAGGGCGATCAGGGCTCGTTCGTCGTCGCGGGCCTCGACACTGCGGTTCTGGGTGACCTGCTCCAGGGCACGGGCAAGGCGCCTGTCCGTGATGTGTTCGTTCACCGGTTTCTTCGTCCCGTGGGGAAGGACGCCAAAGATCGACTCCGCCGCGCGGTTCAGATGCACGATGCGAGCGTGGCTATCCATCACCAAGACCGGATCGTAGAGATGTTCCAAAGCGGCATCGCTCATCTGCTCCAACCGCTGCAGGCGTTGGCGGTGTTGTCGACGAGCCTCTTCAAGCCGGCCGGCCATCTCCTCAAGGGCGGTGCCCAGGGCTCCGATTTCGTCGGAGCGGGCGGTTTCGCGAACGGCGAAGTCGCCGGCGGCGATGGTCTCGGCACGCTCGGCCAACTGGGCCAACGGTTCGACCGCCGTTCGGTTCAGCCGGATCGCGAGGAGTACGGCGAGGACGATGGCGATGGCCGTGACCCAGACGGTACGGCGGATCGCTTGGTTTGCATCTGCTCGAACGTGGTCGGTGCTGTTCAGAATCGAACGCTCGTTCTCGTTTCGCAGTTTGTCCGTCAACTTTCGGATCGACTCGATTCGGGGAAGGATCTCATTACGAACGAGCTCGGGCGTGTGGAGCTGATAGCTTAGGAAGTTCGCCTTGTAAGCCTTCGCGACAATCTGTTCGTACGGACCGATCTCGGTAGAGAGAAGCGCCGCCGTTCCCGTCTCGTCGGGCTCGGTGACCGTGCTGTCAATGTCCGATACTCCGGCGTGAAGGTCTTTTCGGCTGGCGTCGTAGGCGTCCGCCGCCAGATCCACCGCACCGGAACGAAGCAGCGCGAACACTTCTCGCTGCTGGGCAAGCGAAGAATCGACCCGGGCAGTACCGCGAACCGTACGGAGGTCGTTTTCCAGGGCCGCCCCCGCGCTTCGGCCGAGGAGCACAAAGCTAAAGACCGCCGACCCGGTAACGGCCGCCATCAAAAGGACGAGCGCAAGATGGGAAAGAAGAAGTTGAACGCGAAGGCTCCGCATTATTCGAACACGTAGATCTCGGCCTGCTCACCCACCCGGACGTCGAGATCGTAGAAGCTTCGGATGACGGTTCGCCCGATGGCTCCCGCAACCGCGGCTTCAATTTGGCGTCGGGTGAGGGCACGCTGTTCGCGCCGGGCGCTTTGAACGATCTTTCGACCCTCTTCGGTGGTCACCAACTCTCGTTCGGTCGGAGTAAAGATGTCGCGGCATCGCACTACCGCCATATCCGGTAGAACGGTGACGGTACACACCTCCGGCGAGTGGCCTTGTTGCTCCCGGTGAAACCGGGTCACTACACGTTCGATCTCTCGTTCCACGGTCGCTTCCATCCTAATGCTAGGGTACGCGATCCGGTACCCTTTTGTTGAGCCGATGCGAGCCAAGTCACTTCTCGTCGTTCTTCCGATGTTGGTTGTGGGCTGCAATCCAGGCTCCTCCACCACCCCTCCGCCGTCCGCCTCCCAACTGGAGGGTCTCAACATCGACCCTGCGGAGTTTGGGAAGATTCGCCACTTCGTGACGGCCCAGATGGAATTGGAGACGAAGGCGATGACCCAAAAGGTCGCTCCCGCTTTCTCGCGAACCGACGATTTTGGTAAGACCGCCAAGGTCGGACAAGGTGACCGCCCGCAGATGGTCATCTTCGTAAAATTCGGCTGCCCCTGCTCGGTCGACGCCCAGCCTCTTTTCAACCGCCTTGCCCGGAAGTTCGATGGGAAAGTCGACTTCGTGACCGTGATCGACAAGAAGGGAAAGGACTTCTCCAACCAGTTCAGCGTCCCCTATCCGATCTTGGATGAGCCTTCGAAGGGTCTGATGAAGGCATTCGACGCCCGCGCCTCGGTCTATTCGGCGCTCGTAGCGCGGAACGGCCACATCGTCAAGATGTGGCCGGGCTATTCGGCGGACTGGCTGAAGGAAATGAACGCCCTCATGGCGAAGGCTTCGGCCACGAAGGAGACTCCCTTCGATCCGCAGTACGCGCCGAAGGAAAAAGCCTCCGGCTGTCCGTTCCAGTAGAACCCATATGGTTACTCGCCGATTGGTCGCATGAACGGGAACATCATGACTTCGCGGATGTGCTCCGCTCCCGTCAACAGCATCGCCATGCGATCCAATCCGATTCCACAACCGCCCGTAGGCGGCATGCCCGACTCTAGAGCGAAGAGGAAGTCTTCGTCCATCGGATGCGCCTCGTCGTCGCCCGTGGCCCGTTCGCCCATCTGCTGTTCGAAGCGGGCTCGCTGATCGATGGGATCATTGATTTCGCTGAACGCATTGCAGACTTCGCGGCCAAGGACGTAGCCTTCGAACCGGCGCGTCATGCGTGGATTCTCCGGATCTTTCTTGGCGAGGGGCGACGTTTCGATTGGGTAGCCCACCACGAACGTCGGCTCCTGAAGCGTCGGCTCGACGAACACTTCGAGAAGCTTCTCGATGAATCCGCCGAGATTCCTCTCCTTCGCCAGATCAATCACGCCCCCCACCTTTCGTGCCTTCGCGGGCACGTCGGCCGCCTTGGCGGCAGTCAAAGCACCTTCGAATGAGCTGAGATCATCCGCCGTCAGACCGGTGTGGCGCTCGATCTCCTTGAGGAGGTCGACTCGCTTCCAGGGCTTGCCGAAATCGAGAATCATCGGCGAGTTCTCATTGTCGCTCCGTGGCGGAATGACCGTGACCTTGCCGAAAACCGAGAGCGCGACCGCCTTAAAGCAGTCCTCAACCCGCGTCATCATGTCCTCCAGGTTGACGTAGGCCTCGTAGAACTCAAGCAGCGTGAACTCAGGGTTGTGACGGTTGGAGACGCCCTCGTTCCGGAATACGCGACCGATCTCGTAGACCGCCGGGATGTCGCCGCAGATCAGACGCTTGAGATACAGCTCCAGAGAGATCCGCAGCTTGACGTCGATCTCGTACGCGTTGTAATGCGTTAGGAACGGGCGTGCCGCCGCACCGCCGGCTTCGAGCTGGAGAAGCGGGGTCTCGACTTCGATATAGCCGGAATCGTCGAAGTATCGGCGCACCGCGGAGACGATCTTCGCGCGGTCGATCAGCGTCTTTCGCGCATCGGCGTTCGCGATCAGATCGAGGTGACGGTGGCGGTACCGGATCTCTACATCGGTCAGGCCAGAGAACGTTTCGCCCTCTTTTTCCTTACCGATAGGAGGCGGCTGGAGCGCCTTGCTTAGAGGGGTGACCGCGGTTACGTAGATCGACTTTTCGCCCGTCTTGGTCGTGAAGAGTCGACCCTCGACGCCCACGTGGTCGCCGAGGTCAAGCAATCCGAACACTTCCCAGCCGGTCTCGCCAAGGTCATCCTTTCGGAAATAGCCTTGGATTCGGCCGTCGCCGTCGGAGAGGTGAGCAAAGCCCGCCTTGCCCATGAGCCGATAGCTCACGATGCGGCCGGCAAACTTGACCGGCTTCTCTTCTTCAAACTCCTCGAGAAGTTTCGAAGCGGATCCTGTGCGTTCGTGTTTCTCGACCCGAAACGGGTCGGCGCCAAGCTCGCGCAAGCGGGCGAGCTTCTGAAGGCGTATGTCGCGCAGGGACAGTTCTTCGCTCATCGGGAGCAAAGAGTGTACTTGGAGAGGGGGCTAACGGTTGCCAACGGCGGTATCCGGTCCAAGCGGTCGTCAGCCAACTTTGTATTTCTTCGTTATTCCGGTCCAAGACAACCTTGCCGCAAGGTCGGCGGCCGAGACGAGAACGGCCCGGTCGCCGGAGCGGAGATGACCCACGAGTTCGACGGGATCGATCCTCACTTCGAAGGGGCCGTTTGGAGTGTCCGCTAAGAGCCAATCACCTTCCGCGCGGAGGTTTTGGAGGTCGTTCATCGGAAAGGTCTTAATCCTTAGGCCTCGTCCAATTCGAATTGCCTCTTCGCGGGCGATGAGAGTGGTTTCGCGTCCTTCGAACTCGACCGGGCCTTTCCAGGCAAGATCCGCGAAGCCAACTTCACCCCGCCGATATGCGGCGGCCAGGGCGTGGGCGATCCGCTCTTCGATTTCTGCCTCTCGCCCGACTTCCGGCAATCCTTCGGCCAGACGGTGCCACGACTCCAGCGACCGGGTCTCGCCGGAAAGGCGGTCGAGCCGGCGATTCGGGGAGTCGATGAGCCGGAGGTCACGGCCGTCGCGGTCTAGTTCGGTATGGCAATGCTCGCAAACGAAACCGGAATGCGGGCTGCTCTTCCCAACGGCCAGCCAGCGGACCCGCTCGCGGGGAAGCGGGCGACCGAGATAGAGCGATGAAAATCCATGGGGGTCCTGCGGCGCCTCCAGAAGGGTGATCCGGTCACCATGAATCGCGTAGTCGGCGTCGCAGGCGTCGCAGAAGGCATCCCCCGCCCCCGGATCGAGCCCGCCAGCGATGCGGGCCCACTCCTCTGGATAGAAGTCGCGGGAGGTCGGAGTGGGAGGATGAGCCTGGTGCCAACGTCCGTCCGAACGGAGTTCCATTCTTGCTGAGCAGGCATCGCAGACCCACGCCTCCGGGGCCGCCGACGCGCGGCGAAAAAAGGAGCGTCCGGTAGTTGCCTGGAGCACCCCGTGGCGGCAGACCGGGCAGGCCCGGATCTCCAGCTTTCGAGTTCGGACCCGGCCCCTTCGGCAGACAGGGCAGGCGTCCTTGCCGAGCGGGTGTACGTCCTCCAGCACGCCCCCACAGGCGGGGCATGCACGTTTATCGAAGGCAAATTGGCGAGCCCGTAGGAGGAGGGTGTCGAGGCTGTCAAGCGATTCCAACACGGTGCTGCCCGGCTTCGCGTCGAGTAGCTTGCGTAGATCCGTCACCGAGGCGGGCCGCTCGCTGGCCCGGAGGGCGAGCCCGGATTCGATGGCTTCCGCGAGATTCGGATCGATTTCGGGGCAGAGATCCAGCAGGGAAGTGAGTGGCAGGCCAGCCGCACGGGCGGTCGCATCCTCCGGGGGCCGCCCGGTCAGGGTGGCGTAGAGAGTTGCGCAGAGTCCATAGACGTCCGTAGAAGGCCCGCGGCGAGCGACCGGCATCATCTGCTCTGGTGGCGCGAAACCGGGGGTGAAGACAACGGTATGGGCATCGAGCGCATCCGCCGACCAGGCGCGGGCGGCGCCGAAATCGAGAAGATAGGCTCGGCCATCGGGACCCACGAGGACGTTGCTCGGCTTCACGTCCCGGTGAAGGAGGCCCTTCGCATGGACAGATTCCAACGTCTCGATGAGTTGATAACCCAGATCAAGCGTGCCGTTTTCGTCAAGACCGCCCGTGTCCCGAATCAACTGATCCAGTGTCTTAGCGTCGGGAATCGCATCCGTCGCGACGTAGGCGGTGCCTAGGGCGGTAAAGGCCAGTCGCACCGGGACGATCCCGGGGATGGTCAAGCGGCTCAGGGTTTGGGCCTCGCCCAAGAAAGTTCTTCGAAGCGTCGCCGCCGCCGGCCCAAGTTCAAGCACCCCGTCCGGGTAACGGGTTGCTTCAGGTGGCACGAACTCCTTAACCACCGCCCGATCTCCCCGCCGAAGGTCGAGCGCCTCGTAAACGATCGAAAACCCGCCCCGCCCAATCACCTCCGTGATCTGAAACCGCTCGGCGAGCCGGCTTCCACTGGCGAGGGGAGGGACCATGGGGAATATTGTGGTCTGTGGACTGATGCTTTGTGGTTTGAGATCTAGCCTGTCTCAGACCACAAACCTCAATCCACAAACCAAAATCCCTTACGGATTCAGTCTCGCGTCCCTTTGCCACTTCGCATGACCGTCGAGGAATCCGCGATTTCTCCCGCCCACATGGACGGCGAGGCCGCGAATCTCGGCGGGGACGGGATTGATCTTCGGGAAGTAGGGATCGACGATGAATTCGATATCGCTTGGCGACTGAGGCTGCCCGACGGTAGGATTGTTGGCGGCCTGAAGGTCGCTCACCGCGGTCTCGGGCGATTTACCCCAGAGGTTGTCGAGTTCGATGGTGTTCGCGTCCATCCGGTCGAACCGCCACAGCCAGAACCGGCTCACTCCTTCGGTGGTGGTCTGCTCGACGGTAGGCAAATGCGCCATCGACGACCCTGAGACGCTCGGACATGACCACATATCGCGGCTCTTGACGTAGGGCGCGAAAATTACGGCGGCCCACCCACCCCGGGGGTCGCTGGGGGGCCAGGACCAAGTCGCCGACCCTCGAAGGTCCCGCTTGACATCCCGCCGGTCGGGCAAGAGGTCATCGGCGTCGTTCCCGTAAAGCAGGTTTGCCTGAACGATTTGTCGAATCGTTGAGACGCAGACCGTCTTCTTCGCCGCCTCCTTTGCGCGGGCGAAGACGGGGAAAAGGATGGCCGCGAGGATAGCGATGATCGCAATCACGACGAGGAGTTCAATGAGGGTGAAAGCGCGACGCATGGTGGATCCCGGAGGGTTTCTACGTTGGAACTCTGACATGGTAGCGCCCGTCCACAACACTAACCATGAGCAACACCCTTTACGCCACATTTTCTAACCCTGAAGCGGCCGAGAAAGCCGCCGGTGCCTTGCTCGACCACGGCGTTCGGCCCGAAGATCTCTCGGTCGTCCGAAAGCATCATGACGGCTTCACTCCGGTCACCTCGCCAACCGCGACCGCCTCCGACGTCCTGCTGACCAGCGGATCCCCCATCGAGCCGGGGGTGACCGGCTCAATCTACGGGACCGAGCCCGTGATCGCCCGACGAGAAGAGAGCGACATCGAAGATGTCGCAAAGCACGGCATCACTACGACCACGGCGGGAGATGCCGGAGCCGGAGCGGTGAAGGGGAGTCTGGTCGGCGCGGGCATCGGCGCCATTGCGGTTCTCGCCGCGCTCATCGTTCCCGGTGTGGGCATCGTCCTGGGCGCCGGCGCCTTGGCGAGCGCCCTCGGCGGAGTCATTGCTTCCGCCGGTGCCGGTGCGGCCGCAGGTGCGATCGTAGGCTACTTGAAGGATATGGGCGTCGACGATCAGCTTGCAACCGAGTACGGCGAAACCATCGAAGAGGGCGGCGCGATCCTTGCCGTGAGCGTTCCGAGCGGAGAAGTGGACGAAGCCGAGGTGTCCGCGGTGCTCAATAAGTACGCGGCAACCAACGTCAACCGCTACGAATCCCGCACCTATGTAGCCTAAATCGGAGAATTTGACCGGTACAATTCGGGGGATGACCAGGACTCCCGCGTGCGAAGAAGTACCGGCCAGAACCTCGATTCTCGGCATGCCGGTCGACATCCTCACGATGGACGGCTGCATGGAGCGGATTGGGGAGTTCGTCCAATCGGGGCAGCCCCACCTCGTGGTGACGGCCGACTCCAGCGGCATTGTTCAGGCCCAGACGGACCCCGTTCTGGCGGAGCTCTATCAGACGGCTGATCTGGTCACGCCGGATTCCGCGGGCGTCATTTGGGCCATTCGCCGCTCCGGCCATGCCATCCCAGCGCGGGTCAGCGGTGTGGACATCGTGGACAACGTCTGTCGCGTCAGCTCCGACAGCGGCTGGCGCATCTTCTTCCTCGGCGCCGCTCCCGGGGTAGCTGAGCTTGCGGCGGAACGCATGCGGCTTCGCCATCCGGGCTGCAACATTGTCGGAGCACGCCACGGCTATTTCCCCACGGAGAGCGACGATGTCGTTGCCCACGAAGTGGCGGAGACGAAGCCCGACATCCTGTTCGTCGCGATGGGTATCCCTCGCCAAGAGAAGTTCATCCGGGCTACTCAGGACATCATCGGGGCCAAGGTCGCGATGGGCGTGGGAGGCAGTTTCGACGTCTTTAGCGGCAAGGTGAAGCGGGCGCCGGTGGCTCTTCAAAAGATTAAGATGGAGTGGGCCTGGCGTCTCGCGCAAAACCCAAAGAAGATCGGCAAGGTCATGCTCTTGCCGAAGTTTGTCTCGCTGATTCTTCGAGAACGACGGTGAAGATCTATACCAAGACCGGGGACGAAGGGCAAACCGGCCTTTTGGGAGGCAACCGAATTGCCAAAAACAGCCTTCGTATCGCGGCAATCGGCGAGATCGACGAGCTAAACGCCGCGCTGGGTTTGGCTCGAGCCCTATCGGTAACGAAGGATGCTTATCACCGCCTTCAATGCTGGCTCTTCGATCTGGGTAGCGAGTTGGCTGCCCCTCCTGGCAGCAAATTCGATGCCGCCGCTATCGGCCCTGAAGCAATCGCGTGGTTAGAAGAGGAAATCGATCGCGCCATGGGTGAACTGCCACCCCTCAAAGCCTTCATCCTTCCCGGAGGCACTCCGGAGGCGGGTGCGCTTCACGTAGCCCGTGCCGTGTGCCGCCGTGCGGAGCGGGCGATCCTCGATCTTCACGAGGTCGAGCCGGTTCGCGAGAACCTCCGTGTCTTTGCAAACCGTCTTTCCGATTACCTGTTCGCCATCGCCCGTAGCGCAAATGCCGCCTCAAGCGTCCCAGATGTTGAGTGGCATCGCTATACTTCTACTTAAGTAGCCGGGATCCTCTAAAACCATGTTGACCTCAGCCATCCTCGCCGTCGCGCTCCTTTCTCCCCAAGGCGAACCGGTTACCGCAAAGTCGATCATCGAGAAGATGCTCCAGCGGTACGCCGGCGCCTCCAGTCTCAATGGGACGATCACCCTCACTCAGTCGGCCCAGAACGTCAAGATCGTAACCCAGACGTCCGTGGCCTTTGAGAAGCCTTCGAAGATCCTGATCCTCCAGAAGCAAGGGGGAAGCGCTCCGCGTAGCTCGATTCTGGTAAGCAATGGCGAAAAGTTCTTCTTCACAAAGCCCGAGCAACTCATCAGTCGGAACGACTACCTCGGTGAGTTGGTCAAGCCGGATAGCCGTCCCGCGCAGACGGTGGGTGACCTCTACGCCATTGCCGCCGCCGGGCTCCCCGACCGATCTCCGGTACTGGATCTTGTGATTGCTCGGCGGGAGGACATGGCCTATTGCATTTCTCAGCTGCGGACGCGTGAATATGCGGGCAAGACACAGCTAGGCACCCTGAGCCTCCATTTGGTTAAGGGAAAGTGGAAGCAGAATGAGCTTATCGAGTCCAATACGGGCGACTACGAGCTGTATATTAGCGACAGTGGAGACCTCGTACGCTACGTGCTTCGCCAAACCTTCGGCGTTCCTGGCGCCGACGGTAAACCGACCGGGCAGACCGTCGAGGTAGTGAATACTTGGGACACATCAGTTGCTGTGAACACCCCGGTAAAGCCTGGGACGTTCGCCCTACGAACCCACTAAAACGCCGGTTGGCTTAGGGGCTTCGATCCCTCGCTGCTTGGCAAGCGCCTGAACGGCGCGTGCCACCGAGGGATCGGGATCGGCGAAGGCGGCGGTGAGATCCTTCTCGTCGATCGGCTCCGGGTTCGCCGCCAACGCGGCGACCGCCGCCGCCCGAACTCGGGGTGACCGATCGGTGAGCGCCAGCCGAATCGACGGGATAAACTCCTTTTTGGGCTGAAGGGTCCAGGCTTCAAGAAGGCCGGTTCGAACCCCGACGCTGTCGTCGCGAACGCCCTTCATCCCTTCCGTTTGAAACTCCTTGACTGTGGCGTAGGAGAGGCGTCGAAGGCTCTCCAGCCGCACGGCATCACTTGGCTCGTTGACGGCGGACCAGAGCAGTTTCCGGCCCTGATAATCGTCGTTGACGTCGGCGGTGAGGGTGGTCTCCAGCTTGATCTCGGGATCGTCCTGCGGCAGGAAGGCCATTCGCATCAGAGCAGACTCGTTGCCGGGAATCTTTCCGAGGGCGTGAACGGCGGAAAGGCGCGCGGCGCGGGAGCGGGCCTGGTTGAGGGGAAGGATGAAGGAGACCAGCTTCGGATCGTGGGAGTCGGCTAGAATCTCGGCCGCCAGCCCGCGGGCGCGATCCGACGCGGCGGTCCGGAGAATCTTCTTCAGCCCTTCCTCGGCCGTCGGGGTCTTTACGTTGCCAAGGGCCCGAATCGCTGGTCCGAACACCGTCGGATCGTAGTTGTACAGTCCAGATTCGATCAGAACCGGCTCGTCGGCAGGGTCCGGCTGGGCAAGGGCGGCGGCCAGGGCATTGGCGCGAACCGGCTCGCTTGGATCTTTAAAGAGGAGGCGGCGCGCCTCGCCCGGGCCGGCGGTCGCCGCCCACGTGGCGCGGGACTCGGGGGTGATCGCGTTCGGGCTCGGGTTCTCCGCCGCCGGTCGGGCGTCGGGAGTGTCGGTTCCGACCTTGAACTCGGCAAAGGAGGCGGTGATCGGCCCGATGGTCTGGCGCAGACTGGCCCGCGTCGGCGCATCGGGGCCGATCAGGATTCCGTCTACCGCCTTTGCTCCGCTGGCCTTCAGATCAAGCGAAACGGGATGCCAGGCGTTGTCGTAAGCGAAGGGAACGTCGATGCCGAGCCGGTAGGAGAAGTTGCCTTTGTCCGCGGTTTGGACCTGAATCACGATCGGATCCTGCGCGGCCGACTTCATCCAGAAGCGGAGCGTGGGCGTGGTGGCGGCATCGATCGCTGGGCCGGAGGCGGGGCGAGGAAGCGCGAACCCTCCGCCTCGATAGTAGCCAAGCTCATCAATGACTAGGACTTTGCCACGTTGCGGATCGTCCGCCAGTTGAACATGGGTTTCCGGGCCGATCGCGGCGGTACCAAGAGTGGCGATTCCGGCGGCCAACGGGCCGGCCGGCTTCGGGGTGATCGCCTGAAGCTTTAGACGGGCCTCCGTCGTATCGTCCGTGCCCGCCAGGATGGGCGTCCAGTCGCCGTTTGGGACGTAGGGCAACGGGCTTTCGAGGGTGCCCAACGGAAGTGCGTGGTCGGTGTTTCCGGTTTCCCAGGTGGGGAATCCCGCCAGCGCCGCGCGACGGCGGACGGAGTCGATCCAGACCTGAGAAAGGCTTGTCGCGAGCGCACCATCGGCGTCGAGACCGTAGACGTCCGGCAGACCCACGAGATTGACCGGCGTGCGATGAACCTCGCTTTCCTGACCCTCCGATCCAAGCGGGTGGATTACGATGACCGATTGGTACGGCCCTCTAAAAATGCCGTCCTCCGCCTCGTAGCGGCCGCCGTTGAATCGGGGCACGAGGTACTTGTCGACGACTTTGACGAGCGAGCCGCGATCGGTCGTGAGGGTATCCGCCTCTTCCGAAATGTCGAACACCAAATTACAGCCCCCCTTGGAAAGGGTCGACGCGAGTGCGTGAAGCTGGACGAGGGCGCGTCGGACCCGGTTGACGGAGGCGGGCGGGAGTTCGTGATGGCCCGGCCAGAAAAGCGTCCCACCATGCTCTTGATTGCGGTCGACCCGGCGTAGGATCACGACTTTGGTTCGCCAGACGGCGGCATTGGGCGCAACTTCCGTGCTCAGGCGCGACCAGTCGATAGACGTGGGCAAAACCGCCGGAAGGGTCCGAGCGCCGGCGGGGAGGTACCCGAAGCCGGACCACTCGCGCACGTTATCCGGCACGGAGGTGGTGGAGGCGGCCGGGAGAGGTCCCTGCGTGGTAGCTTGCGGCTGCATCAAGAGGAGAGCCGCAAGGAGGGAGATCGTGGCCATAGCTTCTTAGTTCTAACGCGTGGGAAAGACGTTCGTCTTCAGAGATTGTCGTCTCCGAGGCGACTGGACCGGAACCTCCCTCTCCAAGCCGAACTACTTGGAGGGGGAAGTGATTACCAGGTCTGGAACAAGCGGATGTCTTCGGCGGTGGCGGCGTGCCCGTCCCCGCGGGTGAATTCAAGGCCCTTCACTGTCGAGACCTCCGACAGGTCGGTCGGGATCTTGCCGATCAGGTCGAGGACGACCGCTTTGATCTTCTCCGCATTAGACTGGAACACCGCAAGCACGTCGTGTGCCGTAACCGCTTCCGTACCGGCGTGGACGCCGCTATCGTAGTCGGTGATGAGCGCGATGTTGACCACACCCATGCCGAGTTCGTGGCACAGGTACGCCTCGGGGTATTGGGTCATGTTGATGACCTCCCAGCCCTGGTCGTGGAACCATTTGCTCTCGCTCTTGGTGGAGAAGCGAGGGCCCTGGATGACGACGACCGTTCCGCCATCGTGGGCAACGATGCCATGCTCCCGGATCGTTTCCACCGCAAGCTTCCGGAGGAGTGGGTGATACATATCCGCGGGCGAGACGTGGGTGACGATCGGACCATCGTAGAATGTATCCGCACGCCCGCTCGTTCGGTCGACGAACTGGTCGCTCACCACGAAGTGGCCCGGCTCCACATGCTGTTGGAGTGAACCGGCGGCGCAGGGGCTGATGATGCAGGCGCATCCGAGCGAGCGCATGGCCCAGACGTTGGCGCGATAATTGACCTTGTGCGGAGGCAACGTATGGTTTCGGCCGTGGCGAGGGATGAAGGCCACCTTGCGGCCATTCACCGTGGCGAGAAAAACGCTGTCGCTGGGTGCGCCGTAAGGGGTGTCTACCTTAACTTCCCGCACATCGTTAAGCAGGCTATAAAAGCCCGAACCGCCGAAAACTCCAATTTCTGCTTGCTGCATTGAGGGGATCACTTTTGGACGACGAGAGAGACTTTGTGGCTCATCTCTTTGATGAAGGTATCGACCCGGCCACCGCGGCGGACGACCACGTCTTGGTTCATCGGGATGACCTTGCCGGCCACGATAGCGGGCAACGTGCGCAGTCGGGCATCGCCCTTAAGCGCGGCGAAATCCTGGGCGCCTCGCTCTTTACTGGTGGCGAGAACGATGATGTCCGGCGCAGCCGCCACGAGAGCTTCGGAACTCATCTGGGCAAACTTATCGGCGGAAGGACCGACCGGAATGCCGCCGACCGTTTTCACGACATCGGCCACAAAGGAGCCGGTACCGGCTACGTAGAGGCTGCTGGAGCCTCCGCCGAGGACGACCGCGATCTTTGGAGGATTGGTGAATTTGTTGCCCGCCGCCGAGGTGCGCTGAACTTCGATGCGATCCACGTATGAGCTGCAGTTGGTTTCGCTGCCGAGCGTCTCGGTAAGACCGAGGAGCTCTTTCTCGAAATCGACAATGGTCTTGGCCTTGATCGCCACGGTGGGGATATTCATGCTCTCCAGCCGCTTGATATCCGCGTCGTTATAGAGGTCACCGTCGTAAAGCACGATGCCCGGTCCGATCGATTTGATCTTTTCGAAGTCAGGCTTCACATCTGCGACAACCGTGGTGCCGACGATTTGAGACGGATAGTTGTCCGAGGAGGTCCGGCCTACCAGTTGGCGGGCGTCGAAACAGGTTCCGACGATCTCCGACGTGCTGGGACTCAGGCTGACGACCGCAGGGGGCGTCGCTCTACGCGGCTGCCCGCCGATCAGCTGGGCCTTCGAGCCACAGCCCGACAAAACGACGGCGACGGGAATCAGCAATGAGAGCGCGGCGCGCATAGCTTCATTGTGGCCGATTGACCTAGTCCGTGTCCGAGGGGAGGGTAACTTACCCGCGATGCCGAATATTCGCCTCATGTCCGCGCTGGGGCTTGCCCTAGTTGCCTCTTTGTCGTTTGCCGTCAGCCCCGTCGGTGCCTGGAAAGGCAAGGTCAACGTTAAGGCTCCCGCGCTGCCTCCATCCGTTCCGCCAGAGCAGAAGGCGATGATCACGAAGATGATCGCGCAGGTGTCGAAGGCGACCATCGCTTTGAACCTGAAGAAGGACGGAACCTACCAGATGAAGGCAACCGGCTTCCCAGGACCGAAGGGTAACGATGTGAAGACGGGCAAGTGGATTCAAAAGGGGAACACCGTGACGATGACCGAATCAGGTCCGACGGGCCGTCCGCAGGACTTTGCGCTGAGCGCAAATGGCAAGTTGCTTAGCATGGAACTTCCGGGCGGCCAGGGCAAAGTCGTCTTCACACGCTAGGGTCGAAATTTTGCGGAGAGGACCGCAAGGAACCGAGGTCCATCGGCCCCGTTTCTGCGTCTTAAGGATGTCGGTTCGAAATCGATGCGGTTCTCTCCTCTTTGACCGCGTCTGGCAATCCTGAATCATGAAGCCTCCACCCTCGTTTGGTGGAGGTTTTCTTTTTAGGGAAGAGGGAAGAGGGAAGAGGCTCCTCCTTCTTTCCTATTCCTTCTTCCTTTCTCTCCTAACCGTCGCCCCAAAGCCGTGGGCGGGGAAGCCTTCTACTTCGGCTAGGGCTTCAATGGTGGGGATGAGGGGTTGGAGTTCTTCACGGGTGAGGCGAACGACGCTCTGGACTTTAAGGAAGTCCAGGACGTTGACCGGGCTCTGCCAGCGGGCGGCGCCGCTGGTGGGGAGGGTGTGCGACGGTCCGAGGCAGTAGTCGCCCGCGCTTTCCGGCGTGTATTCGCCCAGGAGGATGCAGCCGGCGTTCCGAACCTTCTTCATCGCTTTCTCCGGGTCCACGACCGCCAACGTCAGGTGCTCCGGGGCGATGGCGTTCACGATGTCGACCGCTTCGTCTAGGTCACGTGCCACGATAGCTAGGCTGGCTCCGGCGAGGGCTTTCCGCATAGTGTCTTCGCGGGGCGCGCCTTTCAGTTGGCGTTCGACGGCGGCGAGGATGGCATCGAGCTTTCCGCGCGAAAGGCATACGAGGAATCCGGCGTTGTCCGGGGCGTGTTCGACCTGGGTGAGAAGGTCGGCGGCGGCGAACTCTTCGTTCGCTTCGTCGTCTGCCAGCACGCAGACCTCGCTCGGTCCGGCGTAGCCGTCCAGTCCTACTTGGCCCCAGAGTTGACGCTTGGCCTCGTTGACGAACCGGTTGCCGGGGCCGACGATTTTGTCGACGCGGGGGACGGATTCGGTGCCGAGGGCGAGGGCGGCGATGGCGGCGGCTCCGCCGATTTTGAAGGCCTTGTCCACTCCCGCTAGGCGAAGGGCGGTGAGTACGGCCGGGTGCAGCGAGCCGTTATGTCCGGATGGGGTTGTGACCGAAATTCGGTCTACCCCTGCGACGGTCGCCGGCACCGCATTCATCAGGACTGAGCTCGGGTAGGTGGCGTTTCCACCGGGAACATACACCCCACTGGATTCAACCGGTATCCACCTCTGTCCGAGCGTCGATTCGGAGTTCTCGAACGCTTCCGGGTTAAAAGCGGTATTCCAAACGATGACGTCTAGCCGCCTACTGGGACCAGTCTGACAGTAGCCGGCCATGGAGACGCACTCGTACTGAGCTTCGTGGAACGCTTTCACGCGTTCCATCGCCGTCCGAAGTGCGGCGATCGTACGATCATCCACCACGGCGTTTGCGATCTCGTCTTCGGATACGAGGATGGACTGAAGATTCGGGGCGTCGAACTTTCGGGCGCTGTCCAGCAGCGCGGCGTCGCCGCGCTGGCGAACGTCATCGATGATCGCCTTGACTACGCTCTCTGTTTCATCGTCCCGCTGGACGGTTCGGCCACGCAGGGCGGCGGAGATGTCGTCGACTGTGGAATCTAGAATCTTGATCATAAGGGAGACGTCTCCAGGGACCGCCACTCGCCAGAGTGGCCTCCGGGAAGGCCGAAGGTAGCCGCAATCAACGCCCAGTCGATTGCGCCTTCGCGGTTACGAAATCTCGCGGAGGACCATCGCCATTCCGAGGCTTCGTTACGCAGCCCGGCTTTGACGGGATTGGCTTCGATGTAAGCGGTCGTTCTTTGGAAATGGTCGTAGTCCCGTTGAAATCGATCGAAGTATTCGCGATACCATAGGCTTCCTCGCCGACCAACTGCCTTGTTGATTTCCCGAGCGGATCTCTTCTTCCAGGTGGCGACAATTTTGCCCAACGGCCAACCCTCAAAAGGCTGGACTATCGCGTGAACATGGTTTGGCATGATCACCCAGGCCAATAGATCGTAACGAAGTTGGTGGCCGAAGAAGAGTGCCTCCTGAACCAAAGCGGCCGCCAGTTTCTCTTTCAAAATACATGAACCGTGGCCGGCGTCCAGAAATCGGTTGAGACGGCGTATCTCCTCCCCGGTCCGTTCGTTTTCTGGTAGCGCTTCAAGTTCTTGGGCGAGCGATTTTACGACGTGGCGCGGTAGTGAGTCGGCGAGGCGAATGGTGACCGCCTGATCGTATCCAACTCCATCGAAGTGGGGAAGATAGCCTCGGTCATGCCACCCTTGCCGGGTTTCTCGTGGGGGAAGGCGTTCCATAGGTTCTGACCGGAGGGCCACTCTGGCGAGTGGCGGTCCTTTTGCTTTCTCTAGATGGAGGCGCTCGCCCTTTCCAAACGAGCCGCCATCCGATCCTTGCCCAAAATGGCCATGAGTTCAAACAGCCCTGGTCCCTGGGTTTTGCCGGTTAGGGCGACGCGGATGGGGTGGACGACGGGGCCTAGTTTGTCTAGGCCTTTTGCTTCTGCCCAGCCGCGGAGCAGGGCTTCATAGGCGGCGACCTCGACCGGAGTCTCGTTCAGCTTGCTTAGGACGAACTCGAAGAGTTCCTTGGCGTGAGGCACCGCAAACCACTTGCCGGTGGCTTTGGGGTCCATGGTGGGTTCTTCTACGAGGAAGAATTCGAGGGCTTCACCGAATTCGGAGAGGACTTGGACGCGGGCCTGCTCCTCGCGGATAGCGGGGAGGATGTAGTCGCGGTTGGCCAAGGGGATGCGGTCGAGGCGGGCGAGGATGTCGGGGCCGATCACCGGGGCTTTGTTGGGCATCGGGTTTTCGTCGACGAAGTCGGTCCAGTATTGGCGGGTGTAGGGATCGGCGATGTAGGCGATGAGGTGGTCGTAGACCTCTTCCGGCGACATTGATCGGATGCGGACGCCGTTCAGCCACTTCAGCTTTTCGATATCGAACCGGCCGGGGGAGGCCTGGAGGCCGTCGATGCTGAAAGCTTCGATCAGTTCCTCTTCAGACATCGCTTCGCGCTCGTCGCCGGGCGACCAGCCGATGAGGGCGATGAAGTTCTGGAGCGCGCTCGGCAGGAAGCCCTGCGCGGCGTAGTCGAGAACGCGGGTTGCGCCGTGGCGTTTGGAAAGCTTCTTTCCGTCAGACCCTTGAATGACCGCGCAGTGGACGAAGGTCGGTTTCTCCCAGCCGAAGGCTTCGTAAAGTAGCCAGTGGATCGGGAAGGAGGGGAGCCACTCGTCGCCTCGGAATACGTGGGTGATACCCATGAGGTGGTCGTCCACCATGGCGGCAAAGTGATACGTCGGCATCCCGTCGCCCTTGATGAGGACGGGGTCGGTCAGCAGATCGCTGTTCCATTCGACGCGGCCGCGAATGGCGTCTTCCATCACGACTTTCTCGCCGCGCGGGATTCGCTGGCGAATGACGAAGGGCTTACCTTCGGCCTCGGCGGCTGCAACCTGCTCGGGCGTGGCGTCGCGCCAAGCGCCGCCGAAGTATCCGGTGGCCTGCTTGTTGATCTGCTGGAACTCGCGCATCTCGTCGAGCTCCTCGGATGTTTCGAACGCCTTATAAGCCGCGCCCTTCGCAAGCAACTCCTCGATGTGAGTCGTGTAGATGCCCGCCTCTTTCCGCTCGCTCTGGCGGTACGGCCCGTTAGGTCCGCCCATGTGGGGCCCTTCATCGAATTCGATGCCGACCCACTTCAGGGTGTTGACGAACTCCTGCTCGCTTTCCGCGTTGTAGCGCGACCGGTCCGTGTCCTCGATGCGGAAGATGTTTTGGCCACCGTGCTTTTTGGCGAAGAGGTGGTCGAACAGGACGGTGCGAAGGGCACCGACGTGCAGCATCCCGGTGGGGCTAGGGGCAAAGCGGACGCGGACGGACATTGGTTTCCTTATTGTGACAGGCACTCCTGCCCTTGGTTCGTCGCGGGAATTGGTTCGGCCGGCCTTCAGTTAGATGTTTATTCTAAGGAGCATTTTATTGGCGATAAAATGCTATGAGATTTCACGAGGAAATCCCGTAATTTTTTTATTGTCTGGGACTTTACGTTCTTCAGATTCAAAAGCATGTTATTTTGTTTTAATGCCTGTACGTAAAGTGTGATCCGAGAAGACGAACCAGACGTGTATGTCTGTCTACTATTTTACCTTGTGGGAAGGTTTCGGCCCGTGTGGTGATTTCTGAGGTCGGGACACCGATTCGTGGTCGCCGAGTGCTACTCGGCGCTCCACGGTGCGTCGCCGTCAGTCGTTCAGCTGGCGACCGTAGCCGTCGAGTTTTACGCCGCCGGTGAGGATGATGACGCCGTCGATGAACGACCAGAGGTGCAGGAAGCCGCAGGTGAAGATTGTCAGGACGAGTTGGAGGACGCCGTAGGCCAGGTAGCCGAGGTACATGCGGCCGACTCCGGGGATGAACAGTTGGAGAATGCCGGCGGCGGTGCGGCTGCGGTCGCTGCGGAGGCCGCCAAAGGTCGGATAGTAGGCGGCTTGCGAGGCGAGAGGGGAAAAGTCTTGCGGCGCGTAGTTCGGGGCGGGGGTCTGAATGGGTGGGGCGGGACGTGCGCTTGGGCTGGGGGGAGGGGGTGGAGCGGCGTAAGGGTTCGCGGACCGGAAGGCGTCGGCGAGTTCGCGTACCCGTTCAGCAGGCAGCCAGCTTTCCATGCCAGCTCGCCACACGTAAGTATCGCGAGCGATCACGCCGCCTTCGACGAGCTCATCGATTTGCTCGCGCGTTAGTGGCCCCAGTTGGCCATAGTGTCCGATGTAATACCAGTCGCCCACGCTTATCGGGCCATTGTACGCGACGAAGGTCCCATAGTGGGTCACGTCCTAGTCACTAACTAGGCCTTTCGTTCGTCTATTAAGTGGAATCGCTCATGCGTCGCCTCATTTTTCTGCTTCTGGCCGTACTTTTCACGCTTTGTGCCCACGCCCAATCCATCCAGGCGCTCGGCGAAGGACCGCGTCTTCGTCTTGAGATCGAAGGAAAGGGGACGATCACGATTCGCCTCTACCCAGATAAAGCGCCCAAAGCGGTCGCCCACGTCGCGAGGCTGGCCAAGATGGGTTTCTACGATGGCCTAAAGTTCCACCGCGCCGACCGTAAGCCGCGGCCGTATCTGGTGCAAGTGGGCGACCCCCAGAGCCGCCTTGGCAATCTCGATGCCGCCGATATGGGCAGCAAGGGGAGCGGGGCGAAGGTCCCGTACGAGGATTCGGGTCTGCCGAATATCGTCGGCGCGGTTGGACTTGCCCGTTTAGGCGAAGATCGAGATACCGGCGACAGCCAGTTCTATATTCTTCTGGGGGCTCAGCCGTTCCTGAATGGCAACTACACCGTTTTCGGCCAGATCGCCGACGGGATGGATGTGGTTCGGAAGATCGAGAAGGGTGACCGGATTGTGCGGGCCACGGTTACGGGTTTGAATTAGTCCTTCTAGGGGTTAGGCCCTTTTGGAGGGCACCCGGAACCTCTCCCCGCGGCCCCCTCTCCAAGACGAGCCACTTGGAGAGGGGGAGTTTCGGAACTCTTTTCGTCACCCGATAAGAGGAATGTCTCAGATAGAGATTTTCGGCGGGGCGGCGGGAGGGGGCTTTCCTTTACTTGATTAAGCGCATAATGGGCGTGAGTCAATGGCCGATTCTCCCTTTCTGAACGCGCAGCTGCCCGTGCTTTGGCACGGAGGGGACTATAACCCGGAGCAGTGGCCGGAAGAGATTTGGGACGAAGACATGCGGCTGATGGCCGAGTCCCGATTCCGTGCCGCTACCATCGGAGTCTTTTCTTGGGTCACTCTCGAACCTGAGGAAGGAAAGTTTGACTTCGCGTGGCTCGACGGGATCATCCAAAAGCTGACCGACGCGGATCGTTACTTTATCCTCGCCACCCCCAGCGCCGCGCCGCCGGCTTGGTTCTCGAAGAAGTATCCCGAGACGCTTCGGACCGGAGCCGATGGGGTCCGACACCGTCACGGGAACCGGGTCAATTACAGCTTTACTTCCCCGGTCTATCGGGAAAAGACGCGGGAGGTCGCCCGGCAGCTTGCCGAGCGGTACGGAAATCACCCTCGCCTCCTCGCCTGGCACGTTTCGAACGAGTTCGGCGGGGCGGACTACGGTCCGGACAGCGTTCTTGGCTTCCGTGAGTGGTTGAAGAAGAAGTTCGATAACGATCTCGATGCGCTCAATCGGGCCTACTGGACGGCGTTTTGGAGCCACACCTACCGAAGTTGGGACGAGATCGAGCCGCCCGGCGCGCCCTACGGCGAGACGGCGATGCAGGGACTCACGGTGGATTGGCAGCGGTACACGACCGACGCCACCGTCGAGTTCATGCTGAACGAGGCTGCCCCTCTTCGCGAGATCAGCCCCCACGTACCGGTCACCACGAACATGATGGGTTCGTATCCCGGGCTCGACTATCGGAAGTTCGCCTCTCACCTCGATTTCATCTCGTGGGACAGCTACCCGGATATGGCCGAGGCGCCCATGGGGCATGGCGGTTGGATCCGCACCTCGTTCCATCACGATCTGATGCGCTCGCTTAAGCCGGACCGGCCGTGGCTCTTGATGGAGATGGCCCCCGGACCTTCTAACTGGCAGCGGTACATGACGCCTAAACGGCCGGGCGCGCATGTGTTCGAGTCGCTCCAGGCCGTGGCCCACGGGGCGGATGGCGTCCAGTACTTCCAGTTCCGCGCTTGCCGGGGTAGCCAGGAGCAGTTCCATGCGGCGGTGGTTGGTCACAACCGCGGGAACGAGGCGCGGATGTTTAAGGAGGTCGCGGAGGTGGGCCGACGGTTGGAAGAGCTTAACTTCGTGACCGGCTCGGTGCCCGAGAACCGCGTCGCCCTGGTTTACGACTGGTCGAATCGGTGGGCGATTGAGGCGGCTTGCGGGCCGTTGTTAGGCAACAAGGGTTACTTCGAGACCTGTCTTGCCCATTACGCGGCCTTCTGGCGGGCCGGGATCGGGGTCGACATTGTCGGGATGGACGACGATCTTACGGGCTACAGGCTCCTTGTCGCTCCGATGGCGTACAGTATCGGGCAAGGTTTTGCTCAGCGCGCGGAAGCGTTTGTGGCAGAGGGAGGAACGATGGTGACCACATACCTGTCCGGCTGGGTGGACGAGAATAGCCTGGTGTTTGAGAGCGGGTTCCTTGGCCCTTGGCAGAAGATGCTCGGCATCTGGAGCGAAGAACTCGATGTCTTGCGGGCAAACCAGTCTGTTGCCCTTAGCGGGGGCAAGGTCGCGAAGGATTTCTGCGAGTTGATTCACGCCGACGGGGCGGAGGTTCTGGAGACCTATGCCGGTGAGTTCTACGCGGGACGGCCGGCGGTCACGGCGAATACCTACGGCAAAGGAAAGGCGGTCTACGTGGCGGCTCGGATGGGGGAGGATTTCCTTGATCCGCTTCTGAATGAACTGGCCCGGGAGGCGGAGGTTCATTCCGTCTACGACGGCGTCCTTCCGGCAGGCGTCACCGCGCAACGGCGGGGGAGCCACCTGTTCTTCCTTAACCCCACCGGCGAAGCGGTGAGTATTGACGGACTGGAACTGCCCGCCTTTGGAGTGGTTGTTCGGTGACGATCAAAGGCGCCGTTTTGGTTCTCGTGGGGGCGGCGGTGCTGCTCACTGCTTTCACGCTAAGTGAAGCCGTCGTCTCCCGTGCGGCAAAAAAGGATCGCGTCACGATTCTCTATTGGGAAAAGTGGACCGGCGACGAGGGGGAGGAGATGCGGAAGACGGTCAACTTCTTCAACGCGTCTCAGAACAAGATTTTCGTCAAGTACTTGAGCATCTCGAGCGTCGACCAAAAGACGATGCTTGCGACCGCCGGCGGCAATCCCCCGGATGTGGCCGGGCTTTGGGCGAACAACCTGTGTCAGCTATCGGATGCCAAGGCGGTTATCGACCTGACGGATCTGGCCAGAGAGAAGGGCATTACGGAGGCCACCTACATCCCGGCCTATTGGGATGAGATGACGTATCGGGGCGGGCTTTGGGGGCTTCCGAGCACTCCCGCGTCCATCGCGATGCACGTAAACCGAGATCTGGTGCCGAAGGAGTACGCCACGCCGGAGACTTTCCCGCAGACCTTCGAGGCGCTCGACGCGATGGTCGACAAGATTTCGAAGAAGGGTAAAGACGGCTCTCTAGTCATGGCCGGCTTCCTCCCCGGTGAGCCCGGCTGGTGGCACTGGGCCTGGCCTTCTTGGTTCGGGGGCAAGCTGGTGGACGGGGACAAGATCACCATCGACACCCCGGAGGCGGAGAGGGCGTTCGAGTGGATCGCGAAGTACGGCAAGCGGTTTGGCATTTCGCAGGTCCAAAGCTTTTCCAGCGGTTTCGGTAACTTCGCCTCGCCGCAGGACGCGTTCATGTCCGGCAAGGTGGCTTCCGAGATCCACGGGGTTTATAAAGCGAACTACATTCGCATCTACAGCCCTAAGATGAACTGGTTCGCCGTTCCGTTCCCCCACCCGGAGAACCGTCCGGATCTGGCGGGTCAGACGGTTGTGGATTCCGACGTCCTCTGTATTCCAAGGGGCGCAAAGCATCCGAAGGAGGCGTTCGAATTTATCGCCTATGTGCAGCGGCAGGATGTGATGGAGCGGCTCTGTTCGGCCCACGGCAAGAATTCGCCGTTGGCGAAGGTGAGCGAGAAGTTTTTGAAGAACCATCCGAACAAGTTCATCCGGTTGTTTGATGAGCTTGCCCGGAGCCCGCTCGCGTTCCACACCCCGAAGACCGGCATTTTTAAGCAGGTTTCGGATGAGATTACGAACGCTTACCAGGAAGTGAGTACGGGGGGGAAGACGCCGAAAGAAGCGCTTTCCGGGGCGCAAAAGCGCATCGACGGTCTGTGGGCCACCTATCAAGTTCAGGTGCTTAAGAAGTGAGAAAAGAAGAGAAAAGAGCGAGCCGCGACGGGTGGATCGGCGTTCTGTTCGCCCTGCCGTGGATCATCGGCTTTCTGCTGTTCACGTCCTATCCGCTGATCGCTTCGCTGTGTTATAGCTTCACCAACTACTCCGTTTTGCGTCCGCCTAGCTATGTGGGGCTGGCCAACTTCAAGGAGCTCGCGGGCGATGAGGTTTTCCGGAAGTCGATGGGCAACACGATCCTGTATGCCGTCGGCGCCGTGCCTTTGAGCGCGGTGATGGCTATCGGCCTGGCGATGCTGCTGAACATGAAGGTCAAGGGTATGGCGTTCTACCGAACGATGTTCTTCCTTCCGTCACTGGTGCCACAGATCGCCATGGGAACGCTGTTCCTTTGGGTCTTCAACAGCGATTACGGACTGCTGAACAACATGTTCAAGGCGGTGGGCATCTCCCTTCCGAACTGGTTGGGCGACCCTTTGTGGTCGAAGTGGACGCTGATCCTCATCGCGGTTTGGGGCTGTGGTCAGGCGATGATCATTTACCTTGCCGGCCTCCAAGACGTTCCGGTTTCGCTCTACGAGGCGGCGGAACTCGACGGGGCGAAGCTTTGGGCCAAGACGAGGCATGTCACTTTGCCGATGATTTCCCCGGTCATCCTGTTTAACGTCGTGATGGGGATCATCGGGGCGGTTCAGACTTTCGCGATTCCGCAACTTATGTTTCCGGGCGGCGCGCCGGCGCGCAGCACCTATATGTTCGCGATGTACCTGTACGACAACGCGTTCCAGAACCAGCGGATGGGTTATGCCAGCGCGATGGGATGGGTGATGTTTGTGATCATCCTCGCCCTGACCTTGATCTCGTTGAAGCTCTCCGAGAAGCACGTGCATTATGAGGGTGGATAGAAGGGAGGGTGGATAGAAGATGAATATGTCGTTGAACCGTAAAGCTGCCGCGCACATTGCCCTCGTGGTGTTGTCGCTCATCTTCTTCATGCCGCTGTTGTGGATGCTCTCCACTTCGGTCAAGCCGATCGAGGAGACGATGAAGACGCCTCCGCAGTGGATTCCTTCGCAGTTCCTTTGGGGGAACTATCCGAAGGCGATCGAGTACCGCAAGGAAGAGCTCGGCTACATTCCGTTCCTGGTCTATGCGCGCAACACGCTGCTGGTGACGGTTCTCACCGTGATGGGCGCGGTCATCTCGAACACGCTAGTGGCCTACTCGTTTGCCCGAATGAAGTGGAAGGGAAGGGATCTCTTCTTTGGGGTGACGCTCGCGACGATGATGGTGCCGTTCCCGGTCACCATGGTTCCGACGTTCTCCCTCTTTAAATGGCTTGGTTGGGTCGGTACCTATCGGCCGCTGTGGGTTCCTGCCTTCTTTGGGGGAGCGTTCTCAATTTTTCTTCTTCGCCAGTTTTTCCGGACGATTCCGATGGAGTTGAGCGAGGCAGCGAAGATCGACGGGGCGAGTGAGGTTCAGACGTTCTTCGACGTCATTCTGCCTTTGGCCCGGCCGGCGGTGGCGGTGGTCGCGCTCTTTACGTTTATGGGCACCTGGAATGACTTCTTGGGGCCGCTCATCTATCTGGTGGACCAGAACACCTTCACGCTTTCGCAGGGCTTGCAGGCTTATCAGACGCAGCATGGCGGTACGCCTTGGAATCTTCTGATGGCGGCTTCTTGCTTGGTGATTCTCCCGGTGATGGTGGTGTTCTTCCTGGCGCAGAAGGTCTTTATTCAGGGGATCGCGACAAGCGGGTTGAAGTAGGTAGTGGGGTCTTTGGGTGTTGGAGGCAGTTCGATTTTAGGTCCCATTTTGGTGACTTTCCGCAGCGATTAGCCTCTAATTTCTGCAAACCGATCGCGACCTTAGGTTCACCCGAAAATTTGGAGAAGGATCTTTTAGGTTCAAATCGAAGTTTTTTCTCGGTGAAATCTCGGCGGATTGAGTTATTTAATAACTGTTGAATTAATTCTATCTTAATTCAAGGCTATCGTAACGTGGCTAGGGCCAATAGGTGGGCCACGGCGGTCCGTCGGTCTCCGCGGGCGTGGGCTTCGCGGAAGCGTTCAACCCGGGCGTCGTCATCCGGAGGGAGAACTTCGGCGCTGGCGAGGGCTTCGTCAGTTCGGCCTTCCTCGTAGTAGGTGGCGGCCTGAAGTGCGAGGGCTTGGGGGTGATTGGGAGAAATCATAAGCGCCCGTTCGATCTGGTAGTCGGCTTCTTGGGGGCTTTCCAGACGGCGGGCGATTCGGGCGGCCCAGAGGTGGCGGTCGGCGGTGGGCCAGCCGAAACGGAACGACTTCTCGATCTCGATTTGGGCTTGCTCGTAGCGTGCTCGATGAAAATCGGCGATTGCCATTTGCGTATAGCACTCTGCTAAGTTGAAGCGGGCGAGTCTTACGGTCGATTCGCTGTCGCTTTTTCGTAGGCAGGTCTCAAAAGCGCGGGCAGCTTCTTCAAAATCCTTCCGCTCCAGGGCGACGAAGCCTTCTTCGCAGATCTCATCAGTATCGAAGCCAAACCACTTTCCTAACCTAGACATTCCGACCGCCCTTATTCGTCCATAGGTCTGAGATCTACGGCAATATAGGGTTTGGACGAAATCAAATCCGGTTCGTTCCGAAGTCTAGACTTCGATGATCATTCCGTCGTAGCCGGGCTCGGCACCGAGAGGGGCAAGGGCACCCTGAAGATCACAATGGCGGGCTCCGCCGGTCGCGGCGTGGTGAGTGGTCACGACTCGGCTTTCCTCGGTTAGGGTGCCTCCTTTCCGCATTCGTTCAAGCATGTAGCGGAAGCCGTCGAAGTCTAGATGACCGAGATAGGTGGCGGGGCGGAAAGCGTTCGTGCATTCCAGGACGAGGAGGTGGACGACGGTTCCGGCCATGTATTCGAAGGTTTCGTCGGTCCAGACGCCGGTGTCGGTGGCGTAGATGAGGCGGCGGCCTTCGCGTTCGATGAGGAAGTTAAAGCACTCTTCGCCGGGGGTGTGACGGGCTCGGAGGGGGGTGATTTTATAGCCGGCCGATTCGAAGGTTTCGAAGGAGCGGATCTTGATCAGTTCCATCGGCCAGTCCTGATATCGGAAGGCGATCTGGTCGATCACCGTCTCGTTCCCAAAGATGGGGAACGGCATCTCCAAGCGATCGGTGAAGGGGTGGACGGCGTACTGGAGTTCCGAGAGGGTGAGGTGGTCCTCGTCGCTGTGGGTGAAGAGGAGGATGTCCCAGTCGCTGGCTTTGAGGCCGTTGTCCAGGAGTTGGTCGAAGGTCTCCGGGGGAAGGTCGATCTTGAGGCCTTCGTCGACGATCGCGGCGGCGCGGGTTCGAACGTCGTGGCCGCCGTGCTCACGGGCCCAATCGGAGACGGGATCTTCTCCGAAGAGCGAGGGGATGCCGTCCGCGCCGCCGGTGCCCAGCAAGCGAATGGTCAAACGTCGTCTCCCATGGCCCACATCACGAGACCGGTGGGGACCCAGGGATATTTTGAGAGGCTGCGGTGGGGAAGCGGCGTTCCGAGGCGCTGAGCCTCCAGCAGATCGGACCGGTGCGGGCGTGGGAGGAGGAAGGCGGCGGCGGCTCCCTCATCGGCGGCCCGGATGGCGTGGATTGGTTCGTTGAAGTAGAGGATCGGGTCGGTCGGGGATATTCCGAACAGGCCGGCGAAGATTTCGTTTTGCAGCCAGAGGGAGGCGGGCGCGTCAAGGTCGGCTTTGGGCGTTAAGAGGTAGCCCAAGCCGCCTTCGGTCGCCATCCCGAATGCGGGGCGTACCCCGTTTTGGAGGCGAGTTTCGAGGTTACGGTTGTGATGCTCTTCGATCGCGAATCGCGTAGAGAGACGGGCTAGAACCTCATCCCGGGTGATGCCGCCCGGGAAGCGGCGGATTACGGGGTGCACGGGAAGCAGAGAGAAAGAAGGGTCGGAGAGAGAAGTGAGGGCGAGGAGCGTTCCGTCTTCGGGAAGGAGGCCTTCGGACGGATTGTAGAGGCTATCGCGGAACGACCGGGCTGCTTCGGTTCCCTCCACGCCGTCGGCCACAAGGAATGTTTTGCCGGAAAAGGCGGCGGTGATCGCGGCGACCGCGTCGGGTTCGTCGATCTTTTCTAAGCGGGTAGAGATTCCGTCGCTGCTCGCCAGGGTGTCGCTCCCAGTCGTCGCGTTGCGGAGGATATCCAGTACGGAGCCATCGGGGTCTTCGTAGTAGGCGACGGCGGGTTCGAAGGTGGTGCGGGTGGCTTCGATGAGGCGGAGCCGATCTTCTTTGGTTTTGGGGTCCGGGGTTTCGATCGGGACGGTGCTTTTCAGATCGGCCACCGCGAGAAGCGTCGTGTGAACCCCATCGGGGCCGAATTTTTGGGTCAGACGGTAGAACGCGGGACGCTCCTCGACGTCCATCAACCCCTGCCGGCGCCAATCCGCGAGACGCGCCGAACTCCGGGCAAAGCGGATGTACTTACTGCGGTCATCCCCATTGCCTTCCGGGGCGGCGAGGCAAATTGCGTTGTGGGGACTACGATGAGCGTAATCGTCTCGCTCGTGGGGCGTTAAAACTCCGGACGGCGCAGACAGCAAAGTGCCGAGGGCACCTGCCGCCTCGGTATATCGCAGTCCTCTGAACGGACGCAATCCTCCTACTTGAGGGAGTCCCGCCATGACGTCGCAGAGTACCCCCGCTTCCGGCGGCAGACGGTAAACTTCATCTCGGTGCGCGTCGAAGTCCAACTAAAGTCCTACGCGGAGCGCATCGACGCCCGCATGGCGGGGCTCCTTCCGGCAATCCATCTCGATCCGAGCCCCCTTTTCGAAGCGATGCGGTATGCCTCGCTCGGCCCCGGGAAGCGTCTCCGGCCTGCTCTTTGCCTTGCCGCCTGCGCGGCGGTCGGCGGCGGGGAAGAGGTGGCGCTGAACGCGGCTTGTTCGCTGGAGATGGTCCACGCGTTCTCGTTGGTGCACGACGATCTTCCTTGCATCGATAACGACGATCTTCGTCGAGGGCGTCCGACTTGCCATAAGGTGTTTGGTGAGGCGGTTGCCATCCTTGCCGGCGATGCGCTTTTTGCTCACGCCTTCCAGATGTTAGTGACGCCGGCGGTGGGCGAGGCACCACCTCCAGCCATCGCGGTGAGGCTGGTTGCCGAGTTGGCCCGCGCGGTCGGCGTGGAAGGCGTGGTGGCCGGGGAGACCGCGGATATCTTGGCGGAAGGGAAACCGGTCGACGTGGCGACGCTGGAAGCGATTCACGTTCGAAAGACGGGCATCCTTATTGCCGCCAGCGCCCGTATGGGGGCGATTGCCGGGGGTGGGGAAGAGGCGGCCATCGAAGCGCTTGGCCGCTATGGGAATTTGGTAGGGCTTGCCTTCCAGATCGCCGATGACGTTTTGAACGAGACGGGGACGGCGGAGCAGTTGGGGAAGGCCGCGGGATCAGACCGGGCCCGGGGTAAGGCCACCTATCCGGCGCTTATTGGTTTGGAAGCTTCTCGGGAGAGGGCGCTGGCGCTGGCGGACGAGGGGATTGGGTGTCTTGCGGGGCTGCCGGGGGATACGGAGTTTTTGCAGGATCTGGCGCGGTTCTCGGTTGAGCGGTTGCGATAGGTCATTGGGTCATTGGGCGTCGGGTCTTTTGGGAGAAGAGGACTATCTTTTCCCAAAGACCCAAAGACCCAAAGACCCAAAGACCCAAAGACCCAAAGACCAATAACCTATCAAACCGAGCTTTTGGCTTTCTTGAACTGCTCTAGGCGGTCCTGCATGTCTTTCATGGTTTCGGCGTCAACTCGTTTGTCTGTCTTTGCCAGCTCGACCGCCTTGGTTTGGTATTCGAGCGCCTTCGCCTTGTCACCGGTCTTGAAAAGGCACAGCGCTAAGGTATCCAGGATCATTCCGTCTTTCATCTTGCTGGCCTCGGCGGCGCGTTTGGCCAGGATGAGGGCGGCGTCGAAGTTCGGCTTGGGGATTTGGCTCTTGGGGTCGACGATGGCCCAGGCGAGGGAGTTGAGGGCGTCGGCGTTGTCTTTGAGGTCGTCGGCCACCAACCGTTTGGCGAAGTCGACCAGCTTGGGGTTACCGGTGCCGGCGAGGATGGAGAAGCGCGGGCCGATGAGTTGCGGCTTATAGTCGGGGCGGCTCTTTTCGAGTTTATCGATCTCGTCGAGGGCGTCCTCGATGTTGCCTTCCTGCATGGCATCCATGACGGGCTGGAAAAGCTTCTGGAACTCCTCGATTTTCTTCTTGGCTTCCGCTTCCGCGGCGGCCACCTTCGCCTGGTCGGCGGCGTACTTGGCCTTTGAGGCTTCGAGGTCGAACTTGCCGTCAACGGCGGTCTCGACCGCCTTATCGAGGCCTTCGTCCGATTTACCGATCCAGATCACCAGGCCATCTCGGACGAGGAACGAAGTGGGAAGTTGGTGCTGCTTGGCTGCCTGCATCCAGGCTTTGCCGGAGGCCTCTTCCTTGCCGTCGTAGGCGACGTTATAGTCCATCTTCGAGCCCATGTCGGCGACGAACTTCTTCACCTGGGCAAGCGGATCGTCGCCCATTTCGCCCACGGAGATGCCGGTGACGTCGATCTTGCCTTTGAACTTTTTCGCGAGCTGAGAGAGCTTCGGAATGGAGTTTTGGCTGGGCTCACTCCAGGAGGCCCAGAAATCGACGACGTGTAGTCCCTTGTCCAGCGCAACCGTCCGGCCCTTCACGAGGGTCTCGAACTTTAGATCCGGCGCGGCATCACCGATTCCAAGGGCCGAAGCGTGGCTCATCAAGGCCAAAGCGGGAAAAAGCAGCAGGCGGCGCATAGAGCACTATACGCGCGGGAGAGCGAAATCGTACCGCCGATTTGGCGTAGAAGGGGTGATATGGACCTTGCCGTCCTCGGACTCCATCATGTCACCGCTGTAACCGCCGATGTCGTTGGTAACCTGAATTTCTATACCGGTCCCCTTGGGATGCGGCTCGTAAAGAAAAGCGTCAATCAAGACGATGTGAGCGCCTACCACCTCTTCTATGCGGATGCCGTCGGGACTCCTGGAACCGATCTGACGTTCTTTGATTGGCCGCAATCACCTGCCAACCGACCGGGTCCTGGCTCCACGTCTCGTACGACGTTGCGCGTGCCTTCTGGAGCCCTTGATTTCTGGGCCGACCGTTTCACCACGCTCGGCGTTCATTTCGAGCGGGATGAGGACACCCAGGGAAGGGCCCGCATCGCGTTCACCGACTTTGAAGGGCAGTCTCTGGCGCTCATCGACGATTCGGGACTTCCCACCGACGCCGTCGCCTGGGATAAAGGAATTCCGGCGACATCGGCTATTCGGGGGCTCTACTCTGTCGATCTCGAGTCCGCGAGGCCAGAAGCCACGACCAAGGTTCTCACCGAACTCCTGGGCTTCAAAGGAACCGGAGTTGAGGGTCTTTTCGAAACCGGTACGGAAACGACGGTTGGCCAGGTGCTCGTGCACTCGGGCGCAGGCCGAACCCTGGGGCGCGTGGGCGCAGGCGGCGTGCACCATGTCGCGTTCCGTGTTCGCGACGAGGAGCATCTTTTGGCTTTGCAGGCGCGTATCGAGGCGTCGGGGCTCCAGACTTCCGGGGAGATCGATCGCTACTGGTTCCGAAGCCTCTACTTCCGCGAGCCGGGCGGCGTTCTGTTCGAACTGGCGACGGAAGGGCCAGGATTCTCCGTGGACGAGGACACGGCCACCCTCGGGGACAAGACGACCCTCGCGCCGTTCTTGGAGCCGAAACGTGCGGAGATCGAAGCAGGTTTGAAACCCTTGCCGCTTCCGGCCTACGCGACGGTAGATTGAAACATGCCGCACACGATTGCGAACGATGATCCGCCGGTTACGGCGGTTCTCGAAGTTCTTGTGCTTGCCGGGAGGGAGAAGGATTTCGAGGATCATCTCCGTACGCTTGCGGAGGCCTCTATTCGCCAGCCCGGCCATCTTGGGCTCAGTACGCTTCGTCCGGCCTCTCCGGGTGAGCCTTACCGGGTGATCTACAAGTACGACCGCCGCTCGAACTTCGACCGTTGGCACGCCAGCGACGAACGGAGCGTGCTGTTCGCCGCGGTCGAGCAGCATGTCACCGCGATTGAGCATCGTGAGGAGTCGGGGCTCGAAAGTTGGTTGGAGTTCACCTCCGTCGGCGGGCCGCCCAAGTGGAAGAGCACGGTCGTTAGTTGGTTCGGTATCTATCCGGTCGCGCTGGCGATCACTTACATGATGCAAGCCGCCGGGTTGGGCAAATTGCCGCCGCCGATCCGAATTTTCTTCTTGAGCATCATGGTCTTGCCGGTGACAGCTTATGTGGTGGGGCCAAGAATTGCGCATTTCATGCGCGGATGGCTATATGCCCCTTCGGGATAGGTGTACCAAACGGAATTTTGGTACACTCCGAGCGCTCCGCCGGTGGGCGGAGTTTTTCTCTTATGGCCAATAACTTTAACGACGTAGCGGCAGAAATCCGCCGCCGCATCGAAGGCGGTCAGTATCCGCCAGACCGGCCGCTGCCTTCTGAGCGGGTGCTGGGCGAAGCGTTCGACGTTCACCGCGCCACGCTTCGCCGTGCACTTGCCCGTTTAGAATCCGAAGGAATCGTTCGCCGCTCTCCGGGGGAGCGGCCGTACCCCAACCCTCCGCGCCGCCCGGTTCAGGGCAATATCGGCCTCTGCGCCACCGACCGCGACGACCCCTTTGCCCGCTCCCTCATCGCCACCGGCATGATCGAAGCTTTGCGGGAAAGCGGCTCCACCCTCCGCCTAACTTGGACCGATAACCACGCCTTCCGCCCGGGCGAGCCCTTTGCTCACGAGCTTGAATCCCTGGCCGGCCTTGTCCTGTGGCCACCTTTCCTGACGGATGTCGAGCGGTTGAAGGAGGTGCGCAAGCGGATGCCTACCGTTCTTGTGGACGCGCCCGTTGGGGGCTACGAGTCCGATTTTGTCGGCTTTCAAGACGACGTCGCAGGCTACGATGCCGCTCAACACCTGATCGAACAGGGACATCGGCGCCTAGCCTTCGTTGGCACACTGCACGTCGTCACCACGCGTTATCGGTACCACGGTTTTCTTCGATGTCTCCATGACGCGGGGTTGGAGCCGATCGAGGGCCATGAGCCCTTGGTTTATGTGGATCGCATTCCGAGCAGCGTGATCGACGCGTATTTTGCCCGCCCGGAGGGGGAGCGACCCACCGCATTCCTGTGTGAAAACGACGAAACGGCTGCCCGTCTGATGCCGTTCCTCACCGCCCGCGGCCTACGGATTCCCGAAGACGTCGGCCTGGTCGGATTCGGCGGCGCGCAGCCCGTACTCCTCAGCGCGATGGGATTAACCACGATGGAGCAGCCTTACATTCAAGCCGGCCATGAGGCGGCGCGCCTGCTTTTGGGGCGGCTTGACGGCCGGATCGAAGGGCAGGCCCGGGAGGTCCTTCTCCCAATGAAGCTCAAGGTGCGAAGCTCGTCACGCGGTCCCGCCAGTCTGGCCTTGTAGACCACTGGTACACATAAAGCACCAAAAACACCAGGAATGAGGCGTATAATGCGACTGGCGGTACATCCGCTGGTGATTAATTATCGCCTCAGGGTGTACCGATGCCTCCAACGAAGGAATGCATCATGAAGCAAAGAAATGCTTTCACGCTCATAGAGCTACTCGTCGTGATCGCGATTATCGCGATCCTTGCCGCGATTCTCTTCCCAGTTTTTGCGCAGGCTAAAGTGGCCGCCAAAAAGACCGTCGCTCTTAGCAGTGCCAAGCAGATTGGCCTGGCTCTCGCCATGTACGCTAGCGACGCGGACGATATGGCGGTGCCGTGCGCCATCTACAACGAGCCCGGCATCAATAATCCGGGCAGCGCCGTAGAGACGAACGGCAGCTTTTACTATCATCTCAAACCATTCGACATGCTCATGATGCCGTACATCAAGAGCGCCGAGTTCTGGGCTGTACCATCGGACACCCGGCCGATTAACGGCGATTCCGGTGACGATTATCTATGGGATGGAAGCTTCCGTGGAAAGATCATCCGACGTTCATTCCAGATGTCGAGCGAGATATCGACTGCGGAGAGGGGTGGATATCTTGACCGCAACACCGGCCTTTCCGGCATCTGGTGGGATGTTGCCTCCGGCTATTCGCCGGCTCGGTCGATGACCATGTTCAGCGATCCGTCGAACACCATCGCGTTTATGGAGGTGTGGCCCAGCGGTGCTGCGGGGAGCAGTGGCGGTGGGGGGCGGGTGGGGGCCTTGTCCGACCCGATCGTCTGGCGTTGCGATGAGTGGAAGCTGGCTGGCCGCGTTCATCCGAGCGGGGCTCCGGGTGACCGAATGCCGTCCGGTGGGGATAATTGCAACGACTACACCCTTGTTCCGCAGAATAAGCCGACGGTGGGCTATATGAACCGAGCCACGTACTCAATGGCCGACGGCAGCGCCCGGGTTCTGGGCTGGGGTCAGATTCGCAAGAACGACTTCCAGATGCTGAGGCTCATTAAGCTCCCTTTGACGGGCGCGGCTTGGGAGAACCCATGAGGCGGGCGTTTCTTTTGTTGCTTCCGGTGCTCGTGGTTGGGTGCGGGGCGTCGTCCCAAACTCCGGAAGAGGTGGAGGCGGCTAAATATCCGCCTCCCAGCAACATGATGTCGGAAGAGGAAGGCCGGAAATTCATGTCCGGCCAAAACGACCCTCGAAAGGGCGGGGCGGTTCCTCCGCGTCCACCGGGAGAGGCGGAGAAGGGCAAGAGCTAGACCTTAACGCCACGGTAGGTTCCGCTTTGCGGCGGCCTCACCGTGGCGTCTAGGCGTTCGGAATCCGTATTTATGATCAGATGGGTTCGCTGGTGTATTCGACGCCGGGATAAACGATCTGGCCTCCGGCGCAAACGTAAGGCAGGCCTGGCGCGTTGGTCGCACATGCATCGGGTGGTTCCGGTAGCGGCGGGCACAGGGTTTTAACAAGATCCACGGGAGGTTTGCAGCATCCGTAAGGAGTTCCGGAGCAGGATGGACCGGGTGCGGAGAAGGTGTAAGGAAGTGCCATAAAATTTCTCGGTTTTTCGATCGAAGGTATCAGGGATTCATATTGCGGCCAGTGCGGCCTTTAGGTTCGTAATCTGTTCTACGGTCTGCTCGTGGTCCGGATTCAATTCTTGGGCCATTTCGAGATGGCTGAGCGCTCCCTCGTAGTCACCTGACCGGATATAAAAAACTCCCAGCAAGAACGCCGCTTCGGCGGATCCGGCGAAGGCGCACTGACGTAGCGCCGGAATCGCCATGGCTTCGCGCTGAGTGGTCAGAAGTCGCCTTGCGAACGCAAGTTGGGCTTCTAGGTGGCCCGGGTAGGCGAGAGCGGTGCTCTCCAAGAATCGGTCGCCCCCCGTTGGCCCCTCGATTGCCTCGAAGAATCTCGCTCCAAGGTCGATCCAAGTCGGTCCGATCCCTTCTTGTTGACGAACGAGGTCGTGCATTTCCTTTGCGGTTTTATAGTCGCCGCTGACGATCGCCGCATCGAAGAGCGCGGAATACCCCGTGAGCAGGGTGGGTTGGGAGGCAATCGCTTGAAGCCACCACTGCTTGGCTTGCGGATAGTCGCCCAACTGCATGGCGATGACGCCGAGATTGAAAAGGCGTTTATGGCCTAGGATTCCGATGTCGATGCTACTGAAGTGACGGCTATCCTGCTCAATAGATAAGTAGTGCTCGAGGGCTTCTTCCAGCATGCCCATATTGGTGAATAGGAGCCCCGCTTGGAAATGGATTTCCGGATCGTTGCCCACGACTTCCAGGCCTCTCGAAAAGGTTTCCTTGGCCCTTTCCATCTCTCCCAGATTCCGTCTTGAAACGCCAAGGAGGGCATAAGCCTTGCGCACGTGCGACTCGCCCGGGCTTGACGCCTCAAGACACTTTTCTAACCAATGAACGGCTTCTTCGTGGTGTCCCGTGTAGTGGGAGGTCATTCCTAGATTGAACAGGACGAACGGGTGGTTCGGCCGTTCTTCGAGATCGAGCTTAAGAAGTTTTTCGTCGCGAGTCCTCTTCTTCGCCTGGCCGACCGTCGAGGTGTCATATCCGGAATGAAGGACGACGGCGTCGAGCCGTGCGATTTCCCCACCATGAAGACGTAGGGTGCCGAGGATTTGCTCGTGGATGCGACCTTCGAAGGCTAGTTGGGGAAGATTTCTAAACAGCTTGACGTGATCGACCCGGGTACCCGCTCCCGGCCCGTCTTCGACAAACTGCACGGGAACGATAAAACCGTGGACATTTGGGAGTGCGTTGATCGCGGCCTCCAAAATGGTTTCGCCGCTATTCCAAGGCAATGTATCGTCGGCGTCAAGCCAAAAAATCCATCGCCCGGAGGCGTGCTTCAGGCTCTCGTTGCGGGCATCCGAAAAGCTATCGGTCCAGGGATAGTCGTAAAGTTCGGCGCCGCATTCGGCCGCAATTTCGCGAGTTCGGTCGGTAGAGCCGGTATCCACGACGACCATTTGCTTGAAGAACGGGGCAGCCGATTTCAGGCATTCTCCGAGGACACGCTCTTCGTTTCGAACGATCATGCAGAGCGTAACATCCGCGCACCGACTAAGCTTTTCGATCTCCCGACGACGCTTGTCCGGGCGCCTCCGGCTATCGAAGACGATTGGGGCGACCGTCAAACCCGAGAGCCCGTTTGAATAGCCGGCTTCGAGATCTTCGCGCCACTTATCCCGAAATAGCCGCTCGTTGTTTCGCATAAGCACGGCGGGGTGAGTGGGCCCGCGCTTCAGCGATTTCGAACCAGCATGATGAACGAAGGCGCGGGACGCGATACGAAGGCCGTAGCCGGCTCTTCGAATGCGATAGCAGAGATCGTTGTCCTCGAAGGTTCCGATTCCAAATCGTTCGTCGAAGGTTCCTACTTCTTCGAGAACCCGGCGCTTCACGGCGAGGCAGAACCCCACGAGCATGTCGACCTCGACGTCCTCAAGATCGCTGACCGCGAGATCTTCGGCGAAGAGAGGCATAGCCTCAAGGCTTTCGTACGTGTGCGCGATTTGTTGCCGATGTCCCACGCAATTGGAAACCGGGCCGGCCGCGCCCACGGCGCCTTCCGAACAGAGGGCCTCGATCAAACGGACCAGCCCAGCCTGAGGTACGACCGTGTCGCTATTTAGGAAAAGAGCGACGTCTCCGGTGCTCGCCTCCCAGCCACGATTACATGTGGCGGCAAACCCAAGGTTGACCTGGTTCTCAAGGAGTCGAACGAAGGGGTAGGAACTCGCCGATTCCGCGGCTCGGTCCGGAGATTTGTCATCGACGACAATCACTTCGTGGAGATGAGCCTGAAGCGCCTGCAGGGCGTCGAGACAGGCCTTGATATCATCCTCTCCGCCGTAAAGTGGAATGATGACGGATATCTTTGGCCATGGACCGTCAAAGCAGATTTCCTTTCGTGTGGGTTCGCTTATCAGGGAAAGAGCGGGCGGAGGCTCGATTCGAACGGCGTGATCGTAGGCCGAAGGACGTGTCGGATGAAGCTCCCGCATCAAAGGGTTGGCCTCCCAGCCCTTCCAAACACGTTCGAACCAGTCTTGGCTAACCTCTGCTTTGTGACTCCAGGTTCCTAGTTTTCTCCGGATTCGTTCCTCTGGTCCGGCATAACTTAGGTGGTGGATCAGCCCGTAGCCTTCGTTCAGATGAAGGTGACGGCCGTTCCGATATTCACGTAAGGCAACGTGCTCGACACGGTTCGGATTGATGAGGATGAGGGGGGAGAACGGCTCTCGTGGGCGGATGACGTGATCTTTTGATCTCCAATAGGTGTCCCATCGAACTGAGACTCGCTCCGCGATTCCTGCCTCTGCGATCTGGATAAGAGTATCTAAGAGTGCCGGTTCGATTACCTCGTCGCCGTCTGGAATGAGGCAGTAGCGGAATCCGCGCTTCTTTGCTTCCTCAAGTACAAATCGTCGGTGGTCGGCTTCCGAACCCCATTCTCCGAGAACGACTTCCGCTCCAGCTTTCTCGGCTGCTTGGACACACTTTTGGTAATCTCCGACCGAACCATCCCAAGCGATCCGGCTTACGAAGACGATGACTGGCCCTGCCTTTAGGAAAGATCGGATCGACGCTTCGAGGAACCAGTGATCGTCGTGGCAACAAAAGCAGGAGGCCAGTCGGACTTCTGATTTGTCGAGGCTCAAACAATGCCCCTCGGTCTGACTTCGAACGCCATTTGGCGTCGAAGACGATCCGTCGCCGCGCATCGATCGTTCCAAAACGTTATCTTCCATCGCGCCATAGGTTCTTCAGCGAGCGAACGTGATGTCTGCCCTTCTGCGCGTCCCGCCTCCGCCGCCGGATTTGCTGATGGTGAGTACTACCGAACCTGGAGCGAGATTCAAAAGGACACCGGTGTTTTGAACAACGGCAAGCGAAAGTGTATCTCCGTTGTTCACCGCCGATCCGATGATTACCAGGGAGAACTCGACCTCAAAATAGGTCGAAGCGGTCGAATTGAAGGCGGTGGTTTGAATGGCGCTCGTGTTATTGACGACCCCGGGGACGGCGGCGTACGTGCCGGATTCGCCCATCTGCATGGTCGTATTCGCGGCGTCCGTCAAGTTCGACGAAACTACGCCTTGGATGGGGCCGGAAGTCGCGCTGACCGCTACAGCGCTCCCTCCGTTTAGGGAATAGGTCAGGCTGTATTTGAGCCCGCTGACCACGGTCGATGCCGAGAACAAGTATCGAATTCGGATGTTCTGGTTCGACGATCCCGAAATCGAGGTGGACGACGGATTCGTCCCGTTTGCCGCGATCCACGTTGCTGAAGACTCGCTCCCGTCGTCGTTTCGCCACCGCCAGGTACTGAGGGTAATAGAAAAAGCGGGCATGTTTCCTTACTGCTCTTCGAGCTCGATGGTGATGGTCCAGTTGGTGGCGGTGCCTAGTGCCGTCGCGTTAAATCGCAGTTTGTTCCCGCTGGCCACGGTAGAAGTCGTAAACCCGCTCGTTTGGGACCCCTCGTAAGCTCCGCTGCTCAGGGTGACGCTTCCGACGGTGGTGGCGGAGAAGGCGCCCGTACCCGTTGAGACTTCGATGGAGATCGCGGGCGATCCGCCGGCGGTTTTGACGCGGAAGTTAATACGCCGAACGTTCCAGGTGACCGAACTCGTGCCGTCCCCATGGTAGGGAACTGGCACCTCGACCACGTCGCCCCCGGTGGCGGTGGGTGTATAGCCCGCGCTGAGCATCACGATTGGGCGGTCTTTGTTGAGGCGCTTGTTGTAGGTGGTGACGTTGTCCCGGTAGTTCAGGTAGGTGCCGTCGTACCAGAGGTCGCCGGCGGCGGGGCTGGTTGGGGCGACGCCGGTCGTGACGCGCGCGGATGCGGCGGAGGTGGTTCCTGCCGCTAGGGTCAGGAGTCCTGAACTGACGGTGATGCCGGCGCCGAAGCTTTGGAGCGCGGTCCAGGAGTTGGAGTAGCCGGCGTTGATGGAGAACACCGTGGTTGTGAGCGTGAGGCCCGCTCCCGCGGTGTAGCTACCTCCGCCACCACTGACCGTGGCCCAAGTGCCATCGCCTCGGAGATAGGTCGTGGAGTTAGCGGTGCCGGTTCCTAGCTGTTTTGGGGAAACGATTGTTGATGCCATATGTATCTCATCACTGTCTTTAAGTCTTAGTTTGTAACTTATAATACATTTAATTCAAAATTAAATGTATTATAGTAATTACAAAACGTTTATTATAAGTTAAGTTAAATTATTTTGTATGCCTTAGGAATGTCATGGTCAAGGGGCGACTCGGCTTGGAGGTCTGCATTCGGAGGGTAGGGTAGGAAGTTAAAATAAGTACTCCCTTTTTGACCTGAGAAATAATGCGAAAGGACTCTCCATCGCGAGAGTTGACCTGTATGATGGCGTGCGAGAGACAGCTTGATTGATCACTGCGATATCCCCCCTTTGGAAGCTAATTTGCTCGATAGCGTGCCTAGAGCCTCTAGGCTTGAGAAGGTACTGAGCGTTCTCCCAATTCTCTATCCATTGGGTATTCAGATGAGTTCTGATCGATATCATGTCGTCCTCGGCGCAATTAGGGCTCGACTTAGCGAACGTCCCCGGATTCCTTTGGAGTGTTGGGGAGCGGGGGAGGAGCGTTGCCGGGTGGCAGCGGTCGTTTGCGAACGATGCGCACGGCATATTGGTTGGCCTACCTCTAATTTCGTTCCGAAGGATGCGCTTATTGTTACGTTCCTCACCCAGAACGATATGTTCGATGGAATCGAAGCTCTTATGGGAATTCTTGACGATCTCAATTCCAATGGATCAGTGGATGACCTAGAGCCCCTTCTTTTCTCAAAGGATACGGTCATGCTGGATCTAGTTAAGGCATGCGAAGAGCTTTTACATTGAGAATGAAACTCCTGTCCTGAGCAGTCCGCGCTAAAGGTCATCGGGATCGATCGGTAATAATTCATCGTGATATGTATCGTATGCAGCCCACCAAGCCAATCCGGCTTCAGCAATGATTAGTACATAAACGTTTCTCGCAACGGCCCTCTGGGCGTAGTTCCCGAGGATTTTCCCGCCCCCTAAACGGAATATCTGTTTTTCCCCGGCCTTTTCTAGCCATTTTGCGGAAATCGCAACTTTTTCAGCGATCTTGCCGTAAATGACTTTTCTTCGAAGGAGCACTTTCGGGATATTTGCTTCAACGCCTGCTTTCTTAGCTGCCTGCCTAAGTAAGTGAATTTTGAGACTGGCTCTTTCCTCCAGAACCCTAGGAAGGGATGTCAGAGTGCGAGGCCCTACGACAACCTTCCTCCCCATTATTTTCATTCCTAGTGACTTAGGGACGGGTACATATGCTATTTCGACTGGGACTATAATTGCTAAAGCTTGTTTATTGTGATCAACAAAATGTCCCGTCCAGTTTTCCAATGTGGCGTTTGCTTGGACAAGCCCTTTTTCATAGATCACATCGCTAGCGTAAGGGTCGCCGGTCATAAAATATCGGTAGGCACTCCAAGTTTCGGCCTTCCGATACCTAGGATCGTTCGCACGGTCTAACGCTTCGGCGCGGATGCGAGCTCGGATCTGTGCGTAGTACCGATGCATTGCCGCTTCCCTCTGCTTCTTCAAATCGGCTTTGTTAGGAGTTGTTTGGGGATCCAGGCCTAGCGGGTCAGTCCAACTAGTAGGATTGCTAGCGCCGTACTCGAACGAGTTTAAACCACCTCGAATGCCGATCGGGTCTCTGGAGGTAAACCGCCCTGTCGCCGTATCGTAGCCTCGATACGGCATCGATGCGGAAACGCTGATCCGGCCCATCGAGTCGTAACCGGCACCTCCCACAAAAAGGAAAGGACCCGGGGTTCCGGAACCCGTGGTCGAGATCTGCTCACCGTAAGGCTTGTACCGGTACTGGTTCAAGACCGCCCCGGAGCCGTTACGAGAGGACGTCACGGACCCAAGCGCGTCCGTCCCGTACTCGTTGACCACGCCGCCCGACACCCGGCCCTTAACCTCTCCATCGACGAGGTCTTGGTAGTTCTTAATCGCCGTTCCGAAAGCGGCGGTCCAACCGGAGTACGCGCTCACCAAAAGACGATCCGTCGCCGCGGGGGGGAAGGCGAGGGTGATGATGGAGCCGCTCAGCGTGTAGTCGTTTCCGGGGCCTGGGCGGAGGGCGACGCCGTTTAGGTAGACGGTTTCGACGCCGGACTGGCCGGAGAACGTGAAGATACGGGTGACTCCATCGACGGCCGGTGTCGGAGCCTGTAGCGTCGTGAGGGTCACTCCGCTCGGAAGGCCAACCGCTGAATCGAAGTAGCTGACCCGCAGCTTATCCGTGGCCGCCGGGGCGGCTAGGTAGGTGAGGACGGCTCCGGAGATCGTATAGTCGCTGCCCGCGTACTGGGCGATGCCGTTGAGATAAACGACCGCCGAACCGGTGACTGGGGTGTGCGCCAGATTGAAGACGGTGGTCGTTCCGTCCGTCGCCGGAGTCGGCGTTTCGAGACGGTAGTAGCCGGTGAGAGAGCCGTAGAAGTAGCTCACCGAAAGCTGATCGGTGGAGCGTGGGGCGGCGACCATCGTGATCGTGGCGCCCGAAATCGTGTAGTCGTCCGTTGGAATCTGAGCGATGCCGTTCAGGAAGACGGTTTCCGTGTTTGCGACCGGAGTGTGGGCGAGAGTGAACGCGGTAACTGACCCGTTAGGCGCGGGGGTCGGTACCTCGAGTCTTACGAAGGAAATCGTTCCGCTCGTATAGCCAGCAATGGGAACGTTGTACTGCGCCAGTTGGCTGTCGCCGTCCCAAACGTGGGTTGTGAGTGCTCCGTCCACCTGCTGCGACCTCATCACATCTCGACCGTTTGCCTTGTAGGTGTAGGTCGCGATCGACCCTGGAGACAGATGCACCTTGAGCCGGTTTTCGTAGTTGTAGGTCAACGTGGCCAGCCCAAAGCCGGCGGCGACACCTGTGAGGTTTCCGTTCGCGTCGTACGAGTAGGTCGTGCGAGCGGTCCCCGCGATGCTAGTCGTCAGGCGGTCGGACACATCGTAAGAGTAGGTGGTGGGGGTTCCCGATTCGTCGGTAAACGTACGGTTTCCCGACCCATCGTAGGCGTAGTTGTAGGTTTGGGCGAGGGGGCCGGCCGTGGCGGCCTGGGTCAGCCGATACTCGTTGTCGTACGTGTGGGTGGTGAAGTTTCCGGCGAGGTCTTGAACCGTTTTTCGATTGCCGAAGGCATCGTAAGTGAAGGTCCAACGCTCTTCGACGCCGCCTCCGACGCCGATCTCCGTGATGCCGGTGATCTGGTCGTTCTTATCGTAGGCGATCGTTCTCTTCCATCCGGTGCTGTAGAGTTCGGTCGTCCGGTTTCCGACGGTGTCGTATTGGAACGTGATGACACGGCCGTCTTGGGTGAGAAGGCTTGCGATCCTTCCATCCGTATCGTAGGAGGTGTACCGAGTCTGAAGATCCGGGTCGGTGAGCTGGGTGCGCTGCTGGTTTCCGTCGTAGGTGTAGCTCTGGGCGTAGGTTCCAAGATCCCGTTTGCCGGCGGGAAGGCTAAACGGATTGTAGGTATAGGTGGTCGCTCCGCCCGAGTCGGTTAGGGTGGTGAGGCGGCCGAGAACGTCGTACTGATGAGTAACCCGGGTTCCGTCCGGATAGAGCAGGGTTGTGACGTTCCCGATTCCATCATAAGCAAACGTGGTCGCGTCGCCGGTCGGGAATTTCCTCAGGGTTCGGTTGCCAACGGCGTCGTACGCATGGGTCTTTACCAGCCCGCTTTGATCGATACTGGTCGTAACCTCTCCACGCGGGCTGTACATGGTCGTGATCCAGTAGCCGCGTGGATTTTGGATGCCCGTTTGCCGGGAATTGGCATCGTATTGGTAGGTCGTGACAAGGTTAGTGGCGGTTTTGACGGAGCGAGTTCGATCCAATTCGTCGAAAACGGCCGTCGTAAAATTGCCGAGCGGGTCTTGGGTTTGGTAACCGTTACCATTCGCGTCATAGCTGTAAGTGGTAGCGAATCCCAGCCGATCGGTGTGGACCGTTAGTTGATCCCGTTCGTCATAGGCCAGCGTAGTGACCGCATTATTGGGATCGATAATCTGCGTGTTGCGGTTCGCCGCGTCGTAGACGTGTGTGGTGACAAAGCCAAGAGGCGTAGTGAAGGTCACCGCTCGTCCGGCGGCATCGTAACCTGTCTTACTGATTCCTCCCCGAGGATCGGTCGTTGCGATGACGTGGCCCATCGCATCGTAAGTCGTAGTCGAAAGGTAACCTCCCTGGTCCACCTCGGTGACTACACGCCCTACCGCGTCGTAACTGGAGGTCACCCGGTTGTTGACCGCGTCGCGAACCACCGTCCTTCGGCTGGCCGCGTCATATCCATAGAGGGTCACTCCTCCGATCTCGTCCGTTAAGGTGGTGGGGCGATTGAGGGCGTCGTAGGCGACGTACGAGAAGTATCCGTTTGGATCCTGCGACGAGATCCGGTTGCCGTTTCCATCATACGAGAAGGTCGTGACCTTTCCGATTTGGTCGATCGAAGTTGAGACAAGCCCACGATGGTCGTATGTCGTGGTTGTACGGTATCCCAGCGGATCCAGTTGGGAGATAATGCGGTCGGCGGCGTCATAGTCTGTGTAACGAACGTTTCCGAGGGCATCGATGTGAGATACCGGGCGGTTTGCGGCATCGTAGCCGGTCGTCGTCACGTACCCGCGGGCGTTCATGACGGAGACCAACCGTCCGGCCGCGTCGTACGATTGCGTCACGACGTATCCTTTGGGGTCCATCGTGGTTACCACTCGGCCGGCAGCGTCGTAACTGTAGGTCGTTCGATGGTTTAGGGCGTCGATGATCGCTCGTCTCTGCGAAGCGAAATCATACGTGTACGAAGTCCGATTGCCAAGCGGGTCGACCGTCGCGGCCAATCGAGTGGAGTTGCCTTCGTAGACGTTGACCCAGGAGTAGCCTCGGGCGTCCGTAGTCGTCGTCAGCTGACTATCGAGATCGTAGGCAAAGGTCGTAAGGTAGCCGTTCTGGTCTTTGGTAGCAACGTGCTGACCGGCGGCATCATAGTAGGTCTGCACGGTATTCCCGAGCGGGTCCGTGACGGTGACCAAGCGATCCAGCGCGTCGTAATAGTAGGATGTCGTTCCGCCAAGCGGGTCCTTGATCGAGATGAGGTCCCGAGCATCATAGGTGTAAGTGGTGACCCCCCCGCGTGGATCCATCGCAGTCTTGCGACATCCCATACCGTAGTAGGTGTAGGTGGTGACAAAACCCATCCCGTCACTCATGGACACAAGTTGCCCGGCGGCGTTGAGGGAGAGGATCGTAGCATCGCCGGTTGGGTTGATATGCCCCGTTAACCGCCCGGCGGCATCGTAATTGTAGGTCGTAACGTGACCAAGCGGGTCCGTCGCTGTGGTCACGTTGTTGTAGCGGCCGTACGTGTACGTGGTGCGATGGTTAAGGGGGTCGACCTCCGCGACGAGCAAGCAATTACTGTAGACGTGGCTCGTGACTTGTCCCAACGGATTCTTGGACGAAATCAGGTTGTCTGCCGCGTCGTAAGCGAGGGTTGTCGTTCTTCCGACCGGATCGGTTGCGGAAGTTAAACGATTGAGGTTATCGTATGTATTCGTAACGATCCCGCCATCCGGATGACGGACGGTGAGGACATTGCCAAAGCTGTCATAGTTAAACGTTGTAACCAAACCGCGAGGATCGGTCTGGGTTTGCAGCGTTCCATCCGAGTTATAGGTGAACGTGGTTCGCCTGCCAAGTGGATCGACATGGGCAAGGTTGAGGCGAGTAGCCCCGGACCAAACTTGAACGGTCGTTTGGCCCGCGCCATCGATAATAGTGGTGACGTTGCCGTACGAGTCGTACTTGTATTGAGTGGTTTTACCGAGCGGGTCGGTGTCGTAGATGAGCCGGTAGTTGGTATCGTAGTTCAGGTTTTGCAGCACGCCCCGTGGCGTGACCGTCTGAGTCTGCATCCGCTGGTCGTTGTACGAATAAGTGACGATGTAACCTTCCGGCCGCATCACGGTTGTCGCGTTTCCATACGAATCGTAGCCGTAGGTGATCAGCGCCCCAGTTGGGTTCTGCTGGACCGTCCAACCGGTCGCGGGCACGCCATAGGACCAGCTCGTGATGGCGGTTCCGGATTGCATCGACACAACCCGTCCGACGTCGTCGTAGCGATACTGCGTCGCATATCCTTCGGGGTCGGTAATGGAACCCACCAATAGCCCGTCGACCCCTTGACCGTAGCTGTATTGAGTGATACAACCGATCGGTGCTTGGGAGAGGATGAGATTGGTGTTCGCGTCGTAGGTAAACGACCAACGACGTCCGGACCAGTCCTGAATGCTGGACACCAGCCCCGCGGAATAGTTGAAGGTAACGGTATTTCCGCCCGGCACCTTGATCGACTGGAGCACCCCACCCAAATAGGTGTAGGTATGCGTGTTGCCGACCGAGTCCTTTACACTCGAAAGGCTGTAGGTGACGGGATCGCCGGCAACGCCCATCTGGGCGGTGTAGGACATTTGCGTTCCGTCGTTGGCCGTTTCTTTAAAGGTGGTGCCATCGAAGACGACCGTGGTTGTGCAACCACTCTGCAGGTACGAAATATAACTGGTGACGCCCCCGGTTGCTCCGACTACGCGGTGCGGCTGTACGCTGAAGTCTCCGTGAACGACCGAGATGACGTCGGTGCTCGTCGAAGATAGGACGTAGGCCTTCGTGCTGGCTGATCGGTTGTAGCCGAATTCGGTCCCGACGCCTTGGAAAGACGAGTAAAAGAAGTTGATCTGCAGGTTGAATCGCTTCGCCCGGAGAACAATGTCCGGATCGATTAACAACTCGCCGGTCGCGGGATTCGGGACTGGCCGGTGCGGATGGTCGCTTCCGTTTGGGAACGGTTCGAGAAAGTCTTCTTGATTCATCTTCTCTGGGGTCCCGGACAAGGTAAGGCATTTCCTCGAAAAGAGGCTCTAAATCGGCCGCGGTTTTGCCACACGCCCGAACAAGAGAGAGAGCGATTATCGGTAAAAGTGATTTTCGTGGTGTATGTCTGATTTCCCTTTCCGTAAGGAGAGCCGGTCAGATATTGGCCCAAGCTGCCGGTGACCCCACTCCCGACCGAAGTGGCGCCCGCATCGTAGGCTGTTACGGTGATCCCGGCATACGGTTGTCGGTTGAGCCGGAAAACGAGGCCATTCGCTTGCCCCCGAAGCGATTTGCTGACTTGCAGGGCGGTGGCGACGTTGTAGAGTCCACTCGTCCAAACTTCTCCGGCGCCCGGATACACCTGAACCTCGTCGAAAATATCTTGGGCCGGGATGGTAAGGGTGCCTGAAGCCACGTTTACGTCGATCCAGTCCGTCCACGCCTGCGTCCCATGGTCGTAGGTGGCGCCTGCTCCTCCCAGAAGCATCGAAGGGAGCGTGTTGTCGTGATATCCGTCCGAAGAGGCGGACAAGTTGGTCGCCGTAAGGCCCGGGAAATAGTTCAGCATGGTGGCCATGGCCGAGATGGAATTCGTGCTGAAATAGGGAAGCGCGGTACCGGTAGGCACTACGTTTGAACCTTGAGGGAGATCGATGGGCCCTTTCCGGTCGGATTGGAAAAACAGGTAGGGCTGCACGTAGGTGTTGTCGATCTGGGACCCCATACTCTGCCCCTGCCAACCGAGGGGCCAGTAGAGGAAAGGAGCCAAAAGGGTAAGCCGCGCATCCGAATTACGAACCAGGGAGATCGCATCGACGAAGACCGATTGGCCATCGGGCACCCCCGCAACCTGAATGGAAGCAAAGTAGTTCACTCCCCAGCCGAAGGCGTACTGCACGTAGGGGGGAGCGCCGGTGGGGGCAGTGGCCGGAATCTGGACCGGATACCGCGTATTGACGGTCCCTTTGGTCGCGGTTTCGTCTTTCGGGCAGCAGAGGTCCAGATCGAAATCTTGATAGCTAGTGGTGAGGGGAATAACCCACCGGTGGCTGGCCAAGATGATCGTCGCATTTCCCGCCACCGTTCCCCGAGCGGTAATCCTCAGATAGCGATAAGCCTCAGAGACTTGTGGAGTTGGAAAGGAGCGCGTCGCGCTTCCGGTTCCGCCCGATGCCGAAATTTGAATCGCGGATCTGCCGGTCGTGGGTGGGTCGAGTACCGCCGCGATTGCGCTGTTTGGCCCAGCCGCCCAATTCGTCGTGAACGTGCCGTCGTCTAGACTAGTCGATGCGGCATGAGCGAGGGTAAGGGCATCTCGCTTAAAACCGCGGAACTGGAGGCGCCAGTCTCGCGTGTCTTCCGAGGAGCCCGCCGCCGCTAAATAGGAAGAGACGGGCGCGACTTGATTGATCGAATCGGAAAACGGATTGCCTAGCAGGCTAGCTGAGACGTTGTACAAAGCCTGCGATATCGATGCCGAGGCGGTGGGACTCGCCGTGAGGTAGGACTGATGTCCCAGCGTGTCGTTGAGCGTGATCGTTTGGGTGGAAGGAAACGCTTCGGAAAAGCTTCTAAGCCGTGCGTTGTACGCATAGGAAGTGACTTCCTTCCCAGAGGCCGAAACCGAAGGCGTATCGTAGTTCACCGCGCCCGGCACAAAGGTCACGTTGATGGAGACGCTCAAGCTGCCGCCGCCGGTAGTCGCCGTGTCTGAAATCGAACTCGTCGAGGAAGACCAGCTGTGGGATGGGATGAAGCCCACCCCGCTGGTGATGGATGCGGTTGCCGAGTAAGTCGGACCAGTCAACGCACTTCCGATGCCGACGTATTGGTTACATCCAAGGGAAACCGACCCACTTGCGTAGACCGAACTGGAGATTGTTCCTGTGGCAGTCGCCGTCAAAACACCGAAGGTAATGCTTGCGGTGGAGGTTCCTCCGGGGCGGAGCGCCTCATAGAACCGAACCCCAAGCGCAGGTATCCCGTCGTCGGCTGCCGCTCCTCCGTAGGTAGGGAAACCGTAGGTATCGACGCTAGTCAGCGCGTATATTTCGCACCATTCCTCAACGTCGGCAGAGAACGAATAGGAACCGGTGATCGGACCGCCGCCCGGACCGTAGCCCAAGTTGGTGTTCTGCGACTGACTGTTTCCGATGGCGTTGCTTGCGGAAACGGCGTAGTCGTGCAAAAGATTCGGATCGCTCGTCGTGTAGCGACCCCAAGAAATAGTGGCACCCCAGGGAGTTTGGAAACTCCCGGAAGAGTAGCCCATCTGCGTCCATCCTAAACTTGGGGGCGGGGGAGGGAAAGCACCATAGTAGTAGGAGTGATCTCCGGCTATCGAACCAGAGTAAGTCACCGTGCGCTGTCGACCGGTTTTAAAGGGATTCGCCATAGTGCTTTTAAGCTAGTGCCCCTTACCCGGGTGAAAGGCGTGGCCTTCTTGTGGTCGCCAATTCGCGTTAACCTCGTTGCCCATTTTTGTCCTCCCTCTCGCGCCTCGTATCGATAAGTGCCGCGTTTAGGGCGGAGATCGCAAAATCCGCGAAATGCCCTTTACCTTCGGGTAGTCCCCCGAGGACCAAGATTAAGTCATCTCTCGTGAGGAGGGCCGCCTCTTCTAGAGAACGACCGGTTACCAACTGCGCGGTCATGCTGGCCGCGGCGACCGAACTCGGGCAGCCGTGAGTTTTGTATGCGGCTCTCGCAATCCGTCGATCAACTACGGACAGCCAAATGCTTGTAAAAGGGCCCTCGCCAGGCTCGCCGACCGTACCTCTCCCAGTTGCATCCGGGAGGGGCCCTACGTTCCTCGGACTCTGGAGGTGTTCGACAGCAACGGCGCTAAGCATCGACCCACGCATTATAAGTGGATACCTATTTGGATGACAAGCAGTAATTTCTTGCGTGGTTGATTAAAAGGTATTAGCTTGTAGAATTTAAAGATATCGGCGATGGAAGAGAGGTCTTTGCCGGGGAGATTCAGGCGCCATCTCGCCGTTCACCGGCTCGCCGCTCCTGGGGGAGCCAACGGGTCGAGGCCCTCCGGGTTCCGGTGCAAGGTTTGCAGTCCTGCCCGAATAAAGAACGTTCCGAACAGGATTACGGCCATGATTCCTCCGCCAAGGGCAAAGGAGAAGGGGACGCCGCCGGCCACGGGGAGGTTCGTCGAATCGCGCGTGGCCCGCGCGATCTGTCCGAACATCAAAACCCCAAACGGGGATAAGCCGTTTAGGGCCCAGATGTGCATTGCCAAGACGCGCCCGTGCAGGCGATCTGGGGCTAAGGTTTGGAAGAGCGCGTTTGTGGTGTTTAACTGCATGATCGCCCCCGCTCCCGCCAAGGCCAGGAAGGGGAGGGCGATCACGGTTTGGTCAGTAAGGGAGAGCCCAATCAGTCCCACCGAAATCATTCCGATCGAGCCTCGGATGATCCATCCCTTGTGGCGGTTATGGGCAAGTTGGGTCACGAGGAGCAGTCCTGAGAATGCGCCGACACCGATGGCGACCACGGCCAAGGAAAGGATTCGTCTCGCCCCCGCATCGCTTCCGTGAGCCAAAACGTCCTTCGCGTACGCCGGCATCAGGGCGGAATAGGACAGACCGAAGAGCGCTGTCGCCAGTTCTAAAAGCCAAAGGGTGCGTAGCCGGATGTCGCGCATTGCGTAGAGGCCGCCTTCGATGACGAGGTCCTTGATCGAACTGGTTGACCGCGTCGCGGGCGAGAGGTCCGATTTAATCTGCCGTAAAGACCCGACGAGGGCAAGGTAGCTGATACCGTCGATCAGGTAGCAGCCGAAAACGCCGAGGGCGCTGTTGAGGATCAGGCCGCCGATCGACGGGCCGGCGATGCGGGCGACGTTGAACGTCATTGCGTTCACCGGGATGGCGGCGGTGAGGTCATCAATTGGTACGACCCGGCTGACGATGCTTTGGCGGGTGGGCATCTCGACACAGGCGATCAGGCCGTTCATGACGGCGATGACGATGATTTGCCAGTACTGGATGAAGCCCCAGTAGGTAGCGGCGGCCATATACAGGGAGTTGACGCCGAAGAGGAGTTGGGCCAGGATTAGGACCCGGCGCTTGTCGAACCGGTCGGCGAATGATCCGGCCACGAGTCCGAAGAGGAACACGGGCATGCTCCAGACGAAGGGGATGAGGGCGAGTTTGGCCTCGTCGCCGGTCAGCTGATAGACGAAGTAGCCTTGGGCGAGATTGGAGATCTGGCCGCCGGTGAACGAGACGAAGGCGCCGATCCAGAGGATGCGGAAGTCGCGGTATTGCAGGACACGGAGGAGAGGCATACCTTTCGGCAACCTCATGCAGCGCGTCCCCCCCGTTTTCGCATGGCTACGATCTCGGCTTCCAAAGCGTCGATCGTCGTGCGCATCGCCCCTCGCTGGTCTTCGACCAGCGCCGCGCCTTTGGCGCGGACGCCGTCGGCAAACTCCTTGTCCAGCAAGGCGCGACGCCAGATACCGCTCAGTTCGGTCGCGTCGCCCACCCGGAAGCCGACTCCGTGGCGCTCGCAAAGCTTCTGCATGGATTCGAAGTGGCCGCGCCGCATTCCGTAGGTCACGGGCAGTCCGTAGCCCACCGGTTCGATCACGTTGTGGCCCATTCCGCTGAACGAGCCGCCCACGTAAGCGGCGACCGAGTAGCGGTAGGCCCAGGCAAGTTCGCCCATGGTGTCGAGGATGAAGACGTCGGCCCCTTCGGTGGGTTCGGTGCGGAAAGAGGCTTTCAGTCCGTATCGCTCGAGCATCTTCAAGATCTCATCGCGGCGATTGGGGCGGCGGGGAGCCAGGAGGAGACGGCAGGGCGTTTGCGCGCGGACGGCCATGAAGGCAGTGAGGACCATTTCCTCCTCGGCGGGCACGTCGGTGCTGCCGGCGGCAAGGAGGGGCGCGCCCTTGCCGAGCCAAGCTTCAAGGCTGGCCACGGCTTCCGGTTCGAGTTCCTTTTGGCGCAGGTCGTATTTCAGGTCGCCGGTGATTTTGACCACCTGCTCCGGATCCAAGAGCGGCTTCGCCGAATCGAGATGAGTTTGGGACTGGAACAGCAGGGTCTGGAACGACCTTAATAGTTTTCGCGCATATCCGCGCTGAATCCCTTCGACCACGGAGGCCCGGCGGCGCCACCGGCCATTGATCAGGACGGTGGAGACTCCCATGCGGGATGCGCCGACGACGAGGTTTGCCGCACGGTATCGCTCGGTCATGACCATCAGGTCGGGCTTCATCGAGTTGAGCAGCCTTGCGACGGGGAAGACGCTGTCGAACGGCCAGTAAGCCAGAGAACGGTCGGGGTGGAACTGGGCGGCTTGCCGGATGGTCTCTCGATCTCGAAGAACCCAGGAGATGCCGACAGGGCCTAGCTTGGCTTCAAGCTCTTCGGTCACCCGCTCCATTAGAAGCAATTCGCCGAAGCTGGCGCCGACGATCATGACGTGCGGGCCGGGCTTTGCACGGGCGACCGCGGTTGCCGCGGGGTTGAGCGGTTTGATGATCCAGCGCTCAGGGTTGATCTCGTCGATGTTGCGGTAGGCAACGTAGCGGCGGAGCTTGTGGATGGCTAAAAAAGGGCTGACCGCGATCCCGGCAAGATTCATCCCGACGAGGAAAGGATCACACCAGGGCCAGATTCGTCTCGACGGCTTCGCCGCTTCCTCGAGGTAAGCCTCCACTATTGGAGAAGATACCCGCCGTATCGGCGGGATAGGTCAAAACGTCCTAACTCTGCCATAATCCCGCCTGGTGTCGGAATTCAAAGAGCGGATCGACGCGCTGGCGTCGTTGATGGAGGAGTACCGCCTGACGGAGGCGGTGTTGGAGGACGGACCTTTCCGCGTCGCTTTCCGTCGCAATCCGGCTCCCACGGCCGTTCCCGCCGCCGGATACATGGTTTCGCCCGAAGGCGGACAGGAAGCTTCTGAAGAGACTTTCGAAGAGGCCGCCGACGTGGTCCCTGCCGCGCCGGTGGGAACGCCGATTTCCTCTCCGATGAACGGCATTTTCTACGATGCCCCGAGTCCGACCTCGCCGCCGTTCGTTAAGGAAGGCGATTCGATCACGGCGGGCCAAATCGTCGGCCTGATTGAGGCGATGAAAGTTTTTAACGAAATTCCCTCGCCGGTTAGCGGTGTGGTGAAGCGGCTTGTCGCCGAAGCCGGAACGGTTGTCGCGGTTGGCGATACCTTGATTTTGGTGGGCTGACCTTAGGCGACTCGAAATGAGGGAGCGTCCGGAAAATCGGGTCCCGTTTCTCTCTGCGGTCGTTCCCGCTCCGGAGGGAATCCCAGAATCGGAGCGGTTCCCTCTGAGTCTCCCCTTTGTCCGCAACCTCCAGAAGATTGAACTCCATCCGGCGGTGACCTTCTTCATCGGGGAGAACGGGAGCGGAAAATCGACCCTGCTCGAAGCGATCGCGGTGCGGGCGGGTTTCCCGGAGACCGGCGGGCCTTTGAGCAAAGAGTCATTTGTCCGGGAACCGGACGGCGGGCTTCACGATTACATCCGCCTGCGCCGTTCCTTCCGCGTGCCCTCCGACGGATTCTTCTTGCGGGCAGAAGCGTTTTTTGGGTTGGCGATCGAGTTAGATGAAGCGAGTCTCAGGGATCCAGCGGCTCTCGATCAATATGGGTGCGAGAGCCTGAACGAGCGGTCGCACGGCGAGGCGTTTCTTCAATTGATCGCGCATCGGTTCCGGTGGGAGAGTCTTTTCGTTCTGGATGAGCCCGAAGCCGCTCTCTCGCCGCAGCGATTGCTGACGCTGCTCAAGGAGATCGATGTGCTCGTCCGCGGCGGGTGCCAATTCCTGGTGGCCACCCATTCGCCCATTTTGATGGCCTATCCGGATGCCTGGATCTATCAGCTCGAGGACGGCGATTTCAATCGTATCGCTTGGGAAGACACGGACCATGTTCGAACGACGAAAGCCTTTCTGAGTCGGCCGGAAGCGTTTCTGCGCCACTTGGAAGATTAAGGTTCACCTCAGGAACAAGTACAATCCAGTGTGCCCACCCCGAATCCGCGTCCAACCCCTCCCGGTCGCGTCGACCGTTGGAAGAAAATGTGGGGCACCCCGCGTCCGATGACGGAGGCCCAGGTGAACGAAGCGTTCGACGAATTTCGCGAAGCGTTCGTCCCGGGCCACATGCATAAACGGTTTTTGAAGACGTTTGGCGTTCCGAAAGCTTCGTTCGGTAATCGCTTCTTCTCCGATGACGCCAAGTTCTGGAACTGGCTCTCCCGTCTCAACCAGATTCTCCCGACAGAGGTCGAGGAGGCGGAAGTCGATGTGATCTACGGTTCGCCGGACGCGATCGAAGGCTGGAGGCTTAAGGGGCCGACCCGACGGAACCTGCGGGACATCGTGATCGACGATTGGCACGCCGCCTGCGCGATCGTGCGATCGCCGAAGACGACGCTTTACGTGTTTATCGAGCCGAAGATTGTGGGTTGCTTGGTGTTGACGGTTCGGCACGGGGCGGACGAAGAGGAGGAGTAAGCGTCAGAGCCCCCCTCGATTCTCTGGTGTTTCTCGTCCGGATAGACGCTGAGGACACCGAGGGGAGGCTGAGAGCGGTGGGAGAAGGCTTGCCTGGGTACCGTTTGGACAGATAGCCTTTTTGGGTTCGAATCGCGGTGGGAGTCGTTCCGCAGGTTTGGTTGAACCTAGATATTGGGAGGCCCTCGCCCCTCACCCCCGGCCCCTCTCCCCCAGAGAGGAGAGGGGAGTTCCGTTTACAGCTTCGCTTTCGAAAAGTCCGGCGACCCGTAGGTTGATAGAACCACCCCACCTAGCCGGGCGGACATCAGCCAGACCTTGGGTTGGGAATACAGGGGCAGGATCGGCACGTCGTTGGCGGCGATCTTTTCGGCGGCCTCGAAATCCTCGATCTTCCCGCTGATTTGAGCCTTTGCATCCGCCGCGTCGAACGCCGCGCTTGAATAGCCCGAGTAGTTCGTCGCGCTGTCGGAACGGAGGAGCACGCTCAAAACCGCTTGCGGGTCGGGATAGGGGGCGCCCCAGCCTGAGAGGGCCATCGGGAGTCTGTGCTTTTGGATCTCGTCCATGAAGGAGAGGCCGAAGGGGCGGGTTCGGACGGTGATTCCTAGCTCGGCTTTGAGGGTCGTCGGGAGGAAATCGACGATGGCGTTTAGGCGGTTCGCCTCGTTGAAGCCGAAGTCGAGGGGCGGAAGGCCTTTGCCGCCGGGATAGCCGGCCTCGGCGAGCAGTTTCCGGGCGGCCTCTGGATCGTAGGCGGGGAGGAGTGGTTTGTTCTCGGCCAAACCCGTTGGAAGGATTCGTCCAGCGGCGTGGGCTTCACCGCGCACCAGGTCTTCGGAAAGCTTTTTCCGGTCCAGTGCCATCGCGATCGCTCGGCGAACTCGCGGATCTTTCAGAGGAGGATAAGCGGCGGGCTGGATGAGGAGGTAGATCACCTTGGTCGTGGGGAGCAGCGTCGCACGCTCCTTGAGATCCTTCGCATCCATGATCGTACCGACGTCGCTTGACGCCACTTGAAGCAGATCGACATCGCCCGAGCGGAAGCGGTTGAGGAGGGAACTGGCGTCGGTGATGGGGATGATCTCGATCCGGGCGATGGGGACTTTCCCACCGCGCCAATTCGGATTCGGTTCCAGGACCGCCCGTTGCGAGGGACGGTAGTCCGTCATGCGGTAGGGGCCGCTGCCGATCAGGTCTTCTGCCTTGGTGATCGCCTGATTTCGGAACCGGGCGGGGATAATCGCGACCTGGGGAGAGGAGAGTTTCGAAACGATCGTCCGGCTGGGGGTTTTCAGGAGGATCGTGACCGTGTGGTCATCCGTCGCGACCACTTCCGAGACGTCGCCCAAATACGTCGACGTCTCTAAGGGGAGTAGCTTCGGGTCCATCGCCCGGTCTAGGCTTGCCTTTACGTCCTTTGCGGTGACGGGAGTTCCGTCCGAGAACTTGGCGTCGCCAAGGGTGAAGGTCACTTTGGCGCCATCGACCGTCCAGCTTTTGGCCAGGGCGGGCTGAATCTTGCCGGTGGGGTCGACGGTCACTAGTGTCTCGACGACCTCGCCCAGTACGCTAGCCGTATTCTCCTCGTTTGCCCGAATCGGGTCGAGGCTCTTCAGGTCATTGCGCAGCGCCCAAGTGATCGAATCGCTTTTCCGGGCTGATCGTTCGGAGAAGTTTCCCCGGCCGCAGCCCGCGAGGAGAAGGGGCACGAGGAGAAGGATTCGCTTCAAGACGCCCTTATTATAGAGGGGTCGTTAGTTGCGCGCCGGCATCGCGCAGCCGTAAAACTCGCCGTGGGTAATCGCGGGAGCCTTGTTCGCCAACGCGGCCACGATCGCCGCCTGCGCGAACGCGGTTTTTGAGTCGTCGCAGAACCGGGCGACGTTGAAGCCGCCGGTGTAGACGACCTTACCGTTCGCATCGAGAACGACCGCGCCGGGGGCCGCTGGGACGCCGAACGCTCTGGCGATCTTGCCCTTGACGTCGACCCGTGAGATCAGGCCGTCTGGTCCTTCGTCGCCGTCTTCGATCACGACGCGAACCTTCAGCCCCGCCGCCTTATAGTCTTGCTCCAGCTTACGAATGTGCGGCTCGGCGAACCTGGAGCAGGCGCAACTTGGGGAGTAGAACGCGAGAAGTGTTACCTTTGCGTCTGGCTCAACCAAGGTTGCGCCGATGGAGGGTTTCTCGGCTACTCGCGCGGGCACGGGGAGGCGGTAGCGGCCGTCGTACCACCAGAATCCGGCCACGGTGGTGGCGGCCCAGAGACCGAGAACGATGGACGGTCTCATGCCGCTTTACGTTTGTCCGCGCCGCTCGTGACGAGGGTCAGTTCGACCGGCTCATCCTCGCCGATGGCGTTTGCGAGGCTCATGCCGAAGTCGGTCAAGAAGGTTCGCTGCTGGACGAGTGAGCGCTCGGTTACGGTGATGGCTTCGAGGGTGCCTGAACTCAGAGCGGTCGTCTCTTCGACGCGGACCTTGGCGGCCATCGCCGAACTCTCGGCCTGCTTTGCTTCCACCGATAGCTCGCGGGTCGATTCGCCAAGCTCATGCATGGTCGTGATCACCTCTCGGCCAACCGTCGCGGCGGCCGTCGAGTTTGAAAGGCTGGTGTGGACGAGGTCCAAGATTCGCTTTGCCTGCTCTTGGGTGGCCGCGGCGGCCTCATCGATCGTGTTGGCCGCTTCCGAGACCTGGTCGAAGGAGGTGCGAACCTGGGTGATCGTGATGGATACGGCGGCGAAGGCTTCTTCGGCAGTTCGGCGCAGGCCGATCTGGCGCTCGTCGCCCCGCATCGAGACCACGACGTCGGCGATCTCCGAGGTCATGCTCGCCACAACGGAGTCGATCAGGCGGGTTGCTTCCGCGGAGCTTTCTGCTAGCTTGCGGACTTCGCCCGCGACGACGGCAAAGCCCCGTCCCTGCTCTCCGGCGCGGGCGGCTTCGATGGCGGCGTTCAGGGCCAGGAGGTTGGTTTGCTGCGCGATGCCGTTGATGGTGGCGAGGAACTCGGAGACCTCGCGAATTCTCTCTCTCAGGCTGTCGATCTTGGTCGCGGTGTCGTCGACCGAACTTGAGACGACCGATGCTCGCTGTCCCGCATCCTCCGAGGCCTTGATCGCGCACTCGTTGGCCGCATCGACGGCAAGCCGGACGGATTCGGTGGTTTTGCGTGTCTGGGTCGCGGCGTTGGAGGTGGCTTCGGCGGCGAGGTTCTGATCTCGCCCGTTTTCGCCGATCTCTTCGACCTGTTCGATCAGCTTCTCTAGGTAGGTGATGAGCTGGTGGGTCTGCTGGGCGTTCGATTCGAGGTGAAACGAGAGTTGGCGAGTCTCTTCGGAAACGCGGGACATTTCGTCCGCCGCCTGACGAGACACTTCGCTTTGGGCAACCGCGCCCTGGCGGGTGTTCTGGAAGAAGGTTTGGGTCTCGTCGCCGGCCAAGCTGGCTTTGTTCAGACGGGCCAGAAGCTTCTTGAGAACGGCGGTCAGGGACTCTACTTCTTTGCTTCCGGAGTCATCCGTGTCGCTGTTGAGGGCCGCGCTCAGTCGAGATAGTTCCGCGGAGCGGATCCAGTCGCGTCGTCCTTGGAGCGCAATCGGAATGAGGATGCTGGTCTCGAAGATCACGAATCCGGCGTGGACCAGTGTCAGGAGTAGGGGGTTGGTTCCACCGGAGTAGATGAAGACCGGGCTGCCGATGGCAGAGAGAATCGCGAAGGCCAAGTGGTGGACGGCGATTGTCGCGGCGCCAGCCAGATTGACGCGGTAGTCGCGATAGATCAGCAGGAACGCCAAGGCGCAGAAAACGTGGAAATGAGCCTCGCTGAACCCGTGGGTCTGGTGAATGAAGAGACCGGAGTAAATGAGGAGTGCCGCGCCAACCGCCGCGTGGGTTGTAACGGCGTAAGGCGCTTTCTTTACGAGCCAGGCCGGAACGAGGAATGCCGGAAGGCCGATGATAGCGGCTTCGGCGAACGTTCCGTGCCAGAAAGCCAGAAGGAAGCCAATGGCGGCATGGGCGCCCAGCAACCTGACCATCAGGGTGTTCGCCCGGTGTTGAGCTAGCTCAACACTGAAAATATCACGGGATGAGCTAGAAGAAGACGCCGGCACTATTTCTAATGTCGGCGTCCGTTTTCAGTAAACCCAGTCGCTTATTGTGCGGTCGAAAGCTCAACAATCTTACGGGCGGCTTCGCGAACGGTTGCTGCCGGGATGACTTTGCTGCCCTCGAGAATTTTGCGGCCCTCTTCGACGGCCGTGCCTTCGATGCGGGCGACCACGGGGATGTTGACCTCGATTTCGCTGAACGCCTCGAGTACGCCCTTGGCCACTTGGTCGACGCGCGTGATGCCGCCGAAGATGTTGATGAGCAGACCCTTGACGTTCTTATCCATCAAGATCAGTTCGACGCACGCCTTCACGCGCTCCGCCGTCGCGCCGCCTCCTACGTCGAGGAAGTTGGCCGGTCGGCCGCCGGCCGCGTTGATCTCGTCCAGCGACTGCATGACGAGGCCTGCGCCGTTGCCCATGATGCCGATCTCGCCGCCCAGGCTGACGTAGGCGATGCCGCGTCGGGCCGCTTCGGCTTCGATCGGGTCGCCGGCGGAGTCGCTGCTGGTGGCGGCGTAGTCCTTGTGGCGGAAGAGGGAGTTATCGTCGATGGAGACCTTTGCGTCGGCGGCGATCAGCTTGCCATCGGGGGTGAGCGCGCAGGGGTTGATCTCGATCATCTCGGCGTCGGCTTCGTCGAAAGCCTTGATGAGCGCCTTGATCATCTGGATCATCTGGCCGCGGGCCTCCTTTGGAATGTTCGCGTCGGCGACCGCTTTACGAAGCTCGTAGTCGGTGATCCCGAAAGCTGGGTCGATCGCAACCTTTACGATGGCGTCCGGATTGCTCTCCGCGACCTCTTCGATCTCCATGCCGCCCTCGGCGGAGAGCATTACGATGTTCTTCTGAAGGTTCCGGTCGAGAAGGATCGAAACGTAAAACTCCTTCGCGATGTCGACCGTCTCCGCGATCAGGACCTTTTCAACGACCATTCCGTCGGGGTTCTGGATCGATACGAGGGTTTTGCCGATCAGTTCTTTGGCGAACTCGCCCGCGCTTTCCGCGTCGGTGAACAGCTTCACACCGCCCGCCTTCCCGCGTCCACCCATGAGCACCTGGGCCTTGACCACGACGTTTCCGCCCAGCTTCTCGGCGATGGCGCGGGCCTCCGCGAAGTCACTCGTGACCTCACCGGCGGGAACGGGCACGCCGTAGCGAGCGAGGAGGTCCTTCGACTGGTACTCGTGGAGCTTCATGTATGGGTGTAGGTTACCTGGGGGTGGGGGATGTGGTTTGTGGCTAGTGGTCCGTCGTTTGCAAGGACTTTCCCTAACTTCAACGAGCCGCGCGTTCGATAAACCCCGCCAGCGCCGGATCGGATCGGTACGGGACCAGCGCCTGCCGCCCTTCGGCGGTCTGAGACAACACGTCGACGAGCGGCTCCGCCAAATCCCCATCGCGTTGGGCCGCCGAGATCAGGCTCACTAACTTAGGCAACAAGGCCTGCCGCCCGGCCGCCGCCTTCACCGCCACGATTCGGGTGGAAGGAACGTCGAGCGCGTTTCGAATCGCATCATCCCCGTCGGGCGACCGCATGGCGCTAGCAACTGAGACCAAGATCGGCGGCGAAACATCTCGCGCCAACAATGCGGATGGCCCGATGGTTGAAAGCGCCGACTGGGCCGCGGTGGCAAGGGCTGGGTCGTCCGACTGTGCGTACCGCCAAAGGAGAGGCACCTCGCTCGTGCCCCCGATTCGTCCCAATCCCAGCGCCGCCGGGGTCCGCTCGCTCACGGGGAGCGACGAGTCGGCAAGGATCTTCGCCAGAAACCGCTCTGATGAAGGGTCGCCGATCGCCCCGATCGCGGCCAGGTAAAGCGGCCGCTGTTCCGGTTTGCCTTCCTCCAATCGCCGCAAAAGAGCGGGCAGTGCCCTCTTTGCCCGTAACTGCCCTAGAGCATCGGCCGCCGCGAGTTTGACGTCCTCCGAAGCATCGTTCAGTTTCGCCATCAAGACATCGATCGCAGCATCCCCGGAGCCGACCAGGTAAGCCGAGGCCGCCGGACGAGCGTCCCCGTTGGCCAGCATGTCCGCCACCGCGGGCAAGACCTTGGCCCCTTGGGGACGAAGCGCGGTTGAGATTCCCAGCGTCTGGAAGCTCCCTTTCTGGGTGAACTGATTCGCCACCGCCTCCGGATGCGCTGCCGCAATGGGGAGCAGGGAATGGGTCAGCTCGCGCCGGGCATCGGCATCGAAGTCTGCCAACAGTTTGCCGACTAGCTTCGCCAACGCCGCGTCGTCGTACCGGCCAATCGCTTTGGACATCTTCAACCGGTCTGCGTGCGAAAGCTTCTTAAAGAAGGCCGCGATGTCCGGCCGCTCCGAGGCGTCGATGAACCATTCTCGCTGAGCTTGGCTCTTGGGGCCGGTAGCCATGGACAGGTCGTGCCGCGTGGAGACCACGTTCAAAGTCGCAAGGCCAATTCCCAGGAGAGACATCGCGACCAGGGACTTGATTGTCCTTTGCAGTCGCCCGCCTCGAAACCCGGTATTCCTTTCACCATTGGTCGGAGTACCTTTTGCGGAACGATTCATTACGATGTTCGGGTTCTACCTTGTTGGCTACATTGCGGTGGCAGCCTCCTTCTACTTCCGGGTGTACAAAAACGCTCCGGTGATGGAAGAAATGGAAGCGCCGTTCCTCACCCTTTGGGTCAATCCCGAGATGGCCAAGCAGGACGAGCCGGAAGAGTTCGAAGACATCCGCAAGGCGGCCTAGCCGTGGCATGGGCTTCCAGCCCATGAGTCCCATGGCCTTCTAGGCCCTGGATTCAGGCAACGGCCTGGAAGGCCGTTGAACTCATGGGCTGGAAGCCCATGCCACTTTTAGGGCTGCCGAACCAACTGAACATCTCCAAAGTCGATCCCCCCATCCTTTCGGACCGAAAACTTTAGGTGGCGGGGAACCTCGACCGGCTGCCGCTCGATGTTTTTGCCGGCTACGGCTAGAACCTCAAAATTCAGGTCTGCCCCCCGACGAGAAACCTGACCTTCGAACGGCAGCCCTCCGTCTTCAAGGGCCGCTTTCCCATCCTCGTGGATCGTCAGAACGACCCGGGCCAATTGATTGGCCACGACCGGATCGGCCCCCGGCCGGATATCCAACTGGTGCTTGCCTTTATACACTCCGGTGGGCAACGGGTCCCCACTACAGCCGCCAAGACCGGCGAAGCCCAAAATCGCGAGCAGGCCGACAGATATACTTAGCGTAATGGCCGCCCTCATTACCCGCGAAGTGTACTCATCGATGGGGCTCAACGACGGGGAATACGCGTTGATCCTTGAGCTTCTCGGGCGGGAACCATCGCACACCGAACTCGGCATGTTCGCGGTGATGTGGAGCGAGCATTGCGGATACAAATACAGCCGCCCCGTCCTCGCCTACTTCGCCGAATACAAGAAGGCGATGGAAGGTGAGGGTCTGGAGAACGCGGGGGTGGTGGATATTGGCGATGGTCTCGGCATCACGATGAAGGTCGAGTCACACAACCACCCGTCCGCCGTCGAGCCCTACCAGGGCGCGGCCACAGGGGTCGGCGGCATCATCCGCGATATTCTCACCATGGGCGCGCGCCCGATTGCCGGCCTGAATAGTCTCCGGTTTGGCCCCATCGAGGGCGATGGCGCAGTCGAGACCCGCAACCGATATCTGTTCGAGCACGTCGTCGCGGGTATTGCGGGCTACGGCAACTGCGTCGGCGTTCCGACGGTTGGCGGGGAAGTCTCTTTCCACCCTCGCTACAGCGGTAACCCCCTCGTCAACGCCATGTGCGTTGGCCTCCTGAAGCTGGACGAGGTCACCACTGCCGCCGCTTCCGGTGTGGGCAACCCGGTCATCTACCTCGGTTCCGCTACCGGTAAAGACGGCATCCACGGCGCGACTTTCGCCAGCGATGCTCTCGGGGAGGATAGCGACGCGAAGCGCCCCAACGTTCAGATCGGCGACCCGTTCGCAGAGAAGCTCGTCATCGAAGCCACTCTTGAAGCCCTCGCTACCGGAGCGCTCGTCGCGATTCAGGACATGGGCGCCGCCGGCCTCACCTGCTCCACCGTCGAAATGGCGAGCAAGGGAAGGGTCGGGATGGAGATCGACCTGGATAAGGTTCCCATGCGCGAATCGGACATGACCGCGTACGAGCTCATGCTCAGCGAAAGCCAAGAGCGCATGATGGCCGTCGCTCAACTGGGCCGCGAGCAGGAAGTCATCGACATCTTCCGCAAGTGGGGCACCAAGGCCGAGATCGTCGGCTACGTCACGGACAATCACCTCCTTACCGTCCGCCGCCACGGCAAGATCGAAGCGCAACTCGATCCGACGCTTCTCACCGACCACTGCCCGACCTACTCGACGCCGCCCGAAGAGCCGGAAGAGTTCCGCCGCGCCGCCTCATTCGATCCGTCGTCCTACGCGCTGAACCTCCACGACGATCTTCTGAAGGTCCTCGCCTTCCCGGACATCACCAGCAAGCGTTGGGTCTATCAACAGTACGACCAGCAAGTCCAGACCCAGACCGCCGTCGTTCCCGGTGCGGGCGATGCCGCCGTATTGGCTCCTCGCGGAACGTCGAAGGGTATCGCTCTCTCCCTTGACGGCAACGCCCGTTGGACCTTGGCTCATCCTTATCGCGGCGGCCTATTGGCTGTAGCCGAAGCGGCGCGGAACGTGGCCTGCTCTGGCGCGGTGCCCAAGGCCCTCACTGATGGCCTCAACTTCGGTAACCCGCAGACGGGGCGCGTCTATTGGCAGTTCGATCGTGCGGTGAAGGGTATCGCGGATGCCGCCGAAGCGCTCGGCACTCCCGTCATCAGTGGCAACGTCAGCTTTTACAACGAGAGCGAACTCGGTGAAGTCCCGCCGACCCCGCTTATCGGCGCGGTCGGTGTTCTGGACAGTGCCTCTTCGAAGTTGACCATCGCCCCCAACGGTCCGGCTGATCTCTTCCTCATCTCCATCCCCGGAGTTGAGATTGAGCAGCAGGGTCTTGGCGCGAGTAGCTGGCTTGCCGCCGTCCACGACCGAGAAGAGGGTTACCCCGTTGCCCCGGATCTGGCAGGCGAGAAACGGCTCCATGCCTTCTTGTCTCAAGGAGCTGCGGCAGGCACCCTCGGTAGCGCGCACGACGTCAGCGACGGTGGCCTGGCCGTGGTCCTCGCGGAGATCGCCCTCACCGGCGGTCTTAAGGTGGAAGCCAAGCTGGAAGGTCGCCCGGCCTTCGGTGAAGTCCCCGGCTGGGTGGTGGTGTCCTCTGGGGATCAGACGGCGTTGAATTCGCTCGGGGAGCGGCACGATTTGACCGTTTCGTACCTCGGTACGGCGAAAACGGGCAGCGGGCTCGCTATCGATCAGGTCTCGTGGACCGTAGAAAATTTAAAAGACGCGTACGAAAACGCTTTATCACGGCTAATGGAACGATAATAGAATCTAATCGTCCCAAAGTTGTTTAGGCCCCCAATGGAGAGAATCAGTTTGCGTCAACTTCGTCATGCGTTCATGGCCGCTGGTATTTTCGTCGTGGTCGGACTTGCTTCCGCCCAAAACCCGACGATTACCACCCCTTCGGTCACCCAACAAATCGCGGAAGCGAGCCAACTCTACAAAGACGGCAAGGCTAGCGAGGCCCTCGCTAAGTTCGAAGCCATGGAGAAGCAGGACCCGAATAATTCGGATGTTCTGAGTTGGACGGGATTCCTTTATATCCAGACGGGTGCTCCGGACAAAGCGGTCGCCCCGTTGGAAAAGGCGCTCCTCGGCCGGCCTAAGGATCTGGAGATCCTCAACAATCTCGGAAACGCCTACTTCCAGACGAAGCAGTATGACAAGGCGCTCGCTCGTTATAAAGAGGTGGCGGTGCTCAGCCCGAAGATGTTCGAGCCGCATTACAACTCCGGCGTCATCCTGATTCAAAACAAGGAGTACGTCAAGGCGATCGGCGAGCTTAAGCAGGCCGAGACCCTGAAGGCGAGCGACCCGTTCGTGCAGAACAATCTCGGTGTTGCCTACGAAGCGACTAAGGACTTTGGTGGTGCTGCCGCCAGCTTCAAGCGCGCCAGCGACCTTCGCCCAGATAACTCTACTTTCGCCCGCAATGCCGGCCTCGCCTTGATCAAGGCCAAGCGGAACGCAGAGGCCCTTCCGTACCTGGAGCGCGCCGGTAAGAGCGACCCGGACGTGGCGATCGCCCTGGCAGGGGTCTACGTGCAGTCCGGGGACAAGGCTAAGGCGCTCGATGCCTATGCCGCTGCCGAATCGAAAGCGGGCAAGAACGGTACCTACTGGTACAACGTGGCCGTCCTTCGGAGCCAAACCGGCGACTCGAACGGCGCAATCACCGCGTACAACAAAGCGCTAGAGATCAACCCGAACGATGTGGATGCCCTGAACAATCTTGGCATGCTCCAGTTCCGTCGTGGCGCTTACAAGGAGGCTGAGACGACCTTCGATAAGTTGGTCGGCATCAATCCCTCCTCCATCTTCGCGAAGTCCAACCTGGGCGCCTCCGCCGCCAAGGCAGGCGATATGGATAAGGCGATCGAGACCTGGAAGGACATCCTTCACATCGCTCCCGACCGAACCGCCGTTCGCCTTAGCCTTGCCGACGCTCAGTTGGCCAAGGATGACGTCGAAGGCGCGCTGGCAAACTACAAGAAGGTCTTGGCCACGGAGAAGGACAGCCCCGAAGCGCTCAATGGTATTGGTCTGATCCACTTGCGCGGTTCGAAGCTGCCGCAAGCCGAGGCCGCCTTCCGAGGCGCCGTCGCGGCGAACGATAAGTACGTGCCGGCTTACAACAATCTCGCGATCACCCTGGAACGGGCCAACCGGAAGAAGGAGGCGATTGCCGCCCTTGAGAAAGCCAGCCGGATCGCGCCAAACGACGAAGAGATCGAGCGTAACCTCCGCCGATTGAAAGGCGGGTAAGGTCGCGTCTGCCTTGCAAATCAACTTTGTTGGAAATCTCCACCGCCCAGACGCGCTTCGCGCGGCTGAGCGGGCGGCGTTATGGCTGCAGAAGCGGGGGCACTCTGTGGCCGCCGAACCGGAAACGGCGAAGCTCACCGGCCTAACATCCGTATCCGACGGAGCCTTTGGCGAGGCCGACCTCGCCGTCGCCTTCGGCGGCGACGGCACGGTCATTCGTGCCGCTCATCTGGCCAGCGAATGCGGCGTCCCGATCCTTGGTGTCTACTACGGCCGTTTCGGCTTCGTCACCCAATGCACCGGCGACGAGATCTATCCGATCCTTGAAGCCTTCTTTGCGAATGAACTGAAGATCGAGCGGCGGATGATGCTGGAGGCCGAGCTGGTCCGCGGCGACCGCTCCGTCACGACGCTTCAAGCGGTCAACGAGGCCGTGCTCCAGCGATCCGTCACCTCGCGGATGTTGACCTTCGATGTCCGGATCGACGGCTACGATCTCACGCGCTATCCGGCGGATGGCATCATCATCAGCACGCCCACCGGCTCCACCGCCTATAACCTCTCCGCCGGCGGCCCGATCATGGACCCTTGCGCCGAGGCGCTGGCCTTGGTGCCGCTGTCGCCGCATACCCTCGCGACCAGGCCTCTCATCCTCAGTCCGGAGAGGGTGATCACCCTCACCGTCCAACAGGGCGACGGCGATTCGGTCCTCTCTACCGATGGCTCCCAACGGCTCCACGTGATCTCCGGGGACGTCGTCCATGTGAGAAAGAGCCCGAGGGTGACAAACTTAATCCGCGTGGAGCTAGACGACTTCCTGATCAAACTGGGACGCCGCCTCTTGTGGGGGCAAAACATGCTGGGTGACGAGATCCGATGAACTCGCTCCTGGATGTCAAAGACATTCGTGTCGAGTTCGGCGGTCCGGGTGGCGCGGTGCGCGCGCTGGACGGCGTGTCGCTCCGCGTGGAGCCGGGTGAGACGGTCGCCGTGGTGGGTGAATCTGGGTGTGGCAAGACCACTCTCGCTCGTGCTGTGCTTGGGTTACAGAAACTAGCCGCAGGCGAGATTTCGCTGGCGGGTGAGAGGGTTGAGGGCGTGGCTCCCACCAATGCGGAACGCGTCGGCATGGTGTGGCAGGACCCTTATGCCAGCCTGAATCCGAAGTGGACGGTTGGCCGCTCCGCCACCGAACCCTTTCGCATCGCCAAGAGGAAGGGCGATAGCAGCGCCATTTTCCAGGAAGTGGGCCTCGACCCGCGGATGATCGAACGGTATCCGCACCAGCTATCCGGCGGTCAGCGTCAGCGCGTCGCCATCGGTCGGGCTCTCGCCCTTAAGCCGCCGCTTGTCATCTGCGACGAGCCCACCGCCGCGCTTGACCTTTCGATTCGCGCCCAGATCCTGAACCTGCTGAAATCGGTGCAGGCCGCGAACGGCTGCTCGTTCCTTTATATCTCGCACGACCTTACGACGGTTCGGTTCCTGGCGGACCGCGTCGCGGTCATGTACCTGGGACGGATCGTCGAAGAGGGTCCCGCAGAGCAGATCTTTACCGATCCTCGCCACCCTTACACTAAAGCTCTTCTGGATTCGGCCCCGAGTTTGGAAAAGCTGATGGAGCTTCCTGAAGCCCCTCCGGGCGAAATCCCGGATCCGCGGACGCGCTTCGTGGGTTGCCGTTATGCCGGTCGCTGCCCGAATGCTCGTGAGAACTGCGTCACCGATGATCCGGCGGCCACGATCGAAGGGGCGCGAAGATTTTATTGTCACTATCCGGTTGGCGGACACATTCCGTTAGTGGAAAGCGTCTCTACTCCTTAGTTCCCCTCATGAACCAAGGACGTCAGGCCTTCGACCGAGAGATCCAAGCCCTTGAGCATGACCTGCTCGAGATGGGAAGCCGTGCTGAGACTATGGTCGGCCTTGCCGCCGACGCCCTTGCCGATCTGAACGTTCCGACGGCGATGGAGGTCATCCGCCTCGACGACGCGGTTGATGCCCAAGACCTGGCCATCGAGAGCCAGTGCCTCCGCGTTTTGGCCCTTCATCAGCCGCAGGCGAGTGACCTTCGTTTGGTTGGTTCGGTGATGAAGATCGTTACCGATATCGAACGCATCGGCGATCTCGCCGTCGATGTGGCCAAGATCGCCCTCAAGGTCGACAAGGAACTCGGTTCCAGTGGGGCGATCGATATCCGCCGTATGTCCGGAACCGCCCGAACGATGTTCCGCGAGTCTTTGGTCGCGTTTGCTCGCCGGGATCTAGACCGGGTGGCGACGGTGGAGCGGTTGGAAGACGAAGTCGATGCGCTTTACCGGGAGTATCGGGCGCAGATCTTCGCCGACATGATCTCTGAGGGCGCCAACGTCGTCTGCAGCGGCTGGCTCCTGATGGCTGTCCACCATGTGGAACGCATTGCGGACCACGCCATGAACATCGCCGAACGTGTTCACTTTATGGTTACGGGCGAGATCCGGCCGAAGCCGCAAGTTGCCTGAGTGGCTCGCTCTTGCTCCGCTACAGAGGGATATTCGCCCGCACCGCCGTCCCGCCGCCTTCCCGATCAACCACCGCTAGGTTGCCCCCTAGCGCCGCCGTCCGCTCCCGCATCCCGGCCCGCCCGGTTCCCTCGGCCGCGCCACCCAACCCCCGCCCGTCGTCCTCGACGGCAAACTCCAGGGTCGACTTCGTAAACCGAAGCCCAATCCGAACCTGCCGAGCGTCGGCGTGCTTTGCGACGTTGTTCAGCGCCTCGCGAACCATGCAGAAGACCGCCTGCTCGATATCGGGCGAGAGCGCGGGCACGGCGCCTTCCACTTCGAATTCCAACTCAAACTGATGCCGCCCGGCCAGAGCGTGTGCGTACTGCCGCATCGCCGGCAGGAACCCGCCGGTTAGGGAGGGTGGGCGGAGCCGTTGCACAAGGAACCGAAGCTCATCCGCGGCGTCTCGCGCGCTGGCGCGCACCTCGTTGGCCAAACCGGCAACGCGTTCGGGCTCTCGCTCCGCGATTCGGGAGATCAGTTCCAGTCCGCTCGCGACCGCGATCAGCGAGCCTTGGACGCCGTCATGGACATCCAACGCCAGCCGGTTCCGATCCTCTGCTAGCCGCGCTTCAGAGCGGTATTCCGCGGCGATCCGGGCCTGGAATGTCATGAGGCTGGAGAGGACGATCATAAAGTAGATCCGGAAGCTGACGTTGACGGTGTCCGCCTTGATCAACTCCCGAAAGCTCATGTGCGCCGGGTCCGGGGCGTTTACCGGAACGTAGGGCGCGTTGAATGTCGCCATCGTCGTTCCCGCGACCACCAGCAGCCCCGTGACCGCCGCCCACCGAACGCTGAGCGAACTGGCGGCCTCGATGATCGGGAAGAAGTAGAGCATCGTGAGACTGCTCAGTGGCCCGCGATGGCTGATTCCGATGAGGATGGAGACAATCAGGACGTCCAGGGGAGGGAAGATGTACTGCCAGTGCAGCCAGGGCGGATTCTTCCAGGCGATCCACGTTCGTCCGATGAGGTAGCCGAGGATGGCCACCACGAACGGCTTCAGTGCCGAAACGGCCGGATCGCCCAGTTTTGCATGGATCGAGGGATCGCTCATCCAAGGCGCCATAAAGGGCGCACAGGCCCATACGTGGGCCAGAAACACCAAATGCTGAGTCCGTGCCGACGGCACACCGTGAAGTCTCATCGTTCGTCCGCGGGAATCGGATGTTAGTCTACGTCAGCCCCGCTTCGAGGCCGCCTAGGTCCCTAACAACTGAGACCTACAAGACTGGACGAATCAGCACATTCAGCCGTGCTCGTCCGTTCGACTTCCGGATCTGCGCGACCGCTCGTTCCTGGGCAAGATAGTCCTCTTCGATCTGTCGTAACGCCGGTGCTTCGGGCAAGAAGTCGATCCGCGCCTGATCCCGTTTCTTCTTCGCCACCGCCAAGGCATCCTCTGCGGCTGTCGGAACCGTGCCGGGCACCGTCCCGCCGTCGCTCAAAACGGCCCGGTCGCCTAGCGCCTTTCTCAGGGCCGCCCGCAACGTATCGACGCCCGGCCCCTTGACCTCCGCGACCAGACTCTTGCCGATTTTCCCGGAGCTATCCTTTGCGTCCGAACTGGCCACCACGTCGCCCCCGTTCTCTAGAATTGTCCGCCGGGCCAGGGCTTCGTCTGCGTTCAAATCGGCTGTCGGAAGCTGGTCCGGAACATTCGGCGCATAGGGACCGATCGGACCCCCAGCTGGTGAGGGAAGGCTAGAGATGTTGCCCATCAACGGGGTGGGTTGCCCCACGACCTCGTCGGGAATTGGAATCGGCGTCTCCAGCGGCGGCTTGGGCAACTCCGGGAAAGTGGGTCCCGAGTCAATCGGAATTTGCACCCGCTTCGGCGGAGGGGATAGCTGCGCGAACCGGGCGTTCTCCGAGGAGGAGTCGTGCATTAGCCAGCCGATACCGATCCCGATAAAGGCGGTCAACGCGACGACGATCCAAGTTCGCATGATTCTTTGTACGTTTGGTTACGGCCTAAACCCCGGGATCCGCCGCCGAATCGACGTACAGCGTTACATCCGAAGGCCCGTTCAAAATAGCCTGAATCGGATACTGCGAAGGATCGTAGTCCCGCTTGAGCGAATGCTTCAATGGCTCCTTCTTATCCGCGCCCGCGATCAGCAGTAGCGTTTCCGTCGCGTGATACAGCCGCGGAAACGTCATCGTCACCCGCTCCCGAATCCCTGCATGGCCCACTGCGGCCGTCACTTGCCGGTCGGTTACGTTCACCGACGGTTCGCCCGGGAAGAGGGAAGCGGTATGCGCGTCCGGTCCCATGCCAAGGATCAGAACGTCGAGCGGCTTATCGCCCAACTCCCGGATCAGATCCTCCTCGTAAGCCGTCGCATCCTCTTCTGGAGTGCCTCCCCGATACATCGGGAAGACCGCTTTGGGGGTGATTCTGGATAGCAAGGTCTCTTCGGCCATCCGGTAGTTGCTGTCGGGGTGGTCCAACGGCACGTGCCGATCGTCGCCGAACCAGATGCGGACCTTGGACCAGTCCACGTCGTCTCGCTCGACCAGCCGCGCGTGAAGCTTCTTCGGGGTCGAGCCGCCGCTCAGCACCAAGTCGAAGGGGCCATCGCTGGCCCCGATCGCACTTACAATCCGTTCGGCGGCCGCTCCCGCCACCCAGTCGGCGTCGGGGAGCGACCGGACGTTCATTTCTGCACCTGAAGGGGCGCCGCCGGGTTAAACCAGCTACGACCATCCCGGGCGAGCAGAGAATCGCTCTGCTCCGGACCCCAAGAGCCGCCCGCGTAGTTCGGGAAGCTGGTGGCTTGCACACTTTCCCAAGCCTCCAGGATGGGCATCACCAGCCGCCAGGCCTCGTGCTCCTGGTCGTTCCGCATGAAGAGGGTCTGGTCGCCGAGCATCACTTCTTGCAGAAGCGTCTCGTAAGCCTCGCGATTCTGTGCATGGAACGCGTCGCTGTAGTTGAAGTGCATTGAAACGTTCCGCAATCGCATTCCGCTCCCCGGCTCCTTCGCCTCGAACTTCAATGTGATGCCTTCCTCGGGCTGAATGTCGATAATCAGGCGGTTCGGCTCAAAGACATCCGCCGCGGCGTTCGGGAACATGCGGTGCGGAACAGGCCGGAACTGCACCACGATCTGGGACAGCTTGCGCGGAAGCCGCTTGCCCGTCCGGAGGTAGAACGGCACGTCTTCCCAACGCCAGTTGTCGATATACAGCTTTACCGCCGCGTACGTCTCGATGTCGCTCTGCGGGTCTACGCCCTCCTCTTGACGATAACCGGGCTCGATTACGTTGCAGATCAGCCCGGGACCGTACTGGCCACGGACGCAGTAGTGCGAAACCCGATCCTTGGGAATCGGTCGAACCGCCCGCAGCACATCGACCTTCTTGTTGCGAACTTCGTTCGCTTCAAAGTTCACCGGCGGTTCCGTTGCCACCACGCACATCAGCTGCAACAGGTGGTTCTGGATCATGTCGCGCAACGCGCCCGAAGACTCGTAGTAGCCGCCGCGCTTCTCGACCCCGACTTCCTCGCTCACGGTGATCTGGACGTGGTCCACATACCGGCGATTCCAGATCGGTTCGAACAGGGTGTTCGCAAACCGGAAGGCCATGATGTTCTGAACCGTTTCCTTGCCCAGGTAATGGTCGATTCGGTAGATCTGCGACTCGTCAAAAGAGGCCAAGAGGGTCTTGTTCAGCGCCTCGGAAGACTCTTGGTCCCGACCGAACGGCTTTTCGACGACAATCCGGTCGCGCTGCTTGTTGGCAGATAGCCCGACCGCGCCAAGGTTGCTGGCGACGGTGCCGAAGATGCTTGGTGGAATCGAGAGATAGAAAATCCGGTTGCAAGGCTCACCGAGATCGTCTTTCTCCTCGCTCGCCACCTTCTTCGCCAGGCGCTTGTAAACCGCCGGGTCCGCATACTCGCCCGCGATGTATTCGAGCCGCGAGCAGAACTCGTCCCACTTAGCGTCTTCCGGCTTACCGCGCCGCGAGTACTTCGCTACGGCTTCCTTCATCTTCTTGCAGAACTCCACCGTCTCACCCTGGCGGCTCATCGCGATGATCGAGAACTGCGGCGGAAGTTGCTTATCGAGGAACAGGTTGTAAAGCGCCGGAATCAACTTGCGCTTCGTAAGGTCGCCACTCGCGCCAAAAATGACGACGATGGCGGGAGCCATTGGGGTCTGAATCATGGGGGGATTTCGGGACGCTTAGTGCGTCCCTTGCTCCTTCTTTTCCTGCGCTTCAGTGGGGTGAAGCTTCTGGCTGCTTTGATCGGCCCACTGCGTATGGAAGCTGCCGGTCTTGTCCGTTCGCTCGTAGGTATGAGCGCCAAACAGGTCTCGCTGACCCTGAATCAGGTTCGCCGGAAGGCGCGCCGTTCGGTAGCTGTCGAAGTAGGCCAGCGAGGCCGCGAACGCCGGGACCGGAAGTCCCGCCGTCGTTGCCGCCGCGACCACGCGTCGGAGCGAGCCAGAGAGTTCCTTCAAGCGCGCCGAATAATCCGGATCGAGGAGCAGGTTCTCCAGCGCCGGGTTGTTCCGGTAAGCCGTCTCGATCGTCGCGAGTTCGCGAGACCGGATGATGCAGCCGGCACGCCAAACGCGCGCGACGGTCGGCATGTCGATGTTGTACTTGTACTCCTCGTCCGCCGCCCGAATCTGCGTCAGTCCCTGCGCGTAGCAGAGGATCGTCGCCGCCAGCAACGCGTTCTCCAGATCCTCAACCGAGGAATCGATACCGCCGAGGAGCGGCGTGCCATAGATCGCCTCCGCCTTCGTGCGCTGATCCTTATAGCCGCTGATCTCGCGGGCGTTTACCGAAGCGTCGATGCTCGGAACCGGCATGCCGAGATCCATCGCATCCTGCGACGTCCACTTGCCCGTGCCCTTGCTCTTCGCCTTGTCGCTGATCAGATCGACCAGGCTCACGCCGTCTTCCTTGTAGCCCAGCACCGTCGATGCGATCTCAACCAGGAAGCTTTGAAGAGCGCCATCGTTCCACTTACCGAACAATGCCGAAAGCTCGTCGTTAGAACGGCCTTGCGCCCGGTGAAGGATGTCGTACGTCTCGGCGATGAGCTGCATCACGGCGTACTCGATGCCGTTGTGCACCATCTTCACGTAGTGGCCGGCCGACCGATCGCCCATCCGCGCCACGCACGGCTCGCCGTCGAATTTCGCGGCGATGCTCTCAAGCACCGTCTTGACCCGCTCGTACTGCTCAGGAGTTCCGCCGGGCATCATGCTCGGTCCGTGCCGAGCGCCCTCCTCGCCGCCGGAGACGCCCATGCCCATAAAGCCAAAGCCCATCTCCTCCATCTCGACGATGCGGCGCTCTGTATCTTTGAAGTGAGCGTTACCGCCGTCGATCACGAAGTCGCCCGGATCGAGATAGGGTTGGAGACCCTTGATGACGCCGTCCGTCGCGTTACCGGCGGGAACGAGGATCAGAATGGCGCGGGGACGGCGGATTGCCGTGATGAAGAGGCCGATATCGCTATAGGCGACAACGTTGGGGCCACCTTCTTCCAGGACCGCGGGAATCTTAAGCGGGTCGCGATTCCAGCCCGCGACGGGGTTTCCGTTGTCGGCCATGTTGAGCAAGAGCGCCTTGCCCATCGTACCGAGGCCCATGACGCCAAAGGCCTGCGTCCCTTCCATGCATTCCGATTGTTCCATTCTTCTGTTTTAGTTTCCCCGCTGCTCGATGGCGAGCACTTTCTCAAGGCGGCGCACGTGTCGGGGCTCGCCGCTAAACTTTGCGTCCAAGAACGCGCGCAGCGCTTCCCGCGCCACCTCGATGCCGATGACCCGGCCGCCCAGGACAAGAATGTTCACATCGTCGTGCTCGACGCCCTGTCGCGCACTGTAGCTTTCGACCGCTACCGCCGCGCGGGCACCCTTAACCTTGTTCGCGGCGATCGAGGCACCGACGCCCGAGCCGCAGATAATGAGGCCGCGCTCGGCCTCACCCTTTGCGACCGCGACCGCCACGGCCTCCGCCGAATCGGGATAGTCGTCCAGGGCGTCATAGGCGTGGGCCCCGAGGTCTTCAACCTCGTGGCCCATCTTGGTCAACTCGCCCTTGAGCGTTTCCTTAAGTTCGAATCCGGCGTGGTCCGCCCCAATTGCGAGTTTCATTCGTTTTACTTGGCGGCGAGGGCGGCCTCAATCGCCTCTCGAACTTCAGCGGTCTCCGGCTTGACGCCCGGCTTGATCCGCTTGAAAACTTTGCCGTCGCGTCCGACGACGAACTTGGCGAAGTTCCACTCCACGTCGTCCTTCGGCCGGTCGCTGTTCTCGATCAGCCACTGGTAGATCGGCGAAATCCCTTCGCCCTTGACCACGACCTTGGTCATCATGGGGAACGTCACGCCGTAGGTAGCGGTGCAGAACGTCTTGATGTCGGCGTTGGATCCCGGCTCTTGGCCGTTGAACTCGTTTGCCGGGAAGCCCACGATCACGAGACCCTTGGACTTGTACTCCTTGTACAACTTCTCCAGCCCTTCGTACTGCGGAGTGTTGCCGCACCGGCTGGCGACATTGACGACCATCACCACCTTGCCCTTGAATTTCTTCAGAGCAACCGGCTTTCCGTCGATGTCACTGGTCTTAAAGTCGTAAAAGCTTGCGGGGGCGAGCGTAGCGAGGAGGGCAAGAGTTGTGATCATGGGATTAGGACTCCAAGCAATATCTACGGTCTATTGTCCCATGAAAGCGGCTTCCGAATTGTTTCGGGGCTAATAGCGAAGTTAGGAGATTAGGGAGGTAGGAAATTAGGTTTGGGACAATGACACCGTTCCCTTGGAGAAAACTCCCTAACTCCCTAACTCCCTAACTCCCTAACTCCCTAACTCCCTAACTCCCTAAATCTTCAGTGCCTCTTGTGCCAGCCGATACAGCACCCGCGCATAAATCCGCGAGGCCCGGAACAGGTGATCGATCTTAAGCCGCTCGTCCGTCTCGTGCGCCCGCCCGTCGCCCTCCCAACAGGTGCCGATCGAGACCGTGTTCGGAATCGCCCGCGCGTAAGTTCCGCCGCCCATCGTCCCCGGCTCTTTATGCTCGCCTGACTCTTCCTCGTAAACCTCCACCATCGTCTTCACGAGCGGGTGGTCGAGAGGGAAGTAGAGCGGCGCCGAATCCCGCGTCACCTTGAGTTCGAACTTGCCATCCTTTTTCGCCAAGTAAGCGCGGCAGAGTGACTGGAGCTTTTCGCCGGTCCAGGTGACCGGATATCGGACGTTGACGAGCAGCTCGACCTTGCCGTCTTTGGTATTGATGATTCCGAGGTTGGCGGTCAGGTCACCGGCCACATCGTCGCTCCCCGCGATCCCGAGTCCGCCGCCGCCCGGGTGGGTGGCGTCGAGTAGCTCTTCGTAGAGGTCTTTTGCCGAGATCGGCGCGATCTCGTAAAGGAATCGAATAGCGCGGATCGCCGCCGAATCGCCGGTGAAAGGGCGAGCGCCATGGGCCGCCTTGCCGATCGCGAAGATTCCCAGGACGTTGCCGTCCCAAGCGTAAGTTACGTTTCGGTCCCAGGCGTCGGCCAGGTTGCTTTCAACCTCTTTCTTGGCATCGCCGGTCACTCGGACCTTCGCCGAGCACGAGTCGATGACGATGTTAGGCCGCTGTCCGCCCTCTAGCTCCAGCAACTCAAACTCGCCGGTCGGAATCGTCCACTCCAGTTCCAGGTTCGCGATGCCTTTTTCGGCGTGGTAGCAAGGCCAGCCGGAATCGGGGGCGACGCCAAACGTCGGGGCTTCCTCCGTCTTCATGTAGCGCTCGACGCAGCCGAACCCTGACTCCTCATTGCATCCAAACGCCTGCCGCATACGAACGCCAAGATCGGGGCAGCAGACCTGGATCGCCCGCATGGCATAGAAGCTCGCCATCGTCGGCCCCTTGTCGTCCGTGGAGCCGCGGGCGTAGAGATAGCCGTCTTCGATCTCCGCGCCAAACGGCGCATGCTTCCAGCCTGGACCGGTTGGCACCACATCGAGATGCCCGAGGCTCATGACCATCTTGTCTCCCTCACCAAACTCGGCATAACCCAAGTGGCCTTCCAAATCGACGACTTTCATCCCGCTGGCCTTGGAAAGATCCAGCGCCAAGTCCAACGCCTTCCGGTTCTCAACGCCATAGGGAGCGTTCGGCGCCGCCTCCGATTCCAGACTCGGAATTTTCAGCATCGCAACGGTGTCGTTGAGGAGGTCCTGCTCGTGCTCCTTCAGCCAGTCGAGAAGGCGCTGCACGGTGGGGTCGGTCATGCCCTGAGGCTACCTAAAAGGTCATAGGGTCATTGGGCGTTGGGTCTTAGGGCTAATGTTCGATAAACGACCCTAATGACCCGACGCCCAATGACCCTATGACCAGTCTTGGGCCGGGCGGTTGCTGGGGGGCAGGGGATGCTTCCGCCTCGGCCATGGACCTTATGCCACTTTCAAAGGTACTCAGTACCCGGTACTTTTGAGGGATGAATCAGGAACCTTTCGAGCCTTGAGGTAAACCGTAGCTCATGTCTCCCGAGGAGATCCGACAACGGTTCGTAGAAAAATTTGGCCACGAGCCGGAAGTAGTGGCGGTAGCGCCGGGACGCATTAACTTAATCGGGGAGCACACCGATTACAACGATGGATTCGTTTTCCCGGTCGCCATCGACCGGCAAGCCTGGATTGCCGCCTCCCCGGCCCCAGGTTCCTCGGCGGTCTGGTCGTCCGAAGTGGGCGACGCCGCCCCGTTTGACCTGGGCCGTGTCGGTCCGGGGGATGTGAAGGACTGGGGGAAATACCCCGCCGGAATGGGTTGGGCGATCCGCGCCAGCGGCCGTTATGCCGGAAACGTTAAAGCGGTTGTCTCCAGCAATATTCCCATGGGCAGCGGCGTCAGTTCGTCCGCGGCTCTGGAGATGGCCTTCGGCCAGGTCTGGAACGCCCTCGGTGAACTTGAGATTTCCGCCCCGGACATGGCCGGCCTGGGGAAGGTTTGTGAGAACCGTTTTGTTGGCGTCAACAGCGGCATCATGGACCAGATGGCCTCCGCTATGGGCCGCGAGGGCCAGGCGATGTTCCTCGACACTCGTAGTCTCAAGATCGACTACGCCCCCGTCCCGGCGGGGCTCAGCGTGGTTCTCTGCGATACCAAGAAGGAGCGCGCGCTGACCAGCTCCGCCTACAACGAACGGCGCTCCCAGTGTGAGGAGGCCGCCAAGATGCTTGGGGTCACCGCTCTCCGAGACGCCACCCTAGCCGACCTCGAAGCGCGGAAAGAGGCCCTGTCCGATCTTGTCTACCGCCGCGCCCGTCACGTCATCACGGAGAACGACCGTTGCGTCACCTTCCGCGACTCTCTCGCCGCTGGCGATCTGAAGGCGATCGGCGAGCTCATGAAGGCGAGTCACGTCAGCCTGCGGGACGACTACGAAGTTAGCTGTACGGAACTGGACCGCATGGCCGAAGCCGCCTGGGCTGCTCCCGGCTGCATCGGCGCGCGCATGACCGGCGCCGGCTTTGGCGGCGCTTGCGTCGCGTTGGTGAAGGACGAGGACGTGGATGCCTTCGTCAAGGCCACCCTGGCGGCCTATGATGCGGCGACAGGTTTGGGCGGGGAAGCCATGGCTTGCCGCATTGTGGAAGGGGCAAGGGTTATTTAAAGCTAGTGGAGCGCCGAGTAGCACTCGGCGAAAAACGTAACGCTCCCGCCGAGTGCTACTCGGCGCTCCACTGACTCTAAAACGCCATGCCTTCGTAGTCGCGGACCAGCCCCACGACCTTCCCGATGACGAACGCGTCTTCCTGCTGAACTTCAATCGGCTGATACGCCGGGTTGCTCGGCATGAGCCGAATCCCGTCGCGGCCAAAGTTGATCCGTTTGACCGTCGCGTCGTCGCCCAAGAGAACCGCCACGAGCTCGTTTTGGCTCGCGGTCTTCTGCGGTCGAATGACCACGAGGTCACGAGGCAGAATGCCCTCGCCGATCATCGAGTCGCCTTTAATTCGCAGAAGGAACGCGTTCTCCACATTCCGAACCATCTCGCTCGGAACCGGAATCAGGTCTTCGATATTCTCTTGAGCCTGAATCGGGGCACCCGCGGCAATCGAACCAAGGAGCGGAAGCATCACCACGCGATTTGTGGTCTGGTACGACGGGTGGATAACCTTGATCGATCTCGGAGTGTTCGAGCGAGAGATGTACCCCTTCCGCTCCAACGCATCGAGGTGAACCGTAACGCCTCGGAGCGATCCGATCTCGAAATCGCGGCCAATCTCTCGGATGGACGGCGGATAGCCTTCCCGTTGGACGTAGTCCAGGATGTACTGGAGGATCATCTCCTGCCGTTTCGTCAGTCCTTTGGCCATATTCTCCTAAACGCGGTTCCGATGTCGATGACAGAGGAGCTTGCGTGTAGACGCATTATAGACCTTCTTTGTCTACCTGTCAAGGCCGGTCGCGTAGAACTCGGCCCGACGAGTGCCATACTATCTCGTCCAATGGCGTCAAAGTAGGGAAGAAGGGTCCGAAGCCGTCTCCCGAAGGCCGAGGACGAGGCTTTTTCATCCGTGTCCATCAGCACCATTCAAGAGAAGCTCTTTAACAAGGGTTGTGGTTCCGTCCTCGCCGTTGGCGCCGCCATCCTCATGGGCGTGTCGATCTTTTCGCAATGTAACGTTGCGTCATCCATGGATCGCCAGAACGGCGGGCAGGCGGTTGCGACCGTCGATGGCCTCTCGCTCTCGGCCGAAGCCATCGCGATGCAGGCCGCCAAAATCCAGCAGACGCGATTTGGCGGAGACGACATCACGAGCAAAGCGACGGCGTACGCCTACTCGATGCACACCGCCCTGCGAGAAGCGGCCGTTCGGTCCCTGATCGAAAAAGAAGGCGCCATCTCCGATGCGGAAGTGAAGTCTGCTGCAGAGCGCGCGGCCGACCAGGAGATCGACCAGATCAAGGGCGAACTCCTCCGGATGGGGAGCCTCAAGCCGAACGCTACAGAAGCCGACTTCGATAAAGCGTTTGCGCCCACGCCCCTCAGTGGCGGAAAGAAGCTTTCCGAGTACCGAAACAGCTCGGTCGTCGCCCTTACGGACGCCTATAAGGATGCGACGAAGAAAGAATCGGTCCTTGCCCTGCTCGGTACGGATATCCTCACTGCGCGGTACGGTGTCAAAGCCATTCCCACCGATGCGGCTCTCCGGGAATCCTACAAGCTTTACAACCTCAAGCGGATCTTCTTCAGCGCCCAATCCGGCTCGAAGGAGACTCCTGAGGTTCGCGCCGAGAAGGCCCTGGCCGACCTCAAAGCGGGCAAGTCGTTCGATCTCCTGATGGACACCCTTTCGAACGATCCGCCGATGCCGGGTAAGGCGATCCACGAAAAGACCGAACCGACTTCGACCGACCTCATGGATCGACAGCCGGAGCTGGCTGCGCTCAAAACCAAGTCACCGGCCAGCATCACCGGCGTCATGGACGTTCCCGGCGGAAAGGCCATCTACCAGCTCGCATCGGTCTCCGATTCGATCCCCGCTGACTTCGATAAGAACAAGGAGAAGTATCGTGCCGAACGAATCGCGATGGCCGGGCGCCCTGAGTTGGACAAGCGGCTGGACGCCGTCCTCGCATCCGGCGCCGTGAAGTGGCAGCACGAAGGCTATCACGCCCTCGCGGCCGTGGCTTCCGTCATGGCCCAGCCGAGCGGACCGACCGAAGCCAGTCTCGCGAAGGCATTCGAAGTTGCGGAAGCGGCTTATCAGTCGAAGAACCAGGACGAAAAGCAGAAAGCCGCCATGGCCATGCTCGCGGCGAGTTCCGTGTTGGGCAATCTTCCCACCGCCGATCCCACGAAGACGAAAGCGATCGAATTGGGAGCTCTGGAGGCCGTCGCCGGAGCAGGACTTCAGGATTCGTCGACCAGCCTGAAACTCGCCGATCTTTACGCCGCGGCCAAAAAAGGCGACAAGGCCACCGATGCGCTCATCGCGGCAAGTAAGAGCAATGCTCGCTACGATGAGATGGGCGAAGCCGTCTTCCGCCAGATCGTCGACAAATCGCTCAAGTTCGAGAAAGACAAGGTCATCACCAAGGATCAACTCACCTCGATCCAGGCCCAGCAGGCCCTCTGGAGCGAAGCCAGCTCATCCAGCAAGGTTGCCGAAGCCGCGGCGAAGGCCGAAATCGACAAGCAGAAGAAGGCTAACGAGGAAGAGATCGCCAAGCAGAAGGCTGCCGCCGGCGTGAAGGGCGCTACCACCGAGGAGGCGAACAAGAAGGCCAACGAAGCCGAACTCGCCAAGCAGAAGGCCGAAGCCGAAAAGGCGAGCGGCAAGCCTGCTGCCCCCAAAGACCCTGCGGCCACCACCGCCGGCAAGGGCGGAAATTGAGCGAGGGAGAGGCGCAAGGGCGGCTCGTCCTCGTCGCCTCTCCCATCGGCAACCTCGGCGACCTCTCTCCGCGCGCCGCGGAGACTCTCGCCGAGGCCGACGTCTGGTTCGTGGAAGACACCCGCGTTAGCGGCAAGCTGGCTTCCCACCTCGGCTTAAAAAAGCCGATGCGGGTACTCAACGACCACACCTCCCCTTCTCAAGTCGAACGGTACGCGGATGACGTTGCCGCCGGTCTGAAGGCGGTCGTCCTCACCGACGGGGGCGCCCCCGTCGTCAGCGACCCCGGAGCTCTCCTGGGCGACGCATGCCACGAGCGCAACGTCCCCGTCCTCTCCATCCCCGGCCCCAGCGCCGTTACCAACGCCCTGGCCCTCAGTGGCTTCTTTGGCCAGCGTTTCGCCTTCTTGGGCTTCCTAGGACGCAAGGCGGGCGCGATCCGCAGCGAACTGGAACCTTTTGCCGAATCTCCGCTCACCCTCGTTCTCTTCGAGTCGCAGCACCGCCTTGAAGGCCTCTTCGCCGCCGCCTACGAGGCGCTGGGGGCGCGCCGCTACGCGATCTGCCGCGAGATGACGAAAGCGTTCGAACAGACCTACCGGAGCCGTCTTCCCGAAGTCCCCGACGAAGCGACCGTCCCGCGTAAGGGAGAGTTCACGATCGTGATTGAGGGACGCCGCCGCCGCGAAGACTAAGATCGACGAGAACCCTCTCTTGAGAGGGCCGGAAGGTTATACGTGTCAAACTCTCGGTGTGGCCGAACGGACCTTTCGACTTACCGATACGTTGACGAAGCAGACCAAGACTCTTGAAACTCAAGAGCCAGGACATCTTCGCTTCTATTCGTGCGGTCCGACGGTCTACTCATACGCCCACATCGGGAACTTCCGCTCCTTCCTCACCGCCGACCTCGTCGTTCGCACCGCCCGCGCTATCGGCTGGCGCGTGACCTGGGTGAGCAACATCACCGACGTCGGCCACCTCACCCAAGACGACGTTGCCGACGCTGAGGGCGAGGACAAGATGGAGAAGGCCCTGAAGAGCAAAGAGGGCGAGGGCTTTAACAACGTTTGGGAGCTGGCCGAATTCTACACCGATGCTTATAAGCAGGATTGGCAGCGGCTCAACCTGACGGAGCCGGACGTCCGGCCGAAGGCGACCCAGCACGTCCGCGAGCAGATTCTGGCGGCGGAATCGCTGATCGCCAACGGCCACGCCTACGAGACCCCCACCGGCGTCTATTTCAATGTCGCCTCATTTCCCGAGTACGGCAAGCTGAGCGGCAACACGCGCGATTCTCTCCGCGACGCTTCGCGAGAGGTCGTGCTGGACGACAACAAGCGCGATCAGGCCGATTTTGCCGTTTGGAAGACGGACGATAAGCACCTCATGCAGTGGCACTCTCCATTCGGCTGGGGCTTTCCGGGTTGGCATATCGAGTGCTCCGTTATGGCCCGCGCTTACCTGGGCGACACCCTGGATCTACACAGCGGCGGGGAAGACAACATCTTCCCGCACCACGAGTGCGAGATCGCCCAAAGCGAGTCGCTGACGGGCAAGCCGTTCTCCAACCACTGGGTCCACACGCGGTTCCTCCAGGTGAATGGCCAGAAAATGGCGAAGAGCGCGGGCAACTTCTATACCGTCCGCGGGCTGGTGGATGAGAAGGGAATCGACCCTTTAGCGATCCGGTTGGCCCTCATCTCGGGCCACTTCGGCTCGCCACTCAACTTCACCGATCAGGGGCTGATCGACGCTTCTAAAAACATCGAGCGGTTCCACCGCGCGGACGAGTTGGCGAAGGCCGGCGTGGAAGCGGATCGGCCGGGGGAGGACGTTCTGGGCGAACTGCTTGAGGGGCTTTACGAGGCGGCGCTCGACGCGATGTGTTCCGACCTGAACACCTCCGTCGCGTTGGCGAAGGGGCTTGAAGGCGCTCGGGCGATCGGTCGCGAAGGCGAGGCGCTCAGCGGCGCCTCGGCAAAGAGCGCGCTCTCTTTCCTTGATCGCTTCAACGCGCTGCTTGGCGTCGTTCGCTCGGAATATAACCTTCCGTCAACGAAGGAAGAGCCGAAGTTTGATGAGGCCAAGATTCAGGCCCTTATCGACGAGCGGACGGCGGCGAAGGCGGGGAAGGACTATGCTCGTGCTGACGAGATCCGGAAAGAGATTGAAGCGATGGGCATCGAACTTCGCGACACGCCGCAAGGCGTGGTTTGGGTGCCGAAGGCGGGGTAGCGGCGACGCCCTCGTCGCCGTTCAATGCCGGAACGGCGACGGGGGCGTCGCCGCTACTTTAGGGGGTTACCGTCCAATCGCCCTTATCCCGGTCTTCCCAATTTCGTACCTCGCCGTTGCTGCGGGCGTCCTCCAACATCTCGTAGTCGAGCTGCGCGAAGACGATTCCCTCCTCGTTCAAAGGCGTCTCCCGTAGAATCGCCTCGACGGGGAAGGGGTCGATGCTTGGGGCGGCAATCATACTGCTGCCGTAGGTCATGGGTACTGGCTCGGAACCAAGATCGCCCACCAGGGCGGCCTGAATGACGAAGATGCCGTTCTCGATGGCCCGCGAGAGGCAACTCCAGCGGACCCGCTGAAACCCCCGCTGCGTTTCCGTCCAACTGGGTACGCATAAGGTCCGCATCCCCGACTCCGCCAAGGCCCGGGCGGCGCCTGGGAATTCGGAGTCATAGCAGACGTTTACGCCGAGCCCCTCCGGCAAACGGGCGAGGCCTTTGCCGGGGACAATATCCCAAACATCCCGCTCGTAGACCGTGAGGTTGTTCTTCGGCTGAAGAATGACCCCTTGGTCCGGCGTACCGATGGCGCAAACGTTCTCGATCTGATCTTCGCCGACGCGTCGGAAGTGCGAGCCGCCGACGATAATCATGCCGGACGACTTCGAAATTCGCCCGACCCACTCCTCCACCGCCTCGCCGTACTGCACGAGGTATTCGGCTGCTTTCTGGGGCAGAATCCGGTCGTCGGCCAGGGGGAGAAGTTCCAAAACGTGGAGCTCGGGGAAGACCACCACGTTTGCGCCTTCGTCGTGCGCCTCCGAGACTAGATCGTGCCAGTGGCCGAAATATTTCCCGTCCGTCTTATTCCTTCGAAGCTGCCAGGCAACCGAAGCAACCCGCAGGCTCAAAAGGCCCGCTCCAGCAGCGCCCCCGCGTTGTCAGATTCGAAATCTTCCATATAGCCGCGTACTACGGCAATGAAACTCAATCCGTAGCGCAAAAGGGGCGTGAGGGTGCGATCATTTCGAATTCCGGCCACCACTTCCTTAGCGTACTCTTCTACGCTGGCCACTCCGGAGGCCCGAAAATCCGGCATCCGGCAACCCGTTCCGTATTGCGTAAAGCCCGCCGCTCGGCAAAGTTTGTACCGTTCCTCGTAGAAGGCGCGCCCCATTCCTTGGCGTCGGTAGGCGGGGTGAACGGTGATATCGAGACCGTAGAGCGTCGTCCCTTGCATATCGAACGCTTTGATTCCCGGATCACCGACCGTCTCGATCCAGGAGCCGTGAGCTTGCCACTTCGCTTCCGAGATCACGGTGTTGCTGCACGACCCGACGATCTGACCATCTGCGTCGGCGACGAACTGGCCGATTTGAAAACGCTGGATATGAGAACGGATGTGGTGTGCCTGCCAATGGTACTCCTGAGGAAACGGCGGCGGAAACGCGGCGGCTTGGAGCGCGACGACGCCGTCTACGTCGGCAGGGGTCATAGGTCGGATCGTGAAGGACATTTTATGTAGCGGCGACGCCCCCGTCGCCGATTCGGAAACGGCGACGAGGGCGTCGCCGCTACTTTACTTTGCCAACAGATCCAGAATCCGCTCCAGATCGTCGTCGCCGAAGAAAGAGATCTCGATTCGGCCGCTTCCGATCTTGACCGGGGTTCCGAACTTCTCCGAGATCGTGCGTTCTAACGCCACCAAGTTCGGATCGCTCGACTTCTTCCGCGGCCGCCGCTTGGGCTCGGCCGGTTGCCCGGCTCGCTCCACTTCGCGCACCGAGAGCCCCTTATCCACGATGGCCTGGTACATCGCCATCTGCTGATCCGGCTGCGGGAAGGCGAGGAGGGCGCGGGCGTGCCCTTCCGAAATTCGACCTTCGTGCAGCCCTTGCTGAACCTTCGGCGGAAGCTTGAGCAGACGAAGCGCGTTCGCGATTGTGGGCCGAGCCTTGCCCACCTTGTCCGCCACCGCTTCCTGGGTCAGGCCGAACTCGTCCATCAGGCGCCGGTAGCCGTGGGCCGACTCCATCGCGTTGATGTCCTCCCGCTGGACGTTCTCGATCATCGCGAGTTCCAACGAACCCTGGTCCCCTGCGGCTCGGATCACCACGGGCACGGTCTTTAGACCGGCAAGCTTGGAGGCGCGAAGCCTCCGCTCTCCGGCGATCAGTTCGTACTTGCCTTCGCTGAGTAGCCGAACGGTCAGCGGGTTGAGGACGCCGTACTCTTTAATGCTCGACGCCAGCTCTCGGAGAGCTGAGTCCTCGAACGTGCTTCGCGGCTGGCGAGGATTCGGAACGATGTCACCAATCGGCACTTCGCTGGTGTTGCCTTCGAACTGCTCGCCGAGAAGCTGGGTCAGGCCCTTGCCGAGGGATTTTCTCATCGAAGAACCTCGTCCACGAATTCAAGATAGGCTCCCGCGCCTTTGCTCGTTGGATAGCGGAGCACCGCCGCCTCGCCGAAGCTCGGCGATTCGCTCAACCGAACGTTACGCGGAATGACCGCGGTGGCGACTTTGTCGCCGAAGTAGTCACGGACTTCCTGGGCGACGTTCTGGGTGAGCTTGTTTCGGTTGTCGACCATGGTGAGGAGAACTTTGGCCACGTGCAGCGCAGGGTTGATCCGGCGGCGCACGATGTCGACGGTTTTTAGGAGTTGGCTCAGTCCCTCCAGCGCGTAAAATTCGCACTGCATGGGGACGAGGACGCCGTCGCTGGCGGAGAGGATGTTGATCGTGAGTAGCCCGAGGGAAGGGGGAGCGTCGAAGATGATCCAGTCGTAGTTATCGCGGATCGGTTCAAGCGCGTCGCGAAGGATCAGCTCCTTGCCCACCGCGCTCATCAGAATCGGCTCGGCGCCGGCCAGGTCCAGAGTCGCAGGAACGAGGTCCAAGCCCGGCGAGATCTGAACGATGGCCTTGTGAATGGCGGTGGAAGCTTCGGGACTGTCAACGGCGTCCACGAACACTTCATAAAGCGTCGTTTCTGCCTGGCTTTTGTCCACACCCAGCCCGGTAGTGGCATTGCCTTGCGGATCGCAATCGATGAGGAGCACCCTTTGGCCCCGCATCGCTAAGCCGGCGGAGAGGTTTACGGCGGTCGTCGTCTTTCCGACCCCACCCTTTTGGTTCACGACACCCCAGATCGGCACAGAGAATTATAGCGTCACCGCCTAGGGCGGCCCATTCCGATGTATGGTGAAGGGCATGCGGCGGTGGTTTTGGGGCATCTTCCTGGTGACTTCGGCAGTTGGGATGGGGACGGGCTACTACGTTCTTTTCTCGCCGAAGATCGGGACGGCGACGGTCGCACAGATCGACGCGTTGTTGCCGGCCTCGCTGAAAGGGAAAGATCTTCCCGATCCGCAGGGCGAGGAACGATATCGCGAGGTCGTGGGCCTGGCGCACCTGTTTAATGAGAAGCCGCTCAACCGATTCGAAAAGCCTCCCGATTTGCTTGCCGATAAAGCGCTGCCCGAGAACGAAGCTGTTTTGGTCAAGATCGAGGCGGTCCTTAAGAAAGGGAATTTAAGGGTTCCGGAGCGCCCGCCAAAGACACTTTTCCCCGATCTGCCGAAGCTGAAAAATGTCGCAAAGTTGATCGCGGTATCGATTCAAGCGGCGCAGAAGAGGGGCGACGTGAGGGCTTGCGAGCGATGGGCGGTCTTAGGACTTCGATATAGGGAGGCAATCGGACGGGCAGGGGGAGTGGTGATCGATCAACTGATCGCGACGGCGATCGATGGGATCGTGCTCCGGTCCCTCTATCTGGCGGAGATCGAGAATGGGTTCGATGGAGCGGGAAGGACGCGACTTATTACGATGCTTAAGCCGAAAGACGGTACTTCGCCGGTCATGGCCGATGCCGTGCGCCGAGACTTCCAGGCTAACTGGACGCCGTTACTGTACGATCCGGCGGCGAACGCAAAGGAACTGATGGAGATCGGGGAGCCGACCTCCGACCTTAGGGGGGAAGATGAGCCCGAACCCCCCGGCAGTTTGAAACCTTCGGGAACTTTCGATCCGATTGCTACGGCAAAGCTGGCGGGCGGGATCTACGACGCGATAATTTCTGACCTACACAGGACTCCGACCAAGATCTTGCACGCGGAGGAGCCGCTTCTGGATGGGGCCAAAAAGGGACTGCCGACGTCTGATTCGAATTCGGGGCCGGAAGGGCTTTGGTATCGCGTTCGAATGAACGTTGGAAACAATACGTTGGGGCGTCAAGCGTTGGTTTATGGCGGGATGACGCAACTGACCTACGCAGTGGGAAGGGAGGCGACCAACCGGAATTTGATTCGGGCCGTTCTGATCTTACGGTCCGGCGGGACGCCTTCGGTGATCGATCCATTGGGGAAAGGGAATCTCTTCTTCGACCGGAAACAACAGATCGTCTGGTCGGTGGGCGAGGACGGCCGGAACGATGGCGGGATGATCGACAAGGGCTATATGGATAGCGCGCCGGACCTGGGCTATCCGTACGGCGACCATTCTTGGGCGAAACTTCATCCGCCGCAAACGTCGTCCCCTTCGTTTGCTGGCGGCCCTCCCCCCGGACTTCCCCCGGGGTACCCGGCTCCCGGTTTCAAATGAAGCGGCGAATTTGGCCATATGTGGTGGGCGGCCTGGCGGTGACGTTGGGCTACGGTTACTACCGGTACTTCGTGCCGAAGATCGGGCAGGCGTCGGCGGCGGAGATCGACGCGGTTTTGCCGGCGGTGCTGAAGGAGCGGGATGTTCCCGATCCGAGCGGCGAGGCGCGATATGCGCGGATGCTTGAGCTTGCCGGAAAGCTCGACTACTCGCCGATTCAGCCGGGCGCGGTCGAGGGTCCGCCCTCCTCGCATAATGAGAAACTCTTGGGGGAGATCGAAGGGCTACTCAAAGAGGGCACCCTGCGGATGCCCTACCGCGAGCCCAATGCGCCAGCCCCGTTTTCCGAGCTCAAGGATCTGGCGAATCTGATCGCGGTGACCGCGCGTTCGGCGGGCAAGGCGGGTGACGCCCGCGCTTGTGCCCGTTGGGTTGCACTCGATCTTCGGTATGCCTCTGCGGTCCGGAATGCCGGAGGCTTGGTGATCGAAGCGTTGATCGTGACAGCGGTCGAGCAGATTGCCTTACGCGTCGCATACGTTGCCGAGATCAGAGGGTGGCTCGACGAGCGTGGGAGGGATCTGGTTCTTAGCCTTCTGCCGGCGACAGATGGCCGGTCTTCGGCATGGGCGGGAAATCTCCGCAGAGATTTTCAGAGTTTTCTTCTGGTGTTGCTTCGCAGCCCGCGCACCCACGAGGAGGAGATCATGGCCAATTTCGAATGTTACGATCCGGAGAATCCAGAGCGTCCGAAGTCGAAGTTCTACGGCAACCTCGATCCGGTTGAGACGGCTCGGCAGGCGGGCCTGATTTACAAGGCGTTCATCGAAGATCTGAATCGGCCTTCGTATCAGGCACGACGGGAAGAGAAGCCCTTGTATGCCGCGCTGGAGAAGGATCTGATTGAGCCGCCCGAGGGTGGGGACGATGGTTCCGAGGCCGGTTGGTGGCCTCAACTGAGATATCGGATGGCGATGAATGCGAGCTCCAACAGCTTAGGCAAGCGGCTTGCTGCAAGCGGGCCGGTTATCACGTTGCATGAAGCGGTGGCTCGAGATTCGGCGCACCAGAACCTAATTCGGGCGGTGTTTCAACTGCGAATGGGGCGTCCGGTCGACGCGATCGACCCTTTTACCGGCAAGCCGTTAAGTGTGGATCGTAAACGAAAGATCGTTTGGTCTGTTGGTCTTAACCTTAAGGACGATGGAGGATCGATTGGCCGTGGGGGCGACAACTCCGCTCTGGATCTCGGCTATCCGTACGGTGACGATTCGTTCCACCCGAATCCGAACGGTCCTTTTCGTTCAGAGCCGCCGGGGATGCCGCCGAAGCCGTAAGCACGATCGATGGAAGCCACGGAGCGGAAGCTCTGCACTCAAAATAGGGAGGAACTTTTCGAGCGTTTATCCCGTCGAAGGCGCGATGGCTACGAAGTCTCGTCCGAAGGACCTGCCGCTGGATGCGGAAAACACGGCGATTGTCGCAAACGCTTTGCAGAAAACTCTCCTCGATTTAAAGGCGCTCAGCCTCGTCACGAAGCAGCTCCACTGGAACGTTCGCGGGCCTCATTTCAAGTCTGTCCACGAGCATCTCGATCTGGTTTATGACGCGACAGAAGAAGCGGTCGACGAGGTGGCGGAGCGGATCGCTCAGCTTGGCGAATCGCCGAACGCCCAGGCGAGCGACCTGAAAGGGGCGGCGGTTAAGGAGGTTCCGACCGGATTTATCGAGGACCAGCAGGTTCTCGAACTGATCGTCGAGCGGCTCGCCGCCGCGACTCACGATATCCGCGATCGGATGGCCGAGACCGAAGAGCCGGATCCGGCTTCCGCCGACCTTCTTCATGGAGTGGTCCTCGCGATCGAGAAACATCTGTGGATGCTGCGAAGCCACTTGCTGAAGAAGGGCGATTAGGGATTATCCCTCTGGGCCTAAACCCTATCGTGCTACTTTCTGGTCTTCCAACGCCTTTCGAATCGACCAGTCGTTAGCCTCTAGCGCTTCGCGGGCCTCATCGACGGTGAGGCCCGTGAGTTCGTTGACGATGCGGGCACAGCGAGTTTTTAGCTTGGCGTTTTTGGCCTTCACGTCCACCATGAGGTTTTGAACGACCTTGCCGTTGAGCACCATTGCGGTTGTCGAGATTCGGTTCAGCACGAGTTTTTGGGCGGTGCCGGCCTTAAGGCGAGTGGAGCCGGTGAGGACTTCGGGGCCGGTGTCGAGGAAGATGCCGAGGTCGGCCTCTTCGAGGAGGGGCGTACGACCGTTGTTAGCGATGCCACAGGTCCAGAGGCCCTTTTGGCGTGCGTGACGCACGGCGGCGACAACGAAGGGAGTGGTCCCGCTCGCGGCGATGCCGATGATGATATCGTTGCGGGTTAGATCCAGCGCGTTGACGGCGAGGATCGCGGCGGCGGGGTCGTCTTCCGCGTCTTCGACGGCCATCGAGCCGGCGACCGAGCCACCCGCGATCACGGAGACGAACCGCGAAGGGTCGGTGCCGAAGGTCGGCGGCATTTCGGCGGCATCCATGGTGGCGACCCGCCCGCTAGTCCCGGCGCCGACGTAGACGACGCGGCCTCCTCGCCGATAGGCTTCGGCGGCTTGGGAGGCGGCGAAGGCGATATCGCTCGCCACCGCCTCAACGGCCCGCAGCGTGGTGCGCTCCTCTTCGTCCATCAGTCGGACGATGGCGTCCGCATCCATGCGATCGAGGCCGTATGACCTCGGGTTTCTACTCTCCGTTCCCAATCTCTTTTTGCTCCTTTGCCTGCATTTCCTTGGCCAATGACTCCTTCGCTAATTCGACCGCCCCTTGGACGGGCGGTCGCACGATTCGGTCGATCTCGATTTCAACGTTCGAGAGCCAGCCTTCCAAAGAAGTTCGGAAGAGATGCTCGAAACGTTCACTTGAATTCCATACGCCGCCCGCCAACGCAATACGTACCGTATCTAGGTTAAAAAGATACGTGTCGATGTGGGTCGCCACCAACTCTGCGAGGTCCCCTTGCTCCCGCGCGGCAATGCCTTCGGCATAGGCGGCCCCGGCATCCAGGTCGGCGGCGAATGCCGGCAGCAGGCGTGCGAGCAGGGGTTGTGGCGAAGGCGCCTGGTAGACGCGGGCCACGATGGTGCTGTCTTCCCGGCTACCAAAGATAGATTCGACGGCGGCCCAAAGGTTTGCCGTGCGGGCGCTCGGGCGGCGGAGAAAGTGTACGAGGGCGGCGTGGCCGAACCGGTAGCCGGAGCCTTCATCGCCGAGAAGATAGCCGCGCCCTCCGGTCTTGACCAGATTGCCGTCCCCGTCGTTTCCGCAGACTAAGGAACCGGTTCCGGCGATAATCGTGATATTCGTTCCGGCAGGCGCGGCAGCGTGGGCGGCGGCGTAGTCGGCTTCGGCCCGAACGGAGGCGCCTGGGAAAAGCTCGCGCAGGAGATTCTCGGCGTGGGCCTTTTCCGAGGGCCCGACCAGACCGGCAAAGGCGCCGCAGACGGAGACGGCCGGAGGACAGCCTTCACTGGCCTTGCGCAGATTTCGGACGATAATTTCTTCCGGGGTGGCCAAAAGATTGGCGGGTCCGCTTTGGCCGCGGAATACTGCCTTACCGGTTTCGTCAACTGCAAGAACCCGGCTCGTAGAGCCTCCGCAGTCCAGTCCGACAAACGTCGCCATGAAGGAGTGGAAGGTTACCCCTCGGGAAAGGGTACACCTAGGACTGTGGCAAAGCTCCGCGACGATTCGTCCCGCGACGATTCCGTATCTGCGGTCCTGGCCGGTGGCGCAAAGCAGCGACCGGGGCGTGTTCTCGTCTCGATGAAGACCTATTTGGGCGACGCGGTCATGACGGCTCCGCTTTTGGACGCCTTAGACGCGGCCGGTTGGGAAGTCACCTTGCTTACCGCGCCGCTGGCGGCGAAGGCACTGGGCCGTAAGCGGCTCATTCCCTTCGAAAAACGGCGTTGGCCTTGGCAGGTCATGCAGCAGGCCCGCTTCCTTAGAAGCCACGAATTCGATGCCTGTCTGCTGGTCAATCGCAGCGTCCGGGCCGCGCTTTTGGCTCGGCTGGCGGGAATTCCATTACGAATCGGTCACCCCATGGAGGGCCGGAGCTGTCTCCTGACCCATCGTATTCCGTACGATCCCTCCCGATTCGAAGCCGCGACGGTAGCCGATCTCGCCCGCCCTTTGGGGGTAGACGTAACCGATCCGACGCCGCGGCTGCTGCTGACGCCGGCCGAGCGGGCGGAAGGCGATCTTCTTCGACAAGGGGCCGATCTTGCGATTCAACCGGGGGCTCGGTACGACGAAAAGCGGTTGCCTATCGAAGCTTTGAGAACGGCGGCGCGGGCTTGGCAGGCGGAAGGACGAAAAATCGTTACGGTGGGTGGGCCTGAAGAACGGGCGGAGACCGACGCTTTGATCAGCGCGCTCGATCATCCGGTCGTCGATCTGGTTGGACGCTGCGGCGTTCGAGAGACGATGGCGGTGCTCGCGGGCGCCGCGACGGCGGTAGGGGCGGACACCGGGGTCATGCATTTGGCGGTGGCCGTAGGTTGCCCGACGGTGCAGGCCTTTGGTCCGACGCCGTTCCAGAAGTGGGGCCACGCTTACGAGCCGCACTGCGTGTTGGCGGCGCCGAACGGCTGCATGGCGGCGCTGACGGCGGGTGAGTTGCTGTCGGCGGTTAACGGAAGGTGAACCCCCGGAGGGGGTTGCTGGTCTGGCTCCTTCTCCTGCTGATCTGCCCGGTCGTTGCCGCGCCGCAGGCGCTGATTCTCATTCCGCACGCGAGTGCGGGACCCAACCTTCCCAGCGCGGACTATCTTCACGGCGAGTGGATCCTTTGGCCCGAAGATCAGGGCGAGGGGCGTTTCAATCGACTGCTTTCTTTGGTTACCGGGCGGGATCTTCAGGGAGAAGTGGCGGACGGTAACTTTCGCATGGCGGAGGAGGGCTGGCTCTCCACCCACGCCGCCCGACTCGGGGAACGAGGTTTTTTCACCGCTCGCGAGGCCTATCTCGCCGGGTGGCCCAGTTACGTCCTGCTGAATTCCAGCGGAACTCTCGGCGCGAATATGCGTCTGCTAGGCCTCGAAGATCCAAAACGGCCGGTGATTCCGCATCCCTATGCCGCTCCGCTGCCCGACCATGGCCTCGTTCTGTACGAGGCGAAGGATTGGGATCACGCCATCTGGCTTACCAAGCGGGTTGAGCGGTCGCTGATCGTCGAGTTCCCGCCCGATGGCAAGGATCGTTGGAGCCGATACTGGCTCTACGGAGATTGGCAAAAGGGGACGCCGATCGCGGCGGACGTTGGGGTTCCGGGCCTGATTCGGGCAAGGGAAGGATTAGCGCTTTTGGCCCGGCCCGCTTCGTTTGGTTGGCACCCCTCGAACGTCGGACGTTGGGGAGGGGCGAACCGGTGGCTGGAGTACGGACGGGACGTCTCGCCGATGGTGCTTTGCGCCTGGTTTTGCATCTCGGCGATTATCGTCACGTGGGCGATCGCGCAGGTGATGAACGAGGATCGCGGGCCGTTTGTCTCGGAGTTGCTGGTCGGGGTGGCACTCTCTCCGGCGGCGATCGTGCTGGGCGGGGCCATGGCTCGCGGCGGCGGGTTAGAGGCTTGGCCGGTTTGGCTCATCCTGTCTTCGCTCGTTCTTTATGGGCTGTCGCTGCTTGTCGGCCTGGGTGCGCGGCGTTGGTGGCCGGATTCGCATCCGCTTTGGCCCGCTTCTTTGTTGGGGATTGCGGTCCTGACGCTCTTTGACCCCTTGTGGTCGGACCTCTCGCCGCGGTTTGGGAATTTCGATCTGGACGTTTCGGGTGCAGCGGTGGGGGCGGCTGTCGGTTATCTGACGGGGGCAATCGCCTTTGCCCCCGGGCGGGGTTTTGGGCGAGCTCTCGCGGTGGCCGCGCTCCTCTGGGGAATTACGGCCCGGCCTTGGTGGGTCGGAGGACATTCGGCCTTTTTGGTTCTCCCGGCGGCTGCATTGGCGGCGTCCGAAGGGTTACTTCGGCCGGCAGCTTTGCTTCTCTTTATCTTTCTGCCGACCGGGATTTGGAAGATCGTGCGGGATGGGGCGGCTTGGAATCCACTCGGGTTGCTAGCTAACGCCGGGCAGGCGAGGGCTTTGAATTTTTGGCAGCATTTCGCGTTTGGGATCTCGGAGGGGTGGATTGGAACGTTCTGCCTGATCGCCTTGGGGCTATTGCTTGGCACCCGTTTTCTGGCGTATCGGCTGCATAAGCTGCTGCATCTGGACCCTCGTCTACGAGCGTTTCCTTGGATGTTGGCTTCGGTCGCCGCGTTGGGCTTTACCGAGCCTTTGATGTTGCCGGCGGTGCCCGTCTTGGTGTTTGCGGTGTTGGTGGTTCTGGCATACGACGGGTTGCGGGCGAACGCGTAGGGAGGGAAGAGGGAAGAGGGGGAAATGTTTGATTCTTCCTTCTTCCTTCTTCCTTCTTCCCTCTGCCTTCTTTCCTAGCCGAGCGGTACCCTTTGACTATGCTTCGAGAGATCGTTTCGACTACGAATGCGCCGGGCGCGATTGGACCTTATAGCCAGGCGGTTAAGGCGGAGGGGAAGTTTCTGTTCCTGAGCGGCCAGATTCCGCTCACCCCTTCGGGGGAGATCGTCACGGGCGACGTGCGCGGGCAGGTTGAGCAGGTGATGGCGAATCTGGATGCGGTGCTCAAGGAGGCGGGGCTGACGTTTGCGAACGTGGTGAAGACGACGATCTTGCTCTCCTCGATGGATCACTTTCCAACGGTCAACGAGGTCTACGGCGCGCGTTTCCCTTCAGAACCGCCGGCGCGGGCGACTTTCGCGGTTGCTGGGCTGCCGCGTGGGGTGGACGTCGAGATCGAAGCGATCGCGGTGTACTAAAATCGCGTTTAGCTAGCCACCACCCGGACTCTCCCACCCTGCCCTCCCTCTCATCGGAATGAAAGGGAGGTTCTGAGGGTTCCTTCGATTAGTTGGGGCCGATTCGGTCGTGGCCGACGGCGATGTCGTCGATCCAGGCGGTGAAGCCCTTTCCGGCCGATTGATAGTTATTCCAGCCGAAGGCGAGGCTGTCGAATACGACCGGGATCTCCGTCTTTTCGAAGTTGCCCGCGCCATTGTTGAGCCGGACCTCAGGGATCTCTTTACCGTCGATAAGGAGTTGGTAGCTTTGGGTCACCGCATCGACGTGCCACTCGATGAGCATCCAATCTCCGTTGAATTTGTACTTGAACGGACTTCCCGTTCCGAATTCCGGGCGGGGATGGGCCTCGACGTTATAGAGCCACTGTAGGCCGCCGTCCGGGCCGGTACAGGTATCGGCGAGGCGGACCCAGATGGGGTCGTGGTGGAGGGGACTTGTTCCGGTGGCTTCCACGATGGTGCTATGGATCACCGCGAAGTTCTGACCCGCAGGGACGGCAGGCACCGGGGCGGGGGTCTTAACCTTGAGGTAGAGCCGGCCCCAATGGCTCCCGCCAAGATTCTTAACGAGATCTCCTTTCAGCACGATGCGTCGGGGACCTCGTTCGGTGGGGTTTATTTGAAGGCACTTGTTACCGCGATGGGCGATCGTGCTTACCACCTCGCAAGTGCCCTGTTTGATAAACCCATCGGGAATCCCTCCATCCGTGACCGATTCGAAGTCGACCGAGATACTTGGCTTCAGATCCTTCACCGCTTCCGATGGGAGAGCCGCGGCCAACGCGAGGGCAAAAACCAAGGTCGGAGCTTTCATTTTTCGGATCTTACCGGCATCGCCATTGGCGCCTGCCTTGCCGGTTTCAGGGTAGTTTCCCCGTACCGCTCAATATGGAAAACGACACGGCTCTAACCCATTCGTCCTCCGCCCTTAAACGCGTGGTTTCTATCTCCTTAGGAACCTCAAAGCGGGATAAGAAGGACGAGGTTGAGATCTTAGGGCAACGATTTTTGCTTGAGCGCCGGGGTACCGACGGCGACCTGAAGGCGTTCGGCGATCTTTTTACCGAGCTCGACGGCAAGGTCGATGCTTTGGGGGTGGGCGGGGCGGACATTTACGTCGTCATCAACAAGCGGCGCTACGCTTTCCAGCAGATTCTCAAGCTCGTGAGCGGGGCGAAGATAACCCCCGTCGTGGATGGCGGTGGCCTTAAGCACACGCTTGAACGAGAGACGATCCGCACCCTTCAGCGCGAAGGCACCGTGGACTTCACAAAGGAAAAAGTGCTTCTCGTTTCCGCGGTGGACCGGTTTGGGATGGCTCAGGCGCTCGTTGAGGCCGGTGCCCAGGTGGTGTTTGCCGACCTAATGTTTGGGCTCGGGGTGAACATTCCGTTGACCAAGTATTCACAGGTCGAGACCTTCGGGAAGATCGTTCTCCCGCTGGTGACCCGGTTGCCGTTTAAGTGGTTCTATCCGACAGGGGAGAAGCAGGAGGCGCGGACGCCGAAGTATCCGAAGGCGTTTGCCGACGCGACGCTCATCGCGGGCGACTGGCACTACATCCGCCGGTACGCGCCGGAGGATATGAAGGGGAAGACCGTTCTTACCCAGACCTTACGGAAGGCCGACCTGGAGCTTCTCAAGTCCTGGGGCGTTCGGCGGGCGATTACGACGACGCCGGTGATTGCGGGAGAGACTTTTGCGACCAACGTGATGGAAGGCGTGGTCGTGGCTTTGCGGGGGAAAGGAAGGGAGCCTTTGACGGAAGCCGAGATCTTGGAGACCCTTCAGCAACTCGGTTGGAAGCCGAACGTCATTGAGCTGTCGGGTACGATCCCCCTACCCTCGTGACGCGATTTGCTTTCGTCATCCACCCTCTGACCACGCGTCAGCTCAAAGAAAAGCTTCACCCGCTGCTCCGCTACATCCCGGATGCGGCGGTTGAGAAGTTCGCGGAAATGAAGTCGCCGATGATCCTCAGCGACATCAAGGGCGTCCGCAGCGCTACCGGCTCAGAGACCGAAGGTTGGTTTGTCGGTCTTCCGTTGACGCCGGACATGATGGTCAAGACGATGCCCATCGAGAAGGTGTACGAGCGGATCGTGCAGTGCGCGGAGATCGCGCAGGAAAAGGGCGCGAAGCTGATCGGCCTCGGGGCGTTTTCGAGCGTGGTGGGCGATGGCGGCATTACAGTCGCAAAGCGCGCACCGATTGGGGTGACGACGGGGAACAGCTACACGGTGGCTACCGCCATCGAAGGCACCTTGCAGGCTTGTGCGCTCGTCGGAATCGACCTACCGAATTCCACGTTGGCCGTAATCGGCGCGACGGGCTCGATCGGGAAGACTTGCGCGCGGATTCTCTCGCGCGACTTCGGCAAGACTATTCTTGTCGGCCGCGATTTGGAGCGAACTCAGGCGTTGGCGGACGAACTTCCGAATGGCGAAGCGACAACCGATGTGAGCCGGATTCGGGAGGCTGATGCGATTGTGACGGTGTCCAGCGCGGGGAAAGAGTTGGTCTTGCCGGAGCATCTTCGTCCCGGCGCGGTGGTCTGCGACGTGGCGCGTCCGCGGGACGTCAGTGTCCGGGTGGCGAAAGAGCGGCCCGATGTTTTGGCCATAGAGGGCGGCGTCGTCCGCGTCCCGGGACAGGTCGACTTCGGGTTCGATTTTGGCTTTGAAGAAGGCACGGCCTACGCCTGCATGAGCGAGACGATGCTCCTGGCGCTGGAGGATGATCCCTCTCTATTTAACTTCACCCTCGGGAAAGAGGTGAGCGTAGACCAGGTCGATCGAATTTCGGCGCTGGCAAAGAAACACGGCTTTGGCTTAGCGGGTTTTCGGGCGTTTGAGCGTCCGGTCACACAAGAAGCGATCGCGCGGGCACGTAAAGCTCGCTCGTCTTGAGCGTTACGTTGCCGCCGAGTGCTACTCGGCGCTCCGGTGTTTACCTAGAAGCTTTTTAAACTGCGCGTACTCCTCGCCCCCGAACATAGCGAAAATGATCTTCTTTAAAGGGGTCTCCTCGTTTGCGGCAATCCAGTCCTGAACGGTTTTGACCGCCAAAGGCGCGGCACGGTCGATGGGATAACCATAGATGCCGGTGGAGAGGGAGGGGACGGCCAGAGAGGCGATGCCGAGATCGTGGGCGGCGGTGAGGCAGTTGCGGTAGCAGGCCGCCAGGGCGTCCGGCTCGCCTCTACTTCCACCTTTCCAGACCGGGCCAGGGGTGTGGAGGATCGCTTTGAAGCCGCTCGCATGGCCTCCGGTAACGACGACGCTTCCGGTCGGCGATCCAGAAGGCACCTTCGCGCGCAGTTCTTCGAGTAGGCTCGGGCCGGCGGCATGGTGGACGGCCCCGTCTAGCCCGCCGCCGCCCCGCATTCCGATGCTGGCAGCGTTGACGATGGCTTCAACGTCTTGCTCAATCACCGAGCCCCGAACGAGGAGAAGTTCCGTCATATTGGGTAAATCTCCGTCGCAATCATGGTCTCATTTTAGGTGAGGTTAGCGTATTAGCGGTTAGGCCAGACGCGGTTTCCTTACATTCGCGTTAGGAAGTATGCAGTCGAGTATAGTGTTCTTTGGACAAGCGCGAAAATGACCGGTAATTCCCTAGATGGATCGCGAGTTCTCCTTGTGGAGGATAACGCCGACGATGAAGCACTAACGGTTCGCGCCCTTCGGAAGCTCGACCCGGCGTGTATCGTCGATGTGGCCCGCGATGGCCAACAAGCGGTTGACTATCTGGCCGCCGAAGGGGTTCCGCGTCCGGATCTGATTCTTCTGGACCTTAAGCTTCCGAAGCTCAACGGAATCGAGGTGTTGCGTTTCGCTCGATCGAACGGAACAATGAAAACCGTTCCCACGGTCATGCTTACTTCCTCCGACGAGCCGAGCGACCTGATGGGCAGCTATGAGGCGGGCGCAAGCGGCTTTGTGCGCAAGCCGGTGGGTTACGAAGAGTATGTCGAGGTAGTCCGCGCGCTTGGGCGGTTCTGGCTTCAGGTTAATCTGCGCCCGCCGCGCTAACGCCGTGGCGATGATCTCCTGACGAGCGGCTTACGGCCTTTTAGGAGATGGTGCTCCATGCCGAGGTTCGATGGTCTGGAGACCATCGCCACGTGGCTTTACTTCTTCGAGCACCGTGGGCAGGCTGGCAACTTGTGAGGATATTCCTCCATGCAGCAAGAGCAGAGGACATAGATGGGATCGATCGGGGCTTCGTTCCAGTGTAGGGCTCTTAGCTCCTCAGCCTCGTGAACCCGCTGCAATTCGCCGAGGTCGTATTTCCCGCGCCGCCGTAGATGCGGCCCCAAGCCGACGACCAGTGCCCAGATACTAAGAACGCCCCCGCACAAGATCAGCGCCTGACCCAAAAGCGGGATGACGCCCAGAATGGGACACGCGATGATGAGGGCCACGGCAGCGAGGGCAAGCAGGCGAATCCACAACACCAGGTTCATGATACGCGAGGGGAGAATCGGTTAAACTGCGGCGAGACGTTTTGGGGGCAGTTTGTTAGGAAGAAGGGGGAAGCCGGAACAAATCGAGGAGGGGCACGCGTACGAAAGGACGGACGCGAACATGCTCACCCTTGCCTTCAAGGAACGACCCACCGTGCTCTCCGATCGCCCAGCGCTTTTCGAGAGTCTGGTACGCGATGCGTATCGACCCGCGTACGGCTTGGCGTACCGGCTGACCGGCAACGCCTCCGAGGCGGAAGACCTGATGCAGGAGACTTTCGTTCGGGCGTTCCGCTTCTTCCACCGGTACGACGACGGCCTGCCCTTTACGAGCTGGCTTTATCGGATCATGACCAACGCGAACATCGACATGGTGCGTCGCCGCGGAAAGCTCCGGACCACCAGCCTCGACTTTACGGGGCATGATGGGAGCGCCGGTTGGGAAGTCGCCGATCCGGACAGCGCGCCGGATCGCGAGATGATGCGCAATGCGGTAGACGACACTGTGCAGGCGGGGTTGATGGCGATGACCCCGGAGTTCCGCACCGCCGTTCTTCTTGCCGACGTTGAAGGCCTTGCCTACGAAGAGGTTGCCGATATTATGCGGACTTCGGTGGGCACCGTTCGATCCCGGATTCACCGCGGCCGAAAGCAGCTTCGCACTTTCCTTGTTCGTAACGCGCCGGAGACCTACTCGGAGTTGGCTAATGAACTGTAAAGCCACCCACGAAATGCTCTCGGCCTATCTTGATCGCGAGTTGGCAAACCCCGAGCGGGACGCAATCCGCACCCATTTGGCGGACTGCGAGAAGTGCCGTGCGGAAGAGCGCGATCTTCGTGCGCTGAAAGGACTTCTGCTTGGCGTACGGGCTCCCGAACCGGCGGCCGATTTTGAGAACCGGCTGATGAGCCGGCTTCGAGCCGAGGCCGAATCTCCGGTTCGTCGGCGCTTCGAGATGCCGCAGCTCCGACCCTTGGCCTTGGGCCAGTTGGGTGGGCTTGCCGCCGCGGCGGCCATGGCGACGTTTGTGGTGCTTCGCACTCCTGCGGCGATGAGTCCGGCAGAGACCATTCGACCGGATCACCGGGCATCGGTAGCGCAGCACGATTACGAGCCTTACGCGGAGCGATACGAAGCTTACGCCCGGCCGGACGATTTCACCGCGGGTTCAGCTTTGCTGGCCTCTAATTCGACGACCTATGGCCCTTAACGCCCTCAGCGTCTTGGCGCTGCTGATTCACCACGGTCAAAAGCCGGTGGATGCGGACGAAGCGCTGAGAAGGAGTTTCGACCGCAAGCCGTCGAACAACGTTAAGGCGGTGGTCGAGCAGGGTGGCCCGGGAGGCCGCGGTGGGCCGATGAAGTTCACCATGTGGCGCGACTCCGCCGGTCGGCGCCGTACCGAGGTGGTGATTCCGCTGGCGATGCAGGGGCGGATTTTTATCGACGACGGGGTGAACTGGACGACGTTCTTCCCCGATACAAAGGTTCTTCGCGTTCATCCCGCCCCCACCGACTCCGAGGATATGGATGAGCGGATGAAGCTCATCAAGGACAACTATCGTCTTGAGATCGACTCAAAGACGAAGGTTGCGGGCCGTTCCGCCATCCGAGTGGTCGCTCATCCTTCGAAGTCAAACGACCTCGAGACGCAACGCTTCTATCTGGATTCCTCGACGTTTACTCCGTTGAAGATTGAGACGGTTGATGGGTTGGGCAATGTCTCCGTGCAGTTTGTAGTACGGCACATTGAATTTCCGAAAAATTTTGATAAGTCGATCTTCGATTTGCCTGTGGTGGACGGGGTTCGGCGTGAGGTCGGTAGTCCGTTCACCCCGCTAAAAAGTAAGGAAGACACCCAACGCCGCTTGGGCTTTCGGCCCGCGATGCCAAGAAGCTTGCCGTTAGGTTTCAAACGGCAGGCGGCCGACCTGATGGATTGGCATGGGATTACTCCGATTGGGATCCGGGTTTCCGACGGCTTGGTGCGTCTCTTCGTTTTGCAGTTCAAGATCGGCGACGGCCCGCCCCGTCCCGGCAAGCCAGGCGAAGATCCAAAAGTGGCGAAAACGGTCGGCGATATCCGCGTCGAAGTGCGAGGAGATGGCCCGGTGGCGGTGCGGGAACGCATCTTGTCCGAATTCGTTCGAATCCTGGAGAGTCGTGCCAGGTCCCAGGACCCTCGGTAAAGGGAAACCATCCGTCGTTTCCAGACGTTGTAATGCACAGCAGGCCGTCGTATCAAGAGACGGCGGAGTAGGAATTCGTTAAGCAGATGAATCAACCCGTTCGTACCCCTAAAAGCGTTTACATGACTTTCGGCGCGGGCATCGGCCTTGGCGCTCTCTGCACGGTGGGCGTCCTTTCCGGCCGCGTGACCATGGCGACACCGGCCGTGGCCGCTCCTGCGCCCATCGTGGGCAAGCCTCAGCTTGCTTCTTCGAGCGTGAGCGGGCTTCCCGAGCTCCGCACCCTTGACGCCTCGTTCCGTACCCTGGCCCGCGAAGTTGGGCCGGCGGTGGTGGATATTAAGGCCGGCCACGGCAGCGGCGAGGGTCGCGTGGCGGTTTCGGAAGGCGAGGGCTCCGGATTCTTGGTTTCGGGAGACGGTTGGATCGTGACGAACGATCACGTGGTCGACGGGGCGAAGACGGTTACCGTGACCCTGAAGGATGGCCGTACGTTTGAGGGCAAGGTGACGCCATCGAACGACGAGACGAGCGACATCGCGATCGTGAAGATCGAGGCGAAGAGTCTTCCGTTCCTCTCGTTCGCGGACAGTTCGACGGTGGAACCGGGCGAGTTTGCGATGGCGGTCGGTGCGCCGTTTGGGCTGGAGAACACGGTGACGATCGGCCACGTCAGCGCCCTTGGGCGAGCCACGAACATCGGTGGCCAGGGGAAGACTAGGGGTTATTCCGATTTGATCCAGACGGATGCGGCCATCAACATGGGCAATTCGGGTGGTCCGCTGGTGAACGTGGACGGTCAGGTGATCGGGATGAATACCGCGATCTACAGCCCGACCGGCGGGAGCAACGGGATTGGCTTCGCCATTCCGAGCAATCAGGTTCGGCTCATCTCGAATCTGCTGATGACGAAGGGCAAGCTGACGCGCAGCATGATCGGCGTCGAGCCTCAGGACGTGAAAGAGTACGAGCGCACCGGCCTTCTTAAAGACGGCGGCGCGCGGGTGGTTCGGGTGACCGAAGACGGGGCGGCGAAGGCGGCGGGACTGAAGGAAGGCGACGTCATCGTGAAGATCGGGGATCGGCCGGTTCACGGCGAGATGGATCTTCGCAACGCGATGCTGGCCTATGCGCCGGGCGAGTCGCAGGCCGTGGAGTATGTGCGAAACGGCTCACTGCAGAAGGCGACGCTTAAGCTTAAGGAGTATCAGGTTCAGGCGATGCCGACGGCTCCGTCGCCTTTTAACCGACGGCGGCCGGGTGGCGGCGACAATCCGTTCGAACAGTTCAACATCCCGGGCTTCGGTCAGGGCGATGATGACTCGACGGATCCGGATGCGGCACCGATCAAGCCGGAAGAAAGGAAAGCTGGTCAGCCGGCGCACCTGGGCGTCCAGATCGCCGACCTTGACGAGTCGATTCGGAAGCAGTTCGGCATGCCGAAGGCTCAGGCGGGGGTGATGATCGTTTCCGTCGAGCCGGGTTCGGTAGCGGCGGAGAACGGGATTAAGGCCGGGGACGTGGTGGTAGCGATCGACGGGAAGCCGGTGGCCGATGGGAAGTCGTTGAAGGCGGCGATGGAGTCGGTGACTTGGGGCAGCCATAAGCGAGTTCGGACGGTTCGGTATTCGCAAGATGGTACGAAGATCGACGCGACGCGGGAAATCAACTTCAAGTAAGGTCCCCCTGGTTGTTAGAAAAGGCCCCTGAGCGGTTGCTCGGGGGCCTTTTGTTTTGATTGCTAAAGAGGCCCGCGTTCCCTGACGGGAAACGGGGGGCCGGGGTTTTGTCGGGGCGAGTCTTAGGCCTTCTTGCGACGGCGGAGGACTGCGATGCCGCCGAGGGCGAGGGCGGTGAGGGAGGCGGGCTCGGGGACGGCTTGGACCTTGGTTCCGACGCCGGCGCTGAGGCCGTAGCCTTGAATCTTGGCGGCAGTGTAGTAGCCACTACCCGGATTGTTGGAGCCACCGGCGATGCTGGTGGAGAGGAAGTCGTTCTCGGTCAGGCCGGTACCGGTCAGGGTGTAGATCGTCGACTTCTGGCCGGAGAGCCGGTTGGCGTTGTTCGAGCTAGTGAACGAGAAGAGAACGTCGTACAGACCGCCCTTGATGTCGTTCGCGCCGGTTTGGGCGTTGGAGCCATAGGTGGCGGAGGTAGCGACGGGGCCGCTGAGGTTGGAGAAACCGGTGATGGCCTTATTCGAGTTGAATAGCCAGCTAGTGACGAAGCCGCCGGATGCGGTCGTCATGTTATTGGTCATCGTGAGCTGGACGGTGCCGGTGGAGAGGGTTTCGAATTGGGCGGTGAGCCAGGAGGGCGATCCGGCGCCGGCGACGCTGCCGTTGATGTTGGTGCCGAGATCGAGCGTAACGGTAGCGGAGGCCGAACCGATAAGCGCGGATCCGATTAAGAGGAGAGCTAGCTTTTTCATGATCAACTGCGGAAGACGAGTTCCAAGTCACCTGTCAGCAAAGTTCGGGCCAAATGGCGCGGCTGAGAAAAAAAAGGAGCTTGGCGGGTCGTTCCGACAAGGTCTTATACGGTGGGGAGAGCGATCTATTGACCAGCCAAACCAACCGTTCATGTAAACCCGGCAATTCGTCCTTCTTATCCCTGGTATTCGGTACTCGGTACGTCTGGGACGGGGTGGTAATCAAAGAAAAGCCCTTGATTTTATATTGTATTGTACAGTCTATAAGTGAGGCGATTTTTGCCGTTGGGGCTTACGTTACTCGCTGCTTCTTTTGCCGCTGCAGGTGGCAGGCAGGACAAGTTCGTTGGCTATTACGATGATGGGCAGCCGATGTACCGTGCGGAGGTGAAATCGGAGAAGTTCACCAAGGGGTTTGAGACGCAGAAGAAAACGCAGTGGTGTTGGGCGGCTTGTTTGTCGAGCGTATTTAAGTTCTATGGCCACCCGGTTTCGCAGGAGAGGATTGTGAAGCAGCTTTACGGGAGCGATGTCAATTTGCCGATGTACATCGCGAAGCAGTTTGCGCGGCTGCTCAATCGGACTTGGACGGACGATAACGGGGTCCAGTTCAAGGCCACCTTGAAGGCGGTTTACGATAGTCGGGCGCATGTGAGCACGATTACGAATGCTTTTATCCTTGACGAGCTTCGTCAGGGGCGGCCGATTATTCATTGTAATTTGCATCACTGCATGGTTGCGACGGCGGTGGACTATACGCCTTCGGGGGTGGTGGGGGTGTGGGCCTATGACCCAATGCCGGGGGCGGTTCGAATGCCTTTGCTGACGGGGAATCAGATTAAGATGGCGGAATCGGGGGGTGAGGTGATCTTTTTGGCGGCGGTGGAGGTGAGCGAAGTCGACCAACCGGGATTGGTTCGGCCGGGTTGAGAGTTGCTCCTTTTGTATCCGATATGGGGGTTTTGGTTGGGTTTTCTTGCTTGTGAGGCGCGGGGTCTAGGTTCAACGTCGTTTTTTGGGGGTGAGAATTCAGGTTCAAATTCTCGTTTTTCTCGGTGAAATCTCGGTATGTTTAGTTATTTTATTGCATTTAAGTTTGGCGGTAGGACTTTGTCCCTAGTCCGCGTTTAAAGCGACCGACATTCGGTGTATTATTAACGCAAGGCCTTCTCTGCCACTTTGGCGGAGAGGGCCTTTTTCGTGAGGAGATATGGTGAAAAGGGTGAAGGGAATGGTTGGGCGTCGGTGGATTGTTGAAAGAAGGTTGAGGCTTTCAATGAGGCGATGTCGGGAGGTTGCTTCGCGGTGGTTCCGGAGCCGGCATCGGTCATGCGGCTATGGAGGTGGTGAGTTGGAGAATTCGGCGCATCCACCGACAAACGGATGGGGACCATGCCCGGGGCGCATTTATCCTCGGGCTAGATCTCGATGCCTTGATTTGTGATCTTGATCTTCTCGACGGGCGTTCCGAAGAGTTTTTCTAGGCTTTGTTTGGCTAGGTCGCGGGACTGTTCTACGAGCTTGGGGTCGCGGGTTTGGTTGGCTTGGTAGCCGATGCCGAACATGATGGCGAGGGCCTCGGTGGTTTGCTGTTTCTGGGCGTCGGACATCTTTCGAATCTCGGCGTTTGGGCCTAGGATTCGTTGGAATTGGGCGTAGACGGCTCTCTCTTGGGGCATTGTCACTCCGTTTGGGGAGCCGATGAGGTTGTGGTAGAGGTGGTAGTTGTTCACCACGAAGTACTCCAGCGCGTAGGCGAGGTCGTTTGGGGGGAAGCCGTCTTTGCGGGCGGTTTGGCCGTAGAGGTCGATGGAGGTTTGGAAAAACCGCACGGCCTGATCGCGCTTCTCGGGCGGCACTTTGGCGGCGAGTTGTTTTGGGAGAAGGCTTCCGACCTGGCGGAACTGCATGGCAGAGGCCGTCGCTTTCGCCACCGGCCCGCCGGGGGAGCCTTTCCGGAGGAGCATTGAGTTGGACACGACGCTGTTGAAGACGCGGTTCGACATCATCGAGGTGTTGATGTACCACTGCGTCGGGTTCGACATGATCTGGGTTAGGAGGAGAGGGAGTAGAGCGGTCATGGTTGGAACTCCTTAAGCTCTTGGCGTTTGGGTGGCGGAAATGTTCCGTCGATTTAGGATGCCGATTGCAGAATTGGCAGTCCGGGTAGGCGGCTGCCGATTGGTTGGAGGCCTCTCGCCTTGTTCGTTGTTAGAGGTCCCGAGAGGTTGGAGGCAGAGCACAGTGGTCGGGGTAGATCGGCCTTTCAGGCCTCCGGATCTGATCGACACCTCTTACCAGGGCTGACGCCCTTCGCTATCGAAGGGCGCCCCTTCGGGGCTGCGGATTGGGGTTTAGGGGCCCCGCGTTTCCGGGAGGGACGCGGGCCTTTTGTTGGGGTTTAGGCCTTCTTTCGGCGGCGAAGGAGGGCGAGTCCGCCGAGGGCGAGGGCGGCCATGGAGGTGGGCTCGGGGACGGCTTGGATTTTGGTTCCGACGCCGGCGCTGCTGCCGTAGCCTTGGATCTTGGCGGCGGTGTAGTAGCCGCTGCCGGGGTTGCTGGAGCCGCCGGCGGTGCTGACGGAGAGGAAGTCGGTTTCGGTGAGGCCGGTTCCGGTTAGGGTGTAGATGGTCGACTTGGCGCCGGAGAAGCGGTTTGCGTTGTTGGAGTTGGTGAAGGTGAAGAGGACGTCGAAGAGGCCGCCTTTGATGTCGTTGGCGCCGCTGTTGCCGTTGGACGCGTAGGAGGTGGCGGTGGCGACGGGGCCGTTGACGGGGCTGGTGAGGTGAGTGAAGCCGGTGATGGCCTTGTTCGAGTTGAACAGCCAGCCGGTGACGAAGCCGCCGGAGGCGGTCGTCATGTTGTTGGTCATGGTCAGCTTGACCGTGCCGGTGGAGAGGGTTTCGAACTCGGCGGTGAGCCAGGAGCCGGAGCCGGCACCCGAGACATTGCCGTTGATGTTGGTGCCGAGGTTAAGCGTGACGGAGGCGGAGGCGGAGCCGACGAGAGCGGCGGTGATGACCAGGAGAGCGTAGGTTTTCATTTGTGGTTCTCGGAACGAGCGGCTAACTCTTTCACCGCAAAAGTCGTGCCAAAAACGGCAGCAAGCGGTTATTCCGACGAATCGTTTAGACGGGAAAACTGGTCCCGATCGTTGGGACATGAACAAATCTTAATCTTGTTCGGCAGGGTTGCCGGTTAGTGGGGCGGTTTGCGTTGAGGAGTCAGCCGGCGTTCTCCGCAACCACGGAGGAAATCTCCGGGGCGATTTCGGGGACCAGGCTAAAGCCTGGGGCACACTTGCAGACTAAAGTCCGCGGTCCCCTCCCGGAAGTCTGCGGTCGTTGAGGCCGCCGACTTCGTTTTGGAGGGTGAGTTGGAGGTTGGCGATACCGCGGCGGTCGAGGCGGAAGAGGTGAGTCTTCATGCCGTGTCCGGCCGAGGTGTGGGAGGAGATGCGAGGAGCCGTCCTCGGTAGGGCCACTTCAACACCACGGCGTCGAGGAAGTTGTCCATGGTTTTGGTGAGCACTTGCCGCCCGTTTCGCTCTAGTCGGAGTTGGTCGGTGAAGAAGTCGGCACGACGTTCAACGGTTACGCGCCAGATTTCGCCTTCGATGCGCCATGTGTGGTGGGCGACGATGGTTACGGGGGCGGTGAACATGGCGGTGGTCCTATGATATTGGGGTGAAAGCGTTTCAGTCGGCGGGCGGGCAGGTGGAGTTTATGTTGCCGGGGTGTTGGGTGGAGGAGATTTCGGGGAACGGGAAGGTGTTTTACGATCCTCGGGAAGGGGCGGGGACTTTGCGGTTGGATGTTTTGACGTTCCAGGTTCCGGCGGGGACGGACGGTCGAAAGGCGATTGGGCGCATTAGTGAACGGGAAGGGATCGCGCCCCGGCCGTTGGCCAATGGGCTTTGGGCGGTGGCTAAGGAGTCGGAGTCGGGGCCGGTTCGCAGTTGGTCTTGGACGCTGGCGAAGGTGGAGGGGACGACGTTGGTGAGTCCGATCTTCTCGTTTTCGGTGGCGGTGGGGCAGGTGTCGTCGGCGGATTTGGAGGCGGTGACGGAGGCGGTCGAGCACGCGGCGGTTCGGTTGGCGGCGGCGCGGCCGGGGTGGCGGCGGTTTTTGCCGGGGAGATGATGGTCGGGGTGCCCGGAGGGGTTAGCGGTCTTCCGATTCAAGGAAATTGAACTGTTGTGGGGCCTCGATCTCCGGGTTCTCGATTTGGGTGCCGAAATTCAGGACCACATACGGGAGCGTTCCGGGGGACCGACGAATTGGACCGAATTTCGTGTAGATTTTCGATGGGGATGGATTAAGGGGAGCCACAACGATTTTATTCGAGAGGTTTTCCTCAGTCAGGAGGCCAGACATAGGCTCAAATCCGGGGATGGAGATCGCTCGGCCCTCCGATATCAGTTTGTCGATGTTGACGGAGCTAAAGTCGGGAGCGGCCGCCGTTTTCCCCGATGGAAGGTGTCCCCGTTCGATCAATTCCTCAATGACCGACTCCCAGCCATCACCCCTCTGACGCGCTTCGGTGGCGATTTCGGCAACCTCTTCTTCGGTTAGTTCGGCATGGGAAAGGAGGCGGACCTTGTCGTGGTAGTCGTCCTGCGGTGTATTCCGGTCCAGCGCCCTTTTCAGAGCGTTTAAGTCAATTCCCATCGAGTCCTTCCTTTTTGTATTCGAAGCTTGCTTCCCTTAATGAGTGGGACAGTTGGTTGTGAACGTATCGTTCCAGGGTCTCGGCCCTTTCGAATTTCGACATTTTCGACAGGTCGAGCTGGCCGCGAATCAGGAGCTTTGCGTTTCCTACAGCTCTATAGTACGCGTTCATCAGCCGTGCGCGGCGACAAATGAGCATATAGTCGTCCATGGCTTTAATATCTGGCAGCGACTCACGCGCATCTTCCGCGGGCCTTCCCATTAATCGGGCCACATATTCCACGACGTCTTCGTCCGAGGTGTTGACTTCCCACCCGTCGTCCGGGCGGCGAAGGTCATAGACGCTGATCTTGTTTTTCGTGACGATGCTGACGGCTCTGAGCGAGCGAGCGTCGTGCTTGGCGGTAAGCAGAAGGTCGCTTTCCGAGAGCGCACCGCCTCCGGGATGGCTATGCGTTAGGTCGGCGTCCTTCATGGCGGCGAGCTCGCGTTGGTGCCAATTGATCGATCGATCGTTTCCGAATTTCGGTAAGAATTTCAGGCGCTCGTCCTGGCCGAATATGCCACCGATTTCGATCCTAAAATCTGGCATTTTGGCCTCGAGTTCCCGCATGGTGATGTTTGGTGGCACGGCGAGGTATCCCAGCGCATCGCGATCCGGCATCTCCAGCGGCGGGAGATCCGGGACGGTCTCGATGGGGTTAAAAGACGAGCTCGTCTCCATTTGGAAGTACCGCTATGCTACCTGTGATTTTGCAATATCGTTGGGGTTCGTACGAGGATGTCGCCGAGTACTACTCGGCGAGGGTGCCAAGCCATTCGAACGTCGCGGCCATGTTTACGGGGTGGACGTCGATCTATCGATGATAGATCTCGGATGAGGGGGGAAGGGATCTGTTGTATGGCGCGGGGGGCGGTGTGTCTTTTCCGAGGGTCAGCAGGGCCAGGTATAGGTTGTTTTGCGGTGGCCGGATCTTATCGGAGAAGGAGCGGACCTGGACGGCGGTTTGGCCGGAGATGTTGATGACGGGGGTGCCGGTCTTGGGGACGAAGCCTTTTAGGTTGACCGATCGGATGGGGCTCCAGGCGGAGGCCACCGGTTTTGGGGTCGGTGGGGTCGAATGGGCCGTGAAGCCGTTCGAGAGAACGGTTCGGCTGTGCCGATGATGGTTGTTTCCGACTTTGGCGCGAGCGAAGGTGGGGAAGAGGATGGATAGGCCAAGCGCGGTTAGGGCGACGGCGCATGCGGTTCGGGTGAGGAGCTTCCGGGTGGTCATCGTTGGCCTCTCTCTCATGATACGACGGGAGTCGTAACTTGGGTAACCGGACTCTCCCACCCCTGCCCCTACCCTCTCGCCGGAGCGAAAGGGAGGGGTTCTGAGCCACTCTGGCGAGTGGCGGTCCGGGGGTGGTTTCGGATCGGAGTTTGGGCAACCCGTCCCGGGTTGGGAGGGGTGGGGGCGGGTTTTCCCGGGGTGATTACCCCGGGCTTTTGGATTTGGGAACCACTCCGTGGTTTGGGGCGGCGGTTTGGGAGGGTTTCTCGAAGGCACGGAGAGGGTGTTGTGGAGTTTGTTTGAGGGTGCCAAGCCGTTCGAACGTCGCGGCCGGGTTTACGGGGTGATCATCAATTCTATCGATGATCGATTTCGGTTGAGGAGGGAAGGGATCTGTTGGATGGGGCGGGGGGCGTCGATGGTTGTTCGGAGGGTTAGCCAGTGGTAGATGTCTCCGCGAAAATAAAAATAATATGTTAAGATGAACTTAATATTCAATTCATGTAAATTGTGTCGTATAGTAATTACTCGGAGAAATTAATGGCTATAAGCGAAAATCTGAATGGTTCATGGAAACACGATATTAAGACTTCGGTCTACAACCCGGGGCCGACGGCCGAACGACATCTGAGGGTGTATGAAAGCATTGGCGAAGGATTCAAGGTCACCTGTGAGGAAATTGTCGCAGGTAGGGAAGTCTCATGGAGTTACACGGCCGAGAAATACGACGGAGAAATCTATCCGGTTCACGGCCGGTCCGATGTGGATGGCATCAAGAGCTACCTTCTGAACGACACCAGCACTTTCGGAATCTTTACTCTTAATGGCGAGGAAGTCGGCTTTTATAAGCGGACTCTTTCATCAGATGGCTCCATTCTTACAGTCGTAGAATCCGGGAGGGGTGACGACTCCGCACCACCCTATTGGAACGTCTCTTCGTTCACGCGCCTTTAGAAGCGCGAACGAACGTTACTTGGCAGGCCTTATTTGGTTGGAGCAAACCACCGTCCGCTCAAGAAGGATGGGGTGGAGTTTCTGTACCAACACTTTGGCACCATGGGGCAGGGATTGACTCTACGGAAGGTTATTGGATTGTTCGACACGACCGAGTCAATGATCCTGCCCCCCAAAAGAGTCAAGGTCCTCAACTGGAATGTTGAAAGTGCTATCATCTCGTTCGCGGTAATAAGGGATGAGTGGGGGTTCCTCCAAGCTATGAACGCGCATATGCCTCGAATAAACTTTCAAAAGCTCACTCTCCGGGCCGTGAAATTCCTTATCTAGAAGAATGAACTGCGTATCTCTAAGCTCGTTTTCTGCCAACTGATAGAGAAGCTTGTGGAATCCGAGAAATTGGCGCCTATTTTCTCGCTCGGAAATATTCTTCATCGGTGAGTCGATGATTAAAATCTTTGGGAGAATTGAACCGACTTCCTCCGCCAGACGGTGCATCGCTAAGGCAAAACAGCATTTGAAAAGTGTCTTTTTGCCACCACTTCCGAGGGTCGCAAATGAAGTGACGGCGATGTCACCAGAGCCAGGATTCTCGACTTCAGGAAGAAAGTCCGGTGGACTCAATCTGACTAGGTCGTTAGGTGAGAAACCTGAAATCTGAGACCGAATAAGACAGTCGATAAACAACTCCTTTAGCCGATCGACGTTTCGAAGATCTTGCTCCGAAGCAGCCTGGGCGAGGCGAAGTTCCTTGCGGAGCGCAGATTCTTCTGCCTCCAGTGCCTCGGAACGTTCCATAAGTGTCTTAACTTTATTGGGAAGCGTTTCGATCCTTCTTAGATAGAGTAATTCCTGCCTGGCAGACGCGATATCTTGTTCGGCTTTTAACGCTAGCGACAAATACTTTGAATCATAAACCCGCATGGCCTCTTCTAGACGCGCATCTAGATCGCCCTTGTATTCGAATAGAAGTGCCTCACGTGCACTCATGGCTATCAGTTGATCACTTTGTCTATCGAGAACATCCCGAATTTCGACAGCTCGTGCATCAATATCGGCCCTCACTCGCTCTGACTCAACCTCGGAGTCTTCGAAACCTGGTTCGGGTTGCCCACAGACGTCACAGTCTTCAGCGCTTCGAGCTGGGAGATTCTGGGCACAACGTGGACAGCGAACGAAACCCACGCCGTTTAAAACGGCTCTGGCGCCGCTGATCCGATTGACCTTAGTTGAGAGGGCCAGTATTTCATTGAGGTGCTGGCGATCCATCGACATCGTTTCAGATATCTCGCGCCTTGTCAATTCGATCGCATCTAATTCGTCGCTCAATTGGCGACCTTCTTCCCTTAATGATTCGATTGCATGGCTGTCATCAGGCTTGGACTCTATTCGATACTCAGAGATCGCTGTCCCTAGTTTTTCGATTGTTTTGAGAAGCTCCTCTTGGCGTGAAAAAATTTCGTCGGCGTCAGATATCCCGACCTCTAGTAGCGTTGTCTTCAAGGCAACCGCCGCTGCCTCGGTGGTCATTCTTTCTCGCCTTGTCTCTTCAAGCAGTAGCTCTAGCTCAGCAACTTTCTCTTGATGTAGACCAACCACAAAGCGGAGAACATTTCGGCTCTTTATTCTCTTAAAGTTATCTTCGCCTTTGCCAAGGAAGAAGAAACTACTATCAATTTGGTCTTGGTCGAGATAGCAGTACCACAGCAGATCCCTAAGGCTAAGACGTTGAAGTTCCGAATCCTCTTTAAGTGCGCCTCGGCGGACTTTAGGGGGGATATATCCACTTAAGTGAAATATTAGGTCGGATAGGACTTCAACCTTTGTCCCTTCTAAAAGCACTCCGGAAGGGACGCGACTAGGAACCAATAACTGCTCCACTCCGTCGTTCGTCTCCCATGTTGCGAGAACGCGATTTGAGCCTCGCTCCCGTGACAATGTCAAGCGGGTGGTTGATAAGTCTAAAGTTATTGTTGCAGATACAAATTCTGATTGCAGTGCGGGTGTCATTGTTAAATCACCACCTAGACAATAATCAACTAATCTCGCAATTGTAGATTTACCTGCTCCGATCTCGCCGTAGAAATATGAAAATCGGGCAAAAGGAATTTCTATCTGATCCCTTCTGCAAAGGATATCAAGTCTATTAATTCTGAAATTCATAATCCGATTTCCTTGCCCCAAGGCATTCCTGTAAGTTCAGGAACGACTTCGTAAACCAATTCTTTTAGCCGGGTTCCTGACATCGAACCAACAGCCAGATTAACAAGACGGCTGCGCTCACTTAAATCCGTAAACTCTTCCGACAAAGCAATGGCTTCTCCGACAATTCGACCTGAAGTGGTAATGCGGACATAAACTGTTTTGCCGGTGAGGAACGTTTCAGCCAGTCCTTTCGCGACAAGGAGACCGATCCACCGCCTATAACGGGAATCCCAAGGACCATATCTGAACCGTACCATTTTACTTTCAACGGTATTGCCTTCGTACTCTCGCATCGGTACAGACGGAGGTCGAACACGGATTCTGTTGAGTAGCCGTTGGAAATACAGCGGATATCGAAGAAGAAAGTCCATCTTGGCGAGCTTCATAATGCCGTCGATAGAGCCAGTGCCTGCATCTGCTCGATGAAGAAGCAAGAGAAGTAGCCGGGCTTCGTGCAATGCGTCGTCCTGCTCTGCAAGGATTGAAGCTCTTACAATACGTAAGCTCACGCAGACTCCAAGATGTCGAATTCGGGTGACCACCAGACTTTGCAAGCTTCGGTAAGAAGTCCCGCCACACCCATCAGGAATTCGGGTGGCTGACCGAATACCAGGTCTTTCTCTTCTCGGGCTTTCTTCCGAAGCTCGCTGACCACACCTGCATACATCTTGGGGCCGAACGGTTTTGCTCCGCCTTCAGATGCGATCAGTCGTTCATCGTTGCAAACTCCGTGAACGACAGCATCTAATTGGTCAACCAATTGAACAGGATCTTGGATTGGACCGTTCGCAAGAACCAGCAGGTGACGTTCCGCCGAAAGTGTCCGCCTCCTCATGACTTCGATTTGGCCTTCGAGTCCACCACGAGTTAGTTTCTTTTCCAGAACGGAAAGGCCTGAGCTCTTCGTTTCTGCAAGCGCGCTCCCAATCGGAGAGAATCTAAAGGCTTCCGATTTATCCTCTGCTAGCAGAGATTCCACTCGCAAAGGAATAATCCTCTTGCCAGCCAAACGAGCAGCATCTTTTCCTTCGCCTCCTACGACTTGCCAAGCCATCGACTCACTTTCGTAAGATATGGAGCTAGCTTTTGCTATTAAATGCATCAACTCATCTCGAAGGCTAATTAGTCTTCTTTGATTGAAATTTCTGCAGGACGGGTGCTTTCCAACTGAATCGAGCGCTATAACCGCGTCGAATCCATTGAGGGGAGGCCCCTCAACCAATTTGAGCTTCGAGAATATCCTCATGAGCGCTTGGCTATCGAAACCCACTTTTTCAGAAAGTGTCGCAATTCGAGCCTGCCACTCTGAGCTCAAATCCTCAAAAGTTGGTGAAGAAGAAACAGTATCGATACATTTTTTTGGGCAAAGTGTTATTCTTCTAACATCTTCGGAATCGAGGAAAGGATGGTTGGACACAAAGTAGCATTTGACTATCTTGTCCGGGTACTTTTGGTCCAGGGCAATGAACTTTCCGATCGCCTTGGTGAAGTCTTCGTTGTTCAAGTCCCATGCTGATAGTGGCGGTCTTCGCGTCTTGACTTGATAAGCATGAAAGGTGTCCCCCTCGAGCTCCAGGAGAAAATCTTCGTGATGCTCGCACCAAAGGCAAACCGGTTTTGGGCTTCTCTTCACCATATGCATCAAGAGCATTACTCCGATAGCGTGTTGATATCGAAACCTTCTTTGAACGTCATCGCCCGGATCGGACGTACTCAACTCCGCCGATGGACTAGAAATTTTCATTTACTTAGCCAGGACGTTAGCAGATTTGGCCCGATGCAAGCGACGCAAATTAATTGACGATCATTAACCGCTGACTGCCGTTGAAACCGCTCTAGGTATCCTGAACCTAAGCATGGATACTTTTGGAGCGCGTTCGACGTTCGAGACCGGGGGGAAGGCGTATGAGATTTTCCGGCTCGATGCCCTGAAGGAGAAGGGGTACGACGTTGGGCGGTTGCCTTATTCGTTGCGGATTCTTTTGGAGAATTTGCTGCGGAACGAGGGGCTTGGGAGTGTTTTTGCTGCCGACATCCAGGCTCTGGCGAGTTGGGATCCGAAGGCGGAGCCGAGTAAGGAGATCGCGTTTACGGTTGCGCGGGTGATTCTCCAGGACTTTACGGGGGTGCCTTGCGTGGTGGACCTGGCGGCGATGCGGGACGCGATGGCGGCTCTCGGGGGTGACCCGACGAAGATTAATCCTTTGCAGCCGGTGGAGTTGGTGATTGACCACTCGGTGCAGACGGATGCTTTTGGGCGGGCGGATGCGCTGACGATTAACCGGGATCTGGAGTTTGCGCGGAACCAGGAGCGGTATGAGTTTTTGAAGTGGGGTCAGCAGGCGCTGGACAACTTCCGGGTGGTGCCGCCGAATACGGGCATCGTGCACCAGGTGAACTTGGAGCATCTCGCGCGGGTGGCGTTTGTGAACCCGAAGGGGCAGCTTTATCCGGATACGTTGGTGGGGACGGATAGTCACACGACGATGATCAACGGGTTGGGCGTGTTGGGTTGGGGCGTCGGCGGGATTGAGGCGGAGGCGGCGATGCTGGGGCAGCCGGTTTCGATGTTGATTCCGCAGGTCATCGGGTTCCGGTTGACGGGCCGGCTGCCGGAGGGGGCGACGGCGACGGACCTGGTGCTTACGGTGACGGAGATGCTGCGCAAGAAGGGCGTGGTGGGCAAGTTCGTCGAGTTCTTCGGCGACGGTCTGGCGAACCTTCCGCTGGCGGACCGGGCGACGATCGGGAATATGAGCCCCGAGTTTGGCGCGACGTGCGCAATCTTCCCGGTGGACGAGGAGGCGCTGAAGTATATGCGGCTGACCGGACGGTCGGAGGAGTCGGTGCTGTTGACGGAGGCTTACTTCAAGACGCAGGGGCTGTTCTATACGCCGGGCGATCGGGAGCCGGAGTTTACGGATACGTTGGCGCTGGATCTGCAGACGGTGGTTCCGAGTGTGGCGGGTCCGAAGCGGCCGCAGGATCGGTTGGCTTTGGGCGAGGCGCCTTCGGCCTTTGCGAAGGCTTTCCCCGTGGCGACGGCGCAGGGGATCGTGGGGAAGGTGCTGGACCGGTTGGTGGGCAATGCGCCGGCAGCGGCTCCGGTTGCGGTGGCGACGGTTCCTCAGCCGGAGCCGGGGCCTTCGGACGTGGGCGTGCCGACGGATGTGGTGGTGGAGAACGGTCACGTGGTGATCGCTTCGATCACTTCTTGCACGAACACTTCGAACCCTTCGGTGATGACGGCGGCGGGTTTGCTGGCGAAGAAGGCGGTCGAGAAGGGTTTGATGACGAAGCCTTGGGTGAAGACGTCGCTCGGACCAGGTTCGCGGGTGGCTTCGGACATTTTGGAGAAGGCGGGGCTGATGCCTTATTTGAACGAGCTGCGGTTCAACGTGGTGGGTTACGGGTGTCTGACTTGCATCGGCAACTCGGGTCCGTTGCCGGAGGTGGTTTCTCGACAGGTGAACGAGAAGAACCTGGTGGTGGCTTCGGTTTTGAGCGGTAACCGGAACTTCGAGGGTCGGATTAACCAGGACATCAAGGCGAACTATCTGATGTCGCCGCCGTTGGTCGTGGCTTACGCGATCGCGGGGACGATGAACCTGGATCTGACGAAGGATGCGCTGGGGACGGACAAGGAAGGGAATCCGGTGTATCTGAAGGATATTTGGCCGACGCAGCAGGAGATCGCGGAAGTGAACGCGCTAGCGGTGCGGAAAGAGCTTTACGTCGACAACTACGAGGATGTGTTCAAGGGCGACGAGCGCTGGGGCGCGATCTCGGTGGGCGAGGGGAGCCGGTTTGAGTGGAACGATGATTCGACCTATATCAAGCTGCCGCCTTACTTCGCGGGGATGACGGCGGAGGCGCCTTCGACTTTTGCCGATTTGGGCGGGCTGAAGACGTTGTTGAAGTTGGGTGATTCGATCACGACGGACCATATTTCGCCGGCCGGTTCGATCAAGTTGTCTTCACCAGCGGGGTCTTACTTGACTTCGCGCGGGGTGACGGCGGCGATGTTCAACTCTTACGGCTCGCGGCGCGGGCATGACGAGGTGATGGTTCGGGGGACGTTTGCGAACGTTCGGTTGAAGAACGAGATGGCTCCGGGTACGGAGGGTGGGTTTACGACTTACTTGCCGACGGGCGAGGTGACGAGCGTTTACGAGGCTTCTCGGCAGTACATCGCTTCGGGGACGCCTTTGATCGTTTTGGCCGGCAAGGAGTATGGTTCCGGTTCTTCGCGCGACTGGGCGGCGAAGGGGACGGCTCTGCTGGGGATCAAGGTGGTCTTGGCGCAGAGCTTCGAGCGGATTCACCGGTCGAACCTGGTGGGGATGGGCGTCTTGCCGCTGGAGTTCGTGGACGGGGCTTCGGCTTCTTCGCTTGGGCTGAGCGGTCAGGAGACTTTTGACTTGATTGGGTTTGCGGCGGCGGCGGATTCTTCGTTCTCGTACGGGAAGGATCTGGTGATGCGGGCGACGGTGGCGGACGGGACGTTTAAGGAGTTTAAGGTTCGGGTGCGGATCGATACTCCGCAGGAGCTGCTGTACTTTAAGAACGGCGGGATTCTGCAGTTCGTGTTGCGGCAGTTGCTTGGGTCATAGGGTCACGAAACTCCCCTCTCCTCTCTGGGGGAGAGGGGCCGGGGGTGAGGGGCGAGAGCGTAACACTATGCCTAGAAGTCGCGCAGTTGCTGCAACGGCGCGAGCACGTAATGCTCGCCAGAAACCGTCTGCAGCGGAGTCCATTATGTGGAAGCTGCTCCGTGGTGCGGCGCTCGGATTCAAATTCCGGCGCGAGCATGAGGTTGAGGGTTATCGCCTAGCAACATGACCCTGAACGGGACCAGGCTCGGGACCGTGTGCTGGCCGCGCACGGGCTCTTGGTCTATCGAATTCCCAACCGACGTTTCTTCTTACTCGATGACCATCCGTATCTGGATGAGGTTGGGGAGATTCGGAGGCTGTGCGAGGAGCGGTCAGGGCGGAAGGCTTTCCCTGAGCTGTAGATGAGGGAACTTTGGGGGGCTGTCAGCCCCTCACCCCTGCCCCTCTCCCCCAGAGGGGAGAGGGGTTCTGAGGCGCTTACAGCGCCAAGCCGGCCGTTGTTGCGGTGAAGCTTGGGGGGTCGGAGGCGGGGAAGCTGTCTTCGCTGGCTAGGTCTACGGCTTCATCGCAGAGTTGGGGTTTGACGGTCATGCCGAGGCGTTTTTGGACGCATGGGTTGTTTAGAAGGCGGCGGACCGCGAAGGCGGAGGCGAGGAGCGCGATGGCGCTTCCTGCGACGATGAGGGGTCGACGATCCATATAGGTTCTCCGGCGGGGGAGCCCGCGTTTGTTTCTGTTTGGACGTCACAGAAACCCTACGGGTTTCGCGTTGGATGTGGAAGAAATTCATTGGTGGAATTTCGACAGGCGAGTAGTCCGGCGGTGCTGATGCTGTTCGGTCGCGAGCCTCAGGCGGAGGATTGGCGTTATGTGGGCCGTTGGGCTTACGGCGCTGCTTGGTTGGCCAAGGACCGTTTGATGGCGCGCGAGCTCGTACGGTCGCGCCTGGAGAAGACGGCGGAAGCGGCCACGGCGTCGGCCTTGTCGGCCGGGACGGGGGATAAGGAGCGGCACGCCGTGGTGAGCGCGATTGCGCGGATTCCGGAGGCGATTCGGGGCGAGGGCGGATTTATCGGCGCGGTCGAGCGGGCGATCGACGAGGGTGCGTCGGCTTTGATGGCTCAGGGGAAGGATCTGCGCGAGATTACGGCGGACGAGCGGATCGGTTTTGCGACGCGTTTTCACCTTGAGGGCTTCGACGCGGCGATGCATGAGGTGGGGCCGGACCGGCATATTTTGTTGCGGGAGGTGCTGGCGCAGTTGGACGAGGCGGTTTCGGTCGCGCGGGGGGCTTGTCTGTCCCTGAAGGCGCTGCGGCTGTTTCTTCAATCGACGCTTTCGATGGATTCCCACGAGGCGCCGTCGATTTTCGAGGCGGGCTATCCAGAGTACGGCGACCCGGTCACGCGTTTGGGGACTTGGCTGCTGGCGGATCTCGCCCTGACGGCCCAGCGGGGGACGCGGTACGAGAAGGCTTGGGCGACGGCGGCGCGGACTTCGGGCGATCCCTTGTCGAGGATTTTGACCGGGTTGTCGGCGACGGCGACATCGCGACCGGAGGTGGTTTCGGCCATCTTGGCGGATCCGTGGGCGCTGGTTTCGGCGTTGGCGTTGACTACGCAGCCGGCCCATGCTTCGTTTTTGCTGGACTGCGCGGTGGAGGCCCAGTTCGAGCATCGGCAGTTTGCGGCGCGGGAAGTGAAGCGTTGGAAGATGAAGGCCCACCAGGTCGCGGAGTTGGAACAGCGGGCCAGTCTGGTCGTACTGACCTCTCATGAGGATCGGGAGGCGCATCGGGATTGCCCGGCGGTGGGCAATATCGATCTTTTTAACGCTTGGTATTGGTCGACGGCGGCGGGGACGGCGACGAACAATCTGAGCGAGGCTTCGGACCGGGCGATCCGTTTGGAGATGGAGCGGCGTCGGGCGAAGGTGCGGACGGCGTCTTCGTCGGTGGACGCGGCTAAGCAGTCTCAGGAGATCGCGACGGAGGCGGCGCGGCAGCGGTTGAACGAGCGGTTGCGGGCGGATCGGGAGAAGTTCGAGCAGCCGGACGGTACGGCGGCGCATCGGGGCTGCATGTACGGCTTTAGCGCGGGGTGCAGTGTGATGGGGACCTATGCTTTGGTCGGCATCGTGGTGGGGATGGAGGGGTTGATGGGGCGGATCGCTCCTTTGGTGATGGCGATCGCGGCGTTGCCGGTGGGAGCGGCGATTTTGGCTCAGTTGGCGCTGGCGATGCGGCGGGCATCGGCCAATGCGGAGGCTCAGCGTCGGCGCGACGCGGCGGAGGCGGAGTTTGAGCGGGCCAAGCTGGCGGCCGAGCGGCAGATGGGCGCGGTCTTCGCGGAAGCTCGCCGAGCTCAGGAAGAGGCGGAGAAGGAGCTTTCCGAGTTTGAGCGGCAGGTGATGCCGCCGATGAAGAGCGCGGCTTGAGGGAGGGTCATAGGGTCTTTGGGCTTAGGGTCATTGGGTTTGTTGTTCCGCCCAATGACCTTACGACCCAATAACCTTACTTCTTCTTGCCGGTGATTTCGACCTTGATCGAGGTCAGTTCGAAGCCGCGCTCTTTGGCCTGCTTCTCGATGATCGCGACGAGGTCGTCCGGAACGAGCAGCTCTTCGACATCGTTGGTTTCGTCGAACACGACGACTTCGGAACGCTTTCCACCGGTGGTACCGATGCGGCAGGGGAAGTAGCCATCGACGACGCCGATGTGGTGGATGAGGCCGACTTCGTGGAGCGTCGCGAGGATACGATAGACACTGACGACATCGATCTTGCCGCTGCCGTTAATGATCTTCTCGTGGATCGCGTAGGCGCTGAGGGCCTTCGTGGTGTCGGCGAGGGCGCGAATGACCTGAACTCGGGGCATTGTGATCCGGTAGCCGGCGTTGCGCAGCTCCTTGAGTGAATGCTCTTCGTAGATTTTGGCCTCGGTCAGTTCGGGCGCCGGTTTGGCAGCCTGGGAGCGGGTTGTTCTCTGTCTCATGTTATTCGTATGTTCCGGTTTGGCGCAATGTCTAACCCTGTGAGTTTTTGCAGAATCCACCGTTGCGGAATGCCTCATTTGGGTGACGTAAGTTACTGTCGCCTTGTTCCAATTCAGTGTACCTTATGGACACCATTCAGTACTTTTGGTCTGATGTAGTCTCGGGACTTGTTTTTCAGACGTCCTAGCGACCCAATTTGCACCTCAGAAGCGCTAAAAACGATTAAAAAGGCAAAAGAACGACACTTGGCGTCAATTCGTGCCCTATTCATGTTGCGAACCCCGTATTTCGTGATATAGTCCCTTCCGAACGGTCCACGGGCAGCTAGCCCGCTCCGCGGAGCAAGAAAATTGAAGTTCTACAATCTTAAGACCCGATCGCACGTCGAAGTACCCGAGTCGGACATCACCAAGCACAAGATGGTGCGTGCCACGAAGACGGGCGAGCAGACTCGCTATGCCGTAAAGGCAACGTATGAGGGAACCCCTCTGACGAAGTTTGTGAGCGAGAAGGATTACAACGCGCTCACGAACGTTAAGGAAGGCTAGGTTCCTCTGCTTTTCGTTTTTTGTGGACGAGGCGATTAAGCCTTTGTCCCCGGAATGGAGAGCATTTGGCATCGTCTGATTCTGCGGGAGTTGCTTCCCCGTAGGCTGGCGGTGAAATGTAGTCTTGTTCCTCGACCTTCGGGATAGGGAGAAAGCGGAGAACTCGCTTTCTCCCTTTTTCGTGCGTCAGGGGTTAGGTTTTTAGGGATTAGGCGTAGGGCCGGAGTTCTTTGGTAAAGGGCTCTGTCGTTGGGCTTCCGGAGGAAAGTTGGAAGTGTTCAAAGGATTCTGAACTTTGGTGAGATTCCTCCGTTAATTCAGATATGCCGTTTGCCAGCGATCGTGACCGTGGTGCTCATTTGCTTCGCCGTTTTGGGCTTGGCGCGAGCGAGGCCGAGTTGGACTACTACCTGCGGGACGGGTTGAGCGGGGCGGTCGACAAGCTTTTGGATCCGCCAGAGGATCCGGGGTCGGTGGTCGACCCGGATCTGTTGCGGAACGATAAGGGAAATCTGCCCATGCCGCAGGCGGTGAACGGGTGGACTTTGCGCCTGCTCATGACCCGGCGGCCGTTGGAGGAGCGGATGACGTTGTTCTGGCACAACCATTTCGCGACGAGCGGGAGCAAGGTGTCGCAAGCGATGCTGATGATCGCTCAGAACGATACGCTGCGGGCCAACGCGCTCAAGCCGTTCCCGGTGCTTTTGGACGCGATCAGTAAGGATCCGGCGATGCTTCTCTGGTTGGATAACCAGGAGAACGTGAAGGGGAAGCCGAACGAGAATTTTGCCCGCGAGGTGATGGAGCTTTTCACCCTTGGGATCGGCAACTACACGGAGAAGGACGTGCAGGAAGGGGCGCGGGCTTTTACGGGCTGGTCTTTGAAGCGCGGCGGTGGAGTGCGGCAGGCAGGGGGGCAGTTCTTGTTCCGGCCATTCCTTCATGACAACGGATCGAAGACGTTCCTGGGGCAGACGGGGCCGTTTAACGGGGATGACGTTTTGAAGATCTTGTGCGACCAGCCGAGAACGGCGGAGTACTTGGTGACGAAGCTTTGGGACTGGTTCGTTTGGCCGAACCCGGATGCGAAGACGATCGCCCCGTTTGCCGCGCGGTATCGGGCCAGCGGGATGGACACGAAGGCTTTGTTGCGAGACATCATGCGATCGGCGGAGTTCTATTCGGATAAGTCGCTTCGGTCGATCGTGAAGAGCCCGGCGGATGTGGTGTTGGTCACGATGCGTCAGCTTGGGATGGGCGAGCGAGCGCGGGAGATGTTGGGAACGATCAGCGATACGACCACGCCAGCCGGACGGGCTACTTTGGCGCCCGCCTACGTGGCGCAGCAAGCGATGAAATCGATGGGGCAGTGGCTGTTGTATCCGCCGGATGTTTCGGGTTGGAAGAACGGTCCGGGTTGGATCTCGTCGGCGACGATGGTCGAACGAATCTCGTGGGGCGACCAGCTTTTCGGGAAAGGGAAGACAGGAAGGGCCGCGTTGCGTTTTCCAGCCTATCAGTTTCTCCAGGCGGCGCCGACGCCTGAGGGTGTGGTTCACACGCTGGCGAGCGTGTTCGACGTGCGGATCGCGCCGGAGAGGCGGCCCTTGATTCTTCAGGCGGCGCAAAAGGCGATGGCGGGCGGGTTGACGCCAGCCAACGCCTCGCAAGTTGCGGCTTCGGTAACGCATTTGATGTTCGCGTTGCCGGAGTTTCAGTTCTGCTGACGTAGCGGAAGGAATTTAGGTTCTTTCATCCTAAACGGACAAATTACTTAGGTAACTGTTCTCCGGAATGGTAAGGTGGCGAGCGGGAATTCCCACCATGAACAAAAAATTGCTTAAATCGGGGCCAGCGTTGGCTGCGTTCTTGATCCTTCTCGCGGGCTGTGGCGGTAGCGGCGGAAGCAGCGGATCGTCATCGCGAGGGCTTTCGATGAAGACCTCGGACGGGTTTAACGGCATCAAAAAGAACTTGACCGAAACTGCGATCACGGATCTTGCGGGCGGCCAGTTGACGGCCACGGTTGAGCAGGATGGCCGCAAGCTCTTCCTTACGATCCCGACGGAGTTTCCGACAGAGGGTCAAACGTTCACAGTGGGAACGCCGGACGTCGCGGCGACCTACGAGGAAGATCCTTCCACACGAGGTTTAAATGCCTACGGATGGAAGGGAACGGGTGGAACGGTCGTCGTGAAGAATATCGATGCCGATGGTAAAGCCACGCTAGAGTTGGATTCCGTGGTTTTCGGACCCGACGCAATCATCGATTCTAACGCGGCTTCCGGCACGTTCAAGCTGAGCGGTTCAGTTAGGAACGCGCAGTTTGCAACGGCCCCGGCGACGGGCGGCATGAACTTGACGTTTACCGTGGTGCCGGGCGACGAGGGTGATGCGGTTTTGACCAAGTTCCCGGCGAACGCGACGATTCAGTACGGAGCATCGCTTTCGACGCCGGGCCAGTCGCTTATTTTGGTCAACACGGTTACGGGCGTGACGCCCCGCCGACTTGCGTTTCTTCTGGACGACAGCCAGACGACCGGAACGACGATCGACTACGCCGTTGAGGAGAATCAGGCAACCGCTGCGTACTACCAGACGCTATCGGGGGAGGATGAGCGTGGTTGGTATCCCATCTCAGGAACGATGACGATTACCGATCGTACTTTGACAACAATCACGGTCAGTTTGTCAAATGTGAAGTTCACGGCGGGCGGCCCGGACAACGGGGGTTCGTTCGTGGCGAACGGCACGATCACGAAGTAGGTTGGCATGTTCCCCGGAGAATTTTCGGGGGACATTGGGCCTTCGGCACAAAATTGTGCTTGAAAGAGGCCCGGGGAACCAGCATGCCTCCGGACTCTCCCACCCCTGCCCCTCCCTCTCATCGGAATGAAAGGGAGGGGTTCTGAAGGTTCTTGGGGCGGTAACCTCTTTGCATGACCGTCGATGAACAGCTTCAGATTTTGCGCCGCGCAACCACCGAGATTATTAGCGAGGCGGATCTGCGGAAGAAGCTGGAGACGGGGCGGAAGCTGCGGGTTAAGCTGGGGGTCGATCCGACGGCGAAGGATGTGACGCTCGGTTGGGCGGTTGTGCTTCGCAAGCTGCGGGACTTCCAGCGGTGCGGCCACCAGGCGGTGCTCGTGGTGGGCGACTTTACCGCGCAGATCGGCGACCCGAGCGGGAAGAGTAAGACGCGGAAGCAACTCACGAAAGACGAGGTCCAGGTGAACGTGGACGCGGTTCTGACGCAGTTCGGCAAGATTCTCGACCTCTCGACGCTGGAGATTCGTTACAACTCGGAATGGCTCGGGACGATGTCCTTCGCCGATGTGATCCGGATGACGGCGAAGACGACGGTGGCGCGGATCATGGAGCGGGACGACTTCACGAAGCGATGGGAGGCGCACCAGCCGATTTCGATGCACGAGTTGATGTATCCGCTTTGCCAGGCGACGGATTCGGTGGCGCTCAAAGCGGACGTGGAGCTTGGGGGGAACGACCAGAAGTTCAACAACCTCATGGGCCGGCAGCTTCAGGAGGCGGAAGGGCAGGAGCCGCAGACGGTCGTGCTGTCGCCGCTGTTGGTAGGCACGGACGGCAAGGAGAAGATGTCTCAGAGTCTGGGGAACTATGTTTCGATCCAAGATTCGCCGAACGACATTTTCGGGAAGACGATGTCGATCCCGGACGAGTTGATTAAGAACTGGTTCGAGCTCTGCACGGACGTGCCTCTTGATGAAGTTGCCGTAATGCTGGAGACAGGGAAGAACCCGCGCGACGCGAAGATGCGGCTGGGCCGGGAGATCGTGGCCCTCTATCACGGGGACGAGGCGGGGGATGCGGCGGTTTCCTACTTCGTCGAGACGTTTTCGAAGCGTCAGCAGCCGGTGGAGGCGGAGGAGAAGTCGATTCCTGAAGAGTTGGGCGATGAGTTTCCGCTGGCTTCTTTGATCGGAGCGTTGGGGATGGCGAAGAGCAACTCGGCGGCGCGGGATCTGATCAAGCAGGGTGGCGTTTCGTTGGATGGGGAGAAGTTCGCCGATCCGGCGGGGCGGGTGAGCCGCAGCGATCTCGTGGGAAAGACGTTGCGGGTTGGGAAGCACCAGTTCGCGAAACTCTCCTGAGGGCGGAGGGGCAGGGTTGTTTTGGGCTCGGACCACCGATTGGTTGCGGTGTTTTTTGATGGGCTGCCTGCTCTCCCCCCAGCCCCCTCTCACCGCCCGACGAGACCTTGCGTACACCGAGCCGCCCGGGCCGGGGCGACGAGAGGGGGAGAACTCTTTTCTTTGTGTTGCCGTCATAGGCCCACAATGCGCTGGATTTCTCTCGTTCGGACGGTTCATCGGTATTGGCGGATGGCGCATGATCCTCGGACGCCGGCGGCGGTTCGGTACCTCGTCTACGGGGGGATCGCGTTTACGTTGATTCCGGATGAGTGGCTGCCGGACTGGGTACCGGGTTTGGGATTGGTGGACGAGGCGGCGATTATTCCCGGGGTGATCGCGGTTTCGATGATGATGATTCCGCAGGAAGTGAAGGACGATCACGATGCGGAGGCGGAGAAGGGGATCGAGCGGAAGAAGGAGGCGGGCGCCCACTACGAGCCGGCGCTCAAGACGGTTGGCGTTGCTTAAAGTGGTTGGGGCAGTGCCGAATTGAACCGTTAACCGGACCAGAGCCGTCTGCTTGGATATGCCCTTTGTCGGCGACGGAAAAACTTCCGTTTTTGCTCAAGTGGTCGAAGGATTGGAAGCGTCCCAACGGAAGATCGATCCTGCCGAGCTTTCGGCCGCCGAGTCGATAGAGGTCTACTCCGGACCGGGATTTCACCGAACGGCTTCGGGCTATTCCGTGACTCAGGTGGGCGATATGACCGATATCGTCGCGATAGAGAAAGGTTGGAAGCGGTTAGATCTGGATTCCCGATGGGCAAAGAGTGGGAAGAAGCTTGCCGTTCATCAGCGGGGTTTCTCCGGGGTGTTCGACGGGGTGACCACCCGCGTTCGAAAGCCTGATGAATTGACCTACGACGGTTCGTCGCAGACGGGATGGTCGGCGATCGAGGGGGCGACTTTACCCCTGACGATCGTTCGCGCGACGGCCGACCCACTTGCCGTCGGTTATTGTTCGGTGGTCAGCTCGTCGGTTCCCGGTGACGTGATTGAGCCGCTCGTCCACACCTTAAGAAGCAAGCCCGCCGCGGCAGGGGTTCTTTCGGACGGCAGAGTCGAGGTAGTCACGGGCGAGTCACCGCACTGGCAAGTCTCCTTAGATCTTGCTCGTTCTCTGGCGACGATTTTCTGGAATTCTGGTTGGCAGCAGGTGTTTGTTCTCAACCCCAAACGGGGATATCTCATCGAGGCCCACAAGATAAGATCCGTCGATGTAACGTTGAAAACCCATGATGCGAGTCACATGCTGGTATCGGAGGCTAAGGAGGTTGGCGGGGTTTGGGTACCTAGCCGATACGTTGTCCTTCCAGAAGCCTCTGCGGCTCTTGAGGCCACGTCGCCCGGCCAACCGGTTCGGGTCACGTTGAGCGATCTGAAGTTGTCGGCTACTCCCGATTTCTTTGACAATCCTTTTCGATCTGGTGATTTCCGACGGGGGGCTGGGGTCGGTCGAGAGTACGAGATTTATCGGCTTGATGCGAGCGGTCAGTGGGTTCGTGAACCGTCCCCAGATGACAAATCTGAGATGAACATGATTCGAGAGTACGGACTTTACGTCGCGGCTCTGGCATTGCTGATCGTCTTGGCCTCGGCGGCGAAGAAGTGGCTCGGTTCGAGGTAGGCGTCGCTAAAATCGGCTTGAGATCACGCTTTCGCCGCTGATTCGCCGCCGTCTAGGGCGTAGGGAAAGCGGTTCTCCAATCGGGCGTAGCATAATCGGCTTATGCCCATCGGCCGTTTCCTGTTGTGCCTGCATACGCACATGCCGTACGTAATCAGTCACGGGAAGAGTCCGCATGGGACGGACTGGCTTTATGAGGCGGCGGCGGAGTGCTACTTACCCCTGCTCCACGCGCTCGACCGGCTGAAGAACGAGGGGATTAAGCCTCGTTGGACGATGAACATGACGCCGATTCTGGCGGAGCAGTTGGACGACGCGAGCTTCAAGGACGGTTTCGAGGAGTATTGCCAGGAGAAGATCGATCACGCCATCGCGGACGGTAAGCGATTTGAACTGGAGGGGCCGCTTTGGATGGTCGGGCTGGCGGGCTTTTGGCAGCGGCAGTACACCCGAGCTTTGGTTCAGTTCAAGCATCAGTGGGGTCGTTCGATTAACGAGGCGTTTCGATTCTTCGATGAGAACGGCTCGATTGAGCTGATTACCAGCGGGGCTACTCACGGTTACCAGCCATTGCTCGGCACGGACGAGGCGGCGCGGGCGCAGGTGAAGTTGGGCATCCAGACTTTTGAGCGGCACTTTGGCCGCAAGCCGCGGGGGATCTGGCTGCCGGAGTGCGCCTATCGGCCGCGTTACGCATGGAAGAGCCCGGTGGAGCCGGATGCGGTTCCTTGGGATCGGATGGGCACAGATGAGATCCTCAAGCAGGAGGGAATCGAATATTTCTTCACCGACTCGCACATGATTCGGGGTGGTCAGCCGCTTGGCACTTATGCGGCCAACTTCCCGCAGTTGGCGGAGATGTTTGCGCGGTCGAATCGTTACTTCACCCCGCCGGAGGAGTACCGGAGCGAGTACGAGCATTACGTGCTCCCGACCGGCGTGACGGCGTTTTCTCGTGACCCGGAGACCACGGTTAAGGTCTGGTCGGGCGATGCGGGGTATCCGGGCGACGAGCATTATTTGGAGTTCCACAAGCAGCTTTATCCGGGGCGGCTGAAGTATTGGCGGATCTCGGCGAATAAGGCGGATCTGGGTCAAAAGCAGCCGTACGACCCGTGGTCGGCTTACGAGAAGATCGGCAACCATGCGCACGATTTGGTGGAGACGTTGAAGAACGTCCTGGCCACTTATAAAGGGCAGGCGGATCGGACGGGGACGCTGGTCGCGATGTACGACACAGAGCTTTTCGGCCACTGGTGGTGGGAGGGGCCGGAGTTCTTGTACGAGCTTGGTCGGGCCCTGCATGCGGACGGCAACATCGAGATGGTGAGCGGCGGCGACTTGATCGACGCGGAGCCGGCGAAGCACCTCATCACGTTGCCCGAAGGGTCTTGGGGCGAAGGCGGTTATCACTACATTTGGATCAACGAGGAGAACCAGTGGACGTGGAAGCGGCTTTATCCGGCGGAGAGGAAGCTGCGGCAGATGTGCCGGGAGTATGCGAATGGCCCGGCCAAGCGGGTGGTGACCCAGGCCGCACGGGAGATCCTACTGGCGGAGGCGAGTGATTGGCAGTTCTTGATCTCGACTTTCTCTGCGAAGGATTACGCGGAGGTTCGGTTTACGGATCACCTCGACCGGTTTGATCGGTTGGCGGCGATTGCCGACCGGTTGCATACGGGAAGCGCGATGACGGCGGACGAGCGGCTTTTCCTTCGCGACTGCGAAGACAAAGACGCGCCTTTCCCGGATTTGGACCTTTCGCTGTGGGCGGAAGAGGCCCACGTGAACGTATAGTAGGAGCGTGATTACGCCGATTGTCGCCGCGCTGGCCCTCCAAAATAATCAAGAGGGCCGGTGGGTATCAAGCTCCGTGACCCCTACCGTATTGGCTCAGAAAATCGATCAGAGCCTAGCCACTCTGAAGAGAACGACGGTCAAGTATCAGTACGATTTCAACGGAAAGATCGGACGCGGGTTTGCCATCTGTGAAGGTACGATCGTCGCCCCGGGAGTCTTCAAGGTTCAAGTGCCCCGGGTGAACTCGTCAAATGCGCGGGAGGCCATCAATTACGAAGATTGGGTCTCCGACGGGAGGCGGTATGGCATGGCCGTTGAGCCGGCTAATGTCGTTCCGAGACCGATCTCCAAGCGGCCAGGAGCGCCCAAGAATCCTCTTGCGATCTGGGCGGTTGACTTCTCGAAGGTTATTTTTTCTGGTTTGGGCCAGCCCACTCGGCCGATGTCGAAATGGGTGGTGGCGGCGGCTAAAGCAGGCTTTAAGAGCGACTTGCTCAGCCGATCTATCCACTACGAAGGTCGGTTGCGAACTTGGTATCGGCTGGTTTTGACGAAGGGGAATACGAACTACGAATTGCTCGTTGATGGCTCGCGTTACCTCCCGGTGGCGGTCACCAACAAGGTGGGAGATCAGATTACGACCTGGACAAAGGTCGATTGGAACCTGAAGCCAGGTAAGTCACTCGATCCTTCCAAGGTGAACTTCAAGAAGAAGGGAGCAACGCTACCACTTTCTCCATCACCTCGTCGATCGAAAGGGTAGCCGTTTCAATTACGTGAGCCCCCGGCGCGACGCTGAGGGGCGAGTCGTCGCGGGTGATATCGCGGTGGTCGCGCAGTTCGATCTCGGATCGGGTGCGCTCGAAGGCCTCGGTATCGCCCCGCTCGGTGGATCTGCGCTTGGCGCGCTCCTCCAGGCTGGCGGTGAGATATAGCTTGAGCCCCGCGTTGGGTGCCACGACGGTGGTGGTGTCGCGGCCTTCGAGGACTACACCGCCTTCCGCGACGAATTCCTGCTGGAGGGCGACCATGGCGCGGCGGACGGGGGGGTGGCTGCTCAGGGCGCTGGCGGCCTCCCCGATTTCGGCGGTTCGGATGGCAGTGGTGACGTCTTCGCCGTCTAGGAGGACGCGTTGAGGATCCCCCGCGCCGAAGGCGATCGTGGTGCTGGTCATCAGATCGGCGGCGGCGGCGCCTTCGATGCCCTTGCGTTCGGCTTTGAGGGCTAGTGCTCGGTACATGGCACCGGTGTCGAGGTACCGCAGGTCCAGGCGACTCGCGAGGAGCTTCGCGATAGTGCTCTTTCCCGCACCGGCGGGACCGTCGATCGCGATGACAAGCTTTGAGGGCACTGGGAGATTATTGACGATTTACGAATTGACGATTGACCATTCCCAGATTCAGATGGTCAATCGTCATGTTTTAGGCGCAGACGGTGAGCATTCGCTGGAGCGAGAGGAGGGCGAAGTGCTTGACCTTGGGCGGGACCTCGACCTGATTGACTACGCGGCCCGCCACCAGTTCTTCCAGGGCCCAGAGGAGAAAGCTGGGGTGGATGCGGTACATCGTCGAGCAGGGACAGATTTGGGGGTCTAGGCAGACGACCGTCTTGTCCGGGTGCTCTTTGGCGAGGCGATTGACGAGGTTGATCTCGGTACCGATGGCCCAGGAGGAGCCGGGTTCGGCGGCTTCGACGGCTTTGATGATGTATTCGGTGGAGCCGTTGAAGTCACTGGCTTGCACCACTTCGAGGGGACATTCGGGATGGACGAGGACGTTGACGCCGGGGAGTTCGGCGCGGGCGGCTTCAATCTGTTCGACGGTGAAGCGGCCGTGGACGGAGCAGTGGCCTTTCCAGAGGATGAAGGTGGCGCGCTGGAGGTCCTCGATGGTGTTGCCGCCGAGGGGCTTGAAGGGGTCCCAGACGACCATGTCTTTCTCGGGGTCGAAGCCGAGTTTGACGCCGGTGTTTCGGCCGAGGTGTTGGTCGGGGAAGAAGAGGACTTTTTGGCCCTGCTCTAGGGCCCATCTCACCGCGGTGGGGGCATTGGTGCTGGTGCAGACGGTGCCGCCTCGCTCGCCGACGAAGGCTTTGAGGTTGGCGGCGGAGTTGATGTACGTGACGGGGATGATCGCTTCGGGGGCGATGCAGGCGTCTTGGGTGAGGGCTTTCCAGGCGTTGCGGACTTGGAACAGGTTGGCCATATCGGCCATCGAGCACCCGGCGGCAAGGTTGGGGAGGATGACTTTCTGGTGGTCGGGCGTGAGGATATCCGCGCTTTCGGCCATGAAGTGGACGCCACAGAAAACGATGAAGTCGGCATCCGGCCGGGCGGCGGCGTCTTTGGCGAGTTTGTAGCTGTCGCCGCGGAAGTCGGCATGCTCGATGATCTCGTCACGCTGGTAGTGGTGGCCGAGGATGACGAGGCGGTCGCCGAGGGCCGCTTTGGCGGCGTGAATCCGGGTGCGGGCCTCTTCGGGGCTGAGGTCGGTGTACTCCGGGGGGAGGGGGACTTGGTACATGGCGGGAGGCTTAATTGATTCTACGTGGTGGAGAGGTTAGGGATTAGGGGGTAGGGAGGTGGTTTTGGATTTTAGGTTTTGGGTTTTAGGTTTCGGAGAGAGCAAGACAAAACCTAAAACCCGAAATCGGGCCTCTCGTCCTAGAAACCTAGGACCCTACCCTGTGGGGTTGCGCAGGTACGCTTCTTCCTGTCGATGTACCCGTACGACGAAGAGATCATCCGCACGATTGAGGACGACCGTCCGAAGATTCCTGTCGGGCTTTTGAGCCGGGAGGAGAAGGATCGTCTGATCGAGAGGGGGATGCTTGGGCTGTATCGCTGGTACGTGGCGCGGTCGCAGGAGCATCGGAACTGGAATCCGGATAAGGACTTCGATTGGCGTGCGTTCCGCAAGGATCACTCGCCGGAGATGATCCAGATCCTGAAGGGGTTCTTTGCGGTCGAGCAGTACGTGCCGGATTATGTGACGTCGCTGTTGCATGTGATTAGGCAGTCTCATGGCCGGTCGCACTTTCATATTCGCTGGGGCGCGGAAGAGGAGCGGCATGCCGACCTTTGGTACAACGCGACGCTATTCAGTGGGCAGGTGAAGCCGAACGATTTGCGCGACTATATGGGGGCGTTGCGGCAGGACCAGTGGACGTTGCCTTGGCAGGATCCGATGTACATGATTTTCTACACGGTGTTCCAGGAGCGGGCAACGCAGGTGAACTACCTGAACACGGCGCATATCGCAAAGGGGCTTTCGGATAAGCCGCAGTTTGCGAACGATGTGGATCCCGTGTTGGCGCGGGTGGCTCAGGTGATCGCGGTGGATGAGGCGGCGCACTACAACTTCTTCTTGGAGGGGGCGCGGTTGTACCTTTACTACTACCCGGCGCAGGCGATTGAGGCGATTGTCGACGTGCTTCAGAACTTTGCCATGCCGGGGGCGCGGGTGCATATTCCCGATTACCCGAAGTTCGAAGAGGTGGTTTATCGCGGAGGGATCTACGGGCCGCGCGAGCACGCTCGCGACGTGGTGCAACATGCGCTGGACAACCTCGGCTTTGCGAATCGGAAGGCGATTGAGAACGGGATTAAGCGGATCCGTCAGGTTCCCGATGAGAACGGGAATTTTGTGGATTCGCAGATCTTTGAAGGGCTCGACTATCCTTCGATTGAGCAGAAGGTTCGGCAGTTGTTTGGCCGGATTAAACGGCATGAGGATGAAGTCGGCTTTACCGACGTGGATCCGACGCCGTTCGTCCCGAACTATCCGGAATAGTGGCGATGACGGAGTTTTTGGCATCCGACCAGGTAATCGATTTCGAGTCTTCGCCGATTTGTGATTTCTTGGATGCCTCTGGGTGGCGGGAACTCGCGCCGCGAGATGCGGCCGAGCGGGCGTATCTGTTCGTTCGAGATGAGGTTTCGCATTGCTACGACAGTCAAGATGGCCGGGTGACTTTGACGGCCTGCGATGCGTTACGGGAGCGCGTGGGGCTCTGTTATTCGAAGTCTCACTTGTTGGCCGCGCTGCTGCGTGGTTTGGGGATTCCGACGGCGATTCGGTACCAGCGATTGCGGTTGGAGGATGGGGCGTTTTGCCTCCACTCGTTCAATTCCGTCTGGCTGGATGGGGAATGGCGGGATGTTGACGCGCGAGGGAACAATGGTTCTGTCTCGGCGGAGTTCCTGGGGGCGTTGGCCTTTGTGCCGGATTCGTCGCAGGGGGAGACGACGGATCAGAGATATTACGCCGAGCCGGCTCCAGGGGTGGTGGAGCGGCTTCGCGTTGCGACCGATGCCTTGACGATGGTTTTGCCTTCCGAGATTTGAGGGTGCCAAGGGGGAGATACCGGCTAGAAGCCGGTATCACGTTTTAAGGTTTCGCGTAAGGCGCAGCGTCGACGAGTAGCACGTCCTTAATCACTGGCGGATCGGTCGGGCGGTCTTCTTTGCCGACGGGCACCGCCGCGATTTTCTTGACGACGTCTGCACCCTCCAGCAACTGGCCAAAGGAGGCGTACTTGTGATCGAGGCGCGATGTGCCTTCTTTGCTTAGGCAGACAAAGAACTGCGAGCCGTTCGTGTTTGGGTCGGTGGAGCGGGCGATGGAGATGACGCCGAAGTCGTGGGGAAGAGTTGAGTCTTCCAGGGCGTAGTTGAAGCCGGGGCCGCCGCTGCCGGAGCCGGCGGGGTCGCCACCTTGGATGACAAAGGGGAGGCCGCGGGCGAGGGCGACGACGCGGTGGAAGATGACGCCGCGGTAGTAGCCGCCCTTCGCGAGGTCTAGGATGTTTCGGACGGTGTTGGGCGCGCAGTCGGGGCGCATGCGGAACCGCATGTTGCCGAGGGAGGTCTGGACGAGGAGATCTTTATCGACCCAGGCTTGGACGCCGGCGTATTCGTTGTCTTCGTCCTTTTGGAATTCGACGGTCTTGTCGGGCTTGAGGATGGATAGGGGAGCGTTGACGAGGGGGCGGAGAACCAGGGCGGGGCCTTTCGGTTTGCCGTTTTGGATCAGCTGGGCGTAGACGACGGTCGGGCGCTTGGCTTTCCAGAAGCTGGGGAAGATCGCGGCGAGGTCCTGTTTGCCGGATTTCGTTGGGGCGGTGTCGAGCAGTTCCGCGGTGCCGCCTTGGAGCAGTTGAATCTCCAGCTTGCCTCGGCCTTTGATGTCGACCGGGAAGGCGCGGTTGACGCCGTTGTAGACGTACTGCGGGTCGATCTGGGCGAAGGCAAGGGTGGGGGCCAAGAGGAGGAGCGTCGCGGCGGGGCGCATGGGCTCTATTGTAGTCTTAGCAACGGTTGAGGGGTCCCGGAACCTTGTACTGACCCGGAATTGTTGGACAGTTAGCAACGAGATTTAAGGGGGGACTTAGTTTTTCTCTTTGTAGACCTCTTTTGGGGTTTTGTATCTGAGCGCCTGGTGGATTCTGAGGTTGTTGTAGCGT